>Ga0207676_10000003_pt1 | contig 1123235 bp, 1066 predicted proteins | sample KBSSwiS72_FD_184307 | JGI IMG/M metagenome (GOLD analysis project Ga0207676, IMG submission 184307) | Switchgrass rhizosphere microbial communities from Kellogg Biological Station, Michigan, USA - KBS Switchgrass S7-2 (SPAdes) (version 2) | ecosystem: Host-associated > Plants > Roots >...
GCCGGATACATCGATCAATTCTACAATTCGAAGCGGTTGCATTCTGGCATCGGTTATTTAGCACCCATGGAATTTGAGCGAATGGCAGCGTGAAATGAAGCGTGTCCATTTTTTCGGGGGAGGATCACTCCGGCGCCATCGCGCCTCTGCGTTTTAGCCGGTCGTTAGGTGTAAACATGACAAAGCAATGGTTGGAGTATGAAGATGCGGCAAAAAAAGTAATTGCCGACATTCGGGAATTACTTGGCGTTCACTCGGTTGAGGGAAAGCAAACTATTGCAGGTGCAAGTGGAGCCAAATGGGAAATTGACGCGAAGGCATGGACTGAGGGCAGCAATGCATTTCTTGTTATAGAGGTTCGTAGGCACACCTCGTCAGGTTTAAAACAAGAGGCGCTTGCAGCAATTGCTTATAGAATTACCGATGTAGGTGCTGCTGGCGGCATTGTTGTGTCACCATTACCTCTTCAAAAAGGCGCAAAACGTGTCGCTAATTCTGCCAATGTTGCTCATGTCATTCTTACCCCCGAAAGCACCACTGAAAATTATTTAGCTGAGTTCATGGGGCGACGTTTCGTCGGTGTCACAATTAACGAATCCGTAACTGCTACGGTAACCTTAGATGCCGTTGTTATTCGTGGCCCCCGTGAGAACACCTAACAAGCACGCGCAGTATGCCCTTGCCTACGGCAAGGGCTGGACAGTCAAACGCTGCGCGTTTGCCTGCCACTGGCGTGGTCGTTAAGCGCCTATGAATCTTGCCGACGTTGTTGCACAGTTAGACGAAGCGAACGATACGCAATGTATTGTCGCGAAAAAGCCATGGTCAGCTTCATCTGAATCGATGCTTATAAGGCTCGACAAAAATCATCGGGTGCCAGCCGAAGCACTGGACCGCGGGTTAAGTTATTTTCTTGAAGTCGGAATCGCACTAGACGAGGTGCTAAGTGGATGGCCTAGCTTGCCGTTAGAGCAGCGCATAAAACTTCTTATCTTTTATGCGGAAAACGACGCATTTCCGGAATGGGTTTACCAATGCTGATAGCGGTGGCAATGAAAGCGCTTAACAATCCGCAGCAATCGCCGCCGTTGGCTGCTGGGACTGTCAAACCCTGCGGGTTTGCCAGCCCCTGTGCGCAGCGTTATGAAAGTTAATCTAGCTCTAGTACTCGCTTGTGGTATGAACATTATTCAAGTGTCGTACGCGGCTGATGCCTCGGATTGCAAGATAGTAAATCACGAAAAATGGCGCCGTTTGACGGAGGCTCCGAAGGATGGTTCAGAGATATTGCATTCAGCTAAACCAACCACTAAAAAATCAATCGAAGGCGCATCATCTATTGTTTGGTACAGCGACCAAACTGGTTCCCTGAAAGTATGTATTCCTGGCAGCGCGGAGCTTAATTGTGGAGAGAGGGTTTTTACGTTCATCAAAAATGGTTCAGCATGGAATGAAGAGTCGTTATTCGAGGTCATCGAATGCACCTAAACTTTCATAACAATCCGCAGCAATCGCAGCCTTCGGCTGCTGGGACTGTCAAACGCTGCGCGTTTGTCAGCCCCTGTGCGCAGCGTTAGGTATAAACCATGAATGCATACATCATAAGTTTTTTTGCCATTATTGCTGTCGGAGCATTTTTGTTCACGCAATCGTCACGAGCAGAGCCGAGCCAAGACAGGCAAGTAATTTTGCAACTACAGAAAGCGGGCTCAGATATATCTAAACCTCACAATATTGATTTTTTCTTTTATTTTCCAACCTTGGAAGCAGCAAATCGCATTGCCGAGAGACTAAAATCGGAAGGTTTCTCTGCCAAAGCGGGTCACGCTGCCAAGGGAGAAAATTTCATTGTTGAGGCCACAAAATCCTTAATTCCCGCTGAATCTACACTCGTAAACCTTCGCCACAAATTCAATCAAATGTCTGCATCAGAAAACGGCGACTATGACGGCTGGGGTTCAGAGATTGTGAAATGAAAATACCTAACAATTGCAAGCAATCGCAGCCTACGGCTGCTGGGACTGTCAAACGCTGCGCGTTTGCCAGCCCCTGTTGCAGGCGTTGTGGGGCCTAATCGTTTAGCAGTTTGGTTTTTATCAAGTTCGTGCTAATTTTTGGCAAACAGTTTTAGGCGCGGCCCGAGTTTCACATATCAGCAGTTTCGTTCCGGTGCCCTCGGTAAAGTAAATGGCGGTCGGCAACATCAACGCACTTGACGTGGTGTGCCAACAATAAATTCAAACGGAGTTTGCTCGTGCAGCGCACTGCTCTTCTTGCCACTCAGCTAAATCGCAGTAGCCGTTTGGCTCCGTGCGCTACACCGTCACATTCTTCAAGTGTTGGCTTTGCTATGGCAAAGCCAACGCAGTTTCAACACGGCAGGCGCGTCGCGCCCACAACAAAAACAAGCAGTGGATTGCCAAACGCTGGCGCGTTTGTCATCCACTGTTGTAGGCGTTAGGGCTTTATCGTAAATGGCGACCTTGCACATCGAATCATGGTCTGAAGGCCACAGATGGGCTGGTGAAAATAGCTGGCCCATAAAATCGTTTTGCTATCGTCTAAGTTTGTGTACAGATTTGCGTGGTACAGAATTAAAGCGATTTGCGCGGCGCCTTATGAAAAGGGAAGTTTCCGAAATAAAAGGCGTAAATCTAGAAACGGCAAATGCTCTTATACATACACTTGAATCATTGGGGGCTAAAGTTGCCATTAAACAAGTACAGCCCTAACAAAGTGTTCAAGTTCATTCGCTGCGCTCATTGGGACTGCCAAAACGCTGCGCGTTTCGTCAGCCCCTTAACACGGCGTTACATGCCATGAGAATCGCAGCACTGCTAATTTTTTTGAGCGCTACACACGCTGCCCTCGCCGAGGACTGCAAAAATATCGCTATCCCAGTGAGTGCTAAAATTACGATTATCCCAGACGTAGATACATCATCAAATATGTATCACGTTAGGTTGCCCAGCACTATTGGCAGCGATGAGCTCCATCAATTGGTTTTCTCTGCCCATGAGAAAGTTGATGGTCAGCTCAAAGAAATATCTTTGCCATTGGCCATAAAAACTAAAGGCGACCAAACGGGCAGTTACTTTTATAGATCTCCGGGCTGGTTAAACATTCAAGTCATCGGCATGTATGGCAAAAATCTATGCACCGAAATAACTGCCACACTCGACATGTAACAAGCAACAGCAGTTGCCATGCTTGCATTAATTTTTGAAAATCAAAAATGAGTTTCCGCGTTGGTTTCAGATATTGTTGCTAACCGCATGGGTAGAATTGCTTATTGTTTTACCTCTCGAAATTGCATGAAGACTTAGCCAACTAGTTGGAGCACGCTGATGCCTAAGCATCGAATCTTCACTACAGAATTCTCTAAGGTATACCCGCTATACGTTCAAAAAGCGGAACGTAAGAATCGCACTAAAGATGAAGTTGACCAGATCATTTGCTGGTTGACGGGCTATAGCCAAGCGGGATTGAAGAAGCAGATTGAACAACAAAACGATTTTGAAACCTTTTTTGCTCAGGCACCCGCCATCCACCCAAATAGCTCGCTGATCAAAGGCGTAGTGTGTGGTGTCCGCGTAGAAGAAGTGGACGATCCACTCATGCAGAAAATTCGTTATCTAGATAAGCTCATTGATGAGCTCGCAAAGGGAAAGGCAATGGAGAAAATTCTGCGGTGATGCAGCGCTAACAATTCACTCAAGTCGCCTCCGCCTGGTTGTGCGGCTTTGCAGCTAATCCGGCTTAAACGTTATTTTTACCGAAGCTGCGCTGCGTTTCGCATCGCCGTGAAATACCGCTTCGATATTATTGCCATCGGGATCGATGACGAATGCAGCGTAGTAGCCCGGATGGTACGAACGTTCGCCGGGTGCGCCATTGTCTTTGCCGCCGCTCGCTAATGCGGCCTTATAAAACGCATCCACCATCGCTTTGTCTTGCGCCTGAAAGGCCAAATGATGTCGGCCCGTTAATGCGCCTTGCGCGGATTGGCTATCGCGTGTCGAAACAAAAAATTCATCGGCCCAGAAATAATCCTCAGCGGTACCTGCCATTGGAATTTTCAGCACGTCAAACACGGCCTGATAAAACGCCTGGCTGGCTGCGAGATCCTTCACAACAAGTTGAACGTGATCGATTAAACGGCCGCGATGAAGTTCCTGCGTTTCCATGATGAGCTCCTGTTCTTCAAAGATGGACACACCAATGCTAACGCGCATGTGCACGCATGCGAAGATGACGCTGCGCAATTTTCAGAATTGCGTGGGCTGAAGCACAAGCTCGACTTGAAACTCGATCAAGATGTGCTTGAGTCACTTCATAATATGGAAGTCACTGGCGGGAACCCGACGTCAGTGTCATTGGTCGCAACCAGGAAGCCGGCCACTTCAGCTTCTGTGATATCAAACCTTAGGTCTGCAAAAAGGAGACTTTTATGAAGTTAGAGATCACAAAAAAGCCCGTCGCAAAAACAGAAATGCTCATTCGCAAACCCGTCGCAGATGTTTTTGCGGCTTTCATCGACCCCGCCGTCACAACCAACTTCTGGTTCACGAAAAGCAGCGGTCGTCTCGAAGTGGGTCATGAAATTATGTGGCACTGGGAGATGTATGGCGCGTCTACGTCAGTGCTCGTAAAAGCCATCGAGCCCAACAAACGAATTCTCATCGAGTGGGACGGATACAGTGGTCGCACCGTGATTGAATGGAAATTTTCCGCGCGCGAGGATGCAACGACATATGTCGTTATCACCGAGTCTGGCTGGACGGGTAATGGAGACGAACTCATCAAGTATGTTAGCGAATCGACTCAAGGATTCACCTGGACACTGGCAGGCCTCAAAGCCTTCCTTGAACATGGCATCAAATTGAATCTTGTCGCGGATAAAAATCCGGATGCGCACAAGGATGGCTGGCAACAGACTTAAATTTATTCACGCATTAGCAAAAGTTTTATGTAGCGGGAACGGATTTATTTTATTTTTATCCAATTCCCGAAGTGTCACGCATAAGCTGTTGCTTCGATCAGAGTAGCGATTAGTTCAACCGAAGCGCGGCTTACTTTGTAACAGAGAATCACGTTGAATGGGAGAACATCATGGATAGTGTCTTAACAGATTTTAAGCATTTCATGAAACAGCGCGAAGCCGCGTCCCAAGCATTTGTAAACGGCGATAACGGCCCACTCAATAGTATTTCGACGCATGTTTCGCCGGCCACTATTTTTGGCCCTAAAGGCGATTGCATTGCCGGCGCTGATAAGGTCAATGCGGCTAACGCCAATACTGCGAAACATTTTGAAGCGGGCAGCGAAAATTCTTTTGAAGTACTGCAGCTAGCAGCGAGCGGCGACGTTGCTTTTTGGTCGGGCATTCAACGCTCGACCGTAAAAATGCAGGGGAAGGCGCATGCCGTGCCGATGGATTTACGCGTGACTGAAATATTTCGTCGCGAGCGGGGTGAATGGAAATTAATTCATCGTCACGCCGACCCGCTAAACCCCGCACCGAAATAAACCGGTCGCCGCCACCATGAAACTTGTTATCAATATTGATGTGCCAGATTTGGACAGGGCGATTCAATTTTACTGTGCTGCCTTTGATCTGCAACTCAACCGTATTTTGGATGAGGATGTCGCGGAGCTATGCGGCGGCCCCGCGCCCATCTATTTATTGAAAAAAGACCCTGATTCGGACTGCAGCAATACCGTCGCGGAAAAGCGCCGCTATGCACGGCATTGGACGCCGGTTCATATCGATTTTGTGGTGGATAACCTGCAGCACGCGCTACAGCGTGCACTTAAGGCCGGCGCTGTTCGCGAAAGCGAATGCGTGGAATGGCTGGGCTCGAAATGCATCACGCTCGCCGATCCCTTCGGTCATGGGTTTTGTTTGATCGAATTTGTGGCGGAGTCGTATCTCGATTCCGCTGGCGCGCGCTAACCGCCATCCGCGCCAAATTGTCATTGCTTTTATCGCTGCAATCGTGGTCAATGCCGAGGTTTGTTTGGCCTGAGAGAGTTTGCGTTAGATGAAAGTCCCCAAGCGTCTTGAACCGCTAGTCGAGGATGGACTCGTCGATGAAGTGCTGCGGCCGCTGATGAGCGGTAAAGAAGCGGCGGTATATGTGGTGCGCTGCGGTGCGGAGACGCGCTGCGCGAAGGTATATAAGGAAGCGAATAAACGCAGCTTTCGGCAAGCGGCGATTTACCAGGAAGGCCGCAAAGTGCGTGGCAGCCGGCAGGCGCGCGCAATGGCGAAAGGCTCCAAGTACGGCCGCAAGGAACAAGAAGATGCGTGGCAGAGCGCTGAGGTCACCGCGCTGTTCCGGCTTGCCGCCGCAGGCGTACGTGTGCCGAAGCCGTACGATTTTCTCGACGGCGTGTTGTTAATGGAATTGGTGGTGGATGCCAATGGCAATGCCGCGCCGCGTCTGAATGATGTCGATATGGATGCCGCGCAGGCGCGCGTGCATCACGAATTTTTAATTCGGCAGATTGTATTGATGTTGTGCACGGGTCTCGTGCATGGCGATTTATCCGAATTCAATGTATTGCTCGGCGCCGATGGCCCGGTGATTATCGATTTACCGCAGGCGGTCGATGCGGCGGCGAACAATCACGCATTCGATATGCTCGAACGCGATGTCGGCAATATGGCGATGTACTTCGGCCAATTCGCGCCGGAATTGAAAACGACAAAATATGCGAAAGAAATGTGGGCGCTGTACGAGGCTGGTCAACTGCATCCCGATGTGGCGTTGACCGGCATATTCCACGAGCCAGAAGTGGAAGCGGATGTCGAGGGAGTGCTGCGCGAAATCGAAGCAGTGCAGCGCGAAGAAATGCGTCGATTGGCGGCGCTTGCTGCCGCCGACAACACTGATGCTGAACCGCCACCGCCGTGGGCGTGACGTTTAAACATAAAATCTTACGCATAAAAAAGCCGCCCAATGAGGCGGCTTTTTATTTGTCGAAATTTATTTTTCGAAAATCAATCGGCTTTAACGCCTTCGACCTGAATCTGCAGTTTTACATCCATGTTAAAGCCATATGCTTCACCGTAACTTACGCCAAAATCGCTGCGCTTCAACATGGCTGAGGCATCGGCGCCGCACACTTCTTTTTTCAGCATCGGATGTGGCATGCATTTGAACTGATTGATTTTCAATGTCAGCGGTTTGGTGACGCCATGCAGCGTAAACTCTCCTTGCGCTTCGGTCGGCATATCGCCTTTGAATGCGGTGAATTTGCCTTTGTAGGTTGCGGTTGGATATTTTGCGACATCGAACACTTCATTGCCCTTTGCGTGCTCATCCAACTTCGCATTACCGAAGTCGATTGAATCGGTTTGCACTGTGACATCGATGGTGCCGGATTTCGCTGCGCGATCGAGCACTACCTGTCCCGAGCTTTTGGTGAACTTACCGCGCCATACCGATAAGCCACCAAAGTGATCGGCTTCGAAACTTGGGTAGGTATGATTCGGGTCGAGGTTATACGTAGCCGGCGCTGCGGCAGCAGTATTAATCATGGCAGCGGCGAACAACGATGCGATCAATATTTTTTTCATGATGTGGTCCTTAAAAAAGGGATTGAGTGGAATTAGCGATCAGTAATGATGTTGAATTTGATGATGATGTCATCCGCGAGCGTATCGGTATCCTTCCATTCGCCCTCGCCGATGTTGAAATACAAGCGTTTAATCGGCAGCGAACCGCTGAACGTTTGAGTTTTTGCATCCTGTTTGAAATTGATCGGCACATTCACATCGAGTGTCTTGCCCTTAATGGTTAATTTTCCCTGTGCCTGCAATTTGTTGGCGCTAATCGGTTTGATGGCGGTAGTTACGAATGTGGCTTGAGGAAATTGCGCGGCATTGAACCATTCCTTTTTTTGCACTTCCTTGTTGTATTCGGCATCGCCCATATCGAAGCTGGCGACCTGCAATACCAACTGCGCTTTGGCGGTGGCGGGATTTGCCGGATCGAAATCGATTTGCCCGCTGAATGTTTTGAATTTGGTGTCGACTGCCACCCCCAATTGTTTGAATGTGGCCGTGACGCTGCTCTTGCTCGCATCGATCGAACCGGCATTAGCGATAAGCGCGTTTGCAGAAAAAATTATTGCCGCAAATAGTTTGATGATTTTCATTGTCCTTGCTCCAAATCAGTTCCCGTTAACCACGACGCGGCAACATGCGCCGCAGAATATCGTCGCGATCGATAAAATGATGTTTGAGCGCCGCGAGCACATGCAATGAGACCAGCGTACCGAGTGTAATATTCAAGAGGTAGTGAAGATTTTTTAATAGGGGTTTCCATTCAGGGTTTGGCTCGATCAATACCGGCAACGGAATAATGCCGAGATAAACCACTTTGAAACCGGCAGCGAGGCTGTAGAAATAACCGGATAACGGCACCGCGAAGATCAGGAAATACAACGCGTAATGCGTGAGATCGGCAACCGTCTTTTGCCATGCCGGGGTACTGAGCGGCAGCGATGGCGCCGGATGCGACAGCCGCCACAACCCACGCAACATCGCCAATGCCAACACGGTGACGCCGAGCCATTTGTGATAATTGAAATAACGCAATTTGGTCGGCGTGACGCCAGGCATATCGACCATGGTCAGTCCGAGCAAAAACGTCGCGATGATTAGCACTGCCATCAACCAATGCAACGCGATAGCTACGGGTGAATAACGAGTGATGGCGGTATTCATAAGAAGTCCCTATTTTTATCGGTATTAAATGACCTGCACCGCTTCCGTGAACGCTAAACGCGGGCCGCGCGGGTAGACATTGTCGTGATCGCCGTAGCCGATATTAATCAAAAAATTGGAGCGGTAACCGCTCTCTGCAAAAAATTCGGCATCGAGTTTTGCGTGATCGAAGCCGGACATCGGACCAGTATCGAGACCGAGTGCACGCGCGGCGATGATTAAATACGCGCCCTGCAACGAGCTGTTGCGAACGGCGGTATCGGCAGCGAACTGCGCATTGTCGGCGAACATGGCGCGGGCTTGCGGTGCAGCGGGAAATAATTCCGGCACGCGTTCATAGAATTTCGGATCGTACGCGACGATCACCGTCAGCGGCGCGCTCATGGTTTTATCGACATTACCCGCCGCCAGCGCGGGACGCAGCCGCTCCTTGCCCGCTGCGCTCTGCACAAACACAAAACGCGCGGGCTGCGTGTTCATGCTGGTCGGTCCCCATTTCGTCAGTTCATAAAGTTGCTGCAACTGCTCCGGCGCGAGCGCGCGCGGTTGCCACTGCGTATGGGTGCGCGCAGCGGAAAATAGCTGCGCTATCGGGACTACTGGAATTTGTGCGTTCATAAATTCTTCCTCTTTCACTATTAAGCGCGCGCAATTACTGCGCGCGGATCGCCGGTAGATCGAACCAAAGCACTTCGCTGTCCACTGCGAGCTGAATGCGCGGATTCTCTTCTTCGACATACGCCGCCGCATCGCCCACCGCCATCGACTGACCGCCGATGAGCGCGGTGCCGTGCACGACCTGCGCAAAACCGATGCGATTTTTCGCCAGCGGCAATGTCTGCTCGCCTTCACCGCTAACACGGGCGATGCGAGCGTCCTGATGGATATGCAACGTATCCGGCACATGATCGCCGCTGGCTATCCACGTCAGCCCGGTTTTGGTGGGCAGGCGTTTTTGCTCGTATGACGGCGGCAGATTCAGCTGCGTCGGCTTGATCCATATCTGCAGCAGCCGCAACGGTTTATCCGCCGAGGCGTTGTACTCACTGTGGGCGATGCCCTGCCCGGCAGTCATGCGCTGCACTTCGCCAGCCGTAATCTGTTCGGTATGGCCAAGCGAATCGCGGTGTTCGATCACGCCGTCGATCACGTAGGTGACGATTTCCATGTCGCGATGTGGATGCGTGCCGAAGCCGCCACCGCCGAGCAGTACGTCATCGTTGATCACACGCAGCGCGGACACGCCCATGCGCTCCGGGTCGTAGAAATCGGCAAACGAAAAGGTGTGGTAGCTGCGCAGCCAATCGAGGTTGGTGTAGCCGCGGCGTTGTGCGGGGTATGGAATCAACATAATGGTGCCCTCCAGTTGTTGAGAGCCATGCTAGGTCTTTCGCCGGAGGGCAAAAAGCGATAAGTTTCGAACCCCTCGTTCGAAAAAACTGATCAAGTTTATGCAGCAACCATTGACGCTCGACGCCTTGCGCGTACTGGAAACCATCGCCCGTCGCGGCAGCTTTGCCGCTGCCGCGGAAGAGTTGCACCGCGTTACCTCGGCGGTGTCGTATACCGTGCAGAAGCTGGAGGAGGATCTCGATCTACAACTGTTCGACCGCTCCGGCCATCGCGCCAAACTGACGATTGCCGGCAAGCTATTGGTCGAACGCGGGCGCGATTTGCTCGCGGCGTCGAATCTACTGGTGGAGGATGCGCGCGCCGCGGCCTGCGGCTGGGAATCGCGGCTGTCGATCGCGATCGATCAGGTCTATCCCGAGCAATTGCTGCTGCCGCTGCTCGCGGATTTTTATGCGGCGCAAAGCGAAGCCGGTGGCAACACCGATATTCGATTGACGGGGGAGGTCTTGACAGGGCCGTGGGATGCGCTGGAATCGGGTCGCGCCGACATCGCCATCGGCTCCGGCCAGATCGCGCTATCGAAGGCCTTTCGCAAACGGAAGCTCGGCAGTATGCATTTCGTATTTGTCGCGGCGCCGACGCATCCAATTTTTCAACACGCCGAGCCGGTGCTGCATCTTGAGGATTATCGCGCGCTGGTAATCGCCGATACTGCGCGCGACCGCGCGCCGCACACGACGCGTATCGGCCAGCGCCAGCCGACGCTGACGTTCAGCCATTTCACCGCAAAAATCGCCGCGCTCGAAGCCGGTCTCGGTGTCGGTTCGCTGCCGAATGCGATGGTGCGCGAACCACTCGCGCGCGGTGCGCTGCTGCGGATTGCGAGTGACATCGAGAAAGAATATTTGGATTTGTATATTGCCTGGCGCGCCGATTCGAGCGGGCGCGCGCAGCAATGGTTTCTGCAACATCTGCCGGCGTTTTTTGCCGCGCTTGACTGCGGATAAATACGCGTTTAGTGCTTGCCGGTATAGCTCTCGCGCAACACCGCCAGTTCGGCAATTACCTCGGGGCCGCTGGCGTGGCGCTCGATCTCGGCCGCCAGCGCAGCGAATGCCTCGGGCTGATCGGCCTGTGCATATACATCGAGCAACTGCAATTTCAGATCGGTGCGATCGGGGGCTTGTTCAATTGCCTGGCCTAATAGCCGCGCAGCCTCATCGAACCGACCGAACGCGACGAACACGCCCGCACTGATGCTGGCATCGACCGGATCGTCGCTCGGTTTCAGCAAATCCGGCGCCGTATCCGCGACCGCAGTGACATCGATTTCCTCGATCTCATCGATCGCCGTGGCAGACGCCGCCGGTTCTTCGTGATGCCAGTAGCGGGAGTTTTCACCCGTGCTGCGCCAATCGTTGTCTACCGGCACTGCGGTGCGTTCGATTGCTGCCGTCAGATTATCGCCGGCCATCGCCCCGACAGTGGCCAAACGCCGCGGCCAGAAATGTTCGCGAATTGCCACCAACGCCACGCCGCCAATGCCGAGCCAGTACATGAGATGCACCCACCATGGCGTGTGCGCTTTCGGCGGCGGCGTCAGGTCGGAGGCATTCACCTGGCTAATCATCGATCCGCTGGCAGTCACTGTGTTGGCGGCCGCGCGCGCATCCGGGGCGGTACCGCTGAGAGCTGCCACGGTCGCCCGCTGCTGTTGGAATTGCACCAGCAGCTCGTTCAGCTGCGATTCGAGCTGATGCAGGCGCTGTTCGGATTGCGCCAAACTGCCGTTCAGCGTCGTGACATTCGTAGTCAGTTCAGTGACTTGCGCTTTCAGTTCGGCGTTTTCTTGTTGCAAGGTCGCGGCCGGTTGCTGTTGTGAGGCAGCTATGGAGCCGCTCTCGGCAGCTTGTGCATGAGCAACGACAGCACGTTCACTCTCCGCCGTCGACGACGGCGGCGCCGAGCCCGATACCGCTGCAATCTGCTCTGCGGTCGGCGCGGTCAATGGCATTGCTTCCTTCAGCCGGGCCGGATCGCCTTTGATAAACGCAGCCGGGTTGGCGGCGTGCAGCGCGCTCATCATCTGATCGGTGGACACTCCGGCCGGGCGCAGCTTATTGGCAACGCGCCACAGGCTATCGCCACGCTGCGTCATGTAGCCGCCCGCCGGAATATCGCGCTGGACGCGACGGGTCTGCGCGCGCGGTTTCTGGACCGGCTTCGCCACAGTGGCTTCGTCAGCGAGCATATCGAGTTGCTGCGGCTCAGACGCGGTGGTGGGTTGATTAGTGCTGGCTACCGCCGGCACAGCCAGTGGCGCGGGATCGAGCAGGACGGTGAACTCGCGGACGATCTGGCCCTGCGGCCAATGCAGGTTCAATACAAAGTTGAGATACGGCTCGCTAATCGGCTCGCGGGTGGTAATCCGCACATAGCCCTGGCCGTTTTTGATAATCGGTTCGATCTTCAGCTGCGTATGCAGATAGCTGTATTCGACACCGAGCGCACCGTAATCGGACTGGCTCCCAATCTGTACTTTCAGCTGATCGGCGCCGAGATCGCCGATGTGGCTCAACGGCACTTCAGCCTGCAGCGGCGCCCCGAGAAATGATCGCAGGTGGATTTCGCCGATGCCGATGGCAGCGGCCGGACCGCTCAGCAGCGACGCTGCAATGCAGAGCGGCAAAAGTTTGTGGCGACGATTGGGCATATAAATCACCTCGCGGCGAGAGCAGCTGCCAGTAAACGCGCTGGCGAGCAAAAAGAAGAACTGAATCACATTATAGGCGGAAGCCCAACAAAGCCGCCTCTCAGACACGTTAATTTCGGGCGTTTTAAGGAGAAAACCACGTAAATTTTCCAAACTTTTGCTAATGCGCCGAACTTTTTTACCGGCATGGCGGTCAGATCCAGAACTCAAGTTAGGTTAATCCCAGGTCTCTTGAGGTCTCAAATAGCTATGCACCCTTCGGGGTGCTTTTTTTTGGGGTGCAATTTGACGAAATCCAGCGGCCAAAAGGCACGTGCTTGCTAGCTGGATTAAGTCGCGCTGACCTCGTGCTCCGCCAGCGTAATACGATCGCGGCCCAGATGCTTACTTTGGTACAGAGCGCGATCAGCCGCGCGCATCAGTGCATAGACATCGTCGCCATGTTGCGGGAACAGCGCCACGCCGGCGGAGATAGTGACCTGCGCATCGGCCCCAGGAATCTCCAGCCCTTTCACTGCCACGCGTAGCGATTCGGCACGTTCCTGCGCCAGTCGCTGTTCGGCACCCGCCATTAGCACGACGAATTCCTCGCCGCCGAGCCGACCCGCCATATCGCTTTTGCGCACATGCTCCTGCAACAGTTGCGCGATACCGATCAGCACTGCATCGCCGACGTCATGGCCGAAGCGATCGTTAAACGATTTGAAGAAATCGACATCGATCAGAATCACCGCGAACGATTCACGACTGCGCTCCCACAACGCGACCAGACGCGTCATCTGCTGATACAAGTAACGTCGGTTATAGAGACCGGTCAGGGGATCGCTAAACGATTGCTCGCGTAGCTGTTCGCGGAGGCTGAGATTAGCCAGCGCCAGCGCGGTCTGATCAGCCATCGATTGCAGCGTCTGTTCTATTTTTTCGTCGAGGATTGAATCGCCGCTCCAGAACGGCTGCTCGCGCAACAGCAACAGCGCACCGAGCTCGCGGCCGCGCGACAGCAGCGGTACGCACATCAGATAATCGCCGTATTGGACGCTGGCGAGCGCCAAATGCTGCTGCTCGACCGAATCCGGAAACATGCGATCGTTTTTAACTGCCGAGAGCAGATCCGGCATCGCGGCCAGATCCAGGCCGATGGCGCTGCCCCATGCCGTCTCCAGCAGCTGCAATTCGCCGTCACGCAATTGCAATAATGCACCGCCCTGCGCGGCAAATAGTTCGCCACAACCGTGCTCTAACACTCGCACTAAGTCGCGATGCTCATCGCAGCGATGCAGCTGATTGCTCAATGCGTTCAATCGCAACATGTCGGCATTGCGCTCTTCGAGCTGCTGCAAATAATGGTTGAGTCGCTCGTTGCCGGCACGCAATTCCTGCTGCATGTATTCACGCACAACAATTTCTTGCGCCAAGTCACGATTACTCGCATCGAGTGCCGTCGTCCGCTCCGCCACGCGCTGCTCCAATTCGCGATTCAATGCCTGCAATTTGCGATCGGTTTCGACCAGATCGGTGATATCGGTAATCAGCTTGAGGCTGCCGGCAAATTCGCCTTTATCGTCGGGAAATGGCGCCGCATACACAATCGCATGCATCACCGTGCCGTCGGCGCGACGAAAGCGTAATTCATGCCGATCGCGCATACCTTGCCAACGCTGCTGCAAATGCGCTTCGGCTTCCGCGATATCGTCTTCAAGAACGAAGTCGAGAAACCGTCTTTCGGTCAAACTGCCGTCGTAGCGCAGCATCTCCGTTATCGCTTGATTGGCATATGTAGTGATGCCCTCGCGATTGATCATCCAGATGCCTTCGCCCGCCGTATCGAGCAGCAATCGATAGCGGCTTTCGCTCTCCATCAATTGTCGATGGCGTTGCGACAATGCCTGATACGCCTGTTGCAACTGAGCATTGGTTGGCAGCGACAGCGGGGCACGCAATGCACGCCAGATCAGCACCGCACTGATGGTCGCCAGCAGACCGGCGATCATCGCGCAAAATGCTTGCAGCCAATACACCGGCGTCCACAAACTCCAAAGTTCGTTGCCGTGCGTAATCCCAATCGCCAACACAAAAAAACCGAACAGCACGACGATGCCACGGTATTTCATATCGGCACGACGTCGCGCGAAATACCACAACGCAAACGGAATGGTCAGGCACGCGACGACGATAAGGCCGTGCGCAAATAAAAATAAACTGAGCAGTTGTGGATCCCAGGAAAACGCTCGACCGAGCGGTAGAAATCCCGGCGCATTGAGCAAGAACTTTTCCAGCATAGTTGGCTCCTTACCGCCTCAGCCGTTACCTCAGTACTTTTTACCGTCGTACTTTTTAACGTACTTTATTAACGCAATACTTTTTGCCGCAGTATTCTTCTTATCGAAGTACTCTTCTTACAAAGTACTCGTTATCGAAGCCACCCTTACCGCGGTGTTCTCAATTATCGAAGTATAACGAGCAAGAATCATGCACGCTCTAGCTCAGGTGTCGTCGGAAGTGCGATGCATTCGATGTTATGCTGAAAAATCCGGCGTCCACCGCAAAGGAGACGAGCATGGGCTCACGTATCGAACATGACAGCCTTGGCGATATTTCCGTTCCCACCGCTGCGCTGTACGGCGCGCAAACCCAGCGTGCGATCGACAACTTCAAACTGAGCGGCCGCCCGCTGCCTGCGACATTTTTACACGCGCTGGCGCAAATTAAGCGCGAAGCGGCGGCGATCAATGGTGCTTTGCAGATTGTGAATGCCGACATTGCGAACGGCATCATCGCCGCCGCCGACGAAGTGATCGCCGGCCAACACGACGCGCAATTTCCGATCGATATCTTTCAAACCGGTTCGGGCACCAGCACGAATATGAATATGAATGAAGTGCTCGCGCATCGTGCCAGCGCTCTAACCGGGTTGCGCGTGCATCCGAACGATCATGTCAACGCCGGTCAGAGCAGCAACGACGTCATTCCTACTACGCTGCAATTCGCGGTGTTGCTCGAATGGAAAAATTCACTGCAACCGGCACTACAGCACATGGCTGCAGTGATCGAACAGCGCATGCATGAATTGGACGGCGTGGTGAAAACGGGTCGCACGCATTTAATGGACGCGATGCCCATCCGCTTCGATCAGGAACTATCGGGATGGCGGCAGCAAATAGTGAATGCCGACGAGAGGCTGCATGACAGCGCGCTGCGACTCGGCGAACTGCCGCTGGGCGGCACTGCAGTCGGCACCGGCATCAATACCGCGCCGCAATTTGCCGAGCGCGTGATTGCGCGATTGGGTGAAACTAGCGGCTTGCCGCTGCGCGCGTGTCGCAATCGCTTCGAGCGCATGAGCAGCGTCGATGCGGCGGTGGAGTTTTCCGGCCAACTACGCACGCTCGCGGTCGCACTGATAAAAATCTGTAACGATCTGCGCTGGATGAACAGCGGGCCGTACAGCGGCCTTGGCGAAATTCAACTCGCCGCGCTGCAACCCGGCAGCAGCATTATGCCGGGCAAGGTGAACCCGGTGATTCCCGAAGCGTGCGCGATGGCGGCGACGCAATGTATCGGTCTCGATACGGCCATCGCACTCGCGGGGCAATCGGGCAATTTTCAATTGAATGTGATGCTGCCGCTGGTCGCCGATAATTTGTTGCAGATGTTGTTGCTGTTGACGAATGCCTGTCGTGCGCTCGCCGGGCGCGGCGGCCTCGCCGATTTCGCGGTCAACCGTGCCGCGCTGGCGGAAACAGCCGCACGCAATCCTATTCTCGTCACCGCGCTGGCGCCCGTGGTTGGTTATGAATTGGCGGCTGATATCGTCAAGCGCGCACTGCAGGAACAAAAGCCCATTCTCGAAATTGCCCAACGGCTGAGTAAAATGGACAAAAACACACTCCAAGCTTTGCTGGATCCGCGCCGTTTAACCGAAGGCGGATTCGCGGATGCACTGCCAGCCGACTCTCACTCTTCCACCCCTCGTTGATGGAGCAAGATAAAAATGACCATGCCTCTTTTTCTCAAAGCAAGCGGCCATTCTTTTTTTAAAGTAATAACACAACAAGGATTGATCGCGGTACTGACCTTGATCATTGCCCTACCGGCATTCGCGGCGGATACATCCGAAACGGTGGTCAAACAATTGATCGAGCATGTATCCGGCGAACTCGATAAGTTGTACAAAGCGCGACGTATCGACGATCGCGCCGCGCTCGAGCAAATGATCCGCAGCGAAATCGTGCCGCACATCGATCAACAACGGTTGACGCAACGCGTGTTTCGCCAGTTCTGGTCGCAGATCGTCAAAGCCGGCAAACAGGACGATGCGCAACAGCGCGTGATCAATTCGCTGGTGCGCACTTATGCGGTGGCATTATCGAGTTATTCCGGCGATACACTGAACGTGATCAGCGTGAATGAGGAAGGCGCGAAAAGCTCGGCGCGCACACGCATTCGTCGTCCCAACGGACAAATGATTCAAGTCGATTTTGCGCTCGGCAATAATTCGGGGACGTGGTTAATCAACGATATGTCGGTGGATGGCATTGTCGTCAGCCTTACGCTGTTCAACGCGATCAAGCCGATATTCGAACAGCAGGGAATGGATGCTGCGTTGAATGCAGTGAGCGAAGTCGACACCACGAAAGCCGACGCGACGACGAAAAAATAATTTATGACTGACAATCATTACCACGCGGTAATCGCTGCGCTGTCGCAGCGTCTGGTCAAAGCGCAGCAGCCGATTCGTATTCTCGATGCGATTCAGTGGGGCGACGAATTAAAACTGGAATTTTTCGCGAGCAAAGGCACGCAATTGCCACAGGTCGATGCCGATTATTATCGGACACATCGACCGCTGCGTTTCGATATCGACAGCAAACGCTTGGAATTGCACGAGATCGAACGCGATGTGATGCGCCAACTCGGGCAACTCAATCCGGTGGGCGCATGGTTGCGGCGTTTATGTCGCGAATATCTGCTCGTCGTCGATATGCTGGCCGCACGCGGCAGCAACCAATTTTCGCCGTTGAGTCAGGAATTATATGGTTCGAGTTCGGATGTTTTTCATGCTGGCGATCCGACTGCTGCCGAGCTGGCGACGCGGTTACAGCAGGTGTTGCAGCAACTCATCGAGCACAGCCCCGCTATTCGCCCCAATGAAAAAAACTTCGATGCGCCAATGGCGGTGAAATGGCTGAACCAACGCCTGCGCAAACAATTTCCGGGCTGCGGTATTCGCGCGCGCATCAGCGATGGCATCGTCGCCGACGCGGCTGCGGGCGGCGATACCATTAAATTGCGCAGCGATGCCACGTTCAGCGAAAGCGATTTACGTGTATTGGAAGCGCATGAAGGCTGGGTGCATATCGGCACTACGCTCAACGGCGCGCAGCAACCGATCTGCACTTTCCTGGCGAAAGGGCCGCCGTCGGCGACGGTGACGCAGGAAGGACTCGCGGTCATGACCGAAACATTATCGATGCAATCGACGCCACATCGTCTCAGCCGCTTGACGCGCCGCGTGCAGGCGGTCGCATTGGTCGAGCAAGGCGCCGATTTTATCGAGCTGAATCGCTATTTACTGGAACACGGATTCAGCGCTGACGACGCGTGGCAATTGGCGACGCGCGTATTTCGCGGCAGCACCGCCAACGACGGACCCTTCACCAAGGATCTCAGTTACATCAAAGGCTTTGTGCTCGCGTACAATTACGTGCGGCTCGCGATTGCGCGCGGCACTCCTGAACGCATTCATTTGCTGTTCTGCGGCAAAACCACCATCGACGATATGAAAACCGTTGCTGAGCTGGTGGCGGAAGGCGCCATCGTACCGCCACGCTATTTACCGCCGCTGTTTGAAGACCTCACCGGATTATCGGCGTGTCTGAGTTTTACACGCTTCGCCAGTGCGCTCGATTTTTCACAACTCGAACGCGATTACAGTCCCGTTTTTTAATACGCATCAATTTTTAATACACGGTCGTTTTGCAAAACCATGAAACTTTTTCGTGATGAACACATGATGGGAACCGCAATGACACCACCGCTGAGTTCGCTGCCATCGCCGTGGAACGAATTGGCCACGGGCAATACCACACAAACGCAACTCGAACGCTTGTCGCTGAATCTGCGGCATACGCACGAAGAATGTTGGCTCGATTATCACTACAACAGCGGGGACGATGACAACGCTAACGACGAACGCAGCGCGCCACCCGAGCAATCGTTGCGTTTTTTATTGAGCGATAGCGCGGCCAGTATTCGCATTTTGCCGCAGCTCGCCGATCGTGCCGTGGTGGCACGGCCGATGATGCCGACCGAATTATTGCCGAAGCAGCGCACCACGTTATTTATCAGCACGGTGCTATGGGCGCGAATTTCCATCGATGAGTTGACGCTCGCCGAATTCGCCACCGTGCGTTTATCCGATACTTGGTTCGGCGCCAACACACGGCGCGGCGAACTCTGCTATGCCAGTCAAACGCGCGCGTTGCTGAATCTCGACAATATCCAATACAGCCCCTTTCGCGCGATCACACCGATCACGATCGACAATCAGGGCGAGGATAATGTGCGCCTCGATCGCATCAATGTGCCGGTACCGCATTTGACGTTGTATTGCGATGGTCAGCGTTTCTGGACATCGGCGTTGCGGGTGTTGCGCGAAACCAATCTGGCCAATGCGAATTTGCATATCGACAACAAGCCACCGAATCAATCGGTGCAAATTGCGCCGCCACGACGGCCGATTCGCGGCGGCGTATTCGAGCGCGCCGTCGATTTATTATTTGCGTGATGAATTGTTCATCGACACTTTGCTGTCCTGAAAATTGATTGTCTGAGAATTGTTTGCCAAAAAAATCGCTGGCTCGAAATCGTTACGGAGAATTGCAATGAGCACCGCCAATACCGTGCAGCACGTATTGAGTTCGATCGATTGGCAGGAGGCTGTGCGTGCGGCGCTACTGCTCACCGCCGGACTGATATTTTCCCATTTGTATGCGCGACTGGTACGGCGCGGCGCCTTGAGCCATTTACCGCGTTTTCTGCAACGACTCGGTTCCTGGTTGATTCTTGCGATCTTCATCGCTACCGCGCTGCATCAGCTCGGCTTCAAATTAAGCGTCATGCTCGGCGCCGCGGGTATTTTTTCGGTGGCGCTGGGTTTCGCTGCGCAATCGTCGGCGACCAATATCATCAGCGGCCTGTTCGTGATCGGCGAACGCGCGTTTGTCATCGGCGATATTATTCAGGCGGGTGATCACACTGGCGAGGTGTTGTCAGTCGATATGCTCTCGGTAAAATTGCGCACGTTCGACAATCGCTTCGTGCGCATTCCCAACGAAACCATTATCAAAACCGACGTCGTTAATTTGAGCCGCTTTCCAATTCGGCGCGCCGATCTGAAAATATCGATTGCCTACACTGCGGATATTGCGCAGACACGCGAAACATTGCTGCGCGTCGCGGCCAATAATCCGCTGTGCCTCGAAGAGCCCCGCCCGCAAATCAATTTACAAGGCTTCGGCGAATCGTCGGTCGATATTCAATTTTCGGTCTGGGCGGCGCGCGAGAATTATCAAGAGATGCGCAATTCGATTCAGGAGGAAATTAAAATCGCATTTGATCGCGCCGGCATCGAGTTTCCATTTCCGACGCGCACTGTGCATTTTGCCGCTACCGCCCCTGTCGGCGATACCGCACCGTTAACCCACACCGCGCATTTCTCTACCAGTGCGCCGCGTGGCGGTCCGATCGAGCGTGCCAATGCGGTCGATCTCGCCAATGCCGATGTGTCCGACTCGCAAAAACATGACGCCTGAACCGGTGCTGGTAGGCTGGCGCGAATGGGTAGCGCTGCCGAATTTTCTTACGCGGCCGTTGCGCGCAAAAATCGACAGTGGCGCAACGACATGCGCACTGCACGCGTTTTATGTCGAATCGTTTAAGCAGCATGACGAGCCTTGGGTGCGCTTCGGCCTGCATCCAAATTTGCATACCGACCAAGTCGTGCATTGCGAAGCACCGCTGCTCGACTATCGATCGGTACGCGATTCACGCGGCCGCGCTGAGGAACGCCATGTCATCGCCACGACATTACACATCGGCCATCATGAATTTATCGCCGAAGTCACGCTGACCAATCGCGAGCCGCTGCGCTATCGCATGTTGATCGGGCGCAATGCACTGCGCGGGCGTTTTCTTATCGACAGCGCTCAATCCTACGTGCTGGGAAAACCCGATAGGGCCAGGAGTACACGATGAAACTTGCGATTTTATCGCGCGATGCGCGTTTGTATTCTACGCGCCGATTAGTCGAAGCAGCGCGTGAACGCGGCCATCGCGTGCGTGTGATCGACACGCTGAAATGCTATATGGATATCGCCTCCACTCAGCCCGCGGTGTGGTATCAGGGAAAAAAACTGGCGGGCTTCGACGCCATCATTCCGCGCATTGGTGCGTCGATAACGCATTACGGTATGGCTGTTATTCGGCAATTTGAAATGATGAATGCCTACTGCCTCACGGGCGCCGATGCGCTCGGACGTTCGCGCGATAAATTCAGCGCCATGCAATTGTTGAAGCGGGTCGGCATTCAATTGCCGCGCACCGGCTTTGCACACGATGTTTACGACAGTCGCGATTTGATCGGGCTGGTTGGCGGCGCGCCGTTGATTGTGAAATTACTCGAGGGCACGCAGGGGCGCGGTGTGGTACTCGCAGAAACTACGCAAGCCGCGGAAAGCGTGATCGATGCTTTCCGTGAATTGAAAGCGGATTTTCTCGTGCAGGAATTTGTCCGCGATGTGAACGGTTCCGATGTGCGTTGTTTTGTGGTCGGCAATAAAGTTGTCGCGGCGATGCAGCGCACCGCGGCGAAGGGCGAGTTTCGCGCCAATCTGCATCGCGGCGGCAGTGCGCAAGCGGCAACACTGTCGCGCTCGGAGCGCACAGCGGCGCTCAATGCGGCACATGCGCTGGGGTTGACGGTGGCCGGGGTCGATATGCTGCGTTCGGCGCGCGGCCCGCTGGTACTCGAAGTGAATTCGTCGCCGGGGCTGGAAGGTATCGAGAATGCGTGCGCGCTCGATATCGCCGGCCCGATCATCGAACATATCGAGCAGCAATTGGTGAGATAGCTAACGCCGCTGAGCGAAAGCGTTAGTTTTTTTCTGCCCTCACCCTAACCCTCTCCCGCGGGGAGAGGGAACCTATTAAATCGCGCCGTGCCGGCTCGGTCGCGACGAACGAAAGAATTCCGGACGCAGCAACTCGAACTGATCGACCGGCATCGGTTTGCAGAACAAAAAGCCCTGTCCGCACTCGCAGCCCAGCGCAGTCAATAAATCGCGCTGCGCGACTTCCTCGATACCTTCCGCGACCACTTCGATTTTTAACGCGTGCGCCAGTTGCAAAATACCGGCGACGATTTCGACATCGTTTTCGACGGCGACCAGATCGGCGACGAAGCTACGATCGATCTTCAGCGTATCGGGCGCGAATTTGCGCAAATACCCGAGACTCGAATAGCCAGTACCAAAATCATCGAGCGCAATTTTGAAGCCCGCCTGCTTCAATGCTTCGATTACATGCGCGCCATGTGCGAGATCGGCCATCAGCGCCGACTCGGTAATTTCGAGTTCAATGACTTCTTTCGGAATCGCATATTCAGCCAAAATCGCCGCTGCCCGCTGCGCAAATTGCCGGTTCGCCAATTGCACCGGCGATACGTTTACTGCCACCGACAGCCAGCTTCCTACCGCCTGATGCCATTGCTGCACTTGGCGACACGCAGCGTGCAAAATCCATTCGCCCACCGGCAAAATCATGCCGGTTTCTTCGAGCAGTGGAATGAAATCGGCCGGCGATACCAGGCCGCGTGGCTGCGAGTGCCAACGTAACAAGACTTCAGCACCGACCAGCTCGCCGCTGATCAAATTGAATTTACCCTGATAGAACAATTCAAACTCGTCGCGCGTCAGGGCGCCGCGCAATTCGTTTTCGAGTACCAGCTGATCGCGACTCGAAGACATCATGCTGCCCTCGAATAATTGAATGGTGTTGCGTCCGCTATTTTTGGCGCGCAACTGCGCGACGCTGGCAAATTTCAACAACTCATTAATGTCATCGCTTTGTTCGGGATACAACACAATGCCGATCGAAGCCGTCAGAAACAGCTGCTCGTCGGCAACACGGAACGGCGCATCGAAACTCTGCAGTGCCGCCTCGGCCGTGGACTGCTGTTGGTCGATGGCACAGATCGCAGCAAACTCATCGCCGCCGAGCCGCGCCAGATAAATCGTGTCGACGAAGGCTTCACGCAAACGCCTGCCGACGCGACGCAATATATCGTCGCCGACGCCATGACCCAATGTATCGTTAACGTTTTTAAAGCGGTCGAGATTGATCAGCACCAACGCGAACACCGCATTATCGGCATTACAACGTCGCTCGAGATCCCGCAGTAAGGCCTTGCGATTAGGTAGATCGGTAATGTCATCGCGATAGGCGGCACGATACAGTTCCTGCTCATGCAATTTATACGCTGTGAGATCGCGCGTAATGCCAGCCGAATGCGTAATTTCGTTATTGGGATTACGCAGATAAACCGAATTACTGCTCAACCAATGTGTTTCGCCTTCGGCATCGATAATTCGATACTCAACGTTTTTGTCGGCGATCGACGTATCGCGCATTAAATGACGTTGTACCACTTCGGATAGGTGCTCAAGGTCATCGGGGTGGACGAATTGCATCTGATCCTGACTGGGATCCAACAATATATCGCGCGGCGCCTTGTAGATTTTTTCGAAGGCTGAGCTGACATGCGCCATGCGGGCGTTTTCCAGATCGTAAACCCAAAACACTTCCTCGAGATTTTCCGCCAGCGCCTGCATTGCGCGCTCATTTTCGGAAATGGTGTGCTCCATATCCTTGATCGATGTGATATCGCTATGCGAAAACACGACCATGCGTGCGTTATCGAGCATCATCGGTACGGCCTGCACCAGATAATGACGCAATGCGCCGTCGCGATTGTGGAGTTCGTATTCCATTTCATAACGGTCGCGTTCGCCGTCGAGCATTTGGCGTACCGCCGACAGATAAGGCTGTAAATCCTCGATAAGGTGTTCGACACGCTTCGACACCTGATGACTCTCAAAAAAATCGTCCGGCATCGGCTTGTCACCGTTAAATTCGATCCAATCTTTTTCCCACAACTGATTGACGGTAACGTAGTGCCCTTGCTGGTCGATCACGCAGATACGTTGCGGCAACGCATCGATAATTTCGCGCACGAGCCGGCGCGCATGACTCTGTGCCTGCTGCATCGTAATTTGCGCGGTGACATCCTGCACTGCGCCAAGCATGCTCGCAGGCTCGCCATTGACGCCGACAATGAGCTGACCAATCCAATGAAAGTGGCGACCGTCGCCGCCGTCGCCATCGGGTACCCGCACCGTGAGATCGACGCGCGGCGTTTCGACCGAGCTGTTGATAATCGCCTGCACCAACGTCATTCGATCCTGTGGATGCAAGCGTTCGAGCAAACGCTTTTTGTATTCGTGCGGCGGACATTCACCGAGTTGTAGCATCGCCACCGCACGCGGCGAAAACCGCATCTGCCCGAGCTCGTAATCGAACGACCAATCGCCATAGCCGGTGATTTCCTGCGCCATGAGCAGCCGTGTGTGTTCTTCCTTGACCTGTTGCTCTGCCAGTTTCAACGCGGTGATGTCGCGCACGAACAGGCCGATCCCACCGCCATCGGTGGGAAAAATAGTAAAGCTGAACCAGGTATTGCGCGGCGCAAAAAAATGTTCGGCGTGGCGAATGGTGCGGGTAACCATAACTTGTCGAATCGCCACCGAAGTGGCATTGCCATCATCGCCGAACAACTGCCAAAAATTATCGCCGGGGCCACCCTCAAACCCGTTTTGTTTGAACATATCGATGCAATGGTGATTCATGAAATCGATGGTCCAGGTGTTATCCAGCGCCACAAAAGCATCGCTGATGCTGTTAAGCAGACCATTGAGCTGCGCGACGCTTTCCTTGAGATTTTGTTGGCTACGCTGCATGGCGGTGATATCGCGCGAGATGCAGAGAATTGACGGATCGCTGCTACCGGGCAATTGCACGCGGGTAAATACGCTGTGCCAATTGCGGCGCTCGCCGGTGAGAATGCGGCAGCTGCCAGTGAATTCACCCTTGCCGGTGGCAAGCGCGCTCTGCCATACCTGCTGCATGACTTTGCGCTGATCGCTGTCCCAGAAATCGAACCAATGCTGGCCGAGCATCTGCACCTCGCGGCTGGCACCGACCAGCTCCAAACCGGATTCGTTGATCGCCAGTACGGTGCCATCCTCGGCAATCAGCTTGATGCAATCACGCGAGCCGTCGAAGATGGTGCGAATGATTTCCTCGAACCATTGCAAATTCACCTGGTCCGCGCGAATGACAGCGTTCTGCAGCGATACTGCCGCGCCGAATTGGCCGACCAGCCACGCCAGTAACGTCACCACTACGAACGACAACCGCTCCGACTCGGTATTCACCTGCGCGGTACCGATCACCAGTTGCCATAACACAGCGCCGCCGGCAGCGACCAATAACGCCGTCGCGATCGCGTATTTACGCTCCAGCGCGAAGCCGATCAGGCCCAGTGCGATCGCCCATAACACGAGTCCGGTGACATGTAGATTCATGCCGATCAGCACAATGCCGAGCGCAGCTAATGGCAGGGCCAGACCGACGAGGCTGCTGGACGGCAGGACAGGGGCGGGCTTTGCGATGCGGGACTTGAATGCGCGTGGCAGCAGTTCAAAGGCCATGAAACGCCCCTTCTTATGATGGGTTATGACTAAGGTTGGCGTTGCTACAGTCTAGGAAGGGAAGTGAGTACCTGCCAGCAGTCCATCCCGGATCGCTCTCAGGAAATTCCTGATGCCCGAGCGAAAGCGGAACAGCGCGCTTAATCCTGCCGCTCGTCGAGGCTGATAATGCCGTGCCGAATTGCGTACACGACCAGACCGGCAACGTCGCGAATCGCCAATCGCGACATGATTTGCGCGCGATGCGATTCGACCGTTTTCGCACTCAATTGCAGCTGGAACGCAATCTCCTTGGTCGCGTATCCGAGCGCCAGCAGACGCAATACCTCGCCCTGGCGCTCGGTCAACGGCAGTGTTTCGGCGGTATGCGGGCGCAATACCTCGAGTACGGTGCTGGAAATCTTGGGGCTGAGATACTGCTGGCCGGCTAGCGCGGCATGCAACGCCAGCTCCAGTTCGGTTTCGGCGGCCTCCTTGAGTAGATAGGCAGCGGCACCGGCGCGCAATGCGCGTAATGCATATTCGCGCAGCGCATGCATCGACAACATAATCACCGGCAACTGCGGCCGGTGCTGCCGCACTGCATCTAACGCATCGAGACCCGACACCCGCTGCATGCTGATGTCCATCACCATCACATCGGGCCGATATTGGTCGATCAGCGCCAGCGCCTGATCGCCATCGCTGCCTTCGCCGACCACCGTAAAGTCCGGCAGATCGTCGATCAGCGCGCGCAGGCCGGCGCGCACGAGCGTATGGTCGTCGACCAGCACGACCCGGTGCGGCGCGCTCATATCTCTTGCTCGGTAAAGGTGGCGGTCAGTTCGGTACCGAAGCCGGCGACCGAATGCAGCGTCAACTCGCCATGTGCCTGCTGCGCGCGCTCACGCATTGTGCGCAGCCCCAGGCCATTATCGCGCGCGAATGCGGCTGCGACATCGAAGCCGCGACCGTCGTCGACGATCTGCAGATGCAACAGGCCATCGCGACGCGTCAATGCGACCCGCACAAAGCTGGCATCGGAGTGGCGCAGAATATTGGTCAACGCTTCCTGGAACACGCGGAATACCGCCATTTCCAGCAGCGGCTGCGGACGCGGCTGCAGGTCTTCGATTTCCGCTGCGCTGCCGATGCCACTGCCGCCAAAAAATTTGTGCAGATGCTCTTCCATCGCCGGTTTTAGACCGAGCGCATCGAGCTGCGCCGGACGCCAGGCCAGCGCCAGATTGCGCACCTTATCAAGGGCATCGCCGGCGGCCTCATGAATTTGTGCGATGCGCGCCGCTTGTTCGGCGTCGTACTGACGTTTACGCAACCACGCCGATGTCATTTTGATGAATGTCAGTGACTGCCCGAGATCGTCGTGCAGCTCGCGCGATAATTGTCGACGCTCGTTTTCGGTGGTCTGTGCCATGTGCTCCGATAAATGCTGCAGACGCGCATTTGCAGTCTGCAATTCCGATTGCGTTTTTTTCTGCTGACTAATATCGCGCACCTGCACCTGAATACACGGCCGGCCATCGATGGACAGCGTTTGGGCCGCCACTAACGCCGTGAAGACATCGCCATTTTTTTTGCGCAGCAGACGTTCCTGAAAATCGTTATCACCCTCGCCCTGCTGAAACGCGCGCAATCGATCTAACGCATCAGCCTGACTCGGCAGCGCAATGAAATCGCGAATATCGACACCGAGCATATCGGCAACACGAGTCACACCAAATAAATTAGCGGCCGCGGAATTGGCATACAACACATGGGCATCGCTGTGGATCAACAATGCCTCGGGCAATAGCTCTGCCATTTCGCGGTATTGTTTTTCCTTGTCGCGCAACTGTCGCTCGATACGCGCCGATGATGTGATATCGAGCGCAGTGCCGATCAATTGTCGATCGTCGGCAAATTCGGCAACCTCACCACGCAACAGGACATACAACAATTCACCTTCGCCGCGTTGCAGTCTGGCTTCAATTTGCAATGGTGTGCCCTGCCACGCCGCCTGGCAGGCGCGCTGCAACAACTCGCGGTCGGCTTCGATAAATTGCGCAAAAAACTGTTCGGCATTAAGCGATGTCGAACCCTCGCGAATATCGAGCAGCGTCTGCATTCGCGCCGAGATCTGAATATCGCCGCCGTTCGCCACCATCGTCCAGCAGCCGATATCCGCAATACGCAACGCTTCGCGCTGCGCACGCAAATCGCGACGCAATTGACGTTCGATATCGACGTGCTCGGATACATCGCGCGCCAATACCAGACGTGCATCGCGGTGTTCGAATTGCAGCGAATAGCCGGTGACTTCCATCGTCAATAAGCGGCGATCTTTAGTCCAGTGCGTCACTGCGTTCGCCGTCACCACATCGCGAAAATGTTTGTGCGCATCCAGCGCGCGCTGCATTGCCGGCCGCGCTTCGGGCGGGCGAATCTCCCACAACGTCATCGTCATAAAATCGTCGCGGCTGAAACCGTATTTGGTGATGGCCGCTTGATTGACCGCCATAAACCGCAAGTTGGTTGGATCGTAGATATACATCGGGTTGGGATTGTGTTCGAACATCGCGCGATAGGCGCGCTCGGAATGTTCCAAATGCTGATAAAGCTTGCGCTGACCGCGATAGATTCTATGTAGACTGAAATAGAGCAGTGCGCCGCTGACGACAACAAAAATGCAACCGCGCCACCATTGTGTAAAGGGATCGACACTGGTATCGGCCACCCAGCGCGCTGCGAGGTGATCGCTAAAAGTCAGCCACAACAACGCCGCTGCCATATAGATAACGGCGATACGGCGTGCGTTCCGGCTAGGGTCGCGTACTACCGGCGCGTTTTCTAACACATGTTTCATGGCGCGAACCTCGGCTGTGTTCTTCTTATTGTGATTTCAAGCTAGGCAATTATAGTAAGCGCGCGCCAATCAGCTAACGTATTCAGACTGGATGCTCAACGCTCGTAGCGGCTGTAATCGAGAATACCCCAGCCGATCGGATCGCGGTTGCGGTATTCATTCAGAATCCAATCGCTCTGCGTCCAGAATTTTGGATTCGTGCGCGCTATGGCATAACGCTCGACCACCGCACGCCACCCCTTGGAATCTGTGACGGCGGCCAGTTGCCGAACCATTGGCGCCAATTCATTTTCGTCGACAACCCAAAACGCATTGGGGTACGCGCCGACGACACCCGGCACCACGCTCACGGTATCGAATTGCGGTCGTCGCTGCGCGCGCTCGAAAAAAAGCACGGCGACATTGCTGCGATCGTCATTGTGAATCAGAGTGAACAATTGATCCGGCTCGCCGCGGATCACCACTCGTAGCAACACCACTTCAGGCATGCCGGAAATCGGGCGCCCTTGCAGCTGCGCGAGCTTTTGCAAGGGCACGAGTAAATTGGCCGGCGTCTCGCTCGCGGCAAGGTCATAGCGATGCGAGAGCGATGGGCCTAAGCGGGTGCTCAATAAATCGAAAAACTCGCGCTTCGGATTTTTTGTTTGATAGCGAATACCGGTTTCGTGTTGAGAGACCGCTGCTTTGCGATAGACGGAATCGCGCGCGCTGGCACCGACGCCCTGATACCAGGATTTGCGTTCGATCTCACGTCTTGCTTTCGGCAGAAAATTCAGAAAATTGCTTTCGCCTTCCATCCGCAGAAAATCCATATAAAGCCGCGTCATCAATAAATGGCTGGCGTCGCCGTAAACATCGAAACCCGCCACCAACAAATAATAAATGCGCTCGAACATCGGATAATCGATGACCCACGCCGTTTTCGGCACCGCACCGACAAAACCTTCCACGACGCTTGCGCTATCGAAATGCCGAAATACCGTCAATGCCGCGCTGGTATTAACACCATCGCCATTCCATAGCAGATCGGTGGTCACCGCCTGCGGATCGCCAAATTTCTCCTGTAGAAATTTTTCCTTAGCGGCCAGATAGTCGGCCTGGTGATCGCTGTATTTCTTCCAGTGTGCGACGCTGAGCGGCTGCTCGCCGAGCTCTGTCGGCAAGCTTAAATAATTACTCTCATGCGCCAAAAAATCGCTGTCGACCATCGCCTCGATATCGGGATTCGCGAATGCCACCCAGAATTGATCCTGAATCACATTCAATGCAATCTGGCCGCGACAGACCGGGCCTTTAATGAAACTGGCCAGAAAAAATTCGGCATCGTCGAGCAGAAACCGATAGCGTGTTTGCACCGGTATTGCCGCGAACGCTATAAATGGATTGGCACCGACACTCCCCTCATAGCTCGGCAATTTATCGACCGAAAAATCGGCGCGCAAAAATAATTGATCGAGCCGCTGCAACCGTTTTTCATCGAGCAGATAAGGCAGGTGCGTTTTCGCAACGATGGTCGCGCGCAATGGCTGCAAACGATAGAACACACGCGTCACACCGGGATCATCGTAAGGCCGGCGTGTAACGATTAAATCGATCGGTGTGCCGGGCGGTGTACGCGAGCGCACTAATTTAAAAAAATTGCGCGGCTCGGCACCGAAATAAATATCGGCGAGAAACAAATGCTCATAGAGATAACGCGCCATCAGTTGGGCTTTCAAATCATCGCGATTGAAAAAGCGCTCCCAATCGGCGACATGGCGCAATGTGTCCGCATTCAACGGCGTCGGCTCGTCGATCGGTGCGCCATTTTCCAGCCATCGCTTCAACGTGTTGAATTCATCGGCTTCGAGTGCCGGCAATCCAAACGGCATACCCTGATAAGGCCGCTCCGCCGCGTATTTTTCAAAATTGTCGCGATTGGGACAAAACTCCTGCCGATCCAGCGAAGTATCGAGATTTGCGGGCAATTTGCTATCGGCCGGCAATGGATGCCGCTGCTTGAGCGCGAGCATCTGATACAGCACGCTACCATCGAGATTCGCCGCGGGATTTTGTTCGCCTTCGTTCAATACCGAAAAAAAATCACGCGCGCGCCATTGTTCGATCGTTTGCGCATCGGCAAATAAGCGCGTCGGCTCGGCGGCGAATAGGCGCGCGCTGTCGTAGACTTTCGCGGTAGTCGCGCCGCGACGAATACCGTCGGGTGAATCGAGTTTTAACTGACACGGCGCATCGTAACAACCGTGACACACCAGACAACGATGATCGAGGATGGTTTTAGCATCGCGAAAATACTCGGCTTTCGCGATTGGCGGCGGTGTGCCCAGCGGCAATTGCGCGCGCTGCGCCGCGACGGCAAGCTCCACCTGCGCATGTCGCCATTGCCACGCCAGCCCGATGCCGATCGCCACGATGATTAACGCCGCAGCGAATTTCCAACCGGCTTCGACTTGGCGACGCGATGAATTGTTTCGCTGTGACATGAGGACCTCAACACACGGTGCAGCGCGCAGACTACCGCGCCCATGGGCATTGCGCTAGATTACCGATCGCAGCCCGACACAATGATAAGAACGATGGAGTTGTCATGCGCAAGCTCGCCACGTCACTGTATTTTTGGGTACTGCTCGCCATTATCGGCGGCAGCATTCTCGGCCACCTGTCACCGACTATTGGCATTGCCGCCAAACCGCTCGCGGATGGTTTCATCGCGCTGATCAAAATGCTGATCGCACCAGTGATTTTCTGCACAGTGGTACACGGCATTGCCGGTGCAGGCAGTCTGGCAAAACTCGGCCGTGTTGGCGGCAAAGCATTTTTATATTTCGAAGCCGTAAGCACGCTGGCATTGGCGCTTGGCTTATTGGTGGGACACTTCGTACAACCCGGCGCCAACTTTCACGCCGATCCGAATAAACTCGATGCCGGCAAAGTCAGTGAATTCAGCCAGCGGGCGGAACAATTACACGCCACCGATTATGTGCTCCACATCATCCCGAAAACATTCACCGATGCCTTTACCGGCAATGGTGATTTATTACAGGTGCTGCTGGTATCGATTTTATTCGGCATTGCGCTGAACCGCGTCGCCGCTCACAGCACGACGGTGATTAATCTGATCGAAGCATTCGGCAAAGTATTTTTCGGCATGGTGAATATCGTGATGAAAGCGGCACCGATTGGCGCGGGTGCGGCGATGGCTTATACGGTTGGTCAATTTGGTATCGGCACCTTGAAACCGCTGCTCGGATTTGCCGCGCTGTTTTATTTGACGTGCTTCATCTTCGTTATCGCGGTGCTCGGTACGGTCGCGTATTTAATTGGCTTCAATATTTTTAAATATCTGCGTTACATCGGCGCGGAATTATTGACCGTGCTCGGCACATCGTCGAGCGAAAGCGCATTGGTGCCGTTGATGCAAAAACTAAAAAAACTGGGCTGTGCCGAATCGATCGTCGGCCTGGTGGTACCGAGTGGCTACAGCTTCAACCTCGATGGCACCAATATCTATATGACGTTGGCAACATTATTCGTCGCGCAAGCACTCGGCATCGAGCTCACATTTTCGCAAATGGCGACGATCTTGATTGTGGCGATGCTGACATCGAAAGGCGCATCGGGTGTGACCGGCGCAGGTTTTGTGACATTGGCGGCAACACTGGCCACCGTGCCATCGGTGCCGGTTGCCGGGCTGGCGTTGATTCTCGGCATCGATCGCTTTATGTCGGAAGCACGCGCGCTGACCAACTTCATCGGCAACGGTATCGCCGCGATTGTGATTGCGAAATGGGAAAAGGAATTGGATATGCAAATATTGAAAAGCGAACTGAATGCCGGCTCGTTAACGAATTAAAAAGCCGGCTTCCCCATCACAACACCACATCCGCCAAATCGCCCTTCGTTTCAAGCCATTCCTTGCGATCGGGTGCGCGCTTTTTCGCGAGCAACATATCCATCAATTGCAATGTGTCATCGCCGGCTTCGACGACGAGACGAACCAAGCGGCGCGTATTTGGATCCATCACGGTTTCGCGCAATTGCAGTGGATTCATTTCGCCGAGTCCCTTGAAGCGCGTGACCTGAACTTTGCCGCGTTTATTTTCGGCCGCGATGCGATCGAGCACGCCTTGCCGCTCCGCCTCATCGAGCGCGTAGTACACGTCCTTACCAATATCGATACGAAACAGCGGCGGCATCGATACGAACACATGCCCGGCCTTCACCAAGGGATGAAAATGGCGGACGAATAATGCGCACAACAGCGTCGCGATGTGCGCGCCGTCGGAATCGGCGTCCGCAAGAATGCAGATTTTGTGATAGCGCAATCCGTCGAGATTATCGGAGCCCGGGTCGACGCCGATCGCGACCGAAATATCGTGCACCTCCTGCGACGCCAGCACTTCGAGCGAATCGACTTCCCACGTATTCAGAATTTTGCCGCGCAACGGCAGAATCGCCTGGAATACGCGATCGCGCGCCTGTTTCGCCGACCCACCAGCTGAGTCTCCTTCGACTAAAAACAATTCGCCGCGCTCGATTTCGCCGCCCGAGCAATCGGCGAGTTTGCCGGGCAATGCCGGACCAGACGTGACTTTTTTACGTGCGACTTGTTTCGATTTGCGCAAGCGCGTCTGCGCATTGCTGATGCACAGCTCCGCGAGTTTTTCGGCATCTTCGGTGTGATGATTCAACCACAGGCTGAATGCATCTTTCGTCACGCCGGCGACAAATGCCGATGCTTCGCGCGAGGTTAAGCGCTCTTTGGTCTGTCCGGAAAATTGCGCGTCCTGCATTTTCGAACTGAGCACGTAACAACAGCGATCCCAAATATCGTCCGGCGCCAGCTTGATGCCGCGCGGTAATAAATTGCGAAATTCGCAAAATTCACGCATCGCATCGAGCAGACCCGACCGCAAACCGTTCACATGCGTACCGCCCTGCGCGGTCGGAATCAGGTTCACGTACGATTCGGTGATGAGTTCGCCGCCTTCTGGCAACCATTGCACGGCCCAATCGACCGCTTCGCGATCGCTTTTGAAACTGCCGATAAACGGTTGTAACGGTAATACGTCGAATGCCTGTGTCGCACCGCTCAAATAATCCTGCAGACCGTCTTCGTAAAACCATTCCTCTTTTTCGCCGCTGCTTTCATCACCTCCTTGTTCGTTAAGAAAAGTGACGCGCAGTTTCGGACACAACACCGCTTTCGCACGCAGCACATGCCGCAATCGAGTGATGGAAAATTTCGGCGACTCGAAATAGCTGGGGTCCGGTAAAAATCGTACGCTGGTGCCCGTTTCGCGTTTGCCACAGCTGCCGATGACTTCGAGATCGCTGGCTTTGTCGCCGTTCGCGAAACCCATGCGGTAAATTTGACCATCGCGCTTAATCGTTACCTCAAGCAATTTCGACAACGCGTTGACGACCGATACACCGACTCCATGCAGGCCGCCGGAAAACTGATAATTGTCGTTCGAGAATTTTCCGCCTGCGTGCAAAGTACACAAAATCACTTCGACGCCGGGCTTACCTTGCTCCGGATGAATATCGACCGGCATGCCGCGGCCGTTATCGGTGCAGGTCAGCGAGTTGTCTTTATGCAAAACCACATCGATCTGATTGCAGTAGCCGCCCAGCGCTTCGTCGACGCTGTTATCGATCACTTCTTGCGCGAGATGATTCGGACGCGAGGTATCGGTATACATGCCAGGGCGTTTGCGCACCGGGTCGAGGCCGGTTAGAACTTCGATCGATTCAGCGGTGTAATTGTTGGCCATTGCTGCTCCAGTGAGTTGCCGATGCGGGTGTTAATGGCCGAAAGAATAGGCCGGAATTATTCCGCCGCGCATTGTAAGAATTTAACGACATCCGGCAAATACCGGCCGAACCCTTGAAACTGATGATCGCCATCGGGCTCGATGGTTTGTTTGGCGCCGCTATAAAAAGCCACCGCCTGACGATAATCGAGCACCTCATCGCCGGTTTGCGCAAGCAGCCAATAATTGCGCGGCTGAGTCAGTCGCGCGACCGCCATCCGCTGCAGTGCCTCTGCATCCGCCGCGCCGATCGAAAATTGTTGCCCGGTATACGGATTTTGGTGCTCGCCGAAATATTTCTCGATCGACAACTGGGGCTGCACCGAAGGATTAATAATCGCCGCGCGCAAATGAAAGCGCTCCGCCAATAGCGTCGCGTAAAAACCGCCCATCGAGCTGCCGATCAATCCCACTTGCGCGTGATCAGCCAGCGGCGATTGCACCGCTGCCTCCGCGATCGCATACGCGCGCTGCGGCGCTTCCGGCAACGCCGGTACCACATAATCAATATCGGGATGATGCTCGTGCAGATAATCCGCGAGTTGTCGCGCCTTCGCCGATTGTGGCGAGCTCAAAAAACCGTGGAGATAAATGAAGGCAATGGCCATAACGACGACAGCGCGAAAAGAGACCGCACTGTAGCGTCAGGGCCGAGGCTGTGCAATTAGCGGGGAGAAGCTGCGATTACGGCTCAATAACCGCTGGCGGATTGATCGACTTTGAATTCGTAGTGATCGGCACGCTCGACCGTGGTGTCGATACGACCATTGGCATGCAGATCGAACCAACGATAGCCGGGGCCTTGCGTATCGACGCGAAACTCTGCGCTATTCGGTGCGAACTGCACGCAGGTCGAGGGCGATGTAAAGACGCGCACATCGCCGCGCACGGTGTCGCTGCGCTGATGCACATGGCCGCACACCACTGCGCGCACTTGCGGAAAGCGATCGAGCAGAGCCCAGAATTCATCGGCATTCGCGACGATCTGCTGATCGAGCCAGGCACAACCGATCGGTAGCACGTGATGGTGCACACAAATCAATGTATGACGATTCGGCTCGGCTTCAAGACAGGCGCTTAAAGCGTCGAGTTCGCTCACCGCGAGCTTGCCACCGACGGCGCCGGGAATTTCCGAATTCAGCATCACGATCTGCCAATTGCCAATCAGCAACGAGCGCTGCAGACGCGCATCGTCACCGAGCGCTTTATGCATGCTGGCAGCATCGTCATGATTGCCGGGCAGCCAGCGCGTGTGCGCACCGAGATCGCGCGTGGCCTGCAGAAAGCGCCGATACGCTGCGGTACTGCCCTGATCGGAGATGTCGCCGGTCGCGAGTAGCGCATCGATGCGTGTCTGTTTGCTGCGCACCATGGTTAGTACAGCGGCGAGGCTTTGATCCGTATCGACATTGAGCAAACGCGTGCCAACGCGCTCGCCCAGATGGCAATCAGTGATTTGTACAATGCGCAGTGGCGCATGTTGATCAGAGAAGAATGAAGTCACCGCAGGTCCCGGTTGCGCCAATTTTATCGATGGTTAATTTATAAACGTCAAAACTGCGTCGCGCCAGTGACCACGTAACATTCCTTCAGGTCAGAGTTCACAAAATTCTGACAAAGGTCGGTCCAGATTGAAGCCGTGCTGCAGACAATGACTGAGCCACTCACCCAAAAAACGGTTCCACTGTGCCTTCTCGTCGGGCTGATACATCGCCTCGTTCGGATACTCGTATCGCGGCTGCACGCGGCGTCGATTCGCGCAGGCGATGACTTCCGCCAGGCGCGCATCGTGATACACGCGCACCGTCAAACTCGGCGTGGCGCTATCGACTGGCAGCGGCGTCGGGGAAATTTCGAGTGTAGTCGTATAAGGACAGCGTTCGATCACGCGCACGATCATCTCTTGGTATGCGCCGATGCCAAAGTAGTGCTGGTCCGCGGGATTCTTTTCATCGAGAAAAGTGTGGAGCAGGCGCAACAAGCGCGAATAATTCAACTCGCACTCTGCCTGCTGGGCGGCGAGATCGATCTGATAGCGGCGTTTATGACAAGCCGATGCGGATTTCACAACAACCTCAATAACTACAAGCCTCCGACCAAGCCTAACACAGGTTACCGTTTCTTCACGTGCGGGATTGTCCGCATGGCCTTTGTTACACTCATCGCGCTAACCGCGCTGTTAGCGCGAAAAAAATCATTAATAAGATGATCAGGGTCGAATCATGAAAAGCCGCTTTCTTACGCTCGGCGCCGCACTCTGGCTGCTCAGTCAGCTCGCCGCCGCCGACACCTTGCGCGATATTTACGAACTGGCGCTGAAGAACGATGCAAAACTGCGCACCGCGGAAGCGACCTATAAAGCCAATAGCGAAACCGAGCAGCAGGCGAAATCGCGACTATTGCCGCAGGTGCAGGGCGATGCGAACTACGGGCGCCGCAAAGTCGATAGCGATGCGCAAAGCATCACCGGATTCTCCGGCCCGACGTTCACACCGCAAATCGGCAACGTCAACACACGAACCAATACGACGGATAGCGGCTGGGGCGTCACGCTATCGCAACAAATTTTCGATTTGCCCGCCTGGTTCTCATTCAAAAGCGGCAAATTGACTAGCCAACAAGCCAGCGCGCAATTCGCAGCCGATCAGCAGGATTTAATCGTGCGTGTCGCCGACGCGTATTTCACGGTACTGCGACAATGGGACAACCTGCAGGTCGCGCGCTCCGAAGAATTTGCCGATAAACGCCAACTCGAGCAGGCGCAGCAGCGCTTCGATGTCGGCCTGATTGCAATCACCGATGTGCACGAAGCACGCGCAGCGTACGACGCCAGCGTCGCGCAACGCCTGACCGACGAAGGCGATCTCGCGGCCGCGTATGAAACGCTGTCGACATTCACCGGACAATTTCACGAAAATTTGTGGCCGCTCAATAAAGAGTTCCCGGTGACCGACCCGAGCCCCAGCGATCGCGGCGAATGGGTGAAATTCGCACTCGCCAATAATTCTTCGTTGAAAGCCGCGTTTTATGCGATGGAAGCCGCGCAGGAAAATGCCAGCGCCAAACGCTACGAACACGCGCCAAAATTGAGCGGTAATTTGAGTTACGAAAAAAATCGCGTCGAGGGCACGCAGGAGACAACGCCTACCTCGCTATTTAGTTTTCCGCCCGATTCCGAATCGACCACAAAAATGGCGATGCTGAAACTGACCGTGCCTCTATACAGCGGCGGCTATACCAGCTCAGCGCAACGTCAGGCGTACGAGCAATACAATGCCGCGCTGGAGCGACGCATCGATACCGAACGCAGCATTATTCAAGGCACGCGCGCGCGTCATATCGCGGCGACAACGGATGTACAGCGCATAAAAGCGCGTTCGCAATCGATCATCTCCGCGCAGAGCGCGCTCGACGCGACCGGTGCCGGTTATGAAGTCGGCACGCGTAATATTGTCGATGTGCTGCAAACGCAACGCACGTTTTATTCGGCGCAGCGCGACTACGCAAATGCGCGCTACGACTATGTGCTCGATATGCTGAAATTAAAACAGCAGGCCGGTACGCTGACGCCGCAAGATATTAACGATCTGAATGAATGGTTGGTGCCGCCGGATTCGCCGAAAGCGAGCAGTTATAAATCTACGCAGGAAAACTGAGATCATCTAACAAAATGAATGTCGAGATTCATTGTTGGCGTAATGCTCTCTGTTCCTCTGAGGAGCGCAATAAAGCTAACATCCGTGTTCTGCTCGTTTCGCCCCATCCATGGGGCTCTTCGTCCCCACAGGAATAGAGAACATCCCGCCTTACCCTATCCGGTAAGAATTCATTTTGTTGGATGCTCTAAGCGATCATTCAACAGGCGTGAAATTTCCGTCACTAATTTTATTAATGCACCGCGATTGCTATTGACCACCTGTAGAGCAGCTGCGCCGGAGCGAGTACCTAAATCAGAATCGGCAGCCAGCATAATTACCGTTCGTGCCAGCTCGTCGCTATCGCTGACCGTCGTCAGCGCAGATGCCTGTTGCAGCAACATCGAAATTTCACGGAAATTAAAATCGCTCTTGCCGGTAACAATTGGCAAGCCCCAAGCCGCCGGCTCCAGCATATTATGACCGCCGCGCGCGACTAGACTGCCACCGACAAACGCAATGTCCGCGCAACCTAATAGCAACAGCAATTCGCCCATCGTGTCGCCGAGCAGCACCGCAGTATCTGCCGCCACTTTCTGTTCCAGCGAGCGGCGAACATAATTCAATTTGTTTTGTTCAATTAACGTCGCAACTTCATCAAAGCGCTCGGGATGACGCGGCACCAATATCAGCAACGCCGTTGGCTGCAGCGCTCGCAACTGTCGATGCGCCTGCAGAATGATTTCATCTTCACCGGCGTGTGTACTGGCGGCAATCCAAATCGTCGAATGCGCGGCATGCCACTGCGCTTTTATCTGCTGCGCACGCGCGATCAATTCCGCATCGAGCGCAATATCAAACTTAATGCTGCCGGAAATCACCAATCGATTGGGTGGTAAGCCAAGTTCGACAAAGCGCGCGCCATCATCGGCATTCTGCGCAACCACTGTCGTCAATTCACGCAACATCGGCGTCGTCAACGCACTGGTGCGACGATACCCGCGCGCCGATTTTTCCGACAGCCGCGCATTCGCAAGCAATACCGGGATATTGCGCCGCGCACAGGCGTGAATCGTGTTCGGCCACAATTCGGTTTCGATGATGACGAGCAATCGCGGCTGCACCAGCGCCAGAAAACGCGCAACGCACGCGGGCACATCGTATGGTGCATACACATGCAGTACCGAATCGCCAAACAATGCGCGCGCGCGCTCCGAACCCGTTGGCGTCATGGTGGTAAGCGTGATGGTGCGATCGGGATAACGCTGCTGTAATTCGCGAATCAACGGCGCCGCCGCGATCGTTTCGCCAACCGATACCGCGTGTACCCAAATGCCGCCGGGCTTAAACGATGTATGGCGAGCGATCGACGCAGCAATAAAACCAAAACGCTCGCCGATGCGTTGGCGATACGCCGGCGCTTTCCGACCACGCATCCACAGCCGCAATCCGATCAACGGCAACGCGCAATAAAAAAGCAGTGTGTAGGCGTAACGGACAAGGGGCAACGGATGGCTCCAGATGGAAATGTTGCAATTCAGCATGGTGACTGCGCGCGTATACTACGACATCCCGTGGGGTCGACCAACGGTGCGATATACTGCAACCCCATTTTTTGCGAGATGATTTGCGCGTGTTTTCCTTCGATGTCGACATTGCGATTTTTGGCGGCGGAATCGGCGGCCTATGGCTGCTGAATCGATTGCGTGCGCGCGGCTATAACGCGGTGCTGTTCGAAACCGCTGCGCTCGGCGGCGGCCAAAGCATCAACTCGCAGGGCATGATTCACGGCGGAATCAAATACGCGCTCGGCGGCGTATTAACCGGTTCGTCGGAAGCGATTGCGGATATGCCGGAGCACTGGCGGCGCTGCCTGCGTGGTGACGGCGACGTCGATCTGCGCGGCGTCAACGTACTCAGCGAACATTTTTATTTGTGGTCGACTGAAAATTTAGCATCGCGCCTGACCGGTTTTTTCGCCAGCAAATTGACCCGCGGCCGGGTCGAAAATATCGCGAAAAAAGATGCGCATCCGATTTTTCGCGACCCGGCCTTTCGCGGCAACCTGTATAAATTGATCGATGTGGTCCTCGATGTACCCTCGCTAATTGCAAAGCTCACCGCGAACGCACGCGGTTGCATTTATCACATCGAAGAAAACAGCATCGCCTTCGAAAAAAATGCTGACGGTACGATAGCCGCTATTACCGCACGCTGCGGCGCGCAAATGATTCGCTGCTGTGTACAGCAGGTTATTTTCAGTGCCGGCGCCGGCAACGCTAATTTGCTGCAGAAAATCGGCGCACAGAAACCGGAAATGCAATTGCGACCGCTGCATCAGGGTTTGATGAAACATCGCTATCCGCATGCGCTGTATGCGCATTGCACCGGTGGCAATTCATCGCCGCGTCTCACCATCTCCAGTCACCCGCTGCGCGATGGCAGCTGGGTGTGGTATCTCGGCGGCGATTTAGCGACCAACGGTGTTGATTTGAGCCCGACCGAATTAATTGCACATGCAAAACGCGAGGTGAGCGAATTATTTCCGTGGGTAGATTTCGGGACTACCGAGTGGGCGACATTACGCATCGATCGCGCCGAACCGAAACAGAAAGGCTTGATAAAACCCGATAAAGCGTTCGCCGCTCACGCCGAAAATTGCAGCAATACCATCGTCGCGTGGCCCACCAAATTAACACTGGCGCCGAATATGGCCGATGAAGTCGATGCACTGCTGGCGATCGACCCGAAAGCGCGACCACTGCCTGCCCCGTGCGCGCAATTATCCGTGCCACCATTGGCCAAACCGTGCTGGGAAATTTTGTTTTGAGCGAAATTAAATTGACTGAGCGGCGTCGTTTCGGCAGTACGGATATATATCTGAGCCCACTTGGACTCGGCACAGTGAAGCTGGGTCGCAATCAAGGCGTGAAATATCCGCAGCAATTCGCACTTCCAGATGATCGTGCCGCGAGCGAATTAATTGCGCTCGCCAATCATCTCGGCATCAATTTGATCGATACCGCACCGGCGTATGGCAGCAGCGAGGAGCGTCTCGGTTTATTGCTGCGTGGGCAGCGCAAGGAATGGATTATTTGCACCAAGGTCGGCGAGGAATTCGATAACGGCGAATCGCGTTTCGATTTCAGCGCTACGCATACGCGTTTTAGCATCGAGCGCAGCCTGCGCCGTTTGCGTACCGATTATCTCGATATCGTGCTGGTGCATTCCGACGGCAACGATCTGGCATTGCTGGAACGCGGTGAAACATTGGCAATGCTCGAGCAATTGAAACGCGAAGGCTTGTTGCGCGCTTACGGTGTTTCGACGAAAACGGTCGACGGTGGCATCGCAGCCGCAGCAGCCAGCGACGGCGTGATGGCCACTTATAACAGCGAGCACACCGCTGAAAAACCCGTGCTCGATTATTGCGCTCAACATCGCAAAGGCGTGCTGATAAAAAAGGCTTTTGCATCGGGCCATATCGAAGATCCCGCCACATCGCTGCGCGTTGTGCTCAATCATCCAGCCGTCACCAGTGTCATTGTCGGCACCATCAATCCGCAGCATCTACGCGCGAATGTCGCGGCAGCATTCAGGGCCGATTCAGCTTCCGCCGACTAATCTACTCGCAACATCAGCGCAGCCAGTCGGCGTCGCGCTGCGAGGAGATGGCAATGAAAACCACGAAGCCCGTCAATCCTACGACCTCTATGTCGCTGTTCACGACACTTGCCATTGTGATGGCAAAAGGCGCAGAAGCCGAACAGAAAAATCACTGCAAAAAAAATCGCATCAATTCCAACAAGCAAGCACCTCGATCCAGTCCCGAAACCCCAAGGAACTCATCCATGTCCAAATCGTTTTTGATAGCGAGCTTTGTCAGCTGCGCCGTGATTGCCGGCTGCACCACTACCGATCCGAACACCGGCGAGCGCAAAGCCTCGAACACTGCAAAAGATGCCGGTATTGGCGCCATTGCCGGTGCCGTACTCGGTGCAGCAACGTCAAGCCATAAAGATCGTACACGTGGCGTGTTGACCGGCGCCGCTGTCGGCGGTGCGATCGGCGGCGCTGTCGGTCATCGCGCCGATAAACAGGAAGCAGAGCTGCGCGATAAATTGGCTAACAGCGGCGTCGAGGTGCAGCGTCAGGGCGACACGATCAATCTGGTGGTACCGGGCGCAATCAGCTTCGCCACCAATAGCGCGCAATTGGCGCCGGACTTTTATCAATCGCTAAATAAAGTGGCAAGCTCACTGAAGGAATATCCGGATAGCACCGTGCAGATCGTTGGCCATACCGACAGCACCGGCCCAGCGGCTTACAACCAACAGCTGTCGGTCAATCGCGCCAATGCTGTCGTCGTTTATCTGAGTGCGCAGGGTACTGATCAGTCGCGGATGCAGGCGGTGGGCATGGGGCCGAGCCAACCGATAGCGGATAACAAAACAGCAGAAGGCCGCGCGAAAAATCGCCGCGTCGAAATTAAAATCATTCCGCGCGATACCGGTTCCACCAACCACTAATCAAGTCGCGCGCGCCGCTAAGCTAAATCGTTAGAATTAACGCGGCACGCGCACTCGAACCACCAGCCCCGTTCCCGCCTGCCCTGCTGCCAACTCCAGCGTGGCGCCATGCAATTCGGCAATACGCGCTACGATCGATAATCCCAAACCGGTGCCCGCATGTTCGCTGTGCCCGAGACGATTGAAACGCTCCAATGCACTCGGTAATTGATCGGCGGGGATACCGGGCCCCTCATCCGCCACCGCCAATTCCACTGCGTTGGCTGAAGTGACTATCCGCACATTGACCTGCGTATTTTCCGGTGCGTAACGAATCGCGTTATCGAGCAGATTGCGCAGCAAGATTGACCACAAGCCGGCACGAGCACGAATGGTCGCGCCGACGCTACCATCGAGCGATAAAGCGATATGTTTACTCGCCGCAAACGGTGCAGCTTCAACAATGGCTTGCGCCGCAGCTTCATGCAGATCAATGCTTTCCGACTCCTGCTGCCACACCTCATGATCGAGGCGCGCAAGCGTGAGCATCTGTTCGACGCGATGCGTTGCGCTATCACACGCAAGCAGTGCGTTTTCCAGCGCATGTCGTTGTTGCTGCTGATCGGTCGCGGCTAACGCAACCTGAATCTGGCTTTTCAATGCGGCCAAAGGAGTACGCAATTCATGCGCGGCGTCGCCGGTAAAGCGCCGCTCGCTGTCGAGCGAAGTTTGCATTCGCGCCAATAATTCGTTGAGGCGCTCGACCAACGGCGCTATTTCGCGCGGCACCGCGGTTTGAATCGGTGCGAGAAATTGTGAATCGCGGCGTGCGACTTCATCGCGCAATTGTGCCATCGGCCGCAGCGCTCGACCGACGACCAGCCAGATCATCGCGGCGAATAATGGCACCGCCAGCAACAACGAGCGCAATAACGGCTGCAATAATTTTTGCGCGAAGAAACGCCGTTCCTGTTTCAACTCACCGACCTGGACCAGATAGCGATGATTGTTATCCCATACGCTGAATACTCGCCATTCCGCATCGGCAATCTCGCTATCAGAAAAGCCATCGAAATGATTTGATAAATGCTGCAATGGCGCATTCTTGGAATGCAGTTGCAGCTTGTCACCGTCTCCCCAAATTTGAAAAATCACATTCGATGAATAGCGAAACAGAGAAAACGCATGCTCCGGATACGCCTCCTCAATTTCATGCAGCAGCGGCATTGCACTTTGTTGTAAATTCACATCGAGCAATCGCCGCACTTGTTCGCGTAATTGCAACAGCGAGATCGTGCCCGCAATCAGCCAGATCGCAGCGAAACCGATCAGCAACCTGATCAGTAATTGCTGACGCATGCTGCCCTGCACCGTTGTCATTGCAATTCAGTCTCGTCGATTTTTGCAGGAACCATCATTAAGCCACTTCCCTCGGCGTGACATAACCGACACCGCGCAATGTCTGCACAACCTCGGGACAAATCTTTTTGCGCAAATGATGGATATAAACATCGATTGCATTCGAAGCAAGTTCTTGCCCTGACGAATACAAACTGGCTTCAAGCTGCGTGCGCGATAGCACACGCCCCGCGTTCAGCATCAGCTCCTGCAATACCGCGAATTCGCGCGCCTGCAATTCCACCCCGCTGCTGCGATACATCACCTTATGTGTCGCCGGATCGAGTTGTAATGCGCCGCACACGATAGTGCCGGCCGCTGTACCCGTCGCGCGTCGAATCAGCGCGCGCAAACGCGCGGCGAGTTCACGCAGATCGAATGGCTTCACTAGGTAATCGTCGGCGCCGGCATCAAGGCCGGCGATACGGTCTTGCACAGTATCGCGCGCGGTCAGCATCAGCACCGGAATTTTTACACCGGCGCTGCGCTTGCGCTTGAGAAAATCCAAACCCGATGTTTGCGGCAGATTCCAATCCAGTACCACTGCCGCATAGACTTCGGTCGCCACGACCAAATCTGCCGCTTGACTATTGCGAACCCAATCGACCACAAAACCCTGCTGCTGCAAACCGACTTGAATGCCGTCACCCAGCAGTGCATCGTCTTCGACCACTAGAATGCGCATAACGATTTTCTCAGACAAAAACAGTTAACTAATCCAGATCGATGCGATAACCGAGCTGCAAGAAATTACCGACAATATCCTGATTGCCGACGCGCGGAATTTTGCCCTTATACATATCGCTGCTCGCATCGAGTTCGATGTGATAGCGCCGCAAAAAACTGTATTCGATGCGCAGGCCCGGCCGATAAACCCACTCGTCGGTGCCGTCGCTCACATTGTTGCGTAACTCAACCCACAGCCGCGGATTCAACCGCCAATTACCGAACAGATAGCGACCATCGATGCCGGCGGCACTACGTCGCACGGTATTGCCGTCGTAGTAGCGCAAACCAAACGAGGTCGTATCGTTCTGCTGCAGCCAACCACTCGCGATCAGCTGCAGTTCGTAATCGAATTCGTTTCCGGTCGATGGCATCGCCTCGACACCGCCGGAAGCCGGCATTGCGCCGTAATAATATTCGCCGACGCTGCCATACAACTGCAGGCTCGGCGTGAACTCCTGCGTCACGCTGGTCGAGATCGTGTGGTACTTCGCGGTGCGATCGCGAGCCAGCTGCTTGATTTCGTTCTCGCCATAGGTCTGCAGCAATTGCTTGATCGAACGATAGCCCGGTTGCGACATCAATGCATTGCGCGTCGTCAATAAAGGGCTATAGCCATAATCGATGATGGCATTGAAAGTGGTTTTACTCGGCAACGCCCAGGTGCCGATCAACAAGGCGCGATTCAACGCGCTGTACTCGATGTCGTAATCGAGCAGGCTCAGCAGCGAACGGTTTTCTCCGTAGTAACGCGTCTCGCCACCGACCGCACGGCGATCGACGATGCCGTCGATCATTTCCTGCAGCGTGTACAGGTTGTACTGCCAGCGGCTGTTTTTCGGTGCGATATCGATATTCGCACCGTAAAAATAACTATTCGTGTCATCGACCGTTTTATCGCTGGTCAGATCGACCGGCGTGCCGGCAACTACATTGGCGCGCAAGCCCGATGCCACCGGCAAACCGATTTGTGCACCATCGATGCGGCCGAATACGCCACCGGTGCTGCCGTATTGACGCCCGACTTTCGCCGAAATATCACTGTGGCGATTGCGTAAATCGACATACGCATCGCTGAGCAATGCGCGATTGCCGCTGTAGCGCGAATGAAACGTGTCTTTCGAGTGATCGAGAAAATCGAGTACATAGCCGCCATTGAAACGCGAGCGCATATCCCAATCGTCGCTGCGATAACGCGCGCTCAAGTCGAGGTTAGTACGTAAATCCGATTCGGAGGTTTGCGAATCGGTGGTATTGAAACGCGGATCGCCGCTGCGCGTAATTTTCACATCGGCGTAGCGGTAGTATTGCGAAACTCCGCCGTACACGCGCCAGCCGTCGTTTTTTCCGCTCGATCGTTCCAGCGGTTTCGGGCCGCTGTTCGCGATAGGCGGCAACGGCACTGTCGGTGCGACTGCAGTAACCGAAACGGGCAAATTAGTTGTCGGTGCCGGTAGCGGTGGCTCAACAGCGAGCGAGGGTGCCTCCACCGGATTAGGCACAACAGCGGCGAGCGGCGGCATCGCCACCTCAGTCAACGGCGGTGGCGTAAAAACCGCCGGCGCCTCCAAGGCCACCGCCATCTCGGGCACAACAATTTTCGGTGGCGCTTCAGGCTTCGGCAGCATTTGCGGCGCGGCGGCAACTTTCACATTGCGCTGCTTCGGCAGATCGGTTTTCAAAATCGAAATGACGACCGAGCGCGAGTCCGAACTTCTGTAAACCGAATAATTTACATCGCGCAGAAATTTGATGATCAGGCGGCCGTGATTCGGCTCACGCTCGCGATCAAAACGCAGATATTCGTATAACGTCACTGCGCTCGGCTGACTGCCGGCGATCCATTCGGTCGCACCCAGTTGCATGGCATTGCCGAGCGCTGCATCGCTCGGCAACTCAATTCCGACTTGCAATATTTCGCCATGCGCAAGCGGCGCGTAATTGCGAATGCTGATCGGCACATTGAATTTGATTTCGATATCGGCGTACTGCTCAGCCATGCGAATTTCTGCACGATCGACCACACTGCTCGCCCAACTCGATGTCGCGACTCCGAGCACCAATAATCCGCTAACAATGAATTGCAAAAATTGAATCGGGCGAACAGCGCGCAACAACATCATCTATTCCACGACGTGAAGTTGCGCGTATTGGTATGACAGCCGGACGCATTGCAATCCTTGCCGCCGGTCGACGGATGGTCGCGCGGCTTATCCGCCAGATGGCAACTATCGCAACGGCCAAGCACCTGCGTGTGATCCATGCGCGTAATCGGATTCCACGTGCTGGTACTGTGGCAGGCATCGCAAGTATTGGTCGTATTTGGATGCGTCAGCGGCTTGCCGGTCGCCTTGGTGCCGTTATGGCAGCTATAGCAACTGCCGGTAACTTGCGTGTGATCCACCTTGGTCACGGGGTTCCACGCGGCCGTGTTATGGCAGGCCTCGCAGGCATTGGTGCTCGCAATATGCGACGCCGATTTTCCGGTGGCGGTCGTGCCGTTGTGACAACTCGAACACGAGCCGGTGACGCCGCTGTGATCGAAATGCACCGGTGTCCACGCGATCGTGGTGTGACAGATACTGCAATCGCTCGATGTCTGAATATGATTGGTCGGCTTGCCGGTCGCCGTCGTGCCGTTGTGGCAACTCATGCAACTGCCGGTGACACCGCCGTGATCGAAATGCGCGGGGCTCCATGCCGTCGTCGTATGACACACATCGCACGCTGCGGTGGTTTGAATATGATTGGTCGGTTTGCCGGTCGCTGTCGTACCGTTATGACACGATGCACAGCTACCGCTGACTTGCGTGTGATCGACCTTTGTTGCTGGATTCCACGCCGTCGTGTTGTGGCAGGCCTGACATGCATTCGTGCTCGCAATGTGCGTATTCGATTTACCGGTCGCTGTCATACCGTTGTGACACGACGAGCACGAGCCGATCACCTGCGTGTGATCAACGCGCGTCGCGGGATTCCACGCCGTCGTGCTGTGACAGGCCTGACACGTATTCGTGCTCGCAATATGCGTATTCGATTTACCCGTGGCCGTCGTACCGTCGTGGCACGACGAACACGAACCGGTCACCTGCGTGTGATCGACGCGCGTCGCGGGATTCCACGCCGTCGTGCTGTGACAGGCCTGACACGCATTCGTGCTCGCAATATGCGTATTCGATTTGCCCGTTGCCGTGGTGCCGTTGTGACATGACGCGCAGGTACCCTGCACTTGCGTGTGGTCGACTCGCGTCGGTGGCGTCCATACTGTCGTGCTATGACACGCCTCGCAGGCATTCGTAGTCGCGATGTGATTTTTTGATTTGCCCGTATAGGTCGTGCCGTTGTGGCAGCTGACGCAGTTACCCGTAATGCCCGCGTGATCGAACAGTGCAGGGCTCCACGCATTGGTGTTATGGCAGGTTTCGCAACTGTTATTTGCCGGCACATGATTGGCCGGTTTACCGGTGGCGGTACTGCCGTTGTGACAACTGAAACAATTGCCGGTGACGCCGGTATGATCGAAATGCGCGGTGGTCCAAAGACTGGTGTTGTGGCAGACCTGACAATCGTTGCTCGATTGAATATGACCGACCGGCTTACCACCTGCCGTTAAATTGTTATGGCAAGTGCCGCACGAACCGCGCACTTGTGTGTGATCAATGCGAGTAATCACATCCCAGTGCAAGCCGGTATGACATGACGAACATTCGGCCGTGGTATTAATGTGATTCGGTGCTCGCGATGAGGCCGATACCAGCGAACCCGACGTGTGACAGCCAGCACACGTACGCGGCGTACCTTTAAATTGACCTTTGACGTGACAACTTTCGCACGCGAGATGCTGATGCGGGCCATCGAGTGGAAAGCCGGTTTTCAAATGATCGAAATCGGCGGCGCGCGCGCATGTGCTCAGCATCAGCAATAGGCCAAGCACCATCGACACAATCGTTGCCAATTGATGGAGTGGTAAATAGCGTTTCAGCATGGCAGCGTCCTCGTTGCGCTCAGCGCAACATCTCCACCTGTTTGAAATCGGTTGTGTTGTGGCAGCGCTCGCAATAGCGCCCGAATTTGCCGTCGTGCTCGTCATCGGCGGCGTGACAGCTATAACAATCTTTCGCCATTTTTATTTTTTCAGTCGGTTCGCGGTGGCAGTCGCCGCATGGCAATTTCGCGTGCACACCAGTCAACGGAAACTGCGTTTGTTTGGTGTGATCGAATTGCGCACGCTTCCAACTTTTGGTGCTATGGCAGGTATCGCAACTGCTGCCTAATGTGCCGCGATGTTTATCGACAGATTTATGGCAGGCGATACATTTTTTCGGCGCACCTTTAAATGCTGTGCTGATATGACACGCATCACAGGGCACAGCGGCGTGCAAACCGGTCAAAGGAAATGCGGTTTTCGCATGATCAAACGCGAGTTTTTCTTTCCAGCCGGATTCGTTGTGGCAGTTCTCGCACTGCTCACCCTGCTGACCTTTGTGTACGTCGTCGAGTTTGTGGCAGCCATTGCAATTTTTGGGCAATGCGTCGTGAATATTGGCGCGATGGCAGGCATTGCACGCGGTATCGCTGTGTTTGCCGCGCAACAAAAATTGGGTGTCGCGATTGTGATCGAACTTCTGTTTCGACCATGAACTTTCGTTATGACACGACTCGCAGCGCTCGCCGTTTTTACCTTTGTGTGTGTCGTCGTTGCGATGACATGCGACGCATTCGGTTTTCAATTTGACGTCGAACTTGCCTTCGCGGTGACAGGCATTGCACGCCGTGGCTGCATGCGCGCCCTGCAAAGCGAAATGCGTATCGCGACTATGATCGAATGTCGATTTCTTCCAACTGGCTTCATTGTGACAGCGCTGGCATTCATTGCCATTGCCGCCGCGATGCACATCGTTGATCGCATGACAGGCAACGCAGGTGGTCGGCGTATTTTTGTAGCGTTCGCTCGGATGGCACGCGCCGCAGCTGACCTGCTGGTGATTCCCTTTTAAAGCGAACTTCGTGGTGCCGTGATCGAATCTGGTCTGCCGCCAGCTCTCCGGGTTATGGCACGACACGCATTTTTGACCGAGCGCACCGCGATGTTTATCGACGGATTTATGGCAGCTATAACATTCGCTGCTGGCGGCGCGGAATTTTTTGCTGCTCTCGTGGCAACGCACACACTGCAGGCCGTTGTGCTTACCTTCGAGCGGAAAATCGGTTTGCTGGTGATTAAAGTTGTCGCGATCGAGCCCGACGATATCTGCCGTGCGCCCCTTGTGATCGGTATGACATTGCTTGCATGCGAGCGCGGTTCGCTGCCCGAGCTTGCCGTGAAATCCTTTATTTGTCGCAATATCCGCTGCAATCACATCGTGGCACTGCACGCATAATTTATCCTGCGCTTTCTTTTCAAACGACACGTGACACTTCGCGCACTCTCCTTCCAGTTTGGCGTGGCCTTCGATTAATTTGCCCGGCATCAACAACGTCTTAAATGTCATTTCATCGGCGTGCACAGCACCGGCCAACGCACATAACAACAGCAGCATCCAGCGACAGCCGGCGCTTAACGATTTTTTTATTATTCTTGCATTGGGCATCGCGTAATCGTCAGTACAAGTGCACGGCATACACATGAATCAAGCCAGTAATCACCAGCATGAAAAATATCGGCATGTGCAGTACATGCCATAGCGAGAACAACCGTTCGTAAAAACTGAAGCCGGCGATACGTTTCGCCACGGCGAGAAAAGTTTGCACCTGAGCGAATACGCGCTTGCGATCGTCCGGCGATAACTGCGTTGCGGCTTGCAACTGCTGGCGCAAAAATCTGCGCTCGGCGCGCACGCGACCGCCAATGGCAACAATGCGCGCGACATTTCCGAGCACATCGCGATGCTGAAGCGCGTAGGCTTCGAGTGCGCGCATACGCTCGATCGCTGCGCTGCTCAAACCGGAAGTTGCATCGCGCAGCAGTGATTCCGATGATTGCATCTGCTTCTGCAATTGCTGCAGCGTCGCGCGCTGACCGTACAGACCGTAGTGAATCTTGCCGTAAATGTAGCGCCCGACCAGGCCGCTGCCGACCATCAATCCCATGCACAATAACGCGACGTTGCTGTTGGTGGCGCCAAGATGAAAATTGCAGTGATAGAGAATGCATAGCGGCCCGACCACGCCAAAAATCATGTGCGTACGAAACCACAACCGCAGCGGCAGCCAACGCCCCATAAAGCCGAGCCGCTTACGCAGCGGATACAACAACAACAGCAGCATCATGCTGCCGCCGACAATACCGAGCGCGTAGCCGACGCCGTATTCCGCCGTCAGATAATATTCATCGCGATGTCGCCAACCGATAATGATTGTGGCGATGACAACCAGCGTAAATAGCCAGGTCGCGCCACTATTCGCGTACTGCGTTTTGCTCTTTTTAGCTTTCGTCGATGACGTTGCTGAAGCGTTGGCGGTGACAGCGGTCATACGCGCTCTCGATTATTTTTGTTGGCCCGACTGTAGTTGCGCGGATTTTTGTTGCACAACCCGGCTGATGTCCTCGAATACCGGATCAGGCGTCGCAGTATTTTCAGCCTGGGTCTGTGCGTCGGCAGGCAGCGGCTCAGGCTCACCCCGATAACCAAGACTTTTCGCTTTCGCAAATGCCGCTTGTGCTTCATCCCAGCGCTGCATGTAGTGGTACGAACGCGCCAGCAATACCCAGCCGTTCATATCATTCGGCTGTTTCTCAAGGCGTGCCTTCAACTTCTCAGCGAGTACGTCGATCGAATCCGCGCGTACCGGCTGCGTCGCATCCATCGCATTCATCGATGTCGCAGCGCTCGGATGTGTCGCGGCCACCGTGTTCGGTGTCGGCTTCGCAGTATCCGCCGCAATCGGCGCCACCGGTTTTTGCTGCGTAGTCAGCGCCCACACAATGCCGCTCGCGACGAAAGCACCTAGCACAAAGCTCAACACGGTATTTTTATTTACTGGGCTTTTATTCACTGGACTGTTGTTCACCGATGATCACTCTCAGTGCTCAAGAAAATATTGCTATCGACGATAGCGGCAGTATTTAAAAGTTGCGAAGTAGCGCAAATTTTCGCGCTGCAATAGCCAACGCGACATTTCACGGCAATGGCGAATAGTAGATAGGAAGAATTAAGAGAGGATTAATTGTCCATACTTTTAATAAGGAGTTTGCGTTAGGTCGCATTCCGCGCTGCCCGTACGCGGGAAAAAATTCGCGCTCTGCTAAGCTGGTTTTCACGAAACATTTCGGCTAGGTTGCTTTTCGATGGACGATGCACTGACCCTCGGTCTGTATTACGCAGCGCCAGCACTACTTATTTTTGCAACTTACAATTTGATTAATCGCCTGCGTACACGCCGCAATTTGATCGCGCGCGATCAGTCGATCGTGGATGGTTTGCACGAACCGGCAAGCCTGCATCCACTTATCGATCCCAATCTTTGCCTCGGATGTGGCACCTGTGTTTCCGCATGCCCCGAAGCGAATGTGCTCGGCTTGATCAATCACAAGGCTGAATTAATTTCCGCCGCTAATTGTGTAGGCCACGGAGCATGCAAAACGGCGTGCCCTCGCGATGCCATCACGCTGGTATTCGGTACCGAAAAGCGCGGTGTCGATATCCCGGCATTGAGCCCCGATTTTGAAACCAACATCCCTGGCATTTTCATCGCCGGCGAACTCGGCGGCATGGGCTTGATCCGCAATGCGATCCAGCAGGGCACGCAGGCAGTGCACGCGATCAAACGCGTGCTCACACACAAGCACGCCAATGTGCTCGATCTCGTCATTGTCGGCGCGGGACCTGCCGGCATTTCCGCATCACTCGCCGCGAAAGAAGCAAAACTAAAATTCATCGCCATCGATCAGGATTCTCTGGGTGGTACCGTGGCGCATTTTCCACGACGCAAGATTGTGATGACCGCGCCGGCTGAATTACCGCTGGTCGGCAAAGTGAAGTTTCGCGAAACCACCAAAGAATCGCTGTTGAAATTCTGGCAGAACGTCGTCACTGATCAACAATTGAAAATTCAATTCGGCGAGCGACTCGACCACATCGAAACAACCACCGAAGGTTTTCACGTCATCACCAGTAAAGGGAAATATCACGCCCGCACGGTTTTACTGTGCCTCGGTCGACGCGGCACGCCACGGCAATTGAGTGTGCCGGGCGAGGAACTGGAAAAAGTCGTCTATCGGCTTATCGACCCGGAACAATATCGCGGCCAGCATGTGCTTGTCGTTGGCGGTGGCGACAGCGCGATCGAAGCGGCAGTCAGCATCGCCGAAGAACCCAACACACACGTGACGCTTTCTTATCGCGGCGAAGCATTTGGCCGCGTGAAACCGAAAAATCGCGATCGACTCGAAGCCTTGCGCGCGAACCGCAAGTTGCAGGTATTGTTGAACTCGAGTGTCACGCAAATTACTCCGAACAAAGTCACCATCATTCAAAACGATCAATTGCTGGAGTTGAACAACGATGCCGTCATCGTCTGTGCCGGCGGTATTCTTCCCACGCAGCTGCTGGAAAAAGTTGGCATTGCGGTCGAAACGAAATTCGGTGCCGCGTAAAACTCACCTGCATTTTCTCTCCGCAGCATTGCTATCGTTGCAATGCTGTTTTGTATTGGCCGACGCCGTCGACGAAGCCAAAGAGTTGCTGCTCGATAATAATTACGGCGATGCATTACAAATGCTTCAGCAACCAGCTACCAATGGCGATGCCGAAGCGCAATATCAACTAGCTTCGATGTATCGCGCCGGCCTCGGTATTGCTGTCGATAACGCACTGGCGTTGCAGTGGTATCAACGCGCTGCGATGCAAAATCACGCCAATGCACAATACATGCTGGCAACGCTTTACGAAAAAGGATTGGGCACTCCCGTCGATAAATCACTCGCTGCGCAGTGGTATCAACGCGCAGCGGCGAACGGAAATACGCTGGCACAACAAAAGCTGGCCACGCTCACACAAACAGCCGTGAGTAACACAGTCTCCGTCGAGCAATGGTTGTATGCCGCGCGCAAAAATGATGTTGCGCAATTGGCGACCATGATCAAAGCCGGCGTATCAATCAACGCGGTCGATGATCAGGGCAACACTGCGCTGATGCTTGCCGCACAAACCGGCGGCGATGCTGCCGTTTCTGTGTTGGTGGAAAACAACGCTGCGGTCAATATGAAAAATCGCAGCGGCGATACCGCGCTGCTGCTCGCAGCCAATCAAAACAAACTAACCAGCTTGCAGGCACTGCTGGCGCATGATGCCGATATTCACACTGCCGATATCAACGGCAATACCGCATTGCATATCGCGGCAAACCGCGGTGATGTGGCGATGTGCGATGCACTGATTGCGCATCACGCTGCGATCGATGCAAAAAATCTTTCGGGTGACTCCGCGCTCGCGATCGCTCGCCGCGAAAAACACAGCGATTTAGTAAGGCTGCTGGAATCTCACGGTGCAACAGCGCCAAAAGCAATTGCCGAAAGCACCAGCAACCGACCTGACACTGAACGTGTTCGTGCGCTGACGAACAGCGACACCGGTTACAGCGGATGGCCAGCCCTGAATATCGCGGTATGGCGCGGTGACAAAGCGCTGGTTGATGCGCTGCTGCAGCAAAAAGCGGCATTGGCTGCAACAGATTCCGAGGGATTTACCGCGTTGGCACGTGCGACATTTCGCGGCGACAAAGTAATCGTGCAGCGATTGCTGGATGCCGGCAGTAATATCAATCGCGGTAGCACCGATAAATCACCGCTGCAAATAGCCATCGAGCGCGGTCACGCGGCGCTTGTCGAATTGCTGTTATCGCGTGGCGCGCAAGCCAATGGCAATGCCCTGACGCTCGCTGCAAAAAGTGCCGATGAGCCCGTCATCATGGCACTACTGGCTCACCGCCCCGACATCAACATGCGCATCGATAACAAATCCGCGCTGATGTACTGCGCACAACGCGGATTTGCCAATGCAACACGTGCACTGCTTGACCAAGGTGCTGATATTGATGCCCGCGACCGCGAGCAACGCACGGCGTTATGGCACGCGGCGACACAAAATCAGTCGGTCATTGTCAATGCACTGCTACAGATGCGCGCCAATTCCGCACTTGCTGACAACACTGGCGTGACACCTCTCGCCAGCGCCGCTACGCATGGCTATCAAAAAATAATCGAAGCATTGCTTAGCAGCGGTGCAGCGGTCGATGCTGCATCGCGCGAGGGCAACACCGCCCTGCTGCTCGCGGCGCGCGGCGGTCATGTCGAAACTATGCAAGCATTGCTCGCGGCCAAGGCCGATATCGAGCATCGCAACAACAGGAGCGAAACAGCATTGATGCTGGCCGCAGCATCCGGTTCGCGAAACGCAGTAGAGGTACTGTTGAAGAATGGCGCCGACATCAGGCGTCGCGACAAAAGCGGTCATACGGCGGTCGATTATGCGCGCGATGCAAAATTCGACGCACTCGCGCAACAATTACAAGGGCATATCGACGATAAAAAAGCATTTTTGCCGTTTTAATTCGCCATACATTCACCTAGCGACAAATTGTCACTTGAGTACGCGGTGACGATCCTTACAATAGCGGTGTCCCTATATTGAGGTCAGAGACTCCGTGGAAAAAATTATCGAACGCACGATGTACGCATCGCGCTGGCTGCTGGCACCGATTTATTTTGGCTTGAGCCTGTCGCTGCTGGCACTCGGCATCAAATTCTTTCAAGAAATCATTCATACCGTTCCGCACTTAATCGAAATCACTGAGGCCGATCTGGTCCTGAAGCTGTTGGCGCTGATCGATCTCGCGCTGGTCGGCGGCCTGTTGGTGATGGTGATGTTGTCGAGCTACGAAAATTTCGTATCGCGCCTCGACATCGGAGAGGACGCCGAGAAGTTGAGCTGGCTCGGCAAAATGGACGCGGCGAGTTTAAAAAATAAAGTCGCGTCGTCAATCGTTGCGATCTCCTCGATTCATTTACTGCGCTTGTTCATGGAGGCACAGGAGGTCGCAAACGATAAATTAAAGTGGTACGTCATCATCCATCTCACATTTGTCGCTTCCGCCGTAGCGATGGGGCTACTCGATAAAGTGACGCGCCATTGAAAACGCAGGCGCGAATTCAATCATGTTAGCCATTGGCGAAAACCTATTTTTAATCGTGCTGGCACTGCTGCTGGTGCTGCTCAATGGATTTTTCGTCGCCGCCGAATTCGGTCTCGTCAAACTGCGTCATACACGGGTACGTGCACTCGCGAAGACCTTTGGCTGGCGCGGGCGCGTGCTGGCGCGAGTACACGATCAACTCGATACCTATTTATCCGCGTGCCAGCTCGGCATCACGCTGGCCTCACTCGGTCTCGGTTGGATTGGCGAACCCGCTTTCGCGAAATTACTCGAACCATTATTGGCGATGGTTGGCGTCAGCAATATCGAAATCATTCACGGCATTTCATTTTTTATCGCCTTCGTCAGCATTTCGTTTCTACATATTGTCGCCGGCGAGCTGGCGCCGAAATCGATGGCAATCCGCAATCCTGAAGCGATTGCACTGTGGACCGCCACGCCGCTGTACGGTTTCTACTGGTTAATGTATCCGGCGATCTGGTTTCTCAATCACAGTGCGATGCGCTTGTTGAAGTTGATCGGCCTTGGCGATGCCACCGATCACGATGTGCATTATTCGGTGGAAGAATTGAAACTGATTTTGCGCGGCGGCCGCTCCGATGAACAATTCACCGGCAACGAATGGCGCGTGCTGGCGCAGGCGCTCGATTTTCGCAATCTCGATGTCGCGGATTTATTGCGGCCTTTTTCCGAAGCAGTGGTGCTGCAACAAAATATAGCGCTCGCCGCGAATCTCGATCGAATCGCACAGCATCGTTACAGCCGTTACCCGTTACTCGATGTGGATGGCCACGTAATCGGCATTGTGCATTTGAAAGATTTATTTTTTGCGATGCACAAAGGCAAATTACCGGACGATCTTGCCGATATTGCACGGCCGGTGCCGATTGTTGCCGCCGATCTACCGGCCACTGAATTATTTCGCCGCTTTCAACAGGGCGCGCCGCATTTCGCGGTAGCGAATTACGACGACGGTCGACCGCAGGGATTTTTGACGCTCGATAATTTACTCGGCGCATTGGTCGGCGAAATTCGCGATGAATTCCGCCGCAATAGCAACGAGTGGGTCAAGCTCGACGACGGCTCATTGATGGGAAAAGGCAGCCTGCCGATTTTCACGCTGGAACGCGTGCTCGGGCTCGATATCGAAACGGAAAATGCCGAAACCGTCGCCGGTCTCGTGCTGTGGAAATTAGGCGAACTGCCGAAGGAAGGGCAACGCATCGAGTTCGAGCAATTCGATGTCGTCGTGAAAAAAATGGTCGGCCCGCGCATTCTGCTCATCCGCGTGTATCCGCGCGAAGAATCGAAGAACTGGGAAGTCTGAAGCATCGCTGCTTCAGTTGATTTTTTCGTACAGCAGATCCCACACGCCATGGCCGAGGCGCTCACCGCGCTGCTCGAATTTTGTTTTGGGTCGATACTCAGGCCGCGGCGCATAGTCATTGTCGGCCAAGTTTTTAAAGCCCGCAGCCACCGACATCACCGCCAGCATGTGCTGCGCGTAATCCTGCCAGTCAGTCGCCAAATGCAGCACGCCGCCACTCATTAATTTCTGTCGCAGTAATTGCACGAATTCCGATTGGATTAAACGCCGTTTATTGTGCTTTTTCTTGTGCCACGGATCGGGAAAAAATATTTGCACAACACTCAAGCTGCTATCGGCAATGCATTGTTGCAATACATCGACCGCATCGTCGCAGTACACGCGAATATTATCGACATGAGCGTCGGCCATATCGTGCAGCAACTTGCCAACACCAGGGCGATGCACTTCAATGCCGATGAAATTTTTGTCCGGTGCCGCCAGCGCCATTTGCAGCAATGACTGGCCCATGCCGAAGCCGATTTCGAGTGTGGTCGGCGCAACGCGACCGAACGTCTGCTCGATATTCAATAATCCGTTTTCGCGCAACAGACCATAGCGCGGCCAGTACAGCTCCAAACCCTGTCGTTGTGCCGGCGTCATGCGCCCGGTGCGCAATACGAAACTGCGAATGCGGCGCAGCGGTGAGTCCTGATCGGCGATAGTCATCAATTTACCTCTGCCTTCCACACCGCCAATGCGAGCGCCAGCCAGCCGGCGATAAATGCGACGCCACCGATCGGCGTGATCGCACCGAGCCAGCGCAGGCCGCTGATGCTAAGCAGATACAGGCTGCCACTGAAAATCACAATACCGATGCAGAACAAGAGCGCGCTCCAACGCAACGTATTATTCGATGGCCATTGCAGCATCAACAGCGCAACCGCGAGCAGCGCGAGCGTGTGATAAAAATGGTATTGCACGCCGGTTTGATAAACCGCGAGCATATCTGTGCTCAAGCGCTGCTTCAAACCATGTGCGCCGAATGCACCGAGCACGACGGCTAGCGCGCCGTTCAGTGCGGCCAGCAGCAAATAGATTTTTGCCATTGTTGGCTCCGCTTATTCTTCGAAGTAAAAATTATTTTAATCGCGCCACAAAAACAAAAACCGCCCGCAGGCGGCTTTTGGATCGCAATGAACATCAGGCTTCGAGCATGCCCTTTACTTTGTTCATCGCATTCTTTTCCAGCTGACGAATGCGTTCGGCCGAGACACCGTATTTATCCGCGAGATCATGCAGCGTCGCCTTGTTCTCGTTCAGCCAACGGCTGGCAAGAATATCGCGGCTGCGATCGTCGAGCTGTTCCAGCGCCACCGATAGATTGAGATTGCTGTTTTCTTCCCAATCGCTCTCTTCAAGCTGCATCGCCGGATCGGCGCGACGATCTTCGAGATAATGGATCGGTGCAATCGCATCGTCGTCGTCATCGACGCCAACATCGAAATTCATATCGCTGGCGGCGAGACGTCCTTCCATATGCCGCACTTCGCGGACATCGACACCGAGATCCTGCGCCACCGCTTTCGCTTCGGCATCGCTCAACCACGCCAGCCGCTTTTTCTGACTGCGCAAGTTGAAGAATAATTTGCGCTGCGCTTTCGTCGTCGCGATTTTCACAATACGCCAGTTGCGCAGAATGAACTCGTGCATTTCGGCTTTGATCCAATGCACCGCAAACGACACCAGACGCACGCCTTTTTCCGGGTTATAGCGTTTGACCGCCTTCATCAACCCGACATTGCCTTCCTGGATCAAATCCGCCAGCGGCAACCCGTAGCCCATGTAGGTCTTAGCGATATGCACGACAAAACGCAGATGCGCCATGACCAGCTCACGCGCCGCTTCCACGTTGCCGTTGTAATACAGGTCTTCAGCGAGCTCGCGTTCGCGCTCAACCGTCAGCATCGGAACGGTATTGACCGCCTGCATATAGGCGGTGAGATTGCTGCCCGGCACCAGTGGCTGAACAGGTAATAAACTGTAGGTCATCTTTGCCTCCTTACGCTTACTGCGCCTCGCCGATGGGCCCTCGGCCGGTTCGGCTGGCGAGTTTAGCACTCGTGCCTTTAGAGTGCTAATAGCCAAAAAGTTCGTACTCTGGCCGAGGTTCACCATTCTGCGTCATTATTTGCAGCCGAACGGATTAGAAATAATTCTATGTTATTGTTTTTATTGTATTTCCATTAGAACCGCTTTACCCAGTACACCTCAGGCCAGACAGAGAGCTCATACCCAAGTCGAGCACGCGAGGCAAGCGTGCCTCGCGCCGGGGAAGTTAATTCGCAAATCATCAACCGCACATAGCTACTTAGACACAACAAGACTGGCGCCGGTATTACACATCTGTTTTGAAACCAATATCGATATCGCAAGCTGCCTGCCCGCCGCGGATTCCCCAATTCTCTTTCGGGATCTCGCGCAACAGAATCTTCACGTGGTTTTTTGGGATGCCAAACTTCTGCTCCAAATTTGAAACGATTGTTTTATACAAATTGCGCTTTGCATCGAGAGAACGGCCGGCGAAGCAATCGATGCTGATATGCGTATAAAGGTCTGGCTGTTCGCGATCGAGCGGACGAGTCAGTCATACTAATACGGCATATCGCTGGACAGGAAATTGTTGCTTGGAAACCTTTGTTGTTATCGATTTTGAAACTACCGGTCTTTCGCCAAATCAGGGTGCGCGACCCACTGAGGTTGCGGCAGTCATGGTACGCAACGGGAAAATTCATGATCACTACCAAAGCCTGATGAAAACCGGCGCACCTATTCCGGCATTTATTGAATCGCTAACGGGGATCAGTAATGCGATGGTCCGCGCTGCGCCACCGATTGGAATGGTGATGCGTCAGGTTGCAGAATTTGTCGGCGGTTTGCCGCTGGTCGCTCACAACGCATCTTTCGACAGCAAATTCTGGGATGCAGAACTTAAGCATTTAAAAATCGAACGCAAACAGGATTTCATTTGTTCATTGTTGCTGGCACGTCGTATATTTCCTGAAGCGCCTAGCCACAAACTGGGTGAATTAGCTCGGCACCTCGGACTTCCGGGCGCGAAACGATATCATCGAGCACTCGCCGATGCAGAGGTTACTGCCCATTTGATGTTAGATATAAAAAGCAAATTGAAACAGTCGTATCAACTGCAACGCATAAGCCATGAACTATTGCTGTCTATTCAACGCGTATCACGTAAAAAACTCGCTTCTTGTATCGAACGCGCTCGAAGCAATGAGTGCACTAATACTTCTAAACCCTCGGCAGTTAGCGTTTAAAAAGTAACGAAAGTACCTTCTGATTTTTTCAATTTCTTCCCAGGTACATTTCGCCAGGCTTATTTCATTCAGCGAAATCTCGTTCAATCATTTCAGCAATTAAAAATTCGATGGTTTAAAAAACCATTCAGCGATCATTCAGTACGCATTCGTATACTGATCTCAGGTGATAAGCAATTATGTAAATGCGATATCACCGAACCGTGCAGACGTAGGGTATGCATACGAAAATATCGAAATGGAATACGCTGCGCACAATCTCGTGTGCGGCGAATTTTGAAGAACCAGGAGCTGCTATGCGCTCATTCAAAGCGATTGGAAAAGTAATTGTATCGGCGGTATTGCTAACGTCCTTATTAACCGGTTGCGTCGTGGTCGAACGACCTCATCACTATCACGACGGTTACGGTGAGCGATACCACGGACGCCCTTGCTAATAAATGCGCGATGCCGAGCCGATCAATGCGGCTCGATCGCGCTCAAATGGCGGCCCACCGCGAGCCATGCACCAAGCCAGCCGAGTAATGTACCGGCGACCAATAACGCGGTGGCGCGAACGATTCCGAGCCCGGGTATGACGAAATCACTGTGATACAGCGACGCTAATTGCGCGACCGGAGCCGCCAGCAAATGCAAACATAATGCGAGCACCAGGCAGGCGACCACGCCACCGCCGAAACCAAACCATGCGCCGCTATAGAGAAATGGGCGTCGCACAAACGCATTGGTGGCACCGACCAGTTTGACGACGAGAATTTCGTCGCGACGACTTTCGATCGCAAGCCGAATCGTATTACCCATCACTAAAATCACACCCAATCCGAGCAGTGCGGCCAATACAGCAGCAATACGGCGACCGATCTCAAGTAACGCATACAGCCGCTGTACCCATTCCATATCGAGCACAGCGCGCTCGACTTCAGGCATGGCTTTAACGTCGTCGTAAAGGCGTCGCACCGCATCGGCACCGCTCTGAGCCATCAACGGTCGTACCGATATCACCGCCGGCAGCGGATTGTTGTCGAGCTGTTCGACCACTTCGCCGAAACCGGACTGGGTGCGAAACTCGGCCAGCGCTTGTTCGCGCGAAATGTACGCCGCATTCGCGACATCGCCGCGCTGCATGAGCTTTTGCTGCAACGCCTGACCGCCGGCTTCATCGACCGAGTTATGCAGGAACAGCGAAATCTGTGGTGCAGCGTCCCAACGCCCGCCGAGCTGCGCCAGCGTGTCGAGCCCGACATACAGCGCGCCCGGCAACGCCAGCGCTATACCGATCACCAGCCACGTTGCAAGACTGCCGAATGGATTGCGCAACAGCCGCCGCAGGCTGTCGCGCGCAACTTGGCGGTGATGCAGTGCGTACGAGGCGAAGCGATCGCGGCGATTGATGCGGCGCGGACTCGCCGCCGATTTGCGCACGTCGGCGCGCATCCCGTCAGACATATGCCGGCTCCTCGATCGATTCGTCGCCACCGACACCGCGCACCAGATGACCCTCGCGCAGCGTCAACAGCCGATGCGGCATCCGCGCAATAAGACCGAGATCATGGGTCGCGATGAGCACAGTGACGCCAACCTGATTGAATTGCTCAAACAGCCGCATCACATCGCGCGACAGCTCGGGGTCGAGGTTGCCGGTCGGCTCGTCAGCGAGCACGATCGGCGGCTTGTGGACGACAGCACGCGCAATGCCGACACGCTGCTGCTCGCCGCCGGAAAGCGTCTGCGGATTCGCCTTTTCCTTGCTGAGCAGGCCGACCTTGTCGAGCGCGGCGCGCACGCGGCGGCCGATCTCAGTCGGCTGGTAGCCGAGAATCATCAGCGGCAGCGCCACGTTGTCGTAAACGCTGCGATCGGTCAGCAACTGATGATTCTGAAACACGACGCCAATCTCGCGGCGCAGATATGGAATCTTACGCGGCGATATTTTGTTGAACTGATGGCCATTGACCACGATGCGTCCACCCGATGGCCGCTCCATCAACATGATCAATTTCAGCAATGTGCTTTTACCGGCGCCACTGCGGCCGGTTAGAAATAGCATTTCGCCGCGCGGAATCTGGAAGCTGACATCCTTCAGCGCTTCAAACCCACCGACATAACGTTTGGAGACGTGTTCGAATTCGATCACTGCGCGGTTCTCGGGGAAGAGGAATTGTCCTGCTGAAATAGCGCTTGGATGAACTCGTCGGCATCGAACGGGCGCAAATCCTCGATCTGTTCGCCGACGCCGATGAAGCGGATCGGCAATCGGCACTGCTGGCCGATCGCGAAGATAATGCCGCCTTTGGCAGTGCCATCGAGTTTGGTTAGCGCAATACCGCTGACGCCGACCGCCTGTTGAAAATGTTTCGCCTGCGCCAACGCGTTCTGACCGGTACCGGCATCGAGCACCAGCAGCACTTCATGCGGCGCGCTCGCATCAAGCTTGCGCATCACGCGAACGATTTTCTTCAGCTCTTCCATCAGGTTGTCTTTGTTATGTAATCGACCGGCGGTGTCGGCAATCAACACCTCGCTGCCGCGCGCCTGTGCCGCCTGTAATGCATCGAACAGCACCGATGCCGAATCAGCCCCGGTATGCTGCGCAATCACAGGTACATGGTTGCGCTCACCCCAAACTTGTAATTGTTCGACCGCAGCAGCACGAAACGTGTCGCCAGCGGCGAGCATCACCGACCTGCCCTCATCCTGAAAACGTTTCGCGAGCTTGCCGATCGTCGTGGTTTTGCCAGCACCATTCACACCGACCACCAGAATCACATACGGCTTTTGCGTGCGGTCGATCACCAGCGGTGCGGAGCACGGCGCAATCAGCGTTTTCAATTCTTCCTGCAGCGCGCGATACAACGCATCGGCATCGGCGAGTTCTTTGCGCGAGACGCGTTTAGACAGATTGCCGATGATCAGTTGGGTGGCATCGATACCGACATCGGCAAGCAGCAGCTGCGTTTCCAATTCTTCAAGCAGATCGTCATCGATGATTTTTTTACCGAGAAACAGATTGCCCATGCCCTCGGAAAAATTGCTGCTGGTGCGGCGCAGACCGGCTTTGAGTCGGCCAAAAAAATTGGCCGTTTTGCTTTCTTTTTCTTCTTCTTTTTTAACCGCCACCTGCTCGATGGGCGCGATCGGTACCTCTGCTTTTATCTCAATGACTGGCTCGGGTGCGGCGAAAGGTGATGGTGTTGCGACCGGCGGTTGCGCGTCGGCGTTGTCTTTATTTTTACGGAAGCGATCGAGAAACTTCATCGGAGCCCAAACAAAAAATCATGCTACAGTGCGGCGCGATGGCCTCACAGCGAGCGCGTATCCTACCATTCCACCCCCGCATTTTGTTAACCGCAGAAATTACCGAAACCACCCCAGTGAAAGCGCCGAAATCAACAAAAACCGCTCATGACGGCGAGCTCCGTATCATCGGTGGGCAATGGCGTGGCCGTAAATTGCGCTTCCCCGCGCTACCGGGTTTGCGCCCCAGCCCCGATCGCGTGCGCGAAACATTGTTCAACTGGCTCGCCCCGGAAATCGCCGGCGCGCGCTGTCTCGATCTATTTGCGGGCAGCGGTGTGCTCGGGCTCGAAGCGCTGTCGCGCGGTGCCGGCCACTGCCAGTTCATCGACAGCGCGACAGCCGCGACGCGGCGCATTCAGGAGCACCTGACGCTGCTTTCATGCGCAGCAGCAACGGTCAGCGTCGGCGACGCTTCACAGTGGCTGCGCTCGCCTCCAGCAATAATTGCCCCGTTCAATATCGTGTTTCTCGACCCACCGTTTCGCCAAAATTTATTGGGCGATTGTTGTGCGCTGCTCGAAAGCGAGCGCTGGCTTACACCGCACGCTCTCATTTATCTCGAAGTAGGGGCTGATGAGCCGCTGCCAGCATTGCCGTCCAACTGGTCGCTGCATCGCGACAAAAAGGCCGGCCAAGTCGCCTATCGGCTGTTTCGTCGTCAAGCCGCCGCGATTTGCTGACACCCGACCAACCCGCTAGTATTCGCGGCTCACAGTCACCGCGGCATTGGCGATGAAAACCATTATTTATCCCGGCACGTTCGATCCGATAACCAACGGCCATGTCGATCTGGTCGAGCGCGCTGCCGAGATGTTCGATCGCGTGATTCTGGCGATCGCTTTCAGCCAGAAGAAGCAGCCACTATTCACACTCGACGAACGCATCGAGCTCAGTCGCCAGGCGCTGGCTCACGTACCGAATATCGACATCGTCGGTTACAACAATCTGCTGGTCGATTTTGCACGCCAGCATGGCAGCCGCTTCGTGCTGCGCGGTGTACGTGCTATTGCGGACTTTGAATATGAGTTGCAGCTCGCCAACATGAACCGCGCCATGTATCCGGAAATCGATACGATTTTCCTGACGCCGAATGAGCACTGCGCTTACATCTCCTCGACGCTGGTGCGCGAAATCGCCAGCATGAAGGGCGACATCGACAAATTCGTTCCGGACATGGTTGCGCACGCGCTACGTGCCAAGTTCGGCGCCTGAAGACTCTGCGGTAATCAGAAGTTATGTCACTAATCATCACCGACGCCTGCATCAACTGCGATGTATGCGAACCCGAATGTCCGAACGAAGCCATTTCGCAGGGCGCGGAAATCTACGTCATCGATCCAAATAAATGCACCGAATGCGTCGGCCATTTCGATGAGCCGCAATGCCAACAGGTGTGTCCAGTCGATTGCATTCCGCTCGATCCCGCGCATTTCGAAACGCGCGATCAGCTGATGATTAAATATGAGCAGTTAATTGCCCGCAAAGGCTGAGCAATCGATTTCAGCAGGATTAAAGGTCGACTCCGCCCACCAGCGCGGGCGGAGCGTCGGGCAGGATTAGTCAGCGCTGTGCTTGTAACCGGATTTAGTGCAGCCAAGGCAGCGTACGAAAGTCGCTTCGGCCGGCCCGACCACCAGTTCCTTACCCGCCTCACCAGCGTTGCCGCCAGCCAGCGAGAACGGCAGCGTCACCACATAAAGCACCGCGCCAACGGCCGTAAACACCACTCCAAGCGGGCGCGCGATGATTGCATCGCCAGCCATCGCCAGTGCCGACGGCTCTTCGTCCACCTGCTGCGCAACGCTGATTTGGGGCGCCACTAATGCGACGGACAAAGCGACCGCGCTCAGCAGCCGGGAATAATGATTTGCGATTGCGCGCATGATGCGTGATCTCCGTGTGCGCTGTCGCTGCGTCTGCAGGCGACAAAAAGTCTTGTTGGGAAACGGTTTACGAAGTCTAGTTAACACTGCCGTGACGTCAACCAGACCGTGGCTAGCATAGCCCAATTCGCCGGCGGATTTGTGATCGAGCGCGTGCTTTGCGTCGTCAGCGCTGGCTATCAACGCTGACAGTGGCGACAGAACACCGTGCTGCGCTGGCCCAGCCGAATCTCGTCGAGCACGCGGCCGCATTGATGACACGGCTGGCCGCCGCGGCCGTACACCAGCAATTGCTGCTTGAAATAGCCCGGGCTGCCATCGCCGCCGACGAAATCGCGCAGCGTCGTACCGCCCTGTTCGATCGAACGCGCCAACACGCGTTTCACCTCATCGGCGAGCGCATCGAAACGCGCGCGCGACACCTTACCGGCGGTGCGATCGGGGCGAATACCCGCACTGAAGAGCGCTTCATTCGCATAGATATTGCCGACGCCGACCACGATATGCCCGTTCATTAGAAATGCTTTCACCGGGACACTGCGCCCACGCGAGCGAGCAAACAGATAGGCGCCATCGAACTCATCGTCGAGTGGCTCCGGCCCCAGTTCAGCCAACAGCGGATGCATCGCATCGCCGACGGGATGCCACAACATCGCTCCGAATCGCCGCGGATCGTGCAGCCGCAATACCCGACCGGAGCTCAGCTCAATGTCGACATGATCGTGCTTCGCCAGCGGGTGCTGCGCTTCGACAATACGCAGGCTGCCGGACATACCGAGATGCATAATCAGCGTGCCGTGCGCAAAAGGCAGCAGCAGATATTTTGCGCGGCGCTGTACCTGCTCGATCAATTGCCCTTGCAGCAGCGCGTCAAGATCTGCCGGAATCGGCCAGCGCAGCTGCGGTTGACGCACTGTCACTCGCACAATGCGCTGCCCACAGACATGCGGCTCGATGCCGCGACGCGTGGTTTCGACCTCGGGTAATTCGGGCATTAATCAATCATCTCTCAGGGCGCAAAGCGGCTGATTGTAGGCGGCGCGATGCCGCGGTGAAAACCGGCAAATCCGCACATGCCTCCTATACTCAGTCGCATGCATACGCAAACCTCCGCAACGGTCGATGATGGCATCGATCGCAAAGCACTCAAACTCATCAAGCAACGATTTCTACAGGTCAACGAAGCCCGTCTGACCCGCGCGAAATCCGCGCTCGATACTCACCAGCAGGTCTTTATTGAACTGCTGCCGCTGCTATTTCATGTCAATCATCCGATGCTGCCCGGCTATGTGTCGCATCACACTCCGAGCGGCGTTTCCGACTACAACCCAAGCAAGCTCGATCTCGAACGCGGCCAGCGCCTCGCGCGCAGTTTTGTTTATCACCGCGAGCCGAATATGCGCCGATATATTCACAGCCTATTTTTAATGGGCTCGTGCGGCACCGTCGCGCAGTCGGATAGTTCGGATCTCGATATCTGGGTCTGCCACCAAAGCGATCTCGCCGCCGAGGAGGCGTTACAGCTGCGGCACAAATGCGACGACATCTCGCGTTGGGCGACAACGCTCGGGCTCGAAGTGCATTTCTTTCTGATGGAGCCAGAAAAATTTCGACTCGGTGAACGCGAAGGCGTCAGCAGCGAAGACTGTGGCAGCACGCAACACTATTTATTGCTCGACGAGTTTTATCGCACCAGTTTATTGATCGCGGGCCGCGTGCCGATTTGGTGGTTGATTCCGCCGGAACAGGAAACGCAATACAACTACCTCGCCGAAACGCTGCGCCATAAACGTTTCGTCAGAAACAGCGATACGATCGATTTCGGCAGCGTTTCGCATATTCCGGCCGGCGAATTTATCGGCGCCGGTGTATGGCAGCTTTATAAAGCGATTGATTCGCCGTACAAGTCAGTGATCAAGCTACTGCTGACCGAAGTGTATGCCAGCGAATATCCGCATGTGGAACCGCTCTGCAGCGAATTCAAACGCGCGATTTATAAAAAACAGATCGATATCGACGAACTCGATCCGTACGTGATGATGTATCGCAAACTCGAACGCTATTTGCTCGCGCGCGGCGAACACAAACGGCTTGAGCTGGTACGCCGCTGTTTTTATTTCAAAGTCGGCAAAGCGATTACCAAAGGGCCAACGCAGCGCACGAAATCCTGGCAGCGCGAATTGCTCGAACGCATGGTGCAGCAATGGCGCTGGAGCAAACCGCAATTACTTAATCTCGATGCGCGTCCGCAATGGAAAATTGGCCGCGTGCTCACCGAGCAACGCGAGCTGGTACGCGAGCTGACCAACGGTTATCGCTTCCTGCTCGATTTTGCGCGGCGCACTCAGGCCGCGGCGATGATCGACGGCCAGGACATGACGATTCTCGGCCGCAAACTGTACGCGGCGTTCGAGCGCAAGGCCGGCAAGATCGATGCGGTAAATCCAGGCATCGCGCCGAAATTAGCGGAAGCCGCGCTGACATTTTTCCAACTGCCGAGCGGACGCGATCAACAACTCGCGTGGGCGGTAATCGCCGAGCAAGTCAATGGCAGCGAATTGCCGCGCACACCGCCGCTGCGCCGCGCCAAAGATTTAATTTCGCTGATTGCCTGGAGCCATATCAATGGCTTGCTCGACATCGACACGCGTGCGTTTTTAATTCCCGGCGAGCACGGCGTCACCGAATACGAATTACTCAGCATCGTGCGTGCGGTACGTGCGCGCTTGGCGCTGCCGAATACCGGAGCGGCGGCGGATGAAGAAACGCATAAACGTTTTCTGAGCCCGAACCGTCCGGTGGCGATGCAGATGTTTATCAATGTCGGCGTCGATCCGATGGCGCAGATGCGTGCACGCGGGCTCGAACGCCTCAGCAGCCAAACCGACAGCCTTGTTTATAGCGGGCTACGCGAAAATCTCGTGCTCGCCATCGATCAAATTACCGTGAACAGTTGGGGTGACGTCAGCACGCGCAGCTATCGCGGTCCGTTCGCACTGCTGCAATGTCTGCGCGATTATTTACAAATATTGCCACCGCAACAGCATCCCGGATTACCACAGCTCGATGTGCGTTGCTTTTGTCCTGCGCGTGCTAACGCTATCGCCACGCGCGTCGAACAATTATTTCAGGACATTGCGGCTTGCTATTACAGCGGCACCCGCCCACCAGCGACACGTTATGTACTGGAAATGCAGCGCGAGTTTTATATGCTGCAATGGCAGGACGCGCAGCCATCGATACAACGCGCGCCGAATTATTCCGCGCTGCTTGAATTACTCGGCCGCGTGCAACGCACATTTAGTCCAATCGTGTTCGATCGCAACTGTCTGCCGGATTCATTGCTCGAAGCAATCGCCCAACTCGCGCGCGCCGAAGCGATTAAAGTGATTTATCAACAGCGTGGTCCGCAAGCGGACGTATATGTCATCGACGAAATGGGTTCGCTCTACAATTTCACAACGCCGTTTCGCGACGAACACACATTATTGCAACCGTTAAATTTATTCATGCAGGCAGCGCTGTTTCGGCAGAGCAGCGAGACCGCGCAATTCGTTGGCGGCACGCATGATGTACTGCTTGAAACCGGCGCACCGCGCATTATCGAATATTACGAAGTCGTTTCTGAAATCGCGCCAAACCATATCGAGCGACGCGCGCTGGCACAGCATACCAACAATCAATTCTTTAATGTGCAGGCGATCGCCGATTACGATTTCGGCGGCAATTTGGTATTCAACGTCTATTGCGATCATCAGGAATTCACCGAGCTGGAACTTGGCGACGAGCTGTACGACACCGTCGCGCGTTATATTTTGTCGCAGCGCAATCATCAAGAGCGCTATCCCTGCTACATCACCGACATCGATCTGAGCCGCTGCGTTATCGAAGCGGGCGGTCCGCAGACGGTGCACTATCTCCGCTACAAACAACGGCTCGAACGCGCGCTGAACGAAGCGCTGGCAAAGCTCTAGTGATTATTAGACGAATGGTTGCCCTTGTGCGTTAACGAGAAATCGTCGCCACCTATATTTATTCAATTTCTCATTGCGCCCCAATCAATTACGGTAACCGATTTCACGTACGTGGCGACGTGGCAGGGGTTCGTGTATGTCGCCTTCGTCATCGATGTATTTGCGCGGTGAATCCTCGGTTGGTGTGTCGCGCGCTCGATGCGTACGGCTTTGGTCATCTCTTGCTGCGTCCTGTTCGCTATGCTATCTTGCATAGCAAGCTACCATGCAATGCATCAAAGGTTTAATTGATGGCCGAGAGAGTTGAGGTTCAACTTAAAAAAGGTGTTCTCGAGCTATGCGTATTGGCATTGCTCACACGCGGCGACGGCTATGCGTATGACATTGCCAGTCAGCTGGCGGAAGCGATCGACATGGGTGAGGGGACCATTTATCCGCTCATGCGTCGCCTGCAGGCCGATGGTCTCGTCACTACCTATTTGCAGGAGTCCGAGAGCGGTCCTCCACGCAAATATTATCGGCTCACGGCTGCAGGGCGCCGTTCGTTCAATACACAAAAAACAGATTGGATATCGTTCACCAATGCGGTCAATCGTCTTCTTGGAGATGCGAAATGAACCGAGACAGATTTTGCAGTACGTTGCGCGAAAATCTCGCCGGCATGCCTGCCGCGACGGTCGATGAAATAATCGAGGACTACGCGACGCATTTTCGTGAAGGCGTTGCGGCCGGCCGAAGCGAGGAAGAAATTTCGGCTGCGCTTGGCGATCCCGCCCGGCTTGCCAAGGAATTGCGTGTCGAGCGCGAATTGCAGAGTTGGGAAAAGCGCAGGACTCCCGCCAGCGCGATGACAGCTATTGTTGCTTTGATGGGTATGGGAGCCATCGATATCGTTTTTCTGCTCCCTTTCCTGTTGGCAGTGACGGCGATGTTCGGAACATTTTATTTAGCGAGCGCCGGTGTTTTCTTTGGCGGCGCCTGGACACTTGCGTTCGGCCCTATCGCTAATTCTTTTGGCGGCCCATTCGCCGCCATCCTGTTTGGGTTGGGAATGATCGCTGCTGCCATTAGTACCGCTGCAATTCTCACCATGATCGTTATCGGCTTTGTGAACGTACTCGTCTGGTATGCGCGGTTGCATTACCGCGTACTCAAGCTGGCGAACTAATCCGAGGAGCCACATCATGTTCCGCACCTTAGCCATCATCGCAGCCATCAGTTTCGTTATAGCCGTGTTTTGTTTCGCCGGTGGCATCGCCATATCCGGACCACAGTTCGCGAAATCGGAATTATGGAAAGAGTTCGCCTGGAGCGAAGAAGATTTGGAAAGCAAAGGCCCTGTCGTTACTCAGTCTCGCGACCTCAACGGGTTCACTGGCGTTGTCGCGAGCGGCGGACTGAAAGTGGATATAGCGATCGGCCCTGACTTCAACATTGATGTGATCGGCAAGAATCCTCAAGCCGTGCACATGGAAGTGCGTGACTCACGCCTGCTAATAAGACCTCAGGGTCATCACAGTTGGTGGCGAGTGAATTCACTTCCCCTCGTGAAAATCAGCATGCCCGCGATTGAAAGCATCAATTCATCGGCGGGCGCTAACGTGAATGTTACTGGCATCAATAGCGCAACGTTGGCGCTGGAAGCCTCTGCCGGTGCGCGCCTTCAAGCTAGCGGTGCGTGCGACACATTGAATACAGAAACGTCTACTGGAGCTCAGATCGACGCCACATCGCTCGCTTGCAAGACCGGGAATTCCGATGTTTCAACCGGTGCGCAAACGCGTATTTACATTACCGGGCTGCTCAACGTCGATGCGTCGACTGGCGGCATCGTGTATGCATCCGGCAATCCGACCAAGGGACAAATTTCTCTTTCAACAGGCGGGACATTATCACCGTAACTTCCAGCAATTTTTAATTGATGGGTTGCCCAATAAATAATTTCTCCTCCAACTTTTTTTATTTTTCGTTTTTAGTTTTTATCAGAGTGCGGGTAGAAATTCGTGGAGCGGGAAAATCGAGGCAGGGAGCGAAGCCGCGAAGAGAAATCTTTAAAAATAAATCCGTCTCCGTTTTGCACGGAGTGACTAAAGGGAGTTTGTTATGCGCTGTTTAATGAGCTTTTCTTTCGTTTTGTTTTCGCTGTTCGTCCGTGCCGAGGAAACCACGCCGCAAACTCCGCTGTCGCAACAGCGCTCGGCTGCTGCATCGTCCAGCTCATCGGCGCGTACGGATCAGTTGGAAGACATTGCTAAGTTTCGAAGTGGATTCTTGGCTGTCGATCGAGCCTATTCCAAAACAGCGAGAACGGAGGCGGAGCATCGTCTTGCAGCGCTTGAGCAAGCAGCGGGCCGTGTTTCAGCGTCTGCATTCCGCGTTGAGATTTGCCAGATCGTTGCACTGGCGGATAACGGACACACTACGTGCTGGGGTTATGAGAACGGTGTTGGTTTAAGTTTTTCGTCCATTGGAAATGAGTTCTATGTTTTCAAAGCGGCGCCGGAAAATGCAGATATTCTCGGAGCTCGATTGCTGTCGATAGATGAGCGATCGATGAAGCGCATCCGGCCCGCCATCAGGTCAATGGTAGGTGGAGTGCCGGCACATCGCGATCTGTCCGCAGCCGCAGTACTCCCGAAACCCGGTCTGTTGCATGTATTAGGCATCACACGTGATAAGGCGGTAGCCACCTACCGCTTGGAGACTCTAGACGGACGCATTGTCGAGCGTCGGTTGATGACCGATGTGCCCTCGTCCAACTGGGTTAATTTAGAGCCCGAAAATGCCGCCTGGGCATCACAGGATGCGAATGAACCTTTCCGTTGGCGTGACGCCCCAGAATTGGACGCAGTGGTGATCCAGTTACGGCAAAACATGGACCGAGGGGGCCGCAAGATCGCTGCATTCCTTGAAGAGGCAGAAACCGCGCGCGAGCAACTTGATCGCAAGAATATTGTGCTGGACATGCGTTGGAATCTCGGAGGCAATTTCCTGACGACGCGCGACTTCATACTTGCTTGGCCGCAACGTTTGCCGCCGCCGGGGCGCTTTTTTGTTTTGATTGGGCCCACGACATTCTCTGCAGGAATCGCGTCCGTCGCTTACCTCAAACAGGCCGCCCAAGATCGTGTCACCTTGATCGGAGAACCCGTTGGCGACCGTCTGATGTTTTTCGCCGAGAACATAACGCCGACAATCTTGCCGCATTCAAAGATTGTTCTCATTCCTGCACTACAACGCGACGATTTCAAACAAGGGTGCAAGCCCTATAGCGATTGTTTGATGGTGCTTGCACAGCCTGGCGCGGCACATGGCACGCCAGCGGAGCAGGTCGAGTCGTTGGAGGCCTTTGGTCGCAAGCCGTTGCAGGTTGAGAGCATTGAGCCAGACGTATCCGCGCCATGGACTCTGCAGGATTTTCTATCCGGGCATGATCCTGGAATTGAAGCGGTCGGGACGCTGACGGCAGGAACAAAACAAGACGGCATCTAAAAAATAACGATTAGGCGTTGACTTGATTTTTACTCCCGCGCTGCTCGAAAAATGATATAGCGAAGGAATTTGTTCTTGTGATTTTTTTGGGTGAGGCTCCCCCACAAATTCGGGCCATTTAAAGCGGTAAAATCCGGTATATAAAAATCACTAAAAAAATTCGCGAGTTAGAAGTGCGCTTTCAACGCCAGATGAAATGTCACATCGGGCGCCGTATCGACGCGAATATCCTCGCCGATCGCTGCATCGAGTAGCCAATGTGACGATAACCGCATGCTACCGCCGAGCAGCAATTGCACGGCATCGCCACCAAGCGTAATGAGATCGCTGTCATAGAGCGCACTGTTCGCATCGAGCTGAATTTTCAAGCGCAAATTTTGGGTGGCGGCCCAGCCGATTTCGCCGTTGGCAAACCACGCCGCATGTTTTTGCTGCGCGGCGAGTACATCGCCCTCCGGCAACCACATTGCGCCGATATTGGCCGTTGCCGTTAGCGGCAGATCGAATAATTGATATCGCGTGGCGGCGAGCGCGATGCCGAGGTTGCCGCCGCCATTGCCGGTGAATTTATGCGCCGAGCCGGTCGGTGCCGTCGCGGTGAATGACCACGCGAGCGCGTTGCGATCATTGCGCAACCATTGATACGCCGCGCTGAACTGCACATCGCCGATGCCGGATTCGGCGCGATGCAAATCGATCTCGGTGACACCGTTGCGCTGGTAGAAAAAATTCAAGCGGCGATTCGGATACGCAGGGCGACCACCGTCCGGCAATCCCCAGAATTTATGCCAGCCCTTGATGAAATTATCGGTGACGCCGCCGTTGTAGCTGAGCCATGGAATCTGCACGCCGACTTCCCAGGTTTCGCTAAGGCCGCGCCGCATGCCGAGTTGATAACGCTGCGATTCGCCATCGAGCACTAACTTTTCACCGCCGCGACTATCGCGCACGAAGTTGTTGGCGATATCGACATCGGTGCGCCACGACGTTTGCCCGGCAGCCAGAATTGCACCGCTGTGCGCAGTGGGAATATTGGCAAGCTGAGCGAAAGGTTGCTCGTTCGCCAGCGCGAGCGGTTCATCTAACAACATGTCCGCCAGCGCAACATTACTGGTACCAAGCACGGCGGACATCACCATTAGATGAGCGATAAATCGATACATGTTGCCCTCACAAGCCACGCTAAACGCAATCGCGGCAGTATAGTCAATAAGGCTATAATCGCCGCTTTCGATTTTCGGAGGCTCGCCATGCGCTTCGCATTGATCACCGCTCTGCTCTGCTCGCTATTGTGTGCCTGCGGTCAAAAAGGCCCGCTATTCATTCCGAGCGAAGACACACCACCCTCGCAGCCGCAATAATTAAACGAGACCGTTGATGAGTAATCCGTTTCAGTTTCGCGATGGCGAATTGTTTGCCGAAGCCGTGCCCATCCGAGAAATTGTTGCCGCGCACGGCACGCCCACCTATATCTATTCACGCGCCCACATCGAGCAGCGCTTTCGCTCGTACGATGCTGCGCTCGGCAACCGACCGCATTTGATTTGCTATTCGGTCAAAGCCAATTCGAATATCGCGGTATTGAATGTGCTCGCGCGTATCGGCGCCGGTTTCGATATTGTCTCGGGAGGTGAACTCGAACGCGTGCTCGCGGCGGGTGGCGATCCGGACAAAATCGTATTTTCCGGCGTGGGGAAAACTGCTGCCGAAATGCAGCGCGCACTCGCCATTGGCATTCATTGCTTCAATGTCGAAAGCGAGCCGGAACTCGAATTGCTGCAGCAGGTTGCCGCAGCGATGAAGACCGTTGCGGCAATTTCACTGCGCGTAAACCCGAATGTCGATGCGAATACGCATCCGTATATCTCGACAGGTTTGAAAGACAATAAATTTGGCATTCCGATCGAACAGGCGCAGGCGGTGTATCGCCGCGCGCAACAATTGCCGAATTTAAAAATTATCGGCGTCGACTGTCATATCGGTTCGCAACTGACCGACACCACGCCGTTGCTCGACGCGTTGCAGCGCATATTGGCATTGATCGATGAGCTCGCTGCCGATGGCATTACCATCGAACACCTCGATCTTGGCGGCGGCCTCGGCGTGAGCTATCGCGATGAGCAGCCGCCGGAACCTGCGACATATATGCAGCAGGTTGTGGCAGCGCTCGGCGAGCGGCCGTTGCAATTGGTATTCGAGCCGGGTCGTTCGATTGTTGCGAATGCGGGCGTGCTGATCACGCAGGTCGAATTTCTGAAATTGAACGAGCACAAGAATTTCTGCGTCGTCGATGCGGCGATGAACGATCTGATCCGACCCGCGCTGTATCAGGCATGGATGAATATTCAGCCGGTGCGCGCGAACGCGCAGGCCGTGGCACGCAACTACGATGTCGTCGGACCGGTCTGCGAGACCGCCGATTTTCTCGGCAAGCAGCGTGAACTCGCGGTGGAACCAGGGGATTTACTCGCGGTGTTTTCCGCTGGCGCGTATGGATTTGGCATGAGTTCCAATTACAATAGCCGGGCGCGTGCCGCCGAAGTAATGGTCGATCACGATCGTTTTCATCTGGTACGCTCGCGCGAAACCATCGCCGACCTAATGCGTGGGGAATCGTTGCTACCCTGATCCCGCGCACCTCAGCGCTCACGGCGAAGCGCAACACGGAACCCGCGCGATGTTATTACGCTTTACCAAAATGCACGGGTGCGGCAACGATTTTGTCGTGCTCGACCTGATCAGTCAGCGCTTCCTGCTGAAAGAACGCCACGTGCGCAAACTTGCCGATCGCCATTTCGGCATCGGTTGCGATCAAGTATTGGTGGTGGAAGCGCCGGGCCGTCCCGATGTCGATTTTCGTTATCGCATTTACAACGCCGATGGCGGTGAAGTGGAGCAATGCGGCAATGGCGCACGCTGCTTCGCGCGCTATGTGCGCGAAAAACGTCTGACCGGCAAAGATACGATTCGCGTCGAAACCAAAGCCGGCGTGATCGAATTGCAAATCACTGGGAACAAACAAGTGCGCGTCAACATGGGCGTGCCGATCCTGATACCAAGCGAAATTCCATTTGTAGCGCCGGAACGCGCAATTACCTACCCTATCGATAACGCCGGACAGACCTTCGACATTGGTGCCGTATCGATGGGCAATCCGCATGCGGTGTTATTGGTCGATGACGTGCGCACTGCGCCGGTCGCCACACGCGGTCCACAGCTCGAACACCACCCGCGCTTTCCGCAACGCGTCAATGTTGGCTTCATGCAAATCGTCTCACCGAGCGAAATCAATTTGCGCGTATTCGAACGCGGCGCCGGCGAAACGCTCGCCTGCGGCACCGGCGCTTGTGCTGCGGTTGTCAGCGGGCATTTGCGCGGTTTGCTCGCAGAAACCGTACAAGTCAATTTGCCGGGCGGCAGTCTGAGTATCGAGTGGCGTGGCGAGGGTGAGCCCGTTATGATGACCGGGCCCGCGACCACGGTCTACGAAGGGCACATTCAACTGTGATAAAAGCTGCTGTAACGAAAGCAGCAACCATGAAAGCGACTGTAACGAAACAACGATAACGAGAGCGTGGCGTGGAAGCGTACGACAAGAACTCCGTAGATCTAACTCCCGAACAAGTCGCTGCTTATTTGCGTCTTCATCCCGATTTCTTTTCGAAACGCCCCGATTTGCTGACCGATATCGAAGTCGCACATCCGGCCGGCGGCGCGGTGTCGCTGCTCGAACGTCAGGTCGCGATTCTGCGCGATCGCAATATGGATATGCGGCATCGGCTGAACAGCCTGCTCGAAAACGCGCGCACCAACGATCGCCTGTTTGAACAGACCAAGCAGTTGGTATTGCATTTACTCGAAGCACAGACACTCGATCAAATCATCGATACCTTCATCAACAGTTTGCAAAACGATTTTCAGATCGATTTTGCCAATATCGTATTGATCGGCAATCCGCTTGCGCATCGCGGTGTCCGCGCTCGCGTTGTCTCGCTGCCGGAAGCCCGTGCGCAGATCGATGGCCTGCTCAAAAGCAGCAAAGCCGTCTGTGGCGTTTTACGACCAGAAGAAGTGCAATTTCTGTTTCCGGATCATGTGCGGCAGATCGGCTCTGCGGCCGTGGTGCCGCTCGCGTTTGGCAATCCACTCGGCGTGCTCGCGATCGCCAGCACCGATGCCAATTATTTTCGCTCCAGCATGGGCACGCTATTCCTCGGCTATATCGCCGAAGTATTGAATCGGCTGCTGCCTAAGCACTTGAAAGGGTTTTAACGATGGCGGGGCCGGCTGCACTGCCCCCGCTGCCGCAATTGTGCGCTGAATTTTTGCGTGATCTCGAACAGATTCGTCGCGCCTCGCCGCACACCATCAGCAATTATCGCCGCGATCTCGAAAGCTTCTTGGCATTCTGCACCGAACGCAATCTCGCCTCTGCACTCGATATTCATAACGCCGATGTGCGGATGTGGATTGCACGCATGCGTCATCATTTGAGCGGTCGCAGCGTGCAGCGTGCGCTGTCGGCGCTGCGCACATTTTATAAATACGCGCAGCGAACACATCACATCGCGCACAATCCGGTAGTCGGCATCAGCGCGCCAAAAACACCGCGGCATTTACCGAAAGCACTCGACATCGATCAGATGCAGCAGTTGTTGCAAAGCGATGCCGATGATTTTCTCAACACGCGCGATCAGGCGATGATGGAGTTGTTGTACTCGTCAGGATTGCGACTCGCCGAGTTGGTCTCACTCGATGTCGACACGATCGATTTCGCCAACGGCGAAGTGATGGTCACCGGCAAAGGCAATAAATCGCGCATTGTTCCGGTCGGCAATATCGCGCTGCAGGCCGTTAAGCAATGGTTACCGTTGCGTGCAGCTATCGCCAGTGAGGAACGGGCACTGTTTGTCAGCACGCGCGGCAATCGCATCAGCGCGCGCAGCGTACAGGATCGCCTCGCCAAACAATCGCTGCAGCGAGGCGTAACGCAACACGTACACCCGCATATGCTACGGCATTCGTTTGCCAGTCATTTATTGGAATCGAGCGGCGATTTGCGCGCCGTGCAGGAATTGCTCGGCCACGCTAATTTATCGACCACGCAAATTTATACGCATCTCGACTTTCAACATCTGGCGAAGGTATACGACGCCGCGCATCCGCGTGCGACGCGCAAACGTATTTCGCCCGCCGCCCCTGCTGCGGATAATTCCGAATCGTGACCGATCACGCTATTCGTCTGCTCACCTTCGATCTCGACGATACGCTATGGGATTTTGCGCCGGTATTACTGCGCGCCGAAGATGTCACCTATCGCTGGTTACAGCAGCGCGTACCGGAGTTATGCGCACGCCATTCGATCGACACCTTACGCACGATTCGATTCGAGCTGGCACGCGACGAGCCGCAGCTCGCGCATCGCATCAGTGAATTACGTTTACGCGGAATGCGACATGCGCTGTATGAGGCCGGTTTCGATAACGCGCGCGCCGAGCAAATCGCCCGTGAAGCCTTCGAAATTTTTTTACACGCGCGGCATGAAGTAGAACTGTTCGAGCAGGCGGAGCAGACGCTGGCGCAGCTGCAAACGCAGTACGTGCTGGCGGCGATCACCAATGGTAATTTCGATATTCGGCGGATCGGCCTCGATCGCTATTTCAGCTTCGCGATCAACGCCGAGCATCTACCGCGTGCAAAACCGCATCCCGAGCCATTTCTCACCGCGCTCGCTCGCGCTGGCTGCACGCCGCAGCAAAGCATCCACATCGGCGACGACATCGACAGCGATATGCGCGGCGCGCAGCGCGTCGGCATGTATACGATCTGGGTCAATGCGACGGCGCAGCCGTGGCCGGACAATTTGCCGCCCACAAAACAAATACGGCATCTGCGGGAGTTGCCAGATGCCGTATCGGCGATTGCTAACGTATTAAGCAGGGAAAATTAAATAGGCCGGCTGCCATAATCGCTATCGGGTTTACGCGGCGGATCGGCGGTGACGTTCGGCTCGATTTGCGCGATCTTGCCACCGCGCGCCAGAAAGGCCTCGATTTCCCGTTCCATTTCATCGCGCAACTTTTGTCGCGAAGCGACCGTGCGCTCTTCCGGCACCTCTTCATGATTCACTGCCGGGCCAGCAGGCTCCGCAGGTGTCTCGCTCGCAGCTTCGACGCCATCGCCGTCTTCGGCTTCCTGCTCCTCCTCGCCGTCGAAATCGTCCATCTCGTCCTGGTCGTCGAATTTGCCCATTGTTACAGCCCCTGTATGCTACTGCTCAAAAGTGGTGAAGTTGGAAATGAGCGAAATATATAGATCAATTTCATTTTTCCGCAACCGCTGGAAAATGTTTTTGCATAGATTTTTTCTTTCTAATTTTTCGGTGCTTATTAACTCGCGTAAAAATAGATCAATATCGCCGCTACCGGCGTTTTAATAATGGCTGCCAAAATGTCCTCGCTATTTGCCAAAACCTGCTTCGCCGATCCGCGTAGCGCGACGCAGCGCGCGGTTGTCGCAGTAAGTGCCTGCCTCGCCGGTCAGCGCGTACGCTATGACGGCGTCGATAAATTGCTGCCTGCTTTCGAGCGCCTGAGTCGCGCGCTCGAATTAATCCCGATTTGCCCCGAGGTTGGTGCCGGGTTGTCCGTGCCACGACCGCCGGTGCAACTGGTCGAGCACAATGCAACGGTACGCGCGCTGGGCCGCGAAATTCCCAAACTCGATGTAACAGCGCCATTGCAACGATTTGCGGAAGATTCACTCGATCAACTCGTCAGTGCGCATACGCTGTGCGGATATCTCTGGAAAAGTCGATCGCCGAGCTGCGGATTAAACAGTACGCCGCTGTTCGATGAGGCCGGCCATCAGATCGGGTTACGCAGCGGAATTCAGGCTACCCAGTTTCAAAACGCGTTGCCCTGGCTGTGTTACGCCGAAGAAACCCATCTCGTCGAGGCGGTTGCAATCGATTGTTTCGTGCTGCGCTGCCGCCTGGTGTACGACATCATGCATTGCGGTCAATCGCTCGCGGCATTGCATCATCACTATCAATTTCTTATCGAGCGCCTTCCAGAAAACGCGCGCGCACAATTAACGCAATTGTGCGGCGATAAATCGAAGGAGGCGTATCTGACCGCGCTGCTGTTTCAATGCGGTCAGATCGATCGAGAGGAATTACTCAGTTTATTTGGTGCTTAGATCGATGCGATCAGGCGGGAATTAAATGGCGTCTTCGCCAGATTCGCCAGTACGGATGCGAATGACCTGCTCTAGCGGCGACACGAAAATTTTGCCATCGCCAATTTTGCCGGTGTTCGCCGATTTTGTGATCGCTTCGATCACCGATTCCACGACACCATCTGCTACGGCAATTTCCAACTTTACTTTCGGCAGGAAATCGACGACGTATTCGGCACCGCGATACAGCTCGGTGTGGCCTTTCTGACGGCCGAAGCCTTTTACTTCGGTGACGGTCACACCCTGCACACCGATATCGGACAGCGAAGCGCGCACGTCATCCAATTTGAACGGTTTGATGATAGCGGTCACGAGTTTCATCGGTATTCTCCGGAAATTTCAAAATAAATGCAGTGCCGGTCGCGGCAGGTGAGGCCAAGTGTCGCCCAGAGCACAGGAAGCTGGCAAGCGGCAGCGCCAATAAAAAAAGCGCCAGGGAGACCCTGGCGCTTTTGATACTACTGATACTGCTTTGTAACTACCGTGGAACGGCGCAGCGATTACAGATTGTAAGCGCGCTCGCCGTGCGACGTGGTATCGAGGCCTTCGCGCTCGTCTTCTTCGGAGACGCGCAAACCAATCACCAGATCGACGATTTTGTAAGCGATCAGTGATACCACACCGGACCACACGATCGTCACCAATACAGCCTTGCCTTGCGTCATCAGCTGCGTAGCGATCGAGTAGTTTTCCGGAGTGATTACCGTTGCGGTTACCCAGTCGCCAACAGCGCTCGGGCCACCGAGGTTCGGCGAGTTGAAGACACCGGTCAACATCGCACCGAGGATACCGCCGACACCATGTACACCGAACACGTCGAGGGTATCGTCCGCGCCGAGGAGTTTCTTCAGACCGGTGACGCCCCACAAGCAGATCAGACCCGCCAGCGCGCCGATGATCAGAGCACCGAGCAGACCGACGTTGCCGGCAGCCGGAGTGATCGCAACCAGACCTGCAACTGCACCGGAAGCTGCACCGAGCATTGAAGCCTTGCCACGCAACAGCGCCTCACCCACACACCAGCCCAATACAGCAGCAGCGGTAGCGATGAAGGTGTTCATGAAGGCCAGAGCGGCGAAGCCATTGGCTTCGAGTGCGGAGCCGGCGTTGAAGCCGAACCAGCCCACCCACAACAGCGCGGAACCGACCATTGTTAATGTCAGCGAGTGCGGAGTGAACGCCTCTTTGCCGTAGCCTTGACGTTTGCCGACCATGTAGGCGCCAACCAGACCAGCGACAGCGGCGTTGATGTGAACGACGGTACCGCCGGCGAAGTCGAGTGCACCCCATTGCCAGATCAGACCGGCTTTGGCGTTCATCGCATCGACCACATCGGCACCGGTGTAGGCATCTGGACCCATCCAGAACCACACCATATGTGCAATCGGCGCGTAGCTGAAGGTGAACCACAGCACCATGAACAACAGCACTGCGGAAAACTTCATACGTTCAGCGAACGAGCCCACGATGAGACAGCAAGTGATTGCAGCGAAAGTTGCTTGGAACGCGGCGAACACCAGCTCAGGGATATAAACACCCTTGCTGAACGTCGCGCCATTAGCGAAGGTGCCGGCAACGTTGTCCCAGATGCCCTTCATCAATACGCGATCGAAGCCGCCGAAGAAGGCATTGCCTTCAGTGAACGCCAGGCTGTAGCCGTAGATAAACCACAGCACGGTGATCAGCGAGAAGGTCACCATCACCTGCATCAACACCGACAGCATGTTCTTGCTGCGGACGAGGCCGCCATAGAACAGCGCCAGACCCGGAATACTCATCATGATGACGAGAACGGTCGAAACCATCATCCAGGTGGTGTCGCCTTTATTTGGCACCGGAGCCGGTGCCGCGGCAGCAGCTGCAGCCGGTTCGGCCGCGGCGGGGGCGGTTTCAGCCGCGACAGGTGCCGCAGCAGCAGGCGCCTCCGCAGCAGGAGCAGGGTCATCAGCAACAGACAAAGCGGAGGCAAGCGCTAATACCAGCGCACCCGCCAATCCGGCCAAGGGCTTAAATTTCATAATTGTTCTCCTGGAACGTTATGTGAGTGCGGTTAAATAGCGTCTTCGCCGGTTTCACCGGTGCGGATGCGAATGACCTGTTCCAACGGCGAAACGAAAATTTTGCCGTCCCCAATTTTTCCGGTATTAGCCGATTTGGTAATCGCTTCGATCACCTGATCAACTACCGCATCCGAAACTGCTACTTCGATTTTGACTTTCGGCAGGAAATCGACGACATACTCGGCACCGCGATACAACTCGGTGTGACCTTTCTGGCGTCCGAACCCTTTCACTTCGGTGACGGTGATACCCTGCACACCGATATCCGAAAGCGCCTCCCGCACATCGTCCAGCTTAAATGGCTTCACAATGGCCGTTACGAGTTTCATGGAATGGTTTCTCCCTCATACAGTGCGCAGTGCGCTGTTTTGTTCGCGCCCATCATCACCAGTGGTGACTTACGGTGCGCAATCGCCAAGATTTGAATACGATCAGGCAACGATTGGGATCGCTCCGTCACGCCATCCGGACCAGTTGCAGCCGCACAGGCAAAAATGTTGCGGATACGTTGCAGCCGACTTCGAAAAAGCACACGCCGTGCCACAACAAAAAAAGCACGCGCCAGACAACTGGTTAAGGCTCCTTTGGGCAAAATTGAGAATTGATCGGTCGAAAAATATGAGCCGCACTGGTGCATTTTTTTTTAATGGCACCAAAAAATGGCGAGCACCGTCTTTACGCACCGCGCTGACGCCTAACTGACAAATTCGTCTAACCCATCCCTGCCCTGATATCTCTTATTAATGAGACCGCTTTCACGCGCGCCATCGAGATCCGAACATAAAAAGCGAAGTGCGCACCCTATAAGGGCATACGCGCAAAAAAGTAGTGCAAAAGCCTGCGTGACAACTCGTCAGAAATATCGATGAACACCGTTAACCTGCTGAATTAATTTAATAAAAACACCCTTGGCACCTGCGTTGCTAAATTGACCGCGCACCAAACGAGGAGCCGGCGCAACAGGCTCACTCGCACTACAACAACCCAGGAGCCCAATGAGATGGCGATGAAACAACTTTCGAAAGCAATTGGATTGACCGCTCTGGCCATGTCGGCCGGTGCCGCGTTTGCCGATACCCCGACCTTGAAAGAAATTTTTGATGCTTCCGGTATTACAGTGACCGGTTATGTTGATGCCGCATTCAACCATTACAGTATCGATCCAGCTGATCAGGCATATCTGATGCCTAATTATTTTGATAACGACAAATCCACCTTTGGCTTGAAACAAGCGGCACTGACAGTAGCAAGTCAACCCAAAGAAGGTTTTGGTGCATTGGTAAACCTCACTGTAGGTAATGATGCCGAACAAATTCATTCGTATCCGCAAAACGACGGCTCGAACAAGAACTTCGATGTCACCCAGGCATGGGTTCAATACGCAAGCGGCCCATTCACTGCTTACGCGGGTAAATTCAATACGCTGGCAGGTGCAGAAGTAATTGCGCCAACCGGCAACACCAACATCTCTCGCTCGATTGCATTCCTGTGGGCACTCCCGTTCACGCACACCGGCGTTCGCGTTTCTTATGCACCAACCGACACCCTTACTCTCTATGCTGGACTGAACAATGGTTGGGATCAGCAACGCGACCTCAACAGCTCAAAAACTCTAGAGCTTGGCGCTGCCTGGAACGCCACCGATTGGCTGAGCTGGACACTGCAAGGCTATCGCGGCACCGAGTACACATCTGCCGCGCTTCCTCCAGGCCCGTCTACACCCAAAGGTATGCGCACTTTGGTCGACACAGTACTCACGATTAAACCAACAAGCGCGCTTTCACTGATTGTTAACTATGACTACGGCAAACAAGAAAACGGTGATTTCTTCGATCCAACGAAGGACGCAACCTGGAAAGCTATCGTTGGTTATGTGAACTATCAGTTCACCGATGAATGGCGTGTATCGTTCCGTGCTGAAAGCTTCACCGATTCTGATGGTTACCGGTTTGCAGAACAGGACCTCCTTACGGGTGATCTGAACAAGAAGTCCAAAGAGTTCACGCTGACCGTCGGTTATGCGCCTTCAACTAACTTTGAACTTCGTGGCGAAGTGCGCCAAGACAAAGCAGACAAGGACATTTACGTTAAAGACTTGAATGCAGGCTCCACCACCGACAAATTCATGTCCTACGCGGTTGAAGCCCTCTACAAGTTCTAATTTAGCTCTCTGTAAAACTTCCGCCGCCAGCGCTGCAAAGCCTGGCGGCTTTTTTATTGCCGCAAATTCCCTTCCGCAATGAATCAGGTAAACTGGCCGCCCGCTTTAAATCGTCTACGGTCAACACCATGATCAATCGCGAATCGCTCGATGACATCGCGCAGCAAATTGCCGACCTGTTCGGTCGCTCGACGTTGCCGCAGGATGTGCAGCGCAATCTGCGCGCGCTGATTCAATCGGGATTATCGAAAATGGATGTGGTCACGCGCGAGGAATTCGACGCACAAACGCTGGTGCTCGAACACACGCGCGCCAAACTCGATCAACTCGAACAACAACTCGATACATTAACGCAGCAGCTCGACCCGCAAAAAACCCATTAACGCACCACCACATCTTCTTCCATGGAGGGAAGCTCAATGAATCTCGCGACCGTTTATTCGCGCGCCAAATCCGGCATCACCGCACCTACAGTCAGTGTCGAGGTTCATCTCTCGAATGGACTACCCGCACTCAATATCGTCGGGCTGCCCGAAGCAGCAGTAAAAGAAAGCAAGGATCGCGTGCGCAGCGCGCTGATCAACACGCATTTCGAATTTCCCGCGCGTCGCATCACGATCAACCTCGCACCAGCGGATTTACCGAAAGAAGGCGGACGATTCGATTTGCCGATTGCGCTCGGCATTCTCGCGGCGAGCGGACAGATTCCAATCAGCGCACTCGAAGGTCGCGAATTTATCGGCGAACTCGGCTTAAACGGCGAATTGCGCGGCGTGCCCGGTACATTGCCCGCAGCGATGGCGTGTGGTGCCGCCGCGCGCGATCTGATCGTGCCGCAAGTGAACGCGGCCGAAGCGGCGCTGGTAAAAAGCGCGAACGTGTATGGACTCGCGAATCTCGCCGAATTATGTGCATACCTGCATGGGCGGCTCGAATTGCAACGCGCAATTACGCAATTCAGCGGTGAAGAATTTATTTATCCGGATCTCGCCGATATTCGCGGTCAGGCACAGGCGAAACGCGCGCTCGCCATCGCCGCCGCCGGTGCGCATAACGTTTTGCTGTTTGGTCCACCTGGCACCGGCAAAACTATGCTCGCGCTACGCTTGCCCGGATTATTGCCACCGCTCGGCGAACAAGAACAATTGGAAGTTGCGGCCGTGCATTCAGTCGCCGGTAATCACGGCACACCATTGTTACGACAGCGCCCATTCAGGTCGCCGCATCACACGGCGTCGGCCATTGCGCTGGTCGGTGGCGGCAGTCAACCTCGGCCCGGTGAGATTTCGCTCGCACATCACGGTGTTTTATTTCTTGATGAGTTGCCGGAATTTCAACGCAAAGTATTGGAAGTGCTGCGCGAGCCGCTCGAATCCGGCCAAATCGTGATTGCGCGCGCGAGCAGACAAGTGACTTATCCCGCGCAATTTCAGTTGATCGCCGCGATGAATCCGTGTCCGTGCGGTTATTACGGCGACAGCGAGCGCGCCTGTCGCTGCACGGCGGAGCAAATTCGTCGTTATCGCGATCGCTTATCCGGACCACTGCTCGATCGCATCGATTTGCAAGTGCCGGTAAATCGTCTGCCTCGCGGCGTGTTAAGTAGCGCGAGCAGCGACACCGCAGCGACCGCTACGTTACAGGAGCAAGTGCTGCGCGCACGCAAACGACAATTGCGGCGACAACAAAAAGTGAATGCACAATTATCGGGAACTGAAATCGATCAGCTCGGCAATATCGATGCGGAGAATCGTTTGGCGCTGGAGGAGGCAGTATTAAAATTGGGTTTATCGGCGCGTGCGTATTATCGAATTCTGAAAGTCGCACGCACGATTGCCGATCTCGATGAATGCGATGCCGTACAAAAACAGCATATTCACGAAGCATTACATTACCGCGCGCTGGATCGAAAGCCTGCTTAGTTTTTTCGATCACTCGATCTCTGCGCACTGCCCAAGCGTGTTGCGCCGAAAGGGGATGCTTTTGTTTCGGGGCAACGTAGCGCTGCCGTCGAAGGCATGGCGGGCTCGTCCCCGGAGCACTCGGCAAATTCTGCGAGGAATCCAGCGCGAAAGCTTCGAGTGGTCCTCCTTCTGCCCCGAAAAAAAGCATCCCCTTTCGGCGCCCATGGCACCCAAGTCCGTGCCGTTAAAATCTAGGGAAACTAATTACCCGCGCTCACTCCAGGCGGTGGATTTTCGTGGTAGCACTTTTCCTCGACGCGTTCGCACATACGCCAACCCTGCGGGGTGCGCACAAATTTATCGTGATACCAAAGCCCGACATACATCACTTGCGTGCCGCCTTTATCGTCGTTCCAGATCATCGGGTTGAAGCAGATGATTTTCGATTGCGCGGTATCGCCGGTCACCTTGATCGAGAAATTACCGATCATGTGGTAATACATCGGAAACGTCGGCAGTACTTCTTTCAGCCACGCTTTCACTTCCGGAAAACGACCATCGATACCGCCGAGCTCGCGATAATCGATATAAGCATCAGGCGTGAACACATTATCGAGATCGTCGAAATGCCGCGTGTCGATTGCGGTGGAATAGTCGACCATCAATTGTTGAATTTCGAGTCGATCGGAAATTTCCTGCAGACTGAGCATGGCGAACCTCTGGCGTTATGGGGGATGTTTCCATCCATTACAAGACCATTGTCTTAAATAGAAACTGTAAGTTCGCCACGTATAAAAGTCACGCGCCGTTTTCTTACGTTTCATTCATATTCGTTGAGACGGTGCGGCTCAAGCTGAATCGTTTCGACACGCGCGCCGATCATCATCGTCACACCGTTGTAACGCTGCTCACCGGTGGTCGTGAATTCGAACCAATAACTGCGCCGAAAACGCCATGAACCGTTATCGCGTTTCAACCAAATGCCGCGCAGCACTACGCTTTCATCGAGAAATTGTACATCGAACGATTGGCAATATTTGCGCGTTTGTGCGAGCGCAGTTTCCTTCACTGCATGCGCGCGCCACCATATCCAAACAGCGAAGCAAAAAACCAGTAGCAGCGCGACATCGGAGAGTTCGAGCATGATTAATCTTAATTAATCCTTCGGGAATACTTTGAAAAGTTTGAATAAATTTTCGGTGACCGAAAACCCTAATTGTTTTGATTGTTCTTTCGCTGCCATTTTAAGTTTGGCCTGATCGATAGTATTCGGACGCTTCGACGCAAAAATAATCCAATTGCCGGTCGACACCGTGCAGGTATACACCTCGGCAAATTCCTCGGTGAGCGCCTGCAAGGTATCTTGCTCGCCGCGATGTTCATCCCAGCAATTCATAATCAGCCAGCCGTCGTCATTCAGTAAGCGCGCGCACGCCTCGATATACCACGGCTGGAAATACTGCATATCCATACCTTCGGCGCCATAGATATCGCTGAACACCATATCGACGCGCTGCGCCAACGGTTGATCGAAAAACTCCGCCACATCCTGCTCGACGATTTGTATGCGCTCGCTCTGCGGCAGATCAAAATAGCGCCGGGCGATTTTAACCACTGCACGTCGCAATTCGATGACATGCAAACGCAGGTCGGGCCAATGATGGAATAAGCAGGTCGGTACCGCACCACCGCCAAGCCCAATCAAAACGGCACTGCGTGGCTCGCAAAAGAGCGTCGGGAGTAGCATCGCTCGCGTGTATTCGTGCTGCAGTAGTTCGGGGCGGGCTTTCAGAATACAACTCTGCTCATCGCCCTCGCCGAATGACAAATAGCGCTTGGTGCCATCGTCAAATACTTGAATCGGTCCGTATTCGTCGTAAGTGCGGTGAATTTCCTTACCGGGCAAGGTTTCTTCGTCATGCATGATATGAGTGATTTATTACGGCAGAATAAATTGGGCGTGCCAGTGTAATGGATCGCCAACCATTGTCGGTAGTAAGGTGTTGGGGGTCAGTAGAAGCGAGCCATCACGAGAGCGGCGAGCCGATACCCCATCAACACTGTACATAAATACAGCCCACGTTTAGACTCGCCCCATCCCTTTTGAGAGTCGCCATCATGGTCAGCCATTTTTTCGCTTATATCAGCAAGCTGCGCTGGATCGCACGCTGGGGCCTGAAGCGCAACACGATTCAGGAGAATGTGATGGAACACAGCTGGGAAGTCGCCACGCTCGCGCATGTGCTCGCATTAATTCGCAATCGTTATTTTGGCGACACTATCGATGTGAATGCGGTAGCGGTGGCGGCGCTCTATCACGATTGTGCGGAAGTAATCACCGGCGATCTACCATCGCCGGTGAAATATCACTCACCGGCAATTCAGCAGGCTTATCACTCAATCGAGCGCGCCGCCGAGCGCGAGCTCGTCGGTTTGTTACCGGATGCATTGCAAGCCGACTTTACCGCGCTAATGGTCGAAGACAACTTGCCGCTGGCGCATCGTCAAATCATCAAAGCAGCCGATACGATCTCGGCCTTTTTGAAATGCCAAGCCGAGTTGAAAGCCGGCAATCGCGAATTTGAAAAAGCGGCGGAAGACATCAAGCAGCGTCTCACTGCTTACCAGCTGCCGGAAGTCGATTTCTTTTTGTCGACATTCGCACCGAGCTATCAATTGACGCTCGATGAGCTGCTATTGCGGCGTGGTAGTGCAGCCGAATTATCGGATCACGAGCGCCATCTACTGGCGGTGCGCAATTAAATTTGCGCACGTGCCATTCACAAACTTAAAAATGTTTATTCGACGGATTTCGCCCAACCACTCGCGATTTTTTGCGGGGCGACGACGGGAATGTTGGAGAGATCGAGCTGTTGCGCCGGCTGCAAATCACCGCTTTTTAACATTTGCGCGATGGGCTGCGCGAGGCGTTGTAGTACACGATCGTTGCTACGATCGGCGTAATTTTGAATGCGATTGAGTAAATCATCCGAGCTCAGCTGCAACTTCACACCGAACTCGTCGATGATGCGGCGGCGGCATTCCCGCACCAACGCCAAATTATTCACCTGCAGCAGCCATGCTTTATTCGCTTGCACTGAAGCGCCTGCATTCGCCATGTCCATATCTCCACGTCAATTAAAGAAATAGACTCACCGATATGTAGCGTACAACAGATCTCAACACGCACCACGCAGACCGCCCATACAATGTTGGTATGTGTCACATTTTGGTAAGACTGATACGCGATGAATGCTTTTATCAATATCGACAAAATCGTTATTACACGTAACGCGATCGGTGCACCGCAAGGCTTGCTCCATCGTCGATGCGACCTCGATCAACAATGATAGAATCCGCGACCTGATCGTCATTTCAATTTTTTTAGTATCCCGCTTCGATGAAAACCAAAGACACCATTTATGCGTCTCCGCTCGACGCCATCGCCGGCTTTGCGTTCGATGAGCGCGTCGTGCAGGTATTTCCGGACATGATCCAGCGGTCGGTGCCCGGCTATAGCACGATCATTGCGATGACAGGCGTGCTCGCTGAGCGTTACGCACAGCCGCAAACCCGCTGCTACGATCTCGGCTGCTCGCTCGGTGCAAGCACACTGGCCATGCGCGCGCAGCTCGATCGACGCGAATGCGAAATCGTTGCGATCGATAATTCGCCGGCGATGCTCGAACGCTGTCAGGCATTAATTAGCGCCGACGCGCACACTACACCCGTAATGCTGCAGCTCGCCGATATCAATGAAGCCACCATCGACAACGCATCGGTGGCCGTGATGAATTTTACGCTGCAGTTTATTGCACCCGCTCAACGCGAGACGTTGCTCGGTCGCATCGCCGGCAATATGCGCACAGGCGGCGTGCTGGTGCTGTCGGAAAAAATTCGTTTCGATGATCCACATCTGCAACAACTGAACACCGATCTGCATCATGCCTTCAAGCGCGCGAACGGCTACAGCGATCTTGAGATCGCGCAAAAACGCAGTGCGCTCGAAAACGTATTGATGCCAGAAACGCTCGCTGCGCACCGGGAGCGATTGCAACGCGTGGGTTTCGCCAGCGTCGACGTCTGGTTTCAATGTTTTAATTTTGCTTCGCTGGTTGCCATCAAATGATCGATTACTCATCGTTTCTCGCACGACTGCAACAATCCGGATTGGATAAATGGGCCGCGCAATTAACTACCGTGTTGCCGAAATTATTGAGCGCGCAGCGCCACGGCGATTTGCCACGCTGGTACGACGCCTTGGCAGCAATGCCGGACTTGGCGGCGGATAACATCGATCTCGATCGCAACATTGTGTGCATTCGCGGTGATAACACATCGGCCGAGCAGCGCGAACAATTGCACAGCGCATTGCGAAAACTGCATCCGTGGCGCAAGGGGCCGTACGATTTGTTCGGCGTGCAGATTGATACCGAATGGCGTTCCGACTGGAAATGGGAGCGTTTGAAAAATCAAATCGCACCATTGCAGGGACGCAAGGTGCTCGATGTCGGTTGCGGTAACGGCTACCACTGTTGGCGCATGCGCGGCGCGGGTGCGGAACTGGTGGTCGGCATCGATCCAACATTGTTATTTGTTATGCAATTCGCTGCACTGCAAAAATATTTGCGCGATGACCACGTCGCGGTATTGCCGCTGGGTATCGAACATGTGCCGCAAAAATTGCGGTTTTTTGACACGGTATTTTCGATGGGCGTGCTGTATCACCGCCGCTCGCCATTCGATCATTTATTGGAATTACGCGATGCCTTGCGGCCCGGCGGCCAGTTGGTATTGGAAACATTGGTGATCGACGGCGGTGTCGGTGAAATTCTGGTGCCCGATGACCGCTATGCACGGATGAATAATGTGTGGTTCCTTCCGAGCACCGCCGCGTTAACACAATGGTTGAAAAAAGTCGGTTTTAAAAATCCGCAATTGCTGAATGCAACGATGACTACCACCGAGGAACAGCGCAGCACCGAGTGGATGACATTTCAATCGCTATCACACTGTCTCGACCCGCTCGATGCCACGCGCACGATCGAAGGTTATCCGGCGCCGAAGCGCGCCATTCTGATCGCAGAGGCACCTTAACGTCACTGCCGCATAACTGTTCTATAATTTGCGGCACTTCCCTCCCGATCGATTTCAGCATGACTCAATACGATTACGATTTGATCGCTATCGGCAGCGGCCCCGCTGGCGAAAGCGCTGTTCTTAATGCCACTAAACATGATCGCTCCGCAGCCGTGGTCGAACACGATCACTGGGTCGGCGGTGCCTGTACCCATCGTGGCACCATTCCTTCAAAAGTATTGCGGCATGCAGTAAAAGAATTAATGCGCTTCAATACCAATCCGATGTTTCGCGATATCGGCGAACCGCAATCGCTGTCGTTTCCGCGCTTGCTGATCAGCGCGGACGAAGTGATCAAGCGTCAGGTGAAAATGCGCAGCAAGTTTTATCAGCGCAATCGCATCGATGTGTTGCACGGCAACGCGCGCTTTATCGATGCGCATACTGTCGAAATCAAAAATGAAGATGGCAGTATCGATCGTCGCACCGCGCGCAATTTTGTGATCGCCACCGGCGCGCGTCCGTATCGACCGGCGGATATCGATTTCAATCATCCGCGCATCTACGACAGCGATACGATCCTGCAGATGAAACACACGCCGCGCAAAATTCTGATTTACGGCGCCGGTGTGATCGGCTGCGAATACGCATCGATATTTTCCGGCCTTGGCACCAAGGTCGAATTGATCAACTCACGCGAGCGCCTGCTCGAATTTCTCGACGACGAAATTTCCGACGCCCTCAGTTATCACCTGCGCGATTACGGCGTAATGATGCGCCCGCGCGAAAATTATGCCGCGGTCGAAGCTACCAATGATGGCGTGACTTTGCTGTTGCGTTCCGGCAAACGCCTACATGGCGATGCGCTGCTGTGGTGTGCGGGCCGCACCGGTAATACCGACACGCTGGCGCTCGAAAATATCGGCCTTGCTACCGACCATCGTGGCTATATCAACGTCGATCAACATTATCAGACCTCGGTCGAACATATTTTTGCCGCCGGCGATGTGATCGGTGCACCCAGTCTCGCCAGCGCCGCCTACGATCAGGGACGCGGTGCCGCCGCGTCGGCGCGCGGTAAGGAGCACTGTCGGTTTGTCGAGGACGTGCCGACCGGCATCTACACAATTCCGGAAATTAGCTCGGTCGGTAAAACCGAACGCGAGCTGACCGAAGCGAATACGCCATACGAAGTGGGTCGCGCGTTTTTTAAGGAAACAGCGCGCGCGCAGATCAGCGGCGAAGATGTCGGGATGCTGAAAATCCTGTTTCACCCGGAGACGCTCGAAATTCTCGGTGTGCATTGCTTTGGCGCCGAAGCCACCGAGATCATTCACATCGGTCAAGCGATCATGCAGCAGAAGAACGGCGGCAACACCGTGCGCTATTTCATTTCGACGACGTTCAATTATCCGACCATGGCCGAAGCCTATCGCATCGCCACGCTGAACGGCTTGAATCGACTGCATACCTGACCGCACCTGTCGCACCAATAGAAAGGGCTGCCACGGCAGCCCTTTCTGCATCTATCACCTGCGCAATTACGGACCGAAGTGCACGGTGACCATGGGTGAGAGCGGGCTCTTCAGGCCATTGGCGTCGATCGCAGACATCGCAAAGTAATAATTGCCAGCGGAGAGATTGCTGGCCATGTAGGCCGTCACCGCACCTCCCGTTATTTTGAATGTGCCACCTACACCGGCGGTATCGGTGGTGTAGTAGATCTCGTAGCCAGCCAATTCGCTGGCGAGCAACGGGGTGCCATCGGCGCGCGTGGTCGGCGCTTGCCAGCTCAACTGTGCGCTGTAAGTCACCGGCGTTGGGGCTGGCGCGGGAGCAGGCGCGGGTGCTGGAGCAGGGGCCGGGGCTGGTGCGGGAGCAGGCGCGGGTGCTGGAGCAGGAGCCGGGGCTGGTGCGGGAACAGGCGCGGGTGCCGGAGCAGGAGCAGGCGCGGGTGTCGGAGCAGGAGCAGGTGTCGGTGTCGGTGTCGGTGTCGGTGTCGGTGTCGGTGTCGGTGTCGGTGTCGGACAGTTCAACAAATCGCTGAGATAGGTGGAATCAACATCAGCGCAGGATACCGGCGGTGAGCCGGTACCGGCGACAGCCAGCGCCAGGCTGGAGCGCTTGCCCGCCAGCGCTTGATTACTCGCTGCCACCGAAAGGATGAAGCAGACACTGATAACTGCCGATTTGCGCATCTCGTTCTCGCTGTAACGCAACTTTGTAATACCGGGACAATGTCGCTGGATGGCGATCTGCAAGAAAAGTTAGTCGAACGCTGGCGCGGTGCCGTGGCGGCATCTCGCATTTGTGAAGCTCATCAATAGAAAAATCGCGGCATTGGAACAGGGTCGCAAAACGGCGTCGATAGACCTTCGGCGAGATGTGATGGCGATCACATCTGGCTAGGTCGCAACCATCTGCTATTGTTTTTGGCAGGCACCCCCAAGGACGAGCCAGGCTGCGCTCAGTCCACTACCGCGGTATCGGATCAATTAATAATCGGTGCACTCGTTATAAGAGCCAGCTGTACCCCTATGCCATCTATGAAATTCGATATCCGGTCGTTATCGCTAATAGCTGCCGTAGCTACCGCGTATTTTCTCGCTGGCGAGCTGGCTATTGCGCTGTCACCCGAAGTCAGCGGAGGCGTGCCGCGGCTCATCATGTGGCCGGCCGGTGGTATTGCGCTCGCCGCAATCTGGCGCTTCGGTCTACCGGCACTTATTGGCAGTGCCATCGGCGCCTGGCTGGGTGGGTTATTGATCAGCGGGAATATCTGGCTTGCGGCATTGGGTGCAGCGGCGACGCTAACGCCGATCTATGCGGTGGTCCGATGGCTGAAAAACCAAGGTGTTAGCGATCTATTCGACAGCCCACGCAACGTTGCGCGCTTCACGTTTTATTGCGGCACGTTTGCTACCGGCGCCAGTAGCGGCGCATGGCTACTCGCAACAGCGCTGACCTCTACAACGACCCCCACAGTGTGGCTTAACGTCTGGTTGAACTGGTTTGCCGCCAGCATGCTGGGTGTTTTTCTGACCGCGCCACCGCTGCTGGCTATTCGAGATTGGCTGGCGCTTACCCGCCGGCAGTGGCTGGAGCTGGCGATCATCTTCAGTAGCATGGCAATCACTTGCTGGTATCTGTTCGGCGTTCTTCACGAACGTTTCGATACCCAGCTCGCAATGATGTCGATGCCGCTGCTGCTAATGATGGCGCTACGCTTCAACTTCGGCGTGGTTGCCACGATGACGCTGTGTCAGGCATTAATTGCAGCGTTGGTGGCAAAGCTCAATCTGGTGGCTGGCGACCTCAACCACTCGACCTATACAACCTATCGGTCAGTGCAACTGTTTTGCGTCGCGCTGGGGCTATCCAACCTCGCCATCGGCGCGGGTCTCGCCGCTATTCGTGGAACCTTCGACCTGCTGCGTCGCAGCGAAATGCAGTTTCGCGCGATGTTCGAGCAAGCAGGCGTGGGCTTAATGCTGACCGACATCGCCAACGGCGAGCGGCTGATAAACCAAAAGCTCTGCGATATGCTGGGCTACCGCGCCGAAGAATTGCCCACCCCCAGCCTAAGCGCGATTTCTCCTCCCGAAGATGCGGCAGTAACCGATCAGCTTGCCGATCGCCTGTTGCGCGGCGAAATTGGCATCGCACATCAGGAAAAGCGCTATTTCCACAAGGATCAGAGCACGGTGTGGGCCAGCGTCACCATGTCGATACTGAGAACCGACGATAAGGCGCAGCAGTTTTTCGTTGGGGTATTTAAGGACATCACTGAATCCAAGCGGATCGAAGCACAGCTTCGCGGACAGTCGAATATTCTACGGGCGTTAATGGCAGGCGCTCCGCTGCAGACATTGCTGGAGCAAATCGCGCTTTTAACCGAAGAGCTATGGCCGCGCAGTCGCGCCGTCATTTGCACGGCCGATTATGATAAGCAGGTACTGCATTTTGGTGCGGCGCCAAGCCTCACCGAAGCGCAGATCGATCGCACTTATTTAATTCCGATCGTCGATAGCGTTGGTGTCATAGCAACCGCTGCTGCACGGCGGCAAATAACTATCTGCACCGACACCTCAACCGATCCGCTGTGGAAGACACTGCGAGCCTATACCCGTGCCAGACCGTGGCTACGCGCAGCCTGGTCGGTGCCGTGTAATTCGAATGAAGAGCTGCCGGTCGGGGTTGTTTCGCTGTATTTCGATCATCCACGGGCACCGACCGAGCAGGACATCGATTTACTGGAAACCGTTGGCTCGCTCACCGCCATCGTCATTCAGCGTCATCGCGATGCACGCGAGCTTTTTACCAGCGAGCAGCGGCTGCGCCTGATGTTCGATCAGGCAGCGATCGGCGTGGTACTGGCTGCCGCCGACGGCTCGTCGCTGCAAATCAATCAAAAATATCTCGATATTGTCGGCTACTCGTACGAAGAACTGCGCGACAGCCAGTTCAGAGTCGTCATGCCGCCCGAGGATCACGACCGCATCGAGCGCGACGGACAACGCCTGGCTGCTGGCGAAATCAATCAGTATCAGGCCGAGCGCCGTTACATCCGCAAGGATGGCTGCGAAATCTGGTGCAACGTCACCACCTCCGCGGTCTGCGACGAAACCGGCGCGATTGGCTTCTACATCGGTCTGCTCGAAGACATCACCGAGCGCAAAGTAGCCGACGCTGAAATCGAGCGGCTGGCGCTGTTCGATGTACTCACCGGCCTGCCGAATCGACGGCTGTTCGGTGACCGGCTGCAAACCGCACTGGCGACCGCGCGGCGCAGCAGTCAGATGGGCGCACTGATTTACATTGACCTCGATAATTTCAAACAACTGAACGATTCGCGCGGCCATGCCGCCGGCGATAACCTACTGCAGCAAATCGGACTGCGGCTGAAGCAACAATTGCGCGAGGAGGATACCGTCGCCCGACTCGGCGGCGACGAATTCGTGGTGCTGATGCAAAACCTCGGCGACGATCTCGATTCCTGCACTCGCGCCGTCACTCATATCGCGCAAAAAATCCGCGCCCGGCTGGCCGAACCGTATCGTTTGCAAAGCGGCATCGAGCACCTGACAACCGCCAGTATCGGCATCACGCTGTTCCCCAAAGGCGACGAAGTTGCCGACGATCTGATGAAACAAGCCGACATCGCGATGTATCGCGTCAAGGCCGAGCAGCGGAATTCGTTCCGCTTCTACGCTCCGGAGATGCATGCCGCGGCCGAGCACCGCATTGCGCTGGAACGCGATTTTCGCGAAACGCTGCAGCGCGATGGCTTCGAGGTATTTCTACAGCCACAATACGACGCTGAACGTCACATTATCGGCAGCGAAGCGCTGCTGCGTTGGCGCCGCGCCGATAATCAGTTTGTGTCACCGTTGGAATTCATTCCGCTCGCCGAGCAGACCGGCCTGATCGTACCGCTCGGTGAATGGGTACTGCGCGAAGTGGCGCAGATCATTCGTCAATGTGAATTGCTCGGCTACGATTTGACGATTTCGGTCAACGTCAGCCCACGACAATTTCAGGAAGCGGATTTCGTCGAACGCGTGCGTGATATTTTGTGGGAGGCCGGTGCTGACGCCGGTCGTCTGATTATCGAAATCACCGAAGGCATCGTGATGACCGATTTCGACGACGCGCGCAAGAAAATGGTCGCGCTGAAAAAACTTGGCGTGCGCCTATCGATCGACGATTTCGGCACCGGCCATTCATCGCTGGCCTATTTGAAACGCCTGCCGTTGCACGAACTAAAAATCGATCGCGAATTCGTCAATGATTTACCGCACGACGCCAACGATGTCGCACTGGTCGAAGCGATTCTCGCAGTGACGCGACACTTACAACTTGAAGTCGTGGCCGAGGGCGTCGAAACGAGCGAGCAATTTGCATTTCTCGCACAGCGCAATTGTCAGCGCTTTCAAGGATTTTATTTGGCGCGACCACAGCCAGTGTCCGATTATTTTGCGCTGATCGAACAGCTGTTGCCGCCGCCACTCGATGTCGAGGCGGTGTAAAGCCGCGCCGATACCACATGCTTAGCGTTTGAACACCACCGAGAACACATCGTCGTAATGCCCAGCGAAATGCACCGTCAGATCTTGCCGAATGTATGCGGGTAATTCCTCGTAATCGCGGCGGTTTGGCTCCGGCAAAATCAATTCGCGAATACCGGCGCGCTTCGCCGCGATGACTTTTTCGCGAATACCGCCGACCGCGAGGACCTCACCGGTCAACGTCAACTCACCAGTCATGGCCAGCGCGCGCTGCGACTTCTGATTGCGCGCGAGCGATAGCAATGCCGTCGCCATTGTTACACCGGCACTCGGGCCGTCTTTCGGTGTAGCGCCTTCGGGTACATGCAAGTGCACCATCGATTCGTCGAAAAATTTTTCCTGTGCGCCGTATTTCGGCAAATTGGCCATCGCAAAACTGTATGCAATCTCGGCGGATTCTTTCATCACCTCGCCCAATTTTCCGGTCAATTTGAAACCGCGATTCAGCGTATGCACGCGCGTGCATTCGACCGGCAAGGTTGCGCCGCCCATCGCAGTCCATGCCAACCCAGTGACGACACCGACACCGCGCTTCGGGTTTTCCTGCCGGAATAACGGCATGCCGAGCAACTCGGCAACTTCGGCTTTGCCGATGCGCAAATTTAATTTCGGATCGTCGAGCAAACGCACAGCCGCTTTGCGCACGATACGCCCGAGCTGTTTCTCCAGATTGCGCACCCCCGCTTCGCGCGCATAACCATCGATCACTGCACGCATGGCGCTGTCGGCAATTTTTAAGCGTGTTTTCGCAATGCCTGCTCGCTGCAACAAACGCGGCCATAAATGATGTTTGGCGATCGCGAGTTTTTCCTCGGTGATGTAACCGGCCAGCCGAATCACTTCCATCCGATCGAGCAGCGGACCGGGAATCGTATCGAGCTGATTCGCGGTGCAAACAAATAATGTTTTCGACAAATCGAGACGCAAATCGAGATAGTGATCGAGAAAATCAACGTTCTGTTCCGGATCGAGTACCTCCAATAATGCAGAGGCCGGATCGCCCTGATACGACGCGCCGATCTTATCGATTTCATCGAGCATGATGACCGGGTTCGCGACTTCGACTTCTTTTAGCGCCTGCACCAATTTGCCAGGCATCGCGCCGATATAGGTGCGGCGATGGCCTTTGATTTCGGCTTCGTCGCGCATGCCACCCAAACTGAAGCGATAAAACTTGCGCCCTAACGCTTCCGCTATGCTGCGCCCGATCGAGGTTTTACCGACCCCGGGCGGACCGACCAAGACAATGATCGAGCCCGACACTTCGCCTTTGAATTTCGCCACCGCGAGAAACTCGATGATGCGCTGTTTAACATCATCGAGACCATCGTGATGCTGATCGAGTACCACGCGAGCGCGCGCCAAATCGAGTTTATCTTCCGAATAAACACCCCACGGCATGCTGGTCGCCCAATCGAGATAATTGCGCGTTACCGCATATTCGGGCGAGCCGGCTTCCAGCACCGAAATTTTCTTCAACTCCTCGTCGATTTTTTTCTGCGCAGCGGGCGGCACCGTCTTGCCATCGAGTCGCTTGCTGAATTCTTCGGCATCGGCGGTACGATCGTCCTTCGATAAACCCAACTCCTGTTGAATGACTTTTAATTGTTCGCGCAGAAAAAATTCACGCTGCCGCTCCTGAATATTTTCGTTGACCTGCGCGCTGATTTTGCTCTGCATCTGCGCCAGTTCTTTTTCCTTGCGCAGCAACAACAACACTTTTTCCATACGCCGCAACAACGGCTGTGTCTCCAGCACATCCTGCAAATCGTCCGCCTTCGCGGTGGTAATCGCCGCTGCGAAATCGGTTAACAGCGCCGGTTCATTCGGGCTGAAATGCGTCAGATATTGTTTCAGCTCTTCGCTATACAGCGGATTCAGCGGCAGCAATTCCTTGATGGTGTTAATCAGCGCCATCGCATACGCGCGCACCTCGTCGCCATCGCGATCACCCGCGTTATCGGGATAGTCGACCTCGACCAGATACGGCGGCGTGCGATTAAGCCAGCGGCGAATGCGAAAGCGCTTCAGCCCCTGCACCAGAATCTGCGCGTGCTCGCCATCCTGCTGCGCGCGATGCAACCGCACCGCACAGCCGATCGTCGGCACTTTGTCTAAATCGATTTGCGTCGGCTCCTGCTCACCGCAATACAGCAATCCGAGCACCGGCTGCTCTGCCTTCGCCGCACGTTCGAGCGTTGAACCCCACGCTTTCAAGCTCAACACAATCGGCTGAATCTGCGCCGGAAAAAAGGGTCGCCCAGGTACCGGAATCAATTGCAGCGTCGACGGCAGTATTGCGTCAGGGAGCACCAACTCGGTATTCGTCCCTGAGCGCCTGTCGGTGTCGCTTACGGCTTCCGAGGAAGTCAGAACCTCAATTGCATCGGTATCTTTTTCGGTCATGCACCCCACTCCCCACCGTAACAATATTTTTGTTGGGCAATAATTGGGGGCGCACTAAAACGATTCAACCCCTGCGGCGCCCCCTTCAACATTTCCTAATATTATTGGCTCATCTAGAATTGCGGTGTCCATTTTTGGGACACCAATCATTCAATGGGATTCATTAAGGATATAAACATGGAATTTCGTTCTACTTTTTTTGCCTCTTGTATCGCTTCCTGCCTGCTCGTTACCTCTGCCGCCAAGGCCGAAGGTGTATACCTTCTTGGTTCGGTTGGGCAAAGCCGCATTAACTTCGATGAACTCAACCGCTCCGAATTGGATGCAGGTATCGAGTCGCTCGGATTTACGGTAGATTCGTCGAAATTCGATAAAACGGATACCGGGTATAAAGCCCAAGTCGGTTATCAGTTCAACGACAATTTCGCGATCGAAGGTGGTTATATCGATCTCGGTACAGCGGTTTACAAATTTAATTATTCCGCAGGTTCAGCATCCGCCAATGGAAAATTTGAATGGGAAACCAAGGGGTGGAATATCGATGCGTTGCTCACGCTACCAATTAACGCTGGCGTTTCTCTCTTCGGTAAATTCGGATTGATTCGTGCTGAAACAAAATTAACGGTGAGCGCCAGTGGCCCTGGCGGCTCGTCATCAGCAGACGACAAAATTACCAAAACTTCGCCATTGCTAGGCGTCGGTGCCGCCTACAATTTCTGGCGCGGCCTATCGGTAAGGGGCGAGTATGAGCACTTCTTCAATCTCGGCGATAAAAACGATGTCGGCGATAAGTTGACCGTCGATTTGTTCACCGTCGGCCTGTCGTATCAGTTTTAAGATTTTCCGCATCCGTGCCTATCCATACAAACCGGGTAGGCACTCCCATCAACACACCAACTCCGCGTAGACCGCATTACCGATACGGTTGTATTCAAGCTTGCGACAGAACGTGCGCACCAGCGCGATGCCGCGCCCCGACAACACCTGCGTATCGGTCAGCGAATAATTCGGCAACAACTGCGTGTTGAAACCCGCACCGGTATCGCGTAAATGAACCCGCACGACGCCGCGAGTGCCCTCGCGTCGATACGATAATTGCAGCTGAATTTGACCGCGTTTTAAGGCTTGCAGGCGCTCGCGACGCAGATCGATGTAGCTCTCGAAACCATCGGCATCGCTCTTACGTCCGGACGACAACTGCAATAGCCCATGCTCAAGCGCATTGACGAATAGTTCGGTGATGACGAGAAAGAAGGTGCTGGAGTGTGCCCGCGACAACCCCATCGCATGCGCCCACTCCATCACCATCGGAACTAGATCGACACCTTTCAATTGTTCCGCCGACAACAGCATATCGAGCTGCCAATCGCTCTGCGCAGCGGAGGCTATCGCATTTTCCAATGCGCTATCGCGTTGCGGCTCCGCCTGCAACGGCGCCGACGCCAGCGGACATTCGATCAATGTGCAGGAAATATCGTCGTGCGGTTTTGCATCCTGCATGACGTCCCTGAAAGCCTGCTGCAATGCCTGCAACCGCTGGGTCGGCGCCGCCGCCGACAACGCCGCGACCACACGTTCGATACCAAACGGCTGATGCTGACCGGCCTCGACCAGGCCATCGGAAAACAGCGCGAGCTGCAATGGCTCGCGATAATGGAAATATTCGATATTCGCGGTGAATTCATCGGTTGCCAAAATACCCAGCGGCAGATGGCGCGATTTGAAGCGGCGTGGTTCATTGCCATGCGCATCGAGCAACAACAACGGCGGGATACCGCCATTCCATACTTCGATTACCTGATCCTGCTGATTGATCGCGACCAGTGCCAGCGCGACGAAGCGATCGACGGGACAATACGTGCGCACCTGCCGATTCATTTCGGTGACGATCGAGGCGACGTTAAAACCCTTCGCCGACATCGCGTAAAACACATTGACGACCGGCAGCAGCGTCACTGCCGCCGCGAGCCCATGACCGGTGGCATCGGCGAGCATCGCATAGCGCAAACCATTTTCCGCCTGCGCGCTCAAAATCAAATCGCCGCTGACACCGGCCGCCGCCTCGCTCCAACTCGGCGGCTGTTCACTGGTGTCGTCGCGTCGCACCAGGCGCTCCATGATGTGCTTAGTCAGCAGCAGCTCATGTTCCGCCTGTTGATAAAATTTTTGCAGTTCGCGCTGCGAGCGTTCGATTTCGCGCTGCATGGCGGCGATGCGCTGCAACGCATTGATCTTCGCCTGCAACACCGGAAATTTAATCGGCTTCGGCAGATAGTCGTCGCAACCACTGTTCAGTGCGTGCAGAAATTCGGCCTCATCGCTGTGCGCGCTGAGCATGATGATCGGCACCCAATGCGCATTCGGCAATTGACGAATGGCCTGCATGGTGTCGATGCCGTTCAAACCCGGCATCACCATATCCATCAATACAATATCGGGCGAATTCTCAATGAAGCGCTCGATCGCCTGCTCGCCATTCGCGGCGGAGATCGGGTCGTGCTTGAGAAAGCGGAGGTGTTCGCATAACACCTCGCGCGTGAGATGGGTATCGTCGACGACGAGAATTTTGAGCTGGCGATGCGGTGTTTCCATGCATGCAATCCTGTACGTCCGCGAGGGAGGCCGCACAATGGTACAGGATTGGCCGCAGCGCGCAGCGCCATTGCATTGGGCTAATGCATGCGCAGCTCCAACTCTGGACCGGTTTTTCCCGCGAAGACGCCGCAGCGCCCCTGCTATACTCGACCGACAATTTCTGCGCCGAATAATAACGGCTTCATAGCCAGCTCACACGGCAACCCAATAGATGGCCGATAAGCAACAGTTGTTACAAGGGTGTAAGGCGCTCGTTTATAAATGGGCGTCGGTGCATTTCAAAAGTTATCTCGACAAACTCGACGAGCAACTGTTTCGGATGGCCGATAAGGCCGGCAGCAATCAGGAACAAAATCGCTTTCTGCTGGCGCGCAAACAAATGCTCGAACAGCGTCGCGTCATCGAAAAATATTTGCTCGATCATATGCGTGTCGCTTTCGACAATTTTCTGCAGCACAACCATACCTCGGCCGATATTGCGTATGCCGATGCGGAATTGCAGTTGGTCGATAACGATCAACTCGAACAGTCGATCGCGGTAGCGGGCATGACACGGAAAGCGAATGCCGATTATTCGGAAGCGTTGTACGCATTGAATCAACGGTTATCGGTACTGGCCGGCGGCACCAAGATCAGCGATCTCGGCAACCCGGTCGCACCCGCGGTCTTCACCGAGGCAATTCAGCAGGCGCTGCAGGCGCTCGCATTCGAAACAGCACCAAAACTGGTGATCTACAAAATGTTCGATGCGACGGTGATGAGCAAACTCGACAAGCTCTATCACCTGCTCAACCACCATTTGAAAACCGCCGGCATTCTTGCGCATTTGCGCTATCGCATTAATAAAAGCGAAGAGGCGCTGCCCAGCGAATTCGCCGATCAAAGCACACCGGAAACATTCGCGCGACAAAGCGATTTGATGACGCTGGTGCAACATCTGCAAAGCGCTATGGTCGCCGCGCGACCTCCTATCGCCAATGCTCTACCGGCGGCGCAAATCGCGCTGGATTTGCAGCCATTACAGAAACGCAGTGCGGAAACCCTGGCCGCGGTGAAAACGCAGCAAGCGATTTTCGACACCGATTACGTGCAATTACCGCAGCAAATCGAACGCGAAACACAGCGCGCGATCGATGCCGATGTCATTGAAATCGTCGGCTTGTTATTCGACTACATGCTGAACGATGAGCAATTACCGGACTCGGTCAAAGCATTGCTCAGTTATTTGCATACGCCGTTCTTGAAAGTCGCGCTGCTCGACAAGGCATTTTTTAATTCGCCTCAGCATCCGGCGCGGCAGTTGCTCAATGCGCTGGTAGCCGCTGGCGAGCGCTGGGTTGAAGCTGAAGGCCGGCATCGCAACGAAGTGTTTCAACAAATCAAAGCGGTGGTACAGCAAATACTCGATGATTTCGATAGCGATTTACGGTTGTTTTCGCAGCTCGCATTCGATTTCAATCATTTTCTGCGCCAGCATGCGCGCCGCGTGCGGCTCGCCGAACAACGCGCGCTGCAGGCTGCGCGCGGCGAGGACACGCTGAAAGAAATCCGCATGCGCGTAGAGCAATATCTCGAACAAAAATGTACCGGCCTTGAGCTGCCGCGTGAGGTGCGCGCGCTATTGAAAGAACCGTGGGCCAATGTCCTCGCGTTCAATCTATTGCGTTTCGGCTCGGCATCGCCGCAATGGCAGACAGCGGCGCAGGTCGTCGATGACATCCTCATTTATCTGCATCCGCAGCAGCTCGATCAAACCGACATTTGGAAACTGCGTGACCGGTTGAACGAAGCGCTCAATCACGGCTTTCAAACGGTCGGTTACGAGGCCGAATCCGGTCAGCAATTGCTTGACGCGTTGCATCGCGCGCATCAGCAGCAGACCTTATCCGCAGCATTGTCCGCAGAGCGACAGGCACCGCCGACAGTGGATATCGATGCACCCGCAGTGGCGACTGCCGCCAAGGTCAGCAGCGATCCATTGCTCGTCAAACTGAGCGCGCTCGAATTCGGCACGTGGTTTTTGTTTGCGGCGGATCGTCCGCCAAAAGAGCAGGTACGGGCTAAACTGGCTTGGTCGAACACGCGAACACAGCATTACATGTTCGTAAATCGGCTCGGCCAGCAGACCGCTGTCAAAAGCGGCGCCGAGCTGGCACGCGAGATTCGCATCGGGTGCACAAAAATTCTGCAGCCGGAGTCACCGCGGCCATTTTTTGAAAAAGCACTGGAGCGGATCGCCGAGCAATTGCGACTTAATCGCTGATCGCGCCATCAACCACAAAACCGGATATCGCTATGCCGCGCAAACTGGAACGCAGAGAACTCAACGAGTCGATCGCCGTGATCGACATGATCAACGGCGGCACCTTCGGCGAGCTGGTGAATATCACCACGGAAGGAATAATGCTGATCATCGATCGCGAAATTGAAACTCAAGCGATCTTTCAGTTGGCGCTGCAATTACCCGACCCGCTCAAGGGCGACGATCAGATTGTGCTCGGCGCCGATTGCCTCTGGTGCCGGCACGCCGAGAATTACTACCGCTACTGGGCGGGTTTTCAGATCATCGATGCTTCCGAGCGTGCGCTGGCGCAGATCGAAGCGTTAATCGATCTATACGCCAAAGCGCCATAACCGCAGCCGCTACTGCTCCATAAGCCGGCCAATTCGCCGCCGTTGCAGATCGGCACGAATTTCGTCCAGCGCGGCGGGGTCGTCGATCGTCGACGGCACCGTAAATGCCTTGCCATCGACCAGCGCGCGCAGCACCGCCCGCAAAATCTTGCCCGAGCGCGTCTTCGGCAAGCGTTTTACTACCAGCACTTGTTTCAGATTCGCCAGCGCACCCACCTCCTCGCGCACCATCGTCACCACTGCCGCTTCCAGTGCGTTTTCGGCGAGCGCACTGCCATCTTTCAGCACCGCCAGCGCCAGCGGAATCTGGCCGCGCAATTCATCGTCAATGCCGATCACGGCGCACTCGGCCACAGCCGGATGCGCCGCCACCACCGCCTCGATTTCGCCGGTCGACAATCGATGGCCAGCCACGTTTATTACATCGTCGATGCGGCCCATTACAAACAGGTAACCGTCCTGATCCTGGTAGCCGCCGTCACCGCAGAGGTAATAACCAGGGAACCGCTTCAAATAACCGTCCACGAAGCGCGGGTGATTGTTCCAAACCGTCGGCAGACAGCCGGGCGGTAACGGCAGTTTTACGACGATGGTGCCCTGCTCGCCCGGCGCACATTCGTTGCCATCATCGTCGAGAATGCGCACGTCGAAACCAGGCATCGGCTTGGTTGCCGAGCCGGCCTTGGTCTGGAACGCCTCGATGCCGATCGGATTCGCCGCGATCGCCCAACCGGTTTCGGTTTGCCACCAATGATCGAGCACCGGTCGCTGGAAGTGCGCGCGCAGCCAGTCGTAAGTCGGCGGATCGAGCCGTTCGCCAGCGAGAAACAGGTTTTCCAGCGCGGATAGATCGTACTGACGCGCCAGCGCAGCGTCTGGATCTTCCTTGCGCAGCGCTCGGAACGCGGTCGGCGCGGCAAACAATGCCTTCACTTTATGCTGTGAGGCGACCCGCCAGAACGCGCCGGCGTCCGGCGTGCGTACCGGTTTGCCTTCGTACAGAATCGTGGTGCAACCCGCCAACAGCGGCGCGTACACGATGTACGAATGACCGACCACCCAGCCGACATCCGACGCCGCCCAAAACACCTCGCCCGGCTGCATGTCATAGATCGCGCGCATGCTGTACAGCAGCGCCACTGCATGACCACCGTTGTCGCGGACGATGCCTTTGGGCGTACCGGTAGTCCCTGAGGTGTAAAGAACATAAAGCGGATCGGTGGCGTTGACCGGCACCGGCGCGGCGGGTGTCGCACCGCTCAGCGCGGCGCGCCAATCGAGATCGCGGCCCGGCTGTAAAGCGGCGACGCATTGCGGACGCTGCAAAATCACGCAATGGGCTGGCTTATGCACGGCGGTGGCGCGGGCATGATCGAGAATCGGCTGGTACGGAATGATGCGATCGACCTCGATGCCGCACGAAGCACTCAGAATCACCTTCGGCGTCGCATCGTCGATGCGTAGCGCCAGTTCGTGCGCGGCAAAACCGCCGAACACCACCGAGTGCACGGCGCCGAGACGTGCGCAGGCAAGCATCGCGATCGCGGCCTCCGGCACCATCGGCATATAAATAAGCACGCGATCACCGCGCTCAACGCTGAGCTGGGCCAGCATGCCGGCGCATTGCGCCACGGTGTCGCGCAGCTCGCGATAACTGAAGTATTCGATGGTCTGCGTGACCGGCGAATCGTAAATCAGCGCGGTCTGTTCGCCGCGTCCTTGCTCGACGTGATAATCGAGCGCCAGATATGACGTGTTCAGCTCGCCATCGGCAAACCAGCGAGGAATGCCATTGGCATCGGCGCTGAGGATCTGGGTCGGTTTTTTATACCAATCGATGCGCTCGGCCTGCTGCGCCCAGAACGCCGCTGGATTTTTTATCGACGCGGAGAATTCGGTCTGATAACTCATTGCGGCAATCCTATTATTAGCGGAGGCGACCACAAGGCCGAAGCGAGAACCGCGCAGCCGTGTCGCGCGCGAAGGTTACCGAGTATAATCGCGGCCCCAATTTTCCACCCCCGATTCGATCAATCACCGAGGAAATTCATCGTGCAACTCGAAAGTGCCTCTGTCGCGCAACTGCGCGAATTGGAAGCTGCGCTAAGCCAGGAATACGCGGCGTTCAAAGCGGCCGGGCTGAACCTGGACCTGACGCGCGGCAAGCCGAGCGCCGACCAACTGAGCCTGTCGAACGCGCTCGACGGCATTCTCGGCGGCAACTTCAAAGATGCCGATGGCACCGATGTGCGCAACTACGGTGGCCTCGAAGGCATTTTGTCCGCGCGCCAGCTGTTCGCGCCGGTGATGGGTGTGAGCGTCGATGAAATCATCATTGGAGGCAGCAGCAGCCTGACGCTGATGTATCAGGCGGTGCAGTTCGCGCTGCTCAACGGCGTCGGCAACGGCGAGGCGTGGAACAAGGCCGGCAAGGTCAAATTCCTCGCGCCGGTGCCGGGCTACGATCGCCATTTCGCGATCTGCGAGCACTTCGGTATCGAGTTGATCCCAGTCGCGATGAATGAGAATGGTCCAGACATGGACCAGGTCGAAGCGCTGGTGAAAGCCGATCCGCAGATCAAAGGCATCTGGTGCGTGCCGCGCTTTTCGAACCCGAGTGGCATCGTCTATAGCGATGCGGTGGTCGAGCGCTTTGCCAAGCTCGGCAAGAGCGCCGGCACTGGTTTCCGTATTTTCTGGGACAACGCCTACGCGGTGCACACGCTCGATGATTCGGCACCGAAGCTCGCCAATCTATTCGCGCTGTGCAAACAACACGGTACCGAGGACAGCGTGTACCTGTTCGGCTCGACCTCGAAGATCACATTCGCCGGCGCCGGTGTCTCGTACATGGCCGCCACGCCAGCCAACCTGAAAATGTTCAAGCAGCAACTCGGCATCAACCAGATCGGGCCGGACAAAGTGAATCAGCTGCGCCACGTCAAATTTCTCAAAGACGAGCAGAACCTGACGGCGCTGATGCGTAACCATGCCGAGTTACTCAAGCCGCGTTTCGATGCGGTGCTCACGCGACTGGAAGCATTGCAGGACCTCGGCGACTGGACGGTGCCGCAGGGTGGCTACTTTATATCGTTCGATACTCGGCCCGGACTCGCCAAGGCCGTGGTCAAGTTAGCGGCTGAAGCCGGCGTGAAACTAACCCCGGCCGGCGCGACCTACCCGTACGGCAAGGACCCGCAGGATCGCAACATTCGGCTGGCGCCGTCATTTCCGAAGGTCGAGGAAATCGCCAAGGCGACCGATGTGTTTGTCACCTGCGTCAAGCTCGCCTCGGTGCAGCAGGAAATTGCCAAGCGCGGTTAGTACTGTGTGAACGAAAAAAGCCGGTTTAACCGGCTTTTTTTTCCGTGTTTTTGTCGCCTTCGAAGGCGTTAAGCTGAACCACTCGCATAACAATCGATAACGACGGAGACAGTTCCATGCAAATTCACCCCCTCTCAGGCGCCATCTTTCGCACCCTTATTCTTTCGATTGGCGTCGCCCTCAATGCGCTTCCGAATGCATTTGCCAGTGCCGATGACTCGCCACTGCCGCACCCGGATGCCGAGCGCGGAACTCTATCAGGCTCCCCGCTCGACCATCTGCCATCGAATATTCAGCTGATTTCGCGTACCGGCATGCGCCCCGATTGGTCACCCGATCAAGAACAGCTTGTCTATCTCGATAAACCGCTCGGTCAAATCCATTTGTACGATCTTGCAGCCAAAACCGACCGCACCATCAGCGCAGCGTTTCCCAATTTTGGATTTCTGCGCGCGCAATTTCTTGTCAACGGCGACTTGCTGTTATGCGGCCCGGCTCGCGAGGCGCCGCCGAGCAAAGCAGGCACCGGTCGTTTTGAAGGGGTTATGTGGGTGTATCGCGCGCCGTTCACAGCAGCGCCGCAGCCGCTCGGCACACCATGCTGGGAGGGACTGGCGGTATCGCGTAAAACTCTTCAGGTTGCATGGAACCGCTCCGATCTTCGTTTCGATACGACTCCGCCCAAGAACTTCTTCGGTGAAATATGGACGGGGGAAATCGGTTACGACGCGCAAGGTCGCGCTTATCTGCATAACGTCGAGAAGGTGCTGGATCGGTCGCAGCTGCCGTATGAAGGTACCGTCGAAGCGCAAAACTTCCGGGGCCCCGACGATAGCGAGCTGATTTTCACCGGCTATGGCAAGCAGAGCGAGGTAATGGGTTACAACCGCAAGACCCACGAGCTGCGTAATTATTCGAACAGTCCTGTTTATGAGGAAGCCGAAGGTGTGGAACCTGGTGGCCAATGGGTGCTGGTCGAGCGCAATATCGAATCAGCCTACGAGCCAGGCGCCCTGGACATCTGGCGGTTGTGGTTCGATAGCGGACGTTGGGAGCGGCTGACGCATTTCAATCGCTATCGCGGCGATAAATATCCGTTTTACGCTTCCAATCCGGTGGTCGCACCCGATGGCAAGCGCTTTGCGTTTCAGCTCTCGATCGACGGACCTACCGAGGGCGAAGGTCAGGGGCTTCTAATCTACAATCTATCGAAATGATCCAGCGCGGCTAAATCGGCAAAAATTCCTTAAAATTTATTTATCGGCCATATTGCCGATTTATAGATAACCCGCTAAGCTGCATACAAATCTAATTTTCATGCAGATTTGCCGATATGAAAGTCGCTGAAACCGCCGCCACCTATCTCCCCGCCAAAACGGCGTTCTCGCCCGCAGTCGCCAGCGCGGCGCTACGCTGGCTGGAAACGATGCGCGCTCCCCATGAATGGGGACTCACCATCGACGAACAGACGGAATTGCTCGGCGGCATTAAAGTCCGCACGCTACATAGCTGGAAAAGCCGAGCACTCGCCGGCGCGGAGGTCGAGCTATCGCGCGATACGATGGAGCGGCTCAGCCTGCTGCTTGGCATTTACAAAGGGCTGAAAATCATCGCGCCCGCGAATCGGCCCGATATTGGCAAGCGCTGGTTCAACACATCAAACACTGCAGCGCCATTCAACGGCCAATCGCCAAAGCAATACATTCTCAACATCGGCACGATGGACGCACTGTATGCGGTGCGCCGCTATCTGGACGCGGCACGGGGCTCGGCGTGAAAGTTCTGCCCGACTGGAAGCACTACCGCGCCATTCATTCACGTTTTCCGCCCACCAATTTGTTCGACACGGCAGATGATGTCGATCAGGCGTTGCTGGTCGAACTCGAAAGCGCAACTTCGGACCGCATTCACCGCTGGCGCGAATTCGTCGCTCCCGAGGATGCCCGCTTCGGGCAGGGCTGGGGCGCGGTGATGGCATCGTTTTGTTATGTCGCGCCGGGACGCTTCAATACCGCTGCGTTTGGCGCTTATTACTGTGGTGATTCGCCGCACACAGCGATCGCCGAATGGAGCTATCACGCCGCCAAAACCTGGCGCGATTTCGGCTTTTCCGATGAGGCGAGCGCGACCGTACGCACGTATAGCGGTAAATTCGCGGCGGAATTGGTCGACGCGCGCGACGATGCCGAAGCCCACCATCCCACCGATTATCGTCATGCGCAGGCGATCGGTTTTGGGTTGTGGCAGCAGCGGGAATTCGGAGTTTTGTATCGATCGGTGCGCCACGAAGATGGTTTCGCTGCGGCACTGCTGCGTCCGCCAGCCACGACGGCGGTGACGCAAACCGCACATTACAGCGTGCGCTGGGATGGCGAGCGTTTTATTGAATTCGCGCGACTCAGCGCCTACGAGCGCATCTAAGTCATCACAAAAAAGCGGGCATTAACCCGCTTTTTGCACTCGTTTTATTGCAGTGGATTATTCGCTGTCGCGAACCGGACGCGGCGTCATTATCGGAAAGTTCGCGATCTTGCCCTCGCCTTTGGTTTCGGTGACTTTGCCGACGCCTTCTTTTTCAACTTCATCGATACGAATGATCGAATGCAGCGGGATGTACGAGCGTTTAACGCCAGCAAATTCATTTTTCAGTTTTTCTTCAGCAGGATCGACCAGCATTTGCGAGCGCTCGCCAAATACAAATTCCTCCACTTCGATGAAGCCGTACATTTCGCTTTGATAAATTTCGCGAGCGTAGATTTCGTACACCTGATTTTGATTGTGAAAGATCACTTTGTAGATCGGGGTGGTGGCCATGCGGGGATAACCTGCGGACTGCGTTGTTGCGAAGGGCGGCAATCATAGCACAACGTTGTCGCGCGCCTGCGCCATGGCACAATGGCGCCCGCTTTCCAGAGATCGGCCGATGCATCGCTCCTTTCTACTATTCCTGACCATGGCACTGACCGTTGCGAATAGCGCTATTGCGGCCGAAACGGTGCGGCATGAGAGCGATGATTTCGCCGATCTCGGTCGCGTCGATATCATCATTCCACCCAAGCCACCGAGCGATCTCGTGCTGTTGCTCGATGGCGGTAATGCCGATCGCATTGCGCAGCAACTGACCGCGCAAGGGCGGTTGGTGGCACGTATATCGCTCGCGAACCTGCTCACCAATACCGGCACGCATAACGAGCAATGCCTATATCCGGTGACGCTGCTCGATGTATTCAGTCAGCATTTGCAGCAAAAATACCGCTTCACCAGTTATCGCAGGCCGGCCCTGATCGGCACGGGCGATGGTGCCGGTGTCATTTATGCCACGCTTGCACAGGCATCGGCGCCGCTGTTCCGCACCGGTATCGGCATCGATTTCTGTCCGACCCTAGCGCTACCAGTGCCGCCCTGTAGCGGCGAAGGCCAACTAAAATTTGATGCCATTGCGCGCGAGCGCTACCGCCTCGCCCCCGCCACTTTCGCGACGCCATGGCACGCATTCAACACACGGCCGACATGCGCCGATGCCGCGCCATTCGGTCCGAGCGAAGTGACGCCGGATATTGAGCGGCAACTGAATGAAGCACTGGCAACGACGAGCACTGGCGGCGCGGATAGCGTTAACGATCTTCCTCTGATCGAATTAGCGGCGACTGGCGCCAGCGATTATTTCGTCATCCTGTTATCCGGCGACGGCGGCTGGGCCAATATCGACAAAGATATCGGCAACCAGCTCAAACAACAGGGCATCCCTGTCGTCGGCTGGAATTCGCTTCAATATTTCTGGACCCGCAAAACGCCGGAAACGGCCAGCGCCGATCTGGCGCGAACGATTCGGCACTATCAATCGGCATGGCGGCGCCACAAAGTCGTACTGGTCGGTTTTTCACTCGGTGCGGATGTACTGCCATTCATGATCAGCCGGCTGCCACCGCCAGAGCGCGCGGCGATCGCCGATACCGTGCTGCTCAGCCTGGGTCACAAAGTCGATTTCGAATTCCATGTCACCGATTGGCTCGGTGGTGGACACCGCGACAGTAGAGAAATAGCACCTGAGCTGGCCAAACTGAGCGGTCCGCTGCTCTGTGTGTATGGCGCGCAGGATGGCGATACGCTGTGCCGCGATTACCGCGCCGCGAACGCAACCATCGCGGCGCTGCCTGGCGATCACCATTTTCAGGGCGACTTCAAGCGCGTGACGGCGTTGATTCTGACTCATGTCGGCAACAACACGGCGCGCTGAGCGATGGGCAGCCCCGAGCGCGCTCTGTATAATGCCCACCCCGCAAAACTGGCGACAATTTGAGCAGCATTCGCATCATGGCCGAGCACACTACCGCACCCGAAACCGCGTCTGCGACCACGCCGAATGCGGCTCCACCGAAGAAGCTGTTCATCGAGACGCATGGCTGTCAGATGAACGAATACGATTCGGCCCGAATTCGCGATTTGCTCGGTGTCTCACACGGCTTGGTCAGAACTGACAATCCGGAAGAGGCCGACGTGTTGCTGCTCAACACCTGCTCGATTCGCGAAAAGGCGCAAGAAAAAGTATTCCACCAGCTCGGCCGCTGGCGGCACTTGAAAGAGAACAATCCGAATTTGATCATCGGCGTCGGCGGTTGTGTCGCCAGCCAGGAAGGCGCGGCCATCGGCAAACGCGCCCCCTATGTCGACCTGATCTTCGGGCCGCAGACCTTGCACCGCGTGCCGGCGATGATGGATGCGCGCAAACCGAGTGGACCGATTTTGGTTGATGTGACCTTTCCGGAAATCGAGAAATTCGATCGGCTGCCGGAGCCGTCGGTCGACGGTCCGAGCGCATTCGTGTCGATCATGGAAGGCTGCTCGAAGTATTGCACTTACTGCGTGGTGCCATTCACGCGCGGCGAGGAAGTCAGCCGCCCGTTCGACGATGTGATCGCCGAGATCGCGAGCCTCGCCGATCGTGGTGTCAAGGAAGTGAATCTACTCGGCCAGAACGTCAATGCGTACCGCGGCCGCAATCATTTGGGCGCAGTTATCGATTTCGCCGAGTTGCTGACCTACGTGGCGGTCGTACCTGGCATCGAACGTATTCGCTATACGACGTCGCACCCCGCTGAGTTCTCCGACGCGCTGATCGATGTCTATGCCGAACTGCCGCAACTGGTCGATCATCTGCATCTACCGGTGCAGAGTGGCTCGGACCGAATTCTCGCGGCCATGAAACGCGGCTACACCGCCGCCGACTACCTCGACCGAATTGAGCGGCTGCGCCGTCATCGTCCGCATATCAGCGTGTCGTCGGATTTCATCGTCGGCTTTCCGGGCGAAACCGAGCGCGATTTCGAAGACACGATGGCGCTGATCAATACCGTCGGCTTCGATAATTCGTTCAGCTTCATCTTTAGCGCTCGTCCCGGCACGCCGGCGGCGCAGCTCGAAGACACAGTGCCGGCCGACGTGAAGAAACAATGGCTCGCAATTCTGCAGGCGCGCATCATCCAAAACACGCAACACATCAGTACGGCGATGGTTGGCACGCAGCAGCGCATCCTGGTAAACCGCCCGTCGCGAAAAGACCCGGGCGAGCTGAGTGGTCGCACCGAAAACAACCGCGTGGTCAATTTTCGCGCGTCCGACCAAGCGCTGATCGGTGAGTTTGCCACCGTCGTAATTCGGGAAGCGCTGCCCAATAGTCTGCGCGGTGATCTGATCGACCACTGATCCGCGGTCGATTGACCATCGTCTATTAATGGGGGGTTTTCGGGAGCCCTGTCGCAGGTATATCCTGACCACCCCTTATTGGATTATCGGCAACATTGAACAGCTCAACCCCTGCAACCGCTGAGTCAATCCAACTCACCCTCGAATCCGCCGACCCTCGCCAGCTGGCGCAATTGTGCGGGCCACTTAATGAACATCTGCAATTGATCGAGCACGGCCTACAGGTCGCGATTACCGCGCGCGGGCATCTGTTTCAGATCAACGGTGAGCGCAGCAATATCGACATCGCGCGTCACGTGCTGCTGACGCTGCTCAAAGATATTCAGGATGGGATCGCGGTCGCGCCGGCGCAGGTTCATCTGCATCTGCGTGAGGCCGGTATCGACATCGCCACCGACATTGACGGCGACGCGCACATAGCGCCGATCCCGGTGATTCGCGCCAAGAAAGTCACTATCAAGCCGCGCGGTAAAAATCAGCAGAGCTATGCACGCGCGGTGCAGACACACGACATCAACTTCGGCATCGGCCCAGCCGGCACCGGCAAAACTTATCTCGCCGTCGCCTGCGCGGTGGAAGCGTTGCTTGCCGACAAAGTCAGCCGGCTGTTGTTAGTGCGCCCAGCGGTCGAAGCCGGCGAGAAGCTCGGCTTTCTGCCCGGTGATCTCGCGCAAAAAATCGATCCGTATCTGCGCCCGCTATACGACGCGCTGTACGAAATGCTCGGTTTCGAAAATGTCACCAAATTGATCGAGCGCAATGTTATCGAAATCGCACCACTCGCCTATATGCGCGGGCGCACGCTGAATGATTCCTTCATCATTCTCGATGAAGCGCAGAACACTACGCGCGAGCAGATGAAAATGTTTTTAACACGGATCGGTTTCGGCTCAACCGCGGTGATCACCGGCGATGCCACGCAGATCGATTTACCGCGCGGCACACCGTCCGGTTTGATCCATGCGATGAAAGTACTCGATGGTCCTTCTAATCCCGTAAAGGGCATCAGCTTCACCTATTTTCAGGCGCGCGATGTGGTTCGTCATCCGCTGGTGCAAGCTATCGTCGAAGCCTACGAGCGCTTTGATCACGATACCGCCATCTTCGATAAACAGGATGCGGCCAGACATGATGCGAAAAATACCGCGGAACATTCGCGCAGCAAAAAATCATGAATCTGTGTTTGGATATCGATAACGTCAGCACCCGCACCGCACCCACTAATGCACTGTTCGAAAGCTGGGTACGTGCCGCGCTTAAACCGCGCGTAGCCGATGCGGAAATCAGTTTGCGCATCGTCGATGAAGCGGAAATCGCCGAGTTGAATTACGCTTATCGCGGCAAGAATTACGCAACCAATGTATTGTCGTTTCCGGCCGATTTACCGCCCGAATTAAATCTGCCGCATCTCGGCGATATCGTCATTTGCGCCGCAATCGTCGAGCAGGAAGCGACCGAGCAAGAAAAACCCATCGAGGCACATTGGGCGCATATGATCGTACACGGCACACTGCATTTGCTCGGCTACGATCACATCGATGATGATGAAGCCGAAGCAATGGAACAGCTCGAAATCGCCATTTTATCCCAGCTGAATTACCCCAACCCTTACGATAGCGACGCTGACAATCATGTCTGACGATAGATCGGGCCACGACCACGAAGACAAATCCTGGCTGGAAAAAATTGCCGATGTTTTTTCCGGCGACCCCAAAAGCCGCGACGATTTGCACGATATTCTCGCCGAAGCCGAACGCAACGAAATCATCGATCGCGATGCGCTGAAAATCATGGACGGCGCGTTGCACGTCGGTGATATGCAGGTGCGCGAAATCATGGTCGCGCGCGCGCAGATGGAAGTGATCAAAGCCGATGAGCCGCTCGAAAAAATTCTGCCGATTATTATCAACAGCAAACACTCGCGTTATCCGGTGATTGGCGAAACGGTCGATCAAGTGCTCGGCATTCTGCTGACCAAGGATTTATTGCCGCAGATTCTGCACGCGAGTGGTGCCAGCTTCGATATCAAAGCACTGCTGCGCCCAACGGTATTTGTTCCGGAAAGTAAACGACTCAACGTCCTGTTGCGCGAATTTCGCGAAAACCGCAATCACATGGCCATCGTGATCGATGAATACGGCGGCGTAGCGGGACTGGTGACCATCGAAGACGTGCTCGAAGAAATCGTCGGCGATATCGAGGATGAATACGATGTCGAGGACGATACCAATATCCGCCGTATTTCCGATGCGGACTTCATCGTAAAAGCGCTGACGCCGATCGAGGATTTCAACGAGCAATTCAATACCGAACTCGACGACGACGAGGTCGACACGATCGGCGGACTGTTACTACGCAAGCTGGGACATCTGCCAAAACGCGGCGAGATTACCGCGATCGAGAACTTTCAATTCAAGGTCATGAATGCGGATAACCGGCAGATCCATCTGCTGCGCGTAACGCCGCTGAAATATCACGATGAGACGGGCTGATTCGGGCTTTTGGGCTATTCTGAAGTGACTTGGGTGAGATCCAGCCTGGCCGAGACCTTCGGTCAAAGTTGGCCCCTTATGCATGGAACGGTTCCTGCTTTGCATAATGGCGACGACAAAAACCCACACTTGATGTGGGATATTTAATCCCTTTTTCCGAGAACTCCCGCCTCCGGGATTACGAGGCCGACATACATCTATGTTCATAGACGCACGCGAAGTAACCAACGGACATCGGTTGGATGCCACCGTTTGCATTATTGGTGGCGGCATCGCAGGAATTGCTATCGCCTTGAATCTCGCCGAGCAGGATATCGACGTCTGCTTATTGGAAAGCGGCGGCTTTCACGGCGATCCCCACACCGACGATTTATATCGGGGGGAAAATATCGGCATTCCGTATGATTTTGACTGCAATTACCGCAGCCGCTTTCTCGGCGGCAGCAGCAATTGCTGGGGCGGCTGGAATCGCCCGCTGGAACCCCTCGATTTCACCCAGCGCCACTGGGTGCCGAATAGCGGTTGGCCAATCGATAAAGCGGCTCTCGATTCCTATTACGATCGCACTCACGAATTGTTGCAGCTCGGACCGCACTCTTTCGATTCGGAGTTTTGGGGCGCTGCACTGAAAGATCCGCGCGTGCGCAGAACCATTTTCAGCAGCGGTCGTGTTGAGGATTCTTTTACGCAATTCAGCCCGCCGGCGCGGCTGGGAAAACTGTACCGCGATCAGCTGGAAAATCATCCGCGCATTCGCGTTTTGCTGTATGCGAACACGGTAAATATTGCGACCGAATCGAGCGCGCAAACAGCGACTCACGTTGATGTCAGTACGCTCAATGGTCGGCGCTTAACGGTGCATGCAAAACATTTTGTGTTGGCTGCCGGCGGCATCGAGAATGCGCGCTTATTACTCGCCTCCAATCAGACCCAACGCGAAGGCCTGGGCAATGCCCATGATCTGGTGGGCCGCTATTTTATGGACCATCCGCGTTTTCAGATCGGTAACGTGCGACTGCGCAAACCCTATGCGGGTAACAAGCTCTACGACATTAAGCACCAGGATAAAAGCCGCGTTGTGTACGCGCACAACACATCGGTGGCGGCGCAATGGGTGCTGACTCCAAAAACGCTTGAAGCGGAGCAGCTGCTGCATGCGCGCGTATGGTTGCGTTCGGTATTTGTCGGCGAGGATACGGCAGCAGTCGCTGCCCTGCACCGATTCACGCAGACCTACCTGCACGATGGTCATGCCAATCTGCAGCCCCGCCGCGATTTGCAATTAATGCTGCGCGATCCATTGAGTGTATTGGGCTACACATGCGCGCGCGCATTGCCAGTGCGCCCATTAACGCGCGGCATTCGTTTCGAAATCGTAGGCGAACCCGATCCGAATCCGGCCAGCCGCGTCACCTTGAGCAATGAGCGCGATGCGCTCGGCATGCCGCGCGCCCGCGTCGACTGGAAACTCGGGCCGCTGGTGCAAAGGACCTTTAAACGCACGCTCGAAATTGTGGCAGAAGAACTACACCGCGAAGGTATTGCAGATTGCGAGTTGCCACCGCTATTTCCCGATGGACAATGGCCTACCACTCTGGAGGGAACTTGGCATCATATGGGCACGACGAAAATGCACGATTCGCCGCAGTTGGGCGTAGTGGACCGCCATTGTCGCGTGCATGGCATGCACAATCTGTTCATCGCCGGCAGCTCGGTATTTCCTACCGGTGGCGGCAATTTTCCGACAATGACTTTAGCTGCGTTGGCGTTGCGTCTTGGCGATCATCTTGGCGCACTCATCAACAACGCAAATGTTGCGAACACCGTCATTGAGATGAACAGTCGCCGCATCGCGAGGTGAACGAGGAACAAATAAAATTATTGCGGTTGCCAAGACTTCATCAAGTTCAAAATACGCGAAGCCTGTTTGCCCGCGTTACCGGGGCGATGGGCGCGACGATTTAATTCTGCCTGAAGATGATTAAGCGCCACACCGCAAAGATCGCCATTACCTATTACTGGCTCGCGCCGTGATCCTTCGCTTTCATCCATGGCAATATCCGCAGCGCTAAGCGTAATTATTTCAGGGCGCGGTGCGCTGCGAATGACGGCTGGCATCGCTTCGGCAAAATTGCCTGCGCTCAATTGCGCAGGAGCTGTTTCCACCAAACGTAACGCAACATCGTCGCCGTACCAGACGGCCACACGCTCGGCCGCTTCGCGTAGCAGCGGTGGACGATGCGCTAAATTGTGCGCATCGGTTGCAACAATCGAAACCCAATTGCGATCGAGGAAATAACGGGAAGCGCGCTGAGCGCCATCACCAAATTTTCCGATGACCGCAGCTGCCGTCACTTGAACGCGGCAACCCTCTCCCAGCAACGCTTCCAATCGCTGCGGATATTTCATTAACTCCTTGTTGCGCTCGGGATGTGCAATCAGCGGCGTAATATTATTCTGCTTTAACCAGCGCACCAGTTGTGCAGCACCGGCCGGTATTTGATGATGTGGAAATTCCAGCAACAGTGTTTTTTCCCCTGTAGCCGACTTAAACATCGGCACCATCTCCTGCTCCAGCATTGGCAACAGATCGCCGCCAAAGCGAACCTCGCCACCGAGCGCAAGTTGCACGGGTATTTGCGCCGATAACGCGGCGCGACGAAATGTTTCAAAGCGTGCGCGCAAGGATTGCAGCGTATTGTTGTAACGCCCCGGATGTATGTGCGGAGTCAATACGATTCGATCGATACCATTATCGAACGCCCGACGCAAAAGCTCTAAACCTTGATCGAGCGACCGCGCGCCATCATCGACGCCCGGAAGATAGTGACAGTGCAGATCAACCATATTGCGCCACGATGACATATCAACTCATCCCTGCGGCACTGTAATTATCGGACAGATAGGCGCCGTAATCGCCGTACGAATCACTTTTGCTGATATCGGTTTGATTCAACGCAATACCGAGCATTTCCACCCGGGTGCGGCGCAACAACTCAAGGCCGCGACGAATTTGCGCCACCGGTGTCTTATCCGAACGCACGACGTAAATCGCTGCATCGACCGAATTCGCCAATATCAAAGAATCGCTCACCGGCAACACCGGTGGACAATCGATAATAATGCGATCGTAAATTTCACCGAGACGCTTTAACAATGACTGCAATTTTTGCGACGCCAGCAGCTCTTGCGGATTGGGAGGAATATCGCCCACCAATAAAATATCCAGCTTTTCCTCGCCGGTGCTGACAATACAATCGGACAGCGATGACAATCCCGCGCAGAGCGATGACAGTCCAGAGCGTTTCCCGGCGATAGCGAATTCGGTGGCAACTGAGGGACGCCGCATATCCGCATCGATTAACAGCACGCGTTCCAATTGCGAAAACGCCAATGCCAGATTGCAGGCGATTGAAGTTTTTCCCTCATCGCCCACCGACGACGTCACCATGATCAATTTATGTTGGGAATCCAGATTGCTCAGCGTCACACCGGTGCGCAACGTGCGAATGGCTTCGCCGAATTTGCGATCGCGGTTCTCCAGAAATGCATGGCCAATGCGCTTGCCGAACTTGCGCGAGCGCTTGATGTGCGGCACCAGGCCCAACAGCGGCAGGCCAATTTTGTTGTCGATATCCTCAGCAGTTTTCACCGTATTATCCAACAGCTCCAACAACAGAGTGGTGGCGGCACCCAGCAAAAGCGCGGCGACAAAAGCTAAAGAAACCAATAATTTTTTCTTCGGGAACGTGGCATCCATCGGCACCACGGCCGGCTCGATCACTCGCGCGTGCGCCGTTGCCAAATCGCCCGTTTCACGCGTTTCGCTGATGCGTTTATTGAACAGGTCATACAGCTGACGATTGGTTTCCACATCCTGCATCAACGAACGATATTCGGCCGCTTTGCGCCCCACACTTTGCGCATCGGCTTTCGTTGCATTCAGCGCAGACAATACCGCGCGCTCCTGCCCCTGCAATGCCGCTTGTTGGTTGCCGATGGATTCAATCACGCTATCGACATGACTCTCCAGCGCCTGCACGGCAGCATCGCGCTCCGACAATGCAGCTTTCATTTTCGGATGCATGGGTCCATAGCGTTTTGCCAGCTCGGCAACCTGCAGTTCTGCCGTCGCGCGCGACTGACGGAATTGCTTCACCAGTGGATCGGAATTGATCGCCGGAATCGCCAGCTTGTCTTCGAGGCTGCCACCACGCACCTGATTGACCTGATCGAATGCATTGCGATTTTCCGACAATGTCCTGCGCGCTTCGATCAGCTTCGTGCTGAGCTCGCCAAGCTCATGTGCCGGCAATGCCTGAATGCCTTGATCGGTATCGATCAGGTGTTGGCTCTCGCGAAAGTCTTGCAAACGCTTTTCGGACGCATCGAGTTTCGCTTTCAACTCGTCGACACGACTCGTCATCCACTGCGATGCGGAGCGCGTCATTGCTTCGCGTGCTTCCATGTGGCTTTCGATAAATGCCTGCGCATGCGCATTAGCAACGGCAGCGGCGAGAGCAGGATCTTTCGCGTCGTAGCTCACCGTAACCAATTGGGTTTTGGGTACGGGCGTAATCATCAGGGAATCCTCATAACGATTCACCAACGACGCAAATGGATCGCCTTTAGGCTTTGACTGACCACTGCTCGGCAACCATTTTCTCCAGAATGTCATCCACACCGGCTGCGATTTAGGCTGATACTCAGGCTGCTGCAAAAGATTCAAACGTGCCGCTACTTTTTCCGCGAGCGGTCGCGATTTAAGAATCTCGAATTGCGTTTGAAAATATTCTTGGTTTTTGGTATCGACGCCATATACGTCCTGTATCGAAACGACATTGTTTTCCTGCGCTTCGATCATCACTGTGGTCGCGGCGCGATAAACCGGATCCATATAAACAACAGCGGTAGCAGTTGCCGCCGCAACAATTATCGCAAAAGCGGCAATCGACCATTTGCGCCGTTTAATGACGCCCCAATAATGGCGCAAGTTGATTTCGTCATCTCGCATCATTTGCTGTACCACGCGCTCATCCAATTTCTGCATCCGCTTCGACCTTCAAAAAATTACTAAAAAAAGCTTTGTTTAATGGTGACGATGTCGCCAGGTTTGATCTGGTCATCGAGTGAAAGCGGTCGCGATTTAGGCTCGTTCCCCCGCAATACCTCGCCGGCCGATCGATTGGCGCGCTCGGTGAATCCACCAGCCATAGCAATAGCCTTGCGTAGCGTTATGCCCGGCTGATAAGGAATCGCTCCAGGCCTGTTAACTTCTCCATTCAGAAAGAATGGACGGTACTCGACGATATTGATCGAAACCGCTGGATCGACCAAATAAGTTCCTTTCAACCCCTTTACCAGAAATTGCTCCAGTTCCCCGATAGTTAAACCCTTCACGGTGATATTGCCGAGAAACGGATAACTGATCACGCCGGAATCACCCAAACGCGTACGTATGGTTAAGTCATCTTCGCCATAAACCAGAATTTCAATTTGATCGCCTGGGCCAAGTCGATAACTCTGATCGACGACGTTATCGGCCCTGCCACCCAATGCCACTAACATCAGCGACACACCCACTACCACCCATCGAGCAATAAACTTCATCGAACTCATTCCATCCATACTATTTTAAATGTCATAGGTTGAATTGCGCTGTCACCCAGTAGCGTTTACGTTCGAAACTCAGCTCATCCTCATTGCTGTCACGGTCACGCCAGCTGGCATCGAGCCGCCATGTTAACCACCGCCGCATTTCATATTTGATACCAAACTGCACGCCATTGGATTTCTCATCGCGCGGCGAGTTCTGATACGACTGATCCGAATGTGACAGCGTCAGCTCGGTCCCCAGTCGCTTGACCCAATCATGCGACCATTTAATCGAATAGGATTTGGTATCGATAAAATCTCCAGTCCCATTGGTTTCGTTTGGCGTACGTTTGAAATCAAGATCGAACGTCGAATAGGAGCGCGGTTTCCAGGTCGTCCCTAGCTCCCATACCAGATTCGAGCCATCTACGCGCTCAGCAGAAGAAAAATTTTTGCGTTTGTGACCGACTCGCAACGAACCACTGGTTTGAGCGGTGGCCTCCCACTCCGCGCCGACGAGTAATGCATGCTCGTTGCTATCGAAACTCGGACTGCCAAGTTGCTGTTCGTCATATCTAATTCGACGTTCGCGATCCTCGAGCACTAACGATGTGCTGGGAAATACGCGCCATAAGAAAGCGGCGCCATAACCAACCTCATCGCGGTCAAAAAAGCGGGTGCGATCGCGGTGATTGTCATAGGTATGATCCAAATAATCGGCACTGAGGCGCAAGCGACCTTGGGCCGTTTTGGCACCGAATTCATATTTGAGTGCAGCGCTGCTGTCGGTGAAAGCATCCGGTTCATCAACCGTTGAGGTTTTCGGATCGAAGCCTTCGGTGAGGAACGTACCGCGCGGATCATGGGCTTTGTTATAACCGGCGCTAAAGTTGAATCGATTGCGATAACCCGGCTCAAAATTAATGCGTGTATACGCTTGTCGATCAACAAAATTATCGTCGCTGCTTTCGCTATATTGCGACGCGTCAGCGCGCACACCCAGTAATATCGATGCCATATTGAACGGCATTAAAGCGTTCAGCTCCGGCATGACGTGTGTCACAAATGAATCAACTTCGTTCCGGTGACTTTCGAAAATGTTGTCGTCATAACCAACGCTGGTAACCAGGGCCGGATAAATGCGTACCGGACCCGTATCCCAATACCCAGCTTGCTGCAGAAAATCTTTATCTGCCGCCAATGGGGCTGCTGCAAAAGCCCCTGTTGGTAGCAACGCCAGCAAATTCGCCCGAATTAGACTTGTTGTCAGCTTCATCAATGAAATCCTATTGCGAAAAATAAAGTGCCGGTCTTGCAACGAAAGAATGCTACATCTGTGCCAAAGCCTTTTCCACACGCGGCCCGAATAAACTTTCGATATTTCTTTCATGCTGCGGCAATGGACGGTAACGTAAGTGAGGAACAAATCGCAGTGGCACACATCACAGTAACGTGTTCACGCTCTTAAACATCGGAACGGAAATTGATATAAAACCGCCATGCTGAAAAATATCCTGAAAATCGCTTGTATATCGTTGCCATTGACGACCGTATGCACCACGGCGACTCATGCGAGCACCACGATTCGTCTGCAGGGTGTAAATTTCTCCGGCGCTGAATTCGGTGGTTGCACAAAACCAGCAAAATACGGTTATCAATATGGGTACCCAAAAAACGAAAATTTCGATGTCTTTCTCGGCCTCGGCATGAACGCATTTCGGCTGCCATTTTGTTGGGAGCGATTACAACCGAGCGCGACACAAGCGCTCGATGATGCCGAATTAACCCGCATGGATGCCACGGTGAATTACGCCACCGCACGCGGCGCGTATGTCATTCTCGATCCGCACAATTACGCAAGCTATCAAGGCAAGCTGATCGGTGCCGGCACCACCAATGAAATGTTCGCCGATTTCTGGAGCCGCGTCGCTGCGCATTATCGCAATAATGATCACGTTATATTTGGCTTAATGAATGAGCCACACGGAATCAGTAGCGAAACATGGCTGGGCGCCGCCAATGCAGCAATTGCGGCCATTCGCTCGGCGGGGGCAAAAAATTTAATACTCGTTCCTGGCACCGCATGGACAGGCGCGCATAGCTGGTCCAGGACCTCTTACGGTACACCGAATGCGGTGACCATGCTCAACATCAATGACCCTATTAATCATTACGCCTATGAAGTTCATCAATATTTCGATACCGACTCTTCGGGAACCAAGCCCGATTGCGTTAGCGAAACTGTTGGTGCGCAACGCATCGTCGAATTTACGGCTTGGGCCAAAGCCAATAAAAAGCAAGCTGTGCTCGGTGAATTCGGCGCCGGCAAAAACGACGTCTGTTACAAGGCCGTGTACAACACACTGGCAGCGATGCAACAAAATCCCGATGTTTGGATCGGCTGGACATACTGGAGCACCGGCTCCTGGGTCCAGAAATATATGTTTGCGCTGCCGCTAAACCCCACCACCGAGCCCAGCCAGCTCGACGTATTGAAACAGTTTCTTCCCAAAGCGGGATCCTGCGGCACGGTGGGTAAGTGTAATCCACCCAGCCCGCCGACCATGATTAACCCTAACTAAAAACCCGAATTAAAATTGAGTGCCGATCACACCGCCTGCGTTAACAAAGGCGGCTCCGGCACCGCTCCATCTGCGAGTGCATACGCGCGCGCACTGACAAACGCACCGACACAAAACCACATCAGCGCCGCAACTTTGATGGAAAAAATCGAATTTGAAATCAGCAGATTCAGGCCGAACGCAATCATGACGGCGTTTTTAAGAAATCGCGATTGCACGCTGTTCCCGGCGATTGCGATCGAGTAATACAGCAGTAACAAAATCAAGCTGACTACCGACTGGCAAACAATAAAATAGGTCAACCCACTATCGGCGAATCTATCCACCAACGCCAACCGCAAACCGAGCAGGCCGCTGATATCGAGACTACCCAACGACTGAAAAGTATAAAAAATCCGTCCGGTAAAATTATCTTCGGCGCGCGATATATGCAGCACATGAATCATCGACCAAGCGGCACCGACGATAGCGGCGAATATCAAGAAGGCGAATTGTTGCGGAAATCGATAAAAAAACATCCGAAATCCGATCAATATTAACGAACAGGCAAACCCATAGCGGCTGTCTGAAATCAGCAGAATCACCACGAGAATCGCGCTCCACTGCGCCTTCATCTTAGCGGGCAATGTACGCCAACCGGCGAGCAATACCGCCAGCGATACCACGATAAAGTTGCCGAGCGAAACCGGCTCCAGAAATATCGACGATGCGCGCGGCAAATTAGTGAACGATAAAAAGAAGCGTGCGCCCGGTCGCGTGCCGCTAATAAACATATCGGAATCGGAATTCCAAAAATCCGACTCCGAGAATCCCCGTGTACTGATGTAATACGCTTTAATATTGAATAACTTTGCGTAAGTCATCGGAAACAAAATTTCGAGGAGTCCGATTACCGCAACCACCACGCTGATCCGATACACCAGCCGATAGGGTTCGCATCGATAAGCCAGCCCAAGCCCCAAAAAAACGAAAATGATCGCCACATCGCGCACCGGTTTTGGTGCCACGCCTTGTGCGTACATAAAGCGCAACAGCGTAAATACCAGATACAACGCGAAGGCGCACAGCAGGCCGAGCTGATCTTTATGCAAACCGCGACGCGCAATAATAAATAACGATGTCGCCATGAATAACGCTTCACAGATGACGACGTAAGGCTGCGAAATCCCTTTAACCTGAGCATTGATAAATGCCAGCGCCCAGTTGAATAACAGCGTGCCCCAAATCAACCGATCGGCCGCCGTGTCGAGACCATCGCGCGCGGGCGAGTGAATTGGATAGCTGGCATTCATCGCAGGATAATCCGCTGTTGGCCGACGTCACACACTTGAATTAATGACACGATAACGCCTCTGCTATTGCGCGCATGGTTTTGCGCTGACCGTGGCTCTGCTCCATAGCACATTGATCAAAAAAATCGGAATGCCGATCACATAGCGTCGAAATAAACGCCGCGGCTCCCGTGCCAATCGAAACAGCCATTCCAGACCGGCGCTGCGCATCCATAAAGGTGCGCGCGGAAATCGGCCTGCCGCGAAATCTACTATCGCGCCACCGCATAAGATCAGCGCCGGCCCGATATCCGCTTGCCGCAGGCCAATCGCTATGCGCTCTTGTTTTGGCATGCCCATGGCCAACACAATTAATTTGAATTGCGATCGATAAGGCTGCAGCGCCTCAATGTATTGCGCAATCTCAAGAAAGCCATTGCATGTCACCACAGCGCCGTGATGCCCCTTCGCCAGAGCACTGGCGCCTCGACTCAACCAGGGCTCCTCCGTGCCCAAAAAAAATAACGGCGCATCATTGTGTGCATCGACAAACTCACGCACCAACGCCGGAATAAAATCGGTGCCATTCATATTGAGGCCTTCGTCGCGCCCAAATATTTTCATCGCCAAACGAGCCCCCGCCCCATCGCGCAAAATAATATCGAGTGAGAGAAAATCGGAGCGAAAATCATTATCGCGCACCAGCAAATTACCCGCGTGCTGGTTCAAGAAATCAACGACGACTGGACGTTCTTCGGTAGGTGTTAACAACGTCGACAGCAACCGCTGACGCTCATTGGCGGTGGTGATGATGCGCGCTTGGTCGATGGCCTGAACTAATGCTTCACGGCCGGCGCCGACTGTCGATTTTTGTCGGTAAACGTCGGCGAAGCGCAGCGCCACGGTATCCCACGAATAGCGCAGCGCGAAACGTTTTGCGGCATCGCAGTCGGCACTCGAATAATCGGCACGGGTCGCAGCAATTGCTGCGACAAACGACGACTCATTGAAGTGGAATATTTTCCCCAGACCCGCTTCGTTAACAAATCGGCGAAAAGAAGGAATCGCGCTGAGGACCGGTACTAACCCATACGACATCAATTCGGGCACCAGCAAGCCGAAACCTTCGTATTGGGACGCGCTGACAACATAGCGACTGCGTGCGATCAATTCACGAATCTGTTCATCGGACGGATTGGAAATTACCGTGACTGCTTGCGTAATATTCAGTCGATGAATTTCGTCGATTACCGCAGCGTAATTGCCGCCATCGCTACGTCCGGCAATGAACAACCGCAGCGATTCGTCCTGGCTATACGCTGCTGCAAACCAGCGCACCAGGTTCAGCAAATTTTTATTTTCGGAAAATCGTCCAACATATAAGAAGCCAGCGCCGCTGCTGCCGGCTTCCACATCGCCAAACTTGCGCAACCGGACACCGTTTTCAACTACCTGAATATGCGGCGCGATCGGTAAAAAAAGATCCTTATCCGAATAAGAGCTGGCGACTACCGCGGCGCTACGCGATAGTGAAAAAGGCGTTACGGTCCGGAAAAATAACTGCTTCACCCAATAAAATGAACGGGTATGGAAAATACCGCCATGCGTTGAAACAATCAGCTTGCCCTTAATCATACCCAGCCGCTTCAGCAGCGATAGATAATCGATGAAGAAATCGATCGCATGCACGTGCACGATATCCGCCGTACCCACGTAGTGCCGCACAGCCGGTGCGATGGAATAGCGCTTCGATCCGATATATGGAATGCGGTGCACTTCGATGTCATCGATAATTTCGTGCGCAGGCAGTTTTTGATCGTTTTGAAAATTGGTATCTAACGTCACCACGGAGACGTCATAACCTTCGGCTTTCTGCGCGGCAACCAGATTGCGGACAAAATCCTCCAGACCGCCATACGAAGGATGGTACTGCCTGACCACATGAACAATATGCAAAATGTTACGCCTCCTTGGCGGCAATGACGGCGGGCGCCGGCGAGGTACGAGTCGTGCCGAGCAGCATACGTTTCAGCCAACGCTGGATTTTCGGTTCCAGATATTTCGCCATGATCAAAGCGGGAACCAAAATCACCGCGAGCACGAATAGCGATATCAATTCGAATGGCACTCGATCGCCAAGTGCTTCGTAGCCGCCCCTAATCATGCCGCGCCCCAGCGAGTCGTTAATCAAATACAGTGGGTAACTAACCGCACCGAAAAAAAGCAGTAATCGCGTGCGGAAAATCGACTGCAGCGGCGGCAATACAAATAACAAAAACACGAGTAACGGTAACGCCAAAGTCACGATCACTGTCCCGGTACTTTCTACGTTATAGGCCACAGCATTGCCGATAAGCACCACTGGTAACCAGCGATGCTGCTTGAAATGGTAGAGGTAGGCATACATCCCGAACAAAAACCATGGCAGATAAAATCCGATCAGCATTTTCCCGCACAAGCTTTCGGCGCGCGCTGCCCATGCTCCGCCATGCAACGACGTCACTTCGATCGCAGCCAACAACACCAGCGACAAAATAAACAACAGTTGAAATGCGCGCTGCCGCCCAACCACAAAAAACAAAATGCCGAACATTAAATAAAAACGAAACTCGACATAGAGCGACCAGAAACCGCGCTCCAATCCATCAGTGTCGATACCGGTGGCCGCCGATACGAAATTGGCACCCGCCAGACTCAAGCCGGGAATCAAATCAATCAAGCGCGGAATACCGCCCGGGCGATAAGGCAACCAATGCGATAACGTCCAGATTAAAATCGTCGCGAGCAGCATCGCCGGAAATAAGCGAATCCAGCGCTGCACGATAAAGCGAAAAAAATTCGACGACTTATCGAGCGTCATGAAAATCACGTAACCCGAAATAATAAAAAACAGCTCGACGCCAAAGTAACCAAACCGCAGCGGCGAGTTTTCGTGATAAAACTCCGACTGCGGAACATGATCGATCTGCGTAAAGTAGTGCAGCCCAATCACCATCAAAATGGCGAGCCCGCGCAAACCATCCAGAAAGTCGATTCGATGTGCCGGCGCCACGCGCTCTGTTGTTGAGAAACCCATTGCAATCGCTCCTATACAGTTCTCGATGTCAACGGCTACTGCGCAACAAAGTTCAATATATTTTTAGAAATGGTGGACCACGCTAACTCAGCTTCGAAATAGCTCTGCTTGGGCTCACTCAACGCCGTATCAAACACGTCCAGCACGTCCTCCTCATTTTGATAACAGAAAACCCGCGGAATATTGCGCCGCTTTATCTCATCGGTACAAAGCGCCACTACCGGAATACCGGAAGCCAGATATTCGTACAGCTTCATTGGGCTCCGCCCCATATTGGCTTTAATGGCGCATAGCGGTAGCAAGCCGACATCGGCATGCTGCAAATAAGCCGGCACTTTCGCATAGGGCCGAGCGCCGAGCACAAACACATTGGACATGGCATTAAAGCGCGTTAACGCAGTTGCTTCGCCGAGGCCGATCACAAAAAAATCAACGTCGGGGCGCGCGGTTGCCAATTGATGCAGCAGATCAAAATCAAAACGGAAATCGAGAATGCCGACGTATACACAGCGCTTGCGGCCGTTATCGACGTACTCCGGCGGCGGCGATTGAATATGCGAAAACAAATCGTAATCCACGCCGTTAACCAAGACCAAGCCGGGCTTGCGATTATCGAATGCCTCGTTAATAAACTTAAGCACCGGTCCCGATGTCGCCACGACCGCATCGCACTGCCGCAATAAGTTGGACTCCAGCAAACGCCAATTTTTGAGGCCCATTTGGCTATAAATATCGGTGGGGCGATACACCAGTTTTTTGTATCGCACATGACGCAACAAACCCATCAGCTTGGGATCATCGACCAGCACCAGATCGAACTCATCAATGCTCAGTTGTTCACACAGCCGCCGCATTTCATCGCCGAGCGGAAAAGCCCAATCGAAATTCTCGTGCACCAGCAAGCCACAGGGAATCAGCGTGCGGGGAATATAGGTATGCAAGTTATCGTTGACGCGCGTCAATTTGCCGGCCAACTGCATACGCTGTTTGATGGCGGTGTACTTCAGATAATGCAGCAGACTCACCGATGTCGAAATATAGAGAATCGTATGGCCTGCATTCGCGAGACTACTGGCGAGATGATGGCTGCCTACCCGATATAAACTTTCCCAGTAGGTGTGACTCAGAAATAAAATTTTCATCGGCACGCCATTGTGTTCGTGCGGGCAATTCGGGACATCGATTACTTGTGTCGCTGTCATTATTTCGCCGCCGTTTCGATATTGAAAAGAACGGGTGCCGCGCTTTTGTGCGCTTTCACCATGCTGGGCTCCGGCCCAAAATAGGCAGCCCACATTCGTAACTTATCTTGCAAGCGGCGCATTTTAAATTGTCGTCGCTGCGGTGCCGATAATGATTCGCCGATAAAACGTTGCTCGCCAATGGTCGAGGCAATGCTGCGTTCGTAAATCGGAAATGGATAAATTCCGAGATTGGCAACCTTGTGCTCCCAATACCGATCCATGAAGGCGTCGACGGGATAGCGAATATCCTGGCCATGCTGCACAAATGAGCGCGCGCCCGCTTTCGTCAGCAAATACCCCTGCGTGCCGAGCGCGTAACTGGTGAAACGAATCAGGTGGTGATAGCGATCGAGAAATGGCGACTGCACATAACGCCAGCGTGCCGGAATTTTCGTATACATGCGCAGGTAGGGAATGCCCATCGCCGTGAAATCGTGCCGCGTTAGAAATTGCAGATATTCCCAATCAACCTGCACATCGTCCTCGAACACCACGATTTGTTCGCAATCCGAGGTCAACAACCACTGCCAGAGCGCGTAGTGACTCGAATAAGCGCCCAGCTCGCCGTTACGCAGCGTACGGCCGTGATGAACGATGCTGTTGGGAGCGCTATAACGAAGGTCGCCCTGCAATGCGGTATGGGCATCAAAAAAACTCCAATCGATCGCACTAGCGGCCACCGTCTGTTGAAATTGTGCCCGGCGCTCGGTCGCCGTTGACAGGCTGATCACCCAAATTTTCGTTTTCGTATCCATATTCCGCTTTAGTCCTTTCGTATCATCATCAGCGCGGTATCGCCATTCGGTTTTTACTTCGATGCAGCGTGTAATAAATCATTGCCAACAGCGCAAAGAACGAACCGCCGCTTAAAATAAGCTGCGTCGATAATGCGTAATGCCCTAGCGCCGCTTTCAATACCGCGACGCCAGCGCCCAATACCAATGCCACCAATACGCCCTGTGCCAGTTCGCGCAACACATCTTTTGCACTGACTTTGATCCAAGGCTGTAATGCCCGATGCATGAGCGGAATGATCACAATACCGCCGAGCACCATCGCCGCCACGACACCCGGGAGGCCGAAGCTCAAGCCTATGACGCACAGCACCAGTAGAATCACCGTGCGTTGAATCATTAAACCAAAATAGGATTTCGAATCACCCATCGCCACCAATACCGGCCCGTTAAAAAACATCACGCAATTAACCGCGCCAAGCAAGCAGAACGCTTGCAGTATCCACGCCGATTCGGCCCATACCTGTCCGAACAATAATAAAATCAACTCGCGTGCAAACATGAAAATGTAAGCGAATATCGGAAATGCCAGCATCGATACGAGATTTAAAAAATCGAAATAGACTTTGCGTACGGCCAGCGGGTCGCCTTTTTCCTTGGCCATATAAGGCACCGCGACATTCGTGAATACCTTGGATAACAATTCGATCAATGCTTGATAAATCTTCTGCCCGACCGAATAAAACCCCAGTGCGCTGTTGCCGAGAAAATGTCCAATCAGCAATGTATCGATGCGCTGATAAAACGTTTCCACCAGACGAGCCCCGAGCAGATGTTTACCGTATGCGTACGGTCCTGTTAACAATGGTCGATCGCCGCGATTGACCAGCATCGGTCGCCAGCGCGACGCGGTGTAGACAAAGGTACCGTCGACCGTCACTTCCACTAAGGTCTTCACGATCAGCGCCCACACGCCATAGCCTTTTATCGCCAACGTGATTCCGACCACACCGGAGATAGCGCTGGTAATCAACCCGCGCATCGCCAGCGCCTTAAATCGCAGTTGCTTGCGCAATAACGCTTCCGGCACCCGCACCGCTGCGGCCATCGGCACGGTGATCGCCGTCACCGCAAACAGTAACGCCGCATCGGGATGCTTGATGAGCAATGGACCCACCCATGGCGACAATCCCGCCAACGCCGCACCGATCGAAAGGCTGGTAGCGATTTGTGCAAAAAAAATCGCGGAATCCTGGCGCGGATTGTTGTCGACGCGCTGGACGATGTAATCCGCCAGCCCACCTTCGCCCAGTACCTGAAAAATCAATAAATAAGCAGCCACCAAACTGAACACGCCGATATCTGCGGGCGATAGATAGCGCGCGGAGACAAAGAACACTGCCAAATTGATCGCGCGACTGCCCCAACCTCTGATCGCAGACCACGCGACGCCTTCCAGCAACTTCATTATTCACCCCAATTAAAATGGCGCCGATAGGCGCCAATTATATAGACCAGTGTGTGACTCTTACTGCGAGCGGACTGCTTAATATGCGGTACCACAGAATAGCGAAAATGGCGTCTTCACCAGGATTTTAAGATCGAGCCAGATCGACCAGCGATTAATGTAATCGAGGTCGTGCTCGACACGTCGCAGCATTTTATCGAGCGTTTCGGTCTCGCCGCGGAAGCCATGAATTTGCGCAAGACCAGTCATGCCCGGTTTGATCCGATGCCGCATCATATAGGAACAGATGTACTGCGAATAAAAACCGTTATGCGCCAGCGCGTGCGGTCGTGGCCCCACCAGCGACATCGTACCCGTCAAAACATTAAACAATTGCGGCAGCTCATCGATGCTGGTGCGACGGATGAAGCGCCCGATCGGCGTAATGCGGTCATCGTTGCGCGAGGCCTGCCGCACCTGCGTATCGTCATGCATGTACATCGAGCGAAATTTCCATACTTCAATCACTCGTCCATCCCAACCATTACGCTTTTGTTTAAACAAGATCGGACCCGGTGATGAGCGGCCCACCAAAAATGCAATCGTTAACATGAGCGGGCTCAAACCGATCAACGCCACTGCGGCAATTGTCTTATCGAGCACGGATTTGAAGAACAGCTGCGATTCCGACATCAGCGGGCTTTCGGATAACGTCACCAACGGCAGGCCATTGAGCTCGCGCACCGAATGGTTCAGTAGCGGCATGTTGAAAATATCCGGCACCCAAACCACATCGACCGACGCATTCGCAATATCTTTGTAGACCTGCTCCACCATCTGCGAGCAGCTCATCGGCAACGCGATATAAACGCGATCGATTTTTTGATCGTCGATGATCTGGCGCACCTGCCGGAACGTACCGAGATAGCGCACCGCGCCGGCGTTCCAGCTCTCGATATCTGTCAGCGCATCATCCACCACGCCGACCACTTGATCTGGCATCCACACATTATTGTTGATGCTCGTCACTAGATGCTGCGCGATAGACGTCGAGCCGAGCACGATAGTGCGAACAGGTTTACGGTAATGCGCGCGAATTTGCTGCGAAAAACGATACGACAGCTGATACCCGGCAACTTGCAAGGTATAACTCAACATAATCCAGCCGATGATCACGATGCGCGAAAAATTTTCGCTGGTCTTGGTGAAAAAGGTAATCCCGAGCACCAGTGCAACGACGAACATCCACGAATTGCCGAGGCGCAATGCGGCGCGACCATCGAAACGGCGAAAGACTCCGCGCCACTCATAAATAACCAACATTAGCAGCGTCGAAATAATGGCCAGGGAACGATATTGTGGCGCGACTTCACCATCGCGCCACCAAGCCAACGCAATTAAACCAACCGCCGAGCTTGCCATGCTCAAGCCAATTTGCACGTGCTGAAATAACGTATCGTGATTCTGAAGCAGGCGCCGCGAGCGCCGCCGATACGGAGCAATAAACGATGAAGTTGAAGATGACGCTGTAGAGAAATTCGTTAAACCGGCAGACGCTTCTTGAGCACCCATGTCATAACCCTCCTGAAACCCGCTCATATAACCTCCGTGGGTCCTGACTACCTCAGCAATATTTCGGCCAAGAAAAAACTGCTGTCATGATAAGAAATATGGCCCAATGAAAAAGTGACTCGGATACCATTTCAGCCCGAGAAAACATTTCTGTAATAGGCAATAAACACTAATTTTGTGTAAAAAAAATCGCTGTAAATTTTTCCGTTCGAGAATGCAAATTCTGCATTTAGAGGAGGTTTATGAAATCATGCTTATTAATTCGCCGTGAAAATATGTGTAAACGCTTGTAATCGCTTGAAGATAAATAATCGAATTGCGCAGATAATGTCGCGCGCATATTGTGTAAATAATTCCGACGATTCTTAATGAAAATAAATTATTCCTCTTTTTGTACGCAATCACCGGCAACGCGCGCCTGGCTGAAAATGAGTGTAGCCGCCCTCAGCGGGACTCTCGTCACAGTCTCGCTTGCACCATTTTCGTTATGGCCGCTCAGTGTTGTTGCACTGGCTGTGTTGCATCATTTGTGCGATAGCGCGACACCAAAAAGGGCAGCGCTGCTCGGCTGGTGCTTCGGGGCCGGCCTATTTCTAAGCGGCACTTCGTGGATATACGTCAGCATTCACGATTACGGCGACGCATCGGTGTTATTGGCCGGAATTCTCAGCGGCGGATTCTGCCTGTTGCTCGCGCTAATGCACGCAGCATTGGGCTACGGTTACGCGCAATGGATACGCAATGCACCGCTCGGACGCTGGCTCGGTTTTGCCGCATGGTGGGTTTTATGGGAATGGGTGCGCTATTGGCTGCTCACCGGCTTTCCGTGGTTATACGTGGGCTATGCGCATCTAACGAGTTTACTCAGCGGCTGGGCACCCGTGGGCGGCATCTACAGCATCGGCTTCATCGTTGCGCTGAGCGCCGCTACGTTATCGCTGCTATTCGCTGAGTGGCCCCTTTATACAGGTAAACGGCATATAACGCGACCGCTGATTATCAGCGTTGCACTATGGGTAACAGGTTTTGCCTTGCAGCAAGTCGCCTGGACCACACCGCAACACTCTCCCATCAAAATTGCGTTAGTGCAGGCAAACATTCCGCAATCGGTGAAATGGGAGCCCGACGCACTGCGCCACACGCTCGAACTCTATCGCGATTTAAGCGCACCTTACTGGCGTGAAGCTGACATCGTATTTTGGCCGGAGGCGGCAATCCCGGCGTTTTATGACGCGGTAAAACCATTTTTCGATGTTGAAGCCGAATTCGCCGCACAGCATCAGCATGCATTGATCAGCGGCGTACCGTTTCGTCTCGCTGCCACGGAAGAAATGCCCGAAGGCGGTATTTATAACAGCGCGATTGCACTCGGCAATGGCGAGGGCGTTTATCACAAACAGCATCTGGTGCCGTTCGGCGAATACGTGCCGCTGGAAAAATATCTGCGCGGGCTGATTCGGTTTTTCGATCTGCCGATGTCCGATTTTCAGGGCGGACCGCTCGGTCAGTCGCCGCTGCGTGCTGGCAACCTGACCTTCGCGCCGTATATCTGTTACGAGGTCGTGTACGGCGATCTGGTGCGGCATGCGCGCGCCGATGTGCTGCTGACGCTGAGCAACGATGCATGGTTTGGTCATTCGATTGGTCCACTGCAGCATCTGCAGATGGCACAGATGCGCGCGCTCGAACTCGGTCGCTATATGGTGCGCAGCACCGGCAACGGCGTGACCGCCATCATCGACGAGAAAGGGCGCATCACCGCGCGCGCACCGCAGTTTGAACGCACGGTACTAACGGGCTCGATCGAAGGCTTTAGCGGCTTGACCCCCTACGCCCGCTTCGGCTCGTGGCCGATTCTGCTGATCTGCGCAGCCATTACCGCGCTGTGTTGGGGTCGATCCGCGCGCCGCGAGTGAGGGGCTTCGTGCCACAGCAGCAACCTTGCTGTTAAAATCGCGCGCTTCCGCCCTTAGTCACCAGTGACTTAACTCAGTAGCGATTTAAACCCTATGGAAGAGATCTACCAACCGCAGCTCATCGAGCAGCAGGCCCAGCAGTTTTGGCAGCAGAACCAGAGCTTTCGCGCCGAGGTGCAACCCGGCCGCGACAAATACTATTGCCTGGCGATGTTCCCGTATCCGAGCGGCAAACTGCACATGGGTCATGTGCGCAATTACACGATCGCCGATGTGATCGCGCGCTATCAGCGCATGCTCGGCAAAAATGTATTGCAACCGATGGGCTGGGATGCGTTTGGTCTGCCGGCCGAAAACGCGGCGGTGAAAAACAACGTCGCACCGGCGAAATGGACGTACGAAAATATCGATTACATGCGCGGGCAGTTGCAGCGGCTTGGCTTCGGCTACGACTGGTCGCGCGAAATCGCGACGTGCAAACCCGATTACTACCGTTGGGAACAATGGTTCTTCACGCGCCTGTACGAAAAAGGCCTGGTCTACAAGAAGACCTCGGCCGTTAACTGGTGCCCCAACGATGAAACCGTGCTCGCCAACGAGCAGGTGATTGACGGCTGCTGCTGGCGCTGCGACACCAAAGTCGAGCGCAAGGAAATTCCGCAGTGGTTTATCAAAATCACTGCCTACGCGGATGAATTGCTCGCTGCGCTCGACACGCTCGATGGTTGGCCCGAGCAAGTCAAAACCATGCAGCGCAACTGGATCGGCCGCAGCGAAGGCGTGCAGATGCGCTTCGATCTAACACAATCGCTCAGCGGCGCCGCGAGTCATTTTGAAATCTACACGACGCGCCCCGACACGCTGATGGGCGTGACGTATGTCAGCCTCGCCGCCGAGCATCCGATTGCGCTCGCCGCCGCGGCTCTTGCTGCCGAGAAAGGCAACCCCGCGCTCGCCGCATTTATTCAGGAATGCAAAACGTCATCGGTCGCTGAAGCCGATATGGCGACAATGGAAAAGAAAGGCATGGACACCGGCCTCATCGCGCTGCATCCGCTGACCGGGCGCGAAATTCCGGTGTGGATCGCGAATTACGTGCTGATGGATTACGGCACCGGTGCGGTGATGGCGGTACCGGCGCACGATGAACGCGATTGGGAATTCGCGAAAAAATACAATCTGCCGATTGAGCAAGTAATCGCCGCCACCAACGGTGGAGCAATCGATATCGCGCACGCGGCATTCGTCGATAAAGGTGTGCTGATCAATTCGGAAAATTACGACGGCCTCACCTCCGACGATGCGTTCTACGCAATCGCAAAAGATCTCGAAGCAAAAAACGCCGGTCACATCAAAGTGAATTACCGGCTGCGCGATTGGGGCGTGTCGCGCCAGCGTTATTGGGGCGCGCCGATTCCGATGTTCAATCTGCCCGAGGGCGGCGAAATTCCGGTGCCTGCGCATAAACTGCCGGTACTGTTGCCGGAAGACGTGCAAATGGATGGCGTGCAATCGCCGATCAAACGCGATCCGAACTGGCGCAAAGACGAATTAAATGGCAACACGGTCGAGCGCGAAACCGATACGTTCGATACCTTCATGGAATCGAGTTGGTATTACGCGCGCTTTACCTGTCCCGATTTCGACGGTGGCATGCTCGATAAAACTGCGGCGAATTATTGGCTGCCGGTCGATCAATATGTCGGCGGCATCGAACATGCGATTCTGCATTTGTTGTACGCGCGCTTCTTTCACAAATTAATGCGCGACGAGGGTCTGCTCGATTGCGATGAGCCGTTCGAGAAATTGCTGTGTCAGGGCATGGTGCTGAAAGACGGCAGCAAAATGTCGAAATCGAAAGGCAACACCGTCGACCCGCAAGAATTGATAGAGCAATACGGCGCTGACACCGTGCGCCTATTCATCATGTTCGCGGCGCCGCCCGAACAATCGCTCGAATGGTCGGATAGCGGCGTCGAAGGTGCGCATCGTTTTCTGAAGCGCTTGTGGAAGCTGGTGCACACGCATACCGCCGCTGGCACCGCACCTGTACTCGACATAAACGCATTAAACGATGCCCAGCGCGATGTGCGCCGCAAAGTGCACGAGACGATTGCGAAAATCGGCGACTATTACAGTCGCCGCCTCACCTTCAATACCGCGATCGCCGCGGTGATGGAATTGAGCAACGAGCTGGCGAGAATGCCCCAGCATGATGGCCAGTGGCTCGCGATCGAGCGCGAAGCATTACAAGCGATGACGATGTTGCTCGCGCCGATCGTGCCGCATATTTGCCACACGCTGTGGCGTGAACTCGGCAATAGCACTTCGCTCATCGATGCGCCCTGGCCACAAGTGGATGAAACCGCATTGCAGCGCAGCTCAATCGAACTCGTGGTGCAGGTGAACGGTAAAGTACGCGGCAAAATTATCGTGCCGACCAACGCTACTAATGAGGCAGTGATTGCTCTCGCGTTGGCGCAAGAAAATATTCAGAAATTCATCGACGGCAAAACTATTGCGATGAGCAAAGTCGTCCCCGGCAAACTGGTTACTTTTGCGGTGAAATAACTCATGAAAAAAGATAAAAGGCGGATGAAAAACCGATGAAAAAAATAATTAGACAATGCGCTATCGCCATTACGCTCATCGCCATCAGTGCCTGCGGCTTTCATCTGCGCAACGATGCGTCATTGCCCATTGCACTGCAGCCGATTTATATCGGGGGTGCCGCCGCGAACAGCACGCTGGGAGGAGCGCTGCGTTATCAATTGACGAGCGCCGAGACGAAAGTCACGCAGCATCCGGCGGAAGCCAATTATCAATTGCTGCTGTTGTCGGAGAAAAAACAGCAACGCATCATCTCGCTCGATCGCCGCGGGCTCGCTGCCGAATATGGCATTACGTCGACGGTAGTGTTCGAATTACACGATAAGGGTGGCAATCGCGTGCTCGGTCCGCAAACCATCGAAGAGCGGCGCAACGTCACCAACAATCCCGATAACGCGTTGACCACATCGCAGGATATCGGCCTGATTCGTACTGATATGGATCAGGTGCTGGCAACACAGATCGTACGTCGCCTCGGCGCCTTCGCGAAACATCCGCAAACGCCGCAACTGTCGCCACCGCAACCGGATACGACACCAGCGAACGATGTCCCGTCCGCGTTTCCGGCTCAGTAAAAATATGCGACTGCGCGCCGATCAGCTCGATAAAAATCTCGCGCAGTCGCTCGCTCCGGTTTATCTGATCACCGGCGATGAAACGCTGATCGTGCAGGAATGCGCCGATGCCGTGCGCGGCAGCTGTCGTAAAAACGGTTTCACCGAACGCCAGGTTTATCACGTCGACAATAATTTCGATTGGCAAATCGTGCTGAACGAAGTGTCGGCGTTGTCGTTATTCGCCGATAAAAAATTAATTGAATTGCGGATGCCGAATGGCAAACCCGGCGATGCCGGTACTGCAGCGCTCGAATTTTATTGTGCACATACCAATACCGATACTGTGCTGTTAATTCTGTGCGACAAACTCGACAGCAGCGCCGCACGCGCGAAATGGCACAAAGCCGTCGATGCGTGCGGTGTGACGATTCCGATCTGGCCGATCGAGGCGCAACAATTGCCGCGCTGGATCGAACAACGTATGCGTGCTCGTGGCGTAACGGCAACGCCGGATGCGATTCAACTGCTCGCTGAACGCGTGCAGGGCAACTTGCTCGCATGCGCGCAGGAAATCGAAAAATTATTGTTGTACGCGGATAACAATGTCGTCGACATCGACACAGTGACGAATACCGTCGCGAACAGCGCACGTTTTGATATTTTCACGCTCGCCGATCAAATGCTCAGCGGCCAAACCGCCGCGTGCCTGCGCGCACTCGCCGGCCTGCGCGGCGAAGGCGAAGAGCCGCCGGTGATTCTATGGGCGCTGACCAAAGAACTGCGCACGCTGTACAAATGCGCCGAATTAATCGAACAAGGCCAACCGATCGATCGCGCGATCGATTCTGCCGGTGTATGGGATAAACGCAAACCACTGATTCGCGCCGCGCTGCAACGAGTCTCGCTAAAGCGCGCCGCGAACCTGCTCAGACTCGCGCAAAAAATCGATGCCTCGATTAAAGGGGCCGCGCAGGATAATCCGTGGGTGTTGTTGGATCGGTTGGTGGTGGGAATTGGCGCCGGCAAATAAGAACCTACAAATAAAAAAAGTGCCATCACGACATTATTCATAAAACATAATAACGTAACGATAAATAGCTTAAAATATAATCGCTAGCGCAGAACATGCCTCTAATCGTTGTTGCGTTCAGCTTTAAGTCACCATTTTTATCAGGGAAGAATGGCGAAATGATTCCAAAAATATTTCATTTGACCGCACCGACCAAGATCCTCTCGTGGGAAGAGCGTCGCATCCAACGACGCCTCGTGCGGCTATTAACAGACTGGGAATGCCATTTGTGGGACGACGCCGATAATTCGCGGTTGATGGCCACTCATTTCCCGCATATTGCCGATCAGTACGAAGCAATTCCGTTCGGTGTGCTCAAAGCGGATATAGCGCGTTGTGCTTTTATGCATGCGTACGGTGGCTTTTATTTCGACACCGATTACAAGTTAATCAAGCCGATCCCACCCACTTTATTGAATGCACGATGTCTATTGCCGATCGAGGAAGGGGCAACCAATACCCCGGATTTCAAGATCGGCAACGCGGTGTTTGCGTCCCAACCGGGATATCCGTTGTGGAGCGATTTCATTCATTTTATTTTTGATCGATACGATGTCGTCAACCTGAAAGAACACCGCGAAATTACACAAATTTCCGGCCCCAGAGGATTGACCACGTTCTACCAGTTACACCACAACAAATATCCCGAAATTACTTTTCCATCACGCGATGAATTTCATCCTGTTCGAACATGGTTTGGTCTCGCGCATGAAGGCGGCAGCAAGGCGTACGGTCTGCATCTGTGTTGGGCATCTTGGCGGGGGAAAACAACCGCACGCGCGGTCACTAATTTTTTACGCCGCAAGTTGACTGCACCACTTTAATCAAAATGGCCCAGCCCGTAATAAATGAAATGTATTGCGCCGCTATAAAAAAACGGCGCATTACGCGTTCAACGAATGCGCCCTACGAAAACTATAAAAAGATTTAATTACTTCAACAAACTCAAATCGACTTGCTTATCCGCGTGATACGACGAGCGCACCAGCGGGCCGCTGGCAACGCTTTTGAAACCAAGTTCAGTCGCGATGCGGCCGTATTCGTCGAATTCTTCTGGCGGCACGAAACGCGATACCGGCAAATGATCGCGGCTCGGTTGCAGGTATTGGCCGAGCGTAATCATGTCGATGTCGTGTGCGCGCATGTCGTGCATCACCTGCAATAACTCTTCGCGCGTTTCGCCGAGGCCGAGCATCAGGCCGGATTTGGTCAGCACATCGGGGCGTCGCGCTTTGTATTTTTTTAATAATTCGAGCGACCACAGATATTCCGAACCGGGACGCACTTTCGCATACAAGCTCGGTACCGTTTCGAGGTTGTGATTGAACACATCGGGCGCTTCGCGTTCGAGAATATCGAGTGCGATATCCATGCGGCCACGAAAATCCGGCACCAGCACTTCGATGCGAATCGCCGGTGACAACGCGCGTGTTTCGCGAATGCAATCGGCAAAATGCTGCGCACCGCCGTCGCGCAAATCATCGCGATCCACCGAGGTGACGACGACATATTTCAATTGCATTTCGGCGATTGCCAACGCGAGCTCGCGCGGCTCATCGACATCGAGTGGATTCGGGCGGCCGTGCGCGACATCGCAGAACGGGCAACGGCGCGTGCAGATTTCACCCATGATCATGAATGTCGCGGTGCCGCCGCTGAAACATTCGCCGAGGTTCGGACACGCGGCTTCTTCGCATACCGATGCGAGTTTGTGTTTACGCAGCAGACCTTTGATGCGCGACACTTCGGGGCTGATCGGCATTTTCACGCGAATCCAAGCAGGCTTCGCCGGCAATTCGACGGTGGGAATAACCTTCACCGGAATGCGCGCGACTTTGTCGGCGCCGCGTAGTTTTTCGCCGCGCACCACCGTTTTGATTTTTGTTTCGTCAGTCATAATTTTTCCAATTAATTGGGGCCAGCCAAATCCCCTCGCCCCCCTTTGATTAAAGGGGTAATGTTCAGCGCCCGCGATTATTTCCGCGCATAAATCGTGGCACCGTTAGCCCCCTTTAATTAAAGGGGATGGATCGCAACGCGAGCGGGGGATTTGGCAGTTCCGCTTCGATCGTTACCGCAACCGGATTTTCATCAAGCTGCGCGCACAATGCCTGCATCAATTGCTCTTCTACGGTTGCCAGCGTCGGCACGCTATCGACCAGATCGCGCAACTGCGCGACTTGCAAACCGCTGAAGCCGCACGGATTGATGCGTGCGTACGGTTCCAGATCCATATCGATGTTCAAGCTCAAACCATGAAACGTACAGCCGCGACGCACGCGCATGCCGAGCGCGGCAATTTTGGCACCATCGCGACCTTTGCCTTCCGCGCCCTGCTGTCCTTGTAGATAAACGCCCGGTGCATCGGGTTTGGCAAAACTGTTCACACCGTATTGCGCCAACACCGCAATAATTGCATTTTCGATTGCATTCACCAGCGCGCGAATACCGATGCCGCGGCGACGTAAATCAATTAATAAATAGCCGACGATTTGACCCGGCCCATGATAGGTAACCTGGCCACCGCGATCGACCTGTATCACCGGAATATCGCCCGGCGCGAGCACATGCTCGGCCTTACCGGCCTGACCCTGCGTGAACACGCGCGGATGCTGCAAAAACCAGATCTCATCGGGCGTTTCGGCTGTACGCGTTTCGGTGAAATCGCGCATTGCATCCCAGCATTGTTGATAGTCGATCAAACCGAGCTTACGTATCCGCAGATTCATAGTGTTCTCGCTTTCATTCACAACACCGTGTGCACACGGCCCGATGCTTTCAAATCGTTGTACAGATTGCGCAATTGATCTTCGCCAGTGGCGATGATGGTGATGCGAACCGACAGATAGCGACCGCTGCTACTCGCGCGCACATCGATCAATTCGCGTTGCACGACATCGGCGTGCCGCTCGATCACTTCGATGACAAATTCGCGAAAGTCTTCCGCAGCATTGCCAACTACCTTGAGCGGATAGTCGCATGGAAAAATAATTTTCGGCGGTTCGATATCGGTCATCTCAGTTACCGGATTCATTTATTCAATGGACTTTTAACGGAGCTATTTATTCCGAGGAAAAATTCGCGCGAAACGCACGGTACCATTGCCATACCTGCTGAAATACTGGCCCCACTTCGCCGCTGCCCACGACATTGCCATCGAGCTGCACGACCGGCGCCATTTCACGCGTGGAACTGGTGATCCAGATTTCGCTCGCCGCGCGTAACGCGTCGAGCGTCAATGCTTCCTCGCGAAAAGCGATATTTTTTTGCCGCACCAGTTCGACGATTAAATCGCGGGTGATGCCGGCGAGAATGCATTGCGATTTCGGTGCGGTGTACAGCGTGCCGTCGTGCACGGCGAATACATTGCTGCTGGCGCCTTCGAGCACAATGCCATTGCGCAACAAGATCGCTTCGCGAGCGCCCGCGTCGAGCGCACGCTGCGTCATCAATACGCTGCCCAACAACGATGTGCTTTTGATATCGCAGCGCTGCCAGCGCAGATCATCGAGTGTAATGGCAGCGATCGATGGCGGAATTGCGGTTGGTATTGGCACCAGTACCCGGCTCATCGCAAATACTGTCGGCCTGCAGTGCTCGGGAAACCGATGCTCGCGTGTCGGCGCCACGCCGCGCGTGATCTGCAAATAAATACCTTGATCGCCACCGCCCTTTTCTCCATCAGAAGAGGCGGCAATCAGCTGCTCAAAAATATCGCACCATTGTGCACGTGTTAGCGGCTGCGGAATGCCGGTTTCGCGCAAGCTGTAATCGAGCCGATCGAGATGTTCGTCGACACGAAAACAGCGGCCGCCGAACACCGGAATCACTTCATACACACCGTCGCCGAATAAAAAGCCGCGGTCCATCACCGGCACGCGCGCCTGCTCGACCGGCAGATACTCGCCATTTAAATAGACCGTGCCCATGATGGCTCCGCTCTCCCCTTATCAGAGGGGATTAAAAATCAACTCAACAATTTGGTGAAGAACAACACCATCGCATCCCAGATACGATGGAAGATACCGCCTTTTTCCACCGTTTCCAGAGCGACTAATGGCGCTTTCATAATGGTCTCGCCGTCGAGTGTCACCAACATTTCGCCGACCGCTTGATTGGCCGCGATCGGGGCCTGCAAATACTTATCGATATTCATCGTCGCTTGAATCGCTTCGCGTTTGCCGCGCGGGTAGGTCAGAGCTATATCGCGATCGACGCCGAGTTTGATTTCATTGGTGCGGCCACCCCAAATGCGCGGATGCGCGACTTCGGCGCCAGCCTGATACACCTTGCTGGTTTCGAAATAGCGAAAGCCATACGCCAGCAGCTTTTCGGTTTCCTGCTCGCGCATATTGATGCTGTCGGCACCGAGTACCACTGTGATCAGCCGCATGCCATTGCGCAGTGCCGACGCCACCAGACAATACCCGGCCTCCTGCGTGTGGCCAGTCTTCAAACCATCGACGGTCGGATCGCGTCGCAGCAAACCGTTGCGGTTGTATTGGCGAATATTGTTGTAGGTGAATTCCTGCTCGTTATACAACGCATATTCTTTCGGAAATTTGATGATCGCCTGCGACAGCTTCGCCAGATCGCGCGCGGTGGTGTAGTGATTCGGATCGGGCAGACCGTGCGAATTCATGAAATGCGTATTGGTCATGCCGAGCTTTTGCGCGTGTTGATTCATCACATCGGCAAACGCGCTGTCGCTGCCGGCGAGATATTCGGCGACGGCGGTGGTGGCGTCGTTACCCGATGAGACGACAATGCCCTGATGCAGATCGTGCAGCTTCACCTGCGTGCCGACCTGAATGAACATCAGCGACGATTCTTTAAATTCGGGATTCTGTGTCCACGCGCTTTGGCTGATTGTCACCAGATCGTCATTGTGCACATGGCCTTGCTCGATTTCGTACGACAACACATAGCTGGTCATCAACTTGGTCAGGCTCGCCGGCGCGAGGCGATTATCGGCATTGCTCTCCGCGAGCACGCGACCGCTATCGGCATCGATCATGATGAAAGCTTTGGCGGCGATCGTCGGCGCCGACGGGGTGGCGCTCGGCGCCGGATTTAAAATCGGCTGCGGCAGTGGTTGCTGAGCGAACGAAACTGCGGACCAGCTCAACACGGCGCACAGAGCGAGAAACTTTTTCATTGATACTCCCATTGAAATGACAACCATTGGTATGGCGAATTAATTGCCGGCGCCGGACTCATCGAGCACGCGCGCCGCTTCACTGATATGCCGCGACAGAATGTGCTCGCGCACCTGCTCCGCCGTGGCGCGATCGAGCGGGCCGACGCGAACGCGGTATAAGACCGGAGTCGACTGGCTCGGTTTCACTTCGACCGGCTGCTGCAATTCGGACACTAGCCGACTACGCAGGTTATCGGCGCTCGGCTTGTGCGAGAACGCACCGGCCTGCACATAAAAACCGTTGCCCGCGACCGGCAGCGCATCCGGTGCATCGATATTCTTTACTTCTGTTCTAGTGGCTTCTGTTTTGGTTGTTTCTGTTCTTGCTGCTTCCGCGCGGGTGGTTTCGGACTGTGGCGCCGGCGTTGGCGTGCTCGCGGCTTTACCCGGTATGGGTGGCGGTGCCAACGGCGGGTTTACCGGCGGCGGTACCAGCTCGGGCTTGCGCGGCGGCCAATTATCCACATCGATCGCCGCCACTTCCACAAATGCGGTGCCTTTATCCGCATAACCGAGCTTTACGGCGGCGGCATACGACAGATCGATCAGCCGACTGCCGACAAACGGACCGCGATCGTTGACGCGCACTACCGCCTGCCGATTGTTTTCGAGGTTGGTGACCAGCACATAGGTCGGAATCGGCAGCGTCTTGTGCGCGGCAGTCATGCCATACAGATCGTACTCATCGCCGTTCGAGGTGCTCTGGCCGTGAAACTTGGTGCCGTACCACGACGCCATACCGGTGGCGCGATACCCTTTCGCCGACGGCAGCAGCACGTAGGTTTGACCGAGTACGGTGTAAGGGCTTTTATTGCCAGCCTTGGTGATCGGCTCGCGCTTCGGCACCGCATCCTGGATATCGGCGGGGTTCAATTTGCGCGCCGGCGCGCTGTCGCTGCGGCCCGGCGTATGGCCGCATGCTGTCAGCAGCGCGGCTGCCAGCGCCAACAGCGCGGCCCCCGGCAATCGTTTCTCGATCCATGCCACCGCTGTTAATGAGACCACTGTGAGCTGATCTCCTCGCTCAACTGCACCACTGCCATCGCATACAACTGACTGCGGTTGTAGCGCGTGATCACATAGAAATTATTCAGCGCCAGCCAATACTCATTGCCGCTGTCGCTGTCGAGCAGAAACAACGCCGCGCCAGTGTTATCGGGCAGCGCCGCCACGCTGGTGATGCCCTTGCGCTTGTACTCGGCCAGCGAGGTTTGCGGATCGAGCACTTCGCGCAACAAACCATCGGGCAGCGGTTCTTTTACCGCGGCCTTGACCACGATCGGGGCGCCGCGCTGCCAGCCAAACTCTTTCAGATAGTTGGCAACGCTGCCGATCGCATCATCGATATCGTTGACGATATCGATTTCGCCATCGTGATCGAAATCGACCGCGTATTTCCGATAGCTGCTCGGCATGAATTGGCCGAAACCCATCGCGCCGGCGTATGAACCGAGCAGGCGATCGGGCGGCAGCTTTTGTTCGCGCGCCATCAGCAGAAACTCTTCGAGCTGGCTGCGAAAGAAATCAGCGCGCGGCGGATAATCGAAACTCAGCGTCGCCAATGCATCGAGCACGCGGTAATTGCCGGTGTTGCGGCCGTAGCGCGTTTCCACCCCGAGAATCGCGACCACGATCGCCGCCGGCACGCCGGATTCGCGCTCGGCCCGCGCCAGCGTCACTGCGTGATCGCGCCAGAACGCGGCGCCTTGTTGAATGCGGTCGGCGGTAACGAAGAAGCGACGGTAATCCTTCCATGGCTTGGCCTTCTCGGCGGGGCGGGCAATGGCATCGAGCACCGATTGCTGCCGCTCAGCCTTGACCAGCAGCGCCATCACCTCATCGCGCTTGAAGCCGTGCTGTTTCACCATCGTCTCAACGAAGTCCTTCGCCAGTGGATGCTGGCTGTAATCGGCGAGCGCTGGTGTTGCCAGCAGCGCGCCAACGGCCATCCGCATTACCCAGCGCCGTGCACTTCGCATCGATTTATTCATTCCACACCATTATCCGATTGTTGTTTCGCGACCAACCGCCGATTCATTGCGACACGATGCGGCGCTCGCTGGCGATCGCCATCAACAGCCCAAACCCGGCGAACAATACCACCAGCGCGGTGCCGCCCTGACTGATCAGCGGCAGCGGCACCCCCACCACCGGCAGCAGCCCCGACACCATACCCATGTTGACGAATACGTAAACGAAAAACGTCAGCACCACCGAGCCCGCGAGCAGCCGTGCAAAGCAGTGCTGCGCATGCGCGGCGATCCACATGCCGCGCGCGATCAGCGCCATGTACAGCAGCAGCAGGAATAGCACGCCGCGCAGGCCCCACTCCTCCGACAACACCGCGATGATGAAATCGGTGTGACCTTCCGGCAGAAAATCGAGATGCGATTGCGTGCCGAGCAGCCAGCCCTTGCCAAAAAAGCCGCCGGAGCCAATGGCTGTTTTCGACTGAATGATGTTCCAGCCGGCGCCGAGCTTGTCCTCTTCCGGATCCAGTAGCGTCAGAATCCGTTTGCGCTGGTAGTCATGCAGCACGTATTCCCACAACGGATATGCCGCCGCGGCTGCTACGCCGATGGCGGTAGCGATGTAGCGCCAGCTCAGCCCGGCCAGCACCAGCACGAATGCGCCGGCAGCAGCGATCAAAATGGCGGTGCCCAAATCGGGCTGCTTGGCCACCACCAGCGCCGGCACGAAAACAATCGCCAGCGCCACCATGATGTGCCGGAACCGCGGCGGCAGCGCCCGCGAAGCGAGATACCAGGCCACCGCCATCGGGCCGGCGAGCTTCATGATTTCCGATGGCTGAAATTGAAACCCGCCGATGTTGAGCCAGCGCGTCGCGCCTTTCGCATGCGCGCCGAATATCGGCACCAGCAATAGCAGAAAGAAGCCGCCCATGTAGGCCAATGGCGCGAACCGCTTGACCCGCTCCAGATCGAGCTGCGCGATAAACAGCATCAGTGCATACGAAATCAGAAAGAAGCGCCCCTGCCGATAGACCGTGCCGATGCTGTGATCGCTCGCGCTGTACAGCACGATCAGGCCGAACGTGGTGAGCAGCAGCAATATCGCCAACAGGAACCAGTCGAGGTGCATCCGCTCCAGCAGGCTGCGCCGCCGCGACAGCTGCGCGGTACCGGCCGGCATCTGCCGGATGAATTCGCCGTATTTCAATGCTCTGATCCCGTCATTCGAGCGAGCCTCCATCCGCATCGCCAGCGGCGGCCGGAGCGGCCGGCTCAGCGCCGAGCAGATAGGCATCCGCGATCTTGCGCGCGATCGGCGCTGCCGCTGAGGCCCCGTGCTCGCCATTTTCGACCAGTATCGCGAGCGCGATCTGCGGGTCTTCCACCGGTGCAAACGCAATGAACCAGGCGTGGTCACGCCGGCGCAGCGCCACCTGCGACGCATCGTACTTGATGCCCTGCGCATAGCCGACCACCTGCGCGGTGCCCGTCTTGCCGGCCATGTGATATTGCATGCCTTTGCCGATACCTTTGGCGGTGCCGCGCTCGCCGTGCACCACTTCCTGCATGCCATCGATCACGACATTCCACCATTCGGCCGGCACATTCATATGCGTGGCCTCGGGTACCGGCACGTCGTGACCGGCGACACTTTTCACCAGGCGCGGCTCGAAGCGCTCGCCGCGGTTCGCCATCGTCGCGGTGGCGACGGCCAATTGCAGCGGTGTCACTGACACGTAGCCCTGGCCGATGCCGGTACTGAGTGTTTCACCCGGAAACCACGCCATTTTTTTGGTTTTTCGCTTCCAATCGCGGGATGGCATCACACCGCCACGCTCGTGGGTGTTATCGATGCCGGTCGGCGTGCCGAAACCGAATTGGGCGGCAAAATCGTGCAGGCGATCGATCGTCAGTTTGTGCGCAAGATCGTAGAAATACACATCGCACGATTGCGCAATCGCCTGCTTAATATCGACCGAGCCGTGCCCGCCTTTACGCCAGTCGCGGTATTGGCGGCTGTCGTTCGGCAGCTGATAGAAACCGGGATCGCTGATCCGCGTCGACGGTGTGACGACACCATTGACCAGGCCGGCCAGCGCAAAAAAGGGCTTCATCGTCGAACCGGGCGGATACGTACCCTGCAGCGCGCGGTTATACAACGGCATATCGGGCGAATCGCGCAGCGCGGCGTAATCCTTACCGCTGATGCCGGTGACGAACAGATTCGGATCGAAGCCCGGCGTGCTGACCAACGCGAGCACGCCGCCAGTTTTCGGATCGATCGCAACGATTGCACCGCGATTGGCACCGAGCGCGTCCTGCGCGATTTGCTGCAATTTCACATCGATATACAACCGCACATCTTCGCCGGCGACCGGCTCGCTGCGTTCGAGCACGCGCAGCACGCGGCCCCGCGCATTGGTTTCGACGTTTTGATAACCGACGCGCCCGTGCAGCGCATCTTCATAAAAACGCTCGACACCAATTTTGCCCATGTAATGCGTACCGCTGTAGTTCTGCACCTGTTCGACCGTGAACGATTTCAATTCTTTTTCGCTGATGCGGCCGACATAACCGAGCGCGTGCGCAAACAATTCAGCGTACGGATAACTGCGCACGAATTCTGCCTCGACCTCAACGCCGGGCAGGCGATAACGATTGATTGCGAGCACGGCAATCTGCTCTTCGGTCAGTCGAAATTTCACCGGCACCGACTGATAGGGATAACGGTCTTCTAGCCGCTCCATGAATTTATCGACATCGTCGTCATCGATCGGCACCAGCGAACGCAGCAACGCCAGCGTTTTATTCAAATCGCCGGCCTGCTCTTTGGTGATGGTTAAGTTGTAACTCGGCGTATTTTCCGCGAGCACGACGCCGTTGCGGTCATAGATCAAGCCGCGCTTCGGCGCGATCGGTTGCAACTGCACACGGTTGCGATCGGACTCAGTGCGATATTTTTCGTATTGATTGATTTGCAGATCGTAATAGCGATAGATCAACACGCCGAACAACAGCAGCACGACCACGGCGGCAACCATAATGCGCGCGGTGAAAATGCGCACTTCGCTGTAGGGGTCTTTGAGGGTGAGCCGTTCAGCCATGTCGAATTGTTAGGGCCTGTTAACGCTACGTCTTATCGAATTACCGATCCATCAGGCGCGATGGTACGGATGGTTATGGTTGATGCTCCAGGCGCGATACAGCTGCTCCGCCAGCACGATGCGCACCAATGGATGCGGCAGCGTCAACGCCGACAGCGACCAGCGCTGCTGCGCGCGCGCCAGGCAATTCGGCGCCAAGCCATCGGGGCCACCGACCAACAAGCTGATATTGTCGCCACGCAATTGCCATTGCGCGAGTTGTTCGGCGAGCTGCTCGGTCGACCACATTTTGCCCTGCACATCGAGCGCGATAACAAAATCACGCGGCGCAATCGCCGCTAACATCGCACTGCCTTCACTATCGATCGCACGCGCCACATCAGCATTTTTGCCGCGCTTACCGAGTGCAATTTCACGCACATCGAACTGCAATTCGGGCGGTAGCCGCTTACTGTATTCATCGATGCCCGCCATCACCCACGAGGGCATGCGGGTACCGACCGCGATTAACGAGATGCGCATGGAATGTGAGAATTCAAAATTTTAGATTTCGAATAACTGTGCTGGTTAACGTTCGCGCTTAGCGAGCACAGGCCAGCACGATCGCGACGCGTTACGGTTGCGACGGCGCAGCAGCTGCGGGCAGCGACCACATGCGCTCCAGATCATAAAAGGCGCGCGTTTCCGGCAGCATTACGTGCACGATCACATCGCCAAAATCGACCAGCACCCACTCGCCATCCTGCTGGCCTTCGACGCCGAGAATTTTCGCGCCGCGTTTTTTCGCTTCGAGTTCGGCGTTATCGGCCAGCGATTTCACGTGGCGATTCGATGTGCCACTGCAGAACACCATGTAATCGGCGACATTGGTGAGTTTGCGCACATCGAGCGTCACGATTTCACGCCCTTTCAAATCTTCGAGCGCGGCGATCACGATCTGTTTCAATTCATCGGCTGTCATGGTCGGAATTTTTTTCTCCTCAGAGTGGGACACGATATTGGTCAGAGTGGAACACGATACAGATCGTGCTCGCGGATAAATTGCCAGACCGAATCCGGCAATAAATAACGCGGCGATTTGCCATTGCGAATCAGCGTGCGAATCGCAGTGGCGGAAACTGGCAGCGGTGTTAATTCAACGACCGCAATCGCGCCGCAATCACTGGTACGCAATACGGCGGCTTCGACGCGATGATGTTGCAATAACTCGGCGACCTCACCACTCATCGGCAACGCTGCACCCGGACGCGCCACGACGACGATGTGCGCGACGTCGAGCAGCTCCCGCCAGCGATGCCATGTGTGTAATTCAGCGAATGCATCCGTACCGACGACGAGACTCAACGCGGTATTTGCGCCGAGTGTTTCACGCAGCGCGGTGAGCGTGTCAAACGTGTACGACGGGCCGCTGCGCTCCAGCTCGCAGGCGTCGGCAATCAAACCGGGCTCGTCGGCGAGCGCCAGCTTCAGCATCTGCAACCGCTGCGTTGCACTGGCAATGGGCTGCGCGCGATGCGGCGGTCGATGCGCGGGAATCAGTCGCAATTGATCGAGACCAAGCAGCTCGCGCAGCTCAACCGCGGAGCGCAGATGACCGCAATGCACCGGATCGAACGTGCCGCCCAGAATTGCGACGCGGGATAAACTCATTGGCGGATGTGACCATCGCCTAACACAACGAATTTCTGCGACGTCAGCCCTTCGAGGCCAACCGGGCCGCGCGCGTGAATCTTGTCGGTGGAAATACCGATTTCGGCGCCGAGGCCGTATTCGAAACCGTCGGCGAACCGCGTGGAGGCATTAATCATCACCGAGCTCGAATCAACTTCGCGCAGAAAACGGCGACCCCGCGTGTAATCCTCGGTGACGATACTGTCGGTGTGTTGCGAGCTGTAGGTGTTGATGTGATCGATCGCCTGATCGAGATCAGCGACAACGCGGATCGACAGAATCGGCGCCAGATATTCGGTACGCCAGTCTTCCTCGGTCGCGACTTTTGCATTGGGTATTAATTCGCGCGTGCGTTCGCAGCCGCGCAGCTCGACGCCTTTTTCGGTCAACGCCGCGGCGAGGCGCGGCAGAATTTGTGCGGCTACGCCCTGCGCGACCAGCAGCGTTTCCATCGTATTGCAGGTGCCGTAGCGCTGGGTTTTGGCGTTGATGGCGATGCGGAAGGCTTTTTCCAGATCGGCGCGATCGTCGATGTAGACATGGCAGATGCCATCGAGGTGCTTAATCACCGGCACGCGCGCGTCGCGCGAAATGCGTTCGATCAGGCCCTTGCCGCCGCGCGGCACGATTACATCGACAAATTCGGGCATGGTGATCAGCTCGCCGACCGCCGCGCGATCGGTGGTTTCGATCACCTGCACCGCGGTTTCCGGCAGGCCGGCCACCGCCAAGCCTTCGCGCAGGCATTTGGCGATGGCTTGATTGGAATGAATCGCTTCGGAGCCGCCACGCAGAATGGTCGCGTTGCCGGATTTAATACACAGACTCGCGGCCTCAACGGTTACGTTCGGGCGCGATTCGTAAATGATGCCGACCACACCGAGCGGTACGCGCATGCGTCCGACCTGAATGCCGCTCGGACGATAGACCAGATCGGTAATCGCACCGACCGGATCGGCCAGCGCGGCGACCTGCTGTAAACCTTCGATCATCGCGTCGATGCCCGTCGGTTTCAGTTCGAGCCGATCGAGCATCGCACTGTCTAGACCATTGGCAGCACCGCGTTGCATGTCTTCGCGGTTGGCGGCCAACAGCGTGTCGCGCTGCGCGGCAATGGCGTCGGCGGTAGCGAGCAGGGCGCGGTTTTTCACCGCAGTCTCGACCCGCGCCATGGTGCGGGACGCCTGCCGTGCGGCGCGACCGAGCGTCTGCATGTAGACCTTGATATCCATCGAAATCGGCTCGCGAATCAACTCAAAAGAATGCGGGCGGCGATTATACCGCAGACCGACGAGCCGCTTGTCGCGAAAAATCCGGAAAAATGGCGCTATTGCGGCGAACGCTGGCGGATCAGCCCTTCTTGGCTGATTGATGCGACCAGGATGCCAGCGCGCGTATAGACCCTGCCGAGACTGAAGCCACGCGCATTCGATGCCGACGGGCTTTCGGATTCGTATAACAACCAGTCGTCGATACGAAACGGACGGTGAAACCACATGCCGTGGTCGATGGTCGCGATCTGCAGGCCGGGCGTCATGATGCTGGTCGCATGCGGACGCAGCGCGGTGACGAGAATGTTGTGATCGGACGCGAAAGCCAGTAGTTGCTGGTGCAGCGCCAGATCGTCCGGCAGCGGCGCTGCGGCTTTAAGCCAGACATAGGTGCGCGGTTCATGCACCTGGGGATTTTTCAGATCGACCGGGTCGAGCGGAAAGTGCTCCACCGGCCAATCGGTGGGCGGCAGAATGCGGTCGGTCTCACCTTCCACCAATACCGCCGCGAATAATTCGGATTCGTTGCGCACTCCTTCTGGCCCCGGCACTGGCGGCATTGGTACTTGATGATCGAAGCCAGTTTCGATTTTCTGATACGACAACTGGCAACTGAAGATCGCGGCACCGTGCTGACGCGCAACGACGCGCCGCGTGATAAAACTTTTGCCCTCGCGAATCAGCTCCACATCGTAGATCACGGCACGCGCCGGATCGCCCGGACGCATGAAATACGCATGCATCGAATGCAGCACAAATTCGGGCTTGACCGTCTGCTGCGCCGCGCTCATCGCCTGCGACATCACCTGCCCGCCGTACAAACGAATGCGCGAACCCCAGTTGCCGTAACCGCGAAACAAGTTGTCGTCGAGCTGTTCCAGGCGATTTGCCGCGATGACATCTTCGAGAATCTTGCTCAAGGCCCACTCCTAAAAAACTATCGCAGCATGCTAGCCGTAACGCGCGCTGTCATGCGCGGCGGCGCTTCTTGGTGCCCTCGCGCGTCGCTATCTCCAACGTGCGTAAATAGGTGAGCTGCAGAATGCGTGCATCGGCGCTGGCGCGATGACGACCGAGCGCCAGCTCGACAACGATCTGCTGTTTCACTTCGATCCACAACTCAAGCTGGCGCTCGCTCAACAGCGCACGCAGCGTTTGCAACCGAAACCGTTGCACGATGCCGGCGCGATCGAATAACAGCGCCAGCCAGGTTTGATCGTTGCCCCAGGCATCCGAATAAACCGTCATGCCGCGCAGATAATCGTTGAGCGCAACCGCGACTTCACCGACATCAAGACCACGCAACAACAACTGGCCGCGCGCAATGCCGTGCAGGCGTTCGGCGTCAGCGTTCCATCCGTTCCAATCCGATTGCGGTTTGATCAACAGACAGCGGCTGCTGTAATCGGGCAGCACAAAGCCGACCTCGATCGGATAGCTACCCCCACCCAACGCGGATGCTTCGATATCCAGTATCGCCGGTATCATTGTTATTCCTCGCTTTCGTGGCGCGCGCCATCCTGGGCGAATAATGTTAATGAATTATGGAAATCCATTAAGCGCGACAGCATTCTCTTTCTATAACGCTGCATGGTGTTCTAATAACGCGTGAAACGATGTTTCAACAGCGCGAATGCGCCGCGCTATTCCCCGGTAATCTGATCGAGGATTAGCAACAAGCGGTCCAGCAAGCGCAACGGATCGAGCTCCGTGAGCAATATAAATTTTTCCGTCTCGGGCAGCGGCAATAATTGCGCAATCTGATTCGCCAAGCGCGTTGCATCCTGTGTTTCCGGCTCCACATTGAGGCGTGCGACCAACGGGTGTGCGATTAACTGGCGCAGCAGCGCGATCAATCCCTGCGCGCGCTCGGGCAGCGGCACCACAGTTTCGGGCGCGAGCAATTCGGCATCGCCCACTATCAAAAAATTTGACTGCTGCTCCGTCGCGAGCAATCGAAATTTGCATGTGCCTTCGATCGTAATCGCCAATTGCCCATTGTCGGTCGCATCCCAATCGACAACGCGCGCAAGACAGCCGACCGGTGCCAATTTCGGCATGGCATCCTCACCCGGCAAAATGACTTCGCGACCTTCGCGGATCCAGATAACGCCGAACTCGCGCTGCTGCTTCAAACTATCGCGCACTAGATCAAGATAGCGCGGCTCGAAGATCCGCAGCGGCATGCGGCCGTAGGGAAACAACACGGCACCGAGCGGAAATAACGGCACCTGTATCATGTTCAAGCTCCGCTAGCCGTTTCCGCTTCCAGCCACTGCATCAATTGCAGTGCCTGCGTGCGCGAATCGCCACAAAACTGCGGCTCGGCCTGAAAATCGGAACACACTTGCGGGCGCTCGGGCTGCCCGAAAATCCGACAGCGAAAATCATCGGCGAGTTGTACGCAACGCATGCCGGCCGGTTTGCCATTCGGCATACCGGGAATTGGCGAGCTAATACTGAGCGCGATACAGCATGCACCGCAACCGGCCCGGCAGGGCATGAAGGTGTCGCTCATCGTTAACTGATCAACCGAAAGTTGACGCCGTAGCGATACGCCACACCCTCGTTAACTTTGACGGCGCCGATAACGCCGGCGACGATCGAATAAATCGCCAGGATCGCGAGAATTAATAAACCCAATCCCATCGCCAACACCAAAATCCAACCGACGATCGCGAGCAAAAACATCGTGATTTGAAAATTAATCACCTCTTTTCCCTGCGCGCGTACGAACGGCAGCGCATCGCCCTTGATCAACCAGATCGCCAACGGCCCGAGTATGAGAATCGGCAAAAAAATCTGCGCGACTACGCTCAAATGACACAGCATCGCCCAGGTGCGCTCTTTTTTGCTCGGCAAAGTAGCGGGTAAAAATTCAGCGTCGTTGGTTTCCATCATTACGTCTCCTCTGCGGGATTTGTTGCACCCCAGCGTTTCATCAAATCGTGTTTCACGTTGAGTTGATCGAGCACACGCGCAACGACGAAATCGATCAATTGCGCAATCGTCTGCGGGCGCTGATAAAAACCGGGGCTCGCCGGCAGCACGATCGCGCCCATGCGCGTCAGTGTCAGCATATTTTCCAAATGAATTTGCGAATACGGTGTTTCGCGCGGCACCAGAATTAATTGTCGACGCTCTTTGAGCGCGACATCGGCAGCGCGTTCGATCAGATTATTGCTGGCGCCGTGCGCAATCGCCGACAACGTGCCAGTGCTGCACGGGCAGACCACCATGCTCGCCGGCGCACTCGATCCCGATGCCACCGGCGCAAACCAATCGTCGCGCGCAAATACGTTCAGTTGACCTGATTTCGCGCCGAAACGTTCGCCGAAAAATTGCGGCCATTGCGCAAATTCGGGCAATGCCAGATCGGTTTCGGTATCGATCACCACCTGCGCCGCATTCGAAATCAATAAATACACACGGCAATTCGCGGTGAGCAAGCGTTCGAGCAGGCGCAAACCGTACTGCGCGCCGGATGCGCCGGTGATCGCGAGCGTGATGGTGCGGGGAAATTCCGGTTGTTGATTCATGCGAACCCGTTAGCTCTGTGCCACTCGATCCGCCGCTCCGCTGTGTCACTTGCTGCGACATGCCGTATTTTTTTTAAAAGAATTGGCATCCATGTAGGCTCGCGGTCAGCATCCATGCTGCCCACGGTCGCTGCAAGTGAGACAGCAGATCGGCTCGTTTCAGTGAATAGCATTACTGTTGCTGAAACCGCTGCTGCAAGGCCGCCACCAATTTTTTATGGATACCACCGAAGCCGCCATTACTCATGATCACCACATGCTCACCGCCGCTGAGCTGCCGTGTTAGATCAGCAACAATGCGCTCGATGCTGTCGGCAATTTCCGCCGGTGTCGTGCTCGCCGCGATCACCGGCTGCAATGACCAGTCGAGCCCTGGCGGTTGATACCAGATCACACGATCGGCGCTGTCGGTGGCCGGCGCCAAGCGTTGCAGATGTACACCCAATCGCATTGTGTTCGAGCGCGGCTCGATCACCGCAATAATGCGTTGCTGGCCAACGCGCGCGCGCAAGCCTTCGAGCGTGGTCGCAATGGCAGTCGGATGATGCGCAAAATCGTCGTAAACATGAACGCCGTTAACATCGGCGAGCAATTCCATGCGCCGCTTCACGCCGGCGAAATCAGCGCACGCGGTAATCGCATCGGCCGCACGCACGCCGACGTGATGCGCGGCGGCAATCGCACTCAATGCATTTTGCACGTTGTGCAGACCGGTCTGATTCCAGTTGACGCGGCCGCGCAGTTCGCCGTGCTGCAATACGTCGAAACTGCTGCCGTCGTCACTGCACAACCGCGCCTGCCATTCGACGCCCGTTTCGAGACCCGTGGTGGCGCGCTCGGACCAGCAACCCATTTCTAACACTTCACTTAAAGCGCGATCGGCGGCCGGATAAATAATGCGGCCACTCGCTGGGATCGTTCGCACCAGATGATGAAATTGACGCTGAATCGCAGCGAGATCGGGGAAAATATCGGCGTGGTCAAACTCCAAATTGTTCAGCACCGCAGTGCGGGGCCGATAGTGCACGAACTTCGAGCGCTTATCGAAAAAAGCGCAGTCGTATTCGTCGGCTTCGATGACGAAAAAATTGCTGTCGGTGAGACGCGCCGAGACATCGAAATTTTCCGGCACGCCACCGATTAGATAACCGGGGTTGTAGCCGTTCGCTTCCAACAGCCATGCCAGCAAACTGCTAGTGGTGGTTTTGCCGTGCGTGCCAGCGCAAGCGAGTACCCAGCGCTGCTGCAGGACCTGATCGCATAACCACTGCGGGCCGGAGGTGTACGGCAAACCGCGTTCAAGCACATATTCGACCGCGCTATTGCCGCGCGACAGGGCGTTGCCGATGATGACGAGATCGGGAGCGGGATCGAGGTGTTGTGGCAGATAACCTTCGCACAGCTGAATGCCCTGCGCTTCGAGCTGTGTGCTCATCGGCGGATACACACCGGCATCGGACCCGGTAACGCGGTGGCCGAGCTGGCGCGCAATCAGCGCCAAGCTGCCCATAAACGTGCCGCAAATACCAAGAATGTGAATATGCATGAACCGCCCCTGCTGCCGTGAAAACGCGGTCGGGATAGTATCAACGTAGGTGGGAGATAGCACCACCGCCGCGCGGGCGCTGCAGCGCGTCTCAGCGGTTGGCGTCGCTCACGAATTCGAGCGCAACACCATCCTCATCGATGCGAATGATGCGCATCGGCACCACCGGTGCTGCCTCGCCGGGCAGACCCTGGACCTGAACCTCGATAATTTCTCCCACTTCGGGCAGGCGAATATTGTGGCCGAGAATGAATGCACCCCCTTCCGAAATATCGCGCGTATGCGCGGTTTGCTCACCCACTTCCGGATGATTCAACTTCACCTCGGCGCGCAAACGAGTGCGGGGAAAACGACGGCTATTCTCAAAACTCACAACGGATCCTCGGTTTTATTCTCCGCCATTGAGCCTAGCACAGCAGTTGTGGCTGTCGCTCAAACGGACGTTTCGAAACAGGCGCAACCGTCGCTATAATCCGGCCTGCTTTTTCACGTCAATCATTCACTCACCCATCAAGGGCCTACTCATGAGCTTCGATAAAATCCCCGCCGGCAAAGACCTTCCGAACGACATTTACGTCGCGATCGAAATCCCTGCGAATAGCACGCCGATCAAATATGAAATCGATAAAGATGCCGATGCGCTGTTTGTCGATCGCTTCATGGCGACACCGATGTTTTACCCGGCCAATTATGGCTTTATCCCGCAAACGCTCGGCGACGACGGCGATCCGCTCGATGTGTTGGTTATTACCCCGTATCCGGTAGTGCCGGGTTCGGTGATTCGCGCGCGTCCAGTTGGCGTTTTAAACATGAGCGACGAAGCCGGTCAGGACGCGAAAGTCGTGGCCGTACCGCACGACAAACTGACCGTACTGTACAAACACGTGAAGGAATACACCGATCTGCCGGAATTGCTGTTGAAGCAAATCCAGCACTTTTTTGAGAACTATAAAGATCTCGAACCGGGCAAATGGGTGAAAGTGGATAGCTGGCAAGGCGCCGACGCCGCGCGCGAAGCGATTATCAAAGCGGCCGCAGCCTACAAAAAATAAGCGACATCAATAATAAAAATGCCGCGCAATTGCGCGGCATTTTTATTGCTGCCGATCTGCTAGTCCTGAGCGGGTTTTGCCGCGAGCAGTTGTTTATACAGCTTGGTATTTTTACGAATCACTTTGTGTTTCGCATATGCATCGACCGCTTTGCGCCATGCAGCCTGGCTACCGTGCGCATTCACCGAGAAACTGGTGCAAACGATTTTTTGCTCAAGCTCGGACGCAATACCCAATTGGAAGATCGGCGTTACCGCGCCGCTCTTCTCGGTCTTCATCAAATAGCTGATGCCGCGAATGGTGCCGTCATCGTTGAAACAGCGATCGGCCTTATGATGCTCGCGTTTTTTTGTTTGCAGCGCTGCCAATTCGGCATCGCGCCGAAACGCCGCCTGCTCGACGCTCTTACGCGCACGCGCGTGCAGTCGCTCGCCGCCTTCCTTCAGCGAAAAATATTCTTGATACAGCGTGCCGTCGACAGTGCGACGCACTCGAAAGCCGTAGAAGGCCTCGTTATCGATTAATTTGACGCTCACGTTTCACTCCGGAAATTTATCGCCTGCATCGTTTGTTATGTGGCAGGCGCCGTCCCTGAACAAATGTACCTGCAGCGACCATTCCGTGATGTCGTGCAGTACAGATAGAGATTTATGTAATTACCGACCGCGCTTTTTTTATCTTTTTTAGGCCCCGGGCGCGGCGCTAAATGTAGCGGATAAACATTGAACAGTTCAACTTCTGTACTCATTTCTGCACATTAGTTTTTGCGCGTCCATTTCTGTCCCAACTAATTGCTATGCACGAGGCTCTAAGTGCTCGGTTTTGTAACGCACTCGCGCGCGGGGAGAACTGCGTTAGCCCTCCTCGACCTGCTGATCCATATCGAATGCGGGCGCCGCTTCATGCGGCTTGCCCACCACCCGCGCCGGCACACCAGCGACGGTGGATAGCGGTGGCACGTCGTCAAGCACCACGCTGCCCGCGGCGATTTTCGCACCGGCGCCCACATCGATCGGGCCGAGCAGCTTGGCGCCGCTCGCGATCAACACACCATCGTGCACGAGGGGATGGCGCCGGATCGGATCGGTACCACAGCCACCGAGCGTCACCGCATGCAGCATCGAGATGTTATTGCCGAGCACCGCGGTTTCGCCGATAACAACGCCAGTGCCATGATCGACCATCAGGCCCGAGCCGATCTGCGCCGCGGGATGAATATCGACATCGAACACACTGGCGATGCGATTTTGCATGAACAGCGCGAGCGAACGACGCTGCTGCACCCACAGCCAATGCGCAATGCGATACGCCTGCACCGCATGAAATCCCTTGAAGTGCAGCAATGGCATGGAGTAACGCTGGCACGCGGGATCGCGGTCGTAATGCGCCAGACAATCGGCGGCGGCGTCTTCGATCAATACCGGTTCAGCGGTGTAAGCCTCATCGCAGACCTGTCGCAGCAACATCGCCGGCACATCGCGATCGCCCAACTTACTCGCGATCAAAAATGCCAGCGCCGATGCCAGCGAATCGTGATGCAGCAGATTGGCGTGATAAAAACTGGCCAGCAGCGGCTCACTGTTGACCAGCTGCCGCCCTTCGGCGCGAATCTGCTGCCACAACCACTGCGCATCGCGCGGGCCACCCTTCAAGGTCATATCAACGACTCTTCATTCAGTTGTTCGATAATTTGCCGGCGAATGGCGCCGGATATTGCGCTTCGGGCACCCAGATAAAACGTTCGAAGATGGTTTGCCAATGGGCCGCAATCGTAGCGCGCAGTGCCAATGTCGGCGAATCGAGTGCTCGCCACAGCGCATCGGGCTGCAATTGTCGCTGATAACGCAGCGCCAGCGGCGCGTAACTCAAATGCCAACGCTCGGGCGCAACACCGCCGCGATCTTCGCTATAGGGCCGAAAAAAGCCCTGGGCAGCGTCAGCCGCGATGCGCTCGTCCAACCATTGATGCAAGGCGCCAAATAAACCATCGGCTTCCTCGGCCGTCAGCTGCAACTGATAGTCTTGGGGCAGCGCGAGGCGGTCATACACATCGATGTCGGTACCCCAATGATGCCGCGATGCGCCGGGTAACGCCGACCAACGCAGAATGGCCTGCACCTTTTCCCAATCGCTGCATCCGCTCAGATCGAGTGGCTGGCCGCGATCGTCGAGCACGGGGCGAATGCCCGCGGCTTTTTCATTCCAGATTTGTAACTGCCGCTGGTAGTTGCGGTAGCCGCTGGCAATCATCAACTCAAAACCGGCAGTGCGGGCCGCGTCGACGAGCCGGCACCATGGCGCCACTACCTCGCGGTGCAGCGGACGCTCCAGACTGGCGTGATCGATAAAATTATCGTCGCGGCCCACGGCAACATCGGAAGTCAGCAACGGAATACTGTGCATAGGGCGCTCAGAGAACAAAATTATTCATTTTTAGCGATTCCAGCGAATTAGCAATTGAGCATATCCAGTTAAATTGATATAAAAATCCACCAAACCCATAAAAAACCAAGAATAGGAACACTAGGGATTATGGAAGGCGATTTGCTGGCATTGAAGAATCTGGGTATCACGTCTGTCAACTGGTTGCACGCGATCGGTGTTCACAACCGCGCTGAACTGGAACAAATCGGCGCCGTGCAGGCCTATAACCGCATACGCGAACGCGGTATCAGGGTCTCTAAAGTCTTGCTGTATGCACTCGCCGCGGGGTTGCGCGATCTGCATTGGAGCGAGTTGGACACCCACGAAAAACAACGGCTGGTGGCACTCGCCGATCAGCAGTTCGCCGCCGTCGATCAGGCTGACTGTTGATCCAATTGCTCGCCGTCGATTCTCACTGTAAAAGAATGTTGAGCATCATCGAGTACGAGCAATGTCGGCTGAATCTCTCATCAAAACCCTTCCCCGCAAAAAGATTGGTATCGCGCTCGGCGCCGGTTCGGCGCGGGGGATAGCGCATATCGGCGTGCTGCAGGGATTGATCGACATGGGCATCGAACCCGATGTGGTCTGCGGCTCGTCGATGGGCGCGCTGGTTGGCGCCGCTTATGTCTCCGGCCATCTCGATGCGCTCGGTACCTGGGTCAGCCAGCTCAGCACGCGCGATATGTTGCGTTTCATCGGCATTCGTCTGCTAGCACAGGGCGGCGTGGCCGAGGCGACCGCATTGATCGCTCATCTCAGTGCAAGTTTTGGCAACCCCGACATCAAAACACTGGCGAAAGCATTTGCCGCGATCGCTACTGATTTATATGCGGGACGCGAAGTCTGGCTTGAACAGGGCCCGCTGTGGGATGCCGTGCGTGCGTCGATCGCGATTCCCGGCATGTTGACACCGGTCCGCTCGGAGGGGCGCTGGTTGGTCGATGGCGCCCTAGTGAACCCGGTGCCGGTCTCGGTGTGCCGGGCACTCGGCGCCGATTTCGTCATCGCCGTCAATCCGAGCACCCTGATGCGTCGCAGCACACAGCAGGTGCAGTTGGCCACCGACGAAACCGATGTCGAGTTAGAAACCGACGACAGCGAGCCGCCACCGAACTTCAACCTGCTCGGCCGGTTAGGCAGCGCATTGCGCGGCGCCACCAGCCCGATCACGCAGCTGTGGCGAGGTGGCGAGGGGCCGCGCACGCTTGAAGTGATGCAAGGGGCCATTACCATCATGCAGGATCGTATTACACGCAGCCGCCTCGCTGGCGATCCGCCCGATGTCATGCTGCTGCCGCACGTCAATCATATCGGTCTGCTCGAATACCATCGCGCCGCCGAAGCCATCAACGCCGGGCGCACCTGCGTCGAACATAACGCCGAAACGATTCGCAATGCGCTGGAGTTTCACACCCAATGACCGCGCTGTGCCGTACCGAGGACCTCGCCGAAAATCAGGCCAAGGGTTTTGAACTCGGCAACGACAGCGTGTTCGCGATCAAACGCGATGGGCAGATTTATGTGTATCGCAACAGCTGCCCGCATCGCGGCGTCGAGCTGAACTGGCTCGAGGATCAGTTTCTCGATAGCGATGACGCGCTGATCCAGTGTGCGACCCACGGTGCGCTGTTTGTGGTGGAGACCGGCGAATGCATTTTTGGCCCGTGTCGCGGTCAGTATCTGCAGCCGGTCGCGTTTCACATCGAGCAGGGCATCGTGCAACTGCTGCCATAACGGAGAGCCAGCTGTGCGTATATTTGCGCACTGTGCCCTGCCCGAAAATTGGTCTACCATCCCTTGACTAGCTTCTCCAGCTATTTCCGCTGCATCAAGAGATCCATCCGCATGTCTACTCCCGCAAAATCCGCAATTTCTGCCAAGCCACCCATCATGTGGCTTCCCGCTGTGGTATTGACCGCCACCTTTATCGTGTCGATCACCGTAGTGCCTTGGTACGGCCTGACGCACGGCTTCACCTGGGGCAACTGGCTCGCGTTCGTGCTGATTCTGGGCTGCAACGGTTTATCGATCACGGCCGGTTATCACCGGTTGTTCGCGCATAACACGTACAAGGCACATGCATTGTTGCGCTGGTTTTATGCGCTGTTTGGCGCCAGCGCCACGCAAAACAGTATTCTGGTATGGGCGTCCGGTCATCGCCGCCATCACCGCCATGTCGACGATAACGACGCCGATCCGTATTCGGCCAATCGCGGGTTATGGTTCTCGCATATCGGCTGGATGCTGCGCGACTACCCCACCGGCAAAATCGATTTCAGCAACGTACCCGATCTCCAGCGTGATCCGATTATCGCGTTCCAGCACCGCTACTACGCGCCGCTGGCGGTCGGTATGAACCTCGCGCCGCCGCTGCTGCTGGGCGCGCTGACCGGCGATTACTGGGGCTATCTGCTGGCAGCCGGCTTTCTGCGGCTGGTGGTCAATCACCATGTCACGTTCTTTATCAACTCACTCGCGCATTACTGGGGCAAGCAGCCGTATACCGACGAAAACACCGCGCGCGACAATTTCTGGCTGGCGCTGGTGACGTATGGCGAGGGCTATCACAACTTCCATCACCTGTTTCAGAATGACTATCGCAATGGCGTGCGCTGGTGGCAGTTCGATCCGACCAAATGGCTGATCAATGTCGCACGCTGGTGCGGCTTGGCGAGCGAGCTGAACCGCGTGCCCGATTTCAAGATTCAGAAAGCGCTGCTCGATATGCAGTTCAAGCGCGCGCAGACACGACTGGCGCAGGCCGGCAACGCCGAGATCTGGCGCGAGCATCTGGAACGCGAGTACCAGCACTTTCTGGAATCGCTGCACGAGTGGAATTCACTGCGGCAGCAATGGTATGAACAAAAACGGTCGCAATTCGTGGAAAAAACCGCGGAACTGCAGCAAAGGTGGCGACAGACGACGATCAGTTCGCGCCTGCAGGAGCTGGAATACGCGCTCAAACTGCAGCGCAAACGCCTGCATTATCTGACGCTGCAATTTGGGTAACGGCACTGCCTCTACCCAAACACTGTAAAAATCCTGAAAAAAATACCGACGCCGCGAAAAAACTCGCAGCGTCGGTTAAGTTTTTGGCGGCGATCGCTTAGTATGCTCGCGGCTCCGACCCGCCCACCGCGCGGTCTCCGGGCTTCCCAAGCCTGACTTTCAAATACCCACATCGAGACCGTGCATGGCAGACGTGCAATTTTCCGTAGTGATTCCGGTCAAGGATGAAGGCGCGAATATCCGTGCGTTACTCGACGAAATTCGCGGCGCCGTGGCACCGCTCGCCAGCGTCTACGAAGTTCTCGTGGTCGACGACGGCAGCACTGACAATACGCTCGAGGTACTACGCACCCTCAAGCGCGAGCTGGCGGCTGACACGCTGCCGTTGGTGATCGTGCGCAATCCGCACAACCTGGGACAAAGCACGTCGCTGCTAATGGGCGCGCGCCAAGCCCGCTTTCCCTGGATCGTCACGCTCGACGGCGACGGCCAGAACGATCCCGCCGACATTCCCAAATTACTCGCTCGCGCCGCGGCGGACCCGACGGTCGCACTGGTCGCTGGCCAGCGCACCAAACGTCGCGATAGCTTCAACAAACGCATCGCTTCGCGCATCGCCAACCGCATTCGCGGCGCCTTGCTGCGCGACGGCACGCCCGACACCGGCTGCGGCCTGAAGCTGATTCGCCGCGACGTGCTGTTAGCGCTGCCGTATTTCAACCATATGCATCGCTACCTGCCGGCCTTGGTACGCCGCCATCGCGGCCGCGTCGAGCTGGTCGGCGTCAATCATCGTCATCGCACCGAAGGTCACTCGAAATACGGCACGCTCGATCGGCTGTGGGTCGGCATCTGGGATTTGCTCGGTGTGATGTGGCTAATGCGCCGTAACCGGCTGCCCGAACAGGCACCCACCGTCGAGTAAAACGCGCCGGCGGCGCGATGAATAACAGAGAACAAAATAATGAATGAAGTATTGCTACAGGCATTCGGCCTGACCATCACACCGTGGAAACTGATCGGCTATGTCGGCGTCGCGCTGTTCGCGGGGCGCTGGTTCGTACAAGTGGTGGCGTCGCGTCGCAAAGGGCGGCCGGTGGTGCCGCGCGCGTTCTGGTACATGAGCATTTCCGGCAGCTTGCTGCTGTTGTCCTACTTCATCTTCGGCAAGAACGATTCGGTCGGCATTCTTTCGAATCTATTCCCGTTTGCAGTCGCGCTGTACAACCTGCGGCTCGACTTCAAAACCTCAGCCACGCGGGCCTGACATGATAGTGAGTGCCAACCGTCACCGCTGGCTGATCGTCGCCCTGGCGGCGTTGATTCTCGGCTCGGCGCTCGGCCAGCGCCTGCCCTGGCATATCGACGAAGTGCGCTTTGTCGGCGTTGCGCTAGAGATGCTGCAGAGCGGCCAATGGTGGGTGCCGCACCGCGCTGGGGAAATTTACGCCGACAAACCGCCGATTTTTTTCTGGACGATGGCCGCCGCGATCAAACTGATCGGCTCGGTGCGCTGGGCGTTTCCGCTCCCGGCTTTGCTCGCCAGCGGTGCCGCGCTGCTGTTGATTTACGATCTGGGATCGCGGTTATGGAACCGGCGCGTCGGGTTATGCGCTGCGGTGTTACTGCTGTGCTGTTATCAGTTTTGGCGCCTCGCCACGTACGCCCATATCGATGGCTTTCTGGTCGGATGGACGACGCTCGGGCTCTATGGGTTCACCCGCCATCTACTGTCGGGACGCGATCAGCGCTGGTTTTATCTGGCGTTCGCGGCGCTGGCGGTCGGCATCTTGAGCAAGGGCGTCGGCTTTCTGCCAGTGTTGATTGCGCTGCCGTACGCAGTGGCGCGCTGGCGCGGTGCGACGCTGGCGGCCGCTCCCGCCCGGCAATGGCTGTTCGGGGTCGCAATATTGCTCGGGCTGCTGCTGTGTTGGCTGGTGCCGCTGTTGATCTTTGCGCGCAGCGATGCCGAAATTCAGGCATATCTGCATGAAATCCTGTTTCACCAGACCGCCAAACGCTACACCGACGCATGGCAGCACCGCGAGCCGGTGTGGTTTTTTCTCGCGCAAATTCCGAAATATTGGGCACCGCTGAGCCTGCTGTTGCCGTGGCTGGTGCCGATCTGGTGGCAACGGTTACGCCGCAACGATAGCCGTTACGTGCTGCTACTCGGTTGGGCGGCGCTGGTCCTGCTGTTTTTCTCGCTCTCCTCAGGTAAGCGCGAGCTGTACATGCTGCCCGCCTTGCCGGCCGTCGCGCTCGCCGCCGCGGCGCCGCTGCAATTGCTGTTGCGCAAGCGCTGGATGCAGCGACTGATTATCGGCGTGAGCGTATTTCTCATCGTGGTGGCATTCGCGGTCGGCGCAATCCGCATCGGTGGCGTGTTACCAAAATCGTCGCTGATGCAATGGCCGGTCGCGGCCGGTTATGTGCTATTCGCCGGCGGCGTGCTCGCGCTGCTCGGCATGGTGTTATTGCGACGCCGCCACGCCGCCGTACGTTGGCTGGCCGTCTACGTCATCTTGATTGCGTGCTATCAGCGCGGGTTGCTGCCGTTGGCCGACGCGGTGGAATCGGGCCAACCGGCGATGGCAGCGTTGAGCCAGGCGGCGGCACCGGCGGCGCTGGCATTGATCGATTGGGACGAGCGCGAATGGCTGTATAGCGAAACGCCGCTGTTGCACAACGGCATTCGCAGCGCCAACGACACCGATCTGTGCAGCACGGCGGCGGTGCCGATGCAATGGGTATTGAATACTGAGACCGCAGCGCGCCTGCATTTGCCTATCGAGCCGGCATTCGCGATTCAGCCGCACGATGTGTACGTCGTGCTTACGCCGCAGCAGTCAGGGGTACCCTGCACAAAGCACACACCGTTCCGGTACCGCTTTGAATGGAACGCGGCATCGCGGCAACGATTGGCACGCTGATCCATCGGCGCGCAAGTGCAGCGATTTACCGCTATTTTTATTGCACTTGTCGCTGCGGCGGTTATCGGTTAGGTTCGCCGCGGCTCAGCGTCTCGATGCTGCATTGGTAATCGATCTGGCCCCATACGTACATTGATATCGGCGATGCAGCGGCATCGCACAAAATAATTATTAAAAATTAAAACAAGATACTGGGAGAGACTGCGATGAACGATGTTTATCAATTTCAGGCCACCACTATTAACGGCAATAACGTAGCGCTCAGCGATTATCGCGGCAGCGTCTTGCTGATCGTCAATACCGCGAGCAAATGCGGTTTTACACCGCAATTCGAAGGCCTCGAAAAACTTCACGAAAAATATGCGGCGCAAGGCCTCGCGATTCTCGGCTTTCCCTGCAATCAATTCGGCAAGCAAGATCCCGGCAGCAACGGCGAAATCGCCGAATTCTGCCAGCTCAACTACGGCGTCAGTTTTCCGATGTTTGCGAAAATCGATGTCAACGGCGACGCCACGCATCCGCTGTTTCAACATTTGAAAAAAACCGCGCCGGGCATTTTCGGCACCGAAAAAATCAAATGGAACTTCACTAAATTTTTGATCGGTCGCGATGGCGAAGTACTTGCCCGCTTCGCGCCAGCAACCCCACCGGAACGGATCGAAGCAGCCATCGTTAACGCCCTGGGCTGATCGATGCAACGATTACTCCCCTTCTCGACGATGCGTCTGCTGCCGCTGATATTTTTGGTGGCGGCAACACTGCTCGTAGTCAGTTTCGGCGCTGCGGTAGCGACGCGCTACTGGCTGGTATTGCCGAAGCTGCGCGAGCTGGAAGCGATATCGGATCGCAAGGATCTGCGCCGCGTGATGTTGGCGATCGACGCAAAAAAATTACAGCTGAGCACACTCGCGTATCAAAACGCTGTCTGGAACGATATGTATCGGCAAGCGGAGAATGTCGATCCAGCGTTTTTCGATGTTGTATTTCCGGTCGACATGATGATCAACCTGAATATCGACATGGTGGCGCTATTCGATGCCAAGAAAAATTTAATCGACCATCGTGTCGTCGATGAACAACAAGCGGCCTATGGCAATGCTGCAGTGCCGATCGACGCTATCCGCCCCTATCTCGTCGATCTCAACAAAGTGCATGATCGCGCACCGATTTTCGACAGCGGTTATTTGCTCAGCGCACACGGTCCACTGCTCTATGCAACGGCGAGCGTGATGCGCAGCGATGCGACTGGCACACCGCATGGCAATTTATTTTACGCCACCGATATTGACGACGAATTTCTGCATGAAATCGAGGAAAGCGCGCAAATACATATTGCGCTCGCGCCATTCCAGTCGCGCGATGCCGCACTGCTGCGTCTCGCGCCCGAACAAATCTATCGCGATCGCCACGATCGCTTATCGTGGGTGCTAACCGATAATTTGCGACGCCCCATTGTCAAGTTGACGTTGACGTTGCCGCAGCGCGATTTCGATGTCGATTTGTGGTCGCTGCCGTTACTGGTATCACTGATCGCCAGCGCGATCGGCGCAATTTTAATGGTGTTTATTTTTCAGCGCGCATTGGTTACACCGCTGTTTGGTATCGGCGCCTATTTACGTCATGTACGCACGCATAACGATTACTCGCAGCGTTTGAACAGCACGTTAAACAACGAATTGGGTGATGTGAGCCGCGACATCGATGCGCTGGTGCGTCATGTGCAAATTCAGCAGGATCAATTGCTCACGCAAGCAACCGAAATGCAGGCACTGTCGTTCCAGGATGGTTTGACGAATCTCGCCAATCGCCGGCGTTTCGATCAAGCCTTAGCGGATAACTGGGTGCACGCACAACGCTCGCATAGTCCGCTCGCATTGATCATGCTCGATGTCGATTATTTTAAAAATTACAACGATCACTACGGCCATCAGCTCGGCGACGAAGCACTCAAACGTGTCGCCACTATTTTGCGGCGGGTGATTGCACGGCAATCGGATTTAGCGGCGCGCTACGGCGGCGAAGAATTTGCGATTCTGCTGCCCGACACGCACGAACACAGCGCGGTGCGTATTGCCGAACGCGTGCAACAAGAACTGCGTGCGGTGAATATCGCACATGATCGCTCGCCGATAGGCCGCCGCCTGACGATCAGCATCGGCGTCGCCGCCATGGTGCCGGATCTCGATCACACGCCGCGCGATTTGATTCATGCCGCGGATACCGCGCTGTACAGCGCGAAAGCCGGTGGACGCAACCGCATCATGCTGGCATCGGAACTGCCGGAGTAAATCCCCCTTTTATCAAAGCGGAGGATTTACCACTTCCAACGCTAATTTTTTTGCCGCCGCGAAATCGGTTTTACCGCTACCGAGTTTGGGCACTTCAGCGATGAGCCCGATCGCCGCAGGAATCATCATTGGATTTAATTGCGCCGCCAGCAATTGTTTGCGGATGTCATCAGCACCAATATTCGTTGCGATCAGAGCGATAATTTTTTCGCCCTTCTTATCATCGGGTAAAGCGACCGCGACCAATTCGAGTTCCGGCTGCGCTAGTACTGTACGCAATTTTTCCTCCACCACACTGAGACTGATCATCTCGCCGCCGATTTTTGCAAACCGCGAATAGCGATCGACAATCGTGAGAAAACCATCGGCGTCGAGATGACCTTTATCGCCGGTTTTGTACCAGCGTACGCCATCGAGTTCGACAATTGCGCGCGCGGTGCGCTCATCGTCGCGCAAATAACCTTGCATCACCTGACAGCCGCCAATCAGAATCAAGCCATCGACTCCGGTCGGTAATTCCTCCAGCGTTTCCGGATCGACAATTTTGCAACTCGACCCCGGCAGCGGCATGCCCACGGTGCCGTGTTTGCCGCCGACCTGTACCTGCCAATATTGAGTATCGAGTTGGTCCGGTAAATTAACGCTCGCGACCGGTGTCGTTTCGGTGGCGCCATAACCTTCGTAAATATCTTTATTGAATTTCAACTGGAACTGCGTGCGCACATCATCGCTGAGTTTTTCCGCACCCGCGATCACGACGCGCAATGAGCGCAACATCAACGGGTGCACGCGCGGATGTTTGGCGTAAAGCCGCAAAAATGTCGCAGTGCCGCACAATACCGTCGCGCGATATTCGGCGATCGCTTTCGCGACACCGAGCGCATCAGTAGGATCGGCGTGGCACACCAGCGGCACCGATTCGAGCAGCGGCATAAATGTCGTCGCCGTTAAACCGAATGCATGAAACAGCGGCAGCGATGCGATCACCACATCGTCATCTTCAATATTCAGCACATCGGCAATCTGCCGCACATTCGCGAGCACGTTGCGATGACTCAGCATGACGCCTTTTGGCAACCCCTCTGAACCGCTCGAAAATAAAATGACCGCGGTTTCATCGGCGCGCATCGGTGCGATAAATAATTTTTTAAGCAACGCGGTAGGTAACGCTTGCGCCAACAACCAACGCAACACCAATTCAGGGCGTGGAATTTGCGCGTGTAAATCTTCGAGCATGACCAGTTTGACCTGCTCGAAACAGGGCAGCAGCGACGCGTTGCGCTGGCCCAGTTTTTCGAGAAAACGTCGCGAGGTAATTACAGTGGTAATCTCAGCCAACGCCAACGCGTGCGTGACCGCTTCCGCGCTGGCGCTGTAATTCAGATTGACCACCGTTTTCCCGCAACATAATGCCGCCATATTTGCCAACGCGGCTGCGCTGCTGGTGGGCAGCAATAAGCCGATATTTTTCGCAGCGCCGAATTGTTTGAAGCGGCGCGCAAATGCCGTGATCGCAGCGATACCCTGATAGCCGGTCAATGGCGCGGTCAACGTATCCGCAATCATCATGCGGTGACCGGTACGCTTCGCCGCAGTCAGCCACGCTTGCGGCAACGACGGGAGCTCGGCGACGTAATCGCGCCACGAATGAATCGATAAATCGAATACGCGTCGCTTCAATACATCGACGCTAGTGTCTTTCGATAATGCGGGGCCGAACGCCACTATGATGTCGCGTTTTAAACCGCCACGTCGAATACGTTGCAAGCGTTCACTCGATCGCGAAAATTGGCTGCCCCATAAACCGCGCAAATAAAACGGCACGATGCGCACGCCATCGTCATGGTTATCATGCTCCGCAATCAATGCACAGGCGCGCTCGTACCCGGGACGAAATTCCGCGAGATGGCCGGTACGACTGATGGTGCCTTCCGGAAACAGGCAAACGACTTGGCCGTTTTGCAGCAATTGTGCGATCTGCTCCAGTGAGCCCTGCGCACCGCTGCCCTGGCTGATCGGAATCACGCCGAACAATTTGAAAAAACCGCGCAGATACCAACGCTCGTAAATACTTTTCAGCATCACGAAACGAACCGGACGCGGGCACGCGATCTGAATGATCGCCCAATCGATCCAGCTGATGTGATTGCCGAGCAACAGCACGCCGCCGCGTTCAGGAATATTTTTGAAACCCTGCACGCGCACGCGATAGCGGCGCGTCAGCAAATAGCCGGCGATAAACCGCACGAACGATTGCGGCAGTTTCACCACGGTGTAGCCGGTACCGATCAATGCCACCAGCGCAATCATTAATAGCAACAGCTTGGTGTCGGCGCCGCTGACGGCGAGCGCAGCAGTGACAATCAAAAAGCCGAGCATCGCGATGTTCTGCACCAGGTTGTTACCAGCGAGAATTTTGCCCAGCTCATGTTCGCCGGCGTGGAATTGAATCAGCGCATTCAGCGGCACGATAAACATCCCGCCCATCGTGCCGATGAATAGAAAATTAAGGCAATGCGCGGTGACCGAATGCAACAGCGGCAGCCACAATAAACCGAGCGCGATGCCGAGCGCGCCGACCGGTATCAAACCGGTTTCGATATGGCGTTTAGACCAACGTGCCGCGAGCAGCGAGCCGAGAATAATGCCGATACCGCTGGTCGCCAGCATGCCTTGCAACAACACGGTGTTATGAATAGCGAGCGAATCTTTCGCAAACGCCGGAAACGCTGCGAGCATCACCTGACTGACCGCCCAAAACACCGCCAGCCCAATCACCGACAAGCGAATCACGGTGTTATTTTTTAACGGTCGCAAATTATCGCGCAATGCGCGACCGCGAAGATAATCGCTGACGACAAAACGCAACTGCGGATCGCCCGCTTCGATTTGAGGCAAACGATACGTCATCACCAACTCGATAACGCTGTTGATGACGAGCAGCCAACCGAGTGGCGCAATCGCGCGCAGAATACTCGCCTCATCGTGACCGCCGAATAAATCGAAACGCTGCTCGAACAGAATCGAATACGCAAACGTGCCGGCCAGAATCGCGACAATCGTTACCGCCTGTACCGCGCCATTGCCCTCGGCGAGCCGTTCCTTGCCCACCAGCGGTTTTAGATAACCGTATTTCGCCGGTGAATAAATCGCCGCCTGCGCACCGAGCAATAATGTCAACGCAAACGCCGGCATGAACCAGCCCTGGTAATAACTCACGGTGATCAACACCGTAATCGCTACCGCGAACCACGCCGAAGTACGCATCACGATATTTTTGGGGAAGCGATCAGAAATAAATCCGGCAGGACTGAATAACAAAATATACGGCAACAGAATTAACGCATTCACCAACGCGGTGAGTACCACCTGCTGATTGCCATCGTAGATTTTGAACACGGTATTCTGAATAACAATCTTGTGACCGAGATCGACAAACGCATTCAAAAACATCGCAGTCAGATATGGCCACATGCCGCGCAATTTACGCAATGGCTGCATTATTTTCTCCTAGAGATCGCACAATCGCGGGCAAGCTTGCGCGATGCCTCGGCATACTTCAATGAAATTTTATTGGATATGACAGCGAGAAAAATCTACGGCAGTAGCTATAGTTTCGTTTCATCATTCGACGGATTGAAACGGGACTCGCTATGCCGCTGACACACAACACGACATCACTACCGCAAAACGTGCGCGCCATCCTGGCCGATGCGCAGGAAAAGCTCGAAAAACTTCGCACCATCAAACCATACCTGATCGATCTGTCGCTGCGTGAAAATCCGGTCGGCGCACGCATGGGACAGAATCTTGCCGATAAGCTGAGTATTCTGCCGCGGCTGCGCGAGTTTGGGTTTCGCAATATTTTTCTCGGCACGCTCGATTACTCGATGCCCGACGAGTTGGAAGTCGATGACGATTTCATGATGTATCTGCGCGATCATCAGATCGACATGACCAGCTGCTTCGCATTTACCGCGATGGGAATCGCCAGTCCCGATGGCGTATTCGTACCCGATCCGTCGCAACTCAAACTGCAGGCGTATGGCGTGCCCAATACGCTGCACGAAATTTATCTGAGCAAAGCGGGCATGCAGGGGCAGTACGATTTGGCCACATTGCGGCGCAGCCTGCCGTTAAGTATTCAATGGTTGAATGACAATATTCGCGGCGATGACGGCGGTAAGCCACGCATCCTGATCAATATCGTCGATGGTTGCGATGCCTTCGCCGAAGATCCCGAGACTACGTGTTCGATCTTGCAATTATTGGCGGAACAGCCGATTGAAGGCGTGAGCATCGAAGATGATCGTGGCACCTATATGCCCTTTCAAGTCGGCGCTTATGTGGCAATAGCGCGCAGTTTATTACCGGCGCCGCTGCAATTGCTCGTGCACGTGCACGCCGGTGCCGGCGTCGAAAATGCCTCGGCGATCGAAGCCTTGTTGAATGGTGCGGACGGTGTGTGGGGCGGCCTGCCGAAACAAGCCGCCATCATCGGTCACGCGTCGCTGGGCGAACTGATTGCTAATCTTGTGCGCGTCGGTAATCCGCATATGCAGGCGTATCAACTCGATCAGCTATTACCACTGGCCAGCGCGCTGCAAGTGCTCGATCAAGAGTTACCGATACCGGACGACACGCCGATTCTCGGCAACAATGCCTATCGCTTACCGCTGAGCTTTTTTCGGCAGGTGCCAGACCGGTTTATGGATTTAATTCCGGAAGCCATCGGCGGCAAATATCGCTACCGAATCTGCCCTGTCGTCAGCGATACCAACGTGATTGCCGGACGACTCGCCGAGGTCACGGGGCGATCGCCGCTGGATTTTCCGCAGGCCGTGCTGGAACAAATGATCCGACTGATGCGCCGCGACCTACGCGCCGGCGCTCGTATCGTTTACGATCAACCGGAGAATTTGTTGGCGCTGTACGAGCGCGCGTTGAATCCGCCCAATGAGTGTTGATGATGACAACCGACGAAAACCTAAACGAAACTGACCACGCCGTATACAAGACGCTGCTGGAATCCACCAAGGCAATTCCGTGGAAAATCGATTGGGCCACCAAGCGTTTTACCTATATCGGCCCGCAGATCGAAAAATTATTGGGATGGACGCCAGAGAGTTGGAGCGGTGTCGAAGATTGGGTGGCGCGGATGCATCCCGATGACCGTGACGCCGTATTTAATTTTTGTGTTTCGCAATCGCTGGCCGGCATTGATCACGAGGCCGATTACCGCGCCATGACTAACGGTGGCGATTACGTGTGGATTCGCGATGTGGTGCACGTGGTACGCAAAGACGGCGAAGTTGAAGCACTGATCGGATTTATGTTCGATATCAGCGAACGTAAAAAAACCGAAGAGCAAGTCATGCGCCTGCAGAAAGAGCTGGAAGAATTATCGTTCAAGGATGGTTTAACCGGTGTCGCTAACCGACGCATGTTCGATTCGATCATGGAAGTGGAGTGGGCGAATGCGCGGCGTCATCATCAACCGCTGTCGCTGATTATTCTCGACATCGATCACTTCAAACAATACAACGATCACTATGGCCACATTAAAGGTGACGATTGCCTGCGACAAGTAGCGCAGGCATTGAGCGGCGTGGGTGCACGCGCCCGCGATTTCTTCGCGCGTTACGGTGGCGAGGAATTCGTGCTGGTATTACCGGAAACAGATGCGGAAGCTGCAGAAAAAATTGCCGAACGCTGCCGCAGTGTTATTTTCAAACAGCAAATCCCACACGAAAATTCCGCTACCAGCCAGATCGTGACCATCAGTCTCGGCGTCGGCACTATCGTCCCCTCGCACGACGCCGAGCCGATCATATTTATCGAGGCGGTGGATCGACTGTTATATAAGGCCAAACAAAATGGCCGCAATTGTGCGGTTTACAGTCAATAATAAATTGGTATGGATATTGATTACGCCGAATAGAAATATTTTTTGTGGCGCCATATGGCCATAGCGCCATTTATCCACCAAAAATAGATTCACCATTCAGGTCATTCACATATATCTTTGAATTTCTACATTGATAATACGTATGCGAGTTCCATAATAGGCTTCGATAAGAGCTTTATTTTGGAGCCACAATTAACGACAAGCACTTCAGGATGATTTCATATCAATGCGCCGTAGCGTTGACAGTTGCAAACCCACCGCCGGGTGTACGAAAGTTAGTGGTCTGGCCACGCCATAAGCGCGCCGCAGTGAGTTGAATATCGCCGCGATAAACATAGCACCGCACATCCACTTTTAAATCTGTAGTTTCTCCGTCGACCCGCGCACGTCTAAGCGGTGGTTCTACTTCACGCTGAGCAACGTAGTTTTCCTGCAATAGCTGCTCAAAAGCACCACGCGTGAGCTTGCTGCCACGATAAGCACCTTTGCCGCCATAAGCGGTGGCCGGTTTGAAGAAAAATTGTTTGCGCTGTTGCCACAGCTGTTCAGCATGCGTACGGTCGACGCAACGTGTTTCCGGGATGGCATCTAATAAAATTTGTTGCTGCGCAAGGGCGACGCCTAACTCGGTGAGTATCTGCGGATCGCTTAATAAAGCCATATGCCGTTTATCCGCATACAACGCATGATGGTAGGGATTGGGAGTCACTACGACGCTGCCGCTCACGAAAGCGTTTCGCAACACGGTCGTTTCGTCATCCTCAAAATAAAAATCGGTGAGGCGGTTGTAAATCAGGTCGACCGGGGCTCCTCGCAATGTCAATCCATCGTGCGTGGTTGTCAGCTCGGTAGGGTCACAAATTTCGACGGGTAGATCGCGGGCACGCAATAATTCCGCAAAGCGCTGAAATTCCGCGTAGAGATATTGTTCAGTGGGATTCTTGTCGACGATGGCGATCAATCGCGGCTGGCGGTGTCCGCGTACCATTTCGAAATCGGATAACAAGCTGTCGATGATGGCAACTTCCGCTTGCTCCGCCTGACACGAGGGCGATGCAACCTCTGCAGCAGCACAACATCCTAATTGTGCACGCAGAACGCCAGTAACAATCAATGCGCCACCGGCATTGGTATTAATTTCTATCAACTGCGGCCCCGATTCGTGCAAGTGAAAATCATAGCCGTACAACACGCCCGCATTGCCTGGATTGCGACGCGCCACGCCAGGCGCGTCGGCGAGAACTCTTTGTTGCCACGCGCTTGATTGCACTACTTGATCGACGGTGCGAATCAGTGTCGACATTTTGGTCAAGTCTTGCGAAGCAACAAACACCGGCACTGCGGCAATTTGCAATCTCGCACTGATCGACGTCGGCCGCTGAGGACAGAGGCAAAGAGTATTGAGGCGCGCCGCGTCATCCTGATCCGAGCAAGCACAATGGCTATCAGTTTTAATGTTCACGGGGCTACTCGTTTAACGGCGATTGCGCTGATATTGTTTTAATGTTCATTATCGCTGCCTTTCGTGCATATCGTGCATATCGTGCATATCGTGCGAGTGATGTTCATTTGACTCCGCTCCAAGATGCCAGCGATTTTCTGACTGATGCCACTTAGATGCCGATTAAAACAATAGACGGACGCCTAAACGGCCGATGGTATAGCTTTCTGAGGAAGCCGAACCTGGATGTTCAACGCGAGCCACCTCGATGTAGGGCGCGAAGCTGCGTGCGAATTCGTAGCGCGCATTGATGCCTGCTTCGAGCGAATATAAACCACCCTTTATTTCATCATTTTCACTGCCGGTTGCAGCCCAATCGCCGAACAAATAGGGGCGCACGATAAATCGGTTAGTGATGAGTAAATCGTATTCGCCACGTGTACGCGCAAACAATTTACCGTCTTCGCGCACAAACGCGGCAACATCGACATCAAAGCCATATGGCGCCAAGCCGCGCATGCCGATGGCAAAATAATTGTGTGAGATCGGGTCGAAATCGTGGCGTAAGCCAGTCTGAAAATCCCAGAACGGCGCGACATAGTGGCTGTAAAGCAACTGTGCTTCGGCATCGACGACATCACCTTTTTCAACATCGCCTTCAGTTTTCCACGCCAAGCGATCGTAATCGGAACCGATCCAGCCATCCGCGCGCCAGCTCTGCAACGTTCGATCGTCCGTTCTTCCAACATCGGCTTCAATGCGCGTCGCGGAAAATATTTCGGGCATCTCGTGTGCAGTAGCGAAATGCGAAAATACAAATGCAGGCAAACTAAACGCAATTTGAGTAGCGCAGATTTTATGAAATTTGCGATTCATGCTGGCGCCCCTTCAGTCACCACTACCGCTTGCATCATGCCTGCGGATGCGTGATAAAACAGATGGCAATGAAACATCCACACGCCGACTTCATCGAAGCTCGTCAACAACGTCACCGACTGTCCCGGGTTAACAATCAACGTATGCTTGCGCGGTGCGTATTCACCCTGGCCGTTATCAACTTCAAAAAAAGCACCGTGCAAATGCATGGGGTGCTCCATCATGGTGGTATTCGTCAACACAAAGCGCAGGCGCTCACCGCGCTTCGCTTCAAAGAAAGTCGACTCAGACATTTTCTTGCCGTTGATCGACCAGAAGTAGCGATTCATATCACCCGTCAATTTCATTTCGATAGTTTTTGTTGGTGTGCGCTTGTCAGAGGAAGGCGTGAGCGCACGCAAATCGCTATAACGTAATTTTGCGATCGGGATTGCGGGCGTCGATTCAGCCTGCGAATTACTTTGTTTCGTCGGCTCTTCCTCGGGCATGCTTATCCCGGACATATCAGCTTCATCCATGGTTTCGCCATTCGGCATGACCATGACGTGATGATCGTGCTCTGTGCTTGCCGCGGTGCTGTGATCATGTTCAGCACTTGCGGTATGCCCACTGTGATTGTGTACGCCGCTCATTTCGGCCATCGTGCGCACAGGACGCGGTCCCAACTCAGGTATCGGTGCCTCCATACCGATTTCAGGTGCGAGCGTGCCGCGCGCATAGCCGATGCGCGCCGATGTTGCAGCAAATAAGGTGTAGGCCTTGCGTTCTTTCGGCTCGACAATCACGTCATACGTTTCACCATTGCCGATGCGCAGTTCATTCACCTCGATCGGTTGAACATGCAGGCCATCGGCGGCAACGATCTTCATCGTCAGACCCGGAATACTGAAATCGAAAAAATTCATCGCCGCGCCATTGATGATGCGCAATCGCACGCGCTCGCCCGGATTAAATAACGCCGTCCAATTATCTTCGTTACGCTGACCGTGCATCAGAAATTGCCACTCGGGGCCGCCATCGGCGGCATCGGTTGGGTCCATGCGCATCTGCGCCCACATTAGGCGTTCGCGCCAAATCGCAGCGCGCGCTTCATCCGATGTTGCCGCGTTCAATTGTTTGCGCAAATCGAGCAAGGTTTGTCGACGATAGTTGTAGTAGCCATCGACCTTCTTCAGATTGGCGAGCACTTTTTCCGGCGGCGTGTCATTCCAATCGGATAGCAACACAACATATTCGCGCTCGTATTGAAACGGTTCTGGTTTCGCCGCATCGATAATGATCGGCGCATAAAACCCGGCCGGCTCCTGCAACGTCGCATGGCTGTGATACCAATACGTACCGTTTTGCCGCAACTTGAATTGATAAGTAAACGTTTCGCCCTGATGAATGCCGGGAAAAGTAAAACCCGGTACGCCATCCATCGCATTCGGAATCAAAAAGCCATGCCAGTGCACCGAGCTGACTTCGCGCAAGGTATTGGTGACGGCGATAGATACAGTATCGCCTTCGCGAAAATGCAGCAGTGGGCCAGGCACTGTACCGTTGACGGTTACTGCAGTCGCGGATTTTCCGCTGAAGTTCACTCTGGTTTCGCCGATCGTTAAATCGTAATGCTGTTGCGGACCAGCTGCGCTGATCGATTGCGCGAGTGCATTGCGTACACTCGTGCTTTCATTTGCATAAGTGCGCAGCGGCAATATCGACATGGCCGCCGTGGCCAACCCCCAGCGCATCAGCGTGCGCCGATCGATACCAGAAAATTCGTGCGCAGCAGTTACAGACCAAACATTTTTTGTCATGGCATCGCCTTCAATCAATGGTGTTGACATACAGTCGTTTCGTCATTTTTTAACAATAGCGAGTCGTGATTGATCGGATGATTTTTTATCGTGCTTGGGATTGTGATGAGGTCCGTGATGCCCACCATGCATAAAGATATGCATCAGCGGGCACGAAAGAATTAATAAGTACGGTAGAAATCCGAGTAGATGTGCCGAATGGCCCGTGTAGATAAGAAATCCAATTACCGCGAGCGCGACAACCATGGCAATAGCAGTACGTGAGAAAAACCAGTTTTCGTGTTCGCGTGATGAATCGCTGTGCGAAGAATGCGTTGGATCTGACATGGCGATCACTCCTTAAGAATATGACTACGGGCTTTACAATTTGACGCTGCGCAAGCGCAACGCGTTGGTAATGACAGACGCCGAACTTAAACTCATCGCCAGCGCGGCAATCATCGGTGACAACAACCAGCCGGTGAGCGAATACAAAACGCCCGCGGCCAGCGGCACGCCCAGCGCGTTGTAAATTAGCGCAAACAGCAGGTTTTGCCGCATGTTTTTTACGGTAGCGACCGACAAAGCGCGGGCTCGCGCGATGCCGCGTAAATCACCTTTCACCAATGTCACTTGCGCGCTGTTCATCGCGACATCAGTGCCTGTACCCATTGCGATACCAATGTTGGCTTTGGCGAGTGCAGGTGCGTCATTAATGCCGTCACCGGCCATCGCAACAATATGGCCTTCGCGTTGTAGACGTTCGACCAGCGCGAGTTTGTCGGCAGGTTTCACATCGCCATACACCTCATCAATACCGAGACGAGCGCCGACAGCTTGCGCTGTCGTTAGGCCATCGCCAGTGGCCATGACAATGCGTACACCGGTCGCTTTCAATAAAGTAAGCGCTTCGGCAGAACTGGGTTTGATGGGATCGGAAACTGCAATTAATCCGGCGAGGCGACGATCGACCGCGAGATACATCACGCTGGCACCTTCGCGACGCAATTCATCCGCTGCTGTTGCAGCGCTATCAATCGCAATATTTTCTTGCGACATCAACACTGCATTACCGAGCGCCAATGTTTGCTGCGTAACGATTCCACGCACGCCGATGCCAGAACTCGACTCGAAATCGCGCGCAGTTTCCAACTGAAGGCCACGCGCTTTCGCGGCGCTGACAATGGCAGCGGCTAAGGGATGTTCGCTACCTTGATCGAGACTTGCAGCTAAACGAAGAATTGTATTTTCATCAAAACCATTAAGAGGAACGATGCGGTTGAAAGCGGGTTTGCCTTCCGTCAACGTTCCGGTTTTATCGACAATTAATGTGTCGATCGTGCGCAAATGTTCGATCGCTGCGGCATCGCGAAACAATACGCCTTGCGTCGCCGCTTTGCCCGTCGCCACCATGATCGACATCGGTGTCGCCAACCCCAATGCACAAGGGCACGCGATAATTAATACGGCCACCGCATTGATTAAGCCGTAAACCCAGCTGGGCTCAGGACCAAAGAAACCCCATGCAAAAAAACTCAACAGCGCAATGCTGACCACCACGACAACGAAATAACCCGATACCACATCGGCCATGCGTTGCAACGGCGCTTTTGAGCGCTGCGCTTGTGCGACCATCTGCACGATTTGCGCAAGCACGGTTTGCGAACCAATTTTTTCTGCACGCATGATCAAACTGCCGCTGGTGTTTAGCGTCGCGCCGATAACTGCGTCACCGGGCCGCTTGGTGACAGGTACGGGCTCACCCGTAAGCATCGATTCATCCACCGCGCTGCTGCCATCGACAACGCGACCATCGACCGGCACTTTCTCGCCGGGGCGCACGCGCAATTGATCGCCGATATGCACATGCGTAAGCGGCACATCTTCTTCCGAGCCGTCAGCATTAATACGCCGCGCCGTTTTTGGTGCGAGCTTGAGCAGCGATTTAATGGCCGCAGAAGTTTGCGAACGCGCTTTCAATTCGAGCACTTGACCGAGTAGCGTCAGCGAAATAATTACCGCTGCTGCTTCAAAATAAACGCCGACGCGGCCGTGCATTTGAAATGTCTGTGGAAAAAAGGAAGGCACAAATGTGGCGACAAGGCTGTATAAAAATGCCGCGCCCGTACCAAGCCCAATCAGGGTCCACATGTTCGGACTGCGATGCACGATCGACTGCAAACCGCGCTGAAAAAATGGTGCGCCGGCCCACAAGATCACGGGCAGCGAAAACACTAACTCGATCCAGCTTTGCGTGGTTGGCTCAAACCATTGCAAGCGATGACCCACCGTCGCCAGCACTAGTACGACCACCGTAAACGGTAATGTCCAACAGAAGCGACGCCTGAAATCAGCGAGTTCCGGATTGTCTTCGTCATCGAGCGATGGCATCACCGGCTCTAACGTCATGCCGCATTTCGGGCAGTTGCCGGGATGGTCCTGACGCACTTCGGGATGCATCGGACAGGTGTAGATAGTGCCTGCCGCGACGACTTCTTGCGTTGGCACGGAGTCAGCAGATGTTTTTAAATAACGATTGGGATCGGCAATAAATTTCGTCTTGCATCCAGCGCTGCAAAAATAATAAGTCGTGTCACTGCTTTCGTGATGATGCGGTGAAGCTGGAGTCACCGTCATTCCGCACACGGGATCTTTTAGAGTGACACCCGAAGGCTCCGCGCCACTGGACGTGCTGTCGTGTTTGCCTGATGTTTCGAGATTCGTATGATTGTGCATGCGGTTTCTCTTTCTCTATCAAAATCAGCGTCAGTTTTTACATCTACTACAGAAAATCAGTGGCCCTTAACTATTACTGGAGCGCTGAATAAAAAGGGAACGGCGAAAATCTGCCGTATAAAAAGCGGTTCAACTCGCGGGAGTGGCTTCAGAGGGAGGCGTGCGTAAATTTGAAGTGCAGTCAGAAATTACCGATCCAATTTCCGTATGGGGTCAAGAACAGCGGGCGCGAAAAAATCCCCAATGACCACAACCGCACGTTCGCTCGCCTTCACAGGAGCAAAACTTTCGCGGGTGATCGAGGACCTAGTCTCGAATAACGCAGAATAAGAGATGACGACGAACTGGTGGACCAGCCGTCGAGTGATAGCGTGAGAACTCAGATGTAACGGGTGGAAGATTAGATAGGATCAACCAGAACGCTGTTGCAATTGCGATAAACAATGGCAGCTGCTTGGCTAAATCATCGAGCGCTGTAACAACTCCAGCAGCAATGGCTTGCTCATCGTCATTGCATTCGAGACCGAATGAAAACGGGAGATGATCGTGTAGCGTTGACGTGAGCGCATGATCTTCATCATGGTCATCGCTTAGCCCCAATGAATGCTGGTGCGCCGCAGCGTGATGATGATTAGGCGCCGCGCCACAAGTCACCTGACACCATGGCAGCAGCATTGCTGCTATCAGCAGCAAGAGGAGGCCTTTATGTCGAATTGCCCGTCGGTGGGTCATGATTGTTAAGCGCTAATTAAATGGCACGAGAGAAAGCTAGAGTAATCCTGACCACCATAGGCTTCAATGGCGGTCTCTGTAAATTGAAACCGTTATTGTCGTAAATCAAAGACCACCCTCCAAAGCACTTAGCCACCACCGTGCTGGCGGAAATATGCTGCCGTATCACGCGCCATTCTGGTTGCACACCACTTCGCTTAGCGCCAAGGCTCTGAGTGTCCGCTTCTTATCGTAGCAATGATCCGCTATGGCCGAACTGTTGCCATACAAAAATTTATTCGTCGCAAACTTAGCCTTGCTGGTTACGAGCTTCGCTCCGGCAGCGATAAGTAGTTTCCGTGACCATCTCGTTTTAGTTAATGCACCGGTCGTTTATTCTTAGCTGATGCGTATCGCCACATACTCGATCTGCGCACTTGCAAACCGGCGCGAAATCTCCGCTATCAGTTCCGATCGAAGTTGATCGACAGGTAGCACGTTTCTGATGTTAAGCCTGAGTTCAAGCGTCGCGGTATTACTATCGACTTTTGCCAAAAAACATCCGACGACTTCTTCCGCGCTGACTTTTTGCTTCGCGGCGCCGACCGCGACTGTTTGCGCTGACTCTATCTCAGCTTTTCCGCGCAAATCGATAAAAATGGAAATCGTCTGCGTCGCAACGCGTCTGCTCAAATTCAAACTTATCTGACTCGCAGCGATATTGTTGGGAATCACCACAAAGTGACCATCGGGCGCACGTAATGTTGTGTACCCCAACGAGATCGAATCCACAACGCCGATTTCCGTTCCAGTCGGTGCCGCAACCTGTAATGTATCGCCTAATCGGAACGGCTTATAAAGCGTAATGGAAATGCCGGCCACCAAATTACCGAGCGTACTTTGCGCTGCAAGGCCTATCACCACCGATGCGATGCTCGCACCGGTCAGCAGTGCTGTACCCAATGCGCGCAGTGGAGGAATCAGATGCGCATACAATATGAGCGCAATAATCCAAATCAACGCCGAACCGAATTTACCGAGGAAATTAGCCGTCGTTTTATCCAGATGGGATTGTCGAGCGATAGCGACGTTCATGGTCGCTCTTAAAACTCTCGACAACGAGGCGGCAATGACAATGCACACCAGCAGATAGACTAAGGCGCCCGCCCAAGAGTCCGGCTTGACGAGCTCCATTAAATTTTTCCCATCAATATGAAATTCATTCATCGTCAATCGCCCTGCTCCCGATAACAGGAATTTATTTACGATAATTTTTGAAGATTTTCATTTGGGAAACTTTAGCTGAATCAATCATCCTACTGAATACACAAGCGCTGCAAATATTTAAGGTATGGAGACGCGTAAAAGATTTGCGCATGCCTTATGAAATATTTTCATTATTTGCGTAAATAGTACCGGCGAAATCCTCTTTTTTACCTGATCTTACACAAGGTTTGTGCGGCCTCCCAACCACCGGCAACCGAAAATTTCACGGCATAAAATTTGCGTCGCGTCGATGGCGTGTGTGGATAAAAAACTTCACGAGCGGATGCTCTGCCGATGGACGAATAAAAATGAAAATCGCTTTGATTTCTCCGTTATATGAAGCGGTACCACCGCGTTTATACGGTGGCACTGAGCGTATAGTTGCCTATCTCGCCGATGCATTGGTGAATATGGATCACAGCGTTACGCTGTTTTCGAGCGCCGACGCACGCACGAAAGCAATGTTGGTACCGCAACGCGATCAAGCTATTAGGCTGGATCCCGATCCGCTGAAATCCGATATCGCAGCGCACTTGTCGATGTTGCACGAAGTGCGAGCGCGCGCCGATGAATTCGATCTTTTGCATTTTCATACCGACCTGCTGCACTTTCCTTTTTTTGAGGATATGGCGAGTCGAACGCTAACTACATTGCACGGCCGTCTCGATATGAAGGATTTACCGACCTGTTATCGACGCTGGCCGCACTACCCGTTAATTTCAATTTCCGATCAGCAGCGCGCTGCTTTGCCGAACGCGAATTGGTTCGGCACTGTGCATCATGGAGTAAGTCCTGAAACCTATCGGTTAAATGCAAAGCCGAGCGGAGAGTACGTGGCTTTTTTGGGGCGAATTTCACCCGAAAAACGTGTCGATCGCGCGATCAATATTGCGCGGCGCGCTGGCATCCCATTAAAAATTGCGGCCAAGGTGGATATGGCCGATCGCGCTTATTTTCTCGATGAAGTACAGCCGCTGTTGCGTCAGCCTGGCGTGGAATTCATCGGCGAAATTGGCGATGTTGAAAAATCCGAATTTCTCGGCAACGCACGCGCATTATTGTTTCCTATCGACTGGCCCGAACCGTTCGGGCTTGTCATGATCGAAGCCATGGCTTGTGGCACCCCGGTTATCGCTTGGCGTTGTGGCTCCGTACCGGAAGTGGTGGAGCCTGGTATAACGGGCGCGATTGTCAGCAGCGAAGACGAGGCCATCGCCGTGCTGAAAAATCTCGAGCTGTTCGATCGTCGCCGCGTACGCGAGGAATTCGAGCACCGCTTCTCTACCACCGCGATGGCTCAACGTTATGTGGCGCTGTATCGTCGGTTGATCGAACGACAAATTCCGATCAAATGCACGGCCTAATCACACCGATTATTTGCACTCCTTAGTTTTTCGATCAGGGGACGAACATGTCGACCACCAAAGATCCGAATCGATTTTATGCCCTCAAGGATGGCGATAGTTTTGTGGTGGCGAATGCGTTCGGCGATATCGCCGGTGCCGGCGATGGATTTTTTTGCGACGATACGCGGGTGTTATCGCAATTCAGCCTCACCTTCGATGGCGTTGGCCCGTCTTTGCTCAGTGCCGCCATCAGCCGCGATAACGTTTTTTTTATTTCCCACATGACCAACCAACCACTGCCGGAGCTGGGCGGAAAATCGACCCCGCGCGGCGTCATCCATGTCGAGCGTTCGCGGTTTTTATGGGGATCGCAATTGTTCGAGCGTATTCGTTGCGAAAATTTCGACGTCGATGAAGTACATGTACCGCTGACATTGAGTTACGCCGCGGACTTTTACGATATGTTCGAGGTGCGCGGTATTGCACGCGCCACTCGCGGACAACTCCTGCCGGTTAAAACGGAGCCGGATCGGATAACTTTCTTTTATCAAGCGCTGGATGGTATCAAGCGCAACACCACGATTGCGTTCAGCGAAAATCCAACGGAATTGAGCGCGACACAGGTGCGGTTTGCATTGGTGCTACCCGCAGCTGGCAGCCGCGAAATTTATCTCGAGGTGGGCAGCGATGCGAACGTAGTCCCGAGCCGCAAACGATTTCGCGCGGCGGCCGCGCGCGCGCGTTTCACGATGCGTTCGCGCTGTCGCGGCGGCGGTCGCGTGCAAACATCCGGGCGCCTCTTCAACGAATGGATCGAAAAATCGCGCGCCGATCTGGCATTGCTCACCAGTGTATTGCCGAGCGGTCCGTATCCCTACGCGGGAATTCCGTGGTTTTCGGTGCCCTTTGGGCGCGACGCAATTGTTACTGCACTGCAAATGTTATGGCTTGATGCCAGCTTGGCGCGCGGCGTATTACGTTTTTTGGCACAACATCAGGCACGCGAGATTTCTCAGTTTCAAGATGCGGCGCCGGGCAAAATTATGCATGAAACCCGCAAAGGCGAAATGACTCGCTTACGCGAGTTGCCATTCGGCCAATATTACGGCGGCGTCGATACCACACCGTTATTTGTCGTTTTGGCGGGCGCCTACGCAGAACGCACTGGCGATTTGCAATTGATCGATGAGTTGTGGCCAGCGCTCTCCGCTGCATGCGGCTGGATCGATAGTGTGGCCGCAGAAAATTCCGATGGCTTTCTCACCTATGCACGCGCCGCCGAAACCGGTCTCGCTAATCAAGGCTGGAAAGATAGCGAAGATTCGATCTTTCATGCGGATGGCAGTTTTCCGCGCGGCCCGATCGCGCTGGTCGAAGTGCAGGGTTATGTGTTCGCCGCTTTTAGCGCGATGGCCAGTTTGGCGCGGCGACGCGGTGCGAATGACGATGCCGATCGCTGGGATGAGCGCGCGAATAATTTGCGCGCAGCGGTGGAACGACGTTTCTGGATGGAGGATGTGGGCTTCTATGGCGTCGCCATCGGCGGCGATGGCGAATTGTGTCGGGTGCGTTGCTCCAACGCCGGCCATCTGCTGTTTATGGGCTTGCCCAGCGCGGAACGCGGTCAGCGCGTCGCGCGCGCGTTGCTGTCCAACACGTTTGATTCTGGCTGGGGCTTACGCACGCTCGCACCGGCACAGGCGCGCTTCAATCCTATGTCGTATCACAACGGCTCTGTATGGCCACACGATACTGGCATCTGCACCGCGGGACTCGCACGTTATGACGAACGGGCGGGCGTCGTGCGGCTGATCAATCAGATGTTCGAAACGGCGGTGAGCTTCGGCATGCAGCTGCCGGAATTATTTTGCGGATTTCAACGCACACCCGGCGAACCTCCGGTGGCGTATCCAGTGGCCTGTCTGCCGCAGGCGTGGGCTGCCGGTTCCGTGTTCATGATGCTGCAAGCATGTTTGGGTGTGCGTATCGATGGCTGGTCCAATACCGTACAAGTTGATTTTCCGCGCCTACCTGTCGGCATCGATACGATGACCTTACGCCACTTGTCGGTTGGCACCAAAAAAATCGATCTGATATTTCAGCGTATCGGCACCAACGTCGTGGTAACTCCCAGCGGTCCTTCGCCGCAAACTGTACCGGTGGTGGTGCATATCTAAAAATTGATCACTAAAAGAAAATCGCCACAATAATCAAACCAAACAGCAACCACTTCGCCGCGTAATACACAGTGCGGTTCCATGCTTTTAACCGTTTCCCGCTCTGGCGAATCGCATATAAATATTTGAAGATTTTATTGATGCCGCCGGTGCGATCGCTGTCGGCATTCGGCGATGCCGCAGCCGAAACCACATAACGCCCGAAGAAATGATTGAACGCCTGCGCCCAGCGAAATTTCAGCGGCCGCTCAATATCGCAGAATAAAATCAGCCGATCTTGTTGCGTGGTGTTTTCGGCGTAATGAATGAAGGTTTCATCGAACATGACACTCTCGCCATCGCGCCACGCGTAGCGCTCGCCATCGACATCGATATAGCAGCCTTCCGAATTCGGTGTGCTGAGGCCGAGGTGATAGCGCAGCGAACCCGCATATGGATCGCGATGGCGCACGAGGCGGCTGCCCGGTGGCAATTCGGTGAACATCGCGGCTTTGACTTCGGGAATTTGTTGCAGCAGCGCTACGGTTTTCGGGCACAACGTTTTCGCCGAGGGATGGCTGTCGTCGTACCATTTCAAATAAAAACGTTTCCAGCCACTTTTAAAAAATGAATTGAAACCGATGTCGTTGTATTGATCGGAAACTTTTACCTGACCGGCGTGCTGCAGCTGCGCGCCCTCATCGCGGATTTCCTGCCAGTGATCGGCGAGTAACTGCAAATTCGGAAATTGGGCGACATCGACAAACGGTGTATTCGGCACACGCGAAAAGAGATACATGAATGAATTGATTGGCGCCATCAGCGTCGAGTGATCCGAAGCCTGCCGCCAGAATTTATGCCGCACACGGCCGCGATAATGCACATACACGGCGCTGGCGATGAATAACAACAGAATAATCAGCTTGGTGGTCGACATGAGGCTACAGCGTCTCGATCGATAACGAAGTGGCGATTTTACTGGATAGCGCCGAAAAAGGGTTGCGCGAGATCAATCGCGTCGGTGCGCGCGAATCATTACATTGCGCGGCGTCAGTTCGCGCGCGCAGAACTCGCCGATTTCGACAGCATACCCATGCTCCTGCAAAAACAACGCGCGGTCGAGCGCCAGCCACAGCTCCAGCGCGCGCCGAAACAAAATACGCGGCAGATCCAGCGCTGTGACTTCGCGCAGACGCTCGGTGCCGGCAGCTTCGTACCGTGCAAAATCAACAATTAATGGCCGCTCAATCCTATAGCGCAGCGTCAAATCACTGCAGAATTCGGCGAACGACCCATTGAGCACGCTGAATGGCAACGACGGCGTCGGCAGATATTCATCGATGCCGCGCCATTCGCGCTGTAACAGATCGAAACCCAGGCGCCAGCTCTGCAGTTGTTTACGCTGGCGTTGCACGCGCACCGGTGAGGTCACGCTGCCCTGCACTGCGGTGTGTAGATCGAGTTTCGATAACTCCAGATCGTTCGCCAGTGCATGCTGCGATAACGGCCGATAAGTGTCTGCGGCAATTAATTGATAACAACACGGCGCGAGCAACACGCTCTGCGGTTGGTGCTCAGCACAACCGCGCAGCAACTGCAGATGCAAATCCCCGCACGCATGCAATGCCACAACGCGCTGCTCGCGTTCGATGAAATTCGCTGCGGCCGAATCGAGCACGTCGGCATGCTGCATGCGCACCGGCAATTGTTCGCGTTGCGATAAGCGATTGCCCGCCGCGACCAATTCCGCATTCCATTCGAGTGCTGTTACCGCGCAACCCGCTTGACGCGCAATGTAGCGGCCGAGATGGGCTTTGCCCGCACACCATTCGAGCACGGGAGTTTTATCGATGGGAAAGTCCGCTATGAACGCGCGAATTTGCCGCAACTTGCGACCGGGCACACCATACGGTTCGCGCGATATTTGTGGTGTTTCGCACGCTGTAAGCGTCGGCACTGCACAGCATGCGATCAGTGTTTTTGTATCGATCGAATACGGCTGCAAAAATTCGGCGAGCGCCCTATCGTTCGCCGCGAAATGTTCTGCCCGCGTTAGCGATAATGCGCGCAATGCTTTAGCGAGCTCGGGATAAGCGGATTCCCACGGCAAGCGCAACAGCGTAAATGCCTGCGGTCGCCAAAACAGTTGATGCGCGCGCAGCAACGCTGTGATCGCATCGAAATGTACACGCAATTCGACGTCGCGCCATCCACCACTGCGCTGTGCTGCCATTAGTGCTCCAGCGCGACCAGTTTGTAACTTCGATTACGCGCCACCACATTGACCGCGCCAAATAATGGTATCGCTTCACGTTCGAGCGCGATGAATTGATTGACCACCAGCAATGCTTTGCCGCGTCTGGTCAGCAAACGCTTTATCGCGCGCAAAAAGCGAATCGTTAAATCGCCATCGACTGCGAAGCCCTGATGAAACGGCGGATTGCAAATAATCGCATCGAACGATTCGCGAATAATGTCGCCAGCGTCGCTGCAAATAGCGGTGGCGTCGATGGTGGCCTGTTCGAAATTAACCGCGCTGGCGTGCACGGCAGCGATATTGTTGTCAGTGCCGACGAACTGCGCGTGCGGCCATTGCCGCGCCGCCATCAAACTCAGATAACCGTAACCACAACCGAGATCGAGCACGCGCTTTGGCGACTGCGGCCATACCGTAGATAAATGCTCGATTAAAAATGCCGAGCCGGCGTCGATTTTTTGCCAGCCGAAAATGCCGGGTTTGCTGTTGGCAGAGAATTCGCCGCTGAAATCGAGCTGGCGCAACTGCGCGTATTGCTGATCATCCAACGCATCACCCAGCGTCTCGCTTTTCGTTACGGTACCAACCAATACCGCGCCGTGGCGTTCCAGTTGCAACGATCCATGTGCGCGCGCAGCCGCTTTCTCTAGATAGGTTTTAATGCCGTCGTTCTTGTAGCCGGACAGCCACAATGCGCCATTCGCCGTTAAATGTTCGAGCGCGCAATTGATGGCGTGATGCACCAGCGGCTTTTCTTTGGCCACGCGAAAGAAAATCGCATCGAATAGTGGCAGATCGGTGAAATCGAAATCGGATAGCGCGGTGTCAACGCCGTGCGTGCGCAATGCCGTCGCGACATCGCAGCGATTGGTCAGCGCGCGCACATGATCGAGCCGCGGCAAACTCGTCAGCATCGAACGATCGACATGCTCGTCGGCAAGCCACAGCACATTGCCGCGCGCCGCAACGAGATGCGGCAATAATTGTTGGAGCGCAATATCCATAGGATTTGGGTCACTTAAGAGGGGATCGGGGCACTTAATAAAGTGCGCCATTGTACCCGCTCCGGCGCGCGACGAATTGCGTCAACTATCGTTTAGCGGCATGCTTGGGCAATTCTTCGATATGGCGCGTCACTATGCAGCTTGATCACTTCAATATTACCGGCCCGATGGAATTGCTCGATCGCGCGCGCGATTTTTATCGCGACGTACTCGGGTTAGAGGATGGCTTTCGCCCGACGATGAGCAAGCGCGGTTACTGGCTGTATTCAGAAGGCAAGGCGCTGGTGCATCTATACGAAGGCGAACCGCGCGAGCCGTTATCCGCACGCGGCCTGCTCGATCACATCGCGCTCGCCTGCTCGAACGCAGATGCCATGATTGCTAAATTACAGCAGCGCGGTCTCGACTATCGAATCAGTCGTGTTCCGGAAATCGGGCTGATACAAATTTTTGTGCGCGATCCCGCCGGTATTATGCTGGAATTAAATTGCACCGAAACGAATGGCACAACGACATAATTCTGGAGCATTACATGCATACCGATCTCGAACAGAAATTATTGGAATTGCTCGACAAGCAGGCGATCTACGAATTGCTGAATGCGTATTGCAATGCCGCCGATCGTCACGATCACGAAAAAATGCGCGCGCTATATCACGAAGATGCCATCGACGAGCACGGCCCGTTCTCGAGTGGCCCGGCAATGGATTTCATCGACAAGCTGCCGGAAATTCAGAAGACCATGGATATCCTGCATCACAACATCACCACGGTGAATCTGAAACTCAATGGCGATTACGCGGAAGGCGAAGTCTACGTATTGGCCTTTCACAAAATCCAAAAAGGCGATGGCACCTCGTTCGATCTACTCATCGGCGGCCGCTATTTTGATAAATATCAGAAGCGCAATGGCGTCTGGAAGTTTTTGCATCGCGCTGTGGTCGCCGACTGGACCAATGTTGCCGATCCATCGGTGGTCGATTTGAAACATCCGGTACTTGAAGGTGCGTACATCGGCACACCGGGCGTGCGCGATCCGTCGTATGAATTTTTTTCGCTGCTGCAGCGCGGCAAACGGTAATCGAAAATGGATATTCTCGGTTTATCGCGCGACACCTGGGAGCTGCTGAGCTTTATCGTTACCGTCTTCGGTCTGCCGATGGCGATCGGAGTATTTATTTTCGAGCAGCGCAAAGAGCGTGATAACGAAGAAGAAAATGTTTACCAATTGCTATCGGACAACTATCAGGATTTTTTAAAAATCGCACTCGATAATTCCGATCTGCATTTATTTTCGATCGACGAAACACCAGAGCTTAACGACCAGCAGCGCGAGCGGATGCTGATTATTTTCAGCATGTTAATTTCGCTGTTCGAGCGCGCGTACCTGTTGCTCTATGAAGACAATATGTCGGATAAGCAGCGTCGCCGCTGGAGCTCGTGGGAAGACTACATGATCGAATGGATCAGCCGTGCCGATTTCCGCGCGCTGTTGCCGATATTACTACGTGGCGAAGACCCCGATTTTTGCGCGCATATTCAGCATTTGACCCAACAAACCAATGTTTGAAACGCACACACAAGACATGCAAAAAGAAACATACGCACCGATAGCACTGACGCCGGCCCAAATCGCATTCGCGCTGGGCAATGTCGTGATTTACGCTGGCTCTGCGGATAACGAACATAACGCGCATCTCGCGCACGGCTATGCCTGCCGCATCGACGCCGACGGCGCCGTGCGGATTTATATCGACGCTCAACATGCCGCCGCGCTGGTGACCGATATTCGATGCAATGGTCATGTCGCCGTTGCATTCGCACACCCAGGCAGCGAACAGGCATTGCAATTAAAAGCCATCGACGCCGAAATTATTGCTGCCGATGAAACGGCAGCCGCAGCGATCTCGCACTATTGCGAGCGTCTCGTCGCGCACATTCATTCGCTCGGCTTTGACGAAGCGATGCTGCGCGCTTTTCTTGAAGCGCCGGCCGAGGCGGTTGCATTGCGCTTCAAACCTTACATCGCATTCGATCAAACGCCCGGCCCGAATGCCGGCGCAAAAATCGAGGTGGTTGCATGTTAACCGTCGACAGTATTCGCCCCTGCCTCGAAGGTGCGATTCCCGCGATCATGACGACCAGTGATGGTGATGGCATTCCCAATGTCGCGTACCTGTCACAAGTCGAATATATCGACCGCAAACATGTCGCGCTGTCGTTTCAGTTTTTCAATAAAACGCGCGCGAATATTCTGGTCAACCCGCGCACCCAATTGATCGTGATCGATCCGCGCACTGGTGCGACATACCGTTTGCAGTTGGTGTATTTGCGCACCGAAACCGAAGGTCCGTTGTTTGAACGCATGAAAGCGAAACTCGCCGGCATTGCCTCGCACACCGGCATGGCAGGAATTTTTAAATTGCGCGGCGCCGATATTTATCGCGTCGACGCCATCGCTCAACTCAAAAGCGGACTACCGCAACAAATTGCGCAGCGCAATGTGCTGGCAGCGTTGCGCGCCTGCGCGGAACAATTGCATCGCTGCAATGATCTGGATGCGCTATTCGATACGATGCTCGAGGCGTTGCAGCGCGAATTCGCGATCGCGCATTCGTTGTTTTTATTGTTCGATCGGTCAACACAAAAATTGTTTGCGGTTGCCAGCCACGGCTATGAAAATTCCGGCGTCGGCGGTGAAATTTGCCTGGGTGAAGGCGTGATTGGCGTCGCCGCGCAGGCGCGCACACCGATTCGTATCGGACATACCACCAGTGAGTACGGTTATGGACGCGCAGTGCGCGCTGCCGCCGTCGAAGCCGGTCTGGGCGATCTGCTCGAAACTGAAATTCCGCTGCCGGGACTGCCGGAGTCGCGCAGCCAAATGGCGGTGCCAATCATCGCGCAGCAACAATTACTCGGTGTGCTGTATGTCGAAAGTCCGTTCGATATGCGCTTTGGTTACGATGAGGAAGACGCGCTCGCAGTGCTGGCCACGCAAATCGGCAACCTGATGTTGCAATTGCAGCTCACGCCCGACACCGAAATCAGCGCGATTGCTACACCGCTACCGAGCCCGAGCGGGGCGCCGGCGGAAGTGCGCTATTACGCGCAGAACCACAGCGTATTCCTCGACGGCGACTACCTTATCAAAGGTGTCGCCGGTGCGATTTTTTGGACGCTCGCGCAAGATTATGTCGGCAACGGCAAACGCATTTTCAGTAATCGCCAACTGCGCCTGGACCAGCGCATTCGTCTGCCGGAGTTAAGCGACAATCTCGAAGCGCGATTGATTTTATTGTCACGCCGTTTACACGAGCGCAGCGCCTGCGTCCGCATCGAAAAATGCGGGCGCGGTCAATTCGAACTCTTGGTACGCCGGCCACTGACACTGATCGCGGCCAACACGTGAATTCGTGCGCCCCGATGAACGATTAGCGCTTGCGCAAATTGAACATCACATTGCTGGCAAACAGCAAAATCGACAGGGCGGTCGTTGCCGACGCGATGCCAACTATCGGCTCCATTGCAACCTCGCCTTTCAATACACGACACAATGCATACGCCAGAATCGGCAATGCAATGTTGTAAATCCAGAAATGCATTTTCGCGAGCAGATTATCGGCGATGGCCGGGAACGCGGTGCCGAGCAACCCGAACAGCGTCATCGAAACCCAGCCCAGTAAGTTCAAATGCGCATGCAGCGGAAACAATGAATGATCGTGGCTGGCCCCCATAAAAACGCCGAGGGCGACGGCGACCACGAAATAAATGACGGCAATGCGAATCCACAAAAGAGGCAATGACGACAACATAATTTTTCTCCAGATATTTGTTTTAGATGTCGGCACATGTACCGATCGACGCGCAGTGTACGGAACGGCGCGCACGACCTTTGCTAAATAAAGGCTCAACTTTTCTTAAAAATTTCTTAAAAATGAAAATAGCGGCGCTTGCTCCGGCTGCGGTACAGGCCTATTGTTCGCTCGAAGCAGTTGTTTCCATTTCACCCAGCGGCTTGCCGTTGTTCAATCGTTCATGTAGGTGCCGCATGCAATGCGGCGATGTAAATACGGCAGTGCCACCCACTCAGGAGCGCACATCATGTCCGATCACGTTTACAAACTTATCGAACTCACCGGTACATCCACCGATGGCGTAGAGGGCGCAGTCAATAGCGCGCTCGATCGTGCCGGCAAAACCCTACATAACCTGCGCTGGTTCGAAGTCACCAATATTCGCGGTGATGTTGCCGACAACAATGCTTTGCACTGGCAGGTCACGATCAAGGCAGGCTTCAAGCTCGACTGATCGCTCAGCTACAGCGCATCGATTTCCGCTGCCGTCAGCGCTCGATATTCGCCCTCACCGAGAGCGGGATCGAGCGCCACTGGTCCGATCGCCTCGCGATGCAGCTTCACTACCGCGTTGCCGATGGCGCCAAACATGCGCTTGACCTGATGGTATTTGCCCTCGCTGATCGTGAGCCGCGCCGTGTGCGCATCGAGAATGTCGAGATGTGCCGGCAGCAGTCGCTGCTTCTCGCTGTGCAGGAATAAGCCGCGCGCGAACTGCGTCACCGCCTCGGTCGGAATCGGCTCGGCCGTCTGCAGCCAATAGATTTTTTTGCAATCGCTCTTCGGCGCGGTGACGCGATGCGACCACTGCCCATCATCGGTCAGCAACACCAAACCGGTGGTATCGATGTCGAGCCGGCCGGCGACATGCAGCGCTTCGACATTATCCTCGTCGAGCAGATCGAGCACCGTCGAATGCCGCCGATCGCGGGCGGCACAGACATAGCCTTCCGGCTTATTCAGCATGAAATAACGCGGCGTCGCGGTACGCAGCCGCTGGCCCGCCAGCTCAACCCGCGCGGTCGGCGCGATATCGCATTGCGGATCGAAAACCGCGCTCCCCTCGACCAGCACATCACCGAGCTTGATCGCGCGCTTGGCATCGGTGCGCGATAAATCGGTCACGCTGGCAATGAATTTATCCAGCCGCATCGGAACCTCATCGTGTTTTAAACGGACCAGAGTAGTGTCGAGTTACTTGCCACATAAGTGTGAACTTCGTCACACAATTAAATTTAACACATTGTTAAAAAAACAGTTTTTCTAACTGGCCCGGCTATTGCTCTGCAGTAAGCACCAAGACAACAAACACTAAGACAGCAAGTACAAGCACTGAAACAAGAAAGTCCCAAGCGTTATCAATATCTTCGAGTATGCCCTGATGTATAGGAACCGCAGAACGCTGTACCGCTCGCTCTCCGGCGCTACGCTAATACTGTTCGCCGCCTTCGCCTTCGCGCCAGAACTCGGCTTTACGCCGCAGCTGCCACTACTGGCCAAAGACGATGGCACCGCGACCAAAGCAAAAACCACAGCACATGAACCGGCGCCGCAGAGCCAGCCTCTGCCTAATACCCCGACACCGCGAGCGCATGAAGATACGCAGCCCAGCGAGCCGGCCAACACGCAGCCCAATGATGACGAAGAATCGGCATTCGCGGTAAATGCACAGCCTACTCACCCGGCTATCGATACCAATCGAGGTGCGACTGAAACGAATAGTCCGGCCCCGATTCAGGTGGCATTTGCACCCCATTTTGGTGGGGGGTCGACACCGCCGAAAAGCACGGCCTCGATCGCCAACTCCAAACCAAGACCGGTCATCGGTACCGCGAATTCAGCCACCCCCACCGACGATCAATCCGCACCGCAGCCCGACGACCGCATTGCCGATAACGACAATGGCTATGCTGCTGATCCCGAACCACCGCGCGTGGTAACGCTGCCCGAGCCGTCATCGCTATTATTGCTGGCCGTCGGCATTATTGGCTTGATCATCGTCCGTCGCCGCGTCGCCTGAGGCAGCCGCTCAGTGTTCGCGCGTCGCGCGGAACTTGATATCCGGCCAGCGCTCTTCCATCAACGCTAGGTTCACGCGCGTCGGCGCCAAATACGTCAGGTGGCCGCCACCGTCGAGCGCGAGATTGTCGTAAGCCTTCTGTTTGAACTCTTCGAGCTTTTTCGCATCGGCGCATTCAATCCAACGCGCGGTATAGACATTCACCGAATCGTAAATCGCCTCGACTTTGTATTCATCTTTCAGCCGATACGCGACCACCTCGAATTGCAACATACCGACCGCGCCGACGATCAGATCGTTATTGCGCAGCGGCATGAATACCTGCGTCGAGCCCTCTTCGGAAAGCTGCTTCAAACCGGTTTGCAGCTGCTTCGACTTCAGCGGATCCTTCAAACGAATCAGACGGAACATTTCCGGCGCGAAATGCGGCACACCGGTAAATTTTAGATTTTCGCCATCGGTAAACGTGTCGCCGATTTGAATCGTGCCGTGATTGTGCAACCCGATGATGTCGCCGCTAAACGCCTCTTCGACTAACGTGCGCTCGCCGGCCTTGAAGGTCACCGCGTCGGCGATTTTGATGTCCTTGCCAATGCGCACGTGGCGCATTTTCATGCCTTTGCTATAGCTGCCGGAACAGATGCGCATGAACGCGATGCGATCGCGATGTTTCGAATCCATGTTTGCCTGAATCTTGAAGACGAAACCGGAAAATTTCGGCTCGGTCGCCTCGACCAAACGGCTCTCGGTTTTTCGTGGCAGCGGCGGCGGTGCCCACTCGACGAAACCATCGAGCATTTCGCGCACACCGAAATTGCCGAGCGCAGTGCCGAAAAACACCGGCGTCAATTGGCCCGCGAGATATTTCTCAAGATCGAATTCATGGCTCGCGCCGCGCACCAGTTCGATCTGCTCGGCAAAACGATCGGCCTCATCGCCGAGTAATGCGCGCGCCTCGGCACTAACCAGGCCTTTGATTTGAATATCGTCGGAAATGGTGTGGCCCTGCCCCTTCACAAACACATGAATCGTGTCGGTGTACAGGTTGTAGACGCCGCGAAAATCCGGCCCCGAACTGATCGGCCAATTAATCGGCGCGGCGGCGATTTTCAATACGCTTTCGATTTCGTCGAGCAATTCGATCGGATCGCGAATATCGCGATCGAGCTTGTTGATGAAACTCAGGATCGGCGTATCGCGCAGCCGGCACACATTCATCAGTTTGATGGTGCGATCTTCGACACCTTTCGCGCCGTCGATCACCATCAACGCCGAATCGACCGCGGTCAGCGTGCGATACGTATCTTCGGAGAAATCTTCGTGGCCGGGTGTGTCGAGCAGATTGACGATGCGCTCGCGATACGGAAACTGCATCACCGACGACGTCACCGAAATACCGCGCTCCTGCTCCATCGCCATCCAGTCGGAAGTCGCATGGCGATCGGATTTCTTACCTTTGACGGTGCCCGCGACCTGAATCAAGTTGCCGAACAACAGCAGCTTTTCGGTCATCGTGGTTTTACCGGCATCAGGGTGCGAAATAATCGCGAACGTGCGGCGGCACGCCACTTCGTGGTCCAGGTTGCTCATCGGTTTACTCAAAGCGATTCATTGATGTCAGCGCCGCGGATAAGGCCGAGGGTGCGACGCCGAAGGGCGCGCATTATAGCGTGGTGGCGCGGCGGAAAAAGAATGGGAATAGTCGCTGCGACATCGCGTCGCAGTCGGTGGCACCGGGCCATCGCGTATAATTCGCGCCCCTCGACTTCACGCACAGATTCCTGCACTCGACGATGGCTCCCCTGACCGCCGCCAAAGCCAATTTACAGCGACTCGCCTTTGTGCGCGCGATTCTGGTCGCCGTTGAGTTGATCGCGATTATTTATGCGCAGCGTTGGCTGCGGGCCGAGCTGCCGTACCTTTTGCTGTTTGGCGTGGTCACGGCGTTGGCGATCGCGACGCTGCTAACGCTGTGGCGTCTGCGTCAACTATGGCCGGTCACCGATATCGAATTTTTCACGCAGTTGCTATTCGATGTGCTCAGCCACGGCCTGTTGTTGTATGCCAGCGGCGGCGCTACCAATCCTTTTATCTCGTATTTTCTGGTGCCCCTGACGATTGCTGCCGCAGTGCTGCCATGGCGCTATACGATCGGGCTCGCGCTTATTTGCGTGATGCTATACAGCGCGCTGCTGTTTTTCTTCGTGCCGTTACCATTGTTTGCACCCGCCGGCGACATGCTGACGCATCATCACAACGAGGTATTCAATCCGCATATTTTCGGTATGTGGTGCAATTTTGCGCTGTCGTCGGCATTGATTACCTACGTCGTGGTGCGCATGGCCAATACCGTGCGCGAGCAGCAGCGCGAACTGAATTTACGCCGCGAACAGGCATTGCATAACGAGCAGCTGCTCGCGGTCGCGACGCTGGCCGCCGGCACTGCGCATGAACTCGGCACACCGTTGACGACGATGACGGTATTGCTCGACGAAATGTGCAGCGACGATGCCGGGCTGCAAGCGGATATCGCGTTGCTGAAACAGCAGGTACAGAGCTGTCGCAACACATTGCGACGCTTGGTCAGCACCGCCGAATCGCATCGGCAACAGCAGGCACAGACTCAACTCGCGACTGAATTCATCGCCGAATTACTGGAACGCTGGCAGGTGATACGACCGGGCGCGCGCTATCAATTGTGTGTCGGGCCATTGCGCGGCAGCGAACACATCGCGGCGCCACGGCTTGCTATCGATGAAGCGCTGCGGCAGGCGATTATTAATTTGCTTGATAACGGCGCCGATGCCGATAGCGCCGCGGTGCGACTTGAACTCGGTTGGGACGATACGCATGTCACGCTGCGCATTCGCGATAACGGCCCTGGTGTTGCCCACGAAATTGCCGAACAGCTCGGCAAACCGTTTGTCACCAGTAAAAAAAATGGCTTGGGGCTTGGATTGTTTTTAAGTCACGCCACCATCGAGCGCTGTGGCGGCGATATCCGTTTATATACGCATCCCGAAGGTGGCACCGAAGCGGTATTGCGTTTGCCCATTGCGGAGACCACGCGTGAATAAATGCGATTTTCTGCTCATCGATGACGATCTCAGTCTCTGCGAAGTATTGATTCGCGCGCTGCAGCGCCGTGGCTTTGTCGCGATAGCCGCGCACGACACTGCCGGCGCGTTGCAATTAGCTCAGCAATATCGCCCCGCGCGCGCGCTCGTCGATCTGAAGCTGGCGAAAGAATCCGGCCTAACAGTGATTAGCGAGTTGCAGGCCGCGCATCCCGACATCGTCATAGTCATGTTGACCGGCTATGCGAGCATCGCCACCGCGGTCGATGCGATGAAACGCGGCGCGTTGAATTACTTGTGCAAGCCCGCCAGTACCGATGAAATTATCGCGGCATTCAATAATTCGAATGAAATTGAAATGCCCGCTACGCCAATGGTGCCGGTACCGATCGATCGCATCGAATGGGAACACATTCAGCGCGTATTACACGAACACAACGGCAATATCTCAGCGACAGCACGCGCGCTCGGCATGCATCGGCGCACATTGCAACGCAAACTGCAAAAACGTCCATCCCCGTTATAAGACCCTCGTCTTGCAATACGCATAACACGCAAGGCGCGGATAGTGGTGCGTGCTACACTTTTTTCGCAAAAAAAATATAAGTAGAAAATTTTATCCACCATCCCTGATTCTCCAGAATAAGGAGTCCGCGTTTTGAGCGGCATCTATCGGCGGAATTTAACGCTTCTCGTTGCCGTGCTTGCGGCGACGGTCTGCGCTGTACTGCTAAATCGCGGATTGTCGATAGAAATTCGGCAGCCGTTGCAGCTGGTTTATCTCCCACTCGAATCCTTCACGATTATTTTTGCGCTGTTGGTTTTTTTCGTCGGCTGGCACTCCTATGAAACCGAGCGCATCTGGCCGGTCGGGTTACTGTCGTATCTATTTCTCATCGCCGGCCTGCTGAACTTCCTGCATATTTTATCTTTCCCCACCATGCCGTCGTTGATCTCGCCAAATACATCCAATAAAACGGCAATGTTCTCGCTATTTTCGCGCGTGCTCGGTGCCGCCGCCGTGCTCGCTGCCGCAATCGCTTCCGCTCGACACATTGGCGATCGCAACCTGCGACTACCCATCGTCGCCACCGCAATTTTTGTGCTGCTCGCGTATGCCGGCATTTTTCAACTGGATAAGCTGCCGCCGCTGTACACCACCGACGCAATACCCACCGCGTTGCGGCAGCGTACCATTGAGCTATTGATGGGCACCTATTTCGCCGCTGCCGTATTGCTGCATCGACGCTTTATGCAAACCGGGCAATCCTGGTTGCAATACGCGGCCACCGCCAGCGCTTTGTTCGCGGTGGGTGAACTGAATTTCGAATTCGTGCAGATTCAATATGACCTCAACATGTTGCTGGCTCGCATCGTCCGTCTTATTGCTTACATTCATCTCTACCGCGGCATGTTTCTATATAACGTGCGATTGCCCATTCTTCGGCTGCAAGAATCGCAAGCACAATTGCATGAAAGCCAGCGTCAACAGACCATCAATAAACTTGCCATCGAAACCGCCGGCTATTTCATTTTGGAGTGCGACAGCGCCGGCAATATTCGTTATGCCAGCGACAATGCCTGCGCGCGCTTCGGCTTTGCAGCGGAAGAATTAATTGGCCAATCGGTAGCAATCATCAGTGCCGAAACTCCCGAAGAGTGGATGCGTCACGATTGGCAGCAACTGTATGCAGGCCAGCCGATGCGTTACGAAACGCGCTCGGTCACACGCAGCGGCGAGATATTTCCCACCGCCGTCACAGTCATCATGATTAAAGACGATGCGGCGCGCGATCGCATTTATATGATCGCGCACGACATCACCGACCGTGTGCGTTCCGAAAATGAATTGAAGCTGGCAGCGGTGGCATTCGATCACAGCGCCGAAGCGATTCTGATTACCGACGGCAACGCGCGTATTTTGTCGAGCAATCGCGCCTTCACCACTATCACTGGCTACAGCATCGAAGATGTGGTCGGCCACGCACCGCCATTATTCGAGCACGGCGTACATGTGCCAGCGATGCGTGCAGCGCTCGATCATAGCGGCGATTGGAGCGGCGAAGTCGAATGGATCAGCAAAGAAGGCGAACTGTGTTACGAATGGGTCACGGTAACGCGCGTGCTTGATCGCCAGGGCGCGATTAGCAATTACATCATTATTTTTTCCGATATCTCGGAAAAAAAACGCGCCGAAGAACATATCCAGTATTTGGCGTTTTACGATCCGCTCACCAGCCTGCCGAATCGCGTCCTGCTCGAAGATCGCGTTAATCAAGTTATTGTCGTCGCCAAACGCGAAGACGATCGCGCCGCTGTTATCTTTATCGATCTCGATCACTTCAAAACGATTAATGATTCATTGGGGCATCAGGCCGGCGATAAAATTCTCATCGAAGTCAGCAAACGCTTAAGGCGCTGCGTGCGCGAGCAGGATACGGTCGCGCGGCAAAGTGGCGATGAATTTGTTGTGGTGTTGCCGGGCTTGAAATCTTCCGCCGATACGATGCTGGTGACCGATAAAATTCTTGAGGAACTGTCGTTGCCATACTACGTCGGCGACAATGAATTGCGAATTACCGCGAGCATAGGCGTCAGCATTTACCCCGACGATGGCGATAATTTCTCACGCCTGATCATGAATGCCGATGCCGCGATGTATCACGCCAAAGAAAGCGGTCGCAACAATTCACAGTTTTTTATCGATGAAATGAATCGCCGCGCTGCCGACGTGCTGGCGCTGGAAACGCGCTTACGTCGCGCGATCGAGCGCAATGAATTCGAGCTGTATTATCAACCGCAGGTCGACTTGCAAAGTGGCGCCATTGTCGGGTTGGAGGCATTGTTGCGCTGGCACGATCCCGACCACGGCATGGTGCCACCCGCCGAATTCATTCCCATTGCCGAGAGTCGCAATTTAATCAATCCGATTGGCAATTGGGTATTGCGCGAAGCGTGCCGACAAAATCGCGTATGGCAAGATGCGGGACTCTTGAAACTACCGATCGCAGTGAATATTTCCGCCGTGCAATTTCGGCGTCGCGATCTGGTGCAGGAAATCGCCGAGGTGTTAAGCGAAACCAATTTGGAGGCGCGCTATCTCGAACTCGAAGTAACCGAAACCACGGTGATGCACGATGCCGAACAATTAATCTGGACACTCGAACAGTTGCGCGCGCTCGGTGTGCATTTGGCGATCGACGACTTCGGTACCGGTTATTCGAGCCTGAGTTATCTGAAGCGCTTCGCCATCGACAAAATTAAAATCGACCGGTCATTTATTTGCGATATTCCAGGTGACCCGGATGATCTCAGCATTGTGCGTGCAATCATCGGCCTCGGCAAACAACTGAACTTGCAAGTAGTCGCGGAAGGTGTCGAAACCGCCGAGCAATTGGCCGCGCTGCGCGACAGCGGCTGCGATGCATTGCAGGGCTATTATTTCAGCCGTCCACTACCGGCGGCAGAAATCGAAACTCTGATTAAAGCGCTAAGCCAGCAGACTTAGCGTTGGTCGCGAGCCATACGCGTTTCGCTATACTACCGCCGCGCCCGGCCGGTGAGGCCAGACACTAGAACCTTTGGAATACTCCTTTTGCACGAGGCCACGGATATGTTGCAGATCGATCGTCGATCCGATTTATCGCTAAAAGAATTCGAAGAAGAATACGTCGCTAAATCTCGGCCCGTTATTTTGACCGATGCCACCGCGCACTGGCCGGCACGCCAAAAATGGAATCTGGACTATTTCGCCAAAAAATATGCAGGAAAGGAAGTTCATTTCGATAACAGAGAATGGCGGATCGGCGAGCTGGTAAGCGCGCTGCGCGCAGCCGACGGCTCGGGTGACACTCCGTATTTAAAAATGGTGAAGCTCGACGAACAGTTTGAAGAATTGTGGGAGGATGTCGGCAGCCACGCCTTGGCGCGCAACAATCGTATCAAGAGCAAATTGCTGCCGTTCGCAATGCGTATCGAACAAGGTATCGTCGCGGTATTCATTGGCGCTAAAGGTAGCGGATTTAAATCTTTGCACTGGGACTACACCTATTTGCATGTATTTATTTCGCAAATTTATGGCGATAAAGACGCGATTATTTTCAGCCCCGCCGATACTCCCCATTTATATCCACGACCACAATTCGACAATCACTCGGAAATTCCCGACCCCTTTAATGTCGATCTCGAACAATTTCCGAACTTCAAACTTGCCAATCCGATCCATCTCACGATCAAAGAGGGTGAAACATTGTTTTTACCGGGCGGCTGGTGGCATGCGACCAATATGAATCATCCCAGCATCGCTATCGCCGAGAGCACTCTGGATCGTTTTAATTGGGACATACGCAAAAACTGGTATTTAGGTCATCAGGAGAAAGGTAATGTGCCGAAGCCGCGCCGGCAATTGCTGAGCCTGTACATGGCCATTGTCGATAAAATTCTGCGGCTTCGCGAAGCCAAAAATTATTGAATCCGCTCGATCATTGCTGAAATAAAAAAGCCGGCAAATGCCGGCGTTTTTATTTCTACGCTTTTTACCTCTACGCAAAGTGCTTACAGCAAACCTCTGCCCTTGCGCGCGGCGATACGCATACGCAGTGCATTGAGTTTGATAAAGCCTTCCGCATCTTTCTGGTTGTACGCGCCGGCATCGTCTTCGAAGGTCGCAATTTTGGTATCGAACAGCGATTGTTCCGATTGGCGCCCGGCAACGATTACATTGCCTTTGTAGAGTTTCAACCGCACCACGCCGTTGACATATTGCTGCGATGCATCGATCGCCGTCTGCAGCATTTTGCGCTCCGGGCTCCACCAATAACCGTTGTAAATCAGGCTCGCGTATTTCGGCATTAATTCATCTTTGAGGTGCGCGACTTCGCGATCGAGCGTGATCGATTCCAGCGCGCGGTGCGCTCTCAGTAGAATGGTGCCGCCGGGCGTTTCGTAGCAGCCGCGCGATTTCATACCGACGTAGCGGTTCTCGACCAAATCGAGCCGGCCGATGCCGTTGGCACCGCCGATCTGATTCAGCGCCGCCAGCATGGTCGCCGGGCTCAATGCTTTGCCGTCGAGCGTGGAGGCATTGCCCTGCTCGAAACCGATATCGATGTAGGTGGCCTTATCGGGCGCCGCTTCCGGCGACACGCTCCAGCGCCACATGCTCTCTTCGCACTCGGTCCACGGATCTTCGAGCACGCCGCCTTCATAGGAAATGTGCAGCAGGTTTGCGTCCATCGAATACGGCGATTTCTTTTTGTTTTTCGCGAAGTCGACCGGAATATTGCGTTGCTCGCAGTACGCCATCAGCGTTTCGCGCGAGGTCAGATCCCATTCGCGCCACGGTGCGATGACTTTGATGCCCGGCTTCAGCGCATACGCGCCAAGTTCGAAGCGTACCTGGTCGTTGCCCTTGCCGGTGGCGCCATGCGATACCGCATCGGCGCCGGTTTCGTTGGCGATTTCGACCAGACGCTTGGCGATCAGCGGCCGAGCGATCGAGGTACCGAGCAGATATTCGCCTTCATATAGCGTGTTGGCGCGAAACATCGGGAACACGAAATCGCGCACGAATTCTTCTTTCAAATCGTCGATGTAGATTTGTTTGACGCCAAGCGCCTGCGCCTTGGCGCGCGCCGGTTCGAGTTCTTCGCCCTGACCGATATCGGCGGTGAACGTCACCACCTCGCATTGATAGGTATCCTGCAGCCAGCGCACGATCACGGAGGTGTCGAGGCCGCCGGAATAAGCGAGCACGACCTTTTTAATCTCGGACATTTCGGAAAACTCCAGAACACGATGCCGCGGCAGCCACGGCACAGTTGAGAAAAACTAGTTTGAGAAGCTGCTGGAAAGGGCGCTAGTTTAACGGGCCGCGCCGCCGCTGCCCAGCGCGACGCCTTGGTAGAGCCGCGGCGACTGAAACGACAAGCGCCGGCGGGTTACCCCGGCCGGCGCTTCGAGCGACTAAACAGTGACGCAATGACCTAGATAGTTAGCGTGGCGCGATCTTGCCGGTCTCATCCGACAACACAATTTCGACGCGGCGATTCAACTGCCGACCAGCGGACGTGTCGTTGGTCGCGACCGGCGACGATTCGCCAAAACCGGTGACGGTAATGCGGCTGTCATCGATGCCGGCACTGACCAGCGCCATTTTCACCGCAGAGGCGCGCTGCTCCGATAACCGCTGATTGGTCTCCTCGCTACCGGTGCTGTCAGTGAAGCCTTCAATGCCGACTTTGCGATCCGGATTCTGTTGCAGATAGGTCGCCAATTTTTGTACTTCACGCACGCCACCCGGTTTCAGGGTCGATTTGCCGACGTCGAACAGCACATCGCCCAGCGTCATCACCAAACCCCGCTCGGTCATTTTCGCCTGCAGGTCTTTGAGTGCAGCCTTAGCGCGCTCGGCTTCAGCGGTACGTGCCTGCAAGCGCATCTGATCGCGCTGATCGTTTATCTGCGTCAGCGACTGTTCGGCGACCTTGCGTTTGTAGGCTTGATCCGCCACCGCAACCCGCTGCTGCGCCAGATAAATGTTGTGCTGCACGATCTCGGCATCGTCGCGATCACGCAACGATGCATCGGCGCGCGCCAACGCATCCTGCGCATCTTTTAACTCGATCGGCGCGAGGCTGCTGCCGCTGGATTGCGCCTGCAACGCATTGAAGCTGGCGTGCGCGGCATCGAGTCGGGCATCGGTGCGCGGCGTGGAACTGCACGCGGTGAGTAAACCCGTTGCCGCTATCGTTGCGGTCAACGCGCATGTGGTTAAAAACGAGCGATTATTCATGATCGGCTCCTCGATGAATCATGGATTGTCCTGGCGATTGATTTCTTCCTGCAGAGCGCGTTGTCCCTGCTGCGAGTCCTGTACCGATTTCTGCGCCTTCATGTTTTGCGCCTTCGCTTCCGCTAATTTCCCATCAACGGCGGCTTCTTCGGCCAGACGACGCGCTTCGGCATAATTTTTCTTCGCCATTTCCTTATCCGCCTGATCCAACTTGTCCTGCGCGGTTTTTAATTCGAGTGGCGCAAATTCGGCACCACCGGCGCCGACTGCACCATCCACCGCGGATTTCGAAATCGCCATCTCTGCCGTAGGCGGCGGCGTGCTCGCGCATCCCGTCAACGCCAGACCAGCTATCAACAGGCTGGCTCCGATTATTCGCTGTGTATTCATCATGATTTTTCTCCTGGCTGAGATTGCCGCTGAAATTTTTTTGTTTCGCAATTCATCTCCAGATCACTGCCCGGAGCTCTCCTCTTCAGGCGCGATAAATAAACTAATCAGAGGCGATAAATCGTCGCGTCATCGATTCCATTCGCCTTGTCAATCTCCGTCATTTCCATTGACTCATGTGTAATAGCTGACTCATGTACCACGGAATTGGCGGTCGCACGTTGGACAAAACCGCCGACGCTGATCGGCGTGGGCATCAACACGGCACTCCCGCCACGCAGGGGATCTCGTGCTGTAGTAATAGAGCCTGCTTCGATGACTACTCCACTCAACATAACAGCCGCGGCAACGAGCAATGACGTAAACGCTTTCACGATCTCTTTCTCCCGCAGTCTGTTGAGGTTTCCCTAATTTGTAAGACGAATAGCAGCTCTGCTTATCTGCGGCATCCGCCGTCTAAATTTTTAACGCATGCGTTAAGGTGCTTTGCGCCGCGACAGCCCGATGATGAAACTTAAGAGCGTCATCACCGCGAAAATCACAAAAATTATTTTTGCAATTTCCACCGCACCGGCGGCGATACCACCGAAACCGAACAACGCGGCGACCAAAGCAATAATTAAAAAAACGACGGTGTAGTGCAGCATCTATATCTCCTTCTCTTATTGCTCAGCGACAGTTAAATCAAAAATCGTCGCAATCGAGGAATGGCTGAGTGTGTGTATGCATCTTAAAAAATGTTGCACGGAATGCTTATGAGAGTTTCCGCCAACTTAATGTCGGAAAAGGAGGCGCAGATTTGTAGGAATAGTCTTATACGGAAGTGTTGCGCAGCAGCGGTATTGTCGCGGCGATGAGCGTGCCCTCGCCAACCGCCGAGTGCACGAGCATGCTACCGCCGTTGGCGGCGACTCTATATCGCATGCCTTCCAAACCATGCGAAGAAGTTGAAGCCTGCGTGGTATCGAATCCTTTGCCATTGTCTTGCACTTCGATATGCGCGCGCAGCGGCTGCTTACTCAAACGTATTTCGACGCGTGTAGCTTCTGCGTGTTTGGCAATATTGGTCAGTGCTTCCTGGACTAAACGATAAACCGTTAATTCCGCAGCTGGCGCAAGTGTCACCGGTTCCAGTTCGCTGTCGCATGACATACCGGTGCGCGCAGCAAACTCGCGGATCAGAATTTCCAACGCCGCCACCAAACCGAGTTTGCTTAACGAAGATGGATGCAGCTCTTCAATGATGCGCCGCTTCAGCGAAATGCCATTGCTCAACGCCTGACCGAGATGAAACAAACGCTCTTTGATGTAATCCTCGGCATCGCCAAGACGGGCTTTCAACCGCGCCAGATCGAGCTTTGCCGCGACCAACAACGCGCCCAATTCGTCGTGCAATTCGCGAGCGAGACGCGCACGCTCATCTTCACGCGCATTCAGCAAATGCAAAGTGAGCTCGCTCAGGCGACGTGTGCGTTCTTGAATTTGCGCTTCGAGCAAATCGCGATCGCGTTGCAATTGTTGCTGTTGTTTCTCGCGCTCACGCACCAGCATGCGGGTCTGCCGCGCGTATACGCCAAACGCAATCAATCCGATCGATACCAGCACCATAATCGCGATGCGACTCAGCACCAACGTTTGGTGCAGCATCTGTTGATAATGTTCGATGAGCTGAGTTTCTTTATCGCGCAACTGCGTGACCGCATCGCGAATGGCCGCCATTTCCATGCGACCGCTGTCTGTGTCCAATACGGTTTTCCACGCGTCATCGCCACTGCTGCGCAATGCCACGGTCAGACTCAGCTCTTCCTGTTTTTTGGCCACCCCCGTAGCGAGATTTTGAAATTCCGCAGCGAACTGTGGATTATGCAAATAGCGATTTTGCATCGCCCGCAACGCGCCGGCCACGGCCACGCTGGCCTCTTGATAGGGCCGCAAATAGTCGGGTTTACCCGTCAGCAGATAACCGCGCTGACCGGTTTCAGCATCGGTCATCAGCCGCATTATTAATTGCAATTGCACGCGGCCATCCATCGCCGCATCGAGTTCACGATTGATCGCGAGCGCGCGTCGATAGCCAAACTCATTGACTGCCACCAGGCTCAACGCGACGATCGCTGCAAGCAGCGTATTGGCGTTATTGCGCAGCCATCGCGCACGCTGCTGCTTCATAAGAAATACTCCGTCGGTCCCGTTCGCGCGTTCATATTCACCATTACATATTCTTTATTTCTTTATGTAATCGCCTTGCACACCGATAACCAATACATGCCACCAATTATTCAATTACGCGTGCAGGATGCTTGCCATTCGTAACGTTGCGCGCAATATTGGCGCAATGGGAAAAAGGGGAACACCGATGATCAGAGTGGCCATTGTCGACGATCATGCGATTGTCCGCACCGGACTACGACAGTTCTTGTGCGAACACAACGATATCGAAGTGGTGGGCGAAGCCGCGAACGGCGGCGAGGCACTCAACCTTGTGCGTGGCGGCGGTATCGATGTGCTGATGATGGATATCGCGATGCCCGGGCCGAGCGGTATTGATGTGCTTGGGAATATCCGCGCGCATGCGCCGCAATTGCCGATATTGATTCTGACCGGTTATCCCGAAGCCCATTACGCGACCAATTTATTGCGGCAGGGCGCGAGCGGTTATCTGAATAAGGAATGCGAGCCCGAAGAAATTGTCACTGCAGTGCGCGCACTGGCACGTGGCCGTCGTTACATTACGCCGGCTGTCGCGGAACTGCTCGCCGATCGTTTGCACACCGATACCGATCAGGAACCGCATGAGATCTTATCGGAGCGCGAATTTCAGGTATTTTTGCGTCTCGCGCAGGGCGAAACAATTACCGCGATCGCCACGACGCTGGCGCTCAGCGTAAAAACCGTTAGTACTTATCGCTCGCGCGTCCTCGAAAAAATGACGTTGGCGAGCAATAGCGATCTCACCTATTACGCACTCAAACATCAGTTGATCAAATAATTCCACGTATCATCTTTATTCTATCGATTCGCTTTTTATCAATTCACCGAACGACTGGCAGTAATCGATGAGGCCATCTATTTCGGTCGATTTATCGAATATCGCATCAGCGCCGAGCTTCTGGCTATGCGCGCGAATTTCCGGTGTCGCGTAATTACTCAGCACTACCATTTTTTGATCGGGCCGACGTTGGCGACATGCGGCGAGCACCTCAAGCCCCGAACCCTCGTGCAGAAAAATATCGACGATCGCCAGATGCCAGTCGTTATCGCTGTCGGTGAGCCAAGCGCTCGCCTCCGCTTCCGTGCCGCTATTGCCGACCACGGCAACATCAGCCAGCTCTTGCAGCGCCGCGATCAGATTCTCGGTGATCACTGGACTGTCTTCTACGAGATATGCTTTGACGTGGCTCATGACATGAAAAATTTCTGCATGCGATAAAAATAAAATATACCGACGGACAAGCCGGAAGCAGTATAGGCCGCTCTTATTTAATGAAGGTGTAGTCCGTTTCAGGCGCTTACTGTAGGACTACACCTACATGGATGTGGCTTTCTATTTCATTTCGCTATTTCATTTCGTCGCGACGGCTATCTAACCACTGAAACAGTTTTCGCAATCAGTACCGAGCGTTCGCTGTTGCGATCGATCTCGCCGTATACACGCAATTGCGCATCGGGAGCGAATTTCACTTCACCCAGCAGGTCATGGCTCGCTTGCACGGTAATTTGACCGGTACTGTCGCGCAGCAATAAATGCTTTTCATCGACTTGCTGCACAATTGCACCGGTTACCACCACTTTGGTGTCATCGGGCGCGGCAACCGCTTCAGCAATCGTGTAATTCATCGGCTGGTGCGATGCGCAACCGGCCATCACCAGCAACGCCGCTGCCAACGCCATTGAACGCGGCAATAACAACATATTGGACATACGCATGATCGTCTCTCCATCAATTGAACAAATGCGAGCTACTCTGGAATTGATCGCGAAAACGCAAAAATGTTCGATCGATATTGTTGACTGTGCGCACAGTTCGTAAGCGAGCGCACGATATTTAGCAGCGCCCGCTATTAACGATATCAATAGGAATGCAGAGCTCGTGTGGTAGAGTTTCCGCGTACGTCGCACGGAATTTATTGATGCCCGCTTTATATATTTTATTAATTGGCGCGTCGTTGCTGTTGATCAGCATCGTGCTGACGCCGCTGTCGACGCGCATCGGACTGCCGGTGCTGCTGTTATTTTTTGTCGTCGGCATGATCGCCGGTGAAAATGGTCCCGGCGGCATTCAGTTTCACGATTTCAACACCGCCTTTCTGGTGGGCAATCTCGCGCTCGCGGTGATTTTGCTTGACGGTGGGATGCGCACCCGCGCGGAAACATTTCGCGTCGGTTTGAAACCGGCTACCGCACTCGCGACCATCGGCGTGCTGGTCAGCGCCGGAGTGACCGGGCTCGCTGCGATTTATTTATTGCATCTGCCGCCACTGCATGGGTTGTTGATGGGCACGATCGTCGCATCGACCGATGCGGCGGCAGTGTTTTCGCTGCTGCAGGGCCGCGATCTGCATTTGAACGAACGGGTCAGCGCGACGCTGGAAATCGAATCGGGCAGCAACGATCCGATGGCGATTTTTCTCACCATTCTGTTGCTCGAAATGATCGAACATCACACCAACACCCTGAACTGGGATGCGCTGCTGCTGTTCGCGCAGCAATTCGGTATCGGCGCCATCGGCGGCATCATCGGCGGTTATGTGTTGAATGCACTTATCCGTCGGCTGGATCTGGCGATCGGCCTGTATTCGCTGCTCGTCGCCACCGGTGGATTACTGGTATTTTCACTGGTCGGTCTGCTGGAGGGCAGCGGCTTTCTCGCCATTTATCTGCTCGGCGTGCGCCTTGGCAATAGCGGCACGCCACTGCTGACCACAATTCTGCAAGTGCACGACGGTCTTGCCTGGCTGGCGCAACTCGGACTGTTTCTGATTCTGGGATTGCTCGTCACGCCAGCGCAGATGTTGCCGCTGGCATTGCCGGCACTCGGTATCGCGCTGGTGCTGATGTTTGTCGCGCGGCCGCTGGCGGTGGCACTGAGCCTGCTGCCACTCGGCATTCGCGGCCGCGAACTGACCTTCATTAGCTGGGTCGGATTGCGCGGTGCGGTGCCGATTGTGCTCGCGCTGTTTCCGATCATGGCGCAGATTCCCGAAGCGAAGTTGCTGTTCAACGTTACCTGCGTGGTGGTGCTGGTATCGCTACTAATTCAGGGCACCACACTAGCGCCGGTCGCGCGCTGGCTGAAGCTTGAGGTGCCGGCACCGCGGCTGCCGCAGCGACGTATTCCGCTGAATTTACCCGACCATAGCGATCACGAGCTGTATCTGTTGCCGATGCAGGAAATTCACGCCGGCACCACCTCCGCCGGAGCGTTGCGCCTGCCCAAAGACAGCGCGCTGCTCGCCGTATTTCGCGAGCGTAAGCTGTTGCTGCCCGATGCAACACTGAAGTTGCAGCCGGGTGATTGGCTTGCGGTGGCATCGAATGCGCAGAGTGCGGAGAACATCGGCAAACTGCTGACCGCCGAAACGCCGGAGCGTTTGGCGCCGCGTTTGTTCTTCGGCGATTTCACGCTGGCCGGCGATACCCTGCTCGGCGATCTGGAAATGGTTTACGGCTTTGAAGTCGAACCCGAGCTGAAGGCGCTGAGCCTGTCGGCAGTCATCGCCCAACGCCATCGCGGTCACCCGGTAGTCGGTGACCGCGTCGAGCTCGGCCCGGTGCAGCTGGTGGTGATGGCGATGGAAGGCGATCGTGTTACTCGCGTCGGCATGAAATTGCCGAACGCATGAGTCGGCATCAGGCCCAGTCGTCGTCATCCGGCAGCGCATAAAATTCGCTGATTTTTGCCCATGCATCCTGCGCCGAATCGACATACTGAAACAGCTTCAAATCCTCAGCGCTGATACAACCGATTTCGTACAGATAATCGAAATTGATCATCTTTTGCCAGAATTCGGTGCCGTACAGCAGGATGGGCACGCGCCGCGCTTTGCCGGTCTGTACCAATGTCAGCGTTTCGAATAATTCGTCGAATGTACCGAAGCCGCCCGGAAACGCGACCAGCGCTTTGGCCCGCATCATGAAATGCATTTTGCGCAATGCGAAATAGTGAAACTGGAAACACAGCTCCGGTGTGATGTACGGGTTCGGGTGCTGCTCATGCGGCAGAATGATATTGAGACCGATACTGCGCCCGCCAACATCGTACGCACCGCGATTCGCCGCCTCCATGATGCCGGGGCCGCCACCGGTCACCACTGCCATTTCGCGATCCGGATGCGCCAGATTATGCTCGGTCACCAGCTGTCCGAACTCGCGCGCGGCATCGTAATACTTGCTCAATTCCAGTTGCGACGTGGCACGCCGCCATGCCCGTTCGAGTTCGACATCGTCCGGCGCCGCAGCGTGGCGCTGATCGAGTTCGTCGAATTGTTGCCGCGCGATTTCCGGCGGTAACGCGCGTGCGCTGCCGAACACGACGATGGTCGCGCGAATATTGTGCTCCTGCTGGATCAGCTCGGCTTTGAGCAATTCCAATTGCAGACGCAGCGGACGCAGATCGCGTCGCAACAGAAAATCCTGATCGAGAAAGGATAATTCGTAAGCCGACGATTGATCGTAGGCGGTCTCGGCGCGCGTGCGGATTTCCTCTTCCGCGCTGAAAAAATTCTCGTCGCGCAATCGATGTTGAGGCATGGACATCTCCTGATGAAACGATGGCGCATTTCGCCAATCGAATAGGGTGAAATATAGTGGCGTTATCACATTTGCGATAAATGACACATTTGCACGAAGTGAATGGACTAACAATAGGGCCCGAGTGGAATCCCCCCGCAAGGTCTCGAAGGAGAGAGAACATGGCAGCGATATTAATCAGCGGCGCGAGCCGCGGCATCGGCCTCGCACTGGCCCAGCAATTCGCAGCGCGCGGCGATCGCGTGATCGCAGTTTGCCGCACACCCAGTGCAGAGCTATCGAAAATTGAGAGCATTCGCATCATCGCCGATATCGAGGTCACTAGCGATGAAGCATTGCGACAATTGGCGGCGCAACTCGACAAGCAACCGCTCGATACCATTATTCACAATGCCGGCGTGCTGACGGCAGAAACACTGCAGGATTTGCATGCCGAACGCATTCGCCGCCAATTCGAAATCAACGCGCTGGCACCGCTGCGCATCACCCAACTTTTGCAGCAGAATTTGCGCAATGGCAGCAAGGTGGTATTGATTACCAGCCGCATGGGTTCGATCGACGATAACACTTCGGGTGGTATGTACGGTTATCGGATGTCGAAGGCCGCACTGAATATCGCCGGCAAAAGTCTCGCCCTCGATTTGCGTTCCGCAGGCGTTGCGGTCGGTATTTTTCATCCCGGCCTGGTGGCGACACGAATGACCGGCAGCCACGGCATCACTCCCGCCGAAGCAGCGACCAATCTCATCGCGCGCATCGATCAATTAACGCTGGAAAACAGCGGCCAATTCTTTCATGCGAATGGTGAATCACTGCCGTGGTAACTGGCTCGCAAACCCCTAAAAATTCGCCAGACCAAAACGTTGACCCAGTGAATGTTGTGTATATAATGTGACCAGCCTAAGAATAGCTAGTATGTATGTTCAGTAAATTCGACGTTCCTCCTGCAGTGCTTCGTCCATTTCTCCACAAACACTACCTGCGCTTCTCGGCTGACCTGCCTGCTTCAGGCAATTGTTATTAATTGTTACGGGATTTTTAGTATGTCCAATGTAAGCACTGGCCACGTTAAGTGGTTCAACGAATCCAAAGGTTTTGGTTTTATTGCGCAGGAGAATGGTCCGGACGTGTTCGTACACTTCAGCGCGATCAACAGCTCTGGATTTAAAACACTTGCCGAAGGCCAGAAAGTGCAGTTCACCGTCACTCAAGGCAAAAAAGGCCCGCAGGCTGAGAACGTCACTCTCGTTTAAGTCTTAGAATGCTGCAGCGGGATCGCGCCGCTGCAGCGTTTTTGCTTTGCTCCTGCTCGAACCGACCGGCGGCACTCGCAAAGCCGGAAAGTTTGTAAATTCTTATTGTTTTTGAAAATCCCGTTTCCAACGCTATCTCGTCAACCGACGCGTGCAACCGCCGGTTCCGCTACAGCGTTTTCGCGAATCAATCGATTCAACTCTGGCACGCACGATCCGCAATTAGTGCCGCACCGCAATTTTTCGCCGAGCGCGGCACTAGTCCGACAGCCTTCGCCAATCGCAGTGCGAATAACCATTTCTGATATTTGAAAACAGGTGCAGATCATCGCGCCCTGCGCCAATTGCTCGCCCGGCGGTTTACCCGAGAGCAATACGCGCCGCTCATCATTATCGAGTAATTGTCCCAGTCGACCAGCAAGCCACCACGGATCGGGGACGAGTTCGCGCTCGCCAAGCAATAGCACAGCATCGAGACAACCATCGACCAGCCATGCTTGTCTCAGCTCACGCGCGTCGTCGACGATAAATTGCATATTCGCCTCGGCTGGCAGCAATGCCTGAAAACGCGCGCGCACTGCGTCGAACGTATCCTCGCCGGCAAGCCAGTACAGCCAGCCATTGGCGACCGGCACCCGCGCCCAATAATGCGAGCGCGGCAGGTCCAGCGGCGCGCGCGATAACAACACGCCGCGCCACCGACTCGGCAACGGCCGCATCGTAACGCTTGCATGTTTTAATTCAGGCTGCCCCGAATGCGGATCGACATGCGCCGTCACTAACGCATCCACTCGGGCGCGTGCCGCAAATTGATCGTTCCAATGCATCGGCACGAATACTGAGCCACGCCGCTGCCCCGGCTCGATGCGAACGCGCAGCCATGCAGTCCCGTGTCGATTCGATAGCTCGGCAATTTCGCCGGCGGCGAGACCGAACACGGCCGCATCCTGCGGATGCACTTCAACATACGGTTCGGCGCGGTGACGATTTAATTTTTCACTTTCGGCGGTCCGCGTCATCGTGTGCCACTGATCGCGCACGCGGCCGGTATTCAAAATCAATGGCGTATCGCGATTGATTTGCGACTGCGGCCAATAAGGTTCAATGGGGATAAACCGCGCACGTCGATCCGCCGTCGCGAATTGTCCGTCGCCAAATAAACGCGTTGCGCTCACGCCGTTTTTAATCGGCCATTGCAGAGGCTCGAGCGCGTCGTATTCGGGTTTATTCAATACACTCAATTCGCTGATATCGAGTTGCAACGGCGTGTCGGTATTGATGCCGGTCATTGCTGCGTATTCGACAAATACATCGCGCGCATTCTCGAATGCAAAGGCATCGCTGTGACCGAGCCGTTTACCGATTTGCGCCAATGCCCACCAATCGGGTTTGGCTTCACCGGCGGCGGGAAGAAAATTGCGTTGCCGCGAAATCGTGCGCTCCGAGCTGGTAACAGTGCCGTCTTTTTCGCCCCAGCCCACCGCGGGTAATAAAATATGTGCGAGTTGCGTGGTGTCGGTATCGCGCACGCAATCGGATACGATCACCGTTTCGCAACGCGCAAGCGCAGCGCGCCAACGATCGGCTTCGGGCATACTCACAATGGGATTGGTCGCGAGCACCCACAGAAATTTCACTTCGCCGCGCTCGATCGCCTCGAACAGCGGCACCGCTTTCAACCCGGGTGTCGTCGCCATATTCGGCGCGCGCCAAAATTCTTTTACTTCAGCAATCGACTCGCGCGTAAAGGCACGATGCACCGCGAGCTGATTAGCCAGCCCACCTACTTCACGGCCGCCCATTGCATTCGGCTGTCCGGTAATCGAAAACGGACTGGCACCCGGCAGCCCGATACGACCGGTAGCAAGATGGCAATTAATAATTGCGTTACCTTTATCGGTACCGCTGCTGCTCTGATTGATGCCCTGCGAAAACAATGTCACGGTGCGCGCGGTTTGCGCGAATATGCGATAAAACTGCTCGACTGCTTTTTCATCGAGCTCGCAGACACGCGCGACATAGGCAATGCTCGGACTCGATGCGCGCGCAACTGCGAGCGCCTCATCGAAATCGTTAGTGTGATTTTTAATGTAACGATGATTCAACGCATTTTGCTCGGCGAGGTAAACGAGCAGACCGTTAAATAAAAATGCGTCACCACCCGGTTTTAGCGGCAGATGCAGATCGGCTTGATCGCAGGTCGGCGTGCGGCGCGGATCAATCACAATTAATTTCGTGCCGGGCCGCTCTTTACGCGCCTGCAACATACGCTGGTGCAATACCGGGTGCGCCCATGCCGAATTGGAACCGACCAGCACAATCAAATCGGCAAGCTCAACATCTTCATAACACGCCGGCACCGCGTCTTCGCCAAACGCACGCACCTGCGCAGCAACCGCGGATGACATGCACAAGCGCGAATTGGTATCGACGTTCGCGCTGCCGACAAAACCTTTCCACAATTTATTCGCGACGTAGTAATCCTCGGTCAGCAACTGTCCCGATAAATACAACGCCACCGCTTGCGGACCGTGCTCGCGAATTGTTTTCTGTAATCGTTCGGTAATTTGATCGAGCGCCTGCGGCCACGACGCGCGTTCGCCATTGATCTGCGGATACAGCAGACGGCGTTGCGTGCCGACGGTCTCGTGCAGCGCCGACCCTTTCACACACAGACGACCGAAATTCGACGGATGTTCCTTATCGCCGGCTACCGGCAGCACCGTTGCGCCATCGCGCGCAACACTGACACCGCAGCCGACACCGCAATAAGGGCAGGTCGTGCGAGTGACTGACATTTACGCAGCAGACTCCATTGCCGTGGTTTGCGGCTGCTGCACGAACACCGTATCGCCATCAATACGCACCGGCCATACCCGCACCGCGTATTCCTTTTTCTCGACGCAACGGCCCGTGCGCAAATTGAAATGCTCCTTGTACAACGGCGATGCGACGACGAGCTGCCCCTGCACATCACCGATGATGCCGCGCGATAAAACGTTGGCGCCGCCGATCGGATCGAAATTATCGATCGCGAATACGCGCTGTTCTTCTTCCGGCAAATAAAACAATGCCACCGGCTGACCTTGCACCAGCGCGCAGACGCCGCTACCCATTACCAGATCGTCGATTTTGCACACGCTATACCATTGACTCATCGCTTAATCCTCACTCTCGCCGCATTACACAGACGCGATTAATTCGTGTTTTTCGTGGGTGGTCGCCGGGCGAATCTGGCCGCGCTCTTCAACGAACACGATACTCTCATCTTTCGCATCGGCGTTGACGAACTCACGGAAGCGCTTCACTTTTTCCGCGTCCTCGATCGTCGTTTTCCATTCGCACTGATATGTTCCGACTACATGCGCCATCTGCGCTTCGAGCTCCGCGCCAATTCCGAGACTGTCGTCGATCACTATTTGTTTCAGATAATCGAGACCGCCTTCGAGATTTTCCAACCATACCGAGGTACGTTGCAGACGATCGGCGGTGCGCACATAAAACATCAGTACGCGATCGATGTATTTGATCAGAGTGTCGTCGTCGAGATCGGTTGCGAATAAATCGGCGTGACGCGGGCGCATGCCGCCATTGCCGCACACATACAAATTCCAACCTTTGTCGGTGGCGATCACGCCGATGTCTTTACTCTGTGCTTCGGCGCATTCGCGCGTGCAACCACTGACGGCGAATTTCAATTTGTGTGGCGAGCGCAAACCCTTGTAGCGATTTTCTATTGCAATCGCCATGCTCACCGAATCCTGTTGACCGTAGCGGCACCAGGTCGAACCAACACACGATTTCACTGTGCGCACCGATTTGCCGTAGGCATGTCCGGTTTCGAAACCGGCATCGATCAGCTCTTTCCAGATCAACGGTAATTCGTTCAAGCGCGCACCGAACAAATCGATACGCTGACCGCCGGTGATTTTCGTGTACAGATTGTATTTTTGCGCAACCTGACCCAGCACGATCAATTTTTGCGGCGTGATTTCACCGCCGGCGATGCGCGGCACGATCGAATAAGTGCCGTCTTTCTGCATATTAGCGAGGAAGGTGTCGTTGGTATCCTGCAAACCGACATGCGGTTTCTTCAGAATATATTCATTGTCGATCGCTGCCAGAATCGACGCCACTGCCGGCTTACAGATATCGCAGCCGCGACCGCTGCCGTGTTTTTTCAGCAGATCATCGAAGGTTTTGATTTGATTGACGCGCACCAGGTGATACAGCTCCTGACGACTGTGCTTGAAGTGCTCGCAAATATAATTGTTGACTGCGACACCGCGCTTTTTCAGTTCGTTGTCGACCACCGATTTCAGCAACGCCGAGCAACCACCACAACCGGTGCTCGCCTTCGTTTCTGCTTTGATATCGGCGAGTGCGGTAACGCCCTCTTCGATCTTGCAACAAATCGCGCCCTTGCTGACGTTGTGGCACGAACAGATCGTCGCGGTTTCCGGTAACGCATCTGGGCCGAGCGTCGGCACTTCGCCACCGCTCGGCGCGATCAATGCGAGCGGTTGTTTCGGCAATTCGATTTTGTTCAGCATGTACTGCAGCAGCGTGTCGTAAATGCCGTTGTCGCCGACCAGCACCGCACCGAGCAAATATTTGCCATCGCCGGACACAACCAATTTTTTATAAATGCCTGCAGCCTCATCGATCACGCGATAGCTCAGCGCACCTTCGCTGCGCGCATGGCTGTCACCGATCGAACCGACATCGACGCCGAGCAATTTCAATTTCGTGCTCATATCGGCGCCCTGGAATAACTCATTGCCTCCGCACAATTGGCTCGCTGCAACTTTCGCCATTTGATAGCCGGGCGCAACCAGACCGAAAATGCGGCCGCCCCACAGCGCGCATTCGCCAATCGCGTAAATGCTTTCGTCGGAAGTACGGCAGTTGTAATCGACCACGATGCCGCCGCGCTCGCCAATTTTTATATCCGCCGCGCGCGCGAGTTTATCGTCCGGACGCACGCCCGCCGAAAACACAATCATGTCGGTTTCGAGAACGTCACCGTCAGCAAAATGCATCGCCAGCGCGTGCTGTTCGCCTTCGATAATTTTTTGCGTGTTCTTGCCGAGATGCGCGGTCAGACCCAGCGCTTCGATTTTCTTTTTCAGAATCGCGCCGCCTTCCGGATCGACCTGCACGCCCATCAATTGCGGCGCGAATTCGACGACATGTGTTTCGAGACCGAGATTGCGCAACGCATTGGCCGCTTCGAGACCGAGCAGACCACCGCCAACCACCACACCTTTTTTCGATGTCGCCGCAGCGGCTTTGATCGAGCCGAGATCGTCGATCGTGCGATACACAAAACACAATTTATGATCGGAGCCCGGCACCGGCGGCACGAACGGGAACGAGCCGGTCGCAAGCACCAGTTTGTCGTACCCGAATTCGCGACCGCCGTCCGTCGTTACGGTATGCGCGGTGCGATCGATCGCTGCGACCGCATCGCCGAAAATCGCGTCCACGCCAGCCGTTTCGTAAAACTCGCGCGTGGTCAACGCCAGCTCGTGCGGCTCCTTGCCGGCGAACACTTCGGATAAATGCACGCGGTCATACGCGGGACGCGGCTCCGCGCCGATCACAGTGATTGCGTAATCAGTTTTGAGATTGATCAGTTGCTCGACCAGATGGTGGCCGACCATGCCGTTGCCGACAACAACCAAACGTTTCGCCTTAGTGTCTTTAATGATTGGGGGGTTCGCCATTTTCGTGCTCCGCTTATGCGCTGGCCAGAATCTGCGCCGCCGGCCATTCGCCGGCGAGCAGCAATCGGCATTCATCGCTGCCGATCCTGTTCTGGTTTTGGATCAAGTTGAAAAACAATTGGCTGTCGGCAATATCGCCGAACAGCAGTGCGCCGATCACTACGCCATCGCGAATGATCAGTTTTTTATAAATGCCATGATCGCGATCCTGATACGTCAGCAGACGCGCATTCGCGGCGATGTGTTGTTCGCCCATCACGTGCACATCGATACCGCTGACTTTCAACATCGTCACGTATGGTTTTGTTTCGAAGGATTGTTGTTCGCCGCACAGATTCGCAGCGAGCACATCGACCTGTTGCCAGATCGGCGCTACCAGACCGACGGTTTCACCATTCATTTCGCAGCATTCGCCGAGCGCGTAAATCGCCTCATCCGACGTGCGCAAAGTCGTATCGACGACGATGCCGCGATTCACCGTCAAACCCGCTGCGTGCGCAACTTCGGTAACCGGCTGAATACCGGTGGCGGCAACGACGAGAGCGGCCGGCAGCGTGCTGCCGTCATCTAACACAACACCTGAGGCGCGCACGTCGCCGGCAATGGCAACCGGGCTGCGACCGGTGACCACGGTGACGCCGCGCTGCTCAATCGCTTTCTGTAAATAAGCAGCAGCGACCGCATCGAGCTGACGATTCATCAATTGCGCGGCGCGATGCACCAGCGTGACTTGCATACCGCGCGAAGCGAGGGCCACCGCCGCTTCAAGACCGAGCAGACCGCCACCCAATACAACCGCTGCACCGCGCGTACTTGCTGCTTTCTGCAATTTAGCGACGTCAATAACATCGCGAAAACCGCTGACGCCCGGCAGCTCAATACCCGGCAACGCTGGCAGCGCCGAGCGCGAACCGGTGGCAAAAATCAATTGCGAATAACCGATGCTAAAACCGTCGGCGCAGTGCACACGGCGCAAACCGCGATCGACATTTTTTACCGCGCGGCCGAGATGCAGCTCGATTGCGTGTTGTTCATACCAATCGGCCGAATGCGACACCAATTGCTGCCAGGCGGTTTCGCCACTCAACAACGGCGATAGCATGATGCGGTTGTACGGCAGCGACCGCTCCGCACCGAGCACCGCGATCGAACGGCTATCACCGCGCCGGCGCAGCGTTTCTACGAGACGTATCGCTGCCATACCGCTGCCGATGATGACCAGATCGCTGTGTGCTAATGTTTGCCGTTCCATATCCTTACCGCCTGCATTGCGAATTAAAGAGACATAAATTTCGGGCAATAAAAAAGGCGCTCATCGTTGCCCAATTCCCGGGGAATCGTGACAACCATGAGCGCCTTTGCTCGATTTGTCGGAGAAACCGGTGGCGCCGACACTGGCGCTACCTGCCACGTTCTCTAACTTTATCTACCGTGTTTCCAATCTCTGAGAATGAATAACCACAATGTGTGCCAACAGGCTTTTTCACTGGCCGCTCAAGCAGTTGACGCGCTGCACGTGAAAGGGGCCAAATAATTCGAGCCCCATAAGAGTGCGGCGCGCCCCACATTGCACCTTCACTACGAGGGTTGCGCCGTTAGAACGTCAGCTCGCCCCACACCCAGAACTTGTTGGTATCGATATTGGCAGTGGTGCCGATCAGCGTGGTCACTTCCTTATCGGCGTTGTATTTGCCGTACTTGATACCGAGCGTGTAGTTCGCTCCGAATTGCTTCAACGCCTGCACATTCCACTCGGTACCAAAATCACGCGCGCCCACCGCACCGATCGGACCATCGACTTCGCTGTACTTGTGATACATCGCCATCAGCTTCACACCGTACGGCTGCAGATCGGCAGCGAGCGTGGCATAGCGATCTTTCAAACCACCAGCCGGCGTATTCAGGAACATATCGACCCAGCCGTTGAAAATATGCTTGGTTGCATACGGAGTTTGGAAACCCTGCATCGCGGCGCCGACAGTATCCGAGCCCAACACTTCCTGCGCGACTTTCGCCGACAACATGCCGAGCTTGCTGGCATAACCGACGCCGCCTTCAAGCAGCGAATATTTGGTATCGAAGTCGACAGCGGTCGGATTGGTGTATTTCTGCTTCGCATATTCCGCGGTGTAGAACAGACGCAGTGGCATCGTCGTCGGCAAAATATAGGTGCCGTCGAAACGCAGACCGTAAGTGTTAATGCGCTTGTAACGCAGCGTCGGGTTCAGATTATTGGTCGCCGGAATATTTTTTAAATCAGCCAGCTCTTCTTGATTGCGGAGTAAATAATCGTACGCAGTGATTTTGCCGAGCACAAAGCCGCTATAGCTAACGTTGAACAAATTATCGTTCGAATCGATATCGAAGTTATAGAGTGGCTTCTCACTGGCGATACCGTTTACTTTATTGATGTACGCGTAATAAAAACTCCAGTCCGCCACACCATCATATTTCGCGGTGAACGCATCGAAGGTCTGCTCGTCCTGACGCCAAGCGACCGGGCCGACGAAACGCTGGTTATCGAGCAGAATGCGCTGGCGTCCCAAACCGACATCGAGCTTCGGCACGCCGCGATAACGCAAGTACGCGCGGTTGACTTCGGTGCGCTCGGGATCGACGATCGCGGCATAGTCGTACGGATTATTCGCCGGCTTCGCCGGGTTTTTGTATTCGGGCGAATAATTATCTTTACCGCCGAGGGTATGAATATCCTCGAACTCAAGCAGCGCGGTAAAACCATAATACGGCGCGGTTTCGTAACCGAGACGGCTGCGCAGCGTTAATGCAGTCGCGTCTTTCACCGTCAGCGAATCGACGTTGACGTCTTCATAACGCAGGCGGAAATTACCGGATACCTTGCCACCGGTAATGGCATCGGTTAACGAATCCGCCGCATACACCCCATTCGGCAAACTCAGCGCCGCCGCGCACAAAACTCCCCAATATTCACTTTTTTTAGGCATGACTTTCTCCAAACACTTTTCGTTTCGTTGATTGAATAACTATTTGTCGTGCGCGTTTTGAAGCCGGGTGGTTATGCCACCTCTTTGTTGGGCCGTTCCGCCGTTTTTATATCAACGACTTTTTTTTGATGTTCTTGCGCGGGTTCGGTTTTCTCCGCAGTGGTTTTCGTTACTGCGTCGTCGACCTTACGCTGCTTCTCGTAAAGGAAGCGCAATACCTCATGGCGCAGATGGTTGTAATGCACGTCATCGGCAAGCTCGAGACGATTGCGCGGCCGCGCGAGATCGATATCGAGAATTTCGCCCACTGTCGCAGCGGGGCCATTGGTCATCATCACGATGCGATCAGACAGCAATACCGCTTCGTCCACATCGTGCGTGATCATAATCACCGTGTTATTCAGCGCTTTTTGAATTTCCATCAGCGAATCCTGCAGATGCGCACGTGTCAACGCATCGAGTGCGCCGAACGGTTCATCCATCAGCAACACGGTCGGTTCCATCGCCAGCGCGCGGGCAATACCGACACGCTGCTTCATGCCGCCGGAAATTTCGCTTGGCCGTTTGTGCATGGCATGGCTCATATGCACGAGTTCGAGATTGTGTTCGATCCACGCTTTCATTTCGGCGCGCGATTTTTTGCCGCGAAATACTTCCTTCACCGCGAGCTCGACGTTCTGATACGCAGTCAGCCATGGGAGTAGCGAATGATTTTGAAAAACTACGGCACGCTCGGGACCAGGCTCGTTAACTTCGCGGCCTTCGAGCACAACACCACCCGTCGTCGCTTGCAATAAACCGGCGACAATATTCAGAACGGTCGATTTACCGCAGCCGGAGTGACCAATCAGCGACACGAACTCGCCTTCGCTGATTTTTAGATTCACATTGTCGAGCGCTTTGAATGGCCCTTTTGCCGTTTTGAATTCAATGCCGACCTGCGTGAGTTCCAATAACGTTTTCATGTTTTCTCCAAATGCCTCTATTAGCGCAATACCGCAGTTTTATCCCACGACACCGAACGCTGCAGCATCAACATGCAGCGATCGAGCAGATAACCGATCAGACCAATCGTCAGCACCGCGACCATAATGCGGCCGAGCGAATCGGAGCTGCCGTTTTGAAATTCATCCCACACGAATTTGCCGAGACCCGGATTCTGCGCGAGCATTTCCGCCGCGATCAGTACCATCCACGCGGTGCCAAGCGATAAACGCAAACCGGTGAAAATCATCGGCACCGATGCCGGCAGCACAATGCTGCGTACGTGGCGCAACCAATTCAGACGTAATACGCGACTGACGTTGACTAAATCGGGACTCACCGAGGTGACGCCGACCGCGGTGTTTAATAACGTTGGCCACAAGCTGCACAACATCACCGTGATCGCCGATGTGATATAGGATTTCGGAATGCCGTCATCGCTATTGGTGTACAGCGCGCTGACTGCAATCGTCACCAATGGCAGCCATGCCAGCGGTGAAATCGGCTTGAATAATTGCACCAGCGGATTTGCCGCAGCATATAAATTGCCACTGAGGCCAATCGCTATACCGAATGGAATCGCGATCAGTGAGGCGAGTAAAAATCCGGTGAATACTGTTTTTAAACTGGTGAGAATCTGCCGCACAAATGTCGGCTTACCGGTGTAAGGACGAATTTCCGCCTGATAATTAGGGTCCTGCGCACGCGCCTCGGCGAAACGCTTTTCCTGCCGCTCATAAAATGCCGCTTCGCGCGCTTTGTCTTCGCGATATTCCTGATACAGGCCCTGCGCTTGGATCAACACTTGCGCCGGCCCCGGAAACTGACCGAGCGAGGTATGCACTTTCGACGCGCCGATTTGCCATAGCGCGAGAAACACGGCAATGCCCAATATCGGCAAACCAATCTGGCGCAACAATTTGGTTGCCAGCAGATTGAAATTGGCAGCGCTCACCAGCGCAATTTTGGTTTCAGTTATCGATGTCGCCATCGCCATTGCCTCAACTAATCGAATTCATTCGGAAAAATTGCGGCAGTTCCTTCTGCCGCATGCGCACTACAACACCACAGGAGAATTTACAATTACAGGAGAGCCTAGAGCTTCTGACTGCCTTTCATGCCGATCGCAAAACTATCGATATAAGCGTTCGGCTTGTTTGCATCGAACACGACGCCATCGAGCGGACTTTTTACCGGTGCTTTGATAAATGTGGCCGGATTATCGAGATCGGGGAAATCGGTTGCCTTCATCTTGCCTTCAGCAATTAATTCTTTGGCAGCGGCAACATAGATTTCCGGCTTGTAGGCTTTCTTCGCCATTTCCAGATACCAACCATCCGGTTTCTGTTCGGGGATATGGCCCCAGCGTCGCATTTGCGTCATCCACCAGATCGCATCCGAGTAATACGGAATGCCGTATTGACCACGGAAGAATTTGTTGAAATCGGGGATCGGACGCTTGTCGCCTTTCTCGAATTCGAACGTGCCGGTCATGCTGTTCGCGATAATTTTTTCATCGGCGCCGACATATGCGGGACGCGAAATAATTTTCACGGCTTCCGGACGATTGGCATTGTTGTTCTGATCGAGCCAGTACGACGCGCGAATCAGTGCTTTTACCGTGCGAATCGTCGTGTTCGGGTATTTATCCGCGAACGCTTTGGTCACGGTAAATACTTTGTCGGATACATCGGGAATAATATTTTCCGATGTCATCACCGGCACGCCGAGCCCTTTAAAAACGGCCTGCTGATTCCACGGCTCGCCGACGCAATAACCCACCGTCGTACCCGCTTCCATCGTCGGCACCATTTGCGGTGGCGGCACGACCGACAAACTCGCTTCCGCACCAATCGAGCCGCTGTTGTCGCCTTTCAACGGCGCATAGAGGCCGGGATTAATGCCACCGGCAGCAAGCCAGTAACGTTCGTGATAATTGTGCGTACCGACCGGAAAGGTCATGCCCAAATTAAATTGCTTGCCGGCGTTCTTGTACGATTCCAACACCGGCTTCAAGGCACCGGCGCTGATTGGATGTTTCGGCTTGCCGCCTTCCATCGCGACGCCTTTTTTCATTTCAGCCCATACCGAATTCGATACCGTGATCGCGGCGCCGTTATACGACAACGTGAACGGAGAGATGAGTTCAGCTTTCGTCAGGATGCCGGTCGCGGCACCGGCAGGCATCGGCGCCAACGTATGCGCACCGTCGAGTTCGCCGCTGATAATGCGATCGAACAATACTTTCCAGTTCGCCTGCGCTTCGAGCGTGACGTACAGACCTTCGTCTTCGAAATAACCTTTTTCGTACGCAACGGCGAGCGGCACCATATCGGTCAATTTGATGAAACCGAATTTGAGCTCCCATTTTTCCGGCTTGCCGACCGCAGCGCCGGCGCTATTGCCGAGCAGCGTTGCACTCGCGGCAATCGCTACCGCTGCGGTTATTTTTTTTATTAATAAACGTCGTTTGATTGCTTTCATCGTCGGTACACCCCAGTTTCTGAACCAAATCTACAGGCGAAAAAAAAGGCGTTCACAACCGTTTAGTTGCATGTGCAAATAAATCGGCTATGAGCGCCTTTGCTCAATCGTGTCTCTATTTCGCCGCCATTGGCGAAATGCTTGTTGACGTGAGTCTTACAAGCGTTGTGCCAAAAAATAAATTCGTAGCCGAATCAGATCATTAAATTGGGGCCGCATTAACCCTGGCTAAAGGTGCCAAGCTCGGTAGCGCTCCAACAATGTGCGCGAAATGAACGAATGAGCCAGTAGTGCGCAGTAATTGCGCGCAGCACTGGCAACGGCGCCGGCAAAATAAAATCCCGACGAAGATGAAATACGAACGCGGATAAAAAGGGGCGGATCGAGAACGCAACGAAAGAATGGGTAATTACTGGGAAGGTATCTGGAAGGGACTGGAATGTGCGAGCACTTGAACCGGCTATTTGCGCTCGGTCATTTGCTCGCTGATGCCCCATAATTTTTGCGCCGCAGCGTCATCGAGCGCGTAAGGCTTCGCCTTCGCGATTTTGCAATCGGCAAAATATTCGCCGCTGATATTTTCAACTTCGGGAGATGAGCACAAATAAATCGATGTACGCGCGCCCTTGTCGATCGAGCGTTGAAAGGGTCGCAGCAGCGTCATAATAAATCCCATCAACGCAGTGCCGTGACCAAATCGCGTTGCGACAAAACCGGGATGCAGGCAATTCACCGTCACCTGCGTTCCGCTCAGACGTCGCGCTAGCTCGCGCGTAAATAAAATATTGGCCAGCTTCGACTGACCGTACGTCGCCATTGCGGAATATTTTTTGGCGTATTGCAAATCGTCGAAATTCATACCGCCGGTCGCCGCTTCATGCGCAGCGGAAGCAACATTGACGATGCGTGCCGGTGCACTTTGTTTGATGCGATCGAGCAACAATTCGGTCAGCAAAAAATAACCGAGATGATTTAACGCAAATGTCATTTCGATACCGTCTGCGGACAACTGTCGCTCGGTGAACAGCGCGCCGGCGTTATTCAACAGAATATGCAGCGGACGACCGCTAGCCAAATATTCAGCCGCCACGCGACGCACCTCAGCCTGCGACGACAAATCGGCGACCAGAAAATCGATTTTCTGATTGCCAGTTTCATGTTTTATTTCAGTGACCGTCTGCTGCGCCAGTGTGCCATTACGCGCGATCAACACCACCTCCGCGCCCATTTCCGCGAGCGCGAGCGCAGCCGCTTTACCGATGCCATTGGTGGCACCGGTGACGATGGCAGTTTTGCCGAGAAGACTATGGCTAATGTTGCTCACGATACGTGCTCCGCAATTTGTTATGCGGACATCGTGGCGAATCCTGCCGCAGCCCGCAAATTAACAAGCTGTAATCTCGGGAAAACAGCGGCATCTGAGTAGTGGGAATTCGTTATTTTTCCCCTCTCCCATTTGGGGAGAGGGCTTCTACATCGAACAAATTGGGCACGTATTTCTGCCCTCTCCCATTTGGGGAGAGTGATTACTCACAGCACCACTTGCGCGCCGAGCTCGACGATACGGTTCGGCGGAATGCGGAAATAGCTCGCGGCACTGCCGGCGTTGCGATACATCGTGATAAATAATTTTTCGCGCCAGAACACCATTTCCGAATGCAATTTAGGAATCAGCGTTTCGCGGCCGAGGAAGAACGAAGTATCCATCACATCGAACGTCAGCGTTTCCGTGGCGCAACATTGCAGTGCGGCGGGCACATCGATTTCATCCATAAAACCAAAATGGAGGCTCGCAGTGTAGAACTGTGCATTGAGCTGCTGCACCTCCGCGCGTTCGGCGATCGGTACATACGGTTCATCGCGAATATCGACATGCAGAATGACAACGCGCTCGTGCAGGCATTTATAGTGCTTCAGGCTATGCAACAGCGCGTGCGGCACCTTGCCGCGCTGACCGGTGAGAAAAATCGCGGTGCCTTTGACGCAGGTGACATCACTAGTGCCCTGCACAAATAAATCGAGCGGCATTGCCGCTTCGCGCAGGCGCTTGTGAAGCAACGCGCGGCCGCGCTTCCATGTGGTCATTACTAAGAAAATCAAACTGGCGAGCGCGAGCGGAAACCAACCGCCGTCGTGCACCTTGAGTAAATTCGCGGCGAAATACGCGATATCGACGGTGATGAAGCCGCCGATAACCAGCCCGCTGAGCCACCAGTTCCAACGCCACAGTCGACGCACAACGATAAATGCGAGCGTGGTGGTGATGACCATGGTGCCGGTGACGGCAATGCCGTAAGCAGCGGCTAGCGCGCTCGACGATTTGAAGCCGATCACCAACGCGATTACCGCAAGCAATAGGGCCCAGTTGATGCCCGGCAAATAAATCTGACCTTGCTCGGCGCTCGATGTGTGCTGCACCACCATGCGCGGCGCATAGCCGAGTTGAATCGCCTGCCGCGTCATCGAATATGCACCGGAAATTACCGCCTGCGAGGCAATCACTGTCGCCAGCGTGGCCAACCCAACCAAAGGCAGCAACGCCCATTCCGGCGCCAACAAATAGAACGGATTCGCGACCGCCGCGGCGTCGTGCAACAGTAATGCGCCCTGGCCAAAATAATTCAACACCAATCCGGGCAGCACCAACGCGAACCAGGCGATTTGTACCGGCTTGCGACCGAAGTGACCCATATCCGCATACAGCGCCTCGGCACCGGTCAGTGCGAGCACTGAAGCGCCGAGTGCAAAGAAACCCATTTTTGAATGTTCGATAAAAAAATGAACCGCATACAGCGGATTGATCGCGGCGAGCACTTCGGGTGAGTTGATGATATTGGTCACTCCGAGCACACCGAGCACGACGAACCAGACAATCATGATCGGCCCAAAGAAACGACCGACCTTCGCCGTGCCGAAGCGCTGCACCACAAACAATGCAATCAACACCATCACTGTCAGCGGGATGATATAAGGTTTGAATGCCGGTGTTGCGATCTCAAGACCTTCAATCGCCGACAATACCGAAATCGCCGGCGTGATCACGCTATCGCCGTAAAACAGCGCGGCGCCGAATAAACCGAGCAGCATCAGCCAACCGGCACGCGGCGAATTGCCGACACTGCGCAGCACCAGCGCCATCAACGCCATGATGCCGCCCTCACCTTTGTTATCGGCGCGCATGATAAAGACGACATATTTCAGCGACACCACCACTACTAGCGACCACAGAATCAACGACAGCATGCCGAGTACATTCGGCTCGTTGATCGGCACCGGATGGTGCGCGCCGGCGAAAATTTCCTTGATGGTATAGAGGGGGCTGGTACCGATATCGCCGTAGACAACGCCGAGTGCGGCAAGGGCGAGTGTAGGGGTGGAGCTGCGCGCTGGAGCCGCGGTTGTCGTCATCGAAAATGTTCCACTGCCGGAGACCGGGGGCAATGCTAGCCCATTCTCTGCATCGAGGCATTACTCAATGCGGACGATGCCGCTATAACCAACCCGATTGTTTCAACTTGCGATACAACAGCGAACATACCAGCGCGGTACCCGCGACCACGGTCGGATAAGCGAAGTGCCACTGCAGCTCGGGCATCACGCGAAAGTTCATGCCGTATAAACTGAAAATCACCGTCGGCACTGCCAGCACGGCGCCCCAACCGGCGAGCCGCTTCACCACTTCGTTTTGTTTAACCGTAACCAGTGCGAGATTCACCTGCATCGCGTTGTTCAGCATTTCGCGCAGTTCATCGACGGTGGAAATCACGCGCGCGACGTGATCGTGGATGTCGCGAAAATACGCATGCATTTCCTTCGGGATCACATCGGCATGTAAGCGCATCAGTTGCAGGCAAATATCCTCGATCGGGCCGATGGCGTTGCGCAATTCAAGCAATTGGATTTTTAAATCGTACAACCGCTCGATCGCGGTCTCGTTGAACTGGCCTTTGAAAATATCCGCTTCAAGCGCATCGAATTGCGTCTCGAAATGCGTCAGCACCGGTTGATAATTGTCGACGATGAAATCGAGCAACGCGTACAACGCATATCCGGGACCCTTCGCCAATTTTTGCGGCAACTGTTCGCTGCGTGCGCGTACACTGGCATAACCCTGCGAGCACCCGTGCCGCACCGATACCAAAAAATTCTTGCCGACAAAAAAGTGCGTTTCGCCATACACAACTTTGTCATCGATCATCTGCGCGGTTTTCACCACGATGAACAATGTATCGCCGTATGTTTCCAGCTTCGGCCGTTGATGCGCCTTCAACGCATCCTCGATCGTGAGTTCATGCAATTCGAATTCATGCTGGATTTTCAGCAGCAGCGATGGATCGGCTTCGTGCAATCCAACCCAGACAAATGTCTGCGGCTCTTGAATCACTTCGCTGATATCGTCGATCGTCACATCGAGTCGTTTACCGTTGCGATAAGCGACACTGTTGACGACCATTGTCGGCCCAGAGGAAATTGTTTCGTCATCAACCATCGTGCACCCTTTCGATTTATTGCCGTATCAAATTATTGTCATTTCAAAGCACGAAACGATAGCCCACACCGACTTCAGTCAACAAATGTTTTGGCTGCGCCGGGTCAAATTCCAACTTGTGCCGCAGATTCGCCATGAACACGCGCAGCGAGGGACTGTTATCGATATGACCCGGCCCCCATACCTCACGCAGAATTTGACGATGCGTCAGCACTTTGCCGGTATTCGCCAGCAGATGCGCCAGTAATCGATATTCGATCGGCGTCAGATGCAGCGGCTGCTGATTGCGCTCGATCGTGCGCTGTACGAGATCGACTTTAACATCGCCGAACTGAATTGACGAAAGCTCTGTTGTGCTGTTTTTGCTGAGCCGGCGCAGCAGTGCGCGCACACGCGCCAGCAATTCACCAACACCGAAGGGTTTTACCAGATAATCGTCAGCGCCGGCATCGAGCGCGGCAATTTTTTGTTCTTCTTGTGCGCGTGCCGACAACACTAACACCGGTATTTGCGACCACGCGCGCAAATCGCGCAGCAATTCCACGCCGTCGCGATCGGGCAGTCCGAGATCGAGAATCAACAGATCGGGTTTGCGGGTGCCGGCTTCGATTAACCCACGCTGCGCGGTATCAGCTTCGAATACCACACAATTTTCCGCTTCCAACGCCGTGCGCACGAAGCGGCGGATTTGCGCATCGTCCTCGACAATCACAATGTTCGGTTTGGGCGTGGTCATCCGCGTCTCAGCTATTCCAATGTCACCGCCGGCGGATTGCCGAGCGGCAGCGCGATGACAAAACGGGCGCCACCCGTTGCAACGCGCTCGGCCCAGATTCTACCGCGATGCGCCTCGACAATCGCACGGCAGATCGCCAACCCCAGGCCGACACCCGGCGTACTCGATTCGACTTCACCGCGACTGAATTTTTTGAAAATTTCTTCTTCGCTGCCCAATGCAAAGCCAGGACCGTTATCTTCGATCACGATTTCCAGCACCGCGTCTTTAGCTTGCGCAGAAATCGTTATGCGCGTGCCGGGTGGTGTGTACTTATGCGTGTTGTCTAAAATATTTTCAAACACACGCTCCATCAATACCGCATCGAACTCCACCAACGGTAAATGCGGATCGAGATGCAATTCAACAACGTGATTCTTCAACAGCGGTCGCGTTGATGCCAGCACCGCGCCAAGCACCTCTTCCAGCGGCTGCCACTGCCGATTCAATTTCACTGCACCGGCCTGTAATCGGCTCATGTCGAGCAAGTTATTCACCAGTGTCGTCATGCGTGCGGTTGCATCGCGAATGCCGCGCACCATTTCGGTTTGTTCCGCGCTCAATTCCGGCTTAGTCAATAATAGCGTTTCGGCAAGACCCGATTGTGCGGTCAGCGGTGTGCGCAAATCGTGCGACAGCGACGACAACAGCGAATTACGCAAACGCTCGGATTCAATTTGCACTGTTGTCGTCTGCGCGATATCGACGTAGTGAATGCGTTCGACCGCGATTGCAATCAATGCGGCAAAGGTTTCCAGTTGCCGACGCTGTTCGGGAATTAACAACCAGCGCGAGCTGCGCGGCTCGACCGCAAGCACACCGCGAATACGCATCGGCGCGCGCAGCGGGAGATATAAAATTAATCCTGCAGGTAATGTATCGGTACCCAAGCCGGCCGGCTCACCGCGATCGAACACCCAATGCAAAATGCCACTATCGATGATTAGGGGTGCCGAGCCTGCGATTGGCTCGCCCAGTTTGTCGTTCTGGTCAGCAAGCACCACCGCGACTTTCGCATTGAAACTGCTCTCGACGTAGCGATTCGCAATTTCCGCGATCTGCTCCAGCAATAACGCGCCGGATAATTCCCGCGCCAAACCGGATAATGCACGCGCCCGTTCTTCGCGATTGATCGCCACGCGCGCCTGATATTTCAAATTGGCAGTCAGCTGTCCGATGATCAAGCCGACCACCAGCATCACCGCAAACGTGACAAGGTATTGCGCATCGCTGACCGCAAACGTAAAGCGCGGCGGCACAAAAAAGAAATCGAAGGCGCCGACACTGAGAAATGCAGCAAGCGTCGCTGGGCCGCGTCCGTGGCGCGTCGCGACCAATACCACCACGAGCAAAAAAATCATCGCGATATTGGTCAGCTCAAAATGCGGGTACAGCAATGAAGCCAACAAGGTGGCACCAACGCATGCCAGCGCGCTGATGCCGTAACCGCGCCAATCGATTTCAGCAGCGCGCGATTTTTCCGTCGTTGCGCGCGCGACGGGTGCAGTATCGACAGCGCCGGCGATCTGGGTGATTTCGATATCGGGCGCAATGCGCGCGAGCCGATCAGCGAACGAACGCCGCCACCAGTTCCAGCGGTGATCGCGCCCGACCAGAATGCGCGCCAGATTATGCGTGCGTGCGTATGCAATCACCGTTTCCACCGCATCGCTGCCGGGTAACGTCGCGGTTTCTGCGCCGAGTTCCTGCGCGAGTTTTACCGTTTTTAAAATCTGGCGCCGCGCGTGCGACGACAATCGTTGCAGCATCGGCGTTTCGACATAAATCGCATGCCACGGCATATCGAGTTTGGCGGCGAGGCGCGCGGCACTGCGAATAATTTTTTCGGACCCACCTTGCGGACCGATACACGCGAGCAGCGATTCGCGTGTCTGCCATACCTGTCCCACCGCCTGATCGCGTCGATACGCACGCATGTCATCGTCAACGCGATCGGCGACGCGACGCAATGCCAATTCGCGCAGCGCAAGCAGATTGCCCTTGCGAAAAAAATGATTGATCGCACGTTCGGCCTGCTGCGGCAAATACACCTTGCCCTGTTTCAGTCGCTGCAATAATTCATCGGGCGGCAGATCGACCAGCACCACTTCATCGGCGGCATCGAACACATGATCGGGGACGGTTTCCCATACGCGAATACCGGTAATGCCGCCGACAATATCGTTGAGACTTTCGATGTGTTGCACGTTGACCGTGGTGTACACATCGATACCCGCGCCGAGCAGCTCCTCAATATCCTGCCAACGTTTCGGGTGACGCGAACCGGCGAGATTCGAATGCGCAAGCTCGTCGACCAGAATTAATTGCGGACGCCGCGCGAGCGCCGCATCGAGATTGAACTCGGGTAATGTGCGCTCGCGATGCTCGAATAGGCGCGGCGGAATTTGCTCAAAGCCGTCAACCAGTGCGGCGGTTTCACTGCGGCCGTGCGTTTCAACTACACCGATCACGACATCGATGCCCTGCGCGCGCAGCTGCTGACCAGCGCTCAGCATTGCAAACGTTTTGCCGACACCGGCTGACGCACCAAAAAATATTTTCAGTTTGCCGCGCAACGCGCGCGCTTCATCCTGCTTGAGGCGATCGAGCAATTCATCAGGATTGGGGCGTCGCTCATTCATGAATAATTATTTTCCCAATCGATCAAGTGCCATATTCAATTCCAATACATTGACGCGTCGCTCGCCCAACACGCCCCACTGCCGTCCTTCAGTATTTTCCGCCACCAATTTTTCTACAGTTGTGCGATCAAGATGCCGTGCCTGCGCGACGCGAGCAATTTGATAATTCGCTGCAGCCGGGCTGATATGTGGATCGAGACCACTCGCTGATGCGGTCACCAGATCGACCGGTATCGGCGTGCCGTTGTGTTTATCAGGATCGGCGGCACGCAGCGCATCGATACGCGCTTTGACATTGTCGGTCAACACCGAATTCAGCGGGCCTAAATTCGACCCGCTCGACGCCGCGGCGTTGTATGGATACGGCGAAGTCGCGGACAAGCGGCCCCAGAAATATTGAGGCGCGGAAAAATTTTGTCCGATCAATTTTGAACCGACCATGGTTTCGTTGTTTCTGATCAAACTACCGGCCGCCTGCTCGGCGAAAATTGTTTGGCTAATCGTCGTCACCGCGAATGGATATAAAATACCTGTGATGAGGGTAAGCAAAACCAATAATGACAGCGCCGGTCGCAATAACGTATTCATAGTCATTCTCCACTCAGGTAAGGCCGCATAAAGCCAGGATCATGTCGATAGCCTTGATGCCGATGAACGGCACCACAATACCGCCCAAACCGTAAATCAATAAATTGCGACGCAACAAAATTGCGGCGCCGAGTGCGCGATACGCGACACCTTTCAGCGCCAGCGGAATCAACACCACAATAATCAGCGCATTGAAAATCACCGCCGACAACACCGCCGAATTCGGGCTGGTCAGATGCATGATGTTCAGCGCTTCGAGTTGCGGATACGTGGTGACAAATGCGGCCGGAATGATCGCGAAATATTTCGCGATGTCATTCGCAATGCTGAACGTGGTCAACGAGCCGCGCGTCATCAGCATCTGTTTGCCGGTTTCGACCACTTCGATCAATTTAGTCGGATTGGAATCGAGGTCGACCATATTGCCGGCTTCTTTCGCCGCCTGCGTACCGCTGTTCATCGCCACCGCAACGTCTGCCTGCGCCAATGCCGGCGCATCGTTGGTGCCGTCGCCGGTCATCGCCACTAATTTGCCTTGCGCCTGATAATCGCGAATTAGCGCGAGCTTCATTTCCGGTGTCGCTTCAGCGAGAAAATCATCGACACCCGCTTCAGCGGCAATCGCCGCCGCGGTCAATCGATTGTCGCCGGTGATCATCACCGTCTTGATGCCCATACGGCGCAATTCGGCGAAGCGCTCTTTAATGCCACCTTTGACGATGTCTTTCAGTTCGATCACGCCGAGCACTTTCGCATCGTCGGCGACCACCAGCGGTGTACTGCCGCGCCGCGCAACATCATCAACGCTGTTACGAATGGACTCTGGAAATAGGCCACCCAGCGTTTCGATATATTTGCGAATCGCTTCAGCCGAACCTTTACGTAATTGCCGCTTACCGAGATTGACACCGCTCATGCGTGTTTGTGCGGAGAAATGCACGAACGTCGCATCGAGCGCGTGCAGATCGCGTTCACGCAAATTGAATTGTTGTTTCGCCAGCACGACGATGCTGCGGCCTTCCGGTGTTTCATCGGCGAGCGACGCCAATTGCGCGGCGTCGGCCAATTGCTGCGCGGTGACGCCGGGCGCAGCAATAAATTGCGAAGCCTGACGATTGCCCAATGTGATCGTGCCGGTTTTATCGAGCAGCAACACATCGACATCGCCCGCCGCTTCCACCGCGCGCCCCGATGTTGCAATCACGTTCGCCTGCATCATGCGGCTCATACCGGCGATGCCGATCGCCGATAGCAACGCGCCGATCGTCGTTGGAATCAAACATACGAGCAGTGCGATTAATACAGTGATGGTGATCGGGGCACCCGCTTTGGCGGCCTGCACACTGAATAGTGAAAACGGCAACAGCGTGACGGTGACACCGAGAAATACGATGGTGAGTGCGATCAGTAAAATCGTCAGCGCAATTTCATTCGGCGTTTTTTGCCGTTTTGCGCTTTCGACCATCGCGATCATGCGATCGAGAAATGTTTCGCCTGGATTGGCGGTAATTTGCACCACGATCCAATCCGACAGCACGCGTGTGCCGCCCGTTACTGCGGAAAAATCACCGCCGGATTCGCGAATCACCGGCGCCGATTCACCGGTGATCGCGCTTTCATCCACCGACGCAACACCTTCGATCACTTGACCATCGACCGGAATCACATCGCCCGCTTCAACGAGCACGACATCGCCTTTCACCAGATCGGTACCGGGCACTGGAAAATGTTTCGCACCATAAGTCGGCCGCTCCATCTTTTTGGCGAGCACCGTTTTTTTCATGCCGCGCAAACTGGCGGCCTGTGCTTTGCTACGACCCTCCGCCAGCGCTTCCGCAAAATTCGCAAACAACACGGTGAACCACAGCCACAATGCGATCGCGAGAATAAACCACAGCGGCGCTTCACCCTGACCTTTCACCGCCTGCACAAACAACACAGTAGTCAGCAGGCTGCCCACATAAACAACAAACATCACTGGATTGCGCCACTGCACGCGCGGATTGAGTTTTTTAAATGATTCAGCGATCGCTGGCATGACCAGCGCAGAATCGAACATCGCCAATGCTTTTTTCGACATGGTTAATTCTCTGAATTTGTTCCCTCTCCCCTTGAGGGAGAGGGGTGAATTACGCGCAAGGTTCGGTTGCCTTCACCCCCGGCCCCTCTCCCCAAATGGGAGAGGGGAGTCACTATTTATTCCACAACATCAAATGCTCAACCACCGGCCCCAGCGCGAGGCCCGGTACATAATTCAGCGCGCCGACCAGAATCACCGTGCCCGCCAGCAACATCACAAACAATGGACCATGCGTCGGCATCGTGCCTGCCGTCACGGCGATGCGTTTTTTCGCGGCGAGCGAACCGGCGATGGCCAATACCGGCACGATCACACCGAAGCGACCGAACCACATCGCAATTGCCAGCATCACGTTATAAAACGGCGTGTTCGCGGAAAGGCCGGCAAAGGCGCTGCCGTTGTTATTCGCCGCAGAGGTGAATGCGTAAAAAATTTCGGAAAAACCGTGTGCGCCCGGATTCAAAATGCCGGCCTGACCATCCGCGCTCACCACTGCAATCGCGGTGCCCACCAGCGCCAACAGCGGCGTTACCAGAATCGCGATCGAAATTATTTTCATATCGTAAGCTTCGATTTTTTTACCGACATATTCGGGCGTGCGGCCGATCATCAAGCCGGCGATAAATACCGCGAGTAATGCAAAAATCAACATGCCATACAAACCGGAACCGACACCGCCGAACACGACTTCACCCAACTGCATCAATGCCATCGGCACCAGGCCTCCCAGCGGCGTCAGTGAATCGTGCATGGCATTAACCGCACCGCACGACGCGGCAGTAGTAATCGCAGCGAACAAGCTCGAATCGGCAATACCAAAGCGCGTTTCTTTGCCTTCCATATTGCCGCCGGCCTGCACGGCACTCGCATTTTGATTAACACCGAGTTCAGCGAAAAACGGATTACCGTGCTGCTCGAAATGCAGCAACGGCACCACCATCACCACGAACAGCAATGTCATCGTCGCGAGCACGGCCCAACCCTGCCGCGTATCGCCGATCATGCGACCGAATGTGTAACACAGTGCTGCCGGGATCAGAAAAATCGCGAGCATCTGCACGAAATTACTGAGCGGCGTCGGGTTCTCATACGGATGCGCAGAGTTGGCATTGAAAAAACCGCCGCCATTGGTGCCGAGCATTTTGATTGCCTCCTGCGACGCGATCGGCCCCATTGGCAATGTTTGGATTTGGGTCTGCGCCGCTTCGGTCACAGCGTTGCCCTGCTCATCTTTTAATGGCTGTCCGGCGTCATCCAGTTTTGGATTTTGGTAGTTCGTCACTTCAAGTGTGGTTGCATCTTTGTACGCGTCGAAATTCTGAATCACGCCCTGGCTGACAAAAATCAGTGCAAGCACAAATGACAACGGCAACAAAATAAATAGAGTGACGCGAGTCAGATCGACCCACACATTGCCGATCGTACTGATCGAATGGCGTGCGAGCCCGCGAATCAATGCGATTGCAACGACAATGCCCGATGCGGCGGATAAAAAGTTCTGCACGGCGAGCGCGAGCATCTGCGTGAGATAACTCATCGTCGATTCACCGGCATAGCCCTGCCAGTTGGTGTTCGAAATAAAACTAACAGCGGTATTGAATGATGAATCCGACGTCACATTTGCCATCTGCTGCGGATTCAGCGGCAGCCATAGTTGCAAACGTTGCAACGCATAAACCGCGAACGCGCCGAATAACGTAAACAGCAACAAACCGATCGCGTAACGCGACCAGTGCATCTCTTCCGAGGCGCGGATGCCACATAACCGATATAACGGCTTTTCGATAGCGCTCACAAAGTTGACCCGACCGTCCATCACATTGGCGATATACAGACCGAGCGGTTTTACGCACAGCAGCAATACACCGAAAAATAAGGCCAGCAGCAACCACGCATGCGGCGTAATTCCCCATAGCGCGGCATTCATTAGAAATCCTCCGCGTTAATCAATGCATAAATCAGATAGATCAACAGCGCTACCGAAATCGCAGCGCTGACAACATAGAGCCAGGTCATTGCGCGCCTCCGATCTTGCGCGCGCACGCTTGCACCAGCGCGACCGTCAGCCCAAACAACACCAGCATTGCAGCGACATACACAACGTCCATCGATAGCCTCCTTCGACTGTCGAATTTAAAAAGCAAAACGCATAAGCAAATGACTGCGGACAGCATATAAACGCAACGATAAAGGCGGTGTTAAAGGTGTGGCGGGGAGTGTTAAGACGGCATTAAGAAGAACAGCGCCGATCGCCCATATTGTTAAGGGGCGATCGGTATTTTAGGAAGGTTAAGCCGGGACGCTATTGATAATCGTCAGCATATTCTGCACATGCTCCGCGACTTCCATGCCGAGTGGCGTCAGATAACCGCCATCGATTTGCGTGACCAGTCCCTTATGAAATAAACGCGCTGTCGCCGCGACCGTGATCGCGTCGGCGTCATGGCGGACCTTAATGCCGGAGAACGTCGTCGATACGTCGTAACGGCCGAGGATTTCGAGTTCTTCGATCAATGCAGGTGTGAAAATCATAGCGACCTCTGAATACTTTTAATTATTGAATGGTGATTAGAGCACGGCAAAGAGCGGCAGAACAGTGTTCGATCGTCTGCGATAATGCCCGCTGCCCACTCCCTGCAAGCGCCCGCGCGAGAACTAAAGATGCTTATCGAAACCAAATTACCGAAAGTTGAAACGACGGTGTTCACGGTAATGAGCCAGCTGGCCGTGGAATACAACGCGCTCAACCTGGGCCAGGGTTTTCCCGATTTCGACGGGCCGCAGCGTCTGCGCGACGCATTGAGCACGGCGATGAATTCGGGCCGCAATCAATACGCGCCGATGGCCGGCATACCGGCGTTGCGCCAGCAGATCGCGGCGAAAATACAGGCGCTGTATGGCCGCAAGGTCGATGCTGACAGCGAAGTGACGATTACCTCCGGCGCGACCGAAGCACTGTTTGCGGCGATTGCCGCCGTGGTGCGCGCCGGCGATGAAGTGATCGTGCTCGATCCGTGCTATGACAGCTATGAACCGGCGATCGATCTGAATGGCGGCGTGGCGGTACATGTGCCGCTGATCGACGATACCTTCGCCGTCGATTGGCAACGCGTTAAAGAGGCGATGACACCGAAAACGCGGATGATCATTATCAACACGCCGCACAATCCATGCGGCTCGGTATTCAGCGCTGGCGATCTCGACACGCTGGCAGAACTGACGCGCGATACCGATATTGTTGTGCTGTCGGATGAAGTTTACGAACACATCGTGTTCGACGGCTGTGCGCATCAAAGCGTGTCGCGCCACGCCGAGTTGGCGCAACGCAGTTTCATCGTCAGCTCATTCGGCAAAACGTATCACTGCACCGGCTGGAAAATCGGTTATTGCGTCGCACCACACGCGCTATCTGCGGAATTTCGCAAAGTGCATCAGTATCTGACGTTCTGCACCTTCGCCCCGGCGCAATATGCGTTAGCCGATGTGCTCGAACATGAGCCGCAACATCACCTGGCATTGCCGGCGTTTTATCAGACACGACGCGATCGCTTTCGCGCGCTATTGGCCGATTCACGTCTGCGCTTATTGCCAGTGGCCGGCGCGTATTTTCAGCTGGTCGATTTCAGCGCCATCGCACCGGAAAAAACCGATCTGCAATTCTGCCATTGGCTGGTGCGCGAAATAGGCGTCGCGGCGATTCCGCTTTCGGTGTTTTATCAGAACCCGCCAGCAGAACAACGATTGATTCGTTTTTGTTTTGCAAAGAGCGATTCGATTCTCGAACAGGCCGCTGCGAAATTGCGGCAATTGTGAAAAACTATTTACGCGCAACCACGACCAGGCCAGTCAGAATTAACGCACCACCAATAATGGCGCGCAGGGTGATTTGTTCTTTGAGAATAAACCAAGCGAGCAGTACCGCGACCACGAAGCTGCCTTTATCGATGAGCGCAACGGTAGAGACTTCGCCTTCCTTCAACGCCTTGTAATAAAACACCCATGAAATTGCCGTCGTGATACCGGACAGCGCCAGCCAACCAAGATTATTTTGGGTAAGAACGCCGAACTCTTGCTTCGATACTGCAAAAGCACCGAATGCCAACACGAAAAAGAAAACAAAACAGGTGCGAACCACAAGGCCCAGCTCGCCGGAAATACCGGATAAACCGAGCTTGGCAATCACGGAGGTAAAACCGGCAAATACCATGGAGATGATTGCGTATAAAACCCATTTCTCCATGATCTGTTTTCCTTATTTAAAATGTAGGACGCAATAACCCGAAGGGCATAAATGCGCGATGCTCATTGCACCGACATGCCGGAATGATTCAAGCATAACCGAAACAACTTGGCCCGCCAGTATTGAAGCGCAGCTACTTACCCACCAACTGCGAACACTGCGCGATCACCGCAATCAGCAGAATTAATGTTGTGCCCTGCCAAAAGCGTATCGGGTTGCGTTGTATTAGCGGTGTGTGTTGATGCGTGCGTACCAAATCCTGATTGGGCGTGCACAAGTCGTGCATGAATTCGGAGAGCGCTTGGTAGCGCAGGCGCGCATCGGGATGCGTGGCTTTTTGCAATGCAAGGTCGAGCCATTGTGGAATATCGCGACGACGCTCGCGGGCGGGGATGTATTGGTATTCACGTAAATGGCGCAGATTGCGTTGACGATTCGCCGATAGTTTGTACGGCAGTACGCCGGTCAGCATTTCATAGACAATCACGCCGAGCGAAAAAATATCCGACGCGAATGCGCCATTTTCGCCGAGCAAATATTCGGGGGCGATGTAATCGACCGAGCCGACCGGCACTTCATCGTTTAATGGCGAGGCGACATCGTCGAAGCCGCCGATATGCACGGTGCCGAAATCAATCAGTTTGATATGGCCGGTGCCGGTGAGCATGATGTTTTCCGGCTTCAGATCGCGATGGGTCATGTGCGTGCGCTGTAACGCACGGAGAGCTGAGATAATATCGCGAACGATATTGCGCACAGTTTCGAGGGGGGCATTGGGATTATCGAACAGCCATTGCCGCAGTGTTTGCCCTTCGATGTATTCGCACAGTAAATATAAAAACGGGCTGTGTTCGGGGCGCGGAAATATTTTCATCACGCCCGCATGTTGCACCCGGCTCGCGACCCACTGTTCGCGAATGAAGCCTTCGAGATATTGCGCATCGTCGGCAAAATTTGGTGACGGCGCTTTCAACACATAGTGCGTGCCGCTGGCTTCGTCCTGCACCAGATATAAATGGCTGCGCGTACCATTGTGAATGACGCGCTGCACGCGCAGGCCATCGATACGCTGACCGGGTTCGAGCGCCGGCGGTATCGCCAGTTGTGTCAATTGCCGATGCACTTCATCGATATCGGCGAGCGGTAAATTATCGACACGCAACAATAAACAACTGAGATTATCGTCGCTGCCTTTGCGCAATGCGTCGTCGACAATTTGCTTGGCGCGGTGCTCCAGATTTTCGATCGGTGCGACGAGATGGGCGGCGAGCTCGGCGTTGGTCAGCGTGCCGTGCACGCCATCGGTCGACAGCAGCAGAATATCGCCGCTTTCGATTTCCTCGACGCTGTAATCGACTTCGAGATGACTATCCATACCGAGCGCGCGCGTCAGAAAGGCCACGCCATCACGCTGATAATGCGAATGATCGCGGGTCAGCGCGATTAATTTTCCATCGCGATAACGATAAATGCGGCTGTCGCCAGAATGAAAAATATGCGCACTGGTGGATTTAACAATGACGCCGCTGAACGTTGTCACCAATCCATTGTGCGGCAATATGCTTTGTTTGCCGTGGTGATAGAGCCAACTGTTCAATGCCGACAGCACGCGTGCCCCTGCACTTTTCACTGGCCATGTATCGGGTGTGCTGTAGTAATCGCTGAGAAAATGCGTAACTGCGGTTTCGCTCGCGAGCTGTGCCTGCGCGCTGCAACTCGCACCATCGGCGATGCATGCGGCAATGCCTTTCATTTGCAACGCGATGCCTTTCGGCGCGCGCACCGCGAACGCATCTTCATTAACCGGTTTAACGCCCGCGCACGAATAGCCGCCAAAAGCGATATCGAGTTTTTGATCCGCGTTGCTTGGCAGCAACGCGGCAACTTCGGGGGACACAGTGGCGGAAGTCATAGCCACATCATACGCGATGTATTTTTCGCATCGCTCAATGTGCGCGCGCGACGCTGATCAATTCGACGGTGCCATCTTCGCGCACTTCCGCCATATGACCGGCCGGCTCATCCATCAACAGCAGCACGAAGAAACCAAGCACGGCGGTGCCGGCGATCACGAAAAAGAATGTGTGGTATTCGACGAACGACAATATGGTCAGATACACCACCGCGCCGACATTCCCGTAGGCGCCAGTCATGCCCGCGATTTGGCCAGTGAGGCGACGCTTGATCAACGGCACAACCGCGAACACAGCACCCTCGCCCGCTTGCACGAACAACGCGCATGAAATAGCCACGAGCACGGCGACCCACACGTTCCAACTGCTATCGACCATGCCCATCACCAGATAGCCACACGCGAGCCCAGCCGTCAGCACCAACAACACGCGTTTGCGGCCGAATTTATCCGACAGCACACCGCCGCCAGGACGCGATGCCAAATTCATAAATGCATGTGCGGATGCGAGAATGCCGGCGATGATCGGCGTGAGTTGAAAAGTTTCGGCGAAATACAAGGGCAGCATCGATACCACCGCCAGCTCGGAACCGAATGTCGCGAAATACAACACATCCATCACCGCGACTTGTTTGAATTTGTAACGATGTAATTGCGGTACCGGTTTTACGAAAATATCTTTATTGACGCGCCACACTTGCGACACTTCATAAAAATACAACACCACCAAGCCAACCCAAATGATATTTACCGCCATTTGGCTGAGCAGATTGATTTTTGCCGGCGACAGATTCCATGCGAGCAGTGCGAGCGCGGCGTACATCGGTACTTTCATTACCAGCAATAAAAAGAAATCGCCGGTGCTGGTGACTTCCATCGCGCCCAGATTTTTTGGTTTGAAATAGGTCGAGCCTTTCGGTGTGTTCGATACGTTCATGTACCAGATCACCGAAAAAATCAGCGACAACACACCTGTGCAGGCCACTGCGTAACGCCAACCGTCATCGCCGCCGAAAGTCAGCGCTAATACTGGCAACGTGAATGCGGCCGCTGCGGAACCGAAATTACCCCAGCCACCGTACACGCCTTCAGCTGTGCCGAGCTCCTGCGCCGGAAACCATTCCGACACGATACGAATGCCAATCACGAAGCCGGCGCCGATAAATCCCAACAGGAAACGCGCGAGTGCGGCCTGTGCGAAAGTCTCGGCGAATGCAAACATAAAACAGGGAATGGAGCAGATCGCCAACAACAACGCGTACATCAAACGCGGCCCGAACCGGTCAACCAGCATGCCGACAATCACGCGCGCCGGAATCGCAATCGCAACGTTCAGCGTCAGCAATGTTTTTAATTGTTGCGGGGTCAGCGACAACGAATGACCGATCGCTTTCAACAGCGGCGCGTGATTGAACCACACCACGAAAGTGACGAAAAAAACCATCCAGCTCAGATGGAGAATTTTCATCTTGCCGCTGAAATTCAACAGATTGAAACGCTCGGCTGACATCTATTCCGACCCCTTAATAAAACTGCGATAAAAAAAGCGCTCATCGCGGCGTGAAAAATCCATTGATCTTTCCGCAGCGAAGAGCGCCTTTGCTCAAATAATTTGCGATATATGAATCTTGTTCGCGACATCACCAACGCTGGTGACAATGCGTGACGATGAGTTAGCGATTCCTATGCCAATTAAAATTAACGACTGGCGCTCAATGACTTGGCATTTTTTTGAGGCATGACTGAAAAGAATGCGCGCCCTAGTTCTGTGCGTCAGCGAATGACAGTGCGCGCAAATAGCACATGGTGCCGCGCACGCGACGCATGCCTTCGACTATTGCGACAAGGACAACCCATCAAATATCGAGCGCACTCACTTCGATGTGCGGCAGTAGCGTTTGCACGTCTTGCATGGTGAATAATTCGGTGCCCGGATGTTGTGTCGTGCCGGTACCGCAGGCGATACCCAAGCGCAACGCTTGCGCCGGCGTATCGCCGCGCGCGAACGCACAGACGAGACCCGCGACCATCGAGTCGCCAGCGCCGACAGTCGAATTGATCGTCACGCTCGGCGCCTGGGCAAAATAGGTATTGTCGGGCGCGCACAGCAACGCGCCATCGCGACCGAGCGATACGCAGAGATAATCGATACCGCCGTGTTGCAATCGTCTGGCCTGCGCTGCGACGGCTTCGCGTGTCGACAATGGTTCACCGCAGAATTGTTCGAGCTCGTAGCGATTCGGTTTGATCAGAAATGGCCGCGCCGCTATTGCCTGTCGCAACAACGCACCGTAAGTATCGACCACCGGCCTGCCGCCCTGCTCGCGCACGCGTTCGGTCAGACGCGCGTAGATCGTATCGTCGATGCCCGGTGGCACCGAGCCAGTCAGCACTGCAATACCGTTTGCGCTGGCGGCGAGCATGCGCGCACTGAGATGTTCGAGATGATGCGCGCTCAGCGTCGGCCCGATCGCACTCACTTCATACTGCGCTGCGGTATCGCGCTCCTGCAGCGCCACGTTAATGCGCGTTTCGCCGCGAATATGCTCGGAATCGAGGCTATCAATCGCGCCGCGCACCAGGCGCTGAAACAGCTGGCCGATTTCACCAGCGGTCACGCAAAAGCTTTTTGCGGGAATATCGAGCGTTTTTAGCGCGCGACTGACGTTGATGCCATTACCACCCGGATCGTAACGCACCGCGCGCGCATGTGTTTTCTGATCGGCGAGCAGCCGCGAAATTTCATACGTGGCATCAACGGCTGGATTTAACGTCAGGGTGGCGATCGGGCAAATGCGCTGGGTGGCGGTCATGAAATCCTCGGCGCTGCATAAAACAACTGCGTCGCATGTTAGCGCAACCGCACTGGCGCACCAGCGTCGAAATCAGACGCTGGGTTTGATTGTGTCGAATTTCGCGCCATCGATGAACGCGTCGGGGCCGAGCAAGATATCGCCGCGCGTGCCAGGCGCCAGCCACGGTTGCGTGTGCTCGCCTTCGGATTTGGTGTCGTGCAGCGGCAAATTGAGTGTGTCGCCGAATACCGAACGATACAAATCGGAGCGATAGACGTTGGCGGCAGCGGCTGCGATGTCGATATCGGCCGGCACCTGCTGCCAGCGCTGCATTTGTTGCAGAAACCATTGCGCCTGCGAGCGCCAGGGGAAATTCGCCTGATAGCGATGAAACACATGAAACGCGTCGGCACCGCAGCGACGCTGGTCTAGGCCAACGCGCAATTCGCCGGTCAGCGGCAGCGCGAGCCAGCTCATCGGCACTTCGAGATAGTGACCACGATCGAGCAATTGCAACGCCGCCGGCAAATTATTTTCGATCCACTGCGCCGCCTCATGCAGTGCGCGCAATACCGCCGCATGCGTCTCCGGGTGTTTTTCGGCCCATTGCGCGGTGACGCCGAATACTTTTTCCGGACCGTTCTGCCAGATGTCGTAACCGGTCAGCAGACATTTGCCGAGGCCCATGCCCACCGCGCAACTGTTCCACGGTTCACCGACGCAAAAACCATCGATGTGGCCGAGTCGCAGGTTATCGACCATCTGCTGCGGCGGCAGTGCGACCAATTTGATGTCGCGGCCCGGATCGATGCCGCCGGCGCTGAGCCAGTAGCGCAGCAAATAATTGTGGCTCGAAAAGGGAAATACCGTGGCCAGTACCAGCGGTTCCTGCTTACGGGCGCGGCGCTCGCGCACGACGGCGGCCAGTGCATACGCTACGTCGAGTGGAGTGCTGCCACCGCCATGCTCGCGCAGCGCATTGAACAGGCTGTTCGATGCAGTGATCGCATTGCCATTGAGGCCCAATGAAAACGCAGTAATCATCGGCTTGCGCAAACCGCCGATGCCGAGACTGGCGGCGAGCAACATCGGCGCGAGCATCTGCGCACCGTCGAGATGGCCGACGATCAATTTATCGCGGATATTGGCCCACGACGCTTCGCAGCTCAGTTCAACCGTTAGACCCTGCGCGGCAAAAAACCCCTGCTCACACGCGACCGCCAACGGCAGGCAGTCAGTCAGCGGTATGTATCCGAGCCGCAACGCGGTTTTTTCGAGCGACATAAATCTAATTCTCCCGCCTCAGCCTTCGAGCAATTCGAACACTGCGATGATGTTCGCCGCCACTTCGGCCAGACGCTGACCGCGATCCATCGCCATTTTGCGCATCGCGTGATACGCCTGTTGTTCATCGAGACCGCGCTGTTTCATCAACAAACCTTTGGCGCGGTCGATCTGTTTGCGGTCTGCCAGTTGCGAGCGCGTTTCTTCGAGTTCACGACGCAGCGCCTGAAATTCGCGAAAGCGCGCGACCGCGACATCGACAATGGTTTTGACGCGCGCCGGATTCAGCCCGTCGACGATATAGGCGCTGACGCCGGCGCGCATCGCACGTTCGATGGAGCCGGTGTCGTCGCCCTCTTCGGCAAACATCACTACCGGTCTGGGGTTATCCCGATGCAATGACGCCATGTGTTCGAGCGTATCGCGATCGGGCGATTCGATATCGATGATGATGACATCGGGTGCGAGTCGCGCCACCTGCTCGGCCAGACCGGCCGCGCTGCTCAGCCGCGCGATGACTTTGTAGTCGTGATCGAGCAGCGCCTGCTCAAGCAGCGCCGCGCGTGCGGGTTGGTCATCGACCAGCATTACCGTCATAGAGGTTTTGGCGGGGGCAACCATCGTCAGTCAATCACCTGCCGATCGTTGCTCGATGCGGCTACAACAGAACATTAAAAATAGGGAAAAGCACGCTTGTTAAAAGGGGTCATGCAAGCGGGGTGCCAGCAGATTTTGCGACTGCGGCGGGCGAGACTTATGGAGGGTGCGACCTGCGCCACCTAACCCGCACTTTCATTTTGGTGCAGCCGTCAAAAAGGCGCACCATTCGCGAGCGGAGCGGATTCGTAGAAATCGGGACAAAAAAAAGCCCCTCAACCGCAAGCGGCGAGGAGCCACCCTGTGCTCAGGGCAAAACCCTCCCAACCACAAACATCCGGGAGGTTCTCGGGCGAGAGACCTTTCGACAATTACTGCCGTTGCTGCTCGTTACGGCATGATCAATTTAGAGGCTCCGATTGCGCGCAGACTGACCGCGCATACGCGGAGGCTCGTTAGCGGCACGAACCCATGTAACACGTATGCGTAACGCCACCGGCGGTGTAGTAGGTGCCGTTATATTGCTGATTGTTGCGAAACTCACCGACGAAGCGATCGCCGTTCGACCACGTCAACTTGCCTTGGCCGTGACGTTTGTCGTCCATCCATTCGCCGACGTAGCGCTGCTGGCTGCGCGCCCAGCTGTAAATGCCTTGGCCTTCGCGCTTGCCGTTATGCCAGGCGCCGGTATAACTGTTGCCGGTGCTGCCGCTGCTCCATGTACCCTTGCCATCGACACGGCCGTTTTTGAATTCACCGCTCAAACGATCGCCGTTGGTAAACGTGACCTCGCCGATACCGTTGGGTTTGCCGTTGACACACTGCCCCTGGTAAGTACCCGCCGGCATCGAATCGCCGACATTATTTACTGCCACCTTGCATAATCCCTGACCACCTGAAACAACACTCGCACTATTGGTGTTGGCATCGACTGCGTGAGCCGAACATGCAAGGAGACACAAAAGCGAAAAAATTGCTCGCATGACTGTTGTCTCCATTAGCTAGTCTCGGAGCACAATCTAGTCAGCGGCTGGTACTCCATCAAGGTACTTTTGAGATCGCAGTCACACCGATTTTTCGCCGGCAATCCGTCGCTCTAACACTTTTACTTAGGCGCGAAAAATATGGCGTTGTGGCAATGCAGAAATTTTGACGTAAGCCTTCGTATCGCCTGTGGGCAGCGGCCCGCCAGCCAAATGCATGGCGAATAGTCATCAATGCAAAAGCGCGATGCAACGCAGGTCAATTAATTGCCGCGAAAGCAATCGTCGCAGCCGCTGCATTAGCCAATTAATGTCCACGCGAACGCTTTGCGTGCCCCCGATAAATCATCGTCGTATTTGCCTTCACGAAAAAACGGCTGCTCTAGCGCGAGGTTAGCGTTCGTATTGGCGTTATTGAGGGTCCCAGTCAAACACCTGACGTGTCACTTTTTATAAACGTCACCCCGATTTTTATTAACGTCGATAAAAAAATAATCTAACTGCGTCCCGACGCGCCGATGGCCGACGCTGGCAACAATGCCCTCGGATGTATAATGCCGCTCCATCCTTAATTCACCGCACGCCGAGGTTCTTCATGCAACGCCTGCCACAGGTTTTACAGACGCAATCGCTGCAACCCGCGCTCATTTCAGTGCTTGCCGCCATCACCGACGGCTGTCGCGACATCGCACGACAAATCAATCGCGGCGCATTGGCGGGTGTGCTCGGCGCCGCCGGTGCGGAAAATGTGCAAGGCGAGCAACAGAAAAAACTCGATGTGATCGCGAACGATATTTTGAAATCGCTGCTGATGGCCGAGCCCACGGTACGAGCGCTGGCATCGGAAGAGGAAGAATCGATTGTGCCCGCCAATCCGGATGGGCGTTATCTGGTCGCCTTCGATCCACTCGATGGCTCATCGAATATCGACATCAACAGTCTGGTGGGAACGATTTTTTCGATTTACGACGTACCGGGCGCCACGCCGGTGACCGAAGCGGATTTTCTGCGCCCCGGCCGCCAGCAGGTCGCGGCCGGCTACGTGTTATACGGACCAGCGGTGATGCTGGTGCTGACTGCCGGCCAGGGCGTGCAGATGTATACGCTCGACCAGCTGCAGGGCGAATTTCTGCTCACCGTGCCGCGCGCGTCGATTCCGGCCGATACCCACGAATTCGCGATCAACATGTCGAATCAGCGCTTTTGGGCACGCCCGATTCAGAACTACATTGCGCATTTACTGGTCGGCGATGAAGGCCCGCGCAACCGCAACTACAACATGCGCTGGGTCGCCGCGATGGTCGCCGATGTCCATCGCATTCTCTGTCGTGGCGGTGTGTTCGCTTATCCATGGGATAGCCGCGAGCCGGATAAACCCGGCAAGCTGCGATTGATGTACGAGGCTAATCCGATGGCATTGCTGGTGGAGAAGGCCGGCGGCGAAGCATGGACCGACAGCGTGAAGATCCTGGATCTACAGCCGGAAAAAATTCACCAGCGTGTGCCGGTGATTTTGGGCTCAGCGAACGAAGTGCAGGCCTGCATCGAATACCACCTAACTCCTTTCGACGAATAGCGACTCAACGAATAACGACGCCTCGCCCTTCGGGCAAGCGTCACGTTGGCACGATTAACGAGCGACGTGGTTGCAGCTGCGGCGCCCCTTCTTTCGCCAACCGCAGCAATCGCTGCAGATGCGCTCTGGTCGGGCTGCGCAGTTGCAGCACCGCGCCGTGCTTGATCGGCTCCAGATGAGCAAAACGGGTGAATTCTGAAAAGGGCATCCGCAGTAATTCACCATGACTGCCGGCTTTGCAGAAGATGTCGGAAAAGGCATCGAATGCCGACGCCAAAAACACCGCGCGCAAACCGAATAAATGGCCGAACGGCGGTAGGGCACCTAATTCACAGCGCGGAAAGCGATTTTTGAACTGTCGCTCTGCCGCCAGTTCAACCTTCTCAACATCGAGCTCGCGACGCAGCAATTCAGGTGCTAGGCGGTGATGCGCCGGCATTACGACCATGAGCAATTCGGCATCGGTATGCGCCACCACTACTTTGGCAAAACGGCGCGGAGGGATTCGGTTTCGTCGCGCCGTCTCTTCGGCGGTAAATGCGGGTTCGGCGTTGATGAGTGCATAATGCGCGCGACAACGCTGCAAATAATCGACAAGCAACAGGCTCGGCATCGTTCGCTCCTCCCCCTTACGCTTGATGATCACGTTACGACGCTGGATGAATGATCATGCACGCGACTAACTGTAAATAAATTCGACTCTGTCACCCTAATTCAAAGAAGGCTGAACGTCCGCTTAATTTTCGAGACTGTTTTGTTATAAATCGAAGTTTCAGCGAGTTAACCGGCGTGGTTAAAGTTGTTACAAAAATTCCGTTATCGAGGGGTGCTGGCCAATTTTTATAACACCGCTGAAGGAATTGATGAGCCGCCCGTTACTGCGGTGTTTTGGGTTGCACCATGCCACCCATGATGATCATCTGCAGCGCTTCCCCCGGCTTCATATCAAGCGCCTGCAATTCCGCCCGCGGCAGAATCAACGTGAAGCCGCCCATCTGATAACTCATCGGCACGAATACCATTTCGCAGCCCTCCGGCAGCCAGGGCGGCACGCTGCCGTCAGCCGGGCGCGTGACGATACCGATAACCTTGGTGTCGTCCGGCAATGTCACTAACACGACACTGCTGTTGTCGTTATTACCCTTGCCCGATAGCAGATCGGTGAGCTGCCTTACCACCGGATAAATCGAGCCGATCACAGGCAGCTTCGTCATCCAGTCTTCGGTAACTTCGAGCAGCTTCTGCATCACCACATTGCGGGTCAGCAAACCGACCAGCAGCGCGAAGAGGAGAAACAACACCAGCGCCACCCCCGGCATATACCAGCCATTGGGCAGCAGGAATTCGAACAGCGGTTTCAACGCGGATTCGATCGTGCGACTCAACCACAACACGAACTCGACCGTCACCACCAGCGGCACTAGTAACAACAACCCGCGTAACGTTTGGCCTGATAGCCATTGCCACCACGTTCGCAGCTTCATCGGCATGTCCACATCACTAACGGTGCACTCCCCATTATTAACGGCGCCCCGTCATGTCGTTGCCGAAGCGATCCAGAATAAGCATGACGCGCTCGGACGAGTGCTCCATTTGCTTCAACGCCGCGAGACTATCGTGCAGCGATCCACCCCGATGCAGCCGAATTGCCTCGCGTCCGATGCCGTGCAACGCCTGATGCGGCGCCTGTAAATCGCGAAAATTGGACAGATGCCCGAAGCGCTCGCGGGCTTCGCTGCTGGCGTACCAACGGCCCAGACGGCAATGCTGGTCGTCCGGCAGACTATCCGGATCGACGGTTTTGTCGGCCAGAATCGCGCGATAAACCTGAGTCTTCCACACCACATGATCCATTTTCGCCATCTGCACAAAGCTGCTGTCCGCCGAGGTATTGATCACAGCGCGCATCTGCGCGGCCATTTGCAGCGCCCGGTTCACGGTGTCGACGATGCGATCGGTCGATTGGGCAATGCGCTGGCAATCCTGCGACACCTCCTGAATCTGCAGATCGGCCGCGCGGGTTTCGTTGCCGATGTTATCGACCAGTGCGCCCACTTCGGCGGCGGCACCGCTCGCCCGTTGCGCCAACGCCCGCACTTCGTCGGCCACCACCGCGAAACCGCGGCCCTGATCACCGGCGCGAGCTGCTTCGATCGCCGCGTTCAGCGCGAGCAGGTTGGTCTGTTCTGAAATCGTACCGATCACCTGCACGAATTTGACGATGTCGGCGGCAAGCGCTTTCAACCGATCGATATTGTCGCAACTGCTGCGCGCCTTGCCGTCGATGCTGGCAAGTTCGCTGCGAATACTGTCGAGCACCTGCGTGCTGTCGGTAAACACCGAGGCAGCGCCGTCGAGCTGCTCGCGCTCATCGCCGAGCCGCGCGGCGGTATCGGCCACCGATTCGCGAATTTGTTCAAGCGCCGCACCCGCGCCCAGATACAACGTATTGATGCCTTGATGCGCCGAGCGACGATGCTCGGCGGCGTGATGCTCCGCCTCCAGCGCGGCCGCGTGTTGCTCCAGGCCGTCGCAGCGTTCGCGCAGGGTTTGATTGTCATGTTGTAAATCGCGCAGTTGACGTTCGAGCGCGGCGATTTCCTGCTTCTTGCCCCACCACATCGTGCTTACCTCGTTGTAATTATTGAGTTGGAATAAGCGCTTTATCGGCGGCGCGGAGTGGATCTTGATCAGCGCGCCGACGTCGAATGCTAACATGCGTCGATCTTGATTTATTCGTGTCAACTTCCATGCGCTTAACCTTTCTCGGCACCTCGGCGGGCCTACCGACACGCGACCGCAACGTCACCGCGCTCGCGCTGGCGCTCGAACAGCACCGCGAGTGGTACCTGATCGATTGCGGCGAAGCCACGCAACATCAACTGCTGCGCACGCGCTATTCGGCAGCGAAGCTGCGCGCGATTTTCATCACGCATATTCACGGCGATCACTGCTACGGCCTGCCGGGTCTTATCGCGAGTGCACAGATGGGCGGGCGCAAGGAGCCGCTGACGATTTGCGCGCCGGCCGGTATCGAAGAATTCATCGACGCGGTGCGGCGTTATACGGATTTATCGCGGCTGAGTTATCCGCTTGAGTTCATCCGCAGCGACCACCCCGATTTTTGTTATCGCGACGAGACCATCTGCGTCGACAGCATTGAGCTCTCGCATCGGGTGCCGAGTTTTGCGTACCGATTTATTGAACAGGTACACGAGCGCATGCTTGATCCGGAACAGCTCGCAGCGCTGGACGTGCCGCGCGGCCCACTCTGGGGCGAATTGCAGCGCGGCCGCACGGTGCAGCTCGATGATGGCCGTGTTATCGCCGCTGAGTCAGTCTGTTATAAGCAGCGCGAACCGCGCCGAATTGTTATCGGCGGTGATAACGACCGACCCGAATTGCTCGATGCCGTATTGCCCAATTGCGATGCGCTGGTGCATGAAGCGACTTTCACTGCAGACGTGCTCGCCAAAGTCGGACCGCAATATCAGCACAGTACGCCGGCGCAAGTCGCGCTGGCGGCACAGCGCGCTCATGTGCCGCATTTATTGCTGACGCATTTCAGCCAGCGTTATCGTCGTCATGCGCATGAGGGCGAACATTCGCTGGCCGATTTAAGCGCCGAAGCTCGGCAGTTTTATCAGGGCAATCTGGTGATGGCGGATGATTTCGCCACCTACGAATTGACGCGCGACAAACAACTGGTGCCGATCCTGTCCTGATTTTATTTATTTAAAATTTTGCCGCTCTTTTTTTCGCAATCGGATTTCGTCAACTCTTTAAAACCCTGCCCCATGCAACTGTTCTGGCCTTTGCAGGCATTGGTCGCGGTTTTACAATCCGATTGGCCTTTGCAACCGGTGACGCCACCGCACTGCACTTTTGCCTCATGGGCTGCTTCATCCGCGGGTGCCGCGTTGACGCTGAGCACTGCGCCGCCAAATAGCATTGCAGCAGCCGTCGCGAGCATGACTGCCTGTGTCGATTTATTCATTGCTAATCTCCAAAAAAAATTCAGTGCGCAAAAGTTAACAGCATTTCCCGCAGTGCCAAACACCGTGTTGACAAAAACACGGTTGCGGCTCAGCTTAACGGTTCAATCTTGTAGAGGATGCCAAGATGCAAAAACATCATCACGGTTTTCACGAGCTGTTTGCGCAGCTGGGCCTGCCGAATAACGATTTGGCGATTCGTCAATTTCTGGCCGAACATTTTCTTGATGAAAACGAACGCCTCGCCGATGCCAAATTCTGGAATTCCGCGCAGGCGCAATTTCTTTGCGAAGGTTGGCGCGATGACGCGGATTGGGCCGAAGTGATCGATCGTCTCGATACGAGCCTGCGCCACTAATGCGTCTGGGGTCGCGCACTTTATTACGAGGCATCGGTATCTGGCTGGTGCTGATCGGCAGCGCTGCTGCGCAGGAACGTCATCTGCATAATTACACGATGCGTCATGCGTTGCCGGAGCAGGTGCTGCCGGCGTTGAGTGCGCAATTATCGCCCGGCAGTAACATCACGCCATTTCGTCAGCAATTAATTTTGAATGTCACCGACAGCGAATATCGCGCGCTAATGCCGCTGCTCGATCAGCTCGATGTCGCCTCGCGCTCGCTGCTGATCAGTGTGCGCAAGCAGGGACAACAAATGCAGCAACAGGAACGCTACGGTGTCGATGGCGCGATTGGTAGTGGCAATGTGCAGATTGAAAGTAACCGCGAAGTATTAACGCGCGAAGGCTGGCAGCGCCGCGACGACGGCACACGTGTGATCGTCAATCAAACCAATACGAGCGGCAGCAGTGCCGGCTCGCAGCAGGTGCGCGCGGTCGAAGGCATGCGCGCCTTTGTCAGCGCTGGCACCACGCTGCCGGTGCGCGGCGGACCTTATGGCGAGCGCACGTTGACGCCAGTCGATAGCGGGTTTTATGCAACGGCACGCGTAATCGGCGACGAAGTGATTGTCGATATCGATCAACGCGACGATCGCGTACAGGGCCGCAATATTTCGACGCAGAGTTTGCAAACTCAAGTGCGCGGCCGGATCGGCGAATGGATCCCGCTCGGCGGTCTCGACAATTCGCGCAACGATCGCGAGCGCGGACTCACCGATTACCGCAGCGGCAACAGTTCGTCGCTGAGCGATTTGTCGATTCGCGTCGATCTCACCAACTAAATTTTCTTTTCGACCGACATCAGCAATTGATGCAGAAATCGCACATCGTCCTGCGTCAATTGCGCGGCGCGCTCATCGGCCCAGCGTGCGAGTTTGCTATCAGGCTCGATACTCAATTGCGCAAATAATTTTTCGATGCGCATTTTCAATACGTGCAATTCACCAGCATCTGCTGCGAGCGGTTTTTCAAATTGCAGATTGGCCAATTCATACGAGTACAACATGACCGCCTGCGATAAATTCAATGACGGATATTCGACCGCGAGCGGAATGCTGCTGAGCGCATCGCATTGCGCTAGTTCTTCGTTGCTCAACCCTGATTCTTCGCAGCCAAACACAATCGCCGCTTTGCGCACGATCTGTTGTTTATTTTCGATCGCAGCGCGCACCTCGGCCGGCGCCAATTGATAACGCCGCTCATGCCGCGCTTTCGCCGACGTGCCGATCGAAAAATCGATATCGGCGAGCGCACTCGTTAAATTCGGAAATGTTTGCGCGTTTTCCAAAATGTCGTTCGACGCATGAGCAAGAATGCGTGCGGGTTTCTCAAGGTGTTTATCGCTGCCGACGATGCGCAGTTGTTGAAAGCCCATTGTCTTCAATGCACGCGCTGCAGCGCCGATGTTTTCTGGAACAGCGGGGCGGACTAGAACAAAAATAATTTCCATCACAAACCTACGGAGGGGCACCGACTCCTTATCCCTCTGCAAAAACGACGCAAGTACATCCCTGTAGTCTCCGTCAGCGACGTCCTGTCGCTGACGGTTTTGCAGAGGGATAAGGAGTCAGTGCTGTCCAGCTCAGTGCGTAATTCGTTGAGGGTTTTGAATGCTCGCTCGAAATAAGCCGATCTGCCGTATGGACTTCTGAGACCGTGGGCGGCATGGATGCCGACCTCGAGCCTCCAGGGATGGATTTACGGCGTGTCGCAGAAGTCCATACGGCGGAGCGGCGACTCGATGGCACAGCCTTCACAGTTCAGGTTTCAATTCGCGCGCAAACCGATTGGTCGCACGAATCAAGGCTTCGGTAATCGACGGCTCCATCGCCGAATGCCCGGCATCCTTGATAATTTGCAGATCGCTTTGCGGCCATGCTTCGTGCAGCGCGAAGGCATTATCGAACGGACACACCATGTCGTAGCGGCCGTGCACGATGACGCCGGGAATGCCTTTTAATTTGTGGGCGTCTTCAATGATCTGATTCGGGCGCAGGAATGCATCGTTGATGAAGTAATGCGCCTCGATGCGCGCCAGCGCGAGCGCCATGCGCGGATCGGTGAATTGATCGTACAACTGCTGATCGGGCTTTAGCGTCGAACATTGCGCTTCCCAGCCGCTCCACGCTTTTGCCGCGCCCATCCGCGCCAGTTCATTGCTGCCGGTGAGCAACCGGTAGTACGCGCGCATCATGTCGCCGCGTTCGGCCGGCGCAATCGGCGCGAGAAATTGTTGCCAGTAATCCGGAAATACATGGCTCGCGCCATCCTGATAAAACCACAGCAGATCCTGGCGACGACACAGAAAAATACCGCGCAAAATTAAACCGAGCACGCGCTCGGGATAACGTTCGGCATAAAGCAGGCTCAGCGTCGAACCCCACGAGCCGCCGAATAGCAGCCATTGCTCGATGCCAAGTTCACGACGGATCGCCTCGATATCCTCGATCAGCGCATCGGTATTGTTATCGGCCAATTCCGCATGCGGCGTCGAGCGGCCGCAGCCGCGCTGATCGAAGAGCACTATGCGGTATTGCAGCGGATCGAAAAAACAGCGGTGTTTTGGCGAGCAGCCGGCGCCGGGACCGCCGTGCACGAACAGCACCGGAATGCCCTCGGGGGTGCCGCATTCCTCGACATACAAGCTATGCGGCGGCGCCACTTTGAGCTGGCACTGGTTATACGGTTTGATGTCGGGAAACAGTGAGGCCATTGCGGATCCGAGAGCGCGACAAGTTCAGCGCGCAGTATGCGGATTGTCGCGAAACTTGACCACGCCTCTTAACTACACACGTTGATGCTAGGCGCGGCTTTGCGCTGGCGGCGCCACCCGCATCACTTCTTCGATCGTGGTATCGCCGGCCGCCACTTTATGCGCGCCGGACAGCCGCAGCGTATGCATGCCTTCCTTCATACCCTGACGGCGGATCGCTTCGAGACCGGTGCCTTCGCTGACCAAGTCCTGCACCGCCTCACTCATCAACAGAATTTCGTAGATGCCCTGGCGACCGTAGTAGCCGGTATTGCGGCATTCAAGACAACCTTTCGGCTGATAGCCCTGCTTCGGCGGCACCGCTTTCCACGGCGCAACCAGTTGCTGCCACGCCGCGGCATCGATCGGCCCCGGCTCCTTGCAATGCGGGCACAGCGTGCGCACCAGCCGCTGCGCCATCACACCCAGCACACTTGCCTTCAGCAGATAAGAAGGCACGCCGAGTTCGAGCAGCCGCGTGATCGCGCTCGGCGCATCGTTGGTGTGTAGCGTAGACAGCACCAAGTGGCCGGTCAGCGAGGCCTGGATCGCCATCTCGGCGGTTTCCAAATCGCGGATCTCGCCGATCATGATGATGTCCGGGTCCTGCCGCAGCAGCGAGCGCACGCCGCTGGCGAAATCGAGTTCGATATTGTGCTGCACCTGCATCTGATTGAACGAATCCTCGACCATCTCGATCGGGTCCTCAATCGTGCACACATTCACTTCCGAGGTCGCGAGCTGTTTCAAGCTTGAATACAACGTCGTCGTTTTACCCGAGCCGGTCGGGCCGGTCACCAGCACGATGCCATGCGGCTTGCTGATCATCGACTGCCAGCGCTCGTAATCGTCGTTTTCGAGGCCGAGTTCCTTGAACGTGCGCAACAACACGTCCGGATCAAAAATCCGCATCACCATTTTTTCGCCGAACGCGGTCGGCAGCGTCGATAGCCGCAGCTCAACCTCGGTGCCTTCCGGCGATACGGTTTTCAACCGGCCATCTTGCGGACGACGCTTTTCGGCGACATTCATGCGGCCGAGAATTTTGATCCGCGCGATCACCGCCATGCCGACCTGAAACGGCAGCTCGTAAACGTTGTACAGCACGCCATCGATCCGGAAACGCACATGTGCGACTTCGCGGCGCGGTTCGATATGAATATCGCTGGCGCGCTGATCGAACGCGTACTGGAGCAGCCAATCGACGATGTTGACGATGTGCGAATCGTTGGCGTCGGGGTCCTTCAAATTGCCGAGTTCGAGCAGCTGCTCGAAGTTGGTCACCGCCGACGATTTGCTCTCGCCGCTATTGGCGCCACGCACTGATTTCGCCAGCGCGTAAAACTCGACGGTATAGCGATCGAGATCGGTCGGCTTCGCCAGTACGCGGCGAATCGGCCGCCGCAATGCATGCTCCAGATTCATTTCCCATTGGCCGATGAACGGCTCAGCGCTGGCGATGGTGACGCGCTCGGGCGTGACTTCCACCGCCAGAATGCGGTGGCGTTGCGCGAACTGAAACGACATCACATCGGTGACGGCGGTGACGTTGATCTTGAGCGGGTCGATATGAAAATACGGCTGCTTGACGCGATTGCCGAGCCAGCTCAGCAACAATTCGGGGGACAGAAATTTGCCTGGATTGGCGAGATCCTGTGGCTTCTGCGCGGCGATCCATTCGATCGCATGCAATTTCGATTCGGACCCGAGCCGAGGCACCCGCGCGATACGCTCGGCATCGTCGCCGCTGATGCGACCGTCGCGCAGCAATTCATCGAGCAACCAGCGGCTGTCGAGCAAGCGTTCGGCGGGCAGGGCATTAAGCTGGACCATGACAGCATTCCGAGAAAAACGATCGGCCAAGTATGGTCGGCGCAACGAAGGCTGGCCAGCATGCGCTTGAAATCCCCCTGACCCTCCTTTTTCAAAGGGGGGATGCTCCGATCGGAGTTAGTTAGCGGAAATTAGTTTGCCGCGCTGACGTAACCAATGAAGCACACCTCGCAAAACCAGCGCGAATCATTCCCCCTTTGAAAAAGGGGAGCCAGGGGGGATTTAATACCCTCTCACTCCGCCCAGCAGGAACGTCGATGACCGCTCCCCTCCCTTCCCTGTTCCGCATGCTGCAAACCCTGGTCGCCACACCATCGGTCAGTTGCAGCACGCCGCAGCTCGATACGAGCAACCGGGCGGTGATCGACCTGCTCGCGCAATGGCTCGACGCGCTGGGTTTCGATGTGCAAATCACACCGCTGGTGACGCAGCCGCACAAAGCCAATCTGATCGCCACGCTCGGCAGCGGACCCGGTGGCCTGGTGCTCGCCGGCCATACCGATACGGTGCCTTACGACGCCGATAAATGGTGCAGCGATCCATTCCAGCTGATCGAGCGCGACCAGCGCTGGTATGGGCTCGGCGCCACGGACATGAAAGGATTTTTTCCGGTCGCGATCGAAGCCGCAAAAGCGTTCGTCGACAAACCGCTGCAACAACCGCTGATCATTCTCGCCACTGCGGACGAAGAAACGTCGATGGATGGCGCGCGCCAACTCGTCGCGCAGGGCCAACCGAAAGCGCGCTTCGCGGTGATCGGCGAGCCGACCGATCTGAAACCGGTGCGGCTGCACAAAGGCATCATGATGGAATCGATCAAAATAGTCGGCCGCAGCGGCCACAGCTCCGATCCGGCGCTCGGCAACAACGCGCTGGAAGCGATGCACGAGGCGATCGGCGCCTTACTGCAATTTCGCAGCGAGTTGCAGACGCGGCATCGACATGCCGCGTTTCAGGTGGAAGTGCCGACGCTGAATCTCGGCTGCATCCACGGCGGCGACAACCCGAACCGCATTTGCGGCGAATGCGAACTGCATTTCGATCTGCGCACGCTGCCCGGCATGCAACTCGATGAACTGCGCAGCTCGATTGCGCAGCGGCTGCAACCGATCGCCGAACAGCGCCGCATCAATATTCAGCTGCGCTCGCTGTTCGCCGGCATCGAAGCCTTCGAACAGCCCGCCGATTCGCCGCTGATTCAGGCGGTCGAGCAGATGACGGGCCACACCGCGGACGCGGTTGGCTTCGGCACGGAAGCGCCGTTTTTGCAGCAGCTCGGCATGGACACCGTCGTTTTTGGGCCGGGCTCGATCGACCGCGCGCACCAGCCCGATGAATACATCGATACCGCGCAATTGCAGCCGGCAATCGATATGTTGCGCAGTTTGATCGCGAAGTTTTGTTTGTGACCAACTATCATTCTTCGCACAATTCCAAAACATCCACTCAACGGATTCAGGCTGTGGCCACCACCGACAACAACGCCAGCAAAGACTATGTGAAATGGTTTCGTAACTCGGCGCCGTATATCAACACGCATCGCGGCAAAACCTTCGTGCTGATGTTCGGCGGCGATGCAGTCGAGCATCCGAATTTCCCGAATATCATTCACGACATCGCGCTGCTGAACAGTCTCGGCGTGAAATTGGTACTGGTGCACGGCGCGCGTCCGCAGATTGAAAGCCGCTGCAAATTGCGCGGCATCACCCCGCGGTTTCACAAAGATCTGCGCATTACCGACGTCGACACCCTCGAGTGCGTGAAAGATGCGGCGGGGAGTTTGCGTGCGCATATCGAAGCGTTATTGACCACCGGCTTGGCTAATTCGCCGATGTACGGCGCGCAGATTCGTGTGTGCTCGGGCAATTTCGTCATCGCGAAACCGATGGGCATCCACGACGGCGTCGATTTCTGCAACACCGGCGAAGTGCGGCGCATCGACACCGATGCCATTCATCGACTGACCCAGGCCGGCGCAATCGTGCTGCTATCGGCGATCGGCTATTCGCCGACCGGTGAAGTATTCAACCTGTCGTATGAGGATGTCGCGACGCAGGCGGCGGTGGCACTGCACGCCGACAAGCTGCTCGCGTTCGATGATTCGGTGTTGCTCGACGCGCAGGGCGATTTGATCCGCTTCGCCGAATTGCGGCAGGTAAAACCGTTGCTGGCCACTTGCACCGACCCGCACTTGCTCGGCGTGTTGCAGGCGCTGGTGCAAAGCTGTGAACACGGCGTCAAACGCACACATTTGATCAATTACACCGACGACGGTGCGCTGTTGCAGGAATTATTCACGCGCGACGGCACCGGCACGCTGATTACTGAAGATCAATACGAGCAGGTGCGCACCGCGCAAATGCACGATGTCGGCGGTATTCTCGCGATCATCGAACCGCTCGAAGCCGAAGGCAAACTGGTAAAGCGCTCGCGCGAATTGCTCGAACAGGAAATCGAACAATTCATGGTGATCGATCGCGACGGCATGATCATCGCGTGCGCGGCGCTATATCCATATCCCGAACATGGCAGCGGCGAAATCGCCTGTGTCGCCACGCATGCCGATTATCGCGGCGCCGATCGCGGCGAACGCTTACTGGCCGCGCTTGAAACGAAAGCGGCGAGTCTCGGTCTGAAAACCGTATTTATCCTGACGACACGCACCGCGCACTGGTTTCAGGAACAGGGTTTCATGCCGGCGGCACTCGAAGATCTGCCGCCGCAAAAACAGGCTCTTTACAACTACCAACGCAACTCGAAGGTATTTGCGAAAGAGATTTAAACGGTGTCACCCCCAGAGGAGCAATGCCATGAGCAAAGGTATGGACAAGAAAAAGGAACCGAAGAAAAAGTCGGATAAAACCATGAAGGAAAAACGCGCAGAGAAAAAAGCCAAGCAAGCGACCAAAAACTCCTAAGCTTAATGCCACAAACGCGCACCGATATTTTTTCGGCGCGCGCTTTTTCCCAAAGGAGATCCCATGCCAATAGCGATGTACGACATTTCGATCCCGATGTTTATTCACATGCTACAAAGCATGTCGGTTCTGTTACAGAAGGGCGCCGCATACGCCGCGGCCAAAAAAATCGATCCGGCGACATTGCCGAATAGCCGCTTATTTCCAGATATGCTACCGCTGGCGGCGCAGGTACAAATCGCCACCGATAGTGCGAAAGGCTGTGCTGCGCGGCTCGCTGGTCAACAATCGCCGGTCTATGAAGATAACGAAAAAACGCTCGAAGAGTTGATCGCGCGCGTGCAAAAAACTATCGACTACCTCAATACATTCAATCCGCTACAAATCAATGGCGCGGAAACGCGCACTATCGAATTCAAACTCGGCGGCTATACGCTGAAGTTCACCGGACAAGATTATCTGCAAAATTTCGCGATACCGAATTTCTATTTCCATGTGACGACGACATATAACATCCTGCGACACAATGGTGTCGATATCGGCAAACAGGATTACCTAGGCAAGATTCAATAACGCTATGAACGACGCGCAATTCGATGTCATCGTCGATGGGCAGCCGCTGCCGGAATTCGATGCAACACTCGTATTAGCGCAATTGCAGCAGCAATTGAAATTGCCGGAAGCGAAAGCACGGCAGCTGCTGGCGGCAAAGGCGGTGGTGGTCAAGCGTGCGGTAAGCTGCGAGATCGCGCAGGCCTATTGCCGCCGGTTGCTTGCCATCGGTGTAGCAACTCGGGTGATGCCGACTGCGACCACAAGCTCTTCGCCTGCCGCCGTAGTCACAACGAATTATTTTGAATCGCATCCGGTACCGCTGACGGCGGCACGCGCCTCCTCGATATTTAGCCGCGAATTATGGTGGGCAAGTCTGCGCGCATCGATGGTGCTTGGCGGATATATGGCGATGACGCTTGCCGTCATCCTGCTGTTGGTAGGGTATCTGTTTCATTTTTCGTATTTGTTGGTTACGCCGCCACTGCTATTTAGCATTTGTGTTTTTATCATTCCGCTATTGGGTCTCGGATTATTGGTCGCTTTGTTATTGCGACCATTATTGCCGTTGCAAACGCGTACCGAAGCCACGTACGCACTTGACCGCGCTGAACAACCGCAGCTTTTTGCATTTATCGATAGTTTATGCGCCAGCCTGGCCGTGCCAACACCGCAACAAATTTCGCTATCGGTTAGCGAGCGTAATGACGTAGCGCCGGCGCGAGGAATAAATAATTTTTTTCGCGGTACCTATCGACTGACGTTATCGCTGTCGCAGCTTGATGCAGCGCCGCTGAATGAATTCGCGGCCACGCTGGCTGGCGATATCGCCACTCAGGCGAAGTGGCCGGCACTGTATTATCGATTATTGCGACAACGCACTCTGACGCGTATCGCAGTATGCACGGCTGGCAATGATTGGCTGCAACGTCGATGCACCGCGTTGAGTCGACGCTGCGAACATACTCGCTTCAAATTTATGCGCGCGGTGCTGCATTATCTGATGTTGCAGTCGAGCCGATCGTTGCAACAGATCGTGCAGCGATTCGAACGTATCGACCTGCGCTTTATCCGCGCCCGTCAATTCGAACACGATCGCTATCGCGCGCTAATCGGCGGCGTTGCCGTGGTGACGAAAATACTGGTGCTCGAAAGCAAACTTGAGCGTGCGGTCGCAGATGCCGAAGCACTGAATCGACAGCAACTCGATACCGGAAAATTGGTCGACGATTTCCCTGCATTGGTTAATCATTATTTCGTTAGCCTGGATGATGGTTTTAGTCGGCAATTAAAAAAATTGTGGGAGACGCAGACGATATCGCGGCGGCGCGAACCGGCCATTGCGCGTGAACGCATCGAGCACTCGTGGACTGCAAAAAACGTTGCGATCGTGGTAAACGACGAACCCGCCGCAGTATTGTTGCAACAGCGATCCGAATGGGCGCGGCGAATAACAGTGGCGCATTATCGTGAGCTCGGCTGGCCAGTAAACCCCGATAATTTACTCGCGGTGGATGATCTCACCTATGCCGCCACGCAGGATATTTTGCAGCGGCAACAGGCGGAAGTTTATTTTAATAATTGGCTGCGACCATTCCGCTTCTGGAGCCTGGCGGATTATCAGTTGATTCGCGACATGCCTCTGCAGGATGCCGCACAACAATTAAATGTTTGTATCAACGAAATTCGCCGGCTCACACCCGATCGAGCCAAACTGCTCGCTGAATATCAACGCTTGAATCAACAAATTCAGGAAATCTTGCTCGGCCAACATGTGCTCGCCGTCGGCAAAAAATTTGCGTTTCGTTACGTTGCTTACGATGGCACCACGCTGCAACCGATTCTCGAAGAAAAACAACAGCTGCTAACCAAAGTCCTCGAACAATTATCGATGCAGGAAACCGTGATGGGTGGACGCATTACGCTGGGGTTTCGTCTTTGCGGCCAGGCCGAGCGCGATGTCGAGTTGCTGCACGATGCGCTGCGCCTACTGCACGACTGCGGCGCGCGGCTCGATAAACTGGCGCTCGATGCGTATCAGCTCGAACAATTACTCGACCGGCATTATCGACAACGCGAAGCCGACTACAGCGCCGCGATCAAACGCCTCGAACAGAAAATCGATGACACTCTGATGCTGTTGCTGGCGCGCTTGAGCAGCATCACCGATCCGCTCGATCCCGCGCATCATCCGCTTAAATATCGGCTCGATGCCGAACTGCTAAAAATTGCCGAAGGCAAGGACGCGATATTGCAACGCGCACGCTGCACGCTGGACTCGCTGTATGGACTGAACGAAAAACTATCGCTGCTCGCCGCCGACTACGGCACGACTGCTGAAGAAGCGTATCGCATCGAGCCGATCAAATTGATCAAAACCACGCTATAAACGCGTGTTCAAATTATTTCTTTGACTGCGGAAATAATTGTCGGTCACTGTCAGTCGCCGGATCGCGACATTCGCCGCGAATTACGTAGCCAGTACGCTCTTCGTATTGTTCCAGCACCATATAGTTATCGCGGCAATAATGATTTTGCGCGAGCATCGCAGCGAGATTGCGTTGCAGACTCTGTGCCGAGCGCGAACGTGACATCGGTGGACGCACACGCTCGTCACCCTGCCCCGTCACACCCCGCTCCCGCCTTTCATCGATCATATCTTCATCGCGCCCCAGGCGCCGTTCCGAATAGGTGAACAGCTTGGTGCCATCGGCGAGGATGTTCGCGGTAAAGCTGGCACCGGGCGCTATATCGGATGGCGTCGGCGCATGTGCGCACGCTGCCAATACAAAGCACGCGGTTAGAGAAAAAAGACGGAACAAATTGTTAGCGCTGTCTCGGCACACACCGAGCACATTATTTTTTTGCAACATTGCGGTTCGCTACCAAATGAAAACTTGCATCGATCGTATCGCGCACACGCAGTCCACCACCCAATACGCTATACGGCGATAGTCCCAATTGCACTTGCGAAATATTCAGCTGTCCGTCCGCGCTCAATCGGTCGCCGACTTCATCGAGATGAACAGGTATAGCGAGCTGACCGGTGAACTCGCGTAATTTTACTTCCACCAATAATTGCAGATCTGGCCACTGCCCGCTGACAGCGACAGTACGCAGTGTGATATTCGGAAATTGCTCAGCAGCGAGCAATTTGGGGCCGAGCATATTCTGACGCGTGCCAGCAATCGCCTCCGGTGGCAACACGCCCGGAAATTCGGCGCCGGCCTGCGCGCGATCCTGCGGTTGATCGACCAGTAGGCCGCTCGCGGGAAAACTCAGCTCGACATCGGATTGCAACGCATCGCGCTCGCGATAAACGGTACCGCTAATTTGCGTGGCGGTAATGACATGGTTGTGACCAAAGCGCGCCAGCGGACCATCGCGATACACTTTCAGAGTAATCGACGATTGCTCCGCATCCAGCGTGTACAACATGGCATGCGCGTGTTTGTGCACAACGTCGGGAACGGTCGATTTATTCGACGCAGTTTGTTGCGTCTGACAAGCCACCAGCACACTCAACAACAGCGCGGGCACCACTAACCATTTTTTATTTTTTGTCGACATCGAGAACCTCAACTGGTTTTTCACGTTGCTGCCGATGACTTACACTGGCGGCATTGCATCATTAGCGCACGGCCCTGTCTATGCAGCTTGCTCCCATTCCCAGTCACGAAATCGAAATACACGCGATTCGCGCGCAAGGCGCCGGCGGCCAGAACGTCAACAAAGTTTCGAATGCGGTGCATTTGCGCTTCAATATTCATACGTCATCGCTGCCCGCATCGATTAAAGAAAAATTGCTGGCGATGCGGCACCAATACATCGGTAAAGATGGTTGCGTTGTCATCAAAGCGCAACGCTTTCGCAGCCTTGAGCAAAATCGAATCGATGCGCTCGATCGTTTACAGCGGCTAGTACAGCGCGCAACGCTGGTGCAAAAGGCCCGCACCCCGACCAAGCCGACACGTGCATCAAAGCAGCGTCGGATGGACAGCAAAAATCAGCGCGGCAAAGTAAAGGCGCTGCGACGCGCACCTAGCGACTGAGCGCCATCGCCAATTAACGCATTGCCAACACTTCGTTAACGCATGCAAAGATGCCCTGCGCCGCTTGGCCGATATGTTCGGCCAACATATACGCCGGTGTCGTCACCAACTTATTGCGTTTGTCGACGACAGCTTTCTCGACGGGACATGCGACATGTTTGGCACCCATTGCTTCAATCGCCGCTGCGGTTTCCGGATCGTTACCGATCGTACATTCGACGCCGGCACCGAAAATTTGTGCCGCCATCGTCGGTGCAATACAAATCAGACCGATCGGTTTACCCGCGCGGTGCATCGCTTGCGCGAAACGTAGAAAATCCGGCTGTACCGTCATCGCGCTGCCATCGATGGCGAAACTACACAGGTTTTTCGCCGCTCCAAAACCGCCGGGAACGATCATCGCATCGAAGTCTTCAACACGCGCTTGGGCGATATCCTGAATATCGCCGCGTGCAATGCGCGCCGCCTCGACCAGCACATTGCGTGTTTCGCCTTTAGCCTCTTCGCCGCTCGCGTGATTGACCACATGTCGCTGCGCAATATTCGGCGCCAGACATTGATAGCTCACACCTTGCTGCGCGAGCGCGAGTAATGTCAGCACAGCCTCATGAATTTCAGAGCCGTCATAAAACCCGCACCCCGCTAAAACCACCGCTACTTTTTTTGCCATGATCCCGTACCTCTTGAGAACGCTCCTCGTTAATGCCTTCACTGCCCGATTGATTATGCCAATCGCGCCAATAGCCCCAGTTTAGCGCCGTCCGCGCTATGCTTGTCTGCCTACAGCAAGATGCTATGATGGGTTCAATACGGTGAATTGCCCTCCGCTTGCAATCGCGACCCCTCGTCCCCATCTCGTTTTTAGTCAGCGAAATTTATTGGAGATTCTCTATGAGTGACAAAATCGTTCATGTAACCGATGCCAGCTTCGATGAAGATGTGCTCAATTCGGATGTACCCGTGCTGGTCGACTTTTGGGCGGCTTGGTGCGGCCCATGCAAAATGATTGCGCCGATTCTCGACGATGTTGCGGGCCAATACGCAGGCAAAGTCAAAGTGTGCAAAGTCGATGTCGATGCGAACAGCGATACGCCGGCGAAATTTGGTGTGCGCGGTATTCCGACGCTGATCCTGTTCAAAAATGGCAACGCCGAAGCGACCAAAGTCGGCGCGCTGTCGAAAACACAATTGACCGCCTTTATCGACGCAGCCCTGTGATTTTTTTGCGGCGCGGTTCACGTCCCGCGCCGCTGCCTTGCACAAGCGATTTTTCGGTGTTACAGTTCAAGCCATTCCCGACTCGCACAGCTATAAGAACCAATCCGGTTTCCTGTTTCCGTTAAACATCCATCGTACATCTTGCATGCGCCCTGCATGCGTCTGTCCTTTATCCATTAACTCTCGTCTTCTTCAGAACCTATGAATCTTACCGATCTAAAAACAAAACCCACTGCCGACTTATTGGGCATCGCCGAAAGTATGGGCCTCGAAAATATGGCCCGCTCACGCAAACAAGACATCATTTTTGCCATCCTGAAACGTCACGCGAAAAGCGGCGAAGACATTTCTGGCGATGGCGTGCTCGAAATTCTGCAGGACGGCTTCGGCTTTTTGCGATCGGCCGATTGTTCGTATCTGGCAGGTCCGGACGATATCTATGTATCGCCGAGTCAGATTCGCCGCTTCAATCTGCGCACCGGTGACACCATTTCCGGCAAGATTCGTCCGCCGAAAGAAGGCGAGCGTTATTTCGCGCTGCTGAAAGTTAACGACATCAACTTCACCAAGCCCGAAAACTCGCGCAACAAAGTGCTGTTCGAGAATCTGACGCCGCTGTTCGCCAATCAACGTCTGGTATTACAAGCCGGTAACGGCGCCACCGAGGATTTGACCGGCCGTGTTATCGATTTGGTGGCACCGATCGGCAAAGGCCAGCGCGGTTTGATCGTCGCACCGCCGAAAGCCGGTAAAACCATCATGCTGCAGCACATCGCCAGCAGCATTCTGCGCAACAATCCCGAGTGCTACATGATCGTGCTGTTAATCGACGAGCGCCCGGAAGAAGTGACCGAAATGCAACGCTCGGTCGGTATACGCGGTGCCGAAGTGGTCGCATCGACCTTCGACGAACCGCCGGCGCGGCACGTGCAAGTCGCCGAAATGGTGATCGAAAAAGCCAAGCGCCTGGTCGAACACAAACGCGATGTCGTGATTCTGCTCGATTCGATCACGCGTCTGGCGCGCGCTTACAACACGATTATCCCTTCGTCCGGCAAGGTGCTGACCGGTGGTGTCGACGCACACGCGCTCGAACGCCCGAAACGCTTCTTCGGCGCCGCACGTAATGTCGAAGAAGGCGGCAGCCTGACCATTATCGCGACCGCACTGATCGACACCGGCTCGAAAATGGATGAAGTGATTTACGAGGAATTCAAAGGCACCGGCAACATGGAGTTGCATCTGGACCGTAAAGTCGCAGAAAAACGCGTGTTCCCGTCGATCAATATTCGCCGTTCCGGTACGCGTCGCGAAGAATTGATCACCAGCGAAGAAGAATTATCGCGGATGTGGATTCTGCGTAAATTGTTGCACGGCATGGAAGATCTGCCGGCTATCGAATTCCTGATCGATAAACTGAAAGACACCAAAACCAATGAAGAATTTTTCGATACGATGAAACGCCGATAACGCGCGCATTGAATTGAAAGCGATCAACGAAGGCGATGCAAATCGCCTTTTTTGTTTATGACAAAAACAGGCAGCACGTGATGAAATACCGGGACCTCAGAGAGTTCATTGCCGAACTCGAAAAGCGCGGCGAATTGAAACGCATCGCCGTACCGGTCGACCCCAAACTCGAAATGACCGAAATCAGCGATCGCGTGCTGCGCGCGGGCGGCCCAGCGCTGCTGTTTGAAAATCCGAAAGGTTTCAACACGCCGGTACTGACCAATTTATTCGGCACCGAGCATCGCGTCGCGCTCGGCATGGGTCAGCAGAATGTGGCGGCGCTGCGCGAAGTCGGCGAATTGCTCGCCTATCTGCGTCAGCCCGAGCCGCCGAAAAGTTTGCGCGATGCGTGGGATAAAGCACCGATTCTGAAACAGGTGCTGAACATGGCGCCGAAGCAGGTCAACAACGCGCCATGCCAAGTGCATGTGCAGAATGGCGATGCTGTCGATTTATTCAAGCTGCCGATTCAAACCTGCTGGCCCGACGATATCGCGCCGCTGATCACTTGGCCGCTCGTCGTTACGCGCGGCCCGCATAAAGAGCGGCAGAATCTCGGCATCTATCGGCTGCAATTGATCGGCAAAAATAAATTGATCATGCGCTGGCTCAGTCATCGCGGCGGCGCGCTCGATTTTCACGAATTCAAACAGCAATTTCCCGGCGAAAAATTTCCAATCGCAGTTGCGCTCGGTGCCGATCCGGCAACCATTTTAGGCGCGGTGACGCCGGTACCCGATTCGCTCAGCGAATATGCGTTCGCCGGATTATTGCGCGGCGGTAAAACCGAAGTCGTGAAATGTCTGAGCTGCGATTTGCAGGTGCCCGCATCGGCGGAATTTATTCTCGAAGGGTACATTGACCCGAACGAAATGGCCGATGAAGGTCCGTACGGCGACCACACCGGCTATTACAACGAAGTCGAAAAATTCCCGGTGTTCACAGTCACGCATCTCACCCATCGCGAAGACCCAATTTATCACAGCACGTATACCGGCCGACCGCCCGATGAGCCCGCAATTTTAGGGGCGGCGCTGAATGAAGTATTCGTGCCGATTCTGCAAAAACAGTTTCCGGAAATCGTCGATTTTTATTTGCCGCCCGAAGGCTGTTCGTATCGGATGGCGGTGGTGACGATAAAAAAACAATATCCGGGGCACGCGAAGCGCGTGATGTTTGGTGTGTGGTCATTCCTGCGTCAGTTTATGTATACAAAATTCGTTATCGTCACCGACGACGACGTGAATGCGCGTGACTGGAAAGATGTGATCTGGGCGATGACGACACGCATGGATCCGGCGCGCGATACGTTAATTATCGAAAATACGCCGATCGATTATTTGGATTTTGCTTCACCGGTGTCTGGCCTCGGCGGCAAAATCGGTTTCGATGCGACGAATAAATGGCCCGGTGAAACCAGCCGCGAATGGGGTCGGCCAATCAAGCGAGATGCGAACGTCGTGGCGCGCATCGATAGTATTTGGAAAGAGCTGGGAATCGATTAATTCATTTCCCGCTGTAAAAGCCGCTTAGCGGCGTGACGGATGGCACAATCTCATTCAGTATTTTAATCATGCTCATCGATATCTCACCGTTAAAAAAATATCGCGACTTTCGCCTGTTGTTTATCGGTCAATTGATTTCGTATCTCGGCACGATGGTCAGCTACATGGCCGTGCCGTATCAGGTGTACGAACTCACCAAATCGAATGCGCTAGTGGGCGCGCTCGGCCTGGCACAGCTCGGTCCGGTGATTGTGTTTGGCCTGCTCGGCGGCACGTATGCCGATCGCATCAACCGACGCAAATTATTATTGGTCTGCGAAATGATCATGGCGGTCATTGTCGTGTTGCTGTTAGCGAATAGTTTTTTGCCGCAACCTTCGGTCGTTGCGATTTTTATACTCGTCGCGGTGTTGCAAGCCGTCACCGGCTTTCATCGACCGGCGATGGAAGCGCTCACGCAGAAAATGGTGCAGCCCGCAGACTATGCGTCCGTTGGCGCGCTCAGTAGCTTTCGCGCATCGAGCGGTGCGATCGGCGGTCCATTGCTCGGCGGTCTGCTAATCGCTGCGTTCGGTTTGACCGGTGCGTATCTGTTCGATGCGCTGTCATTTATCGGCGCGGTGTTTTGCATCGCGCTGATGACACGCGTCCCCGATCCCGAGCCGAGCGCGCATTCGCCACTCGCTGACGCAAAAGCGGGTATTAAATTCGCGTTGTCGAAACCCGAATTGATCGGCACGTATTTAATCGATATCGCGGCAATGTTATTTGCATTTCCGGTGGCGCTATTTCCAGCGATGGCCGAACAATGGGGTGGCGCGCACGCCGCAGGTATTTTATTTTCCGCCATCGCGATCGGCAGTCTAATCGCCACGCTGTTCAGCGGCTGGAGTTCGCGCGTATTGCATCACGGTCGCGTGGTCGTGATCGCAGCGACGTGCTGGGGCGTATTTATCGTCGGCGTCGGTTTCGCGCAGCAATTATGGATCGCGGTTTTATTTTTGGTACTTGCCGGTGCCGCCGATATGATCAGCGGATTATTCCGCGGTGTGATCTGGAATCATTCGGTACCGAATATCATGCGCGGGCGCTTGTCGGGTATCGAGATGATTTCATATATGATCGGCCCCCTGCTCGGCAATACGCGCGCCGGCTGGGTCGCGGCCAAAACCAGCGTGCCGTTCAGTTTATGGAGCGGCGGTGTGCTCTGTGTTTTTGCCGTCATCGCTACCAGTTTGTTACTGCCGAAGTTTTGGGCCTATCGCGCCGATCGAAACGGCAATGCGTTTTAATCGCCCGCGCACTGAACCGATTGAGTTAATACGGATGATTGACATTAAAAATATTCCACTGAGTCTCTACGTACACATCCCATGGTGCGTGCGCAAATGTCCGTACTGCGATTTCAATTCGCACGCGCAAAGCAATGAGAAAAACGGCGTATTACCCGAACGCGAATATCTCGCTGCGTTGATTGCTGATCTCGATCTCGATTGCACTACTGCCCAACAACGCGAATTGCATTCAATCTTTTTTGGCGGTGGCACACCGAGTCTGATGTCGCCGCACATCATCGGCGAATTGCTCAACGCCGTCAGCGCGCGCTTCACGTTATCGCCGAATATTGAAATCACGCTCGAAGCCAATCCCGGCACCACCGAACAGAAGCGCTTCGCCGATTTCCATGCAGCGGGAATTAACCGGCTCTCGCTCGGTGTGCAGAGTTTCAATCCCCAGCATTTGCAAACGCTCGGTCGCATTCATGATCGCGAGCAAGCCATACAGGCCGTTCATCAAGCGCGCGCGGCCGGCTTCGATAATATCAACCTCGATCTGATGCATGGCCTGCCGGCGCAAAATGGCGACGACGCGATGGCCGATTTGCAGCAGGCGCTGGCGCTCGAACCCGAACATTTATCGTGGTATCAGCTGACGATCGAACCCAATACCGAATTCTATAAACGCCCACCGCAATTACCCGAGGACGACACACTCGCGGCGATTCAGGAACGCGGTTTCGAATTATTGTTAGGTGCCGGCTTCGAGCATTACGAAGTATCGGCTTTTTGTCGACCCGGACGCGCGTCGAAACACAACGGCAATTACTGGGAATTCGGCGACTACATTGGTATCGGCGCCGGCGCGCACGGCAAGCTGACACAGCGCGATGGCACCATCGCCCGCACGCATAAAACGCGGCTGCCGAAAGATTATCTGGCAAGCGCAGGCCGTGGCGAGCGCAACACCGAAATCATTGCCGCCACCGCGCTGCCCTTTGAGTTCATGATGAATGCACTGCGCCTGCATCGCGGCTTTGCGCGCGACTTATTTAGCAAGCGTACCGGGCTGCCGTGGTCGAAAGTGGCGCCAACGATCAATGCGCTAATCGCGCGCGGATTGTTGATGGATGACGATGAGCTGATCGTGCCGACACCGCTGGGCCAGCGTTTTCTGAATGATGTGCTCGGCGAATTTCTGGATTGAGCAGCGCTTTGAGCAGAGCCACGCGCTGTTCCCGCCCGACTATCAACTCTTTCGAAAGGCCATTAAAAAAAACGCTGTGGTATTCTTACGGCCCTTGAAAATTGCTGTCCCCGAGGTGCGCCATGCCTGACTATCGTTCAAAAACTTCCACTGCCGGCCGCAATATGGCGGGCGCGCGCGCGTTATGGCGCGCCACCGGAATGAAGGATGGCGACTTCGGCAAACCGATCATTGCCGTATCGAATTCGTTCACGCAATTCGTACCCGGCCATGTCCATCTAAAGGATCTCGGCCAGCTGGTCTGTCGCGAAATCGAAAAAGCCGGCGGCATCGCGAAGGAATTCAACACCATCGCCGTCGATGACGGCATCGCGATGGGACATGACGGCATGCTGTATTCACTGCCATCGCGCGACATCATCGCTGACTCCGTTGAGTACATGGTCAATGCGCACTGCGCGGATGCGATCGTCTGTATTTCCAACTGCGACAAAATCACCCCCGGCATGCTGATGGCCGCGATGCGTCTGAACGTACCCGTCGTATTCGTCTCCGGCGGGCCGATGGAGGCCGGCAAAACCAAATTAGCCGAACACAAACTCGATCTGATCGATGCGATGGTAATCGCCGCCGATGACAGCGCCTCCGATGAGAAGGTCAATGAAATCGAGCGCTCCGCCTGCCCGACCTGCGGTTCGTGCTCGGGTATGTTCACCGCCAATTCGATGAATTGTTTAACCGAGGCACTTGGTCTGAGCTTGCCGGGCAACGGCACCGTATTAGCGACCCACGCCGATCGCGAGCAATTGTTTAAGCGCGCGGGTCAGCTGATTGTCGAGATTACCAAGCGTTATTACGAACAGGACGACGAATCGGTGCTGCCGCGCTCGGTCGCCAGCTTCAAAGCGTTTGAAAATGCGATGAGCCTCGACATCGCGATGGGCGGCTCAACCAACACGATTCTGCATTTGCTCGCCGCCGCGCAGGAAGGCGGTATCGACTTCACGATGAAAGATATCGATCGGCTCAGCCTGCGCGTGCCGCAACTGTGCAAAGTGGCACCGAGCACCCCGAAATATCATGTCGAGGATGTGCATCGCGCCGGCGGCGTGATGAGTATTCTCGGCGAACTCGATCGCGCCGGTTTATTACACAACGATATTCCGACCATTCACAGCGCAACATTGGCGGCGGCGATAAATCACTGGGATATCACCATCAGCGACGATCCGGCCGTACACCAGTTCTTCAAAGCCGGTCCGGCCGGTATTCCGACCCAAGTAGCATTTTCGCAAAACACGCGCTGGCCAACGCTGGATACCGATCGCGCCGAAGGCTGTATTCGTTCGTTGGAACATGCGTACAGCCAGGAAGGTGGTCTCGCAGTGTTGCACGGCAATATTGCAATCGATGGCTGCGTGGTAAAAACCGCCGGCGTCGACGACAGCATTTTGGTATTCGAAGGTCCGGCGTTTGTCTGCGAAAGTCAGGATGATGCGGTGGCCGCGATTCTCGACGACAAAGTGAAAGCCGGCGATGTTGTCGTGATTCGCTACGAAGGACCGAAAGGCGGCCCCGGCATGCAGGAAATGCTGTATCCGACCAGCTACCTGAAATCGAAAGGGCTCGGCAAAGTCTGCGCCTTGCTGACCGACGGGCGATTCTCCGGTGGTACCTCCGGCCTGTCGATCGGCCACGCCTCACCGGAAGCGGCAGCGGGTGGCGCGATCGGTTTGATTCGCGACGGCGACACTATCCATATCGATATTCCGCAGCGCACGATCAATGTGTTGGTGAGCGATGAAGAACTGGCCCAACGTCGTCTCGCGCAAAATGCGAAGGGCTGGCAACCAGCGCAGCCGCGTCCGCGCAAAGTCTCTGCCGCGCTGAAGGCTTACGCGAAAATGGCAACGAGCGCCGACAAAGGTGCGGTGCGCGATATCAGCCAACTCGATTGAGCGTCACCCGAGACGCTCAATCGTCCCACGCATATAGGGTGCGCAACGTCATAGAACACATAACGCCATAAATGAAAGGCCAATGGTGACGATGAGACTTTCACGGTTGCTCCGGCTGCCGTCGCAATTGCACATACCGATTGCGGCGCGGCTGGCCGCTTCGATCATCATCATTGTCATCATCGGCCTCGGCACTCTCGCTGTTGTCATCACCGACAATCAGCAGCGCTTGATTCGCTCGCATATCGAAGAATTCGGTCAGCTGATTACGTACCAGCTGGCGCTGACCGCGACCGAACCAATGTTTACCGATCAGCATTACGAACTCGCCGCGCTCATCAAACGCTATGTCGACAACCCACGCGTACTCGGCGCAGCCATTTACGATCACGAAGGCCGGCTCACCGCCGCCGCTGGGTTTTATCCCACGCCGCAGCAACTGCAACCGGCCGGCGTCATTCTCGATATGGACACTGCGCAAATGCGCGCGGCCACACCGCAAAAAATTGAAAAGCGCGCCATCGTCGTGGTCGAGCCGATCACCTTTCGCAATACCAAAGCGGGGCTGGCAGTGTTGGTGTTATCGCAGCAGGCACTCGATGCGGCGCAGCGCGAAATTGTGCGGATTAGTTTTTTTGTCGCGCTCGGGCTCGCCAGCATTATCTGCATAGTCGCGATTTATTTAGGTCGCCGTTTGGCGCAGCCGATTCACACCCTGGTCGATGCCGCGCGTCTGCTACAGCGCGGCGAATACACGCAGATTCCCGAACGGCGCAACGATGAATTCGGTCAGATCATCGGCGCGCTGAATACGATGGGGCAGGATTTAGTGCGCAAAGCGCAGGTCGAGGACATCATGCGGCGCTTCCTCGATCGCGATATCGCCAATAAATTGCTCGCCGAAATCGAGCCGGTCAAAGTCGGCGGCGATCGTGTGCAAGCCACCGTACTATTCGTCGACATCGCCGGCTTTACGTCATTATCAGAAAGCATGTCGCCGGAAGCTATTAGCGATTTCCTTAACGACTATTTTCATTTTCTCGACGCCTGCGCGCGTTTTTATTTTGGCTCGATCGATAAATTCATCGGCGATGCGATGATGGTCGTATTCGGCGCGCCGCGTGCCGATACCGAGCATCAATATCATGCGCTCGCGTGCGCGGTGCTGATGCAACGCCTGATCGGACGCATCAATGAAATCCGCGCAACACAGAATCAACCTATCGCGAAATTGCGCATCGGTGTTAACAGCGGTGAAATGCTGGCCGGCATGGTGGGTTCACAAACACGCATGGAGTACACCGTGGTCGGCGACGCGGTAAATTTGGCATCGCGACTGTGCAATGAAGCCAAAGCCGGACAAATTATTATTGAAGAAAATCTGTATCACCGGCTCGCAACCAACCACGTCATCGCCGTTAACGAACCGCGCGCCATTAGCTTGCGCGGCAAGGCCGAACCAATCACGATTTATGCGGTCAGCGATATCGACCACACGCATCCGATCATCGTCGATCAGATGATCGATGACATGCTGCATCATCGTCATTTTCGAGCCGTCTCGTGAAACGAATTATTATCCTCATTTTTTTTCTGTCGTTAACGACCGCCTGCTCGCAACTACCATGGCCGACGCCGCAGCCAGAGCCGGCACTAGAACAGCTGTGCAATGAGCATCGCTATTTAACCGCACTGAAAACACTCAATGCCTGCCGCGACAAAATCAACGATTACGACGTACGCCGCGAAGAAATTATCGAGCAGGCGCGTCAATATCAAACCACAATTCTGCGCGATGCCCGCGCCTTGCAGGCCCAACAACAATTCGCGCAGGCGCAGCAATTATTCGAATCGGCCCGCACCGAATTACCCGATTCGCGCGACATCGATCAATTCAGCGAACAGTTTTATCCCGCACGCGATCGTTACATCCAACGCTATCTCGATGAAATACTGCGCCTGCGCACGCTGCCATTAGCGCGCGAACACGACACTTACGCGGCACTGCAAAAAGCAGCGACCGAACCCGCGCTGCAACAATTGGTCGCACGGCATCAACAGGATGTGGAATATCTGGCGCCACTGATTGCTAAGGCCGGTGCCCAGGCGCTGGAACAAGGCGAATATACGAGAGCGGCGCAATATCTCAACGCGGCGAATCAACTAACACCATCGCCGCTGCTCGCGCAGCAACTGAAAACCGCCGAGCAGGCCATTGTCGCCAATCGACAGAAACGTCAAATCGCGCGCACCACAGAGCGCGAACAGCGCTATCGCGATTTAAATTATGCGCTGCAGCAATCGCTCGATCAGCGCGATTTTCTCGCCGCGCGCGATCAGCTCGAACAAGCACGCACGCTGGGCATTCACAGCGACGAACTCGATGCATTGCAAAAACAATTGGACGACGCGATCGCGGTATTCGTCGCGCAACATACCGCCAGTGGCGATCGCCATTACACCGATGGCCGCATCGAAGAAGCGCTACAGCATTGGCGTCAGGCCGACTTGTTGGTATCGACGCCCGAACTGAAAGAAAAAATTGATAAGACACAAAAATTTATCGGGCGCTTGCAGCAGTTGCAAAAACCCGCCAAATAATTGGCCTCATCAACTCAGCGCAGTGGCAAATAAATATCGGTCACCAGTTCGTGTTCCGACACATCCGGTATTACATTCAGATAGTGGAATATCAGAGGAAAATCTCGCAACTCTTCGCCACTTTGCGGCAGCCATTCCCGATACAACGGATAAATGCTTTCACCAATGCGATCATGCGAACCCAGATGACGCACAACGGCGCAGCGTCCGCCGGGAATCACTTTGTTGACAATGCCATGTGTATTTTCCGGAATCGACCTAGGTATTTCGCCGCAAATATCGAAGCGAAATTTCGCAGGCTCGACAGTATCCGGATTATCGTAAACGATACCAAAGGTGCGATTACTTTTGTGCGCCGACAACCCGCTCTGCTGACGCCAATCGACGAATTTTTTAACCGATTCATTGAGCAATCGGGGATCGCCGCGGTGTTCGAAAACGGCAATTCGCGTTTCCGCGAAATCGACGATATTGACACTGATCATACGTTTCTCCTCGCGCTTAAGCGCTTCGTATTTTTCGCTCCACGCCTGCCATTGCGGCAAGGTTCGAAACTGAGAAGGCGTTTGCCCGAAGACTTGTTTGAATGTGCGCGAAAACGATTCCGGGCTTTCAAACCCGGTGGCGAGCGCGATATCGATAATCAATGCATCCGGTGTAAACGCGAGCCGATAAGAAGCGCGTTTTAATCGCATCAATTGAACATACCGATAAACGTTTACGCCCGTGTAGCCGGAAAATTGTCGGTGAAAATGAAATTTCGAAAAATTCGCGACTCGGCTCAGCACCTCAACAGATAAATCCTCGTCGAGATGTGTATCGATGTAATCGAAAACGCGATTGAATCGTTCGGCATAGACCGCTACTCGTGCACTCGTCATCGTTACTACTCCTCAGTGGGAGACATTATTGATTTCGACGCAGCGGGATTCTTGACAGAAATTGCTAACTTGCAACAGGCGAATTATCGGCGCGGTTTATTTGCGCCGCCATAGCATGACGGAATAGCCGGGGATTTTATCATCAAGCGGCGCGAAATCCTGCTGGCTTTCCATGCGCCACTGTGACCAATCGATATCGCGAAAATACGCATCACCTTCCGCGTCGATTTTCACTTCGGTGTAATACAGCGTGTGCGCGTGTGGCAATGCCTGCCGGTAAATATCGGCGCCGCCGATCACCATGATCTCTGCCGCGCCATCGCGTTGCGCGATTTCATCGGCGACTTGAAATGCGTTATCGAGATCGTTCACGACCACAATATTTTCCGCATTAAATTGTTTATCGCGCGTAACGACGATATTCGTTCTCTGTGGTAACGGCCGGCCAAGCGATTCGAAAGTCTTGCGCCCCATCACCACCGGCTTACCGATTGTGGTCGCTTTGAAATATTTCATTTCGGCGGGGATGCGCCACGGCAGTTGATTGTCGCGACCGATTACACCGTTTTGCGCCACGGCGATAATCAATGCGATCGGCGTTTTTATCGAGCTCATACGGCAATCGGCGCTTTGATCGCAGGATACGGATCGTAATCGACGAATTCGAAATCCTCGAATTCATAATCGAAAATACTGGCCGGTTTGCGTTTGATATTTAACTTCGGTAATGACCGCGGTTCGCGGCGCAATTGCTCGAATACGATAGTGTCGGTGAGATGGTTGCTATACAAATGCGTATCGCCCAGTGTGTGCACGAAATCGCCGACACCGAGATCGCATTGTTGCGCGATCATATGCGTCAGCAACGCGTAGCTCGCAATATTGAATGGCACACCGAGAAAAAAATCCGCACTGCGTTGATACAGCTGACACGATAATTTTTTATTGGCGACGTAAAACTGAAACAGTGTATGACACGGCGGCAGCGCGGCCTTGCCGTTGCGCACATTGTCGTGCGGGCTTTTTGTTTCATCGGGTAGGTCCGCCGGATTCCACGCATTGACCAGCAAGCGTCGCGAATTGGGTTTGCGTTTGATCATGTCGATCACTTCGCTGATCTGATCGATGGTGCGACCATCGGGACATTGCCAGCTGCGCCATTGTTTGCCATACACGGGACCGAGATCGCCGTCTTCCAGCGCCCACTCATCCCAGATCGTCACGCCGCGCTCGCGCAGCCAGTTGTTGTCGCAACTGCCTTGCAGAAACCACAGCAGTTCGATGATGACACTGCGCGTATGAATTTTTTTCGTGGTCAGCAGCGGGAACCCGGCGTTTAAATCAAAACGCATTTGTCGACCGAATACCGAGCGCGCACCGACACCGGTGCGATCGCTTTTATCGACGCCGTTATCGATAATATCGCGCATCAATTCGAGATAATTTTTCATGATGCTTTACTGCTCTCCGCCGCCGCATTGCGACGATACGCATAGATAAATAACACCGCGCCAACGACGATCATCGGCACGCATAATTCCTGGCCGCGACTCATCCAGCCAAATGCGGCGAAACCGATTTGCTCATCGGGCTCGCGAAAAAATTCAACAATGAAGCGGAACACACCGTAGAAAAATAAAAATAACGCGCCGACCGAATACATCGGCCGCTGCTTGCGCGAAAACCACCACAGAATCGCAAACAGGACGAGGCCTTCGAGAAACGCTTCGTACAGTTGCGATGGATGGCGTACCAGCCGCGCCGGATCGGTACGCGGAAACACCATGCCCCACGCAACATCGGTCTGCCGCCCCCACAATTCCTGATTCAGAAAATTCGCGAGCCGGCCGAGCAATAAACCGAGCGGTACCAGCGGCGCGACGAAATCCCACAAACGGCCGAGCTGTATTTTGTGCACGCGTGCATACCACGCCATCGCCACAATCACGCCGAGCGCGCCGCCGTGGAACGACATGCCGCCTTCCCAGACGCGAAACAGCCACAACGGATCGTGCAGAAATTTATCGAAGTTGTAGAACAGTACGTAGCCGCAACGACCGCCGAGAATCACGCCGAGCGCGCTATAGAAAACGACATCTTCGACCTGTGCCGGGGTCACCGGCGAATCGACACGACGCGCGCGCTTGGTCGCCAGCAACCAGGCCAGCGCAAATCCGGCGAGATAGGCCAGCCCGTACCAATGCACGGCGAGTGGACCGATCGAAAAAGCGACGGGATCTATATCGGGATGCTGCAGCATGGGTTTCTCGCAGAAAGCGGCTATTATCTCCGGCCGACCGATGAAATCAACGCATCATGTGCCTGATTCTGTTTGCGCTCGACGCTCATCCACATTACCCACTGCTGCTCGCAGCGAACCGCGATGAATATTACACGCGCCCGACGCGAGCATTGCAGGCATGGCCCGAAGCGCCGCAGTTGTTCGCCGGCAAGGATTTGGAAGCCGGTGGCACTTGGCTCGGAGTAACGCGCAGCGGTCGGTTCGCGGCAATCACTAATGTGCGCGAAGGTGTGTCGCGCACACCCGATCAGCGCTCGCGCGGCGAATTGACTCGCGATTTTCTGCTGGGTGCGAGCAGCGCCGAAGAGTTTGCCGATTTTGCGCACGCGCACGGCGAGGATTACGCCGGCTTCAATCTATTGCTCGGCGATCGCGGTGGCGTTTATTACTGCTCGAACCGCGGCGCACCGCCGCAACATTTAACGCGCGGCGTATATGGATTATCGAATGATCGCCTCGATACGCCATGGCCGAAAGTCGAATCCGGCAAGCAGGCATTACTCGATTTACTAGCGTTACAGCAAGAACCGACACCGGACGCACTGTTGGATATTCTCAGCGATCGCCGGCAGCCGCGCGATGATGAGCTACCGGATACCAGCGTCGATATCAGTCTTGAGCGCGTGTATGCGAGCCGCTTTATCGCATCACCGCGCTATGGCACGCGCGCCTCGACCGCGCTGCTGATTCGCGACGATGGTCACGTGCAATTGTCAGAACGAAACTTCGGCGACAATGGCCGCGCAGGCGAGCTCATCCAGTACGATTGGTGTATTGAGCGATAGCCGCAAAACGATAGCCACCAAGAGGATTACCATGGATTTATTTCGACCATTACTGAATTCGCAACCGACACCCTTTGCCATCGGTAAAATTGTTTGCGTCGGCCTCAATTACGCCGACCATGCAACCGAAATGAAAAGCGCGCTGCCCTCCGAGCCGTTGTTGTTTATGAAGCCCGCCACCGCCGCCGCCGATTTATCGCGACTGTTGCAGATTCCGCACGATCGCGGCGCGGTGCATCACGAGCTGGAGCTGGCGGTATTGATCGGCGCGCCGCTGTGCAATGCTGATGAGGCGAGTTGTCGCAATGCTATCGCCGGCATCGGCATCGCGATCGATCTCACGTTGCGCGACGTGCAGGCGCAGCTGAAGCGGGCGGGGCAGCCGTGGGAGCGTTCGAAAGCGTTCGACCGTGCATATCCAATGTCGCATTTCATCAGCGCCAATGATCTCGATCTGCAAAATCTAACACTGCAGCTATGGCGCAACGGGCAACTGCAACAGAACGGCCACACCGCGCAAATGATTTTTCCGGTCGCGACGCTGCTCGCGGCAATCAGTCGCGAGTTCTCGCTGCTGCCCGGCGATATTGTGTCGACTGGAACGCCGGCCGGTGTCGGACCATTGCAGCGCGGCGACGCGTTGATCGCGACTCTCGGCAGTAAAACCGCGGACGATTTGATGCTGATAAAAACGCAGATAAATTGATGGGGATCTAGATGGATTCGCGGCGCAATAAAAAAGGCGGACCTAGATCCGCCTTTTTTATGTGGTGTTTTATTTCGCGAGCGATGAATCAGTTGGTGCGAAATTCGTTGACGAGTCCTGCCAAGCGGCCAGCCGCCTGATTCAACTCGCGACTCGCCTTTTCGACTTCCTGCACCGAATGCGCCGAGCTTTTCGCGACATCGGAAATATTCACCACATTGCGTGAAATTTCCTGCGATACCGCCATCTGCTCTTCGGTGGCGCTGGCGATCTGCGTATTCATGTCGTTAATCATCGACACCGATTGCTTGATCGCAGCCAGCGATTCGCCGGCGCGTGCGGCCTGCGTCATCGTGCGCTGCATTTCATCTGAGCCTTCTTCCATCGAACGCACTGCCTCGCGAGCACCGCCCTGCAAGCGTTCGATCATGCCCTGAATTTCCTGCGTGGATTCCTGCGTGCGCTGTGCCAGCGAGCGCACCTCGTCGGCGACGACCGCGAAACCGCGACCCTGTTCACCGGCACGTGCCGCTTCAATCGCGGCATTCAGGGCGAGCAGATTGGTCTGCTCGGCGATGCCGCGAATCACATCGAGCACCGAACCGATCGACGACGAATCGGTTTCTACGCGCTTGATCACCTGACCCGCGGTATCAATACGCGCGGCCAGATTGTTAATCGATCCGAGCGCTTCTTCGAGCACACGGTTGCCGCTTTCGGTTTCGCGATTCGCGCTGGTCGCTGCATCGGCAGCTTGGTGCGCGTTGCGGCTGACTTCTTCGATGGCGTGGGTCATTTCGGTGGCAGCAGTCGCGACCTGATCGGTTTCGCGCATCTGCACCGACACGCCTTCGCGCGTCAACTCGGTGGTGTTCGCCAGCTGCTGCGCATTCTGTTGCAGCCGCGCGCTGGTATCGCGCACGTCGCGCAGAATATCGCCGAAGCGGTTAATCATGGCTTGGAATGCATGCGCGACCGCGCCGATCTCGTCTTTCTGATCGATATCGACACGCACCGTCAGATCGCGATTGCGCTCGGTGGTCTCAATCGCAATACGCAACTGCGCCAACGGACGCGAAATGCTGCGTGCGACCCATGAGCCGAACAGCATCATCATCGCCGCCACCGCCACCGCAACGCCAATGAAAATCTTGAACGCGGTGTCATAAATTTTCTGCGCGGCGGCACGTTCTTGCTTGGCGATATCGAGTTGTAAATCAATCAACTTTTGCAGACGGCCGGTGATCGGATCGATGTACTCATAGAGATCACCGTTGTATTCCATAATCGCCGGATCACCATTATCGGTGAGCTTCATCGAGTCGCCCATCGGTTCCAGCAACTTGGCTGCCGAGCCGATCCGCTGCAGCGCTTTATCGGTATGGCCGCTGATTTCATCGACCAGCTTGCGCTCGTCATCGGTGAGGACCGACTTCTGGTACAAACTCCAGTTGTCGCGTGCCTGTTTTTCGGCATCGGTGATCAGCTTGTATGCCTCGCGCGGCGTCATCATGCCGATGGTGGCCTTGTTGATCGCAGTGACTACATCGATCGCATAAGCGTCATTGACCTTTTTCAGCACGGTCAGCGGAATCACGCGGTCATCGTAAATATGGCCGACGCCGGCATTGATTTTGGCGAACGAGCTGAGCGATGCAATCACCAGCAGCACAATCACCGCCAACGGCAAGGCCACCAGAATAGTCAGGCGTTGACCGACACTTAAGTTATTCATTGTTCAATCCTTACTGCAGCGCAGTAATGGGGTTATTGGTTTTCGACAGCGGCGCCGTAGATCGCAGATAGGTTATCGGCAGCCGACCGCACAGCTTTACCGGCGGCAAGCCAGTTCAACTATAGCAGCGGATAAATCACGTCGCCGAGAAAGACGACGCGGAGAGATACGTACAAATTGCCGCGATGATCAACCGGGGTTGCGCAAAGTATTAACGCCACTCGCGGTGCCGAGCAGCAGCACATCCGCCGGTCGCTGCGCGAACAGGCCGCTGGTGACGACCCCGGTGATTTGGTTGATGCGCGTTTCCAGATCGCGCGGCGCATCGATTTGCAAATTGAATACATCGAGAATGACGTTGCCGTTGTCGGTGACAACACCGGTGCGGTAGACCGGATCACCGCCGAGCTTGACCAGCTCGCGCGCCACATAACTGCGCGCCATCGGGATCACCTCGATCGGCAACGGGAACGTGCCGAGGCGCTGTACGTACTTGCTCTCGTCGGCGATGCAGACGAATTCGCGCGCGCAGGCGGCGACGATTTTTTCGCGGGTGAGCGCGGCGCCGCCACCTTTAATCAATTCAAGGTGGTGATTGGCCTCATCAGCGCCATCGACATAAATGTCGAAAGTGCCGGTCGAGTTCAGATCAAAAACTTCAATCCCGTGCTTTTGCAGACGCTGTGCCGAGGCTTCCGAACTCGCCACCGCACCGGCAAATTTGCCGCGCAATTCGGCCAGATAATCGATGAAGTAATTTGCGGTCGAACCAGTGCCGATCCCGATCACGCTATCGTCGCGCAGGCGTTCTTTCACATAATCGAGTGCGGCGCGCGCAACGGCTTGTTTCAAGGCGTCCTGATTCATGGCGGGGCTCCGGTCGAAAAGCCGCGATTATATAGGATGCCGCGCGCCGCTCGTTTACACTGTCCCGCTTTCCATTCCTCTTTTTCCATCGCTTGGCCCGACTGCCCATGCTGCACGAATACGTGAAAAAAATTCTTTGCGCCCGCGTTTACGATGTTGCCATCGAGACGCCGATCGATGAGGCGCAGCAGTTATCGAAGCGGCTCGACAACCGCGTGCTGCTGAAGCGCGAAGATCTGCAGCCGGTGTTTTCGTTCAAATTGCGCGGCGCCTATAACAAGGTCGCGCAGCTGTCGCCCGAGCAACTCGCGCGCGGCGTGATCTGCGCGTCGGCGGGGAATCATGCGCAGGGGCTCGCATTGGCGGCTGCTAAGCTTGGCGTCAAAGCCACCATCGTCATGCCCAAAACCACGCCCCATATCAAGATCGACGCGGTGCGCGCGCGCGGCGCCAAGGTCGTGCTGCACGGCGATACCTACGATGAGGCTTCGCAGCATGCGCATCAGCTGGTCGAAGAAAAACAGCTGACCTATGTGCATCCGTTTGATGACCCCGATGTTATCGCTGGCCAGGGCACGATTGGGATGGAGATTCTGCGTCAACATAACGGCCCGCTCGATGCGCTCTTTATTCCCGTTGGCGGCGGCGGGCTTTGCGCCGGCGTTGCCGCGTACGTGAAATATCTGCGCCCCGAGATCAAAATATTTGCGGTGGAAGCCGATGACGCTGCATGCCTGAAAGCAGCAATGGATGCCGGCAAGCGCGTTACCCTGCCGCATGTCGGTCTGTTCGCGGATGGTGCGGCGGTGGCGCGCATCGGCAAGGAAACATTCCGCATCCTGCGCAAGACCATCGACGGCGTGATCACCGTCACCACCGATGAAATCTGCGCCGCGATCAAGGATATCTTCGACGACGCGCGCTCGATCGCCGAACCGGCGGGTGCATTGGGTCTGGCGGGCTTGAAGAAATATGTCGAAACCAGCGGCGTGAAAAATCAAACGCTGCTGGCCATCGACAGCGGCGCCAACACCAACTTCGATCGATTGCGTTATATCTCGGAACGCACCGAGATCGGCGAGCAGCGCGAAGCGATTCTGACCGTGACGATTCCGGAGCAACCCGGCAGCTTCAAGGCGTTCTGCAGCGCGCTCGGCAGGCGCAACATCACCGAGTTCAACTATCGTTTTGCGGACAAACAATCGGCGCAAATTTTCGTCGGCGTGCAAGTGGCGCCGGGCGGCACCGATCGCACGGAGTTGTTCGCCGAGTTGGAGCATAAAGACTATGCCGTGCTCGATCTGACCGAGAACGAAATGGCCAAGCTGCACATTCGTCACATGGTCGGCGGCCACGCGCCAGCCTGCGTCGATAATGAAGTGCTGTACCGGTTCGAGTTTCCAGAACGCCCAGGCGCGCTGCTGAATTTTCTGACACAACTCGGCGCGCGCTGGAATATTTCGATGTTCCATTATCGCAATCACGGCGCTGCTTACGGCCGCGTGTTAGTCGGCATGCAGGTGCCGGAGGGCGAACACAAAGCCTTGCAGCAATTTCTGCAGGGTCTCGGTTATCCCTATCAAAGCGAAACCGAGAACCCGGCTTATCAGCTCTTTCTCGGCAAGAGGGAATGATCAGCCGCTGGATGTAGTTGGTGTGCCGCATGACCGGCAATTGTGAGGGGCATCGCAAACTAGAAAGCGGCTTCGTCGCAGATTGATAAAGTCTCCTGGCGGAAGTGGCAACCCACTCCTAGGCTCAGCCTCGTAGAACACATTCTGGTCGCCGGCTACAAGAAAACGCCGGCACCATTTTTCTTCCCGAGGTCACCGATCATGTACGCCAAGTCATCCAAGCCCGATACCGTCACGCTGACCGTTTTGTTGTTTGCACTCGGCACACTGCTGACCGCCACCGTGAATGTAATGCTTGGCTGATTACTGGCGGTTGCTTGCAATCCACTCGCGCTCGGTAATGATGCCGGCGAGTGGAATGTCCCACGACTCACACGGCAACCGCTCGACTTCCTGAAAACTGTGCGCCAGCCCGATTAATAGCGGCCTGCGTTTCACCACGCGCCGCGCCAGCGTCCGATCGTAAAATCCCCCGCCCATACCCAACCGACCACCGTGCCGATCGAAGCCCACCAGCGGCAGGCATATCACATCCAGACGAGTAGGCGCGAGCGCGACCCGATGCAATGGCTCCGGAATGCCGAAGTGGTTACGACGCATCGCCGCGTGTTTTTTATAGCTGGCGAACTGCAATTGATTGCCGGAGCGTAAGCGCGGCAGAAATACCTGCTTACCCAAACTCAGCGCGTAATGCAGCAAGGGACGTGGATCGATTTCGCCGTCCGCGGGCCAATACACGGCAATTTTTTGCGCGCGGACAAACCACGGCTGGCGCACAGCAATATGCAATAGCTGACGCGCCGCCCGGCGCTGCGCGGATGGCGACAAAGCGCGACGGCGGGCGCGTAATTCGCGCCGTAAGGACTGTTTGGAATTCGTGGCAGGTGAGCTAGAAATTTGTGAAGCCCCGAGATACCGCTGGCGGCGTGGCCCTTGAACCCACTGGTTCAAGGTGGCGGCTACTGTGATGTTTCAGGCTTTCCGACGGGCGGACATGCACACCAACACCAACGAGCAGCCCCCAGTTTGTTACGTCATCGGCTCAGGGGTCTTGACCACCTGGCGCATACCTCAGGAACATGGATTATAACCGCAGCCTTCCGCGTTCAGCCAATCTCCAATTGCCGAAAACGGTGCAGTGCATCATCAATTCTTTCACTCAGTTTTTTCAGCTGCTCAACCTCGACAGCGGGCGCTTCAACCACGGCAGGTTGTTTGTTGAGTAATTCGTAAGCGGTATTTAGCGCCACCATCATGGCAATACGTTCGAGCCCGATTACCTTGCCGGTATCGCGCACCGTGCGCATCTGCTTGTCGAGATGGCGCGCCGCATCGATCAGCCCCTGTTCTTTTTCCGGCGGACACGCGACCTGATAGTCCTTATCGAGAATTTTCACTACGACGGTGTTAGCGCTCATGGGTGCGTCCTTTAGATTTCCTGCTCAAGCGCTTTCAGGCGGATGATCATTGCTTCGACTTTGCTGCGCGCAATTTCAGTTTTTTGAATGAGCTGCTCGCGCTCTTGTTGCCAACCCTGTGCCGAGTTTTTCAGCAGGCGATTTTCGCGATCCAACTGCTCGCACAGCTGAATAAGATCGTTGATCTTGCGATCCAACAATTTAAGTTGCTGAGATTCCATTGGGAGCCCGGGGTAAATAGAGGTGGCGAGATGGTTCTACTATAGAGGCCGTCCGAAACCCGGTCAACGCAACAAAATCGGCGTGATTTCAACGATCTGTTGTCATTAGTTAAGCGCGATTGCAACGGGTGGTCGCGTCGCGTTTTGAAACGAACGGCGCTACCATGGCCGCGTCCACCGGAGAACCTCGTTTGATGACCCACGCCGATCAGCTCGATTTCACCCAGCTCAGCGATTTGCTGCAAACTCTCGGGGCGTTGCAAGGCGCTGCGGAATTACACGGTTTTTTGGTCGGTCAGCTCGCTGCCGGTAAACGGTTGAGCCGCAGTGAATGGCTGCGCGCGGCGAATGAAGAGGCCGATCTGAGCCAGAATCCGGATGAAGTCGAAGGCGATCAATTGCATGCGCTGTACAGTAATGCGCTGGCAACGCTGCAGCGCGGCGAACTCGATTTTCAATTGCTGTTGCCCGAGGACGACAATCCGCTGCTCGAGCGCATCGAAAATCTCGGCCAATGGTGTCAGGGATTTTTGACCGGCTTTGGGCTGGCCGGCAGCCACTTGAAAATCGACGAAGAGCTCGCGGATTCGTTGCGCGATCTCGCCACTATCGCCCAGATCGGCGCGAACGATGACGATGCCGCGCTCGATAGCAGCGAAAACGATTTGTTTTCAATTACTGAATATGTGCGCCTGGCGGCGATCGAAATTTTCTGGAAACACCACAACGAAAGCGCGGCGCCAACCCCGCCAAAAGCCACCACTCCAGCCGATTTGTTCCAGCGCAACAAGCTGCATTGAGCGTGCTAAGCTGACGCTCCCCCCGCAGCCAATATAGCAACCATGACCGCTCCTATCAGTCAGCAGGAATTTGCCCGTCGGCGCCGCGATTTGATGGCGCAGATGGAACCGAACAGCATCGCCATCGTTCCCGCCGCGCGCGAAAAAATTCGCAATCGCGATGTCGAATATCCGTTCCGCCAGGACTCCGATTTTTATTATCTGACCGGCTTCCCCGAGCCCGACGCGGTGCTGGTGCTATTGCCTGGCCGCGAGCATGGCGAAGTCGTTTTGTTCTGCCGCGAACGCGATCCCACCATGGAGCTGTGGAACGGCTATCGCGCCGGACCCGAAGGCGCGTGCGCACGCTATGGCGCCGACGATGCATTTCCGGTCGGCGATATGGACGAGATTTTGCCTGGCCTGATCGAAGGTCGCGATCGCGTTTATTACGCGATGGGCCGCAATGCCGATTTCGATCGCCGCGTGATGCAATGGATCAACGTGATCCGCTCGAAAGTCCGTGCCGGCGCGCATCCGCCCGGTGAGTTTCTCGATCTCGATCATCTGCTGCACGATCTGCGTTTATTCAAAAGCGCGGCGGAAATTCGCCTCATGCGCGAGGCCGGAAAAATTTCCGCGATCGCGCATTGCCGCGCGATGCAATTCTGCGAACCGGGCATGTACGAATATCAGCTCGAAGCGGAAATTCTGCACGAATTCGCCCGCAGCGGCGCCAGACATCCCGCCTACGGCTCGATCGTCGGTGCCGGCGCGAACGGCTGCATTCTGCATTACCGTGAAAACGATGCGCAGATTCGCGACGGCGACCTGGTGCTGATCGATGCCGGCTGCGAGCTCGAACATTACGCGGCCGATATCACGCGTACGTTTCCAGCGAACGGCAAATTCAGCAAAGAACAACAGGCGCTGTACGAGTTGACGCTCGCTGCACAGCAAGCCGCGATCGATGTCATCAAACCCGGCGCGCACTGGAACGAACCGCACGACGCCACCGTGCGCGTAATCGCGCAGGGGCTGATCGATCTCGGCCTGCTCAATGGCGAGGTGCAGGAAGTAATCGAAACCGAAGCGTACAAAGCGTTCTACATGCACCGCGCCGGCCACTGGCTCGGCATGGATGTGCACGATGTCGGCGACTACAAAGTGGGCGGCGATTGGCGCGTGCTCGAGCCAGGCATGGTGATGACGGTCGAGCCCGGCATTTACGTATCGCCGCATAACACCGAGGTCGCGCGTAAATGGCGCGGCATCGGCATTCGCATCGAGGACGATGTAGTCATCACCAAAAAAGGCAACGAAGTGCTCACTGTCGACGTGCCGAAAAGCGTGCGCGATATCGAAAAACTGATGCGTGGAAGTCGCGCCGCATGAGCACACCACGCCCCGATTACGATGTAGTGATCGCCGGCGGCGGCATGGTCGGCATCAGCTTCGCGCTGGCGCTGAATTATTTATCGAATGGGCAACTGCGCATTCTCGTCGCCGAAAGTTTTCCGGTTCCAGCCAACACGCAATCGCCGCCCGCCTACCGCCCCAGCTTCGATGCGCGCGCCACTGCGCTCGCCTATGGCAGCCGCTGTATTTTCGAACATTTGAATATCTGGAATGCGCTGGCGCAGCACGTCACCGCAATTACCGATATTCATGTGTCGGAACGGCAACGCTTCGGCAGCGTAACGCTGCATGCGCTGCAGCGCGGCTGGCCTGCGCTGGGCTATGTGGTCGACAACGCGTGGCTCGGCAATGTGCTGCTCAACGAGTTGCGTCAACACCGCGCGATCGCATGGCTCAATCCCGCACAGGTGATCGACTGCGCACCGGGCGAACAATTTGCCACTATCACCATCGAGCACAATGGCACCGCGAAACAATTCACCACGGCATTGCTCGCCATCGCGGACGGTGCGCAATCGGGGCTGCGCGACAAGCTGCGCATCGGTGCGGAGATCGTCGACTATGGCAAGCAGGCCATCATTGCCAATGTCTGCACTAGCAAATCGCATCAGGGTTGGGCTTACGAGCGCTTCACCGATTGGGGTCCGATGGCATTGTTACCGCGCGATGCCGCGCCTGCGAATGGCCCTCATGCCGGCGAGTCGCGGATGGCATTGGTGTGGACGATGAGCAACGAGCAAGCCGAACCATTGCTTGCCAGCGACGACGCAAGGTTTCTGGGCCTGCTGCAACAACGCTTCGGCGATCGCCAAGGACGCTTCACGCATATCGGCCAACGCTATCACTACGATTTGAAGATGATCACCGCGGAAGAACAGGTACGTCGCCAGATCGTCGTGATCGGCAATGCCGCGCATAGTTTGCATCCGGTGGCGGGCCAGGGTTTCAATCTCGCGCTGCGCGACGTCCAGCGGCTCGCCGAAATCGTCGCCGCGGCATCGGCACAAGGCGAGACCATCGGCAGCCTCACCGTGCTAGGTCAATATCAGCACTATCAAGCGCGCGATCAGTGGAAAACGCAGCTGTTTTCGGATCGCCTTATCGCTCTGTTCGAGCGACCCGGTTTATTAGCGGGCGGCTTGCGTCACGTCGGTCTGCTGGCGCTCGATCTGAATATCGATGTGAAAAATCGTTTTGTCGATCACACCGCCGGCTTTCATCCCGGCGCCGCGCTGGGACAAGCCGCATCATGATTGTGCAGCAATTCGATATCGCCATCGTCGGCGCCGGCCTGGCTGGTACCGCACTCGCCACGGCGCTCGGTGGCAGCCCATTACGCATTGCCTTGATCGAAGCGCAACCTTTGTCGTTGCAATGGCCGACGCTGAGAGATGACGTGAATGGCTTCGACGCCCGCGTTAGCGCGCTGACATTTGCGTCGCAACGTTGGCTCGATCAATTGGGCGTGTGGGAATTGGTCGCAGCACGCCGCGTGTCGCCGTACCGACATATGCGCGTGTGGGATGGCGAGGGCACCGGCTCGATTCATTTCGATGCCGCGGAAGTGAACCGCCCCGCGCTCGGCCATATTGTCGAAAATAATTTGCTACAGACCGCGTTGCTGCACAGCTTGAGCCGGTACAACAACGTGCAGATTTTCAGCCCGGTACAGGTCGAGCATTTCACACGCGGTGACGATCACATCGAGCTGCAATTACAGAATCAGACACAGCTGCGCGCCAAGCTGCTGGTCGGTGCCGATGGCGCCAATTCGCGCGTGCGCGACTGGGCTGAAATCAAATTGCGCGAACATGACTACGGCCACACCGCACTGGTGGCCACAGTCGCAACCGCGCAACCGCATCAGTCAACGGCGTGGCAGATTTTCCGCCGCGAAGGCCCGCTGGCGTTTCTGCCATTGAAGGGAACGGGCGCACAGCACGACAGCCCTCACCCATTGTCGTCGATCGTCTGGTCGACCGTGCCGGACGAAGCGCAGGCGTTGATGGCGATGGATGACAACGATTTCATGCGCGCGCTCGGCAACGCTTTCGAACACCGGCTCGGCGACATTACCGCCACCAGCCGGCGGTTTAGCTTTCCGCTGCGTGCGCGCCATGCCGAGAGTTATGTGCAGCCGAACCTCGCGCTGATCGGCGATGCCGCGCACACCATTCATCCGCTCGCGGGCCAGGGCATCAACCTCGGCTTTCTCGACGCGCAAGCGCTCGCTGACGAGCTGCTGCGCGCCGCGCAACGTGGCTTGCAGCCGGGCGATGCCAGCGTGTTGGCGCGCTATCAGCGCAGCCGCAAAAGCGACAACTTAGTCATGCTGGGTCTGATGGATGGTTTTAAACGACTGTTCGGTGCAAACGACCTAACGTTGCGTTGGCTGCGCAATACCGGTCTCAACCTCACCGACCGCAGCGGCCCGCTTAAACGTTTTTTAATTCGACAGGCCATGGGGATTAGCTTTTAATCGCCACGGTAAATACTTAACGCTGTTTATCAATAACAAGAATGCGAGGGTGGAACGATGAGCGAATTCAGATTCGACGGCAAAGTGGCGATCGTGACCGGCGCTGGCGGCGGTTTGGGCAAGGCCTACGCCAAACTGCTGGCCGCGCGCGGCGCCAAAGTGTTAGTCAACGATTTGGGGGGTGACTTCCAGGGTAAAGGCGCCGACGCCGGTTATGCGCGAGCCACCGTTGATGAAATCCGCGCTGCCGGCGGCAGCGCCGAAGCGAATGCCGACAGCGTCGGTACCACCGCCGGCGTCAACGCCATCGTCGAGCAGGCCATGGACACTTGGGGCCAGATCGACATCGTCATCAACAACGCCGGTGTCGTGGTTGGCACCGGCCCGCTGTGGGACATGACCGACGAGCAGTGGGAAAGCGACATCAACATCGCCGCCGGCGGCACCTTCCGCATGTGCCGCGCGGTGTGGAAGCACATGTGGGACAAAAACTACGGCCGCATCGTCAACGTCGCGTCCGGCTCGTTCTTCGGCATGGGTTCGGGCGTCGGCTATCCGGCGGCGAAAGGTGCGGTGTGGGGCATCACCCGCGGTCTGTACTCGGCGGCACGCGCGCAGGGCAAAAATATTCACGTCAACTGCATCATGCCGATCGCCGGCAGCCGTATGACCGCGCTGATGGGCGACGAAATCAACACGATGATGCACACCCAGTTTCCGCCGAGCGCAGTGGCCCCGGTGGTGTCCTTGCTCGCGCATGAAAATTCGCCGTGCAGCGGCGAGATGTTCAGCGTCGGCGGCGGCGGTTTCGCGCGCGTGCTGCTCGGCGTCGCCGGCGGCTATCGCGGCACGAACAAAAACTGGACCATCGAAGACGCGAATGCGCACTTCGCCGAAGCGATGAACACCGATAAATTCATTCTGCCGAAAGACTCGCTCGAAGACGCCGAGCAATACACATCGAATGTACCGTGGGATGCGTTTCGCGCATTCATCGGCTGAGTCAGTCGTTTTGCCGCTCCGCTGGGGCGGCTATCTCCACCCATCGCATTGGGTTGTAATTGCATCGCCGGACGGTAGAATGCCGTGCATTTCTGCTTTTTCTTTTTGCGCGAGCGAGCATCCCATGAGCCAGACCCCGAACGAATTGAAATATGCCAGCACCCACGAATGGGCGCGCCTTGAGGAAGACGGCAGCGTCACGGTGGGTATTACTGATCACGCGCAAAGCGCGCTCGGCGATGTGGTGTATGTCGAACTGCCGGAAGTCGGCAGCGATCTGAATCAAGGGCACGAAGCGGGCGTGGTGGAATCGGTGAAAGCGGCATCCGATGTCTATGCACCGGTATCCGGTCGCGTCATCGCGATCAACGAAGCGCTCGAAGAAACACCGGAAACGATTAACGCCGATCCTTATCACGAAGGCTGGTTTTATCGCCTCGAACCGAGCGATGCGGCCGAACTCGACGAGCTGCTCAGCGCCGAGGCGTATCAGGAACAATGCGAAAACGAATAATGTTTCGCTAGCGCCGGCCCTTCCGGCGCCATTTGCTTTCACTCTCTAACAGTTTTCCTTAGGCGCGAACGCGCCGCTCATCTTTTCTCATCGAGTGCCCTGACATGATCGGTTCGCTAGCGCCATTGGTGCTGAATCCCAACGCGGAACGCCGTTTGCGCAGTGGTCACGTCTGGATTTACAGCAACGAAATCGATACCAAGAAATCGCCGCTGAAAGATTTCGAGAACGGCCAGCAGGTCATGGTGCATGCCGCCAACGGCAAACCACTCGGCATCGCGTATATCAATCCGCACACATTGATTTGCGCGCGCCTGATCAGCCGCGAACATCTGCTCGATAAATCGCTGCTGGTGCATCGGCTGAATATCGCGCTCGCATTGCGCGAACGTATTTTCGGTGCGCCGTATTATCGGCTTGTATACGGCGACAGCGATGCATTGCCAGGTCTGGTAGTAGATCGCTTTGGTGATTATCTGGTCGTGCAAATCAATACCGCCGGCATGGAGCGCGTGCTCGACGACATCGTCACCGCGCTATGTCAGGTAATTAAACCGCGCGGCATTCTGCTGAAAAATGATTCGCGTGTGCGCGCCTCGGAAGGTCTGGAGGAATATGTCAGAGTCGCGTTCGGCGAAATACCCGAATTCGTCGAGCTGATCGAAAACAATTGCCGTTTTGCTGCGCCGCTGTATACCGGCCAGAAAACCGGCTGGTTTTACGACCACCGCACCGCCCGCGCGCAACTCGGCCCCTACGTAAAAGGCCGCCGTGTGCTCGATGTGTTTTCGTACATCGGCGGCTGGGGTTTACAAGCTGCAATTAACGGTGCCACCGAGGTGACGTTCATTGATAGCTCCGCGTTTGCGCTCGAATGCGTGCAGCGCAATGCTGAATTGAACAATGTTGCAGGCATCGTCAAAACCATCGAAGGCTCGGCATTCGATGTATTGAAAGAGTTGCACGAGCGCGACGAAAAATTCGACACGATTATTCTCGACCCGCCCGCCTTTATTCCGCGTCGCAAAGATATTAAAGCGGGCAGTGAAGCGTACCGACGCATCAACGAACTCGCGATGCGTTTGCTGACGCGCGATGGATTTTTAATTTCCGGTTCGTGCTCGCTGCATTTATCGCGCGGCGACTTGGTGGATATTCTGCGTGCCGCCTCGCGCCATCTGGATCGGCAATTGCAGGTACTCGAACAATATGGTCAAGGCGCCGATCATCCGGTGCATCCGGCAATCGCAGAAACCGAATATTTGAAATCGGTGTTTTGTCGGGTATTTATGCCCTGAAGGGCACTCATGGCCGTAAGTATTTGTGATGCTAGATTGCTATTGACCCTTCCGCGAACGGGACGGCATCATCCAACAAAAAGTAGACCGAACATTATGCAAGAGACCAACGTAACCAACCACACTGCCCTCGCTCTTCGTCAACTGCTGCGCGCCATCGGGTTCGCGGCAATCGCCACGCTCTGCGCGGCGTGCATCCACACCGGCGGCGCCGGCGCAACGCAAACGATCGCCCAGCAAGGAGCCTCGTCCATGATTCGCCACACGGTTGTTTTTTCTCTGAAGCACAAAAAAGATTCGGCTGAGGAACAGGCATTCTTCGCTGCCGCGAAGAAGCTGGCGGCTATTCCCGGCGTCAAAAAATTCGAGATGCTGCGTCAGACGAGCAAGAAATGCGGCTTCGAATATGGCTTGTCGATGGAGTTCGCCGATCAGGCGACGTACGACGCGTATAGCTCGCACCCCAGCCACGTCGCCTTCGTGCGCGACCGGTGGACACCGGAAGTCGCCGAATTCATGGAAATCGACTACGTAATCTACCAGCCGTAAAGAGCATCGCGACGCGTCATCCGCGCTGACGTTTCGAGCGCGGTCGACTCACGTCAAAGCCACCCCCGCTCCGAAAAAGACACGCAATCGCTGTCGCCGACAATCACGTGATCGAGCAAGCGAATATCGACGAGCGCGAGGGCATCGCGCAGACGATCGGTAATGCGGTGATCGGATTGACTCGGTTCGGCGACGCCGGATGGATGATTGTGCGCGACGATAACCGCCGCCGCGTTATGGCGCAGACAACGCTTCAGTACTTCGCGCGGATAGACCGCGGCGCCATCAATCGTGCCGTAAAACAACGGCTCGAAAGCGAGCACGCGATGACGATTATCGAGAAATAACACCGCGAATACTTCGCGCGCTTCGTTGCGTAATTGCGCGCGCAAATACTGGCGCGTCAGTTGCGGGCTGTTGAGCACATCGCCGTCGCGCAAGGCTTCGTGCAGATGGCGGCGTGCCATTTCGAGCACCGCCTGCAATTGCGCGAACTTCGCTTCGCCGAGTCCGTGTGCAGAACAGAATTCGCGATGCGGCGCATCGAGCAGCGGGCGCAAACCGCCGAAGCGTTCCAGCAGATCGCGCGCGAGATCGACTGCGGTTTTGCCGGCGACGCCGGTGCGTAAAAATATCGCCAGTAATTCGGCATCGGATAATGCCGTCGCGCCGCGCGCCAGTAGTTTTTCGCGGGGCCGTTCCTGCGCCGGCCAATCGGTAATTGCCATTCACCCTCCCTGTGTTTGTAACGCGATGCTGCGGTCCCTGCCGTTCGGCAAAGATGTTATCTTAACAACGTTTTTTTCGTCGCCAATCCGCTCGAATGCAGCATTGTGGCGGCGTTAACACTCACCACGGCGGATTTCCTATCACGATGGCGACGCTCACCAACCGACACATTCTGCTCGGCATCACCGGCGGTATCGCCGCGTACAAGGCCGCCGAGTTGACGCGCCGATTGCAGAATCTCGGCGCTACCATCCGTGTCGTGATGACCAGCGCCGCACAACAGTTCATCACACCGCTGACGCTCCAAGCGTTGTCGGGTAATCCCGTCCATACCGATCTGCTCGATCCCGCCGCCGAAGCCGCGATGGGCCATATCGAATTGGCGCGCTGGGCCGACCTCGTCGTCATTGCACCGGCGAGCGCCGATTTCATCGCACGACTCGCGCACGGTCATGCCGACGATCTGTTGACCACGCTATGCCTCGCCACACCGGCGCCGATCGCGATTGCACCGGCGATGAATCAGGGCATGTGGCGCGACACCAGCACGCAGGCGAATATCGCGCTGCTGCGCGAGCGCCAAGTCCATCTCTGGGGACCGGCCGACGGCGAACAGGCCTGCGGCGATATCGGCCCCGGTCGTATGCTCGAACCCGATCAGCTCGCGCAGCTCGCGGCCGATGTGTTTCCGTCGCGGCTGCTCGATGGCAAGCGCGTATTGATTACCGCCGGTCCAACGCGCGAAGCCATCGATCCGGTGCGCTATATCAGTAATCACAGCTCGGGCAAAATGGGTTTCGCGCTGGCGCAAGCAGCGATCGATGCCGGCGCGCAGGTCACGCTGATTGCCGGACCGGTAGTGCTCGAAACACCGAAACATGCCACGCGGATCGACGTAGAAAGCGCGCAGCAAATGTACGATGCGGTAATGGAACGCGCTCACGGTTGCGATATTTTCATCGCCGCCGCCGCGGTGGCGGATTATCGACCGAGCATCGTCGCCGCCAACAAAATCAAAAAACAGCACGATGAAATGACGCTGACGCTGGTGCGTAATCCGGACATTGTCAGCGCGGTCGCGCAACTGCAACCGAAGCCGTTTACCGTCGGCTTCGCGGCGGAAACGCACAATGTCGATGACTACGCGCGCGATAAACTCGAACGCAAAAATCTCGACCTGATCATCGCGAACAATGTCGCGCAACCGGGCATTGGTTTTAACAGCGATAACAACGCAGTCACTGCGCTGTGGCGCGACGGCGAACTGCAAATCGGCGAGCGCTCGAAAACACTGATTGCACGCGAGCTAATAATATTGATCGACCGGCGGCTGCATTTGCAGATCGCATAATGACTATCACTCTACAGTTGCTCACCGTTGCTTAAGGGATGGCGGAAACCAATGGCCAAAAAAACAACAGAAAAACGTGCGCCGAATTCTCAAAACAGTCTGATCCGGATTGTCGTACGCGGCGCCGCCGTCGGTTTGGTCGCTGTCATCGCCAGCTTTGCTTATCTGCTCGCGATCGCGATACCCGAGCACAATCGCGAAATCGCGCAGCAAATGAGCACAGCGCTGGCGACCGCGCAGGCAGAAAGCGTAAATACCCTGGTGCAGCAATGGCAGAGTCGTCTGCAAAGCGCCGCGCGCGATCCCGAGTTGCTCGATGCGTTCACTGCGCAAGCGGATTTCACCGCGTTACGCGCACGCATCGAGCGCGCATTTCCTGAAGCGGTGCAAAGTCGGCTAATCACGCTCGGCCCACTCGGTATCGCCAGCGTCGACAACAATCAGGCTGGGCTGCACAACAATATCGAGGCCGATATGCTGCGCCGCGCATCGAATGGCGCAGCGGTGCCGCCAGAGGCGTATCAACTCGAGCAAAAATGGGTGATTTCGCTGGTCCAGCCTGTAACGGGGGCCGACAGTAAGTTCGCCGCCGGCGCGATCCTTATCACGATACCGACGGCGCACATCGAGCAATTGCTGACGCGCGAGGCCGGTACTCGCGGCGCTACTGATATCGCGCAACTCGCCGGTAATAATGGCACCAGTTTCGCGCATGCGGGCAGCGGCGACGCAATTGACGCCACGCAGTCGCTGCCGCTGAGCGTGCCGAACTGGAAGCTGCAATTTGTGCCGGCGCAGGCCTGGCTGGAAACGGCGCAGCAATCGATGCTGATCCCGCTGTTGCTGCTGGCTTTGTCCAGCGTCGGTATTTTGCTCGGCATGCTGCTGTGCGCGAAGGATTCCCGCCTCGCGATTGAACGCAGTCTGCAGGCGCTGCTCGGTGCCCACGCACCCGAGTTACCCGGTTTCGCCGCTGTACGCGAACAGTTGCAGCGCAAATTTGCCGTCGCCGCACCGCCAGCAGCTGCGGCAAAACCAGCGAGCGAGGATGCGGTAAAAAGTCCGGAGCCGGCCGCGCAAATCGTCGAGGAACTGACCGAGCTGCCGGTGCAGATGCCCGATACGATTTTCCGCGCTTATGATATTCGCGGTATCGCCGCGCAACAGCTGACCGACGATATCGTCTATCAGATCGGTCTCGGCATCGGTAGCGAAGCGGTCGATCGCGGCCAGCAGGAAATCATCGTGGCGCGCGATGGCCGCGCCAGCAGCGACGCAATCGCCGATGCGTTGATGCGCGGTCTTCGCGATAGCGGCCGCGACGTCATCGATATCGGATTGGTGCCGACACCGCTGATGTATTTCGCCGCGCACCAGCTCAGCACGCAAAGCGGGGTAATGATCACCGGCAGCCATAATGCCGCCGCTTACAACGGCGTAAAAATGGTGATCGGCGGCAAAACCTTGTCGGGCCGCGCGATTCAGGCGCTGAAGGAACGCATCCAGCAGCGCCGCTTTAGCAAAGGCAAAGGCAGCTATCGCACCGACTACATTCAGGATCGCTACGTCGACTACATCATCAATGACGTCGCCATCGCGCAGTCACTTAAAATCGTGATCGATGCCGGCAACGGCGCCGCCGGCATGATCGCGCCACGCTTATTTCAAGAGTTGGGTTGCGAGGTCATTCCGCTGTATTGCGATATCGATCCCACCTTTCCGCATCATGATCCGGATCCGACCATGGCTGCGAATCTGCAGGATCTAGTGCGGCTGGTGCTCGACAATGGCGCCGATCTCGGCATTGCCTTCGATGGCGATGGCGATCGCGTCGCGGTAGTGACTTCCAGCGGCGACATTGTTCCCGCTGATCGGCTGCTGATGGTGCTCGCGCAAGATGTGGTCGCGCGCAATCCGGGCGCCGATGTGCTGTTCGACGTGAAATGCAGTCGCAGCCTGAATAGCGTGATCAGCAGCTATGGCGGCCGACCGATCATGTGGAAAGCTGGCCACTCGTTCATGAAGGAAAAAATGGCCGAGACCGGCGCGCTGCTCGGCGGCGAATTCAGCGGCCATATTTTTTTCAACGAGCGCTGGTTTGGTTTCGACGATGGTATGTATGCCGCCGCGCGGTTGATCGAAATTCTCAGCACCACCGATCCGAATCTCGACAACCAACTCGCCGCATTGCCGCAAACGGTTAGCACGCCCGAGCTAAAAATCGACAGCGATGAAAAAGCCAAATTCGAACTGATGGAGAAACTCTCTGCGAATGCTAATTTTGGCGATGGCAAAATCACCACGCTCGATGGTATTCGCGTTGATTTCCCCGATGGTTGGGGACTGGTGCGCGCATCGAATACATCGCCGGCGCTGACGCTGCGCTTTGAAGCCGACGATGAAGCAGCGCTCGAACGTATCGAAATGCTGTTTAAGCAGCAACTGGCCGCGATTGATCCAACCCTGCGCTTTGGTTTCTAATGCGCTGGTTTTTGCATTGTCGAGAATGACTCATTTGAGAACCGCCATGTCACTGAGCCGCGAAGCCGCCACCAATGTCGCCAGCGTTTTAACCGAAGCGTTGCCCTATATCCAACGCTTTACCGGCAAAACCATCGTGGTGAAATTCGGCGGCAACGCGATGGTCGCGGATGATCTGACCGCGAGTTTCGCGCGCGATATCGTGCTGATGAAATTGGTCGGCATGAACCCTGTCGTCGTGCACGGCGGTGGTCCGCAAATTAACGATCTACTCAATAAGCTGAATATCAAATCGGAATTTATCGGCGGCATGCGCGTCACCGACAGTGCGACGATGGATATCGTCGAAATGGTGCTCGGCGGCAGCGTCAACAAAGCGCTGGTGACTTTGCTGAACCGTAGCGGCGGCAAGGCGATCGGCATCACCGGCAAAGACGGCGGTTTGATTCGCGCGCGTAAAATGCTGGTGTCGCACAAAACGCCGGAAATGGCGCAGGCTGAAATCGTCGATGTCGGCCAGGTCGGCGAAGTACAGGCCATCGACACCGGCATTATCGATACGCTGGTCGCGAGCAATTTCATTCCGGTAATTGCGCCGATCGGTTTCGACGACGATGGCGCGTCGTACAACATCAATGCCGATCTGGTCGCCGGTAAAATGGCCGAAGTGTTGAAGGCCGAGAAATTAATGCTGCTGACGAATGTGTCCGGGCTGCAGGATAAATCCGGCAATGTGCTGACCGGCCTCACTACGCGCCAGGTTGACGATCTGATTGCCGATGGCACCATCTACGGCGGCATGCTGCCGAAAATTCAGTGCGCGCTCGACGCGGTCAAAGGCGGCGTCAATAGCGCGCATATTATCGACGGCCGCGTCCCGCACGCGGTGTTGTTGGAAATTTTCACCGACGAAGGTGTAGGCACGCTGATTACCAATCGTCGGAATTAATGAGCCGGGCAGAAAAATTCTGCTTAAATTGCTGCGCCGCCGCACGGCGAGCAGCGTACCTTGAGACCGGCGCGATGCTGTTGATGCAGCGATCGCAATCAACTCAACCACAACAACCATAATGCCGCCATGAGCAAAACCTCACCACGTCGCCAACAAATTCTGCAAGCTCTGGCTCAAATGCTCGAAGCCAGCCCGGGCGAGCGCATCACCACTGCGGGCCTGGCAAAAACCGTCGGCGTTTCCGAGGCGGCGCTGTATCGACACTTTCCCAGCAAGGGCAAGATGTTCGAGGGGCTGATCGAGTTCATTGAAGAAACCATTTTCGAACGCGTCGCGCTGATCATTCGCGAGGAGCAATCGGTGATGGTGCGCTGCGAGAAAATTCTTGGCCTGCTGCTCGCGTTTGCCGAGCGCAACCCCGGCATCAGCCGTATTTTGACCGGCGATGCGTTAACCGGCGAAACCGAGCGGCTGCGCACGCGGATCAATCAGTTTTACGAACGCCTCGAAACCCAACTCAAACAAATTCTGCGCGAAGCGGAAATGCGCGAAGGCGTGCGCACCACGATGACGGTGTCGACGGCGGCGAATTTATTGATGGCGCTGATGGAAGGGCGTATTGCGCAGTTCGTGCGCAGCGGCTTCAAACGACTGCCGACCGAATACTGGCAGGATCAATGGCCGGTGATGATGGAAGGGTTTTTCAAAGCGGTGCCCATTTCGCGCAGCCAGATATCGTAATCACTGCTCCTTGTCGCCGGAGGTTCCACCGGAATTGCTGCGGCGATAATCGACCACATCCTGCAATGTTTTAAAGCGGTCGATATCTTTCTGATAACTGACGCGTGCCGCTTCCTTTTCCTTCTGACGTTCGGCGATCGATTCTTCGGTCGACGCCGCTTCCATTTTGAGCTTGGCAATATTGGCTGTCATTTCTTCAGGCACCTTACTGCCGCGACGCTCCATATCGGCAGCTTTTTCCTGTTCGTGCTCGACCTGCGCTTTAGCCGATTGCAGATTGCTGCGCAAAATACTCATGCGCGCATCGATTTCACGCAATGCGCGCTCACGTGCGGCAGCGATATCGTCGACACTGCTGTAACGCAGCAACAGGTTCTTATCCCACTCGCGCAGACGTTTCGCTTCGGCATCGGCGGCGCGCTTGCGCTCGCCCTCAACGCCGGTCAATTGACGTGGAATGGTTTGCAGCACGCGACCATCGGGCGAAAGAATTTCATAGCCATTTTTGGTGAACTCGGGCGGCACATGATCGTCGATCGTCGGCACGCCTTTATCGGTGAGGTAGCGATAGAGTTGTTTGGCGTTAGCCGATGTGGAGAACGACACTGCCGCCACTAGCGACAGCAGTAGCGCAAATTGTTTTATGCCCCAGTTGCCTCGTTTCACCCAGCTCATCTTTTTATTGTTGCCTCAATTATTGTGGCTTTGACCAGCGCGCCGAGAACAAATTCTCGCCGCTCAAACTCCGTATTCGTTGCGATATTGCTGCACGCGCTCAACATCCGCAGCCGCGCCCTGATTGTGCAGGTACTGCACGATGTGCTCAAGACTGATGATGCTGAATACGGGGATGCCGTAGTCGCGTTCAACTTCTTGAATGGCCGACAGCTCGCCGCGGCCGCGCTCTTGTCGGTTCAGACCGATCACGACACCAGCGGGTTCAGCGCCGGCAGCGCGAATAATATCGACCACTTCGCGCACTGCGGTACCAGCGGTAATCACATCATCGATGATTAGCACGCGGCCGCTGAGTTTGGCACCGACCAGCGTGCCGCCCTCACCGTGATCCTTCGCTTCTTTGCGGTTGTAGGCGTAAGGCACGTCCCTGCCGAATTGTTCGGCGAGCGCACACGCGGTTGCCGCCGCCAACGGAATACCCTTGTACGCCGGTCCGAACAGAATATCGAACGGCATCGCATTGCCGATTATCGTTTCCGCGTAACAACGCCCGAGCTGCCATAGCGCCGCGCCGGAACAAAAGCGGCCCGCGTTGAAAAAATACGGGCTGATGCGCCCCGACTTCAACGTGAATTCACCGAAACTCAAAGCCTGTTGTGCAATTGCCAATTCGATAAAACGTTGCTGATACGCCTGCATGGATGCCATCACCGCTTCAATCTGCGTAAAAAACGCGGCATTTTACCGCAGTCACTGTCGCTAAACGCTGTTTAAGGCGTTTTAATTGATTTGAAGGTTTACGGATCGGATGCCGGCTCGGGTATCATAGCGCCTCGACTTCGCCGAGGCCGTTATGCGTATCATCAGTTTTTGTGCCGACTCCATTCGCAGCGCAGCGAAACGCGGCTTTTTCGATTGGGTAATCGATCAGGACGCGGATTTTATCTGCATCCAGAATCTCGCCGTCCAGGAATACAAACTGCAAGAGCCGGTGTTTTTTCCGGAAGGCTACAACGCGTATTTTTTCGATGCCGCCGAACCGAATACCAATGGCGTTGCGATTTATTGTCGCGCGATGCCGAAAGCGATCATGACCGGACTCGGTTTCACCGATTTCGACATGGAAGGCCGTTACATTCAGGCCGACTTCGATCGCATCAGTGTCGGCTGCCTGCTAGCCCCGAGCGCACATCCCCAGAGTAGAGAGGGACACGGCGCCGAACAGCAAGCGCGCAAAAACCGCTTCTTTGAACAGTATCAGGCGCATCTGAATAAAGTGCGCAACAAGCGCCGCGAGTTTTTTATTTGCGGCAATTGGAATATCGCGCATACCGCGGAGGATCTGCAGGAACCCGAGCGCAATCGCGATGTGTCCGGCGCGCTGCCGGCCGAACAGCAGTGGATGGACACTTTATTCAGCGATCTCGGTTACGCCGACGCGTTTCGCGAAGTCAACGGCGATAACGACGAATTCACCTGGTGGCCCAGCGATAACCGCGACGCCGACGGCTGGCGTGTCGACTATCAAGTGGTGTCCGCGAGCTTGCGCTCGAAGGTGGAATACGGCGCGATCTACAAAAACCAGGTTTTCGCTCAACACGCGCCGTTGATCATGGATTACGATTTCGAGCTGTTTACCTAAGCGCCTACCTAAATAGTACTAGCTACGCACTACGTTTAATAAACCGGCCCTTGCGCTAAACCTTAGTCCTGGGCCAGCGCCGCGCGTTGGCGCACATTCAATTCCGCGACACCCAGCTTCGCCAAATCCAACATCGCCTGCAGATCGCCTGCCGAAAATGGCGCCCCTTCGGCGGTGCCCTGCACTTCGACAAAACCACCCGCCTCGGTCATTACCACGTTCATATCAGTTTCGGCGCTGGAATCCTCGGCATAATCCAGATCGAGCACCGGCACGCCCGCAACCATCCCCACCGATACCGCCGCCACCATCTGCAGCAACGGGTCCTGCAACAGTGCGCCCTTGCGCTGCAAAAACCGTAACGCATCGACCACCGCCACGCACGCGCCGGTAATTGCGGCAGTGCGGGTGCCGCCATCGGCTTGGATCACGTCGCAATCGATGGTGATCGTGTTTTCGCCCAGCTTGGTCAGATCGATCGCCGCGCGCAGCGAGCGTCCGATAAGACGTTGGATTTCAACGGTGCGCCCGCCCTGCTTGCCGCGCGCTGCTTCGCGATCCATCCGCGTACCGGTCGAGCGCGGCAGCATGCCGTACTCGGCGGTGATCCAGCCCTGCCCGCTGCCACGCAAAAAACGCGGCACATCCTGCTGCACGGACGCGGTGCAAATGACCTTGGTGTCGCCAAACGCCACCAGCACCGAACCTTCGGCATGCTTGGTGTAGTGGCGTTGGATGGTGATATCGCGCAATTGTGTTGGCTGGCGGCCGCTCGGTCGGGTCATTGGTATCTCGTGTAGTGGAAGTCGATGTGAGGAAACGCGCGCCATTATACAGACGCGCCGTTATCGATTGCCGTTGCCGATTCCGGCTAAAATGGCCGCCCCGCAACGATAGGATGATTTGCGATGACTCAAAGCATGACCGCGTTTGCGCGGCAAACCGCCGAATACAGCTGGGGCTCGCTGGTATGGGAAATCCGCTCGGTCAATCATCGCTACCTGGAACCGACTTTTAAGCTGCCGGAATCATTGCGCCAACTCGAAGGTGAATTGCGCGAAAAGCTGCGTGGTCGGGTCGCGCGCGGCAAAATCGAGTGCAGCCTGCGCGTACAGCGCACTGCCGGTGGCGATAACCGCCTCAGCATCGATCGCGCCGTGCTGGCGCAATTGCTCAATTGCGCCGCCGAAGTTTCGCAATCACTTATCGCCGCCGCGCCACTCGCGCCGTTACCCGCAGCACCGGTCAATCCGCTCGAAGCGTTGGCGTGGCCTGGCGTGTTAAGAACTGTCGACGAAGACGAGGAGCAGGCCGCGCACGCCGCTGCCGAATTGTTCGAGCGCACGCTGGCGCAGCTGGTTGAGCATCGCGCGCGCGAAGGCGGCGAATTGCGGCAGTACGTGGTCGCGCAACTCGATGCAGTGGCCGCCATTGTCAACACCGTGCGCGCGCAAATGCCGACGCTGATCGCAGCACAACGCCAGAAGCTGCGCGATCGGCTGTCGGAATTGAGTGCCGATCTCAACAATGACCGTGTCGAGCAGGAGATGGTGATCCTCGCGCAGAAAAGCGATGTCGAGGAAGAACTCGATCGCTTGCAGACGCATATCAAGGAAGTGCAGCGGGCGCTTCATCAAAAGGAACCGTGCGGCCGTCGCCTCGATTTCCTGATGCAGGAGTTCAATCGCGAAGCGAATACGCTGTCGTCGAAATCGCTGGCGAGCGACACTACACTGCATGCTGTGCAGCTCAAAGTGTTGATCGAGCAGATGCGCGAACAGATCCAAAATATCGAATAACGAGTCGATTCATGACGCCTTGTCCCGCTACTCTGTACACCGTTTCCGCGCCCTCGGGTGCCGGCAAAACCAGCCTGCTAAAAGCGCTGATTCCCACCATGCCGAACGCCAAAGTATCGATCTCGCACACGACACGCCCACAACGCCCCGGCGAAGTCGACGGCGTGAATTACCATTTCGTCAGCGCGGACGTGTTCCAGGGCATGATCGAGCGCGGCGAGTTTCTCGAATCGGCGCTGGTATTCGACAATCGCTACGGCACTTCGCAACGCTGGGTCGAAGACACGCTCGCAACCGGCACCGACGTGATCCTGGAAATCGACTGGCAAGGCGCGCAACAGGTGCGCCATCTGCTGCCGGAAACAATCTCGATCTTCATCCTGCCGCCGTCGCGTGCGGCGCTCGAACAACGCCTGACCGGTCGCGGTCAGGATGATGCCGCGGTAATCGCGCGGCGGATGGCAGCCGCGGTCGATGAGATGACGCATTACGCGGAGGCCGATTTTCTTGTCATCAACGACGATTTCGATACCGCGCTGGAAGAGTTGCGCGCAATTCTGCTGGCGGGTCGAGTGCGCCTGGACAAACAGCAGCAGCGCCACACGCAGCTGTTGACCGAGCTGCTATCTGCAGGTCTTTTTTGATACACTGCCCGGCTTTCGCGATTTCTCACCTATCGCAATGATTCGTAGCATTTACTCTCTAGTTTCAAATTCAGGAGCGCAGCATGGCCCGCATCACCGTTGAAGATTGTTTAGACAAGGTGGATAACCGCTTTGAATTAGTGATGGTCGCCAGCAAGCGCGCGCGCCAACTGGCGATCGGCGGCAAAGACCCGCTGGTCTCCGAAGACGGCGATAAGCCGACGGTACTGGCGCTGCGCGAAATCGCCGAAGGCCGTATCAATCGTGAGCAAATTCAACGCGTAGAAGAAGAAGTCAGAGAGGAGCAACAAGTCGCCGCTGTTGTCGAAATCCCCGACGAGCCGTTGGAATAAATTCTGTCGAGGCCGGCCTCGCGCTCTACGGTTCCTAACTACGGGGGGAGGAAAGAATGCAACAGTACAGCATCTTCCCGCAGAAGCCGGCCAATCCCCGCGCGCAAACCATCGATACGCTGAGCGATTCGCTCGCCGGCTACCTCTCCAAAGATCAAATCAATCAGGTGCGTCGCGCCTACTTCTTTGCCGAACAGGCGCATATCGGCCAACGCCGCCGCACCGGTGAAGCCTACGTTACGCACCCGCTCGCTGTTGCCAGCATCCTCGCCGACATGCACATGGATCATCAAAGCCTGATGGCGGCGATGCTGCACGACGTCATCGAAGACACCGGCATCAGCAAAAATGCGCTCGGCGCGCAGTTCGGAGACGCAGTGGCCGATCTGGTCGACGGTGTCTCCAAACTGACGCAGATCGAATTCCAGTCGCGCGCCGAGGCGCAGGCCGAAAACTTCCAGAAAATGGCGATGGCGATGGCGAAAGACATCCGCGTCATTCTCGTCAAACTCGCCGACCGATTGCACAACATGCGCACCCTCGGCGTGCTAACACCGGACAAACGCCGCCGTATCGCGCGCGAAACGCTGGAGATTTTTGCTCCGATCGCGCAACGCCTCGGCATGCACAACATGCGCATCGAATTCGAAGACCTCGGCTTCACCGCGATGTACCCCATGCGCGCCGACCGCATTCGCGCCGCGATCAAGGCCGTGCGCGGCAATCGTCGCGAAATCGTCGAAAAAATCCGCGCCTCGATCGAGCGCAATTTGCAGCAGGAAAGCCATCAGGCGCGCGTGATCGGCCGCGAGAAACACCTGTACGGCATTTATCGCAAGATGAAAACGAAACGCAAATCGTTTTCGGAAATCATGGATATCTACGCGTTCCGCATCATCGTCGACAGCGTCGACACCTGTTATCGCGTGCTCGGCTGCGTGCACAGCCTGTACAAACCGGTGCCTGGGCAATTCAAGGATTACATCGCGATTCCGAAAGCGAACGGCTATCAATCGCTGCACACGGTGTTGTTCGGCATGCAGGGTGTGCCGATTGAAATTCAGATCCGCACCGAAGAAATGGAAGAGATGGCGAACAACGGCATCGCCGCGCACTGGCTATATAAAACCAATGCCGGCGAGCCCGCGAACGGCAGCCACGCGCGCGCGCGCCGCTGGGTGCAGGGCCTGCTCGAAATGCAGCAGCACGCGGGCGACAGTCTCGAATTCATCGAGAACGTCAAAATCGATTTGTTCCCCGATGAGATTTACGTGTTCACGCCGCGCGGCGATATCAAAGAATTACCGCAGGGCGCGACCGCGGTCGATTTCGCGTACGCGGTGCACACCGATGTCGGCAATGCCTGTGTCGCCTGTCGCATCAATCGTCGACTGGCGCCGTTATCGGAGCATTTGCAAAGTGGGCAGACGGTCGAAATCATCACCGCACCCGGTGCGCAACCGAATCCGGCGTGGCTCAATTTCGTCGTCACCGCGAAAGCGCGCGCGACCATCCGCCATTTCCTGAAACACTGCCGCCAAACCGAATCGCTGTCGCTCGGCAAACGTTTGCTCGAGCGCGCGCTGAACAGTCTCGGCAGCGCGCTCGACAAAATTTCCGACGAACAAAAGCAGCGCTTGCTGCGCACCACCGGTGTCAATCAGTTCGAAAAAGTGCTCGAAGAAATCGGCCTTGGCAATCGCGTATCGTTTTTAACTGCACGCCAATTGCTGATCGGCAAAGACGGTGCTGACAGCGACACGCAAACGCACGAATCGCTCGCGATTCACGGCACCGAAGGCTTATTGATCAATTACGCGCGCTGTTGTCATCCGATTCCAGGCGATCCGATCATCGGTCTGATTAGCTCGGAAAAAGGCATGGTCATTCACACCGAAAGCTGCCACAACAGCGTCGACGCACGCGCTAAACCGGAACGCTCGATCCCGCTGCGCTGGGCCGATGATGTGCAAGGTGAATTTGCCTGCGAAATTCGCGTCGATCTGGAAAAAAGCCGCGGTGCGATCGCGATGCTGGCAACGCGTATCACCGGTCTCGATGCCAATATCAAGCGCATCACCGTCGATGATGAAGATCCGCGTATTAGCACAGTGCGCATGATCATCAGCGTGCACAGTCGGATTCATCTCGCGCGCATCATGAAGCGTATTCGTACCGTGCCGGGCGTGGCGAAAGTGGCGCGCATTCGCCACTGAGTTAATTCGTTAGTTCTATTTCATTCGCTAATTGCACCCCAATTAATTGCACCTTAAAAAGGAATCCGCCGTGAGCAAGCAACGCACAATTATTGCCACTCAAAAAGCACCGGCCGCAATCGGCCCTTATTCGCAAGCCGTTAAAGTGGGCGATACGGTTTATCTGTCGGGACAGATCGCGCTCGATCCGCAATCGATGCAAATGATCGACGGTGATGTCGTCGCGCAGACGACGCGCGTATTTCAAAATCTCGCCGCCGTTGCTGAAGCTGCCGGCGGCACCTTGAACGACGCCGTGAAGGTGAATATTTCGTTGATCGACCTGAACGATTTCGCGCGCGTGAATGACGTGATGAAACAATTTTTCAGCCAACCCTATCCAGCGCGCGCTTGTGTGCAGGTCGCGGCATTACCGCGCGGTGCGGCGGTAGAAATTGAAGTGATTATGGAATTGTAATTCGAAGCACTCTTGGGTGCCACGCGCGTCGAAGAGGGATACTTTTTTTCAGGGCTGAACGCGCGAGCCGATCGGATCTCAGCGCAAGATTCCCCGGCAGAATTTACCAAACTCTTCGAGGGACTAAAACACCGCGCCGTCAACTTCATTGCCACATTGCCCTGAAAGAAAAGCATCCCTCTTCGACACTATCTGCCCGGGCAGTACATCCAATCACAAAATTCAGAATTTAATTTCGAATAATTTCATGCGCGGTTTCGGATTTTGCGTATCGCGCACTTCCTTGTAATCGTCGGCCTCGTTGCGCGTGTAGCGCGGCGCCCATTGCAAGCGCGTCGGCGGCGATTCGGTTTGCACCTCGACCTTCGGCTTGTCCCAGCGCGGCGCGTTATCGGTTTTCCAATACGGCTGCGGCACGGTGACGATAACTTCCTCAAGCGGCGTGCGATAACGCTCCGCTTTCAGCAGCGGCGGTTCGGGCCTATCGTTCTGCGCCGACCACGCAGTCAGGCTAGACAATAGCAGCGCAACGGCAGCGAGTTTTTTCACTTCTCAACCTTATCCTGCCAACTGACGCTTTCAAACCAATATTTATGCGTGCTCACCAGCCATACATCGGCTTCGTGCGCGACGATCCAGGCGTTGAGATAATTAATAAAATCGTTATCGCCGCGACGCACCGCAAATGCTTCGCGCGTCGCGATCAATGGTTTTGAAATCGGCACATCGACATCTTTCGGATATTGCAGCGCCAGAAAGCGCGGAACGGGCTCAGCGCGCACATAACCGTGTAATAAACCCTTCACTAACGCTTCTTCGGCTTTCGCTTCTTCGCTAAATAATTTAATGCTCGCTTTTGGAAAGATCTGACGCGCCGCATCTTCCGAAACGGTGCCACCGATCACGCCGATCGCGACATCAGGCCGATTCAGATTTTCGATACTGCTGAAATTCGCGGTGAGTTTGATATTGGTGGCAATACTGATGCCGGAACTCGAGTAGGGATCGCTGAAATAAACCTGCAATGCGCGTTCGGGCGTTATCGAAAAACCGGCGACGATGATATCGATATCGCCGCGTCGCAATGCTGGAATCAATTGATCCCACGCGAGCGGTTTGATCTCGACCTCGACACCCATGTCGCGCCCGAGCTGTTGTGCGATATCGATTTCAGAACCGATCAGCGTGCCGTCTTTCGATTTCATCGCATAGGGTGTGGAGAGAAATGTACCGACGCGTAATTTGTGCAGCGCAATAATTTGTTGAAAGCTCGGTGCGGATTTTTCGATCGCTACTTTTTCCGCGGCCAGCGCGTGCACACTGAACAACGTGCCGATCAGCAGCAACCCACAACCAAGTCTTTGAAACAAAGAGGTACGCATGTGGCGAGGTTTCCTTGATGAATTGTTATCGGGCGAAATCGCGTGGCCCCATTATTCGCGCATCGCCGCGCGCGTCGCAAGCGACGTGAATCAAAGAGTCTCGATATTTAATAGCGTCGGCAAACCATCGCGATACGTCGGATAGATAAAGCGATAGCCCAAGCTCTGCAGTCGTGCACTGCTACAGCGGCGATTACCGCCGCGCGCTTCGGTGTCTTCGATTTGCGTTGCTGCGTAATCCATATTTAGAAAACGACAAAACCAGCGTTCGACGTCCGCCAGCGGTGCCGGCTCGGTATCGACGCCGAGGTAGAGCGCTTGCAGCGATAATTTCGCCGCTGCGCGCTCGATGAGAAAACACAAAATATTTACTGCATCGTCGCGATGGACGCGATTGCTGTAACGCAACGGTGTTTCCGTGGTCCGCTTGCCGGCACGCAATTGTCGCAACAGACGATCGCGACCCGGACCATAAATGCCACCGAAGCGCACAATGGTATGTGCGCTTGGAAATTCGCGAATGACCTGCTCGGCTTCGAGCAGACGCTGGCCGGAAAAACTCGTCGGAGCGGCGGGGCTGTCTTCGACAACCACGCTGCCATCGTCCTGGTGGTACACGCTGGTACTCGATACCCAGAACACGCGTTGCAGTCGCGATGCGTCCAAGCGCGTCAAACAATTTTTTGCGCCATCGACGTAGACGGCGCGATAGCGTTCGTCGTTAAACGCGCCGGGGGTCAGCACGAACAGCACGATATCGGGGGCGACATCCACCAACACCGATAGCGTCTCTGGCGCCGTGATGTCGGCACACAGCATGGTCACACCGGGAATGGTTTGTGGTGAGCGCCGCACGCCGACCACCTTCCAGTTCCGCTCAGCGAAATGCGCGGCCACCGCACCGCCGAGATCACCACAGCCGATAACCAGTAATAGCGGTTCGCTCACGATTGACTCCTACCGGGGAAATCGGCTCAATAGATAGAGAATACAAATTAACAATCCGGATCGCCATGACCCTTACCGAACTCCGTTATATCGTCGCGCTGCACCAGACCGGCCATTTCGGCAAAGCGGCCGAACGCTGCCACGTCAGCCAGCCGACGCTATCGATTGCGATCAAGAAGCTCGAAGATGAGCTCGCCGTCGCACTGTTCGAACGCAGCCGCAATCAGGTGCGCGCGACCCCGCTGGGCGAAAAGATCGTCGCGCAGGCGCAGATGGTCTTGGAACAGGCGCAGCAGCTGCGCGAACTCGCCGATGAAGGCAAAAATCCACTCGGCAGCCGCTTATCGGTCGGCGCGATTTTCACCGTCGGGCCCTACCTATTTCCCAGCTTCGTGCCCGAATTACATAAGCTGGCGCCGTCGATGCCGCTCTATATCGAAGAGAGCTACACCGCCGTGCTGCGCGAGAAACTGCGCGCTGGCGAACTCGATGCCATCATCATCGCGCTGCCATTTACCGAGCCCGATGTCGTCACCCAACCGCTATACGAAGAGCCTTTTGTCGTGGTGATGCCGGGCGATCATCCGCTCGCGAAGCAGGAAAAAATTTCACAGCGCGTGCTCGAACGCGAAACCGTGCTGCTGCTTGGCGAAGGTCACTGCTTCCGCGATCAGGTGCTCACCGCGTGTCCGGCGCTGCGCAAAAGCCTGAGCAATGCCGATGCGCAGCTGCAATCGGTGGTCGAAGGCAGTTCGCTCGAAACGCTGAAGCATATGGTGGCTTCGCGGCTCGGTATCACCGTGCTGCCGCTGTCGGCCGCGCAGATCGCACCCTACGGCCAGGGAACGCTGGCGATCCGGCCGTTTGCCGATCCGGCGCCCCGCCGCACCGTCGCGCTGGCGTGGCGGGCGAGCTTTCCGCGCCACCAGGCGATCGATGTGGTCAGCCAGGCGATCCGGCTGTGCCCGAAACACCTGCTCGCCGCGTGAGCGCCTCTCCCACCCTCGATACCCTCCCAGTCACCGTATTACGCGGGGTTGGCCCGCATCTCGCCGGGAAACTCGCCGCGCTCGGCATTCATACCGTACAGGATCTGTTATTTCATCTGCCGCTGCGCTATCAGGATCGCACCCGCATTACGCCGATCGGCGCCCTGCAGCCTGGTGCCGACGCGGTAATCGAAGGCGAAGTGCGCGCGGCCGATATCGTATTCACGCGGCGGCGCAGTCTCATGTGCCGGCTGCAGGACGGCACCGGCACGGTATCGCTGCGCTTCTTCCATTTTTCCGCTGCGCAAAAGCAACAGCTGCAAGTCGGCAGTCGCCTGCGCTGTTACGGCGAAGCGCGGCGCGGTGCCAGCGGGCTCGAACTGTATCATCCGGAATACCAGCTGATCGACGCCGACGCCCCGCCCCCCATCGCCGCGACGCTGACGCCGATCTATCCGACCACCGAGGGCTTGCAGCAAGCGAGCTGGCGCAAGCTGTGCGCGGCGGCCTTGGCGCTGCTGACCCCGGATAGCCTGATCGATTATCTACCACCGTCGTTCGCACGCACGCGTCTGAGCGATGCCGTTAAGTATCTTCACGCGCTGCCGCCCGAGGCGTCGCAGCCGCAGCTCGCTAGTGGTTCACATCCGTACCAGCAGCGGCTCGCGTTCGAGGAATTGCTCGCGCACCAGCTCAGCATGTTGCGTCTGCGTGAGCGCGTTCGAGCGCAGGGAGCGCCGGTGTGCGCGCGCCAAAATGGACTGGAAGCCGCCTTCTTGCAGCAATTGCCGTTCACGCTGACCGCCGCGCAGCGGCGTGTCATCGATGAAATCTATACCGACCTCGCCCAACCGAAGCCCATGCTGCGGCTGGTACAGGGCGATGTCGGCTCTGGCAAAACGCTGGTCGCGGCGCTGGCGGCGCTACGCGCCATCGCCAACGGCTATCAGGTAGCGCTGATGGCGCCGACTGAAATTCTCGCCGAGCAACATCGCGATAATTTTGCGCGCTGGCTGGAGCCACTCGGTCTGACGGTCGGCTGGCTGTCGGGCAAGGTCAAAGGTAAGCAACGCACCGCGCAACTGGCGGCGATTGCGAGTGGCGCCGCGCCGCTGGTGATCGGCACCCACGCGTTGTTTCAGGACGATGTCATATTTGCGAAGTTAGGGCTCGCTATCATCGATGAGCAGCATCGCTTCGGCGTGCATCAACGGCTCGCGCTGCGCGAGAAAGGCGGGCTGCAGCTGCAGCCGCATCAGTTGATCATGACCGCTACGCCCATCCCGCGCACGCTGGCGATGAGCGCGTACGCCGATCTCGACACCTCGATCATCGACGAGCTGCCGCCGGGGCGAAAACCGATCCGCACGGCGGTGATCGGCAATGAGCGCCGCGCCGATCTGGTCGAGCGCATCCGTCATGGTTGCGCCGAAGGCCGGCAGGCGTACTGGGTGTGTACGTTGATCGAAGAGTCCGAAACGTTGCAGGCACAAGCTGCGGAGGTGACGTGCCAGGAGCTGCAGGCGGCGCTGCCCGAGCTGCGTATCGGCTTGTTGCACGGACGGATGAAGTCGGCCGATAAGACCGCCATCATGGCGGCATTCAAAGCCGGCGAGTTGCAATTGCTGGTTGCGACGACGGTGATTGAAGTGGGCGTCGACGTACCCAATGCAAGCCTGATGATTATCGAAAACGCCGAGCGGCTCGGGCTGGCGCAATTGCATCAGCTGCGCGGTCGGGTCGGTCGCGGCAGCGCCGACAGCTTCTGTCTGCTGGTCTATCAGGCGCCGTTATCGCAACTCGGCAAAGCGCGGCTGCAGGTGCTGCGCGACAGCGCGGACGGCTTTGTAATCGCCGAGAAGGACCTCGAATTGCGCGGCCCCGGCGAGGTACTGGGGACACGCCAGACCGGTCTGCTGCAACTGCGTATCGCCGATCTGCAGCGCGACGCGCATTTACTGCCGCGCGTGCGCGAGTGCGGACAGGCGCTAACCCGGCAGCACCCGGACCGGGTCGATGCGCTGATCCGACGCTGGTTGCCGGATCGCGAGCAATACGCACAAGTCTGATCCGGCAATTTTTCCGCTGCTACACTTAGTCGCATCCCGCCGAGAATATCCAGTCATTGAGGGTTTCGTTCATGGGCATACCCGCTGCCGTTGACTCGCTATTGCGCAAACAGAATATTGACTATGCCGTCGCGGAGTCGACCACGGAATTCCCGGAAAACGCCGTGCGTACCGCGCTGTTACACGACGGCACGCATCGTCTGCATGTGTTGTTTCCCGCCGATACTCTGCTCGACTTGAACGCGGTCGGCCACCTCACCGGCTGGCAATTGCGCGCAATGGTGCCCAGCGAAGTCCAGAAGCTGTGCCTGTTGCACCACCTGCAAAGCGTGCCGGCGGTACCGGCGACGCTGGGCCTGCCGACCCTGGTAGATCGCAAGCTCCTGAATATGCCCGAGCTGATACTGAATTCGGGCGATCGCGGCTGGCTGCGATTATCGCGTGAGCAGTTTGAACAAAGTCTGGCGGGCGCGCTGGTGGGCGATGTCACGGTCGACATTGCGAGCTTGCAGCAAGGCAATCTCGACCATTGCGACGATATCGAGCAGATCAGCAAGGCGGTGGCGAATTTCACGCAGCTGCGGATCAAACAGCGCCTCGAAGAAACTCTCGAGATTCCGCCATTGCCGGATACCGCTCAACGCATCATCAAGCTGCGTGTCGATCCCTACGCCGATATGCGCGCGCTGACCACCATCGTCGAGATGGACCCGGCGCTCGCGGCCCAGGTGGTCAGTTGGGCCGCATCGCCGTATTACGCCGCCCCCGGCCGGATTCAGTCGGTGCACGACGCCATTTCGCGCGTGCTCGGGTTCGATCTGGTGCTGAATCTCGCACTCGGCCTCGCGCTCGGCAAAAGTCTGAATCTGCCGAAAGATGCGCCGCGCGGTTTTACCCCGTATTGGCAGCAATCGGTGTACGCCTCCACCGCGGTCGAGGCCCTGGTCGGCTGCATCGAGCCCAAACATCGTCCCACCGTCGGTCTCGCCTACCTATCAGGGCTGCTGCACAATTTTGGATTTTTAGTGCTGGCCGAGATTTTTCCGCCGCATTTCTCCAGCTACTGCCGCTTTCAGGAAGCTAATCAGCACCTGAGCTACACGACGATTGAACGCTTCCTGCTCGGGATTAGCCGCGATCAACTCGCCGGCTGGCTGATGCGGTTGTGGTCGGTGCCCGACGAGGTGTGTGTGGCGTTGCGCTATCAGAACGAGGGGGGCTACGCCGGCGAGCACAGCGCCTATGCCAATCTGCTGTTTGTGGCGATGCGACTACTGCGGCGCCACGGTATCGGCTCGGCGCCGCTGGAATCGATCCCGGCCGAAGTATTCGAGCGGCTACATCTGTCACCGGAGCAGGCCGAACAGGCGATTGCCCAAGTGATCGACGCCAGTGAAGAGATCAAATCTATCGCGGCGAATCTGGCGGCGGCCTAACCTCGGCCAATGTCGCCAGCAAACCCTGTCGGCTGACATCGAGCAGCCACTGTAACGACGCATCGCGTAATAGATCGCGGTACGCCGCCAGCTCGTCATCGCGCAGATAACGGTACGCATACAAAACATATTCCTGCGTCAGCGGCGCCAGGTAACGTTGCCGCTCGGCGATTTGCGCCTGCAGCGTGGCGTCATCGGTCGCCGCACCGCCGGCAACCGCACGCACCCGCTCGGCGATCGCCGTTTGCAGCGCGGCGGCCAGCGCGGACGATGCACCGGCGGCATCAATCTCTTGCGCCAACTCGCGTCGCCCTTGGGCCGGCTCGCCATGCGCCTGCGCCCGAAACTCGCTCAGACTTTTGCTGGCACCCGGCTGCGTCATCGCCAGCTCGAAATAGCGCGCACGCTTGGCCAGCGGCTGCTGCAACAACTGCTCGGCAGTGCGGAAAGTTTCCAACCGATAACGCTCGGCGACGTAATGCACCAGATCCTGCTTCAAGCGCCGCGGTTGCAGGCGCGGCTCCAGTTGCCGCTGCCATGCACCAGCCTGCTGCGGTGATGCTTGGCGCAAGCGCGCCTCGGCGTCGATCGCAGCGGTCAGGGCGATAGGGATTTGATCGAGTAGCGGCAGCACGCCGAGCCAGTCGAGCAATTGCTCTGTCTGCTGCATCACCGGTGCCGGCTGTGCGACTGTTAGCGAGGCGCTCAGGGTCAGCAGCAACAGGCAAGCGATGCGCTGACATTTATCGAGAAATTTCACGAAATACTCGGATCCAAAGCTCAAATATCATTATCGGGAATGTTCGAAATTTCATGGTGGCGCATAACTTAGCCGTCAAATCATGCCGCGCCCGGCGCGCTCGCGTCCAGCGCCGCCCCTTGGGATTGCTCAGTGGCCGTTGCGGATTTGCGCCAACAGCCGGCCAATATGGGCGGCGCCCAGCTCACGCATCCGCTCCATATTGCGCTGCGGAATCGCTTCCGGTTCGGAATAGTTACGCAGCACCCGCGTCAGCATGTCTTCGCGCAGCAGATGCAGCATCGGGTACGGCGAGCGATTGGTGTAATTGCTGACATCGGTGGCGGCGACACCCTCAAAACAGTAATCGGGATGAAAGCTGGCGATCTGAATCACGCCATCGAGACCGGCTTCATCGAGCAGGTGCTCGGCGACCGCGAGAAAGTCCAGATAATCATCAAAATCCTGCAGCGCTGCGGTAAATACCACCACCGTGGTCGCCAACTCTTCTTCGGGCGTGCTCTGCAAACGATCGAGCTCGTGCAGCAACGTGCGCATCTGCGCCAGCTCGTCGGTACTGTCGCAAACGGCTACCCGCAATAACTCATCGCGCAGTACGGGGGCGGCGAACGGACAGAGATTCTCGCCGACCACAAACTGTTCGATCCAGCGGCGCGTTGCCGCAGCGGCGTCGATCATCGCGTGCTAATTGACGGCATCGCGCAAGCCTTTACCGGGCTTGAACCCGACGGTATTGCTGGCGGCGATATTGAGCGCGGCGCCGGTTTGCGGATTTTTGCCGGTACGCGCGGCGCGATGGCGCTTTTCGAAGGTACCGAAACCCACCAGGCTGACGCTGTCGTCGCGACTCAACGCCGCGGTGATTTCAGCGAGAATGGCGGTGAGCGCCAACTGCGCCTTCTCGACGGAGATGTCCGCCTCATCGGCGATATAAGCGATTAGATCGGGTTTGCGCATGGGCATCACCTCGAGTTGAGCAAGTAGTTGTTATTGGCGGCGGCTCCAACTACCTGCCTCTGGAGCCGCCTCGTAACGCTGGAATTACCGGGTTTACGCCGACGTATTTAGACGAGAATGGGCGGCAGCTCTTTCTGCAACCGCAGCTTTTCCTTAGTGCCATCGCCGGTCAACGCGAAGCCGAGCAATTGACCTTGCGGATCGCGGAATTCGGCGACCACATGGTTGCCGTTCTGCTGAATCGCCCATTCACCCTGCGCGCCACGCGGTACCGGGCTGACCACCACCGGGCACGCCGGGGTTTTGATGGTGACAGGCATCGCCGGATACACGACATCGGTCGGCTTGCCGGCGAGCGTGGCGCCCAGCGCGCGCGCCGATGCAATTAGCGGCGCGACATACACCAGCACATTGCCTTCAACCTCGGCGCAATCGCCGAGCGCATACACATTCTGCGCACTGGTTTCGAGTTTGCGATTGGTGACGATGCCGCGATTGACCGCAATGCCCGCCGCCTTCGCCAGATCGATGCGAGGACGCACGCCGACCGCGGACAGCACAATGTCGGCCTCCAGGAACGTACCGTCGTTCAGAATAACTTCAACACCACCGTGCGGGCTCTTGTTCACCTCGGTGACGAGCTTACCGAAATGGAAGCGCGCGCCCTGCTCCTCCAGCGCACGCTGCACCGATTTGCCGGCGGCTTCGGGCAGCAACGTCGGCAGGCAGTAACCGAGCGGATCGACCGTCTCGACTTCGTAGCCGCCGTTGAGCAGATCATTGGTGAACTCGCAGCCGATCAAGCCGCCGCCGATGATCAGCACTTTGCGGACCTTGTTCTTGACCATCGCCTTGCGGAAATCGTCGTAGTCGAGCAGATCGTTAACCGAATACACCAGATCGAGTCCGTCACCGGCCAGTGGCGGCCGGATCACGTCGGCGCCGAGCGCGAGCACCAGCTTGCCGTAATGAATCACGGTTTCGGCATCGCCAACCTTGATGACCTGGTTCGCGGTGTCGATGGCGCTGACCTTGGTCATCGTCCACACACTCGCGCCGAGTTCTTTGGCCATGCTGCCGGCGTCGTTCTGCGCTAGCGCTTTCGCGTCCTGATTTTTGGTGTAGCCGTTCGACAGCATCGGTTTGGAATACCAGCGGCCGTCATCGGCAGTGATCAGAATGACCGGCGTGTCCTTGTTGTGCTTGCGGAATTCCTCGACCAGGTTGTAACCGGCCATGCCGCCGCCGATGACGATGACCGGCGCATTGCTCGAAGCGGCGGGTTGTTCGTGGTGCGGCGTGGCCGGCGCGGGCGATTCTTCCAGCAGCTGGAAATCTTCCTTGCCGACGCCGCAATCGGGGCACAACCACTCTTCCGGCACGTCATCCCAAGGGGTGCCGGCGGGAACGCCATTCTCAGGATCGCCGACCGCTTCGTCGTACACCCAACCGCAGATAATGCATTCCCACTTCGCCATTGCTGGTTACCCTGTTTCTGATGTTTGTCGTTACGGATTCGTGTTGATTGTTGCGACCGGATCACGCATGCTGGCGCGCGCTGCAAATCAGTGATTTCCGCTGCAATTTATCCCCGAAGTTAGCGCCTTTAGCACCCATTCGAAGACTCGTTGTTAGATTTTGGAAGCCGCGGATTGTACGCCGAAACTTCAAGTCGACACCATACTGCATCCGGATGGCTAAGCCGTCCCGTGCATTGGTTTGATCGACATCAACGCCGTCGCGAACACCCGCCCAAACTATTGCTGCCGTGGCTATTTGCCGAGGGCTCGCTGACCCGCCACTTGTTGCGCGCCAGCGCTGGCGACTTTCGTGTCGAACGCATCGCGCAGGGTTGGCAGCGGCCGACGCTGTCCGAAGCGCAGCTGCTCGATATCGATCCACAGCATTTTGCGCTGATCCGCAAAGTCATCCTGTGGGGACGCGGCGAGCCATGGGTATACGCACGCAGTGTGATTCCGTTTGCCAGCCTGCAAGGTGAATTGCGGCGGCTGCGCCGATTGCGCAATTCGTCGCTCGGTGCGCTGTTGTTTCGTTATCCGCAGCTGCAGCGTACGCCATTTGAAATCGCCTGCGTCGATGCCGATCTATTGCCGCCGGCGCTGCGTGGTAGCCAACCGGCGTGGGCGCGGCGCTCGCGTTTTGCAATTCGCGAGCAACGCTTGATCGTCGGCGAAATTTTCCTCGACGCCTTTACCAGCTCGCCAGCGATTCATCGCTATCCGTAGAAAGAGCTGAGCGCTGCGCTTCGCCGCCAACAGCTGGTTGTTATACTCACTCGCTCTGTTATCTCCTCACTACCCATTCGCGCGGATTCTTCGATCATGCATTTTTCGTTGAAGCAATTGCAGCAGAGGGCGCCGCTCTATTTGAAATTAATGCGCGCTGATAAACCGATCGGCACGCTGTTGCTGCTATGGCCGACATTGTGGGCGCTGTGGTTGGCGGCCGGCGGCATGCCGCAATGGCATTTGCTGATTATTTTTGGCGCGGGTGTATTTCTGATGCGTTCGGCGGGCTGCGTCATCAACGATTTCGCCGATCGCGATTTCGATGGTCACGTGCAACGCACGGCACAACGTCCGCTCGCAGCCGGACTCGTCAGTAAACGCGAAGCACTGATACTTTGCATTGCGTTGTGTGTGCTCGCGTTCGTGCTGGTGCTGTTTACGAATCGCTTGACCATTCTGTTGTCATTTGGCGCGCTGTTGATCGCGGGCCTGTATCCATTCATGAAGCGTTTCACGCATTTTCCGCAATTAGTGTTGGGCGCCGCGTTTGGCTGGGGCATCCCGATGGCGTTCGCGGCACAAACCAATTCACTGCCCAACGGTTGCTGGGTGCTGTTCATTGCAAACCTGCTGTGGACGGTCGCGTACGACACGTTTTATGCGATGGTCGATCGCGATGACGATTTGAAAATCGGTGTGAAATCGACCGCCATTTTATTCGGCGATGACGATCGCTTGATCACCGGCGCGCTGCAGGCGAGCGTGATCGTTGCGATGCTGCTGGTCGGCGGTCAATTCAAACTCGGCTATTGGTATTACGTGTCGTTGATTTTTGCCTCCGCGCTATTCGTCTATCAGCAATATTTAATTCGTTACCGTCAGCGCGAAGCGTGCTTCAAAGCATTCCTGCATAACAATTGGGTTGGCGCTACGATTTTCGCCGGCATTTTTTTGCACTATTTATTACTGGCGAAGTGAAGATTATTAGCGGAGTAGCAGCATGTTTTCGGCGAAATGATGGGGCCCTTGTGTCGTGAAGATTGAATTCATCGACAGTCTCGCGAACATTTCCGCAGACGCGTGGAATTCAATAACCGGCCGCGATTATCCGTTCACGCGCCATGAATTTTTATACGCGCTCGAACGCACCGGCTGTACCGATCGCGCTAGCGGCTGGCAGCCACTGCATGCATTGATTAAACGCGGCCATGAATTGATCGGCGTAATGCCGCTGTATTTAAAAACGCACTCCTACGGCGAATACGTATTCGATTGGAGTTGGGCCGAGGCGTATCAACGTTACGGGCTCGATTACTATCCAAAATTATTAGCGGCAATTCCATTCACCCCCGCCACTGGCCCCCGTTTATGTATTGCACCCGGCGAAGATCGCGCCGAAATTACTACGCATTTGCTGGCAGCATTACGGCAAAAAATCGCGCAGCACGATTATTCATCGCTGCATATTCTGTTTCCGCACAGCGACGAAACGGGATTTTTAAAGCGCGAAGGACTCAGCGAACGCAGCGGCGTGCAATACCATTGGTTCAATCAAAACTTTGCCAGCTTCGATGATTTTCTCGCGATCTGTAGTTCGCGCAAACGCAAAAATCTACGCAAGGAACGCGAGCGCGTGTACGCGCAGGGTATCGAATTAACAACGCTTACGGGCGCACAAATTCAAGCGCGCGAATGGGATTTGTTTTATCACTTCTACGTGTCGACCTACGCGAAGCGCAGCGGCCATGGCGGTTATCTGAATCAAGCATTTTTTCGCGAGCTAGGCACACATTTACCCGAACACATGGTGATGACTTTGGCGCACTGGCGCGGCGAAACAATTGCCGGCGCGTTGTATTTTCGCGACAGCTCGACGTTGTATGGGCGTTACTGGGGCTGCGTTCAAGAGCTCGATTGTTTGCACTTCGAAGCGTGTTATTACCGCGGTATCGATTACTGCATTGAAAATCATCTGGCGCGCTTCGATCCCGGCGCGCAGGGCGAGCATAAAATTCAGCGTGGTTTTACGCCGATCAAAACAGTTTCATATCACTGGATTGAAAATCAGAATTTCCGCCGCGCGATCGATGATTTTTTAATACGCGAACACGCAGCGATTGATGAGCATATCGTCGAGGCAAGTGCACTGCTGCCCTTCAAACACAACAGCGCATGATTGTTATGGCAGACCTTTGTATTCGACTTCGAAGCTGATTTGGCGCGGAATATCGGCGATGCCACCATTGCTATTTGCAACCGATGGCCAGATGTTGTTGCGATCGAACATATTGCGTAGCGCAACCTGACCCTGCCAGCGCGCACCCCATTGCTGCCGCAGCGAAATATCGCTGCGATAAAACAGGCCGGTATCGGTGACATTGCCGCGCTGAGTATCGTCGCCGGTGCGCACACTTTCATGCACGCGATTGGCCCAGAATAATTCGAGGCGTTGCGCCGGCCAGCGATAGCCAATACCGATATCGGCCATCCATCTCGGGAACATCTGCGCATTGCAGTCACACGCGTGCGTTGGGCCGTCGATCGTGTGATTGGCGATGCCGGCACCACTTACCTCAAACCGCCATTGGTCAAAATCGAACTTTGTCGACAACTCGACACCCTGCGACTCGCTTTCCCCACTATTCGAATACTGGCTCGGCGCCGCGGCCTGCGAGACCAACAGAATACGGTCGTGCCAGCGGGTTTTAAAACCGGTGAGCTGCAAAATACCCGCGCTAAAGGCACGAGCTATTGACACCTCGTAGTTATCGAGTGTCTCCGGTTTCAAATTCGCCGTACCCAATGCGAAATTGGTGCCGCGCAATTCATTGGCATTCGGCGCCCGAAACGCTTTGCCGTAGATCGCCTTAACACTGTATTGATTATTTGGCATCCAGATCACGCCAGCGCGCGGCGAGGTCTGCGAACCGAAGCTGGAATAATCGTCTAAACGGCCGCCATAGATCAGTTGATAGCGGCCATCTCGCCATTGCGATTTGCCTTCGACCGAAAAGCTGTTGATGCGCCGACCCAGGCCTGAATAATCCGGTGTCGACGGTGTCGCCAAAATCACCGATGGCACCAACGGCACCAGCGAGGTCACGCTGTGGTCATCGATCACCTGCCGCTCGCTGCCGGCGGTCAAAGACAGCTGGGTGACGCCGGAGAGCAGCTCGATATCGGCCCGCTTCAAATTGATCTTGGTGCCATAACGATGCTCAACGATCTGCTGATCTTCGTTCGAATAATCGAACACGAGGCCGACAGGGGGACGGATGAACGGCAGCAACAGGAAATAACTCTGGCCGTAATCGTTGCGCCAATAGTAGCTGTCCCAACGCCAATCCCAGCTTCCGCCGAGCTCGCCATTGAGGCCGCCTTTCAGCATCCATAACTGCGAATTGCGATCGGCGATATCGTGATCACGCACATCGGTTACCAGGGTACCGGCACCGGGGAATTCGTTCGCGCTGGTTTGATCGGTGAAAGCTTCGAGCTGATAACCCACCGCATCGCCGCGCCCTTCCCAGCGCAACATGCCGGTCGCGCTGTGATAGCTCTGCTCGCGCGAAGCAGACTGCTGCGTACCACCGAGCGGATAGCTATAGCTGTCGCCCTGATTGCCCTGGTGTGCGGCGGATACCGCGAGCTGCAAGGTTTGATCTTCGCCCAGCGCCTTGGTGCCGCGCACAGCCAGCCGTTGATAATTGCGCGAGCCGGCTTCGCTGCTCACTTCGTATTGCTCGGCGGTGCTGTGATAGGTAGAGAGTACTAATGCGCTGTGAAACGCGTCGCTGCCATACAGGATCGAACTGGGGCCGCGCACCAGCTCCAGGCTGTCCATGACCGGCAGCTGCATTTCGGCGTTGGAAAATACTTCGGACCCGAAGGCGAAGGTGTTGATTGGCACGCCGTCGACCAATGTCGCGCGGCCGCGCAGCGAGGTGGAATCGTAGCTACGGACCTGGATGAGCATGCCGCCGTCGGGCGGGCTGAGCAGCATTACCCCGGGAACATGCAGCACCGCATCGGGCATCGTGCGCGCCGCGCGGCGTTCCCAATCCGAGCGGGTAACCACACTCACTGTCGCGCTGCTATCCAGTTCGGATTCCGCAAATGCAGAGGCGGCGGTCACCCGGATCTTGGCGAGTTGCTCTGGCGAAACTTCGAAAAAATCTTCCGAATCGGCGCCGGCAACACTGCTTAATAATCCGCAAACGAGTGCGCAACCCATGTACTTACGGCGTTTTGACATTTCTCGCGACCGGCTGTGTAAGAAGCTCCGACAGTCTAGTTGCGGCCGAAGCAAAAGGCCAATAGGGGCAGGTGGTTACATAAAAGTGTGACGCTAATCAGTGAATACGAGTAGGCGCCGGCGCCTTGTCAGCATTTTCGTCGAGCAGCAGGTAGTCGAGGTGCAAGGCTTCCGCCGCGAGCTGACGCATCGCCTCCGTGGCATTGCTGACAAACAGACGAAATTGCGCCTCGCTGATCCCGGCACCGGTCAGCAGCGATGTGCCGGCCACCAGCTGCGGCATGGCATCGTCGACGATATCCAAAAACAACTTGAGGGTCGGGTAATCGACACAGAGGCGGCCGAGATCGGCAGCCAGCGGCAACAGCGCCACCGGGCGAACGATCAGTTCAGTGCTGAACAGAACACCCCACGGCTCGATGAACAGGCGCGCATCGCTCACGCCTTCCAGTTCTTGTACCCCGGATACGTGCAGGCCATTGCATTGATCGCAGAGATAAAACGCTTCTCCGGCACGATTGAGCCAGGATTCGAGCTGTCCCTGATCGGGTACCACGAGGTCGCTCATGAATGACTCCTGCATTGCTGGGCGGATTACTGGGCGGAAAGGCGCGCCATTCTACTCCAGCCCGCGCGCCAGCGTTACCCGGAAGGCACGTGCGAAAGCCTGACGTGGTGCCGACCAAACGGTGATCGGCGCCACAAATCCGTAGCTCAGCAATTAGCACCCTGCAACCCGCTGCTATCTTCATCAGGCCCGAGAAAACCTTTCGCATGTTCAGGAAGCCGTCGCGAATGACTAATCCCAACTCAACAATAGCTAATCCCTACGCCAGAACGACGCAGCCCGACGTAGCAATTACGCTGCCGCCGATAACGCGACTGATGACGTCAAAGGCACTGATTAGCGGCGCCATTGTCCTCGCCCTGCTGCAAGGTTGCGGCGGTGGGGGCGGCGGTGGCGGCAGTTCCAGCCCGAGCGGTGGCAGCACTCCGCCAAGCTCCGCGCCGACGCCCACCGCACCGGCAGCGCCAGCGGCCAGCATCAATTTCGCCATGAAGCAATTGCAGTTCAGCTGGAATGCCGTCAGTGGCGCCACCAGCTACAAGATGCTCGAAAGCACCGATGGCGGCTCCACCTATACACAACTCGGCGGCGACCTGACCACCACCAGCTACAACAAAGATATCGCGGTCCATCTGCAGAATTGGTCGGCGGCGCGCTATCAGGTACAGGCGTGTAACAGCATCGGCTGCTCCACCTCGAATACGCTAAACGCAAGCAGCGGTGTGTTACAGACCATCGGCTATTTCAAAGCATCGAACACCGGCAGCGGCGACGCCTACGGCTGGACACTGTCATTGAGCGGCGATGGCAGCACACTGGCGGTCGGCGCTCCTTATGAAGACAGCAATGCATCCGGCATCAACGGCAGCCAGAGCGATAACAGCGCCACCGATAGCGGCGCGGTGTACGTGTTCACGCATACCAATAGCGGCTGGACCCAACAGGCGTATATCAAGGCCGCAAACACTTTGGCGGGCGCCAACTTCGGCGAAGCGTTAGCGCTGAGCAACGATGGCGGCACCCTTGCGGTCGGTGCGCCGTTCGAAGACAGCGCAACCACTACTATCAACAGCACACCGAATCACCTGGCAGCTGGCGCAGGCGCTGCTTATGTATTTGCTCGCAGCGGCAGCAACTGGTCGCAGCAGGCCTATATAAAAGCCTCCAACACCGTTGCTGACATGTACTTCGGCTGGTCGGTGGCATTAAGCGATGACGGCAATACGCTGGCTGCCGGCGCTCCCGGCGAAGCGAACAGCGCTACCGGCGTCAATCCGGCAACCATGAGCCGCACCACCGCCAACGCGGGCTCCGCCTATCTATTCAGCCGCAGTGGTAGCAGCTGGAGCCAACAGGCGTACGTCAAAGCATCAAATACCAATGCCGAGGATAACTTCGGCGTGGCGCTGGCATTGAGCGGCGCGGGCACGACGCTCGCGGTGGGCGCACCATACGAATCGAGCACTGCGACCGGCATCGGCGGCAATCAAACCGATAATTCCGCCGCGAAATCCGGTGCTGTCTATGTATTCGCCGGCAGCGGCAGTAACTGGACGCAGCAGGCGTACCTCAAAGCATCGAACACCGGCGCCGCCGATAATTTCGGCGCAGCACTTGCGATCAGCGACACCGGCGATACGCTCGCGGTCGGCGCGCCGTATGAATCCAGCAACGCCACCGGCATCGGCGGCAGTCAAACGAGCAACACCGCCGCCAAAGCCGGCGCGGCTTATGTGTTCAAACGCACCAGCACCACCTGGGCGCAACAGGCCTACATCAAGGCGTCGAACACCAACACCAACGACGACTTCGGCTCGGCGCTCGCACTCAGCTCAGACGGCAATGCGCTGGTCGTCGGCGCGATCGGTGAATCCGCCAATAGCACCGGCATCAACAGCAATCAGAACGACAACTCGAAAGATGGCGTCGGCGCAGCCTATCTGTTCAACCGCAGCGGCAGTACCTGGACTCAACAAAGCTATATCAAACCGTCGGCAGCGACACTGGGCAATGAGTTCGGCACTTCGATCGGCTTGAGCGCGGACGCAACCACGTTAGCGATCAGCGGCGCATTCGAACAAAGCAATGCAACGGGTATCGGCGGCGATCAAACCAGCACCACGAGCACCGACGCTGGCGCACTCTGGTTGTACTAACAAACTCTCGACAGCTCGTGCGGAGAATGGCGCCCCATTCTCCGCATTTTCTGCGGCGAATCATTGCCGTGAATCCAATCACCCCTCTCTAATCTTTTTTCCCTCTCGCTCCGTCACCATTGACACACAGACGACCTTTGCCACTTAATTCGGTGCTGGCTCATCCATTAAATTGAAATCGCTCCACATAACGTCCCAGCTGCCGTTCGACTGTTAAAAATAATTATTTTCCAGCAGGGAATTACGAGCTAATGGATTTTTGCCGAAAAATTAGGCTGACCTTTTAATAATTGCCGTGAAGTCGGCGGCCTCCTTAACAGACTGCTAGGCGTCTAAAGATGAGCACCGGCTACGAATCGAAAATTAGCGATATATCTTATCTCTTGAACGTTGCCTCGGACTGGCATCGAGAGCAATTCGAAAAACTTATTGGCATACGCATCACGAAAGAAAAAGGTGAGCACCGGTTTTTCGATTTATCCGGTGCCGAAATTTCTCTTTCAGTGGTACATCAGAGAAGCCAATCCAATGTTGAAATTCAGCGCAGCATTTATAACCTTTGGATGTCTTATGCCCGCTAGAGAGATCTACCCAAAAAAATCAAGGCCTAACAATCACGCGCAGCACGCCATTGCTTGCGACAACGGCTGGACCGCAAAAAGCTACGCTTTTTTCATCCGCTGGCGTAGGCGTTAAGCATTTCAATCATGAAACTCGATGTCGTTACAGAAACATTAAGCAATCTTCAAATTGCAGAGCGGCAACTTGATAGAGCTATCTGGTTATTCTTCTTCGAGAAGGATTTCGTCTCAGCCCTAACTCTGGCGGGCGCGGCTGAGGAAATTCTTGGCAAACTATTAAAGATCGAAAAGAAGAGATCTCATGCTTTAGAGAGCCTCATAAATGGCGCGTTAATACTAAATGGTGTTCCATCCGGCCATGCCGACGAAGCAAAATCTCGAAAAGAACTATCGAACATGGTCAATTATTTTAAAAACAGGTTAAAACACTACAATGATGAAGGTAGTCTGACGTTTAGTGTTGACTATTACGCAGCCGAAGTCATAGATAGAGCCAGCACCAATTACTTCCTTTACACCGGCAATGAAACAAAACTAATGGAAAAATTTAAAATTGAGGTTCTGCTTGGTGGCAATGTTTAATAACACAATCAGGTTCACACCGGGACGCTGGGACTGTTAACCGCTGTCACGTTCATTGATCGTTATGATTTTGCAGAGATCGCAAATGAATTTCACTAACCGAGAAATAGAGATCATTGCGGCGGCGCGAAAAAAGGTTTTCTTCGCCAGCGTACTTCGCATAATGGTTCTTTGCGCAACGGTAGTCGGAATTGTTTTAATGGCCAAGGGTTTGATCGCACCAAAGCCCTTCTCTTATGCGCTCATTGCCGCCGTCTTTTTTTCGATTGCTCATCCTCAGTTTGGATGGGGGCCAAAATACGAAGAGCTGGTGAAAATCTTAGAAGGCAAATCAAAAGGCCAAAATGAAAAACCATAACGAGGCACAGCGATCGCAGCTGCGTCAGTTGGAGACAAGATAATCATGACCGTTCTGGACCAACTGGCTGCGCTCGTAAAGCAGGAGCGCCAAGCTTTATTGTCGCGCTGGCGACTTCAGGTGCGGCAACTCCCCTCTGCACGCCAGCTCGATGTACCAACGCTCAACGACCACGTTCCTGAATTACTTGACGAATTGGCCGCAGCCTTCGAATTAAATTCTGATCAGACAATTCCGGAGGCTCTTAGCGAAAGCAGCCCACCGGCACATGGCCTGCAGCGTCTCCAAGAAGCATTTGATATTGAAGAAGTGGTGGCGGAGTACAACATCCTCCGCGCCTGTATCCACGATCTTGCCGACGCCAACGGTTTGAGCCTGCAGGGAAAGCCTTTTCACATCGTCAATCGCGTCCTCGATCATGCCATCGGTTTGGCCTTGCAGACTTATGCCACTCAGCGTGCTTTGGAAGTACAGCGTCGCAGAGAAGAGTATCTCGCCTTCGTGGCGCACGATCTGCGCACTCCGCTAAATGCCATATCCTTGGCGGGAAGAGTGTTGGAATTAACGCAGGGGCGAGGCGCTGAAGCCCCGCAAATGCTGAATGCCTTGCGTCGCAATGTGCAGTATCTCGAAGGGCTCGTCGCTAAAGTGCTCGAGGAAAACACGAATCTCCAAACGGAAATTGGGATTAAATTGGAACGACGCGAACTTGATTTGTGGCCGCTCGTTGAGGCGCTTATTCACGATCTCCATCCCGTGGCGGGCACCAACAGCACCCAATTAATCAATAAGATTCCCGACGACTTGGTGGTTTACGCGGACGCCAATTTGTTGCGGCGCGTGTTTCAGAACCTGATCGGCAACGCAATCAACTACACGCCGCGTGGCGAGGTTCACATCGGGGCGCAAGAGCTTAATGCGGAAGGTGTCGTTGAGTGCTGGGTTAGTGATAACGGTGCGGGTATCCCCGAAGAACTTCTCGAAAAAATCTTCGACAAAGGAGAAACCGATTCGGAAATCGCAGGTGGCACCGGTCTGGGTCTTGCCATCGTGAAGACGTTTACGGAGGCTCATGGCGGTAAGGTAACCGTCGAAAGCAAGGAAGGTGTCGGTTCAACGTTCCGGTTTTCGCTGCCTACCAAGGCGAAGTAAACAACCTATGCGGCTGACGCACACTAGGCAATTGGCAAATCAAAGTCGGCACAGCAACTGAACTGCGTTCACGAATAGACCAGACCCAAAATGATTTTGGTAACTGCGACTCTATAAGTTCGCACCGGACGTTCTCAAAGCTGCCTTCGATAAAGTCCTATGCATCATTTCGTCGATACCTCTTGAGCTGTCCAGTAAAAACGGTATCCTTTTGCGGGCCCGGTCTTGGGCTTACATAATCAAACAAAAACAAGGACTGAAAATGTACAAAAAACTCGCCTTAATCACTTTAGCCTCCTCTATATGCATGTTCGTTGGTTGTGCTTCAGTACCAATGGAAAACAAGGAGGAATCGTCAAAAGCCAAGATGTTTAGCCAACCAACAGATGGTAAATCGGGCTTATATATTTACAGGGCAAGCGGCCCAGGAACAGCGTTAAAAAAAGATGTATGGATGAACGATAAATGCATAGGAGAAACCGCACCCAACATGTTCTTTTACAATGAAGTCGATGGCGGCAAAGAATATAAGATATCAACAGAATCCGAATTTTCGCCGAACGATTTGCTGGTTAAAACCGAACCTGGAAAAAACTACTTCATTAAGCAATACATAAAGATAGGTGTTTTCGTAGGCGGGGCTAACTTGGAGCTTGTTAGTGATGATGTAGGGAAGAAAGAAGTTTCGAAATTGGAACTCGCCAAAAAGGGTAGCTGTAGCAAATAAACGATGGTCAGTGGTGCACTACATTTTCGAAGAACGCGCCCTCCAACAATAAAAAGCCGCGAATTACCTCGCGGCTTTTTATTTTCTCTATGCAATATGCCCTACGAAAAATCCTTTCTATTCTTCACGCCGCATTCGCCGCACCCAATCCACTGAAATACGTCGATCGCAATTCGTCGTGCACCTGCGCAAAACCAATTTGCAGCTGGTCGTTGAATGCCTGTAATTCGGCTTGTTTTAGTTGATCGATTTGCGCGTGGTCGAGTTGACGTTTGACGCGATGTACGACGAGTTGCGTCTTGTCGTGATTCGGCAGAAATTCAACCGCGTCGTTCACGGCGTTGATGCAAAAACTTAGCGAACGCGGGAACACATCGGATTGAAATAAAAACCTCAACACTTCGGTGCGCTGCACGCGCAATTGCATCGCGCGTCGATACATCTGATAACCCGATAGCGAACGCAGTACGCTCATCCATTGCAGATTTTCGAAAGTCGCGTGCGCTGTAGTCGCATCAGGCAACAGATTTGCGGAGCGGATGTCGACAATGCGACTGGTCATATCGGCGCGCTCCAGATAGCGGCCGATACGCACGAATAAATAACCGGAATCGTGATTCATGGTGCCCGACAAAATGCCGGTCAATGTTTGACACTGGCGAATCACTTCTTCGAGAAATGCAAATCGTGCGCGCTTGTTAACCGCTTGCGGCGCCTGTTCTTTCGCGTGCAAATACGCGGTGTTCATCGTCTCCCATACTTCGCGTGGAATCACATCGCGAATCGTGCGCGCATTTTCGCGCGCACACGCCAGGCACGACAGAATCGATACTTGCGCGGTCGGTTCGCTGATGAGGAATTTCAGCACCGTGCGTTCGTCGTAATCGCTGCTCGAATAAAGCGCTTCGGCGCCGGTGATGGCGATTAATTGCCGCCACATCGGCGTCAAGCCTTTCGGCAGATCCAATGTCAGATTGGCGGTGACGCTAATTAAGCGCGCCATGCCCTCGGCGCGTTCGAGGTAGCGCGCCATCCAATAAATGTTTTCCGCTACGCGTGCGAGCATTTCAATTGCCCTCGTCGATAATCCAGGTGTCTTTCGAACCGCCGCCCTGCGACGAATTCACCACCAGCGAACCGCGTCGCAATGCCACGCGCGTCAAGCCGCCGGTGGTGACATTGATTTGATCGCTCGATAACACGAACGGTCGCATATCGACATGTCGCGGTTCCAGTTTGCCTTCGATCAGCGTCGGCACTGTGCTCAATTTCAACGTCGGCTGCGCGATGTAATTGCGCGGATCAGCCTTGATCAATTCGGCGAAGGTTTCGCGTTCGGCTTTGGTGCTCGCGGGACCGACCAGCATGCCGTAGCCGCCGGATTCGTTCGCCGGTTTCACCACGAGATCTTCGAGATGATCGAGCACATAGTTGCATTCGCTATCTTTCATGCACAAATACGTCGGCACGTTCGGAATAATCGCCTCCTCGCTCAAGTAATAGCGAATCATGTCGGGCACGAACGCGTACACGACTTTATCGTCGGCGACGCCGGCACCGGGTGCGTTTGCGAGCGCAACTTTGCCTTTGGTCCAGGCGCGCATCAGGCCGGGCACACCGAGCGCGGAATCCGGATGAAACACTTCGGGATCGAGAAACAAATCGTCGACGCGACGATAAATCACATCGACGCGCGCCAAGCCTTTAATCGTTTTCATGTAGACGCAATCGTCGTCGCCGACCACCAGATCGCGGCCTTCTACCAATTCGCAACCCATTTGTTGCGCGAGATACGAATGTTCGAAATACGCAGAGTTGTAAATGCCCGGCGTCATCACCACGACTTGCGGATAATCGGCCGGACGCGGTGAAAGCGCGGCGAGCATGTCGAACAATTGCGCTGGATAATCGTCGACCGGAAGAATCGAATAATCGCCGAATAAATCCGCAAACACGCGCTTGATTACCTGCCGGTTTTCGAGCAAATACGAGACGCCGGACGGCACGCGCAAATTATCTTCGAGCACGTACACTTCACCATCGCTGTGACGTACCAGATCGGAGCCGCAGATATGTGCCCACACGCCGAATTTCGGATTCATGCCGACGCATTGTTTGCGGAAATTTTTCGATTTTTTCAGCAGCTCGCCAGGAAACACTTTGTCCTTCACGATTTTCTGATCGTGATAAATATCGTCGATGAACATATTCAACGCGCGCACGCGTTGTTTTAAACCGGCATCGATGCGATCCCATTCGCGCTTCGACATGACGCGCGGAATGATATCGAACGGCCACTGGCGATCGATCGATCCGCCACCTTCGTTGTAAACCGTAAAGGTGATTCCCATTTCCTTGATGGTCAGATCGGCGCTGGCCTGCAGGCGCTCGAGTTCATCGCTCGCCAATGTTTCCAGATATTTCGCCAGCGCCTTTGCCACTGCGCGCGGCTTGCCGTTTTCGTCGATCATTTCATCGAACAACCCGACCGCTTCGTACTGCTGCCAATTAATGCTCATGCGGATTCTCTGCTGTCCGGCTTGGGTTCCTGCTTTGTGCTAACAACTGCATCCGTGTGGTCGTCGGTGTTGGCTTCCTGCGTCACTCTACCGACCGCATCCATGCGGTCGTCACCGGCATCGTCGCCGCTGGTTTTTAGGGAATCGGATTGCTGATCGGAGGGATGACTCATGTCTAAATCGGCTTGGCGCTCGACCGTGCTGCCGGTCAGATCGGTGACGGTGACGCCGACCGAGAGCCGATGCGCACCGCCGCCGAAGCAGACGCCTTGCACCGGTGGGGTATCGGCGTAATCGCGGCCCATCGCCAGCACGATGTATTCGTCGCCGACGACGCTGTCGTTGGTCGGATCGAGATGAATCCAGCCGTACTCGCCAGCCCACACTGCGAACCACGCGTGCGAGGCATCGACGCCGATGCGCTTTTCCTCGCCGGGGCGCGGATACGTCAACAGGTAGCCACTGACATAACACACGGCGAGACCGAGACCGCGCAATGCCGCGATGGCGAAATGCGCAAAGTCCTGACACACGCCGGCGCGGCTTTCCCACACTTGCGCGAGCGGCGTATCGACATCGGTCGAGCCGGGTAGATATTGAAAGTCGGTATGCAACTGGCGATTGAACGCCAACAACGCTTCGCCGAGCGGGCGGCCCGGCGTGAACACGACGCGCGCATACGCGGTGTAATCCGGATGCTGCGGCACCAGCTCGGTGGGGTAGATGCAATCCCACGCCGGCGGTGAACTATCGGCGCCGACGATGCCTTCCGGACACAGATTTTCCCAAGGTTCGGTCAGTGCCAGCACGTCGGGCGCGGCGGCACATTCAACGACGGCATAGCTGTGAATGCGCAGGTCGCTGTGCGCTTTCTGTACTTCAAAATAATGGCGCGTATTACCAAAGCCATCGCTACTTTCATGCTGAAAGCGCGGCTTCGGCGTCACTTGCAGCCGATGCTCAAGCAACTCCTGCGCATCGGTCGCGCGCGGTGTCAGCCAGGCCAGGCTGTAGCCGAGGGCCACCGCATGTTGATAGTGGTAGGCAGTTTCATGCTTCACTTCCAGGCGTTTGCGGTCAGGCATAACGGCATTTGCTCACGATGCGAATGTCCTTGGTTTCTCCCCGCCGGGAGAGGGAACAAAACCGCGCAGTCACCGCGCGAATTGCGTGAACGGCTGCGTATGTCGGAAATAATGGTTGTCCAGTTCAGTGCCCAGCTGTCGCAGCCGGCCGCTCAATTCGCCGAGAAACCGCGCCAACAGCAGCCGCGCGGTATCGGGTTGCGACCACTCGCGCGCATCGGCCAGACGTATCTGCGTCGATACCGACAGCAGGATTTTCTCGTGCTCGCTGAGACCGAACTGCGGGCTCGCATTCAAATAGTGCAAAAGTGATTCCAATTCCTCAAGCTGATGCAATAGCGAGCGCGGATTGGTTTTTTCCAGCAGCAGGTGCTGCCATACCGTTTGGAAATTCAACTCGATGCCGTAGCGGCGGCGGTGGCTGACCACGCAGCTATGCGCGTCGAGCAGGGTTTCGAGCACCAACGTCGCATCTTCGCCGCCCACTAATTGCCGACACAGATTACCGACCAGCAACAGCATGTTCTGCACCCGTTCGAGGCGGCGGCCGATATGGAGCCAGAGTCCGCCCTGTGTCAGTGCAAGCGATTCCTGACTCGCGCCCCAGAACGCCAGCATTGCATTCAGCAGTGGCTGTACGGACTGATCGAGCGCGAGCGCTTCGCCGCTGTGCTCGGTGCTCGACAGTAGATCTTCCAGCTCCTCGATCACGCGCCAGCTGTCGGCCGGCCACAGATCACGCACCGTGAATATACCTTCGAGCGCGCGATGCAGGTTGAACGCGAGACTGCCGGTGGTGGCGCCGAATAATGCGCGACGTAAGGTGTTCGGCGCTGGCGGCACATCGTCGGGCAGCGCGCCCGGCATATATAACTGCAGCAGCGGCTGCCATTGGCGCAGCGCCAGCTCATCGGCGTCGAAACTGTAATCGAGCCACGCGTCGTAGCGCTTCTGGTAGGCCCCGACCATGCGCACCAGCGATTCGCTGCGCTCCAGATAACTGGCAGTCCAGAACAAATGCTCGGCGGCGCGGCTGGTCAGTACCGCCGCCGTCTGCCGACGCTGCCCGACCGGATGCAGCCGCAGCACATCGCGCATCGAGCCCGATTTGCGCAGCAGCCAGGTGTCCTTACTCCACCCCCCGGCCTGGGTTGAGATCATGCTCGCTTCGGCGGAGGCACTGACACGGCTGAGGCCGCCCGGCATCACATCGTAGTTGGTACCGTCACCGGCGAGGAACGAGCGCAGCACCAGCTGACGCGGTGCGATGCTCTGATCGACCATCGTCGGCACCGATGAAAAGCTCATGTGCTGCTGGCCGACATACGCCCACGGCGTCGCCTTGATCCGCGCACCGAGCTCTTGCAGCTCCTTGCGGCTGAGCTGATCGCCGAAAATCACACCGCCCTGCTCATCGATACGCTTGATCACCAACTCTTCGAGCTGCTCGAGCACGAAACCGCGCTCCTCGTCCTGACCACACCACCAGGTGGCGACATTTGGCAGTAGTAAATCCTCGCCGAGCCAGGCGCGTGCTAATGCCGGCAAAAACGGCAGCAGCGCCGGGCATTCGAGCACGCCGGAGCCGAGCGGATTGGCCATGCCGACGCGCCCCAACTGCTGCGCCTGCAATAGGCCGGGGACGCCAAGCATCGAATCGGCGCGAAAACTGAGTGGATCGCAGAAGCGCGAATCGACGCGCCGGATCAGCACATCGACTTTGCGCAGATCATCGACAGTACGCAGAAAGACGGTGCCATTGCGCACGGTCAGATCGTTGCCCTGGACCAGCGTGATGCCGAGCTGCGCCGCGAGATAGGCATGCTCAAAATACACTTCGTTACCGATGCCGGGCGACAGCACGGCGATGGTCGGCTCGCGCTGCTGATCGGGCGCCAGCGCCGAGACATGGCGCTTCAGGTGATGAAAAAATTGGGCGAGCGGTGCAATCGAGTAGCTATTGACGCTCTGGCCCAGCACGCGCTTGGTGACCGCGCGCGCTTCGAGCACATAACCGGCGCCGGATGGGCCCTGCGTCCGATCGCTGAGCACCCACCAGCTGCCGTCGGGCCCGCGCGCGAGATCGACCGCGTACAACGTCAATGGCGGCGTGCGCACTTGGGCATCGGCCGGTACCATCGCCGGCCGCAAAAACTCCGGATGTCGCAGCACGATTTCATGCGGTATCAGCCGCTCATGCAGCGCGCGTTGCGGACCGTACAGATCCTGCAGCAGCAGGCTGAACAAGTGCGCACGCTGGCGTAGACCGGCTTCGAGTTCCGGCCACTCCTGCTCTGGCAACAGCATGGGCACCGGGTCGAGTTGCCAGGTGCGATGCTTACCGGCGGGATCTTCGTAAACGTTGTAATAGACGCCCTGCTCTTTCAGCCGGCGCTGCGTTTCCAGCCGCATACTGGCCAATGTCGACGGCGTGCAGGTGCGCAAAAACTCATCGAGCGGCTGCCATGGCGTGCGCACCTTGCCATCGTCGGCGAGCATCTCGTCGTAGCCCAGCAACGGCGAATGGTAGGCATTCACCGACTGAACAGCGCCCGCTTTTTTTTGATGTTCGATGGTTTTGGACATTGGTGTTGGAAATCCCCCGCTCGCTATGCGAGCCGCCCCCTTTAATCAAAGGAGAATTAGTCGTCATCAAAGCGCAAATCGAGCGTGTAAGGGTAACTTAGATTCGGCTTCGGTGGCGGCGGCGTTACCGGGCCCTTGGGCGGGTGTCGCACCAGCCGGCCGGCGCTCGGCAAGTTCGGAAACTCGGTCAAAAAGCGCGGCTCGATTTCGAATATGGGTGCGGCGACCAGCGCGCCATGCGCATGCCCCAACCCCTCGAAACGGTTGACGCGGCGCGCTTCGGCCTCCAGCGCGTTGACCGGGAAACTATCGTAGCTGCGCCCGCCCGGATGCACGACGTGATAGGTACAGCCGCCGAGGGCGCGGCCATTCCAGGTATCGAAGAAATCGAACACCAGCGGCGAGTGCACGCCGATCATCGGGTGCAATGCCGACCACGGCTGCCAGGCGCGATAGCGGACCCCGGCGACAAAAGTATTCTCCTCCGCGGTCGGGACCATCGGCACCCGCTTACCGTTGCAGGTCAGCACATAGCGGTCGCCAGGTGTGCCGAATCGTACCTTGATCTGCAGCCGCTCCATCGACGAATCGACATAGCGCGCGGTGCTGCCCGAGGCCGCTTCCTCGCCAAGCACAAACCATGGCTCCAGCGCATGCCGCAGTTCCAGCTCCATGCCTTCAATTTCCAGATGTCCGATGCGCGGGCAGCGAAACTCCTTGAACGCGTCGAACCAATGCGATTTGAACGGTAGACCGTGATCGTTCAGGAACGTCAGCACATCCTCGAAATCGCTGTTCATAAAGTGCGGCAGCATGAAGCGATCGTGCAGCGCGGCACCCCAATTAACCAGTTTGTGGTGGTACGGCTTCTCCCAGAACAGCGCGACGCAGGCACGCAGCAACAGCATCTGTACCAAACTCATGCGCGCGTGAGGCGGCATTTCAAAGGCACGAAATTCCAGAATACCGAGCCGGCCGGTCGCCGAATCCGGTGAATACAGCTTGTCGATACAGAACTCGCTGCGGTGTGTGTTGCCGGTCAGATCGACCAGCAGATGACGCAACGCGCGGTCGACCAGCCACGGCTTGTTCGCATCGCCGTGCGGCAGCTGCGAAAAGGCGATTTCGAGTTCATACAACCGCTCGACGCGGCCTTCATCGACCCGCGGCGCCTGACTGGTCGGGCCGATGAACATGCCGCTGAACAAATAGGACAGGCTCGGATGATGCTGCCAGAACGTCAGCAGCGAGCGCAGCAAATCGGGCCGCCGTAGCAGCGGGCTATCGGCCGGCGTCACACCGCCGAGCGTGACATGATTGCCGCCGCCGGTGCCACTGTGACGGCCGTCGAGCATGAATTTTTCGGTGCCGAGCCGGCTGTCGCGGGCGTGCTTATAGAGCGTTTCGGTCAGCTGCACCAGCTCGCGCCAACTCTGCGTGGGCTGCACATTGACCTCGATCACGCCGGGGTCCGGCGTTACCGCCAGCTTCTGCAACCGCGTGTCGTGTGGCGGCTGATAACCCTCGATGAACGGCGTCAACCGCAATTCGGTGGCGGCTCTGGCCAGCGCATCGAGCAGGCCGATGAACTGTTCGAGCGATGCCAGTGGCGGCAGGAATACATACAGTCGACCATCGCGCACCTCGGCGCACAGCGCGGTGTGGATCGCCATGTCGGGCAGCGGTTCGGCGCCGCCGACCTGCTGCGGCTCCAGTTCCTGCGGTAACGGTGCGAAGGGATCGGCTGGAATCGGCTCGAACACATCGGCGCGCGCCTGCTGCGACAGACTCGCCAGCGGCAACCGCAATCCTACCGGCGAATTACCCGGCAGCAGATACAGCGCCTTCTGGCGGAACCTCCAGCGGCAGGTTTGCCAGCGCTGCCGCACCGGGTTGAAGCCCAACGGCAGACAGTAGCCACGCGGCTTGTTCAAACCGCGTTCGAGAATTTGCGACAGCGTGCGCTGGGCCTGATCCTCGTGGTCGTTGGTCGGCTGCTCGTCGAGTGGCAGGCGGCCCTGCTGCCAAAGTGTGTGGAAGGGGTCCTCGTAACAGGGATGAATCGCGCCGGCCGGCAACTCCAGCTCGGCACAGAGCATCCGCAGCAGCGCGCGCGCGGCTTCGGCCGGCACCGGCTTGGTCGCTAAATTTGGCCGCGCACCGCGCCACAGCGGCTCGCCATCCTTGCGCCAATACAGCGAATACTGCCAGCGCGGCAACGCTTCGCCGGGATACCACTTACCCTGTCCGAAGTGCAGCAGGCCATTCGAGGCAAATTCATTTTGCAGTTTTTCAGTCAGATTCATCGCCAGCGCGCGTTTGTGCTCGCCGTCGGCCTCGGTGTTCCACTGCGCCGATTCCATATCATCGATCGATACGAAGGTCGGTTCGCCACCCATCGTCAGCCGCACATCGTTCTTCTGCAGCAGCCCGTCGATATGCTCGCCGAGCGTGTCGATGTCGCTCCATTCATGTTCGGTGAACGGCTTGGTGACGCGCGGATCTTCCCTCATCCGGATCACTTCATTGCTGTACGCGAACTCGACCTCGCACGATTCGATCGCGCCGGTGATCGGTGCCGCATCGACCGGCTGCGGCGTGCACGACAGCGGAATATGGCCCTCGGCCGCGAACAGACCCGAGGTCGGATCGAGCCCGAGCCAGCCGGCGCCCGGCACATACACTTCGGTCCACGCGTGCAGATCGGTAAAGTCAGCCTCGGGGCCACTCGGGCCGTCGAGCGACTTTTGATCCGACGTCAGCTGTACCAGATAGCCGGAGACGAAGCGGGCGGCCATGCCGAGGTGGCGAAACAGCTGCACCTGCAGCCACGCCGAATCGCGACACGAACCGCTGCCGAGCTGCAATGTTTCTTCGGGCGTTTGCACCCCCGGTTCGAGCCGGATCAGATAACCGACATCGCCGCAGATGCGCTGATTGATATCGACCAGAAAATCGATAATCGCCATATCGGTGCGCGGCACCGCATCTACGTAAGCGGCAAATCGCTGACCCCATTCTTCCGTTTCGAGAAACGGCGCCAATTGCTTCTTCAGCGCTTCGGAGTATTGGAACGGAAATTTGTCGGCGTAACTCTCGACGAAAAAATCGAACGGGTTGTACGCGGTCAGATCCGCGACCAGATCGACATCGACGGTGAACTCGGCGGTTTTCTCCGGAAATACCAACCGCGCCATGTAATTCGAAAACGGATCCTGAATCCAATTGATGAAATGATTCGCCGGCCGAATGTTCAGGCTGTAGCTGACAATCGGTGTACGACAGTGCGGCGCCGGCCGCAAACGCACAATTTGCGGGCCCATTTCTATACGGCGATCGTAGCGATAGGTCGTGGAGTGTCTCAGGCCAACCAAAATACTCATGCCGACTCCTTTAATTTGCGTTCACGTACGTCGCGGCGATCCGAGACAATGCAGTTTGTGTGCCGGTAGCGTGACACGTCTGGCGATGCATGGGTGATTGGCACAGACACGGCCGGCATGCGACATAGCAAAATCGTTAGCGCGGCGCACCATCAAAATGCTCGGCACGCGCGGCGCGTTCTTCGCTCGCCGGATGTGAGCTTAACCAATTGCTAGCGGTATTAGCGTCATCATTATTTTTCTTATCGCTTGGATTTTTCTTGTCATTCTTATTTTTGTCGCCGTTTTGGGCGGAATGCGTCATTTCAAGTTTGCGAATGATGCTCGCAAACCATGTGGTAGCGATGCCTTGCTTATCGAGCAGCGCAAAACCGAAACGATCCGCATCGGCCTCCAACGCCCGCGAGTGATGCATGTGCGCCAACATGGTCGGCGCGGCGACGGCGATACCGCCGAGGCCGGAAAGATCGCCGGTGAGTGCGGAAATAAGCGCCGCCAAACCAGTATCGGCAATCACTTTTTGCAGCGCATGCCGCTCGTGCACGTGACCGAGTTCGTGCGCGACGACCGCAAGCAGCTCGCGATCATCGTCAGCGAGCTTCACCAGATCGTCGGTGACGACAATCATGCCGTCGGGTAACGCGAGCGCATTCGGACCCAGCTTGGGCCAGGCGCGAAACTCAAATTGCGCCGTCACCCCCGCCGCCTGCGCTAACGCCGCGAACTGCACGCGCAACGCTTGCTGCCGCTCTGGCGACAGCTCGGTGCTATCGCCCAGCATTTCATCGAGCGCGACGAGGGTGCCGCTGCCAATGTGTTCGGCCCAGGATTGCGGCAGCACGCGCGCGATTTTCTGCGCCGCATACGGCAGCCCCCAGATCGCCGTTCCCGCCGTGAGCGCGATGATCACGACCGCAGCAACCGCAATCGCAATCCAGTGCCGCTCGAGCGCGGCGAGCAAGCGCCAATGCCGATCCTGGGTCGCGCTGAACCAGGCGTCGAGCAGTGGATCGTCTTCGAGTTCGCACACCGCACCGTCGGGCAGCGCGATTTGCCGGCTCGTGCGACCGAGACGCGGCGACAATTTCACCGCAGCCAGCGGCAACTGCAATTCGATGTCATCGCCGTCAAGCTGTAACTGCTCGTCCGCGACGCGCAGACGCACCGCATGCGCGCGCGCCGAGCGACCATCGAAATAGCGCGCGGCCAGCTCGTTCACCATCAAAAATCGCTCATAGCGAGAGATCGAAATCGAGAAATTCCGCAGCCTCTTCGCCGATCGCCGATGGTTCGCCCGACGCTGCGGCAACCACCTGATCGAGCGCATCGGACTGCGCGAGCACACCGGAATTTTCAATGCGATAGCGCATCAGCCGCACCCGCGTCCACGGCCATGCGATCCCGAATGTAATGACAAGTAGCAGCAGATTAATAAACAACAGCTTCGCGTAGGGCGCGGTTTCCATATCGGATTCGAAGCGAAGACCGCCCAAGGCGGCGTGTGCATACGTAGTATTCATGGTGTGCGCAGCGACCGCGGCGTAGGGAATTAACAACAACGAGTACGCCAGCATCACTAACACCATCGCCATGATGCCGCCGGCAGCCCCCATTGCGCCCTTGACCATCGCTACTACAATTCCGCCAAAAAATATTACGAGGGCGATGGCCACGATCGTTATCAACGTGGCGCCGGCTATCAACAGCATCGCTTTAAAAAAATCTTTGGCGGTGCCATCGAATTCACCGGCAGCACTGCCGTAATGCAAATTGCGATGCACGAACGTTTGCAGCTTGGTCTGATACAGCGGCCACAATACGAAAAGCAGCACCAGCGAGGCGCCTATCGTACCCAGCATGATCCATTGCAGATTGGGCGGCACCGCCTTGGCGCCATGCAATTTCTGATACGCGGCGACATACAGCGAAAATCCCATCATCGGCGCCAACGCGACATAGAGCAGCGCATACGCCTTGACCGCTTGAAATGTCGTACCGCTAAACCGAAACGCAATATTGCGATAGCGCGTATTACGCGCGCGAAATTTGGCACTGCGCACAATCACCCACGGATAACTCAGCGCAAAAAATGCCGTCACCGCCAACGCGAATTTCACATCGATATTTTTCAGCACCGAGCCCACGCCGATAACTATGAGCACGAGCACGCGACCGATAAGAATTTTGATCGGCTGGCCGGTGTAATCGAACGCATGGCCATCGAGCAAGGTATTGCGATGAAAGTATTGCTCGCGACGCACTTTCGCCCACGGCGAATAAATACCGAATGTGATGATTGTCAGCAGCAAATTGACGATCCAGATCGCGAAATATTCGCCACCTTTGCCGGTAAATTGGAACTGTAGCGATTGCCGCTCATCGCCGGTATACAACGGTTTGAATTGGTCGAGCATGAAAGCCTCCTTGTTTTTATTGATACAAATTTATTGCAATGAATTCCATTTTTCTGCGATCGAGCGACCGCAAATTTTATTATTTTTATGCGCACTCAAAGTGGCGCGCAGTGCAGTATCTATTTAAAGCGATTACGGCAGTTGTTCGAACTGTTGCCGCAAGCCATTGCCCCACGCCTGTCGCAACGAATTGAAATATTCGTCGTTCTCGGCGATGCGCTCCATATGCAGCTCGAAACCGTCTTCACGATAGGTCGCCAGATCGATCGGCATACCGACCGATAGATTCGAGCGAATCGTCGAGTCGAATGAAATCAGCGTGCATTTCACCGCGCGATTAATCGGCGTGGCGTAGTTGACGATGCGGTCGATGATCGGCTTGCCGTATTTCACTTCGCCGATCTGGAAATAGGTAGTGTCTTCGGTCGCCTCGATGAAATTACCTTGCGGGTATACATGAAATAGCCGCGGCCGTTCGCCGGCGATCTGGCCGCCGAGCAACACATGCAAACCGAAATCGACGCCACAATTTTGCTGGCCCGCCGATGCGCGCGCGATCACTTCATTGATGGTGTCGCCGACCAGCTGCGCCGCACCGAACATCGAGCCCACGGTATACAGGTTGGTTTCGTCTTCGTGCTGGATGCGTTCGCACAAATGGCCGACCACGCTTTGCGCAGTGGCGAGATTGCCGGAGGTCAGCAGTACGATCGAGCGCTCGCCACGCCGCTCGAAGACGTGCATTTTGCGGAAGGTCGCGATGTGATCGACGCCCGCATTGGTGCGGGTATCGGCCGCAAATACCAGCCCTTCGCGCAAACGCATGGCAACACAGTAAGTCATGATCAACAGCCTGGGGCAAAAATGAAACGGCCTACACTCTGCCGCCGGATGCCCGCGTAGTCAATGCGGTTTCTTACGTATTGCTGCACGCGCATGCAAGCTCGACTACAGCTTCTCGATGAAGCGCGACAGCAGATCGAGCTTGGCCGGATCATCATCGACAAAGCGGATCACCACTTTCAGCACGCCGGCATCGATGCGATTTTCCGCCGCCTGAATGGAGTGCACGTAGCCGTTCAAGCGCGCGACATCGCCGCCCTCAAGTTCGAAAATCGAAATCACCACCGGCTCGAGAATCGCCGGCAGCTGCTGTTCGCGCTTGATGATGCCACTGAGTAATTGCAGCGATACATCCTTGATCACGCACTGGGTATTGAAGCTGGCGAAGTGCAATTGTGCCTGGCCGCGCGCGATCGTTTTCGCTTTGGTCGGTGTCGCTGCACTCGGGCGCGGCGCAAAGGCAGCAGGCAACGCTGCTTCGGTCGGGGCGCTAGGTGCCGCCGTGGCGGCTGGTCGATTACCGGTCAACACTGCGATGCTCGCCCCGGCGATACCCTGCGTCGCACCGCTGCTCTGGAGCGGCGCGATTGATTCCTTGCCACTGCGGCGCAGCACCTTATTGATCTTGCCGATCAGCATCTCCTGTTTGAATGGCTTGCCGAGGTAATCGTTAACGCCGGCCTGCACCGCCTTGACGATAAAATCGCGCTCACCGCGGCTGCTGACCATGATGAAGGGGATGTCCTGATGCTGGGGGTGCGCGCGCAGCCAGCGCAAAAATTCCTCGCCGCTCATTTCCGGCATTTCCCAGTCGCACAGAATCAGATCGAAGCGCTGGGTCTTTAACATCACCTGCGCCCGCACCGCGCTGGGGGCATCGGCAATCTGACAACCCGGATATGCATCGCGCAATTGCTTCTTGACCATATCGCGAATGAAGGTCGCGTCATCGACCACAAGAAATTTAAGCGGCTGCATTAAGACCGAATCCGACCGGCTGTTTGAGGGAGAGTTTGGACAGCTTAGTTGACGATGCCGGGACGCGCGAACGACACAGTGAGGAGAGACGTCGCTCGATTGCTCAGGCTAAGGCAACCCGGCCCGCACCTTCGGCGCCCAGATAAACGGCTTGCGCGCCGGCGCGCCAACGCGCGGAGGAACGCAGCGCCAGTTGCCACACGAGGGTGTCGGCATAGCGCAGCAGCCAGCGCTGCACATGGCGATATGGCGAAGCATCGAACCATTGCCGATCGATTTCGGTAAAGCAGTGAATGAATGGCAACGCGGCGATATCGGCAAGCGTTTCCTGATCGCCGACTAAATATTCTTTGCGTGCCAGCCGCGCTTCAAGTTGGGCGAGCACGATTTCGGCATCGCCGCGATAGGTGCTTACTTGCGAATCGCGACGTGCGCTCGCCGCCGCGTACGATTGCAGCGCCGCGTAAAACGGCCCATCGATGATACGCACCAGGTTTTCGATCGATTGCTGACGCACGCGGATCGCCGGCCATAGCTCCAGTTGCGGCTTGCGCGCCGAGGCCCATTGCGCAATCGCGAAACTGTCGTCGAGCAGTTTGCCGCTCGGCAATTGCAACAACGGCACTTTATGTACCGCGGTGGGCAAATCGAGCAGATCGACGGCGCGCAGCTCGCAGTGAATATTCGCCATCAACAACGCTAGTCGCGCGCGCATCGAATGCGGACACGAGTAGCTGCTGTACAGAACACACACTGCGGTCACTGTCGATCTCCCTGTAAAACGCTTTTGCTGCCCGGTGCGATTTCATCCCGGCGGGATGTCGCGGGTAAATACCCAGCGCGTCGCATCCGATTGCTGCCGGTTAAATCGATAGCCGGCTTCGGCAAAGTCCTTCAGATCATTCGTTTTGGTCAGCGCGTTTTTGATGATGTAGGCACTCATCATGCCGCGCGCCTTCTTCGCGAAAAAACTGACAATCTTGTAGCTGTCGCCTTTGCGCTCCTTAAATATGGGCGTTATCGCTGGCGCCGCCAGTGAATTCGGATGAACGGCCTTGAAGTATTCCTCGGAGGCAAGGTTGATTAGCGCCGGCTTGCGCAGCGCGCGCAAGTCGTCATTCAACGCCGCGGTAATGCGTTCGCCCCAGAATGCATACAGATTTTTGCCGCGCGCGTTCGCCAGCGCCGTGCCCATTTCCAATCGATACGGCTGAATCAAATCGAGCGGCTTCAGTACGCCGTACAGTCCCGACAGAATACGCAAATGTTTTTGCGCGAAGGTGACATCGCGTGCGTCAAAGCTATCGGCATCGAGCCCGGTATAGACATCGCCGCGAAATGCCAGCAGCGCCTGCTTCGCGTTAGTCGGCGCGAACGGCAGCGACCAGTTCATAAAACGCCGATGATTCAGCTCGCCGAGGGTCGGGCTGATCGACATCAGCGCGCCAATTTGTGCCGGATCAAATTCGCGCAGGCGGTCGATCAGCCGTTGCGAGTCATCGAGAAATTGCGGCTGCGTGAATTTTTTCAGCGGCGACGGTGTGGTGAAATCCAGCGTCTTCGCCGGCGAAATCACTATCAGCATGGCTTCAATTCCGCAGCGAAATGATCGGCCATCCGCGTGCGCTGGCGACGCGGCGCAGCATGTCGTCAGGGTCGACCGCCACCGGCCGACCGACCATTTCGAGCAGCGGCAAATCGTTTTGCGAATCGCTGTAGAAGCTCGCCGTCGCGATATCGTACGGATGCTGCGCGAGCCATTCGCGCAGGCACGTCACCTTGCCCTCGCGAAAACATGCAGTCCCGGTGATCTTGCCGGTGTAACGATCGTGACGAATTTCCGGCTCGGTCGCGAGCAGTGCATCGACACCGAGCGCTGCGCCAATCGGCCGCGTCACGAAGGCATTGGTGGCGGTGATGATCAGCAAAAAATCACCGCGCGCGCGGTGCTCCGCCAACAGCGCATCGGCCTTCGCCAACCGCATCGGGGTAATCATCGTGCGCATAAAATCGTCGTGCAGCGTGTTCAGTTCTGCGCGCGTGAAGCGCGTCAGCGGCTCGAGCGCGAACGCAAGATAGGCGTGGATATCGAGCGTGCCGTTTTGATATTCGCGATAGAAGCGATCGTTTGCTTCCGCATAAACGGTGCGATCGACAATGCCGCGCTGCACCAGAAATTCGCCCCAGGCGTGATCGCTGTCGCCGCCGAGCAGAGTGTTATCGAGATCGAAAATTGCCAGAGCCAAAACTGCATTACCCCAAAATTAATTCGAAAAAAGTGCATAAAAAAAGAAACATAGGATACCCGTCGGCGCAGGATTGTTCACTTCTCGGCATTTGTGGAACAATACCGTCGAATTCTTTTACGCACTCTTCATTTACGTACTCTAATAAGTAGAGAAGTATTTCAGTGATCGACGCCGATGGCTTTCGTCCCAATGTGGGCATCGTAGTAGCAAATGCGCACGGCGAAGTCTTATGGGCACGACGGGTCGGTCAAGACGCCTGGCAATTTCCACAGGGCGGCATCAATGAAGGTGAAGCGCCGGAAGCAGCGCTGTATCGCGAGCTGCGCGAAGAAATTGGCTTACTGCCGGATCATGTCGAAGTGCTCGCCTGCACGCGGGGCTGGTTGCGATATCGGCTGCCGGAGCGGTTGGTGCGGCGCGGTGGCAATGGCCCGCTGTGCATCGGCCAGAAGCAAAAATGGTTTCTGCTGCGCATGCTCGCTGAAGACGACAGCGTGCGCATGGATTGCGGCGACAAGGCCGAATTCGATCACTGGCAGTGGGTCAGCTATTGGTATCCGCTCGGACAGGTAGTGTCGTTCAAACGCGAAGTGTATCGCCGCGCGATGAAAGAACTATCGGTGCGCCACAGTAAACTCGTTAGCTATCGCCAGGACGATCGATAGCCCTTCCGGGACTCGCGCTATGGAAAGAAAAGCCAGCATGCTCGACTCCCTGCGCAGTATTGTGCAGGACGTCAACGCGGCCGATGATCTACAAACCGCCCTCGACGCCATCGTGCATCGCGTGCGCGAGGTCATGGGTACCGAAGTTTGCACCGTCTATCTGCGCGATCCCGCCAGCGGCCGCTTCGTCTTCATGGCGAACGAAGGTCTCAATCCGGATTTCATCGGCAAAATCAGTCTCGCCGCGGACGAAGGTCTGGTCGGCCAAGTGGCGACCCGCGAAGAACCGCTGAACACCGACGACGCCGAATCGCACCCGAGCTTTCTGTTTCTGCCGGGTATCGGTGAAGAGCGCTATAGCTCATTCCTCGGCGTGCCGATCATTCACCAACGCCGCGTGCTCGGCGTACTGGTCGTCCAGCAGGTCGAGCAGCGCCGCTTTGACGAACACGAGGAAGCGTTCCTGGTCACCTGCTCCGCGCAGTTGGCGAGCCTGATTTCACATGCGCAAGCAACCGGATCGATCACCTCGATCGACCGGCGTGGCACCAAAAGCCCGAGCAGCGTGCGTTTTCAGGGGGTGCCCGGTGCGCCCGGCATCGCCATCGGTACCGCCGTGGTCATTTCGCCGCCGGCCGACCTGCACTCGGTGCCGCATCGCACCTGTGCCGATCCCGATAGCGAAATTCAGTTTTTCTTCGATTGCCTCGCCGCCGTCCGCAAAGACGTGCAGGATCTCGGCGCCAAGCTGGCATCGCGGCTCGCGCCGCAGGAGCAGGCGCTGTTCGATGTCTATCTGCGCATGCTCGACGACAACGCGCTCGGCGCCGAAGTGGTGGAGCTGATCCGGCACGGTCAATGGGCGCAGGGCGCGCTCAGCCAGGTCGTGCTGGCGCATGTGCGCACCTTCGAAACGATGGACGATTTGTATCTGAAGGAGCGTTCGGTCGACGTCAAGGATCTCGGCCGGCGCATCCTCGCGTATCTGCAAGCCGCCAACACCAACCCGGTGACCTACCCGGACAAAACCATTCTGGTCGGCGAAGAGCTGACCGCGTCGATGCTCGGCGAAGTGCCGAAAGAAAAGCTGGTCGGCCTGCTCTCGGTACAGGGCTCCAGCAACTCGCACGTGGCCATTCTGGCGCGCGCGATGGGTATTCCGACCGTGATGGGCTGTCTCGATCTGCCGTTCACGCAGGTCGAGGGTGCTGAGCTGATCCTCGATGGCTACAACGGCAGCGTGTTCTATAACGCGCCGGCCGAGCTGCGCGCGCAATTCCAGGCGTTGTACAAAGAAGAGCAGCAGATTTCGAAAGGCCTTGAGGCCCTGCGCGATCTGCCGTGCGAAACCACCGATGGCCATCGCATTCCGCTGTGGGTTAACACCGGCTTAATGGCCGATGTGGTGCGTTCACTCGAACGCGGCGCCGAGGGCGTCGGCCTGTACCGCACCGAAGTGCCGTTCTTGCTACGCGATCGCTTCCCAAGCGAAGAGGAACAGCGCGCGATCTATCGCCAGCAGCTCGAACCGTTCGCACCATTACCGGTGACGATGCGTACGCTCGACATCGGTGGTGACAAATCGCTGCCCTATTTCCCGATCGAGGAAGACAACCCGTTCCTCGGCTGGCGCGGTATTCGCGTCACGCTCGACCACCCGGAAATTTTCCTGGTGCAAGTGCGCGCGATGATGAAGGCGAGCAAGGGCCTGAACAATTTGCGCATCATGTTGCCGATGATCAGCAACGTGAAAGAGATCGACGATGCGCTCGAATTAATCTACCGCGCGCACGAGGAACTGCTCGAGGAAGGTCTGCAACTCGAACTGCCGCCAATCGGCGTGATGGTTGAAGTGCCGTCAGCGGTGTATCAAGCGCGGGCGCTAGCGAAACGCGTCAGCTTTCTTTCGGTTGGCTCGAACGATTTAACGCAGTACCTGCTCGCGGTCGATCGCAACAATGCGCGCGTCGCCGAGCTGTATCACGCCTATCATCCAGCGGTGTTGCAGGCACTGCGCTCGGTCGCCGATGCCGGTCACGCCGAAGGCCGTCAGGTCAGCATTTGCGGCGAACTCGCCGGCGATCCGCTCGCGGCGGTGCTATTGCTGGCGATGGGTTACGACATGCTGTCGATGAACGCCACCAACCTGCCGCGCGTGAAATCGGTGATTCGTCAAATTCGGTTATGCGATGCGAAAGATTTGCTCGACAGCGTCATGCAGATGGAAACGTCGCTGCAAATTCGCACCTTCCTCGAAGAACAGCTGACCGCCGCCGGCGTTATTCATCTGCGCTCGCCCGCGGCACCCGGCTACAAAACCTGACAACGATGTGCTCACTTGAGCACATCATTTTTTCGTTGTCGCTTAATCGAAAATTTTGCCGGGATTCATCACGCCGTTCGGATCGAACGCAATCTTGATCTGTTTCATCAGCGCAATTTCTTCGCGGCTGCGGCCGTATTGCAGATAATCTTTTTTCAGCAGACCGACGCCATGCTCGGCCGACACGCTACCGTGATAACGCTGCACGATATCGAACACCCATTGCGACACGTGGTGACAGCGTTGATGAAAATCGGCAACGCTGAGCGTATCGGGTTTCAAAATATTCAGATGCAAATTGCCATCGCCGATATGGCCGAACCAAACGATTTCGAAATCCGGATATTCGCGTTGTACCACCGCATCGACTTCTGCGATGAACGGCGGAATTTTTGAAATCACGGTGGCGATATCGTTTTTATATGGCGTCCAGCGCGACAGCGTTTCGGAAATGTCCTCGCGCAGCCGCCATAAATTATTCAACTGCTCGATGCTCTGACTCATCACGCCATCGATCACCCAGCCCTGCTCGACGCAATGTTCGAACAATTCCATCGCCTGCGCTTCGACATCATCGTTAATTTTTTCAAATTCGAGCAGCGCATAAAATGCCGCCGGTGTTTCGAACGGCACTTGCAACCCGCTATGCGCAACGACTTTCGCGAGCGCCTTGTCGGAAAAAAATTCGAACGCCGTTAAATCAAGTTTATTTTGAAATGCGTGCAGTACATCCATGATATTCGCGAATGCCGGCACGCCGAGCACCAACGCAGTCAATCCCACCGGCGGTCGCGTCAACCGCACCGTTGCCTCGACGACGAAACCGAGTGTGCCTTCGGCACCGATAAATAATTGTCGCAGATCGTAACCCGCATTATTTTTAATCAGGCCGCGATTCAAATCGATAATATCGCCGTTGCCGGTGACAACTTTTAAGCCTGCGATCCAGTCGCGCGTCATGCCGTAGCGAATAACTTTAATGCCGCCGGCATTGGTCGAAATATTGCCGCCGATTTGCGAAGAGCCGGCCGACGCAAAATCGACCGGGTAATAAAGCCCTTGCTCTTCCGCGAATAATTGCAATTGCTCGGTGACGACACCGGCCTGGCATACGACGGTGCGATCGAGCGCGTTGAAATCGGCAATCGTGTTCATGTAATCGAACGCGACCACCACCTCGCCCTGCGTTGCCACCGCGCCACCGCTGAGCCCGGTGCGCCCGCCCGATGGCACCAGCGCGAAATGTTCCGCATTCGCGAGCCGCACAATCGCTTGCACTTGCTCGATACTGCGCGGAAACACAATCGCCGCGGGCGCCGGCGGAAATGCCTTGGTCCAGTCACGGCCGAAACGCTGCAAATCGTCGGCGTCGGTGGTGACTTTATCGGCGCCGACGATGGCGGCGAGCTGCGCGAGAATGGAACGGTCCAACATGCGAAACCTCTGCAAACAGGCGGGCAAAAAACGGTCGCCATGATAACATAGCGCCCCTTTTTCCCCTGTCCGTACACCTCGATTCGGTCGAATCCGCCGCTGTTGTCATCGACACGGTGCTGCAACGGACACGCCGTTACCACTGAGCCGGTGGTTTCATTGGCTCGGTCATTTATTGAACCATCATTTTTTTTTGGAGTAGCCCATGGCCAAGACCTCGCTCGACAAAAGCAAGATCAAGTTTTTATTGTTGGAAGGCGTCAGCCAGACCGCAATCGATACGCTGCAGGCCGCGGGTTACACCAACATCGAATTCCACAAAAAAGCATTGCCCGATGCCGAACTGAAAGAAGCGATTCGCAACGCGCATTTCGTCGGCATTCGCTCGCGCACGCAATTGACGCGCGAGGTATTCGCCACCGCGGAAAAACTCATCGCCGTTGGCTGCTTCTGCATCGGCACCAATCAGGTCGATCTGCGCGCGGCGACCGAGCACGGTGTGGCGGTATTCAATGCGCCGTATTCGAACACGCGCAGCGTCGCCGAGCTGGTGATCGCCGAAGCAATTCTGTTGCTGCGACGCATCGCCGAGAAAAATGCCGCGGCGCATCGCGGTCAATGGTTGAAATCGGCCGATGGCTCGTACGAAATTCGCGGTAAGACGCTCGGCATCATCGGCTACGGCAGCATCGGCATGCAGCTGTCGGTGATGGCGGAAGCGCTCGGCATGAAAGTCTGCTTCGTCGATGCGATCACCAAATTGCCGCTTGGCAACGCGGTCCAAAAGGCTAACCTGAAAGAGCTGCTCGCTTGCGCGGATATCGTCAGCCTGCACGTGCCCGAAAATAAATCCACGCAAATGATGATCGGCGCGAGCGAACTCGCTGCGATGAAGCCGGGCGCAATTTTAATCAACGCTGCACGCGGCACCGTGGTCGATATCGCCGCACTGGCCGCAGCGCTGGATAGCAAACATATTTCGGGCGCTGCAATCGATGTATTCCCCGTGGAGCCGCGCGCCAACGACGACGAATTTATATCACCGCTACGCAAATTCGATAACGTATTTTTAACGCCGCACATTGGTGGCTCGACCCAGGAAGCGCAGGAAAACATCGGCTCTGAAGTGGCGGAAAAACTGGTGCGTTACAGCGATACCGGCGCCACCACCACCTCGGTGAATTTCCCCGAAGTCGCACTGCCGTCGCACCCAGGCAAACATCGTCTGCTGCATGTGCATCACAACGTGCCCGGCGTGATGTCAGCGATCAACAAAATCTTTTCGGAAAACAACATCAACATCAGCGGCCAATATTTGCAGACCGTGGAAAATGTCGGCTACGTCGTTATCGATGTCGATAAAGAATGCAGCGAGCTCGCGCTCGATAAATTGCGGGAGGTCGAAGGCACGATTCGTTCGCGCGTATTGTTTTAATTACCCGCGCGATAAAAAAGGCCGGACATTGTCCGGCCTTTTTTTATTTAATCAATCGCTACGACACCGGCTTCGTGCCGTATTCATTGCTCTCACTGTTTCCTTCCATCGCGAGAAACACAATCAACACAATCCAACCGAGAATCGGAATCAGACCGATCAACTGCCACCACCCACTGCGGTTAGTATCGTGCAGTCGACGCGCGGCAGCAGCTATCGATGGCACAAATACCGCGAGACTAAACAAGCCACCGAGCATTGGGCTGATGCGCGACAGCACCAAATTGCCAATGATCGTCGCCAGCGCAAACCACCAATATTCCGATTGGGAGGCGCGGCCGTTGAAATCAGCATATTTCTGTTTCAGACAAACCTGCAGCGATTCTTGAAATGTCATTTTCACTCTCCTTGATTGATGGGTTGCTTACGTTGTTTTTTTCCATTAAATCGGCGGACGTGCATCGCCGGTGCCGAAATATAAATCCATCGCCGCAAACATTTTGTCGCGCAGCGCAGGCGCTTCGTTTGCCAGATGATGATATGCATCCTGAAGCGGCAAGTATTTTGCCTTTGGAAATTTCTTGCGAATCGTGGGAATGTTGTAGCGCCAATCCACCGTGGTATCGCGCTGTCCCTGAATAACCAAAATTGGCTTTTCACTGACCGCGAAATGGTCGAAGCGGCTTTCCCAACGCAGCAATGCATCGACCCACCGCACCGCGACGTAACGGGTTTGCAGCGGATCATCATGCTCGAGAAAATGGCGGAATTTTTCATCGCTCGAGTTGATCGCGAATTTACGCGGCACCTTGTCGAGAAATTTTTGTCCGACCCAATACGCGACTTTAATCAAGCGCCACTCCGCCGCACGAACGAGAGGACCGAGCAATACGATTTTATCGAAGCCGGGCGCCAGCTCCTGTAACACATAATCCATCAAAATCGCTGCGCCGGTGCTTTGGCCAATCGCGTGCCACGGTTGCGGCGCAATTTTTTCGAACAGCTTCACGCAATTCTTCATAACACCGAGATAATCGGTGAAGGAGCCGATGCTGACACGCTCGCCGGTCGATAACCCGTGTCCCGGCAAATCGTAAATGACCACGTTCAAATCGCGACGCAGGCAATATTCGATCACATGCTTGAATAAGCCGGCATGATCGAAATAGCCGTGAAAAATAAAACAGGTGCCGCGCGGCTTTTTTACGTTTTCGTCGAGTGCAAAATAGTGCGCGACGATATCGTATTTATCGCTGCTGAAATGACCGAAATAGTGCTGCACATGCGGCAGCGTTTTTTCAAAATCAATACCGTAGAAATGAAAATACGCTTGCTCGGTATCGCCGGGCACAAATGGCTCGGCGACAGTGAACGGACGAATTTGCTGATGCAGACGTTCGAGATCGAATTGAATAGCCATCGTGGCGGCAGAGCGCGCGGCGCCCTGCGCTCTCCTTATTATTTGACCTGCTGCGTCAATGCGCCTTTTTCGTATTGTGCCGACATCGCTTCGAGCGACAGTACGTTGATTTTATCGGCATTGCCGGCGCTGCCAAACGCTTCATAGCGTTCCTTGCAAATCGCTTTCATCGCCGTGATCGTTTCTTTCAAATATTTGCGCGGGTCGAATTCAGACGGATTTTTTGCCATGAACTGCCGAATCGCACCGGTCGACGCCAAGCGTAAATCGGTGTCGATGTTGACCTTGCGCACACCATGCTTAATGCCTTCGACAATTTGTTCGAGCGGCACGCCATAGGTTTCGCTAATTTGGCCGCCATATTGATTGATGATCGCCAACCAATTTTGCGGCACCGAACTGGAGCCGTGCATGACGAGGTGCGTACTTGGAATGCGGCGATGAATTTCTTTAATACGATCGATCGCAAGAATATCGCCGGTGGGCGGCCGCGTGAATTTATACGCGCCGTGACTGGTGCCAACAGCGATCGCGAGCGCATCGACCTGCGTTTCGGCAACAAAGCGCGCCGCTTCATCGGGATCGGTGAGCATTTGATCGTGCGTCAATACACCTTCAGCGCCAACGCCATCTTCTTCGCCGGCCATGCCGCTTTCGAGCGAACCGAGACAACCGAGTTCACCTTCGACGGAAACGCCGCACGCGTGTGCCATCGCGACCACGGTGCGCGTGACATCGACATTGTATTCATACGATGCCGGGGTTTTGCCGTCTTCGCGCAGCGAGCCATCCATCATCACCGAGCTGAAGCCGAGCTGAATCGAACGCTGACACACCGCCGGCGTGACGCCATGATCCTGGTGCATGCAGATCGGCACCTCGGGGAATTCGTCAATCGCCGCTTGAATCATATGTCGCAGAAAATTAGAACCGGCGTATTTGCGCGCACCGGCGCTGGCCTGCATGATCACCGGGCTGCGCGTTTCGGCAGCGGCTTCCATAATCGCGCGAGTTTGCTCGAGATTGTTAACGTTGAATGCGGGTACGCCGTAACCGTGTTCGGCGGCGTGATCCAATAATTGACGCAAGCTGATCAGTGCCATGATGAAACTCCTTTAATCCGAATCACTTGAAATTGCATTTGGTTTTTTCGGCGCGCGCTTCGAGGATCGCGACCGCGGGCAACTCTTTGCCTTCAACGTATTCAAGGAACGCGCCGCCGCCAGTCGATATGTACGATACTCGCTCCGCAATACCGTATTTGTCTACCGCAGCGAGCGTGTCGCCGCCACCGGCAATCGAAAACGCAGCGCTATCGGCAATCGCATGCGCGAGCACTTTCGTGCCTTCGCCAAATTGATCGAACTCAAACACACCGACCGGGCCATTCCACAAAATGGTTTTTGCATCTTTCAACAGCGCCGCTAATTGTGCCGCGCTTTTTGGACCGATATCGAAAATCATATCGTCATCGGCAACATCTTTAACGTCTTTGATCGTTGCTACTGCGTTCTCGTTGAATTCTTTTCCCACCACCACATCGACCGGCAACGGAATATTCGTTTTCGCCATCAATGCTTTTGCCGCCGGAATCAAATCGTGTTCGCACAACGATTTACCGACCGGAAAACCAGCCGCCGCCAAAAACGTATTCGCGATACCGCCACCGACAATTAGTTGATCGACTTTATCGGCGAGATTTTCGAGCACGGTTAATTTCGTCGATACTTTCGAACCGCCAACAATAGCAACGAGCGGATGCGCGGGTTTTTTCAGCGCTTTTTCGAGGCTGTCGAGCTCTTCCGACAGCAGCAGGCCGGCGCACGCGATAGTGGCGAATTTCGCCACGCCATGCGTCGACGCTTCGGCGCGATGCGCTGTGCCGAATGCATCCATCACGAAAATATCGCACAGTGCCGCGTATTGTTTCGCGAGCTCTTCGTTATCTTTTTTCTCGCCTTTGTTGAAGCGCACGTTTTCGAGCAGCACCAGTTCGCCATCGCCGACGCTGACACCGTTTTGCCAGTCTTTGATTAATGGCACATTACGACCGAGCAGATGACCAAGATGCGTGGCGACCGGCGCCAGCGAAAATTCATCTTCGTATTGGCCTTCAGTCGGGCGACCGAGATGCGACATCACGATCACTTTTGCGCCGGCGTTCAACGCTAATTCGATCGTTGGAATCGCGGCGCGGATGCGCGCATCCGATGTCACCTTGCCGTCTTTCACCGGCACGTTTAAATCCTCGCGAATCAATACGCGACGACCTTTTAAACTGAAATCAGTTAATTTCAAAACAGCCATGTTGCCTCCTCACTACACTATTTATCCGAGCGCCACTTAATGAGTGATGCTTCATTGTTGTCGTTCATTTGCGTAATTAATTGGCGATGATTTTCAGCATACGGAATTATGTCTGCAACCAATGCGCCACCACATCGAGCATGCGATTGGCATAACCCCATTCGTTATCGAACCAGGTCAGCACGTTGATCAGGTCGCCCGCAGCACGAGTCTGACCGGCATCAACGATGCCAGAGCGCGGATCGTGATTGAAATCGCACGACGCCAACGGTTCCTCAGTGTAACCGAGGATGCCGCCGGAATTTTGTGCGGCAGTGGCCAATGCGCGATTGACCTCGGCGACGCTGGCATTACGTGCGATGCCAATGGTCAGCTGCATCGCCGAGACATTGATCGTCGGCACCCGCAACGCATGCGCGGCAAATAATCCGGCGAGCGCCGGCAGAATGCGGCCGACCCCATCTGCAAGCCCGGTATCGACTGGAATGATCGACTGTCCCGCTGCCCGCGTCTTGCGCAGATTGGTATGGTGATAGGCATCGAGCACCGGCTGATCATTCATCGCCGAGTGAATCGTGGTGATGATGCCGTGCTTGATACCAAACGCCGCGTGCAGATTCGCGATCACCGGCACAATGCAATTAGTAGTGCACGACGCCGCCGATAGGATGGCTTCATCGCCGCGCAAAATGGTGTGATTCACGCCGTACACGATCGCTGGAATTTCATTGGTGCCGGGCTGGGACAGCAACACATGGCGAGCACCCGCCAGCAAATGATTTTCTAATTGCTTAACGTGGGTGTATTCACCGCTGCATTCGAGCACGACATCGACATCGCGCCACGATAATTGTGTTAGATCGGTGTGATGCGACACCGTGATCAAATCATCATGCACGCGCAGTGCATCATTTTCGATCGCCACCGTGCCCGGAAAACGCCCGTGCGTGGTGTCGTATTTGGTCAAATGCGCGATCGTATTCAGATCGGCCGGCTCGTTGATCGCCACTACCCGCATGCGGTTGCGGTGCGCACTTTCGTGCAGTGCACGCAACACGCAACGGCCGATACGGCCGTAGCCATTGATGGCGAGTCGCAGCATCAGCGATCCAGCAGTTCGTTGACCGTTTCCACGACGGCGTCGACGGTGAAGCCGAAATGCTCCAGCAGTTGCGGGCCCGGCGCGGATTCGCCGAACGTTTCCATACCGATGATGGCACCGTCGAGGCCAACGTACTTGTACCAGAAGTCCTTGTGCGCGGCTTCAATCGCGACGCGCGCGAACACATCGCTCGGCAATACCGCTTCGCGATACTCGACATCCTGTGCATCGAATAGCGTGCTGCATGGCATCGACACGACGCGCACATGGCGGCCGTTCAATGCGAGCTGCTCGGCGGCGGCCATCGCCAGCGCGACTTCGGAACCGGTCGCGATCAGAATCATTTCCGGATGGCCAGCAGATTCATGCAACACATACGCACCGCGTTCGATATTGGCGAGCTGTTGATCGTCGCGTTTCTGATGCGGCAGATTCTGGCGCGAGAACACCAGCGCAGTCGGGCCGTCGCGGCGTTCGAGCGCGGCTTTCCACGCCACCGCCGATTCGGCAACATCGCATGGACGCCAGGTATGCAGATTCGGTGTGCTGCGCAGGTTGGCGATCTGCTCGACTGGCTGGTGGGTCGGGCCGTCTTCGCCGAGGCCGATCGAATCGTGCGTGTAAACGAAAATGCTCGGCTGTTTCATTAACGCCGCCATCCGCACCGCGTTGCGCGCGTATTCCATAAACATCAGGAAGGTGGCGCCGTAGGCTTTGAAGCCGCCGTGCAAAGTGATGCCATTCATCACGGCGGACATGCCGAATTCACGCACACCGTAATACACATAATTACCGCTCGCGTCCTCAGCGCTGACGCCCTTGCAGCCTTTCCAGATGGTGAGGTTGGAGCCGGCCAGGTCAGCCGAGCCACCGAGCAATTCCGGCAGCAGCGGGCCGAAGAAATTCAGGCACATTTCGCTGGCTTTGCGGGTCGCGACGGTTTTGCCTTCGCTCTGGCATTGCGCGATGAACGCAGCGGTCTTGGCAGCGAAATCGGCCGGCAGTTCGCCATGCAGGCGACGCTTCAGTTCGGCGGCGAGTTCCGGATACACCTCGCGATAGGCCGCAAAACGCGCGTCCCAGTTGCGTTCGAGCTGTTCGCCGCGCGCGCGGCCGTCCCACGCTGCGTAAATTTCCTTGGGAATTTCGAAGGGGCCGTGTTCCCAGTGCAATGCCTTGCGGGTAGCGACGATTTCGTCAGCACCGAGCGGCGAGCCATGACATTCCTCTTTACCCTGCTTGTTCGGTGCGCCTTTGCCGATCACGGTTTTGCAGCAAATCAGACTCGGACGATGGCTTTCCGCCTTGGCGCGCTCGATCGCGTGTTTAATCTCGTCGGTGTCGTGACCGTTAACATTCGGCACCACGTGCCAGCCGTACGCTTCGAAACGCTGCGGCGTGTTGTCGGTGAACCAGCCCTCGACTTCGCCATCGATCGAAATGCCGTTGTCGTCATAGAACGCGATCAGTTTGCCGAGGCCGAGCGTGCCGGCCAGCGAGCAGGCTTCGTGCGAAATGCCTTCCATCAGGCAACCGTCGCCGAGGAATACATAGGTGTGATGATCGACGATATGGTGGTCATCGCGATTGAACTGCGCCGCCAGAATTTTTTCCGCCAAGGCGAAACCGACCGCATTGCTAAGGCCCTGCCCCAGCGGCCCGGTGGTGGTCTCGACGCCCGGCGTATAACCGTATTCCGGATGACCCGGCGTGCGCGAGCCGAGCTGGCGAAATTGCTTCAGATCGTCGATCGACAGATCGTAGCCAGTCAGGTGCAGGAGCGAGTAGACCAGCATCGAACCGTGGCCGTTCGACAGGATAAAGCGATCGCGATTCGGCCAAGCGGGATTGGCGGGGTTGTGGTGCAGGAAATCCCGCCACAGCACTTCGGCGATATCGGCCATGCCCATCGGCGCGCCGGGGTGGCCGGAATTGGCCAATTGCACGGCATCCATGCTGAGGGCGCGAATAGCATTGGCGAGTTCGGTACGGGAAGGCATGCGGGACTCCGGTAGCAAAAAGATAAATAGAGGCAATGGCTGGAAAAAGGGCGCCTATTGTCCCTTAGCGCGCGACTGACGGGAACTAGCCACCCGCAATTTCTTGCATCGTTAAATCCATCCCCAAACCCTATCCTCCGCCAATCTATATCAAAAAACTTTGATATAGATTATTTGGTCTGCTAGGCTTTGCGCCTATGTCGATGCTAACCGCCCAATCCGCCCAGCCCCTGCCGCCCGCATCCCCGCCGGCCAGTGCCGCGCTCGCCGCCTTCTGCAAGGCCAGCGGCGATGCGCTGCGGCTGGATATTTTGCGCGTGTTGAGCCGCGATTCGTTTGGTGTGCTCGAGCTGTGCCGAATACTCGATGTGCCGCAATCGGGTATGAGTCACCATCTAAAAATTCTTGCTCGCGCCGGTCTGGTCACGACGCGCCGCGAAGGCAATTCAATTTTTTATCGCCGCGCGCCGCTGACCACCGCGCCCGAGCTGGAACCCTTGCAGCGCGCGCTACTGGATTGCGTTGATCAATTACCACTGAGCACAGCGGTCGCAATGCAGATCGAAGCGTTACAGGCCGAACGCGCACGACGCTCACAACAGTTCTTCACTGAGAATGCCGGCCACTTCCGCCAGCAGCAGGAATTAATCGCAGCGTTCGAAGCCTACGGTTCGCAGGCGGCCGAATTGCTCATGCAGTGTTTTCCGCATGGCGGCGCATTGGCGCTCGAAGTCGGCCCCGGCGAAGGCCGCTTCCTCGATGTGCTGAGTGCGCGTTTCGAACGGGTAATTGCACTCGACAATGCGGCATCGATGCTGACGCAGGCGCAGCAGTTCGCACGCGATAAACAGCTCACTAACATTGAATTTCTGCTCGGCGATACGCGGCACGAACGGCTGGCAACGCTGAACGCGGACTGTGCGGTGCTGAATATGGTGTTGCACCATGTGCCCTCGCCCGCGCATATCTTCGAAGATCTGGCACGCGCGCTGAAGCCCGGCGGTTCGCTGCTCGTCACCGAACTGTGCCGCCACGATCAGCACTGGGCTGAACAGGCATGCGGCGATCTGTGGCTGGGCTTCGAACCGGAAGACTTAACGCAATGGGCGCAGGCCGCCGGTTTCAGCGTCGGGCGCAGCACCTATTTTGCGCAACGCAACGGCTTTCGCGTGCAGATTCGCCAGTTCATCAATTCTCGTCTCGACTCAACGCTATCCAACACTTCATCGCAGGGGATGTAACACCAATGTCCGACTATTCCGTTTTTACCTCCGAATCCGTGTCCGAAGGCCATCCGGACAAAATTGCCGATCAGATTTCTGATGCGGTGCTCGATCGGTTAATCGCCGAGGATAAATACTCGCGCGTCGCGTGCGAGACGCTGGTGAAAACCGGCGTTGCCATCGTCGCCGGCGAAATCACTACCAGCGCGTGGGCCGATCTTGAAGAGATCGTGCGCAAAGTCATTTGCGATATCGGCTACACCTCGTCCGATGTCGGTTTCGACGGCGCCACCTGCGGCGTACTCAATATTATCGGCAAGCAATCGGTCGATATCGCACAGGGCGTCGATCGCGCCAAACCAGAAGATCAGGGTGCGGGCGATCAGGGCCTGATGTTCGGCTACGCCAGCAACGAAACCGATGTGCTGATGCCGGCACCCATCTGCTACGCCCACCGCCTGGTCGAACGCCAAGCCGAAGCGCGCAAATCGGGTCTGCTGCCGTGGCTGCGCCCGGATGCCAAGTCGCAGGTCACCTGCCGCTACGAAAACGGCAAGGTGGTAGCGATCGACGCGGTGGTGCTGTCGACCCAACACAACCCCGAAGTGAAATACGAAGACCTGCGCGAAGGCGTGCTCGAACTCGTCGTCAAGCACGTACTGCCAGCCGAGCTGCTGCATAAAGACACGCAATTTCACATCAACCCAACCGGTAATTTCGTGATCGGCGGCCCGGTCGGCGATTGCGGCCTGACCGGTCGTAAAATCATTGTCGATTCATACGGCGGCATGGCGCGGCATGGCGGCGGCGCATTCTCCGGCAAGGATCCGTCGAAGGTCGATCGCAGCGCTGCGTATGCGGGTCGTTATGTCGCGAAAAACATCGTCGCCGCCGGCCTCGCCGATCGCTGCGAAATTCAAGTGAGCTACGCCATCGGCGTGGCGCAGCCCACATCGATTTCGATCAACACATTCGGTACCAACAAAATTGCCGATGCGAAAATCGTGCAACTGGTGCGCGAGCATTTCGATCTGCGCCCCTACGCGATTCAAAAAATGCTCGACCTGCTGCACCCGATGTATCAATTGACTGCGGCCTACGGCCACTTCGGTCGCAAATCCGAACAGAAAACCTACACCTGGGAAGGCAACGAAAACGGCAAGCGCGTGCAGAAATCGGAAACGTTCACCGCATTCCCGTGGGAAAAAACCGATAAGGCCGAGGCGCTGAAAGCCGCGCTGTGATTGTTGCCCCTCTCCCTCAAGGGGAGAGGGAATTAAACCCAAATTCCGGAGCAATTTAATGAACGCAAAAACGAATTTCACCGATTACAAAGTCGCCGATATTTCCCTCGCCGATTACGGCCGCAAAGAAATCGAAATCGCCGAAACCGAAATGCCGGCACTGATGGCATTGCGCGAAAAATATCGCGCGCATCAGCCGCTGAAAAACGCAAAAATTCTCGGCTGCATTCACATGACGATTCAAACCGCTGTACTGATCGAAACATTGATCGAACTCGGCGCCGAAGTGCGATGGTCATCGTGCAATATTTTCTCGACGCAGGATCACGCCGCTGCCGCCATCGCAGCGCGCGGCATTCCTGTATTCGCGTGGAAAGGCGAAACCGAAACCGAATACGAATGGTGCATCGAGCAGACCATTCTGAAAGATGGACAGCCGTGGGATGCCAATATGATCCTCGATGACGGCGGCGATTTAACGCTGATTCTGCACAAGAGCTATCCGGCGATGCTCGACAACATTCACGGCATCACCGAAGAAACCACTACCGGCGTGCATCGTCTGCTGGAAATGCTGGCCAAAGGCGAATTGAAAGTGCCGGCGATCAACGTCAACGATGCGGTGACGAAATCGAAAAACGACAACAAATACGGCTGCCGTCACAGCCTGAACGATGCGATCAAACGTGGCACCGACCATCTGCTCGCCGGCAAAAAAGCGCTGGTGATCGGTTACGGCGATGTCGGCAAAGGCTCGGCGCAATCGCTGCGCCAGGAAGGCATGATCGTCAAGATTGTCGAAATCGATCCGATCTGCGCAATGCAGGCGTGTATGGATGGTTTCGAGTTGGTGTCGCCCTACATTAATGGCGTGAACGATGGCAGCGAAAAATCGATCGATAAAAATCTGCTCGCGAATATCGACCTGATCGTCACCGCGACCGGCAATATCGATGTCTGCAACGCGAATATGTTGAAAGCGCTGAAATCCGGTGCGGTCGTCTGCAACATCGGCCATTTCGATAATGAAATCGATACGGCTTTCATGCGCAAGAATTGGGAATGGGAGGAAGTTAAACCGCAGGTGCACAAGGTGTATCGCAACCGCGCGGCGAAAGATCATCTGATTCTGCTGTCCGAAGGCCGTCTGGTTAATCTCGGCAACGCCACCGGTCATCCGTCGCGCGTGATGGACGGTTCGTTTGCGAACCAGGTGCTCGCACAGATTTATTTGTATGAACGCCGCTTCGCAAATCTGGAAAGCAATTTGAAAGCGGCGGCAATCACCGTTGAAGTGCTGCCGAAAAAACTCGACGAAGAAGTCGCGGCGCATATGGTGCGCGGTTTCGGCGGCGTGATCACGAAATTGACCGCAGAGCAGGCGAAATATATCGGTGTGAAAACCGATGGCCCGTTCAAGCCGGACAGTTACAAATATTGATCGATGTAGGGCGCAATAAATGAAATGCATTGCGCCGACGGGCTAAAAACGGCGCAATGCGGCTTCGCCTTATTGCGCCCTACGTTTACGTACCAAGTGAACAACATGACTCAACGCTTCAGCTTCGAATTCTTTCCGCCGAGAACACCGCAGGGTTTCGACAATCTGCTGGTGACTCGCAATACATTGAACAAGCTGCGCCCCAATTTTTTCTCGGTGACTTACGGCGCAGGTGGCTCGAGCCGCGACAGTACCAAGGAAATCGTGTTGGCGATGGCGGCTGCGGGTATCAGCGTGGCTCCGCACCTGTCGTTCGGCGCGGACGATGAAGCCACGATCCTGCAACTGCTGCAGGAGTACAAGGATGCCGGCGTCGATCGCGTGGTCGCGCTGCGCGGCGATGTACCTTCGGGCATGGGCGGCCAGCGGCTGGTGTACGCGAGCGAGCTGGTCGAATTCATCCGCCAACACTTCGGCGATCACTTTCGCATCGAAGTCGCGGCGTATCCGGAAATTCATCCGGACGCGAAAACCTACGGCGAAGACATCGCGTTTTTAAAACAGAAACTCGATGCCGGCGCCAACAGCGCGATCACGCAGTATTTTTACAATGCCGATGCGTATTTTTATTTTGTCGAACAATGCGTTCGTGCCGGCATCGATAAACCGATTTATCCCGGCGTCATGCCGATTACCAATTACTCGAATCTCGCGCGCTTCTCACGCAATTGTGGCGCCGAAATTCCGCGCTGGATCGGCAAGCGGCTTGAACAATACGGCGACGACTTAACCAGCGTTGCCGACTTCGGCACAGAAGTGGTCACGCAATTGTGCGAAGAATTGCTCGCCGGCGGCGCACCGGGCTTACATTTCTATACGATGAATCAGGTCGATCCGACGCGAACCATTTGGAACAACCTCGACTTGGGCAAGCGCTAACGCGATGCGCTGTCCGCGAATTTATTCCGCGCAAGTACTCGCCCTCGGCGCACAGGTCACACTCGAAGCCGATGCTGCGCATCATCTCGCGCGCGTGCTGCGGCTACCGATCGGCTCGCCGCTGATTCTCTTTAATGGCGACGGCAACGAATATCCGGCGGAAATTATTGCGCTCGATAAAAAAAATGTCGTCGTCGTTATTTCTAACGTTTTAACTGAGGCGCGCGAATCGCCGCTGGCCATTCACCTCGGCGTCGCCATTTCGAAAGGCGAACGGATGGATTGGGTGATTCAGAAAGCGACCGAGCTGGGCGTCACCGAAATTTCACCACTGCAAAGCGAACGCGTCGAAGTACGGCTGCACGGCGAACGTGAAGAAAAAAAGCTCGCGCATTGGCGCGCAGTGGCGATTTCCGCGTGTGAGCAATGCGCACGCAATCGCATTCCGGTCATCAATGATGTGCGGCCGTTATTTAACTGGATCGAAAATATTCAGGTCGATGCGAAATTCGTACTGCATCACCGCAGCGTTGCGGTGCTGGACGCGCAAAACGCCGCGCCGAAAAGCGTTGCGTTGCTGATCGGACCTGAAGGTGGTTTAAGCGAAGCGGAAATCGGCACAGCGGAACAACGCGGGTTTCAACCGCTGCGACTCGGCCCGCGTGTGTTGCGCACCGAAACCGCACCGCTGGCCGCATTGAGCGTATTGCAGTTTTTGTGGGGCGATTTGCGTTAATACCATCAGCCTTGCAGCAAGTAGCGTCGAAGCGGGATATTTTTTTCAGGGCTACTGTAGCAATGCAGTAACGTGTAACCAAGCCCTCGACGTGCTCACAACCGTCCATAGGCGCTCGGAGGAATCCTGTACGGAAGCAACGTTAATTCGCGTTAGGCACTGAAAAGAAATATCCCGCTTCGGCGCAACCAACCCGTACAACGCGCCTATACAGAAAAATTAAAGCAGTTTCAAAACCTGCTGCTGAATGTATGCAACATTTGGAATCGCTGCGCGTTCGCCATTGACCAGCACGCGCGCCAGTTCGGCCGGGCCCATCATGGCTTCGGAATCCTCGGCAATTTCTTCGGGCAGTAACCGCATCAAGCGCGGCAACCCTTCGGTGACGATGCCGCAGAATGGCAGAGTAGGATCGCCAATGACGCTGTTCAGAATGGCGATGCGCAGATTGCTGCCGCGATTGGCGAAAGGCTCGTCGTTGATCGCTTCGAACGACACCAGCGGCACCCGCGTATTGCGCCAGACAAAGCTGCCGAGATACCAAGTTGGCACATCTTCGACCGGCGTCGGACGGTTGAACGGGATGATCTCGGCAACATTGACGTTAGGCAGTACCAAGAGTTTGCCGCTGACCGGAATCAGCAATGTGGCAATCTGGGTTACTGCCGGCTGCGTCTGCAACATGCTATTCACTGTGTCCTTTCCTCTTGCTGACGACTACGCTCGCTACGACGAGGCAGCCGCGCTGTGGCTTTGACTGTAGCGGCTACTCAGCGCCTGCGCCAGTTGCGCCGGCGTACCCTGCATACTGACCGCGCCCGTCGCGAGTGCCGCGTTCGGCATGTCGGGGCTGATGCACGATTCCGGTGTCTGTACCCAGATTTCGCCACCACTCGCCTGCATCATGCGACAACCGAGCGCACCATCGTCGCAGGTACCGCTGAACACGATCACACCGGCACGTTGCGAATACAGCCGCGCAATGTCGCCGACCACTTGATCGATCGCCGGTTGATAGCGTCCCTCCCAGCGCTTGCGCGTTTCCAGCACGCGGTGGAATGGCAAAAATCGTAATTGCTGATCGGCCGGCACCACCAACACCAGACCCTGCTCTAACGACCGCTCACCGCGACATACCGCGCTGCGGTAGTGGCGATGGCGTTCCAATGCGCTGGCCAACACACTGTCGAAACGCGGCTCGATATGTTGCGCATAGACAAACGCGAGCGGCAGATCCGGCGCCAGCGCGGCGAAAAATTCGGACACCGCTTCCGGCCCGCCAGTCGATGCCGCGAGCACCCAGACGGCTTGTGGCGGTTGCAACGCCGGCCCGTGGGTTCTGACCGCAGCGGCCGCCAGCTCTTCGATCTTGTCGAGCATGCGCCGGCGCCATTCGGCGAATTCGCCCGGACGCTGCGGCGGCGGTTCGTCACTGATCAAAAACGGCGTATCGCATTGTTCGATGATATCGGCGAGCTGCTGTTCGACCTCGGGATCGCTGGCATCGAATAGCCATGCCTCCGGGCGAGTCGCCGCTTGCGCCAAACAATCCTGCAGCTGCTCAGGGTTGATGCAGCGGGCGCCGTAACCTGATTCGAGCAACAGGTTTTTCAGCACATGCCGACTAAAGTCAGCGTGGGCGACGATACCGATTAACGGCGCCGGCCGGGACCCATCCGTTACCCCAAGCGGCAGCGCACTCACTGCGGCACCGTGGTGCCGATCAGCTCTTGGATCGTATCGAGCAGCACCATCTCCTGATACGGCTTGCCGAGGTAGCGGTTGACGCCGAGCGAGAACGCGCGCTCGCGGTGTTTTTCGCCGGTGCGCGACGTGATCATGATGATCGGGATGTCCTGCAACCGGCTGGTGTGGCGGACGCGACTTGCGACCTCGAAGCCGTCCATGCGCGGCATCTCGATATCGAGCAGCATCACGTCCGGCAATTGCTCCGCTTCCTGGAGCAGGTTGATTGCATCGACCCCGTCTTTGGCAAGCATCACTTCCATGCCCTGCCGTTCGAGGAAGCGCGAGGTCACCTTGCGTACCGTCACCGAATCGTCGACCACCATCACCAACAGCGGACGTGTGCGCTCGCTGCCGGTATCTTCCAGGCTGGGCGCGGCATCGCGGTGTAACAGCAGCGCGTCGGCGCGAATCAGCGCCATCAGATCCAGAATCACCACCACCGAGCCATCGCCGAGTACGGTGGCGCCGGACAGACCCTGCACCAAACCAAATTGCGGACCGAGCGTTTTCACCACGATCTCGCGCGAGCCCATCAGGCTGTCGACCTGCACCGCCACCGAGTGATCGGAGCCGCGCACCAGCAGTACCGGGAGCGGCATGGTGATGCCTTCAAGATTCGGCTTGTCGCCGCTGCGCAACAGCGCCCCCATGTAGCGCATCAGATAGGGTTGGCCGGCATATTCGAACAGCGGCGCATCCGGCTGGTAATAGGCTTCCAGCTCGAACGGACTGACGCGGACGATACCTTCGATCGAGTTCAGCGGAATCGCGTAGATATCGCCGCTGACGTTGACCATCAGCGCACGGTTGACCGATACCGTGAATGGCAACCGGATCGTGAATTGCGACCCCTTGCCCCAGGAAGAATCGATTTCCAGCGAGCCGCCGAGCTGTTTGATTTCGCTATAGACGACGTCCATACCGACGCCGCGACCGGAGATCTGCGTTACTTGTTTGGCGGTACTGAAGCCGGGTTGCAGGATGAACTGCATGATTTCGTGATCGCTGAGGGGCGCGTTCGGCGCCATCATGTCGCGCGCGATGGCTTTCTCGCGCACGGCGTTCAGATCGATGCCGCGACCATCATCGGCAAGCCGCAATACCACCTCGCCACCTTCACGGGCGAGACTCAGAATGACGGTGCCATTGGCCGATTTGCCGGCTGCAATGCGCTCCGCAGCCGGTTCAATGCCGTGGTCGATGGCGTTGCGCAGCATATGTTCGAGCGGCGCGACAACACGTTCGAGCACGGTGCGATCAAGTTCGCCTTCCGCGTTGTCGACGTAGAAATCGACCTGCCGATCGAGCTCGCCGGCGACCTGGCGCACGATGCGGCGCAGCCGCGGCACCATCCGCGCGAATGGCACCATGCGCGAGCGCATCAGGCCTTCTTGCAGCTCGGTGTTGATCCGCGACTGCTGCACCAGCAGCGTTTCCATATCCCGCGATTTTTCGGCGAGAGTGTTCTTGATGTCGACGAGGTCGGAGGCGGATTCGAGCAGCGAGCGCGACAGCTGCTGCAGCAACGAGTAGCGGTCGAACTCGAGCGGATCGAAGCCCTCGAGACCCTCGCTTTCCACCTGCTCCTGCCGGAACAGCATCTGCGCTTCGGTCTCCAGATCGAGCCGGCGTACCTGCTCGTGCAGCCGGTCCACGGTGATCTGCATTTCGTCCAGCGAGAACACGAATTCGTTGACCTGCTCTTCAGAGCGGGCACGCGCAATACTCGTTTCACCGGCGAGGTTGACCAGCTGTTCGAGCAATTGCGATGAAATTTTCACCACTTCCTGTGGGCCGCGCCGCATTTGCTGCGAAACACCGGCGAGATCCAGCTCATCGGCATGGCGCGGCGTTGGCGGCTGGAATGGCGACGGCTCGCCGCCAGGACGCATAAACGGCACGACATTCTGCTCGCGCCCGAGGTCGGGCGCCGAGGTCGGCGGCCGTGCGGATTCGACATCGGTCATCAGCTCGCCGACCAGATCCTCGAGCGGGTCGGGTGCCATGCCGGTATTAACTGTGACGGTGCTTTCGGTTGCGGGCTCATCGGCAGCCGGGGAAATTGCGACAGCCGCATTCAACGCCTGGTCGGCACTATGCCCATCCACCTTCACTGCTTCGATCAGCTTGATCAGCTGATCCTGATAGCCATGGACCTCGGTCAGCAAGGCGTCGTCGATCGGGCGCTGCTGTTGCTGCACATTGATCAGGAACGTTTCGAAGTTGTGGCTGAGATTGCCGAGATTCTTCAATCCGGCCAGCCGCGCCCCGCCTTTCAGCGTATGCAGCAGCCGCTGCAGATCATCGAGATAAAAGCCGTTGCGCCGATCATCGCCCCAGTGGTGAATGGCTTCATCGATCGCTTCGAGCAAGTCACCCGCTTCTTCAAGAAAAATCTCGAGAATTTCGATATCGATTTCATCGTCATCATCGGCTTGATCGGTAGCCATCGCCGCGGTCGGAATCGGCATCGGCATAAATGGCGTCGGAACCGGTTCGCCGCTCAGCGGTGCGTTAGCCGTCGTTGCATCCGCCATTGCCTCGAAATCGTCGTCGCTTTCGCTATCGACAGTCTCGGTAGCGGCAGCTCCGAAGTCGGGCGGCAGCTCAGCCGCCGCTGCTGCGATGGCGTCGAAATCGTGCTCGGCGAATTCGAATTGCTCAGCGCTGAGAAGCTCGTCCTCCGCGCTGGCAAGGCCCGGCTCACTGGACGCTACGGTAAGCTCGTCATCGGGCAAGTGCTCCTCGATCAACTCGGCCAGCAGCTCCTCGGCGGTCGGCTCCGGTGCGCTCGGGGCATCCGCAGCCTCGGGCGAAACAAGCTCGAGGTCCGCCGTAGCCGGGGCGTCGTTACCAATCTCGGTCGCGAACTCGCTGAACGCCGCCTCACCCGCATCGGGCGCTAGCTCAGTGGCAACCGGGGCGCTGTCGATGGTAGTCGGTTCATTGAGGTCATAATCGTCGAATGAGAAGGCGGTATCCGTAGCCTCGACATCGTTGGGTTCCGACCATGCATGACTGAATTCCGCAGTCACCGCCGACAGCTCCTCTGCGCTCTCGGCGGTGTCCGAGCTCTCGCCAAAGTCGAGATCGCTCAGCTCGTGCCCGGCGCTGATGGAGGCATCGTCCATTCCCACCACGTCGTCCAAGACGGGAATATCGATGGCGCTCGCCAACTCTGCCTCGGCGAGCCGTGTTGCAAATTCGAATTCCGTCAGTTCGTTCTGCAAATCGCTGCAATCGGCCGTATTTTGATTGGCCGCGAGACAGTCGAGCATGTCGATCAGTGCGTCGACAGCGCGCAACGCCACATCGAAGAAGCGCCCGTCGACCACGCTATCGGCGCCGCGGCGCAGCAGCGCCTGCAAGGCCTGCGCGAGTTCCACGACCGTATTCAGATTCAGCGCATCGGCGCTGTCGGCGACCTGATTGATGGTGCCGGCGAGTGTGTGCTGGCGTTGATCGTCGAGCCGGCCATCCTGCCAACGCTGCAAATCCTCGCCCACTGCCGACAGCAGCTCGATCGCATCGCCCAGGAACTGATTGAATGCTGCCGGCGAGATCGACTGGGTCGACGCTTCCGGCTGGTCATCGACATGCGCGAGATAAGTGTGATGCAGCGCGTCGACCCATTCGACAAATTCGGCCGCCCCCGGCATGGTCCGGTGCGGATCGGTGGCGAGCTGGCCGAGCCCGGCGCGGAACAGCGCCACGCCTTCGCGCAGCACGGCCAGAACCTCGGCATCGGCGCGCAGTTGAGCGGTGCGCATTTCCTTGATAAAGCGTTCGACCGGCGTGACGACCTGCGCGATCGGCACCACGTCCGCCATATGCGCACTGCCCTTCAGTGTGTGCAGCGCGCGCTGCAGATCGTCCGATAACTCGGCCGGGCCCGCCAATTGTTCGGCATGGTGAATAAAGGTCTCGATCGTTTCGATATGCGTCCACGCTTCGCTCGCAAAAATATCGAGCAGGGCATCGGCTTCGGCCGCCTCGGCGGCGCCGGTTGCCTCAGCTAGCTCGGCTGCGTGATCCTCGGCGGTAAGCGGGTAATTCGGGGCGAGATCGTGCTGCTCGTCGAGCACCTCTCCCAGCGTCGGCGCGGCCGCGGCCAACGGCGCCTGCTCACGGGATAGCGCCAATGCACGCTCGCCGACCGCTTGCGCGGCGACGGTCGGGCCGGGCGAAGTCTGTTTAAACGCCGTCACCATCGCCGGTATCAGTGCGATCGCATCCTGAACGGTATCGAGGCGCGGCTGATCGACAAACACACTGCCGTCGATGACGCGGTTAAGCATGTTCTCGATCGACCACGCCAACTCGCCAATGTCGATGGCGCCGACCATCCGGCCGCTGCCTTTCAGCGTGTGGAACGCACGGCGAATGACGTTCAGCGTCTCACTGTCGGTGGGATTGGCGAGCCATTGCGGCAGTTGCTCGTGAATGGTGTCGAGCACCTCGCCGGCTTCCTCGATAAAGATCTCGATGATTTCAGCGTCCGGCGCGTCTTCGTCGTTGGCATCCGCCATCGCAGCATCAGCGCCGGTCTCTTCGTCGATGACTGCCTCAGCAGGAGGCTGCTCAAGCGGCGGCTCGACCGCTTCGATGGCGGTTTCTTCGACCGGCTCGGGATCGTGATCGTTGTAATAGGGTTCGTCCACCGCCGCTACCGGGCGCTGGAACGGCAGGATCTGAGCGCTGCTGATGGCCGCCAGCGCTTGCGTACGCTCGGCTGCAGGCGCGCTGATCAACGTGCGCACGCTCTGCTCCGCTACTTCAAGGATGCTCTGGCATTCCGCCTCGGCATCGTCGCTGAGACGCTCGACGTAATAGTCGATCGACGCAATCGCGTCCGCCAGCGTATCCAGTAATTGCCAAGCCGGAATTTGCCGCTCGGCCAACAGATCCTGACGCACATAGTTTTCGCATTTTGCCAACACATCGGCGGCACGATGCAGACCCGCGACCGCAAAACTGCCACGCACGCCCGCGAGCAAATCGGGCACATCTTCGAGACATTGATGGCGCCATTGCGTAGCGACAAATTCGATGATCGATTCCTTGGCCTGCTCCAGACTGTTGCGCGATTCGAGCATGACCGCATCGAATGCTTTATCCAGCTGCTCCTGCGCCTCTTCGGAATCATTAAACAGGGTGCGCGGCGCCGGCCGCTGCGCCAACTCAAGCCCTTCCGCCTGCTGCCGCAGCATGCTGGCTGCGGCATCGATATTCACCGAGCCGCTTTGCAGCTGCCGCGCCAGATCGCGCAAGTTGCCTTGGGCAGCGTTCATCCCCAATAGCGCGGTGGTGTCGAGCGCGCGTTTGACCGCTGCCAGTGTTTTCGCGGTGGTTTGGCCGCCCGATAAATCTTCCGCCAGCGCCGCCAATTGTTGGGCCAGCGCGGCCTTGATGGCACGCGCCGCCTCTTCACCGCCGCCGACATTCAGATCCGTGGTCGGCAACAATGCCTGCGCCAGGTTATAGCGCTGTTTGATTTCGCCGATATAGCGCGAATTGGCGTCAGAGGCGGCGATGTAATACAGCAAATTTTTGATCAGCGCCGCTGGCGGTTCGAGCGGCAATGCGGCGGAACCCTGCTCGACCATCAGCTTGAGCTGGCTGTCGATCTGGCGCAGTAACGTTTTGACCGCCGCTGTCGGTTGAATCGATCGATTCAACAGGCCTTCGCACAGCGCGATACAGATATTCCACAGCGCTTCCGCCGGATAGCCCGCACTCAGTTTGGCGAGGCGCGCGCAGACCTTGGCGAGATAGTTGAGATTGTCGCGCGGCGCTTCATTGCGCAGATAGTTGAGCAACGCCATTTGGTACATCTGCCGCAGCTTTTTCGCGACATCGAGCAGCTCGTCGCCCTGCAACGTGGGCACCACGTCGGTGACAGCGGCAGGCGCAAACACCGGCGCGAACACCGCCGATTCGGTAATCAGCGGCTCACCGCGCACGGCGCGCAAATCGTTGATCAACGGCAGTAGGATCGTCGGCGCATCGCGGCGATCGGCGAGCAGCCGCTGCAGATAATCCGGCAGTCGCGTTAGTGCGGCCTGCAATGCCAGCAGCGCATCGTCGCGGTTGAAATCGCTGATCTTGTGCTGCAGCAGTGCCTGCACCACTTCTTCCATTTCTTCGGCGAGCAGCGCGGCACCGGCGAACTCGACCATTTTCAGAGTGCCGTAGACCTGATGGATGTAGGTGAGGCAGAACCGCAGCTTGGTCGCGTCGTCGCGATTGCTCAGGTAATCCTTCAGCGCGGCGGTGGATTGCGCTAGCGTTTCGGTGATTTCACCGGCCACCCACTCCAGCGCGACATAATCTCTACGCTCAGCGACCATACGTGTTTACCTTCTGCAAATCGTTTTGAGAGGCCGACGAATCGGTGCGGCGCAACCAGGCACTGACGCCCTGATGCGCGGTGCGCGCCATGGCGGGATGATGCCAATGCGCCGCTTCACCGGGGCCGAGTACCAGCAGGCCGCCGGGTTTTAGCCGCTCGACCATGGCATCGAGCACTTGCTTGACCCGTTCGCGGCGGAAATAGACGAGCACGTTCTGGCAATAAATCACATCCATCGGCAGCGCCGGCAATTGCTCGATATCGAGCAGATTCACCTGCGCGAAGCAAAGTCGTTGTCGCAGATCATCGGCGATCTGCAGCCGATCGCCGTCGACGCTGGCGAAGCGGCGGCGAAAAAGTTCGGGGATTTCTTCGATACGCCGGCTGCGGTAACTGCCCGCACGGGCGTGTTGCAACGCTACGCTGCACATATCCGTAGCCAATACGCCGAAAAAACAAGCGGCCTGCTGACGCTTAATAATATCGGCCGTGACCATCGCCAATCCGTAAGCTTCCTCGCCAGTAGCGCAGCCTGCGCTCCACAGGTCGAGTGTCGTGCTGGTCAGGCAGCGTTTGCGCAAAAAGCTGCGCACCAGTTCGAACGCTGCGGGTTGACGAAAAAAACTGGTTTCTTTAACGGCGACCTGCTCGATCAGCGCCTGCCACTCGGCAACGCCTTCCGGCCAGCGCGACACCTGCTCGAAATAGGCTTGGTGATCGACCTGACCCAGCTCGCGCAAACGGCGGCTCAAACCGCCCTGCAAAATTGCGCGATGCTGAGAAAAGTCGATGCCGGTGCGAGTCTCGATCAGCTGCTGCCAGGCGGCAAATTGCTGATCGGTTAGCGCTGCCGGCAACGGCTGCAGCCATGCCTCCATGATTGCGCTCCGCTGCAGCGGTCAGGCTCAGGTGCCCGACCGCTTGCCTTCTTCCGGCAACTTGAAGCCGGCTACCGAGCTCTTCAGCTCCTGCGCCATGAAGGCGAGGTTACCGATCGAACGCGCGGTGGTAGTAGTACCGGTGGAGGTTTGCGACGTGATCTCCTGAATGACATTCATGGTGTTGGAGATATGGCCGGCCGACGATGCCTGCTGGCGCGCCGCGTTGGAAATGTTCTGAATCAATTCCGCGAGTTCCTGCGATACGCGTTCGATTTGTTCGAGCGCCTCGCCGGCGTCCTGCGCCAGACGCGCTCCGCGTACCACTTCGGACGTCGTTTGTTCCATCGAGATAACCGCTTCGTTGGTGTCGGATTGAATCGTTTTAACCAGCGCTTCGATCTGTTTCGTCGCGGCCGATGACCGTTCTGCGAGACGCTGAACTTCGTCGGCAACGACCGCGAAGCCGCGACCCGCATCGCCCGCCATCGACGCCTGAATCGCGGCGTTCAAGGCGAGAATGTTGGTCTGGTCGGCGATGTCGTTAATCAGGCTAACGATGTCACCGATCTCCTGCGACGATTCGCCGAGACGTTTGATCCGTTTCGATGTTTCCTGAATCTGTTCGCGGATGTTATCCATGCCCTTGATGGTGTTTTGTACGACTTCGGCGCCGGTGTTGGCGATCGCAACCGACCGCTCCGCGACCTGCGCCGATTCGCCGGCGTTCGACGATACCTGATCGATGGTGACCGCCATTTCGTTCACCGCCGCCGACGCGCCGGCGATTTCCTGCGCCTGATGCTCGGACGCTTCGGCGAGATTCAATGCGGTCGACTGCGTTTCCTGCGCGGCTTGCGATACCTTCAACGCCGTCTCGTTGATCGACGACACCAGGATCCGCAATTGGTCGATGGTGAAGTTGATCGAGTCCGCGATCGCACCGGTGAAATCCTCGGTAACGGTCGCGGTGGTGGTCAGGTCACCGTCGGCGAGATAGGTCAGTTCGTCGAGTAACCGCAGAATCGCGTTTTGGTTACGCTCATTCTGTTCCGCTGTTTCACGCAGCCGGCTACGGGTATTGCTGAACAGCTGCACGCCGATGAAGCCCAGTGACAACAGCACAACGGCAACGAAGAACAGCGCGGTACGTGTAGTCAGTAAGCGCTCGCCTTCCAGGCGGTTGATGTGCTCGGCCAGCTTACTAGTCGATTCCATGATTTTCGGCGAGTCGACCGTGATAGCGGCGGAGGCCTGTGAGGACTTCAACAGTTCCGGTGACGCCTGGAAGATCTCGTCAACCGATCCACTCACGAACTGGAACAGCTTGTTGATTTCTTCGAGCGAGCTGCGCGCCGACTTGTCGTTGACGCGTGCGATACGCATCCCGGTATTGCCGTTCAACATGCCCTGCAACACGGTACCGAAGGTGCTGGCATCGAGGTTGAACTGGTCGGCAGCCTGCGGTGCGTCCGCCTGACCTTCGAGCATCTTGTCGACGTTGCGGGCGATCCGCTCCGCCAGCCACGATTGCCGTTGCGCCACCATCACCTGGTCGGCCGAGGCGCCGCCCTGGGCGAGAATTTCGACGACGTTGTTGTATTCCTGCTGCAACTCAGGGATCGAGTCATTCAGCGTTTTGGCGACGTCGTGCAGGAACAGCACGCGTTCACGGTTATTGACGATAGTGCCGGCAGCCGTATTCACCTTTGTCCATAAGCCGTTGAGCTCATTCAATTCCGTCAGGCTTTCCGGCGCCGGGGCTTTGCTATCGCCTTTCAGCAGCGTCTGCAGGACCTGATCGAATTCGCCGCGCGTCTTTTTCAACGTATCGAACGCCGCCGCCTTACCGCCGGTCGCCTCCCGCGCTGACGTCGCGATCTGTTGCGACAACACCCGGAGCTCGCCCGTTAATTCGAGGTAGTGCTGGTCATAGCTTGAATGGCGCAATACGTACCACGCGTTGAACGCCGCGCCGAGGAAACCGACCACCATCACCAGCAGTGCAGCGGCGATAACGGGGTTGCCTGGCAGAGTTGCCAGAAGATTCTGCTGTTTAGCCATGATTCGGACTCCCACCCGAAGCGTTTGCCGCCAAATAATGAATGAACGAAAAAGTGTTTGGTTTCATTTATGCCGCCGCGTTGAAGAAACGTTCGTCACGCGCCAGCTTGAAGGGGCTGAACACCGCCCAATCGCGCTCGTTTTGGCGATAGGCCCCGGCGATAAATGGGCGCATTGGCGCCAGCTCCGCCGCGATATCGGTATGAAAACTATCTACCGGAAAATGTTGCATGCCGTGCATTTCGCTGACAATCAGGCCGCTGTAGAGATCGCCGAATTCAAGCGCCAGCACGCGCTGCTGCTTGCGGCTACCGGCGAGCGCACCGCCAAAAAATGCTTCGAGATCCAGCAATGGCAGCAATCGACCGCGTACGTTCGAGACACCGCGCACCCACGGTTTAACGCCGGGCAGGCGGGTGCTGTTCGGCACCGAAAAGATTTCCGCGACTTCCGCCATTGGCGCGACAAAGCGGTGCCCGGCCAAGGTAAAGCCGACGCCGCTCCAATGCGGTTTGATGTCGATCTGCGCCGGCAAGCCGTGCGCGTGCTTCATGCTGCTCTGTGCGAGCGCCACCAGCGCCGCAAACGGTTCGAGCGGTTCAGCGATGGACACTACCAGTTCCTCTTCCATGAGCTTCACACTTTGAGTACGTTTTCAATCGTTTGCACAAGCACCTTGCCATCGACCGGCTTGGTCAAATAACCCTTGGCGCCTTGGCGCTGGCCCCACAGCCGATCGGTTTCCTGATCTTTGGTAGTAACGATAATCACGGGAATGTGGCTGGTCGTTTCGTCCTTGCTGAGCTGGCGCGTCGCCTGGAACCCATTCAGGCCCGGCATGACGACATCCATCAGCACCACATCCGGCAATTCCTTACGGGCGGCTGCGACACCTTTCTCGCCATTATCGGCGGTGAGGATTTCATACCCGTGCTTGCTCAGAATCGAGCTCATCTTAAAAGTTTCGGTCGGCGAGTCATCGACAATGAGTACCCGGGCCATTTTTATTCATCCTCCTGAATCATCCCGTCGTGGCGATGATGGGTTGTCGCGCTGCTATTTCAGCAAATCAGTCTAGTGCGCTTGAGCCACATGGGCCTGGATGGCACCCAATAGTTCGTTTTTGCTGAACGGCTTCGTCAGATATTGATCCGACCCGACGATGCGGCCTTTAGCCTTGTCGAATAGACCATCCTTGCTCGACAACATGATGACAGGTGTCGATTTGAATTCACTGTTGTTTTTTATCAGCGCGCAGGTTTGATAGCCATCCAGGCGCGGCATCATGATGTCGACGAAAATAATATCGGGGCGCGAATCGGCAATTTTTGCCAACGCATCAAAGCCATCGGTAGCGGTAATTACGTCACAGCCTACTTTTTTCAGCAGCGTCTCGGCAGTGCGGCGAATCGTTTTTGAATCATCGATCACCATCACTTTTAAATCTTGGAAATTCGGTTCCATGTTGCAACTAACCTCTCTGCCCATCTGTCAGGCAACTACGGCTGTTCGATAAGGCGCTTAGCCTCGGCTTTTTGCTACAGTGTCGCGATCACCTGTGCCGAGCGCTCCACTAATATAGACGAAGACTGTAACTCTGCCGGAGCGATGGCGCGTCGGCGTGCGTTCAGTGGAGGCGGCTTCGGATAGATAGTATAGAAGCGGTCAGGAATAAAGCACGCCGCCCTGCAATTTTAGACACAGCCATTTTTTTCAGACATAGGTAGCAAAATGACGATTTCACTCGGGGTCGTGATGGACCCGATCGCAGCCATCAACTACAAAAAAGACACGACTCTGGCACTGCTGTGGGCAGCGCAGGATTGCGGTTGGCAATTGTTCTACATGGAACAAAGCGATTTGGTGTTGCAGGACGGCGAGCCGAAGGCAACGATGCGGCCGCTGCGCGTGCATCGCGATCCGCAACATTGGTACGACCTGGGCGAGCCGGACATTAAATTGCTGGCGGATCTCGATGTGGTGCTAATGCGCAAAGACCCGCCCTTCGACAATGAATATATTTACAGCACGTACATTCTCGAAGCGGCGGAAAAACTTGGCGTACTCGTTGCCAATCAACCGCAGAGCTTGCGCGACTGCAATGAAAAAATGTTTGCGACGCAATTTCCGCAATGTTGTCCACCGCTGCTGGTCAGTCGCGACAAAAAACAATTGAAGGAATTTCACCGCGTGCATAACGACGTGGTATTCAAACCGCTCGACGGCATGGGCGGCAGTTCCATTTTTCGCGTGCGTCACGATGATCCGAATTTAAATGTCATTATCGAAATGCTCACCAATCACGGTCGCAACACCATCATGGCGCAGCGTTATATTCCAGCGATTGTCGATGGCGACAAACGCATTTTAATGATCGATGGCGAGCCGGTGCCGTATTGTTTAGCGCGCGTGCCGATGGCCGGTGAAAGTCGCGGCAATCTCGCTGCCGGCGGCACCGGTCGACCACAGCCATTATCGGAGCGCGATCGCTGGATAGCGGCACAGGTCGGTCCGGCATTACGTGCGCGCGGCTTATTATTTGTCGGGCTGGATGTCATCGGCGATTTTCTTACCGAGATCAACGTCACCAGCCCAACCTGCGCACGCGAAATCGATGCGCACCTTGCTCATGAAGGCATTGAACATATCGATATCGGCGCGCAATTAATGAATTGCATCGCGGCGAAATTGCGACAACGAGTCTGATATGGCGTATATCGCGCAACCGTTCGAACAGCGACATGATTTACTCGGCTTTACGCTGCTGCTCGCGGTGGCATTTCACGCATTATTTATTCTCGGCGTCACCTTCACGCGCGAGCAACATGCACGTTCGGCGTCGAAACTTGAAATCACGCTGGCACAATATAAAAGCGATAAAGCACCGCAGCGCGCCGATTTTCTCGCCCAGCACAATCAAGAAGGCAGCGGCACGCTCGATGAGAAAGCGTTGCTGACCACGCGCAAGACCGCCGACTTTCACGACAATGTCATTCGCGATATCAGTCCACTGCAACAAACGGCTGCGCTAAAACAAAAAAGCGAGCAGCGCGCGCAAATAGCGACCCGCAATAATGCCGAAATGAAAACTGCACTGCGCAACGATAAATCGGCGCCAACCCAGCAAGCCGAAGGCGATATCACCGTTCAACAGCGCAGTCTTGAAATCGCCAGCTTAGAAGCAAAACTCGATATTCAACGCCAGGCCTACGCCGCACGACCCCGCATTCGCCGTCTGACTTCGGTGGCAACCAAATACGCCGAAGATGCGCACTATCTGAATCAATGGCGTGAACATATCGAACGCATCGGCAATAGCAATTATCCTGAGCAAGCGCGCGCCCGGGAAATTTACGGCGAATTGCGCCTGATGGTGGCGCTATTGCCCAACGGTGAAATTCAGGAAGTGAAAGTGTTGAAATCGTCGGGGCAAAAATTATTGGACGAGGCCGCGATTCGCATTGTGCATCTCGCCGCGCCGTACGATGCGTTCCCGCCGGAAATGCGCCAACAGGTCGATGTGCTGGAAATTATTCGGACCTGGCGGTTTCACAAGGATCGCTTCAGCTCCACCAACTAATTAATCAACTTCAACCACCGACGTTGCGCAACCGTTATTGAGTTTGGGCAATATCACTTCGATGATGGCGACATGGAACAACACTTTAGTAGTTTGAGAAATCATTTCCTGATCGCGATGCCATCGCTAAGCGAAGGTATTTTTGCGCATAGTGTGACGTATCTGTGCGAGCACTCGGAACAGGGCGCGATGGGCATCGTGATCAATCGACCTGCCGGCATCGCGCTCGGAGAGATTTTGGAGCAATTAGACATCGACGGAGAATTATCGCATCTCGATGATCCCGTGATGGTCGGCGGTCCAGTGCAAACCGATCGCGGTTTCGTATTACATCGCCACGACGATCGCCGCTGGGACGCCACGCTCTCGATCAGCGATGAAATCAGCCTCACCACCTCGGTCGATATTCTCGATGCGCTCGCACATGATCGCGGGCCGCATGCGTCGTTGGTCGCGCTCGGTTATGCCGGCTGGGATGCAGGTCAACTCGAGGAAGAAATCGCTGCGAATTCGTGGCTGACGATTCCCGCCGACAGCAATATTATTTTCGATACACCGATTGCCGAACGTCTCGACGCCGCCGCAGCAAAACTCGGCATCGATCTCGCGCTGATTGCACCCGGCGCAGGCCATGCCTGATTTGCAAGCCGCGTGCATTCTCGCTTTCGATTACGGCACCCAGCGCATCGGCGTTGCGGTGGGGCAAACCATCACCCGCACAGCGTCTCCGCTCGCGGCGATTGCAGCAAAAGATGGCGTGCCGCGCTGGGAAACAATCGCGGAATTAATCGCGGAGTGGCGGCCGCAGCAATTGATCGTCGGGCTTCCATTAAATATGGATGGCAGTGCCTCGGACATGTCGCAACGCGCGGAAAAATTTGCGCGTCGTTTGCACGGACGTTTCGGTTTACCGGTGGCAACTTGCGATGAGCGGTTAAGCAGTTTTGAAGCGCGCGGTGAATTGCTCGCGCGCGGTGAGCGCAATTTCAAACACGCCGGCGTCGATAGTTTGAGCGCGTGCATTATTCTCGAAGGTTGGTTTGCCGCCAATCTGCCCTAGCGTTGCATCATCCGACCGCGATCGTTTTCTTTTTCATCCTCAATCGCTAAGCCATTAGTGCCTTCCATTAACGCATTCGGATCGGAATTGGCACCGAGCTTGATCATCAAACGCAAATCGTTTGCCGAGTCCGCATGCGCAATTGCATCTTCGTAAGTAATTTCGCCCTGGCTATACATTTCATACAAATGCTGATCGAACGTCTGCATGCCGTTCTCGGTCGATCTCGTCATCAGTTCCTTCAACATATGCACTTCGCCTTTGCGAATCATGTCCGATGCCAACGGCGTATTAATCAATACCTCTACGCACGCGCGCCGGCCTTTGCCATCGGGTGTTGGAATCAATTGTTGCGCAACCATCGCTTTCAAGTTCAGCGATAAATCCATCCACAATTGCGGATGTCGTTCGGATGGAAAGAAATGCAGAATGCGGTCGAGTGCTTGGTTGGCGTTATTCGCATGGAGAGTGCACAAACACAAATGCCCGGTTTCCGCGAACGTGATGGCGTGTTCCATCGTCTGTCGCGTGCGCACCTCGCCGATCATGATCACATCGGGCGCCTGCCGCAGCATGTTTTTCAGCGCGACTTCGAACGACTCGGTATCGATGCCGACTTCGCGCTGCGTGACGATACAGCCTTCGTGCTGATGGATATATTCAATGGGATCCTCGACCGAGATAATGTGCCCTTTCGAGTTGCGATTGCGATGGCCGATCATCGATGCCAATGACGTCGATTTACCCGCGCCAGTTGCGCCGACAAAAATTACGAGGCCGCGCTTCGTCATCGACAGATCTTTAACGATGTCGGGCAGGCCCAAATCTTCAATCAGCGGAATGCGTGTTTCAATCCGACGCAACACCATGCCGGCGAGATTACGCTGATAAAACGCGCTGACGCGAAACCGGCCGATGCCGCGCGCAGAAATCGCGAAATTTAATTCTTTCGTCTGCACAAATTCGCGGCGCTGTGTTTCATTCATTACGCCGAGCACAGTTTCGCGTGTTTTTTCCGGGCTCAACGGCGTTGTGGTGACGGGGACAACACGGCCGTTGATTTTGACCGAGGGTGGCACGCCGGCAGTGATGAATAAATCGGATGCGCCTTTCTCGACCATTAGGCCCAATAATTTTTCGATGTCCACCGCGATACTCCGTTAACTGTGCAGGCCGCGCGACTGCGCGTAAAAATATTTTTAAAGTTTGTCCGGAAAGCGTGCTTTGGTGCGCGCTTCATCGCGCGTCACCAACCGTTTTTGGATCAGATCGGCAAGACATTGATCCATGGTCTGCATGCCGAGCGCGCCGCCGGTTTGAATCGACGAATACATTTGCGCGACTTTATCTTCGCGAATCAGATTTCGAATCGCCGATGTGCCGATCATGATTTCGTGCGCAGCGGTACGGCCACCGCCAACTTTTTTCATCAGTGTCTGCGAAATAACCGCCTGCAACGATTCCGATAACATCGATCGGACCATGTCTTTTTCGGCGGCCGGAAATACGTCGATGATCCGGTCCATCGTTTTTGCGGCTGAGGTCGTGTGCAGTGTGCCGAACACCAAGTGGCCGGTTTCGGCGGCGGTCAGTGCGAGGCGAATGGTTTCGAGATCGCGCATCTCGCCGACCAGAATGATGTCCGGGTCTTCGCGCAATGCCGAACGCAATGCTTCGTTAAAACCATGTGTGTCGCGATGCACTTCGCGCTGGTTGACCAGGCATTTTTTCGATTCGTGGACGAATTCGATGGGGTCTTCAATCGTCAGAATGTGTTCGTAGCGCGTGTCGTTGACGTAATCCACCATCGCCGCCAGCGTGGTCGATTTACCCGAGCCGGTCGGCCCGGTGACGAGCACAAGACCGCGCGGGTTGTGGCAGATATCGCGAAACACCTGACCGAGGCCCAAGTCTTCCATCGTTAATACTTTCGAGGGAATGGTCCGGAACACCGCACCCGCGCCGCGATTCTGATTGAACGCATTAACCCGAAAGCGCGCGACCCCCGGCACTTCGAATGAGAAGTCGGTTTCGAGAAATTCTTCGTAATCCTTGCGCTGCTTGTCGTTCATGATTTCGTAGATCAGCGCATGCACCTGCTTGTGATCCATCGGCGGCAAATTGATGCGGCGCACATCGCCGTCGACGCGAATCATCGGCGGCAGGCCGGCCGACAAATGCAAATCCGACGCGCCCTGTTTGGCGCTAAAAGCAAGCAGTTCGGTGATATCCATGCGATTTCCTATGCAAGCCGCGCGCGGCGGCCTGGTTATAATAGTCGGCGCCCATCGAGTACGACGCCGCGTAACGGGCAAATGCGATCACAATCACACCCGGCCGAGCGCCGGCCTGCCGCCAAGCAGTCAACCCATGCCATCAAACGTAGCAGACAATATAGCAAAGGTCCGTGAACGCATCGGGCGAGCGTGCCGCGCCAGCGGACGCGCCGAGAGCGCCGTGACGTTGATCGCCGTCAGCAAAACGCGCGCGCCGGCAACGATACGTGCCGCGTACGCAGCAGGCATTACCGATATCGGCGAAAATTATTGCCAGGAAGCCCTCGAAAAAATTGCCGCACTCGCCGACCTGCCACTCACCTGGCACTTTATCGGCCCACTGCAATCGAACAAAACCCGCGCGATCGCCGAGCACTTTGCCTGGGTACATTCGGTCGATCGGCTCAAGCTCGCGCAGCGTTTAGCGGCACAACGACCACCGCAGCTGCCGCCGCTCAATATCTGCGTGCAAGTGAATATCGATGACGAAGCGAGCAAATCCGGCGTGCCGCCCAGCGAGCTGCCCGCGCTGCTCGAAGCGATCATGGCGCTGCCACAATTGCGCGTGCGCGGTCTGATGGCAATTCCGCAGCCACAGGCCGACGCGAATCGCGCCGCTTTTATCAAGATGCGCGCGCTGCTCGCACAACAACAGCAGCGCTGGCCGCAGCTCGACACGCTGTCGATGGGCATGTCGGCCGATTTCGATAGCGCCATCGAAGAAGGTGCCACTCTCATCCGCGTCGGCACCGATATTTTTGGCAGCCGCGTCCAGCCCATCGAGCCCACATTCTGATGAATATATGGCAACGGCTCGCGCGCGAATGGTTTTTGCTCGGCATGCTCGGCGCGGTGGTGCTGGCCAGTCTCTTTCCCGATTTCGGCGCGCAGGGCGGCGCGATGCACGGCGATATCGTCGTCAACGCGGGCATCGCGCTGGTGTTTTTTCTGCACGGGATCGGCCTGCCACTCGAACATTTACGCCGCGGCATGCTCGCGTGGCGCGTGCATCTGGTCGTGCAAAGCCTGACGTTTGTCGCCTTCCCACTGCTATGGCTCGCATTTAATGCCGCCTTCAAGCCGTGGCTGCCAGGCGACCTAATGCTCGGCTTTTGTTATCTCGCGGCATTGCCGTCGACAATTTCGTCGTCGGTGGCGATGACCGCACTGGCGCGCGGTGATGTGCCGATCGCGATTTTCAATGCCACGTTATCGAGCCTGCTCGGCATCGTGCTGACGCCGCTATTGATTTCGACGCTCGGCGCGACGCCGGCAAATGGCCTCTCGCTGGGCGAAACGATGCTGAATATCGCCCAACTGCTGTTATTGCCGATTGTTGCCGGCCAACTGCTGCGTCCATTCATCGGTCATTGGTTCGCGCGCATTCGGCACTACACCAGCAATATCGATCGGCTGGTGATTTTGTTGCTGGTTTACGCCGCGTTCTGCAATTCGGTGAAATCCGGTCTGTGGCAGCAGCATGGCGTCGGCCTGATCGGCATCACGTTACTCGGCGATGCGCTGTTGCTCGGCGTAATCCTCGTGCTCAGTACTTTCCTGTCGCGCTGGCTGCAGTTCCGACGCGAGCAAGAAATCGCCATCGTATTTTGCGGCTCAAAGAAAACGCTCGCTTCGGGCATTCCGATGGCAGCACTGATTTTCGGATCGCACCCCGGCCTCGGCATGATCGTGCTGCCGATCATGCTGTATCACCAATTGCAGTTATTTGTGTGTTCGGTGCTGGCGCATCGGTATGCGCGGCGCGTGGTGAACTAAACCAGCGCCATCGCTATACTGGGCGCCGGTTTTTCGGCCCTCTTAATTTCTGGGAATCACTTCGTGAACTCACCGCAATTGGCGTTTATCGGCGCCGGCAATATGGCGTCTGCATTGATTGGCGGATTGGTCAAGCAGGGCTTCGCGGCCACGTGCATCATCGCCAGCGATCCGATGCCGGCCATGCTCGACAAGCTCAGCGCGATCGCGCCGGTGCGCCGTACCTCGGACAATGTCGAAGCCATCGCCAATGCCGACGTGGTCGTGCTCGCGGTCAAGCCGCAGGTGATGAAGCAAGTGCTGCAGCCGCTGGCGGATATATTGCAGCAGCGCCGCCCACTGATCATTTCGATTGCCGCCGGCATCGAGATCGCCAGTATCGAACACTGGCTCGGCGGCCAATTACCGATCGTGCGCTGTATGCCGAACACGCCGGCACTGGTGCAGCTCGGCGCCACGGGTCTGTTCGCGAATGCGGCGGTCAGCGCGGCGCAGCGCGAGCAGGCCGACGCAATTCTGCGCGCGGTTGGCATCGCTTTATGGGTCGATAGCGAAGCGCAGCTCGATGCGGTGACGGCGGTATCCGGCAGTGGGCCGGCGTATTTCTTTATGGTGATGGAAGCGATGCAGGCCGCCGGCGAACAGCTCGGCCTGGCGACCGACACCGCGAAATTGCTGACGCTACAAACCGCGCTCGGCGCCGCGCGCATGGCGCTCGACAGCGATGTCGATACCGCTGAACTGCGCCGCCGCGTGACCTCGCCGAACGGCACCACCGAACGCGCGATCGCCAGTTTCGAAGCCGACGATCTGCGCGGCATATTTGCACGCGCGCTGACCGCGTGTCGTGACCGTTCCGAGCAACTGGCGCGCGAACTGGGTTCGAGCTAAGCCGTCGGTCGATTAACCAAGCCGTCTTTAACAAAAAATAGGAGTCGCAATGGGTATGCTGGGCGATGTCGCCGTTTTTCTGATCCGCAATATCGGCGGCCTGTTTCTGTGGGCAGTGCTGCTGCGGTTCCTGCTGCAACTGGCGCGCGCGGATTTCTACAATCCGATTTCGCAGGCGCTGGTGCGTATTACCAATCCGGTGATCAAACCGCTGCGTCGCATCATTCCCGGCTTCTTCGGCATCGACATCGCTTCTCTGGTGCTGGCGATTGCGGTGAAACTGGTGATGGTGGTGAGCATCTTTGTGATCCAGACCGGCGCCTTCAATTTCAGCATCCCGTTGGTATTTGCGGTGTCGGCGCTCAGCTGCCTGGTGACCGTGCTCAATATCTATTACGTGGCGATGTTGGCGATGATCATCGTCAGCTGGGTGGCGCAGGGCAGCTATAACCCCGCCATCGTGCTGATCAATCAGATTGCCGAGCCGGTGATGGCGCCGTTTCGCCGCCTGCTGCCGCCGATGGGCGGTATCGACTTCTCGCCGATCCTGGCATTTCTCGCGCTGAACGTGGTCAAGATCGTGCTGAGCGGCCTGGCGCTGAAAATCGGGCTGGTGCCGCATTCATTCCTGGGCATGCTGATTCTCGATATCTAAAGCGCGGTTATTGTGGTCGCTGCGGCAAGTTTCTATCGCTGGCAGAGCGGCGACCTGCTGTTGTTCTGCCAGCTGCAACCGCAGGCGAGCCGTGACGAATTTGCCGGCACCCTGACCTCCGACGCGGGCGGTGCGCGACTGAAGATTCGGATCGCCGCGCCGCCCATCGAAGGTCGCGCCAACGCGCAATTAATCGCCTTTCTCGCCAAACAATTCGGCGTCGCCAAGCGCGACGTCACGATCAGCAGCGGCGATGGCAGCCGGCAGAAGACCGTGCGCATCGAACAACCGACAAAATTGCCGCCGGCGCTGTCGATTGCACCCCCACCATCGAGTCTTTAGACTGCTGCCTGCCCAAAAATCGATAACACACGAATGTCGCACGTATTTCCCCACAACTCAGTCGGTCTGGTCGCTCCGCGCACGCAGCACTTTCGCGAGCCGATTGCGCTCGCGTGCGGCCGCGAATTGCGCGAGTACGACATCGTTTATGAAACCTACGGCGAATTGAACGCCGATCGCTCCAATGCAATCCTGATTTGCCACGCGCTCAGCGGTCATCATCACGCCGCCGGTTATCACGCGCCCGACGATAAAAAACCCGGCTGGTGGGACGATTACATCGGCCCCGGCAAGCCGATCGATACGCGGCATTTTTATATCGTGAGCCTGAACAATATCGGCGGCTGTCACGGCTCGACCGGACCCGCGTCGCTAAATCCCGTCACCGAAAAACCATGGGGCCCGGATTTCCCAAGCCTGCGCTGTCGCGATTGGGTGCATACCCAGCATCGGCTGATGCAGACACTTAATATTCCGAGCTGGGCGGCGGTGATCGGCGGCAGCCTAGGCGGCATGCAGGCGATGCGCTGGTCGCTCGAATATCCCGCGCTGGTACGCAACTGCATCGTAATCGCCTCGGCGATGAAATTGTCGGCGCAAAATATTGCGTTCAACGAAATCGCCCGGCGCGCCATTTTGTCGGATGCAAATTTCCACGGCGGCCGCTATCTCGAACACGGCACTATTCCCGCGCAAGGTCTTGCGCTGGCGCGAATGGTCGGCCACATCACTTATCTGTCCGCCGACGGCATGATGGAAAAATTCGGCCGCGATCTGAAGGCCGGCGATTTCGATATGGGCAGCGACAATCTGGTGGAGTTTCAGGTGCAAAGTTATCTGCGCCGCCAGGGCGATGCATTTTCGAAAACCTTCGATGCGAACACGTACATCCTGATGACGCATGCGCTCGATTATTTCGATCTCGCGCGCGAATACGGCGATGATCCTATTGCCGCGTTCAAATGTGCGCACAGTAATTTTCTGGTGATTTCATTCAGCAGCGATTGGCGATTTTCGCCAAAACGTTCGCGCGAAATCGTCGATGCGATGATTGCCGCAAAACGCTCGGTGACCTACGCCAATATCGATTCGCCGCACGGGCACGATGCGTTTCTGGTGCCGAACGCGCGTTACGAAGCGGTGCTCACCGCGTTTCTGCAAAATATTTATGCGGAGCTCGATTAATGCGTCTAGATCTCTCGCTGATTCAAAATTGGATCGAACGCAACGCGCGCGTGCTGGATCTCGGTTGCGGCGACGGCACGTTGTTGATGGCATTGCGCGATAACAAAAATGCCGATGGCCTCGGCGTCGAAATTGATGGCAACGACATCACGCGCTGCGTGGCGCGCGGTATTAATGTCATCGAGCAGGATCTAAACGACGATCTCGGCAATTTCGAAAGCGGCAGTTTCGATGCTGTGGTGATGACGCTGGCATTGCAGGCATTGCGCTATCCACATCGTGTGCTCGACGAAATGCTGCGCATTGGCCGGCACGGCATCGTCACCTTTCCGAATTTCGGCCACTGGCGTGCACGCTGGTATCTGTTTAGCCGCGGCCGCATGCCGGTATCGAAATTCTTGCCTTACACCTGGTACGACACGCCGAATATTCACTTCTGTACCGTGAAGGATTTTGAGGCGCTGTGTGCGGAAAAAAATATCCGCATCCTCGATCGCGCAATGATCAGCGGCAATTCACAAAGCGGCCTCGCCCGCCTCTGGCCCAATCTGTTCGCGGTCACCGCGGTGTACCATATCGCTCGCTAACCCGCGCAGCCATTACTACGTACACCGCGCACGGAGGTAATGATTATGAAACGCCCATTCTTGCTGCTATTTGCCTTACTGATTGCCAACACGCCGTTAGTCCTGGCGCAAAACGATGAAGCACGCACTGTTGAAACCAGCAAAACCTTCGGCGATTTCGAAGTGCTGTACAACGTATTTCCCTCGACCGATCTACGCCCCGACATGGCCACCCACTATCAACTGGTGCGCGGCGGCGATCAGGCGATAGTGAATATTTCAATTCGCAATTATGCGAACGGCGGCAACATCGCGCAAGCTGCCGTGGTCAGCGGCACTTACTCCGATTTGATTCAGCCAAAAAAGCTGGAGTTCCGCGAGATTCGCGAAGAGGGCGCGGTGTATTACATTGCGCAATTGCGCTTCACCGATCGCGAAACGCTGCGCTTCGATATCACGGTGCAGCCGACCGTCGCTGGGCCGGCGCCGATTGGATCGCCGTTCAAAATTTCGCTTACCCGGCAATTTTTTATCGAGAAATAAGTGCTCGCTCGCGCAAAGAAAAATGTCGCAGGAGAAAATCGAAATGTCGCCGGAAAAATTTAAATGCGTCAATTAGTTCTCGCCAGCGGCAATCGCGGCAAGCTCGCGGAGTTTCAGCAATTGCTGGCGCATACCGGCTGGGAAGTTATTCCGCAATCGGCATTCGCTACGCCGGATGTCGATGAAACCGGTTTGAGCTTTGTCGAAAATGCGATTCTGAAAGCGCGCAATGCGGCGCAGCACAGCGGGCTGCCGGCACTTGCTGACGACTCGGGTCTCGAAGTCGATGCACTCGACGGTGCCCCGGGAATTTATTCGGCGCGCTTCGCCGGCAATGCTGCTGACGATGCCGCGAATAATCACAAACTGCTCGAGGCACTGGCCGCAGTGCCGGAGCCACAGCGCACTGCGCGCTTTCAATGCGTATTAGTATTTATGCGGCATGCACGCGATCCCTCGCCGTTGATTTGCCAAGGCACCTGGGAGGGAAAAATTTTAACGGCGCCACGCGGTGAGCAAGGCTTCGGCTACGACCCACTATTTTATATTCCCGCGCTGGCGCAAACCTCCGCCGAACTACCGCCCGCTTTAAAAAATCAATGCAGTCATCGCGGCCAGGCTTTGCAGCAAATGCTGCGCGCATTGCGCGATATTCACGGCGCACAATGAACACGCAGCATCGCGTCAGTCTCGCCGACGGTAATAGTTTTATGGCCGATCGTGACGAGAACTTGTTGCACGCGGCGCAGCGCGCGCACTGGCTGGTGCGCTACGGTTGTCGCAATGGTAACTGCCAGGCCTGCGCCGCCACATTGTTAGCGGGCAGCGTGGTGCAGCGCGATAAAATTATCGACGGCAGCACCACATCCGAAATTCTGTTATGTCTGTGTCGTGCGCAATCGGATGTACAAATTCAATTGTCGAGCAATCCGCAGCCCGGCGATGTCGCGAATGCGCAGCGCTGCTATGTTCGCGTGACACAAATCGAGCCTTCGCTGCAGGGCTTTCGTGTATGTGTTGCTTTACCAGCCGGTCGCATGCCCGCTGTGTTGCCGGGCCAGTTTGCGCTATTGGAATTTGCTAATGGCGATGCGCGCGGCGATATCGATCACACAGCATCGCGCGGACGCGAACTGATATTACATATCGCCGCCGATAGAGAATTGACGGTGGGCGAATACATTTATTTGCGTTATCCGCTCGGCGTTCCGCGCTAATTATTCATTGGAAATGATCATGCAACGATGGCTTAAAATTCTTCTGTCGCTGGCGCTGTTGATTGTCGTCGCGTACTGGTTACTGATCGATATCGCGATCAAGGCCTTCATCGAGCGCGAAGGCAGTAATGCCGTCGGCACGCAATTAACTATCGATGCGGCCACATTTCATTTATTTCCCACCACATTAACGCTACGCAATCTACAGGTCACCGATGCACGCGCGCCGATTCGCAATGCCATGCAGGCCGAAACGGTTTCCTTGCCGCTGCAGTTAAGCGAATTACTCGACAAGCAATTGATCGTGACCGCCATGCAAATTCACGGCTTGCGCTTTAATCAGCCACACGTGCAATCCGGTGCGGTGACAAACACAGCACCGCCTGCTGCCGATGCTGCATTATCGGCACAGCAGCGCGCGCAGCGTCACCAACAATTACGGGAAGCGCTGCAGCGTATCGATGCTGCATTGGCGAATCCATTAACGGCCGCCGACACGCAAGCGGCGGGTTCGATAACCGGCGTGCTGCTCGGCGATACGCTCAAACCATTGCTTGCACAAATCGTCGCACTGCTGACGCCGCCGCAAAATTCACTCGGCAATGATTGGCGCATCTTATTGCAGCATATCGATGTCGACGGTCAGCTCGATCTCGGCACGCAACCGCTGTCATTTACCGGCACGGTTGAAAACCTGTCACCGCAGCCGCAGCATTTCGATACCGTCACGCGCTTTAATTTAACCAGCACGGCGAACCAGACCGGGCAATTAACAACGAGCGGCCTCTTGGATTTTCGTAAGCTCGCCAACGCATCGGTGCGATTCGATCTCAGTGCATTGCCGGTGCGCGATATGCCGCTCGGCAGCGACAGCGATCTCACCATCAGCATTGGCCAGGCGGTGGCCGACGTGCAGGGGTTGTTATCACTGACTGGCAATCAAATCGACTTGAACGTGCTCGCGCATTTTCGCGAGGCCGCGCTGCACGTTGCTACCAGCGATGAGCCCGAATTACAGACGATCGCGACCGTGCTGAAAAATACCACCGCGTTCGATTTAAATTTGCAGGCAAACGGCGATGTGCAAAATCCTGTGTTGAAATTAAATTCGAGTCTCGACCAACCGCTGGCGACGGCACTGCTGCGTTTGCAACAACGGCAACAGCAATCCGCCTTTCCTGCCAGCAGCGGTGGTTTTTAACGCAATGCCAACGCATGAATTAAGCGTACTGTGCTGCCCGATCGCAGCAGTGAACGAAGAGTTGCTCGGCCACTATCGCGCACTACTGAGCGCCGACGAATTGCAGCGGCTTAATAATTACCGTTCGCCCAACGCCGCCAACGAATTTTTGATCGGCCGCGCACTGCTACGCACCGCATTGAGCGAGCGACTGCAGTGTGCGGCGGACGAATTGCGCTTCGCCCGCGATGATGACGGCAAACCGTTTTTGACTTCGCCCCCAGCTAACCAATGGCAATTCAATTTATCGCATAGCCACGCCTGGGTTGTGGTGGCCTTGAGCAATATGGGCGCTATTGGCATCGATATCGAAGTGCACGGGCGCCACAATAATTTAACGGCAATTGCACATCGTTATTTTTCGGCGAGCGAGCAACGTAGCCTCGATAATCTCAGCAGCGGTTTTGGTGATGAATGGCGGCGACAATTTTTTGCAATCTGGACTTTAAAAGAAGCGCACGCCAAAGCGCTCGGTTGCGGGCTCGCAAAAATTCTCGGCTGCAGCAGCATCGAGATCGATCTCGCGCAACAAACTATTGCGATGCAATTATCCGATAGCGCACTGCCGGCATCGCCGGTATCGAGCTGGCTGTATGCGCCGGATGCTTCGTGTTCATTAGCAGTGGTGTTGCATGCGGCGACTGCGATCACTCCCGTGTTATCGCGTGCGATTCCATTGCAGCAACCGGAATATCTAAATGCGCATTTATCTGCGCGGGGTTTGATTAAGTCGCCTCTCACGCGAGTCTAAGAAAAAGCGACTTATCGACGGCCCTTATGCAATAGCTGGCGCCGCTAGTTGCAAGCTGCGCTCATAAAATTCACTGCTGCGTTGATGCTGTCCGAGACGCGCGAGCAGGCGTCCAAGTTCGACGCAGGTTTGCGGATTTTCTTCGAGCTTCAGGCTTTGTTCGAAATAATCGCGGGCCGCGCTCCATTGCTGAACGCGCAACGCCAAACGCCCTAAACATAAAAACAGTGCCGCGCTACCGCCACGCTCACGCAGCCATTGTTCGGCTTGGTTGAATTGGCGCTGTGGATCGACACTTTCGGCTTGACCATACAGAGCCACCAGGCGCTCGTCCCAGCCGCGCTTCAACTGAATGCGGAGAATTGCTTCGGCCTCGGCGCCGGCGCCGAGCGCCATCAACGCTCGCGCATAACTCGCCACCACCGGGGTGGCACGCTCGGCCGAACGCGGCAGATCGCGCCAGCAGAGATGCAGTGCCGATAATTGTTTGCCGGCACCGAGTTCATCTAACAGATTGGCCGTGGCGCGAATTTCGAGATCGACGACCGCTTCTTTGTTCAGCACTTTGTATTTGCGTAATTGCGGCGCGAGATCGAGCACATTGCGCCAGTCATTCAGCCCGGTATATGCCTGCAGCAATAACTGCAGTACATGGGGATGTTTAGCAGCGTTGTTGCGCAAGCGTGTCAATAACGTGAGCGCCTCCGACCACTTGCGTTGACGCAACTGCAATTCGGCCTGGGTAAGTGCAATCGCAAAATCGGCGTCGTCATCGGTGCGTTGTGCGCGCAGCAAATACAGCTCGGCCAATTTCAGCTCCTGTTGCGCGAGCGCCGCGCGGGCCGCCAACACGTAATTCAGCGCCGGTGATTCGGCGCGCGCCGCGCCACGATCGAGCACGACGCGGGCGCGCTCGAAATTGCCTTCCAGATAAGCGCGCAAGCCACGCGCGGTCAGATTGCGGCCGCGCCGATCGCTCCAACTCGCGCGCCAACGATTCAACAAACTGCCACGCCGCACCGTGCGATGCAGCGCGACCACCAGCAGATACATCACCAGCAAAATAAACAGCACCAGGGCGATGCCGACCCATACTGTGGTTTCGAGCGTGTAATTGCCGAAGGCAATCAACACATAGCCGGGGTCGTAAGCAATCGCTGCCGCGAGCGCGGCGGCGAGCAATAGCGTGATCAGAACCGCAATGAATAGACGCTTCACCGCGCTGCTCCCGCGGTCGAATTATCCTGCTGGCGGCCGCGACGCATATTCAAATACGCTTTTAATTCGCGGCGCGATTGCGAAATATCCGGCAACGTCACCGTCACGCGCTTGCCCTGCAATTCATCGATTGCCTGCGTGACGATCTGCGTCGCGTGTTCATCGACCGTGTAGTACGTCGTCAATAAATCGCGCGCCTTGCCCAGGCTGTGTTCATACAATTTTTGATTGTTCATCAACAGCGCGACTTGCGCCTGCTCGAACGCGAGCTTGAGATTTTGCTGCAGCGCGGCTTCGTACTGCGGCGCAAGCAGCGGCGCATACGGTTGATCGCGACGACGAATCTGGATCAGCTGATCGAGCTTTTTCAACGCGGCGCGCAAACCCGATTGCAATTTGTCGCCCAGCGATGCATCCGGCGCCAGCGCTTCGGTCGGTTCGCTCTGCATCGTTACCGGCTCAATCAACTGCAGTTGCTGCGCCTGTTCGGCCACCGCTTCGATGGCCAGATAAATACCTTCGATGTCGACCACCTCGACCGCTTTCAACGCAGCGATATCTTTCGCCAATGCGGCGCGTGCCGGCAGCAGACTGCTGTCGTCTATTTTGTGAATGATGTCATCGGCAGCGACGAGTTGTTCGAGCGCAATTTTCGGATCGCCGCTGAGCAACAGACGCTGATTGGCGAGCTGCAATAAATATTCGGCTTCGGCCAATTGCCAATCGCTGCGATCGGTGGTGGCCAACGCAACCAGGCGCTGCTGCTGTGTTTCCATTTGTGCACGCAGCTGGTTGGCCTGCGCGGTAAATTGATCGCGCATGCTGCGAATATCGGCGCGCTGATCGGCAATCTGTTGCCGTGTTTGTCCCAACGCGCCGGACTGATCCTGAATCAACGATTGCAAACGAAAATCGGTGAGTTCGCGCTGCGTGTTATCGCGATAAAACAACGCGCCGATGCCGAGTAGCGCAATGAATGCGAGTAAAAAAGCGAGTGCCGCGAGCGGACTGCGATGCACCACCACCGTCTGCGTGGGTGGCGCGACGGTGACGGCGCTGGCGGGCGTCGAAATGATTTCCGGCTGATCGCTCATTCGTTATCTCTGTTCACTTTGATCGATGGCTCTTTAATCGATTGCAAGGCGGCGAGCGTGGCGGCAGTGCCGGCATTCGCCGCAGTAACGATTCGCGAAAAACCCAATGCATTCGCTACGTCGGCAACACGCGCACTCGGTACGATTAATGGTGTCGCGCGCAAGCGCTCGTTGTCGTAGCGCATTAGATTCTGCAGTGTTTCACCGCTATTGATACTGATCGCATCGAAGCGCGCTGCGCGCAAGAGCGATTGCTGCGTGGCATCGAGCGTCGGTTCGACGCGCCGATAGCATTCGGCATAATCAACCTGTGCGCCGCGCTCGCGCAATATGGTCGCCAGCGTTTCGCGACCACCGACGCCACGCAAAATTAAAATGCGTTCGCCCGCGATATTCTGCAATTCGGGCAGCGCCAACAAACCTTCGCTGCTCATCGCCGCGCTGCCACCGTGCGCACGAATATCCCAACGCGCGAATTCGGCAATCGTCGCCGCACCGATGCCGTACCAATGAATGCCGATGGGCCATTGCGGCCAATATTCGGCCAGGCATTGCATGCCGTAGTGTACCGCATTGATGCTGATGGCCAGCACGCGCTGATAGCGGTCGAGATCGATAATACGCTGACGTGTCTGTTGCCAAATTTGTTGATCGTGCGGCATTTGCAACGGCGCTACTGCGAGCATTGGAATATGAATCGCGCTGCCGCCCGCAGCGACGATCGCTGCTTTTATATCGTCGGCGCGATCGCGTGGCCGCGTCAGCAGCACCTGCATGCCGACCAGTGACATCTCATTGCTCGCGATAGACTTGCTCAAGAATTTCACTCGCTCCCTGCTGTAACAACTCGTTGGCGACACGCTCGCCGAGCGCTTCCGGATCACTATCCGAACCGTCGGCCTGCGCGCGCAACATAATAGAACCGTTAGGCGCGCCGACCAGACCGCGCAAGTGCAATTGCGCGCCGTGCAATTCTGCAAACGCCGCGATGGGCACCTGACAACCGCCCTGCAATTTTTTATTCAGCGCACGTTCGGCGCGGACACATAATGCGGTCGCGTTGTGATGCAGCGGCTGCAGTAGTTCACGCACACGTGCATCGTCTTCGCGAATTTCGATGCCGACCGCGCCCTGTCCGCCGGCCGGCAAACTGATGTTGGTGGCGATGCGCTCGCGAATACGTTCCGCAAATTCGAGGCGCAGCAAACCTGCAGTGGCGAGCACAATCGCATCGAATTCACCGGCGTCGAGTTTGGCCAAGCGCGTATTGACGTTGCCGCGCAGGCTGACGATGTTGAGATCGGGCCGCAGCGCATGCAGCTGGCATTGCCGACGCAAACTCGACGTACCGACGCAGGCACCGTGCGGCAATGCCGCCAGCTCGGCAAAGCGATTGCTGACGAAAGCATCGCGCGGATCTTCTCGCTCGCAGATCACGGCAAGGCCGAGCCCCGGCGGAAAATCCATCGGCACATCCTTCATCGAATGCACCGCAATATCGGCTGCGCCTTCGAGTAATGCATTCTCGAGTTCTTTGACGAACAAACCCTTGCCGCCGATTTTCGCGAGTGGACTATCGAGAATTTTGTCGCCGCGCGTGGTGAACGTCACCAGCTCGACCCGCAGGCCCGGATGTAGTTGCTGTAAATGCGCGCGGACAAATTCCGCCTGCCACAACGCCAGCGGGCTTTTGCGCGTCGCGATGCGAAGAGTCTCGGAAGCCATAGGAATCTACTGCGATGGAATGGCCGCATGATACCGCGTTTGGTGGCCATTACTAAGCGAAGCGAGGCAGTGAACAGCAGCGGTATTACAGACTTTCCAGCGCGCGCCGCACGTCGGACAAATGGCGGCGGCTGATCATCGGGCCGTGGTTGACGTCGGCGAGTTTGACGCGATGCTGGCCGAGCGCGATGCGTTCGAGCCCAACCACATGCTCCATCATTACCAGCGCGTTGCGATGCACGCGCAACACGCGCTGACCCAGCTCGTCCTCAAGCTCCTTCAGCGAATCGTCGATCAGCACTTCGCCGTGGCGATGGTAGACGGTGACGTATTTGTGATCGGCGATGAAATAGCGCACGTCGATCAACGGAATCAACTCAAGCCCGCGTCGAGATTTGGCGGCGATATGACTGCGCGATTCGTTCGCTATCACCGGCTGCAGTGCATGCAGTTGCGCTTGCGACAAGCGCTCCGCCTTCGCCAATGCCTGTGCCAGTTTGTCCTGATTCACCGGCTTCAGCAGATAGCCAACGGCGTTGGCATCGAACGCCTCGATCGCGTATTGGTCGTACGCGGTGCAGAAAATCACCGCCGGCGGCGCCGGCTGCTGCGCCAATTGCAGCGCCGCGCTGAGGCCGTCTAGACCGGGCATGCGGATATCCATCAGCACCACTTGCGGGCTCAGTAAGGTGCACGCGTGCAGCGCCGCCTCGCCGTTGTCGGCCTCGCCGACCACCTCGATCTTGGTCAGTCCCGCCAGTTGTCGGCGCAGGCGCGCGCGCGCCAGCGGCTCGTCATCGACAATCAGCACTTTCATGAAACAGCTTTCTCATTCATGCCGCAGCGTTCTCGCTGGCTTGCGGTTGGCCGCCGCTCTCCGGCAGCGACGCCCGATATTGCAGCCGCGCGATAAACAAACCCTCGCGCTGCTCACTGACCACACCGGCATCCTCGCCGTACAGCGCCTGTAACCGACGCGCGATATTGTCGAGTGCCATCTGATTACCCTTGCTGCCGCGCAGATGGGGCTCGGGCAAGGCATTACTCACCTCGATCATGACGCCGCCATCGCGATAGTCCCCGACGATGCGGATACAACCGCCTTCGGGCCGCACCTGAATGCCGTGATAGATCGCGTTTTCGAGCAGCGGCTGCAGCGCCAGGCTCGGGATCGGCAACTGCACCGGCAGCGCATCGACCTCCCACGCCACTTGCAGCCGCTCGCCGAGACGCAATTGCTCGATACGCAGATAGCGGCGGCACAACTCCAGCTCATCGGCGATCGCAACCTCGGTGCTCATCTGCGACAGCGTGGCGCGAAACAGCGTCGCCAGATCCTCGACCGCCGCCTCGGCCGCCACCGGATCGCTGCCGATCAGACTGGCAATGCTATTCATGCTGTTGAACAAAAAATGCGGTCGAATCCGCGATTGCAGCGCCTGAATCCGCGCCTCCAGCTCGGCGCGCTGGCGCTGGCGCAGCTCCTGCGCGAGATAGAAATAACGCAGCGCGATACCGGCGAGCACGGCGCTGATCAGCAGATTGTCAAGCAGTTGCCATTTATCGAAGTGCCTGGCGCCGGCGGCGTTCAGCATGTCGCCGAGCAACCATTGCGCGCAGACGCTGACCAGCGCGGTGACCAGCAGCACCCAGAAATAACTCGCCGCCGCCGCAAACGGGCGCGGCCAATCGGCCAGTCGTGGCCGCATCTGGCACAGGCCGGCCGCGCTTAGCAGTACGGTCCATTGAATGAACAACGACATCGTGGCAAAGCTCTGCCAGCTGAATTGCTGCAACCCGACGCGGGTGACGCTGAGTACGATCGCGAGCAGTTCGGCCACCAGCACCAGCAGAAACACCGCCTGCACGTTGCACAGATCGGGGATAAAAAAGCTGCGCCGCTCCTGTGGTTGTGACACTGATTCGATCCGCTGTTAAAACGTCCAGCAAGCGTAGACCACGAGGCGGGGTGCCGCCCGCCGGTACTGGCACGTGTGAACCACTTCATAAGGGTCGCCTAACGCAGAATTCATTTGCGCCGGATAGAGGGCGGCGATATAACCCGGCACGCGCTTTCGAATAACAAACAAACGGATTGCCCGCCATGAAGAAAATCCTGCTCGCTGTGCTGATCCTCGCCGCCGTCATCGCCGGCGTGGTGATCGTCAAACGCTTGCCGCCTTCCGCTGATCAAGCGTCGTTGCGCGAACCACCGGCAGGTCCAGTGGTGGGCTTTGCCGAAAAACACGATACCTATGCCTGGCTCGGTATTCCGTATGCGCAGCCACCGGTCGGCGAGTTGCGCTGGCGCGCACCGCGGCCACTGCCGGCATGGCAGGACACGCACAAGGCGCTGGCATATGGTGCGATCTGCCCGCAGCTCAGCATAAAAGGCGCAGTCACCGGTAATGAGGATTGCCTGACGCTGAATATCTGGGCGCCGCGCAAGGCAGCCACTAAACAACGGGCGGTGATGGTGTGGATTCACGGCGGCGGCAACACGATGGGCTATTCGGCGATGGGTCAGGCTAATCAGTTGGCCGGCGCGCAGGATGTCATCGTGGTGGCGATCAATTACCGGCTCGGCCTGTTCGGCTGGCTCAGCCATCCGGCCTTGCGCGATGGCGCGTCGCCTGAAGATGCGTCCGGCAATTACGGCTTGCTCGATCAAATCGCCGCGTTGCGTTGGGTGCAGCAGAACATCGCGGCGTTCGGCGGCGATCCGGCGAATGTCACCATCTTCGGCGAAAGCGCGGGTGGACACGATGTGATGATGCTGGTGGCGTCGCCCGCGGCAAAAAGTTTATTTCAGCGCGCCATTGCGCAGAGCGGCGGCGTGCGCACAGTGCCACTCGCCTATGCCGAAAACTACAGCGACGATGCCAGCGCTGGCGCCGGCAACAGCTCGCGCGAATTTATCAACAAATTGCTGATCGCGGATCGCAAAGCGGATGATCGACTCGCGGCGAAAGCACTACAGCAGAAAATGTCCAATCAAGAAGTGTTGGACTATCTGCATTCAAAATCCCAAGCACAATTACTCGGCGTGGTCACACGACGCAGCTTCGGTATGTATTCGACGCCCAATACATTTCGCGACGGTTTTGTGCTACCGGATAAATCGCTGTTGCAGGTATTTGCCGATCCCACACAGTACAACGCGGTGCCAATAATCCTCGGCAACAATCGCGACGAAATGAAATTATTCATGGCCGCCGATCCCGAATTCGTCGATATGCGTTTAGGCTTCATTCCGCGTATCAAAAATCTTGACGACTACAATCGCATCACCCGCTATTACTCCGATGGCTGGAAAGCACTCGCGGTCGACGAACCGGCCGCCGTGTTGCGACACGCGCAGGGCGATAGCGTGTACGCGTACCGTTTCGATTGGCAAAACGAACCGAATCTCGGCATCGTCAATCTGCACGATTGGCTCGGCGCCGCACACGGTTTCGATATTCGCTTCGTGCTCGGCAAGGACGCACCGGGCTTTCCCATTTTCGATGCGGCGCTTAGCGAAACAATGATGAGTTACTGGGCTGCGTTCGCACGCGATGGCAAACCCGGCAACGGCGGCAATACGCAGCAGCCGGAATGGACGCCGTGGCAACCGACCGGCGCGCGCCAAATGGTATTCGATATGCCGGACCACGGCGGCGTGCGCATGACCGATGAAGCGATGACGGTAACGCTGCTGAAACAACGGCTGCTCAGCGACAACGCGATCAACAGCGCATCGGAACGCTGCAAGATTTACGCGAAATTATTTCTGGTGGGTTTTCAAACCGACGACTTTTGGAATTGGCCCGAATACCGCGGGATGGACTGCGCGGAATTACCGCCGAGTCAATTTGCGGAAAATTAATTAATTTTTTGTTCGTCATCGGCGGCGCGCAGCGATTGCTCGCACCGCAATAATTCGCGCTTGCGTTCGATACCCCAGCGATATCCCGCCAGCTCGCCATTACCGCGAATCACGCGATGGCAGGGAATGATCAACGCCAATTGATTACTTGCACACGCCGTCGCCACCGCGCGCACGGCACTCGGTTTACCGATGCGCGCCGCGATCTCGGTGTAACTCGCGGTCGTGCCGAGCGGGATCGCGCGCAACGCTTCCCACACCTGCCGCTGAAACGCGGTGCCCTGAATATCGAGCGGTAATTGCAGTGCTGACTGCGGCTGCTCGATCCATCGGATCAATTGTTGCAACCACTGCGCGGTCTGCGCAGCCATCGCGCTGAAATTTGCGCACGGATAACGCTGTTGTAATAGCTCAATCAACGTATTCGCGTTGTCGCCCAACTCGATGCAGCACACACCTTTCGACGTCACAGCAATCAACACCGTTCCCAACGCACACGTCGCGGTGCCAAATTGAATATCGACCGCAGCGGCGCCGGCGCGAAAGGTTGTCGGCGTCATACCGAGCATCGCATCACTCTCCTGATAAAAATGGCCGGACGAATTGAAGCCGGCTATAACTTTACCCATTAGAGAATCGGATTCCGAACATGGATAGAGTCATTGAACTCATCAAAGCGTCAAAGGGCGACGCGAAACAAGTATTTGAATCTTGGGGATGCAATCGCTCCAATTTTCGCTATTTATCCGCCCCTCCCCAACTAAGCGTCTCCGATGCACAGAAATATTTGGAGCGGATCATGGAAAATCCGGCAAATCCGGTATTCCACATAGTGAAGGATACGACTGAATCCGCGATTAAATCTGTTCACCTTACCGCCCATACAACACCGCTAGCGCAATTGCGATAACCACAAACCCTACCAACAGCACTTTCGTTCTCACCCGCAACACATCCACCGCTTGCACCAAGCGCTGATTCTGATCGGCGAGTTCTTTGATCAATTTCGATAAATCGAGCTGCTGCGTTTGTAGTTCGTTGATCTGCTGCTGCAGTTGTTGTATTTCGCCGGCCAGCGCCTCCGGCGATTTTGGCGATGCATCGCTGATCGGCAGCGGCTCGACATCTTTTTTGCGCACGCGTTGCCACAGTTTTTGCGCGCCGCTGACGACAGTCGGCGCGTAGTCGATCATGTCTGCCCACGGCAGAATTTTTAGTGCGCTGAGCCAGCTAATTGCCATCGCGTTGTCCTCGTATCATTCGATGCGGGTGTTGATTCGTATTCATATTGCTTCGTGTATTCGCATCAATTTGCCGCTGTGTTTGCCATCGGCGCGGCTTGTTGCAGCAGCGGAATAATCTGCGTTTTGCAGGTCGATTGCGTATGCCAATCCTGATCGAGAATTTCGCCTTTGTACGAAGGCGTATTCACGTCCTGCAAGGTGATATCGGTGATTTTATTCGCGGTGAATTTCACCAGCGCGCGCAGCGGGTCGTTGCGATCGTTCAGTGTATAAATCACGAAGCCTTCATTTTGTCCGACCTGATACGACATCTGATAAAAGCAGCCGACACTTTTCACTTTTAATGTCGACAGCGCTGGCGCCACTTCAGCGAAGCCGTGACGATCGGTCAGGTTATCCGCGAACACACTGGTCATCGGCCGCAGAATTACGTTGTCGTCGAGCAGGTCTTTCAATTCGATCTCGGCCTGCTGCGGCGAATTTTGCGTTTGAATCAGCGCATGCGCAAAATCCGGCAATAACCTTTGCGTCGATTGCGTGAACGGTCGCGCCGTGCGTTTCGCATACTCGACGTCCGATAGTTTGATGATATTCACGCTGCCAGGAAACCATGCATCTAGCACCGCAGCATAATCGCGCGCGCCGGCGGTAATGCAATTCGATTTCATGAATTTGGAATCGGTGCCCCAGTTGTCATTCACCTGCGACAACGCGGCGTTGTACCAGATCGCTTTATCGAGCAGCGTCAGCGGCACCGGGTCGATGACTTTTTTGATTTCATCGCAGCCGGTTTGCAAGGTGCCGGAACAATTCGCTTCACGTGCCAATTTCACGATCGGCGACGGCGAATCGGCATTCAATTTCATTTGTAGCGACGGTTGTGGCACCGGCGTATTGCTGGGGCCGGCAATCAGATTTTTATTCGAGGGATCGATTTTCGGATAGAACTGACCGTCGGGATGCAGCTCAACTTCGCGCGTGAATACCGACGGCGCGTATTCGACTTTGAATTCGACGCGCAACACTGGGCGAATTTTCTTTTTGTATTTTTCTGGATTGTTGATGATATCGGTGAACGAGCTGCCCATGCTGCGCTCGGCCAATTGCACCTGTACGCTCCAGCTATCGATACCGTCGCGCAGAGCTTTGAAATCGATCGGTAATACGACCCAATCGGTCGCGCCAATGCCGGTGATTTTTCCATACGACGAACTCATCGCCTGCATCGCATTATTTGTCATCGGCGATACCACGGCGCTCGCGGCGCTGGCCGGATTGAAAGCCTGCAAAATCGAAATTGTTTGCGACGCCATGCTCGATAGGTTTTCGTCCTTGTTGTCCGAATATTTGAACGAAATAAAAATCATGCCGCGATCGTCGGCGTCTTTCATCAGCGTGAACGGAATGACATCGGCAACGCTTAATTCGGCGCCGGTACACACGGGACCACCGTGCGTGGTGTCGCGCGTATAGATCGGCACTTCTACCGGATTTGGCAATGCGTCAATGCCGCGCGCAGTGGCGGTAATCAGAATCGACGATTGCTCCTTCACCCACGAATCCCCGGTAAAGCCGCAATACATATCGCCCTCGGCGCCGGCAATGACATAGGTATGCGCGACGATTTTGAAATAGCCCGGGTCGTACGCGAGCTTGCCGAGCCAGCGCGGCTTCGTTGCATCGCTCAATGTCGTGAACGGAATATCGGCGCGTTTGGTTTTTTGATCGAGCATTAACATTTTGCTGCCGGCGCTCGCAGCAGTCGTCGCGGTGAGCAGGCACAGCGCGGCGATAGTTTTAATCGGCTTCATGCAAAGGGGACCAATGATTCGAAATTGATGAAATAAAATTCAGGATTGGATATGGATTTCTGTATGGATTAGACACGGTATCAAGGCAAGGTTTCGACGAGGCAACAGCATCGCGAAAGCGGCCATCCGTGCCGCCTTCGATCGCGACATTTAGCTGGCGACGATTACGCCGCAACCGATGCGAGCGCCAGAGTTGCCAGCCGGCTGCGAACTAAAATCATCGACTTTTTGGTGAATCACCACCGCTTTGCCGATCAGGCTGGTTTCACCCGGCTGTAACGTCGCCGCTTTCATTTCGAAATACAGCTTGGCTTTGCCGTTTTCGTCCGCATTCAGCATCGGCATATCGCCGGCGTGATGCGCTTCGCCGTAGGGATCGCCATGCGGCTGGCCGTTCGGATTGAAATGCCCGCCGGCGCTGGTCGCATCAGGCGCGCTGCAATCGCCCTTCTCGTGGATATGAAAACCGTGCTGGCCCGGCGTGAGGCCAACGATGGTGGCATCGATCAACACCTTGTCGCCGTGCTGCGTGAAATGAATGGTGCCACGCGCGTTATTGCCCTGTGTCGGCGCGATCTCGGCGGTCGCGCTGGCGTCGTGCGCCGGCATCATCGAACAACCTGGCAATAACGCCGTGGACATCACGGCAATTCCAATTAACAGTCTTATCTTCATGGTCGACCCCTTCTGATTAGGACTTGATTTGAACGGCTCGTGTATTCGCCTCGCATCATAACGCTGCACCGGCGGGCAGCAAGCGGCTTTAATGCGGTGCAAACGCCGTCGTTCGCTGCCGTGATGGCGCGTGCCTTAACGAAAAACTGCCGCATTTTTGCGATAAATCCAGTTTGAGCGTCGTGTTGGCGCGCTTGGCATGAACCCTGCCCTACTTGTCGCAATCACCCTCAATTATTTGTTGCATCGATGAGATCGTTAATCGCCGCAGTCACCGTTGCGCTAATGGGCTTTGCCAACAGCCCCTCGCCCGAGAACGCGTCCATTGCTCATTGGACGCGGGTGCACGGCCATGCGTTGTATTACGAAACGCGCGGCAGCGGCCGGCCGTTGTTATTACTGCACGGCGGCGGCGCTAGCATTAGCGCGTCGTTTGCACAGCAGCTCGATGCGTTCGCACGCGGCCATCGCATCATCGCGCCCGAACAGATCGGCCAGGGCCACACGCCGGACATCGACGGCCCGCTGTCGTACACCGCGATGATGCACGACACCGCCGCCTTGCTCGAACAATTACAGGTGCGCGATGTCGATGTGGTCGGCTGGAGCGATGGCGGCATCATTGCATTGATGCTGGCGGTGAATTACCCCCAACTCGTGCATCGCGTCGTCATCAGCGGCGCGAACATGTCGCCGGATGGTCTGCTCGATTCCGAGATTGCTTCAATGCGCGCGCACAGCGAACACGGCAGCGCGGAAAAATTGCGACAACTGTGGCTGTCCGCGCCGACCCGCGGCGAATTGAATCCGCAGTTGTTGCAACAACTACAGCAGCCAGTGCTGGTACTCGCCGGCGATCACGACGTCATCAAACTCGATCACACGCAGCAAATTTATCAGGCGCTGCCACATGCACAGATGTCGGTATTGCCGAATACCGGCCACGCGACCTTTGAACAGCGCGCGCAATGGGTCAATCCGCTGGTGCTCGAATTCCTTGCACAGAATTAATTCTGCCAATATCCATCGATAAATCGAAAAATAATCTCCGCAGATTTGCGATCACGCTGACACCAATAACTCGCGCGTGTACTCTTGTTGCGTCGATAATTGCGTCGACCGACAACTCATCAATGGAGATTACCGCATGACCATTCGCGTAACGCGCGATGCTTCCGGTTTAATGAAGCACACCATTCAAGTTCGAAATCACGCCTTGACCGCCGATGTCGATGCCACGCTCGGTGGCGAAGACGCCGGCCCCTCGCCGCACGATTTATATGATTCCGCACTCGGCGCCTGCAAAGCACTAACAGTGCTGTGGTATGCGAACCGTAAGAAAATGCCGATCGAAAATATCGAAGTGGTCGTCGAACGTGACGACGGCGAGGAAGCGAATGGAATTTATCGCTTGAAAACGCTGTTGTCGGTCACCGGCGATCTCAGCGAGGAACAACGCACGCAATTGCTGAACGTCGCCAGTAAATGCCCCGTGCATAAACTGATGACCCAAGTGACCACGGAAATCGAAACCGCCTGGTTGTAAATTTCGGCGCGGAGGAATCATGTCGCTACACGATCATTTCACGCTGATGGCTTCGTACAACCAATGGATGAACGCCAAGCTATACGACGCGGCCGATAAATTATCAGCCGCTGAATTGCTTGCGGATAAAGGCGCATTCTTCGGTTCGGTATTCGGCACGCTGAATCATCTGTGCGTTGCCGATCGCATCTGGCTGCAACGTTTCGCGAAACATCCTGCGCAAAGCGCTCTGCTCGAACCGATTGTCGCGCTGCAGCGGCCAACCATACTCAATGAAATGTTATTCGACCACCTCACCGCAATGCGTGCGCATCGGAATTGGCTCGACGAAATTATCGTGCGTTGGATCGGTGCGCTCAGCGAGGATGATTTGTCGCAACCACTGACCTACGCCAACACCAAAGGTGTGGTATCCAGCAAAGGTTTTGCGCATTTGTTAACGCATTTTTTCAATCATCAAACACATCATCGCGGTCAGACGACGACATTGCTGTCGCAGGCGGGTATCGATGTCGGCGTCACCGATTTGTTGATGGTGATACCTAACGAAGATTGAGCCATCAATGCACAGATTTTTTGAATCTCAACCATGAATGAAAAGGAGTATTTACCCATGACGATTAAAGGATCGTGTTTATGCGGTGCGGTCAGCTATGAATGCGAAGGTGCACCGAAAATCGCAGGCAATTGCCACTGCCGGGATTGTCAAAAAGCCACCGGCAGCGCATACGTCGCGGCAATGTTTTTCCCCGAGAGTGCGGTTACGGTCCACGGCGAATTAAAATTTTTCGAGCACACCGGCGGCAGCGGCCAAACATTGCAGCGCGGATTTTGTCCGAATTGCGGATCGCCGATTCTGTCGAAGGTGAACATCATGCCGGGGCTGGTAGGCATACGCGCCGGCACGCTCGACGATCCTTCGCACTATAAGCCGACTGCCGATATTTATGTTAGCCGTGCCGCACCATGGGATTATCTGCCGCCACATGCGCTGGTTTTCGATGAGGCGCCGCCGCGGCGTTAATGGCAGGGAGGTCAATATGTTTCGCGAAGTACTGAAATTCTGGTTCGAGGAGATTGAACCAAAGATGTGGTGGATCGCCGACGACACCTTCGATAGCGAAATTCGGCGACGCTTCAGCGCGTTGCACGAGCGCGCGATTCATGGCGAATTATTTGAATGGCGCGCCGAGCCGCAAGGCCGCCTCGCCGAAATCATCGTACTCGATCAATTTTCGCGAAATATGTATCGTCATACGCCGGAGGCTTTCGCTTACGACGCAATAGCGCTGGTATTGGCGCAAGAAGCAATTGCACTTGGCACTCCGGCAGCGCTGACACCGGTAGAGCGCAGTTTTTTGTTCATGCCGTTGCAACACAGCGAATCACTCATGATGCACGAATGGGCGGTGCGCTTGTTTCGCGAAAATGGTATTGCGGAAAATTACAACTTCGAACTCAAACACAAAGCCATCATCGATCGCTTCGGTCGCTATCCGCATCGCAACGACATTCTCGGCCGAGCGTCGAGCGCAGAAGAAATCGAATTCTTAAAGCAGCCGAATTCGAGTTTTTAAGTCTTTCATTACGGATGCGCGACCTTGTAAGTTTCGATCGATTTCGCGAGCAGCTGATGTTCATCGCAAGTACCGCAACTGGCGGATAGCACGGCCAACCGCTCTTCCGCTTTCGGCAGGTTATTCATTTCGAGATACAGCTCGCCCATGTATTCGTTGGCGCCGCGATGATTCGGATCGACATCGAGCGCCTTCTGATAATACTTGAGGCCATTGTCCTGATCGCCGGCTTTGCGATAGCTGTAACCGAGATAATTCAGCACATCGGCATTTTTTGGCGCGGCACGATCGATTCTTTTCAGCAGTGAAATCGCACGCGTGTAATCGCCGGCATTGATGTACTCCACCGCCTTCTTGAATTCCTGTTGCGGATTGCCTTCAGCTGAGAGGCCGCCGCCGTAACTACCAGAAGCGTATGTTGCGCCACTGCCCATCAACGCGGCTGCCACTATCAAACAAGTGAAATAACGATGCAGCGTTTTCATGATGATGGCCTCATCGATTAATACGCGTTTTGACCGGGCTTCACCGCCAGTGGATTATCCGTCGCCTGCTCGCCGTTGATCACCACGCCGGGATTGCGAAATGCGCTCGAACCCTTGAGGAATGGCGCCGGAAAATTCAATGTCGGCACAGTCAGATCGGATAGCCGCTGCAATTGTTCGGCGCTCAACTGCACATCGAGTGCGGCTAGATTGTCATCGAGCTGCTGCAGCGTGCGCGCACCGATGATCGTCGAGCCGATGCCGGGCTGACGACAGACCCAGTTCAGCGCGACGCGCGCGGGCGTTGAACCGATCTCCTCGGCGATTTGCACCAGCAACTCGATCACGTCATAGACGTGCTCATCAAGAATGTTCGGCACCCAAACCGCACGGCCATTGGTTTGCTCGACCGTTTTGCCGCGCCGGTATTTACCCGACAGCGCGCCGGATTTCAACGGGCTCCATGGCGTAATGCCGAAACCGAATTCCTGCGCGGCTGGAACCAGCTCGCCTTCGATGGTGCGTTCAAGTAATGAATATTCGAGTTGCAATGCAATGATGGGCGCCCAGCCATGCTGTTGCGCGAGCATCTGCGCGTGCACGACCTTCCACGCCGGCGTATCCGAAAAGCCGATGTAGCGAATCTTGCCGGCGCGGACAAGATCGTCGAGCGCTCGCATCGTTTCTGCGATCGGCGTGTGCCAATCCCACGCATGCATCCAGTACAAATCGATGTAATCGGTTTGCAAACGACGCAGCGATTCCTCGCACGCGGTAATAATATTCTTGCGACCGGCCCCACCCGCGTTTGGATCGCCGGCGCGCATCGTGCCAAAGAATTTCGTTGCAATAACCATTTGTTCGCGTTTATGACGATCGCGGCTGAGATGATCGCCGATGATTTTTTCGGAGTGGCCATGCGTATAGAAATTCGCGGTATCGATAAAGTTGCCGCCGAGATCGATATAGCGATCGATCACCTGTTCGCTGTCGGCAACGCTCGATCCCCAGCCCCAATCTTCACCGAATGTCATGGCGCCGAGGCACAAAGGACTAACGCGTAATCCGGAGCGACCGAGTGTAACGAAATGATTGAGTGGCATGGCATTTCCTCCTAAAGCGGCGAACGGGCATCATACACCCCCACTTTGCGACGGAATTATTACCACTGACTCAACTAAATCTAAAAATTCGAGTCTGATAGGCGCAGCATCGCCTGCTCGATCCCAATGACGCCAATCGTCAGGTCGGCGTTGGTCCCACATGAGGAACGCGACATGAAAACGGTTAACAATTTAAAAAGTAAGGTTTTGATGTTAAGTGCGGTATTCCTGGTTGCCGCCGGCAGCGCTTGGTCCGATGAGAAAAAAGAAGCCGGCAAAGATTGCATTCAACTCACGCAGATTCGCGAAACCAAGGCGATTGACGATCAAAATATTCTGGTCTTCGCCGGCCCCAATCGCGTATTCAAAAATCATTTACCGAATAAGTGCAACGGTTTAATTCACGCAGATAGTTATATGTATAAAACATCGCAGAGCCAATTGTGCTCGCTCGATGTGATTACCGCTCTCAATCGCTTCGGCGGCGATTTCTCGAAAGGGTCATCGTGTGGTCTCGGAAAGTTTGAGCTGATCGATCAGAAAACCGCAGACGATCTGTTGAGCGCCAAGAAATAATTGTCTGCCGGTAATTGCCTCCCCGTTGTATGGGGAGGTCATAAATATCCGCTATTTATTTTAGGCTCCCTTCCCGGGAGCTTTTTATTTGTCAGTAGGTTTCGCCGCGCAGATATTTTTCCAACTGCAGAATCATCGCCTTCTGATCTTCAATCGTGTTCTTAACGACATCACCGATCGAAATCATGCCGATCAGATTGCCGTTTTCCAACACCGGCAAATGGCGAATGTGTTTTTCGGTCATCAACTCCATACAGGATTCCATCGTATCGGATGGCGCGACGCAGATTAAATTCGCGGTCATGACCTGCCGCACCTCAGTGGTTCGCGAGGAGCGATCCATCAGCGCTATCTTGCGGGCATAATCGCGCTCACTGAACAGCCCCACCAACTTGCCACTTTCCAACACCAGCAATGCGCCGACCATTTTATCGGCCATCAACCGCAGCGCTTCGACCACCATAGTGCTTGGCTCAACGCTGTAAACCGTCGCATCGCGCTTGGAATTCAGCAGGTCTCTCACCTTTTTCATGATCGTTCTCCTCGTTATCTTTTTATTATTAATAAAGATGGGTTCAATCAGCGCTATGCATAAGCCGCTTGCTGGCAGAGCTAAATGTTTTTACTGAATACCATTAAACGATTTTAACTGTCCAGCTAAAGCGCTGGCGCCAGCGCGCCGATCCAAGCGAGGCCGTGTGAGTTACCAGAGATTTTTGCCATCGATAACGACAACAGGTGCCGTCGCCGCGTCGAAATTATCGAATAAGCGCGCATTGACGCCCAATCTCCGCGTTTTCTTATCCCAACTGCCATCGAGTTCAAACGCAGGACTATCAGTAAACGTGGCACAGCCACAGTTTGCACAAAAGTGATGCGCCACCAGTTTGGTATTCCAGCGATAAATCGAATCTGCGATTGAAGAGGTAAGGTGGAATTGACCCGGCTCAAAGTACCCATACAACGCACCGCGCTTGGAACAGAACGAGCAAGTGCAGCGAGTGAGCTTTTCAGGAATATCGCCATCGATACGAAATGCAACGTTGCCGCAATGGCAGCTACCGGTAATTGCCATCATTTTCACTCCGCGCCATTTTTATATCTGAGGAACAATCACAAATTTAGTTCGGTCAGGCTGGGATGAGCGTCGGGGCGGCGACCTAATGGCCAATGAAATTTTCGCTCCGCTGCGGTGATCGGTAGATCGTTAATGCTGGCAATGCGCCGATGCATAAACCCATTGTTATCGAATTCCCAATTCTCGTTGCCGTAAGAGCGATGCCAGTTACCTGCATCGTCATGCCATTCATAGGCAAACCGCACCGCGATCCGATTTTGATGAAACGCCCACAGCTCTTTAATGAGCCGATAATCCAGCTCCCTGCTCCACTTCCGCGTAAGAAATTGCACAATCGCTTCTCGGCCCGATAGAAACTCTGAGCGATTTCGCCAAATACTATCTGGCGTGTATGCCAATGAAACTTTTAAAGGGTCATGAGAATTCCACGCATCTTCCGCCATGCGCACTTTCTGCGTCGCGGTCTCAAGAGTAAACGGTGGCAAAGGTGGTCGTGGATTTTCAACTGCATTCATTTTGACGCCCTCCGTCTGACCCAATTTTTCTATCGATAAAACTCGACATAGAATTTCACGTTACCGAGCGGCGTAACCTCATGACGAACAGTGGGCTCCACGACGCCGTAAATATTTTCATCGAGAATAACAACTTCGTCCTGCGGCTCATTAATCGTGTATCGCAATTTACCCGCTAGCACCACGATTTTTCCCCAAACACCTTCCTTCGTTTGATGCTCATGCAGCAAACCCTTCGGCACACTAACTTCGTCAAACTCTGGGGTTCTTTTGTAGGGGATAACGTTGGGTGGGAGTTGCTTCATTTTTTGTTGCCTTCTGATGATCCAAATATCGGCGCCAAAGGCTGCTCATTGCCACAAGCATCTCCCATACCTTTCCGTGGTTTAACTCTGTCTGTGAGCTTATCGCCGGCACAACTCCCAATTTTCTCACCCCACTTTCTTGCGTCCGATTTTGGTATCGGCTGCGGGATAGATGGACCTATTTCCGCTACACACTGATCGGTAACTTCAAGTGAAATCTTGATGCATTGGGGCTGATCCATTTCGTAGCATTTAAGAAAGGTAGAGTCTTTTTTACAAAACGCTCCCACCAAAGTGGAGCTCAGAAATTCTATCCACTGCTTTTTGTCCAATTCGCAGCCCTGACCATTTGCTTCACATGCAAAAGATGGCTGCGATTCAAGTGAAAAAATAGAAAGTAAAGATATTAGAATTAGCCGAGACATGCTTTAGCCCTAACGACCACAACAGTGAGCGGCAAACGCGCCGCGTTTGATTATTCAATGCTTGTACTTGTTAAACTTTATTTGCGCACTCAGTTTCAAAGCCCGCATAGCTCTCCATAACCTTGAATTTATTAAAATCAGATTCTGTAGTTGTTAAATTCTGCTCTCCGTCAACTTGGCTTATTACATATACTACGTCGCGGTCGTCGAGAAGTTCTTTGAGCTTGCTCAGCGCACAACCCGATTTCACCACTAGTCCAGAGCGACTGGACTCAATGTCGAGAGCCTCATGGCCCAGTGAAATCATGCGCTCAAAGGTTTTCGGATCGGTAGGTGCGTACATGCCCTCAGAGTCTTTATTAAAGCCTATGCCATGACTCTTTAATAGGCGTTCAAACCGAACCAATACCAAAGGATCATTACTAGGCAAATAGGCCTTATTCGTTTTGAAGCATGCGGTTGTCACAAGCGCTGTGATCAACAGGAATAGCACTAATCTGCACATAAATTTAACAGTCTCTTAACGAAGCCGCCGGCCTCATAATAATTATTAAGCGGCCACCCGATAAGTAAGGAGCCGGATCGATAAGGTCGAATTAAACAGGACGTGCTGCGCGCAAAATCATTACTCATTTCATCCCTGCCCTATTCAGCTAGATCTTTAATGCCGCAAATATCCTTCGCGTGTCGGATCGCGCATCGTCAGTGCGACGATCAATGTCATCGCGCACATTGCGGTGACGTACCAGAAAAACGCCATTTCATAGCCGATCGATTTCGACCAGAGCGCGATGTATTCGGCGGTGCCACCGAACAATGCATTAGCGAGCGCGTACGAAAAGCCGACGCCGAGTGCGCGCACTTCGGTAGGAAACATTTCCGCTTTGATCAGGCCGCTGATCGACGTGTACAAACTGGCGATGGCAAGCGCGATCACGACGAACACGAATACCAATAATGGGTACGCCGTTTTTTGCAGCGCGTGTAATAACGGCACGGTGCAAAGGGTGGTGAGCACACCGAAGCCGATCATCGAGCTGCGGCGGCCGATCACATCCGACAAGGCACCGAATAGCGGTTGCAGCAGCATGAATATCAATAGCGCGGCGGTCATCACTGCGCTCGCCGTGGCAGCGGGCATGCCGGTGGTGTTGATCAAATATTTCTGCATGTAGGTGGTGAAGGTGTAGAACACCAACGAACCGCCGGCGGTGAATCCGAATACGGTGAAAAATGCGCGCTTGTATTTCATCAGCTCGCGCAGTGTGCCGCTCTCGCTGCGTTCGCGAATATCGGTCGCAATGGTTTCGTCGAGCTTGCGCCGTAAAAATAAGGCGACCAACGCTGCCACAGCCCCGAGCGCGAATGGAATACGCCACCCCCACTGCTGCAATTGTTCTGTTGTTAATACTTGTTGCAACACGAACAACGTCGACACCGCGAGTAATTGACCGCCGATCAGTGTGACGTATTGAAACGATGCGTAAAAACCGCGATGACTGTGATGCGCGACTTCGCTCATGTAAGTGGCGCTGGTGCCGTATTCGCCGCCGACCGAAACGCCCTGCAGCAAGCGCGCGCATAACAATAATGCCGGTGCCAGGGTGCCGATATCGGCATGGGTCGGCAGCACCGCGATCATCAGCGAGCCGCCGCACATCATCAATACCGAGATCAACATCGAACGCCGCCGACCGTGCTTATCGGCGATGCGGCCAAATAACCAACCGCCGATTGGCCGCATTAAAAATCCCGCCGCGAAAATGCCGGCGGTATTGAGCAATTGCGAGGTGGGATCGCCTTTCGGAAAAAACATCGGCGCGAAATAAATCGCGCAGAACGAATACACGTAAAAATCGAACCATTCGACCAGATTACCGGACGAGGCCGCGACGATCGCCATGATGCGCGCGCGGCGATTGGTCGAGGCGGTGATCTGGTGTTCGTCCATGCTAACGCGTCAAGGTGATGATGAGATAAGCGATATATAACACGCCATTGATCAGCAGTGTCCAGATCGGCAAGCCACCGGCGCGACAATTAACGCGCAGCCATGCTGCCGCGATCAGTGTGACCAGTACGCCGCTTAATACTTCGATGCGTGGTTGCCACGGCGTCAGCATGATGCCGATCGCCGGTAACAGCGTGCCTTGAAACACCATTGCGCCGGTAATATTGCCAAACGCGAGCGTGTCCTTGCCGCGACGAATCCACAAAATGCTGTTCACTTTTTCCGGCAGCTCGGTGGCAATTGGAATGATCAGCAACGACAGCAACAGCGCAGAAACGCCAAGCGCGTGCGATACGCCTTCGACGCCGTAGATAAAACCTTTCGCGCCGAACACGAGCAAGGCCAACCCAATCGTCAATTGAATGCCAATCGTCAGCAGATTTTCCGGCAATCCGAATTTCGATAAAAACATTTTTTCGTCGGCTTCGGTGCCATGACCATGATCGACCAATTCTTTCGACGCGCGCAGCGTCAGCATGATGTAAATGAAATACGTCAACACCAGCGCGAAACTTAATCCGACACGGACCACATGCACATCGCGCGGCACAAACATCGCAGCGGCGGCAATCGCAAATGCGAGCAGGAAAAAATTTAGATCGCGTGTAAAGCCGGTGCGCTCCGGCCGCACATGCCCGGTCAAACCACGTCGCTTCACGATCGCGAGCGCCATCAGGCAAGTGGATAGCGTCGATAGCATCAGGGGCGCGCCGAGAATCGCGCCGACACCGATTTCTTCATTGGTGGTGATATTTTTTGTGCCCGCGAATAACGCGAGCAGCGGCACCATTGTTTCCGGTAGCGCGGTACCTACCGCGGCAAACAATGAGCCGGTGACACCCTCGGAAATTTTCAGCCTTTCGCCGAGATGCTCAAGCGCATTGGTGAATAGCTCCGATGCCGCCAATATCACGAACAGCATGACGATTAATTCGAGGGTCAATGGCAGCATGAGAAATCCGCGCTGAGAGGAATGGTAACCGTGCGCGGTAGTTTACGTGGTTAAGTCGCGATGGACAAAAACGCGGTGGGTGCCGTCGAAATTTCAGAGCAATGCGGTAGTTAAATGGTGGCTACGCAATGTACTGGGTAATGCGGCGACTCACAGCGCGATAATCAATGCACGAACAGATCGAGTTGGTTGGCGACCTCACGCTCGGCCAACCGCACGCCGATACCGAGTAAGCGCACTGGGCGCTGGCCGCGTTGAAACCCGGTTTCGAGCAACTTGGCAAATTGCATCGGCTGTGGCGCAGCACCCATGCATTCGACCGTGGTTTTTTGAAAATCGGCAAAGCGAATTTTCAAAAATAATTTGCGCGCGTGCTCATTGGAGCGGGCACGCTGCATGCGCTCGGTCAATTTTTCAACCAACTGCGGCAAACGGCGCAGGCAGGCATTTAAATCGGGCATATCCTGCGCGTAGGTTTCTTCAACGCTGATCGATTTCGCCGCGCGATCCGAACATACCGTGCGGCTGTCGCTGCCGCGCGATAGCTCATAGAGTTTGTCGCCGAATTTACCGAAGTGATGTTGCAACAGAAATGGCGACCACGCGCGTAAATCGGCGCAGGTATGCGCGCCGAGCCGCTGCAGTTTTTCCGCGGTGACTTTGCCGACGCCAAATAATTTGCTGACCGGCAATTCGGCCACAAAGGCATCGACGCGATCGGGTGTGATCACGAACTGGCCGTTCGGTTTATGCCAATCGCTGGCGATTTTGGCGAGAAATTTATTCGGCGCAATACCGGCCGATGCGGTGATGCCGACGGTTGCTGCAATGCGCTCGCGAATTTGCTGCGCGATCAGCGTGGCGCTGCCGCGACAATGCGTGGCGTCGGTGACATCGAGATAGGCTTCGTCGAGCGATAGCGGTTCGACCAGATCGGTGTATTCGCGATAGATCGTCATGATCTGCGTCGATGCCGCGCGGTATTTGTCCATTGCCGGCGGCAATATGATCAGATCGGGGCAAAGTTTTAGCGCTTGCGATGTCGGCATCGCCGAATGCACGCCGTAATGCCGCGCTTCGTAATTACAGGTGGCGATCACACCGCGCTGTTGCGGGGTGCCGCCGACCGCCAGCGGCAGGCCGCGCAAGGAAGGATCGTCGCGCATTTCGACCGCTGCATAAAAGCAGTCGCAATCAATATGAATGATCTTGCGTGACGATTGTTCTGGCGACACATGATCCAGCGACATAGCTGCGCCCGACCGCGGGACTCAAACGTGCGCGAGCAACGCGAAGGTGCCGGATGCGCCGCCGATCAGCGGCAACAGCAATGACAATGCTCCGCTGCTCTCGCCGCGCCGCCACTGACGACTCTCGTGAATGGCGCCCGCTAAAGCACCGCTCAATGCCAACAACGCCAGCAGCGGCAACCACGGCTGTGCGATACCGCTACCGATGGCAATGAACAACACGCCGCACAACACGATGCTGGCCTGACACCAACGCAACAACAGAATTTCGCGCATTTCTCACCTCGCCCTTATTCCACTTTGCCAATAGACTGTATGCATGTACAGTTGAACTGTATGTATGCACAGTAGTTGGCAACGATTGGTCTGTCAACGGTAAATAATGTGTCGAACGCTAAATTCGCTTGGCTACAATAGGCAATGGGTTAGTATTCAGCCTGTCTCCATCTTTGAGTTGCATATGTCTCGCTCCCTGCTTCGCCAATGCATCGCCTACATGCTCATTGCATTGCTGCCCTTACAGGCCGCTGCCGCAAGCGGATTGGCGTTGTGTGCGGAAATGAGCCCTGCACAGATGCACTCCATGCAGGCGTCAGAACGTTGTGCGCAGATGAAGTCGATGCCAGTGACCTCTTCCACTGATAAATCCTCCACTCCACACACGACCCATTGCTGGCTAGGTACGACCTGTCTCGCCGGAATGATGCTACTCGCAGTCCCCGCTACTTATGCGGGTATGCATTTTGAACGGAACACCCCGTTTTACTTACCGCAAACCACGCTCTATCGCTCGATCATTTCTGAAAGCCCGCTAAGACCGCCTACCACTCTCTGACGTTTGTCTCGCATCGATTCGTGCGCGATTGCGCGCGCAATTCATTGGAGGAGAGTGGAAATGCGCTTTCGAAAATTCCTTCGGCGTTCGCCGGAGTGGTTGTTATTTCTATCGTTAATCTCGTTGCATGCCGACGCCGGACCAATGGGTTTTCAAGGCTCCTGGATGACGATGGGTGACATAGGCCCAAATTGGCGAGAGGTGTTTTTTAACTATGCATTGACGCCGCGTGACGCCATCGGGTTCGCGCAAACTTACATGCAAGCGGATGACAACAGTCGATCGCGCAACCTCAGCGAAATCACCTACACCCGCTTGTTACGGCGTTGGAATCAACCCGATGCACAAGCAAATCTCTGGTTTGTCGGTGGCGTGGGTGAGATGTGGTTGCACGATCGTAATGCCGATCAGCAAACCAGTCGCATCGCGATTTCACCCGGTATACAGGCTGATTACGAAACCACGCGAATTTATTTTTCCGCCATGCATCGACTGTATCGCGCTTCCGATATCAATCATGACTACAGCGCCGTGCGCGCCGGATTTTCATTTTACGAATCGGCCTACGACAAAACCCAGCCATGGTTTCTCGTGGAAGCACGCACGATGAATGACTTATCCGATCGCATCGAAGTGACGCCGATGCTGCGTCTGATTAATCGCAATTATTTTGTCGAAGCCGGCGTTAATAACTTCGGACAGCCACGCTGCAACTTCATGTATATCTTTTAATGAATTAACGAGGAATATCAGATGAAAATCGCATTGCTATTGGTACTGCTCAGCATCACGGCCGCTGCGCAAGCGACGCAAACCATCACGGCGCAAGTCAACGGTATGGTATGTGCTTTTTGCGCGCAGGGCATCGAAAAGAAAGCCCGCGCGCTACCGCAAACACAGGATGTGTATGTGAATCTCAACAAGAAAATCGTCGCCGTACAAATTAAAGAGGGCGAAACGCTCGATGCAAAAACAATAACGACTCTCGTGAAAGACGCCGGCTACGACGTGACCGAAATTAATGTTGTCGACGAAACCACCGCGTCCATTCGCGCGCGACTGGAGCATGAATGAGCATGAACGAAATCGACGAACTTAAACCGACGCGCTTAGTATCGCTGCTGACACTCTTCACCAGTAGCGGAACATTAATTTGTTGCGCGCTACCGGCCTTGCTGGTGGCGCTTGGGGCCGGTGCGGCATTGTCGTCATTGATTGCCACAGTGCCGCAACTGGTGTGGTTCTCCCAGCACAAGACAGGCGTGTTTGCGGTAGCTGCGATTATGCTTGTTGCGTCGGGTTTGTTGCAGTGGCGATCCCGCTATTTACCTTGTCCAGCGGATCCCGCTTTGGCACAAGTTTGTATGCGCGCTCGTCGCCAGTCGCTGTGGCTTTATTTAGTGTCTGTTGCAATATTTTTGATCGGAGGTTTTTTCGCGTTTATTGCGCCGTGGATTTTGTGAGCACAACGATGCTGCAATTAACACGTTAATAACGGCCGGCTTCGCGCAGGCTTTCTTCGATGGGGCGTACTTCGATATCGCCGAAACGCGCGCCGGGCCATCTCGAAGCAATCGCGATCGCTTCATCGCGGTCGCGCGCTTCGATCAGAAAATATCCGCCAAGCTGCTCTTTGGTTTCGATGAATGGCCCATCGGTCACCGCAACTTTGCCGTCGCGTACACGCAGCGTAGTCGCGGTGCTTGCGCTCTGTAGCGCATTGGTCAGCAGCAAATGGCCGGATGCGTTGAGCTCTTCGACATAAGCCAATGTTTCGCGCCGCAGCTCGCGCCACTCGGCGGGCGACAATGCGGCAAACGTTGCTTCAGCCTCGTAGGCGAGACATAGGTATTTCATGGCGTCCTCCGCAACTCAGTGAACACGAAAACTTAATGTTTGAGCTTGTAGCCGGTCTTGAATATCCACCACACCACCGCCAGGCACACCAGCATGAACAGCAGTGTCATGCCGAGACTGATGCCGATATTGACGTCGGCGATACCGAAAAAGCACCAGCGAAAGCCGCTGATCAGATAGACCACCGGATTGAATAGCGTGATCTGCTGCCACACCGGCGGCAGCATGTGGATCGAATAGAACGTGCCGCCGAGAAATGTCAGCGGTGTGATGATCAGCATCGGCACTACTTGCAGTTTCTCGAAGCCATCCGCCCACACCCCGAGAATGAAGCCGAACAGACAGAACGTGACTGCGGTGAGCAGCAGAAAACCCGCCATCGCGAATGGATGCGCGATCTCGAACGCGACGAACACGCGTGCAGTGATGAGCACCAGCAAGCCGAGGATGATCGATTTGGTAGCGGCCGCACCGACGTAGCCGATGACGATTTCGAGATACGAGATCGGCGCCGACAACACTTCATAGATGGTGCCCGAGTACTTCGGCATATAGATGCCGAACGACGCGTTCGAAACGGATTCGGTCAGCAGCATCAACATGATCAGACCCGGCACGATGAAGGCGCCGTAACTGATGCCGTCGATCTCGGTCATGCGCGAGCCGATCGCGGAACCGAACACGATGAAATACAGCGACGTGGAAATCACCGGCGAGGCGATGCTCTGCATCAGCGTGCGCCACGTGCGCGCCAGCTCGAAGCGATAGATGGCGCGGATCGCGTGGATATTCATGGCTGCGCCCTCACCAGATTGACGAAAATATCTTCCAGCGAACTCTCGCTGGTGTGCAGATCCTTGAAGCCGATGCCGTGCTCGCCGAGCCGCGCGAGCAATTGCGCAATGCCGGTGTGCTCGTGGTGGGCGTCGAAGGTGTAGACCAGCTCATTGCCGTCGGCACCGAGTTCAAGGCCGAGCCCGGCGAGCGGCGCTGGAACCTGCGTCAGTGGTTGCTGTAACTGTAGCGTCAGCTGTTTCTTGCCGAGCTTGCGCATCAGCGCGGCTTTTTCTTCCACCAGCACGATCTCGCCGTGATTGATCACGCCGATGCGATCGGCCATTTCCTCGGCTTCCTCGATGTAATGCGTGGTGAGAATGATGGTGACACCGCTGGCGCGCAGTTGGCGCACCATCTCCCACATATCGCGACGCAGCTCGACATCGACGCCCGCGGTTGGCTCATCGAGAAACAAAATGGTGGGCTCGTGCGACAGCGCCTTGGCGATCATCACGCGTCGCTTCATGCCACCCGACAGCGCCATAGTTTTGGTATCGCGTTTGTCCCACAGCGACAGATCGCGCAGCACGTGTTCGATATGAGCGGGATTGGGTGCTTTGCCGAACAGCCCGCGACTAAAGTTCACCGTCGCCCACACACTCTCGAAGGCTTCGGTAAATAATTCCTGCGGTACCAGACCGATCTTCGAGCGCGCCGCGCGGTAGTCGCGCAGGATGTCGTGGCCATCGACCAGTACCCTGCCGCCGCTGGGATTGACGATGCCGCAGACGATGCTGATCAGCGTGGTTTTGCCGGCGCCGTTGGGACCGAGCAGCGCAAAGATTTCACCGCGTCTGATATCGAGATCGACGCCCTTGAGCGCGTGAAAACCGGAGTCGTAGGTCTTGGTGAGCTGTTGTACCGAAATGATCGGGTCCACCGAACCTCCTGTGTGAATGGGTGTTGGAATGATGAAATCAGCCGCGACACGCGAGCGGCAAAAAATTCGCGGGAATAGTGGTTTTATTGTCGCCGCGCACCGTCATTTTATCCGGCGCATTGGCGTAACCGCAGACCCAGGTTATCGGCACCACCGGTGCATCGTCGATCACCGCCGGTCGCAGCGATAACGTTTTATCTTTGATCAGCGCATTGGCGCGATTGCCGAACGTAATATCGATCACGCCATCGTGTATCGACAACGAGCTGATGAAATTGTTGACGACTTTATCCGCGCTCGGTAAACCGGCGCTGGCGTTATCGGGCAACAGCGTATGCGCGGCGGCCCAGGTCGATGCGATCGGGCCTTTGGCAATATCGGCGAGCGGCAATGCTTCGGCGATTTGTGCGCGCACGAATTTATCCTGCCCATTCGGCAGCGCGATCATCGCCAGAATTGCGATGATCGCTATCACCACCAGCATTTCGATCAGCGTAAAGCCACTACCGCGCATTATCATTACACTGTTTTCAACGCGCGTTTCAAATCTGCCCACAGTAGCGAATAGGCAAGTCCCGGCGCGCTGCTGCCGGCGAACACATTGACCGGTGCGCGATGCGTGCCCATTTGTTCGAGCGCGCTCGCGTATGGGATATACGTTTTCAGCATTTCCGGAAATTGTTTTTTGCGCTGTTCGACAATTTCATTCTGGATTTTTCGGCGGCGATCGACCTGCGTGTAAAACGGCACGACCTTTACCTCGCTCCATTTTTTCTGCGCCAGAAATTCCTGCAATTGCGTATATGCACGCAGTGACAGCGGCGATGGAATCAACGGCACTAACAGAATATCCACGGCGTGAAATACCTGTTCCGCTGCGCTCGATAATGCCGGCGCACAATCGAGTACGACCAGGTCCACTGCTTCCGCCAGCGATTTCAATAATGATTTGAAATGATTTTTGCCGGCGTCGTTTTTCTCGAACAATACATCGAGTTTGCGCAAACTTAAATCGGCCGGCACCACACTTAAATTCTCGTACGCGGTCGGCATTAATAATTCGCTCGCGGCCAGCTTGCCTTCCATCAGTTTTGCCGCACGCTGTTTTAATTCATCGGTATCGATACCGAGATACCAACTCGCATGCCCCTGCGGATCGAGATCCCACAGCGCCGTGCGCAACCCTGCCTGGGCGGCGAGATACGCAATATTGACCGCCGACGTGGTTTTGCCGACGCCACCCTTGATATTAAACAGCGCTATCGTTTTCACTCCATCGCTCCTTTTATTTTTTCGCGTATTTTTCTCGATTTATTTTTTCGCGATCGTAATTTTTATGCGATCGCTGTTGCGGCGGCTGCACGCGATACCGTCATTCAAAGGTACTGTAGCAGCTCAATCATAATGCCCTGCGGATCGACCAAAAAGACCACTTTTACGCCGTGTGCCTCGTGCACCGATAGCGGTATCTCAATACTCGCGCCCGCGTCGACGGCAGCGGCGATAGTCGCTTCGATGTTGCCAACGGTAAAACCGAGCACGATGGCCTCAACCGACGGCAACAGTTTATTGGGATAACGCTGCACGATCAGTGTCGGCACGGGCATACCGGATGAACCCGCGGTGCCCATAATGATTTCGTGCATCTCGGTGACGCCGGTGCCATTGCTGATACGCGCTATTTCGATCAAGCCGAATACTTTGTTATAAAACTCAAAAGCGCGCTCGATATCGGCAACAATGACTTTGGTAAACACAAATTGACCGTCATTTATTATTGTCATCGGAAATTCCTCACGGTAGAAATGTTGACGGAGAAGAATACCGCGACCGCGCGTCACTTTTCACTGCGGTAACATAAAAGCCTTCTGCCACGCTGCAAGTCCGCGCACGGCCAGAATTTCAGACATAACCTTCGTCAGTCGTACGCAACATTCGTCAGTAACAACGGTCGAGTAGTGTTGCACAGCAGGGTTTTAACGCATAGGAAGGCCGCTTTTGAATCAAGCCATTGCCACGGCGCTCGACGCCATCTACCGCAACGAATCGCGCCGCGTGCTGGCGACGCTGATCCGCCTACTCGGCGATTTCGAACTCGCCGAGGAAGCGCTGCACGAGGCCTTCACCGCCGCATTGAAGCAGTGGCCCGATAGCGGCGTGCCGGCAAATCCGCGCGCTTGGCTGGTGTCGGCCGGCCGCTTCAAGGCCATCGATCAATTGCGCCGGCGCGCGCGTTTCGATGCGTCACTGAATGAAATCGCGGTGCAGCTCGAACTCGATGCCGAGGCAGAGGCCGACGACGATCACGATATCGCCGACGATCGGTTGCGGCTGATCTTCACCTGCTGTCACCCGAGCCTGGCACCCGAGGCGCAGGTCGCGCTGACGCTGCGCGAGGTGTGCGGGCTGACCACCGAGGAAATCGCGCGCGCTTTTCTCAGCTCGGCGCCGACCATCGCGCAACGTATCGTGCGTGCGAAAGCAAAAATTCGCGATGCGAAAATTCCGTACGAAGTACCGGCACAGGCCGAGCTGCCCGAACGGCTCGACGCGGTGTTGCAGGTGATCTACCTCGTTTTTAACGAGGGCTATCTCGCCTCAACCGGAGCGGCGCTGACGCGCAATTCGCTGAGCGAGGAAGCGATCCGCGTGTGCCGACTGCTGCTCGAGCTGCTGCCGACGCCGCTTGAGGACGGCGAATCGGCCGGTTTGCTCGCGCTGATGCTGTTGCACGAATCGCGTAGCGGCGCCCGCGCCACCGCCGATGGCGACCTGATTGTGCTCGAGGAGCAGGACCGTACGCTGTGGGATCAACCGCTGATCGATGAAGGTAAGGCGCTGGTGCTGCGCGCCTTCGCAGCGCGGCGCATCGGCCCCTATACATTGCAGGCTGCGATCGCGGCGGTGCATGCGGAAGCGACCAACGCCGCTGCGACCGACTGGCCGCAGATTGTCGGCTTATACGATGTGCTGCTGCGCGCGAATCCCTCGCCGGTGGTCGAACTCAACCGCGCAGTGGCACTGGCGATGCGCGACGGCCCGCAAGCCGGTCTTACGCTGATCGATGCGCTGCTCGCGCGCGGCGAGCTCGGCGACTACTACCTAGCCCATGCCGCACGCGCCGATCTGTGCCGGCGGCTCGATCAAATCGACGCTGCCCGCCACGCGTATCAACAGGCACTCGCGTTAACCCAGCAACCGGCCGAACGCCGCTTTCTCGAACGCCGGCTGGCCGCTTTGACTGACGTATAAAGACCAACCCCTAAAAATATTTTTATGGATGTGTCGATTAGCGATTGCGCGCAACGACTAATTAGCGAAACCGGCATTTATCGAAGCCATTTCGCAACTGACGCAACTCACTGGAGGACATTGCAATGAAACTGAATCCCTATCTCGCTTTCGACGGCAACTGCAAAGAAGCTTTCGAGTTCTATGCCAAATGCCTGAACGGCAAAATCGATGCAATGATTCGGCAACAAGACACGCCGATCGCCGATCAGCTGAATCCGGATGAACGTAATCGCGTCATGCACGCATGTCTAACCATCGGCGACAACGTGCTGATGGGCGGCGATTCGCCGATCGGTCAACACCAGCAGCCGGTCGGGACGACGGTCGCGCTACATATCGACGATCCCGAAGAAGCCGAGCGCGTATTCAATGCGCTCAGCGTCGGCGGCAACATTCACATGCCACTCTCACCAACCTTCTGGGCGCAGAAATTCGGCATGTTCAGCGATCGCTTCGGCACCCCGTGGATGGTCAATTGCGCGATTCAGAACGACAACTGTCCGCAGCAGCAGAACCGCACCTAATTCAATTCAATCGAGTGCGCCGCGCGCTCGACCCATTATCAGCGAAGGAGATTTCATCATGAGCAATACCGTCAAACTGCACCGCGTGCTGCGCTCAACCCCGGAGCGCGTGTACCGCGCATTTATCGATGGCGACGCCATGTGCAAGTGGCTGCCGCCGAATGGCTTCACCGGCAAAATACATCACCTCGATGCGCGCGTCGGTGGTACGTACAAAATGTCATTCACGAACTTCACCACCGGCAGCAGCCATTCGTTCGGCGGCGCGTTTCTGGAACTCGTGCCCGGCGAACGCGTGCGCTACAACGATCGTTTCGACGATCCGAATCTGCCCGGCGAAATGGTCACGACGATTGTGTTGAAAAAGGTCTCGGTCGGCACCGACATCAGCATCGTGCAGGAAGGCGTTCCCGATGTGATTCCGCTCGAAGGCTGCTATCTCGGCTGGCAGGAATCGCTGGCGCAGCTGGCAAAACTCGTCGAGCCGGAAATTCCCGATCACGCGTGAGCCATCGTGCGCGGGGGATCCCCCCTCCCGTTCGGGGAGGGGGTTAGGGTGAGGGCAAAAATACGCGCCCTAATTTGTTCGGGGGGGAGAAGCCCTCTCCCCCGCCCCTCTCCCCGAACGGGAGAGGGGAGAAATGCGACGAACAGAACACTGGAGAATGGATCATGAAATATCTGGCGCTGGTTTATTTCGACGAAAAAGCGATGCGCGCTCTGCCGCAAAAAGAATGGAACGCGCTGAACAACGAATGCATCGGCTGCGTCGAAAATCTGCAGCAGAGCGGCCACTTTCTTGATGGCGCGCCGCTGCACTGGACCGACACGGCCACCACGGTGCGCGTGCGCGATGGCAAGGTGCACACCACCGACGGGCCATTCGCGGAAACCAAGGAACAACTCGCGGGTTTTTATATGCTCGAAGCGCGCGATCTGAATGAGGCGCTGCAACTCGCCGGCAAAATTCCACCGGCGCGTTACGGCAGCGTCGAGGTGCGCCCGGTACGCGAATTGGTCTACACCCCCAATCTAACAGTTTAACTCAGGCGCGCTGCGCCATCGCGAGCGACAAGGAGGCTCATGATGAACAAAAATATTATTTGTTTGTGGTACAACCGCGACGCGGAAGAAGCCGCGCGTTTTTATGCGCAAACTTTTCCCGACAGCGCGGTAAGCGCGGTACATCGAGCACCGTCCGATTATCCAGACGGTAAAAAGAACGATGTACTTACCGTTGAATTCACCGTGTGCGGCATCCCCTGCATCGGCCTCAATGGCGGCGACACTTTCAAGCACAGCGAAGCATTCTCTTTTCAAATCGCCACCGACGATCAGGAAGAGACCGACCGTTATTGGAACGCCATCGTCGGCAATGGCGGCGCTGAGAGCGCGTGCGGCTGGTGCAAGGATAAATGGGGAATATCGTGGCAGATTACGCCGCGCGTTCTGACCGCCGCCATGGCCAAAGGCGGCGCGGAGGCGAAGCGCGCATTCGAAGCAATGATGACAATGCGAAAAATCGACGTCGCCAAAATTGAAGCGGCGGTACGCGGCTGATTCAACCTTTTAAATAATTATTTTTGGAGAATCTCAATGAAAAAATTCTTGGCGCTCGCGCTCGCAGCCGCTCTCACTCAACCCGCGTTCGCCGCTGTTGAAAAATATACGATCGACCCGACTCACACTTATCCGAGTTTGGAATTTTCGCACATGGGCGTCTCGGTGTGGCGCGGTAAATTCGATAAAACCAAAGGTGTCATCACGCTCGATCGCGCCGCCAAAACCGGCACGGTTGATGTTACCGTCGACGTCGGCAGCATTAATTTCGGTCTCGGCGCGATGGATGAAAAAGCGCGCTCGGACGATTTCTTCAACGTCGCGAAATATCCCACCGCGACGTATCGCGGCACCATTCAATTCGACGGCGATAAACCGAAAACTGTCGACGGCCAAGTGACGATCATGGGCGTAACAAAACCCGCAAAATTAACGCTGAATTTGTTCAATTGCATCGAACATCCCATGTTGAAAAAACAAGTTTGCGGCGCCGATGCCGAGACCACACTGAACTGGTCCGAATACGGCATGAAAATGAGCCAGTACGGTCAGGGCGATATGGGCAAGGTGTTGTTGCGAATTCAGGTAGAGGGTATCAAGGACTAGTTATGCGTTATTAATTTAATGATGCTCTTACGGTGCGCAAATCACAGCTTTTATTTAGCGTTTCGCACCACCCGCAACGTGTCGCGGTGGTGCGTCGGCGAGGTTCCCGTCCACGCACTAAAGGCGCGCCGAAATGCAGAGGCATCGCTATAGCCGAGGCGTTCGGCGATCTGTGCGAGCGCGATATTTCGCTGCTGCAATAATTGCATGGCGAGCGTGTGACGGCATTGATCGCGCAATTGTGAAATCGACGTACCCTCTTCGTGGAGTCGACGCCGCAGTGTGGCGATGCTGATATTTAATTGTCGCGCCAACACTTGTGCCGATGGCAGCACGGTGCCGCATTGCAAAGCAGCAATAATAGGCCGCCGAATTTTTGGTGATAGCTGCGCATTGCTCAATTCTAAAGTGCAACCATCAAACGGAAAATAACGCAGCATCCGCAGCAACTCGTCATGGTTGCGGATCACTGGCCGTTTGAGATAACTGGTGGGAAAGTGCAACTGATTTTTTGATTTTGAATACATTATGAAATACGGTGCAATCAATGTCGCCAGTTCATGGCTCAACCGTTGCGGATGCGCCATGCTCAACGTCATCGGTTGAATGTCTTCACCGATCAACCAACTGAATAAGCGAGCGTAACCCGAAAGGCCGATTAAATCGGGTAGAAAACCATCGCGGTCGACGCCGCGTTGCGTGTCCATCGTGAAATGGGCGATGCCAGCGTCGCTGTGTAGCGTTAGCTTTGCTGCACGCATTCCCAGCACGTGCATAAATTCGATGGCACGCTGGATCGCAGCTTCTAATGTCGTACAGTTGATCACGCAGTAGCAGAGCAGATCGAAATCTAATTTCGTCATCGGCTGGCGTTGTAAGCGCGCGCACGAGCGCTCTTCCAGCGCTTTTGCTGCAGCGAAAATGATTGCCGAAAACTGTTCTTGCGAAAGCGCCGCACGATGGCAGTCGCTCAATAAGTTGCTCGCGACGAGCCCGGCATCGCGGGCAATAGTATCGATATCAGCGCCCGCACTTTGCGCAAGTATCAATAGTTCGTGTATTTCCACCGCCGATGGACGCTGCTTTGCAATCAATGTCCCCATGAAATCTATCCTCTAATAACGTGCTTATTTCATTATTTTTTATGCAGCATCGGACCTGTCAGCTCTCTGCTTATACCCTCTCCTATCGATAGGATTCTTGATTTATCTAATAAGTCCGATATTAAAAATGCTATCACCGCGCCAGGTTGCGCTAAATAGTCGATGAATAATCTTATCGCGCAGATAAATCACTCGAGCGCCGATTCGTCGGCGCAATTCGAAACAGTTTTTTCTTATTGTCAACAAACAGCATACACAACCGACCGCTTGACGCTTTTCGTAGCGCTTACTGATCGGTGATGTCGTCGCGGCCCCCCTCCTCGCTCGTTAAAGTAACCCCGCGTCAAATTCTAAAAACCATAACAGTACTTCTTCTAACACTAATAAAGGTAATCGACCATGAGTTCGACTTCTGTTGCATTCAGATGCAATCCGCTTGCAATTGCGATTATCGCCGTCAGCGCCAGCAATATTGCCGCCGCGGCTGTCGACGATAAACGTTCAACGTCCGTCGAGGAAGTGATCGTCACTGCACAGAAACACGAAGAATCGCTGCAGCAAACCCCCATCGCGATATCCGCATTTCCGACCGAAGCGCTAGAGCAGCGCGGCATTACGCAAGCGCAGGAAGTTTCGTTATTCACGCCCAACATGACGGCGCCAGTACAGCCCTCTTCGTCTGGCACTGTAGCCTACGCGATTCGCGGTATTGCGCAGACCGAACCGATCATGTCGGTGGATCCCGCCGTCGGCGTGTACATGAATGGCGTTTATATGGCGCGCAACAATGGAATCGCGTTTGATGTGGTCGATGTCGAGCGCATCGAAGTACTGCGTGGACCACAAGGCACCCTGTACGGACGCAACAGCATGAGCGGCGCGGTGAACATCGTGACCGCTCAGCCCAAAGGCACGTTCGCCGTGAAACAAACGTTAACGACTGGCAGCCGTGATTTATTTAAATCGCGTACCACGATCGATACACCGGAAGTCGCGGGTATCAGCGCCAAGCTGTCGTATCTCAATAGCCGCCAGGATGGTTACGTCAAAAATATTACGACCAATTCGCAAACCGGCGATCACGAAGATTTTGGCGCGAAAAAAGATCAAGGGTGGAACCTCGCCCTGAAATGGCAGCCCGTCGATGCGGTGACCTTCGATTACAACTACGATCAGACCCGCAACCGCGATATGCCCGCAGCGTTTCAACTCACTCGCGTCACGCCCGGCTTTATTCTCGGTAGCACGCCCAATCGCGCTGGCGGGGCTTATCCGTTTGGACCCGGCAGCAACAGCGGTGGTTATGGGGACTCGATATTACTGGGGGCTTATATCGCCGCTCACCATACACCCACCGCGGCATCGTGCTCGGGTGATATAGCGTGCACAGCTTTTGCCAATGATCCGACTATCTTCGGCGGTGTGACACCAGCACAAGCTATTCTGGGACCGATGGACGGCGCCTATGCCAATGGCGAGGCCAACGTCAGACCCAACAGTCGAGCCCATGCCCTGTCGCTGCCATATCAAGGTCTGGAATCGATTGATATCAAAGGTCACAGCCTCATCGCGACATGGGATATCAATGACGAACTGCAATTTAAATCGATCACCGCGTATCGCAAACTCGACGACAAACAATTCTCCGATCTATCCGGCGGCGGCTTTCTTGATCTCACTGGCGTAGGCGGCGGTATTGTTTCGTTGTTTGCGACCAATGGTTTATGGCAGAAGCAAAATCAGTTTTCTCAGGAACTGCAACTCGTCGGCACGCAGGATCATATCGACTGGGTGACCGGTTTGTATTATTTCCGCGAGCATGTCGAATCGAATACGGGACAAACGGTTGCACCGCTATTTGGCGCATTCAATGAAAGCAGTTACGAAGTGACCAATAACGCCAAAGCGATCTATGGTCAGGCCACTTATACACCGGCAGCGCTCGATCAGTGGCATTTCACGCTGGGATTGCGCACTACCAGCGATCATCGTGAGTTGTCGTTGGTCGACACCACCGGTGCCAGCGGAGATTTTGCGCACGGTTATCACAACATGAGTGGCGGCGCGACCGTGGCGTACGATATTTCGCCCGACATGAATGTGTATGGAAAATACAGCCGCGGTTATACCTCAGGCGGTTTCAACGCGCGTACCTCGGTAGCCAATCAGCGGCCGTTCGATCCGGAGTTCGTCAAGGCCTATGAGATCGGCTACAAATCGCAATTATTCGATCATCGCCTGACGTTGAATGCCGCCGCATTTGTCAACAAATTTACCGATCTGCAATTGAGTCAATTTGTGCCGTCAGCCGCTGGCGCCGAAACTGTCGTCAGCAATGTCGGCAAGGCCACGATTAAAGGCATGGAAATCGAAATAGTGGCGATTCCGTTCGAAGGCTTCACTGTCGATCTGAATTACGGTTATCTCGATGCGCAATACGACGAATATTTATTTGCGTCGCCTGCAACCAACTTTCAGCCGGTCGATGTCAGCAATCGTGCGCATTTTCCCGAGGCACCGAAGCAGACGGTGGGAATCGGTGCGCAGTATGAATTCGCACCTTTCTCCTGGGGCGCGCTCACTGCCCGCCTGGATGCTGTTTACAACTCAGGTTACAAGCATGATTCACTCGATACCGCATTCGATAAATACACCGAGTCGGATGCATTTACGCTGGTCAATGGACGGGTGACGTTATCGCAGATCGAGATCGGCAAAGACAAAGGCAATCTTGAATTTTCGCTCTGGGGAAAAAATCTGTTGGACAAGGAATATCGCAGCTACGGTATCGGTTCGTTCGGTGAGCCGCTGGGATTTGCCGGCTCGGTCTATAACGAGCCGCGTAGCTGGGGCTTGGATGCCACGTATCGATACAACTAAACAGCTACTTAATATTGCGCCGATCTTTGCGGCCCTGGCTAGGGCCGCTTTTTTCCACCACGATAAGCGCAATACATCCGAGCCGCGTCGGGTTGGCCGATTCACCGAAGATAATGATGCCGAGCATATGGTTACCCCCACCGCGCCGATCCCTCTAGAGGATACGTTTATTGGCTACCGGTGCTCGTTATGTCCCGGCCGTACTCGCGCGTGATAGTGGCGATTTGCACAGAGTAGGACTCGTACCATACTTCCTTTCCGCGCGATTGCGCCGCGATATGTTCTGGATGTAATTTCCATGCGCGGATATTTTCTTCATTCGCCCAATAGGAAAGCGCAACTTCATTTTGGCCCTCCATTACCGAATGAAATTCCAAACAGCCAAATTCGTTCAGCGCTAAATCACGCAAGCGCGCGGCGACTTTGGAATATTCCGCATCGAGATTTCGTGCTTTAGCTCTGAAGATCACTACGAACATGCGTTCACTCCATAAACAAATGGCGCGGCCGTAGAAAGTCCACCGCGGTATTTTGACTATTTAAACGAAACTATTTGATTCAAGTTTGAATCATCCGTATCGATGGCGACGTACCGTCACCTTTATTTCTTTTGGTCACCCGAAAGCATCGCTGCCGGATCCATCCACATTGCACCCCAAATGTGGCCATCGGGATCCGCCATGTCGCGACCATACATAAAGCCGTGATCCTGAACCGAATTGATGTCGGCTGTCCCGCCGTTTGCAGCGGCTGCGTCGTTCATCGCATCGACCAATTCGCGACTGTCGCAAGACACATTAAGCGCCACTTCGCTCGAGGTTGATGGCGGGATTGGGCGGCTCGTAAATGTGCGCCATTTAGCGTGGGTGAGCAGCATGACGTTTATTGCCTCGCTCCATACCATGCACGCAACCGTATCATCCGTAAAATCAGGGTTGTTCACAAAGCCGATGGCCTTATAGAAAGTCATCGACACGTCGAGGTCGGCGACCGGCAGGCTTATAAAAATCATTTTTGTCATGATGCTTTCTCCAGTTCGTTTGAAGGCTAGAATTTTCTACGTTGGCTTCAATTAGACGAACGGGACATGGCAATTTCGACATACTCGTAAATTATTTTTTTCGCTTGGGCGGTGAGCTGATCGGGTAATTTAAGCCAAGTTCCTTTTGCTTCTTTTTGGATAAGCCTAACGAAACAATTCGGTGTGACTCTTCTAAATAATGTTTGAGCGCCTCGTCTTCCGATGCAGCTTTGTTGTACTGCTGAATCCATTTCATGCCGCGCGATGCGAGGTAAGGAGCTGGTCGATAACCTTGTTTGTTCTCCAGAAAATAAAAATTGTTCTCTGACACCTTGAATGAGTATGCAGGTCCATTTGCGTCGCTCCAACCTCCTATTGCAAATACCTTACCGCCAACCTTCCAGACATGCGAGCCTCCCCATTGCACTACGTACGAAGTTGCTGGGAGCGCACGGCAAAAATCATTGAATTCATCGTACGTCATGCATTGGCTCATAACGATTAAAGCAGCCGACGCGTAGCAGTCGGGTGCCTTTGTTCGTTAGGGCTGTCCAGACGGGAAACAGCCCAAAATACAATGCCTCCGGAAATACCACAGAGCCCCAAGAACGCTAAAAGAATTACATATGACGACCAATCCTCGGCCGTAGGAGCTCTATGGATTATTGCCTGAGTTATTGCGCCACTTTCCAAATAGCTAGTTGCGGTATTCAATTGCTTTTCACGAAGCGGCCAAAGTTTGATTGCTGCCGGAATACAAGCTGCGATAAATCCTGCTATAGGGGATGACCACCATTTAATCCCGACTATGCGGTTTATAAAGAGCAAAAAAGGAATCCCTAGAAATATGGCGTGTGTTGCACTTACCAAAAGAGCCTTATAAAACAAACCAAATGCGAGAAATGGCAGCACAGGCGCGGCGATTGCGCATGCAAGAGCTATAAATAGGATGGCAAAGCGTCGTGTGTGCATAAAAGTCTTAACGCCTAAAACAGCTGAGCCGAAGGCGTCGGCCCCTTTTGCTTGTTATGTGCGTTACCTGCCATAAGTTACCTGGTTAAGTATGTCTGCCAGTTTTTTTGCTTCGGTTAAGCTGAGTGTAATTGGCGTCATTTGGTAACTTGCAAAAGATTTTTCTACAAGCTCCAAACCAACGGCCCGCTCATTTGTAATGTCATCAAGTTCGTGGACTTTGAGCTTGAGGTTCATCATTTTTGAACTAGCTCCAGAAACTTCGCCCACCGTATTTTTAATTCGAGCTCCAAACATCGCAGCTTTGAAGCCGCCATTCTTTGCCATCTTGAATAGAAAAGAAAAAATGACAGCTGCAAATATGGCCCAAAATATATATTCGGGTTTGAGCTCCATAATGCTTTAATCTCCTAGCATATAACGTCTACAACACGGGTTGACGCGCGCGCAGCGTGCGGCAATCCCGTTGTTTGTAATCGTTATGACGCCCAGTTGCAATGATATGCTTTGGCTTCTGCATAATATGTAATTACCCAATTTGTTGCGGTAGAACCACCTGTAAATGTCTCAGCATTTGGAGGAGCGTCCACCCGAACAAGATTGGCTCCTTGCTGTTCTGCATGTTTCCGCAGATTATCTAAAGCTTCTTCGTAGCTGTGCTTAGACTCTTCGTGAATGAGCCCTAGGAACTCGCACGACGATGGCTCTCGATAATATATGGCTACATTGGACCTGTGAGTGCTTGCGCAACCTCCAACCAGCGTAACAATAGAAAATATTATTGCCGCCTTCATAGCTCTTTAGTCATAACGATCAGCAACAGGGGCTGGCGACCACGCCAGCGGTTGACAGTCCCAGCACCACGAAGTGGTGCGAACCTGGTTGCGCTTGTTAGGCACTTTCTCGCACCGGCTTGAAAAGAGATATGAGAATACAGCTAACTATTACTGTGACCATATAAAACCAAAGTTGACCGGTTTTGACGTAATGAAAAATACCAGCCATGAATGGAAGAAATGCAAGGGTGCTCCAAGCTTGCATCGGCTGAAGTAAACCAAGACCATCATCTGAAAAATCATGGTTAGCAACAATGCGTTTCTTAAAATAGATGATGGCAGGGATGCATAAAAGAGCACCTACAAAGCCGATTAAGACTATCCACAGCGCTGGATCTGTAGTGAGCGCGGGGCGCTTCATGAAAATGGGCACGATTACAGCGCCGACGATTAAGCCACCAATGTTTCCATACCAAGCTCTTTTTGCGCTACGTTTGAACACGAAATTTTCCTTTAATGCCTAACAGCCTGTTAAGGAGGCCGACGGCCTCATAACAATTATTAAAAGGTCGGCCTTTTTAATTTTTCGGCAAAAATCCATTCGTTCGTAACTCCCTGTTATTGAGAGGATAGTTTTGACTATGCACTGGCTGGTGGAGCGTTATGTGGAATGATTCAAGCATAACAAGACCGCCTTCGCCAAATTATGTGGTGGCTGTATAAATACTCGCGGTCTCAAAACTCAACTGCGCGGCTTCGATCAGCAATTTTTGTCGCAGCTCGTCCGACAAAATTTCAACGCCATATGGCCCCGCATAACCTGCTTGTTTCATGCATGCAATAAAACCGCGAATATCGAATTGGCCTTCGCCGCATAATTTGCGGTGGTGCATGCTGTCTTCGGCGATATTGCCACGCATCGATAAATCAGCATCGTTGATTTCTGCTGCGCGCAGATATTGTGGGGGAATTTTCAGAATATCGTCGAACGCGGCGCCCGAGCGCACCACATGCCAGATGTCGAGCAGCAGGCCGCCGTTGTTGGCATTGGCACCGGCGACAATCGCCAATGCGGCATCGATTGTGTTCGCGTCGGAGAACGGAATCATTTCGAGCGCGATGATTAATTCGTGCGTGGCGGCTTCGGCGCACAATTGGCCGAAATCGTCGATCAGCTTTTGCTGTGGCAGATTTTCACCGAATGGCGGTATCACTTTAATATGGCGGGCGCCGAGCGCGTCGCCGGCGCTGAATAAATCCCAACGCATCGCATCGGACTTGCGTTGGCGATCGCCGGTCGCGAACCAATCGCTGAGATATTCGAGTTCGATGTGTTTGAGATTGTGTTCGTCGAGTAATTTGCGCAATTGGCGAAAATTGCCGCGCTGTAAATAATCCTGCAGATCGCCGTGCCAAAAACCGATGCCGGTGTAGCCCGCCGCTGCGGCCGCGGCGATGCGTTTTTCGAGCGCGAATGGGCTGACATTATTCGCGCTGCCGGGCACGACATTGCCGGCGATGGTCCAACAGGTGGCGATCAAATCCGTTGTGTCAGTCATGTATTGCTCGCGGGTAATGATGACTTGCGCGCAAGCCTAGCATGCGGTGCCTGGCAACGATGACTGCGCGCTTTTTACGGAGTACGCCCACGTTGCAGATCGTGCGGGTAGTGAACGGATGCGCGCCAAAACAGCACCCCGCCAACCAGCGTGAGCACGCTCATCGATAGCAGGCTTAGGCGCAACGCTTCGATCGCGAAGCGTGCCGTGAGCAGATCGCTGACCACACCTGCCGTCAGTGGCCCGAGCGTGCTGCCGATAATGTTGATGACAACCACCAGCAACGCGGTGGCCTGTGCCCGCTGTGCCGGCACGACTAACCGCGCCGCCGCGCCAAACGACGGACCGGCCCATAGCGAGCCGAGAAAGCCGGTGGCCATCGACAGCATCGCCACCAGCGGGATGCGCACGCCGCCGACTGTCAGCGCCGCGCCACCTGCCAATGTGAACATCACGAGGAACAGCGGAAACGAGATGAAATAGCCGAGCGCCGGCACGCGCAGTTGCCAGCGCTCATCGCGCACGCGCAATTTATCGACGATAACACCGGCCGCCATGCTGCCGGCGATACCGCCAACCGCCGCGCCCATGCTGAGCCACGTACCGGCTTCGACCACCGTCATGCCGTGCGAGCGCATGAAAAAAGCCGGCATCCAGATCGCCCCGGCGTAACCGAAGATATTGAATACCCCGACCCCGAGCGCCAGAAACCGGAACGACGGAATCGCCCAGCACTGGCGGATTGTCGTCACCAGCGTTTCGCCGCGCGGTGCCTCGATGCCGGGAGTGCGTACGCGTCGCGGTCCCGTCAACCATACCAGTAACGCAATTGGTAGACCCGGCAGCGCGAGCGCGAAGAACGCAGCACGCCAACCCCAAATGCTGGCGACCGTCGCTCCACCGAGCAGCCCCAGCACCAACCCGAAATAAGTACCCGACGCCAGCACACCGAGCGCCCCCGACCGGCGGCGTTCGTCGTACAGATCGGCGATCATCGATTGCGACGGCGGCAGTCCCCCTGCTTCACCAACACCGACGATCACGCGTGACAACGCCAATTGCGTAACACTGGCTGCCGCGCCACTCGCCGCAGTAGCGAGACTCCACAATGTCGCCGCGAGCGCCAGCACGCGACGGCGCGACCAGCGATCCGCCAGCCGAGCCAGCGGCATGCTGAGCAGTACATAACTCAGAATGAACGCCGGACCACCGATCAACCCCATTAGCGAATCGCTGGCGCCAAATTCCTGCTTGATCGCCGGAATCAAAATCGAGAATAAATGCCGATCGGCATAACTCAATGTATTGGCGCCAAGCAGCAGCATCAGTACGTAAAACCGATACGGTTGCGAAGAGGGTGGCGCGTGCGTTTCGATAATCCGATCGGTCGGTACTGACATGAGAACTCCTGAGCATTGTCCGTTACACGAGCGATGCCCTGTTTTATTAGCGTGAATGTCGGGGTGGTGCGTAGGGGGAGCCGTGCGATATCGCATTCAAAACGATAGGCGCAGCGAAGATACCAGACAATTGGCCTATAAAAAACGGTGATTGCGCGGTTATTACCGAACGGAGAATTTCACTGCACGAAACGTTCACTGCACGAAACTTGGGGTTTCATGCAGTGAATGAAATTACGGTATGGGAAACGGAAATTCGATCGATGTCAGAGCGCATTCGCCGAGCTGGTAGAAGCCAGCGGGCGTCGGCGTTGCACCAACAACAATACCAAACCACTCGCCAGCAAACCGATCGCGCCCGGCTCCGGCACACTGGCGGTTTCGTGGGTGAAATTCAAATCGTCGATCAACATGCTGCCGCGACGGAAATAAAACGACGCGAGATTCAATTGCGAAATCGCAGCGCCCATAAAGGTGATGAGCTGATGGTCGCGATAGGGCGTGCTTTCTTCGTCGCTACCGCGCCAACCATCGGTCGCGACGCTGCTCAATAAACCGCTCGGCCCAAACGCATTGATGTAAATCGAGTCCTGATTGGCGGAGGACACATACATGCTGACCGTAGTCGGCAGCACACCGGTGAAATGAATTTCCATATCCGGCCCGTAAAAATCGGTGAGGCCATTCGGCGGCGAAACGACGCCGGCTACGTCCGTCGCAATCGCGCCATTGACGAACAAGACACCCAGCGCGGCGTATTGATTATTAACCGGCGTCGGCTCGGAGGGATCGTCGCCCACCAGCGGCGGTAAATCGTCGAAATTAATTAACGTCGCATTCGCCATCGACGCGGTCAATATACCTGCCGCCGCCACTGCGAAGAGATGCCGGCGTGGGCGCTGTCGTCGAAAACTCGCGATTGGGGTTGTAACAAACCGATGAAAAATAGCGGAAGGTGTAAAAGAAGTTGGGGTAGTGGTGTTGATGGTATTCATTATCGTTCCCTCAAGCTGCGGCATCGCATGTTGCGACTTTCGCATTTAAGCAGAACGGTGCAGCCGACTTGTGAAATCCATCGCGTGTATTTTAGATTTTTATCGCATGTCACACGCGGCGCAACGAAACTTATCGAGACAAGCGGCAACCGCAGATGCAATTGCCGTTTGATTTTTATCGAATAAGTTTTGCGCTGGCGCGTGCACTACTGACAGCTCGTCAGCGGATCTTTGCAGTACGCGACATTGCGCCAACTGAAAATATCGCGCTGGCGCGGATCGATAGTCAGCCGCAGCCATTCCGCCGGCGCATTGGTCGAACCCTGCACGGTGATGCGCGTCAGATTCGGCACCGCCTGCGTATGATGGATCTGACCGGTGGCGCTGTGCGGATCAGCGAGCGGCTTATCTTCGCCATAGATGTGCGAATCGCCATTAATCAGCAATACCGGGCGCGCAAAACGCACGCTCAAATCCGCCAGCTTTTGGACGAACGGCGTGAACGCACTCAAGCCATCCGCGCCCGGCGCCAGCGCGGCAGGATCGAACATATCGGCCTGAATAGCGATGACGACGGCGCGCGCGTGACGATCTTCCGCATCGTGAAATGCCTGCTCAAGCCAGCGCATATCCGCTGCGGTGCGCTCGAACACTTCTTGCGCCTGCGCGGTCGGATTGGTGAATGCGCCGGTCCACTGCACGGTATCGTTGTTCGAGCCCGGCAAGTTCAACGTCACGAACACCACTTTCGAATCTTCCCACATCACGTTCTCGATAAACTGCTTATCGGTCGGATACGCGGGATCGAAATACTGCGTCTGACTGCGCACCTTTTTTTCGTGCACACCGAGCGAATAGCCGGCCTTCGCAAAAAACAGCGAACGCAAACTCACCAATTCTTTCAATGGATCGCCAGTGCCTTTGCGATGGCAATCGGTCCACTCGTTATCGCCAGGCGTGTAAATCATCGGGCTGGAAAATTGTTGAAACCAAAAATAAATCTTCTGATTCCAACCGGGAATTGAATTCGCCACCGGCGGCAATATCTCGGCGCTGGTGCACGGTGCACTGCCCGCGTGAATATCGCCGACATGGATCACGATATCGACCTGCGGATCGGCGTTGACCGAATTGATCAGCAACGGCGCATTGTTCAGCAGATTCTGGTTGTACGGCCAATCGCCAAATACCGCGAGTGTGAGTGGACGCAACGCGTCGTTGTCGCTATCTCGATAATTGTTCCGATATTCATCGGCATTCGCACAGCCGATAGTCCCGAGCCCGAACGCAGTCAGCGCGAGCGATAAGGCAAAAGTTTTCATCGTTTTCTCCCTAATGTCGAATGGAAAAGTGAGCGCACAACGCGCTCAACATTAGGGAGGATTTGTTACAGTTCGGCGATTGCCGCCGGCGAGGAGTTAATGCGCTGCAGCGGCAGCCGGAATGTCGGCGCCGACATGCATTTGCCCAGCGCTGTCGATATCGTAAATCTGAATGCCATCGAACGGCGCCGCATCGGCGTCGAGCGCGACGATACTTTTGTTCGCCGCGTTGCGCGTGACATCGAGCGCCAATTCGACCGCCTGCGCCGGCGTGAAATATTTGCGCACATTAGCGATGATCGCCGCATCGATATAACCCGGCTGCCAGATCATCGCTTCAGCCAATGCGAGCGCGGCTTTTTGCGCATCGTTCAGATCGCTGTCGTGATAATGATCGACTGCGGCGAGTTGTGTTTCGTGCACACCGGCGACGATGGCGCTGTGTGCGCGCAACGATTTGCACAGGCGGCAATTATGCTGACGCGCACCGAGCATTCGCACTAATTCGGTGGTGATCGGATCGAGCTCGCGCAAGTTGTAAACGATGCGGACGAATTCAAAGAATGCAGTTTCGATATCGACCGTCGTTGGCGTTTGTGGCCATTGCGCAGCCGGCGTATCGAATAATTGTTCGAGCACGCGGCGCAACCGCGGCACCATATCCGCGACATAAATCGCGTAGGCCGCGCGCTGCGAATTTGCGCCAAACAATTGTACGAATGGCGCGCGTTGCGATTCATCGAGCGCCGACACATCAAGGCTCAATTGCTCGGCAAACGCATGCACCACACGCTGCGCTTCCACGTTCTCGGCCGCGCCAAAATTATTCGCTGCGACGGACAACGGCGGCAATGCCAGCGTACGTGCGCAAACCTCGCGCGCATAAGTCGCGAGCTGCGGATCGCCGCCGATCACCGCCGTCGCGGCAATTAAATCGTTCAGCGCCGCCGCTGCCGATGGTGCGTAGTGCGCGAGCGCCTGCGGCGCCGTCAGTGTCGACCAGGGTTGCTGCATGGTTGCCATGTTTCACCTCGTCATTCTGGTTGTGCTCTTTGCTGTCGCGGAGCAACCGGTTGGATAAATGCGCGCGCTTAAGCATCACCGTGTGCAAAGCGCACTACAAGGGTTTGATCTCGAGCTTACGCCATTTAATCGCACCGCCGCGTGCATCATTCGGCGGTAACGTACCGTACTGCAAGGCGATTGGTCCTTTCACGAGGTTGGTATTGCGCACATTTGCAGTCTGTACATCGTTGAGCACCACCGTCAGCTGCGAGCCGATGGCGGTAATCCGTAGGGTATTCCAACGCTTACTTGAAGCATGCAACTCAGTGATCGGCGCGATATGCACGATGGCGCCGGTGCCAAATTTCGCTTCGGGTCGCTGATCAAAAATATTCGCTTCGTAACAACTGGTATCGGTGATGGCATCAGCTTTCGCACAACGAAAATAAATACCACTGTTAGTGTTGTCGTCGGCCCAAAATTCAGCGACCAGCAAAAAATCTTTATAGGACTGTTTGGTCACAAGAAAACCGCCGCTGCCATTATCCGCAACAATCGCGTCGCCTTCGGTACGCCAATTCGCATCGCCGACCGATTCAAAATTCTCGATGCCATTTCCATTGGCAATCAGCGTAATCCATCCTGATTTTTGCGATGGCTGCGCATATCCGACTGCTGCCTGCCAGCACAGGCATAACCCTGCCGCCCAACATAATCCTACGGCCCAAAAAGAATATGCAGATTGTGTCGTGACAATTTTGCCGCTGTGTTTCATTGGCGCCCTCGTGCTCGCAGTGTGAGGCTAGACGATAGCAACAAACGAAGATCGGCGCACCGCCTTAATGGGTGTCACCATCCAGATAAAACCAATGTCCGTCAGCACGAATAAAACGACTGGTTTCATGCAACACAAAAGCACGGCCATTAATTTTGTAGCGCGCGACAAATTCAACGAGCGCATGCGACGCATCGATAATGTCATGCCGCTTGATGTGCAGGCCGAGCCAGTGCGTTTTGTGAATTTCATCCGCGTGATTTTCGCTGCGCGGCGGCCGCGTCGAAGGATGCCAACTGCGCTGGATATAGTCATCGCGTCCCAACGCAAACGCACAATAACGCGAGCGCATCAACGCTTCGGCCGATGATGCCGGCGCGCCGTTATGCAAAGGCTCGCAACACGCCGCGTACATTTTATTGCTGTGGCATGGACATAATTTATTGATCGACATTATTCATTACCGATATTGTCTGCTAACCGACACAGCTCAAAACTTAATGGGAAAGCACGCAAAAAAAAGGGGCAGATTCGATCTGCCTCACTACTTTAACTCATCGGCTGTTCACTGATTGCCGATCGCCAATTTAATGCTAAAGTGGATTGTGCCGAATAAAACCTCACGGACGCGATAACTGAACAACAAATAGAGTCATCGTGGAGTTTCATCTTGAGGTTGATGTCACATATGCGCACTCATTCATGTGCCACCGCTCTGCCCATCAAGCGCTGCTATTTACATTATCTTTTTGCATTCCCTTCGTTTGAATTCGCGTGACCATTCGATGAGCTCAGAGCCCGCAATGCCGCGCGATAATTTTTCTCCCAGCTCCGCCGCCAATAGTCTGCTTTCGACCGAGGTTCTCGACCGCTCGCGCGTGCTCGAAACACTCGTCGATAATTTGCAGGGCATGGCATACCGCTGCCGCAACGACGCCAATTGGCGCATGATTTTTGTCAGTCGCGGTTGCGTTGAACTCTGCGGTTATGTGCCGACCGATCTGGTCGGCGGCACGATGACGTGGGAATCGATCACCGATGCACGCGATCGCGAGCATGTGCGCAACAGCATCGACAGCGCGGTCGCCGCCGGCGCGCATTTCTCCGTGCAATACCGTATCACCACGCGCGATGGCCGCAGCAAGTGGGTGGTGGAGCGCGGCATTGCCGTGCGCGACGAACAGGGCGCTCTGGTCATCGAGGGCTTTATCGAGGACATCTCCGAACAACGCAGCATGCTCGAAGCGATCGAGCAGGCGGAATTGCGTTACCGGCATATTTTCGAACACGCGTCCGAGGGTATTTTTCAAACCACAGCGGACGGTCGTTACCTCGCGGCCAATCCGGCGTTGGCGCGAATTTATGGTTACGCAACACCGGCTGAGCTGATCGCCGATCTGTCGGATATTCAACATCGTCTGTATGTCGACAGCGGTCGGCGCGATGAATTTCACCGGCGCATGCGCACGCATGGCGAGGTGCAGAATTTCGAATCGCAGGTATTTCGCCGCGATGGTTCGCGAATCTGGATTTCGGAAAATGCGCATATTGTCAGCGGCCCGCAGGACGAATTTCTGTGTTACGAAGGCACGGTGCAGGATATTTCCGAGCGCAAACATTATCAGCAGCAACTCGAGCGTCAGGCACAACACGATCTGCTCACTGGTCTGCCGAATCGCAGTTTGCTCAGCGATCGTATCGAACAAGGTATCGCGCACGCACGCCGGCTCGGCTATTACCTCGCGCTGGTATTTATCGATCTCGACAATTTTAAATTTATCAACGATAGCCTGGGCCATGCTGCCGGCGATGACTTGCTGAAAGAGATCGCCACGCGACTGAAACATTGTCTGCGCGAAACCGACACCATCGCGCGTATCGGCGGCGATGAATTTGTGCTGGTGCTTAACGATCACTACCGCACGCGCACTGTTATCACTTTGCTTGAGCGTCTATTGCAGGAAGTGAGCAGACCGGTACCGCTCGCCGGCAGCGAATTTCAGGTCGGCGCCAGCCTCGGTATCGCGCTGTATCCCAGCGATGCCGAAGATGTGCAGGATTTATTGCGTTGCGCGGATATGGCGATGTATTCCGCGAAGAATCGCGGTCGCAATAATTTTCAATTTTTCACCGCCGAATTAAATCGGCTCGCCGAACACCGCTTGGCGCTCGAGAGTGCGATGCGACACGCGCTTGAGCACCACGCGTTCGATGTGCATTTTCAACCGAAGACGGATCGCCAGCGTCGTATCATCGGTTTCGAAGCGCTCGCGCGCTGGGAACATCCGGAGCTCGGCACGGTGTCGCCCGAGCAATTCATTCCCGTCGCCGAAGATACCGGCCTGATCGTGCCGCTCACCAGTCTGATATTGCGGCGCGCGTTCTGCGCGGCACGCACCTGGAATACACAACACGATGCATCGCTGCGCATCGCGGTTAACCTGTCACCGAAATTATTCGTCAATCACGGCGTGGTCGCACAAGTCAGCGAGGCATTGTTTGCGACGCAACTCGATCCTGCCTGCGTTGAGCTTGAAATTACCGAATCGGTATTGCTCGACGACGAGCAGCGTGCAGTGAATATTCTGCAGGAACTCTCCGCACTCGGTGTGCAGCTCGCCATGGATGATTTCGGGACCGGTTATTCGTCGCTGAGTTATCTGCGCCGCTATCCGCTGCAAATCATCAAGATCGACCGCTCGCTGGTGCACGATATGGAGCTGGGTGAAGACATCGCCATGATTGCCCTCGCCGCGCTTACGCTGGGAAAAAGTTTGCGTAAAACGGTGGTCGCCGAGGGCGTCGAAAACGCAGCGCAATTCGAATTGTTAAGCGCGCACGGCTGCGATGAGTTTCAGGGTTACTGGCTCGCGCGACCGATGTCCGAACAACGCGTCAGCGAATTGTTGCGGACATCAAACGAATTACCGGTGGCCGCGTTGCCAGCGTGAACGATGCCGTACATTATTGTGCTGGGTTATTGCAGCTTGTAGACGAGATTAAGCGTGGTCAATGAATCGAGCCGATGCTGATCCGGCGGCGGCGAGGTATTTTCGCGCAGCTCGTAACCGACGCTGAGCGCGAGATGTTCGTTCATCGACACCTGCAAGGCGAGACTATTTTGTAGATAGGTATTATCCGACGCAGCTTCAACCAGAAATTTATTCAGCACTTTCGTGTTGCCGGTCAGTTGATGTTCGTAATTGACGCCGCCGGTGACGACACCGCGATTGCTCGGATCATCGTGAATGCGATCGACTACTTTGCCACTGGCGTCCTGCACTAATGTTTGCGATTCCGAGCGTTTGAAACCGACACCGAGCTGTGCACTGAGCTTGGTGGTATCGGTATCGTAAAATCGATAACCGAAACCGGTATCCACCGTCGCCTGATAGCTGAACGCGCCATATTTATCGTCCTCGTAACGCAGACCGCCAAACCAGAAAGTTTTTTGCGTTAATTTATATTCGCTCTGCCATGCGGTGTCCCAGCGTTGCGACGACGTAACATTATCTTTTTCACCGTAGAGCGCATTGAATCCGAAAATGTGTTTCCAACTTTCAAGCTCATCAGTTAAATCCACTTTTGCATTTGCGCTGGAGTTGTTGCTATTGCCGTGTGCGGATACCACACCGAGTTGACCCGAGCCCGTCCAGTCCGCCATCACTTGATTTGAAATTAATGCAATCGCCGCGACTGCGATACTTTTACGCCATATCATCATGTGCACCTCCTCGTAAATTCGGTAGCACATGGACTATAACGAAGTCGCCGTGCGCTTGTCGCGGTGCAATGTCTCGCGACGTTACGCCTTTCGCACAAATTCAGATTTGAGTTGCATTGCGCCAATGCCGTCGATCTTGCAATCGATATCGTGATCGCCGTCGATCAGGCGAATATTTTTTACTTTGGTACCAACTTTCACCACCAGCGACGAGCCTTTCACTTTCAAATCTTTAATCACCGTCACGGTGTCGCCATCGCTCAACACATTGCCATTGGCATCGCGAAATATTTTTTTATCGTCGTCGTTTTGTGCGGCGGCAATCTTGGGCCACTCGTATGCGCATTCTGGACACACATAATTGTCACCATCTTCATAGGTATATTCGGAATTGCATTGCGGGCATGAGGGCAAACTGCTCATATTGCACCTTGAACGAGTTGAGTTGATCGATAAAAAGGAACGCACTACCGTGTTGCGGCGCGATATATTTATTCGCCCACCAGCTGCACGGCGTCAATTTCATTCCAGCCCTGCACCGCGTTGGTCGCCAGTGTGATTTTCGCACCCGTGACCGCATACGGCGTTTTATCGACGGTCTGCACAAACCAAACGATCGAATTGGCGGGATATTTATTGGCATCGATGCCTTCGAATACGGTGTGTTTTGCATTGGTATCGTCGATCAGTTCGATTTTGATAATCGCGCCCGGTGCATTATTTTGGCGAATGCGAATAGCGGTGGCGTGTACTGGTTTCGCGAAGCCGAGTTGCAACCACTCGATGCCCGCATCCGCATCTTTCGGCGCCCATGCTTCACCGGTATCGCCGTAATGCTCGACGTTCGGCGCGCCAGTGGCCTGCCATTCCGAATAATGCGCCTGCTCTTTCGCACCGTTGTAAGTCGAACTCGCCGTCGCCGTCGTGGCCCATTGGCCCTGCGGATCTTCAGCAATTTTTTGCTCGGCCAATGCAAACTCCACCGCTGCTTTGCGCTTCGCCATTTCCGAATCTTCCTCCGCTGCAGCTGGCAGCGGCGATGCAGGAGTTGCGGGCGCCGGTGTGGTTGGCGGTACCGGTTGTGTAATTGTTGCGGTGTCCGGTTTTTTACCGCATGCAGCGAGCAGAACAATGCTCATCGTCAATGGAAGCAGTAACCGCGTTTTACACATTTCGTTTCTCCCTATCAATAAACGACTCATTTAAATAAAAAAATAACAGCGATAATTTACAGCGGAACACTGCCTTCGATACACACCGCCACGTCGCCGCCGACCCAAATCTCGTTATCGATTTTATCGACGAACACGCGACCTTTGCGTTGCAGCGCTGTGCCTTGCGCAGCAACGTACGAATTTTTCGCCAGCCCTGCACCGATCATCCATGTCGCTAGCCCTGCATTCAATGAACCGGTCACCGGATCTTCCGCAATGCCGACGCGCCCCACAAATGCCCGCACTTCATACTGTGTATCGACGTCGTGCGCCTGTGGTGCGATCACGCCGAGTTTGATATCGCGCAGCAACGCGAAATCGGGCTTCAGCACGCGCACCTGCTCCGCAGAACGCAACATCACGGCGCAAAACCCCGCGCCATTGTCGACCCATTGATGTTGCAAAATATCGTCGCGGGAAATACCGAGTCCCCGTGCAATTTTTTGCAGCAACGCCGCGTCGACATCGCCGCTGCGCAATAACGGTGGTGCAGCAAATGCTAATCGTGACCCGTCGCGCCGAATACGCACCAAGCCTATGCCGCATTCCTGCACAATATAATCGCGCGCTTTAGCGATACCGCCTGCCATCAACCACGCGTGGCAACTACCCAACGTCGGATGCCCCGCGAACGGCAACTCGCCGCCGGGCGTAAAAATACGCACGCGATAATCCGCTTCGGGATGTTGCGGCGGCAACAGAAATGTTGTTTCCGATAAATTGGTCCAGCGCGCGAACCGCGCCATCGTATCATCGCTGACCTCAGCAGCGGCGTGCACAACGGCGAGCGGATTACCGAGCAACGGTATGCTGGAGAAAACGTCGAGCTGGTGGAAGTGGTGTGTCACGGGCATCGCGGGAATCCTTTCGTTGTTGTTCAAATGAAATTAATTTGATCTGCATTGCGCCATAAATCATTCTGCAAAATCAAGCTGTGATGCCAGCAAAATTAGCGAAAACCCTATTACGCATCTGCGCTATCTTATCGAACAAGTAAACCGTACGGATCGATGCCATGACCGAGATCAAACGCTGTAATTGGGCGGCGAATGTAAAACCGTTTTACCAACACTATCACGACACTGAATGGGGCGTACCGGTTCACGACGATCGCTTGCTGTTTGAAATGCTGATCCTTGAAGGTGCGCAAGCCGGCTTAAGCTGGGAAACCATTCTCAAGCGCCGAGATGGTTATCGCAAAGCCTTCCACAAATTCGACATCGCTAAAGTCGCGCGTATGAGCGATGAAAAATTAGAAGCGCTGCTTGTCGAAGGCGACATCATCCGCAACCGCCTGAAAGTATTCGGCACGCGCAAAAACGCGATTGCTTTTCGCGCAATACAAAAAGAATTCGGCTCGTTCGATGCCTACGTATGGAATTTTGTCGGCGGCAAACCGCAAATTCGCCGCCCGAAATCGCCAGAAGATTTTCGCACCACTTCACCGGAATCCGATGCGCTATCGAAGGATTTAAAAAAGCGCGGCATGACGTTTGTCGGCTCGACGATTATGTATGCGTATATGCAGGCGGTGGGCATGGTGGACGATCATATGGTGGGGTGTTTTTGCGTGCGGAATGAACGCCATCGTCCATAGGGAAATATCTCTGTGACTTTGCAGCTCGCTAACGCTCGTTCCAACTCGAATAACTGGCCTAGCTGGAGTTTTATGCATGAATAATTCAGGTGAATGGGAGCGACGCAGTTTTTTAATCGCCATGGGGGGACTGGCGTCTGCCGCTCAATTCATCGGCGGCACCACGAATGCGATCGCAGCCCCCGTCGACAGCGCCGCGAGTGACGTCACATTTGGCAAGCACGCGCTACGGATTGCCGACCTCACGCACAAACTGACCCGCGAATTTAATCTCGACCCAGCGCATCCACGCCTCGCAATGGAGTCTGTGGATGGTTCGGGCGCTACCGTCGGCATGCGAATGAATCGCCTGTCGCTGATCGAACACACGGGCACGCATATCGATGCGCCCAGTCACTTCGGGCCGGGCCTCAAAAGCCTCGGCGATATTCCGGCGATCGATCTGGTGGTACCGCTCGCGGTTATCAGCATCGCAGACAAAGCGGCGCAGTCGCGTAATGCCCAACTCGAACCTGCCGATATCGAACGCTGGGAACAGCGTCATGGCGCGCTTCCCGAAGGTTGTTGCGTCGCGATCGATTCTGGCTGGGACCCTCACGCCGAAACCGAGCGAATGCGCCGCGAGCGCATCTTCTCGGCGACCGGTTGCAGTCTTGAGGCGGCAACAATGCTGGCAGAAAAGCGAAGCGTCAAAGGCCTCGCGGTCGATTCGATGACATTGGACGCCGCTCCAAACGTGCCGAGTTACCCGGTGCATCAATACTGGTTGCGGAGTGGCCGCTGGGGCATCGAAGGAATTACCAATCTGAAGGCAGTACCGCCGGTGGGTGCATTACTGGTTGTAGGTGCGCCGCCGATTGCAGACGCGACGGGTATGCCAGTGCGGGCGATTGCTTTATTTTGAGATGTTGAAGGGCATCGTGTTACATCAGCGTGATGCCCTTCGGTTATTGCGCCTACTCGCTTGTCGAGTGGCTCACTGGCCGCTAAAGGCATCCAATAGTTCGTCGATATTTTCCTGAATTGTCGATTCCATTCCCCCGCCAAAAGCACCGGCTTTCAAATCACTTTCAGCAGAAGCGCTGTATACGATCTTTCCCGAGAGGCTATCGGTTACTTCAAATTTGGAACTGACAGTGCCCTTTCCGCCGGAGCCAAAGCCACCGCTCGCCCATCTTGCTGCTCTGCTTCCGTAATTGATCTCGCTTTTAAATTTGAAGATCAGTGTCGGCGTTTTGCTCGCAGCAGCGGCATCAACGGCAGCGAAGTTTTTCTCCTTCATGATCTCTTCTATTTTCGAGCGCGCATAAGCCTCCATTTCTTTGTTATACGCCAGCTCGTCTTCATTTCCCTCAGGTGAAACGATGGAGATTTCGGAAATATGCGCGGTTTTATATTGCGCGGTGCTGTTTGATTGCCCGGGTATGACTTGCGTGCCACCGCAGGCCTGAAGCAATGCGGTGATGAGTAGCAAAGCGGAAAATCTGAATTTCACGTGAAGCTCCTTTAAATAAAATCCTTGATGACCGGTGTTGAGTTACCGATCGGGAGGGAATTGCATTACGGTTGAATGCTAATTTGATATTTCAAAATAGCGCGCGCTTTTTATCATGTTGTTAAGATTGTCGCCAGGAACTGAGGCGCAACTTTCGTAAGGTTTACTATTCGGCTATTAACTTCGATCGATCCAATAATTTTCAGGGACGTCGGATCGACGTCCCGTCAAAGAATTCCAGCACTTGTTTAATGCGCCGAATTGCGAAGTTTTAAGAACGGCGCAATGCTCTTCGGTTATTGCGCCTGCGCGTTTAATCGGAGTAGCCAAGATTAATCGTCGACCCGGCCCAATCGACAGGATAAATTCCGCGCTTAACGTCTCGATGAAACGTTGAATAAGGCCACTCGCGTACAGTATTCACCAAGCCATGCTTGACAGGATTTATGTGTACGTAATCCACATGCGCTCGAAAATCCCTTTCATCGCGAATCAAATGCTCCCAGTAACGACGCTGCCAAATGCCACGCTCATGCCGTGCAATCTGCACCGCCGATCGTCGCTCAACATTGGGTAAGGCTTTTGAGAAGTTCATTTTTATCAAGCGCCAACGAACAGCAAAATCCGAATCGCCGTCGGGTAATTCAATCACGCAATGCATGTGATCGGGCAATACAACCCAAGCGTGGATTTTGAAGAGATAACGACGCCTAACGGTTTGAATGGCATTGCGGAGCGCATCGATATGCCGCGTTAACAGATCACTTCGCCGTTCAAGCAAATTTACGGTGAAAAAATAAGTACCATCCGGATGCCATATCCGCCGATATTCCATGCCCAAATCCCTTTGAACAAACCACAATATTTTACGTAGGGCGTATTAGCCGAAGGCGTAATACGCCGAATTGCCAAACTTCAAAAGCGGCGCAATGCCCTTCGGTTATTGCGCCCTACGGTCCTAAGACTTCAGTTCCTCTACCACGGGAAGTTGACTCATCACTGCTGCTTTAAGCTGTTCAGCATAGTTGTAAATGTCATCAATTGATTCAATAGCTACACGCTCTTCTTCCTTGTTAGCGTTAAATAGGCCAAGCACCAACTTTTCCGGATTGTTAAATCTCAAACGACAGACCGGCTTACGATTATTGTCATCGAGTAAAATAGCGCAATAGCTTTGGGCATCACGCATAAAAATGCGCCTGGGGGTAATTACACTACGAAGTATTGCCCGAACAGTATAAAAGCCTTCCAGCTCCTCTGTTGATGTGATGATTTGGGGGTCGGCCTGTGGCTCAGAGGCTACCATTGGGATTATTGGCTCGGCCTTCGATACAGTATCTGGGGTCATTGCGCCTTTAAGACGATCATTTATGCGCTCACCTAATAGCTGCTCGAATGCAAGTTTAGTAATTGCTGTAAATTGGTCTTTGATTGCTGGTGTAAATCGCTTGCTTCCAATTAAATCACTGGACACCAAGCGAACAAATTCCTCAGGCGGACTAATTACCCACTCGGATAGGCGATTTTGAATCGCTCTGGTGTATTTCAAATCATTAGCAGTGGTTAAAATCGTGTCTATATCGAATGCAGATTTAGCAAATTTTTTTAGCTCCTCAACATCGCGATCTTTGAAATCGAGAATATTAAATTCGAAGAACGGCTTCTCATCCATTTTATTAGGCTGCTCAAGATCTGTAAAAAATCGATACATGAGGCCATTTGTGAGGACGCCAAATCGTGCGCAGGTTACATGAAAATATCGAAATAGCTGCCCTGCGTGGTTGATGTTTAAATCGCCGCCGGATTTTTTACACTCGAATAGGATGATTGGCTTCCCATCTCGGAGAATTGCATAGTCAACCTTCTCACCTTTCTTGGTACCAATATCTGATATTAACTCGGGCGTCACCTCTAGAGGATCAAAGACGTTATACCCGAGGGCTTGAATGAACGGCATAACCATCGCATTCTTAGTTGCCTCTTCAGTTTGTATCATGTCTTTCGTTGCGGATATTCGGGAAGAAATAACGCGGAGTTGATCGACGAAATCCATTTGGTTCTCCTATAAATTTTAATTATTTTCAAAAATAATTTAAGGGCGAAGGCCTTTAACTCTATATCATCACCAACCATCAGCCTAACTTAAATAGCTAATAGCTACTCCACCGTCACACTCTTCGCCAAATTCCGCGGCTGATCGACATCAGTCCCCTTCAACACCGCGACGTGATACGACAGCAGTTGCAGCGGAATTGTGTAGATGATCGGCGCAATAATATCGGTGACGTGCGGCAGGTTGATCACGCGTACGCCGTTTTCATTTTTGAAGCCTGCGTCTTTATCGGCGAATACAAATAATTGACCGCCGCGTGCCTGCACTTCTTGCAAATTCGATTTCAATTTTTCGAGCAGTTCATCGTTTGGTGCGACGGCGACGACTGGCATGTCGCTATCGACCAACGCGAGCGGGCCGTGTTTGAGTTCGCCGGCGGCGTACGATTCGGCGTGGATGTACGAAATTTCTTTCAGTTTCAGCGCGCCTTCCATCGCGACCGGCCACATGATGCCGCGGCCTAAGAATAGCGCGTGATGTTTTTCGACGAACGATTCGGCGACGCCTTCGATTTCTTTATTGAGCGCGAGCGTTTGCTCAAGTTGTTCCGGCAAATTGTGCAACGCGTGCACGATGTGTTCTTCGTCTTTGGCACTGAGGGCGTGGCGGCGACCGAGCGCGATGCTGAGCAGCAACAATGCCACCAATTGCGTGGTGAACGCTTTAGTCGATGCGACGCCAATTTCCACGCCGGCTTGCGTCATCAACACCAGATCAGATTCGCGCACCAAGGACGATTGTGCGACGTTGCAGATCGCGAGTGTCGACGCATAGCCGGATGATTTTGCGAGACGCAGCGCCGCGAGGGTGTCGGCGGTTTCGCCCGATTGCGAAATGCTGACGAATAGTGTGTCGGGGCTGACGACGAATTTTCGATAGCGAAATTCGCTGGCGATTTCGACCTGGCACGGGACGCCGGCAAGCGCTTCGATCCAGTATTTCGCGACGAGGCCGGAGTGATAACTGGTGCCGCAGGCAACGATTTGCACCGCTTTGGTTTTGTCGAGAATTGCTTTTGCTTCGATGCCGAACGCTTCTTGGAGAATTGCTTTGCTGCCAAGGCGGCCGAGCAATGTATTGGCGACAACTTTCGGCTGCTCAAAAATTTCTTTCAGCATGTAATGGCGGAATTCGCCTTTGTCACCGGAATCAATCGCATCGCTGATCTGCACGATTTTGCGTTGTTGTGCGACGCCGCTCTTATCCCAGATGCGATAGCTTTCCGGCGTGATTTCGGCAATGTCGCCTTCGTCGAGATAAATAAAGCGATCGGTGACTTGGCGCAACGCGAGTTGATCGGAGGCAAGAAAATTTTCGCCGAGGCCGAGGCCGAGTACCAGCGGACTGCCGCTGCGCGCGCAAACAATGTGATTCGGCTGATCGGTATGAATCACTGCGACGCCGTATGCGCCTTCCAATTCTTTCACTGCGTTTTTCAATGCGTCGAGCAGCGATGTGCCATCGCGCATTAAATAATGCAGCAGATGCACGATCACTTCGGTATCGGTTTGCGATTTGAATTCGTAACCGAGGCCTTGCAAACGACTGCGCAATTCTTCGTGATTTTCGATAATGCCGTTGTGTACCAGCGCGAGCGTGTTGTTGGAAATGTGCGGATGCGCATTCGCTTCGGTGGGTTTGCCATGGGTTGCCCAGCGGGTATGCGAAATGCCGGTGTGACCGTGCAATGGATGCTGGCTTTGCGCTTCGCCGAGCACGGCGACTTTACCGACGCGTTTGTAGCAACCGATCTGTTTATCGCTATTAATGATCGCAACACCAGCGGAATCGTAACCGCGATATTCGAGCCGGCGCAGGCCTTCGATCAGAATAGGGGCGACTTCACGATGCGCTGCTGCGCCTACAATGCCACACATAATCTCGTTTCTCCGGTTACGATTTTTTTGTTGGCCGCTTCCAGCCGTCGATGTTGCGTTGTTTGCCGCGTGCGACCGCGAGTTGTTCGTCGGGGACATTCATGGTGACGGTTGAGCCGGCGCCGACGGTAGCGTTTTTGCCGATCTTAACCGGCGCTACCAGTGAACTGTTGGAGCCGATAAATGCGCCGTCACCAATTTCAGTTTTGAATTTATTCACGCCGTCGTAATTACAGGTGATGGTGCCGGCGCCGATATTCGCGTCGACGCCAATCGTGCAATCGCCGACATACGTTAAATGATTTACTTTGCTGCCTTCACCGATATAGGTTTTTTTCGTTTCGACAAAATTTCCGACTTTGGCGTTGGCGGCCAGTTCGGTGCCGGGGCGCAGGCGCGCAAACGGACCTATATGAGCCTCTGTGCCGACGATTGCGCCATCAAGCAGCGAATGCGATTCGATATCGACGTTAGCGGCGACGCGTGAATTGCGAATCACGCAATTCGGACCGATGCGCACGTTGTCGCCAAGCACCACATCGCCTTCGAACACGCAGTTGATATCGATAAATACATCGCGGCCGGTGTCGAGTTTACCGCGCACATCGATGCGGGCTGGATCGGCAAGGGTGACGCCATTCGTCATTAATTCATCGGCGATATTGCGCTGGTGCTGACGTTCGAGCTCGGCGAGCTGCAGACGATTATTGACGCCCTGCACTTCCCACAACGCGTGCGGTTGTTGCGCAACGACATTAATACCTTGCTTCACCGCGAGGCCGATGATGTCAGTCAGATAATATTCGCGTTGTGCGTTGTTCGCTTCGAGTTGTGGTAGCCATTGCTTCAGCAGATGCGCGGGAGCGGCGAGAATGCCCGTGTTCACTTCGCTAATTTTTTTCTGCGCGTCGTTCGCATCTTTTTGTTCTACGATCGCAACGATGCGTTGCTCGGTGTCGCGCACGATGCGGCCGTAGCCGGTTGGATCGTTCATCTCCACCGTGAGCAATGCCATTTGTTTGCTGTTTACGGCGGTCAATAATTTCTGCAGCGTTTCGGCTTGCACCAGCGGCACATCGCCGTACAACACCAGCGCGATGCTGTCGTCTGCAATATTCGGGGTGGCCTGCGCGACCGCGTGGCCGGTGCCGAGTTGTTGCTCCTGCATTACCCAGTGCGTCGGCAGCGCGCCCAATTGCGTTTGCACTTTTTCAGCGCCGTGGCCGATGACAGTGTGAATCGCGGTCGCGCCGAGCGCACCGGCGGTATCGATAACATGATGAACCAGCGGTTTGCCGGCGAGCGGATGCAACACTTTCGGCAGCGCGGAACGCATGCGCGTACCTTGACCGGCGGCCAGAATGATGACTTCGAGTGACACGGATCAGTCCCTTTGCGAGCGATTGAGCGGATCGTTAATAAAGTACCGGGGCTTATTGCGACCGGGCGCGAGAAAGCGTTTCGCAACTGTAGCCCAAATAAAAAAGGGCAGCCATGCGACCGCCCTTTCATTTTGCAACCATTACATTGCAGCGTTATTTATCGCTCCGCTTATTTGCCCATTTTCTTGCGGATCTGTTGGATGGTACGCAGCTGCGCCACTGCGGCAGCGAGTTCAGCGGTGGCGCGACCGTAATCGATCTCGCCGTGCTTGTCGGCCAGTGCGTGCTCGGCGGCTTTCTGCGCTTCGAGCGCTGCGGCTTCGTCAAGATCCTGCGCACGCAGCGCAGTGTCGGCAAGAATCGACACCATGCCGGGCTGCACTTCAAGGAAGCCGCCCGACACATAGAACACCTGCTCGTCACCGCCCTGGGTTTTCACCCGCACCGGGCCGGGTTCGAGCGAGGTGAGCAGCGGCGCGTGGCCGTATTCAATGCCGAGATCGCCGAGCGTGCCGTGCGCAACCACCATCTCTGCCAGCCCGGAAAAAATCGCTTCTTCTGCACTGACAATATCGCAATGGATTGTCATGGCCATATCTCTTTGCCTCGTTCGCTAGCGCTTACAGCTTTTTCGCTTTTTCGATGGCTTCGTCGATCGTGCCAACCATGTAGAACGCCTGCTCTGGCAGGTGATCGTATTCGCCGGCGATGATGCCCTTGAAACCGCGGATGGTTTCTTTCAGCGGCACGTATTTACCGGGCGAGCCGGTGAATACTTCGGCGACGTGGAACGGCTGCGACAGGAAGCGCTCGATCTTACGGGCGCGGAACACGATTTGTTTGTCGCCTTCGGACAATTCGTCCATGCCGAGGATCGCGATGATGTCCTTCAGTTCTTTGTAGCGCTGCAACACGGTTTGGACGCCGCGCGCGACTTCGTAGTGCTCGGTGCCGATGATCAGCGGATCGAGCTGACGCGAAGTCGAATCGAGCGGATCAACCGCCGGATAAATACCTTTCGCAGCGATATCACGGCTCAACGTGACGGTCGAATCCAAGTGCGCGAATGTGGTCGCTGGTGACGGGTCGGTCAAGTCATCCGCAGGTACGTAAACGGCTTGGATCGAGGTGATCGAGCCGGTTTTGGTCGAAGTAATCCGCTCTTGCAGCACGCCCATCTCTTCGGCGAGCGTCGGCTGATAACCTACCGCGGACGGCATCCGGCCGAGCAGTGCCGATACTTCGGTACCGGCCAGCGTGTAACGGTAAATGTTGTCGATGAACAGCAGCACGTCGCGGCCTTCGTCGCGGAATTTTTCCGCCATGGTCAGACCGGTCAGCGCCACGCGCAGACGGTTTCCCGGCGGCTCGTTCATCTGGCCGTACACCATCGATACTTTGTCGAGAACGCCCGAGTCTTTCATCTCGTGGTAGAAGTCGTTGCCTTCGCGGGTACGCTCGCCGACGCCGGCGAATACCGACAGACCCGAGTGCGCTTTGGCGATGTTGTTGATCAATTCCATCATGTTGACGGTCTTGCCGACACCGGCGCCGCCAAATAGGCCGACCTTGCCGCCTTTGGCGAACGGGCAGACCAGATCGATCACCTTGATGCCGGTTTCGAGCAGATCGGACGATGCCGCCAGCTCTTCATATTTCGGCGCCTTGCGGTGGATAACCATGCGATCTTGTTCGCCGATCGGGCCGGCTTCATCGATCGGGTTGCCGAGTACATCCATAATGCGGCCGAGTGTTTCTTTGCCGACCGGCACTTTGATGCCCTCGTTGGTGTTGGTCACGTTAAGACCGCGCTTCAAGCCTTCGGAGGAACCCAGTGCGATGGTGCGCACAATGCCGTCGCCGAGCTGTTGTTGCACTTCCAGGGTCAGACCGCCTTCGACTTTCAGCGCGTCATAAACCCGCGGTACGGCATCGCGCGGAAATTCCACGTCGATAACGGCGCCGATGATTTGTACGATACGTCCGCTACTCATGTCCGGTTCCTCTTAAATTCGAAACTTTCAAAATTCTGCTCCTTCTAATCCCTCCTCCATTGGTGGGGGAGAGGGAAGGAAATTACACCGCCGACGCGCCGCCGACGATTTCGGCCAGCTCTTGCGTGATCGCCGCCTGCCGCGCTTTGTTGTACGCCAGTTGCAGGCCGCCAATCAGATCGCCGGCATTGTCCGTGGCGTTCTTCATCGCAATCATTCGCGCTGCCTGTTCTGCAGCCGTGTTTTCGACGACTGCCTGATGCACTTGCGATTCGACATAGCGCGTCAACAAGCCTTCGAGCAATTCCTTGGCATCGGGCTCGTAGATATAGTCCCAGTGATGCTTCAGCTTTTGATCTTTATCCGGCAGCAGCGGCAGCAGCTGTTGCACATATGGCGTCTGCGTCATCGTGTTAACGAATTCGTTGCCGACCAAATACAGGCGATCGATACGACCTTCGCTGTACGCGTCGAGCATCACTTTGACGCCGCCGATCAGTGTGGCAATCGCCGGTGTTTCACCGACATCGCGCAACGCGGCGGCGACGTTACCGCCAACACTGCGGAAAAAGCCCGCTGACTTACCGCCGATCAGGCACAGGTCGTTCGGCACGCCCTGATCCGCCCATTCCTTCATCGCACGAATGGCCGTCTTGAACAGGTTGATATTCAAGCCGCCGCACAGCCCGCGATCGGTGGAAATAATGATGTAGCCGACGCGTTTGACGTCACGCTCCAGCATGTATTGATGCTTGTACTCGGGATTGGCATTGGCGATATGACCAATCACACTACGAATGCGCTGCGCGTACGGCTTGCCCAGCTGCATGCGCTCCTGTGCACGACGCATCTTGCTCGCAGCCACCATTTCCATTGCACTGGTGATTTTCTGCGTGCTCTTGATACTTGAAATCTGTGTGCGGATCTCTTTGGCGCCTGCCATGAGTATTCCTCAGCCGTTTTCGATATTAAGTCCCTCTCCTATAATTACGGAGAAGGATTTAGGGAGAGGGCCTTGAGATCGAGGTCCTCTCCCCCGGCCCCGCTCCCCCTCTCTTCTTAATAGAAAGGGGGAGCGGGGAGTTTCTGAATTACCAGGTTTGTGTGGCTTTGAATTTCTCGATCGTCGCCTTGAATTTGGCTTCGATGTCGCCGTTCCAATCGCCGCTCGCAACAATCTGCTTCATCAGATCGCCGATTTCACTGTGCGCATAAGCGAGTAGTGCGGCTTCGAAATCGAGCACTTTCTTCACGTCGATATCTTTCAGATAGCCTTCGTTGGCCGCATACAGCATCAGGCCCATTTCAGCGATCGAGCGCGGTGAATATTGCTTCTGTTTCATCAGCTCGGTAACGCGCTGACCGTGATCAAGTTGCGCCTTGGTCGCATCATCGAGGTCAGACGCGAATTGCGAGAACGCCGCCAGTTCGCGGTATTGCGCGAGCGCGGTACGGATACCGCCGGCGAGCTTCTTAATGATTTTGGTCTGCGCGGCGCCACCGACGCGCGACACCGAGATACCAGCGTTCATCGCCGGACGCACGCCAGCGTTGAACAGGCTCGACTCGAGGAAGATCTGGCCGTCGGTGATCGAGATCACGTTGGTCGGAACGAACGCGGATACGTCGCCGGCCTGCGTTTCGATCATCGGCAGCGCGGTCAACGAACCGGTTTTGCCTTTCACTTCGCCGTTGGTGAATTTCTCGACGTACTCTTCGGACACGCGTGCGGCGCGCTCGAGCAGACGCGAGTGGAGATAGAACACGTCGCCTGGATACGCTTCGCGTCCCGGCGGACGGCGCAGCAGCAATGAAATTTGGCGATACGCCCACGCCTGCTTGGTCAGATCGTCATAAATGATCAGCGCGTCCTGACCGCGATCGCGGTAGTACTCGCCCATTGTGCAGCCGGCGAATGCCGCCAGATATTGCATCGACGCGGGATCGGATGCCGTCGCTGCAATAACCACGGTATGCGCCATCGCGCCGTGCTCTTCGAGCTTGCGCACGACCGCAGCGACCGACGAGGCTTTCTGGCCGATCGCAACGTAGATACATTTAATGCCGGAGCTTTTCTGGTTGATGATCGCATCGACCGCCACGGCGGTTTTACCGATCTGGCGATCGCCGATGATCAACTCGCGCTGGCCACGGCCGATCGGCACCATCGCATCGATCGCTTTCAAACCGATTTGTACCGGCTGATCAACCGACTTCCGCCAAATAACGCCAGGTGCCACTTTTTCGATGGGGTCGGTCAGCTTGTTGCCTAGCGGACCCTTGCCGTCGATCGGATTGCCGAGCGCATCGAGCACGCGGCCTTCGAGTTCCGGCCCGATCGGCACCTCAAGAATGCGTCCGGTACATTTGCATTTCTGACCTTCGGCGATACCGAGATAGTCGCCGAGAACAACGGCGCCGACGGAATCGCGCTCGAGGTTCAGTGCCATGCCGAAACGGCCGCCATCGAACTCGATCATTTCACCGTACATCACGTCGGTGAGGCCGTGGATGCGCACGATACCGTCCGATACCGATACCACGGTACCTTCATTGCGCGCTTCCGACGACACATCGAGCTGGTCGATGCGCTGTTTGATAATTTCGCTAATCTCGGATGGATTCAGCTGCTGCATGCTCTGTTCCTCGATCCTGTATCTTCGCTAGTCAATAAGTTCGACGTGGGGTTCAGTTCAGGAAGCCATGGCCTGAGCCAGTTTTTCCAGCCGGCCACGCACCGAGCCATCGATCACCACGTCGCCGGCGCGCACAAGCACACCGCCGAGCAGCGAACTGTCGACGCTCGCATTAATCGTTACTTCACGCTGCAATTTGCCGCGCAGGGCTTGCGCCAACCGCTGTTGCAAATCGCCTTCGAGTGGAAATGCCGAAACCACCTCGACGTCGACGCTTTTTTCCTGATTGGCTTTCAGCTGCTCGAACAATGCGGAAATTTCCGGCAGCAGCGCGAGCCGTTTGTTGTCGGCCAGCACACGCACGAAATTTTGCAACTTCGCGCTCAGTGCATCGCCGCAGACTTCCGCTAACGTGCTGGCGCGCTGCTCGGCCGTCTGCGACGGTGAGTTCAACCACTTTTGCATGGGCCCGCTTTGCGCCACTGCCGCCGCTGTCGCGAGTTGCCTGCTCCAGCCGCCGAGATCCTGTTGCGCCAGCGCGTATTCGAACGCGGCTTTTGCATAGGGCCGTGCCAAGGTGCTTAGTTCCGCCATGAAGGACTCTCCACCATTGTCATTTGGCGCTTCACAGACTCGCGGCCAGATTTTCCACCAGCGCTTTATGCTGATTCTGGTCGATCGATGCCTGCAATACTTTCTCTGCACCGGCCAGCGCTAACGCCGCCACTTTGCCGCGCAGCTGTTCTTTCGCGCGGTTCATTTCCTGCTCGATTTCAGCGTTGGCTGCTGTCTTAATGCGCTCCGCTTCCACACGAGCCAGCTCTTTGGCTTCCTCAACGATCTGCACCGCGCGCTTATTCGCAGCATCGATGATCGTTGTGGCTTCTTCCTTGGCGTGACGTAGTTGCTGCGCAACTTTTTCCTTCGCCAATTCGAGATCGTGGTTGGCGCGGTCCGCCGCTTCCAGGCCATCGGCAATTTTCTGCGCGCGCTCATCCATCATCTTGCGAATGGCGCTCCACACGAATGCGTAACAGAACCACACGAAGAAAAAGAACGTGATGGACTGGCCGATTAGAGTGAGATTGATATTCACGCCGGCACCTCGGTATCAATAATTGGGATGGCTGATGATCGCGATTACGCTGCCATCGCCGGCACGAGTACGAACAGCACGTACATGCCGATACCGACACCGATCATTGGTACCGCATCGAGCAGACCGGCAATCAGAAACATCTTGCCCTGCAGCATCGGCGCGAGTTCCGGCTGCCGTGCAGAGCCTTCGAGCAGTTTGCCGCCGAGCAGGCCGAAGCCAATAGCGGTACCCAGCGCACCCAGGCCAATCAGCAGAGCACAAGCGATCAGAGCTAATCCCATGGTATTTCTCCAGTTCGAGAGTTGATTGAAATTAAAAAAATATTGTTAAAACTGATCAGTGTTCCTGTTGTTCGTCTTCGACTGTATGCGCCATCGCCATATATACGACAGTCAGTACGGTGAACACGAAGGCTTGTAGCGCGATAATCAAAATATGAAATACCGCCCACGCCCATTGCAGCACACCAGCGAACAGGCCCAGCAACAAACCGGCACCAAACATCACTGCAATCAGAATAAAAATCATCTCGCCAGCGTACAAGTTGCCGAACAACCGCAGGCCGAGGGAAATCGGCTTCGCGATCAGCGACACCGATTCCAGAATCAGGTTTACCGGAATTAATAAAATGTTGACGTACCATTTCGGCGCGTGGAACGGATGTAAGGTCAGTTCCTTAATAAAACCCATCACGCCTTTTTCCTTGATGCTGAAAAACAACATCAGGCCGAATACTGAGAACGCCATGCCTAGCGTGACATTCGGATCGGTGGTCGGTACCACTTTGAAGAAGAAATGTTCATTGCCAGTAGCTTTTGCCATTACTTGCGGCAACCAGTCCACCGGGAACAGATCCATCGCGTTCATCAGCAAGATCCAGGTGAAAATGGTCAGTGCCAATGGAGCGATTAATTTATTTTTGTGATGGAACGAATCACGGACGGTGTTATCTATGAATTCGATCAGCATTTCCGCCACGTTTTGCCAGCCGCGCGGCACACCGGGTTGAATTTTTTTCGCGAGGCGCGCGAAGGCGAAACAAAACAATGCACCGAGCGTGATCGACCAGAACATTGAATCAACATGGATCGCTTTAAACCCCATGTCGCTCGCTTCTTCGGGTGAGCGCGCGAGTGTCCATGTCGAATGCTCCAGCGTTTCCTCCACATGACCATGATGGTCGAGGCGCTGATAGCCTTCCGGCAATTTTCCATAGGTGAGGTTAGTGAGGTGGTGTCGAATATAACCCGTGGTAGTTTGGGATTCCCCTGCCATGTTTGTTCTCACAACCTTGGTGTTAGGACGATTTAATCAACGTGCGATATACCGCGCTGAGATGGCCCAATGACATACCGTCATCCCCAGAAAGGCCAACAGCACGGCCGCTGTGTTCAGCGGCTTCACCAGTACGAATACCAACGCAAACGCACCGGCGGTCAACAAAAACTTGCCTGTTTCACCGACGTAAAACGCTTGCGCAATATGGCGTGCGAAGCGCGCACCGCGAAAGCGAAACGCTTGTCGCGCAAAATAATAACTCGGTACCACGGAGATCAAACCACCCAGCAATACTGAATACGCTGTGGTGATATTTATCCATATCAGTCCCGCAGCAACCAGCAACAGGATTAGTACCTGTAGCCCGTACCATTTCTCCACGGGGGGTCTGGCGATGTGGGCGCTCACCTGCGCTGTCTCAGGTTGTCGCCGCATAGTGCAAAGCCTGTGTCGTAAAACAAAGGCCAGCTTCCATCAAGCCAGCTGTGTCGCCGCTGTCCCCATACTCGCCAACTATCGATGAGGTAAAGCGGCCGGCATTATAGGGGCATTGATACACCCGTTCAACCGCTTTGTCGGCGCGTATAGGAGCAACGCTACCCATTGAATTTCGTATTTATTTTTAATTACAGTCGATGGTGCTGCATTTTGCGGTCGCCACAATATCGTGAACTGCGCCGCGTGTAAACTCAGCGGATATGGCTCAATATTCCATCGAGTTCGTCGAGACTGTTGTAATTCAATACCAATTTGCCCTTACCTTTCGCGGTGTGCTGAATCTGCACGTTCGCACCCAATTTTTCCGCCAGCGATTCTTCGAGCCGTTTGATATCGGCATCTGCGCTCAGCGCTGACGATGGCTTTTCCGGTTTGTCTTCGAGCAGTTTGCGCACCAGCGATTCGGTCTGTCGCACCGACAGACCTTTGCTGACCACTGTCTGCGCCGTGCTCGCCTGTAGCTCGGGCGCCAGACTCAACATCGCACGCGCGTGACCCATTTCCAGATCGCCATGTTCGAGCAGGCGCTGCACATCGTCGCGCAACGACATTAGACGCAGCAGATTGGTCACGGTCGCGCGCGATTTACCCACCGCGTCGGCGATTTGTTGATGCGTTAATTCGAATTCCTGTTGCAGCCGCGACAGCGCGATGGCCTCTTCCATGGGATTCAAATCTTCGCGCTGAATATTTTCGATCAACGCCATCGCGATCGCCGCTTCGTCGGGCACATCGCGAATAACGACGGGCACCGTATCGAGACCGGCGAGCTGGCTGGCGCGCCAACGGCGCTCGCCGGCGATGATTTCATATTTATCGGGTCCGACTGGCCGTACCACGATCGGTTGCATCACACCCTGCGCGCGAATCGAATTCGCGAGCTCTTCGAGCGCTTCCTGGTTCATATCACGCCGCGGTTGATATTTACCGCGCTGAATGAATTCGACGGGTACGTGTTTCAGCTGACCATCTTTGCTGTCGCTGGACTCGCTCAGTGGGTTTTCTGCGGCCAGTTGTTTGGCTGCATTGTGGCTGCCGAGCAAGGCGTCGAGCCCGCGTCCCAATCCGCGTTTTTTCATGATGCAATATCCAATTTCGCGCCTTAGCTGACGCGTTAGAAAATCGTTAAAGCGCAGCGGGCACTGCGTTGTAATTATCGTTGCGGCGAAGCATTTCGCCGGCGAGGGCGAGATAAGCCAGTGCGCCCTTCGATTGCTTGTCGTAAGCCAACACCGGCATGCCAAAGCTCGGCGCTTCGGCGAGTCGCACATTGCGCGGGATTACGGTGCGATACACGCGATCGCCAAAATGCGTCGACAACTGTGCCGATACATCATTGGTCAAACTGTTGCGGGGGTCGTACATCGTACGCAACAGTCCTTCGATTTTTAATTGCGGATTCAGCACCTGTTGCACGCGCTGAATCGTATCGAGCAATGCCGTCAAACCTTCGAGCGCATAGTATTCGCATTGCATCGGAATCAACACGCCGTCAGCTGCGACCAGCGCATTTACCGTCAGCATATTCAACGACGGCGGACAATCGATGATGATGTAGTCGTACTCGGCGCGCTCGATCGCCAAGGCATCGCGGAGGCGAAATTCTTTTTGCTCGGCATGCAATAACTCGACTTCAGCAGCCGTTAAATTGCCGTTTGCCGGCAGCAAATCGTAGCCGGCATTTTCCGCGCGCAGCGCCACTTCGGTTACCGGCTCGCGATGCACCAGTACGTCATAAATACTCAGCGATACCGCATTTTTATCGACGCCACTACCCATCGTCGCATTGCCCTGCGGATCGAGATCGACCAACATCACTTTTTTGCGCGTGGCAACCAACGAAGCAGCGAGATTGACGCAGGTGGTGGTTTTGCCGACGCCACCTTTCTGATTGGTCACCGCGAGAATTTTTCCCACACCGCTGCCTCTGAAAAATAAATGTGCTCGATCGCTATGCCGCCGGTCGAATAATCACCAAATGGCGCTGGCCGGTTTCGCCCGGTACTTGCAATGGCGCGCAGGCATCGACTTTATATCGTTCCGGTAACTCTCTCAATTCTTGTTCCGGATAAACGCCCTTCATTGCCAGCAGCGCGCCGTTGGATGTCAGCAAATGTTCACAGCTCTGCGCCATATCGGTGAGCGATGCAAACGCGCGCGACAATACGGCATCGACCCGGCGCCCAGGTTGCCAATCTTCGACGCGGCACTGCATCGCGGTGACGTTTGGCAAATGCAATTCGGCAATGACTTGGGTGATAAAGCGAATTTTTTTACCGTTGCTGTCGATCAACAAAAAATGACGATCGGGAAACGCTATCGCGAGCGGAATACCCGGCAGGCCGGCACCCGTACCGACGTCCGCAAACCACTGTCCTTGTAAGTACGGCGCGATGGCGAGGCTGTCGAGCAAATGGCGCGATATCATCACCTCTTCATCTCGCACCGCCGTCAAATTGTAGGCGCGATTCCATTTTTTTAGGAGCGCCAGATAATCAAGTAATTGTTGTTGGGCGTGCCGAGGCAATGTCAGATTCAATTCCGTCAAACCACGTTGTAGTTGTGTGTATGAATCCAAAATAATGTTACGCACTGATCATCGTGGTATTGGGACGATCGAGCAGGCCGCGCTTTTTTAAATAAATCAGCAACAGCGACACCGCTGCCGGCGTAACGCCGGGAATACGTGATGCCTGCGCCAATGTTTGTGGACGAACGCTGCTGAGTTTTTGTTTTACTTCGTTCGACAAACCTTCGATCGCGGTGAAATCGAAATCGCTCGGCAATGTCATATTTTCATGGCGACGCAACCGTTCGATTTCTTCGGCCTGACGATCGATATAGCCTGCGTATTTAATTTGAATTTCAACCTGCTCGGCGACCTGTGGATCGATTTCCACGTCGCCTTTGAGCGCCGCGATATTCGAGTAATTAATACCCGGACGTTTCAATAAATCATGCAGGCTGTATTCGTGCGTTATCGGTTGTTCAAGCAATGGATTGATTTGTTCCGCAGCGGGTGTGTGCGGTTGAATCCAGGTGGAGGCGAGACGTTGTTGCTCGCGCGCGATCGCTTCGCGTTTGGTGCAGAAGCGCTGCCAGCGTTCGTCATCGATCAAACCGAGTTTGCGGCCTTGTTCGCTCAACCGCAGATCAGCGTTGTCCTCGCGCAATAACAATCGGTATTCGGCGCGCGAGGTAAACATCCGATACGGCTCACGCGTGCCGAGCGTGATCAGATCATCGACCAGCACACCTAGATACGCTTCGTCGCGACGCGGTAGCCACGGTTCGCGCTCCTGCGCGCGCAGACCGGCGTTGATACCGGCGAGCAATCCCTGCGCAGCGGCTTCTTCGTAGCCGGTGGTGCCGTTGATCTGTCCCGCAAAATACAACCCTTGGATATGGCGCGTTTCGAGCGAATGCAGCAAATCTTGTGGATTGAAAAAATCGTATTCGATCGCGTAGCCGGGACGCGTGATGTGTGCGTTTTCGAAACCTTTGATCGAACGCACCAGCTGCAATTGCACATCGAACGGCAGACTGGTGGAAATGCCATTCGGGTACAACTCGTGCGTATTCAATCCTTCCGGTTCGATAAAAATCTGATGCGATGCCTTATCGGCGAAACGATGAATTTTGTCTTCGATTGACGGGCAGTAGCGCGGACCGATGCCTTCGATCACGCCGGTGTACATCGGCGAACGATCGAGCCCACCGCGAATGATTTCATGCGTGGCTGCGTTGGTGTGCGTGACCCAACAGCACGTCTGCTGCGGATGATCGGCCGCGCTGCCGATAAAGCTCATCACCGGGATCGGTGCATCGCCCCATTGCTGCTGCAGGCCATCGAAATTAACCGAACGTGCGTCGATGCGCGGCGGCGTGCCGGTTTTCAGCCGGTCGACCCGCAAGGGTAATTCGCGCAAGCGTTGCGCCAATGCAATCGATGGCGGATCGCCGGCGCGACCGCCGGAGTGCTGTTCGAGACCGACGTGAATTTTGCCGCCCAGGAAAGTGCCGGTGCACAACACCACCGAGCGTGCGTAGAAGCGAATCCCCGTCTGCGTCACCACGCCTTCGACGCGATCGCCATGAACGATCAGATCGTCGACCGCCTGTTGAAAAATACTGAGTTGGGGCTGATTTTCCAGAATCGCGCGAATCGCGGCTTTGTACAGCACTCGATCGGCCTGCGCGCGGGTGGCGCGTACCGCCGGACCTTTGCTCGCATTCAGGATACGGAATTGGATGCCGCCGCGATCGGTAGCCAGTGCCATCGCGCCGCCGAGGGCATCGACTTCCTTGACCAGATGGCTCTTGCCGATGCCGCCAATTGCTGGATTGCATGACATCTGGCCCAGCGTTTCGATGTTGTGCGTGAGCAGCAGCGTTTCGCAGCCAAGCCGAGCTGCCGCTAGGCAGGCCTCGGTACCGGCATGGCCACCGCCGATCACAATCACATCGAAACGCTGCGGATAATCCACCGTCGCACCTGAAAAACGCTGTCAGAAAGGGTTGGCGATTATACGGTAGCCGATTGGTCATGCAAGAAATTGATGAAATTTTCGACAGTGTGAATTTTTATTGATGTAAGTATTAAATATATATTTCTATGAAGAGAGATATATGAATAGATAAATAGTAGTTACTAATGAAGAGACAAATATCTGTTGAAAAGCCATTAAATACGAGGTTTTTCAGTTGTTTAGGCGACTAACAAATGCTCCAACAAAGGGTGTGCGGGCACGGTAGCCGCCTGTGCATCGCTGTGGATGGATTTAGCCTTCGCGATGTACCGCTTGAGTTACTCGGTGTAGCGGTCGAGTTTGCACGGAGTTGTGCACATCTTTATGCGTTGACATTACATGGAGCGAAGTCGCCGTTAAAAACATTCACTGAATCGTAAGCAGATTGTGGAAAACCTGTCCCGAGCGTGTGAATAACAGCAATCAACCCGTCGGTTGCAGCCAGCGCAGCAATTTTTCGCGCAATACCTGCATTGTGACCGGCTTACTCAAATAGTCGTTCATGCCGGCGGCGAGGCAGCGCTCGCGATCCTCGGTCATCGCATTAGCCGTCAACGCGACAATCGGCAGGCTGGCGAAATGCTGGCGTTCGTGCGATCGAATCCGTTGTGTGCATTGATAACCGTCCATTTCCGGCATCTGGCAATCCATGAGAATCAGATCGAACGGATGCTGCTCGATCAGCTCAAGGGCTTCGAGACCATTGTTGGCGGTCTTCACTTTCAGCCCCAGGCTTTCGAGCATATTGGCGACCACCATTTGGTTGATGGCGTTGTCTTCGACTACCAGGATGTCTGCCGGTGGCAGCGGCTGTTTAACCACATCGGCGCGTTCGGCTGTTGCTGCTTGGCGCGCCGCTGCCTGGAACTTCACGCGGAACGTCGAGCCACGGCCGGGCATGCTATCGATTTTGATATCAGCGTTCATCAGCGAAGTCAGCTTCTGCACGATGGCAAGACCCAGTCCAGAGCCGCCGAAACGCCGTACCGTTGAGCCATCAGCCTGGCGAAACGGTTGGAAAATTAACGCCTGCTTTTCTTTCGCGATGCCGATGCCGGTATCAATCACGGCAAATTCGACGTCGAGCAATTGGTCGTTCTGCCATTGGCAGCGGGTAATGAATTGCACCGAACCTGAAAAAGTAAATTTCAACGCATTGCCTAACAGATTGACCACAATTTGCCGCAGCCGCGCCGGATCGACCAGCAGGCGCATATCGTGTAGCAGCGGATCGATATCGCTGTGCAGCAGTAAATGTTTTTGCTGTGCGGTTAATTGGAACGATCCAATGATCTGTTCGAACAATGCACCGACGTTGGCATAAATGGGTTCGAGCTGCATCAGGCCGCGTTCGATGCGCGAGAAATCGAGCACATCGTTGACCACGGTCAGCAGATGTTCGGTCGATTCGATCGCGATATTCACATACTGCTGTTGTTGCGGCACCAACTCGGTATTTTTCAACAGCTCAAGCATACCGAGCGCGCCATTCATCGGCGTGCGCAGTTCATGACTCATCGTGGCGAGAAATTCGCTTTTCGCATCGTTAGCCTGTTCCGCGGCGATGCGAGCTTGATCGAGTTGTTGCAGGTATTCATGCAGACGTACCTGTGTGAGTTCCAGCGCTGCCGCCATTTGATTGACCGACGATTGCAGCACGCGAATTTCACCGATGCCATTTTCCGGTGTGCGCGCGCTTAAATCGCTTTTCGCGAGCGCGGCGGTGACTTCGGTCAGCGTGCTCAGCGGTCGCCCCAGACGTTCGCCGAGATACCACAGCAGCGCAATACCCAGCAGCAGTATCGGCGTGCCTACCAACAGACTAATGACGATGGCGTGATTGCGGCTCGCGGTGATGCCCTGGCGCGACAGCGTGATTTCGATACGGCCGATGGTATTGCCACGCGCCGCCAGTTCGTTGCCGGCGGTCAGCGGATCGTCGAGAGCGATCGGCTCCATCCGAATATCAGTACGAAATACATCGACATTTTGCGCCGCGTTTGGATTGCCGATCGTCGCCAGCAGATGATCGCGCGCATCCCATACGCTGATATTGGCCACCGGACCGCTGACCGAGCGCTGCAACATACTGCGCAGCTGTTCCTCATTGCCGGTCAACACAGCGAATTCACTGGCAACGGCGAGCTGATTCACCAACAACGAGCCGTGCTCGCGCTGCATCGACTCCTGATCGTTGAGCCGCGCGTTGAGCAAAAATATAAAAATAATCAGATATAGAATCAGCATCGGTATCGTGCTGGCCAGCACGATCTGATGGGCAATTTTGCCGCGACGTAAAAATTCTCTAACACCCATCGCCGCACTCCCCGAGTTGAGCTAACAGCATTGCAGTCAGCACTTTTTCATCGGGAATATTCCAACCCAATGAGGCCGCGACTTGCGTATTCACCGCGACGCGATAGGCTTTCGGAAATTGGGCGCGTGGCACGCGATGCTCCTGCACAATAGCGGCCACCATAGTGAGCAATTGTTGTAGATATTGTTCGGAAGCGGTGTAACACGACGCGAGGCTGCCGGCATTGACGAATGGTCGACTCGGGCCGATCAATACCTTGCCATGACGATAGGTGGTCAGCAAAATACTTCGAATGTTTTCGCTGTTGTAAATACGCGGGTCGTCAACGCCGACCAACACATCGTTATCCCGCATCAGCTGCGATAATGTTTTCGCCCAATCGATATTGGTATCGAGAATGGCATCGGTAATTTGCACGCCACTGTTGCGTTGCAGTTGCTCGATGTTGCCATAACTAATGCCGGCGCTATGAATGGTGGCAGCACGTTGCAAATTGGGAATCAGCAGTTTTGCCAAGTGCAATTGCCGCACTAGCGGCTGATCGCGATACAACGCGGTAATTTTATTGTCACGGCGCTCGCCATTATTGAATAGTGCGGAATTGACATTAAATGCGAGTGCATAGGCATACTGCGGCGCCGTGCGAAATAACCAGGGTAAATTACTATCACCCATCGCCACCACCAGCGTATTGGCGGTATCGCTCGGTGAGTAATTATCGTTGCGCGCGACAGTAACCGGGATATTCGGCCAGCGTTGCGTCAACGCATGCTCGATGCCGCCGGCCATATCAGCCAAGTTCGGATTATTGGCGGGGACCACGATATCGATGCGCGCGACCACAGCGTCCGCCAACACTGGCAGGGCCATCAGCAACAACATCGTTATCCAAAATATCCGTCTTAACATGTTATTCCCTTAAGCAATCTTGGCTGTCAGAAACTTAAATCCGCTGACAAATAAATCCTGTTCGGGCTGCTATATAAATTATCTTCGAATAGATCGGACTGCTTTTCAAAATAGTGCTGCACCGTTGCACTCAAAGTGAGGCGACTGGATAAAATTGGAAACTGTTTGGCAATGCGGGTATCCAGCCGTGAAAATTTATTGGTGTTGATCGGATAGGCATAATAATAAAACCCGGACAGTTGCCAGCCCGATGCGAAATCGTAAATCACCGCCGCGCTGCCGGAATGATTTGGTGTGAGGTCTTCTTCGAGATGGGTCGAAGCATCCGAATCGATCAGCGCATAGGATAAATGCATTAACAAATGTTCAGTGGGTCGAAATTTAATTTCCGATTCATAGCCGCGCTGTTTGACTGACGAATTATTAGCTGGGTTATAGGCGCCATACGTCGGGTTGTCGCTGATTAAATGGTAGAGATCATCGTTGTACAGCTTGAGATCGAATTCCAATTTGCGCGCGAACCACAAACCGTAATAGCCCAATTCGCGCGAGCGAATGCGCTCGGGTTGCGCAGTGCCGGGAACGGTTAACGTCGGTAAATCAACCTGATTGGGAAGCGGTAATGGGACTGTTGGAATAGTGCTCAAATTGCTGACGATGTAATGCCACCGCAACTGCGTTTCGAACAGATCGGGTGAACGAATGGCCTCTGAATAGACGGCGCGTATCGAATGATTTTCATTCGGAAAAAACAGCAGCGCCAAGCGCGGTGAAAATACATGCTGACCACCGTCGAGAAATTCATGCGAGCCCGCGACGGTGGCGGACCACTGCGGCAGAAAATGATATTCGGCGTTGCCGAATAATTGATAGGTGGTGCGGCTTTCGGTGCCGCTGTAATACGTCTCTGAATTGACCCGCTGATACTGCGCATGCGCGCCGGTGACTAATTTCCAAGGACCATCGCTGAGCCAGGTGTCCTGGATATCGAAATCGGTGCGGGAGGCGCGTATGTTGTTATTGACGTCGCCGCAGATTAAAAGGAACGACGGCAAACTCGGATTGAGGGTGGCAGCGGAATCGCACGAACGCCATTCGGTAATGCTGCGAGATCCCGAGTAATCGAGCTGCCACTTCAGCGAATTGTTGGTGGTTAAAAAATGCTGCGAATTAAGGCTCGCGAAATAATTGCCAACATCATTGTCTGGCGGTGTCATGTCGAGGCCATTGATGTCGTCTTGATTGATCCCTATTTTGTAACCGGCCTGGAAATCGAGACTCCAGTTTTCGGTCGGCGCCAGTAGCAAGCGCGTATTGATCATCTGCAAATTTTTTGAGTCGCGACGATCGCTGCCATCGGCGCGATGATCGAAACCGGCATCGCGCCGCGCTGCGGCCGTTACTCGAAAGCTACCGGAGTTGACTTCGCCAGTAGTCGATAAATAGTAATCTTCGGTGCTGTTGTTGCCGCGAGTGGCTTTGAAGCGCAGGCGCGCGCTGTCGTCCGGATGTTTGGTGATGATATTGATAACGCCGAGAAACGCATTCGCGCCATAGGCAGCGGTGTCTGGTCCGCGCGTCACTTCGATGCGCTCGATATCCTCCATCGCCAGCGGAATATCTTCCCAGTTGATGGTGGCGAGACCGGCTTGGTAGACCGAGCGACCATCGATCATCACCTGCATGCGATGACTGTTGTGACGATTGGTGCCGTGATAGCTAACTACGTAATCCCAACCGGAGCGTGCACCGACGGCCATGCCGGGCACCAGGCGCAATAATTCGGGCAGATCGCGAATGCCGCTCGCTTCGATTTCCTTATGCTCGATGACGGTGACGCTCGCTGGTGTTTCGGTGCGGGGTTGTTTAAGACGTACAGGCGTCAGCACTTCGGGTAGAGGTAGCGCTTCGTTGACATCGGGATCGTCATCGGCACCAGCAACGGCGGATTGGGTCAGCAATAAGGGCAGCGCCAATAGGCGCAAAAAATAGCGAATGGTCATATGCACATGTTCGGTTAAGTGTCCCGGTTGAGTGAGTGCATTCCCTTCAGCCTGAGATTGTACATGCGATAACCGTTTCAGCAATGTAATGCTGTGTCGAATATCGCGTTATTTGCCGATGCAAAAACTCGAGAAGATACGGCCGAGTAAATCATCGGCACTGACCTGACCGGTTATTTCGCCGAGTGCGCGCTGGCATTGTCGTAAATCTTCGGCGAGTAATTCGCCGGCATGGTGCTGCAATAATTGTTGCTGGCCATCGCATAAATAATCGCGCGCGCGCAGCAGCGCATCGAGATGCCGGCGCCGCGCCAGGAACGAACCTTCACCGCTGCCGCTGAAGCCGATGCTGGTTTTCAAATGCTGGCGCAGCATGTCGATACCGTCACCGGTTTTTGCGCTCAACGTCAGCACCGCCGGTGTGGTGGCAATAACGCCAGCCGCCAGTCCGGACAGATCGCATTTATTGCGCACAATAGTTATGGGAATTTGCGGTAACGCCAGCGGTGCATCGACCGGCCACAATGCATTGATATCGATATCCTGCTCGATCTGACTATCGACAACCAACAAGAGGTGATCGGCACGCTCGATCTCACGCCACGCGCGGCGAATGCCTTCCTGCTCAACCGCATCGGAGCTATCGCGCAAGCCAGCGGTATCGATGATATGCAGCGGCAGGCCATCGATTTGAATATGTTCGCGCAATACATCGCGCGTGGTGCCGGCGATCGGTGTCACGATCGCGCTGTCGCGGCCGGCAAGCGCGTTGAGCAAACTCGATTTGCCGGCATTCGGCGCGCCCGCGATGACGATGGTCATGCCTTCGCGCAGCAAACTGCCCTGCTGCGCTTGGCGCAACACCGCATCGATCTGCTCTAACAGTTCAACTATGTCGCGCGCAATTTTGCCATCGGCGAGAAAATCAATTTCTTCTTCGGGAAAATCGATCGCCGCTTCCACGTACATGCGCAATCGGGTGAGCTGATCGACCAGTGCATCGATGCGCGCGCTGAATTCGCCCTGCAGTGAACGCAACGCCGAACGCGCGGCCTGCTCGGAAGCGCTGTCGATCAAATCGGCAATCGCTTCGGCTTGCGCCAAATCGATTTTATCGTTGAGAAATGCGCGCTCGCTGAATTCGCCCGGTCGTGCCAGTCGTGCTCCGAGTCGTATCACTTCGCGCAACAGGCAATCGAGAATGACCGGCCCGCCGTGTCCCTGCAGCTCGAGTACATCTTCGCCGGTGAATGAATGCGGCCCAGGGAAAAACAACGCGATGCCGACATCGAGCGGTTGACCGGCGCGGTCGACATCAGCGTGTTCCAGAAAGGGACCGTAATGAGCGACACGCGGAATTAAATTGCGGCCGATCACGCGGGCGATAATTGCATTAACCAGCGGGCCGGATACACGCACAATGCCGACGCCACCGCGGCCGATCGGCGTCGCAATGGCGGCGATCGTGTCCGTGTTTGCTAGCGGTTTGTTTAATGTCGACATGGCAAAAAATTAAGGCCGGATATTCCGGCCTTTGCAGGTTCGATTAGAAATCTTTGACGACGCGTTTGGTGATGACATATTGCTGCGCGATCGACAGCACGTTGTTGACGATGTAGTACAACACCAATCCGGCCGGAAACCATAAAAAGAAAACGGTGAACATGATCGGCATGAACTGCATGACTTTCGCCTGCATCGGATCGGGCGGCGGTGGATTCAATTTTTGCTGCAGGAACATGGTCGCGCCCATGATCAACGGCAACACGAAAATAGGATCCATTGCGGATAAATCTTTGATCCACAAAATCCATGGCGCATGACGCAGCTCGACGCTTTCGAGCAGCACCCAATACAGCGCTAAAAATACCGGCATTTGCACTACCACCGGCAGACATCCGCCGAGCGGATTGATTTTTTCGGTCTTGTACAGGCTCATCATTTCCTGCGATTGCTTTTGCTTGTCATCGGCATAGCGCTCGCGAATTTCGACCATCTTTGGTTGCAGCTTGCGCATTTTCGCCATCGACAAATACGCTTTCGCATTCAGCCAGAAGAACACCGCTTTCACACCGAGCGTCAATACCATGATCGACCAGCCCCAGTTGCCGATCCAGCCGTGAATTTTGGTCAGGCAAAAGAACAGCGGTTGCGCAATCCACCACAACCAGCCGTAGTCGACACTGAGGTCGAGGCCCGGCGAAATGGCCCGCAGGCGGTACTGATCTTTCGGGCCGGCATAAAAGCGCGCGGCGAAAGTCGCTTCGCTATTGGGCGCTACCGTTTGCGTCGGCGCGGTAAACCAGCCGACGTGCATGCCGTCACTGGCACGTGTCGCAAATTGATTTTGCTGATCGGCGGCAGGAATCCAGGCGCTAAGAAAATAATGTTGGACGAATGCGATCCAGCCGCCCTGCAAGGTCTGCTTGAACGGTTTTTCCGCCATGTCTTTGAACGGCAGCTTGTGATAAGGCGAATCCGGCAAATGCACGGCAGCACCGAGGAACGAGCTGATGCCGAAGCCGCCGCTGACGACGCTCGGGTCGCTGCTGCTATCGCGTTTCAATTGACCGTACAACGTGCCCTGCCAAGCGCTATCGCCATTGTTTTTCACGTGATAAGCAACATCGATGGCGTAATCGCCACGGTGCAGCGTGAAGGTTTTCGTGACGATCAGGTGTTGCGCGGTTTCGACAGTCAACGCTACGGTCAGGGTGTCGGCATCTTCCGCCAGTCGATAATTGTCGCCGCTGCTTTGATAAAGCGGCCGCGCATTATTGCTGTCGAGTCCGATCAGGCCGCTTTGCGCGACATAGCTGCGAGCAGCATCCTGTTCGAGCAGCACGAATGGCTGATCGGGTGTTTCCAGCTTGGCGGTGAATTTCGGCAATGCGGCATAAACGATGTCACCGCCCTGGCGATCGATTTTGATATCGAGCACATCGCTGCTGACTTGGATGTAGCGCGCGGCATTGGACGGTGCTGGGTCGCTGGCCGGGGCCGCTGCGCTGCTCGGCACGTCGGCAGTCGATTGCGGTACGGTTTCGGGCGGCTGCGCGGTGACGCTGGCTGCTGCGATTGGCGTAGCCGCGCGTTGCTGGCTGAAATGCACATACTCGGTCATCAGCATGAACGACAACACGGCGATCACGGCAATCAATAGGTAGCGCTGGATATCCATACGACGTTTATACCTGAGAAGAGGAGACAGAATGGCAAGCGCACGGCGGTACCGGATCGTAACCGCCAGGATGCCAGGGGTGGCAACGACCGAGTCGGCGTAGACTCAGCCAACCGCCACGGGCTACACCATGTTGATTAAGCGCGGTCAGCGCGTATTCGGAACAACTGGGGTAGAAACGACAGTGCTGACCTAACAACGGGCTCAGACACCACCGGTACACTTTGATGAGCGCGATGAACAGCCGGGCGAGCATGCGTTACTCCGTCGTCTGTTTGCGAGCCTTGCGCTGCAACTGCCGCCAGAGTTGATCGAGCAGCTCACGCAAGGAGTGGTCATCAAGGCGATCCAGTCCGGCGCGAGCCAACACGATGGCATCGATGCCGCAAGCGCCATCCACCAAAGCAGCTTGCTGCAGCCGAAAGCTTTCGCGGGTGATGCGTTTGACTCGGTTACGCTGAACAGCCTTGCGAATATTTTTCTTGGCGATAACCAGACCAAGACGCGGATGATCAAAACGATTGGTACGCGCGAGGATTAATAATTCCTTGCTGGATACCCGCAGCGCAGCTGCATCGAAAACCTGTTTGAAATCCGCGGGCGTTAGTAGACGCAGTGCTTTGGAATAGCGATAGCTCGTCACTGCGCCAGATCGATATCAGGTAACCGCGATCAAACTACCAGCTGATGACGGCCTTTAGCACGACGACGCGCCAATACTTTGCGACCATTAGCGGTAGCCATGCGGGCACGGAAACCATGGACGCGCTTGCGCTTCAGATTGCTCGGTTGGAAGGTTCTTTTCATGGCGGAATTCCCATCGCAGGTAGGGCTCTGGGGGAGTTTGCCAGAGCCGGAAAAAGACGCGGCATTCTATAGAATCCGTTTCGTATTAGCAATTTGTTACGCAAACAATCCGAGCACGTCACTGCCAGCGATAGGCGTGCTGCACTTTGCACAGGTTTAGACGTCTTGACGCAGCGGTTTTGCAGAGCTTATCCACAGCTAAGCCGATGAGTTATCCACAGCAACATAATTTTGCTGGCTTGAGCTCGGCTTTTTGCGGTGGAAATATTCCAACTCGTTGAATATTAATAAAAAGTAATTCTAATTTCGGTGCTTGAGACGCGCCGATTTTTGTGGATAACTATGCGCCCTGCGGGTAGAATGCGCGCCTTGCCCCGATTCAACCGGATACTTCCACCTAATAAGAAAGGCCTGGGTAAGCAATGCTAGCGTCGATCGCTGAAGAATTAGATCAATGGGGAAATGTTTTGCCGGAGCTTACGTGGCAGAAATGTGTTGAGTATTTGCAGGAAGAATTGCCTGCCCAACAATTCAATACCTGGATTCGACCGCTTGCCGCTAGCGGTGACGGCGCCCAGTTGCGTTTGCTTGCGCCCAACCGATTTGTGCGCGATTGGGTCAATGATAAGTTTCTCGCGCGCATCAAAGAGCTGGTCAGTGAGCTGGCGCCGAATCAAGCGCTCAATGTCGTGCTCGATGTCGGCACGCGCAGCACTGTTCACAAATCAGTAGTCCTGGAAAAGGCGCCCGCTCCTGCCGTGGCTGCGGCACCGCGTCTATCTGGCTCACGCCAGGTGGAAGTGGAAGGCAGCATCAAGCACCAGAACAGCTTGATCGAAAACTACACGTTCGCCAATTTCGTCGAGGGCAAATCGAACCAGCTGGCGCGCGCTGCGGCGATGCAGGTGGCAGACAATCCAGGCGGTGCGTACAACCCCCTCTTTTTATATGGCGGCGTCGGGCTGGGTAAAACCCACTTGATGCATGCCGTCGGTAACGCGCTGTTGCAACGCAACCCGAACGCGAAAATCGTTTATTTGCATTCCGAGCGCTTCGTTGCCGATATGGTTAAGGCGTTGCAGTTGAACGCAATCAACGAATTCAAGCGCTACTACCGTTCGGTCGATGCGTTGCTGATCGATGATATTCAGTTTTTTGCAAACAAAGAGCGCTCGCAGGAAGAGTTTTTCCACACCTTTAATGCACTGCTCGAAGGCGGTCAGCAGATGATCCTGACCTGCGACCGCTATCCGAAGGAAATCAATGGACTCGAAGAGCGACTAAAGTCGCGCTTTGGCTGGGGTCTGACGGTAGCGGTCGAACCGCCCGAGCTGGAAACGCGCGTGGCCATTCTGATGAAAAAAGCCGAGCAATCGCGTGTCGACTTGCCGCCGGATGCCGCGTTTTTTCTGGCGCAGCGCATTCGCTCGAATGTGCGCGAGCTCGAGGGCGCCCTGAAGCGCGTCATTGCGAGCGCGCATTTCACCGCGCGTAGCATCGATATTCCGCTGATCAAAGATTCGCTGAAAGACTTGCTCGCGTTGCAGGATAAACAGGTCAGCCTCGACAACATTCAGCGCACCGCAGCCGAGTACTACAAGATCAAGCTGGCCGACCTCATGTCGAAGCGACGCAGCCGGTCGGTGGCGCGGCCGCGGCAGGTCGCCATGGCATTAGCGAAGGAATTGACCAACCATAGTTTGCCGGAAATCGGTGATAGTTTCGGCGGTCGCGACCACACCACAGTGCTGCATGCCTGCCGCAAGATTAAGGAAATGCGCGAAATCGATGCCGATATTCGCGAAGATTATCAGAACCTGTTGCGCCTGCTCACCACATGATAGATTGGCGTCTTTGCGCCATTTTCGTCCTCAAATTCCCAGGGTAAAGAAGAAGCTGCCATGAAATTTGTTATTTCCCGCGAAGCCTTGTTGAAGCCGCTGAACCTCGCCGCTGGCGTGGTCGAGCGCCGACAGACTCTGCCGATTCTCGCTAACGTATTGCTGGTGCTGAACGGTCAACGCCTGTCGATCACCGGTACCGATTTGGAAGTTGAGTTGGTGGGTCATGTGGCTCTCGATACAACGCCAGAGTCGCAGGGCGAAGTCACCGTACCCGCGCGCAAGCTGGTCGATATCTGTAAATCGCTGCCGGATGGCAGCCAGCTGGAATTTGCGCTCGATGAGCAGCGCTTGGTCATTCGTTCGGGGCGCAGCCGGTTTGCACTATCCACGCTGCCCGCGTCGGACTTCCCAAGCGTGCAGGACAGCCCCGGCAGCGTCGAGTTGCAGCTGAAACAGTCGGATCTGAAGCGGCTGATCGAGCGCACTGGCTTTGCGATGGCGCAGCAGGATGTGCGTTATTACCTGAACGGTATGCTGTGGGAAGTGAAAGCCGGCAGCTTACGCGCTGTCGCCACCGATGGTCACCGCCTGGCAATGTGCACGCTGCAGCGGGATATCGAGGTTGCTAATGATGGGTTGCAGGTGATTTTGCCGCGCAAAGGCGTGATTGAACTGTCGCGGTTGCTCACCGATGGCGAAAGTAGCGTCACCATCGTCATCGGCAGCAACCATTTTCGCGCCAACACTGATTCTGTCCAATTCACCTCCAAGTTGGTTGATGGGAAGTTCCCGGATTACGAGCGCGTATTGCCACGAACTACTTCGAAGATTGTGTTTGGCGATCGCGAAGATTTGCGCCACGCTTTCTCGCGCGCATCGATCCTATCGAACGAGAAATATCGCGGTGTGCGCCTGAGCCTTAATCCCGGCAGTCTGCGCATCGTGGCGAACAATCCCGAGCAGGAAGAGGCAGAGGAAGAGGTATCGGTCGATTATCAAGGCGAATTACTGGAAATCGGCTTTAACGTGTCTTATTTGCTCGATGTGTTGGGCGTTCTCAGCGAGCGCAGCGTCAAGTTATCGCTATCTGATGCGAATAGCTCGGTACTGATGGAAGAAGCCGAAAGCGGCGACTCGGTATATGTCGTGATGCCGATGCGCCTGTAATACGGCGCATCCTCTCCCCTTTATGCTAATTCGGCGGCTTCAGGTCACCAACGTCCGCAACCTGAGCCGCGTTTCCCTCCCCCAGCTACAGCGCATCAATATCTTCTTTGGCGCCAATGGTTCAGGTAAGACTTCACTGCTGGAGGCCGCACATCTCCTACTAGTGGGGCGCTCGTTTCGGCAGTCACAGGTCAAGCCAGTATTGCAGGACGGCAGCGCGGAGTGTGTCATTTTTGCCGAGCTGCGGGATGATGCCGGAGCCGCGTTAACTCTGGGCATGCAGCGGCAACGCGATGGCAGCAAACCTACCGTCCTGCTCAACGGCAGCGCGATTGGGTCGCTAGCAGAGCTGGTTCATATCGCGCCGGTGCAGGTATTTTCCGCTGAAGCGTTCGAGGTACTACAGGGCGGTCCAACGCATCGGCGCCAGTTTATCGACTGGGGCTTGTTCCACGTGGAACCGTCCTTCTATCCCACATGGCGGCTGGCTCAGCGGGCGTTGAAACAGCGCAATACACTTCTGCGGCATGGTAAAATCGCGCGCGATCAGCTGGCGCTATGGACTCGCGAGTATGCCCGCCACGGCGAACAAATCGACCTGATGCGCCAAAGCTACATGGAAGAGCTGATTGCCATGGCTCAGCAAATACTGAGCGAGCTGTCTCCCGCCGTGATTGGTCTCGAGATGAATTATCACCGCGGTTGGTCCAAGCCGCACGCGCTCGAAGAAGCCCTGCAGCTGGCGCTGGATGGAGATATCCAACAAGGCATGACCCGCGTTGGTCCGCATCGCGCCGATCTGCGGATACATGCGGGGGCGGCGCTGGCGGTTGACACGCTGTCGCGAGGTCAGCAAAAAGTGCTGGTGGCCGGGCTGCAGCTGGCCCAGGCCGAGTTGCTGCGCAAGCGCACTAGCAGAACAAGCATATTTTTAATCGATGATCTCGGTGCCGAGCTAGATCGCGTGCATCGCCAAAAGTTTTGCGCAGTGCTCGAGCGCCTGGACGTGCAGGTGCTTGCGACCAGCATCGAGCAAAACGAATTAATTGACGGCTGGTCTCCTTCAACAGCCGTACAGATGTTTCACGTGGAACACGGCGAAATAACGCCATGCTGACCAACAGGGGAATCGAATGAGCGACGAAAAGAATTACGACGCCTCCAGTATCACGGTACTTAAGGGCCTGGACGCAGTACGCAAGCGGCCAGGAATGTACATCGGCGATACCGATGACGGTACTGGCTTGCACCATATGGTGTTTGAGGTCGTTGATAATTCGATCGACGAAGCGCTCGCTGGTTATTGCTCGAAGATCACCGTCACTATCCACCCCGACGAATCGATTACCGTCACCGACAACGGCCGGGGCATTCCGACCGATATGCACGAGGAAGGCGTTTCCGCCGCCGAAGTCATCATGACTGTTCTGCACGCGGGCGGTAAATTCGATGACAATACGTATAAGGTTTCCGGCGGCCTCCACGGCGTGGGCGTGTCAGTCGTCAACGCCTTGTCCGAAGAGCTGAAGCTGACCATTCGCCGTGCCGGCAAAGTCTACGAGCAGATTTATCGCCACGGTGTACCGCAGGCACCGCTAGTCGCGGTGGGCGACACCGATACCACCGGCACCGAGATCCGGTTCAAGCCGTCCGCGCAAACGTTTACCAATATCGAATTCCATTTTGATTACCTCGCCAAGCGTGTGCGTGAGCTGGCCTTCCTGAACTCCGGCGTCAACATTGACCTGTTCGACGAGCGCTCGGGCCAGCGCGAAAATTTCAACTACGACGGCGGCCTGCGCGCCTTCGTCGAATACCTGAATCAGAACAAAACGCCGATCAATCGCGTATTTCACTTCACTACTGAAGCAGAAGGGGTCGGCGTCGAAGTGGCGATGCAGTGGAACGACGGCTTCCAGGAAGGCGTTTACTGCTATACCAACAACATTCCCCAGCGCGATGGCGGCACCCATATGGCGGGCTTTCGCGCCGCCCTCACCCGCTGCCTGAATACCTATATCGAAGGCGAAGGTCTGGCGAAGAAAGAAAAAGTATCGACCACCGGCGACGATGCCCGCGAAGGTCTGACCGCTATTATTTCAGTCAAAGTTCCCGACCCGAAGTTTTCATCGCAAACCAAAGACAAATTGGTTTCGTCCGAAGTGAAAACAGCGGTCGAACAGGCCATGGGCGAGAAATTCTCGGAATTTTTGCTGGAATTCCCGCAGGAAGCCAAGATCATCGTCGGCAAAATGCTGGATGCTGCCCGCGCGCGGGAAGCGGCACGCAAAGCGCGCGAGATGACTCGCCGCAAAGGCGCGCTCGACATCGCCGGTCTGCCAGGCAAATTGGCGGATTGTCAGGAGAAAGACCCGGCGCTGTCCGAGCTGTATCTGGTCGAGGGTGATTCCGCCGGCGGCTCCGCCAAACAGGGCCGCGATCGCCGCACTCAGGCAATCTTGCCGCTCAAGGGCAAAATTCTGAATGTCGAAAAAGCCCGCTTCGACAAGATGATCTCCTCCGCCGAAGTCGGCACCGTCGTGACCGCACTCGGCTGCGGTATCGGCAAGGACGAATTCAATATCGACAAGCTGCGCTATCACAGCATCATTATCATGACTGACGCTGACGTCGACGGCTCGCACATCCGCACCCTGCTGCTGACATTCTTCTTCCGGCAAATGTCGCAGCTGATCGAGCGCGGCTACATTTACATCGCGCAACCGCCGTTGTACAAAATCGCCAAAGGCAAACAACATCAATACCTGAAAGACGATGATGCCCTCGCCCAATACCTAACTCAGTCGGCACTCGAAGAAGCCTCACTGCATGTGAATGCCGAAGCTCCGCCGATCAGCGGCATCGCGTTGGAAGACCTTGTCACCGAATATCGCACCGTACAAAGCCGCATCGAGCGCCTGTCGCGTCTGTACCCGCAAGTAGCGTTGCAGCAATTGGTCTATTTGCCGGTGCTCTCCATCGCCGATCTGAGTGAGCGCCAGCGCGTCGCAGATTGGATCGTGGAGCTCTCCAAACACCTGCAGGCGACGGTGGCCAATGACCGCGGCAGCCGTTTCGAAGTCACCATCGAAGAAGATACCGAGCGCCATCTATTCCTCCCAGCAGTTCACGTCATCTCCCATGGAGTGAGCACACACTATCGTTTTAACCATGATTTCTTCGGCTCCGGTGACTACCAACAGCTGATTCGCCTTGGCACCAAACTGAATGGTTTGATCGAGGAAGGCGGCTACGTGCGCCGTGGCGAGAAGGTCCAACCGGTCGGCAGCTTCGTCGAAGCGCTGAACTGGCTGATGGCACAAGCCGAGCGCGGCTACACGATCCAGCGTTACAAAGGTCTGGGCGAAATGAACCCCGAGCAGCTGTGGGAAACGACGATGGACCCCAACGTGCGACGCATGCTTCAAGTCCGCATCGAGGACGCGATCGCGGCCGACCAGATCTTTACCTGCCTGATGGGTGATGCGGTGGAACCGCGCAGGGACTTCATCGAGGAGAACGCCTTGAAGGTGGCTAACCTCGATATTTAATGCCGCCGCCGCCTCTTTCAAAAGACTCTTTTAGGGAGTCTTTTGTTTTATTGGTGTTACAGAAAACGTCCGGCTGGCTGCTATTTGACAATGGGACAGCTGCCGTTTTGGGCGCCCGAATTACCCGTTAGACGAGTTTCAAAACAACGGATGAACAAAGAACAACTCAAGCAACTGGAACAGGATCTGTGGCGCGCCGCCGATAACCTCCGCGCCAACTCCGATTTAAAAGCCAGCGAATACTCCACGCCGGTGCTCGGCATCATCTTCCTGCGCTTTGCCGACAACAAATACCGGCAGTACGAAGCGGAGATATTCGCCGAATACAACAAACTCCAAGGCAAGCGCACGGAAAAAAAGCTTTCCGATATCGCGATTGAAAAATGCGGCTTCTATTTGCCCGATCACGCGCGCTACAACCATCTGCTGCAATTGCCGGAAGAAGAAGACATCGTAAAAGCGCTTAAGCAGGCGATGGAGGATATCGAGAAATACAAACCCGAGCTCGAAGGCATCTTGCCGAAGGACGAATACGCCCGCTTCAACCGCTCTGCACAGAACAAAGCCATTCCGAAAGCGCTGCTGCGCAATTTTGCCGATATTCCGGCCGATGTCAGCGGCGATATGTTCGGGCAGATCTATGAATACTTCCTCGGCGAATTCGCGATGGCCGAAGGCCAGGGCGGCGGCGAGTTTTTCACGCCGCGCTCGGTGGTGCGGCTGATGGTGGAAATTATTGAACCGCACGGTGGCAAGGTCTTCGATCCGGCTTGCGGCTCCGGCGGCATGTTCGTGCAATCGGCGCAATTTATCGAGCGGCACCGCAGCGATGCCGCCAAGGATAAAGCCGGCGATGTGTACGTGTACGGCCAGGAAAAAACGCTGGAGACGGTCAAACTCGCCAAAATGAACCTGGCCGTCAACGGTCTGCGCGGCGAAATCAAACAGACCAATACCTACTACGAAGACCCGTACAATAGTTTCAACCAATTCGATTACGTGCTCGCCAACCCGCCGTTCAATGTCGACGATGTCAGCCTCAGCGCGGTCGAAAAGGACAAACGCTTCAATACCTACGGCATCCCGCGCAACAAATCCAAAGTAAAAAAAGAACACGAAGGCAAAGAGACCGTACCGAATGGCAACTACTTGTGGATCAATCTATTCGCCACCTCGTTAAAAGATCAGGGCCCGATCAAACTGGCCAAAAGCGGCCGTGCCGCATTGGTGATGGCGAATTCGGCATCCGATGCACGCCATTCGGAAGCCGATATCCGCCGCTCATTGATCGAACACAATTTGATTTACGGCATGTTGACCCTGCCGTCGAATATGTTTTACACGGTGACCCTGCCGGCGACGCTTTGGTTTTTCGACAAAGCTAAACGCGACGACAAAATTTTATTTATCGATGCGCGCAATATTTTTACGCAGATCGATCGTGCACACCGGGAGTTATCCGAAGAACAGATTCAAAATATCGCCATTATCAGCCGACTGCATAAGGGCCGCCGCGACGAGTTCGTTGCATTGGTCGATCGCTACTTTGCCGAAGGCCTGACCAAGCTCGCCGATAACGCCACGCATATCCAGCCGCTGTCGTTGCAATTATTGGAAGTGCTCGAAAATGGCGCCGCTGCGCAGGCGGTCAAGGATTTGCAGAAGCACTGGAAAACATTAACCAAACTGCAGGATAAATACGCAGCGTATAAAGCCGCCACCAAAGCGGAAAAATCGATCGACAAGAAAAACAAAGCGCAGCACAAATTGCGCGAAGCCTTCGATCCGTTTTTTGCCGCGCTGCACGATGAATTGAAAAAGCTCGACCGCAGCGTGCGCCAGCGCGAAAAACAACAGGGCGAAGCGGCGAAACTCGAAGGCAAACGCGGCAGCACTGATAAACAAACCAAACAATTAAAAACCGCACTGGAACATTTACATAGCGAAGTTAAAACCGCAGAGAGCTGGTTTCAGCATATCCACTGGCTGCAACAGCGCTTTCCCAATGCCGAATATGAAGATGTCACCGGCCTGTGCAAACTGGCCTCACCGGCCGAAGTTGAGGAACAGGATTACTCGCTCAATCCGGGGCGCTATGTCGGGGTGGTGATCGAAGAGGATGGCAAAACTGAAGAGGAGTTCGTAGCTGATTTACTGGCGACGAATGATGAGTTGAGCCAGCTAAATGCGCATGCAAAAAAACTAGAGGCAGTGATTGCCAAAAACATCCGTGAAATTACCGGTGATAAATGAACGGTTTGATTGAGTTTAAATTACAGGATTTATGCGTTCGTGTGGTTTCTGGAGGGACCCCGCTTCGATCCGTTTCTGAGTTCTACGAAAATGGAGCGATACCCTGGCTTAAAACCGGCGAAGTGAAGAAAGGGCTGGTCTATGAGACACAGGAGAAAATTACCGAGAAAGGACTCCAAGGCTCTTCCGCGAAATTAATTCCTAGGAACAGTATAATTATTGCTATGTATGGGGATGGCGATACTGCAGGCAATGTTGCAATCAATAAAATACCGTTGGCCACAAATCAGGCGTGCTGTAATTTTATTGTTGATAAAGAAAAGGCCCATTACAAATTTCTGTATTATTATCTAAAAGGAAGTTACAACAACTTAATCGGCCTAAAGCTCGGCGGATCACAGCAAAATCTTAATGCTCAGACATTAAGAGGTTTCCCAATTAGGGCGCCAGCATTGTCGGCCCAAAAAAAAATCGCCGCTCTCCTCTCCTCCTACGACGACCTAATCGAAAACAACCAACGCCGTATTGCCCTGCTGGAAAAAATGGCCGAGGAAATTTACCGCGAGTGGTTTGTGCGCTTGCGCTTTCCTGGTTATCAGCAGGTGAAGTTTGAGAAGGGGATGCCGGAGGGGTGGGATACCAATAAAGCCGCTGAGTTTATCGACATTGTTAAAGGCAAATCATACGGCGGTGATGAGCTAACCGAAAATCCCGAGCATATACCTTTTGTCACGCTTAAATCCTTCAATCGCGGAGGAGGCTATCGGGAGGATGGGCTTAAATATTACTCTGGGCGGTATAAAGAAGATCAAGTTGTACATCTAAATGATGTCGTAATGGCAGTTACCGATATGACTCAAGATCGTGTCGTGGTTGGTCGCGTCGCGCGCATCCCGAATTTGGGAAGTAAGGGCGCGGTAATATCTCTCGATGTCATTAAACTGATCCCGAAGAAAATGACGTCTACCTTTTTATATAGCTACATGCGGCATTCAGGATTTAGCGACTTTATAAAAGAATTTGCCAACGGTGCTAACGTACTGCACCTAAAGCCGGATTTGGTAGCACAACAAAAAATCGTCATTCCACCAAGGGCATTACAGGAAGAATTTTCGGGAAAGGCTGAACCTATATATGCACAAATTGATGTGTTGGCAGCGGCAAATAAACGTATTGCGATGACGCGCGACATACTCCTCCCCCGCCTAATCTCCGGCAAACTCAGCGTTGAAAATCTCGATATCCAATTTCCGCCCAGCATGCAGGATTGTGCCTCATGAAATTCGAAACCTTTCAGGCCGGGGTGTGGCAGCCGCGTTACCAGTACAAAAGTTTCGAGCCGGTGGCGGTCGATCACGAATGGATTTGGCAGGATCCCATCATCAATACGCTGCTGGAGTCGGCCAACCGCGCGCTGGGCGAGTTAAATGCGTTTTCGTTGATCGTGCCCGATATCGATTTATTTATCGAAATGCATATCGTCAAAGAGGCGCAAACCTCCAGTCGCATCGAGGGCACCCAGACCGGCATCGATGAAGCGCTGATGTCGGAGGATCAGATTCAACCGGAAAAACGCGACGATTGGCGCGAGGTGCGCAATTACATCGATGCGGTGAATGTCGCGATCGCCGAGCTGAAAAATCTACCGCTGTCGAATCGGCTGCTGAAACAGACCCACGAAATTCTGCTGCGCGGAGTGCGCGGCGAACATAAACAGCCGGGCGAGTTTCGCATCAGCCAGAACTGGATTGGTGGATCCAACCTCGCCGACGCGGTATTTATTCCGCCCCACCCCGATGGCGTGCCGGCGCTGATGGGCGACCTCGAACAGTTCTGGCACAACGATAAAATCACCGTGCCGCATCTGATCCGCGTCGCGATCAGCCATTACCAATTCGAAACGATCCACCCTTTTCTCGACGGTAATGGCCGGATCGGCCGCCTGTTGATCCCGCTATATCTGGTCAGCCACGGCTTGCTGGCCAAACCCTCGCTGTATCTATCGGATTTTTTTGAGCGCAATCGCGCCAGTTATTACGATGCCCTGATGCGGGTGCGCGTCTCCAACGATCTGATCCATTGGGTGCGCTTCTTCCTGAGCGGCATGGCGGAGACCGCGACCAAGGGCCGCGAGGTGTTCCAGCAGGTGCTGCTATTGCGCACCGAGGTCGAGCACGCCGTGCTGGGCTTGGGTAAGCGCGCCGCCAACGCCCGCCAGGCGCTGAATCTGCTCTACCGCAAGCCGCTGGTGTCGGCGGCGGATCTGGAAACGGCATTATCGATCAGCACGCCGACGGCCAACGCGCTGATCCGGGATTTGCAAAAGCTGGGCATATTAAAAGAGATAACGGGCCAGCAGCGCAGCCGAGCCTATGCATTTGATAGTTACCTTAGGTTGTTTGTTAGTTAAGGGAATCGACTTTCCCTTAACTAAGCGCTCTGCTAAGTTAAAGTACAACCTGAAGAGACGGAGCTTTACAGCTTTATGGCCAACTTCATTTCCGAGGACCAGATCGAACAGGCGCTGCTGCAGCGCCTGCAGCATTTATATGGCTTCGATGTGCTGGATTGTCACACGGCCAATGCCGAGGATCTGAACGATGGTTCGCAGCGGACTAATAAACGCGATGTGATTCTGGCCGATCGGCTGAAGCGCGCCGCGCTGCGGCTGAATGCGCAGTTGCCGGAAAGCGCGATCGACGAAGCCCTCGCGCGCTTCTGCGACCGTCGCCCGGCGCTGACGATAATCGCCGCCAATCGCGAACTCGATGGCCTGATCCGCGATGGCATTCCGGTCGAATACGACGATGGTCAAGGCAAGAAACAACACGACCGTGTCAGGGTAATCGACTTCGCCAATCCAGTACCGGATGCGAAGCAGAACGAATACCTTGCCGTGACGCAGCTGTGGATCAAAGCCGAACACGGCTATCGCCGGCCCGATGTGCTGCTATACGTGAACGGCATTCCGCTGGTGTTTATTGAACTGAAAAATTCCAATATCAAATTAAAAGCCGCATTCGACGACAACCTGACCACGTACAAGCAGGAAATCCCCCAGCTGTTTCTGACTAACGCCTTCTGCATTCTTTCCAATGCCATTGAGACGCGAGTTGGCAGCCTCAGCGCCGAGTGGGAGCATTTTTTCAGTTGGTTGCGAATCGACGATGAAAAAGAAAAAATCGATCGCGAACAGATAGAAAAACAGGGCACCAGTTTGGAGTTCGTCGCCGCCGGCTTGTGTGCGCCGACCAAGCTGCTCGATTACATCGAAAACTTTACGTTGTTCTATCGCGAGACCAGCAAGATCATCGCGCAGAACCACCAGTTTATCGGCGTCAACAATGCCTTTACGCAATTTCAGCGTCGCCGCGAATTAAAGGGTAGGCTCGGCGTGTTCTGGCACACGCAGGGTTCGGGCAAAAGTTTTTCGATGATCTTTTACGCCCGCAAAATCTTTCGCAAGCTCATCGGTAATTTTACCTTTGTGGTGATTACCGATCGCGACGATCTCGACGGGCAGATTTATCGCAACTTCCTCAATACCGGTACCGTCAAAGAGGCCGAGGCCGCGCAGCCGAAAAACAGCGAGGAGTTGCGTAAATTTCTCGGTCAGAACAAACGCATGATTTTCACGCTGATCCAAAAGTTTCGCTACGGCAAAGGGCGCAATTATCCGCTACTGTCCGATCGCGACGATATTGTCGTCATCGTCGATGAGGCGCACCGCACGCAATACAAATCGCTGGCCGAAAATATGCGCGCCGGTTTGCCAAAGGCCAATTATCTTGCGTTTACCGGCACTCCACTGCTCGGCAAGGCGCGTAAGACCAATGCCTGGTTCGGTGACTATGTATCCGAATATAACTTCCAGCAGTCGATGGACGACGGCGCCACGGTGCCGCTGTTTTACCAGAAGCGCGTGCCGGAAGTATTAATTCAAAACGAGGATTTAAGCGAAGAGTTTTATCAGATCCTCGAAGACGAAAATCTCGATGAAGCTCAGAGTGAAAAACTGGAGCAGAAATTTGCCAAAGAAATCGAGGTGATCAAACGCGACGATCGGCTCGATAAAATCGCTGCGGATCTCGTCTATCACTTTCCGCATCGCGGTTATCTCGGAAAAGGCATGTTTATCGCCGTCGATAAATTTACCGCTGTGCGCATGTTCGACAAGGTGCAGCGGCTGTGGAAAGAAGAAATTAAAAAGTTGGTCGGCCAAATCGCCAATTCCAAGGATGAATTGGAGAAAGTGCGGCTAAAAAAACTGCGCGACTATATGAATACGGTGCAAATGGCCGTCGTGGTCAGCGAAGAGGCTGGCGAAGAACAGAAATTTAAGGCGCAGAAACTCGATATCAAACCGCACCGCGAGCGCATGAATAAACTCGATCAGCACGGCCACGATATCGAATACAACTTCAAAGATCCCGAAGATCCGCTGCAACTGGTATTCGTCTGCGCTATGTGGTTAACCGGCTTCGACGCGCCAACGGTGTCGACGCTATACCTCGACAAGCCGATGAAAGATCACACGTTGATGCAGACGATTGCGCGCGCGAATCGCGTGACGAGTTGGCAAATCAACGGCGTATCGAAGCGCAACGGTGAGGTTGTCGATTACTACAACGTCTTCCGCAACATGAAGAAGGCGCTGAAAGATTATGCGCAAGGTCAGGAAGGCTCCGACGCAGAACTACCTGTGCAAGATAAAGCGGTGTTATTCGGTTTGCTGGATGACGCCATCGAGCAGGGTTTGGGATTCTGCCGCGAAAAAGCGGTACTGCTGGATGACGTGTTGGCGCAGTGCGATGTATTCAGCAAGTTAGGCCGCTTCAATGAGTTCGCCAACATTTTGTTGGCCAATGAAGAATGGCGAAAAACATTTAACGTTTATCAAAATACCATTTCTTCATTGTACGAAGCCTGTAAGCCAGAAGTGCTCAGTCGCAATAAGGGGCGCTTTGTCGCGGCATTTGAATATTTGCGCGGAGTTATCGATAGCATTGTTGGCGAGGTAGATATCGACTCGGTTAGTCTGCGTATTTCCGGGTTGCTCGATGAAAGTATCGTCGTCGATGAAGACCAAAAAGATGTCGCAGAGAGACATGTCTACCAGATCATCCAGCGTGGTAAAACTTGGGACTTGAGTCGGATCAATTTTGAAAAACTGAGAGAAGAGTTCGAACAGGCAATATATAAAAATATCGAGATTGCCGATCTGCGCGCGTTTATCGAAAACAAACTCCGATTGATGCTGGAGCAAAATATTACGCGTGCTGATTTCGCCGAGCGGCTACAAAATATTATCGACAGATATAATTCAGGTGGATCGTCCACCGAAAATTACTTTGAAGACCTGATGCAATTTGCCCAGGACATGCGAACTGAAGATGAGCGACATGTTCGGGAAGGCCTAACAGATGATGAACTGGAGTTATTCGATCTGTTAAAAAAGGACGATCTCAGCAAAGACGAGACTCAAAAAGTGAAACTGGCGGCGAAATCGCTGCTGCACCGTTTGCTCGAAGAGCATCCCAAGGTACTGGTGCAGGATTGGTACAAAGACAATCAAACCCAAAAAATTGTGCGCTCGGCGGTTGAGCAGGTGTTGGATAATAACTTGCCGGAGAGCTACGACCGCGTAACGTTTCGTGAAAAATGCGATAACGTGTTCGAGCTGATTTATGATCATGCGAGCCATGGGCGAAAATGGGCGGCCTAGCTCACAAGTCGCTAATCTGCAAAAGTTTCGAGCTGTCGAAATGTCTGGGAAGCTCCCATACCGTTGTTTTGTTTCTATTGATCTTTCCTGACGATTGTTTGCCGATGATTAACGATGGTCTTTGAGGGAAGTTATAACCGTGCGAGCGCAGCCCACTTCTTTCCCTAGACATTTTTAGTTACAGTGCTGCGTCGCTTCAGTGGCATTGATCGGCCGTACTAAAATCGCACCTTGCATAAATTCAATAACCAGAGGGATATGGTGATGCGAAATCTCTTCCGCGTATTCAAAGAATGGCTGCTGGAAAAAACAATCGGCGTAGTGGTTTTCTTTACTGCGCTCGCGTTGGTTGTGTTGCTCATCGGAATTCCGCTCGTCTACATCGCCATCAAAGAAAATTATTACGATTTCCGCGATAAAGACAGCACTCGCGGCGCGGAACTCGTGCAGCAGGATGTATTTAACGATAGTTTCGCGTCGATAAAGTTTCTCGATCAGGGTTGGAAACCCGAGGAGACGTTGTGGTTTTATACGACCACGCAGGGCTCCGATCTCGTCCCCTACGATTTATTTCTTGAAGTCGAGCAAATCGGCAGCACGGCGTTATTTCGCGACAACGACAATATCAACCGCTACCGCTATTTGCCGCAGCATCCCACCAAGCGCAATCCCGATGGTCTGCCGGTCGGTTTTGTTAAAGACGTTTTTCGCGGTACCGACTATGTCGGCCTGACCTGCGCTGCGTGTCACAGCGGGCAAATCAATTACAACCATATCGGTATGCGTATCGACGGCGGCCCCGGCATGGCTGATCTCGATACCTTTGTGCGCAACCTCGCGGCGGCGCTGCTCAATACGCAAAATGACAAGGCGGTGCGCGATCGTTTTGTGCAGCGCGTGCTCGCGCACGGCCACTATCGCGATGAACAGGCGGTGCTCGATGCGCTCAAGTATGCGAATCTCGAATTGCGCACGTATAACATCGTCAATACCAGCGAAACGACGTACGGTTATGCCCGGCTCGATGCGTTTGGGCGCATTTATAATCGGGTGCTCGAACATGTGCTGACCTCGGATCTGATCCGCACCGAATTAAAAGACGTGGTACCGGCGGCGAAACTCGATGCCATTCTCGGCAAGGAAAACAACACGCTGAGCGGAATTCAGCGCGATGAAATTTTCGCAATGCTGACCGACGAGCAGCTTATTGCGCTTAAAAATAAAATTACCAATCCACCGAACGCGCCGGTGAGTTATCCGTTCCTGTGGGATATTCCGCAACACGATTACGTGCAGTGGAATGGTCTGGCCTCGAACGCGGGGCTCGGTTCGGTCGGCAGAAATACCGGCGAAGTCATCGGCGTATTCGGCACGCTCAATTGGAAACGCAAGCCCGGTTTTTCAATTTCATCGTTGATCACGGGCCAGGGTTTTAAAACGCATGTCAGTTTTGAATCCTCGGTCAACGTGCATAACTTGCGCCGCATCGAACAGCGTCTGTGGAAATTGCAATCGCCGCAATGGCCCGAAGATGTGCTGCCGAAAATCGATCGCGCACGCGTCGAGCGCGGCAAAAAATTATTCGATCAATATTGTCTGGCGTGCCATTCGGAAATGCAGCGCGACGATCCGTACCGCCGTGTCGTGGCGCAGATGTCGAGTCTCGAACGGGTCGGCACCGATCCGCGGATGGCCCGCAACAGCGTATTTTATGGCGGCTGGAGCGGTATATTGCGCGATGAATATGTAGCGCTCGATGCCGGCAGTTTATTGCTCGACCAACGCGCGCCCGCCGCCGCACTATTAACCAAAGCAACACTTGGCACTGTCGCCACACCGTACCCTTACAACAACCCGATTCGGCGCGGCGTGAATTGGGGCTACGATTTAATTTATGCGTTTTTCAATAACGACATCAGGGCGTCGTTGAAAGGCGGCAATTACGACCCCGACACCAGCGTCGAACCGCTCAAATCCTTATTCGCCTACAAAGCGCGCCCTCTCAATGGCATCTGGGCGACCGCGCCGTATTTGCATAATGGTTCGGTGCCGAGCCTTTACGATTTGCTGTTGCCGAAGAAGCGGCCCGGCGATCCCGCTGACGGCGAATATCGTCCCGATACCTTTGTCGTCGGCTCGCGCGAATTCGAGCCCGACAAAGTGGGCTTGCGCCACAGCGGTTATGCCGGATTCGTGTTTGACACCAGCATTCCCGGCAACAGCAATGCGGGTCATGAATATACCTCTGGCCGCACCGCGCAGCCCGACGGCCGCATCCTACCGGCGCTGGATAAAGAAGCGCGGCTCGATCTGCTCGAGTACATAAAAACGCTGTAATTATTTTCGCGTTAACCGGCTCTTACCAATTGCAAGTGCAATTGTAATTCGAGATAAAACAAAACAGGGAGTGAAGCGATGAGCACGAATTATCTGGAGCGTTACGATGCGGCGGCCGAGGCCGATAAATATGCGCTCGTTTATCGATGGATGTGGGAGGAGCCGCTGCCATTCTTTAAAGAGCTGCGCGAGCGGCGCCCGATTTTTGTCACGCCGCGCGCCACCTTGATCACACGTTTCGACGACGTGACGCAAGTGCTCAATATGCCCAGGATATTCACCGTGCAGTTGTATCTGCCGAAAATGGGCGATGGTATTTATCTGATGGCGCACGACGACGACGCGCTGCACACGCGCGAAAAATCGTTGATGCAGAGTTTGCTCAATCGCGAGGATTTGCCCGACGTGCGCCGCATGATCGCGCGCTTCGGCAAAGAAATTCTCGACAGCGCCAACGGCCGCATCGAAATCGTCAATCAATTCTGCCGCATGGTGCCCGCATTATTGGTGCAGGAGTATTTTGGATTAACCGGTGTCGATAAAAAGGAACTGATCGAATGGTCGTACTGGGCGCAATACAACACCTTCCATAATCAGCCATTCGATTTGATCGACGATCAAAAGCGGCGGGACATCGAAGATAACCACGCGCGCACCAGCAAAAAGCTGGGCATTTATATCGCGGAATTGATGACGCGCCGCAGCATCGCGGTCGGTCTCGAAAATGCGAATTTACCGCGCACGCTATGGCTGAAATTAAGAATGCTCGTGCGCGTACTGCAAGGTAAAACGCATGAGCCGCTGCGTGACGATATCGTCACGCGTCTGCTGCGCAATAATTTTCCCGATGCGATGCAGCTCGATCTAAAGCGCCTCGGCGTCAACGCCGGTGGATTGCTGATCGGCGCCATCGAAACCACATCGCAGGCAGTGGCGCAAACTATTCAGTATTTATTGGCATCGCCGACGTGGTGCGCGCACGCGCAAATCGCCGCGCAAAAGGATGATCCCGCCGAATTCGACGCGCTGGTATGGGAAGCTTTGCGCTTCGTACCGATCGCGCCGTATCTGTTTCGCGAATCGGCCGCTGAATTCACGGTAGGCGAGGGATCCGATTACGCCACGACAATCCCGGCCGGCACTTACGTATTACCAGTCACGCAATCGGCGATGTTCGATCCGCGCGCGTACGCAAATCCCGAAGAATTCATACCCAACCGCAACTGGTACAACCATTTTAATTTCGGCTTTGGCAGCCACGAATGCCTGGGCCGTTATGTCGGCATGGTGATGATTCCGGAAATGATCCGGCAAGTTTTCCGCCGCGACGATATCAAAGCGAACAGCGCGATGGATTACAAAGCGGGACCTTTCCCGGAAGAGTATTGGCTGCAGTGGAAATAATGATTTCGCACAACTCGATAATCGCGGATATACGGACTACAGGTATCACAGTGTTTTTGACTCTGCTTGGAAGTTAACAGAAACAGCGCCCATAACACTTGAGTGGTGCGCAACTCGCGCGCGCCTTTTAGATCGGCTTAGACCCAATAGTTTTTCCATCAAACAGCCACTCGCCGTCGCCAAGCGATGGACAGTCGCTCCCAATGAGGAAATTGATACTGCGGCAGCGGAGCAAATCGCTGGTTATTGCGAAGATATTCGAGCAGCTTTAGTCCGACTCGCTCTAGCAAGCGGTAGTACAAATGCTGCTGATTTAATCAATAGTGACGATATCGCTTGCCGCCGCGCGGCCTATGCCTACCTGAACACCGAGCAGATAAAAAGTGGATACGAGAAAGACAACGAATTATTCTTTAACCACGCCTGTTTCAATGAGCGGTTAAACCTCAGCGAAAGGCGAAGCAGTGAATATTCGTCAAAGAAATTTTTATCAGCCTGTGTCATCCGCGCGCCATTCGATCAGCCTGCGTTGGGAGACTGCCAACGAATCGAGCAGCACAACTCCTTCGAGTGCAGGTAGTGATTGTGCCCCGCTACCGCCAATCCACAATTGAGCCGAAGGCGGCAACAGCGCGCGCAGCTGTTTGACGAGCGCGCCAATCTGGCGCTGCGGGAATGCCGCCGAAAAAGATAGCGCGACGATGTCCGCGTCATGCGCTATCGCAGCCTGGGTAATTTCCGTGAGCGGCATCTCGGTGCCCAGCGGAACGCACTTGGCACCCTCCAGCGCGAATATGGCCTCGGCCATCAGAATACCCAAGGCATGCTGCTCGCCAGGCACCGTGGTCAATACGATGCAGGGGCGCTGGTGCGCGTTCATTGGCAGATTCGCAATCGCTTGGCGCAATACGCGTTTGGATAACTCCGTGAATAAGTGCTCCTCGAACACTTTGAGCGAGCCGCGTTCCCACGCTAGGCCGACAAGACCCGACAACGGAGCCAGTATGTCTTGGACAAAGCGGCCTAAACCTTCGCGCGCGAGGTGCTGCTGCAACGCCTGCGTGTAACCGCCGACATCGTGCTCAGTAATAAGAAGAAGGAGATCGTCGAGCGCTTCGTCGGCTCCGTCAACAGGCGATATGGGCTTAGACGCCTTGCGGGGCGATAGCGAGATGAGTTCTTCGAGCGACTTCTCGATCAATTTTCCTGGCCTATGTCCCTGATCCATCAGTCTTTTTATAAAACAAAGACGCTCGACCTGTTCTAGCGGGTAAAGCCGTTCGGCATTCACCCCTCGGATCGGCATGGGAAACCCGTAGCGCCGCTCCCACACCCGCAGCACATCTTTCGACAATCCCGTCTCCCGCTCAACGGCGGCGATAGAAAAATTGGTTTCTTCTTTTGTCATGGACAAAACTGTTGACATCTAAATGGAGGCTGCCTAAAGTAGCGCGGAATAGGTCGTTTGTCTAAGACAAATTCTCATTCCGCACTGGGTTCGATGCCCGAGGAAAACCATGACAGCCGCAGAGAAATGGTCGGATCGCCGCTCTCACGATGACAAGCCTCGGCTGGCGGTAATCGGCGCGGGAATTGGCGGGCTGTCGGCTGCTTGGTTATTGCGGCAGCGGTATCGGGTGACGTTGTTCGAGGCCAATCAATACCTCGGCGGTCATACCAATACCATCGATGTGACACTCGAAGGCACAACGCATCCAGTCGATACGGGCTTTCTCGTTTTCAACGAAAGAACGTATCCGAACCTGATAGCGATGTTCGATGTGCTTGGCATCGACAGCGTCGCCACTGACATGTCGTTTTCCGTGAGTTTGAGCAATCCCGACTTGGAGTGGGCGGGTACTAATCTGGCCACGCTATTCGGGCAAAAACGTAATCTGCTGCGCGGCGACTTCTGGCTGATGCTGCGCGATATTTTGCGCTTCAATCGTGAAAGCATTGCGTGGCTGGCGGCGCGTGGCGATACGAAGGAAAGCTTGCGCGGTTTCCTGCGGACGCACGGTTATTCGAAAGCGTTCGCCGATTGGTATTTGCTGCCGATGTCGGCCGCGATCTGGTCTTGCCCCTCCGGCAAGATGCTCGACATGCCGCTCGCCACGTTTGTGAGTTTCTGCCGCAATCATGGTTTGTTGCAGCTCGTCGACCGCCCGCAATGGCGCACCGTCGCCGGTGGCGGGCGGGAATATGTACGCAAAATTGCCGAGCAACTCGACGATATTCGCCTGGCTTGTCCCGTCGCCGGCGTCGCACCCGGTACGAATGGATTAGCGGTAACCCACAGCGGCGGCACGCATGAAATTTTCGATGCGGTCGTGCTCGCCTGTCATAGCGATCAGGCGCTGAAAATACTGGGCGCTCATGCGAGTGAATCGCAACGCGAAATCCTTGGCGCGGTGCACTATCAACCTAACCGCGCCGTCGTGCATACCGACCGCAGCCTGCTGCCACGCAATAAGAAATTGTGGTCGGCGTGGAATTATTTATCCGCAATAAAAAATGAAAGCGCCATTAATCATCCGGTGAGTGTGTCTTACCTCATCAATCGGTTGCAGCCGCTGCCTTTCAAAACTCCAGTAATCGTCACGTTAAATCCGACGCATGAGCCCGATCCACAAACGGTTCTGGCTGAATTCGATTACGACCATCCGCTGTTCGATGCCGCAGCTATCGATGCGCAGCAAAAGCTCGGTAGTGTGCAAGGAGAAAATAATATCTGGCTCGCGGGCGCATGGAGCGGCCACGGATTTCACGAAGATGGCTTGCGCTCCGGGATCGCCGTTGCGAATAGCTTGGGCGCATTTGCGCCCTGGCAGCGCGATACCGATGCGAAAAGCGCGGCGATACATATACCCAGGTGATGCGATGTCAGCGAAACACTGCAAAAGCGATGTGCCTGGCGGCGGCACAGCAATAAATACGCGTACTCACACAGCCGATGTTCCGCGTCTGTTTTTCGGGCGCGTGCGCCATGCGCGCTTGCGACCGGTTTTACATCGCTTTTCTTATCCCGTTTTCTACGTGCAGTTACCGCTGCGAAATTTGGCGGCTGCCGCAAACCCGATATTTTCAATCGATCGCTTTAACGTTTTGCAATTCAGGCGCCGTGATCATGGCCCGCGCGATGGCAGTGAATTGCTGCCGTGGATCCAAACGATTCTGCGTCAACACAATTTACCGACCGGTGGTGAAATCACGCTGCAATGTTTTCCGCGCGTGCTGGGTTATGTATTCAATCCGGTGAGCTTTTGGTTATGCCACGACCCCAACGGTGCGCTCATCGCGGTTCTAGTTGAAGTGCGCAATACCTTCGGCGGATATCACTGCTATCTCGTGCAAAACCCGGATGGCGAACCGCTGCGTGATGGTCAGCTGTTTGAAGCGAAAAAAGTATTTCACGTCTCGCCTTTTTTTCGGGTCGAAGGTGTGTACCGATTTCGTTTTTATATCGAACGTTCGGTGAAAACGATTCGTATCGACTACGGCGATCACGAGGGCGACTTATTGATGACATCCATCGCGGGAAAGCCGGTCGCCTGGTCGTGCGCAGCGTTAATGCGCGCTTTGCTGAAAATGCCGCTACTCACGTTCGGCGTGATGCTGCGCATTCATTGGCAGGCATTAAAACTTTGGCTGAAAGGTGTGCCGTTCTATGGCGCGACGCCATCAGTGCAGACCATCGCGCCGCTTGGCGGAACCGGCAACAAGCACTAAATCGATATTAAGAAGCGGAAAAAAGCGATGAATAAATTAACTGCCCCGACAATGATAAATTCCATCGCGTCTGCGCCGAACGATCTGACGCGCGACGCACGCTTGATTCTAAAGCTGCTCGAACATATCGAAGGCGGCACGCTTGAGATGCGTTTGGCCGATGGCAAAAAAATAACCTACGGTAGCGGCACGCCCACCGTTTCTTTTCGCATCAATGACAGTCGCGTATTTAGTCGCGTGCTGATGCGCGGCGATATTGGTTTTTGCGAAAGCTATCTCGACGGCGATTGGGACTCGGACGATGTCACTGAGTTGCTCAGCCTGATGGCGCGCAATCGCGAAGTATTGCGCACAGCGGTGCGCGGTTCGTGGTTCGGATTGTTGACGGCGCGGTTGCGCCACTTTCTGAATCGCAATAGTCGCGCGGGCAGTAAGCGCAACATCATGGCGCATTACGATCTCGGTAACGCGTTCTACCAACTCTGGCTAGACCCTAGCATGACTTACTCTTCCGCGTTATTTACGGATGATGAAAAGAACCAGAGATTGGAAGCGGCGCAATACCGCAAATACCATCGGATTTTTCAGCGCCTGCAGGCCCAGCCCGGACAAAACATCCTTGAAATCGGTTGCGGCTGGGGCGCCTTCGCCGAACTCGCGGTCGCGAACGGTTTGAATGTAACAGGCCTTACGCTATCGCCATCGCAACTAGCGTGGGCGCAGGCACGAGTACCGGAAGCAGATTTGCGTTTGCAGGATTATCGCGATGTTCGCGAGCGCTTCGATCACGTCGTGTCTATCGAAATGATTGAGGCCGTAGGCGAGCGCTGGTGGCCTGACTACTTGAAAACCATCGCCCATTCACTGAAGCCCGGCGGTAAGGTGATCATTCAAAGCATTGTGATTCGCGATGACTTATTCGCGGAATATCGCAACAGCACCGATTTCATTCAGCAATATATTTTTCCCGGCGGCATGCTGCCCTCCCGTTCAATCCTGCGCGAATTGGCCGCGAAACAAGGCCTGGTTGTGCGAGATGAATTCGCGTTCGGAATGGGTTACGCCCGCACGCTGCACGAGTGGCGAAATAATTTCGAAACGAAATGGGAGCAAATCAGCGCGCTCGGCTTCGATGAAAAATTCCGTCGTCTCTGGCGCCTGTATTTGTGTTACTGCGAAGCAGGATTTATCGCCGGCACCATCGATGTTGTGCAAATCGAATTGGCGCATGCGGAAAATTCGTAGGACACAACGATGAATGGACGTGTGATGTGTTTGGTTCTTGCCACCGCCTGCAGCGCAGTCGCTGAATCGGCAATCGAAAATACACTGGACGGTATGAACCGGTGGGGTAGCGGCGAATTTCGTCGCTACGGCTTTAGCATTTATGACGCGACATTGTGGTCGATGAATGACGATCCGACGCAGCCTCCACTCGCGCTTCAGCTCACCTACAAGCGGCGTATCGAAGGCCGCGCTATCGTCGCCGTCAGTATCGAAGAAATACGCAAGGCGAGTATTAACAACGACGCGCAGCTCAACGAATGGGAAGCGCGGATGGCGAAATTATTTCCCGACGTGCGTGCCGGTGATCGCATCGTCGGCGTTTATACGGCCAGCGGCGCGGCGTTTTACCACAACGAAAAATATATCGGTACGATCGCCGATGCTCATTTTGCGCGAGCGTTCTTCGATATCTGGTTGAGCGAAAAAACCAGCGCTCCCGAATTGCGGCGTTCGCTGTTAAAAAGAGTGGCGCAATAAATTGAAAGCCGCCGGCGCTATGACAACGACGCAGCTGCTCGCCTACGGCGCACTGGGGTTGCCGCTCGCATTCGCCGCCCTGCCGGTATACGTGTATGTGCCGCGCTTTTATTCAGAGCGGGCCGGTCTTTCACTGGCGCAGCTGGGAGTCATTCTGCTGGTTGCGCGTTTGCTCGATGCGCTGATCGATCCATTGATCGGCTGGTATGCCGATCGCACCGCAAAAAAACAAATGCTCACCTGGGCGTTGGTGCCATTCGCCATCGGCTTTATCGCGTTATTTAATCCGCTGAACTTCATCGACGCCACCGTGCAATTGTTTGCCGCGCTATTGCTGGTTTACGTGGGATTTTCGGCAGCGTCGGTTGCGCATCAGGCAGCCGGCGCCCATTTGGGAAGAAGTCCGCAGCAACGCACGCGTCTTACTGCCTCGCGTGAAGGATTCGGTTTGTTAGGCGTCGTACTTGCCGCGTTGCTACCGCATGTTCTCGCATCGAATATAAATGCGGGAGTCACCCGGTTAACGTGGATATTGTCGCCGCTGCTGCTTATCAGCGCGCTTTGCACACTGTGGGCGATGCATTCGCTGGCGCAATTCGCTTCCGCGAAAAATTTAACCGCTTCCGTGTTCTTTTCGCAGAGTGCGCGCGTGGCTTTTGCCGACAGAACATACCGGCGGTTGCTCGCGGTATTTGTCGTAAACGGCATTGCCGCCGCGTTGCCGGCCACCTTGTTTCTATTTTTTGTAGCCGACGTTTTGCGAAGCGAGCAGTTTTCTGGATTGTTGCTCGGCATTTATTTCGTCAGCGGCGCACTGTCGCTGCCGTTGTGGGTTGCGGTTGCCGCGTGGCATGGACGAGTGCGCGCGTGGATGCTGTCAATGGTGCTCGCCGTTGTCACGTTTGCATGCGCCGGCATGCTGAGGGAAGGCGATATTTTATATTTCGCGCTGATCTGTCTTATGTCCGGCACGGCGCTCGGCGCCGATTTGGTGCTGCCTGCGGCGATAGCCGCCGATCTCGGCGAACGTAAACAACGCGCCGGAATTTATTTCGGCGTGTGGAATTTCGTCGCGAAAATGAATCTCGCGTTAGCGGCCGGTATCGTGCTGCCGTTACTTGGTTGGCTGGGCTATACGCCGGGGCTTTCCGCTTCAACTCACAGTAATGGTCAGTACGCCCTCGTGTTTGCGTATGCATTACTGCCCTTGTTCTTTAAAGCGCTCGCGTTCGCACTGCTGTGGCGCTGGCGCGCATCTCTGGAGGTCGACGTATGAAATATGTAATGGCAGCGGCTTTGGCTATCGGTATTGCGGGTTGCGCATCCAATGAAGTAGCGATCTATCGCGACGAAAAACCCACACTCGATTTACCCACTTATTTGAACGGCAATATAGAGGCGTGGGGAATTTTTCAAGGTCGTTCCGGTAAAGTGGAAAAACGCTTTCATGTGAAAATGGTCGCGCAATGGCAGGGTGATACAGGAACGCTCGCCGAAGATTTCACATGGTCCGATGGAACCAAAACGCAACGCGTGTGGACGATAACGAAACATGCCGATGGAAAATTTAGCGGGCGCGCGCACGATGTCATTGGCGAAGCCCACGGCGAGGTAGCCGGCAACGCGGTGCGCTGGCATTACGTATTGGCGTTACCCGTTAACGGCAGAACTTATCACGTCAAGCTGGACGATTGGATGTTCTTGATGGATGACAAGACCATGATAAATCGTTCGTACATGTCTAAGTGGGGCTTCTATCTCGGCGAACTTACGCTCACGTTCATTAAACAATAAGCGCGATAACGACGATGTCTTCAATGAATCCGAAAATCGTCAATTGGCACGGCAAACGCGTGTGGTTGGTGGGCGCATCGAGTGGCATCGGCGCGGCGTTGGCAAGAGAATTCGCGGCCCGCGGCGCGCGCTTGGCGCTGTCGGCGCGCAACGCCGAGAAGCTCGCTGCATTGTCGATCAGCCCCGCATTAATCGTCCCGTGTGATGCGACCGATACGGCAGCGCTAAAAAACGCGTACGGCACAGTACGGGAAAACTTTTCACATATTGATTTGATCATTTATTTGGCGGGTGACTACGAACCCATGCAGGCAGACAACTTCGATTTGCATACTGCCGAAAAAATCCTTGGCGTGAATTTTATTGGCGCGGCCCGATTAAGCTCGCTGGCGCTCCCGCATCTATGCGCTAATGACGGCATTGCATTTGTTGCGAGTGTGGCGGGTTATTGTGGCTTGCCGAAAGCGCTGGCTTACGGCCCCGGCAAAGCCGCACTCATTCATTTTGCCGAATGTTTGTATTTCGACTTAAGCGTAAAAAAAATTGGCGTATGGCTCATCAATCCCGGTTTCGTGGCGACACAACTCACCGCCAAAAACGATTTCTCGATGCCGGCCATGATCAGCCCGGAGACAGCCGCCAACGAAATTATTAAAGGCTTTGCATCCGGCGTATTTGAAATCCACTTTCCCAGGCTTTTTACCCGCACCATGAAAAGCCTGGCCTTGCTGCCATACGGATTATTTTTTCGAGTCGTGCGCTACATCATCAAACGTTAAAAGCCTAATTCGCTATCGCCGAGAATTTTCTCCACAGCCTAAGTGCATTCACATTTTTTTCTTTCGCCCGGTTGAATTTGAGTGACTATTTCCGCTAAAAACTCGACGGCGCTATCAGCGACCGACGGTAGTCGAAAATTCAATTTGACCGGCAGCTGAGCGGTTTAAACAAAACGCGTTTGCTTACGGAGCCAGCAAGAAAGTGTTACTGGGTAGTGCTGCGATTCGCCGGCTTCAGCTCCCGAAAATTGCGAAACGAAGCGGCGTACCCTTTTAGGTCGGTCAACAGAAGCCGGGCCTGCGTTCCCCAGCCACCAATGAAAACATCAGGCTTGCCGTCGCCATCCAAATCGCCCTGCCCCATGCTCCAACTGCGCCCAACCGTTGCGCCGGGGATCACCTCGGCGGTGACATCCTTGAAGTGACCCTTGCCGTCGTTTTGCCAGGCTTGCAGCTGAAGGGGGACGAAGCCGGGTACCTGAATAGCGCCGACCAACAGATCGGGCGCCCCGTCTCGGTTGAAATCGACCACTGTGCCGGCCCAGCTGGAGAAGCGATGCAATGGCAGCCGCTCGGCAGTTTCGTCGCGAAATTTCCCTTTGCCGTCGTTGATCAGCAATCGGGTCTGCGGATCCTTGTCCCAGCCGAAGTTATTGCTGGTGATATTGAAAAACACGATGTCATTGTGGCCATCGCCGTTGGCATCGAACACATGCACCTCACGACTTTCCAGCGGTACACGCAGGTCCAGCCGGTCAGAGGCATCGGTGAAATGCCCTTTGCCGTCATTGAGCAACAGGCGGTTTGAGCGGGATGGACTCGCCAGCACCATATCGAGGTCGCCGTCGCCATCCATATCCGCGAGCGCGACGCCCTCGGTCTGGTCATCGGTTTTCGGCAAATGGGTGGCCGTTGCGTCGATGAAATAACCGGGTCGCTTCGGATCATTGAGGAACAACAGATTGCGCGCCGGAACGAGCTTCATCTTGGGCCCATAGCCCTGCTCGCCGGTACAGCCCACCACAATATCCGGCAGACCATCGCCATTGACATCGCCAACGGCGAGAGCGTTGCCCTGACAAGACGCCGTCAGTCGCGCGCTGGCATCGGTGAAGCCGTCTTTGCCATCGCCGAGGAACAATTGATGCACCTCGTCCGATTCCGCCACGAACACGACATCCATATAGCCGTCGCCGTTGAAGTCGGCGGCGCGGACATGCTCGTTGTCATGGATCACCGTGCCGAATGCGCCGGGCTTTTCGGTCAGCCTACCTTTGCCATCATTCAAATAAAGGCGGTTGACACCATACTCGACGGCCACGATGACATCGAGATCACCATCTTTATCGACATCGATGAATACCGAGTCCATCGCGTGCAGGCTGGGCGCCGTCGGAACGTGCGAGGAGGTGGCATCAAAAAAAACCGATGAGGGCTTTTCCGGAATCAGCGTGAAGGCATCGGCGGCGGGACTGGGCGCGACCTCCTCAAACGTGCCGATATACAGGCCGGGCGGAATTGGCGATTGACCCGTCTTCGACGCCTTGATGGCAAAAGCGATTTGTTTGCCATCCGGCGACACGACCGACTGATGCGCCTGGGCGCCCGAAGGGCTCACATTCGTCAACTGGCGCCGTGATGCCCCATCCATAGTGACAACATAGATATCAAAGCCTTTGTCCGAATTAGTTGCGGCCAGCTCTTTAGCGTTTGTTACGCCCTTCATCTGCAGGAACGTTCCCACGGCACCCCGACTCAACCCACTGACGCCCCGATAAGGGCCGGCCGGATCGGAAGCCGCATTGGATTCCTCGAGCCCGAACCGCTCATCGGGGAAAACATGGGTTTCATTGTGCGCGGGCGCTGCGTAGACCTTACTCACTGCCTTGGTCTGAATATCGACCTTGTACATCTCTCCATTCAGCGTTCGCATCTCGACCGTCCAGAACATCACCGATCGGCCACCATCGATAAACTCATAGGCCTCGGGAAAACTGGCCTCTCCGGACTGTGCTGATGGGTAGCTATAGATTTCGTGCACATCGACCAGCTGCGCCGTGCGGCTGTCGTGCGTCAATTTGCCCATGACGAGATCGAGGCCGCTTTCTTTGGGCTTTGCCCAGGCGATGTTGACCGATTTATCGGGATTCGCCGTCGAGGCAACCGCAATGTCGCCCATGGCGCCAACGCCGAGTGGCACTGGCTTTGATAGGGACTTCGACATCCAGAACAGCTCGGTCTTCATGGCTCCGGCACCGCCGCCGCTGCCTTCGGCCATACCCGGCGATGCCTCAATGAGGAAGCTATCGTCCGGAAGATAAAATATGCGCGAGACAAACTGATTCTTACCCAACTGACAGGTAAGGCAGCGAACCTTTCTGGTTTGAACATCAATTTCATAGGCGGGACCATCCAGCAGATCGTCCTTGGTGAATACGATCTTGCGCCCATCCGACGACCAATCCGGTCGCTCGCCCCAATCGAGAATGCGCTCCTGCCGAAATGATGCGGTGAGATAGTCGATCGACGTGTCGCCTGCGACCGGCGACGCCACCGACAGCGTGGCACCTAAGAGACCCGCTGATAATGCAAAAGCGGCGATGCCGCGTAATTTTTTCTTCATTGAACATTGCTTCCTTAACAGGAGGATTATTTGAGTAGTGGCTTGCTCGGGCGAATCGCACATACGCTTTCCCAGGGACGTGCACACTATCCGCCGCAAAGTCGCTCAATAACACCCCTATATTTGGCTACATTGCCGGGCATTTTTGTTCACTCCGCAGCTGCGTGGATAAATCGAAAATATCGCCGACGAAAATGCTGATGCTCGGTGCTCGATATAGTTTGAAATTATTATTTATAACAATGAATGGCTCCGAGATCGCGAAGAAGCAACGCACTAGACAACCGTCTTCCTTAACAGAGAAAAAATCTAAATCCGCTGCGCGGAAAAAATAGATTAAAAATCTGCAAGGCAACTTTGTCAGCCGTATTTACCAGCCACGCGGCAGCGTTTTGCGCACGGCGATCGAGCCGGTGGTTTGTTCGATATAACCGCCGACGGCGAGTTCGCGCATGATGCGGCTGACCATTTCGCGCGATGCGCCGACCATGTCGGCAATCTCCTGATGCGTTAGTTTTAACTCGGCGTGGCCGTCGTCGGTAGCACGCTGCTGCAACAAATTAGCAACACGACCGTAAACATCGAGCAGCGCAAGATCGCGCACGCTGCCGGTGAGGATGCGAATTCGTCGTGCCATCGCTTTCATCATCGCCAGCGCGGCGCCGTAATCGCCGGTTAGAAATTGCTGAAAATCGTGCTGTGAAATTACTTGGAGCGTGGTTGGTGCGAGGGTCATTACCGATGCCGAGCGCGGGGCGCCGTCGATCAATGCCAGCTCGCCAAAATAATCGCCGGGCTCGAGCCAGCTGAAGACAATTTGTCGGCCGTCGTCGCCATTCGCGAATACTTTCAGATGGCCGGAGGCGACGATATAAAAATTGCTGTGCGTGTCGCCTTCGGTGACGATCACTGAATTCTTCGGATACTTATGTAGCTTGGCGCAGCGCAGCAGCGTATCGGCGGCGCTATCGGAGAGATCGGCAAACAGATCAATGTTTTTTAGCATGTGCGTTCCCGCTGCGCTCTGTGCAAAGTGTGCCAAGCAATTGTACGAATTTGCGATGGCATTGGCGACGGATAATCGGCTACGGCCGTTTCATTATTGGTTGCGCAATAATGCGCAAATGTTTTCTGCTTGCCCGCGTGTGGTTGTTCTGATCGCCACGCTGGTTCAATATGCGGCTTTCGTCTAACTAATATGAACCGCCAAACGAATACTGGCTATCCAAGAATATTTTTCTATTCGGCACCATCTGCCATCTAACGAATATCCGCAACGCGGCTAATAAATAAATTCGTCACACGCTGTGCGGAGATTACCGGGCCATGCGAAGGGAGTAATGCATTGGTTAACAACCTGAATAAATCGCTACTAAAAATTGCGATGATCTCGGCCGAAAGTATAGTGCCAGGGCAATGTCGGAATATTTCGGCTTGATTCCGTTGCGCGGTGCGGTCGCGGTGCTGCTCATCGCCAGTGCGCTGTTGCTGTCGCCGCTCGGTTTACAGCTCGAGGAAAATTTCGGGCTGCCGCTGTTATTCGGCGTGCGCGGCGAGCGCCCACCGCCCGCCTCGGTTGCGCTGATCGCACTCGATGAAGAAAGCAGTACTGCGCTGGCGCTGCCCGATCTCGATCAACTCGATCGCTGGCCGCGCGCGATTTACACGCAGCTAGTACGTACGCTCGCCGAGAAAGGTGCTGCGGTCGTCGTCATGGATATTGCATTTCTCGAAGCGAGCGACGCCGCTCAAGACGACGCGCTCGCCACCGCGATGCGCGCGGCCGGCAATGTGGTGATTCTGAAAATGCTCGATCGCATCGCGGTCGGTGCGTCTTCCGAAAATACCGTCGAGTGGCAACTTATGCCGCTCGCATTATTCAGCGATAACGCGGCTGCAGTCGGTGCGTTCACCCTGCCCGATCAAGCATTAAAAAAATACACAACGTTGTTTCCGCGCACGCCCGAAGGTATCGAGGCGGCAATGCCGCTGGTTGCGTTGCAAATTTATTATCACGACGCGTGCATGTCATTGCTGCAGTTGCTGCCGTTGCTCGAACAGCAAGCGCTCGCGCAACAACTGGCGGCCGAACAAAATCCCGCATTATTCGCCGCGCGCATCCGCGCAGCATTGGAACAACAACCGGCGCTGGCGGATCATTTGCACAACGCAGCAACGAAACAGCTCGCCGCGGATGCAGCGCAGCGTTTGCGTATTTTGTTAAATGCGTGGCAGACGCGCGATCCCGTGTATTTCAATTTTTATGGGCCACAACGCACGATTCCGACGCTATCGCTGAGCGATGTGCTGCTGCATCCGGATGCGCCGGCAGTGAATGCACTGCGCGATAAAGTGGTTTTCGTCGGGCTTTCGGAACGCTTTCATAAACAGCGCGATTATTTTTTCACGGTATATTCCACCGATAGTTACAACCGCATCAGCGGTGTCGAAGTGGCGGCAACGTTGTTCGCGAATTTGCAGCAGAACACGACGCTGCGCGCGCTCGCGCCGTGGCAACAGATCGTCATACTTTTGGTATGGGGCGGATTGCTCGCGTTCGCTGCGCGGCTGCTATCACCGGCGCGTTGGTTGTTGTTAACGCTGGCATTGGCGGTTGGTTATGCGTGGATTGCCGCGTACATATTCGATCGTTACGCGCTGTGGTTGCCGATCATGGTGCCGCTCGCGGTCGCTGCGCCGGCACTGGTGTTGTTAACGCTCTGGTCTTATTACCGACGCAGCGCGGTAGCTGAACGCGCCGCCACTGATGTATTAAGTCTGTACATTCCGGCGGAAATCGCCGCGTCGGTCAGCAAAAATCGGCAGCAATTGCTGGTCGAGCGTCGCGAACTCGAAGCGATCTGCGTGCTGACCGATATCGTCGGTTTCACCACGCTGTCGGAGCAGCGCGAGCCCGGTTACATGCACGCGTTGATGAATCAATATTATGGCGACGTGGTTGCCGAGGTCGAACGGCATGGCGGCGTGGTGGCGAATATCGTCGGCGATGGATTGCTGGCTTTGTGGCCTATTACCGATTTTGCAGCGGCCAATGCAGAGGACAATAGCGCCGCAGCGCGTGCCTGTCGCGCCGCGCTGGCCATCGTCGCGGCTACGGATCGCATGACGGTAACGCTGGGCGAAGCGTTGACCACCTGCGTCGGTATTCATTGCGGCACGTTATCGTTGGGGAATCTCGGCGCAGGCCAGCATTTCGAATACGCGCCGGTGGGCGATGCCATTAACACCACCGCGCGCGTCGAAGCCTGCAACCGGCAATTGGGTTCGCGCATTCTGCTTAGCGAGCCGGTGCGACAGGCGCTATCGCAAATGTCAGCGCTCGCGCACTTCGTGCTGCGCAGTCACGGTCAGATCGTGCTCAAAGGCAAGCGCGAGCCGCTGGCGCTGTACGAACTGAGCGGCACCGCCGAGCGTAATTAATGGATCGGTAAATTGGGGATCGAATAATGATAAAACCACACGCATATACCACTCGCACTTCACCTCGCCAGGCATCGCGCTGGTGGCTTTTCATCGCGCTGGTTGGCGCTGCGAATGCCGCGTTTGGCGATTGTGAACAGGCGATCGGGCGGCTCGAAAGTCACGAAGGCACCGTGAGCATGGAGCAGGCCGGCCAGTGGCAGCCGCTCGCCATCGGCGCGTGCGTGCCGGCGGGTGTGCGCGTACAGGTCACCGGTGGGCGTGCTGTATTCCGACTCGCGAATGAAACGCTGCTGCGTGCATCGGGCACGACGATGTTGCGCTTTGCCGCGCCCGAACAAAAAAACTGGATTCATCTATTCGACGGCGTGCTGCATTTCATTACGCGCACGCCGCACGCATTTAACGTAGAGACCGATTACGTAAATGCCGGCGTCAAAGGCACCGAATTTATTCTGACTGCCAATCGCGTTGAGCAATCGAGCACGGTGACGATGCTCGAAGGCGAAGTGCTTGCCAGCAACGAGCGTGGCGAACAGAGCGTGCGCGGTGGCGCGGCAGTTATCGCGCGAAGCGGCGAAGCGCCGCGTCTGTTGACCGTGCCAGCGCTGCGCGACGCAGTGCAATGGACACTGTATTACCCGCCATTGCCGTTGACCGGTCAGCCGCGCTTTCAACCGGCGCTCGAACGTTTGCAACGCAACGATATGGTCGGCGCTATTACGCGGTTGGAAGCATTGCCTGCTGCAAATCGCGATGCCGATTATTACGCGCTGCTCGCCGCGATTAATTTGCATCGTGGTGAAGTCGATGTCGCGCGCGCTGCGCTCGATCGCGCACTGGCATTGCAGCCCGATCATCCGCAAGCGCTGGCATTGAGCGCGGTGCACGCGATTACCGTCGGCGAAATTGATCGTGCGGCCACGCTACTCAGCGCTGCGCAAGCGCACGCGCCGCGCGACACCACCGTACTGATCGCGCAATCGTATCTGGAGCAGGCGCAACATCAATTACCGGCCGCACTGTCACACGCGAGAGCGGCAGCGACAATCGACCCGACATCGGCAGTCATACAGGCACGCATCGCCGAGCTGGCACTGATGAATGGCGATACTAAACTCGCGCACAGCGCCGCGCGTTCGGCGCTGGTGCAACAACCGGATTACGCACGCGCGCATGCGATCGACGGTTTTGTGCTGTTACAACAATTTCGATTCGATAGCGCCGCCACCGCATTTCAACGCGCGATTGCGCTCGATGCCACCGACCCATTACCGCGCCTCGGTCTCGGTTTGATTGAGATTCGTCACAATCACGTTGTCGAGGGTCGCGAGCAACTCGCATTAGCCGTCGCGCTCGATCCGGGCCAATCGCTGTTGCGCAGTTATCTCGGCAAGGCGTATCAGGAAGAAGGCCGTGAGCGGTTGGCCGGCGATCAATACGCGTTGGCGAAAACATTAGACGCCGCCGATCCCACACCGTGGTTTTACAGCGCATTGTTGGCGCAAGTACAAAATCGCCCGTTCGACGCGCTCGACGATTTGAATCAATCGATGGTGCGCAACGACAATCGCGCCGTCTATCGCTCACGTCTGCAATTGGACGCCGACGAGGCAACGCGTACCGCCAGCCAAGCGGAAATTTATCGCGAGCTGGGTTTTGATGCACTGGCGCAACGTACCGCAGCGCGTGCGGTTAATACTGCGCCGAGCGAATACGGCGGCCATCGCCAATTGGCCGAAGCGTATGCCGACGATCCGCAATACGACGCGGCGCGCGCGAGCGAAGTATTGCAGGCCGAGTTGTTACAACCCTTATCCGCCACACCGCTGTTGCCGTTGCTGGGTGAAACCAATTTGCTAGCCACCGAGGGCGCGGGCCCCTCTGCATTGGGTTTTCGCGAATACAACGCCATGTTCGTGCGCGAAAAACCATGGCTATCCGTTTCCGGATTGGGCGGCAGCAATCGCACCGGCGCCGACGAAATTGCATTGAGCGGCATCGTCGATCGCTTCTCGTATGCGCTCAGCCAATATCACTACGAAACGATCGGCCATCGTGACAATAACGATGCGCGTTACGACGTGCTATCGGCGTATACGAAATTTCAGGCGAGTGAGAATCTTTCGTTTTTGTTGCAGCTGACCAGAAGGAAAGAAGATCGCGGAAATATCGACGAAATGTTATTGGCGGATCAGTCGGGGTCATTTCTGAAAGTTGAAAATACCGTCAATTCGGTTTTGGTCGGCAGCCATTTCACCGCGTCACCACAAGTTGAAGTGCTGACCGCACTTAGCTACCAGGAAGCTAAATTCGATCAACTTGCTCGCCTCTCCCTGCTCGGTTCATCCGTCGATTCGATCTTCGATCAGAAACCGCGTACCTCGAATGCCGAAATCCAAGGCCAATTTAGCAATGTTCCTGGCCATTTAATTGTGGGTGCGGATTGGGCGGAAATTAAAGGGAAGTCGGCCCAGCGCTATGAAACTTCAGATCCTGTGCTGCAAATTATTTTAGGAGATCCTTCAACTACCGATGAAACAGATTACTTCCGCACCGGCTACGGTTACTGGACGATTGCTCCGACAGAGCCACTGGAGTTAACTTTTGGCGTTGCTTATGCGGAGTACGATGCTGATGCTTTTAGCAAAAAAATTTCCGGTTGGTATCCAAAATTAGCCATAGTTTACGAGCCGTATTCAAAGCTGATTTTGCGAGCATCTTATTTTCAATCGTTGAAACGTCCCTTTTCCGCTGAGCAAACGTTAGAGCCCACCGAGGTTGGTGGGTTTAATCAGGTCACCGACGAAGCGGAGGGCATTGAATCTAATCAATATGCTTTCGGTTTTGATTTCGATGTTGGTCAGGGCCACCGTTTTGGCGGCGATGTATTTATGCGAAAACTGGACGTCCCGCAAGTTGATCCATTTGAGGGGTTTCGTCAAAACAAAGCTAAAGAAAAGCAAATACTGCTGTTCTGGAATTGGAGCACCGATCCTTGGGCAATATCGCTTAAATACCTCTACGAAAAAAACGAGTACACAGACACTACCATAGCGTTTATAGGGGTTCCGACCCCACTAATAACGCAGCGCGTGCCATTTCAGGTGCAATGGCAATCCAAGCACGGGCTAGCTGTATCAGCGATAGCCACCTATTTCGACCAGAATGCAAAGTTTGATCAAGGTCTAACGAAGCACGATGCGAATTTTATATTGCTGGATGTTGCTGCAAGATACCCATTCTGGAATCACCGTCTCGAAGTGGAGCTGCGGTGCAATAATTTATTTAATAAATCGTTCAATTATCAAAATACCAATCTGTACGATCCATCGCCACGAATATCGCCATACATTCCAGAGAGAATATTCCTAGCTGGGTTTAAGTTTCGCTATTGACGCAACACCGAAAAATATAAGAAGTGCCCGATGATGCTTGGGCACTTCACCAAAATCTGCCCAGAGACACACTAATAATATTTACTGAGAGCAATATGCAATGCTAGGTAATACGTAGGCGCGTCCGTTAACAATTAATAGATAACATTGCGGACTGCCGTGATATTTGATGATTGATACATTCGTTAGTTGCTCTACCTGCACCTGATGACCCGGCTTTAAAAGCGGACACACATTGGCATCCTTCGGATTGGTGCTGCATTCTGTGCCGAGCGGTTTGCCGTTGCTATCCTTCGCGATCAAATGCCCATCAGCGCTCAGCGTGAAATTTATTTCCGGTAGCGGTCGATCGTCGCCTTTATCCGGATATCCCGCCAGCGCGCATGCTGCCAGACCGAACACTACAAAAAATCCCGCCGCGAGTTTTGTGCTTAAACGTTTCCCCAAAGAATGTAATACGTTCATGTATGTCTCCTTCCCGAAATTGTTTGAAATGAAAGCTGCCAAGCTTCCGCGCTAATGGTTGGCGATCACACGCAGAGCGATCATCGCGGAAGTGTGTTGCGGCGCATCGACATCCCTGCCGCGAATATCACGGCCAAGCGTGCAACCCGGCAGATCATAGCGGCAGCACCGTTGCGGCACCACTGTAATTCCGCGCAGCGTGCGCGCGAGCACACCAAAACGGTCGGCCTCAAAAATAATGCATTGCAGAAATGACATGGAAATAAATAACGAGCTTCGATGCGGCAAAAAGCACAGTGACGCCCCACGACGTCACTATGCCTGCCGAGCCAATAGAGATTGGCTAAAACAGATGATGCGATACAACAGTGGAACGTTATTCCAGATTCGCTTTATCCCCCAACAATTGCTCGGTCTGCTTCTGCGAATCTGCGTACATCGATTGCAATTCGCGGATACCTCGTGCCGCGCCTGCGAGCAACTGCCGCTCTAATTTTTCCGGACTCAGTTTGCGCAGATGCTCGACGCTTGCGCTGACTCCGGTCGCGTCCGCATAAATTTCCTGAGCAGCGGCGCGAATGACACCACCGAGCACAGCGGTTTCGAAAAAATCAGGGTCAGGACAGGTGAGACATGGCTCCGGCCGTGGCGGGAATGGTCGCTTCGGCATCGGCACCACGAGATAACGTTCGATTAAACGCTCGCGCAATTTGATATCGAGATAACCGACCAGATCCCACACGAATTGCGTGACCCAGCACGGGCCATACAGCTTCAGCAAATGGTGACGGAAGCTTAAGCCGAGATCGAACAGATTGGCTTTGGGATGAAATTCCTCGATGCCTGGATACGAATAAAAACTTTCGAGCACGTGGAAATGAAAACAATGACGATGGATATGCGGCGGCGCGAGCCATACCGCGAGGTTGATGTAATAGCGTTTCACCTTTTCCCAATTATCGCCGCCGGCGGCTTCGAGACCGGTGAGATTGATGTTCATCCAGTGGTGCCACGTGGAATCGGTAGCGACGCGGCCGACATTGGCGCGGTGGCCGTCGTACACGCTGATCATCGCGAAACGTTTTGCCGGTGAATCGCCTTTTTCCGGTAACAACGGCGGCGCGGCCAACGTGCGCCCATGCGCGATCACCATCGGTAACGGCTGTACCGCGCTCACCGTGGGATATTCAGCGCCGGTCACGCCGCCGCCAAAGTTATACGCGTTCGTCAACGTGATGGCCGCCAAGCCGATATCCGGCTGGGATACGTGATCGAACACCGCGCCTTCATGCGGATGGTCGGGCATCACATTGATCGGTCCAAGCGACGGATGGCACAGCACTGGATGCGGACGCTTATGCACGTGGCCAAGATGCAACGGCCATGGATGATGGTGGAACCACATCCAGGGCACCCAATCGATTTTTTGCGGCAACGAATCGGATTGGCGATCGAACTCAATGACCTCGGCGCCCGCTATTTCCGCCGCGTTAAAGGGCCGATTGGTATCGATACGCGCGGTTCCCCCAATCGGCGGCACGCCTTGCGCGTTGGTCCAGGCGCGCATGGTGCCGACGCGCGGAATGCGATGACACATCGAAGCGCCGAGATAATCGTGGTCACCGGTCGCGAACATACCGCCTTTGTTATTCATCCACGTGGTCAGCACCGCGAGTTCGGCATCGCTGGCCGGCATCGCGGCGGGCGTATCGATATTCGCATCGGTCGCGCCGAAATTATCCGGCTTGAAACCGAAGCACCACACTTCATCGTAATGATCGATCACCCGCGACGCATCGGGCAGCGTGCTATCGAAACGAAAACCCAAATATTTCGCATTCGTTCCGGTTGGACCGGCGACAACACTGAATGCCGCGTTGGAGCGCACCGCGACGTCGACATGAAAATGCATGCAGCCGACCGTGGTTTCGCGCAATAGCCGAATCACCCGCTCGACGCCGAACGATGATGCGCCCGGCGATAAACTGATTTCGGTATCGACCACGAATAAAATGCGCGCGTGATGCAAATGCAGTTTGATGTATTCGAGCAACGCGGGTCGCGCGATGTCGGTGACATGATCTAATTTCAAATAATTTTCCATGATTGAATCTCCATGTTTATTTGCGTTACGAGGTTTTAATTTGAGATACCGCGTTTTCGAGACAATTTTTTTTTGGAGCGACGGTTTTATTTTTGGATACAACGTCTTTGTTTTTTTCTACAGCGAGGGCTATTGCGGCGATTGCGCACGCAAGGCGAGCGCATGGCGCGTGCGCAGCGTGACGGCATCGATATTCGACCAGTCCCAGCGCGTGTACCACGCGGCCGGCGTCGGGTTATAGAGAGTGAGATACAGGCTGTTGGTAATCGGCCGACGCACGACGAAGCGATAACCCGGCTGTGCGTTGACGTTGGCGCCTTGCTGCACGCTGAATTGAAAACGCCCGTTCGCATCGGTGGTTATGCTGGCGCTGCACACTGCGGAAAAATGGCCCGGGTGGTAATAGCACAGCAACGGCTGAAAAATGGCGGGATTGCCGCACAACTGTTGTTTGAACGCTTCGTCCGCCTGCGATTTCGCCGCTGCCGCGAGCAATTCGTAACCGGGAATGTCGCGCAGCCGCAACACATCGGCAAAGCTGATCAACGGCATGTCGGCAATATCACCGCCACTACGATATAAATCGAGCGGTGCATTTTTTTCCAAGAGCAGTGCGCGGATATGCGCCAATAACGCGATCGGCAAATCGTGCATGACGTCGTTCAATGAGCTCACCGCGTACACATCGACCTGCACACCCGCCAGCGGCCGCTCGTCGGCATCGCACATCGCCACTACCTGTCCCCAAATAGTTTTCACACCGAGGCTGCGCACTGTCCGCTGCGGCGCGGCCGTCGGCATGCTGGCGCGCTCGATGGTGATGTCGTGCGCAGCGCTGGGGGCGATAACGCGCGCTGTGCGTGGATCCTTGTTGGCGACTGCCTGATTGACGTTCATAGCGAGCGACTCCGTTGCGATCGAGCGGCATTTGCTGCCGTGGAGATCAACTTACGATTTCGCGCCACTGTTTTGCTGTGCATTTACATACCGCAACCGTGTGAAATATTACCCATCGTCGTGCTCACGACTATCGTGTACCGGGCGTCAAGCTCGACGGTAATAAATCACATCATCCCCGCCACTTATTTAACTGCGCCACGAAGTCGTGGTGAATATCGTTATGCCTGAGTCGTGCGCGGTAATTTCCGCCGCGACTGCCAGCGCTGTTTGGGGAATATGCGTTTGGTACACGGATGAATGAAAACGGATTTTTGCGATGGATGGCTCGGCACACGGAAGTGCCACTTTTCTTACTGCGAATTTTGCTGGCAATTGCCCGGCCAATACCAATAACTTCATGGAGAGATAGCAATGAACGATGAAATCAAAAAGGCCGTGCAAAAATCGCGTGCGTCCACCCAAGTCGCACATACCGAACAGCGTGCAAATTTCAAAACGCTGTTATTAACCAATCCGAATTATTTCGGCAACCTCGCAGAAAGCCCGTTCAAACCGATATTACCGGTGGCGGGCAATACGCATTATGAGGAACTCGGCTGTGTCGGTTATCACCCGCAGCAGGAGCGACTCGAAGGCGTGGTGTATATCTATCAACCCTCGGGTTATGGGACTGGCATTTGCGGCGCCGGCACACCCGAATATGTGCGTTTTTATTTGTCGTTCGATAACGGCGGCACCTGGCAGGATCAGGGTCTCACCAGTTTTCAGGCGCACAACGTGCAGCAGGGCACCGAGGGCAGCAAGCGGCTCGAATATGCGGTGTCGTTAAAAGTCGATCCGGCGCGCACGTTTTGTTTTTTTGGCGCACATCTGATTAAGGTCCGCGCGATTTTGTCGTGGAATAATCCGCCGCCGCCCATGCAGCCGAATTGGAATCCGGTATGGGGCAATGTGCGTGAGGCGAATATTCAAGTCGAGCCGCGCCGCTTATTTTTCCCGCTCGATGCGTTGAAAGCCGCGAAAGTGAAACTGCCGGATTCGATCACGGAATTGCTGACGCTCGATACGCCGATTCACGCGCAACCGAAAGCACTCGATGTCGCGCAGTTGTCGGATATCTACAAAGACAAAGGTGTGCCGGTACATCGGTTTGCATTCAAGGAGCTGACCAGTTTTGCGTCTGGCGTAAACGCGACCAGCGCGGAGTTGTTTCAAAAACAATTTCCGTCGATTCAGATCGATCCGAAAATCATCGACATCTTGTTTCCAAAAACCGACGGCGATATCAGCTACGAAGAATTGAATTGCATCGGTCTCGATCCGAATTCACCCGACTGTTTGGTCGGTGTGATCAAAGTGAAAAAAAGCGCGGGTTATTCGGGCGGACCCTGCACGCAGGGCAGCCGTGAATACGTGAGCTGGTGGGCGGATTTCGATAATAACGGCAGTTTCGAAACCTTTTTAGGCAGCGCCGATGTTCGCGTTTACGACGTCGCGAATATTCCGCAGGACGGCGTGCATTACGCGGTACGGTTGCCGGTCGATCTCAGCAAATATCGTCGCGATTGCCACGAAGGTCCGGTGGTGGTGCGTATCCGCGCGATTCTGTCGTGGAATCACCCGGTGCCCGGCAATAATCCGAATTACGTGCCGGCATGGGGTAATCGCGAAGAAACGCTGATCAACATCGCGCCGGCAACGGGTGTGCCGGCGGGAAAAATCAGCCATCTCGGCAGCATTCTCACGCCCTTCATCAACAACACCGCCGTGAATGCGCCGAGCAAGGTGTCCGGGCTAACACTGGCCGGTGCGCAGTTCGCATTTAATGGTCAGGCGGTGCCGGAAGGTTGTCCGTTTGCGCGGCGCGTCACCGTGCGCGGTTTTGCCGTGGCAGGATTTAAATACAAAGTGGAAGTGGTGCCGGTCGATGTGAATGGTAATCCGCTCGGCGCGCCGACGCCGGTGGTCACCAGCCTCACGCTCGAAAAACAGGATTTGTCGACGTACACGCTCAATGCGGATCCGGTGACAAAATTATTCGAGTACAAAGGCTTCAGCGACAATATCAACACCACGCTCGCGCATTGGGATACCACCGGCGACGACCGCTGGTTGGTGACGTTGCAGGTTTATGACGCGGCGAATAATCCGGTCGGCGCGCCTGACAAGCATTACCTGCAATTGCATAACAGCGCGCCTGATGTATTCAAGGCGACGATATTTGCCGGCACTGGCGATTGCGGCAAATTCCCGGTCGGCACTTTGCTGCAAGGCAATTTCGTTGCTCGCGATGAATATCTGTCGAGTTACGGCCTCACCATCGATCCGCCGGTTAATACCACACCGATCGGCGTACCGGTGCCGAACGTGGGTTATTCCAACACGCTGCCATTGCCGGGCGATAACTGGAGTCTCGATACCACCGGCATGAAACCCTGCGGCTATGTATTACGCGTTACGGCCTCGAATCGTTCGATCGTCAACAGCGCGTATGTGGGCATCAGCAATCAGGACACGGTGGGATTTTGTCTGGAGGAGAAAAAACCGAAAGAGGAATAATTGCTTAATGCTCTCTCCTACGGGAGAGAAAACCGGAAATAAAAAATCCGCGCTTCGGCGCGGATTTTTTATTTTTTCAGAAGCGAAATTACGTGGGTTGCAACATCTGGACGACTTCGAGCAGATGACCTTCGATATCGGTCACGAATGCCACTTTCACTCCGTGCTCCGGCATGGTTTTGATTTCCGAAACCACTTTACCGCCGGCTTTTTTTGTGCGCTCGACGAATGCGGCCAGATCGTCAGTGACGAAGCCGGTAATCACCTCATCGCTGTAGGCCTTGGTGGTATCGACGAATTTCAACAGTACGAATGTCGCAGCGCCCGGCGCAGTCGGATTGAAAATAATTTCCTTGATGCCGCGACCGGCGATTACCGATTCGACGCGCGTCATTTCGGTGAGGCCGCACACGTCTTTGTAAAACGTCGCGGCTCTTTCCAGATCGTTAACCAACAGTTTGCTAAAGCTGAAGTGGTTCAATTGCCATTTCCCTCTGAAGAGTTCTACAAATTGTTATTGATTACCATTCCATCGTGACCGGCACGCAGAGGCTGCGCAGCTCTTCGCTAGCACTTTCCCACTGCTCATCGAAGCCGATCGAAACCGAGCTGTAACCGAGCAATTGGCGCAACGTGCGCGATGTGCCCTGCATTACTTTTGGATCGAGCACCAGTGGGAAAGTGATCATTGGGCGACACCACGGTGGGCAATAGCCGACGATCACACCAGCGCGCTCCATATTCTCGCTGGTGTTGGCGCCGGTGCCGTGCAGCAACATATCGCTGTAAATAATCAACGATCCAGCCGGCGCCACCGCGGGCACCGATTCGTAAAAAGTGCCGCCCCTCGTATCGGCGCGCTCATTCCATAAATGGCTGCCGGGCACGACGCGCGTGGCGCCGTTCTCTTCGACGAATTCATCAAGACACCAGATAAAACGCGACTGCAGCGGCTTCTGCTGCAACTTAAAATCGAAGTCGGCCATGCCGCGATCGAGATGAATAAATTGCGCCGCGCTGCCGGGCCGGGTGAGGTTCGCGCCATAGCTGTGGACGAGATAACTTTCGTTCATCAGCGTTGGGCCGAGAATATGCCGCGTCAGTTGCAGCGCCACCGGATGCTCAAGCACATCGCGGAACCAGCGATGCCGATTCGGCAATCGGCTCAAACGCCGATTCTTGTCATCGGGATCGGTGTAAAAACGCCGTACGCGATTTTCGTCGAGCGCTTCCTCACGCGCGATCTCGTCCACCAGTACTTGTCGAAACTCGCGTACCTCGGCGGGTTTCAGCACATCGAGCATGATGGCGTAACCGGCCCGCGCGAGATCGGCTTTGATTTGCTCCATATCGCGGGTCGGGCGCGGTAATTCGATAGAGGTATCGACCGGCACTACCTTTTGCGTGGTTACTGGTCGGAAGCTTTGTTCCTGATCCTGTTGTACTGAGTTGCCGATAGCCATACAAACCTCGTGAAGATTCGCTGTCGCATGAAATGGAAAAAACCGGGCATATAGCGTCGCGCATTTCCTTATCCATAAGCAATACGTAAAAGGCTGTATTAATAAATCTTAAGCTGGCACCCGGCGATGATCATTCGTTAGAGTTGCCGAACAGCGCGCGCTCTGCTGCGCTAAGCCCTTGGTTTGCTGGAGGATAAAATGTCGGCACTCAAGCTCATTCGAGCACACGAAAAAGATCTCGGTGGCGGCTTCGTCGTGCGGCGCGCGTTGCCGGCGGCGGCGCAGCGCTCGGTTGGCCCCTTCATTTTCTTCGATCATTTCGGTCCCACCGTGCGCAAGCCCACCGACAACTTCGATGTGCGCCCGCATCCGCATATCGGTCTCGCCACCGTCACCTATCTATTCGAAGGCGCGATGATGCATCGCGACAGTCTCAACAACGTGCAGCGTATCGAGCCCGGCGCCATCAATTGGATGACCGCGGGTCGGGGCATTGTGCATTCGGAGCGCGGCCCGGAAGATTTGCGTGATGCGCCGTATCGCATTCATGGTTTGCAATTATGGACGGCGTTGCCGTTGGCCGATGAAGAGTGCGAGCCGGCGTTCACGCACACGCCGGCCAGCGCTATTCCGCAATTTCACGGCGCTGGATTTAACGCGCGTGTATTGATCGGCAACGCCTACGGTTTGCTGTCGCCGGTCGCGACGTTCGCCGAAACGTTGTACGTCGATATCGAAGCGAGCGCCGGCGCAACTATCGAATTACCAGCGGCGCCTGAGCGCGCACTTTATTGCATCAGCGGCGAATTGCAGTTGAATGGCGAAAATGTGCAGCCGCTGCAATTTGTGGTGCTCGATGCCGACGCCACGCGAATCGTCGCCACTGCCGACGCGCGCTTCGTGATTATCGGCGGTGCAGCAGTCGATGCGTATCGTCACATCTATTGGAACTTTGTCTCATCGCGCACCGAGCGTATCGAACAAGCTAAAAACGATTGGCGTGCGCAACGGTTTGCCGCAGTGCCCGGCGAAACCGAATTTATTCCGCTGCCCGACGATCAGCCCAGGCCAACCGCATGACGCCGGAATATTGGGAAGAAGCGTGCACGCATTTATCAAAGCGCTGTCGCGTGATGAAGCAACTGATAAAAAATTATCCCGAAGCGAGTCTGCGCACGCGCGGCAATCCGTTTCAAACACTCGCGCGCGCCATCGTCGGCCAGCAGATTTCGGTCAAAGCGGCACAGTCGGTATGGAATAAAACCGAACTCGCGGTGGGAAAAATGACGCCGGAAAATCTGCTCAATGCGACTGACGAACAATTGCGCGCCGCAGGCTTATCCCGGCAGAAAATTCTGTATCTGCGCGATCTCGCCACCCATTTCGCCAGTGGCAAAATCAAACCGCGCCGCTGGCATACGATGACCGACGACGCTGTCATGGCGGAGCTGATCGAAGTGAAAGGCATCGGCCGCTGGACAGCGGAAATGTTTTTGATTTTTTATCTGATGCGTCCGAATGTGTGGCCGATCGACGATATCGGTTTGATCCGCGCCATCGAAAAACATTATTACGCCGGCGAACGCATCAGCAAGCAGCAAGTGCATACACACCTCGAACAATTCGCACCATGGGCCACGGTCGCGACGTGGTACCTGTGGCGTTCGCTCGATCCCATCCCCGTGGAATATTGACCGTCGAATATTGAAAGGAATAACAACTAATGATTGCCTGCCATATCCGCTACATCATTGATCCATATAAAGCGGCGGAATTCGAACATTACGCCAAATTGTGGATCGACCTGATCGAACGCATGGGCGGCAAATCGCTCGGTTATTTTTTGCCGTCCGAGGGTGCAAACAATATTGCACTCGCCATATTCATGTTCCCCTCGTTCGCACTGTACGAGGAATACCGAACCAAGTTGTATCAAAGCGAAGAATGTTTAGCGGCACTGCGTTACGCGGAGGAAACGCGTTGCATCGTTAGCTACGAGCGCAGTTTCTTCCGACCGTTATTGCCGTCGGAGTTGAACTGATCAACATTGGCTGAGCAGTTCTGCATCGAGGCAGGCATGCAAGTCGCTTGCGAAGGCAGTTGAAAGACAGAACAGTTGGGCATGTACTTGATGGCGGTTAACCTCTCCGCAGACATTGGGCGAGGCCTTACATTTGATAATTAAGTGAATTCTGCGCAGATGGCCGCCTGCCAGATGGATATTTCTTTGCGGCTCAATTAAATAAGGAAGAAATAACAATGAAGGCTATAAAAATACTGGCGGTCCTTGGGCTTTTCTCTTTACTGGCGGCGTGTGCAGGTACAGATTTCGTGCGCCCAGCTGACAGTACTTATTCATTAGGAAGTACAACCAAACAACAAATCCTAGAGAAACAAGGTAAGCCGTACCGCCAAGGCCAAGTAACAAAAAATAACGAAGCACTCGAGAGTTTTTCATATGCTTATGCGGCCACTGGTGGTGACGCTTTGTATTCAGGGGTAGTGTCGGCACGGAGTTTAGGCTTTTATTTTTCCAATAACATTTTAGTAGGCAAGGAATTTGTCAGTTCGTTCAAATCGGATGCCTCTGACTTCGATGAATCGAAAATGAAGGCGATTACAAAAGGAGTCTCTACCAAAGAACAAGTAATTGCTCTTTTGGGAAACCCCTCAGGCAGCTATATTTATCCATTGATAAAAAATAAAGAAGATACAGCAATGGTTTATCAATATACGCAGGCGAAGGGCACCGCTTTTAATATGAAGTTTTACCAGAAACTGCTGGTTATTTCTTTCAATAACAATGTCGTTACCGACATCGAATATACGTCGTCCGGGGAAAAATAATTGATTTAAAAAATCCGAGCCAGTAGATCGCAATAAATAAATTGCGCCCTACTGGGCTTGGCCCCAGGCATGGTAAATGCCAATACATTTACGGATGTGGCCCATGCGCTTTTCAAATTAGCACATCGCAGTGATTGTTCATTCAACCGGGGGGTATTAGCGAGCATCAACCGACCCATCGGATGGCGACATAGCTTTATTGTTTTTTAAATAATAACGATGTCTAACACGGAGGCGTTATGCGCCATTGCAAAACTGTAATTTTAATCGCCAGCCTATTTGCCAGCTCGGCGGACGCTGGCCAGCCAGCTATTACCATTTCCTACAATCAAACTCTTGACTCGGTGTGCTCGTTTTTTCGAGGCGTTGCGATCCATGACGATTGGAAAGCAGAGCTGACATCCCGCCAAGCGGAATTTGAGGGCTTGTGGAAAGTAAGCGGCCCCAAAATGATCGAAGCTACAGAGGAAATCACAGGAAAGCCCTTCCCAGCTAAACAATTCACCGCGCGATTGACACTCTGCAACATCCCTTCGCAATCGGGTTTCGGTATTAGTATCAATATGCGTTACGCACTTAAGAGTTTTACCCCAGCTCCCGTAACAATGCGCTACAAAGTCGAAACGTTATTTCACGAGCTGCTGCATAAGTTCCTTGCTGAATATCCCGTGAAGAACTCCGTGCTTCTGAAGCAGTACGCCAATGAACCAGAAAATACTAGGGATCATCTTCATCTGCTGGCGCTAGAGAAAGCGGTGCTGCTTAAGTTAAACGAAAACGCGGTATTGAAAGAAACCATCATCGTCGATAGCCAGCTTACCGGGGGTTATTACAAGCGAGCATGGGAAATTGTTAATACGACTGATACGGAATATCTGAAGTATGTGGCTGAAATATCGCAATAGCATAGAGCGGATCAGGAAAAGGTTTCGAAGCAGGTGTGGTAATTGATGATGACGTTGTAACGGCAAATTGTTGATCCACATTGAGGATAAAAACATGACAACCACACCCTACAGCGCAGAACAGATCGATGCTTTGTTGGAAGCCTGCATCGAATATCGCAACGATAACGATCAGTATTTTGCAGTTGCCAATATCACGGGGCGCGGCAACGTAGTAACGAATGCCGAGACGACCAAGGAGATGATGGATTGGGTCGCGGAAAATCATAGTAGCTTGTTGGTGTTCGCCGGCCTTGGTCTCGACGGTGTGCCGTACTACCGGTTGGGCTGGGATGCGAAACAAGTGATGAGCGGTGGTGGTTTTTCAAAATATCTCGCACAGAAGCAGCGCAAAGAATTTGTTACCCAAACGAAAGACTGGTTGCCGATTGTTGCGTCGATTGCCGCTGTTGTCGTCTCCGTGTTTGCATGGCAGGAGCCTAAGGACAACGACAAGGCTTTTGCCGAAGTGAACAAAAAAATTGAACACATCGAGACTCGTCTTGAGCAACAGAAAAATATCAGTGCCGATTTGGCAACGGTGCTGGCGGACATTAGGCGTGACGTGAAAAACTCTACGGTGACGCAGCCAGAGCCAATACAGAATAAAAAGCGATAGCTGAGCGATCGTCGAAATTTTATTTCCAGCGCTCGACCAGCATCGGCACGCCGATCGACGCTTTTTCCTTTAGCCAGATAAAATCAGCGCGCGGCGGTTCGGTCAGATCGAGCGTGACGATATATTTTTCAGCATTGCGCTTTACAAATTGCAGCAGCGACGCGGCTGGGTATACCGCGAGCGAGGTGCCGACCACGAGAAATATATCGGCCTGTTCGACCAATTCCACTGCGGGCTCCATCATCGGTACCGCTTCGCCGAACCACACGACATGCGGCCGTAATTGACTGCCGAGTTCGCACACGTCGCCGATTTGAATATCGTTACCGCGCGTATCGTAAAGACAATGTTCATCGATCGAGCTGCGCGCTTGCATGATTTCGCCGTGCAGATGCAGCACATGGTTGGAGCCGGCGCGCTCATGCAGATCGTCGATATTCTGCGTGATGATCCACACGTGTGCCGATGTTTCCAGCTCTGCGAGTGCGCGATGCGCTTTATTCGGTTGTGCGGCAATGACGCTACGCCGGCGCTCGTTATAAAAACGCAGCACCAATTCCGGGTCGCGCCGCCACGCGTCAGGGGTGGCAACATCTTCAATGCGATGTTCTTCCCACAAGCCGTCGGCGGCACGAAATGTTTTTAATCCACTTTCGGCGCTGATACCCGCGCCGGTGAAGATGACAATGTTTTTCATGGTGGTGTATTAATTCGATAAAAATAAAAAATAATTTCGCTACTAGTATGCGACGCGTCTTCAGTAATTCAAAGACTTATGGGGCGATAGCGCATAGCGTACCGCTACACGTTGTTTAACGCGGTTACATCAATCGAAAATCCCGCTCGCGTTTTACGCAAAAAGTGGTATCACTTAACTCGACGCGGATATTTTTCTCGTAGCCCGCTCACGTGAAATGGTTTCCAAAACGGTTGCTCTAAACAAGCGGATTTCGCACATGGCGATTTCCGCAGATAACAACGGAGTTATAACCATGGCCTATTCATCCTATCTTTCCACCAATGGCAGTAGTCGCAACATTCGCATTGCAATGGTGGCGTTGCTGCATATCAGCGCCGTCGTTGCAATTAAAAATGGACTCGATATCACTTCCCTCCATCCCACCGAACCGCCGCTGATTACCCGCGTGATCAACGTGCAACCGAAATCCGACCCGCTTCCGCCAATGGATGCATCGGGCTCCGGGAAATCGACGGTGAAAATTACACCTTCAGAACCGACGATCGATATTGCCAATAATCAAACCAACAGCACCACAGCAGCAACGACACGTGAGGAAACCAAGCCAACGGAAGGTGCTGGTCTGACAACTACCGCAGCACGCATTGACGCGAAACATCCGCTCACGCAGCCGCCCTATCCTCCTCAGTCGCGGCGTTTGGGTGAGCAAGGGCGCGTCGAATTATTGGTGTATGTATTGCCGAACGGAAAAATCGGCGAGGCGCGTATCGCACGTAGCAGTGGTTTTCAGCGTTTAGATAATGCGGCAGTGAAAGAAGCGATGAGCAATTGGCGCTTGCTGCCGAATGAAGAAAACGGCGTGCCGATTGGTAGCTGGGTAACGCTAGCAATTACTTTTCGATTGACGCAATAGTGCTGGTCGATTGAGGGAATAGCAGCGCATCGCGGTGTGTGACGTTTGCAGCTTTTGATTGGTCACACGCCGCTGTCATCGCGCTCGATGGCATAACCAGCGCCGACCCATGCGTCCATACCGCCGAGTAGCGGGCGCACGCGCGTATAACCACGCTGCTTTAATAATTTCGCGACACGCGCTGCCGAGGCTTCGTTGGGACAGGCGCAATAGACAATCACTTCACCATCGAGCGGTTGATGCAGCGCGAAAGCATCGACATCGTCCAGCGTTATTAATTGCGCACCGGGAATGCGTCCATCCTGTTGCGACAACGCCGAGCGCACATCGAGTACCACCGGTGTCTGCCCGTCGCGCAACATTTGTTCGAGTTCGTGCACGGTCACGCGCGCCATGCGCAGCTCTTTAAAAAAGCGATAGCGCTGCCACCATTTGTTAGCGATGAATGCGGCGAATGCCGCTGCGATCAACAGACCGCCCCATTTACCCAGCTCTGCCAATACATCCAATAAATCATCGATCGCATCGCTGAACAGCGAGCCTAGGAAAAGCGCCAATCCCACCCATAACGCAGCGCCGATCGCATCGAAAAATAAAAATGTTTTGCGCGATGTTCCGACGGTTCCCGCCAATGCGCTGGCGACCGAGGCGAAGCCGGGAATAAATTTGGCGAGAAGCAGCGAACGCGCACCCCAGCGTGAATAAATCGATTCGGTTTGATTGACGCAGGTATCGGGTGACAGCGAAATGCGACACAACGTGCTCATCACCCTGCGACCGTAGCGCCGGCCGATGAGGTACCACGAAAAATCGGCAATCAACGCGGCCACCGTCGCGGTGATTAGCAATAGCGAAAACGAGTAATCGCCGCGCGATACCAATGCACCGGTCACGATCAAAGTGGGATAAGCAGGCAGCGGCAGCCCGAGTTGCTCCAACAGTACGTTGAAGAACACCAACAGCAAGCCGAATTGCTCGATCAAGTGAATTAAAAATTGCATGGCGTTGCGCCTGGATTCGATGAGCCAAAATTCAGATGAATCTTACCGCCATCGCGACAGCTTTGTGGTAATCACTTTTCCACGCTCTTTTTTTAATCGCAGATCGTTAACCCACTCGATCCCCTTATTCAGGGGGAAGAAGAGTGTATTGGCGGCTACGCGTCTACCAGTGCGCCGGTCGCGTCTTGGCTGATACGATGATCGCGCGCCAATAACGTATAGAACACCGGCAATACAAATAGCGTGAACAACGTGCCGATCGACATACCACAGACAATGACGAGGCCGATGTTGAAACGGGCATCGGCGCCGGCGCCGCTCGCCAGTAACAGCGGAACTAACCCGACCACCATCGCCGCTGTCGTCATCAGAATCGGACGCAGTCGTACCTGCGCTGCTTTGACGATGGCCGCACTTTTGTCTAGCTGTTGTTCGATCTGCATTTTGTTGGCGAAATCGACCATCAAAATGCCGTGTTTGCTGATAAGTCCGATCAGCGTGACTAGGCCGATTTGCGTGTAGATATTCAGCGTGACGAAGCCGAGAAAAATCGGCAGCAGCGCGCCGAAAATCGACAGCGGCACCGTGATTAAAATAATCAGCGGATCGCGCAAGCTATCGAATTGCGCAGCGAGCACCATGAAAATCACGATCAGCGCGATACCGAAGGTGGCGATCAGGCGATTGCCCTCCTGCACATATTGGCGCGAGTCGCTGAGCCAGTCGTAGGTGAAACCGCTCGGCAGAATTTCCTGCGCTTTCGCTTCTAGAAATTTCACGGCTGCGCCCATCGTCACACCCGGTGCCGGCATCGCCTGCAACGTCGCCGAATTCAATTGCGCAAATTGCGTTAAGGCATTCGGCTCAATCGCGTTTTCAATCCGCACTACTGTCGACAATGGAATCTGCTCGCCACTCGCAGTGGGGACATGAAATTGCGCGAGGCTTTGCGAATCGAACCGATAAGCGCGCGGCACCTGCAGGATAACGTCGTAGGCGCGGCCATCGAGATTGAAGCGATTGATGAAATTGCCACCGACCAGTAGCGTCAGCGTATCGCCGATCTTCTGCATGTCGATGCCTAACGTATTGGCTTTGGCGCGATCGATAACCACGCGCGTAGTCGGATTATCGAATGCGAGATCGCTGTCGACGACAACGAACATGCCGCTTTGCAGCGCCGCCGCTTTCAGTTTTTCCATGGTGCCGAATATCTGCGGATAGGGCGCCGCGCTGTTGATGACCATCTGTACCGGCAGGCCACCGGTCGAGCCGGGCAACGCTGGCAACATAAAGGCAAATACATTTTGCCCTTCGATGTTGCTCAGCTGCGCTTGCAGTTGTGGCAACACTTCTTGCGTGCTGTGTTCGCGTTCACTCCACGGTTTGAAAATGACGCCGCCGAACGCATTGCTGATGCCTTCCGAGCCGACGATCCCGAATGTCATCGTTGCGCCCGGCAACGCTTGCATCACGTCGGTGACTTTATGCATATACGCTTCGGTGTAATCGAGATTCGCCGCGCGCGGACCTTTGACGCTGACCAGGATTGTGCCCTGATCTTCGGGCGGCGCCAATTCGCTGCTGGAGCCGGTGTACAAAAACCACAGGCTGGCGATAACGGCAGCGGCGAGCAGCAAGGTCACCGGTCGATAATGCAGCGAGCGATCGAGTCGCTGCGCATAACCGTGCGCCAGGCGCGAGAACAAGGCATCGACCCGCTGCGCAAACGGGCCGCTCAACGATTCCCGCTTCAACAATAGCGAGCACATCACCGGCGACAACGTCAGTGCGATAACGCCCGACACAATCACCGCGCCGGCGAGCGTCAGCGCGAACTCTTTAAACAACGCGCCAGTGAGCCCGCCCATAATGCCGATCGGCGTATACACGGCGGCGAGCGTCAGTGTCATCGCGATCACCGGGCCGACAATTTCGCGCGCGCCGAGCAATGCCGCTTCGCGCGGCGACAAGCCCTCCTCCATATGCCGATGCACATTTTCGACCACGACAATCGCATCGTCGACGACGAGGCCGATCGCCATCACCATCGCCAGCAGCGTCAGCAGGTTGATCGAAAAACCCATCATGTACATCAACGCTGCGGTACCGATCAGCGACAGCGGAATCGTGACGACAGGAATCAATACCGAACGGAACGAAGCGAGAAACAAGAAAATAAGCAGCACCACAATCGCGACCGATTCGATCAGCGTTTTACGCACTTCATCGATTGCCGCCTGCACGAATTTCGCGACATCGAAATCGATCGACACCGTCACCGTCGGTGGCACATTGCGTTTGATTTCCGGCAGCTTCGCGCGAATGTTACGGACGATTTCGAGCGGATTGCCGCCTGGTGTCGCGTACACCGCGATATAAATCGCGCGCTTGTTGTTCATCAGGCCGAGCTGTTCGTAACTCTGCGCGCCGATTTCCACCGTCGCCACATCTTCGAGCCGAATCAACGTATCACCATCGGCGCGCACGACCATTTTCTTGAAATCGTCGATGCTGGTGAGATCCGTTTGTGCACGAATATTGCTGACGACGAAAGCACCTTTCACCTGTCCCGGTGCCGATTGAAAATTATTGCGGCGTATCGCATCGGCGATTTGATCGGCGGCAATACCGCGCGCACTCATCCGCTGCGGATCGAGCCAGATCCGCATCGCCAACGGCTGCCCGCCGGCGAGCAGCGCTTGCGATACCCCGGGTACCGCACTGATCACCGGCTGCACCGCGCGCACGATGTAATCGTGCATTTGTGCCAGGCTCAATTCCTCGCTGGAAAAACCGACATAAGTAATCGCGGTGGGATCGCCAGTGGTTTTCTCGATCACCGGATCGTTCGCTTCGCGCGGCAGCTTGTATTTCACCTCGTTCAGCTTCGCCATGATTTCAGTCATCGCCTGATTCGAATCGGCGTTGAGTTTTAGGCGCGCACTCACCGTCGACACCCCGGGCGTCGAGGACGAGCTCAGATATTCGATCCCGGCCGCGGTCGAAATTGCCTGCGCAATCGGCGTGGTGACAAAGCCCTGCATGGTTTCCGCCGAGCCGCCGGGATAATTCGTCGTAATCGTGATGGTCGCATTTTCCATCAACGGAAATTCGCGAATCGGTACGCTGCGTACGGCGGCGAGGCCGAGTAGCAAAATTAAGGTATTGACGACCAGCGACAGAATCGGCCGGCGAATAAACAGATCGGTCAATGATTTCACGTTCCGCTTACTCCACCCGGCCGCGCTGTCTGTCAACATTGAGCGTGTCGTTGCTGACGATTTGCACAACCGCACCATCGTGCAATCGCAGTTGACCGGCAGTCACGACGCGATCGCCCGCGCGCACGCCGCTGCGCACAATGACGCGATCGCCAGTGCGGCCATCGGTGCGCACTAGAGCACGCGTTGCAATCCATTGTTCGCCCTGTGCGGCTTTCTGTTTTTTCAGCACATACACCGAATCGCCGTGAATGCTGTAATCGACCGCCGTTTCGGGAATGCTCACCACATTTTTTTCCGCCGGCAATTGCAATGCAGCGCGCGCGAACATGCCGGGCGCGAGCAGATTTTTTGGATTTTCCAATTGCGCCTGCACTTTGATCGCGCGTGAATCCATGCCGATCTGCGGTTCAATCGCAATCACTTTCGCGGTGAATTTCTGTTGCGGTAACGCATCGACTACAAACTCGACCGTTTGGCCGACATGCACCTGACTGTGCTGTTGTTCGGGCAGGGTGAAATTCAGATACAGCGATTTCAGATCGGTCAGCGTCAGCAGTGTTTCGCCACGCTGTACATATTGGCCGAGATGCACGCTTTGCACGCCGATCTGTCCTGCGAATGGCGCGCGGATTAATTTCTGCGCGATCAGCGCTTCAGTGCGCGCGATCTCGCCTTCCACTTCGGCCAGCGTCGCCTGCTGCGCATCGAGTTCGCTTTGCGAGACCGCGAGCTTCAACAACTGCTGCGAGCGGTCGAGGTTAATCCGCGCCAATTTCGCCTGTGCACGCAGGCGCTGCAGATCGCCCTGCTCCGGCGCATCGTTCAATTGCAGCAGCGGCTGGCCCGCCAATACGCTGCTGCCCGGTTTAAAGCGCAGCGCGGTGATACGACCATCCACCTCGGCCGCGAGCTGCACCTGTTGAATCGCCTGAATCGAACCGATGGCCTCGAGCGTGCGGGGAATTTCGCCGGTTTCCACCGACACGGCGGTGACCGTTACCGCTGGCGGTTGATACGCGGCAAAGGCTTTGCCCATTTGCACTTTTTTGAATAAATCGAAACCGAACAGGCTACCGAATAACAGGACTAAAAATACGGCCATCAGCAACAGGCGTTTTTTCAACTCCGGATTTGACATTGCAGGTACATCCAGCAGGCAGATAGTGAGCCTGTCTTATATAAAGTTAAGTGTGCCGTTGGCAACTTAAATAATTATTAAAAGAAAATAAGCGGCGCGCAGCGAATTATCGTTACGTCGGTAGGTTGACTTTGGCGGCGATCGGTGAACAAAGCGGACGCTTTTTCTGTGCGAAGAACGAACGCACGGGTGAGCAGTGATTATTGAAATGGAGCCAGGTTATTTCGCCACGGTTAACATATTTGCATCGCGCGCCAGCAACCATTTACCGTTCTGTTTCGTAAAGATAGTGAGCGTGGGACCGGATCGCGTAATGGCAGCGGCCCCATTGGACGGCGTCGCCACCACCGTTAGCTGTTGCCACATGAAAGCCCAATCGCCGAGAATTTTAATTTCCTGAATATCGCTCGCCCCATCGAATTTAGGCGCCGCGCCACTCGCCTGTGCACGCGCGGCAACAGCGAAATCGGATTTACGCATCGGCGGCTGGCCGGCGATGAGAAAAACCGCGTCATCCGTCATTAGCGATAAAACCTTTTCAGCATCGCCGGCTTTAGTGGCGCTCATCCAGGTCGAGACCAATTGCCGTATTTCGAGTTCGTCGTTTTGCATGCGGGTGCACCTCTGAAGTAAAAATTTATTTTACGGAGTGGATCACGCTTTATCCGCAGCCGACAAAACGTTATTTATAAATCCATCCCAACCCGGATGATCCTCTGGCTGCCAAATAGAACCAATAAATTCTCTGGCTTGCTCCGCACTCCAGTTGCCGCGCTTGAATTCGTATAAAGAATAAAATGCGCTGACGCGATAATTCGCGGCGCAATGAATATGAACTTTCTTTTCACGCACACGATCGAGCGCTGTCGCAAATCGAGTGAAATCGGCCGGCAGCGGTTGTTTGAAATCGACGGGAATATCGATGTAGTCGATGCCCTGCGATTTGACGATACTCCGTTCATTGGCAACCGCGAATTCGCTGGTTTCGGGAAGCAGGTTGATGACGACGTCATAACCTTGCGCGGCCAAGGTGGTCAGCCCTTCTTCGGGCACCACGCCGGACGTTGTGAGGCGCTCATTAATGCGGCGAAAGTTGTAGCTTGATTCGATGTCCATATGGATCTCCTCGTAGGTTGAGGTGCAAGTACAACGGCAATTGAATTTGAGCGGAGCATTTTTACCACAATCGAAATACACCACGCGATCGCAACTTTTCGTCGGTTTTTTTCGGCTATGTAAATCACTCACTTACAACGCGGGTCCTCAATAGTAGAATCAACCGCTCCGATTCAGCGGCCGAGAGATTCCGATGATCGACAAGCTCTTCCATCCCGCCGTTGCCGAATGGCTGCGCGAAGCTTTTGGCAGCGCGACGCCGACGCAACAGCTGGCGTGGCCGGCGATTAAATCCGGCCGCGATGTGCTGATCGCCGCGCCCACCGGCTCAGGTAAAACACTGGCAGCGTTTATGAGTGCGCTCGATACGCTGGTGCGTGCCGGTCTCGATGCGCCGCTGCCGAATAAAACCACGGTGCTGTACGTGTCGCCGCTGAAAGCGTTGTCGAACGATATTCAGCGCAACCTGGAAATGCCGCTGCAGGGCATTGGCGCCCAGCTCGAAAAAATGGGTATTGCCGATGTACCGATCCGCACGTTGGTACGCACTGGTGATACGTCGCAGGCCGAGCGCGCATTCATGCGCAAAATGCCGCCGCATATTGTTATCACCACGCCGGAATCGTTGTACGTATTGCTCGGCTCGGAGTCGGGCCGCGACATGCTCAGCAATGTGCGCACGGTGATCGTCGATGAAATTCACGCGCTGGTGAACAGCAAACGCGGCTCGCATCTGGCGTTGTCGCTGGAGCGATTGCAGGCATTAGCCAATACGCCGATTCAGCGCATTGGTTTGTCGGCAACGCAAAAACCCATCGAAACTGTCGCTGAATTTTTAATTGGCGCGAAACGCAAATTGCAGCAGTGCGTGATCGTCGATAGCGGGCACGTGCGCACGCGCGATCTGCAAATTATTACGCCGCCGTCGCCACTCGAAGCCGTGATGTCGAACGAACAATGGCAGCAGCTTTACGATCAAATTACCGAACTCGTTTTGCAGCATCGCACCACATTGATTTTCGTCAACACACGCCGCCATGCCGAGCGCGTCGCGCGGCATTTATCCGAACGCATCGGTACCGAATTCGTCACCGCGCATCACGGCAGCATGGCGAAAGAATTGCGTTTCGATGCCGAGCAGCGTTTGAAGGCGGGACAGTTGAAAGCGCTGGTCGCTACCGCGTCGCTCGAACTCGGTATCGATATCGGCGATGTCAATCTCGTGTGTCAGATCGGCTCGTGTCGTTCGATCGCGACATTTTTGCAACGCGCGGGCCGCGCCGGGCACTCGGTCGCCGGGTTGCCGAAAGCACGGTTATTTCCGCTATCGCGCGATGAATTGGTCGAAGGCGCGGCACTATTCGACGCGGTGCGGCGCGGCGAACTCGATCATTTAATTATTCCCGAACAGCCGCTCGATGTACTCGCGCAACAGATCGTGGCCGAGGTCGCTGCGCGCGAATGGAACGAAGACGAATTATTCGATCTGGTCAGCGGTGCGTATCCGTATCGAGCATTAACGCGCGCGAGCTACGACCAAATCATCAAACTGCTGGCCGATGGTTACGGCACCAAGCGCGGTGCGGTACGCCAATACATTCATCACGATGCGGTGCAAAAACAATTGCGCGGTCGCCGTGGCGCACGCTTGACCGCGCTAACCTCGGGCGGCGCGATTCCCGATAACGCCGATTACACTGTGGTGCTCGAACCCGAAGGGTTTACCGTCGGCACGCTCAACGAAGATTTTGCGGTGGAAAGTCTGGCCGGCGATATTTTTCAGCTCGGCAATACGTCGTATCGCATTTTGCGTATCGAAGCCGGGCGCGTGCGCGTCGAAGATGCGAAAGGTTTGCCGCCGTCGATTCCATTCTGGCTCGGCGAAGCGCCGGGGCGCAGCGACGAGTTATCGCACGCGGTGTCGCGGTTGCGCGGCATGCTCGAAACGCAGGACGATCACGATGCGAATTTGCACTGGCTGCAACACGAGGTCGGGCTCGATGCGATCGCGGCTACGCAAATTGTCGATTATTTAATGGCGGCGAAAATCGCGCTCGGCCAGTTGCCGACGCAGGACAAAATTATTTTCGAGCGCTTCTTCGATGAAACCGGCGGCATGCAATTGGTGATTCACGCGCCGTTCGGCAGCCGCATCAATCGCGCCTGGGGCTTGGCGCTGCGCAAACGTTTTTGTCGCAAATTCGATATCGAATTACAGGCGGCGGCGACCGAAGATTCGATCATTATTTCGCTGAGCACGAGTCACAGTTTTCCGCTCGCTGAAGTTGCGCATTATTTGAATTCGAAAACCGTGCGCGATGTGCTGGTGCAGGCGATGCTCGATGCGCCGATGTTCATCGCGCGCTGGCGCTGGAATACGACCATCGCATTGGCGGTTCCGCGTTTCCGTGGCGGTAAAAAAACACCACCGCAACTACAGCGCATGTATGCGGAAGATTTGTTGTGCGATGTGTTTCCCGATCAAATCGCGTGCGCGGAAAACCTGACTGGCCCGCGCGAAATTCCCGATCATCCGCTGGTACAGCAAACCGTCGACGATTGTCTGCACGAGGCGATGGATATCGATGGGCTGATTGCGCTGCTCAAGCGCATCGAAACAAAAAAAATCGATATCGTCGCGCTCGATGTGACCGAGCCATCACCGCTGGCGCTGCAGGTGCTGGCAGCGCGACCGTATCAATATCTCGATGACGCACCGCTGGAAGAACGCCGCACGCAGGCGGTGATGAGCCGACGCTGGCTCGATCCGAAAAGTGCGGGTGATATCGGCAAGCTCGATGCGCAGGCGATTGCGCGCGTGCGCGCCGAAGCGTGGCCGGCGGTGGGCAATGCCGATGAACTGCATGACGCATTGATGTGCGCGCACTTTTTTACTGCCGATGAAATGGTGCAGCAATCGTCATGGCCGGTGCTGTTGCGCGAATTAATTGTGAGCAAGCGCGCGACGCAATTGCGGATATCTTCAGCACGCGATGATTCCCCCCCTTTGAAAAACGAACCTGAAGGTCCTAAAGGGCGCAAGGGGGGATTTTCAGCCGCGTTAAATCCCCCTCAATCCCCCTTTGTTAAAGGGGGAAGTGGTCCCCAGCTGGCGGAAAATACTAATGATGAAATCGTATCGGAGCTGACATTGTGGGTCGCCGCCGAACGATTGCCGCGCATGCTCGGATTATTTCCTGACGCCGAACTGGCGCCGCCGATTTCTACTCCGTCGCAATACGCGAACGAAACTCTCACGCGTGAACAGGCGCTGCTCGAAATTATGCGCGGTCGCATCGAAATACTCGGCCCGGTCACTGCCGAACAATTAGCCGCGCCATTGAATATTGCCCTCGCAGAAATCGATGCGGCATTGCTCGCACTCGAAACTGAAGGCTTCGTGCTGCGCGGACATTTCACCCCCGATAAATCTAACGATATCACTGAGTTGTGCGAGCGCGGTTTGCTCGCGCGTATTCATCGCTACACCGTGAATCGCTTGCGCGCTGAAATCGAACCGGTGACGACGCAGCAATTCATGCGTTTTTTATTGCGGTGGCAAAATGTCGCTGCCGATACGCGCAAGGAAGGGCCAGAGGCGCTGGCCGCAGTGCTTGCCAATCTCGAAGGCTTTGAAGCGGCGGCGATTGCGTGGGAAGGCGATATTTTGCCGGCGCGGTTGCAGCATTACGATTTCACCTGGCTCGACGATTTATGTTTGTCGGGGCGCGCCGGTTGGGCACGCCTCGCGAAACCGAAAGGCGGCGACGCCGGTAAACGTGCCGGACCGGTGCGCAGCACGCCGATCGCATTGGTGACGCGACGTAGCATGCCGTTATGGAGCGCAGCGGCGAGCGCGCAAGGCGTAGCGGAACCGGTGGCGATGAGTTCGCGCGCTGAACGCGTGATTGAAATTTTGCGCGAACATGGCGCGTCGTTTTTCGATGAGATCGTCGATGGCGGGCGCATGTTGTCGAGCGAAGTTGAAGAGGCGCTCGGTGAATTGGTCGCGCTCGGTCGCATCACGTCGGATAGTTTTGCCGGTATTCGTGCGCTGCTGTTGCCGCTGGATAAACGCAAACCGTTTAGCGGTGGCAAACGCCGTCATCGCACCGCCGCGTTCGGCATACAGGATGCGGGGCGCTGGGCACTGGTGCGCGAGCATCTCACTAACGACGATGCCGGGCTCGAATATATCGTGCGCGTTTTATTGCGTCGCTACGGCGTGATTTTTTGGCGACTGCTCGCGCGTGAAGCCGATTGGCTGCCGCCGTGGCGCGATATTTTGCGCGTGTTGCGTCGGCTTGAAGCACGCGGCGAAATTCGTGGCGGCCGTTTTGTTGCCGGTATCACCGGTGAGCAATTCGCACTGCCCGATGCGTTGGCTGCATTGCGTGCGCTGCGCAATGAAGCCAACAGTGATCAAGCAAGTGGCGATGAATTGATTTGCGTCAGCGGCGCCGATCCGCTGAACCTAGTCGGCTTGCTGGTGCCCGGTCCGAAAGTACCAGCGCTCGCGAGCAACCGCGTGTTGTATCGAAATGGCATTGCCATCGGCGTTTTAATCGCGGACGAAGTGCAATGGTTGCAAGCGCTCGATCGCGATATTGAACCGATCGCCAAAAATGCATTGATCCAACGTCATGTTGCCGCGCCGCAGTTGCGACCGTTGCATTCGCGTTGAAGTGCGATGCTCTTTTGCGGGAATCCTGTGCTAGCCTAAGTAAATGTTCTGAATTACTCCAGCGCAGCGCGCGTCAGCGGTTTCTTGCGCGCAACTACAGCGAGGTGGGCATTGGATATTGATTTTCAGCGCTTGTTCGAGAGTTCCCCCCATCCCTATCTAGTACTGAGCCCGGATCGCGAATTCCACATCATCGCGGTCAACGAACACTATTTGCGCGCCACCGGCACACAGCGCGAAGCGATTATCGGCCGACCGCTGTTCGATGTATTTCCCGATAATCCCAGTGATCCCGCTGCGAATGGCACCAGCGATTTGCGATCGTCGCTATTGCGCGTGCTGCGCGATCGTGTCGCCGATGTCATGGGGGTGCAGAAATACGATATTCCGCACGAAAACGGCTTCCTTTTGAAATATTGGAGCCCGATCAACACGCCGGTATTCGGCGCCGATGGCAATATTCTGTCGATTATTCACCACGTCGAAGATGTGACCGAATTCGTGTTGCTGCGCGAACAGGTCAATGCCAACAATCACTCTGCAAATACCGATCGCATGGAGGCCGAAGTGCTGCGGCGCTCGGCCGAACTGAAGGATGCCAATCGCCAATTAAAAGCGGCGAAAGCGCAGCTTGAAGATCGCGAGGCCGATTTGGCCGCGCTGAATGAATTGCTGCGGCAACAGGCGCAGGCGAAAAGCGAATTTCTTGCAAGCATGAGCCATGAAATCCGCACACCATTGAACGGCGTGCTCGGCATGGTCGATCTGCTGCAACGCACTGCACTCGATGACACGCAGCGCTCATTTGCGAAAACAATTCAGAGTTCGGGCAAAACGCTGCTCGCCGTTATTAACGATATTCTCGATTTTTCAAAAACCGATGCCGGCAAGATGACGCTGGTTGAACGGCCGTTCGATTTATCTGAAATCATCGAAGAAGTCATCACGCCGTTTCGCACCAGCGGGCAAGCGACGGTCACGCTGGTGGCGTCGATCGCGCCGGAAACGCCGGTGCATTTGCTCGGCGATGCGACGCGCATTCAGCAAGTCATCGGCAATCTGATCAACAACGCTTTCAAATTCACTGAGCGCGGCACCGTGGTGATACGTGTCGCGCCCTTGCGCAGTGAAGACGGCAGCGTGCAGTTACAAGTGCAGATCAGCGATACCGGTATCGGTATTGCGCCGAGCGATCAACGCCGGTTATTTCAGCCGTTCAGTCAGGTCGATCAGAGCGGTCATCGCTATGGCGGCACCGGTTTAGGATTAATTATTTGTCAGCGCCTGGTGCAATTGATGCACGGCGAAATTACGCTCGACAGCGAACCCGGTCGCGGCTCGATCTTTTCATTTTCGATCTGGTTACAGCGCGATCCGGCGCCGATACCGAAACGCGCCGATATTGATTTGCGCGGGAAAAAATTACTCGCGGTCGATGATCGCGCCGATTATCTGCGCATCATCGAAGAGCAGGCGCGCTCGCTCGGCATGCAGGTGTTGACGGTTGATCAGGCGCCCAACGCGATCGCCGCGGCGCGTGAATTCCAACCCGATATCATTACCGTCGATCTCGATATGCCGGGGCTCGATGGTTTTAGTCTCGAGAAAAAAATAGGTGCCGATGACACGCTGAAAAATGTGCCGCGGTTGTTGTTAACGGCATCGAGTACGTTGCCCGGTGCACGCGAATTGCTGCATACCGGGTTTGCCGCGGCGTATGTCAAACCGATGGCGGCTGAGCAATTGCATTCGATGCTGTCGGTGGCGTTACTCGGCGCAACCGCCAAGACGCCTTCGGTGAACGCGATGGCATTGCCCAAGTTTTCCGGCAAGAGCGTGCTGGTTGTCGATGACAACCCGATCAATCGACAGGTGATTGCGGCGATGTTGCGCGAGCTCGATATTGCGTTGGAAATTGCCGATGACGGCGCCCCGGCGATTCAGCTCGCGACCTCGGAGCAAAAACGGTTCGATGCGATTTTGATGGATTGCGAAATGCCCGGTGTCGATGGTTATCGCGCCGCGCAGACGATCAGACGTTATGAGCGTGCCAGCAGTCGGCAGCGCGTGCCAATTATTGCGTTAACCGCCCACGCGCTGCCGGAATATCAGCAGCGCAGTCTCGACGCCGGCATGGACGACCATCTGAGCAAACCGATCATTCTCGCCACGTTGGCGCAAACGCTCAGCCGCCATCTTTAAGGCGCGGCGTATGGCGCTACCACCAGCCGGTCGCCGGTAAACGAGCCGAGATATAAATGTCCGCCAACTTGTTGCGCAATACTGGCGGTGCCGAGCGGCGGGCTTATGTGTTGCAGCACAATGCTGCTCTGCATCGTCCTCGGATCGATGCGCACGACTTCGAAGCCGCCGCTGCAATTGCTGCCTGGATGTTTCGCGCAGTCCATTTGATCGGCGCCACCGCCGGTATAACCCACGCTAAGCAATTGGCCGTGATTGTCCCAGCTCAGATTGTCGGGTTGCGGCACTGCTACCGAGCCTAACAGTTTGCCTGTGGCGCGCTCGAATTTGAGCACTTTGTTGCCGCCGAAGCTGCTGGTAAACACCGTGCTGCCGTCGGCGCTGATGGCAACACCATTCGGCAGATCGGTATTGCTGCCGGCGAGTACGCGCGTGCCTTTATTCGGTGTCCACTCGAATAAATAGCCGGTATTCATGCCGAGCAGACCTTTGTACATCTCGATACTCATGCCACCGATTTCCGGTTTGCGCGGATCGAACATATTGCTCGCGATAAAACCGCCATCGCGCAGTAACGCCAGATCATTCATGAAAATGCCGGCCGGCGGGACCGCACAACCGTGCCACGCCAGTGAGTAATGGCCGGCGTTATCGACCACTTCGAACATTTCGACAGTTTCGCGCTGGCCGTGATTAATCGCCGCCAATTGCCAGCGACCATCGTTACGTTGTGTTAGCGAAATGCCGTGCGGTGTGAATTCGGCACCGGGTAAGCCGGGGCACGTTGCATCGCCCCATAATTCTTCGCTGCGCGCGATATCGGCGCTTGGGAAAACCACCGTGAGCTGCGCGGTTTCGGTATCGAACAGCGCCAGACTGCCCGGTTTTTTCTCGATGAAATTACCCATCTGCGAAACGATCAACGTTTTGCCGTCGGGCAGTAATTCCAAGTCTTCTGGATTATGAAACTGACAGATCGGCCGCAGATTATCGGCCGCATTGCAGTCGGTGATTGCTGGTGATTTTTTACCGCAACCGGTCAGCCCCGCGAGGGCGATGAGCGCAGTCGCAGCAATCGCAAATTTTTTGTTCATGACGGTCGTCCACTGTTATCGAATTATTTTGAACTGGTGCAAGGCGATGCTGGTTGACTCAAATCCAGCCGCCGCCATTGGGCGGTCGCAGCGATGGCGGACCCCCGAATAAAAACAGATTCAGCAGGAAGCTCAGCACGGCAATGAATATGCTGGCAAAGAACGCCGTCCAAAAGCCGGATACCAAAAAGCCGCTCACCAACGACGAAACCAACAGCATCATCAGCGCGTTGATCACGAGCAAAAAAAATCCGAGCGTGAGCACCGTCAACGGCAGTGTCAGAATAATTAAGAGCGGGCGAACGATCGCATTGGCGAAGCCGAGCAGCAGCGCCGCAATGATCAACGCCGAGGCATTGGCGAATTTGAGGCCGCTGAACACATAGCTTGCGACCCACAGCGACAGCGATGTAATTGCCCAATGCAGCAGAAATGGCCAGGGATTTGCGAACATTCGTGCGACTCCGCGAGAAGGGATGGCCCAATCATATCAGCTGCGTTATGCCATCGCGCCAGTCGTAATGTGATCGTTGTCGGTCGATGGTCGCGGCAATGCGTTATATTTCTCGTTACCGCATCGCACCCAAATGTCGACGCAGGGCTAATGTCGATATGCCGATAAGACAGCGATGTCGCCACCAACGAAGGAAGCAATGAACGATCTCTCTTCCCCTTCTGCCGGTATGCAGGCGCCGCCGCCGCGTCGCAATTTCTTGAAGCAGATCATTCGACTGGCTGGTCCGTACTGGTATTCGGAAAATAAATGGCAGGTGCGCGGTTTCACGCTGGCGTTATTTGGGTTGACGCTGCTGCAGGTCGCGCTTGCGGTCTGGACCAATTACTGGAATCGCGCGCTGTTCGATGCATTGGAGGATCGCTCGCTGTCGCATTTTTTGCTGCAGATCGGCACCTTCGTATTGATATTTATTCTGACCATGCTGGTGACGGCGGTGCATTTGCACGTCAAGCGCTGGCTGCAGCTCGGTTGGCGCAAATGGTTGAGCGAGCGGCTGATTGGCCACTGGATGACGCGGGGTCGGCATTATCAGCTGGCATTTACCGCCGGCGAGCACGACAACCCGGATGGCCGCATCGCCGAGGATATTCACATCGCCACTGAAACGGCGATCGCGCTCGGTCACACGCTGGTGTACTCGCTGCTGATTCTCTTTAGCTTCGTCGATATTTTGTGGTCGGTGTCCGGTGCCGCCAATCTGCCCGGCACTTCATTCATCGTTTCCGGATACATGGTGGTGCTGGCGTTCGTCTACGCCGGTGTTGGCACCGTGCTTGGGTGGTCGCTGGGCCGGCCGTTGATCCTCTGGACCAATCGGTTGCAAACGGCGGAGATGAATTTTCGCTTCGGGTTGGCGCGGGCGCGCGAAAATTCTGAATCGATTGCATTGATGCACGGCGAAAGGGTCGAGCGGCGCCACGCGGAGAAGCTGTTTCGCGATGTCGAGTGGGGTTGGAATCAGCAGACGTTTTCCTATCTGTGGATCGTCTCGTTCTCGTCCGGTTATGGCGCGTTGCTGCCGGTGTTTCCGGTGCTGGTCGCGGCGCCGCAGTACATCGCAGGCACCATGACGCTGGGCGTGCTGATGCAGGCGGCGCAGGCGTTCCAAAAGCTGACTTCGGCGCTGTCGTGGCCGATCGACAATCTCGGGGATATGGCCAAATGTCGTGCGTCGGCCGATCGCGTGCTGTCGCTGTACGACGACCTGATGTTGATCGAGGCCGGGGTGAAACAGCCCGATGCGCATCGAATCACCGTGCGCGAGACCGCAACTTCGACCTTGCGCATCGACAATCTGACCATTGCCAATCCCGACGGACAGATATTGCTCGAAAATTTCAGCGTACAGCTGGAGCGCGGTGCGCGCGTTTTAATTGCCGGCGATCCGGCGGTCACCATCAGTTTGTTCAAGATAATCGCCGGCCTGTGGCCCTGGGGCAGCGGCGAAGTGTTGCTGCCGCGCGGACAGACCGTGATGTTCATGCCGCAGCGACCGTTTCTGCCCGAGGGCACGCTGCGCGCAGTGCTGAGTTATCCGGCAGCGCCAAGCACTTTCGATAACAAAGCGATTCACTATGCGCTCGAATGCGCCGGTGCCGCCTGGCTCGCATCGCGCCTCGACGATCGCGCTGCGTGGGATCGCATTCTGCCGCTACGGGTACAACAGCGGCTTGGCTTTGCCCGCGTTTTTCTGCAGCAACCGCAATGGGTGTTTATCGAGGAGGCGACCGACGCGCTCGATGTCAGCGGCGAGCAATGCATGTTCGAGGCGCTGCGCCGCGACTTGCCGAATACGGCACTACTGACGATCAGCTTTCACGCTGGACTGGAGGCGCTGCATGATCGAAAGCTGGTGTTGAATCGCTTGCGCGAGGAGCGCTATTTGTTTCAGACCGCCACCCTGGGCACTGCGAGCGAGCGGCCGGCGGACGCATAACGCATTTGACCTGTGATGCCGCGCAATTTTTACCAAGCCGACAACGGCGCACTTCACACTTTCAGCGCGCGCAAACAATCGTTAAGCATCGGTGTTCTACAGTTCGATGGAACTTAAACAGCAGCCAACGGATTGTGCATTACCGGGTGCTAAAAAAATGCGTAACTCTTTCTTTGCTTTTGCCTTCACTGTTGTTGCCGCAACGCTTTGCTCCGAGTCGTTTGCAGGCTCGAAAAACTATTCCAGCAACACCCTGACCTATAACGGTTCCACCTATTCATTGTCGAGTACATCGACCTGTGCCGATGGCACCGCCGCACTGCGGATGAACCGAAAATGGTGGTGCAAGGTACCGACCACGACGACAACCAGCACAACAACGACAGGTTCGACGTCGACAACTACCACCACGACCACGACCACCCCTACGGCGCCAGTCGTCTATAGCGCGCAATTGAGCTGGACCGCGCCGACCACGCGCGCGGATGGCACACCGCTGACGTCGGCCGAGCTGGCCGGTTATGAAATTTACTACACGACCGATGATCCGGCGGTTGCTGGCACCATCAGTGTTGCGAGCAGCACCGCGGCGAACTACACGCTGTCGAATCTCGCCGCTGGTAACTACTATTTCGCGATGTCAGCAATCGATACGACTGGCCTGAAGAGTGCGCTGTCGGCAATGGCGCCCATCAAATTCGGTCCATAGGTTGATCTGCTGCAATAAAAAAGGGCTCCCATGGGAGCCCTTGTTGTTTCCGCGCGGCGTGTGATCAGCAATTACCTTTCTTCGCCTGCCCCGGTGGGCAGAAATGACCGCGATGATGATCGTCGTCATCGTAATCATCATCGTGATGATGGCGGCGATATTCGCGATCGTCGTAATCGCGACGACGCGGCTCTTGATGATCCTTCGTGTTGATGGCAGTACCCGCTGCGGCGCCGACGCCCGCGCCGACAATCGCGCCCTGGCGCCCGCCGACTTCTGCACCCACTGCGCCCCCGACCGCGCCACCAATCGCACCGCCAATCGCGGCATCGGTGGTGAGATCGCCTGCTAACGCAGCCATCGACAGTGTGGGCAGTGCAGCGATTATCGCGATTCTTAATGCTTTCATTGGATGTCCCCGGCAAAATTGACTCCGCGAAGTATAAGCGAGGCCAGTTAACGGCACCTGAACGGCCTGGGGATTAGCGAAGTCGTTCACGCTCTTGCGCGGCCATCGAACAATGCCGGTAGCCAGCCGCGTTCAACGCAGGCGCGGAAGCACCATGCCGGCGTCGTTTCCGTTTTGTAATTCCAGAAAAACCAGCCGCGATATTTTTCGAAGGTCAGTAATTGCGCCGCCGCATAACCGCGGTAAGCCGTGATTTCCTGAAAGGCATCCATTTGATCGAGCGCATGGTTGAACGGCCCCTGTGCCCATAGCGACACTACTTTCAGATCGAGCCCCAGGCTCCACTCGCCGCAATAAATCGGGATCGCGAGTTCATCGATCATGGCATCGGCCTCCGCCTTCCACTCGATCGCCGCTTTTTGCAGATGGCCGTGGATATCCATATCGATATCGGCGCGGTCGAAACACTGATAGCGATGGATATCGAACACGATATTTTGAAGCTCGGGCTCGTGTAGAAACTCGGTGAATTCGCGGAACGAACGAAAGCCATCGTGAAATACAACCGCGGTATCTGCGGCATCACAGTGTTTGCGGATGCGTCGGTATGCCTCGCGATAATAATTTTTTAGATAATCAGTCGGCACGTCCCAGCGCGGCTCGTTCAATACTTCGATCGCGTGCAAATTCGGATGGGCGCGATAACGCTCGGCCAAGCGTTCGAGCACAGTCAGTGAATAATCGAAATATTCCGGCCGCGTATGCCATTCGCACACATCTTTAATGCCGCCGTTGTCGAAGCCGTTCTGACAGCCCGGCGCTGCGTGCAGATCGAGCACCACGCGCAGGTCGAATTCGTGTGCCCACGCCAACGCACGGTCGAGCACATCGATTCCGCCGCTGACGAACGGGTGCGTGTTCGCGCCGTAGCTGCGGTGGTAGGGATAATCGTCGCCGGTAATCCAATGCCCGACCGGAATGCGCACCGCGTTGACGCCGACACTGGCCAGCCAGGCGAAATCGTCGCGCGTAATGAACGTATCCCAGTGGCGCCGCAGTTGGTCGGCTGCGGCGCCACCGAGTTCGGCGCACCAGGTGGTTTCGTCGGTCGCCTGCAGTCCCTCAAACAGGCTCGGTACCATCCATTTTTCCAGTACCAGCCAACTGCCGAGGTTCACGCCGCGCAGTTTTAAATTCGAGTTTGCTGTCATACCGCTCTCCTTAGGCAAATATCCGTATCGCAGACGTTTGATAATTTAACCTACACTATGTCGCCAACTGGTGCGCCGAACCGATAGATTGCGTTGCCGGCTACCGATGGAGATTTTTCGCGGCCACGCCCGAGGAGGCTCGATATGTCCAGCTCGAACCCACCGCTCAATTTCACCTCCGCTGATGCACCGCCATGCGCACCGCACGCCGAGCTGTCCTGTTCGCAATGTGGGTTGGCGGCGCTGTGTCTGCCGCTGGCAATGGCCGACGACGAAATCGAGCAGCTTGAGCACATCGTGCAACGCAGTCGTCCGTTGCGAAAAGGCGCGCACCTGTATCGCGAGCGCGATGCGTTCACCGCTATTTACGTCGTGCGCGCCGGCACCTTTAAAGGCTACCGCATTACCGATTCCGGCGAGGAACAGATCGCTGGGTTTTATTATCCGGGCGAAATTCTGGGCTTCGACGGCATCAGCACCAACAAATATACGAGTTCGGCGAAAGCGCTGGAAAGCGCGAGTATTTGCGAAATTCAGTTCGACGCGTTGAGCCGCCTGAGTGCAACGATTCCGACGTTGCAGCAACGCGTGTTCCAGATGATTGGCCAGGAGCTGGCGCGCGATCAGCAGCTGATCATGCAGCTGGGTAAAAATACTGCCGACCAACGGGTTGCGGCGTTGCTGTTCAGTATCTCCACCCGCAACGCGCGGCGCGGCTTTTCGGCGACGCGGTTTATATTGCCGATGACGCGTGCCGAAATCGGCAATTATTTGGGACTGGCCATGGAATCGGTCAGCCGCGTTCTCAGCCATCTGCAGGCGCGCGATATTATTGCGGTCGAGGGCAAGGATATTGTCGTGCAGGATGTGGACAAGCTGCGCAATGCGGCCAACGGTTGCTTCGAATAAGCATTTGCCTTCTTCGCTTTTTACCTGCGCCAATGGCGAGCCAAATTATTTCGGCGCTGCCAAGGTAATGCTCACCGGGCAGTGATCGCTGCCGAGCACGTCGGGATGAATATCCGCGCTCTGCACCAACCCGCGTAGCTGTGGCGACACCAATACATAATCGATTCTCCATCCCACATTGCGCGCGCGCGAATTCGCGTAGTGACTCCACCATGTGTAGTGGCCATTACCCTGTTTGAATAACCGCAAGGTATCGACGAAGCCGGCGTCGACAAATTGCTGAAAACCGGCGCGCTCCTCATCGGTAAAACCCTTTTTGCCGCGATTCGGTTTCGGGTTGGCGAGATCGAGTTCGGTGTGCGCGACATTCAGATCGCCGCAGAAAATCACCGGCTTCTTCGTTTGCAGCCATTGGCAGTAGGCGAGAAACGCCGGATCCCAGTGCTGATGACGTAAATCGAGCCGGCTCAAATCCTCTTTCGCATTGGGGGTGTACACCGTCACCACGAAGAATTTTTCGTATTCGGCGCAGATCACCCGTCCTTCGCTGGCGCTGTCGCGGGCGGCGCTATCGGTCAGCTCATAACGGCTGGCGATGTCATCGGGAAACCCGAAGCGCACATCGAGTGGCTCGGTGCGCGAAAAAATCGCGGTGCCCGAATAACCTTTCTTGACGGCGGAATTCCAGTATTCACGGTAATCCGGCAGATCGATTTCGACCTGGCCGCGCTCGGCTTTGGTTTCCTGCAGGCACAAAATATCGGGCCGATGGGCTTCGATGAACGGCAGAAATACATTTTTTTTGAGCACCGCGCGAATGCCGTTGACGTTCCACGAATAGATTTTCATTGCCGCTTCCATTAACGATCCGGTTGGGCCGGGAATTACAACGGAGAATACCCGCCGCGGCAAGCGTTGCCGCCAAGCGCAAAAAATCGGCTTCTGTGATAGCGTTGCCGCCGTTTTCACGCCCGTATCAGCCAATCTCGCCAGGTGCGCCAATGTCCAATACGTTGATGTTCAACGACCGCACGTCGTCCTCTCGTCATACCATCGCCGCCGATGTGGCTTATATCCTGGGTTGCGCGGCGGTGTTTCTCGTTTTATTCGCGGTCGCGCGCGGCTTGTTGTTGTGGCGCAACGAAACCTTGCTAGCCGATATTCCACTGCGCGATGTGCTGACGGCGTTCGGCGTCGGTTTTCGCTTCGATCTAATCATGACCTGTTATGCGCTGACGCCGCTGGTGCTGGCGACGCTGCTGCCATCGGGACTGGTGTGGCGCGGACTATGTAATTTCTGGCTTGGGCTGGTGGCGCTGCTGTACAGCTTTCTCGCGGTGCTCGAACTCGATTTCTATCACGAGTTTCACGCGCGGCTGAATAGCCTCGTATTCCAGTACATCAAAGAAGATCCACAAACCGTCGTCAGCATGCTCTGGTATGGCTTTCCAGTGCTGCGCTATTTCGCGCTATGTGGTGCGCTGACCGCACTGGCTGTATTCGCCATCAAAGCCATCGATCGCGCGACGCGCACGCCGCAGGGTTTATATACCAGCACGTATCGCAGTCGGCTGCTGGTGGCGTTGCTATTGATTTTCGCAACTGCTGCAGCGGCGCGCGGTACGTTTCGTTCGGGTCCGCCATTGCGCTGGGCCGATGCGTATCGCACCGAATATTTATTTACCAATCATCTGGCGTTGAACGGCGCGTTCACGTTGTTGAAAGCCGCGCAACAGGAAACCGATCGCAAGCACGAAAATATCTGGTTGAAACAAATGCCGGTCGATAAAGCGCTAGCGCTGGTGCGTGCACATTGGGTATTGCCGCAGGAACAATTGCTCGAACCCGCCACGCTGCCGTTGTATCGCCGCTTCAGCGCGCCGACTGAAGTCGAACCGTCGCCTTACCAAAATGTCGTGTTGATTATCGACGAAAGTTTTAGCGCACAACGCACCGGCACCTTTGGCAATACGCAAAAAATCACGCCGCGTTTCGATGAGCTCGCGCAGCAGGGTTTATTGTTCGATCACTTTTTCTCGCAGGGCACGCATACGCATCAGGGCATGTTCGCGACGATGGCATGTTTTCCCAATCTGCCGCATTACGAATATTTGATGAAGCAACCGGAAGGTGCGAATAATTTTTCCGGCATTACCAAAGTGCTCGATGAACGCGATTATCAAAGCCTGTATGTCTACAACGGCGATTTTGCGTGGGATAACCAATCGGGATTTTTCCGCGCACAGCACATGCAGCGTTTTATCGGCCGCCACGATTTTATCAATCCACGTTTTTCCGATCGCACCTGGGGCGTGTCGGATGAAGATATGTTCGAGCGCGGCTTCGACGAAATCGTCAAATTGCAGCAATCGGAAAAACCGTATTTCGTGGTGCTGCAAACGTTATCGAATCACGCGCCTTACGCATTGCCGCCGCAATTGCCGGTGGCGCCGGTCGAGATTAATGGCCAGCGCGACGAGCATCTGACCGCGATGCGCTACAACGATTACGCGCTTGGTATGTTCTTCGACAAAATCAAACAGCGCGGCGGTTTCGATAACACGTTATTCGTATTTCTCGGCGACCACGGCTTCGGTGGCGGCGAACAAATTACCGATATCGATTTATGGCGCTTCCATATTCCGCTGCTGATTCTCGGCAAGGATATACAGCAGCGCTTCGGCAGCACGCGTTCGGTGGTTGGCTCGCAGGTGGATGTGGTGCCGACCATCATGGGTTTGCTCGGCGGCGATTACGATCATCAGTGCTGGGGTCGCGATCTGCTCGCACTGCCCGAAGGCGATGCGGGCCGCGCTATCATCAAACCATCGGGCAGCGATTTCACCACGGCGATTATCGAAGGCGATAAGATTCTGGTGCAGCCGCCCAACGCAACGCCGCGTTTATACCGCTACGACACGCTGCCGCATCTGGTCGCGGCACCGCAGGACGATGCCGCGCAAGCGCAGCAAATGAAAACGCTGATGAACGCGTATATTCAAACAGCGACGCGGGCGTTGCTCGATAATCGGGTCGGCCACGGCGATCATGTACAGCAGGCGGCGATCGATACGCCGAACTGAGGACAAGCGATGGCGGCAAAAATTTATGTGCTGGTACACGGCGCCTTTCACGGCGGCTGGTGTTGGCGCGAGGTAGCGCAGCTATTACGCGCGCAGGGCCATTGTGTATTCACGCCGACCTTGAGCGGTTTGGCCGAACGCGCCGAGCTGGCGGTACAGCAGCCGACTCTGAACACGCATATCGAAGAAATCGAGCAGTTCATCGCCGACCAACAATTTCCGGAAATGATTTTAGTGGGCCACAGCCTCGGCGGTGTTGTGGCGAGCGGTGTCGTCGATCGCATTCCGGATAAAATTCGCCATCTCGTTTTTCTCGATGCGCATTTGCTGCAGAGCGGCGCATCGGTGCTCGCTACCGCGCCGCCGGACGTGCTCGATTATTATCAGCGCTTGCGTGTAAAAAATGGTGGCAGCGGTTTAATTCCGATACCGCCGATTGATTTTTTCGCGATAACGGTACCTGAGCAGGTGGCATGGCTCGAACAAAATTTGACGCCGCAACCGGTCGAGACCTTTTTTTCGCCGTTGCAATTACGCTATCCACTGGGAGCCGAGCGCCCGGTGACCTATATCACCTGCACCAATCCTTATTTTCGCCATGTCAAAGCGGCGCGCGAATTTGCGCATAGCATGTCCGCCTGGCATCACTGCGATATTGCCACCGGCCACGACGCCATGATTTCGGCGCCCGCTCATGTTGCGAATTTATTGACTGCAATCGAGTGAGATAACCGCTTTCCATTTTCATTGCTTAACCAAGGAATAAACCATGGCCGAATTATTTACGCCGTTTCAACTCGCCGAGTTGAGTTTGCGTAATCGCATTGTCGTTGCGCCGATGTGTCAATACTCAGCGGAAAACGGCGAAGCTAATTCGTGGCATTTAATGCATCTGGGCAGCCTGTCGCATTCCGGCGCCGGTTTGATGTTTATCGAGGCCACCGCCGTTGAGCCGATCGGTCGCATCACGCCGCATTGTCTGGGCCTGTGGGACGACAAAACGCAAAGCGCACTGCGCAATGTCGTCAACGAAATACGCAAATATTCCGCTATCAAAATCGGTCTGCAGATCGCGCATGCGGGGCGCAAGGCATCGACTAAATCGATGTGGGAAGGCAGTGCGCAAATTGCCGTTGCCGATGGCGGTTGGCAACCGGTGGCGCCGTCGCCGCTGCCATTTCTCGACACCGAAGCAGCGCCGGCCGCGCTCGATAAAGCCGGGTTGCAGCGTATTCGCGAGGCCTTTGTCGCCGCCGCCAAACGTGCCGATGCGATCGGTATCGATGTGCTCGAAGTGCATGCCGCGCACGGTTATCTGCTGCACGAGTTTTTATCGCCGCTCTCGAATTTTCGCGATGACGAATACGGCGGCGATTTCGCTGCCCGCGTGAAATTTCCGCTCGAAGTATTCGATGCGGTGCGCGCCGCGTTTCCCGCGCACAAGCCGGTGGGTATTCGCATCTCGGCAACCGATTGGGTCGAGGGCGGCTGGGATCTCGATCAAAGCGTCGAGTTCATCAAGCTGCTGAAGCAGCGCGGCTGCGCATTTGTCGACGTGTCGAGCGGCAGCTTGTCGCCGCGGCAGCAAATTCCCGTCGGCCCCAGTTATCAGGTGCCGCTGGCCGCGCGCATCAAAGCCGAAACCGGCATGCCGACAATTGCCGTCGGCCTGATTACCGAGCCGCAACAGGCCGAAGAAATCATCGCTGCGGAAAAGGCCGATTTGGTCGCGTTCGCGCGGGCGATGTTGTACGACCCGCGCTGGCCGTGGCATGCCGCGGCAGCACTGGGTGCGCAGGTCGATGCACCGCCGCAATACTGGCGCGCGGCGCCGGCGCAAGCGAAGGATTTGTTTCGGAAATAGCGCGGCGACAGAACAGCGGCGGACGCGATAAGTAACGGAAACGCCAGATGAAGAAAAGCCAGGAATAAAAAAGGGCAGGAGGTTCAGCTCCCGCCCTGCTTTCGTGGTGGTGGTCGCTGCCCGATGCCTGCAGCAGCGCGTCGCTTTATTTTTTCACGCAGCGTGGGCCATGGCTGCCGCTAAACCAATCGCGCGGCGACGCAGTCGGGACGCCCGTAACCACGTTATTAATCACCGTCGCCGGGGAGTCGATCGCCAGATTGTTCTCGACTTTACATGCCACGCCGCGGGCGTTGATATTGGGCGAGAGATCCTTGGCCGCAACTCGATTCTGTGAGATGAACCCCGGTGCGCTGCCTTTGGCCAGGCCGCCGGCGATAGTAAAGCCGGCATCGCTGGCGGCGAAGAAGTTGTTCTCGATTGTCAATCTGGTCAGCTCGTTGCCGACGACCCCAGTGGACGCATCGCCGGGCGCCGCCGCCGACAGCGCACCGCCCGCGACGACGATGCCATTGGTGGCTTCGGTGACGAAGTTTTGCCGGTACGCCACCGACTGCATTGAATTGCCAGTGCTGGTACCCGGCGTGCCCCAGTTGTAGACCGGCGATGCGAAGGCGCCCCACTCGCATCCCTCGATTCGGTTGCCCGCCACCTCAACGGCATTCATCGACGAGTCGACGACGCCGGGGCTGCCCTGTTCCGTCAGCGCCACGATGGTGGTGACGCCCACAACGCAACTGGTGTTCGCTTTGATGTGGTTGCCGATCACCTTCACGCCAGTCACTTCGACGTGCTTCGATTGTTGGCCACCGAGCAGCGATTCCACGCCAGTGACGAATATCACGAAGCCGTCGGCGACGATGTCATTGTGTTGGATCAACAGATCGTTCACCTGAATGTCGGAGACATCGCCAAATACCGATACGCCGCCCCACAGATAGATTGCTGGATCGGAGTTGGGAGCCATCACGATTTTATTGCGTTTGATATGCACGCCGGACATCCGTGCGCCGCTACTGGGACTGAAGATCGACTGCAACGCCTGCGCCTGCACGGCGCTGGTGTACTGTTTGATCACGTTCTCGGAGACATCGACATCTTCGATGACGTAGGTCCCAGGGCCGCCCGCGGCACCGGCATTTAAGCTGATGGCGGTGAGGAATTTGCTGGGAAAGTTTTCCCCAAACTCCGCCGGGCCGCGGAATTCGTTGTCGGAAACATCGACATGTCGCACCGCGCTTCTAGCATTGCCGGCATTTGTCGCCGTAAATCCGAGGCCACCGCTGTTGTAAAACTTGTTGCCGACGATTTTCACATCGGAAATTCCCGCGCTATTAGCAGGAGGCTGCATCGACAGCGTGGTGATGAATCGCTCGAAGGTAATGCCGGTAAAAATCACATCGGAGCTCAACACGCTTAACGCCTTGCCACCGAGCGGAGCGCCGACGAAAAATTTGGGATTGTTGAGTGTGTCGACGGCATCGTCGGGACCATTGGTGAAACGGATGCCGTTGCCGACGAACGCATCGCCCTCATTCCCCTCCACGGCCGGCATCAGTGTGTTTGGGCTGAGTACGGCGAAATCGAAAAGCGGTTTTTCCTGTATCTGCAGCGGAAAACGCACCGCGCCGCCGGGGACCTTGAACTGCACCTTATCTCGGCTCGCCTTACCTGGCAGACCCTGGACCTGCGCGCGCTCGTAGTCGGATAAGGCCGACAGCGCTAGCGAACCGTTGGCTAGGCGAATCGCTTCGGCCAGCGACAACCGTTGATCTCCCACCGCACCGATCGCATCGGCGTCATTCACCGTGATCAGCGTGTTGTATTTGATCTTGGCAAGCATTGCTTTTGCGTTGCTCTGAGAATCCGCGGCTACGGCCAGCGGTAGTGCGAGCACCGCCAGCACGAAAACTGTAATCGTTTTCATGGGGCGCCGATGAAAAGCCATAGCAGCGAGCAAACGGCGATAACCGTGATGATGGTTTACGACGAGAGAGGTATTCGGAACGCGCGACATAGCCAACTCCTTGAGCCGTGACGACTCGATTATTGTTATGAATGCTGGATGTTTCACCCCGAACTGTAAGGATCGCGTCAGAGAGCTCTCAAGTTAATTAAATTTAATATGTTCTCGACTCGACCATGGCGTGATGAGCATTGAGACTATTGTGGCGGCAATTTCTATGCGGCAACGACGGCTTGCGATCGATGCGCATCCTCCTCTTGTTGCAGACGCCACATCTCCGCGAATTTGCCGTTGCGTTCGATCAATTCGCGAAAGGTACCGCGTTCGATAATGCGGCCCTGCTCCATCACCAGAATCTGATCGGCATCGACCACGGTCGATAAACGATGTGCGATGATCAGTGTGGTGCGATCGGCGGAAATTTCTCTCAGCTCGGCCTGAATCGCTTTTTCGGTGCGCGAATCGAGCGCCGATGTCGCCTCGTCGAAAATCAGAATCGCCGGTTGTTTCAAAATCGTGCGCGCAATCGCAACGCGCTGTTTTTCGCCGCCGGATAATTTCAAGCCACGCTCACCCACCATGGCGTTGTAGCCGTCGGGCAGCGATTCAATAAATTGATGGATGTGCGCCGCTTTTGCCGCAGCGATTACTTCATCGCGCGTCGCCTCGGGTCTGCCGTAAGCGATGTTGTAATAAATCGTATCGTTGAACAGCACGGTGTCTTGCGGCACGATGCCGAGCGCTGCGCGTAAGCTATTTTGCTGCACGGCGCGAATATCTTGGCCGTCGATCAAAATATTGCCGCGATCGGCATCGTAAAAGCGAAACAACAACCGCGACAGTGTTGATTTGCCTGCGCCGCTCGATCCCACCACGGCAACGGTTTTTCCCGCGCCGACTTCAAAGCTCAAATCGAACAATATCTGACGTTTGCTTTCGTAATTAAAATCGACGTGCTCGAAACGAATTGCCGCGCCGGCAGCTACATCGAGCGGTTTGGCATCGGGCGCATCTTGGATTTCGCGATTCTCATGCATCAGGCCGAACATTTTTTCCATGTCGGTCAGTGCCTGTTTGATTTCGCGATACATCACACCGAGAAAATTGAGCGGAATATACAACTGCACGAGCAAGCCATTGATCATAACCAGATCGCCGAGCGTCATATGGCCCTGCACAATGCCATCGGCGGCGCGCCACATCAGCAGCGATACCGCGAGCGCAATGACAAAACTTTGCGCGGAGTTTAAAAATCCCAGCGAGGTTTCGTTTTTTACCGCGGCGTATTCGTAGCGTTGTAAATTTTGATCGTAGCGCTGCGCTTCATATTCTTCGTTGCTGAAATATTTTACCGTTTCGTAATTCAACAGCGAATCAATTGCTTTGGTGTTTGCCTTCGAATCCATTTCATTCATGGTGCGCCGATGCGCGGTGCGCCATTCGGTGATCGCCACTGTCGTGCCGATATAAATCACCAACGCGGTCAGCGTGATCAGTGCAAACCAATAATCGAATTTAACGAACAGCAGACCGCATACCAGCGCAATTTCGAGAATGGTGGGCAGAATGCTGAACAGCATAAAGCTCATCAGGGTGGCGATACCGCGTGTACCGCGCTCGATATCGCGCGACACGCCGCCGGTTTGCCGTTCGAGATGAAAACGCAAACTGAGTTCATGCAGATGACGAAAAACATTCAATGCCACGCGTCGCATGGCGCGCTGGGTGACACGCACGAATACGATGTCGCGCAATTCACCGAACAATGTCGATGACAGCCGTAGCAAACCGTAAGTGACGAGCAGCGAAACGGGCACCGCGAGCGTCGCCTGCGTCGGATTCAAACTATCGACGATGCGCTTCATCAACAGCGGCACGCCGATATTGGCGAGTTTGGCGATGACCAGAAAAATCGTCGCGATGATGACGCGGCCGCGATATTCCCACAGATAGGGCACCAGCATTTTAACGACGCGCCAATCGCCGGTAGCGGGACGTTTTGTGGTGGAGGAATGCGGTGGAGTCATGAGTAAACCTGCAGCAATGACGCGGAAATTCCGCGTCATTATTTCATAACCAACAGTGCGGCGCGGCGGGCAACATCAGAAGGCGACGTAAGGAGTGGTGATGCCGGGCATGGTGTAAATCGAGGTGTAGACTTTGCGCCCATAGAAAAACGGCAATCCCCAATCGAAGCCGCCATCGTAGCGGCCGCCGAGATCATTGAATGCGCTGAAATTGCCGTTCAAGGCGCCGGCATTGGCGACATTAAAAACAATATTAACGCTTCCACTCGGCGCGTCCCCAAAAAGGGTTGCGCTCCTGCTGATCGTCGAAGGTGGGCAATAAAAACCGACAGGATCAGGGCTCATACATTCATTGATTAACGGCGCATCGATATTTGGAAAATATAAGCCGTTGGAGCCGCTATCAATAAAGCTTTCGCGATAAGTTCGCCCGTTATACGTTGTTGAGATCCGGCCATTATCCGATTGCAGATATTGCGGAGCAGCGCTGCCCAGCTGGTTGTTGCTGCGAGTGTTGATACCAAAAATGAGTGAGCCACTGACATTGACGGCACCGCTGTTACTGATTGCCGGTAAATCGATAATTGAGCCGTTGTTGTCTTGTGGGAATTTTGCGATCGGGTTCTGTACCTGAATAGCGGTGGATGCGAGCGAATCGCTGCAACCATTCTGACATTGATAATACAAACCATTGCTGACGATCGAGCCGCAGCGAGAGCCGCAATCCCACGGAAAATTGCCAATGCCGAGAATACCGTTGCCACCCAAATCGGCGGAGCTGCTCAAATTTGTCGTGGTATCGCCGCCACCGCAAGTGACTGGCTCGGGGCCAATAGAAGAGGTGCTCGTGATTAATTGAATCGATACCGAGCTTGCGACCTCATCGGCCATTTTTATATCGGCAATCTGCACCGGACCCCAGGCATGAGAGTTGTCGACAAAGCCGACGCATTCAGCGAGTGGATTACCATTGGCAGCGGTTTGCTGCGGTAGTGTTAGCGAGCCCAGCGCGGAAGGAATTAAGCGCAGCCCCATCGAGCCGGTATCAACCAGAATGTGATCGATGGTTTGACATTGGGATGTGCCAGGTCGGCACACAGTGAGCGTTACAAACGCTTGATTGACATTACCGTTCAATCCGCCATTAACAATAATCGATACAACGTTGTTGGTCACCGGCGGCGGCGCCGTAACGCTGCCGCCACCTCCTCCACCCCCGCCGCCGCACGCGGTCAGCAATGTCGAAACCACCAAAGCAATCAGTTGGTAACTTAATCCGTAACAACGCCGCACCGTAATTCTCCCAGTTATTGAATTTCGTCGATGGTCACTTGTGGCGGCACTAAGCTTGGCACATAGGCGCGTCCAGCAAATGCCCGCATGCGTCCGCCCGATTGCACCACCAGATCGTCCTGCGCGATTGCGACCGGGCCGCGAATACCCGCGTGGCGGCGTGCGGCGGCGGCTTCGCTGAAGGCGGGGAAATATTGCCCGAGCAGTTGCTGCAGATCGGGCATTACCGGTCCATCCCAGCTCACCGCGAATACCTTGCCGGCGGTGCTCAGAAATTCACGAATGGTAATGCCCGATTCGGTCTGGATTGCATGCACGGTATAACCGTTGCCGACGGTTGCACGCATGACCGCGTGCAGTTTGTTGTTGTCGGCTTGCACCGACGCGGCATTGCCGCCGAGCTCAGCGCTGGCCGTCAACGGCAGCAGCGTCAGCAGCAGCGCAGGAACGAATTTCGTGCTCATGGTGGTCGCTAATCCGAGGAGGTTGAATGGTCAGTGTAGACAGCGCGCTGACCGTGAGAATGTATTTATTGTTGGATAACATCGCCGCTGCGCGAAATGTGAATTGCATCCGTAGCGATGGGCTTCGCTAATTGGTATTACGAGCCCATTTTGCTTTGCAGATAATTTTGCAGACCGAGCTGATCGATCAAACCGAGCTGAGTTTCAAGCCAATCGATGTGCTCTTCTTCACTGTCGAGAATGTCTTCGAATAATTCACGGCTATTGTAATCGCCGACCTTCTCGCAATGCGCGATCCCCTCTTTCAGATCGGGCAGCGCTTTTTGTTCGAGGAGCAGATCGCACTTGATCATCTCGACGACATTCTCGCCGATCAACAATTTGCCGAGGTGTTGCAGATTGGGCAGACCTTCGAGAAACAGAATGCGTTTGATGAGCTTATCGGCATGTTTCATCTCGTCGATCGACTCGTGGTACTCGTGCTCTTCGAGTTCCTTCAGACCGAAGTTGCCATACATGCGGGAGTGGAGAAAATATTGATTGATCGCGATCAGCTCATTGCCGAGCACTTTGTTCAACAGTTCGATAACTTTCGCGTCGCCTTTCATTGTTGTTTCTCCCTTCGATGAGCATGCGAGGGATTGTCGGCGGGCGTTGGAAGTGTGTCAAACGCGCAGAAGGAAAAGCGTAAAAGGAAATAGCGGACGGGAACTGTGCGCGTCAGGCAACCGCGCGTGCGGCGGGATGATCTGCGGCATAGAAAAGCGAAGTGTCGTACACGCCTTGTGTTTCCTCGCGAAAAATTTCGCGTGCGTGCACGGCGCAGCGACCGCATTGTGAGCTGAGCCCGAGTGCCATCCGCAACTCGCGATAGTTGGTCATGCCGTCCGCGATGGCAGTGCGGATGTGCGAATCGGTAATGCCTTTGCAAAGACAGACGTACATGGTGGCGAACACGCTCGGTTGACTGTGTTAAGAATCGTAGTGCTAATGAGAATTGTTGTCAACAACTGGGCGGCTCGTGCCGCGGCGGTGCGCAACGCTTAGTATTGGGCACGCTTATACATTGGAGATGACTATGACCAATTGGCTACCAGCCGATTACGCCGATCAATTATTGCGCATGGTGTTCGCGCTATTGGGTGGTGCGGCGATCGGGCTGAACCGTTTTCTGCGCCACAAATCCGCCGGTATGCGCACGCATGCGCTGGTGGCGATGGGGGCCGCGATAGCCGCGTTGCTATTTACCGGGGAAGAGGCGATCAGCCGTGTGGCGCAGGGTGTACTGACCGGGGTCGGCTTTATCGGCGCCGGCGTGATCATGCGCGACGGCGAATCGCACGTGCAGGGGCTGACGACGGCGGCGTCGGTGTGGATTTGTGCGATTCTCGGGCTGGTCTGTGGTGTCGGCGATCTGTTCGTGGTGGGCGCTGGTGTGCTGTTGACTTTGGTTACGCTGATTGTGGGCCGCCCAATCGAGCGTTTTCTGGCGCGGCTGGCGCACGATAGGGCAGCGGCCAACGATAAAAGCGGTTGACGCGGTTAGTCGGTTCGCGCCGCCCGCAATGCAATGCCAATCGCGACGATCAGTAATGCCGCCGCGAGCAGGAAGGGTGCGCCGGGTAGATGCAGCGGGCGCGCGGGGCCGATGAAGAAGGCAAAGGCGCGTGTAAATAAACTAGGGCCAATCATCTGCGCCACACCGGTCAGGCTGCTGTTCGCCCCTTGCAGTCGGCCCTGCTCGATTGCCGACACGCGCTGCGTCATCAGGCTCTGCACCGATGGGCCGGCAAAGCCCCACAGCGCCAGCAACGGAATCCCCAGTAGAAATATGCCGCCGCTCGTCGCGACCCCGAACACCCCGAACCCGCCCAAGCCGGCACCGAGACCGACCATCAGCGTAGTGCGCGGACCGTATTTCGCGACGAATGGCCGCACCAAACCGCCCTGCACAATCATGCTGCAGATACCGACCAGCGCCAGTGCCAACCCCACCTCGCGCTCGTTCCAATGATAGCGATACCCCGCGTACAACACGAACGTGCTGTTGAGTACGACGTGCGCGAGATTGGATAGAAAGCCGATGCTCGCCAGTCCGAACAATTCGCGCTGGCGATGCAGGAATTTCAACGATGCGAACGGATTCGCGCGGCGCCACGAGAACGGCTGCCGCTTATCGAGGGGCAGCGATTCGGGTAGCACGAATAACCCGTACAGCGCATTGGCCAGGCTCAGTCCCGCCGCCACCCAAAAGGGCAGGCGCGGATCGACGCTGCCGAGAATGCCGCCCACGCCCGGCCCCAGAATAAAACCGAGACCGAAGGCAGCTCCCATCAAACCAAAAGCCCCCGCGCGTTTTTCCGGCGGTGTGACATCGGTGATATAGGCGTACGAGGTGCTGATGCTGGCGGCGGTGATACCGGAGATAAGGCGGCCGACGAACAGCCAGATCAGATTCGGCGCCAATGCCATCAGGATGTAGTCGAAACCGAGCCCGAAATTCGAAATCAAAATCACCCGCCGCCGACCGAAGCGATCCGACAACGCGCCGAGCACTGGCGAAAATACAAATTGCATGAATGCCCAGGCGGTCGCGAATAAACCGAAAATCGCCGCGCCGCGCGCGGTATCGCCGCCCGCGAATGTCACCACCAGTTTCGGTAATACCGGTATCACCATGCCGAGCGCGAGCATGTCGAGCACGACGGTGATGAAAACGAAAATCAGTGCGGGCTTACGCAGGTTTGAAGTCATTGCGGGCGGTCTTGCATCGCGATCGCATCGAGGCGGGCGACTTCGGCTTCGATCCATTGCTTCGCCGTTTCGGTCAGCGCGCGCGAATCGCCATCGACGGTATCGATAGGCATCCCGATGGTGATACGAATCAGCCCGGGATATTTCAGGAATTTTTTAGCGGGCCAGTAGTGCCCGGCGTTGTGCGCCACCGGCAAAATCGGCACGCCGGCCTTGCACGCGAGCGTTGCGCCGCTACGCGCGTAATTACCGGTCTGGCCGACGGGTGTACGTGTACCTTCCGGAAAAATCATTACTGACCGTCCAATGCCGATGAGCCGCTGTCCTTCGTCGATGATGTGCCGTAACGCCTGTTTCGGATTATTCCGATCGATCGCGATCGGTTCGAGTAGCGCCAGCCCCCAGCCGAAAAAGGGCACCTTCAATAATTCTTTTTTTAGCACTGTCGCAATCGGCGGCCGCAGTACCTGTAGAAAAAACGTTTCCCACTGACTTTGATGCTTGGCGAGCAGTACAAACGGCCCGGCCGGAATATTTTCGCGACCGCTAACTTCGCAGTGAATGCCGCAGGTGATGCGCAGCCAGAACATCACCATATGGTTCCACCACGTCAGGTAGACATAGCGCGCGCGATAGGGCATCAACCGGCAAAACAGCGAGCCGGTTACGCTGAACCAGACGGTGATCATCGAATAACCGAGATAGAAAACCGACGTGCGCAGGCCGAGCCATAGCAGCGTGAACAGTGACAGTTTTGTAGTGAGATAACTCACGATGCGGGAGTCTCCGCAATCAACGCATCGGCGGCGGCGGCGAGATTATCGAATACGCGCACATCGCTCCACTTGCCGCTGCTATCGTCGCGTAATTGCCGTTGCGTTTTTTGGCCTTTGCCGGTCAACACGAGTACCGGCTGACAATGTTTTGTGTGCGCCGCTTCGAGATCGCGTAACGAGTCGCCGATCGACCATGCGCCGCGCGCACTCGTGTTCAATTCGCGCTCGATCGCATCGATCAAGCCCGCTTTCGGTTTGCGGCAATCGCAATGATCGTCGGGGATATGCGGACAGTAAAAAATACCGGCGACATGACCGCCGGCGCTTTCCACCATTTCGCATAATCGATGATGCATCGCTTCGAGATCGTCGAGGGTGAATAATCCGCGCCCGAGTCCCGACTGGTTGGTCGCGACGACAACATTGAAACCATGGCGGCTCAAACGCGCGATGGCATCGATGCTGCCCGCAATCGGGTGCCATTGATCGAGCGATTTGATGAATCCGTCGGAGTCTTCGTTGATGACGCCGTCGCGGTCGAGAATTACGAGCATGTATGTTCCTGAATTTAGTGCTGGCAGCGATGGACAGGCTGCTTTCAAAAACGCTGCAAGTACATCCATGTAAGCTCCGTCGGTGACATCGTGTCACCGACGGTTTTGAAAGCAGCCTGTCCATCGCTGCTGCAAAGTTCAGTGCCAATCTATTTTGTGGATGGCGCCAATAACGAAATATCGGCGACTTCCAAAAACAAATTGCGCAATTGCGACAACAGTGCGAGTCGGTTGTTGCGAACCGCAACGTCATCCGCCATCACCATCACGTTATCGAAAAACGCATCGACGGCTCCGCGCAAGCTGGCGAGCTGTTCAAGACCTTCACGATATTTGCGCGTGGCGAACAGCGGCTGCACTTTACTTTGCAGCGAAGCGAGTTGGGCCGCTAAATCTTTTTCGGCCATTTCGGTCAGTAATGATGTTTGCAGAGCCGGCAACTCGGCATCGCCACTTTTCGCCAAAATATTCGATACGCGTTTGTTCGCACTCGCGAGCGCCTGCGCTTCCGGCAATTGCGCGAAGCGATAAACGGCCTGCACGCGCTGATTGATATCGAGCGGCTTGCTCAGCTTCTTCGCGCTGACCGCAAGAAAAACTTCGGCGGGAATATTTTCGTCTTCAAACCAAGCGCGGAAACGTTCAATCATGTAGTCGAGCACTGCATCAACGAGATCGGTTTTCGCTGCCAGCTGCGGATATTGCGCCTGTGCGTGTTGCAGGCATGTGCGCAGATCGAGATCGAAACCTTTCTCGACAATCATCCGTAACACGCCGAGTGCGGCGCGGCGCAGCGCGAACGGGTCTTTCGAACCGGTCGGCGGTTGGCCTATGCCGAAAATACCGACCAATGTATCGAGCCGATCGGCGATCGCGACGCTGAGACCGGCCAACGTGCTCGGTAATTCGTCGCCGGCAAAACGAGGCTGATATTGCTCGCGCAACGCAGCCGCCACTTCATCGGTTTCACCATCGTGACGCGCATAATAACCGCCGGCGATGCCCTGCATTTCGTCGAATTCGCCAACCATGTTGCTGACCAGATCAGCCTTACTTAATTCGCCGGCCCGCTGCGCCCACTCACCGTTGCCGCCGATCTGTGCAGCAATAAATTTTGCCAGCGCGCCGATGCGTACGGTTTTGTCGAACACGCTGCCGAGCTTTTCCTGAAACACGACCGTCTTCAATTGTTCGCGGCGTTGCGCCAGCGGCATTTTCAAATCGGTTTCGTAGAAGAACGCGGCATCGCTGAGACGCGGGCGAATCACGCGCTCATTGCCGTCGATAATTTTGCGCGGATCTTTGCTTTCGATATTCGCGACCGTGATGAAATGGGGCAGCAGTTTGCCGTTGGCATCGACGACGTGAAAATATTTCTGGTGATTTTTCATCGACGAAATCAGCGCCTCCTGCGGCACGTCGAGAAAACGCGCCTCGAAACTACCGCTCAGTGCGACCGGCCATTCGACCAGCGCGGTCACTTCGTCTAGCAAGTCTTCGTCGATCACGGCAATGCCGTTGAGTTTTTTGCCTTCGACTTCAACCTGCGCGCGCACATGACCGCGACGCTCGTTGAAATCGGCGATCACATACGCTTTGTTTTCCAGCGTCAATTGATAGTCGGCGGGACTGTTTAGGGCGATCGATTGATTGCAGTGGAAACGATGACCGCGTGTTTCGCGTCCGGCTTTGATGCCGAGAATTTCGCAATCGATTATTTGCTTGCCGAACAGCATGACCAGCCATTGCACCGGCCGCGCGAATTCATCGCGGCGTGCGCCCCAGCGCATGCGTTTGGGAATTGGCAGTTGGTCGAGCGCGTTACTGACAATCGACGGCAATAAGTCGATCGCTAATTTGCCGGTTTGCGTGCTGCGATAAACCAGGCGTTCGCCTTTATCGGTCAGCGTTTTTTGCAGTTGTGAAAACTCGATGCCGCACGAGCGCGCGAAACCTTCCGCGGCTTTGCTCGGCTTGCCTTCGGCATCGAAAGCGCCGCTGACGTTGGGGCCGAGTTTTTCGATGGCTTGATCGGGTTGTTGTTCAGTCATGTCTTCGATCAGCAGTGCGAGTCGGCGCGGTGCCGCGAAACCATGGACTTTGCCGAACGCAATGTTCGCGGTAGTCAAACCTGCAACCACACCATTTTCAAAACTTTGCGCGAGCGCTTTCAGCGCTTTCGGCGGCAGCTCTTCGGTGCCGAGTTCGACCAGAAATACCTGCGTCATGCCGCTGCACTCCCTGCTTTATTTTCGTTGGCGGCGAGACTTGCTAACACTTCGTTGCGCAGCGCTTCGGGTGCGAGCGGGAAGCCGAACGCACGCCGCGAATCGAAATACGCTTGCGCCACCGCGCGTGCGAGACCGCGTACGCGCAAAATAAAACGCTGACGCTCGGTCACCGAAATCGCTTTGCGCGCGTCGAGCAAATTGAACGAATGCGATGCCTTCATCACCATTTCATAAGCGGGCAACGGCAAATTTTTTTCAATTAATTTTTGGCTTTCGCTTTCGTAAAAGTCGAACAGCTCGAACAGTTTCGCGACGTTTGCTTCTTCAAAGTTGTAACGCGACATCTCGACTTCGTTTTGATGAAACACATCGCCGTAGGTGACGATGCCGTGCGGTCCCTTTGCCCATACCAGGTCATACACGCTGTCGACGCCCTGCAGATACATCGCGAGTCGTTCGAGGCCATACGTGATTTCGCCGGTGACCGGATAGCATTCGATACCGCCGACCTGCTGGAAATAGGTGAATTGCGTGACTTCCATGCCGTTCAGCCACACTTCCCAACCTAGACCCCAGGCGCCGAGCGTCGGCGATTCCCAGTTGTCCTCGACGAAGCGGATGTCGTTGACCAGCGGATCGAAACCGAGTTGCTTCAAAGAGTCGAGATACAGCTCCTGAATATTGTCCGGCGACGGTTTCATCACCACTTGAAACTGGTAGTAGTGCTGCAAGCGGTTTGGGTTTTCACCGTAACGACCATCGGCAGGACGACGACTCGGCTGCACATACGCAGCGTTCCAGGTTTCCGGTCCGAGCGCGCGCAGAAATGTCGCGGGGTGAAACGTACCGGCGCCGACTTCCATATCGAGCGGCTGCAGAATGACGCAGCCCTGCTCGGCCCAGAATTGTTGCAGCGCGAGAATCAGGCCCTGGAATGTGCTGGCGTCGGATTTAGATGTACTGATATGGGGGGGTGCGCTCACGGCGTCCACCTTGTCCTGTGAATTAAGAGATTCGGTTCGAGAAAACAGGGTTCGCGGAAAAAGCCGCGATTATACAGAGAGCCGCAAGCCACGGTTAAGGAACTGTTGCCGGTGCGACGAGCCAAAAGCGCGGGCAATTTTTTCCGATACAATGGCGCCCGCTTTATCCGCCGGGAATCTTCTGTAAGTGCCCAAGCTGAAATTTCGCCTCACTGTCTTGACGATGCGTTTCGTCGCGGCGTTGCCATGGTCGTGGTTGCGCGCACTGGGTCAATTTCTGGGTTGGATTTTCTGGCGCTTCGATACCCGCGAAAAACTTGTCACCGCCACCAATATTGCGTTATGCCTGCCGGAGTTGGATGCGGCCGCGCGCGACGAATTGACGCGCGCGAGTCTCGTCGATTTCGGCCTGATGGCATTCGAGCTGCCGAAGCTGTGGTTATCGCCATCGTCGGTGGTGGAGGCACAGATTCGTGCCATCGAGGGCGAGGGCTTGATGCTGCAGCAGTTGTGCAAACGGCGCGGCGTTATGGTGCTGGCCCCACATCATGGCAACTGGGAAGTGGCGGGGATTTATCTGGCCGAGCATTACGGCATCACCACGATGTATTTGCCATCGCAAAGTCCCGAGATCGAGGCGCTGGTGCGCACTGCGCGCAGTCGTAATGGTGCCAAGCTGGTACCGGCCGATGCCGGCGGTGTGCGCAGTTTGTATAAAACCTTGAAACAAGGCGGCCTGGTCGGTGTATTGCCCGATCAGGTACCGAGCCAGGGCGCGGAGTTCGCGCCGTTCTTCGGTCAGCCCGCGTTGACGATGACGTTAGTGAGTAATCTGCTGCAAAAAACGCAGGCGCGGGCGATCATGTGCGTGGCATTGCGGTTGCCCGGCGGCGGTTTCAAGCTGGTGTTCACCGAGGCCGATGACGCGATTTATGCGGATGATTTGCAACAATCGCTGGCAGGGTTGAATCGCAGCATCGAGGCGGTAGTGCGGGTCGCACCCGAGCAATATCAGTGGGAATACAAACGCTTCAAGCGCCAGCCACCCGGTCTACCCCCTGTTTATTAACCGGTTAACCCATTCCTTCACTGGATTCCTTCAACGACTTCACAGCGGATTCTCATGATTATCGGCAGAGTGATTGGCGCCATCCTCGGATTTTTGGCGGCGCGCTGGTTTGGCGCAATCATCGGTTATGTAGCGGGTTATTACTTCGACAAAGGCTTTAGCGGTCTGCGCTCATCGCCGCTGCAACGGACCGACGTACCGCTCGCCGAGCATCCATTCTTCGCGACCGTATTCACCCTCGCCGGCCGCCTCGCCAAAGCCGACGGGCGCATCAGCGAAGCTGAAATCGCCGGTGCCGAGCGCATGATGTCCGAGTTTGGTTTGAATGGTGCGACCCGCGCCGAAGCGATCGCTTTATTCAAGCGCGGCGCCACCGGCGAGTTCGACATCGAGTCGCAGCTGGCGCGGTTTCAGCAGCACAGCGCCTTCCAGCCCGAACTCAAGGGTGTGTTGCTTGAGTACCTGCTGGTGTTCGCGCTCGCCGATAGTGAGTTGCACATCGCTGAGCGCGAGATTCTGCAACGCGTGGCGACATCGCTCGGCATGCATCCGGCCGAGTTCGCGCGCTTGCTCGATATGTTGCAGGCGCAGCAGCGATTTCATCAGCGTGACTACGCGGCAGCGACGCCGCCACCGGATGCGCTGGCGAATGCGTATCGAGCGCTCGGTGTCGACGCGGCGGCGAGCGATGCGGATATCAAAACCGCGTACCGCCGGCTGATGAGCCAACACCATCCAGACAAATTGATCGCGCAGGGCGTGCCGCCCGACATGATCAAACTGGCGACGGAAAAGACACAGGAAATTCAGGCCGCGTACGAGCTGATTCAAAAAATGCGCGCGACTATCTGACACCGTTGGACTGGGTAAACAATTGCGCGGCGCGATGCGCTTGCAACCAGCGGCCGAACTCGGGGGCCGGCAACGGTTTGCTGAATAGATAGCCCTGCGCGAAATGGCAGTGCCGATTGCGGATGAATTCGGCCTGCAACGGCGTTTCGACGCCTTCGCCGATTACTTCAAGACCGAGGTTGTGCGCGAGCGCGATGATCGTCTTCACCAGCCCCGCCGCCTCCGGCTTGCGCTCCAGATCGCTGATAAAGCTGCGATCGATTTTCAGCACATCGAAGTGGTAGCGGCGCAGGTAACTCAGCGATGAAAAGCCGGTGCCGAAATCGTCGAGCGATAGGCGCACACCGAGTTTTTTCAGTTGCATCAGTATCTGCCGCGTATGGGGATCGTCGTTAAGCAGCAGACCCTCGGTAATTTCCAGCTCAAGTAGGTGCGCGGGCAAGCCGCTGGCGAGCAGCGCCTGTTCGACCACCGCGGCGATGGTGCCACCGACGAACTGACGCGACGAAATATTCACTGCGATCCGCAACGGTGGAAAGCCTTCTTGCTGCCATTCCAGCGCCTGCCGACAGGCTTGGCGTAACGCCCATTGGCCGATCGGCACAATAAGCCCGGTCTCCTCGGCGATCGGAATGAATTTGCCCGGCGACGGATTGCCGAGGCTGCCGTTGCGCCAACGCAGCAGCGTTTCCGCGCCGACGACATTGCCGCTGCTGAGCTCGATCAAGGGCTGATAATGCAGTTCAAGCTCGTTGCGGCGCAGCGCATGGCGCAATTGCGTTTCGATATTCAGGCGCTCGAGCGAACGCTGATTCATCTCCGCGGTGAAAAAGTGATAGGCGTTTTGACCCTGCTGCTTGGCGAGATGCATCGCCGCCTCGGCATTGCGCAGAAGATCGGCGGAGGTGGCGCCGTCGTTCGGAAATACCGTCAGGCCGATGCTGGCGCTGACATTGAGTTCGCGGCCGCCGATTTCAAACGGCTGCGCAATCGCATCGAGGATCTTGCTGGCAATCAGCGTCGAATCGCCGGCAGTACGCTGATTGACCAGCAGCACCAGAAATTCATCGCTGCCCAGGCGGGCGACCGTGTCTTCGTCGCGCACGCAGCGCAGTAGCCGCTGCGCCGCTTCGCCGAGCAGCGCGTCGCCGAACTGATGGCCGAGTGAATCGTTGACCAGCTTGAAGCGATCGAGATCGATGAACAGCACGGTCAGCGCGCGCTGATGCCGCTCGGCACTGTTGATGGCCTGCGCTAGACGATCGAGTGCCAGCGCGCGGTTCGGCAGGCCGGTGAGCTTGTCGAAATTGGCCTGCTGAAACAGCCGCTCCTTATAGGCCACCAGATCGGAAACGTCTTCGAGTAACGCGACCAGCTGCGTGGTCTGCCCACCGCTGCCAGTGATCGGATTAATTGTCGCGGCGACGTGAAATTGCCCGCCGTCCTTGCGCCGATAGATCAGCTCGCCCTGCCACGGCGCGCCATTCTGTGCTGCATTGAGGATATCGTGTGGTACCTCGCGCCCGACACTGTCGTGCAGCAGGTCTTGAAAATGGCGACCGAGCAGTTCGCCGCTGGTGTAACCACTCGCTATGCAGAACTTCGGATTGACGTATTCGATGACACCCTGAGTATCCAAAATCGCGACCGCGGTAGGATTCTGTTCGACCACCAGCGATAGCTTCTGCATCTCCGCTTCCGCCAATTGCCGCGCCCAGTTTTCGGTGTGGTAGAGCCGGGTGCGCCGCGAAAACGAAATGCAGAGACTCACGATCAACAATAGACAACACGCCAACAGCGGTGCGACCCAAGCGCCATCGACGGTGGTGTAATTGAAAATGCCAAGCGCCGAAGCGAGCCCGGTCAGGATGATGGTGGCAGCCAGATAAATGGCGATTTCGACTTGCGGTTTAAGCGACGGCATCGGCTATCGAAACATCCGTGGGCATGTGCGCGAGGCAGCAGTCGTCCGATGGGCGGCTGCGTCCATGTCCCTGTTGTTATGGTTGTGCGCAAAGAAATTTTTATTTTTCAAAGCGCTGGATGGCTAAGTTAAGAAGAAAGCCGGCATGGCTGGAAATCGAAAGTCGTGCGGTGAGAACTGTTTCTCAATTAGCGCTGATTTTTCGCAGCCGGGTGCGTCGCGAAAATGAAATACAGAGACTCACGATCAACAATAGACAGCACGCCAACAGCGGTGCGACCCAAGCGCCATCGACGGTGGTGTAATTGAAATGCCAAGCGCCGAAGCGAGCCCGGTCAGGATGATGGTGGCAGCCAGATAAATGGCGATTTCGACTTGCGGTTTAAGCGACGGCATCGGCTATCGAAACATCCGTGGGCATGTGCGCGAGGCAGCAGTCGTCCGATGGGCGGCTGCGTCCATGTCCCTGTTGTTATGGTTGTGCGCAAAGAAATTTTTATTTTTCAAAGCGCTGGATGGCTAAGTTAAGAAGAAAGCCGGCATGGCTGGAAATCGAAAGTCGTGCGGTGAGAACTGTTTCTCAATTAGCGCTGATTTTTCGCAGCCGTGCGTAATAAAAGCCATCGCAACCATCGATGCTCGGCAACAGCTGTCGGCCTGCTGGTTGCGGCAGACCCCATGCCGCGGTGATGGGTATTTCACTGGCCGTGGGCGTAATGTCGAGGAAGCGCTCGACGACGCCGGTATTTTCCGCTGGCAGCACCGAGCATGTGGCGTACAGCAATTCGCCGCCATCGGCGAGCAGTGGCCACAGTGTTTCGAGCAGCGTTAACTGCGTCCGGGCGAGTTGTTCGATATCGCTGGGTTTGCGCAGGCACTTGATGTCCGGATGACGGCGAATCACGCCGGTACCCGAGCAGGGTGCATCGAGCAGAATGCGGTCGAAAGGCTGGCCGTCCCACCAGGTGTGGGGCGCTAGCGCATCGCCGGCGCGCAAGGTTGCGTGTAATTGCAGCCGCTCAAGATTCGATGCGACGCGCTGTAACCGTTGGGCCGAGACATCGAGCCCGATCAGTTCGCCGAGAGCGGGCTGCCGTTCCAGAATATGGCCGGTCTTACCGCCGGGGGCACAGCAGGCGTCAAGTACGCGCTGGCCCGGTTGTGCGTTGAGCAAGCCGGCAGCCAGTTGCGCCGCTTCGTCCTGCACGCTGACAGCGCCATCGGCAAAGCCCGGCAGCATCGTCACGTCGCACGGTTGGTCGAGTCGAATGCCGTCGTCGCTATAAATACACGCTGCCGCGGTAATGGACGCCGCATTGAGCCGCTGTAAATATTCATCGCGCGCAGCGCGGAGTGAGTTGACGCGCAGGCACATCGGCGGATAGGCGTTATTCGCTGCGAATAGCGTATCTGCTTGCTCTGGCCACGCGGCGCGCAACTGCTGCCACAGCCATTCGGGATGCGCATCGCGGGCCGGGGGCGGCAGTTGTGGGAGCAGTGTTTCGGCTTCGCGCTGCAAGCGCCGCAACACCGCATTGATCAATCCAGCCGCCCAATTCTTGCCAAGGTGACGCGCTGCTTCCACCGTCGCAGCCAGCGCGGCATGCGCCGGAATCCGTGTATGCAGCAATTGGTAAGCGCCTACTAACAGCAGCTGCTCGATATCGGCGTCGCGGGTCTTCAGCGGTTTTTGCAGCGAGGGCTGTACGAGCGCGAGCAATTGCGGCTGCCAGCGCAGGCTGCCGTAGCACAGCTCCCGCAGCAAGGCGCGATCGCGCTCGCGCACGGTTGGTTCGATGCGGGCGAGCTGGCGTTCGAGCGATTGACCAGCGCCAGCGACCCCAGCGAGTACCTGCGCCGCGGCGGCGCGGCAATCAAGCATCATCGAAGCGCTGGCCGGGCTGGAACAGATCGCCGCGTCCGTTGAGTAATTCCGCGCTGCTTAATGCTTTGCCGCCTGGCAACTGCAATTGCAGCAGGCGCAAGCTGGTGCCATCACCGCAGGCTACGGTGAGAGCTTCGCGATCGGCGGCGATAAGGGTGCCGGGGACCGCACTCGTAACAGGGCCGAGTGCGCAGCGATAGATCTTTACGCGCTCGCCATGCAATTCGGTGTATGCGATGGGCATCGGGTTGAAGGCGCGAATCAGGCTGTCGAGGGTGATGGCAGGCTGGCGCCAATCGATCAGCGCCTCCGTTTTGTCGATCTTCGCGGCATAGCAACTTTGGCTATCGTCTTGCGGCTGCGGTTGGGCGCTGCCGTTAGCGAGCGCTTGCAATGTGGCGATTAACGCAGGCGCCCCGATCGCCGCGAGCTTGTCGTGCAGCGTGGCGGCGGTTTCATCCGCAGCGATCGGACAGCGAGCAACGGTCAGCATCGCGCCGGTATCGAGACCGGCATCCATCTGCATGATGGTGACGCCGCTTTCCTGATCGCCGGCTTGGATGGCGCGTTGAATCGGCGCGGCGCCGCGCCAGCGTGGCAGGATCGAGCCGTGCACATTGATGCAGCCGAGCTTAGGTGTATCGAGTACCGCTTGCGGCAGGATCAGGCCGTAGGCCACCACCACCATCATATCGGCGGCGAGCGCATGCAGTTCGGTTTGGGCCGCTTCGTTGCGTAGCGTCGCCGGCTGATACACCGGCAGGTCGTGCCGCAGCGCCAGCTCCTTAACGGCGCTCGGCGCCAGCTTTTTGCCGCGGCCCGCCGGCCGGTCGGGTTGGGTGTAGACGGCGATTACCTCGCAACCCGGCCAGTCGAGTAGGGCCTGCAAATGCAACGCGGCAAATGGCGGCGTGCCAGCGAAAACGAGGCGCAGCGGTCGATCGATCATTATGGGTTTCCGGAATCAGGCTCGGCGGTGCTGTTTTTCGAGCTTGTGGCGAATGCGATTGCGTTTCAGCGGCGTCAGGTAATCCACGTAGAGCTTGCCGCGCAGGTGATCGACTTCGTGCTGGATACAGACGGCCAGCAAATCCTCGGGCTCAAGCTCAAACGGGTTGCCGTCGCGATCGAGCGCGCGCACCCGCACCCGTGCCGGTCGAGACACCGGTTCATAAAAGCCGGGCACCGATAGACAACCTTCGTCGTATTCGCGTAGCTCGTCGTCGAGTACTTCGATAGCCGGATTGATGAATACCAGCGGCTGGTTTTTTTCCTCGCTGACGTCGATCACGATGACCTGCTGGTGCACATCGACCTGGGTGCCGGCGAGGCCGACGCCGGGTGCGTCGTACATGGTTTCGAACATGTCGTCGATGAGTTGACGAATGCTGTCGTCGACGACCTTGACCGGTGCGGCGACGGCGCGCAATCGAGGATCGGGGAATTCGAGGATGGTCAGTTTCGCCATTGCAGTTTGTGAAGCATTTCCAGTGTGATTCTAAAAACGGCTGCTAAAGTAATGATCAAACAGCAAATACATTGCCCAGATCGTCCCGGGCGGCGCGTTTTTTCGCTGCTATAGTATACAGGTTGCCGACCGGGAAACACCCGGCGGATGCCTTTGGGACTCAATCGCAGAGGCTTGGCCCGGAAAGGAATGATGCTATGAGAAAACTAATATTGGGCAGCTTGCTCGCGCTGGCAATGGTGTGTTCTGCCGTTGCCGATGTACTGGCGCTGAAGCCCGATCATCCCGAAACGTATGTGGTTAAAAAAGGCGATACGCTCTGGGATATCTCCAACGTGTTCCTGAAAGATCCGTGGCACTGGCCACAGTTGTGGCACACCAATCCCCAAATCAAAAACCCCCACCTTATTTACCCCGGCGACGTGCTGAATTTGGTGTATGTCAATGGTCAGCCGCAACTGGTGCTGTCGCGCGGGCGTGATATCAAACTCGAACCCGAAGTGCGTGCGACACCGATTGAGCGGGCGATCCCGGCCATTCCGCTTGAAGCCATCAACGCTTTCCTGAACCGTGGGCGCATCGTCGCACCGGGCATGCTGGAGAAGGCGCCGTATGTGTTGTCGGGCAAAGAAGGTCACATCGTCGGGGGTGCCGGTGATGAGATTTATGGCCGTGGCACTTTCGCTGCGGACACTGAAGCCAGTTACGGCATTTTCCGCAAAGGCGAGGTTTTCGTCGATCCGGATAGCCAAGAGGTGCTCGGCGTGCAAGCGCTGGATATCGGTCTGGGCAAACTGCTGTCGGTCGAAAAGGACGTCGCGACCCTGGCGCTGAACCGTTCGACGCAGGAAGTGCGGCGTGGTGATCGCCTGCTGCCCGAGGAAGAGCGCCAAATAAACGCGAACTTCTTCCCCAGCGCCCCCGAACAAGACCTGAAAGGCCGCTTGCTCGCGGTCGAAGGCGGCGTCAGCCAGATCGGTTTCATGAGTGTTGTCGTGATCAGCAAAGGCGCGCGTGAAGGCCTGAAAGAAGGCAATTTGTTGGCGATTTATAAAACGGGCGAAACAGTCAGCGATCCGCTGAACAACGATGTGGTCAAAACGCCGGATTTTCGCGCTGGTTTGCTGATGGTGTTCCGTGTGTTCGACAAAGTCAGTTATGGCCTTGTGCTGCGTGCCGAGCGCCCGTTGAAAGTGAACGACTCCGTCCGCAATCCTTAATTAATTAAATATCCGCTTTAACATCTAGCGCCGCAGGGAATGCGGCACCGCCAACTCGGCGGCAAGGAGTCAGGATGACCACCCTCCCCTCATCGTTTTATTGGCTGTTGGCTCAGCAAGTTGGCATCACTGCCGCGACCCAGCGCCGTCTGTTGGCGAGCGACAGCAGCGCCGGTCCAGAGCAATGGCTGTCATGGTCACCGACCCGGCTGCGCGCTTGTGGTGCCGGCGATGCAGCGCTTGCCGCCGCCGACCAATGGCGCCGGCAACGTACCAACAGCCCCATCGCGCAGCAGGCATTGCGCGATCTGGAATGGCTCGAATCCCGGCAGGTGCGGTTGCTGACAATGCGCGATGCAGCCTATCCGTCGCTATTGCTCGAAATCCCCGATCCGCCCCCGTTGCTGTACGTGTGGGGCGACTGTGAGTGCTTGGCGCAACCCCAACTCGCCATTGTCGGCAGCCGTCGCTCGACCGGACAAGGATGCGGCGATGCCACCGAATTTTCCTCGGTACTGGCGCGTGCCGGCTTCGTAATTACCAGTGGCTTAGCGCTGGGCATCGATGCGGCAGCGCACCGAGCGGCACTTGCTGCCGGCGGCAAAACCATTTCGGTGCTGGGTCATGGCATCGATCGCGTTTATCCGACGCAACACCGCGAGCTGGCGGAGGCCGTGCGGCAGAACGGTGCGTTGATCACCGAGTTTCCGCTGGGTACGCCACCACGGGCGCCGCATTTTCCCAGCCGCAATCGCATCATCAGTGGTCTCAGTCTCGGCGTGCTGGTAGTCGAAGCGGCATTGCAAAGTGGGTCGCTGGTCACCGCGCGCTTGGCTGCGGAGCAAAATCGCGAGGTTTTCGCGCTGCCGGGTTCGATCCACAATCCGGTGAGTCGCGGCTGCAATGCGCTGATTCGCAACGGCGCCACGCTGGTGCAGGACGTGGACGATATTTTGGCCGAGCTGCGTGGCTGGATGCGGCCGCCAGAATTTGGCTCCGCGCCACCGGTTGCTGGGGTGCAACCGGCCCGAGCTGTGACGCTTTCTGTGCAGCAGGCGCCGGTTTTCGAAGCAATTGGCTTTCAGCCGACCCCGCTCGATTGCATCATCGATCGGGCGCAACAGCCACTGCCGGCCATTTTAGTGGCGCTGGCGGAACTGGAGCTGGCCGGCGTCATTGAAAACCGCGCCGGTAATTATCTGCGCTGCACGGATGCTTGCGTTGAGCCAACCGGTTAAGTAAGTTCGCCGCCATCGATTCTCCGGCGTTCCTACCTATGCTCATCAATCTCCAGCACGTTCGCCGCGCGGCGCGGGCATTACACGCCGGCGGCGTCATTGCGTATCCGACCGAGGGCGTATGGGGGCTCGGTTGCGATCCATTCGATAGGCAGGCTGTAACCCGGCTGCTTGAACTGAAACAACGCGATCCGGCCAAGGGTTTGATATTGATTGCCGCCGATTGGGCGCAAATCGAACCTTATCTGGCGCCGCTGATCACCGCACAGCGTGAGCGTTTACACGCGACATGGCCCGGTCCGCAGACATGGCTAGTGCCGCATAACGGCTCGATTCCGGTATGGATCACCGGCGGCCATGCCACCGTCGCGCTGCGCATCAGTGCCCATCCTCTGGTGGCGGCGCTGGCGCGCGCGTTTGGTGGTCCGGTGGTGTCGACATCGGCCAATCCGAGTGCGCGACCACCGGCGCGATCGGCGCTGCGCGTGCGTTGCTACTTTCCCGATCAGCTCGATTATGTGTTACCCGGCCACCTTGGCGGACAGCACGGCCCGACCCCGATCCGCGATCTGCGCAGCGGCGATTGGCGCCGTGGTGGTTAGTGATAAACTCGCGCCCCCACGCACCCATTCACGCGTTTGCAAAGTCAATCCAGCACTATCGCTGCCGCTTCACGGTGAGCCGACGTTTTTCGCGATGAGGTGACAGGCACAGTGAGAAAACAAGCATGAGTTCGGTTGATAGCGCAGCGGTGAAAGCCTATCTGATGGATCTGCAGGATCGGATTTGCACCGGTCTCGCCGCGACCGATGGTGCCGCCGAATTCGCCGAAGATGTATGGCAACGCCCCGGCGGCGGTGGTGGCCGCTCGCGGGTATTGGCCGCTGGCGCGGTATTCGAAAAAGCCGGCGTCGGCTTCTCCCATGTGCACGGTACCCAGTTGCCGCCGTCGGCAACCGCGCATCGGCCGGATTTGGCGGGCGCGTCGTGGCAGGCGTTCGGCGTATCGCTGGTAATTCATCCGCGCAATCCCTACGTGCCGACTAGTCACGCCAATGTGCGCTTTTTCATCGCCGAGAAAGAAGGCATGGCGCCGCAGTGGTGGTTCGGCGGCGGTTACGATCTAACCCCCTACTACGGTTTCGATGACGATTGCGTGCACTGGCATCGCACGGCGCAACAGGCGTGCGCGCCGTTCGGCGCCGATGTCTATTCCCACTACAAAAAATGGTGCGACGACTATTTCTTTTTAAAGCATCGCAACGAGCCGCGCGGCATCGGCGGCTTGTTTTTCGACGATCTGAATGAGGGCGGCTTCGAACGTTGTTTCGGCTTGCTGTGCGCGGTCGGCGATTCGTACCTCGATGCCTATCTGCCCATCGTCGAGCGCCGCAAAAATATGCCGTATGGCGAACGCGAGCGTGAATTTCAGCTGCTGCGCCGTGGTCGATACGTTGAGTTCAATCTGGTGTACGACCGTGGCACGCTGTTCGGCCTGCAAACCGGCGGGCGCACCGAATCGATTCTGATGTCGCTGCCGCCGCTGGTGCGCTGGGACTACAATTTGCAACCCGAACCCGGTAGCGCCGAAGCGGCACTGACCGAGTATTTCTTGAAACCAAAAGACTGGGTAATGGATTGATGACGCAGGAAGTTATGGCAGAGCCGGATCGCTACGCGGTATTTGGCAATCCGATCAAGCAAAGCCGATCGCCGCAGATCCATGCCGCTTTCGCGACCCACACCGGCCAGAACCTGAGCTATCGAGCGCAACTGGTCGAACTCGGTGGCTTCGCGGCGGCTGCACGCGCTTTTTTTGATGGCGGCGGCAAAGGGCTGAATATCACGGTGCCGTTCAAGCTTGATGCCTTCAGTTTTGCCGATGAGCTGAGCGGGCGGGCGCGCCGAGCCGGCGCAGTGAACACGCTCGCGGTACAGAGCGATGGCAGTATTTACGGCGATAACACCGATGGTGTTGGCTTGGCGCGCGACATCGATCAAAACCTGACATGGGAAATCAGCGGCCGACGCTTGCTTGTGATCGGCGCCGGCGGTGCTGTCCGCGGCATTCTCGAACCGCTGCTGCGGCATCACCCGAAGCTGCTGGTGATCGCCAACCGCACCCTCGATAAAGCGCAGGGATTGGTGCGCGAATTTGCCGATCTCGGCGCGCTACGCGCGTGCAGTTTCGAAGCGCTGGCCGGCAATCAGTTCGATCTGGTGATCAACGGCACCTCTGCCGGGTTACAGAATGCTATGCCACCGCTGCCGGAGAATATGCTGGCAGAGGGCTGTTGCTGTTACGACCTCACGTACGGCGCGCAGCCGACTCCGTTCATGCGCTGGGCGGCCAGCGAAGCCGCATGGGCGGTAGCGGATGGTCTCGGTATGTTGGTTGAGCAGGCGGCCGAGTCGTTCTGCATCTGGCGCGGCGTGCGTCCGCCCACGCGGCCGGTGATCGATATGCTGCGCGCCGTTCTCGCCGGCCATTAACGGCGCCAGTAATTACGATTCTTTCGAGGTTAGATCGATGACGGTTAACGAATCGACGCAAAATCCTTTTCTTCGCGATACCGAGCTGCCGGATTTTCCGGCGCTGCAGCCGCAGTGGGTCGAGCCCGCGTTTACCGAATTGCTCGCGAATAATCGCCGCGCCATAGCGCAACTGTTAGATAACGTCGGCGAGCCGACTTGGCAGACGCTGATCGAGCCGTTGGAAGAATTAGATAATCGACTCGAAAAAGCCTGGGCGCCGGTCGGCCATTTAAATGGCGTGACAAATACGCCGGAGTGGCGCGCAGCGTACGAAGCGGTACTGCCGCAACTGACTGAATACGGCACCGAGCTCGGCCAGAATCGTCGCCTCTATGAGATGTATCAAAAGCTCGCGAACAGCGTCGAGTACACGCGGCTCAATGACGCCAAGCGCAAAGTAATCGATAACGCCTTGCGCGATTTTCGCTTGTCGGGCGTCGCACTCGAAGGCGCGGCGAAGCAGCGCTACGGTGAATTGCGCAAACTGCTCGCCGATCTGGCGACGAAATTTTCGAACAACGTGCTCGATGCGACGCAAGGTTGGGTCAAGCAAGTGCCGGATGTGGACACGTTGCGCGGCGTGCCCGAAGCAGCGGTGCAAATGTATCGGCAGACGGCGCAGGACCGTTCGCTCGATGGCTATGTCATCACGCTTGATGCGCCGTCGTATCTGCCAGTGATGCAGTACGCCGAGGATCGTGACCTGCGCCGCGAGTTGTACGAGGCCTACACCACGCGTGCTTCCGAGCAGGGACCGAACGCCGGTCGCTGGGATAATTCCGCATTGATGGAACAAATTCTCGCCGCGCGCCACGAGCTGGCGCGGCTGCTCGATTTCAATAATTACGCCGACTATTCGCTGGCCACCAAAATGGCCGAAAACACCGATGAGGTGCTCGATTTTCTTAACGATCTCGCGGTGCGTTCACGCGCATTGGCGCAGCAGGATTATCGCGAGCTGGCCGCATTCGCAGCGCAGGATTTGGCCATTGCCGATTTGCAGGCGTGGGATGTGCCATACGCAAGCGAGAAATTGCGGCTCGCTCGATACGCGTTGTCGCAGGAAGAATTGCGCCCCTATTTTCCAGCGCCGAAAGTGATCGAGGGTTTGTTCACGATCGTCGGTCGTCTGTTTGGCGTGCAATTCGTTGTCGATAACACGATCGCGACCTGGCATGCCGATGTGCAGGTGTTCAATGTGCAGCGCGACGGCAATATCATTGCGCGCTGTTATCTCGACTTGTATGCGCGTGCCGGCAAGCGCGGCGGTGCCTGGATGGATAATTGCCGCTCGCGACGCCGCAGTCGCGATGGCAGTTTGCAATTGCCGGTCGCATTTTTAACGTGCAATTTCACGCCGCCGAGCGCGGCGCAGCCGTCGCTGCTGACGCACTCCGAAGTCACCACGCTATTTCACGAATTTGGTCACGGCCTGCATCACATGCTGACGCAAATCGATGTGATGCCGGTGTCGGGTATCAATGGTGTCGCGTGGGATGCAGTCGAATTGCCGAGTCAGTTTTTAGAAAATTGGTGCTGGGAGCCGGACGCGATTCCGTTGATTTCAGGTCATTACCAAACCGGCGAACCGCTGCCACAAATGTTGCTCGACAAAACGCTCGCCGCCAAAAATTTTCAATCCGGCTTATTTATGGTGCGGCAACTGGAGTTCGCGCTGTTCGATTTCAAATTACACCACGACTACAACGCCGCGCAGCCGCAACCGATTCAACAAGTGCTCGATGAAGTTCGACGCGCGGTTGCGGTGTATCCGCTGCCCGCATTCAATCGGTTCCAACACAGCTTCACGCATATTTTCGCCGGCGGTTATGCGGCGGGTTATTACAGTTACAAATGGGCCGAAGTGTTATCTGCCGACGCCTTCGCGGCGTTCGAGGAAGAAGGGATTTTCAATCGCGATACCGGCCAACGTTTTCTGCATGAAATTTTGGAGCGCGGTGGCGCGCGTGAGCCGATGGCTTTGTTCGTCGCGTTTCGCGGTCGCAAACCTGCGGTCGATGCGCTGCTGCGCCACTGCGGGATCGGAGCGAAAGCAGCATGATTCAACGTCGTTTCATCGCCGGTGCGGTATGTCCGCGTTGCGCGCAGATGGACAAGATTGTCATGTATGACGATGAGTTCGGTCAGCGCGTGCGCGAATGCGTCAATTGCGGTTATCGCGATGCGCTCGATGCATCGGGTAAGCCGATCGAATTACCGACGCGGGTCAATCAGCCGCGCCCCGGTGAACAATCGCTCGCGCACGAAGATGAAATATCGATTGTGCGTGTACTTGATACCAATCCGGGTTTAAATCGCCGCGATCATTGAAGTTCCGTTATAGGGCGTCGCTTATTCGAGCGGCGCAAAATCGCGCGCAATTGTGCGTACAAAATTTTGACGAAAAATAAAAATATTTTTCTGCGCGCGATAAATCTGCATTCCGCCACACATTCTCTTTTTCACATTTTAATTGTGAAAGAGTTGGCATCTATTCTGCCTTGTCCATTGCGGCGTCGACACTTGAATGGTGCCGGAGTCCTGCTGTCATTTTATTTATCACATACATCGACAGCGGCTACCGAAGTGCAGATTTAACTCAGGGGGGAGCGCTCAATGACGAGCGATGAAACATTCGCCGCAGCCGCGCATTTATACGTGCTGATGCGTCGCAAGAGCGGCCGCGCCATCGATACGGTGTGGGCTGCGCAGAACCGCGAATATGCGCGCGAGGTTTTGCGTCTGGCGCGCGCAACGGCCGATCCGGAAGTCGACAAATTGGCGGATCGCTTTGAAACAACGATGTTTGGCGAAGCGGACAAGCGTGCGCTAACGGATGTCGGCGATTCATCGAAGTCGGAAAAATCGACACCGGCTAAATATGTGACGGGCGTGCGTTGTTAGTGCCGTTACATGTTGGCTAAAAATCGGACATGCCCGTTGGTGTTATTTACGAGCTGTGCATTCGCGGGTTTATTGCAAAAAGAAAATGTTGATTTATCCCTATGGCTTTTTGCGGCGATTGTATGGCATAAGCCTTTAGATCATGGTTATAATCGCGGCGTTTTGTCGCACCCCGCTAGCATATCCGCGACAAACGCCCCCGGCCGTCAAATGCTTTAGCGGCTACTAATAAGAACAATATCTGCTTCAGCAGCAGCTCGATTCAGATCGGCAGCAATTTGGTCTTGCCTCTATTGTTTTTGTTCCGGGCGTTTGCCGTGCCAGTGGGCCCTATTAATACAACAACCTTGGAGACACGGGAGATGTACCAAAAAGCGAAGCAGCTTTCACAGCTAGCGCTTGGTCCTGTGCTGTTGCTACTCAGCCTGGTCACTACCGGTGCGTGGGCGGGTGAGGCCGAATCCTGGCGTCATCGGTTCCAAACCAATCTGCCAAAGGGCGCCACTGACGTCGGCGAAAAAATTTACGATCTGCACATGTTCGTTATTTGGATATGTCTGGCGATCGCCGTGGTGGTTTTCGGGGTGATGTTTTACACGGTTTTCGCACATCGCAAATCGCGCGGTGCCGTTGCTGATCATTTTCACGAAAGCACTACGCTTGAAATCGCGTGGACAGTGGTTCCCTTCGTTATCCTCGTGGTATTGGCGGTACCTGCTACCAGCACATTGCTGGATGTGTATGACACCAAAAACGCCGATATCGATGTCATGGTCACTGGCTACCAGTGGAAATGGAAATACGAGTACATCGATCCGCAAGGCAACAACGTCAGCTTCTTCAGCTCGCTGCGCACGCCGCAGTCGGAGATCTACAACGAAGAGCCAAAAGGCGAAAACTACCTGCTCGACGTCGATGAGCCGCTCTATCTCCCCGTCAATAAGAAAGTACGCTTCCTGGTGACCGGCAACGATGTCATCCATTCGTGGTGGGTGCCCGAGTTGGCGGTCAAGCGCGATGCGATTCCTGGGTTCGTCAATGAAGCGCAAGCACGCCCGATCAAAACCGGCATTTATCGCGGTCAGTGCGCGGAGCTTTGCGGCCGCGACCACGGTTTCATGCCGATCGTGGTTAACGTCGTATCGGAAAACGAATACAACGAATGGCTAGGTAAGAAAAAGACCGAAGCTGCCGAGCTGAAAGCGTTGATGGAAAAACAATTCACGCTGACCGAATTGGTTGAGCGCGGTAAAGGCGTTTACGACCGCACCTGTGTTGCCTGTCATGGCGCGAACGGTGAGGGCGGCGTCGGCAAACCGATTGCGAAGAGCCCGATTGCCACCGGTGATCTGAAAACGCACCTCGGCATCGTGGTGCACGGCAAGGCCGGCACAGCGATGCAGGCGTTCGGTGGTCAGCTGAATGATGTCGATCTCGCCGCGGTGGTTACCTATGAGCGCAACGCCTTCGGTAACAACATGGGCGATATGGCGCAGCCGGTCGACGTGTACAAACTCAAGAAAGGTCAGTAAGGGGAATCACTATGGCTACTACTCACGCTGGTGATCATCATCACGGACCTGCACAAGGTTTGACGCGGTGGATCTTCACCACCAACCATAAAGACATCGGCACGCTGTACCTTTGGTTCAGCTTTGCGATGTTCATTCTCGGCGGTTCGTTCGCGATGATTATTCGCGCCGAGCTGTTCCAGCCGGGACTGCAGCTTGTGCGTCCGGAATTCTTCAACCAGATGACGACGATGCACGGCCTGGTGATGGTGTTCGGCGCGATCATGCCGGCGTTCGTCGGCCTCGCGAACTGGATGATTCCGCTGATGATCGGCGCGCCGGATATGGCGTTGCCGCGCATGAATAACCTGAGCTTCTGGATTCTGCCGTTCGCGTTCGCAATGCTCGCATCGACCTTGTTCATGGAAGGCGGTGCGCCGAATTTCGGTTGGACCTTCTATGCGCCGCTGTCGACGACCTACGCGCCGCCGAGTGTGACGTTCTTCATTTTCGCGGTGCATATCATGGGTGCATCGTCGATTATGGGATCGATCAATATCATCGCCACTATCATCAACCTGCGCGCTCCCGGCATGACCTACATGAAAATGCCGCTGTTCGTATGGACCTGGTTCATCACCGCGTTCCTGCTTGTTGCGGTAATGCCGGTGTTAGCCGGTGCGGTGACGATGATGCTGATGGATATTCATTTCGGCACATCGTTCTTCTCGGCTGCGGGCGGTGGCGATCCTGTGCTGTTCCAGCACGTGTTCTGGTTCTTCGGCCATCCCGAGGTGTACATCATCATTCTGCCGGGCTTCGGCGTGGTATCGCAGATCATTCCGACCTTCGCGCGCAAACCGCTGTTCGGCTATGCGTCGATGGTGTATGCGACCGCATCGATCGCATTCCTGTCGTTCATCGTGTGGGCACACCACATGTACACGGTAGGTATGCCGATCACCGGTGAGCTGTTCTTCATGTACGCGACGTTGCTGATCGCAGTACCGACCGGCGTGAAGGTGTTCAACTGGATCACCACGATGTTCCGCGGCTCGATGACTTTCGAAACGCCGATGCTGTTCTCGATCGCCTTCGTATTCCTGTTCACCGTTGGCGGCTTGTCGGGCGTAATGCTGGCGATGGCGCCGGTGGATTTCCAGTATCAGGACACGTATTTCGTGGTTGCGCATTTCCACTACACCATGGTGGCCGGCGCGATCTTTTCGATGTCTGCTGCGGTGTATTACTGGATACCGAAGTGGACTGGCAAGATGTACAACGAAGCGATGGGTCAAACCCACTTCTGGGTGTCGTTCCTCGGCTTCAACCTGACCTTCTTCCCGCAGCATTTCGTCGGCCTCGCCGGCATGCCGCGCCGCATCCCGGATTACGCGTTGCAGTTTGCCGATTTCAATATGATGTCTTCGATCGGTGCGTTCATTTACGGGTCCAGCCAGATTCTGTTCCTGTTTAATGTGGTGCGGACAATCACATCGGGCCGCCCGATCAGCGATCCAAAAGTGTGGGAAGGTGCGCAGGGTCTCGAGTGGACAGTGCCTACGCCGGCGCCGCATCACACATTCAGTACACCGCCGGAAGTTAAGTAATTCGGATCGCACCGGGTTTGCGTTGCACAAGCCCGGTTGTCTTGGTAGGGCGCATCAATGGCAAAAAATACGATCGCCAAAACTGTCGGCAAGCTATCGATCGTTGTCGTCGGGATGTTCGCGTTCGTATTCGTGGTGATGGTGCCGCTGTACAACACACTGTGTGAGCAGTTGGGCTTAAACGGTAAGTACAACGGCAAGCAATATGAAGTGGTGCAGGCTAAGGTCGATCAGAGCCGCACGGTGAAAGTGCAGTTCGTCGCAGCGAACGCCGAAGGCATGCCTTGGCAGTTTTCGCCGGTCGAGCACGTGGTGTCAGTACATCCGGGTGCAGTGACGACGATCGAGTACTACGCCAAAAATGTCACCGCCAACGATATGGTGGCGCAGGCGGTACCGAGTTTTGTGCCGGCACGATCGGCGCAATATTTTCATAAGACCGAGTGCTTCTGCTTTCGGCGGCAGCCGTTGAAAGCCGGTGCAGAAACGAAGTTGGCCGTACAGTTTATTGTCGACCTGGCGCTGCCCGCCGAGGTCAATGAAATTACGTTGTCGTACACCATTTTTGATGTGACGGCGATGGACAAGGCTGGTAAAGGTGTTGCCAGTCGTTAAATGGTTCAATGATTTGCGCCGGTTACCGGTGTCATAAAGCGGAGACATAACATGGCAAGTCATGGCAATACTTCGGGATACGAGCACTATCATGTCCCTGAGCAGAGCAAGCTGGCGATCTGCGCTGCATTTGGATTGTTTCTGTCGGTGTTCGGCGCGGCCCATGTCATTATCGATAGTCATCTGCCGGCAGGCACGCACACTAATTCCCGTTTTATCTTGTTCGCCGGGCTCGCGCTATTTATCGCTACTTTGTTCGCCTGGTTCCGCACGACGATCCGCGAAAATAAGGCGGGCATGAACAGCGCGCAGCTGAAGCATTCGTATGTGATCGGCATGCAGTGGTTCATTTTCTCCGAAGTGATGTTCTTCGCGGCGTTTTTTGGCGCGCTGTTTTACGTCCGCCTGTTGGCCGGTCCATGGCTCGGCAGCGAAGGTGCGCACAACGAGAATTACCGTTTGTGGGGCGATTTCAAATATCAGTGGCCGATGATGGAAACTCCGCAGCAGGCAGTGGGCATCGCCAAGCAATACATGGCGAATAACGGCGCGTTCGCTGGCCCGCACGAAAATCTGTCATTCCCGGGCTGGGGCAATCTGCTGCATTGGTTGCCGCTGTGGAACACGATTGTGCTGCTCTCGTCGAGCTTTACCGTGCATCTCGCGCATATGGGCATCAAAAACAACAACCGTGGTCAGTTGAAATTCTGGTTGGGCGTCACGGTGTTGCTCGGCCTCACCTTCGTATTTCTGCAATATCGCGAATATCACGAAGCGTTCACCGAGTTGGGCTTGACGTTGAAGTCGGGTATTTACGGCACCACGTTCTTCATGCTCACCGGTTTTCACGGTTTTCATGTGATCATGGGCGCTACGATTTTGTTGGTGCAGTTTCTACGCGCGAGCGTCGCTGGACATTTCAGTGCTGATGACCAATTCGGCTTTGAAGCGGCGTCGTGGTATTGGCACTTCGTCGATGTGGTATGGGTCGGTCTGTTCTTGTTTGTTTATATTCTGTAATTGTTATTGCGGTTGCACGTGGGGCGCGCGTTGCGCATCCCACGGTGCCTTCGATCCCAACTGCCCCGTATAAATGCCGTAAATTAAAAAACCCATCAGCAGCGCAGCCAAGCACAAGCGCACGGTCAGTGAATTCCAGGTGCGACGCGTCGCTCCCTTATCCTTCATTAGAAACACGAAGCCGCTAAATAAGCTGACCACCAGAGCAAAAAACAGCACCACAATGACCGCTTTTAGCCACATGCTTGAACACCCCAGAGATTCTGTTTTTTTATTGATAGCGTGCGCGCAGTATACACAAGCGTTGCGCCCTCACTCGATGTAGCCCCGATGTCGTCAGTGGCCCTGCAGTGGAAAATTCATGCCCCGCTTACCGCGCTGACTCTATTGTTCGTGTTGTTGTTTTTGGGCTTGGGCAATTGGCAGTTGCAGCGTGCGGAGCAGAAACGCATTGCGCAGACTGCATTTGAAAACAATCAAAGTGCAGCGCCGATCGAATTGATGCGATTACCGGTCGATGCGCCGATGTATACGCGCATCAAAATGTTCGGTCGCTACGATAATGCACATAATTTTCTGCTCGATAATCGGTTTTCGCATGGCCGTTTCGGCTATGAAATTATTACGCTTTTTCTGCCGCATGATTCACCGCAGCCGGTGCTGGTCGATCGCGGTTGGGTCGAAGGCGATCACTCGCGTTTGCAACGTCCCGCAATTGCACCGGTCGAAGGTGCGGTAGAAATTACCGGCATGCTGTATCGCGATACCGCGCGCTTCCATTTTTTTGACAACACGCGTGAAACACAATGGCCGCGTCTGATTCAAAGCTTGCAACTATCAGATCTACAGGCGCAGCTTGGAATAGAGTTGTTGCCATTTGTGGTGCGTATCGATGCAAATGGTGCGGGTGCATATCGTGCCGAATGGCAGGTGTTTAATATCGGTTTCGGCCCTGAGCGACATATCGCCTATGCGGTGACTTGGTTTGCAATGGCAATCACCGTGGTGGTGATGTGGCTGCTGCTGAATAGCAATGTCTGGCAAGTAATACGAGGTCAAAGACAAAATGACAAATAACTCGGTGTCGACAAAAAATAATCGGCGTGTGCCGGCCTTGATTATGGGGTCGCTGGTGTTGGTAGTGTTTGCATCGACATTGCTTTTTCGCGCGGCGGTGACCGGTAAGATTGATCTGCCGGCGGTGCTCGGCACCAAAAATAACGGGGTATTGATTACGCCGCCGCAGCCGATCGCCGATTTGCCGTTGCAGGATAGTAATGGCGAGCCGTTCAATTATGCGAGCCAGGAAAAACTGTGGAGCATCATTGTTCCTGCCGCCGCGCATTGTGATGATCAATGTGAGCAAACGTTATATCTGACCCGACAAATACATATCGCGCTCGGCAAAGATACGGATCGTGTGCGGCGCTATGTATTGACGACGCAACTGCCGCTGGATACGGATTTTCAAAATTTATTAAAGCAGCACCCCAATGTCGTCGTGTTAAAAACAACCGACGCCGATTATGCAAACTATTTTGGTCGCATCAAATTGCAACCAACGCAGCAGCATCAGTATTTGCTCGTCGATCCAATGGGATGGTTGATGATGTATTACGAGCCGCACCACGAATTTAAAGCGGTCGTTAAAGATTTGAAGTTTTTGCTTTCCAACTCGTCCGGACAGCAAGGAAAAAATTAATGCCGTTGTTTAATCAGCCGCAAAATCGTAAGCGCGGATTTTATCTCGCGCTAATTGCCAGCATGCTGGCGATCGTCGTGGTTGGCCTCGGGGCTTTTACGCGGCTCAAGCATGCCGGTCTCGGCTGTCCCGATTGGCCCGGGTGTTACGGTCATGTGTGGGCACCGCAAGCCGACCATGAAATTGCGCGCGCCAATGAAGCATATCCCACGATGCCGGTTCAGCTCGATAAAACCTGGCCGGAAATGGTTCACCGCTATTTTGCTGGCGGCCTTGTGTTGATGACGCTCGCGATTGTTGCGCTCGCGATTAAATACAGGCATCGCCCGGCGCAGCCATTAAAGCTGCCGATCTTTATCTTTCTATTTATTGTTCTGCAAGCGTTGTTCGGGATGTGGACGGTCACCTTGAAGTTATGGCCGCAAATCGTAACGCTGCATTTGCTCGGTGGTTTTACGATGCTGAGTTCGTTGTGGCTGCTGACATTGCGTTTGAATAACCAATGTTGGCGCTTGCCCGATCGCACCTTGGTAAGCGTATCGAGTTTGCGGCGTTTCGCTGTTTTCGGGTTGCTCTTGGTTATCGCGCAAATCTGTCTCGGCGGTTGGACCACTTCGAATTATGCCGCGCTCGCTTGTCCGGATTTTCCAACCTGTCAGCAACAATGGTGGCCGGTGATGGATTTCAGCGATGGTTTTAATTTGCTCCAACACATCGGTCCGAATTATCTCGGCGGCATGATGGACAACAGCGCGCGCGTGGCCATTCATTTCAGTCACCGCGTCGGCGCTGTGGCGGTAACGCTTTATTTGGCGTTTTTAATCTGGAAGTTATGTACACAGTTTGCGCTACCGGAAACTCGGCGCATCGCGATAGTGATCGCCGCGATTCTGATCGCGCAACTGTGCCTCGGTGTCAGCAATATCGTGTTTAATTTTCCGCTCGCGGTTGCGGTCACACACAATTTAGTGGGCGCGTTATTATTGCTCGCGCTCGTCACGCTTAATCACCGCGTATTCACCGCGCAACCTCTATAAAAGAGAGTACCGTCATGGCGAAATCCGCTGCTTTGGCAGGCGCTGCTTCGGCAACCTGGCGCGATTACTACGAACTGTGCAAACCGCGCGTAGTGTTGTTGATGTTGCTGACCGCGGTTATTGGCATGTTTATGGCAACGCCGGGCATGGTGCCGTGGCAAGTGTTGCTCTTCGGCAATCTCGGCATCGCGTTATGTGCGAGCTCTGCTGCGGCAGTCAATCATTTGGTCGATCGTCGCATCGATCTGCTCATGGCGCGCACGCATGATCGCCCCATCGCGCAGGGGCGCATCGATACGATGCATGCAATCGCATTCGCGTTGCTGCTCGGCGTTGCTGGTATGGCGATGCTGATTCTGCTGATCAATCAATTGACCGCATGGCTGACGCTCATATCACTGCTTGGCTATGCGGTGGTTTATACGATGTGGCTGAAGCGCGCGACGCCGCAAAATATCGTTATCGGTGGACTCGCCGGTGCGGCGCCACCGTTGCTTGGCTGGACGGCGGTGACCGGTTCGATCGACGGCCACGGCCTGCTGTTGGTGCTGATTATTTTCGCGTGGACGCCGCCGCATTTCTGGGCGCTTGCCGTGCATCGTCGCGATGATTATGCGAAAGCCGATATTCCGATGCTGCCGGTCACGCACGGTATTCGTTACACAAAAATTCACACGCTGCTGTACACGCTGATTTTATTTGCGGTCGCGCTGATGCCGTACGCGACTCATATGAGCGGACCGCTTTATTTGTTGGGTGCTGTGGTGCTCGGCATCGGCTTTTTATATTGGGCGGTGGCGATGTTGATCGGCAAAAATCCGAACGCGGCGATGCAGACATTTCGCTATTCGATTATTTATCTGATGGCGTTATTCATGATCATGCTGCTCGATCATTATCTCTTCCCAACCCACGTTATTCTTGAGTTGCAGCGCTGATGAGTCACCCCGAACCGTTGCCGAAAGTTGAGACAGCGCAGCGTCGCGGTATCAAAACTACCGTCGTACTGCTGATAGTTTTCGTGGTGGTGCTCGTCGGTGGTTTTGTTTATACGATGGCCAAGCCCCGACCGCTCTCCGATGCGGCCATGCGCGCTAACAATGCTTTTTTATTTGAACAGGTGCGCGACATCGGCGATTTCGCCTTGGTTGATGACGATAATCAGCCGTTTACACCGGCGTCGCTCAAGGGGAAATGGTCGCTGTTATTTTTCGGTTACACCTATTGCCCGGATGTGTGCCCGACCACGATGGCGCTGCTCAGTCAGCTTTATGGCAAGCTACCGCCAGAGTATGCCAAGGATACGCAGGTCGTTATGGTGAGCGTCGACCCGGCACGCGATACACCGGAAAAATTACGCGAATATGTGCGCTATTTTAATCCGCAATTTCGCGGCGTCACGGGCGAGTTTCTTGCCCTGCAGCAGTTTGCGACCTCGTTAAATATTCCGTTTCGCAAATTACCCGATGGTGGCGAGAACTATCAGATCGAGCACGGCGGCAGCATTGCGATCATCAATCCCTCCGGCCATTACATCGGTTTCTTCAATACACCGCATGAGCTCGACAAACTGACGCAAAATTATCGATCGATTCGCATCACGCGCGATTGAGTGGTCGGCTCACGCATACGGCGCAATCGCATAATGTTTCGGCTGCTGATCGAATGGGCAATCGAAGCGCAGCGAAAGCGCGCGCAGTTTAAGTTCCTCGCCGCCCCGGCCATAACGATAGTCGCCAATAACAGGAAGGCCGATGCCGGCAAGATGGCGGCGGATCTGATGTTTGCGGCCGGTGATTAATGTCACTAGCAGAATGCTGCGACGATTCGTGTCATCGCACGCGCTCACGATAAATTCCGTACTGCTCGGTTTGCCGTCGAGCTCGCTATCGATGCGGTGAGTGCTGCCCACTTCTCCCGCGATGCCTTCAACGATAACGCTGTATTTTTTTTCGATGGCGCGTTGCTGCCACAGCGTCGAAAGAGTCGCGGCAGCTTTTTGCGTATGCGCGATCAGCATTAAGCCTTCTGCTTCGCGATCGAGTCGATGCACCAGAAAACATTTTCGCGGCGGCTGAAAATATTTTTCGCACCAGCGCAGCAATGCACAATGATCGCCGTAGCGTGTTCCTTGTGCGAGCATCTGCGCGGGTTTATTCCAAATGCTGAAATAGTTTTCGTCGGCGATCAATGCGGGTACCGGTGATTCGCGCTGCAGAATATCTTCGTCGTAATACAACGAAATGCGCTCGCCGTGAGTCAGCGTGCGCGTGGCTCGGCGCAGACGGTGTTCGCCGCTGCGATCGCGCAACCATACCGCGCCTTTGTTGAGCGCATCCTTAATACGTCCCTTCGATAAATCGGTGTGTGCCGCCAGCGCATCGACGGCGGTGACTGCGGTGCCGTCGATAGTGATGTGAAATTGGCGCGCACTCATGCGGTTTTTACTCGATGCGCAATGAGCGATGCGACGAATGCCAATGTCGCCGCGAGCACGACCGAAGCCCCAGTCGGCGTATCGAGCCACATCGACAATGCGATGCCGAGTAGTACCGACAGCGTGCCCAGCACAATCGCAAGCCCGGCCATTTGCTCCGGCGTGCGTGCCCACGGTCGGGCGATGTTGGCGGGAATAATTAATAGCGCGGTGATCAGTAGTACGCCGACCACTTTCATCGCCACGGCCACCAGCAGCGCGAGCATGATCAATTGCAACAGACGCAGCCGCGCCACCGGCAAGCCCTCGACCGCTGCTAACTCGGCGTGGACAGTGAGCGCCAGCAGGCGATCCCAGTACCGCCACAGCAAGCTACCAATGGTCGTTGCTACTGCCCCCATCAACACCAGCTCGTCGCGTGTGACCGCCAGCAAATCGCCGAATAAATAACTGTTCAGATCGACACGCGTTTCGCTGAAGCTGATCGCCACCAGGCCGAGCGCGAGGCTGCCGTGCGAAATAATGCCGAGCAGGCTGTCGGCGCTGAGTTGTGGACGATTCTGCAACAGCGCCAGCAAACTGCCGACGACAATGGCGACACCGAATACTGTCCACCACGGATTGATATGCAGCAGTAATCCGATGGCAGTGCCGAGCAGTGCCGAGTGCGCGAGCGTATCGCCGAAATAGGCGAGCCGCTGCCACACCACGAGCGCACCGAGTGGCGCCGCCATAACAGCCACCAGCACGCCGGCAATCAGTGCGTACAGCAGAAAATCAGGCATGGGGTTGCTCCGGTTGCACGCAGCCGTGGAGATCGTGACGGTGGTTGTGGTGATGCTGATACGGCGCAATCGCGTGCACGCCCATTTCGCCAAACAGTGCGCGATAGGCGGGATCGCTGCCGACATGTTCGGGATGGCCTTCACAGCAAATATGTTGATTCAAGCAGAGGACATGATCGGTTTGCGCCATCACCCAATGCAAATCATGCGACACCATCAGTACGCCACAGCGATGACGTTCGCGCACATTGCCGATCAGATCGTACATCGCCGTTTGACCGGCGAGATCGACGCCCTGCGCTGGTTCGTCGAGCACTAATAAATCAGGATCGCGCAGCAGCGCCCGCGCGAGTAGCACGCGTTGCAATTCGCCGCCGGACAACGCTTGCAGCGCGGTGGTTGCGGCGCCACGCATATCGACTTCGTCGAGGGCATTGTTGATCGCCATCGCCGAAGCGCCGCCGAGTTGCAGAAAGCGCCGCGCCGTCAGCGGCAGGCCTGGTTCGATGTGCAGCCGCTGCGGCATGTAGCCGATGCGCAGGCCATCATGTTGATGAACTGTGCCGGTCGACGGAGCCATCAGACCTAGCGCAACTTTCAACAAGGTCGATTTGCCGGCACCGTTCGGGCCGATCACGGTAAGAATTTCGCCCTTTCGTAATGTCAGCGATACGCGGTCGAGAATGGTTTTCCCCGCTTCGCGGACGCCAACATTAGCGAGAGTTAGCAGTGCGCTATTCATCATGGGTCTGCTGGCAGTTGGTGCACAGGCCGAGGATTTCGACACAGGCGCTGTGTTTGGCGAATTGTGCTGCTTGCGCTGTTTGATCGATCGCGCGATTGAGATTGTCATCGGTAATCTCGACCGCGATCGCGCAACGTTGGCAGATCAGAAAGTGGCTGTTGTGATACGCATGCGGCTGGGTGCAACCGATAAACGCATTCAGCGAATTGATGCGATGCACTAGGCCGTGCTCCTGCAAAAATTCCAGCGCACGGTACACGGTCGGCGGCGCTTGTCGTTTCTCGTGTCGATCGGGGTCGGCGCCCAGCATTTCGAGAATGGCGTAGGCTCCGAGAGGTTTGTGACTCTGCCACACCAGCTGCAACACCTGCTCGCGCAGTGGCGTCAAGCGCACGCCGTGGGTGGCGCAGACGTCTTTGGCAATTTGCAGCGCATGTTCAATGCAGTGCGAATGGTCGTGCTCGTGTAGAGCAACATCCATAGGTTGCGACATCATCGGATAGACCTATAAAGGAATGTTATATTGTTACACTTTTTGTGGCGGTCGAATACGATGAACAAACGGTTTCTCCAATGGCTGCTTTTTATCGCCCTTCCTTGGGCATCTTGGACGACGGGTGCGGCCGAGCCATTGCGCGTTGTGGCGACGATAAAACCATTGCAACTGCTGGCGATCGCTGTCGGCAGTGACACCGTGATCGCCGATGCATTGCTGAAGCCCAACGTCTCGCCGCACGATTATCAATTGCGTCCGTCGGATCGCCGTTTACTGGATGACGCCGATCTGGTGGTATGGATCGGTCCCCGCCTCGAGGTGTTCCTGCAATCGTTAGTAGGCTCGCTGCCCGCGCGCACCCGCGTTATTGCGCTGCAGGATGCCGGCGACGCGCACCTTTGGCTGGATCCGGTAGCAATGGGCGATGCAGCGCAGCGTCTGGCGCTGGCATTGGCCGAGCTTCGCCCCGCGCAGGCCGGCGAGTTTCATCGCAATGCCGATCGAATACAGCAGCGCCTGCTCGATGAAGATCGAGTGTTGCGGCAACAATTGGCGGCAGCGGGGAAATTGCGCGGGTTCATGGTCGAGCACGACGCCTATCGTCGCTTCGAGCAGCGCTACGGATTGCAGCATCAGGCGGCGTTGACCGATAGCGCGGATTTACCGCCGACACCGGCGCAGCTTGCGCATATCGAGCAGTTGCTCAGTAGCGGGGCGATCGGCTGTGTGTGGCGCGAGCAGCAGGAAACACGAGCGATGAACCGATTGCTGTCGGGTCGTACGGTAAACGTTGAGTCGATCGATGCGTTGGCGCTGGCGCAGCCATTATCTGAGGAAGGATTGGTTCAGTTTTATCGCCAACTGGGGCGATCGGTGACGAAGTGTTTACGATTGCAGAAGGTAGAAAAATAAAAAAACCGGGGGCCTGGTTGGGACCCCGGTGTTATTTATCAATTGGCTGCATAAGTCAGTTCGCTCATTGATCGGCTATCTGCCTGGGTTGCGGTGGTGCTCGCGGTATTCATTGCGGAAACCTCAACCGTTACCGAGTCGACAACTTCTTCGACTGTGATAGTGGCTTTCGGCAGCGCCGAATTGCTACGAGCTTTGATGATTGACTCAGCGCCTACTGCACCTACTAAAGCACTGACCAGTACTGCTACTACTGCTGCACGTCTCATGGACTTTCTCCTTGGGTTTTGATCGTCACCGGCTTGTGACCAGCTTCAATCGTGTTGTTACTTAACTTGATACGAATGGTAACAATGGATAATGACGGACGCAAGCAAAAACCATTAACATTTCGTTACATTTGGAACGCGAGTCTCGATTGCGTGATGTGCGACACATGAACAATTGTTAATTAACTGTTTTTCATTAAGATTTTTTAACAAAACATATTTTATATTTTGTATTGTTGCTTTGCATATTGGTCTGTAACAGGATCTTCGTCGAGTTAAATTTCGGTAACACTTACGACGAAATGAGAGCGGCGAGTGAGGTCAAACCCAGGGAATTGGCGAGCGTCGGTGTTGCAGCAGTAATTCACGATATTCGTTCGGATCTTTGTCAGCACGCAGCTGCGCAGGTCGATGGTCCGCCAATAGTCGATCCGCGAGGCGTGACACCCAAAAACGCAGCGCAGCAATAGCAAGAAAATCCGGCCATAACTGCCGTTCGGCTGCGTCAGGCATCCGCACGGCAGCATATCCTCCGGTTAGCGCTCGCAAACATTGCGATTGCCCGACCGAGGATGTGCGCAAGCACCAGTCATTGGCAATCACTGCCAAATCGAACATCAGATAGCCGGTGCCGGCGCTGAAGAAATCGATGATTGCGGTGAGCCGATCGCCGATAAACAACGCGTTATCTCGAAACAAATCGCCGTGAATAACCGCGCACGGCAAGTGATTGTGAGTATTCACAAACTTGGCGAGTGAGAATAGCTCAGCATCTAACAGCGTTAGATCGGCGGGTCCCAGCAAGCCGAGCAGGCGCTGGCCGGTCGCCGCTACCCAATCGAGGCCGCGATGGCTTCGATGCGCGAAGCCTGCTTGCTGCATCCCCGCGTGGCATTGGGCCACTGCACGGCCAATCGCGTCGCATTGTGCAGGTGTCGGTTGTTCGGGATGGTTGCCCAGTATCTTCGGGATAATTAGCGCGGGCTTGCCGCCAATCGATAACACGCGTTGCCCCAAGGCGGTTGCTACTGGCGCCGGAACCGGAGCGCCATAACGTCCAAGATAACTTGTTACCGTAGCGACGAACTCAATATCCGGCGCAGAAAGAGTTTCGGAGATAGTAAGTACAAACTCCTGTATCTGCGTATGCTGGTCTGATGGCGAGAAGGTCAGAAAATACGTCGTGTTTTCGATGCCTGCCGCCACCCCCTGCGCGCTCACCAGTTCGCCCAATCCCAGTGGCGCTAGCGCCTCGGCTAACTCTGCCATTTCCAGTTGGGTATATACCGCCATCGACCTGCCCTGAAGCTCGCAACCTGCGTGATACACTTTGCCGCCATTCGATAGCAACCGCCATAGCCGAAATGACTCAGCCTCTCCCGCTCGTCCTCGTTGACGGCTCCTCGTATCTCTATCGTGCGTTTCATGCGCTGCCACCGCTGACCAACTCGAAGGGCCAGCCGACCGGTGCGGTCAAGGGTGTAATCAGCATGCTGCGCCGGCTGCAGAAGGATTATCCCGGCAGCCCGATGGCGGTGGTGTTCGATGCGAAGGGCAAAACCTTTCGCGACGAACTGTTCGATAAATACAAGGCCCACCGGCCGCCGATGCCCGATGAACTGCGTGTGCAGATCGAGCCGATTCACCGCTTGGTGCGAGCGATGGGCCTGCCGCTGCTGGTGGTTGATGGGGTCGAAGCCGATGACGTGATTGGCACCCTCGCCTGCAAAGCTGCCGCCCTGGGTCAGCCCGTCGTGATTTCGACGGGCGACAAGGACATGGCACAGTTGGTCAATGCGCACATCACGCTGGTTAACACGATGACCAATAGCGTACTGGATGAGGTCGGCGTCGTGACCAAGTTTGGCGTGCCGCCGAGCTTGATCATCGATTATCTGGCGCTGGTCGGCGACAGCAGCGACAACATTCCCGGCGTCAGCGGCATCGGCGAAAAAACCGCGGTGCCGCTGCTGATCGAAATCGGCGGTCTCGATCAGCTGTATCAGCAGCTCGATAAGGTGGCGACGTTAAGTGTGCGCGGTGCCAAGACCTTGGCCGCAAGACTCGAAGCCGAGCGCGAGCAGGCCTACCTGTCGTACCTGTTGGCCACGATTAAAACCGATGTCGAGTTGCCGTTCGAATTCGACCAGCTCGTTATCGGAGAGGCGAGCCGCGAAGACTTGCTGGAAACCTTCCGCGAAATGGAGTTCAAGAGCTGGATATCCGAGCTACTCGATCAAGGCGTGGAGGCGCCGATAGCGGTCGAAGTGGCGCCCGCGCCGCGCGCCTATGCGGTGATTGTTACGCAGGCGGAGCTCGATATATGGCTGCAGCGCCTTGCCGTCGCCGAGGTATTTGCGTTCGATACGGAAACCACCAGCCTCGATTACATGCAGGCTGAAATCGTCGGCGTGTCGTTCGCGATCAATGCCGGTGAGGCCGCATACATTCCATTGGCACATGATTATCCTGGGGCTCCTGAGCAGCTATCGCGCGAGCAAGTACTCGCTCAGCTGAAGCCGCTGCTGGAAAACCCGCTGCGTGCCAAGATCGGGCAAAACCTCAAATATGATAAGAGTGTGCTGGCCAATCACGGCATCGAGCTGAACGGCATCGTCTACGACACCATGCTCGAATCCTACGTGCTCGATGCGGTTGCCACGCGTCACGACATGGATAGCCTCGCGCTGAAATATCTCGGCGTGAATACCATTCATTACGAAGACATTACCGGCAAAGGTGCCAAACAGATTTCATTCAGCCAGGTCGCGATCGATCAGGCCGGCGAGTATGCCGCTGAGGACGCCGATATCACGCTGCAGCTGCATCACGCGCTATGGCCGAAACTGGAGGCGGAGCCGAGTCTGCGCTCAGTATTCGAGACCATCGATATGCCGCTGGTGCCGGTGCTATCGCGGATCGAGCGCCACGGCGCGCTGGTCAGCCGCGAACTGCTGGTACAGCAGAGTCACGAGCTCGGCTTGCGCTTGCTGCAGATCGAACAACAGGCGCACGAGTTGGCTGGCCAAAAATTCAATCTCGGTTCGCCCAAGCAGCTGTGTGAAATTCTGTACGACAAGCTCGGCTTGCCGGTCACCAAGAAAACACCGACCGGCGCGCCGTCGACCGCCGAGGATGCGCTCGCTGAACTTGCCGAGCAGTACGAGCTGCCGCGCGTATTGATGGAATACCGTGGCCTGTCGAAACTGAAATCGACCTACACCGATAAGCTGCCGGAGATGATTAATCCGCGCACCGGTCGCATTCATACGTCCTACCATCAGGCCGTGGCCGCGACTGGGCGCTTATCGTCGAGCGATCCCAACCTGCAGAATATTCCCGTGCGCACGCTAGAAGGTCGCCGCATTCGGCAGGCATTTATTGCGGCGCCCGGCCATCGCATCGTCGCGGCGGACTATTCGCAAATCGAGCTGCGCATCATGGCGCACCTGTCCGGCGATCCGCGCCTGCTCGATGCGTTCGCGCACGACGAAGATATTCACCGCGCCACGGCGGCCGAGGTATTCGGCGCGTCGATGGATGCGGTCACCCACGATCAGCGCCGCAGCGCGAAGGCGATCAACTTCGGTTTGATCTACGGTATGTCGGCGTTTGGGTTGGCGAAGCAGCTCGAAATCGGTCGCTCCGAGGCGCAGGCGTATATCGATCGCTACTTCGCCCGCTATCCGGGGGTGCGCGAATTTATGGATCGCACGCGTACCGAGGCGGCACAGCGCGGCTACGTCGAAACGCTGTTCGGCCGACGTTTGTATCTGCCCGAAATCAATACTCGTAACGCGCAGCGCCGCCAGGCCGCGGAACGTACCGCAATCAATGCGCCGATGCAGGGCACCGCTGCCGACATCATCAAAAGGGCGATGATTGCGCTGGATCACTGGCTGTATGAGGCACAAGTGCCGGCGCGGATGATCATGCAGGTACATGACGAGCTGGTATTCGAAGTGGCGGCGGATGCGGTCGAATCGTTTCGTGCCGAGGTCATCGCGCGCATGGCGGCGGCCGCCGAACTGCTGGTACCGCTAGTGGTCGAGGCGGGTATCGGCGACAACTGGGATCAAGCGCATTGAGCGCATGAACTTGCGCCTGCGAGGTTAGTCATAGCGATGTGGCTCCTGCCACGATTCGATTGGGCTTCCAAGGGCTCGATCGGATTTTTCCAGTGTTTCCCCCAGAAGAGCTGGTAGCTCGGCACGCTATCCCCCAATACGTGCCGAGTCTTTTTTGGTTGACTATGTCTCCGTGCTGGGCGCGTCCAGTAGCCAGCCATCGAGTTGCTGTTGCAGCTCTTCCAGCCCGCGATTATCCAGCGCAGAGAACAACTGCACTGACACGCTCAGCCCTTTCTTTGCTTCCAACATCTGCCGTACCTGTAGCAATGCCGTCTTGCTCGCGCCAAACGCGAGCTTATCGGCTTTGGTCAGCAGCACATGCACCGGCATTTTGCTGCGTCCAGCCCAATCGAGCAGAAGTTCGTCGAAGGGCTGCAGCGGATGGCGGATATCCATCAGCAAAACCAGGCCGCGCAAACTGACGCGCGCGCTGAGGTAGGCCTCGAGATGTTTCTGCCAAGCCTCTTTTACGGCGAGGGGGACTTTCGCAAAACCGTAGCCCGGTAAGTCGACCAGCCGGTGAGTTTCATCGAGCGCAAAAAAATTCAGCAGTTGCGTGCGCCCTGGGGTCTTACTGGTGCGCGCCAGTTTATGGTTACCGGTCAGCACATTGATCGCGCTCGATTTACCGGCGTTCGAACGACCGGCGAACGCAACCTCAGTACCTTCGTCCGGAGGGCATTCGCGCAGCGTCGGTGCGCTCGTCAGAAAATGGGCGGCGCGATAATTGATACTGGATTTTTGCGTTGAAAACATGGGATTTTTTGACCGGGTTGGATGGTGACTCAAAGCAGCGATCAGTTATAATGCCGCGGTTTTCGTACGGCTACTGGCGATTCTGTATTTGAACCGTTGGATTTTGAGCCTTCAGAACCCGATCATAATACGCGTCACCCCCACGCCCCCGTAAGAGGCTCCGCAATGAAAAGATTGTTTATCGGTGCAGCATTTGCGATCACTTCGTGCGTGGTTAACGCCGCGGATCAGCCTGTCGCAGATCGTTACAACAAGACTTGTGTGGTGTGCCATGCTGCGGGTGTGGCCAATGCGCCGAAAGCTTTCACAGATGATTGGAAACCGCGTTTGGCAAAGGGAATGGATACGCTGGTTGCCAGCGTTAAAGCCGGCATGAACGCGATGCCGCCGCGCGGTATGTGTAACGATTGCACCGACGCCGATTACAAAGCCTTGATCACCTATATGTCGACGCCGAAAAAATAATTTCCGAATGACGCGACGCGCCATCGTCAATCCCGAGTGCAAATAAATGAGAATAATCGTATTAGCCGGTGCAATCTTGTTGAGCGTGAGCAGCCAACTGGCGCTCGCTGCCGGGGATGCTGCTGCAGGTAAAACCAAAGCCACTGCCTGTGGTGCGTGCCACGGTCCGGACGGCAACAGCGCCGCGCCGACATTTCCAAAATTGGCGGGTCAAGGCGAGCGCTATCTGACCAAGCAAATTACCGACATCAAAACCAAGGCGCGCGTCGTGCCGGCGATGGCCGGGATGGTCGATAACCTCAGCGAACAAGACATTGCCGATATCGCGGCTTATTTCGCCGCGCAGACCGGTTCGGTCAATCAGGCAAAAAAGGAGACGTTGGCGAAGGGCGAGCAGATTTTTCGCGGTGGCATTCGTGAGAAAGGCATTCCGGCCTGTTCTGCTTGCCACCTGCCGACTGGCAGCGGCAATGCGCTGGCTGGATTTCCGCGCCTCGGCGGCCAGCATGGCGATTATATTGCGACGCAGCTGAAAGGTTATCGCGCCGCCGCGGATGGCGATACCAGCGCGCGCGCGAACGATGGCGATGCCAAGCCGATGCGCAGCATCGCCGCCCGTCTCAGCGATAGTGAAATTGCCGCGCTGGCCAACTATATTTCTGGCCTGCATTAAGACGCTGCGTCAGATCGCATACCAAGGTGGCCGAGAGCCACCTTTTTTTTACGTAGAAAATAGTTTTATGTGGAAAATGGTCGGCGTTGGCGTTGAACGGCTACAGTCGATGAAAAATGAAACGCCGTGCCCGACAACGAGTCCAACGCCGGGAATTCACTTTGGAGCTTTAGCAATGCAACACATCAAATATTTGTTGTTGTCCGTTTTTGCTTTGTTACTCGCGGCCAATGCGCACGCGCAGCCGACCGCCGAGCCGTTCAAGGAAGGTACTCATTATCAGCGCATAGCCGATCAGGTTCGACCGCGCGATCCGGCCAAAATCGAAGTCGTCGAGGTGTTTCAGTATGGCTGCCCGCATTGTTATCGGTTCGAACCGTTATTGACGGCATGGCGCAAAACATTGGCGAGCGATGTCGATTTCTACCAGTTGCCAGTGATCTGGAATGGACCGGGCCAGTTGCATGCTCAGGCGTTCTTTGCGGCGCAGGCGCTCGGTGTGCTCAACAAAACGCATGAGCCGATGTTTGCGGCAATTCATGAGCAGGGTAATCCGCTGAATTCGAAAGAGAAGATTCAGCAAATATTCGCTACTGCCGGCGTCACCGCGGATCAATTCGATAAAGCCTTTGATTCATTCGGCGTAACCAGCCAAATCAATCAGGCAAAAGCGCGCGCATTGAGCTATAAGATCGAAGGCACACCCGAGCTCATTGTTGCGGGCAAATATCGCATCGATGGTCGTGCATTCGCGGGATCGAACATGAGCGAACGCGACATGCATCAAAAAATGCTACAAATTGCCGACTTCTTAATCGCCAAAGAACGGCAGCAAAAAACCAAAAAATAACTTTGTGAAAAAACAAACTTTGTGAAAAAACAATAACAACAATGGCATCAGATTCGCGCGGCAACGGCAATTCAGGCGGGGACCGACAAGCAATCGAACGATTGCTGTGCCGTGCCGCTTCGCGAATTGCCGTTGCTGCACATGGCATCGATCACCAACTCGATAGGCAGTTGGCCGAATTGCGTCAAGTATTGCGTCGCGATATCGATGATCCTGACACGCTTTCGCGGCTGATCGATGAAATCGATGCGCGTATCAAAGTGGTCGATGACGAGCGCGACCATCGTAGTGAGATATTTCAAACAGCATTGCAACGGCTGACCGCGCAATTACTCGACTGCAAACCGCAGAGCGATATCGCGCGTGAATTGAAAGCAATGCAAAAGCAGTTGAAACACATCGATCCCGACGGCAATGAAATGAAACTGTTGTCGCGGCTACCGGTATTGCAAGCGCGCGTGCTCGCCGAGGATGTGGGCTCCGGGCGCAGCGGCATGCTGGCGCGCTGGTTCGGTCGCGCCGAAGAGTCCAAGCATGTAGCGCGTAACGAGCGCCCCTCCTCCTCGGCTGCTGCACTTGATGACGACGAAGACACTGACGAAATAGCATTTACCCGCGTCGTGTCAGAGCAGACACCGATTAATGTCGCAACCATTACCAGCGATGACGCGCCGTCGCAGCGCGTTGTGGATGAGCAGACGACCTTTGTGCAACCTACTACGGAAGGCGATACGGTAGAAAATCCGGTAGAAAACGATGCGATCGTTGCTGAGAGCGTCAGCGACAACAGCGAAGTGCCATTCACTCGCATCAGTAATGCGGTATGCGAGGTGCTCGATCATTTGCTGAAGCAGATCGATCCGCCGCCGTCGGCAAGCGATGATCATCGCCGCGCCTGTGAACAGATTGCAAAAGGTTTGAATTGGTACGAGTTCGTCTCGGTGCTGGAGCAGGTCAGCATGATCGTGCTGGCCGCACTGCAACGCAGTGAAGTCGAATTCCAACAGTTCCTGGTCGGCATCAATGAGCGGCTCAGCGATGCGCACCGCGCGCTCGATTTTTCGCGCGAAAATCAGCTGCAGCGCCAGCATGCCGATACGCATTTGAACGCAGCGGTGCGCGGTGAAATTGCCGAAATGCAAGTGAGTGTCGAGCAGGCATCGCATCTCGAACAATTGAAAACCGATATCGGCTCGCGTCTCGATACGATCGTCGGCGCGCTCGATGAGCACAAAATTTCCGAGCAGCGCCGCCAACAGGATCTCGAGGTGCAGCTCGATACGTTGAACAAGCGGCTGCGCGAAATGGAATCGCAATCGGCATTGATCGAACAACGCATGCTTGAACAGCAGCGTCTGGCCCTGCTCGATTCATTGACGCAGTTGCCAAATCGCAATGCCTACGAGCAGCGCCTGGCTTATGAATTTGAACGTTGGCAGCGGTATCAGCGGCCATTGGTATTGGCGGTCTGCGATCTCGATCATTTCAAATTGATCAATGACAATTTCGGCCATCTCGCCGGCGATAAAGTGTTGCGCATCATCGCCAAAACACTGCGTAAGCGGTTACGTAAAACCGATTTTGTCGCACGTTTTGGCGGCGAAGAATTCGTCATTCTGATGCCGGAAACCGAGCAGCAAGAGGCGCAACAAACACTCGAAGCGATTCGCGAAGCGGTGGCGGCGAGCCCCTTTCATTTTCGCGATAAACCGGTGGCGGTCACGCTCTCGATCGGTATTGCCGCGTTTAGCAACGGCGTCACATCGGACGATATTTTCGAGCGGGCCGATACCGCGCTGTATCAAGCCAAGCAGGGCGGCCGTAATCTCTGCTGGGTTGCCGCCTGAACATCGTCGCTCTTAGTTCCTAGTTTTTTGTTCGATCCAAATCCTTTGGCTGTTCAGATGTCCGCTTCCCGATATGAATTTCACTCGCGAGCTGTTCGCGTGAGCGTTAAACTCGATCGCGAACCCTCACTGCCGCACCGAAAAATTCGGAGGACAATATGGTCAATCTGAATGGAAAAACCATCGTTATCACCGGCGCCAACGGCGCGCTCGGTCGTGTCGTCGCGAATACTGCGCATGCACTCGGCGCGAAATTGCTATTGCTCGATATCGGCTTTGCACCGGAGGATGCGAGCGAGCGCACCGCCGATATTGCAAAATTCGCGGTCGATCTCGGTAGCGCCGCCGCTACGCAGGAATGCTTCGCAAAATTGCCGCATTTCGATGCCGTATTCAATCTTGCCGGCGGTTTTACTATGGGTCCCGCCGTGTATGAAACCACCGATGAGCAATGGAATTTTTTATTCAAGATGAATGTCGGCACGCTGCAAAATGTGCTGCACGCCGCTGTGCCGAAATTAATTGCGCAACAACGCGGCGCCATCGTGAATGTCGGCGCTCTCGGCGCATTGAAAGGTCAGGGCCACATGGGCGCGTACTGCGCGAGTAAAAGTGTGGTGATGCGGCTCACCGAATCGCTGTCGGAAGAAGTGAAGCAGCATGGCGTCAACGTGAATGCTGTCTTGCCGAGTCTGATCGATACACCGCGCAATCGTGCCGATATGCCGGATGCCGATTTCAATAAATGGTTGAAGCCGGAAGATTTGGCCAATGTCATTTGTTTTCTTGCTTCCGACGCTGCGCGCGCCATTCACGGCGCGTTGATCCCCGTAGCGGGATTGATGTAATTATCGAGAGCTGGAATTGGCGCGAAAGTGGGAATCATCGCGGGCGCTAAATTATCGAGAGTAAGGTATGAGCAACCCATCGGTACAAATCGACTATCGCGGCCGTGTCGCGCAAATTACGTTGAATCGCCCGGAGGCGTACAACTCGTTCAATCACGATTTGCGCGCCGGTATGCTGCGCGCGGTCAACACGCTGAAAGTGCGCAACGATATTCGCGTCATTATTCTTACCGCGAATGGCAAAGGTTTTTGCGCTGGCGCCGATCTGCGCGAAGGTATTCCACCTGCGGTATCGCAACAGATTCACGATGAATACGAGCCGTTTTTGCTCGGCCTGCGGCGACTCGATCAAGTCGTCCTCGCTGTCGTGAACGGCGCCTGCGCGGGTATCGGTTGTGGTTTATTGGCAGCGACCGATCTGGCGGTGATGGCCGAGGACGCGTATTTGCAATTGGCGTTCAGCAAGATCGCGTTGGTGCCGGATGGCGGCGTCAGTTGGGAATTGGTGCGAGCGGTCGGCTACAAACGCGCATTCCGTTTGTTGATGGATGCCGGCCGCTTGAGCGCGCAGGAATGCTTGCACTACGGCATCGTCAACGAAGTCGTCAGCAGTGCTGATTTGCAAACGCGCGCATGGCAATGGGCGGAACAAATTGCCGAGTTATCACCGACCGCGAATACACTGACCAAGCGCGTGTTGCGCCAAGCGTTGGAATTATCGTTGCCGGCCACGATCGCATTCGAAGCGCAAATGCAGGATATCGCATCGACCAGTGCCGATTGCATCGAAGGCATCAACGCATTTTTGGAAAAACGTAAGCCAAACTATCCCGGAAAATAATAGCTTGGTTGCTGATTTTTTAAGATTGAATCTGCCCCAGATTGGCGTGAATCACCGCGCCATTAATCACCGAATTTTGCGCGCAAAAATACACCGTGCGCGCAATTTCATCCGGCTGAATCAAACGCTTCTGAGTAATGCCATTGGCGATCGCCTGCAGAATTTCTTCGCTGTGGCCGACGTGCGCGCGCAGCATTTCGGTGTCGGTAAAACCGGGGCATACGCAGGCGCTGTGAATACCGGTGCCGGCGAGATCCTGACATGTCGATCGCATCAGGCCGATCACTGCGTGTTTTGACGTGACATAAGCGCAACAATTCGGTACGCCAATTTCGCCGAGTGTGGAGCCGATATAAATAATCGACGAGCTCGCTTTCATGGCGGGTAATAACAAATGGGACAATTGCGCCGGCGCGACTACGTTCAATTCCAGCACACGTCGAAATTCATCGACGACCAAATTCGGCAAGGAGTCCTTGATGATCGCACCCGCATTATGGACCAGCGCAATTTGTTCAGCGTCGATCAGCATTGGTAGCAATTTATCGGTGATCGTTTGTTCCCAGCCGCGGCTGCTTAAATCGAGGTCGATATGATGCACACCGACCAGCGGCGATTTCGAGCGCGACAGATTGATAATCTCAAAACCGTTATCTTTAAATAGTTTTGCAGTCGCCAGACCGATGCCGCGGCTCGCGCCGGTGATAACAAGCATTTTTTTCATGGATTAATCTCGTTCTATTTTTACAGCCAGTCGCTAATAAGAAAGCCGACGCCAAAACTTTGCGTGTGGTGATTGTAATCGATCAGGCTTTCGCCATAACCGTTGAAATATTTCAGATAGCCCTTCAATTTAGTGCCGCCAATCGGAAAGCTGTACGCCGCTTCGAGCGCACCTTTATTATCGCTGCGTAAATTATTGCGCAGCATCAGGCTGATGGTTTGCCCATGCTCAACCTGATAAATACCGCGCAACTCAAAATTTCCCAGGTATTTTTCGATATCCGGATTATCGTCGCCATTGGGGTCGCCAGGATTGCGTTTTTTATCTTCGGGAATGCGATACCACGGCTGTAACGTCATTACGAAATTATCTTTTTCCCAAATGCTGTTAAACATCACACGGTTCCAGCTGCGCGATAGCTCACCACCGCGTCCATTGGATTGATGATTCAAAATAAATTGATTGGCCGAATTACGTAAACCCAACGGTTGCCAATCGTTTTCAAGTGTAAAAATCAATTCTGGCTCGTGATCGGATTCGCGAAACGCCGCCGAAATATTACGGTTGTACGCCTGCCAGAATGAATGATCGGTATAAGCAAACGAGAGATGGCCGTTATTGCCTAGCAGGTTTTGCGCGACCAGGACCTTAACGCTGAATTGAAATTGCACTTCGGTATTCTGTAGCTCTCGATCGGGAAATGCGGACTGATTCGGATGCGAAGAATAAACTATCGGCAATAAATAATTCGGGCGATGCGGCGTCAGTACAAATGGATTGTCATGCGTATAGCGTTCGAGCGCGAGGCGCTTTTCGACCACGCCCGGCGAGTTTGAGGCGGCAGCGGCGGCCTGCTCGGTGGCAATGACTGGTTCGTTTTGCGGCGCTGCGAGTTTTTGCTCGCACAGTGTGCGCAGTTCACCCACTGTTGTGCTCGCGGTTGCCGATTGCACTGCGTTCAGCAGACACTCATCGAAGGCTTCGGCGTGTATTTCGCCGGCAAATAGCGCAAGCGCGATATAGCGACCGGTGCGAGCAAAGATGCGCATAATCATTGAACCTTTCGCTGGGTGGTTTGAGGATGAGGTTTTGCATTGGCCATAACGTGAATGCAGAGCGCGCTACGCTGACTTGGCAGCGCCGCGGCATTGATCAACAATGCGGATGCTATGCGCTGGCTATAGCCATTATGCAGCAGATGGTCATGATGCAGGCGACAGTCGTGATGCAGGCTAGCGATAATCATAAGGAGACGATCATGTGGCGTCGAGCGTATCGCATAACGGTTTTATTTCTCGCGATTGGTTTTGCGGTAACGGCACAGGCGGAATTCGGCAGTGACTTGCATGCGCTGCAGCAGGAATGGGCGGCAGCGCGCTATCAGTTGAAAGACAGCGATCAGCAAAAAAGGTTGCGCGTCTTGATCGTCGATGCCGATGCGCTGGTGCAGAAAAATTCCGACAGCGCCGATGCGTATTTATGGGCCGCAATCGTGCGTGGTTCATTGGCAGAAAGCGTTAACGGCCTCAGTGCACTCGGTATCGCCAAGGAGGCGCGCGCGAATCTGGAAAAATCGCTGGCGCTGGATCCCACCGCCGAAGAGGCCTATGCGTACGCGGTGCTCGGCATGTTATACGCGAAAGTGCCCGGCTGGCCGATTGCGTTTGGCGATAATAAAAAAGCGCGCGAATTATTGCAGAAAGGGTTGGCGCTCAGCCCTAACGGCATGAATATCAATTATTTCAATGCAAAGTTTTTTGCCGAACAAAAAGACTACCGACAAGCATTGAATTACGCCGAGCGCGCGGCGCAGGCACAACCGCCCTATCCGCCCGAGCAATCGCTCGGCGTGCAAAATCGGCAGCGCGAAATTCGCGAATTAATCGACGAGCTGCATAAAAAATTAAACTGAAACGCGCATACCATTAATTTAAAAAAGGAATACCGATGAATGAAGCCGCAAAGCGCCCGCTCGAAGGCATTCGCGTACTCGAACTGGGGCAGTTGATCGCGGGGCCATTTACCGGCTCGATGCTCGCTTATTTCGGCGCTGAAGTCATTAAAGTGGAACCACCCGGCAAAGGCGATCCGATTCGGCAGTGGCGCGTGGTGCGCGATGGTTCGTCGTTGTGGTGGCACAGCGTCGGTCGCAATAAAAAATGCATCACCATTGATTTGAAACAAGCGCGTGGTCGGGAATTGGTACGTGACTTAACGAAGCAATGCGATGTGTTGGTCGAAAATTTTCGTCCCGGTGTGATGGAGGAATGGCAGCTCGGTCCCGAGCAGATTAAAGCGATAAATTCCGAGCTGATTTACACGCGTATTTCCGGTTATGGTCAGACCGGCCCGTATGCGCAGAAGCCGGGTTTTGCCTCGGTGTGCGAAGGCATCAGCGGCTTTCGTTATGTGAATGGTTTTCCGAACGAGGCACCGGTACGACCAAACCTCAGCATCGGCGATACCATTGCCGCACTACACGCAGTACTTGGTACCGTACTCGCGCTGCTGGCGCGAAAAAATCACGCGCAGCCGGGACAGGTCGTCGATGTCGCTATTTACGAATCGATGTTTAATCTGCTCGAAGCGGTGGTGCCAGAATATTCCGGCGCCGGTGTAATTCGCGAACCGGCCGGCACCACGGTCACCGGTATCGTGCCGACCAACACCTATCGCTGCAAAGACGATAAATATGTGGTGATCGGCGGTAATGGCGATTCGATTTTCAAACGGCTGATGCACACCATCGGTCGCGCCGATATGGCCGCCGATGAAGATCTCGCGCACAATCCGGGTCGGGTAAAACGCGAGCGCGAAATTGATGACGCCATTGCGCATTGGTGTACCGGCTTGAATTCTGCGCAGGTCATCGCATTGCTCGATGGTGCGCAGGTACCGGTCGGGCCGATCTACAACGTTGCGGATATGTTCGAGGATCCACATTTTCATGCCCGCGGTTTATTCGAAGAATTTCAGGTCAACGGCAAACCGCTGACGATTCCGGCCATGCTGCCGCGCCTCACCGCAACGCCGGGCCGTACCGATTGGACCGGACCCGCGGTGGGCAGTCACAACGTGGAAATTTTTTCGCAGTTGTTAGGTCTCGACGCGGTGGAGATGGCAACGTTGCATGCGAGCGGTGTTATCTAAGTAAATTCGTCAGCGATTCAGCGGAGATAAAACATGCGCCTTGAAAATGGACGCGAAAGTGACAATGTCGAAGATCGCCGCGGCGAATCGGGCCGTCGTATCGGTGGCGGCCATATCGGCATCGGCACCATCGTGATCGCATTGGCCGCGTGGTATTTCGGTTTCGATCCGCGCGAGGTATTGCAGACCGTCGATCAATTTCATCAGCAGGCGCCGAGTGCCACGCCTGCTGCGGCACCGCCTGCCAATGACGAACAGGCGCGTTTTGTGTCGATGGTGTTAGCCGATACTGAAACCACATGGCATGCGATTTTTGAAGCCGGTGGTAAACAATATCGCGAGCCGAAGTTGGTATTGTTTAGTGGCAGCTATCCGACCGCATGCGGCATGGGTGAGGCAGCAATGGGCCCGTTCTACTGTCCGCCCGATCAAAAGGTTTATATCGATCTGACGTTTTACGAGCAATTAAAAAACCGTTTTCAAGCGCCCGGCGATTTTGCGCAAGCTTATGTGATTGCGCACGAAGTGGGACATCACGTGCAAAACCTGCTCGGTATTGCCGACAAGGTGCAGCGTGCGCGCGCACGTCTCAGCGAGGCGCAAGCGAATGCGCTATCGGTGCGAGTGGAATTACAGGCCGATTGTTTTGCCGGGCTATGGGCGAATCACGCCGATACCGCGCGGCACGTGCTGGAAAGCGGCGACGTCGAAGAAGCGCTGCGTGCCGCCACCGCGATTGGCGACGATATGTTGCAAAAGCAGGCGCGCGGCTATGCGGTACCGGAGACATTTACTCACGGTACCGCCGAGCAGCGCGTGCGGTGGTTTCGACGCGGCTTGGAATCGGGTTCGATGAAGTCTTGCGACACTTTCGCAAAAGGTATTCAGCTTTAGGTTGTCGCGGGATGATCAATCGCCTGCGCGTAAATTATTTCAAATCGCTTTGAGGAGACCACCATGAGATTCGCTTATCACCACAGCATGTGCCCTGCCGAACAATATCTGCCGCTGACACTGGCGGCGGAACAGTTCGGCTACGATACGATCACGATGCCGGACAGCATTTGTTATCCGAAGGAAGGCGATCCGAATTATCCGTATAACGAAGACGGCTCGCGCGAATTTCTCGACGGCGAGCCGTTCATCGATGCATTTATTCTCACCGCCTTTCTCGCCGGCCAAACTAAAAAAATTGGTTTCAGTACGTCAGTGATGAAACTTGCGGTGCGGCAACCGGTGATCGTCGCCAAACAATTAACCAGTCTCGTCGCGATGATTGGCGATCGCTTCAAATTTGGCGTCGGCATCAGCCCATGGCCGGAAGATTTCACCGTGTCGCAAATACCGTGGGAGAAACGCGGTAAGCGCATGGATGAAATGCTCGAAATCGTACGTGGTCTGATGAGTGGCGAATACTTCGGCTACAAGGGCGAAATTTTCGATATTCCCGAACTCAAATTAACACCCGCACCGGCAAACCCAGTGCCGCTAATAGTGGGCGGACACGCCGAGCCGGCATTAAAACGCGCCGCACGTTTAGGCGACGGCTGGATAGCGGCGGGTGGCGATCTTGAGTCGTTGAAAAAAATGATCGATCGCATCAACGAGCTGCGCAAAGAATATCAGCGCGATCATCTGCCATTCGAAATTCATGCCGGCAGTGCGGAGGGTTTCAGCGCTGACGGCGTTAAACGTCTGCGCGATATTGGTGTGCATGAAGTAATGGTAGCGTTTCGCGACGTGTATAAAAGTGAGCCGGATAATAAAAGCGTCGAAGAAAAAATCGGACAGATGCAGTGGTATGCGAATGACGTGATGGCGAAGGTACGCTAAGGCCGAAATTTAGAGCGGCGGTTGATCCGCCGCTCTAAACGAGCAACGAGTTTTTCTTTAATAACTATCGTCCTCGGTGCGCACCGATATCGTTAAATCACCTTCCATTGCAGGGCTCACATTGAATGTAATCGGTCTGCAGCAGACTTGGCAGTCTTCGATATATTCCTGATCGTGGTCGGCGGCCTCGATTAAAACTTCGATAGATTCGCCGCAATAAGGGCAATAAATGGTTTTCTCAATGATGCCGTTCATTTGAGGTGCGATCTCTATGGATTCCGATTTGAGAACGGGCGATACCGCCAATATGCGCGCGCTGAAAGTCGACCTGTATCAAGCTGCGCGATTCAAAACATCCCCAATTCCAGCTTCGCCACTTCCGACAACATGCTGCGATTCCACTGCGGCTTGAACACCAGGTTCACTTCGACGTGTTCAACATTCGGCACTTGTTTCAAGCGTCGCCCGACTTCAGCGCGTAAGACATCGCCCATACCGCAGGCGGGTGCAGTGAGCGTCATGTCGATCGACACATTCTTGCCTTCAACGCGACGTGCGTAGACGAGGCCGAGGTCGAGGATATTGACGGGAATTTCCGGGTCGTAAACCGTGCGTAACACTTTATCGACGTGTTCGAGTTTAATGATGCCGGGTTCGGCGTCATCGAATTTTAATTCGAGTGTGGGTTTGCCGAGCGCGTCGGCATCAAGGCCATCGATGCGATACAGGCGGCCTTCGTATTCGACGGAAAAACTACCGCCGAGCGCCTGGCTGATAATAACTTCGGCGTTCGCTGGCAGTTGATCGATTTCACCACTCGGTACACGCAGTGCGGTGACTGCGCGATTTAATGCAACGCGTTCACGCGCCGAGTTGGGTTTCGATTTCGGGATTAACGGTGAAGCTTTCGCCGCATCCGCAGTAAGATCCCGCATTGGGATTATCGAATTTGATGGTTTCATTGAGGCCCTCTTTCACCAGCCGCAAGGTGCTGCCGGATAACGCCGGAATGCTTTTCACATCGATGTACAGCGCAACGTCGTCGTTCGCCGCGATGCGTATATGGTTGTCCGGTACCAGTTCGGTTAGCTCCATTACATACGCGTAACCGGAGCAGCCGCTGTCTTTTACGCCGATGCGCACACCGACCGCTTTCGGCGATTTCTGCAAATTGCGGTGCAAATGCGCTGCGGCTTCGGGCTCGATCGCGAGAATCTGTGCTTGTTCAAAGGTAGAAACGGACATGCATCACCTCACCGTTATTCGGTCGAAACCGAATTGAAATCGCCTTTCAATATATGATCGAGCGTATGCCATGCCAGCGTTGCACATTTCACCCGCGCCGGAAAATCTTTGACGCCAGCAAGAATTTCCATGCGTCCAATTTTTCCTGCATCCGCCTTCCCGGTGACCATCTGATGAAAATGATGAAACAAATCGGTGGCATGGGTGCACGATTTGCCTTCGACTTCTTCGCACATCATCGATGCCGAGGCGACCGAAATCGCGCAACCCTTGCCGTCGAACTGAATATTCTTCACTTCGCCGTTATCGATCGTCGCATACAGCGTTAATCGATCGCCGCACAACGGATTGAACGCTTCGAGTTTATGCGTGAATTTTTCCGGCGCGCCAAAATGCCGCGGTCGGCGACCGTGGTCGAGAATCATTTCCTGATAGAGCGCGCGTAGTTCAGGGTTCATAAATCGTCTCTAGGCAAAAGTTTTACGCACCGACTCGATCGCATCGATCAGCCGGTCGACTTCGGCAAGTGTGTTGTAAATCGCGAACGATGCACGCGCGGTGGCGGGCACATCGAAGCGCTGCATCACCGGCATTGCACAGTGATGGCCGGCGCGCACCGCGACGCCTTCGAAATCGAGAAACGTACCGATATCGTGCGGATGAATATCGCCGATCACGAACGACAATACCGCGGCTTTATTGGCGGCGGTGCCGTAAATTTTCAAGTCGGGAATCTGCTGCGCTCGTTCGGTCGCATACGCAAGCAGTCTGTGTTCGTGTTCGACGACAGCGGCCCATGGCAGGCTCGATAAATAATTAATTGCCGCGCCAAGCCCGATAATGCCGGCGATATGCGGCGTGCCCGCCTCGAATTTACTTGGGATCGGTGCAAACGTAGTGCGTTCGAACGAGACTTCGCGAATCATGTCGCCGCCGGTTTGATACACCGGCAATTTGTCGAGCCATTCGCGCTTGCCGTACAGCACGCCGGTGCCGGTGGGGCCATACAGTTTGTGACCCGAAAAAACATAAAAATCGCAATCGAGTTTTTGCACATCGACCGGCACGTGTGCAATCGCCTGCGCGCCGTCGATCAGTACCGCTGCACCGGCCGCTTTCGCGAGCGCGATCATTTGCTCGATCGGATTGATCGTGCCGAGCGCGTTCGACACGTGCACGAACGCGGCGATTTTCGTGCGCGGCGATAATTTGCTTTTGAAATCGTCGAGATCGAGTTCGCCAGCGTCAGTGATATTCGCAACTTTCAACGTGGCGCCGGAAAATTCGCAAGCCTGTTGCCACGGCACAATGTTCGCGTGGTGTTCCATGCCGGTGATCAGCACTTCATCGCCGGCTTCCAGGAACGCTCGCGCAAAACCGTGCGCAACCAGATTAATCGATGCCGTCGTGCCGCTGGTGAAAATCACCTGTTCGCGCGCCGGTGCATTGATGAAGCGCTGCACGATATCGCGTGTCGCTTCCATCTGATCGGTCGCACGCTGACTCAGCGTATGCACGCCGCGATGCACGTTCGAATTATCGTGCTCGTAATACCGTGCAACCGCTTCGATGACCGCACGTGGTTTATGCGTTGTCGCCGCATTATCGAGATACACCAGTGGACGACCATGCACCTCCTGATCGAGAACAGGAAAGTCGCGGCGAATCAATTCCGGATCGAATGCAAGAGTGGGCGACGATGCGTTCATTAATTACGCTCCGCTACTCGGTAATGCGACGAGCAATTGCTCGGTAAAAAATTCGTTCAGTGCATGATCGCCGCTATCGAGCAAGCCGGCTTTCAAAAAGCCTTCGGTCAACAGCGCAATGGCCTGTTCGCGATCGATGCCGCGCGAGCGCAGATAAAACAATTGTTCTTCGTCGAGCTGGCCGATGGTGGCGCCGTGCGCGCACTTCACTTCGTCGGCGTAAATTTCCAATTCAGGTTTTGCATCGATTTCAGCATCCGCCGACAGCAATAAATTGTGCGTGGTGAAATGGCCGTCATTGCAGCGCGTGTTGGCGGCGATATAAATGCGGCCGTTGACAACACCGCGACTGCGATCAGTGGCGAGGCCCTGCATCAGAATATCGCTGCGGCCGTGATCGCTCAGATGTTCGACGGTGAAGTGATAGTCGATGTGTTGCTGATCGCTGGCAGCGAATGCACCGCGTGCGATGAATTCCGCATTCGGTTCGATGAGTCGCACATAAATGCCGTTGCGAATGCGATTGCGCAAATGATCGGCGCTAGCGCTTTCCATCACCTGCAATTGCAGACGGGCATCGCGCCCGATGTGACTTTCGACTACGCCGAGATGCTGCGATTGCTCACCATCGCGATTGATGCGTGCGTAAGTTAATTTGCTGTTCGCATCGAGTTTCGTCGCAATGTGCGCGCAATGCAGTGCGACATCGTTCGTGCTTGACGAAAAATGCTCGACCACGGTCGCCTCGCTATTCGCGCGCGCCCACACGATCAATTGACTGATCTGACTGCCGGGCTGGCTGTTGCGGTGCGAAATAACGATCGGATGTCGAACGCGCTTGCCCTGCTCGATCACCAGCACCCAGCTTTCCGGTGCCAGCGCGGTGGCCAGATCGGCGAGCGGATCGGCATGTTGGGTGACGCGCAACCAGTTCAGCAGTTCGGCGTGATCGCGTTCGTTCAATTCGCCGAGCGGAAGTAATTGAAAGGCATTGCGCTCGTCGTGCTGCAATTGTTGATCAATCAAATAACCATGATTGAAATGCAGCAGATGGCCATCTGGAATATCGAGCGCCGCATGCGGTGCGGTTTCGTCCGGCGTAATCGGTGCGAGGCTGTGTTGCTCGCCGAATTGCGCCAGCCAAAAATCAAGTGCGCTGTAATGCCAGCTTTCCCAGCGCTTATTAGGCAGACCACGCGCTTGCAAGTTGGCGAGCGCGGATTCGCGCAATTGCCGCAACCAGGCGGGATCGCGGCGCTGGTGCAGGCGCGTATCAATTAATGCGCTGTATTGTTCGAGTACGTTCACTGCGGTTCCCATCATCGGCACTCGATTCAAGCGGCGATGCCGCGATATCCGCTGCGTTCGAGTTCTTCAGCGAGCTCGATACTGCCGCTCGCAACAATTTTGCCGGCGGAGAGAATATGCACGTGATCCGGAGGAATATGATCGAGCAAGCGACGATAATGCGTGATCAGCAAAAAGCTGCGCTGTGGATCGCGCATGTTGTTGACAACATCGCCGACGACTTTCAGTGCATCGATATCGAGTCCGGAATCGGCTTCATCGAGCAGGCACAACACCGGTTGCAGCAACCACATCTGCAGTAATTCATTGCGTTTCTTTTCGCCGCCGGAAAAACCTTCGTTCACCGCGCGCTGCAAAAAGCTGTCATCGAGATTGACGTGCTTTAAGCCTTCGCGCGCGCGTTCGAGTAATTGCAATGCATCGAGCGGGCCTTCGCCGAGCGCTTCGCGGCGCGCATTTACCGCAGCTTTAAGAAACTGAATATTGCTGACGCCGGGCACCGCGACTGGATATTGATAGCTGAGAAACAAACCGGCGCGCGCGCGCTCTTCAGCGGGCTTCGCCAATAAATTTTCGCCATCGAGTTCAACGCTGCCGCTCAACACTTCGTAACGCGGATCGCCGCTGAGTACACGTGTTAGCGTACTTTTGCCGGAGCCGTTCGGGCCCATGATCGCGTGCACTTCGCCGGTCGGAATTTCGAGGCTCAAGCCTTTCAGAATTTCCTTGCCGTCGATGGCGGCGTGTAGATCGGTGATTTTCAGCATTTAAATTTCCTGTCAATTAACTTCCCCCTTTAATGAAGGGGGATTGAGGGAGGGGATTTAACCCACGCTGCCTTCCAGACTGATTTCCAATAATTTCTGCGCTTCGACGGCAAATTCCATCGGCAATTGATCGAACACTTCTTTACAAAAGCCGTTGACGATCATCGCTACTGCCTGTTCGGAATTGATTCCGCGGCTTTGCAGATAGAACAATTGTTCTTCATTGATGCGCGAGGTGCTCGCTTCGTGCTCGATGACCGCACTCGGCTGTTTCGATTCGATGTACGGAAACGTATGCGCACCGCATTGATTACCGATCAGCAGTGAATCGCATTGCGTGTAGTTGCGCGCTTTGTCGGCGCGCGGATTGATGCGCACCAGCCCGCGATACGTGTTTTGACTGCGGCCGGCGGAAATGCCTTTCGAGATAATCGAGCTTTTGGTGTTGCGGCCCATGTGAATCATCTTGGTGCCGGTGTCGGCCTGCTGCATGTGTTTGGTCAGCGCGACCGAATAAAATTCGCCGACGCTGTCGTCGCCGCGCAGGATTACGCTCGGATATTTCCACGTAATTGCCGAACCGGTTTCGACTTGCGTCCACGAAATTTTCGAGCGCGCGCCGAGACACGCGCCGCGTTTGGTGACGAAGTTGTAGATGCCGCCTTTGCCGTTTTCGTCGCCCGGGTACCAGTTCTGCACCGTCGAGTATTTGATTTCGGCATCGTCGAGCGTGATCAGCTCGACCACGGCGGCGTGCAATTGATTTTCATCGCGCTTCGGTGCGGTGCAACCTTCGAGGTACGACACATACGCGCCCTTGTCGGCGATGATCAGTGTGCGTTCGAATTGGCCGGTGTTCTGCGCGTTGATGCGGAAGTAGGTCGACAGTTCGAGCGGACAATGCACGCCTTCTGGGATGTAGACGAAGGAGCCGTCGGAAAACACCGCCGAGTTCAACGCCGCATAGAAGTTGTCGCCTTGCGGCACGACGCTGCCGAGGTATTTTTTGATCAACTCAGGATACAGATGCACTGCTTCCGAGATCGGGCAGAAAACCACACCAGCCGCAGCCAGCGTTTCTTTGAAGGTAGTGCCCACCGACACCGAATCGAACACTGCATCGACCGCGACACCGGCCAGCATTAACTGTTCGTGTAATGGGATACCGAGTTTTTCGTAAGTGCGCAGCAGCTCCGGGTCGATTTCGTCGAGGCTTTTCGGGCCATCGGCCAGCGATTTCGGCGCCGAGTAATAGGTGATCGCGTTGAAGTCGACCGGTGCGATATTCAGCTGCGCCCAATCCGGCAGCGGCATTTCGCGCCATTTGCGGTACGCGGCAAGACGCCATTCGAGGATGTATTCGGGCTCGTTCTTCTTCGCCGAAATCTGGCGCACCACGTCTTCGCTGAGGCCGGGCGCGATGCGGTCTTCTTCGATATCGGTATAGAAGCCGTGCTCGTATTCACTTTTGACAAGTTCATCGAGCGTGGCGGCTGATTCGGCGGCTTTCGCGGCTTCGGACATTGGCTATCTCCCGCACAGCAGGCGAAGGAAATGGGAGGTTGGCTAGGGAATAGAATACTAATTTGGTAGGGTATTAAAATCAATACCAATTTGGTGTACTCTTTGGCCGCTGTGCCATTACTCGGCGCGAAGGCGACACTTCCTGCGGGACACACGGCAAGTACATCCGTGTAGCTCGTCAGCGACATCCTTGTCGCTGACGGTCCCGAAGGAAGTGTCGCCTTCCCGCCTGAATTCGGAGCTATCCCTTCATGCTGAAGGTCGGAAAACTCGCTGATTACGGTCTGTTGATCGCCGATTGCCTCGCGGCTGCGCCCGATCAGCTGACGACCGAGGCGATCGTGCAGCAGACCGGCGTACCCGATGCGACGGTGCGCAAGCTGCTGCGCCAGCTGGTCGATGGCGGAATCGTCAGCTCCCGGCGTGGATTAAAGGGCGGCTATCGACTCAGCCGCACGCCCGATCGGATCTCGGTTGCCGAACTGATTGCCGCGATCGAAGGCCCGATCGGGCTGACCGAATGCACACACGAAGACGATCAGTGCAACCTCTCCCCCGGTTGCGGTATGCGCGCTAACTGGCATGTGATTACCGAGCTGATCAACCGCCAGCTGGCCACCATTACTCTGGCCGACATGGCGGGCGATCTCAGTCGTCGCGGCGGCGGCAGTCGCATCGCACTCACGCAGGTTACGGGCTGACTCTGCCGCTAACTGCGCAGCGATAGCAGTTCCCGATTCAGCTTACGTAAGTGCTCACCAATCGCCGGGCCCTTGGTGCGTGCGACTCCTACCGCCAGAATATCGATTACCGCCATGTGCGCGATGCGCGACGGCAGCGGCGAATAATTGTCCTGGTCTTCTTCAATATCGATGTGGATCGCGATGTCGCATTGCTCGGTGATGGGCGTGCCGGTAGGCGCCAGCCCGATCACGCGCGCGCCGGCCTGTTGTGCCAGCGCCATCGCTTCGAGCAAGGCGCTGGTGCGGCCGCTCTGCGAAATCGCGACGACGACATCGCTGGCGCCGAGCGATAGTGCCGACATCGCCTGAATATGCGGGTCGGAGTACGCGGCGCTTGGCACCTGCAAGCGGAAGAACTTGTGCTGCGCATCGATCGCCACCGCGCCGGACGCACCAAACCCGTAGAACTCGACGCGCCGCGCCTTCGCCAGCTCGGTAACGGCACGCTCGATCGCATCGGTATCGATGCTTTCGCGGACACGCTTCAGGGTATCGAGCAACGCGTCGAAAACCTTGAAGGTGTAAACACGTGCTGAATCCTGTGCATTTAGCGTGAATTGCTCGAACGGCGGGTTGTTTGCGAGATATTGGGCGAGTTCGAGTTTGAATATCTGAAAGCTGTTACAGCCGATCGCGCGGCAGAACCGCACCACCGTCGGCTCGCTGACCCGCGCTTCCTGCGCCAGATCGACAATCCGCATATGCAGCACCTCTTCGGGATGCGCAACCACATAGTCGGCGACTTTGCGCTCGGATTTGCGCAGCTGCGTGCGGGTCGTATGCAACGTGTGAAACAGGTTCGATGACAAGCGGTTGTCCTCCGGTCGGCATCTTAACGCAACGGCCAGTAGCGAACGGTAGCCCGCATAACGAGAGAGCAACGTTGTTGGCCGCAGGCGAGGGAATCGCCGTGAAGCTGATAAACTGCCGGCCCGTCTTAATTTCCCATCGAGTCAAAGCCATGCGTTTGTTGCATTCGTTTTTGATTGTCTTTGTGACCGCACTGGCGTCGTTGCCAAGCAGCAACGCGTCGGCGCAGCAGCAGGTGCTCTATGCGCAGGATGCGGTATTCGCGCCGACCATCGCTCGCAACGGCATGGTGGTGAGCGAGGAAGCCATTGCATCGCAGGTCGGCGCCGATATTTTGAAACGCGGCGGCAATGCGGTCGATGCAGCGGTCGCGGTCGGGTTCGCGCTTGCCGTGGTATTGCCGGAAGCGGGCAATCTCGGCGGCGGCGGTTTCATGCTCGTGCATCTGCGCGAACAAAACAAAACCGTTGCGATCGACTATCGCGAAACCGCGCCCGCCGCGGCGACGCGCGATATGTTCGTGCAAGCGAACGGCGAGGTCGACAGCGATGCGTTGAACTTCGGTTATACCGGCGTCGGCGTGCCGGGTTCGGTGGCGGGACTCACCCACGCGCTCGCACGTTACGGCACGATGAAATTGCCGGACGTGATAGCGCCGGCGATCAAACTCGCGAGCGCAGGTTTCATTCTCAAACCCTCGCACGAAAATACGTTGCGCAATGCGCAGGAGCGATTGGGTCGCAACGCAAATTCGCGCAAAATATTTCTGAAAGCGGATGGTAGCGTGCCGCGTTTTGGCGAGCGCTTAGTGCAAAAAGATTTGGCGTGGTCGTTAACGCAAATTGCCAGCGACGGCGCAAAAGCTTTTTATGAAGGCGCAATCGGCGCGCGTTTGATCGCCGATATTCAAGCGCACGGCGGTGTGATGACGCGTGCGGATTTAAAAAATTATCGCGTCATCGAACGTGAACCGGTGCACGGCACGTATCGCGGTTACGATATTTTCTCGATGCCGCCGCCCTCCTCCGGCGGCGTGCATCTAATCGAAATTTTAAACGTACTTGAAGGCTATCCGCTCGCGGAGTGGGGTCAGAACAGCGCGGCCACGATGCATGTGATGATCGAAGCCGAGCGCCGTGCTTACGCCGATCGTTCGAAATATCTGGGCGATCCGGATTTCGTCAGCGTGCCGGTCGCGCAACTTACCTCGAAAAAATATGCGGATGATTTGCGTAAACAAATTTCGTTGGAGCGCGCGACACCATCGAGCGAAGTTGCGCCGGGCAATCTTGCACCGTACGAAAGCACGCAGACCACGCATTTTTCGGTGATCGATCGCTGGGGCAACGCGGTTTCGAATACCTACACATTGAATTACGGTTATGGCAGCGGCATCACCGCGGCGGGCACCGGCATTTTATTGAATAACGAAATGGATGATTTTTCCGCGAAGCCTGGCGCGCCGAATGCGTATGGTTTAGTAGGCGCCGAAGCCAATGCAGTCGGCCCGCATAAGCGGCCGCTGTCATCGATGACGCCGACGTTAGTTTTTAAAGATGGCAAATTATTAATGGCCACCGGTTCGCCCGGCGGCAGCACCATTATTACCGTCGTGCTGCAAACCATCGTCAACGTGATCGATTATCAACAAAATATTGCCAGCGCCGTGAGCGCACCGCGTTTTCATCATCAATGGCAGCCGGATAACGTGCGCGTCGAGCAAGGCATTTCGCCCGATACCATTGCGCTGTTGCGCGCGAAAGGTCACGACGTTCAAATCGGCCGTCCGCTGGGTCGTTGCGAATCAATTATGTGGGATAACGGTTTATTTTATGGCGCGGTCGATCCGCGCGCGCGCAGCGGCGGCGCTGTCGGTTTTTAAAATTCCTCTCTTCAAAGAGACCAATGTTGTTATGGATGTATCGCATATCCTCAATGATTTAAACGATGCGCAGCGTCAGGCCATCACCGCCGAGCCCGGCAATATGCTGGTACTCGCCGGCGCAGGTTCCGGCAAAACACGCGTGCTGGTGCATCGCATCGCATGGCTGGTGCAGGCCGAAGGTTTTTCGCCGTTCAGTATTCTCGCGGTGACATTCACGAATAAAGCCGCGCGCGAAATGCGCGAGCGCATCGATCATCTATTAGGCATCAACACACGTGGCATGTGGGTCGGCACATTCCATGGTCTTGCCCATCGTTTGTTGAAAGCGCATTGGCGCGAAGCGGGTCTGCAAGAAAATTTTCAGATTCTCGACAGCGACGATCAATTACGTATATTGAAACGCATTCATCGCGAACTCGAACTCGACGAAACACGCTGGCCACCGAAACAAGCACAATGGTTTATCAATGGCCAAAAAGATGAAGGCGTGCGCGTCGCGCATCTCGATCATCAGAGCAAAGATGTTTTTATGCAGGTGATGATCAAGGTGTATCGCGCGTATGAGGAAGCGTGCGAGCGCCAGGGCGTGATCGATTTCGCTGAGCTGCTATTGCGTGCGCATGAATTGTGGCTGAAAAATCCGGCGATTCTGCAGCATTATCAGCAGCGCTTTCGCTACATTCTCGTCGACGAGTTTCAGGACACCAATGCCGTGCAATACGCATGGCTGCGCGTGCTCGCCGGCGATCGTGTGCCGGTGGCGGCGGTTGGCGATGACGATCAATCGATCTATGGCTGGCGCGGCGCGCGCATCGAAAATATTCAGCAGTTCTCGAAAGATTTTTCGGCGGCGCAGCTGATTCGACTCGAACAAAATTACCGTTCGACCGCAACCATTCTCGCCGCAGCGAATGCGGTGATCGCACACAACCACGGCCGCCTTGGCAAGGAATTGTGGACCTCGGGCGAGGAAGGCGAACCGGTATCGCTATACGCCGCGTTCAATGAAATGGACGAAGCCCGCTTCATCGTCGAACGCTTGCAGGATTGGATTCGCGATGGTAATCGCCGTTCGAGTGCGGCCTTGTTGTATCGCTCGAACGCACAATCGCGTGTGCTTGAAGAGGCGTTGATTCGCAGCGGAATTCCATATCGCATTTACGGCGGTCAACGCTTCTACGATCGACTCGAAATTAAAAATGCGGTGGCGTATCTGCGCTTGTTGGTGAACCGCAATGACGATACCGCGGTCGAGCGCGTGATCAATACACCGACCCGCGGCATCGGCGATAAAACGGTGGAAGTCGTGCGCGCATATGTGCGCGCGCAAGCGGTATCGATGTGGCGCGCCGCACAGGAAATTATCGAATTCAAATTATTGCCGGCACGCGCCGCAAACGCACTCGCGCAATTTTTGCAGCTGGTCGATAAGCTCGATGTTGAAACCGATGACATGACACTCGAGGAATTGACCGATTATGTGGTCAAACATTCCGGCCTGATCGAATTTCATCAGCAGGAAAAAGGCGAGAAAGGTCAGGCGCGCGTAGAAAACCTGCATGAGCTGGTGATTGCGGCGAGCAGCTTCACAACTGAAGATGAAAGCATTCCGGTACTCAATGCATTTCTCGATCAGGCTGCGCTCGATGCCGGCGAGCATGAAGCGGCGGAATTCGAAGACAGCGTGCAGTTGATGACATTGCATTCGGCAAAGGGTTTGGAATTTCCGCTGGTATTTATCACGGGCCTCGAAGAAAACCTGTTCCCGCACAAAATGTCCATGGACGATCCCACGCGCATCGAAGAGGAGCGGCGCTTATGTTATGTCGGCGTGACGCGCGCGATGAAAAAATTATTTTTGACGTACGCAGAATCGCGGCGTTTGTACGGTGAAGATACCTATCACGCGCCGTCGCGCTTTTTGCGTGAAATTCCGAAATCATTAATTCAAGAAGTGCGATTACAGACGACGATCAGTCGTCCGGTATCGTTGTCGCAACACAGCTACAACGAAAACAATACCGGCATCAATCTCGGTCAGCGCGTGTATCACGAGTTATTCGGTGAGGGCGTGGTGCTGAATTTCGAGGGGCGCGGTGCATCGGCGCGTGTGCAGGTGAACTTTACCGACGACGGTAGTAAATGGCTGGTATTGCAGTACGCGAATTTACAGATGCTGGGCTGAGCCAGGTTTTAATGGGTGCGCTGCCCAAGCGTGTTGCGCCGAAAGGGGATGCTTTTGTTTCGGGGCAACGTAGCGCTGTCGTCGCAGGCAGGGCGGGCTCGTCCTCGGAGCACTCGGCAAATTCTGCGAGGAATCCAGCGCGAAAGCTTCGAGTGGTCCTCCTTCTGCCCCGAAAAAAAGCATCCCCTTTCGGCGCCTATGGCACCCAGGTGCGTGCCATGAATACATCGGAAACTAATTAATTTTTTACCGGCCGCGTGCGGCCTTTTTCATCGATCGCCACAAATACAAATTCGCCTTCGGTGACTTTTGCCTGTTCGAAACTGCCGGCGCGTGCGATCCACACTTCGACATTGATGCGCACCGAGCTGCGACCGATTTCGAGTACTTTGGTGTAACAGCTCACTACCGACCCCACCTGCACCGGCGTATAAAACGCCATGCCGTTGATGGCGACGGTGACAGCGCGACCTTTGGCAACGCGTGTTGCTGTGATCATCGCTGCCAAGTCCATTTGCGATACCAGCCACCCGCCAAAAATATCGCCGTTGGCATTAGTGTCCTTCGGCATTGCTACAGTTTGTAACGAGAGTTCGCCATTGGGGGTGGGAACATCGTCCATATCGGATTCTTTCATCAGGGTGCCTACATTATTAAAAAATCGAGCGATGGTCAGTGTAGCAGCTCGGTTAATCGACCGAAACGCGTGATTTAAATGCGGAATCGGAGAACGAGAGTTGCGACACGCACGCTGCTGCTTTATGGTCGCGGCTATCGGCGGACAGCCGGAATGGTTGTCGATAACGTAAAGTATCTCCGGAGTGAATTAATGTCCTACGAATTGCAATCGATCGAATTGGATTTGCTGGCCGGCATCCATCCGAATGGTCAGCCGGTGCTGGAAAAGGTTCGCGCCTTCGCATTGCCGCGCACTAATCATTTTCAATTATTGCAATCACCGTTGTTCGCGACCGGTGTGGCATCTGGCGATCAGATCGAAATGCTCGTTAATAATCCGGGGCGTTTCCGTGTGCATCAGCGCAGCGGTCAGCTCAGCGTGCGCGTATTCAGTCGCAGTGATATTGCCGAAGTCGCGGACGAATTGACACCGGCTATCGAAAAACTCGGCGGTCAACTCGATGTGCAAAGCGCGCGCGCGTTGGTATACAGCATTCACGTAGCGGTTGGATTTCGCGACATCGAAGAAGTCCTCGATAGCTGTGTCGGCACTAACAACGATGCAACGTGGTCATATGGTAACGTTTACGACACCGCCAGCGGCGATCCGCTCAACTGGTGGGAGGCATTGCTGAATCCATAACTGGGTTGAATCAATGGAGCGCTGAATATTTTTCGGGCGCGCTCGGCGAGGAGGTCATCATGGCACCACGCACACCGCTCACGGACTTGCCGACGCACAGCGTCACCAATCAGCCCCCGCCGCTTGAAAATATCAATCTATTCGAACTCGACGCCGCGCTGCATGAAGGCGTAACGCGGGAAGGTGCGGCCTGGGCGGTCGAGAAAATTCGCCGCTTCGGTGCACAGATTGGCACGGCGGAAATGTTGCAGCACGCCGAGTTGGCGAATCGCTTTCCGCCCCAATTAAAAACATTCGATCGCTACGGCCAACGTATCGACGAAGTCGAATTTCATCCGTCGTATCACACATTAATGCACGCGGGTCTGGCGGCGGGCGTCCACTCGATTGCATGGACCAACGATCAGCGCGGCGCGCACGTAGCGCACGCGGCACTCGAATATTTGTTAGTACAAACGGAAGCTGGCGTGTGTTGCCCAATCACAATGACCTACGCGTCCGTGCCCTTGCTGCGTAATGAGCCGACGTTGGCCGCACAATGGCTGCCGAAAATTCTGAGCGATGATTACGATTCGCGCATGCTGCCAATGGCCGAAAAATCCGCGCTGACGCTCGGTATGGCGATGACCGAAAAACAAGGTGGTTCCGATGTGCGCGCCAACACAACGCGCGCGCAAAAAATTTCCGACAACGAATATCGGCTGACCGGTCACAAATGGTTTTACTCGGCACCGATGAGCGACGCGTTTTTAACGCTTGCACAAACCGCTAATGGCCTCACCTGTTTTTTTGTGCCGCGCTGGCAGCCCGATAACACGCGCAATCATTTCTTTATCCAGCGCCTGAAAGATAAATTGGGCGATCGCTCGAATGCCTCGGCGGAAATTGAATACAACAATACATTCGCGTGGCGCGTGGGCGAAGAAGGACGCGGCATCAAAACAATTATCGAGATGGTGCATCACACGCGGCTCGATACATGTCTGGCGGCGGCGGGATTGATGCGTCAGGCTTTCGTGCAGGCCGCGCATCATGCGAATTACCGCAAGGCATTCGGCAAGCGTTTAATCGAACAGCCGTTGATGCAAAACGTGCTCGCCGATATGGCGATCGAAGCAGAAGCGGCATTGCTGCTGACGCTGCGCATTGCGCGGGCGTACGACGAATCATCGAAAAATAAAAATGCGGCATTATTCGCACGCACGATCGTCGCGATTGGAAAATATTGGGTAAACAAGCGCGCGCCGAATCTGGTATACGAAGCGATGGAATGTCTCGGCGGTGCCGGTTATGTGGAAGAATCGATGCTGCCGCGTCTATATCGCGAAGCGCCACTGAACAGCATTTGGGAAGGTTCTGGTAATGTGATTTGTCTCGATGTGTTGCGCGTATTGCAGCGCGAACCCGAAGAATTACAGTTACTGTTCGATGAGATCAGCGATATGGCAAATGATCGTCGTTTCGCGCATGCGCTCGGGAAAATAAAAGCGTTACTGGGGCAACCTGTGCAATTGGAAAATCAGGCGCGTCAATTCGTCGAAAAATTCGCAATTTTATTTCAGGCGAAATTAATGTTGCAGCATGCGCCTGCAATTAACGCCGAGGCGTTTATCGCAACGCGACTCAATCATGAGGGTGGATTTGCGTACGGTACACTGCCGGCGAGAACTGATTGCATGGCGATTCTGCGGCGCGCCTGGCCAATGATTTAACGGCCTTTGATTAAGGTCCCTCCCCTCTGCGCGCGCGAATCGCTAAAGCCTACAATCGACAATAGCCATTTATAAAGGAGTAGTGAATGCAACAGATCGCAGCGGAGCGCTTCGCCGCAGAATGGATTGCGGCATGGAACAGCCATGACTTGAATCGAATCCTTGAGCATTACACGGATGAGTTTGAGTTTTCGTCGCCTTTCATTGTGGAGATTGCCAGCGAACCGTCAGGCAAATTAAAAGGAAAAGCCGCTGTCGGTGCGTATTGGAGCAAAGCATTGGCGCGATCGCCCAGCTTAAAATTCGAATTACAAGCAGTGCTATGGGGCGTAGCGACGATCATCATTCAATATCGGCGCCACGATGGACGGCCAGCAGCCGAATGGTTCGAATTGGGTGGCGATGGCAAAGTGATTCGATCGGCTGCGCAATATGGCGCATAACCTATCTTGCGGTGCGTAAACATTGGAGACTAATTATGAACTATCGTGGAAGTTGTCATTGCGGTCGCGTTGCTTTTGAAGTCGATGGCACTATCGAAAATGCGTTGTCGTGCAATTGTTCAATCTGTCAGCGCAAAGGTTCGCTGCTTTGGTTTGTGCCGCGCGAAAAAGTGAATTTTGTAACGCCGGAAGAAAATGCAACGACGTACCTGTTTAACAAACATGTCATCGAACATCGGTTCTGTGCGGTGTGCGGTATTCATCCCTACGCGGTGGCGACTGATCCCAAGGGCAACCGCATGGCGGCGATTAATATTCGTTGTCTAGAAAATATCGATCTGGGTTTGGTGCCGGTCAATCCATACGATGGCCGTGCTTTGTAATTTGCTTCGGTGCGAATTATTTCAGTCGGAGTTTTTTTGCGATCGCAACTTAATATCAGCGCTTGCGCAGGCGTGCGGTTAATAACGCCATCACCGCCAACTCGTGTTTATGCAATCCAGCTAGCGCGCGATCGCGCAAACTGCCGCGCCTGTTCTGCAGCGCGGGTACCAGTGTCTGATCGAGATACGCTTCGATGATTTCCGGATGCACATAACAGCGCCGGCAGATGGCTGGCGTGTTACCGAGCAGGTTCGCCACATTCTCGATCGCCCGCCCGATATTGCGTTTAGCTTCAGTCGCGTTGCTGAATTGTTCGATATCCGCGAGCGCTAATGCGGCCAGCACAGTGCCCGCCCACGTGCGAAAATCCTTCGCGGTAAAATCCTCGCCGGTGATTTCTTTGAGATAGACATTGATATCAGCGGAATTGATCGCGTGGCGCGTTCCGTCATCATCCACATATTGAAATAATTCCTGACCGGGTAATTCCCGGCAGCGTTTAACGATACGCGCCAGCCGCGCGTCGCTGAGCGTGATTTCGTGCTGCTGGCCACTCTTGCCGCGAAATCGAAACAGCAGACGATTGCCAGAAATAATAACGTGGCGATTGCGCAGCGTAGTCAACCCGAACGATTTATTGGTGCGCGCATATTCTTCGTTGCCGACGCGGATCAATGTGGTTTCGAGTAAGCGCACCACCGTGGCCAATACTTTTTCGCGACACAATGTCGGGCGCAATAAATCCTGACGCACGCGTCGCCGGATTTTCGGCAGCGCACGACCGAACGCGAGCATGTGATGATATTTGGTGGCATCGCGTAACTGACGCCATTGCGGGTGATAGCGATATTGTTTGCGTCCGCGTGCATCGCGGCCGGTCGCCTGCAAATAACCATCAGCGCGCGGACAGATCCAAACTTCGTTATATGCGGGTGGAATCGCGAGTTTGCGAATACGCGCCAGTTCTTCTTCATCGAGCAGCCGCGTGCCGTCCGGTAGAAAATAATGAAATTCGCCGCGCACCATGCGGCGCGTAATTCCCGGCTGCGAATCATCGACATAACGCAAACCGACGCTGTGCATAGCTACGGCAACATCCGCCGCGAGAACTTCTACCGGAAATTCGATGGAGGCCGTCTCTGTCATAGCACGTCCGCATGCGAGAATTATTCGGACTTGTTTATTTATAGAGCGGCGCAGCGCAGCAGAGTTGCATCAGCGCGCGTCAATGGTGCGGATATCGGCGGCAATATTACCGATGCACGCGAAGCGCATAAATGGAGCCCCGAATATCGGCATCGGTGCTTCGCGGTTAACTGAGTGGCAAGCGTTTGAGGAATCGATAGTGACAAATAAAAAAGGGCGCAAAAAATTGCGCCCTTTTTTGTTGTCGTGCTACAGCGTCAAACTTTATTCACGCCCGCACGCTTGCGCTCGATTTCAGTCAGGTATTTTTTGCGCAGGCGCACGCTGAGCGGTGTGACTTCGACCAGTTCATCGTCCTCGATGAATTCGAGTGCCTGTTCCAGGCTGTGACGAATTGGTGGTGTCAGCACGATGTTTTCATCTGTTCCGGATGCGCGCATGTTGGTGAGCTTCTTACCTTTGGTCGGGTTGACTGCGAGATCGTTGCCGCGCGAATGCAAGCCGATAACTTGGCCTTCGTACACTTCAACGTTCGGCTCGATGAACATGCGGCCGCGCTCTTGCAATGCGAACAGCGAGAAGCCGAGCGCCTTGCCGGCCACCATCGAAATCAACACACCGTTTTGACGCTGCGCCACTTCGCCGATTTTGACCGGGCCGTAGTGATCGAACACGCTGGTCATAATGCCGCCGCCCTGCGTCATCGTCATAAATTGCGAGCGGAAACCGATGATACCGCGCGATGGCACGATGAATTCCAGACGCACGCGGCCTTTGCCGTCCGGCATCATGTTTTTCAGATCGGCTTTACGGCGGCCGAGCTCTTCCATCACCGAACCTTGATGCTGTTCTTCGCAGTCGATCACGACCTGTTCATACGGTTCCTGGATTTCGCCGTTCACTTCTTTCTGCACGACTTCGGCGCGCGACACGCCCATTTCAAAGCCTTCACGGCGCATATTTTCGATCAACACCGACAAATGCAATTCGCCACGGCCGAACACGCGGAATTTATCCGGCGTTTCGCCCGGCTCGACGCGCAGCGCGACGTTCGCGATCAGCTCGCGTTCAAGGCGTTCTTTGATATTGCGCGAGGTGACGTATTTGCCTTCTTTGCCGGCGAACGGTGAGTCGTTGACCTGGAAGGTCATGCTGACAGTCGGTTCGTCGACGGTCAGCGGCGGCAATGCTTCGGGCTTTTGCGGATCGCAAATGGTGTCGGAGATTTTCAGGCCGTCGATGCCGGTGATACAGATAATGTCGCCCGCCTCGGCAGTCTCGACATCCTGGCGTTCCAGGCCGAGATAACCCATCACCTGCAGGATGCGGCCGTTGCGTGTGGTGCCATCGGCGCCGACCACGGTGACCGGCGTATTGGGTTTGACGCTGCCACGCGTGACGCGGCCAACCCCGATAACGCCGACGTAGCTCGAATAATCGAGCGCGGAAATCTGCATCTGGAACGGGCCGTTGACGTCGACTTTCGGCGCCGGCACTTTATCGACAATCGCTTGATACAGCGGGGTCAGATCTTCGGCCAGATCGGCGTAGTCTTCGCCGGCTTTGCCGAGCAGAGCCGACGCGAAAATGATCGGGAAATCGAGTTGCTCGTCGGTGGCGCCGAGGCGATCGAACAGATCGAACACCTGATCGACCACCCAGTCCGGGCGCGAGCCATCGCGATCGACTTTGTTGACGACGACGATCGGATTCAGGCCGTTTTCAAACGCCTTCTGCGTCACGAAGCGGGTTTGCGGCATCGGGCCATCGACGGCATCGACCAGCAACAGCACCGAATCGACCATCGACAGCACGCGCTCCACTTCGCCGCCAAAGTCGGCGTGGCCGGGGGTGTCGACGATGTTGATGCGGTAGCCGTTCCAGTTGATCGCGGTGTTTTTGGCGAGAATCGTGATACCCCGCTCCTTCTCCTGGTCGTTCGAATCCATGATGCGCTCGGTGCCGACATCGCGGCGGTCGAGCGTACCCGACTGGCGCAGCAGCTTGTCGACCAGTGTGGTTTTGCCATGGTCGACGTGGGCGATAATGGCGATATTGCGGAGTTTCTCGATCACAACACAGACCTCAGAAGGGGCGGGTTAAAGCAGCCCCGATCCGGGTGCCGCGAAAAAGGCGCGCATTATACCTCAGCGCGTGGCGTGGGCATGCTAGGTATTTTCACCGTGCCGGCGCCGCGCCCGATGACGAACGTCGCGGCGTCGTATGGCGCAATTTCTGCTATGAAAACCGCTGGTTGGAAAAATTTTTGCTGTGAAAACAGAACGAGCTGAAACACACTAGCGCCCGCCGCAGCCATACCAACAAGAAAAATGACGGAGATAATCCCATGATCAACCACTGGGCTCGCAAATCGGTCGAGTCTTTGCACGCCGGCCTCGCCGATACCGAACACGGATTGAAGCGCAGCTTGACCGCATGGAACCTGGTGACGCTCGGCATCGGCTGCATTATCGGTGCGGGCATTTTTGTTCTGAGTGGGCATGCCGCCGCCGCGCACGCCGGCCCCGCGGTGATGCTGTCGTTCCTTGCGGCTGCCTTCGTGTGTGTGTTCGCGGGGCTGTGTTACACCGAAATGGCCTCAGCGGTGCCGGTGGCCGGCTCCGCATATACCTATACCTACGCGACGATGGGCCAGTTCATCGCCTGGATGATCGGCTGGGATTTGATTCTCGAATACGCGGTGGCGGCGGCGACAGTGGCCATCGGCTGGTCCGGTTACGTCGTCAGCTTTCTAAAGAATTTCGGTCTGGTGATTCCCGCCGCGTTATCGCAGGCGCCGCTGAGCTTCGACCCGGCTGAGAGCGCCTGGTATGCGACCGGCTCGCTAATCAATCTGCCGGCGGTGATCGTGGTGCTGTTCACTTCGACGCTGCTCGCGATTGGTACGCGCGAATCAGCGCGCTTCAACGATGTCATCGTCGCAGTGAAATTAATTGTCGTGATCGCCTTCATCGCGCTCGGTATCGGTTCGGTCGATCACAGCAATTGGGTCACGATGGGGAATCCGGACGGCGCATTCATTCCGCCCGCCGATGGCGAAGGTAATTTCGGCTGGGGTGGCGTATTGCGCGCGGCGGGTGTGGTGTTCTTCGCGTATATCGGTTTCGACGCGGTGTCGTGTGCAGCGCAGGAGGCGAAAAATCCGCAGCGCGACATGGCGATTGGCATCATCGGCTCGCTGCTGTTGTGCACCGGCTTGTACGTCGGGGTTGCGTATGTACTGACAGGCATCGTGCCGTACGATCAGCTCAATGTGCCCGACCCAATTGCTGTCGGCATCGACACACTCGGTGTCAGCTGGTTCGCCCCGGTGGTGAAGCTCGGTGCTATCGCTGGCCTGACCACGGTGGTGTTGGTGCTGTTGCTCGGTCAGACCCGTATTTTCTATTCGATGTCGCGCGATGGCCTGCTGCCGCCGATTTTCTCGCGCGTGCATCCGAAAACACGCACGCCGATTCCGACTACGCTCGCGACGGGCATCGTTGTGGCATTGATAGCGGGTTTGTTTCCGATCGGTCTGGTCGGCGAACTGGTCAGCATTGGTACGCTCGCCGCGTTCGTGCTGGTATGCATCGGGGTGCTGGTGCTGCGCAAAGTGCGGCCGGATATGCCGCGCCCGTTCCGCGTGCCGATGATCGGCTTGATCGCGCCACTCGGTGCGTTATCAGCATTGGCATTGATGTTGGGTCTGCCGGGGGATACCTGGATTCGGCTGGCGGTATGGTTAGTGATCGGGCTTGTGCTGTATTTCACTTACGGCGCGCGTCACGCAAAAGCCGATTAAACATGCTGCTTAACAAACCGCTGCAACTGGCGACGATCGTGCTGCTCGCGATCGTCGGCGGGTTGTATTGGTATTCGAGTCAACAGCAGCAACGTTACGATGCCGCGGCGACGCAATTTCTGAACGCGGCGTTGACCGACATCGGCAGTTGGCAGCGCGAGGCGTTGCGCCGGCAGTTAGCGGACGAAGCATTGCAAACGATCGATAACGCGCAGCTCGATGCATTAATCGATCGCTATCGTGCGCTCGGCGCCTTCAAGCAAATCGATCAATTGCGATTCGCGCGCTTGACCGCTGCATTATCGCTGTTCAATCGCAATACTCTGCTCAGTTATCACGGTAATGCGCAATTCGAAAATGGCAGTGCCGCACTGACCGCGACAATTATCGTGAGCAATCATCGATACCGCTTGTACAACTTCAGCCTGGCGAATCCGCAATTGCGCGGCGGCGGTTGACGCTTTTTAATTTCGTTGGCTAAATCGTCGTGTTGACGCAATAAAATTTCGACATTTAATCTCGGGAGAATGCCATGGGCCTGCTACAAGAATTCAAAGAATTTGCAGTGAAGGGAAATGTCGTCGATATGGCGGTCGGTGTCATCGTTGGCGCTGCGTTCGGCAAAATCGTTACGTCGCTGGTGGGCGATGTGATCATGCCGCCGATCGGTGTGCTACTCGGTGGTGTCGATTTCAGCAGTCTTGCTACTGCGATTCACGAAACCGCTGACGGTAAGCCGGTAGTAATCGCGTACGGGAAATTTATTCAGACCATCGTCGATTTCACCATCGTCGCATTTGTGATTTTTCTCGCCATCAAAGGCATTAATAAATTAAAGCGCCCCGCTCCGGCCGCTCCCGAAGCCCCGCCGGCGCCGACCAAAGAACAGGAACTGCTCACCGAAATTCGCGATTTGTTGAAATCACGTAGCTGATGTCTGCGCCGGCCCGCGCTGCGGGACTGCGGCGGCTTTACCGCGATTTATGGCAATACGCGGGCGCGAGCCGGCGCTGGGTCGTTCCTGCTTTTGCACTGCTGCTCGCCTCGCAATTATTCAAACTCGGCGTGCCGTATTTATCGGGGCGCGCCATCAACACGCTGCAACAACATGGGCTCGCCGGTTTAGACGAAGCAGCAAAATTATTGCTGTTGATTTTTGGCGCCACGGTGGCGAGTTGGTTGCTGCATGGGCCGGGTCGTGTGCTAGAGCGCAATATCGCGCTTGCGGTACGACAAAATCTCTCCGGCGAATTACTTCAGCACGCACTGTCGTTGCCGTTGTCGTGGCACTCGACGCATCACTCTGGCGAAACCGCGCATCGCGTGCGCCAAAGCAGCGGCGCGTTATACGACTTCGGCCAGAGTCAATTTATTTATCTCCAGAATGCAGTGCGATTGATCGGCCCGGTGATTGCGTTGTGGCTGATTGCGCCGCCAGTGGGTTTATTGGCAATGGCTGGATACGCGCTGATTGCGTTTGCGATCGTGCGCTTCGATCGCGTGATGGTACAACTGGCACACAGTGAAAATAATGCTGAACGCCGTTATAGCGCAGCGCTACTCGATGGTCTTGGCAATGTATTCAGTGTGTATGCATTGCGCATGGTGCACGGCATACAACAATTAACCGAGCGCCGCTTATTGGCGATTTATACCTCGCTGCGCAAATCGATTGTGTTGAACGAATGGAAATGGTGCACCGTCGATATTCTCAGCATCGCGCTGAGCTGCGGGCTGGTGGCGGTTTACGTTTATCCCGTGACGCGCGGTCTCATCGTTAGCGCAGCTGCTGCGAATAATTCTACGGCGACGTTACCGCTCGGCAATTTGTTCATGGTTTACGAATATTCATCGCAGGCCGGCGGCGTGATTACCGCCATCGCCGCGCATTTTCAAAGCTTCGCGCGCCAACAGGCCGATTACGCGAGCGCCGATGTTATTTGGGATGCGGAGGTTTCGCATCTCGCGCAGCGCTCGACGAATTCCGTATCGAATACAAATAATGCATGGCGCACGCTGACGATTCACGGTTTAAGTTTTTATCACGCGCCGGTTGCGACGCCAGTGCTCGATGATTTGAATTTCACGCTGCGACGCGGCAAGCGCTACGCACTGATCGGTGGCAGCGGTTCCGGTAAAAGCACGCTGCTGCGAATTTTGTCTGGGCTGTATGTGGCGCAGCAGATCGAATTGCTCGTCGATGAAACTCATATCGCCACACCACTTGCCGCCGCGTTGCAATTGCGCACGACGGCAACGTTAATTCCGCAGGAATCCGAAATATTCGAAGGCACACTCGCCGAAAATTTATTGCTGCCGGAGCGCGGCGAACAACTCACTGAAGATGCTTTAGTGGTCGCGCTAGCCACTGCGAATGCCGATACCTTTGCGCACGATCTGAATGCGCATGTCGCCGAGCGCGGTGCGAATTGGTCGGGCGGCCAACGGCAGCGCGTTGCATTGGCGCGTGGCATTATTGCGGCGCAGCACTGTGGTTTGTTGTTGCTCGATGAGCCGACGGCAAGCCTCGATTCAACCACCGAGCGCGCGGTATACGACGGTTTATTCGCAGCGTTTGGCGATAGCTGTATCGTCTCGTCTATTCACCGTTTGCATCTGCTCGATCATTTCGATGAAGTGTTGTTACTGCAACATGGCAAATTGATTGCCTGTGGCAGCGTGCTGGAGTTAAGCGAACGCTCGCCGGAATTTCGTACCTTGCTGGCTGCGCAGCTCAGTACTCGTCAAAGCTGAATACGCTTTTTAGTGTGCCCTCCTCTCCTCGCTCACACCACGAGTTCAACAACTGCGTTGGCGCTAACATTGAGGCATTAATAAAACGTAGTATTGCTATGTAAAATTGCATAGCGGTACCATGTGCATCGCGGTTACCGCATAACCACTTCACGATTTCACAGCAAATTACTTCAGGGAGAACGCGATGGCTCGTATCCAGCGCAGTCAGCAAGAGCGTACCGAAACGACTACGCAGGGGTTGCTGCACAGTGCGACGCGCTTGTTTGGCGAACGTGGCTATGCCGATACCTCGCTTGAGGATATTGCACGCGATTGCGATTTGACGATCGGTGCGATCTATCACCATTTCGGCAACAAGAAGAATTTATTTGCGGCGGTCAACGAGGCGGCCGAGCAGCGCATCATCGATGCATGCAATAAGGTGCGCGAAGCCGATCCATTGATGGCGATGAAAAAACGCTGGAAAGCGTTGCTGACACTGAGCAACGAAGCCGGATTTCGGCGCATCGTGCTAATCGACAGCCCTAATATTCTCGGCCGCGATCGCTGGGTAAACAGCGAAGTATCGAAACACGCGCGCGCGCTGGCTGATGCAACCTCGCGCGATTGGCTTGAGCTGCAGATCGGCTTGCGGTTAATGCGCGGGTTATCCGCTGAAGCGATTCATGCGATTGCCGAGGCGGACAATGCGCCGGCGACGCGCAAGGTGGTCGATCGCATCGTCAATCGCTTGTACGAAGTGTTACTCGACGAGTTCGATATTGATTCCCATCCATCATGCGGAGAATAAAAAATGGGTATTTATGCGGTAACTGGCGGCGCCAGCGGCATCGGCGCGGGCATTGTGAGCAAGTTGAAAAGTCTGGGTCATCAGGTGGTGTCCGTTGACTTACGCAACGCCGACATCAATGTCGATCTGGGTAGCGCTGCCGGCAGGCAGGCAGCGATCGCCGGCATTTTGGCCGCGGCGCCGGCGGGGCTCGATGGCCTGGTGCCGTGTGCCGGCGTCGGCCCGCAGATAAATCCGATCACGGCGATTCCGAAAATCAATTTCTTCGGTACCGTGGTGCTGGTCGAAGGGCTTAAGGACAGCCTTGCGAAAAAGCGCGGCGCCATCGTCCTGATCAGCTCCAACTCGGCAACGCTGATGGAATACAACGCCGATTATCTGCAGGCGTTGGCCGCTGGCGACGAAGCGCGTGCCAGCGAGCTAATCGCGGCGCTCGACGGCCAGACCGCTTACGGCGGCAGCAAATTCGCGCTGGCGTGCTGGATGCGGCGCCACAACGCCGAGTATGCGGGTATTGGCATTCGCATGAATGCGATCGCGCCGGGTTACACCGAGACCGCGCTGACCAAGGCAGGCTTGGCCGATCCGATCTTCGGGCCGGGCATCAAGGCGTTCGTGGAGAGCATTCCCATCGGGCGTCCAGGTTATCCCGAAGACCAGGCGGAAGCAGTGGCGTTTCTGCTGAGCCCGCAGGCGTCGTTTATTTCGGGGGCGGTGCTATTTATCGACGGCGGCCACGACGCGATGTTTCGGCCGGAGCGTTTCTAGGCCACCCTACTGCAGCGGCGCAGTTTCAACGATGCGCCGCTGGGCGCGATCAATCGTCCTCGTCGCCGCCATCGTCGTCGCCCATGCCCAGCTCTTTGATCTTGCGCGTTAGGGTGTTGCGACCCCAGCCGAGCAGGACTGCGGCATCGCGGCGGCGTCCATTGGTGTGCTTGAGCGCGGTTTCGATCATGATTTGTTCGAAGATCGGCACTGCGGTATCGAGCAGATTCTCATGGCCGAGGCCGAGTTCCTGATCGGCCCATTTACGCAGGCTTTCTTGCCATTCACCGCCGGCGGCTGTGATCGTTTCCTGGCTTTGGTGCAACATCTCCGGTGGTAGATCGCCGACGTGCACTTCGCGGCCGGATGCCATTACCGTGATCCAGCGGCAGGTATTTTCTAGTTGGCGCACATTGCCCGGCCATTCGAGCTTGGTCAGAAAGGTTTCGGTTTCTGGAGCCAGCACTTTCGGTTCGACGCTCAGCTCTTCCGCTGCTTTCTTGAAGAAATAACCCATCAGCTTCGGAATGTCTTCGCGCCGATCGGACAGCTTTGGAATATGAATGCGGATGACGTTCAGCCGGTGGAACAAATCCTCGCGAAACTTGTGTTCCTGCACCAGCTTTTCCAGGTTCTGGTGGGTGGCGGCGATGATACGCACGTCGACCTTGACCGGCGTATGGCCGCCGACCCGGTAGAACTCGCCATCGGCTAGAACACGCAACAGCCGTGTTTGCGTTTCGGCCGGCATGTCGCCGATTTCATCGAGAAATAAACTGCCGCCATCGGCCTGTTCGAAGCGGCCCTGGCGCTGTTGGGCAGCACCGGTGAACGCCCCCTTCTCATGGCCGAACAATTCGGATTCCATCAGATCGCGCGGAATCGCGGCCATGTTCAGTGCAATGAATGGCTTGCCCGAACGCGGACTGTGACGGTGCAGCGCGCGTGCCACCAATTCTTTGCCGGTGCCGGATTCGCCGTTGATCAACACGGTGATATTTGAATGCGACAGCCGGCCGATGGCGCGAAACACTTCCTGCATCGCCGGTGCTTCGCCGATGATTTCCGGCGTCGCGTGCGCCACTTCCGGCTCGGGTTGAATCCGCCGTTCGCGCGCATGCGCCAGTGCGCGCTTGGTTACGGCGACTGCTTCATCGATATCAAAGGGTTTGGGTAGATATTCGAAGGCGCCGCCCTGGTAGGACGCCACGGCACTGTCGAGATCCGAATGCGCAGTCGTGATGATCACTGGCATGCCGGGAAAATCGCGGCCCAGCTTCGCCAGCAGCTCAAGCCCGTCGATGCCGGGCATGCGGATGTCGCTGATCACCGCATCCGGTTGTGCATTGGCGAGTTCGTAGCTGATCGCCTCGGCACTATCGAACGCCTGAGTGCGAATACCTGCCTGGTTCAGGGCTTTTTCCAGCACCCAGCGGATCGAGCGATCATCGTCGACGATCCATACTGTGTTCGCTTTACTCATGCTAATTGGGCTCCGCTAGGGGAAATTTCAGGACAAATCGAGAGGAATGTAGAGTGAAAAGGTGGTGCTCCCCGGCTGGCTATGGCACTCGATCAGGCCGCTATGGCGGTTGATGATAGATTGTGAAATCGAGAGGCCAAGGCCGGTGCCGTCGGGACGGCCACTGACCATCGGCAGAAAGATCGTTTCGAGCAGATCGGCGAGGACACCGGGGCCGTTGTCGATAATTTCTACCTTCGCCACCAGCCGATGCCGTTGCGTGCCGATAGTGAACTGCCGTAACGCGCGCGAGCGCAACAAAATCGTCGGACGCGGCGGGCGCACCGCCATGCCGTTAATCGCCTCCACCGCGTTGCGCACAATATTCAGCACTGCTTGAATCAACTGCTCTTTATCGCCGAGCAAATTGGGCAGGCTCGGGTCGTAATCGCGCACGAAGCGAATCTGGCCTTTGGTTTCGGCCTCGAGCAGGTGCCGCACACGTTCGAGCACTTCATGCAGATTCAGCGGTTTTTTATCCGGCACTTTATGCGGGCCGAGCATCTGATCGACCAGGTTTCGCAGCCGATCGGCTTCTTCGATGATGATATTGGTGTAATCCTTCAGCGCGATATCGGGTAGCTCGCGTGCCAACAGCTGCGCGGCGCCGCGCAAACCGCCGAGTGGATTTTTGATTTCGTGCGCGAGACCGCGTACCAGCGCGCGCGTGTTTTGCTGCGAGCTGAGAATGCCCTCCTCACGGCTGATACGCAGCATACGATCGAGCGGCTGCACCTCAAGCACCAGCGCCATGCGTTTGTCGTCCTGCAGGATTGGGCTAACGGCATAGTCGACGGTGATCTGCTGGCCGCTGGTCAAGGTCAGCACGGTTTCGCGTTTGGTATACGCGCTGCCGCTGCGAATCGCCTCGCGCAAACCGGCGACGGTATTGCCTTCTTCAACGAATAAGCTGGTAATCGGCTCGCCGAGCATGCGACTGCCGGAAATTTCCAGCAGCGCTTCCGCAGCCGAGTTGATGTAGCCCACTTTTAGATCGGGTTCGACCAGCAAAATGGCCGTTTTGAGGTTATCGAGAATCCGTGTGTGCAGCGTGTCGGCGGCCATAGATTATTGCTGGTCATTTTGAAGAAGGCAGGCTTGCTGCACGCAAAATGCAATTTCCAAACCATGTCCGGAAATGGTGCTGACACCGCTCGCTGCGCATTAGTCTCTAGGAGTAGCGCACCGTAGCGGCAGCGACCTATGCCGCTTTCGGGTGCAAGCATGGAGTTGCCTGAAGGAAAAACGATCGGGGATGGCGCGTCATGAAATCATTCTGCGCCAAAGTGGGGCGTTAAGTCAGCGATTTTTCGAAGGCCAGAACACAAACACCTCGACAGGCTCTGATTGACCGACGATGGTGCCACTCTGATCGATGATACTCACGCTGAATTGATGGGTGCCGCGCTCCATCTGATCGAGCGTCGTGCTCGCGCCCGCACCTGCCGCCACGACTACGCCATCCAACGATAGCTGCCAGCTGTGGCCGGGTTGCAGCGCGGGTTGGGTGACAATACCCACTGTGGTCGGCGCGAGTCCGTTGGGGATGCTCGATGGCACCGCTACCGACACACTTTGATAGCCTGCGAATGACGGCTGTGGCGTCGATTGCCGTGATCCATTTGGCGTGATGCTGGGGGTGGTATTTACCGGGCGCAGCTCGACTGGTTTGGCGTTGCCTTTGGGTTTGTCAGTGAAGACTGGATTGCCTTGCGCATCGGTCGACTGATACACGGTTTGCCCAATGCTCGGTGCTGCGATCGCTAGGGTCAGTACGTAGATCAAATGCGACGGCTTCATCCGGAAATCCTCAAGAGTTGCGACAGCCATTATTGATCCACGGCCGGGCAAAAAAAAAGCCCGCCGAAATAGGCGGGCTTTAGGTAGTGCCGGTGTGCGATTAGCAGCTGTAGTACAGCTCGAACTCGACCGGGTGAGTGGTCATGTTCAGACGCTCTACGTGTTGCTTTTTCAGCGCGATGTACGCGTCGAGCATTTCGTTGGTGAATACACCACCAGCGGTCAGGAAGCCGCGATCGGCGTCCAGTGCTGCCAGCGACATTTCCAAGGTGTGCGACACGGTCGGAATCGCTGCGGCTTCTTCCGGTTCCAGGTCGTACAGATCCTTGTCGGCAGCATCGCCGGGGTGGATCTTGTTCTGGATGCCGTCAAGGCCGGCCATCATCAATGCCGCAAAGCACAGGTACGGGTTAGCTGACGGATCCGGGAAGCGCGTTTCGATGCGGCGTGCTTTCGGGCTGGTGACATACGGAATGCGGATCGACGCCGAGCGGTTACGCGCGGAGTAAGCCAGCATGACCGGTGCTTCGAAGCCAGGAACCAGACGCTTGTAGGAGTTGGTGCCCGGGTTACAGATCGCATTCAGTGCGCGCGCGTGCTTGATGATACCGCCGATGTAGAACAGCGCCAGTTCCGACAGGCCGGCATAGGCATCGCCAGCGAACAGGTTGACGCCGTTTTTCGACAACGATTGGTGCACGTGCATGCCCGAGCCGTTGTCGCCAACCAGTGGCTTCGGCATGAAGGTAGCGGTTTTGCCGTAAGCATGGGCAACGTTGTGTACGCAGTACTTGAGGATCTGCACCTCGTCCGCTTTCTTCACCAGCGTATTGGCGCCAACACCGATTTCGCACTGACCGGCGGTTGCGACTTCGTGGTGGTGCACTTCGAGTACCAGACCCATCGACTCCATGGCGTCGCACATGGCGGCGCGGATGTCGTGCAGCGAATCGACCGGCGGTACTGGGAAATAGCCGCCTTTGATGCCGGGGCGGTGGCCCATGTTGCCTTCGGTGAATTCTTTATGCGACGACCAAGCCGCTTCCGACGAGCTGATCGTGTAGCCAACGCTGGAAATATTGGCGTGCCACTTCACATCGTCAAAAATAAAGAATTCGGGTTCGGGTCCGAACAGCGCGGTATCGGCGATGCCGGTGGATTTCAAATACGCTTCAGCGCGAGCAGCGACCGAACGCGGATCGCGCTCATAGCCTTGGCCGGTAGCCGGCTCGACGATGGTACAGCGGAGGATGACGGTCGGATCATCGAAGAACGGGTCGAGCACAGCGGTCGAATCATCCGGCAACAGAATCATGTCGGAGTCATTGATGCCTTTCCAGCCGGCGATCGAAGAGCCGTCGAACATTTTGCCGGTGACGAAGGTGTTGGCGTCGACAGTACTCGCCGGGTAGGTCACATGCTGCTCTTTACCGTGGGTATCGGTGAAGCGCAGGTCGACCCAGCGCACGTCATTATCTTTTATCAGTTGCAGAGTTTTCTCTGACATTTCTGGATTTCCTCCGTCAGGGTTTCAATTATTAGCGGCCATACGGCCGCCAGGAGCACAAAAGGCGGACGATTATATCGCCGATTCGGGAAATTACTCACTGCTGCTATATATGTGCAGGCTTGGCGCTGGCAATGCAGGCTCTATGCCACTGGATCGCTCGGGTCAACCCGCTGAATTGGAGAGATATTGGGGCGGCGAAGTCAGCACAGAGTCAGTTTGGTGCATTGCCTTGGTGCGCGATGCCCTATAGCGGTGCCAACCATACGCCTTAACCGATCCGCGATGGGAGGTATAATTGCGCCCCTTTTGCGGACAGCCACGCCATGAAGTTCATCGTCAAATTCTTTCCGGAGATTACGATCAAGAGCCGGATCGTGCGCAAGCAGCTCACCAAAATGCTGCGCGATAACTTGCGCGTGCAAATGAAATTGATCGATGCCGATATTCAGATCGAACGCGACTGGGACAAGCTTACGATTGAAACGCAGTGCGCGGACCACGAGCGGCAGCAGGCTCTGATCGATATTCTGCGCTGCACGCCCGGCATCGCGTACTTTCTCGAAGTGCTGGAATATCCGTTTGTCGATTTGCACGATGCCTATGTGAAGACGGCGGCGCTATGGAGCGATCGATTGCGCGACAAGACATTTCATGTGCGCTGCAAACGTTCCGGTACACACCCATTCAACTCGCTTGATGTTGAACGCTATATCGGTGGCGAGCTGAATCAGAACAGTGGCGCGCGCGGTGTGGAGATGCGCAATCCCGATGCGGTGGTGCGCGTTGAAATTCGCGATGATCGACTCTTTATCGTCAATGAGCGGTTTGCCGGTATCGGCGGTTTTCCGATCGGCAGTCAAGAGGCCATCGTGTCGCTGATCTCCGGCGGTTTCGATTCCACGGTGGCGAGTTATTTAACGATGCGGCGCGGCATGCGCACACATTTTTGCTTCTTTAATCTCGGCGGGCGCCAGCACGAAATTGGCGTCAAAGAAGTTGCGTATTACTTATGGAGCAAATACGGTGCGTCATCGCGCGTGAAATTTATCGCCGTGCCATTTGAGCGTGTGGTTGGTGAGCTTCTGAAAAGCGTTGACGATTCGCACATGGGCGTCATTTTGAAACGGATGATGTTGCGCGCAGCGACCGAGGTCGCGCAAAAATTAGATGCGAGCGCATTGGTTACTGGCGAAGCAGTGGGGCAGGTGTCAAGTCAGACGCTGACTAATCTGACCGTTATCGACCGCGCTACGGAGATGCTGGTATTGCGGCCATTGATCACGATGGCGAAGGGCGAAATCATTCAAATGGCGGCGGCCATCGGCACCGAACAATTCGCTGCGCAAATGCCCGAATATTGCGGCGTCATTTCGGTGAAGCCAACGACGCGCGCCAAATTGTTGCGCGTCGAACATGAGGAAACAAAGTTCGATTTCAGTGTGTTGTCAGATGCGATAGCGCAGGCGCAATTTATCAATATCGATGAAGTGGCGAACGCTGAAGTGGAGCAGGCCGATATCGAAATTCTCAGCGCGCCGCTCGCGGATGCGCCGATCATCGATATTCGTGCTCCCGCCGAGGCCGAGCGTAAACCGCTGCGCGCAGGCAATGTGCGCATCGAAAAAATTCCGTTCTACGAATTGCAAACAAAATTCGCTGAGTTCGAAAAAGACAAAATTTATTTGCTGTACTGCGATAAGGGTGTCATGAGTCGTCTACATGCGGCGCATTTAGTTGAACAGGGCTTTCGTAACATCAAGGTTTATCGGCCGGCGTTATGAAACTCGACGTCGTGCTGTATCAGCCAGAGATTCCACCGAATACCGGCAATGTTATTCGCTTGTGTGCGAACACCGGCGCGCAACTGCATTTGATCAAGCCGCTTGGATTCGAGTTGGATGACAAAAAATTGCGCCGTGCCGGTCTCGATTATCGCGAGTGGGCGGATGTGCAATTGCATGACAGCATCGAGGCATATTTATTACAGCGTCAGCCGGCGCGCTTGTTTGCATTCAGTACGAAAGGCGCGCGGCAATTCACCGACACCGAATTTCGCGCCGGCGACGCGCTGCTGTTCGGGCCGGAGAGTCGCGGTCTGCCGCAGGAATTATTGCAGGCACTGCCTCGCGAACAGGTGTTGCGATTGCCAATGCGCGAACAAAGTCGCAGCTTGAATTTATCGAATACCGTCGCGGTGGCAGTGTTCGAAGTGTGGCGACAATGGGGCTTTGTCGACGGCAAATAAAAAGGCATCGCAATGCGATGCCTTTTTATTTGGTGTGAGCTCGAAAATTAGTGCTGAGGGTTTTGCTGCTGCGCCTGCACATACAAGGCTTCGAAATTCACCGGTTGCAGCATCAGCGGAGGAAAGCTGCCGCGCAATGCCAGCGAATCAACCGTTTCGCGAGCGTATGGGAAAAGAATCGTCGGGCACATGATCATCAGCACGCGGCGCAATTGCTCACCTTCGAGGCCTTTAATATGGAACGCGCCGGCCTGTTGCACTTCGATCAGGAACGCAGTCTCTTCGCCGAGTTTCGCAGTGATCGTGATAGTCAGCACCGCTTCGTAAGTATCGTCGCTGACGCGATCGGCCTTGGTGTTGAGATCGACTTGCACTTGCGGCTGCCATTGCTTGGTGAAAACCTGCGCACCGAGCGGCATCTCAAAAGACAGGTCCTTGATGTAGATGCGCTGCATCGCAAACTGCTGTTCTTGATCAGTCGGCGCCTGTTGATTGTCTGTCATCGATAAATCCTCGTTGTGTTTTTGTTTTCGATCGGCAACCGAAGCTGTCGAATTATTATTGATCGTTTGTCAGCAGCGAATCGAGCTTGCCGGCGCGCTCAAGCGCATACAGATCATCGCAGCCACCGACATGGTGATCGCCGATCCATATTTGCGGAACGGTGCGTCGTCGGCTGCGCTGCTCCATTTCCAAGCGCAGTTGCATATCGTGGCCGACATTGATTTCACGATACGCGACACCCTTGCGCTCAAGCAGGCGTTTGGCGCTGACGCAATACGGACAAAAAGTCGTCGTATAAATTGTGACATCCGCCATCCGCGCCGATCCGTTAACCCTTGATCAGCGGCATTTGTGCGCTTTGCCATTCGCCGATGCCGCCGCGTAGACGGTAAACCTGGCTGAATCCCTTTGCGCGCAATTGTTTCCCCGCCGCGCCGGCGAACTGGCCGATTTTGCAGACGAGAATCAGCGGACGCTCGCGTAGCTTTTCCAGCTCGGCGAAGCGTTCATTCAATTTGTTATACGGAATATTGATCGCATCGACGATATGGCCCTTGCGAAAATCGGCGGTGTCGCGCAAATCGATAACCGCCGCTTGCTGGCCGTTAACCAGATTGACCAATTGCTGCGGCGACACGGTCGCGCCGCCGCGACGACCCTCATGCAATATCAGTAGAAACACCGCTACAGCCCATGCGGTAGCGAGCGGCCATTGTTGGGTCAAGAATTCCAGAAAGATCAAAATATCGTCGCCTGCGCTAGAACATGAACGATTGGCTGAGCCGCCAAATCGGCGCGTAAGTATACACGCCGGTCCCTATTTGCCACAGCGGGCGCGCATGGTTATTCAGTAAGCGTCCAGCTACAATCCGGGCTTTCCGCTGCGTGTTGTCGATAGTTATGGAATCCCGCAAAAAACCTCGTGTTCTGATTATTCTCGACGGCTGGGGATATCGTGAAGATCCTCAGGACAATGCTATTTTTCACGCGCGCAAGCCGACCTGGGACCAGCTGTGGAGCAGTGCGCCGAAAGCGCTGATTTCCGGCTCGGGCCTCGATGTCGGTTTGCCCGTTGGCCAGTTCGGTAATTCCGAGGTCGGGCATATGGCGCTCGGTTCGGGTCGCGTCGATTTCCAGAGCATCACCCGCATCGATCTCGATATTGAACAGGGCACTTTTTTTACCAATCCGGTTTATACCGCGGCTATAGATAAAGCGATCGCTGCTGGCAAGGCCGTACATGTATTGGGTCTGCTGTCGAGCGGCGGGGTCCACAGCCACGAAAATCACATTCATGCGATGGTCGAGCTCGCGGCGAAACGCGGCGCAAAACAGGTATACGTGCATGCGTTTCTCGATGGCCGCGATACACCGCCGCGCAGTGCGGAGAATTCGTTGCGAGCGCTCAGCGCAAAAATGGCGCAGCTGCAATGTGGGCGCATCGCTACCATCATCGGCCGCTATTTCGCGATGGATCGCGACAATCGCTGGGATCGAGTGCAATCCGCTTACGATTTGATGACGCAGGCGAAAGCCGACTATCGCGCTGACAGCGCTGTCGATGGTTTGCGTGCAGCGTACGAACGGGGCGAGGATGATGAATTCGTCAAGGCGACCGTGATTCAAAAAAGTGGCGATGATGCAGTGGCGATCAGCGATGGCGATGCGGTCATCTTCATGAATTTTCGTGCTGATCGCGCCCGCGAAATTACGCGCGCATTCGTGCAAAAAGATTTCACTGGTTTTGTGCGTGCGCGCTGCCCGCAACTGGCGGCATTTGTGATGACCACCGAATATGCCGCCGACATCGACGCACTATGCGCCTATCCATCGCAAACGATGACTAATTCTCTCGGCGAATATTTATCGAAATTAAACAAAACGCAGCTGCGCATTGCTGAAACCGAAAAATATGCGCATGTGACATTTTTCTTCAGCGGTGGCCGCGAGGAATTATTTCCGGGCGAGGAGCGTATTCTGGTGCCATCGCCCCACGTCGCCACCTACGATCAGCAGCCGGAAATGAGTGCGCCGGAAGTCACCGACAAGTTGGTCGAGGCGATCAAGAGCGGCAAATTCGATTTGATCGTCTGCAATTACGCGAATGGCGATATGGTTGGTCACACCGGCATATTCGCGGCGGCGGTAAAAGCAGTGGAAACGCTGGACACTTGTTTGGGCCGCGTGGTCGCAGCAGTGCGCGAGGTCGACGGGGAGGCATTGATCACGGCCGATCATGGTAACTGCGAGCAAATGATGGATTACGACAGTGGCCAGGTGCACACGCAACACACGACTGATTTGGTGCCGTTCATTTATATTGGCTCGCGTCAATTAACGCTACAGCCCAACGGCGGCAAGCTCGCCGATGTGGCACCGACCCTGCTGGCGTTGATGGGAATTCCACAGCCCGCAGAAATGACGGGGCACAGTCTGGCGCAATTCACTTGAGATTCCATTCGATGTTTCGCGCGACAGTGCTCGGTTGCTTGCTGATAGCGGTGCCTGCTTTTGCGGCCGATAACGACGGCACCCGCCAGCAGCTCGATCAGATCAAATCGGAAATGAACAAGTTGCAGCAAATGCTGCAGCAATTCAAAGATGAGCGCTCGCGGTTGCAGGGCGATCTAAAAAAATCCGAAACGGATATCGGCGCGACACAGAAAAAAATGCAGCAGATCCAGCAGCAGTTGCGTCAACAAGAACTCGAGCTGCAAAAACTCCAGCAGCAGCGCCAGACGTTGCAACAATCGAAGCGCGATCAGCAGACGCACATCGCTAGTCAAGTGCGCGCCGCCTACGAGCTGAGTCAGCAAAATAAATTAAAAGCATTGCTGAATCAGGAAGACCCGGAAAAGATCGGGCGCACGATGGCGTATTACGATTATTTCAATCGCGCGCGCGCTGAGCAGATCGACGCGTATATCGAGTTAATCAGCAAGCTCGACGCGCTGGAGCCGCAGATCGAGGAAAAATCCGTGGCTTTGCGCAGCGCCAAAACCGAGCTGGATCAGCAGCGCGAGCAATTACTCGGCGCGCGTGCCGAGCGCGCGCGAACGCTGGCGAAATTGAACGACAGTATTCAAAGCAAGGATGAGCAGTTGCGGCAGCGTACCCGCGATCGGGTCGCACTGGAGCAGGTGCTGCGCAAAATCGAGCGAGAAGCACGCGATCGCGAAACCAAACAACGCGATGCCATCGCCCGCTCGCAATTGCAGCCAGTATTGGGCGGGCAACCTTTCCGCGAATTGCGCGGACAACTGCCGTGGCCGGTGGCGGGCCGTCCGGAAAATCAATTCGGCAGTTTGCGCGAAGGCACCGATATGCGCTGGCAGGGCATTAATATCAATGCCCGTGAAGGCGAGGCGGTCCATGCCATTCACAATGGCCGTGTCGTCTTCGCGGATTGGTTGCGCGGCTCGGGCCTGCTGATCATCATCGATCACGGTGATGGGTATTTGAGTTTGTATGCGCATAATCAGACGCTGCTTAAATCGACCGGGGATGCCGTTAAGTCCGGCGAGTCCATTGCCACGGTAGGTAGTACGGGTGGTGAGCAACAGGCGGGTTTGTATTTCGAAATCCGTCACAAAGGTGCACCGACAGATCCGGCCGATTGGTGTCGGCGCGCATAAGCGCAAATCCATTGCACCGCGATCGATCAGCAATTTTATTTTTACGTAACCGTAGAGGGTAGTCATGAAGAAGCAGTATTGGCATTGGTTCAATACCTTTGCGGTGACATTATTTTTGTCGACCGCTGCGCTAGCACAGGATGCAGGCAACGATGAAGGCAAATTGCCTCTCGATGAATTGCGCACCTTTGCCGATGTGTTCAATCAGATCAAGCAGAGCTATGTCGAAGAAGTCGACGACAAGACGCTGCTCGAAAATGCCATTCGCGGCATGCTCGCTGGTCTCGATCCGCATTCGACTTATCTCGATGCGAAATCCTTCGACGAATTGCAGGTGAATACCACTGGTGAGTTCGGTGGTCTCGGTCTCGAAGTCGGATTGGAAAACGGCTTCATCAAAGTCATCAGCCCACTCGATGATACGCCGGCACAAAAGGCCGGTATTGAAGCGGGTGACGTGATCGTAAAAATCAACGGCAAACCGGTGAAGGGCATGGCGCTGAACGAGGCGGTCGATGCGATGCGCGGACCGCGCGGCAGCGAAATCGAACTCACGATTATGCGCGAGAGCGCCGCGCAGCCGTTCGATGTGAAATTAAAGCGAGACATGATCAAAGTACTTAGCGTGAAAAGCCGCACGCTGGAGCCGGGCTACGGCTATATCCGCATTGCGCAATTCCAGGCTAATACCGGCACCGAAATGCGTAAGGCGATCGAAAAATTGCGCAAGGAAAGCAAAACGCTGAAAGGTTTCGTGATTGATCTGCGCAACAATCCCGGTGGTGTGCTGCAGGCGGCGGTTGATGTTGCAGATGCGTTCATTAAAGACGGGTTAATTGTTTACACCGAGGGAAGGCTGCCGAATTCGAAATCGCAATTTCGTGCGACACCCGACGATATCGTCGAGGGCTTACCGATTGTCGTATTGATCAATGGCGGTTCGGCGTCGGCGTCGGAAATTGTCGCCGGTGCGCTGCAGGATCATAAGCGCGCGGTCATCATGGGCACCGAAAGTTTTGGCAAGGGCTCGGTTCAGACGGTGATGCCGCTGTCGGAAACCAGCGCTATCAAGCTCACCACGGCCCGCTATTTCACGCCGAACGGCCGTTCGATTCAGGCACATGGCATTGCGCCGGATATTACGGTCGAGCGCGCCAAAATCGAAGCGTTGCCGCGTGGCGATAATATTACCGAGGCCGATCTCGAAGGCCATTTGCGCAACGGCGATGGCAAGGAAAGCAACAGCAAGATTCGTCGCGATGAGCCGCAGGATAAATTGATCAGTGATAACCAGTTGTACGAAGCGCTTACGTTACTGAAGGGCTTGAATGTGTTCGGTATGGATCGAATTAAAGACGCGGCCGTCGCGAATCAGGCGGACGCGAAACAATAAAAGTGCCAAAAAGCCGGCTGAAAAATGGCCGGCTTGCGGCGCCGATTTGGCAATTCGATAAAAGGCTGTGCTTGAGGTAATGATTCAGCCAAGGCTTTGGCGCAGTGGTGTTGACGCATATGTACATTCTGTAAATTGTCGTTAGAATCGCCAGCGGCTTGGTTATATTCCTACCAATTTAGCGAGTTCAATGGTTATGGCAATCAACCTCAATCGTGCAGGTGAAGCGGGTGGCGTACCGTCGCGACGCAATCGCTTTTTTGTCGTCAACGGTGATTGGTATTTCAAGACTCGCGAAGGTGCGCCGATGGGCCCCTTCGATGATCGCCGCGAAGCCGAGCAAGGGCTTTATGATTTTATTGAATTCATGACCCTGGCCGAGCCTAAAACGCTATCGCGTTTGTACGCTTCGCTCGCCCGCTGACTAAAGCCGTACCTCAACTCCATGCTTGGCCATGAAGCGCTTAGCCTGGGGTACGGTGAACTGCCCGAAATGAAAAATGCTCGCGGCCAATACCGCATCCGCACCGCCTTCCTTCACACCCGCTACTAAATGATCCAACGCACCGACACCGCCTGACGCGATCACCGGCACTGGCACCGCATCGCTGATCGCGCGCGTCACGGCCAGATCGAAACCGATTTTTGTGCCGTCGCGATCCATGCTGGTGACGAGTAACTCGCCGGCGCCGTTCAGCACCATACGTTTTGCCCATTCGACCGTGTCGATGCCGGTGGCGCGGCGGCCGCCGTGCGTAAAGATTTCCCAGCGCAACGGCTCACCCGGAGCGCTGACCTGTTTGGTATCGATCGCGACGACGATGCATTGTGAGCCGAATCTCTCGGCGGCTTCTTTGACGAAATCCGGATTGTGAATCGCGGCAGTATTGATGCTGACTTTGTCCGCGCCGGCATTCAGCATGCGGCGAATATCGGCCACGGTGCGAATACCGCCGCCGACCGTTAGCGGGATGAAAACCTCTTCGGCGATCTTTTCGACCGTGTGCACCGTGGTCGCGCGATCTTCATGGCTGGCGGTGATGTCGAGGAATGTAATCTCGTCGGCGCCTTGATCGTTGTAGCGCTTGGCGATTTCGACCGGATCGCCGGCATCGCGGATATCGACGAACTGCACGCCTTTGACTACGCGGCCCTTATCGACATCAAGGCACGGAATAATGCGTTTCGCGAGACCCATCGTTACAGCTCCACTTTAAGCGCGGCCACTACCGCACATGCTTTTTGACGTGCTTCGTCGATTGAGGCGCCGCGCGCGAGTCCGACCCCCATACGGCGCTGACCACGCACTTCCGGTTTGCCGAATAGCCGCAGCGCGGTATCGGGTTGTACGAGCGCGTTATCGATATCGTGAAATTGCACGCGCTCAGAATCGCCTTCGACCAGCAATGCGCACGACGCCGATGCGCCCAATTGGCGGATTGCAGGAATCGGCAGGTCGAGAATGGCGCGCACGTGCAATGCGAATTCGGACAGATCCTGCGAGATTAATGTCACTAGACCGGTATCGTGCGGGCGCGGCGACACCTCGCTGAAAATCACGTTATCGCCGCGCACGAATAATTCGACGCCGAATAATCCGGTACCACCTAACGCTTCTGTTATGGCGCGCGCGATCTGCTGTGATTTTTCCAGTGCGTCGCTCGACATCGGCTGCGGTTGCCACGACTCGCGATAATCGCCATCGATTTGCAGATGGCCGATCGGCGCGCAGAATTGTGTGCCGTGCTTTGTGCGTACCGTCAACAAGGTGATTTCGTAATCGAATTGAACAAAACCTTCGACAATCACGCGGCCGGCGCCGGCGCGTCCACCTTGCTGCGCGTAATTCCATGCGTGCGTAATATCGTCGGTCGATTTCACCACCGATTGTCCTTTGCCCGACGAGCTCATGATTGGCTTGACTACGCACGGCGTTCCGATCGCAGCGATCGCATCGCGAAATTCGGTTTCGGTTTCGGCGAAGCGATACGGCGATGTTGGCAACTGCAATTCTTCAGCGGCGAGACGGCGAATGCCTTCGCGATTCATGGTGAGTTTTGCGGCGCGCGCGGTTGGCACTACACGAAAACCTTCGCGCTCGAGTTCGATCAATGTGTCGGTCGCGATCGCTTCGATTTCCGGCACAATCAAATCGGGTTTTTCCAATTCGACAATGCGGCGCAGTGCGGCGCCGTCGAGCATCGAAATGACATGGCTGCGATGCGCGACTTGCATCGCCGGCGCGTTCGCATAACGATCGACCGCAATCACCTCGACGCCAAAACGTTGCGCCTCTATCGCCACTTCTTTGCCGAGTTCGCCGGAACCCAGCAGCAGAATTTTTTTGGCGGTGGCCGAGAGCGGGGTGCCGATGCTGGTCATAACAATTCGCTTATTGATCGCAGTAGCGTTGCGCTGCGGCGAGATCGAGTGTGCCTTCGTAAATGGCACGGCCGGTGATGGCGCCGAGAATGCCTTTTGATGCGACGGCTTTTAGCGCGTGAATATCTTCCATATTCGTCACGCCGCCGGACGCAATCACCGGAATCGACGATGCCTGCGCGAGTGCCACCGTCGCTTCGATGTTAACGCCCTGCATCATTCCATCGCGGCTAATGTCGGTATAGACAATCGACGACACGCCATCCTGCTCGAAACGCTTTGCCAATTCGCTGGCTTGAATATTTGAAATTTCGGCCCAGCCATCGGTGGCGACGAGACCATTTTTTGCGTCGAGGCCGACGATGATATGACCCGGAAATAATTTGCAGACTTCGCCGACAAACGCCGGCTCTTTCACCGCTTTGGTGCCGATAATGACGTACGTGACGCCGGCGTTCAGATAATGCTCAATGATTTCCACACTGCGAATGCCGCCGCCGATTTGAATCGGTAGTTGCGGAAATTTTTTCGCAATCGCGGTAACCGCAGCGCCATTAATCGGCGTGCCGGCAAATGCGCCGTTCAAATCGACTAAATGTAAACGTCGCGCGCCGGCATCGACCCAGCGCTGTGCCATCGATACCGGGTCGTCGCCGTATACCGTGGAGTCATCCATCAGGCCCTGACGCAGGCGCACGCATTTGCCGTCTTTCAAATCGATTGCAGGAATAATTAACATCAGACTACTCAAAAATTTATTTCAACGTGAGGTCAATTTCCCCTTAAAAAGGGGGCTAGTCGCACTACGGTTTGCCGTCCCAGCACAGAAAATTTTTCAGCAGCGTCAAACCCGCATCGCTGCTTTTTTCCGGATGAAATTGCACGGCAAACAAATTGTCGCGCGCCAGCGCTGCATGCAAGGTCACGCCATATTGCGCAGTGGCTGCCACATAGTCCGGCTGGGTGCATTGCACGTAATAGCTATGCACGAAATAAAAACGGCTGTCCTGCGCGATATTTTTCCACAGCGGATGCGCCTGCGTTTGATGTACCTGATTCCAGCCCATGTGCGGAACTTTCAATTTCTCGCCGTTGGCATTTTGCAATGGATCGCCGAAAAATTTCACCGCGCCAGGAAGAATCGACAGACAATCCACGCCGTTATTTTCCTCGCTGTGACTCATCAGCGCCTGCATACCGACACAAATCGCGAGCAGCGGTTTGCCGCTATCGATAACATCACGTACGACGCGATCGAAACCGAGCCGTAGGATTTCCGCCATGCAATCGCGAATAGCACCGACGCCAGGAAAGATCACGCGATCGGCGTTGAGAATATCGCGCGCTTCGCTAGTGACCAGCACATTTGCATTCGGATGGACCTTACGTAATGCACTCGCGACCGAATGCAAATTACCCATGCCGTAATCGATAACCGCAACGCTCGATTGACTGGAAGGCATAAGTTACAGCGTACCTTTGGTTGACGGCATTACGCCGCTCATGCGTTCGTCGAGTGCGCATGCCATGCGCAGCGCGCGGCCGAAGGCTTTGAATACTGTTTCCGCCTGGTGGTGACTATTCACGCCGCGCAGGTTATCGATGTGTAGCGAGACTTTGGCGTGATTGACGAAGCCCCGAAAAAATTCGCCGAACAGATCGACATCGAAATTGCCGATACGGCCGCGTGTGAACGGCACGTGCAATTCAAGGCCCGGGCGACCGGAGAAATCGATCACCACGCGCGACAGCGCTTCATCGAGCGGCACGTATGAATGGCCGTAGCGATTCATACCTTTTTTATCGCCAACCGCTTGCGCGAAGGCTTGCCCCAGTGTGATGCCGACATCCTCGACGGTGTGGTGATCGTCGATATGCAGATCGCCCTTCGCGCTGATATCGATATCGATCAGGCCATGACGCGCAACCTGATCGAGCATGTGTTCAAGAAACGGCACGCCGATCTCGAAACGCGATTGACCGCTGCCATCGAGATTGATGCTGACGGTGATTTGCGTTTCGAGGGTATCGCGGGTGACGGTGGCCTTGCGCGCAGCCATGTGGTTCTCCAGACCCAGATCGATCTTCTAAAGGAATAAATCGGTATTATAAAGAACTCACTTTGGATTTACCTCTCGCGATGCCGTACTTCTTATGCCCGTGACCCTCGAAATCATTAACCGCCCCGACCTCACAGATCTCGCCGATCTGGAAAAAATCTATGCCGATTATCCGGTACCGCCAGTGGCGTCGTTTCGGGATTGGCTCGATAACCAGCGCGATGCCGACAAAACGCTGATCGCCGGTCGCTTCAACGGCCGTCTACTGGCCGCGGTGTGGCTGTCCAATAGCGGCAAAATCGAACATTTGTGCGTGCGTGCGATGACGCGTCGCCGCGGTACCGCGCGACAACTGCTGGAGCTGCTGCAGCAACACGCCGAACAATTGCATGTCGCGCAATTGCACGTGACCGCGGCCGACGATCTCGCTGACCTATGGCGTCAGCTCGGTTTTACGCGTGCCGAATCAGGCTGGGTATGGACGCGTTAAACCGCCGCGCAATCGATATCGCCGCGCGCGTGCTGGCGTGGTTCGATCGGCATGGTCGCAAGCATCTGCCGTGGCAGCAGGATATTTCGCCCTATCGCGTATGGGTGTCGGAGATCATGCTGCAGCAGACCCAGGTGCAGACCGTGATTCCTTATTACCAGCGTTTCATGCAGGCATTACCAACTGTGCAGGCGCTTGCCGCTGCGAGTGAAGACGAAGTGCTGCACTTATGGACCGGGCTCGGTTATTACAGCCGCGCGCGCAATCTGCAGCGCACCGCACAGATAATTTGTGAGCGCTGGCGCGGTGAGTTTCCAGACGATGTCGAGCAACTGAGCGAGCTACCAGGTATCGGTCGCTCCACCGCCGGCGCGATCGTTGCGATCGCTTTTCGCCAGCGCGCGGCGATTCTCGACGGCAACGTAAAGCGTGTGTTAGCTCGTTTTCACGCGGTGGCCGGTTACCCCGGTGAGACTGCTGTCGCAAAAGCCTTATGGGATTTTGCCGAGGCGCATACCCCCGAGCAGCGCATCGCCGATTACACGCAAGCGATGATGGATCTCGGTGCCACGCTGTGTACGCGTACCAAGCCTGCGTGTCCGTTGTGCCCATTGGCGGATGATTGCGCCGCGCATCGGCTCGGTTCGGTAGCGCAATTCCCCGGCAAAAAGCCGAAAAAGATACTGCCGGTAAAAAGCGCGCAAATGCTGATCGTCAGCGATCGCGACAACCAAATTCTGTTGGAAAAGCGTCCCTCGGCGGGCGGCATCTGGGCTGGGCTGTGGGTGTTTCCGCAAATCGATCCAGAGCTTGATCCGGTTGCCTATTGCGCGGATCAGCTACGGCTTGAGGTCGACCTGCTCGAACGCTGGCATGACTATCGCCATACGTTCAGTCACTACCATTTCGATATTGCGCCGGTGCGGTTGAGTTTGCGTCGCAATACCAGCGCAATCATGGAGCCGTCACGCCATCTTTGGTACGACCCGCAGGCGCCAGTTGCTATTGGCCTGGCCGCACCGGTGATAAAACTGTTAGCGAATTTGAGGTAATGCAATGACCCGCATGGTGTACTGCAAAAAATATCAGCGCGAATTGGAAGGCTTGGCGATGCCGCCGTATCCGGGGCCGAAAGGACAGGAAATATTTGAGCATGTTTCTAAACAGGCATGGCAGGAATGGCAGGAGCATCAGACCCAGCTGATCAATGAGCGTCGATTGAGTTTGATGGACCCATCGACGCGCAAATTCCTGCAGCAGGAAATGGATAAGTTTTTTGCGGGCGAAGATTTCGCCAAGGCCGAGGGCTATGTGCCGCCCACGCAATAATGCCGGTTGCGTTTGGCTTGACTCGCGCAAGGCATAACGGTTTAATACGCGCCTCTCGCGCCGGCCCCGGCGCAGTCCAGCACGCCCAGGTAGCTCAGTCGGTAGAGCAGCGGATTGAAAATCCGCGTGTCGGCAGTTCGATTCTGCCCCTGGGCACCATCTATTAATGTCCTCGCATAGTTTGAATCCATTTACGAAAACGGCGTCGGTCGTTCACTCTCGCGACAATCATCGTCACAATAGTTATTCATCTATAGTTGCGAATACGACAGCGAAGGTTGCGAATAACTAAGGCGAATCGGGTCCGCGATGAAATCCATCACAATAATCATTCCCTATTTCGGGGCTTGGCCTTTTTGGTTTGATTTTTTCCTTATCAGTTGCGCGCGCAATCCGTCGATTCGCTGGTTGTTTTTTACCGATTGCGGCGTGCCGACAGGTGCACCGCACAATGTGCAATTCACCGAAATGACATTTGCTGAATATAAGCAGCGGGCGCGCGACGTGTTGCGCATCGAATTCGATCCCGCCGCGCCCTACAAATTGTGCGACCTGCGTCCAGCTTATGGATTAATTCATCGCGAAGAATTGCAAGGTTGCGATTATTGGGGCTTTGGCGATATCGATGTTATCTATGGAAATTTGCGTGCGCATTTCAACGAGCATCGGCTGACGCATCAATTGATTTCTTGTCACGGCCGCCGAATTTCCGGCCATTTGACGTTGATCGCTAATACCGAATTAATGCGTACTGCGTTTTATCGTGTTCCCGATTGGCAGCAACTTATGCTCGGCACGCATGTCGCGCTCGACGAGCGCGCCTTCAGTCGTGTGTTTCTGCGTCATCGCAGTTGGCCAAAATGGTTGCGCCATTGGATATTTGGCCGCGATCCCTATATGAGCAACGTCGATTTTTCGGAAACCTATAGTACTGTCTGCGCCAGCGTTCCATGGCTCGATGGCAGTTTCAATTTTCCCACTACCTGGTATTGGCGCAACGGCTCATTGACGAACGATTTAACCGGCACGCGTGAATTCCCTTATTTACATTTCGTGCAATGGAAGCAGGCGGATTGGAAGGGACGGGATAAATTGGAATTGGTCACGGTTGCTCGCGATGACATGGATCGTGGTTTCGCGATCAGTGCGCGCGGCATTAACGCGTTGGCGAGCTAGTTTGTAGAAGGCAACGAGCTGAACCAATCCTGCAATGTTTGCGCAGCGAGTTCGGAACCGCGATAACCCCAGTGTGTATCGTTCGGCAAATACACATCCATTTCGCCACGTTGCACAGCTTGATCAAATTGCCGATCCAGTCTGATAGCGTGAAGTCCGGGTACAAACAGAGCGTTCACTAGGCTATCGCAGCGCATATTTTTGCCGAGTTTTATAAACGGGCAATACAGCGAAGTTTTATCGGGCGGCACCATCACGACAAAGTGCGTAATGCCATTCGCTTCGGCGCGTTGCTGGCGTGCTAATAAATAACAACCGAGTCGCGCGATATCCGTTTTAGCAATGCGGTATTTCAATTGATCGTCGCGTAGGGTCAGCAATTGATCCGCCGCATTGCTGCTAAATAGTGCAGTTGTGGTCAATGGAAAAACGTTGACTTTACGGTTGCCCTTGGCGCTCACGCGCAAATAATTCATGGCCTCTTCGAGCGACGCGATGCCGGTTGGCCGGCGTAACGGCAGCATGGCTACCGATCTGTTCTCTAATGTCAGCGGATGATTGTTGGCGGCGACTTCATCGTTCGCACATTCCGCCAGCCGGCCAGCCTTCACAAAAGCTTCGATATTTCGTTCCACAAATTCCATTACCAAAATGCGCGGCGGGTGTTCGTTAAATGCCGCGCTATTTAAATAATCATCCAGCCACACGTGTTTGAAATGATAAGTGACGAGTGAAGTGCCCGTCGCCGAGGAAAAAATCTGCTGCCATCGATTCAGGCGCGGTTTCTCGAAATGCGAAAACGAATCGCCGATAACGACAACATCGTGATATGCGGCGTTATCTGCCAAATCTTTGGCCATCGTTATCGAATTGTCGGCGGTAATTTTCTGTGGAATATTCCAACCAAATTCGCGATTGGTGAAACCACCGATCCTGGTTAAATCGGCTTCGAAATTGGGCTGAATATAAAACATGAGCAAGAGTGCAGCGCTGGCCAGCGCCAGCATCGGTATCAATATAATCAGACTATAGGTTCGGTTGCGCATCGTTCAAAACTGGAAGTAAAGAAATTCGCTGATGCGGTCCATCGCAAACAACGCTTTGAATAGCAAAAACAACAAAATTACCGCGGGCAGCCAGCTGGGATGCCAGCGCCAGCGCGCCGGTGAACTATTTGCCTCGGTTTTAGTGCCGACGTATTGCTGGCTATTCGGTAACGCCCAAATGATGAGCGCACCGATCAGCAATCGTTTGACGAGCCCGGCATCGACGAAGCGCGTCGCTTCCGGATCGGCTATCAATGGCAGTGGCAGTAAATGCGCTGGTCCCCACTGTGCGGTTTGCGGCGTTACGCGCAAAGCCCCGAAATCAAGCATTGATGACAGCATGCTAATAGCGCCGTGATACGTTTCGGCTCGAAAAAATACCCACGCAATGACGACGCAAATAAACGTTAGTGCGATCGAGAAAACGTTTCCGATAGTGTTGGCGCGGTGAGCGTTGCCGTGCTTTTGACGCAGAGCACGCCAGCCGTGATTGATAATCAGATAAAAGCCGTGCAGCCCGCCCCAAATGACAAAATTCCAGCCAGCGCCATGCCAGAGACCGCCCAATAGCATGGTCAGTAGCAGATTGGTCTGCCGCCGGATTTTGCCTTTGCGATTACCGCCCAGTGGGAAATAAACGTAGTCGCGTAGAAATTGCGACAGTGTCATATGCCAGCGTCGCCAGAATTCGGTGATTGACGATGCTTTATAGGGTGAATTGAAATTGATCGGCAAATGAATACCGAACATTAGCGATGCACCGATCGCCATATCGGCGTAACCCGAAAAATCGAAATACAGTTGCAATGTATATGCGAGAGCGCCGCCCCACGCTTCAAAAAAACTCAGCGCGATGCCGGTATCCGCTGCATGAAATACCGGCGTGGCGAACTGGGCAATATCGTCCGCCAGTAAAACTTTTTTCGTTAAGCCGATGATAAATAGCGTGACACCCTTCGCGATATTGTCCCAATTGAAAATCCATGTTTGCGTCTTCGCGAATTGCGGCAGGATCTGCTTGTGGTGAACGATAGGGCCGGCGATCAATTGCGGAAAAAACGTCACAAACAAACAGAAATGCAGAAAATTGCGCTCGCCGCCTTCGCCGCGATAGCAATCCACCAAGTACGCAATTTTCTGAAATGTGAAGAACGAAATTGCCAGCGGCAGAATGATTTTTTTAAGGTGCCAATCGAGACCTAGCAGCGCATCGACATTATCGATAAAGAAATTGGCGTATTTGAAATAGCCAAGTACGGCGAGATTCAACGTAACGCCAAATACCAGCATCGGGCGCGAACGGGTATTCAGTAGGTGCAGGCCGAGAAAATAGTTCGCGACAATCAGCGGCGCGAGCAAAAGGATGTATTTGGGATTCCACCAGCCGTAAAAGAAGAACGACGCAATAATCAACCACGCGATGGCAATCTCATGTTTCCCCTGGCGTGCTATCGCAAAAAATATCAGCAGCGTGACCGGAAGAAAAAACAGAATAAATTCATAGGAACTAAACAGCATGGCTCAGTAGCCCGCCCGCACGGTTAGTTTTTATTTTTTTCGATTATTTTGTTCACGATTGCCGTTGTCGAACAGTCATCGAAAAACGACAGCACCCTGACAGCGCCGCCATAGCCTTCGACGATTTGCCATCCCACCACCTGCTCCTTCGTGTAATCGCCGCCCTTCACGAGAATGTCGGGCTGCAATTCGCGCAGTAGTTGTTCGGGGGTGTCGCCGTCGAAACTGATCACCCAGTCGACGGCTTCGAGCCCTGCCAATACCGCCATGCGGCGATCGACCGCATTGATCGGTCGCCCCGGTCCTTTCAGGCGCGTGACCGAGGCGTCGTCGTTGATCGCGACAATCAACCGATCGCCCAGCGCGCGCGCCTGTTGCAGGTAGCCGACATGCCCTGCGTGCAAAATATCGAAGCAGCCGTTGGTGAACACGATTTTTTCGCCGCTCAGGTGCGCTTCTTCAACCGCGGTGCGCAATTGCTCTAGATTCATGGTGCCGCGTGAACGTCCCTGCGCACGCTGGACGGCGCGGCGCAGCTCGATCGCGCTTACCACGGCGGTACCGAGTTTGCCGACGACAATACCGGCCGCCAGATTGGCCAGCGACACCGCGTTTGGCAGCGGCTCACCGGCGGCCAACGCGGCCGCGAGCACCGAAATAACGGTATCGCCGGCACCGGTGACATCAAATACTTCGCGCGCTTGCGCCGGCAGATGCAATTCCGACTGACCGGGTTGCAGCAGCGTCATACCGTGTTCGCCGCGCGTGATCAGCAGGGCGTCGAGCTGCAACTGTTGCATCAACGCTTGTCCTTTGGTGACAAGCTCGCGTTCATCGGCGCAGCGGCCGACGATGGTCTCGAACTCATTCAGGTTCGGTGTCAGTAATGTTGCATTGCGGTAGCGTTCGAAATCGCTGCCTTTGGGATCGACCAACACCGGCACTCCGGCTGCGCGAGCAGCGCGAATTAATGGCTGCGGATCGACCAGCGCGCCTTTCGCATAATCGGAAAGAATGACGACTTTGCAGTTTGTGAGTCCCTGTTGCGCCAAGCGACTGAGTTCAGCAGCAGCGGTAGCGGCAAATGGTTGCTCAAAATCCATGCGCAGCAATTGTTGATTGCGACTGACGACACGCAATTTGGTGATGGTGGGATGGTCGGGGACAACGTGAAAATGGCAATCGACGTGCGCGCCGCCCAGCCGCACCGCGAGCGCCGCGCCGGCCTCATCGGGGCCGGTCAATCCAAACAGCGAAACCGATGCGCCAAGCGCGGCGATATTCAGCGCGACGTTGCCGGCGCCGCCCGGCCGATCTTCGATATTGTCGACCTTGATCACCGGCACCGGTGCTTCCGGCGAAATGCGCGAGGTGCCGCCATGCCAGTAGCGATCGAGCATGACATCGCCAACGACGAGAACATTGGCGGTATCGAAGCGGGGCACGGTGAGAGTCATGGGCGCGATAAATCCATCGGGAAAGATGGCGCGGGATAATAACACAGCGCGCCTGGGCGCCCAGCGAGGAGGGAAAAAGCCTATACTTTGCGCCTTTCTAAATCGGTGGAATTTTTCCCGCGCATGAAACTGGAACACGTTGAATCGCAGAGCCGGCTGCAGGTCTATTTGCGTCTGCTGGCCTATGTCAAACCCTACTCGGGCCTGTTTCTGATTAGCATTCTCGGCTTTCTCGCGTTCGGCGCCACCGAGCCGCTGCAGGCGAAGCTGCTGGGCGTGTTTGTACAGGCGGTGCAGAGCAAGGATTACGACGCGCGCTTTTATATTCCGGCGATGCTAATCGGGCTATATATCGTGCGCGGCATCAGCTCATATGTCGGCAGTTATTATTTATCGGTGGTATCGAATCGCGTCGTGCACGATCTGCGCACGCAAACGTTCAACCATGTCATTTATCTGCCGACGCGTTTTTATGACGACAACAATTCCGGCCACATCATTTCACGCATTATCTATAACACCGCCCAAGTCACGGGCGCTGCAACCGACGCACTAAAAACCCTGGTGCGCGAAGGCTTCACCGTAATCGGGTTGCTCGGTTATATCTTTTATCTGAATTGGAAAATGTCTCTAGTATTTCTCGCGGTGGCGCCCATTGTCGGTTTATTGGTGAGCAATGTCGGCAACAAATTGCGTGCACAGAGTAAGAAGCTACAAAACTCGGCGGGCGAATTAACGCAAGTTTGCAATGAAACCATTTCTGGCCATCGCGTCGTCCGCAGTTTCAGCGGCGAAGATTATGAAATTCAGCGCTTCGCGGCCGCCAGCGAAGACAATTTGCGGCGCTCATTAAAAATGGTGCAAATCGCCTCGAGCAATACGCCGGTGCTGCAGTTGCTGGTGATCTGTGCGATGAGCCTGATTATGTTTCTGATTTTACAGCCGGCCTTTATGCAGCACATGGATGTGCAAAGTTATGTGACGTACATTACTGCAATCGCATTGCTGCCAAAACCATTGCGTCAGATCAGCGAAATCAATGGCGTCATCCAGAAAGGGATTGCGGCAGCGGAAAGTGTTTTTGAAATTCTGGATATACCGCGCGAAATTAACACCGGCACTAAACGGATGGATGTTGCGCGCGGAAAAATCGAAATTCGCGACCTCACCTTCTACTATCCGGACACTACCAAGCCAGCGTTGGAAAATATCAACCTGACCATTTCACCCGGACAGACAGTAGCGTTGGTAGGGCGTTCCGGCAGCGGTAAATCGACACTGGCGAGTTTGGTGTCACAATTTTATCGCCACGAAATCGGTGGCATTCTTATCGACGGCGTCGAGATCAACGATTACGAGTTGTACGGGCTGCGCGAAAAAATTTCACTGGTAACGCAATCGGTCACGCTGTTCAACGATACCGTTGCGAACAATATTGCCTACGGCAAAAAAATGACAGAGCGTCATCGCGACGCGATTATCGAAGCGGCGCAACAAGCGTATGCACTGGAATTTATCGAAGCGCTACCGGAAAAATTCGAGACCTTGGTCGGCGAAAATGGCGTCAAGCTATCCGGCGGTCAAAAGCAGCGCATCGCGATCGCTCGCGCGCTATTAAAAGATGCCCCGATTCTCATTCTCGATGAAGCGACGTCGGCGCTCGATAACGAATCCGAACACTATATTCAAATGGCGTTGGAGCGCGCGATGAAAGGACGCACCACGCTGGTGATCGCACACCGTTTGTCGACCATTGAGAAAGCGGATGTGATTGTGGTGATGGATGGTGGAAAAATCGTTGAAACGGGTACTCATAGCGATCTGATCAGTAAAGGCGGCAACTATGCGCGCCTCTATGAGCAGGGTTTGGGATAGGTGAGCTGGATAAAGCATGCGGCTATTTAAACGAATAAAGAAAAAATTAAATTTCCTTGGGCGTAAGCATCGTTGCTATATCTGTAAGGTCGAGTTCTCGCATTTTTTACCGTTCCGTCAAGGCTGGCCCAGCCTTTCGCCAGTATTGCGCCAACTGAATGTAATTGGCTCTGACGTAGAGAATTTTGCCTGTCCCGCGTGTCGCTGTACCGATCGCGAACGTCATTTGCTGATGTACTTCGATGTGCTGGGGTTATGGGAAAAAGCGGGTGCGACAAAGGTGCTGCATTTTGCTCCCGAGCATTATGTCGCACAAAGAATTGATCAGGCGCGGCCCGCTGAATATATCCGCGGTGATTTATTTCCCACCGTGCCAGAAGTGATGCGCATCGACATCACCGAGATTCCATTCGCCAACGACTATTTCGATATGGTGGTTTGCAATCATGTGCTGGAACACGTGCCGGATGACAAGCGTGCGCTGGCTGAGATTTTCCGAGTGTTGAAGCCGGGTGGCTTTGCCGTGCTGCAAACGCCTTATTCCCCGGTGTTGCGGTGGAGCTGGGAAGATGTCGGCATTAGTCAGGAACAGGACCGCTGGTTTTGTTTCGGGCAAGAGGATCATGTCCGTTTATATGGCAACGATTTTTTTGAGCGAGTTACCGATGCCGGCTTGAAGGTTCAGCGAAAAGCGCACGACGATTTGCTAAAGGATTTAGACTCGGAATACTACGGAGTTAACGGCCGCGAAGACTTGATTCTTGCCTTCAAATAGCGAGCAGCGATTACCAGGTTAGCCTTATGCCAGAGAAAAAAATTTATGTGACGCAACCGCAAATGCCGCCGCTGGAAGAATTTATTCCCTATCTCGAGCAGATCTGGCAAAGCAAATGGCTGACGAATGCTGGCGAATTTCATCAGCAGCTTGAGCATGAGTTGGCGCGGTATCTCGGTGTCGAACATCTGTCGCTTTTTACCAACGGCACCATTGCCTTGATCACAGCGTTGCAGGCGCTGCGGATTACTGGCGAGGTAATTACCACTCCCTATTCGTTTGTGGCAACGACACACTCGTTGTTGTGGAATGGCATTAAACCCATTTTTGTCGATATCGATCCCCACACGTTAAATATCAATTCGGATTTGATCGAGTCCGCAATTACTCCGCAGACCACCGCAATTATGCCGGTTCATGTTTATGGCAATCCGTGCAAGGTCGAGGCGATTCAACGCATTGCTGACACCTACGGGTTGAAAGTTATTTATGATGCGGCGCACGCCTTTGCGATAAATCTCGAATCGCGCAGCTTGCTACAGCATGGCGACCTTTCGGTTCTGAGCTTTCATGCGACGAAGGTGTTCAATACCTTTGAGGGTGGCGCTATTGTCTGTCGCGATGCGGCGATGAAGCAGCGCATCGATTACTTGAAGAATTTCGGTTTCGCGGATGAAGTCACTGTCGTCGCACCGGGTATCAACGGCAAAATGAATGAAGTGCAGGCGGCTTTTGGTTTGCTTCAGCTCAAACATGTCGATGCATCGATAGCTGCGCGCAAAGGCATTGACGAGCAATATCGCTGGCGTTTGGCAGGGGTTAAGGGTATTCGTTGCCTGCCATTACCCGCCAACGCAACCAGCAATTATTCGTATTTTCCGATTTTGATCGAAAAAGATTATCCGTTGTCGCGCGACGCGCTTTACCAAAAGTTGCGCGATCATAATATTTTCGCGCGCCGCTATTTTTACCCGCTGATCAGCGAATTTCCCATGTACTGCGCCATTCCATCGGCGGCGGCGAGCAATCTTCCCATTGCGAATGAAATTGCGCAGCAAGTTCTGTGCTTACCGATTTATCCGGAGCTTGAGGAAACCGACCTTGAGCGTGTTTATCGCCTAATCGGGGATTAGAGATGTCGTATTACTCTGCGGACGAGCTGCATGCACTCGGCGTCCAGTGCGGTGAACGCGTGCGCATATCCAAAAAGGCGTCGCTCTATGGCATTGAACGCATGCGCTTTGGTTCGGATGTGCGTATTGATGATTTCTGCGTGCTATCGGCAGGCGAAGGAGGAATAGTGATCGGCAATCACATCCATATTGCTGTTTATTCTGCGCTGATAGGACGCGGAAAAATCATCATCGGCGATTTTGCGAATATCTCGTCGCGAGTTTCGATTTACTCATCGAGCGACGACTACAGCGGCGAATATATGACGAACCCTACCGTGCCGGAGCAATATACCGGAGTTATTCACGCGGATGTGGTGATAGGCGCGCACGTGATTATTGGCTCCGGCTCGGTCATTTTGCCCGGTGTGGTGCTCGGGAAGGGTTGCGCTATCGGCGCGTTAAGCTTGGTCCGACACGATTGCGATGAGTTTGAGATATATGTCGGCGTGCCAGCAGTGCGAAAATCGCCGCGCAAACGCGCGCTGTTAGATCGTGCGCGGGAATTTTTGGCTAACAAGAAGTCTTAGTTATTTTTGTTTTGCGAACGCTCGCGATAGTGGCGCAGCAGCGGCTCTGGGTAGCGCAGACATTTCGCGCCGAGATATTTAAATTTCCGAAATCGATTCCAGTCGCCCGGTTCGCGAAAACGCCATGCATTCAGGTCCCAGCTGACATTGCGAAACCACTGGTGATATAGCACTGAAGATGTGGTGACTTGATTGACCTGAAAACGTTCGGCGTTCTCTAACTGCCAGCGCCCTTTTTGATCTTCAGAATAAAATGGATGCCAGACCAGCTCTGCTTTTTCTTTGAGCGCGTAGCTCACCAATTTTTCGAGTCGGTCCGCGGTATGTTCATCGTCGTCATCGAGATGCGTGATGAAGTGGCCGTTGGCCAGACTCAGCGCATGGTTGATGGGAACTGTGCCGGCTACCATCCAGCGCAACTCGGGGGATGAGGGATAAACACCGCGAGTTGGTAGGTTTACAAATGTCAGGCGCGGATCGGCGATTTGCGCAATACGCGTGGCGGTGTCGTCGGTGCAACAATCGCCGACGACGATCAATTCCAAATTCTTGTACGTCTGATTGAGGATCGAGGGTATGGCGCGTTCCGTTAGCAGCTTGCCGCGATTGTAGGTGGCAATGCACACAGTGACCAACGGCTCCCGAGCTTCGAATACGGCATTGTACGGATCGAGTAGTTTTTCTGCGAAATAGCGATCGACCACGCGTTCATCAAAATCGAGACGGCTGCGGATGTTGTCCAATTCATCGCTGAAATTGCGGACGCGGCGTTCGATCGGCTTGGTGTATCTGCGCGCAAACAGCTTAAAGGGATTCCAGGGCATTATATATTCCAGCGACTGAAAGGATGTTCGGTTAGTCGCTTCCAATAATTATCCGTCGGCTAGCGGCGAATAATATTGTTTAAGGGCGGCTTTGGCTAGATTGGGCACCGAGGCGGATTTTGTTTGGTGCCTATCAATACAATTCCATTCTCGCAATACAATCCATTCTGGCAATGCCATTTATTCTGGGCCAGAGCCTGATCTGGGGGGGATGAACAGGCTGTAAATATTCGCCGTGTTGCCTTCTGCTATCGAATGGTTGGAGTTCGATGTGCCTTCAATAACAGAGCTTCTGCCATGAAATCCTTTCACGATGATCTCGAGGATTGAATCTATCCTGGCGATGTCCTCGTTCTCCATCGCAGTTTGCAGTGCGAGTAAATGTGTAGCGAGCTCTACTTCCGGCAGCCACTCTTCCTGTGCGCGTAAAATTTTCGGATGACGGGTGCCGATCACCGAATCGCCGAGCAGCAATTCTTCGTACAGTTTTTCGCCGGGACGCAGGCCGATAAATTTTATTTCGATGTCACCGTGCGGATTTTCGGGGGAGCGTTCGGATTGCCCCATTAATTTAATCATGCGTTGCGCAAGATCGATGATTTTCACCGGCTCGCCCATATCGAGCACGAAAACATCGCCGTCGCCGCCGAGCGAGCCCGCCTGCAATACCAACTGCGCGGCTTCGGGAATTGTCATGAAGTAGCGCTGTACTTCGGGATGTGTGACCGTGAGCGGTCCGCCGCCAGCGATTTGTTCGCGAAATAGCGGCACCACGGAGCCCGACGATCCGAGCACATTGCCGAAGCGCACGACGCTGAATTTAGTTTGGGGATATTTGCGTGCGTATGCCTGCACGATGAGTTCGGCCACCCGTTTGGAGGCGCCCATAATGTTGGTCGGGCGTACTGCTTTATCGGTGGAAATGAGTACAAATGTTTCGACACCGGCGAGTGCGGCTGCGCGCGCCGCTGCCAATGTGCCGAACACATTATTGCCGATACCCTCGGTGATGTTGTGTTCGACGATGGGCACATGTTTGTACGCGGCGGCGTGATAAATAGTCTGCACGCCGAATTGCGCCAGCAGGCTTTGCATTCTGCGTTCGTTCTGCACATTGCCGAGCAGCGGCGTTACGATCGCCGCCAATGCTTTTTTATCGGCGGCCTCCTCCAGCTCGCGGTGGATCATATAGAGGTTATATTCGGTACTGTCGAGCAGGATGAGTTGTTTTGGATTGCAGCCGAGAATCTGCCGACATAATTCGCTGCCGATGGAACCACCAGCACCAGTGACCAACACCACTTTATCGGTAATGCAGCGCGTCAATAATGCGGGGTGCGGCGGTATGGTGTCGCGCCCGAGTAAATCCTCGACATCGACATCGACAATATCGCCGGCTTGGGCGAGCCCGGATACCAAGGTAGAAAACGAAGGAATTGTTTTTATCTGCACTGGCAGCCGCGTGAGATATTCAAGTACTTTGCGTTTATGCGTGCGATCTACGTTCGGCAGTGCGAGCAATACATGCGTCAATTTCATATCGGCGATCAGGTTTGGCAGTTCATGCGGATCGTAAACAGGAATGCCATTGATGACGGTGCCGTGCAGGTTGCGGCTATCGTCAATGAATACCATTGGTGCAAATTCGCCGCTCTGGAATAGTGATTGGAGCAATTGGCGGCCGGAGGCGCCGGCGCCGTAAATCGCTACTTTTTTTCCGCTCCAGCGCCGCATGTTTTGATAGCTGGTGCGTACCATCAGCCTGCCGCCACCAATCAGCAGTAATGCAATCGCCCAGTAAATTAACGGCGTCGAGCGCGGGGCGTTGCTGCGAAATACGAATAACGCAATGGCCAAAACTATCGATGACCAGGTGACGTCTTTACATACGGTGATCAGCGCCTGCTGGCCCATGTAGCGCACCATCGCGCGATAGAGGCCGGTGCGGATAAAAATAAATCCCGAGACTATAACCGTGAGCAATATAGCGGCGATTTCAGCTTCGCCGAATTCGAATGGGCGACCATTCCAGCGCAAGGCCATGGCAGCCCAAATAGCAAATGGTATGGCGCACAAATCGAACGCGATCAGAATCGCCTGCTTTATTCGCCGCGGTAGCGAATACAGGCGGTCGGTGAGGCGCGCAATGGATTTCCAGTAAAAATTACCGATGCTGTTGTCCATAGGGTGCAGCGTATCCGCTTACTGAGGAGACCGTCAGCGCGAGGTCTCGAATGATTAATTGATCGGAAAATTATTGCGAGGCGTGATCACTTATCGCGCCCCCTCGATTACTCTGCCAGCCTTGAGCGCATGGCACGCTACCACCAAAGGCAGATAGGCGCAGAGTGTTCCGGTCAATGCCGCGATATGATCGCTCTCTACCAGCCATGCCCAGGGTAACAGCCAACCCAGGTTTACGGCCATGACCGCAGTCACGGTAATGGCATGGCTACCTAATTTATGGTTGAGCTTCTGGTATCCGTGTAGACGATGCGCTTGATACCAGCGCTGACCGCTGATCGCGCGTACGATGAGTGTAAACGAGGTATCGACGATAAATACCCCTAGCAAAATAAACCAGGTGGTCAGCTGCGGCCCACCCCATTGAGTGGAAGATAATGCTAATAGGCCGAGCAAAAAACCGAGAAATGCACTGCCGGCGTCGCCCATAAATACTCTGCCGATGGGAAAATTCCACAATAAAAAGCCACCGATGGCAGCGCAGGCACCCCAGATGAAAAGCGCCGCCGCATTGCCGTTAGCGATATTTCCACTCAGCCATAACGCAGCGATTAACACGAAAATGGCCTCGCTACCGGCGATACCATTAATGCCATCCATAAAATTGTAGAGATTAATCAACCACAACAATCCCAGTGCGGAGATCACGATAATAAAAAAACCGTAGGATGTCGCAGGTGCAAAATGCAATACATATACCGCATAAATGGCTGCAAACGCGTATGCGCAGAACCGAACACGAGTAGCCAGTCCGCGTATATCATCCCACCAGCCGACGCCTATTACGGCAATACCTGCACTCAGTGCGATGCGTAAATTTTCTCGCTCGTGCAATTCCAGTATGGCCAGTACAAGAATTAATACACCAAACAACAGACCTGCGCCGCGCGGAGTTATTTGCGTATGCGAGCTGCGTTGATTAGGGTGATCGAGCCATCCGCTGCGCAGCGCTAATAGCCGATATACGCTAGTGAGAATAAAACTCAGCAGAAACAGAATGGCCGCTGCACTCATTTTGCTGATCTTTTATTGGCTGCGATAAAAATATCGCGCATTGTGCGCTGCGGTCGCCAGCCGAGCATCGCATGCGTGGCACTGCAATCGATTCGAAAATCACCGAGAGCTTTTTCAGCGCGCGCAATGCCCAGTATCGCGGAGAAAAATCGGCGTAACAGTGCCGGTGGAAAAGAAAACAGCGCTCGACGACGACCGTTCGCTAAGCGCACGGCAGCAATTATTTCTGCAAGCGAATAGGGTTGTATATCGGCGCATAACCAAGTGCCTGCGGCAGCAGGATGGTGGATGCAAAGTTCGATGAGATCGAGCAGATTATCGAGAGCGATCATATCGCGCCGATTACGCAGCGACGCAAATGGCAAAGGTAACGGCAGCATGGCCAACTTTTGCAGCTGCGCGAAATTTGCTTTTGCGTTCGCGCCATACACCAGCGGCGGACGGATAACGACGAGCTCCATCGTGGAGTTTCTGACGATGTGCTGCAATTGCTGCTCAGCATGCCATTTCGAACGCGCATAAGCATCTACTGGCTGCGCTGGCGACTGCATTGAATAAATTATGTCGCCGCCTTCGCCAAATACTTTTGCGGTGCTGATAAAAATAAAGCGCTTAACGCCAGCAGCAAGTGCCGCGCGTGCCAATTGTGCGGTGGCGTCGGTATTGATTAAAGCGTATTGCTGCTCGGCAGCGATGTCTTGCTCGCCGATCTGATGCGCAAGACCGGCTAGGTGAATAACCACGTCGACATTATTTAGCTTCTGCCGCCAGCGCTCCTTTGATGCTTCAAGATTCGGGGCATCAATACGGTAATGTGCATTGGCGCGAGTCCATTGGGTTACCGGATATTTTTTCTGCTCTAATCGGTCAACTAAAGCGCGACCGATAAAGCCATTGGCACCGGTGACGACACAGCGCACGGCTGCAGAATTAGCGTCAGGCAACATTATGCGATTGCTCATCATTCAACGCGCGCATGCATAGTGCGATGGGTAGCCACAGCAGCAACCAGAATTCGCCCGGTCTGCCGAGCAGGCTGCCGCCATCGAATTGCAGTGTGATAAAGCTGTAAATCAGCAATGAGATCGCGAGATTGCATAGCATCAAATGACGTCGCTGCCAGGCAAGATGACCGAAGGTACTGAATACGGCAACTAGAAGCGCGAGCCCGATAACCCCGCCAGCATATAAGGCATTAAGAAATAAATTATGCGTATCGCTAAATATTGTGCCGCTATTGGTTGGAATTTCGGCGCGATGATTTAAACCCTGGCCCAGCCAAGGATGCTGCTGGCACAGGTGCCATACATACGACCATATTTCCGGGCGCAGCGATGTGCCGCGTATGCTCAATTCCTGCCAGAAAACGGCGAGAACGAAAACACAAATCGCGCTTATCGTAAGAATCCAGCGTAAGCGTTGACGATGATCGATCTGAAATGCAATGACATACAATCCAACTGCCAGTTGTCCTAGCAATGGTGAGCGCGAGCCGGTAAAAACAGTCGCGATAAAACAAATCATCGCGGCGCCAAAAGCCAAAGCGCGGGCGGTCGCTGATTCGATATGGATCGAAAGCGATATCCCGATCACCGCAAAGGCACCGAAGACTTCGGCGGAACGCAGGGGATTGTAGAGCGCACCATAGCCGATCAAGCGATAATCCGGCTGCCGGAAAATACCGGTTTTTACATCGTACGCGATTGCAAATAGCGCTGCCGCAGCAGCGGCCAACGTTGCAATCAACAGCAATTGTCCAAGTCGATGCTCGGTAATGATGAGGCGAGCGCTGAGGGCAAACAAAAATAGCAGCAGATAAATACTCCACTGAATGTACTCGGTAGCGTCCTCGGTTTGATGGTGCAATTCATTCAGCGTGAAATATAGTAAATAGAGGCCGATCAGTACGATTGCCCGACAGTTACGCCACAGTTTTACCCAGTGCTTCGGCGCAAATACGGCGAGCAGCGCCGGCAACAGCAGTAAATCTGTGACCAGCAGTTTGTAATGATGCTGACTGGGCGCGATAAAAAAGCCGATGAGAAAAATAAGCAGCCCGAAGGCGAGCCAGTAGCGGCAAACGATGCGTTCGAACAATTGAGCAAAAATCGATATGGACACGGTAATGTTATTCCGGTAAAGCCATTTCCGGTAATATGGTTGCGCCCATTATAACTAACGACCTTCCAATGGATACGCCCCTCGTCACTATAGTAGTGCCTTGCTTTAATCATGCGCAGTACATTCGCGAGTGCATAGACAGCATCCTGCGACAAACATATCCCAATATCGAACTGATTGTTATCGACGATGGTTCGAGCGACGGCAGCGCAGCTATCTTGGCGCAGCTGGCACAGCAGCATGGTTTTTATTTCGAGGCACAGACCAATCAGGGGTTAACGCGCACTTTAAATAAAGCGCTAGCTATGGCGAAGGGCAAATATTTTTGCAACATGGGTTCGGATGACGTGATGCTGCCGAACAAAACAGCGGTGCAAGTACAGTTCATGGAACAGTATCCCCAGGTTGCGATGTGCTGTGGGAATGCGCTGTATATCGACGAGAACGGCGATTTTTTGCGTAAGCCGACCCGTCAGCTGCAGCATGGCTTCATGGATTTCGAAGGTTATTTTGGTAATACGCGTGCGGGTGTGATCGCGCCATCGGCAATGTTGCGCACCAGCACGCTGCGCGAGGTTGGCGGTTATGATCCAGATATCAGGCTGGAAGATCTCGCCATGTGGTTAAAGCTCACGCACGCGGGCTATCAGATCGGCTTTGTTCGCGACGAAATTCTGCATTATCGAAAGCATCCAACCAATACATCGAAAAATCTTCGATTCATGTACGAAAGCCATATGCAAACGTATGCGCCCTATCGCGATCATCCACGCTATCCCGGAGTGATTAACCGCTATTTGATCAGCACATTGGTCGCGGCAGCTAAACGCGATCAGCTGGAACTTGCGCGCGAACTGGCAAAAAAAATTTCGCCGCGTTTTTATGATGGGAAATTTCTGCGCGGCATGGCCTATCTCGTACGGGCACAGATTCGCCACTGGTTTTCTACAACGAATCGAAAAAGCCCACGATGACTATTTATAAGATTCTGCAAATTTGCGATCGCGCGCATGATTATGTACAGGGCTTCGATCTGACTGAGGAAATCGCGCGCGGATTGGTGGGTGCGGACCACGATGTCACGTTCGGGATTTTGAGTGGTGAGCCGGATGAGGGGTTATCGAAGCGTGTTGGTTGCGCAGTAAAGTCATTTGGATTTTCGAAACGCAAGCTTAAGCCGACCAGTTTATCGCTGATGTTGGAATTGATACGTTACATCCGCATTAATGAATTCGATATTGTCATTACGCATCGATTCAAACCGTGGTTGATGCTGGCGCTGGCCGCTTATTTTTTGCCGCGATGTCGATTCGCCGCCGTGTTTCATGCATTCAAACAATTCGACCGCCAGCGGCGGCAATGGTTGGCCAAGGCGTTATTGAATCGTCGATGGCGTTTCGTGGCGGTATCGCAGGCATTGCGCAACGATCTGATCGCACATGGCATTCCAGCGGCGCAAACGCGAGTCATCATTAATAGCATCGACATCGACGGTATGCGTGCGGCGCAATTATCGCGCGAGGATGCGCGTGCCGAATTGCGCTTGCCGGAACAAGCGACGGTTATCGGAACCATCGGGCGCTGTAAGGCAGTGAAAGGGCAACGCTACTTAATCGATGCATTTGCACAAATTGCGGAACGCTGGCCGCAAACGCTACTGCTCATTATCGGTGGTGGCGAGGAAGAATCGGCATTACATCAACAAGTGATTAGATATGGATTGCAGCAGCGTGTAATCATCACTGGCAATAGGATCAACGCTTCGCGTCTGTTGCCGGCGTTCGATGTATTTGTTTTACCGTCGCTATCCGAGGGGCTCGGGCTCGCGATGTTGGAGGCAATGGCCACGCCGTTGCCTGCGATCGGCACGCGCGCTGGCGGCCTGCCCGAAGCGATCGGCGAGCACGGCATTTTGGTGAATCCGGCAAACAGCGAGCAACTGGCTGATGCCATCGAGCACGTATTGCAGTGGTCGCCAGAACAACGCGCCAGCTACATCAGCGCGTTGCAGCAACATTTGCGCGCGCATTTCAGCATCCAGCAATACCATCAACGCTGTCGCGATCTGGTCGACGAATTAATGGCAATTAACGTTGGCTGAGCTGGAGTGCATCGCGCATTGCAGGCAATTTCCAAAATGCATCGCGCGCCTTAGCGTCACTAAATAACCGGTACAAACGCTCATCCATGCGCTGGCGTAACTCGGCGAGGGCAGCGGAGTCGAGTGTGCGTAAGCGCGCTAATAGCGCCGCAAGTGTGTCGCTATCGCCGACGTCGAAATCAAATCCCGCTTCGCCGATTACTTCACCCGCGCCGCCGTTACTCGTGGTGGCGATAGGCAGCTGTGCCGCCATCGCTTCGAGCAATACCATACCGAACGGCTCGTGATCGGACGACAATATAAAGCTGTCAAAAGCTCGCAGGTATTGCCAGGCATCAACCACCGGACCGGTAAAAATCACGCGTCCGGCAATGTCGAGACTTGCAGCCAGCGATCGCAATTCCGTTTCCAATCTACCCTTGCCGATAAGAACAAGCATGCCCTCGGGTGCGCTCGCGCAATATTTGGCAAACGCGCGCAACAACGTGTGCGGATCTTTATCGGGATGTAGCCGACCGATAGTGACAAATAAATATTCATCGTTGGGCAATTGCAGCTTTTTTCGCGCTTCGGCACGCTCGATAAATCCGTGGCGCAGCGCCTCGATGTCGATATGGTTGTACAGCGTTTCGATTTTTTGGGTAGGAAAACTCGGTAAATCCGCACGCATATCGTCGCGCACAAAATTGGATACACCGAGCAGCGCCAACTGTGATTTTTTCCAATACACATACCAGCGCCGGCCCCAGCGCCGGTAACCGCCGGGACGATGGTGTACGCCAAACGTAAACAAGCCGGCGATTTGCGTGCAGAGATAGAGCGCTTTGAAACGGTGTGCGATGGCAAAGGCAAAATTGCGCTGCGCGGCAATGTCGCGCAGCCGCGCGATAAGTTTCAGTTTGAGACCATGCAACGACTGCGAGGATTGTTCAAAAAAAATGACTTCATCACCGCCGATGCTGTGAATGATTGAATCATTCGCTACACCGCTCAGAAAGATCGTTGTGATGCGCCATTCGTCGCGTGGAAACAGCGCGTTGTATTGCCGGGCAACATCAAGAAACGGCGGATAATAATTGTGGCAGACATGCAGTACCTCGCGCCGCGTCATGCGGTCACCTCGGCGATCAATTGCTTGAGTTGATGCAGCCAGCGAGCCCGGTCTGGCCAGTTGCGTATAAAGCGTTCGAAATCTCGCTGAAATAACTTCTTCCAGCGCGAATGATTTTTGACTTCGTGCATGGCATCGAGGTCAAGAATGATCAGTCGATCATCGGCTAAAAAGAAATTCGTCGCCTTCATATCGCCGTGAATAAGTTGCTCGCTCGCGGCAATGCAAAAATATTGTTCTATCGCCATCAGCTCTTGCGCATTGGGTTCGCGTTGCTGGAGTGCACTCAGTAACTCCTCGCCTTCGGTAAATTCGCAAACATAGTAGGCGCGGCGGCGTAGTGGGCCCCAGCGCATTTCCAGAAATGCAATCGGCGCCGGCGTGTCGAGACCGACTAGTTTTAAACGGCGCGCGTTGCGCCAGCTGCTCCACGCGCGCGATGGGCGCAAACAGCGACGCAGCCAATGGCCGAAGCTTTTCATGTTGTAGCGCTTAATAACCACCGAGCGGCCATCCAAAATTATTTTCACTACGGTGGCGGAATTGCCGAGCTTCAGCGGTGTGCCGGCGTTCATCGTGTGGTCGGGATCCGCTAAAAAATTATGTAAATCGGAACCGGCATATTGCCGACGGTAGCCATAGGCGCGATCGAATTGCTGTTGGAATGCTACATCGGTCGTGTTGCGAAAACATTTCGCGAGCAGCGTCTGCTTACGCCGCTGCCAATGTTGTGTGGCGGCTTGCAATAACGTGTTTTTTTTGAGGGAAAGCGTGGCCATTATGGGATGCGTTAGAACGGCATCACGCACAATATGCTGATCGCAGCGGCGAAACTGTGCGATCAGTAAGCCGAGATTATCGGCAATAGTTTTCGCATCGAGCGGCGTTCCGGTATGCCCGCCGATCGCCCCGGTATCGATAACGATCGCGGTGTCGTTATTCAGCAGAAAGTTGCCCCAATGCAAATCACTTTGATAAATGCCGGCCGCATACATGGACTGGAGGCGATCGAGCAAACGCTGCAGGGTTTTCGCATCGGGTGAAATATTTTCGTCGAACAGCGGCAGCGCATCGGGCAGGTAATCGTAAAGCAGAGCAATTCCGCCAGCGAACGGAGCGTCCAGTAACAAATCGGGTGTTGGCTGTTGTGCGCTGCGCAGCAAAGCGTAGCCGCTGCGTTCGCGTTGCACCTGGCGCTGTGCCGTTGCCAGAAACAATTTCGCCAGCACCGCGCGTTGCTGGTATGTGGCGACGAATACCGCGCGCTTCCCAGGTAATAGTCGCAACAACCGCTCGCAATGCAACGCGGTGCCATCGGCGAGGGTCAGTGTTTGCGGTAAAGAAATGTCGAGATCGCCGCGATGAATGGCATCAAGCAATTGCGTGCTCACAACGGCCACCGCGGTTCCAGTTTAAAATCGCGCAAATAAATACTGCGGGCACGCTGCTTGACCTTTATCCAAAAATTCATTTCATGCGCGAAGATGGTGGGTAGCGGCTGCTGTCGATAAGCGCGGATGAACCGCAATACATCGCGCCGCGTCAAGCCGATATCCAGTGCGGAGTAATACAATGCCCCCAAATCCTTAATCAGCCAGCGCTGCGGAATTTCGCCGCGAATCTGCGCGCGATGCAAATCCATTAAATGCAGTTTCGCGGATTTAATCGAAAGACTGTCTATTGGCGCGCTGTTGTCGAGCATGAAATGACATAGATAAAAATCGCGATGATTGATGCCGCCGCTATGCATGCGGCGTGCGATTTCTGCCACGCGCAGAATCAGATTTCTTTTTAATAGATAAGCTGGCGGATGCTCGTGCCATGGGCGACAAAAATCTTCAAGGCTGACGACGTCGCGTAATTCATCGGTGACGAGAAAAGAAAGTTGTTTGGCGGGGTTGAAGCCGCGACGGCCGAAACCAGCAGCGCTCAAGGTATCGATGCGTAACGATTCGAGGGCGCGAATTGCTCGGTATTCGTTGCTGGCGCCAATCACGGGGAGGCGGCCCTGCAGCAGATTTTTAAAAATCTCCGCCCAGCCCACACCCTCGTGCAGTTTTAAGAAATAGCCGCGTCCGGTGATCTCGAAACGCAAGGTGCGGCGTCCTTCCTTGTTGCGAAATATCGTGCCTTGTTGCTGTTGCGCGATACGAAACGGATCGTTGCCACGCCATGCCTCGGCGAGATCGTCGCGCAGAAAAAGCGTTTGCTTCACGCGCCACTCCGGCGTTGCGCAGTGCGTTCGATGATGTCGGCGGCATGTTCGGGCATCGAGTAAATATCGGCATCGATTGCAAATGCACGACAGCGCTCGCGCCAATCGCTACTTGCAAATACCTCAGTGATAGCATCGGCAACTTGTGCTGGCGTAATGGGGCTATCGATGACATAACCGAGCTGATGGTCGGTGATGTAATGCGCGTAACCGCAAGCGCTCGATGCAATGACCGGTAGGCCGGCGGCTATCGCTTCGAGCAGTACAGTGCCGGTGTTTTCGCTGTAAGCCGGATGAATTAGTGCATCAGCGGACCACAGCAATTGGGCGACATCGTCGCGCGCACCGAGAAAACGCACATTGGTTTCTAGATTTAGCGTGCGCGCCAAATTCATAAAGGGCTTTTCATTATCCTGCCCGGCGATCCAGAGTTTGATGCGTTCGCGTAATGGTGTCGCGAGCGCGGCAATGCCGTGCAACGCGCGATCGAGTCCTTTACGACGAAAATCTGAACCGACGAACATTATCAGCAGGTCGCTGGCGCTGAGGCCGTATTGCGCGCGCCATTGCGGCCGCATAATTTCATAATTCGCTGGAAGAATTCGTTCGCGTCGAATCCCCGGCGGTAATAAATGCAATCGAGCGCTTTGCGTGTGGTAATAGCGTCGATAAATATCGATTTGCGCCCTCGAAATCATCAATACTTCGGTGCTGCTATGTTCGCCGAACACGGCTTTTTCCAGCGCCAGATATTGGCGGCAGCGTGGGGTCAGCCGATAAAAGAAATTGCGTTCTTCGAAAGCTTTTTGGGCGAAACAGACATCGGCCGCGTAATACACATTGAGGCCTGGCATTTTATTAAAACCGACTACGGCATCGATCGATAAGCCCTGCAGTTTTTCTTGCAGGCGTGCGGCGAATTCCTGCGCACGACCATGATTGCTGACAGCACGCAGCGACAATTCCTCGATGCGCATGTCGGCGGGTTTTTCGCCCTGCCAGCCACCGCAATAAATCGTTACATCGTGGCAGCGGTTTTGGCACACGCGCGCCACTGCCAGCATGTCGCGTTCGAGACCGCCGTAGGGGAAATAGTGAAATAGTGCGAACGCTAGTTGCATTCAGTACTCATAAAATCAAACCCCTCCGCAGGCCCTCCTTTGTCAATGGAGGGTGAATTTGGCGCGCTGCTAATAGCATCTGCCAAATTAACCTCCCAGCTGATAAGAGGGATTGAGGGGTTAGCGTTAAGGTTGTATTTCAATCGGTGTGCCGATATCGACGGCATCCCAGATTTCATCCATGTCGCTATTTTTCACCGCGATGCAGCCATCGGTCCAGTTGAATTTCAGCGCTTGGATGGCCTGCTTTTCGGTCCAGCTGTTTTTCATGCCGTGGATCATGATGCTGTGTCCGGGTGGCACATTGAATTTTTGCGCGCGCTCCAGATCCATGGCATTCGGGTACGAAACACGAATCGATTTGTAGTAATGGCTATCAGGATTTTTCCGATCGAGGATGTATTGTCCTTCCGGTGTGCGCTCATCGCCCTCCATCAGTTTCGGCCCCTTCGGGCGCGGGCCGAGCATGATGCGATATTGTTTAATGGGTTGGCCGGCATGCAGCAGATAAAGCGCGCGCTCGGATTTTTTCACCAATACAAAATCGGCTTTTTCCAACGCGATACTCGCGGAGGATAACAACAGACTGACGGCGAATAACAGACGTTTCATTGCGCATTCAATAACGGTTGCAGTGCATTCCAAACGATGGCCGGCGTGAGCGGCGCCATGATAGCCGGCTCCACGACGTGATCGGCAGCGGCGTAATCACGTGCGCTAAGATGAATTTGATGCTTACCGTAAGTGCCGACGCGTGCTGGATCGGTTGGCCCATACAGCGCGATTGCCGGCACATCGAACGCCGCCGTTAGATGCGCGAGACCGGTATCGACGGCCACCACGGCCGTGCTGGTGGCAATGACCGACGCCAATCCATTCAGGCGCAGACGCGGCAGCACTTCGGTATTTTCCGCCGCTGCGGCAATGCGCTTGGCGCGCGCACGTTCGGTGTCATTGCCCCATGGCAGCAGCACGCGACAGCCGGCGGCGCTCACCTGTTTGCACAATTGTCGCCAGTACTGCTCCGGCCAATATTTGTCGGCGCGGGTGGTGCCATGCAGAAATAACACGCGTTGTTCGCGCGGAATAATATCGACGAATTGATTTTTATCGAGGCCATAATCGCCGACCGATTCAGGTAATGGGTAGTCGAGCGCCGCAGCAAATAAGTGGCGCACACGCTCGACCGCATGCAGTTCCCACGGCACGGCGATTTTTTGCTGATAGAAGCGGGAAGCGATGGGCTCACGCGCGGAGTTTTTATCGAGCCCACAAATGGGTGCACCCACTTGCCGTGCTACCCATGCGCTTTTCAGCAACCCCTGCGCGTCGATCACCAGATCGTAATGCTGCTCGTCGAGCTGCTGTTTGAAACGTCGCCACTCGCCGCTGAGTGCAGTCGTTAGAATCGATTTGCGCCAGCGCCGGATCGCGATCGGAAATACTTCGGCAACCGCCGGATGCCAGCTCGGCACCTCGGCGAAAGCCTCTTCGGCCACCCAATCGAATTTGATCGCAGGCAACGCGCGCATCGCGTCGGTGAGTGCAGGCAGGGTGTGAATAATGTCGCCGAGCGAAGAGGTTTTAACGACCAGTATCCGCACTAACGCAACTCCAGCGCAGCAATATTGTTATGGCCCGGCGCGATTAATTCATCGATCGCTGCGATGACGCGCGCGGGTTCCAGTTGTTGCAGGCATTTTAAATGGCCCAGCGGACATTCGCGCTGAAAGCAGGGGCCGCAATCCACTTCAAGCTGTAAAATCTTCACGTGTTCGGCGAGCGGCGGCGTAAATGCTGGCGACGTCGAGCCATAGACAACCACCAATGGCCGGGCGACCGCAGCGGCGATATGCATCAGGCCGGAATCATTGCTGACCACGGCACTTGCTGCGGATAACAAATCGACCGCCTGCTCCAACTTTGTCGTGCCTGCGAGATTGATCGTGTGCTGACGCGCGGTTTCTGGCAACAGCGCGATGATATTCTCAGCTACCACGCTGTCGTTCGCCGATCCAAAAATTGCGACGCGCCAACCGCGTTCGATCATCGCGGCGGCAACCGCGGCATAGTGATGTTCGGGCCAGCGTTTGGCCGGGCCGAATTCGGCACCCGGGCACAGCGCGAGAAATGGCGCCGTGCCATCGAGCCGGAACTGGCGCAGCAACTCGGTGCGGGCATTGATGTCGATGGTCAACGCGGGGTACGGCAACTCGTCCGGTAATTTCGCATTTGCCGCAAACGCGAGCGCGGCGAAGCGTTGCACCATCAGCGGATATTTCTGCTTGTCGAGCGAACGCAGATCATTGAGAAGGCCATAACGCATTTCGCCGCGCCAGCCGGTGCGGTGCGAAATACGCGCGAACCACGGCACCAGCGCCGACTTGAACGAGTTCGGCAGCAGAAAAGCCTGATCGTAGCGCTGTGCGCGCAACTCGCGACCGAGTTGATAGCGCACGCGCAGTTCGAGCTTGCCGTGCCCGAGCGGCATTGCGATGGCGCGCCGCACTTCTGGCATGCGCGCAAGCAACGGCAGGCTCCAGGCTGGAGCCAACACATCGATCGCTACGTTGGGGTTTTGCTGCCGCAGCAGCGTAAACAGTGTCTGCGCCATGACCATGTCGCCGACCCAGGCCGGGCCGACGATTAATACGGAAGCTGCTGCGCTCGACATCGCTTCGTCACTCAAGGCTGAACAATCCTCATTTACTGGCGTGTGCTAACCAGTGTGTAAACGCGGTTGTCTGGCCTTGAGTGCTTCGCCCTGACTTCGCTCGCAACGCTTCTATAGATCAGGGTCAGCATCAAGCGACAGGAGTCAGCCACTCCGGGAACTGCTCGCGACGCCCTTTCACCTGATCGAAATACATCGATTGCAGCTCGGTCGTCACCGGACCGCGACGGCCGGCACCGATGGTGCGGCCATCGAGCTCGCGAATTGGCAGTACTTCCGCAGCAGTGCCGGTGAAAAACGCTTCGTCGGCGATATACACCTCATCGCGGGTGATCCGTTTTTCGACCAGTTGATAGCCGGCTTCTTTTGACAGATTGAGGATGGTGTCGCGCGTAATACCATTCAGGCAAGACGTCAGCTCCGGCGTATAGATGATGCCATCGCGGACGATGAACACATTCTCGCCGGAACCTTCGGCGACGTAGCCTTCCGGATCGAGCAGCAGCGCTTCATCGGCACCGCCGGACAGCGCTTCCTGCAGTGCCAGCATCGAATTAATGTAATTGCCGTTGGCTTTCGCGCGCGTCATCGAGATATTGACGTGATGGCGCGTGAACGAACTGGTCCGCACCTTGATGCCGAGCTCGCGTGCTTCCGGCGCCATATACGAAGGCCAATCCCACGCCGCCACAGCGACGTGAATCTTCAGGCCGGTCGCACGCAGCCCCATGCCTTCCGAACCGAGGAAAATCACCGGGCGGATATAGGCTTCCTTCAGGTTGTTATCTCGCACCGCACGGCGCTGAGCTTCGTTCAAATCCGCATGGCTGAATGGCACCTGCATATTCATGATCTTCGCCGAGTCCAGCAAACGCGTGGTGTGTTCGTTCAAGCGAAAAATGCAGGTCCCGCGACTTTCGGTATGGTAGGCGCGCACACCCTCGAACACGCCCATTCCGTAATGCAGCGTGTGAGTCAGCACATGCACCTTGGCATCACGCCAAGGGATCATTTCGCCATCAAACCAAATCAGACCATCGCGGTTGGCCATGGACATAACAAAACTCCTGAGGGTATATGAGGTGGTGCGAAAAGCTGGGGTGCTATTGGATCATAAAAAGGGTTTTGGGGGGTAGCGGAGCCTCCTCGAAATCCGTGGTGCTGCCGCTTAATCGAACAATTCGGCGCGATCCAAGGTAACGGCTTGTTGATCCTTGCTAGATAGTTGCGGTAATTCACTAATCGGCCATGCAATGTTTAGCATGGGATCGTTCCAGGCAATGGATCGCTCGAATTCGGGATACCAGTAATCGGTGGTTTTATAAAGAAACTCCGCAGATTCGGATAGCACTACAAAACCGTGTGCAAACCCGATCGGAATCCACATTTGTTTTTTGTTTTCTGCAGAAAGAATTTCACCAACCCACTTTCCGAAAGTTGGAGATTTTTTGCGAATATCAACTGCCACATCAAATACCTCACCTGCGATCACCCGAACCAGCTTTCCTTGAGGATGTTGAATTTGATAATGCAGGCCGCGCAGCACTGATTTCGCAGATTTTGAATGATTGTCCTGAACGAACTGCACCGAAACGCCAACTGTTTCTTCAAAAATTTTCTGGTGGAAGCTCTCAAAAAAGAAGCCGCGGTCGTCGCCAAATATTTTGGGCTCGATCAATAAAACATCAGGAATTGCAAGTCGAGTAGCTTTCATTGAAAAGCTCTCTGCCGAAGCAGGCTGAGCAAATAACTGCCATAGCCGTTTTTTGCCAGTGGTGCAGCTAGTTTTTCAAGTTGTACATCGTCGATCCAGCCCTGATGCCAGGCTATCTCTTCAGGGCAAGACACTTTTAAGCCTTGTCTGTGTTCGATTGTTTGAATGAACTGTGACGCGTCGAGTAGTGATTCATGTGTTCCGGTATCGAGCCATGCGTAGCCGCGTCCCATGATTTCTACTGAAAGAGAGCCTTGTTCAAGATAGCGGCGATTCAAATCAGTAATTTCCAATTCACCGCGCACCGAAGGTTTCAACGCTTTCGCAAACTCGACCGCTTGATCATCATAAAAATACAAACCTGTAACCGCATAATTCGATTTAGGCTTCATCGGTTTTTCTTCAATGCTTATCGCTTTGCCAGTATTTTCAAACTCAACGACACCATAGCGCTCGGGATCATGTACGTGGTAAGCGAATACCGAAGCGCCATGCTCACGCATAACTGCGCCTGCTAATAATTCTTGTAGACTATGTCCATAAAAAATATTGTCGCCGAGTACCAGCGCACTTGAGTGACCATTGAGAAAATGCTCGCCAATTAAAAAAGCTTGGGCAAGTCCATCAGGGGACGGTTGTACTGCATAAGTGAGCTGCAATCCCCAGTTCGAGCCATCGCCAAGAAGCTGTTGGAATCGGGGAGTATCGAGGGGCGTGGAAATGATCAAGATTTCACGAATGCCGGCGAGCATTAGCGTGGAAAGCGGATAATAAATCATTGGCTTGTCGAACACCGGCATTAGCTGTTTCGATACGGCCAGTGTTGCTGGATACAAACGCGTACCGGAGCCGCCAGCGAGAATGATGCCTTTTCTACTTATATCGGTCATTTTGGAGTTAACAATTCAGCTATTGTCCGCTGCACATGGTAGCGCCAGTCGGGTAAAGAGAGCTGAAAAGTTTTTTGCAGTTTTGACGTATCTAGCGACGAGTTCAGCGGTCGCTTCGCCGGCAATGGGTATTCGGCGGTCGAAATGGCCTCCGCGCTATAGGTTTTTAATTCCGTTCCCAGTTGTCGCGCCTGTTCAAGAATAAAATTCGCGTATTCATGCCAGTTGGTTTTTCCGCTGGCGGAGAGATGATACAGGCCGCCTGGAGCGCGTTGTGCTAACACGTCACGTATTCCGTGTGCAGTGACATCTGCGATTAATTCTGCGCTTGTTGGTGCGCCCCATTGATCGGCAACAACGCGCAATGAGTCGCGTTCTTTGGCTAAGCGTAGAACCGTTTTGATGAAGTTTGAACCACGCGTAGCGAAGACCCAGCTAGTGCGGAAAATCAGGTAATCGCAGCCGCTATCAACTATGGCCCGCTCACCGTAAAGTTTACTTGCGCCATAGATTGAAAGTGGATTAGCGAGGTCAGATTCAACGTACGGAGAGGATTTGATTCCGTCGAATACATAGTCGGATGAGTAATGTACGAATAATGCATTTAATGAAAGTGCCATATCTGCTATTACCCCAACAGCGCTCGAATTTATTTTGTACGTGTTTTCACCATCTTTTTCTGCGCCATCAACCGATGTATATGCTCCGGCATTTATAATTACCCTGGGGTTTGCAGCGATTATTGCTGAGCGTAACGACTTGATATTAGTGATATCGCAGCTTTGCCGATCATGAAGCGTTAAAAGTCCTAGTGGCGAAAGCGATCTTTGAAGTTCCCAGCCAAGTTGGCCCGATTTGCCGAAAATCAAAATCGAGGAATTCATATCTTCATGCACCATTCGGCGTTATTTTCTTACTAGGGATTTATACCAAATCGCGTACGGTTGGGCTAACCACCATTTTATGGGTAACTTCCCGTGATGTTTTTGAACGACAGCCATAGCTTCCTGATAGTGACGTCTACGGAATTTTTTTGTTTTTGTGTCAACATGTTCACGATTCACTGCAATGAACTCATTTACAAATAAGAGCGGTCCCTCAGTTTTAAATAAACGCCACCATAGATCGTAATCCATAGCCATATGCAGACTTCCATCGACGCCGGCGATTTTTTCCCACGCAGATCGACGAATTAAGGTTGCAGGTTGAGAAATAATGCAGCGAAATGCTAGCCGCTGTTCATTGAATGTTTCCACCCATGTTGGACGCATTTTTCCTGTTTTTTCAATAAAACTCCATGATCGCCCATATGCACAAGGTGCTTGACGATCGTGCTCGAGAGCACACATGAGTTTCGTTAGAGCATCCGGCAAAAGCCAATCATCACTATTCAGCCAGCTGACGTAGGGTGCGCTGCCCTTCGCGATACCTTCATTGATCGCGGCGGCCTGTCCTTCATCCTTATGGCTACGCCAACCGGCGAGTCGGCTTTCCCACTTGCGGATGACATCAACCGAATTGTCGGAAGACCCACCATCGAGCACAAACACTTCGACCGGAATATTTTGTTCGAAGATCGAGGCGAGCGCCGCGTCGAGATAACAGCCTTGGTTGTAGGAGGGAACCGCGATGGTAATCAGCGGATCAGTGGTCATATTTCATTGGCCGCTTTTCTGCAAAAAATCTTGATAGGCTTGGGCGATACCCACGCGCAACGGCGTTTGCGCCTGCCAGCCGAGTGCGCGCATACGACCCACATCCAGCAGCTTGCGCGGTGTGCCATCGGGTTTGCTGGAATCGAATATGATCTTGCCGCGAAAACCCACCACTTCCATCACTGTCTCGGCGAGTTCGCGAATGGTCACATCGCTGCCGGTGCCGACATTGAACAGACCTTCCGCAATATTTTTTTCCATCAAAAATACGCAGGCGTCGGCCATATCATCGACATAAAGAAATTCGCGCAACGGCGTGCCGGAGCCCCACACCACCAGTTCGGTGGCACCGCTCAATTTCGCTTCGTGCGCTTTGCGAATCAAGGCCGGCAGCACATGGCTGTTTTTCAAATCGTAATTATCGTTGGGGCCGTACAGATTGGTCGGCATGGCCGAAGCGTAGTGCGTGCCGTATTGCCGGTTGTAGCTTTCGCACAATTTGATACCGGCGATTTTGGCGATCGCGTAGGGTTCGTTGGTTGGCTCCAGGGGGCCCGTCAGTAGATAATCTTCGTTGATCGGCTGTGGGCAATCGCGCGGATAAATACAACTGGAGCCGAGGAACAACAAACGCTTCACGCCGGCTTGCCAAGCGGCATGAATGATATTCGCCTCCATCATCAGATTCTGATAAATGAATTCGGCGCGATAGGTGTTGTTTGCGTGAATACCGCCAACCTTGGCGGCGGCGAAAAACACGTAATCGGGTTTTTCACTTTGAAAAAAATCCGAAACTGCATCCTGCCGGGTCAGATCGAGTTCGGCGTGAGTGCGCGTCACAATATTCACATAACCGCGCGCAGCCAACTGCCGCACGATAGCCGAACCCACCATGCCGCGATGACCGGCCACATAGATACGTGCCTTTTTATCCAGCGCTATCACACTCATTTTTTAACTCGCCGCATCCTGCATCATTCGTGGTAATCGTAAGCCGAATAACCGTGTTTTTTCACCAGCTCGTCGCGTTCGGCGGCTTTAAGATCTTCGCGCATCATTTCCTCTACCAGTTCCTTGAAAGTGATCTGCGGCGTCCAGCCTAATTTTTCTCTGGCTTTGCTGGCATCTCCCAGCAAGGTTTCCACTTCGGTCGGACGGAAATAACGAGGATCAACAGTGACCACGCATTTGCCGCTGGCATCGTAGCCTTTTTCGTCGACACCTTTGCCCTTCCAGGTTATCGATAATCCGACTTCGGCTGCGGCTGCATCCACAAATTCGCGCACGCTGAATTGCACACCGGTGGCGATAACAAAATCTTCGGGTGTTTGCTGCTGCAACATCAGCCACTGCATTTCGACATAATCTTTGGCATGGCCCCAATCGCGTTTTGCATCAAGATTGCCCAGATACACACAATCCTGCAGGCCGAGTTTGATGCGCGCCAATGCGCGAGTGATTTTGCGCGTTACGAAAGTTTCACCGCGCAACGGTGATTCGTGGTTGAACAGAATTCCGTTGCAGGCATAAATGCCATAGGCTTCGCGATAGTTGACCGTAATCCAGTACGCATACAATTTCGCCACCGCATAGGGACTGCGCGGATAAAACGGCGTGGTTTCTTTCTGCGGAACTTCTTGTACCAGGCCGTACAATTCGGAGGTGGAGGCCTGATAGAAACGCGCTTTCTTTTCCAGACCGAGAATGCGGATTGCTTCCAGAATACGCAGCGCACCCAGCGCATCCGAGTTGGCCGTGTATTCCGGTTCTTCGAACGAAACGGCGACGTGCGACTGCGCCGCCAGATTATAAATCTCGTCGGGCTGTACCTGCTGAATGATACGAATCAGGCTGGTGCTATCGGTCAGATCGCCGTGATGCAAAATGAAACGGCGGCCTTGTACGTGCGGGTCTTGATATAGATGATCGATCCGGTCTGTATTGAACAGCGATGTGCGGCGTTTGATGCCGTGTACTTCGTAGCCTTTGTGCAGCAGTAATTCCGCAAGATAGGCGCCGTCCTGGCCGGTCACGCCGGTGATAAGCGCGACCTTGCTCATAGTTTGAATCCGGCGGCCACCGCGTCGTTGTAGAACATCTTGACGGTGTCGAGCGAATATTCATCCAGGTTGTAACCCACCAGCGACAATTTTTTCAGAATATCGTTGGTGACGGTGATGACCTGGCAACCGATCTGATCGGCCTGGAAAATATTGAGCAGTTCACGCGGACTGGCCCAGATCAATTCCGCGGCGGGATTGACCTTGAGCAGCTCCACCGCGGCGGCCATCATCGGCACCGGATCGCGGCCGGTATCGGCAACGCGGCCGGCGAACACCGACACGTAACTGGCAACTTTAGGATTCAACACCGCCACCACATCGCGCACCTGCGCCAGAGTCATCAACGCGGTGACATTGAGTTTTACATTTTTCTCGGCGAGGCGTTTTACCAGCGCGTAACAGGTTTCCTGTTTGGTGTTGGTCACCGGAATTTTTACGTAGACGTTATCGCCCCAGCTGGCAATCTCCAGCGCTTGGCGTTCCATTTCGGTGAAGTCGTCGGAGAACACTTCGAAGGACAGCGGCTTGTCCTTGATGTCCACCAGAATGTCTTTGCAGAACGCGCGATAGTCGGTGATGCCGGCCTTGCGCATCAGCGTCGGATTGGTGGTAAGGCCTTTAACGAATGGTTTGGCATTCATTTCCAGCATGCCGGCCTTGTCGGCGCCGTCGGCAAAAATTTTCACTTTCAGTTGGTTGATCGAAGTCATCTCTGGTCCACCTTGATTTAAAATAATCCGGGCCGCTTCCAATAAAGACCCTACGCGATAATCACAGGATTCCGGCTGTTGTTCCGCATAGCCGTAATCGATAAAAAATGTCTTGCACCCGGCGCGTTGCCCCGCCTCAACATCCCGCCAGCGGTCGCCTATCATAAAACTCGACGCCAAATCGACGCCAAATTTTTTTGCACCTTCGAGCAACAGGCCCGGCTTGGGCTTGCGGCAAGCGCATTGATCAGCGGAATCATGCCAACAGGTCAACACAATATCGAGGGGCAATTCAGCGCCGAGCTTGGCGTTTATCGACTCCACTAATGCTTTTGGAGTGGTGCCGCGCGCCACGTCGGGCTGATTAGTGACGACGATCAGGCGATAACCCGCGGCCTTGAGCGCGGCCAGTCCCTCGCGGACACCCGGCAGAATTTCCAGCTCGGCCAATGCTGCCGGGGGATAGGGTTTGCCGTCGCGCACGATAGCGCCATTGATCACTCCATCCCGGTCCAGAAATACCGCCCGGCCCGTCACTTGACCGCGGACTCCCACTTGGTCTGATTGGCTTTGAGCTTGGGATGCGACACCAGCAGGTGCCATACCACCGCCTGAAACGCCTCCGAATGTGGAGTAATCGTTTCCGTGTTCACGGTCGGAATAATCACGCAAGCATCCGCGGCCTGTGCGGTGTAACCACCATCGCGACCCACCACGCCGGTAATTTTGGCGCCGACGGTTTTCGCATACTTCAATGCTTCGACCAGATTGGGGCTGATATTTTTTTCCAGATTGCCGCCGCCCACGGAAAATACGAACACCGCGTCTTGCGGCTTGAGTTTGCTGGTTTTCAACCATTCCACAAAAATGGTGGCCCAGCCTTCGTCGTTGGTACGGGCGGTGAGTTCGGAAACGTTATCAGTCGGTGCGTAGGATTCAATCCCGACGATTTTGCGAAAATCATTCACGGCATGGGAACAGTTGCCGGCGCTGCCGCCCACGCCCAGAAAAAAAATTCTGCCGCCACTCTGTTTGACGCCAGCTAGCAGATCGGCCATTTTTTCGATGCTAGCAACATCGATTTTGTGGATGATCTCGACCGTTTCATTCAAATGTTGTTGTGCGTAACTCATGATTTTCCCTTCTGATAAAAATATTTTTCCGTTTCTTTGAGTCCTTCGCGCGAACCAATTTCGTAGAAACGCTCATGCACTTCATAGCCGGCCAGCAGACCTAGCAGCGAGAGGCGGTGATAAACCTCTGCCAGATCGAATGGCTTATGGTCAGGATATTCATGCAGAATTTTTCCGGAAATAACGGCGAGACCGTAATCGATATAATCCATTTCCGGTCGCGGTTGCTGTTTGTTGTATTCGAGCAGACGCTGATCGCGGAATATCACATTGCTTTTATCCCAGCGATTTCCATTGCGCAATACGGTCATTAGCGCCGGCTTGTGTTCGGCAATAAATGCCTGTTGGATCCGCGCGAAATCGACCGGCAAAAACGAATCGCCATACAACACAAAAAATTGCTCGCCGAGCAACGACAACGCCTGCCGCAATGCGCCGCCGGTACCGAGTAATTGCGGACCGTCAGGCACATAACGCACATTCAGGTTAAATTTCGCGCCATCGCCCACCAGCGCTTCGATTTGCTCGCCGAGGTAACCGATACACAACACCACGCGCTGCACACCCTGATCCCTCAAATAAGCTAGTTGCCGGCAAATGAATGGTTGCCCGGCCACTTCGATCAGCGCCTTGGGAATTTTTTCGGTGAGCGGACGCATACGGGTTGCCAGGCCACCGGCGAGAATGGCAACCGGTAATATCATGACAAGACGACCTTGGTGCCCTCGAAATCGAAACGAAAGCGCACTTCTTCTAAACCGGCCTTGGCCATCACATGACGTAACTTGTTGCGGTCGGATGTGTAAAACATCAGGAAGCCGCCACCGCCCGCGCCGACTAGCTTGCCACCGATGGCGCCATTGTCCATGCCGAGTTTGTACCATTCATCGATTTGCGGATTGCTCATGCCTCCGGAGCGTTTTTTCTTGTGCTCCCAGTGTTCGTGCATGAGTTCGCCGAACTGAATGGCGTTGCCTTTTTCCAAAGCGGCTTTGCTGCGATAGCCGAGGTCTTTGACGTAATGCAGATTACGCAGCATTTCTTTGTCATTTTGCTGCGAGCGCATATGCTGATCCTTGAGAATGCCGCTGGCGCTACGTGCAAAACCGGTGAAGAACAATAACAAATTGTCTTCGAGATCGAACATGGTATCCATCGACACCCGCAGTGGCTCCGCCGTTACCTTGCCATCTTTGTGGAAGGTGAAACAGGTGAGCCCACCGTAGGCGGCAATATATTGATCCTGCTTTCCGATGGGTTCACCCAGGCGGTCAATTTCGATATGGCAAGCGAGTTCAGCCAACTCCTGTGGATGAATCAACTTGCGGCGATGCGCATACAGCGATTTTAACAGCGCAGTAGTAAAACTGCCGGAGGAGCCTAGCCCCGTACCGGCGGGAATATCGGCAAGTGTCGTGATTTCGACTTGGGGTGTATTTAAATCGAGCAACTGCAGTGCTTCGCGAATGATGGGATGTTTTACATCCACCACCTGTTCGACGTGCTCCAACGCTGAATACTTAAGGTAAATGCCTTCCGTGAACGGGCGCATTACATTGACATAAACATATTTATCGATGGCACCGGCAATTAAAAAACCTTCATGGTGCTGATAATACGATGGCAAATCCGTGCCGCCGCCACCCAGCGAAATGCGCAGAGGACTACGCGCGATGATCATATCCTGACTCCTTATAAATCTTATCCACCACTTCTAATGCTGCGATTGCATCGCCCAAACCAGCAGAAGGTTGTCTTCCGAGGCGAATATCTTCGATAAATTCCTGCATTTCGACTTCCCAGGAATTATCCGCCATCGGATATTCCCAGATAGTGGTTTCCGGCGGGCCCATCTCCGGCAACATTTTGTACCAGGACAAACGTTCCACGCCGTAGCTGCCGCCTAACCCGTCCACCTGAAGTTTGCCGTTGCGACCGTACAGCTCCCAGGAAAATATATTCTTCCACTCGGTGCAGCTGGCATGCAGAAACGCGGTTTGTTTCTGCGCGGTTTTGAGCAGCATAAAGCCATTGTCGTCGACCGGCATATCCCAGAAATAGGTATGTGCATAACCATCGATTTCGGTAAAGTCGCCGAGGAACCAGCGCGCCAGATCGATCAGATGCACACCCTGATCGATCAACTCGCCGCCGCCGGAAATCGCCGGTTGCGCGCGCCACTCCTTGTCGTAACCGATACGACCGCCGTGGCCATACCGTGCGCGCAAAAATAGCAGTGGCCCCAATGCGCCATCGTCGACCAGCCGACGTGCCTGTTGAAATGCGCGATGGTAACGGTGATTGAATCCGACGTGAACACACACGCCCATTCTTTCTGCCAGCGCCGGCAGATCGCGCAACTCGCCGACATGCCGAGCTGCAGGTTTTTCAATAAGAACATGCTTGCCCGCGACGATGGCGGCGCGCGCAATTTCTGCCAGCGAATTATGTGCCGTGGCAATAATTACAATATCGATATCGGCGTGGCTGATCGCCGCCCGCCAGTCGGCAGTGGCCTCGACACCAACAGCACTGCGAGCCAGCTGTTCGGCACGCGTCAGGTGCAAATCCGCGCAGATTCGTAGCGTCGCGCTGCCGAGCGCTTTGGCGCGTTTCTGGCCGATAAGGCCGCAACCGATAATTGCCACTTTTATGCTGTTGTCGGTCATGACGCTATTTGTTGTCATGGTACATCGCCCCAGGACATGCCGCGGTCGCGCGGCGCGATGCGGCGCAGGGTATAAATATCGGTACCCGTTAGGTCATTTACATGGGCCGGCAAATTTTCCCAGTCATCCCATACCGCGCTAATTAATTTTCCGGAAATTTTTTCGGCGCGAGCCGACGCCAGGAATAAACACAATTCAGCCACGCGCTCCATCGAGGCGCCGCCTTCGCGCAACACTTTCTGCGCAATTTCATATTCTCTGGAACCAGCAGCGTCGGCGCCTTTCGCAACCACTTCGGCCAGCATTTCCGTATTGAGTGCGCCGGGTGCGACACAATTCACGCGGATATTTAATTGGCGGGTTTCTTCCGCGAGAATTTCGCTGAATCGAACCAGACCAGTTTTCGCCGTGGCATACGCGGAAAAATTCACGCGCGAACCGGCCGCGCCACCGCCGGATAAATTAATAATCGAACCACCGCCGGTTGCCGTCATCCACGGCACAACATTTCTGCATAATTCGACCGGCGCAAATAAATCGACCTGCAAGGTGTTGCGCCACAGCTGTGAGTCACAATCCCACGCTGGACCGATCGGTCCCTGTATAGCAGCGTTGTTGAGCAATACGTCCAATTTGTCCACGCGCTGTTTGACCCGCGCGATCAACGTTGCCACCGCCGACGGATCTGCCAGATCGCACGCCAGATTGATAATCTGCTGACCTTCGCGCACGGGCAGTTGTGCATTGGCCGCAAGTAATGCTGCTTCAGTGCGCGCAATCAACACTAGATCGAAACCGGAGTTCCAGAAATATTCGGCCAGCGTTGCACCAAGTCCGCGCGATGCGCCAGTGATCAGGCAAAACACCGATCAGGGTCCTAGATTAGAACTTGGATTATCGACAATTAGGACCGCGGTTTGTATTCGCGCGTAACCTAGGTATTCGTACTTTATGCTGTTCTTTTCGACAAACTCTTGAAAGGCGCGAAACTCATGCGCCTGCCAATTCGGATAACCAAAATACTCGTCGAATACAATAACGCTGCCCTTTACCAGGCGACCTCCCAACAAATCAAATATCGTCTTGGTTGAGGAGTACAAATCGCAATCTATATGCAGAAAAGCAATCGGTCCTTTATTCTGCTCGATCCAACCGGGTAATGTTTCATTGAACCACCCTTTGTGTAACTTAACATTGTTGCCCACGCTGGGTAGTGCTCCGCCCCGATTGAACGTGCCTTTACCCATGTTATAGCCGAACCAGGCCTCGGGCAAACCTTCAAAACTATCAAACCCATGGATAGTTGTTTTAGGCTTTTTCTTTCCTAAATAATTAATAGTGCCGCCGTCGAAGACTCCGAACTCTAGTACGTAACCACTTTCCAAAGAAATTTTATCGATGGAGTGATCGAATAACTCTCTGGCTGTATAAAATCCAAGTGCAGAAACCATTTTTGTTCGTATGTACTCGACCGTCTCCCGCAAAGCTATTTTCCGCATTTCTCGAGCCGGGTGATCCGCACTGAAATCCATAATTTCCTGGATATTGCATAAAGCTTTTTGCACCATTGTTTTTAAAGAAAAATTGGAAACAAACATTCACTTTCTCCCGAACAAAGCGATAAATTCTTTGGAATATGTTGTAACCACCCAGCGACTGTCAATCAATCCACACCGACGGAACTCATTCATTACCGAGGCCAAACAGGTGTAATGCAACGAGGGATCCCAGTGATGAAGCAGATGATAATTAAACCCCGCACCGCCAAACAGCCGCGAAGTTGCGCCCTGAAACACCTTTGTTGAAACACCCTGGGTAGCACTGACCTTATGCTCAAGAATAAGGCGAAGGTCAGATGCAAGCGGAAATACAATGGCAAAACCAATGGCCCAGGCCAAGGCCAAGGTTGGGCTAAAAACGAGTGTTACGAAAAATATCACCGTGTGAAGCGCTGCTGAGACCAGTGGCATTCTTGATTTTTTTTTCTTGTCATTCTTTTTACCATCCGCATTGCTTGCCAAATTCAAGATGGATTTTTTTAAGAAAGTTATACCAATCAGCGCAGACCCAAAGAAATAAGCATCCAGCCGCTGAATATAAGCATTCTCCGGGTCTCCTTGAGCCCCCAGGTATTTATGGTGGTCAAAATGAACGCGCCGATACGTCGAAATATCCGCGCCAAACAAAGGAGCCAAAAAAATTCTGGCCAACATGTCATTGAGCGGTCGACTAATCGCCAAGTTATAGTGCGATGCCGCATGAAAAAAAAGCGAGAGGTAATAAAATGAAAAACCTATTACCATACTCACCAACGAAAGTTTAATAAACTGGATAGGAAGGGTTGAAAAAGTGTCATACGCTAAGAAATAAATTGCCGGCCCCAACAGCCCAAGATGGCCCAGGGCAATGCTGATCCAAACCTTGAAATAATTCGGTTTGACCAAACCCAAGACCACTTTGCAGTCTTCACCGGTTATCGCAAGGTAGGCGTTTTTCAACTCGCCGAATTCTCGCGGGGTTCCTACGAAATAATCCATAACTTATATCCAATTGGCACCATTGAAACTCATCACTCTCTGTTCTCAAAAACCCATTCGTTTTCTCTTAGAAACTCGACCGTTTTCAATATTCCTTGTTCGATTGTCAGAGTTGGCGTCCAGCCTAAGGTACGAATTTTCTTAGTATCGAGGAAAATAAACGGATTATCCCCAATCCAGCCGCGATCTCCACCCGAATACTCCAGCTTTGGATCAAGGTTTAATTTCTGCGTGATCCAGCCAATCGAATCGTTGACTTCACAGTAATGATCGGCGCCTAGATTAAAAATATTCACTTTCTCGACCGATTTTTCAATGGCCGTTAACATGGCACTTATGCAATCCTGAATATACAAATAGGATTTACGTTGTTTGCCATTACCGAGAACCCGCAGCTTGGTGCTGTCGGCTTTTAGTTGCTTATAAAAATCAAATATGTGCCCGTGCGTATATCGCTCCCCGAGAATAGAGACAAAGCGGAAAATCCAGGATTGAAAAGCGAAACCTTCGCAATAAGCTGCAATTAATCCTTCACCGGCTAGCTTCGATGCACCGTAGAGCGATGTTTGAACTGGGAATGGCGCATTCTCGGCCGTAGGAATTTCCACGGCTTCGCCGTATACCGATCCTGTAGAAGAAAATGCTATTCGCTTCAGGCCGTTCGCCCGCATTGCCTCCAATACGTTATACGTTGCAATAGTATTCTGTTCCAAGTCCTTACGTGGGTGTTGGGTCCCAAACCGAACATCCGCATTTGCCGCCAAGTGAAAAACTGTACCGCCATCGGCGAACACAGGGATCAAGCTCGGCAGGTCAAGCAGATCGCCTTCGACCATACGAAAGAGGGGATTTTTTAAGGCACCTTCGATAAAACGCCGCTGCCCAGTAGAAAAGTTATCAATCCCCGTAACCTTGTGTCCCATGGCCAGCAATCTGTCAACAAGAGTGCTACCGATAAAACCTGCGCAACCCGTAATGGTAAAATGGCTACCCATGCGATGCCTCTTTCTCAAAAAATATCCAATGCTTTGATCCTAAATAACCAACCAATACCGTAGTTACTATCGACAAGGCCGTTCCAACGTACGCCCCCCACCCGCCGATCTCCACTGCTAGCGTCGTTATGGCGACTGTCAGTAACAAATTGACCGCCATTACAATTAAATAACGGACTATCTGAGACGGCACCGGGGATCCGGTCATGCCGAAAGTAAAATATCTAGTCGCCGTGAAATGGAAAATGACCGAAACCGCAAAAGCAATGGCGGCGGCAAATCTATAATCCAGCCCGACTTTCTCTATCAATAAAGCCATTGTGATGAACTGAAGTGCCGCTGAAGTAGCGCCCACCAGCAAATAACGAAAAAACTTCATTTGCGATCGAAATTGACTTGTTTATCGACAATATACATTGGTCTTCTTTTGACCTCATCGTAAATGCGCCCGACATACTCCCCCATCAAACCTAAGCCCAGTAGTTGTACTCCTGAAAAAAAAGTCACCACTAGCACTGTTGTCGATAACCCGGGTGTGAGCTCAAAACCCAACAGTTTTTGCAGGACATACCAACCGCCAATCAAAAAACTCAACGCCGCCAGCACAAAGCCGGCAATGGACATCAATTGCAAGGGGCGACTGCTGAAACTGATTAGACCATTCAATCCGATCTTAAAGGATCCGGTAAGTCTGTTGTAATTGCCTTTGCCTGCAAGTCGTTCGTCGCGATCATATTCTATAAAGGCCTGTTTAAAGCCTACATAAGCCACCAAGCCCCGCAAAAATCCATGCGATTCATTGAGCCTGCGCAACTCCTCGATAACTCGCCGGGTCATGATACGGAAATCGCCGGTATTGCGTGGAATTTGAACATCTCCTAGCCTGTTGATGGCTGCATAGCCGACATAGGCAATCAATCGTTTCAGTGCAGTCTCGCCTTTCCTTGAGCGTCGTTTCGCATATACGACTTCGTACCCTTCATCCAACTTTCTATACATCGATTCAACCAGTTCCGGGGGATCTTGAAGATCTACATCAATCACCACGCAGGTTTTGCCGGTGCAGCTTAATATGCCGGCCATTGTGGCCGCAGGCTGCCCAAAACGCCGCGAAAAGACGAGCAGCCTGATATTTTCGTTCCGATTGATTTCTTCGAGAATGACTTGCTCAGTCCGATCTGGTGAGGGGTCGAGAGCAAAAATAATTTCATAGTTTTTCCCCATTTCCCGAAAAACCTTTTCAACCCGCTCGAGAAACGGACGAATATTTGCTTCTTCTTTATAGACGGGCACGATGAGAGAAATATCAATCATGATGTCTTCCGCACGCTCAACACAATCCGATGGATATAAAGAAGGCGCCAAGCTCAATTTTTATCTCCGCCATCAACGAAACCGATAAAGTCAATTTTTCCACCAGTAACGCGGCCGTCATTGCCTGGAAGCGTCTGGGATTCCGTAAAAGATAAATCTATTCGTTGCCGCTCCGAAAGTCCGATCACTGGTATTTTTATATTAAACGCTCCTAAACCCAGCTGTTTCTGCACCACTCGATCAGCAATCGCCACATTAAGCACAGTCGCAAATTTCGGATTATCAACCAGCGGAACAGTTCCTTTAATAACCAGATACCCAGCATCTGTATTTGTCGGCCGCAACACAAAAAACGCTTTTTCCGATATCCATCCATCCTCATAGACACCAGAGTATTCAAGATTTTTATTAGCCAGATCCTCAGGGAATTTTTGTACAGCCGCGGGGGCTCGTATACTTTGATACTGCTCCTCCGACACCAAAGATATGTCTCGACCGAAGCTGGTGATCAATCGCCTATCGGCTGGAATATTCCGGCCATAAAGTAACATAAGGCCGTGCTTCGGATCGGGAAAGGGCAGGCCTCTCCGCTGCATATCGATAGAGATAAAGTCCAAACCTTGTATGGTACTTATTTCTAAAGGCTTGCTGAAAACCCGGCCCGTTCCGCGCCCAACAAATCCAACTGGAACATTCTGAATGATGGGATCGGGCAACTTGGAACCAAATTGTTTCGCTACCGTTGCCGTGAGCTCCATTACAGCTCTAGGGTGCGATGTACTACGCCGAACCAAAAACAATAGATGCTGGCCGAGCGCCGTGAATTCGCGTCCCGAAAACAGCGGATCTTGTTCTGTTTGAAAATAAGCGATCTTCTGTCCAGCATCTGCCAAATAATAATGATTTCCCAATTCAGAATGAACAAACATCAAATGATTTAGTTTGGTATTTGTTATAGAAAAATAACTCGTTGAGTTACCTTCACTATTGTATCGGTTGAATATTTCACCTTTCGACGCAATGCTAATACTTTCATCGGTCTGATTAAGCAGCTGTACGGGTATTGCAAACCGATTTCCAGATATAGAATCCGCTAAACTGAAATTCAATATATTTTTTGCCTTCAATCGCTCGTATTCAGCTATTTCCGGATGATTAGCTCGATCTTTGGGAGCAATTTTCACTATTTCCCCATCAATTAGTCCGATAAGGAAAGGGCGGCTCGGGAATAACGCAGGCCGCCCTATCGTATAAAGCGCCTCAAACTTGGCAAGTACAATGTGCGGCGTCTCCAATATCATCGATCGCCCCTTCAGCTCTTCCGACAGCGCCTGAAATTGTGTATTCACTTTCTCCAGCGAAGCATGCGGGATCTCCGTGAGAGAACCGAACCTCTCTCCTGTACTTCGATCAACATAATTGGCCTGTGTTAAAAAAGATGGTATAGCGCCTAAACCAAGCAACAATACAAATAGTTTTTGGCCGAATCCGCCTTTAATAGTATCGCCAACCTCCAAAGCCAACACAGCCAAAAGAAACGGCTGGAAATACATCGCTAATTTAAATAAACCAAAATCATTATTTCTAATAAATAACAAAACACCTACCGATAACATTACTAAACCAATACACGCTGCCGCAGAAGGCCTAGCCCAAATTCGTGCAATCAGCCGAAGGGAAAACCAGATCAAAAGCGGTAGCCCGGCGAGAATAGCTACGGAGACAACAAGATCATTTGTATTGGCGGCAATCGGGATAAGCCCCCACAACGCAGGGATACCGCTTGGAATTAGGAAGTAGGGAAAAAGTACCGAACTCAAGTCCGCCGACTTAACACCTTCAGAGGCCTGCCCCAGAAGAAACTGAATTGCCGAAATTACATAACCACGGAGAATTACAAGTGTTATAAAACCGACAAGTGCAGCGGGAATAATAATACGAAAAGCTTGAGTAAGACTCCTGCTAGCATTTACAGCACAGACCAAATATAAAGCCCAGCCCAATCCGAAAAAAGGCAAAACCTCAGGATACCATACCATTAAAGCGGCAAATAAAAGCGCGCTGATTATGCTGTCTGCAATAAGTTTTGTTTTAGATTTCATCATCAAGGGGCGGAAAAATAGCACCGCGCAAGCACACAATAGAGCGAGGCCGCCAACCTGACCAATTAATTGATAGAGGGTTCCCAGAGTAGTTAGTGGCGATATCATCATTAATCCAGCAGCTATTAACGATATGTTCCTGCCCTGTGCATAACCAGCCGTTAGGGCCGCGGCGCTGAATATAAGCGCCAGATGCAACGCCATGATCACCGGCATAAATATTTGATGTGCATCCAGTCCAGATAAAGACCAAACTGCGGCCAATATCAGCTCGCTGCCGAAGCGTGCACTGTGCGCAACATGTACGAACCAAATAGCCTGTGAATAATCCTTGCCGGCAAAGAAGGCATTTAAATTAAGAGGATCAAAAAACCCCTGATTTAATAAACGCTGTGCCCCCAGACAATAATTGGCCATGTCATCATTACTGAAGCTGACCCAATCAAACCCATATTTAAACAAGGGATTGGCGGTCAATATAAGAGCTAAAATAGCGACTATAAAAAATGGCCACATTCGTTTGAATGGGAATAGAGGGCGCTTTATGGCAAGTACAAGTGTCGACATTAGAGCGAGGCTAATAAACAAAATGCTTCCGAAGTTTTTTACAGGCAAACCAGCCCGATTAATGAAACAAAACGAAAGCAGCACCACTGCTATTCCAACAGCTGGCGAAATGAGTATTCCCTGTACAATCCGCAACCGTGGAGAAAACAAAGAAATCGTAGCGAAACCCACCAAGCCCCAAAAAAAGAACAACGCAAGGGTAAATAAAAACGCAATCATTAAACTACTCTGCTTTGTGGTCGGCTGCCTTCAGCATACCGTTGACGAATGTTGCGCGAGATTGCTCTTGGCCATTTTCCAGCCAATTGATACTAGTTCCATCCAGCACACCATCCTTGTAGCCCGCCTCCGCTTTCTTGGCTCCGCTTTCATAGTATGCAACGGACTTTCCGCTCAGCATTCCAGCGTGATAGACGGCCTCGCTCATCTTCGTACCATTTTCGTAATACATGACTGCCGGACCTTCCAGTAGCCCATTTTTAACGGACGCTTCCGTGCGAATATGACCGGACGGATAATAGGAGCGGCCGATATCTTTTTTCCAACAGCCGACCAGCGCCATTGCCATCAATACCGCGGCAAATAATCGAATCATGAAAAAACTCCCAGCCTATTGCGAATGCGCCAGCCAACATCGGTGATTACGTGTTTTAGCAGGTACGGCAATACGGCTTTGCGCACTTCCAAACTCGAGGGTACACGTCCATGCACCCGTTCACGGATACGATCCATTTCCTGAAATCCTATTTCTGATATTGCCGCTGAAGTTTTTTGGTGAGGATGAATGCGAAACGCACCGAGAAAACGGGGCAGACGCGCAAATCGGGCACCGGCTTCACGAAAGCGGATCAACAAGTCCCAATCCATTGCGAAACGGAACGACTCATCGATCTGGCTGCCGGCCTTTTCCCAAATACTCCGCCGCCAAAACATGGTTTCTTGAGGCACATAATCAGCCCAGGAGAGCACTTTGTCGTCGTGACGGGGTACTATCCATCTTCCTATCTGTTTGTCATTTTCGTCGATCAAAATGCGGTGACCATATATCACATCGATTTCCGGATGCCGATTAAAATAATCGGCCACGTAACCCAGCGTGCCCGGAAGCAAAATATCATCCGAATTCAACCATGCCATAATTTCTCCCGAGGTACGGGAAAAGCCGGAGTTTATGGCCTCAGATTGCCCCTTATCGGGCACCGATTCCCATCCGCTGAGCTGATCTGAATAACGCTCAAGGATTTCCACCGTTCCATCGTTCGAAGCAGCGTCTTGAACATGGTATTCCAGATTCGGATAAGCTTGATCGACGACGCTTTTTATCGTGCGCTCAATAAACTCGGCCTGGCGAAATGAAGGCGTAACGATGGAGATTCCTGGCGCTTGTTTTATAGCGATCGGTTTTCGGTAATGACTAGGTAAACATAATTCTCTCGGCTCGTGATGATATAGATTGCCAAGTCTCGGAGTAACAAGATTTCGTAGTCGGCGCTTTATGCTACTGATGGGGCGGATAAAATATTTGAAGGTGGCAAAAGCGGAACGATAAGCTTGTAATGCCCGGCTCAGTTCCTGTATGACAGCTTCTTTTTCTTCCAGCCCTTTGATTAACAGAAAATTCACTTCCGGCGATTTAATCGCTGCTTTTTCTTCCATGGCCCTGGTTAAAAGAAGGTGTTGGCTCTCGGCATTTTCAATCGCACCGCGCAGCGTTTGAATTACCGCTTCTTTTTCTTCCAGGCATTTGATCAGAATGTGAAATTGGCTTTCGGTGCTTTCGTTGGTTTTATGTAGCGTGTGAATCACTGCTTCTTTTTCTTCCATGGCAGTTCTAAGCTCATTATTTTCGGTTAATGATTGACTGGCTCTCAGCCAATCGACACCACATTTTCGGGCATAATTTACGAAAACTTCACGGCAGCTCAAGGGGTAGAACGCGATCACATCATTGATCACCATGAGTTCATGCTGATCACTTAAGTCTTGCAGCCGGGTAATGATCTGGTTGAACGTGGGCCACTGCGTGACGTCGTGAGGCTCCGGGGGTGGCGCAAGAAAAAGGCGTGCATCATCGATAAGGACCACCGACTGATCGCTCAGCCCTACGAGTGCGGAGATTTCTTCCAGCAACGGACACTGGCTTTTATCACCTGCGGTGTTCTCTGCAACGCACCAATGGGCGTCCAGCCAATACAAAACAGATTCCCCGGCCAATGTTGGCGCGAGTTGCTTGAGAGTTTCCGCAGAATTGCCGTGACACAGGCTGACTTGACTCTGCTGCGCAAAGCGGCCGCATGCTTCTTTATAAAGCTCTGCGGAAAGCTCCACCGTATACAAATATCTAAAATGCGGCAGCGCGGCTGCAACGGTATCGCCTTTATAAGTGCCCGTTTCAACAAATACCTCGAGCGGTAGCGCGGATTTGATGGCCTTAATCAGCGCAATATCCAGCGAAAAAGTAATTGCGCCCATCACAGCGCCTCAGACGAAGATAACAGCTGCAAATAACTTCCCTGCGCCGGCAAACCGCATAGCCCCAAAAAAGGTGCAGGATCGCTCTCATAGTCCCAAATTAAAGAGATGGGTCCGAGAGATGGGAGCTGATGAATCGGCACGCCCCGGTTGGCCGAAGTGATGTAGCCCAGATTAACTTTCAAGGCATAGTTGCCGGCTTCCAACATCATGTCGATCAGCATTTCAAAAGCAATATATTGTTGTTGAGCATCGATACTCGGCGTTGCGCTTTGCAGCAAGTACGACCCAGTTACAGTCGCGGTTTGATCGAACTTATTTAGAAACGCCACACTGACATGGCACTGACGCTCGGGGTGCGCCCGATAAACCGTTACCAACCGCAGTTTATCGCCAACACGGAATTGTGTGGCGGGCTGCCCGTCCTGGTCGTAGATAGCTACTGCTACCATTTGACCGGGAGCTTCCAGATCATCGCTGCGCCACAATGCGCTTTCCAGCACAACCGCCAATTCGGCGATTGGCAAATTGCTATTGCCGCAATGCGATTTTGGTATCTGTGTCGCTGCGGTGGTCGGTTGATCTTCATTAAAAAAAAGCCGAATGGCTTCGCTCGAATCACCGTCGAATTGTTTCCAACCCTTTTTCAAATAAATTGCGCGGCTGCAAATGTCCCGCACGGTTCCCATATCGTGAGATACAAACAGCAGGGTCACGCCTTTAGCGCATAGCTGGCGGATATAGCTCAAGCATTTTTGCTGAAAAAAGAAATCGCCTACGCTCAATGCCTCATCGACAACCAGAATATCCGGGTCACAAAGGACTTGAACCGCAAACGCTAGGCGCATCACCATGCCGCTGGAATAAGTCTTGACGGTTCTGTTCAAAGCATCATCGCCGATTTCGGCAAAAGCGACGATCTCATCGAATCGGCGCAAGATTTCTTCGCGCGACAAGCCCAGCAGCAAACCGTTCAGAATCACATTGTCGCGCCCAGTATATTCGGGATTAAAACCGCTACCCAACTCGAGTAACGCCGAGACGCGACCGGCAACCTCAATCTGCCCGGTGGTAGGAGTCAATGTGCCGGTGAGAATTTCTAGCAAAGTGCTTTTACCACCGCCATTGCGACCGATAATGGCGACTGCTTCACCATGCGCAATATCAAAGCTGATATCTTGCAGCGCCCAAATATCTTGAATGCCGGTTCGATATTTGGGCCAGATCGCATGCATGAGCCGCGATCGTTGATTTTCAAAAACCTGATAACGCTTGCTGACGTTGCGAACGGAAATAGCTATATCGCTCATCGCTACACCATATCCGCGAAACTAGGCCGCAGGCGTCGAAATAAAACCAGCGATGCCCAGGCAAAGAGCGAAGACAACAAAAAATAAACAGCAAGGCTCTTCAACTCGGGAGGTTGGCCGAAGAATAGTACCAAGCGAAATTGTTCAACCAGGAAGGTCAGCGGATTGATCATCAACACATGTTGAAGAGTGGGCGGAGCAGCATCGATACTGTAAAAAATTGGGGTCAGAAAGAGCAGGGTATGGGAAAGCAAGCTGGTCAGTTGGCTGATGTCGCGCACGATAATGCCCAAAGCAGAAAGTAACCAGCCAATCCCAAGCAGCAGAGGCACAAAACACAACAGTATGGCGGGGAAAAAAATAGCGGTTATTTTGGGAATGCCAAACAGAAAAAAATAACCGACAAACCAAACCGCGATGCCGATCAGCGCGTGAAAAAGAACGGTAGCCACCATCACCCAAGGCAATATTTCCAACGGGAAAACTACCTTTTTAACAAAGTTTGGATTGCCGCTGATCAGGGTGGGGGCCTTGTTCAGGCATTCAGAAAACGCGTTAAAAATGATGAGGCCGGAAAAAAGCATCAGCGCGTAATCCGCGGTGCTGCCAGAAAATCCCCAACGCGCTTTCAGGATAACCCCAAACGCTATGGTATAGATTGCCAAAAGAAAAAGCGGTTGTGCGAAAGACCAGATGATCCCTCCGAACGAGCCTCGATAGCGCCCCGAGAATTCGCGCTTGGCGAGCTCAAAGACTAGGCCGCGATGACGCCAAAGACTAACGACCATTTTGACAACTCCAATTTGGCATATAACTTCCTTTAAAAACTCTGTTGCCTTCCTTAGCGATCGATTTTTGAGATCGAGATTCCATTATCATGCATTGAATTTTCCCATTTTCGAATCGCTAGACTAAACAAGAAAGAGGTCTCTAATCCTGATAGGCCATGTCGTCTTTTGTTTACTTTTCGACCATTTATTCAATAGCAACATCAATTTCGTTCTGCGAGAGCTGCCGAGCTTTGCCGAATAAATTCAGCCATTGCTATTCCATTTTCAGTTAGAGCGCCCCCCGCTTTTCTTCACCAATCTGTAGCGCTTTGGAGGGAGGATTATATATAAGTGTGTCCATATTTATTGAATTGCGGAAGCGCTGACAGTCTCTTCAACTTCTAAATAAAAATTTCTTTTAGCAAACCACTATAGACTTTGAAATTTCCATTATTCTTGTGGGTCTACACAGCAATCGAAATCATAAGCTCCTAGGCGAAGAGATTTTGAAGCGGCAACAGCAGCTTCTGATCGGTGCCTCGTCCAGCGTATATCGGCCTTCTATACTCCCGTTTCAACAAACTCAATCGGCGGCCACTCATACAAAATCAGGTGACCTTTATCCAGAATCTGCAAGGGCCGCATCTGCATTTTTGCCCGTGGAAGTACGTGCAATTCTACCATACAAGTTTGCATACGCGTCCCCCATGAGTTGCGCCGCAAAATACCGTTCATAGCGCCGCCGCGCATTCGATCCCAGCCACTGCGCCGTATCGAAATTGGCATGCAATATATTCAGAGCGTGACGCAGTGCTACCGGATTTTCCGGTGGTACGACGAAGCCAGTTTCACCGTCAATATTGATGTAACTGGTACCGGTGCCGATCTCGGTCGAGATTAGCGGCTTGCCCGACATCGCGCCCTCTAGCAAGGCAACGCCAAAAGCTTCCGAGCGTAGATATGAAGGTAATACAATGCCTCGGCACAGTTTCAGCAGTACAACTTTCATTTCATCGGAAACATATCCGAGAAAGTGAGCATTATTAAGGACCAAATTGTACGCCTGGTCTTTCAGCAATATTTCTTGCGGGCCTTTGCCTGCAATTAAAATAGTAAATGGAGCACTCTTACAGGCATCCAATAGAAATTTCAGTCCCTTGTATTCTCGCAGCACACCAACGAACAAAAAGAAATCGTTTCCATATTTGGCTGTTACTTTATTGACGAGTTCTAGTTTGACCGGCGGGTAAGTCCTTTCATCAAGACCTAGCGGAATTACCATTAAATGATCTTTGTATTTTCTTAATGTGGGACTTGTTTCAGCATAGTTTGGAGAAGTGGCAACTATTTTTGTCATTCCGGCGAGGAAGCGATTCATAATCGGTCGGTAGAGGAGGCCAAGCCAGCGTTGTCGAACGATGTCTGAATGATAAGTGAGAATGCTGGGCTTTTTTGATCTAGCCCATAACTTCACGATATCTGCAAAGGGCCACGGAAAATGATAATGAACAACATCTGCCCACTTTTCTAGCTCTTTAAACATCGAAAAAGCTTCTACTCCCATACTGCACGAAGCGATGTCCAGATCCAGCCTTGCACGATAAACATCTGCTTCGGGGAATTGAATAATTTGTGGCTCTGGATTCTTGCTTAGCGTCAAGATCCTGCTTTCCACGCCGTGGATTTTTGTGCTGGCGCAAATCTGTCTGATCGCTTCCTCTAGCCCCCCCTGTGTATCCGGAAAATATGTGCGATAAAAATGTAATACTTTCACCGGGTCTCAACTTTTTTTTGTTGAAGCATAAGATAACTTGTTTTTGTAAAAGCTGTTTGTATGCAATCGCTATTTTTCAATGCGTAATGTTGCCAGACCAATACCCAGTTTGCGGGCATCGTCGTTGAGTCCGAGGCTTTTCGGGGTTGCTGGTTTGGGCGGTATAAGTTCAATGGTGTCTTCGGGTTTATCGAGCGTTACGTCTACGATAGCCTCTTCCTTCAAGCTGGGTAGGTAGACCTGATCTTGAAAATTTCCGATTTTAATTACCGAGTACTCATTGCCAGCTATAGTCTGCCCGGTGATTATTATTGAGAAATGAGTAGGCAATGATTGTTTGAAGCGAATCTTTGCTGTGGAGGAAATATTAGCATCTGACCATCGCCCCCAAGGTTCTCCATCAGAAAAACCGGATATTTCAGCTATGGAGTCCGGAAGCTTCGGATCGGAGAAATTAATTTCCGTAATGACTGTCGCCGGTTTTTGTCCACATGCTGTTAGGCATAGCAGTACAAGTGTAGAAAGCATAATCTGACCTTTGTTCATAATTTATCCATCACGCTCGTTGTTACCCCAATAGCAATGTCCAGACACTAATAACCAAGCCGCGTAACTCTTTAAACTCAATAATTGCCGCCCTCTCCTTCTGCTGTTGCAACTTCAATCGATGCGCATAACTTCGATAATTTTTGTAGGCGTCGATTAATCCCTGCGCGGAGTTTTCGTCCAGCAGATGCTCAGCGGCGAGTGTTTCCAGAATTCGAATATTGTCGGTCCAGCGCGTGAGCGCGGGGTGGTCATGCGCCCACGCCAATACCGCGTATTGCACCATAAATTCGATATCGACGATAGCGCCGCTGCCGTGTTTCAAATCGAATACGGGATTGACTGCCGTTTCGGTATCGCGCGGTCGCAATTGGTCGCGCATTTTTTTGCGCATGTCGATCACGTTATGGCGCAGTTTTTCGATATCGCGTGGTTTGCACAGTACTTCACGGCGCACTGTATCGAAAGTTTCGGCCAGGCGACGATCGCCGGCGACGACACGAGCGCGCACCAATGCTTGGTGTTCCCAGGTCCAGGCTTGCGTATTTTGATAATTCGCAAATGCTGTCAGCGAGCTGACGAGCAGGCCTGAATTGCCAGACGGACGCAAACGCATATCGACTTCGTACAGCGCGCCGCGCGATGTCTGTGCGGTGAGAATGTGAATTATGCGCTGACCTAGCCGTGTAAAGAATGTGCTGTTATCGATGGGTTGCGGGCCGTTCGTTGTCAGCGTCGAATCGCTGTCGTGAATAAATACCAGATCGAGATCCGAGGTATGGCTCAACTCGATGCCGCCGAGCTTGCCGTAGCCAACCACGATAAAATCCTTGTCGCAGGCGATATCGGCGGATTGCATCGGGGTGCCGTGCTTTTCGGTCAAATAATTCCACGCAAGATCGACTACGTATTCGAGAATGGCTTCAGCAATCCAGGTCAGATAATCGCTGACTTTCATCAGCGGTAATGTGCCTTTGATTTCCGAGGCAATAACGCGCAATACATGCGCTAACTTGAAATAGCGCAGCGCTTCCATCTGCCCTTCCAGATCGTTGCGTTCAACGCGCAACAATTGTTGTTGCAGATCATTTTGCAGTTCGCTTTTTTGCGGTGGGGCGTATAGCGTTCCAGCATTCAATAATTCATCGAGCAACACCGGATGCTGTGCCAATAATGTCGATACCCATGGGCTCGCTGCGCATAACAAGATCAGCTCGCGCAATGCAGCAGGGTTTTCGATCAGCAGCACCATATAGGCCGTGCGGCGCAGCACGGCTTCGACCAGAGGCAGCACGCGTAATAATGCAGTGCTGGGGGTTTCGGTTTGAATTGCAGCATGCAGTAGCAATGGCATGAACGCGTCAAGACGTTCGCGAGCAATGCTTTGCAGATGCTGCACGGTTTTGCTATTGCGCATTTGATGAATGCGACGCGCGATTTCCGGTGCTTCGTCGTAACCCATCGAGGATAATTGTTCAGCAATTTGCGCGGCCGATAAATCACCGTCGGCCCATAGCGCCGACGTGTCGTTCGTTACGGTTGGATTTTCATGAGTGTTCGGCAATGCGACGATATTTTGAAAATGCGCGCTGACGATGTCGCGATGCATGTTAAGTTGGTGAATAAATTTTTCCCAGTCGGAAAGTCCCAGCGCATGAGCCAATGCTGCGCGCGGTAAATCCGATTTGGGTAAATCCTGACTTTGTTGATCCTGCCATGCCTGAATGGCATGTTCGGTATTGCGCAAAAATTCATACGCGCGTTGCAGTTCATCAGTTGTCGACTGCGGTAAATACGCTAGTTCGGCGAGTGTCGGTAGCACGCGTTGTAAATTGCGTTCCTGGAGGCGCGGTTCGCGACCGCCGCGAATCAGCTGAAAACATTGCGCGATAAATTCGATTTCGCGAATGCCTCCGGGACCGAGTTTGATATTGTCCTGTAACTTTCTGCGTTGTACTTCGCGCTGAATGAGACGCTTCATTTCACGCAGCGCATCGAAGGCCGAATAATCGAGATAACGCCTATAAGTAAATGGGCGCAATAATTCAATCAACTGCTCGCCGTAGCAATAAGTGTTAGATAGCGTGCTTTCAGCGACCGGACGCGCCTTGATCATCGCGTAACGTTCCCAGTCACGGCCCTGATCCTGGTAATACTCGACCAACGCGTCGAAATTCAGTACCAGCGCGCCGCTGTCGCCATACGGTCGCAATCGCATGTCGACGCGAAATACAAAACCATCGGCGGTGTTTTGACCGAGCGATTTGATTACGCGCTGGCCGAGGCGAACGAAGAACTCCTGATTCGGCACACTCTTGGCGCCGTCGGTCTCTCCACTTTCAGGGTATGCAAAAATGAGATCGATGTCGGACGACAGGTTCAATTCGTTCGCGCCGAGCTTGCCCATGCCGAGCACGATGAACGGCTGTGTGCTGTTATCGCGTGCCGAGCGCGGTGTGCCCCATTCCGTTTGCAGCTGCGTGTAATGAAAATCGAGCGCCGCCTGAATGCAGATCTCTGCGACCGCAGAAATGTCGGCGGTGATTTCGGCCATGCTCGTGAGTCGATTTAAATCGCGCCAGAGAATGCGCAGAAACTCGCGATTGCGAAACTGGCGTAGATGGCTATCGAGTGTTTCCGCAGTATCGATATTGCCGAGGTGCTGCTGCAGCCGCGCTGGCCACTGTTCTGGTGGAATCGCCCGATCGAGTTCGCCGCTGAGTTGAAGCGTTAGTAGCCACTCCGGAAAGCGTTTGCACAACTGTGCCGCGAATTGGCTGCAGGCAACCAGCTTCGCGAGGTGAGCGGCGAAGGTGTCATCGTCATTCAGCAATGCGGCGTAGGCGTCGCGTTGTTCTTCATTGCACGCAGCGAGCAAACGCTCGTGTGCCAGAGCCGCCTCGTGTTGGAGCGGTGGCGGCAGTGTTGCAATGGCGCGGAACCAAGCATTGCTCATCGGGAACCTGCAGTTTGAGGAGGGTGGACTAATTTACTGTGTTTGCCGCCGGATTCGAAACCGGATATCTGTATAAGGTTGCGGTTGTGGGGGTGTTCTGGTATAAAGTCGCGCTCCGTTTGGCCCGCGTCTCGCGTAGCGATTCGATTCGGGCCGACCAACGACCTAAATTTTCGTTTTTAAAGCTGGAAAACACCATCATGTCCAGAGTCTGCCAAGTGACCGGCAAGCGTCCTATTGTCGGCAACAACGTATCTCACGCGAAGAATCGCACTAAGCGTCGCTTTCTGCCGAATCTTCATCACCATCGTTTCTGGGTTGAGTCGGAAAAACGCTTCGTCTCGCTGCGCGTTTCCTGCAAAGGCATGCGCATCATCGACAAGCTCGGCATCGATGCAGTGCTGGCCAACATCCGCGCCAGTGGTGAAAACGTTTAAGCGCGCCAACGGCGAACAGGTTTAAGAGCGCTGCGGCGCATTTGAGATTCAGGAGAAAATCATGGCGAAGAAAGGTGCAACCGATCTGATCCGTCTGGTGTCAACCGCCGGTACCGGCCACTTCTACACCACGGCTAAAAACAAACGTAACACCCCGGAGAAATTCGAATTCTCGAAATACGATCCGGTTGTGCGCAAACACGTGCCGTATAAAGAAGCCAAAATCAAATAATTGATTGTTGGTGAAATAAAAACCCCGCTCATGTAGCGGGTTTTTTATTGGCCGTGAATTACGCGGCACGAGAAGCCAACTTGGCGCGCGCCCGCCCCGCCGCCGCCCGCACCTGCTGTGGCGCGGTGCCGCCGATATGGTTGCGGGCGGCGACCGAGCCTTCCAGCGTCAGCACGGTGAACACATCGTCGCGAATCGCACCGCTGAATTGCTGCAATTCTGCGAGCGACATATCGGCAAGATCCTTTCCTGTCTGCACGCCGTAGGCGACCGCTTTACCGACGATTTCGTGCGCATCGCGAAATGCAACGCCGTTGCGCACCAGATAATCGGCGAGATCGGTGGCGGTCGAAAAACCGCGCCGCGCCGCTTCGCGCATCACGTCTTGCTTCGGTTGAATCGCCGGCACCATGTCGGCGTACGCCTTCAGGCAATCCTTCACCGTGTCGATCGCGTCGAACAGCGGTTCCTTATCTTCCTGATTGTCCTTGTTGTATGCGAGCGGCTGGCCTTTCATCAGCGTTAGCAGGCTGATCAGATGGCCGTTGACCCGCCCTACTTTGCCGCGAATCAATTCCGGCACGTCCGGGTTTTTCTTCTGCGGCATGATCGACGAGCCGGTGCAAAAGCGATCGGGCAAAAACACGAAATTGAATTGCGAGCTGGTCCACAGGATCAGCTCTTCGCTGAAGCGCGACATGTGCGTCAACAACAGACTCGCAAACGCGGCGAATTCGATCGCAAAATCGCGATCGGAAACGGAGTCAAGCGAGTTTTCGGTCGGTTTGTCGAAGCCGAGCAATTCCGCGCTGTAAGCGCGATCGATTGGATACGTGGTGCCGGCCAGCGCGGCGGCGCCGAGCGGGCTTTGATTGGCGCGCTTGCGGCAATCGAGCAAGCGGCCGTAATCGCGCTCGAGCATTTCGTTCCACGCCAATAAATGATGGCCGAACGTCACCGGCTGCGCGGTCTGCAGATGCGTGAAGCCGGGCATGATGGTGTCGGCGTGCTGCTCGGCGAGATTGATCAGACCGGTTTGCAGGCGCGTGATTTCTTTCGCAATCGCATCGATCTCATCGCGCAGATACAGCCGCACGTCGGTCGCGACCTGATCGTTGCGCGAGCGACCGGTATGGAGTTTCTTGCCGGCGATGCCGATCTTTTCGGTCAGCCGCGCTTCGATATTCATGTGCACGTCTTCGAGCGACACCGACCATTCGAACGTGCCGGCTTCGATGTCGGCGCGAATGGCTTCGAGCCCCTGCTGAATCAGCTTGAATTCATCCGCCGTCAGCACGCCGACCTTGGTTAGCATCTGCGCGTGCGCGAGCGAGCCGTTGATGTCGTGGTGATAGAGGCGTTTGTCGAAGCCGACCGAGGCGGTAAAGCGCTCGACGAAGGCGTCGGTGGGTTCGGAAAAACGGCCGCCCCAGGGTTTGATGGTTTGCTCGTCGCTCATGGGAATTCTTTAAGTTCGGATGGCTGAAAATGAGGACGCGATTATATCGTTAGGCGAGCGCATCAAGCGACTCGCTGCCGTCCCGTCTAAGTCTTTTACGCCAGACGATGCTGGCGATAGTGCTGCGGCGACACGCCGAGCACGCGCTTGAACAGCCGCGAGAAATAATGTGGATCGTCATACCCGACTTGCGCCGCGATCCGTTTCACCGGTTCGTGGGTGGTATCGAGTAACCGACAGGCGTGCTGCATTTTCAGGTGGATGAAATGCTGGATTGGCGTGTGGCCGGTCAGCTGCTTGAAGCGGCGGATGAAGTGAAACTTCGACAGATTCGCCGCGCGCGCCAGATCGTCGAGATCGAGTTCGCCGTCGAAACGGCGGTGCATCAGCTGCTGGATGTGGTCGAGATCGATACGCGCCCCGCCGCCACTGGTCTGTAGCTCGGCCAGGCAGGCGATATCGGCGATCATCGCTTTCAGCTGACAGGCCGCGCGCACGAACACGCGTTCGTTGAAGCCGGCATTGCGCAGCGCGAACAGCGCTTCGAAGTCGGCGATCAGCCGTGGTTGTAATCCGATCGGCGCCACCGGTGCGGTCAGGCCGAGCAGATCGATGAAGCTTTGGCTGGCTGCGCCCTCGTAATGCGTCCAGTACAGCGACCACGGCTGGGCTCGATCCGCCGCATAACTGTGTGCAACGCCGGCCGGCAGCAGCATCAGATCGCCGGCGCGCACGGTCCATTCGCCCTGCTCCGTGCGCAGCCTGCCCGCGCCATCGGCGCAATACGCAAGCAGGTTGTCGGCATGCTTGCGACGGCGCATGCTGTGGCCGGCGGCGTGCGGATAGAAGCCGGCCGCGAGCGGATACAGGTCGCGGCTCAGCGGATGCTCGCGCAGCAATTTCGTCACGGCTGGCGGTAACAGAATGCGCACGCCGTCGCTCGGCAATGGCCAGCCGGAAGTGATGTCTTGTGGGTTATCGGCAGTACGCGGTTGATTCATGGCAGCGCGGCTGGGCAGTGGACGATGCGCAATATAGTCCATCAGCCTCACAATATCGTCAATTCTGGCGCCGCCGCCGCTGTGCTCTAATGCCCGCCATCTGACGATAACAACGGCAGCGCGCCGACGAGGATAAAGACATGGCCTTCCCCCACACCGTTCCGGTTTTCATCAATGGCGAATGGCGCCAGAGCAAGGCGACGCAATCGATTCCGGTGACCGATCCGGCCACCAACGCCGTCATCACACACGCGCCGCTGACCACGCACGACGAGGTCGAAGAGGCGATTGCCAGCGCCGCCGCGGCGTTCGAGATCTGGAAGGAAGTACCGGTGCCGCAACGCGCACGGCTGATGCTGAACTACCAATACCTGCTGAAAAAACATCAGGAAGAGCTGGCCGGCATCATTTCGCAGGAGCTCGGCAAGACTCATGAAGATGCAATGGGCGATGTCTGGCGCGGTATCGAAGTCGTTGAGCATGCGGCGAACATCGCCACGCTGCTGATGGGCGAGACCGTCGAAAACGTCGCGCGCTCGATCGACTGCTATTCGTACACGCAGCCGCTCGGTGTCTGCGCCGGCATCACGCCGTTCAACTTCCCGGCGATGATTCCGCTGTGGATGTTCCCGATGGCAATCGCATGCGGCAACACCTTTGTATTGAAACCCTCCGAGCAGGACCCGCTGACGCCGGTGCGGCTGATCGAGCTGTTCGAAGAAGCCGGCGCGCCGAAGGGCGTGCTGCAATTGATTCACGGCGGCCGTGATCAGGTCGATCAACTGCTGACGCACCCGACCATCAAGGCGATCTCGTTCGTCGGGTCGGTGCCGGTCGGGCAGCACGTCTACCGCACCGGCACGCAGCACCTGAAGCGCGTGCAGGCGTTCGCCGGCGCCAAGAACCACATGGTGGTGATGCCCGACGCCAACCGCCAGCAGGTGATCAACAACATCGCCGGCGCCGGTTGCGGCGCGGCGGGGCAGCGTTGCATGGCGATTTCGGTGGCGGTGCTGGTCGGCGAAGCGAAATCGCTGAAAGACGACATCGTCAAAACACTGAGCCAGATCCGCCCCGGCCATCACAGCGATCCTGCTGCCGCTTATGGCCCAGTGATTTCGCCGCAGGCGAAAGAGCGCGTGCTCGGCATGATCGAAAAAGGCAAGCAGGAGGGCGCCGAATGCCTGCTCGATGGTTCGCAGTGCGAAGTGCCGGGCTATCCGAACGGCAACTGGATCGGCCCGACTGTGTTCGGCAATGTGACGGCTGATATGTCGATCTACACCACCGAGATTTTCGGCCCGGTGCTGTGTATCGTCGAAGTCGAGACGCTCGACGAAGCGATCAAGCTGATCAACGACTGCCCGTTCGGCAATGGCACCTCTATCTTCACGTCATCGGGCGCCGCCGCGCGCAAATATCAGCACGAAATTTTGGTCGGTCAGGTTGGTATCAACGTGCCGATTCCGGTGCCGCTGCCGTTCTTCTCGTTCACCGGCTGGCGCGGTTCGTTCTACGGCGATCAGCATGCCTACGGCAAACAGGGGGCGCGCTTCTATACCGAAACGAAGACGATCACCGCGCGTTGGTTCGATAGCGATGTGCTGGCGCACGCGCCCAATATGTCGATTCACTTGAAGTAAATAAAAGCGAAAGGATCGAGCGTGGATTTCAATCTGAACGAAGACCAACTCGCGTTCCAGCAGGCCGCACGCGATTTCGCGCGCGGCGAAATGGCACCCCATGCTGCGCACTGGGATGAAGAAAAAATTTTTCCGCGAGATGTTTTTTCGAAAGGCGGCGCATTGGGTTTCTGCGGTATTTATTGCCCCGAAGCCGATGGCGGCATGCAGTTGTCGCGGCTCGATGCGGCAATCATTCTTGAAGAACTCGCGAGCGCGTGTACATCGACCGCCGCGTTTTTTTCGATTCACAACATGGTCGCGTGGATGCTCTGCACTTGGGGCAGTGCCGCGCTGAAAAACGTTTGGGCGCAGCAATTAACGTCGGGCGAAAAACTCGGCTCATATTGTTTGACGGAGCCGGATGCCGGTTCAGATGCCGCATCGCTGCGCACGAGCGCGCGTCGAGATGGCGATCACTACATCGTCAACGGCAGCAAAATGTTTATTTCCGGCGCGGGAGCGAGCGATTTACTGATCGTGATGACGCGCACTGGCACACAGGAAGAGGGCGCGGCGGGCATCACTGCGATCGCAATTCCCGCCGACACCGCCGGCGTACATTTCGGTAAAAATGAATTAAAACTCGGTTGGAACAGCCAACCCACTTGCATGATCACGTTTGAAAATGTGCGCGTGCCGGTCGCGAATCGGCTGGGTGAGGAGGGCGAGGGTTTCAAAATTGCGATGAAAGGCCTCGACGGCGGCCGTGTGAATATTGCCACCTGTTCGATCGGTGCGGCGCAGGCGACGCTCGATCTCGCGCAGCGTTATATGCTCGAACGTAAACAATTCGGCAAACCGCTCGCGCAATTTCAGGCGCTGCAATTCAAGCTCGCCGATATGACAACGGAACTCGTTGCCGCGCGGCAAATGGTGCGTTTAGCGGCGACGCGCATCGACGAAGACCATCCGGAAAAAACCGTGTACTGCGCGATGGCGAAACGCTTCGCCACCGATGTCGGCTTTCAGGTGTGCAACGAAGCGCTGCAATTGCACGGCGGTTACGGTTACATTCGCGAATATCCGATCGAGCGTTTTTTCCGCGATGCGCGCGTGCATCAAATTCTCGAAGGGACCAATGAAATCATGCGACTGATTGTCGCACGCCGAATACTCGAAGAAGGCGCTACGGAGATTATTCGATGAGTGAAGAAAAATTATTGATCGTGGAAAAGCGTGGCCACACCGCGATCATCACGATGAACAATCCGCCGGCGAATACATGGACGCCGGAAAGTTTGCGCGAATTGAAAAACATCGTGCTCGAACTGAACGATGATCCGAACAATTACGCGTTGATCATTGCGAGTAATTCCGAAAAATTTTTTAGCGCCGGCGCCGATTTGAATCGTTTCAATCACGACGATAAAGGCCTTGCATTCGAATTCGCGAACGCATTCGGCGATGCTTTCTCGACATTATCGAATTATCGCGGCGTGTCGATTGCCGCCATTACCGGTTATGCGATGGGTGGCGGTTTGGAAGTCGCGTTGTCGTGCGATTTGCGCGTTGCTGAAACGCAGGCGCAAATGGCATTGCCGGAAGCGTCGGTCGGTTTATTGCCGTGTGGCTTGGGTTCGCAGCAATTACCGTGGCTGGTTGGCGAGGCATGGGCGAAACGTATTATTTTGCTCGGCGAGCGTTTGAAAGCGGAGCAGGCGTTACAGATCGGGTTGATTCAGGAATTGGTACCGACTGGCGAGGCGCTGAATAAGGCACTGGAGCTTGCAGAAAAAGTCGCGAAGCAGAGTCCGACCTCGGTGCGCTATTGCAAACAGTTGATCATGACGGCGCGCGAACATCCGATTGGCACCAATTTCTCGCTCGAGCGTGAGTTGTTCGTGAAGTTGTGGGATACCGAGGATCAGAAAGAAGGTGTTGCTGCGTTTGTTGAGAAGCGCAAGCCTGAGTGGAAGAACCGATAATTTATTTCGCGTGTGATCCGATGCGGTACTTTCATCTGGGACACGCGGCAAGTACGTCCGTGTAGCTCCTCGTCGACATCCATGTCGCCGAGGGTCCCAGATGAAAGCACCGCATCGGCTCTGCCCATGTCGTGCCGGACATTGAGGAAGGGCTGTGTCAGACCCAGTTGTTTTGTTTGAATTAATTCCCTCCGCCAACGGCAAAAAAATCGCCGTTGCAACATTGAATTCAGAAAAAACGCTGAATGCATTGTCGCTGTCGATGGTCGATCTATTGCGCCCGCAACTCGCGCAATGGGAGAGCGATGATTCGATTGCGGCGGTGGTGTTGCGCGGCAAAGGCGATAAAGCCTTTTGCGCCGGTGGCGATGTCGTACAACTGACAAAATCGGATACCACAGAACTCGCCGAACAATTCTTCGAAAAAGAATATCGGCTCGATTATCAAATTCACGTTTATAAAAAACCGCTGATCGTCTGGGGCAACGGTATCGTGATGGGCGGCGGTATGGGTTTGATGAGCGGGGCGAGTCATCGCGTCGTCACGCCATCGACACGTATCGCAATGCCCGAAGTCACCATTGGTTTGTATCCCGATGTCGGCGGCACTTGGTTCTTGAATCGTACGCCAGGCAAAACCGGCTTGTTTCTGGCGTTGACCGGTGCCTCGATCAACGCTGCCGATGCGCTGTTCATCGGTTTGGCCGATCGGTTTCTCGCGCACGAAAGTTACGATCCCATGTTGGCTGAACTCGCAAAGGTGCAATGGATATCCGATGCGAAAAAGCATTTTGGTCAGGTCAGCGAGGTGCTGCGCGAATTCGAGCGGCCCGCGAAAGTGCAATTGCCCGACGATCAGGTACGCGCGCATTACGATCTGATCAATCAGCTATGCGATGGCGACGATATCGACACTGTCGTCAAACAAATTCTGGCGTGGCAGGGCGATGATCCATGGTTGTCGCGCGCGGTAAAAACATTGGCGAAAGGTTGTCCGGCAACGATTCATCTGGTCGATCAGCAATTTCGTCGCGGCAAGAATCTGTCGCTGCGCGAAGCCTTTCAAATGGAACTGGTCATGTCGATCAACTGCGCGCGCTTCAATAATTTTCGTGAAGGCGTGCGCGCCTTGCTGATCGATAAAGATAATCAACCGAAATTTGAACCGGCCACGCTCGCGGAAATTACACCGGAATTTGTCGACGCGCATTTTCAATCGCCGTGGAAAAGCAGAAATAATCCACTGTCGGATTTGTAAGTTCACTCCGCCGCAAGCCAATCCAGTTTTGTTTCTGGGACACGCGGCAAGTACATCCATGTAGCTCGTCAGCGACGTCCCTGTCGCTGACGGTCCCAGAAACAAAACTGGATCGTCTCGCTACGATCAGCGCATGAGAGGAGAATAAAAATGACACAAACAGTCGCATTCATTGGTCTTGGCAACATGGGTGGCCCGATGGCCGGTAATCTGGTCAAGGCGGGTTTTCGCGTCAACGCGTTCGATTTAAGCGAAGCGGCCTGCAAGCACGCAAAAGAAGTCGGCTGCACTATCGCGACAAAACCGATCGATGCGGTGCAGGGTGCCGACTTTGTCATTACGATGTTGCCGTCAGGCCCGATCGTCGAAGCGGTGATGATCGACAAAGACGCGCTGTTCGACCACATTCAAAAATCTGCCTTGGTGATCGACTGCTCGACCGTCGCGCCGGAAAATTCGCGACGTCTTGCAAGCGAAGCGACGAAGCGCGGTTTGCATTTCATCGACGCACCAGTATCGGGTGGTGTTGCCGGCGCGGCAGCGGGCACGTTGGCGTTCATGTGTGGCGGCCCCGATGACGATGTCGAGCGCGCGAAACAAGTACTGTCGAAAATGGGCGCGAATATTTTTCACGCCGGTGCACACGGCGCCGGATCGGTGGCAAAAATCTGCAACAACATGCTGCTCGCGATTCATATGATCGGCACCGCCGAAGCCTTGCAGCTCGGCATCAACAACGGTCTCGATCCGAAAGTGTTGTCCGACATTATGCTGAAAAGCTCGGGCGCGAACTGGTCGCTGGAAAAATACAACCCGGTGCCAGGGGTGCTGCCGAATGTGCCGGCGAGCCGAAATTATTCGGGCGGCTTCATGGTCAAGCTGATGCAAAAAGATTTGGGGCTCGCACTCAGCGCGGCGCGTGCCAGCAACTCAACAATTCCGCTCGGCGCGCTGGCCAACAATCTGTTTGGCATCCACGCGAAAGCGGGTGAAGAAAATCCGGATCTCGATTTTTCCAGCGTCCTGAAATTATTCGAGCAGCAGTGACTCGGTAGTTATTGATCGTCCGCAAATTTTTTCGTTAAACGGCAACCTGTGTGCAGCACGCAGGTTGCGTAATCGCCGTAGCCGACACTACACTCGCGACATCGCCAACGGATTTATTCCATGTCGCCATTGCTTCGCCGCCTCGTGTTGTTTATCGCCGCGTTCCTGCTGCCCTTGCAGAGCTGGGCGGCTGCACTCGCGACCGATTGTACGATGACGATTAGCGCAGATACGCCGGCACATTGCTGCAAAGATTTCCATAATAATTCGCACCATTCGCTGCATGATCCAATGCATACGTCATCGACTGACAAACAAACAGCCGACAAAAAAACTACCAATGAATGTCTCGCTGGCGCGGATTGTCATTGCTTTACGTTGTATCAACAAGCTATGCCCTTCGCGCTGATCGCGCCGATTAAAATCGCCGCTGATGAATTTATCGAAATCGATAGACATTTTGTGGCAATAACTCATCCGCCATTGTGGCGTCCACCTATCGCTGTTTGATCTCCATTCCAGTGGCCGCACTCGCCGTAGTGCTTAATGTGTCTTGTGCAATTTTAATTGCGCATTGGAGATTCAAATCATGCAACTACTATTTCGTTTTTTTCTGGTAGGTATCGCCTGCGCATCATTATCGGTACATGCTCAGGAGCAATCACCGCATTCGCAAAACGACATGACGATGGACTCGCCACTCGGGCCATTCTCCATGACCCGCGATAGTTCTGGCACGAGTTGGCAACCCGACGCCACGCCAATGCTCGGTACGATGTGGATGAGTGGCGCTTGGATGTTGATGGCGCACGGCGTCGTCAATTTTATTTACGACGATCAGGATGGCGATCGTGGCGGCAACAAAACATTTTCGTCGAGCATGGGCATGCTGATGGCATCACGGCCGCTCGGTGCAGGCACCTTCGGTCTGCGCGGCATGGTGTCGCTCGATCCGCTGATGGGAAAAAGTGGCTACCCGCTATTGCTGCAAACGGGCGAGACAGCGAACGGCCAGCAGCATCTGACTGATCGTCAGCATCCGCACGATGCGTTTATGGAATTGGCAGCAACGTATAGCGTGCCGGTCAGTGAAAAAAATTCTGTATACGGCTATGTTGGTTTGCCCGGCGAACCCGCACTCGGTCCGTCGGCCTTTATGCATCGCTTTTCCGGAATGGAAAATCCGGAGGCGCCGTTGACGCATCACTGGCTCGACTCGACGCACATTACGTTCGGTGTCGCGACACTCGGTTATGCCTGGCAAAAATGGAAAATCGAAGGCTCGGTATTCAACGGCCGCGAACCCGATCAATATCGCTGGAATATCGAAACGCGGCATTTCGATTCGGCATCGTCACGACTGTCATTTAATCCGAATGACAACTGGTCCTTACAGGTTAGTCACGGTTTTTTGAAAAGCCCCGAACAGCTCGATCCTGATGTCAGCGTGCATCGCACCACGGCATCGGCGAGCTATCACCAGCATTTTGAAAATGCCGAATGGCAGACCACCTTCGCATGGGGGAAAAACGAAAAAGAAGGTAAGGCGCGTAACGGCTATTTGCTCGAATCGACCTATGCGCTGGCGCGGCAGCACACATTTTTCGGGCGGGGCGAGCGCGTGACCAATGATGAATTATTCGATGATGACGATCCGCTACATGGCCGCGCATTCACGGTAAATAAATTATCGCTGGGTTATATCTATGATTTTGCAAAAATCGGCGACAGTACGCTAGGCATCGGCGGTTTGCTCAGCACTTATTGGCTGCCGAGCGAATTGCATGATGTGTATGGCGAGCACCCTCTGTCATCAATGTTATTTGTGCGGTTGAAGCTTTGATGCAATGTTTCGGGTTCTTACCCTAACCTGCTTCGGCGTAGAGCGATGAAATAAAGCGCGCGTTGATTTATGCGCTTTATTAGCGAAACGCCGGCAACACTTTCTCGACATATAACTCCAAACTGCGCCATGCGATTTTTGGATCGAGGCCGCCGACCAGTGGATGTAGTAACACGGTGCCGTATTGTTTGCCGAGTTCGATGCATTGTTGCGGCGTTACCACGTTGTACAACCCGCTGGCTTTTAGTGCGTCGATCGAATCGACTGAACGATAAATACTGTCGGTGGAAGCGGCGGCCTGCCATTTACCGTAGGCATTCGTTTCGTGCAGCGCATGCGGAGCAATCTGTTCCCACAGCGCTTCAGGATTTTCGGCGACGAATATATACCCGGGCACCGCGACCGGAAATGGCGTTGGTGTTTTGCCGTGAGCAAGCGCTTCATCGCAGTAGATTTGATACAGCTCGGGTATGTGTGTGACAAAGCCATCGGCCAGGCGTCCTGCCCGTTTAGCGGCCGCCGGTACCGACCCACCCATTAAAATCGGCAGATGTTTTTGCAGCGGTGTGGGTGTCACGCGGACTGTGCGATCACGAAAATCGAACAGTTCGCCAGTCCATGCTTGGCGCAATGTGGTAATGGTTTCCGCGACCAGAGCGCCGCGCTTTTGCATGTCTTTATCGAACATCGCATATTCGCTGGCAACATAACCGCCCGCGGCCACGAGTGTCACACGCCCATTGCTCAGTTGATCGAGCACAGCGAGATCTTCGGCGAGGCGCAGCGGATCGTGTAGCGGTACGATCATTGCCGAAAATAATAGGGGAATTTTTTTCGTTCGTGCCGCCACTGCAGCACCGAACACGAGTGGCGACGGCAAATAACCGTCATCGGTGCCATGATGTTCGGATAATTGAATATTGGTGAAGTCGTGACAATCGGCGTATTCAGCCATTTCTAGCGCGGCGTTATACAGTGCGTTGGTGCCGACAGAAAATGACGGAGCGCGTAAATCGAAACGGAGCCAAGTTTGTAGCATGCGGCGAACTCGCGATGAATGACTAAAGGTGGGACTTTAAAGAACGCGAGCATTCATCACAAGTTAAGACGCGCGCAAATGGTACCGATGCATCGCTATTTTTTGCGCTACACATTGCAGCGAGACAATAGATTGAATCTGTTCGATTAGCACAGGCAATCGCACGCGTTATCACATGACTTGCCGTAACTGTTTAATTAATTCCGCGACGCGCATCATGCCGCTTTAGGCGTACTTCGATGTTTATGTGCACGACAAACGGGTCGTCGTGCTCATCGCACTTTGTTCGCCAAACGCAGTAGCTTCGAGCTGATTTTGATGCCCACGGCGCGCGCGCTGGTATTGTTGATTGCAAAGGCGATATGGTCGTTATCGATTTGTAGATTGATCATGACCGAATCTATCGCTACCGCCGGATCGTCCGACACAATGAGTGCGGGTAATGATGTAGTGATTGCGGTTAATTGGACTAAATCGCTCAGCTTCACTATTAGCACTTCACATTGCGCGTAGCGATCGCTCGATAAATTGGCGATCTTAATTATTTTGTTGTGCACCATGCGCTCATTCAGCGCAAACAGCGAGCCGCGCCATGGGTTGTCTTTATCGACGCACACTTGCAGTGTGGTGTCATCGGCGTGCGCAGCTGGCCATTCGGTGAATTCAAGGAAGTGATAGAGATACGCCGTCTTCAACGCGTATTCGGGTGCGGTGGCATTTTGCGCCCACGCTGTCATGTGCGCTGCGATCACAGTGCTCGCGACGACTCGCATCCATAGTTTCAGGGTACGCCGCATGCGTTAAAACCAATAATCCATTTTGATGCGAAAGTTGCGTTCGTCCTGCATCAACACATCTTGCGTATGCTCGGCCGAACCCGGATCGTAATAGCGATGATCGAACGCGTTATAAAGTGTGCCGGCCAACTCAAGCTGATCGTTTATTTCATAACGCAGAGTGAAATCGATAACGGCATAACCCGGTGTGTGTGCGTTGAAAGTATCGCGCGCGGATACTGCGCGGGCATCGATGCCATACCCCAGCGCGCCGTGCAGCATACCCGCCGCGTTGAATTTAGCAACGTTGTGCGGTGAATTGATCAGTCTATTCGCGCCGTGGTCATTCATACGCTGCCAGCTATAGCTGGCTTTGAGTCGCGCGCCATTCGCGAGCACGCTCTGCCATTCCATTTCGAGCCCTTCGGTATCGGCGCCCATATCGTTGATAAAATTCAACGCGCCGCTATTGGGATCGGTGCGCAACGCAATCAAATTATCGATGTCGTTTCGAAACAGCGACAAGCTCACGCGTTCGCCCGGACCGTATTCGTGCTCAACAATAAATTCGCGACTATGAATTCGCTCGCTCTTTAATTCGATAGTGTCGTTGGCATTATCGAACGCGTGGTAGTAATACAATTCATACGCATTGGGTGTGCGATACGCGGAGCTATACAACAGCTTCAGCGAAGTGTCGTGATCGGGTTGATAAATCAGGCCGACCCGCGGATTGTTGGTCCAGTCGTAGCTGTGTGTGCGATCCAAGCGATTGCCGAGATTGAGGATGAATTGATCGGTGAGTGTGATTGCATCTTGTACATACATACTGGCCACGCTACTGGAACGCTTATCGTCGAGGTAATCGACCCGCGGCGTCACATCAAAATTCTTTTGATCGACGCGCGGCGCATAACGATATTCGACGCCGGTGACAATTTTTTGCCGTTGCAGTGCGCTGATAATTAATTGCGCTTCACCGCCCATCCAGTCGCCGCGCGAAATATCGCGATTTTCGAGCAGCGAATCGTCGTAAATATAATTGCCGCGGTACTCATAATGCCCGCCATACAGTCGCCCTAGTGCGCTCAGCGTCGAGGTCAGCGGACGCTGATACTCCAGCCCATAATTAGTGCGGGTATCGACCGTTTGTGAACGATTGTCATTGAAGGTCTGACCGAACGAGGCGGTCGGAATTCCTTTGGTGGTGTCGCCGTGCGTCAGCGTTAAAGTGAGGCCGCCGTTTTTATATTTGCCGAATAATGTGGTGACGCGATTGTAATCCGCATGTTGCGCGATGCCGTGGTTTTGGTCGGGTGTATCGAATTCTGGGTAATACAGATTTTGGCCCTGTTGATTCAAGCGCGATGCCGACAACAGCCAACTCGCCCCATTCGCATCGGCATTGCCGGCGGTGAAGCGACCGTGTGTGGTGTTGTAACTGCCGATATCGCCAGCGGCATTGGCGCCGAGAAAATTGCCGCCGCTTTTGGTGACGATATTGATGACGCCGAGCAATGCATTCGAGCCGTACACGGCCGATGCCGGCCCGGCGATGAATTCGACGCGATCGATCAGATCGACATCGATCGTGAAATCGCTGCCGATCGGCGCTTGATCGTAAATGTCATCGTTGTAGCGCACGCCATCGACCAGTAACAACATGCGCGTGTTGTAATCGCCGGGCACCGAAAAACCGCGCGCGCCCAGATAGGTGTAGTTGCGGTCGCTGGAGACATACAGACCCCGCATCGAATTCAGAATTTCCGCCAGCGTGCGATAGCCGTAGGCTTTGATGTCCTGCGCGGTGACGATCGAAATTGCGGCCGGTGCCTCGGCTGTTTTCTGCGGATATTTGGATACGCTGTCGACTTCGAACTGCATTAATTGCTCAAGCGGTAATGATGTTAATGGATCGGGGGTTTGGCGCGCCTCAGCAAAAGTGTTAGTTCCAGTCAGTGCGGCGGCAAACCATAACGCTGCGGAAGTTATCGATACTTGCGACACAACACGGTGCCCTCAATGCGTACAAACGCTCCGTGTTGTCGTGAAATTACAAGAAATGGACCGGAGTTAAGCGTAGAAGATAATCGTTGCTAAGCAAGCGGCGGCGGGCGAGAGAGGACGGGCAAAGACTGCGATTTAGGCGTAGGCATCCGTGCTGCGGCGTCGCTCCGAGCGGCGGCGATCGGACGTGACCGAATGTGGGACTAAATTGCGTTTGCTGCCGTATAGCGAGCGGCGTTCCTCAGCACGCCGATCCGGTAAATGCTGATAGCGACATCGACATGGCCACATATCGCAACCTTTTACCGGCAACGACGGCGCGTCCGCCGCTAAAAAGCGCTTGCCATCGAAGGCGCCGACCGCTTTACACGAGAGCAGCGCATGACTGATGGCGACCGCGCGATATTTATGGATGGGGGGACGCTGGCGGCGTGCCAGGCGGCGTTTGTGCAATCGCAAATAATAATTACCGATGGCCACCGCCAACAGGGCGATCGCTAATCCCAATAATTCCAGCATGACGCTGCTCCTTCAGTCTTCGCAAAGGCAAACGGATTTCGCTTTGGTTTAACGAGGGCAGCAGAAGAGAAGAGTTGTTCTAGTTTTTTAATAATGCGTAAAGTTGTACGCAGAACGGAAGTGTCGCTCAAAAACAAATTTGCGTGCAACTGTAGATACATGCACGCACCTTAGCACGACCTGTTGAATGTTCGGGTTATTCCTCCCACACCCAGCGAATTGGCTCACCGAAATCGTCATAGATATATTTCTTGCGCGGTCGCCGCGGTCGCTTTTTTTCCGGATGCTGCGCTTTGCGGCGCGCTTCGATGCCGGCGACGACCTCGGGCACATAGGTGCGGTCCTCTTTCGGTTTATCGCTGATCATCGGTGTCTCGGGCAGCATGCCTTCGCCCGGATTGCGGCCGCTGATGCCGCGCGGAATCTCATTCACCCGACCACCCTCGCGCACAAATGCCTCGATCTGGCGATCGAGCTCGCGGCGCAGGTCCGATTTAGTAATGAGTGGTTTCAATGCAGCATCCGGGTCATTAAGCGAAGCGACTGCGTAGGATAACGCACCGCGCCGTCTGCGACATCATGTCGCATAGCGGCCACCGTCGTCGTCGTTATAATTCGCCGCGTTTGTTAATCCCGACAACAAAATTCTCCGGCATCGAAAAATCCGACACCAACGTGTTCATCGGCTCGCGCCGGCACAATTAATGGTGCTCGATAAAGCTCGAGAAAGAATCATCCGATCAATTAAAAGGAAGCTCGACCATGAAGTGGCGTGTATCGATGGTAGCGGCAATCGCACTCAGCGCGAGTGCAGCCGACGCCAGTTGCGGCGCGGCGTATTGCCTGCTGAATACCAACTGGACCACGCAAGGGGTGTGGACCGAACCCGGTGTGCGACTCGATCTGCGCTACGAATATATCGATCAGGACCAAGTGCGCAGCGGGACGGGCAAGGCCACCGCGGATGAGATTGCCGACGAGCATCATCGCGAGGTCGAAACGGTTAACCGTAATCTGCTGGCCACGTTGGATTATGCGATCGACGACCGCTTTGGCATCTCCGTAAGTGCGCCGCTGGTCGATCGCGATCACACACATCTGCACGTCAGCCACAGCGATCCCACCGATATCGAGCGCGAGCATTGGGATTTTGCGCGGCTCGGCGATATTCGCGTAGCCGGTCGCATGCAATTGTCCGCGCCGACCAATCTCACCAGCGCCTATGGCATCACCGCCGGCGTGAAATTACCGACCGGCAAATTCACCGTTGCCAACGGCGATGGCGAACGTGCCGAGCGCAGCCTGCAGCCGGGCACCGGCACCACCGATGTGCTGCTCGGCGGTTACTATCGACAAGCATTGCCGGCGCTGCATAGCGTCTGGTTTGCGCAGGTGTCGGCGCAGCAGGCAGTGGATAGTCGCGCCGACTACAAACCGGGTCAATCGCTGGCAACCGATCTCGGTATTCGATTTAGCCCAGCGGAGCGCTTCAGTCTGATGCTGCAGCTCAACTATATGATCAAGCAGCGCGATCGCGGTGATGAGGCCGAGCCCGAAGACAGCGGCAGCCGCACATTGACGCTAAGCCCTGGTGTGAGCGTGGCATTGACACCCACTGCGCAATTTTATTTATTCGTACAACAGCGGTTATATCAGGATGTGAACGGCGTGCAATTGAGCGCCGCGCGCGGATATGCCGGTGGCTTAAGCATGCGCTTCTAAAAAACCTCGGAAAAACTATCGCACTTCGCAGCGACGTTTTTCCAAGGTTCCCTCACGCCGCGCCGCGCCCGGATGTCGCAAAGGGATCTGGGTATAATGCCGCGACCTGTTGCAATAACAATCGGGCCGCCATGCAGAATCTCACCACGATCGAAATCAGCAAAGAAGACATTAAATTCTCCGCCGCGCACTTCACTATTTTTAATGCGAACGAGCGCGAGCGCTTGCACGGCCATAATTACGCGGTGCAGCTCGCGGTCACCGCGCCGGTCGGCGACGATGGCATTTGCTTCAGCTATCGCGATATCAAAACGCGGCTGCGACAATTATGCGAAGAGCTCGATGAATACACATTGATTCCGCAATTCTCACCGCACCTTCGCATCGACGACGACGGCGAATTTTTAAATGTCTGGTTCAATGCCGAAAAAATTCCGCTGCGCAAATCCGACACACTGCTATTGCCGATTCGCAACAGCACCGTCGAAGAATTCGCACGCTATCTGCGCGATCGTTTTGTCGGCGATGGCAAATTTCTGATCGAACGCGGCATTTGCGTTGCGGTGATGAAAGTATCGTCGGGGCCGGGGCAGTCGGGGTCGGCGAGTTGGCAGGCGGAGTGATGGTATTTCGGTTGTCTGTTCGTCTATGGCCGCCGTCAGCATCAGTTACCGCCATCGCGAATAGGAGTTACAGCGCTCAAAGTTTATCGATACCACGCCGCGGAATGCAGTAAATCTCTTTCGCGTAGGTATCGCCGAGCGAGCCTTCGACAACTAATTGAATATCCAGTTTTTCGATGCGGCGCAGATTATTCTTTTTATCCTGATCGGACATATCCATTTCCAGAATAACGCGCTCCTCTTTCGAGCCAATAATCCAGCCCTTGCTGATGAAAGTAAGATCGTAATCCTCATGTTGTAAAAACCCCTCTTTTTTAAGCTGTGCGGCCAGTTCGGGAAACGACAGGCTCGGCAACTCCGGAGAATCCTTCATCTTGAGCGAATACTTCGCGCGCCGCACAATCGCCACCCCGCTACCGAGATTGGCCAGCCGCACGGTGATAAAACTGTTGCCGTGCGAACTGCTGCCGAGGTTGTAAATCGATTCGGCTGTGCGGCTCACGCGATAATCGAGCATGGGGCGCAAGCCATGCTCGAACTGGTTGCGCGTATATAGCAACGTCAATACCGTGATCAATAATGTCAGCGCGGTTTTCACATCCAGCAGTTTGAAATTCCAGAAGGCGCTATTTTCGTCCAGCCCGAAATATTTCGCATTCGTTTGCAGCACGGTAAATATTGCCAACGCGACGCAGACGGTCAGCAGATACGCCGGAAAATATTTGAAGGGATTGCGCTTAAGTTTGCGCTGCGGGCCGGGATGCTGTTTTTCCATCGCGCTTAGCCTTCACTCGCCGAACGATGCTGCCCGCTGGTGCCGACACAATTAACACGCGCAATGCCGGTGCCGACATTCGTCATCGTATGCGTGATATGCGCCGCCACCTCGATGGTCTCGCCCACAGACATAAGCCGCCGCGTATCGCCAAAAGCAAATTCAATTTCGCCATCGAGATAAATCGTCCGGCTCGGCGTATCGTGGTAATGCTCGAAAGATTCGTTGGGTTCCAGAGAAATAATCGCCATGCCCGATACTCCTGTTAAAAGAAGAAACAGCGTTTTAGCCAATCGGTTCTACTGCCAGCGGAATTGTGCGCCAGCATTGCGGTGGGTGGTATTAATTTTTTAGTGGTCGGGTACGTAGCTGCAAATGGCTGGTGTTTGGTTATGGCTGCCGGTTGCATTTCCGAAGCTCACCAGATTTTCCGTAAAAATTTTAAGGTAAACTGCTCGAATTCAGTATCCATAAAACTCACTAAATCAGGGATGGTAATCAATGAAAAATAGATACCGCCATGGCTTTCGTCGGATTTGCCTATCTCGGAAATCTACAGCGGCTCGCCTACCACACTCGTTAATAGCAGCGGCTCTGTTTGTTTGCGGATTAGCGAGCGCTTCATCAAATCCAAGCAACCCAAAATACGACCCAAATACCTATCCAGCTGCTGGAGGCAATCAGGTCGATATTAACGGTACCTGGATATTAGTGGGTAACTATACGTTGAACTCCGTTAGCGATGGTACTCCGGTAACGAGGCATTATCAGGCAAGGGAAATCATGAGAATTCGGCCCGGGGGTGCGCCGACATTGAGCCAGTTGCAGTTGTGTGACGCATTTTTCGATTGGGGCGCTCCGGCGACCATTTCCAATACAGCGCATGTGATCTCTATTCCTTCCTATCGGTTTACTGTTCAGTCCATGACTCAAATGCAGGTAGTAACTCAGCTCAGCGCAGAGGATTTCAAACTGAGCGGAGAAATGGTGGCGCGAAAACTAAGCAATGACCCCAGCGGGTCGTTAGGTTTTATCACCATCTCGGCAAGTACCATCGATTTAGAAGAGGGTGAGGTCACGCTGTTTTCGAAGCAAAAATTCGCAGTTTCGTGTTTTTCCGAAATGGAGTCTCATGACAGAGAACGATCGATATTCAATATTTTTCGAGAAATTATTCCCGGTCTTCCCGTTGCGATGATTTCGGCATCCCATTCGATGCAGGTGGCTTTTAATAATCACTACATGAAGGTTGATAGCGAAACGCTGGTGGGCCCAGGAGCACCAGAAGGGCACATGGTGACCTTGTATAAAGACGCTAATCCATCAGACGACGATATACCATCGAGTAAGACTTTCTCTACTATGGGCGGACGGCCACAAAATTTCATGAGCCATCTATACGATCAAACTCCCCAACTGAACAGCGTATTTCGATTTGAAGGAGTCAATATTCAAGGCGCACATCCGCCGGTAGCGGAGGGCACGCTTGTATTGGACGTTGGCGCCAGCTCTGAAAGAAGAAATGAATTACATCAACCGACGCTTCCGCGTTAATCGCCAAAAGCCAAAATCAACCGACGCGTCGCGTTTATTTTTTTTACGCGAAGGTGTCCGCTTACTAATTGGTTAGAGCTCCCTAGGAGTAAATGCTAATGGCAGACAGAGAGAACCATGAAGGAAATTTCAGAGCTGAGTTTGTAAGGAGATATGGTGATGGCTCCTTGGGGGGGAAGCAACGTTATGTTGAGCCAGGAAAAAAAGGGCGAGATCTTGCGGCAGAAGTGTCCAGTGATGAGTCATTTAAACACGATGAATGGCTTGTACTTGTTGAAATCGATGCATTCAACGTTGCCAAGCCATCTGTTGGTCAATATTTCCTTCTCAACCATTTGTGCACTCACGAAAGAGATAAAACTCTATTTCTTGTTCTAAATCACTATAGTGGTTTCAATGAGCAAAGAACGAGTAAATACATGAGATATGCATCTTCTAAGATGGGCATCAACAACCCTATTGGTTATCTAGCTATGACAAAGGATCGATTCTGGTCTTTATGTGATACATGCAAAGATATTGAAGCGCTGATAAAAGCTCTAACAAATCAAAGCGCTCCGACGCAGCAAAGCTGCGCCGGTGTTTGAGGCGTTAGCCGGCTATGGGCTCCGAACTGGATAAGGCAAAAATTGAACTCGCCGTTTTTGGCGAGTTTGTTCAACGCTCGGCTTTGGCGGTCAATCCAGCTAGTATCCGAAAACCCGGTGCCGAGTCCGAGCCGGATATCTTCTGCACTCTGATTAATGAAGGTCCGGTGGCATTCGAGTTGGTTGAAATCTGTTCCTCTGACATAGCTGCAACCATATCGAAGATTCGCTCGGGTGGAACTGCTGTGCTCGCGACGTCTGATCCAACGAGTGAGATAGTTCGTCGAAAGCTTCATAAGACATACAAAACGAGTTTGCCCATAGAGCTGCTGTGCTATACAAACGGGCGAACTATTTCACCGGACGATCAGATTGTGGAAGAACTTCGCCAATGGGTAGGTTCTGCTCGAGGGCCATTTCGCAAGGTGTGGCTTCTCGGCGAAAAGGGCGTATATGAAATTTGACGCGCCGGCTAACCCTGCGGTCACACGGACCTTACGCGAAAAGCTGCGCAAGGCCGGTTACCTTCACGTTATGCACCAGTAGAAAAATTATGGAACTTAAAAGTGTTGTCCCATGGGGAAGAAGCTTGGAAGAATATAGAAATATATTCATGCTTTCCGAATTGGATCTCAACAAAAGTATATTGGGGTGCGGCGATGGGCCCGCCAGCTTTAATGCAGAAGCAACTTTTTTGGGAAAGAGCATTACGTCTGTCGATCCCGTTTATATTTTCACAACTCAAGAGCTACAAAATAGAATCAGTGAGGTTTATGAAGAAATAGCAGCCCAGTTAGAAAAAAATAAAGAAAACTATATTTGGGAAACCTTCAAAAGCGTTGAAGATGTTTTCAAGACAAGAATGTCTGCAATGAATATTTTTTTAAAGGATTATGAAAACGGTAAATCTTCTGGCCGTTACATTGAGGCAGGACTTCCAAGTCTACCCTTTGGAAATCAGCAGTTTTCACTTGCCTTATGTTCGCATTTTTTATTCTTATATAGCTCCCATTTGACTGAAGATTTCCATATCCAAGGCATCAAAGAGTTATGCCGGGTTGCGAAGGAAGTCAGAATATATCCGCTGGTTACCCTTACAGGTGAATTATCACCCCATTTACGAGCAGTTACAGAGAGTCTAAATAGTTATGGGTATTCTGCCGAGCTAAAACCTGTAACTTATAGATTTTTGAAAAACGCCAATGAAATGTTAGTGGTAAAAATATAAAAATACATAACAAGTCATTGCGGCATCGTTCCGCTTCGCTCCACTGGGTATTTTTTAAATCGCGGTTTTATGATTTTTCCGCGCAAACTTTTTCCATAAAACTGCCGCTTAAATCTCCTTCGGGCTTGTAGAAAAACTCTTCTATCTAAGGCCATGCTCTGTGTGAGCGTCCTCTTTTTATCCTATTTTTCGGCAGACTCTTCAATCATGTCTGTTTAAGCCTGCGTGTTTCTCGATACAACAACTGCTGCGTCACGAAGCTATTGAATGCATTTAGCAGGGGTGCATATTTCGCTTCGTTGCGTTCCAGTTGCATCAGCGCATAGCAAGTGGCCTCCAGTGTGGATAGCTGATGGGCGCCGCGCGCCTTGCGAATCAGATATTGCGATGCGGGCGCATCGCGCAGTGCTAGACGCGGCAGCGATTGCAGTAGGGGGTTGGCGTAGAGCATTTTGCGGCTTTTGCGCCACGTGCCATCGAGCACCACCAGTCGCAATTCTTCCGGGCTGGTGGATGTCAGATCAATTGGTATTGCCGGTGGTGCAATGTCGGCATCATCCGGCGTATCGGGATATAAAAGAATGGCGTGTTTGCGTTGCGCGCCCGGCGCATGCAGCAAAGTCTCTAATTCCTGTTGATCAAATACTTCGCCGATGAGCAGGTGGCTGTTTGACAGGCACAAATGCAGCAGACGTGCGCTGCCTTTTGCATGCTTTGCTTCTAGCGGATGTTGCAGGATCAGTACTTCGATTGCATGCGCTATCGGTGTGTTCCACTGACAGATACAGGTCTGCTGTGGGCGCAGGCAGCGAGAGCAAACGAGGCGTTTAATACCGCGACTCCGCCAACCCATTAAATTGCTTCGCCAGATACGTTGCGTAGTTGTCGGTCATGCCGGCGATAAAATCGATTGCGCGCATCATGCATTGGTAGCGGCGCTCGGTGGCGTCGAATTTATCGAGGTCTGGCGGAAAGGTGTGTTTGCCGATTAGATTGATCAGTCGCTCGTGGCGAAAATTATGACGCTCGCCGTCGGCGTAACCGATCACGGCGTCGATCAGGCTATCGAGCAGGGTGCCGATCACTTGATAGGCGCCGATTTCCAATTCGATTTTGCGCGGATGTTCGAATACTTGTTTGCGCGCCAATTGCTTTGCGCCTTCGACTGTTTCGCGTACCGGTGGTGCGCACAGGCTGATTAAATCGTTATCGATTTTTCCTTCGAGTAAATCATCGTGATGCTGCATGAACGCCTGCACGCCGGCATCGATAAAATGTTCGATAATGCTGCCGCGCAGTAAAGCGGCTTTGCGTCCCGGCCGTAAATCGGAGCGCACTAATTCCGCGACTTCGCCATTATTCGGCAGCACCGGTTGCAACAGCGGCAGCACTTCATGCCAGTGCAACAAATCCATTTCGAGGCCGTCTTCCAAATCGATAATGCCGTAACAAAAATCGTCAGCTGCCTCGACTAGAAACGCGAGCGGGTGCCGACAAAAATAATTGGCGCTGCGCTCGCGCAAGCCGGTGGCGCGACACACTTCCAACAGCGCATCTTGCTCGGCGGAAAACGCGCTGAATTTATCGGGACGCGGTGTGCGTTTGGATTCGCCGGCCAGCCACGGATATTTCAAAAAGGTGCCGAGCGTCGCATACGTCAGACGCATGCCGTCGTCGTATTGGTGATATTCGGATTTGGTCAGAATGCGAAAGCCCTGCGCGTTGCCTTCGAAGCCTTCGAGATCGGCGCGCTGATTCGCATCGAGGCCATCGAGAAATTTGCGGCCGCTATCTTGAAACCAGGCGCGAATCGCGCGCTCGCCGGTGTGGCCAAACGGCGGATTGCCAATGTCATGCGCGAGACACGCCGATTGCACGATATCGCCGAGATCGGTCGCTTCGATACCGGCTGGCAACAATGCGCGCGTGCGCAAGGCTTCGCCGACGCGAATGCCGAGCGTGCGACCGACACACGACACTTCGAGACTGTGCGTCAACCGATTGTGAATATGATCGTTGGTCGCAAGCGGATGCACCTGCGTCTTGCGCGCGAGGCGACGGAATGCACCGGAAAAAATAATTTTGTCGTGATCGCGCAAAAATGCATTGCGCCCGGATTCCTCTTTCGCCGGTCGATTGCCGAGACGTTTTTTATTGAGCAGTTGCGTCCATTCCATTATGGTCGATCAACCGCTCGCCGAGACACGCATCGGCGCGATCTTATAAATCACCCGCGTCGAATTCGGATCGCGAAACGGATAATCCTTGCCCATATATTTGTGCGAGAGTTTATCGATATGCGCATCGGCGCCTTCTTCAGTCACTTCCACAACGGTGCCGCGCACCTGCACATAGCGATACGGATTTTCCGGATCGCTAATCGCCAACGCGACGCGTGGATCGCGGCGCATGTTGCGATCTTTCTGCCGATCTTTAGCTGAGTTAATAACGACGTAACCGCCGTCGTATTCGCACCACACCGGCGACACTTGCGGGCTGCCATCGGGCATCAACGTGGTGAGATGTGCAAAGGCGGGCTTCTGAAACAGATCGAGATAATTTTCCGGAATCGATGCGGCCATGATTGCGATCCTGCTGCAGTGGATAGGGGTGTAACTTATGTCAGCATTCGCGAATGTGCAACCGCGAACATTATTTCATCGTGCTGTCGTGCAATTTCCCTAATCGGTAGGCGTCCAAAATGGCGATAACCCAGCATGCGAAAAATATCCACCATGCGATATTCGACAGCGCTGAGCCATCGCCACTGCTTGCTTCTGCGACCTTGGCGGAAATCACATCGGCATCGAGAGGGATTTCGCCATTCGCAATTTTATCGGCGAGCACAGTCGCCTGTTGCAACGCCTTTGTCATAATCACGCCGAGTGCAAGCAGCGAGATAGCCAGTAATGACACGCCGCGCCAATAATATTTCAGCAACAGATGACCGGCACCAGGACAGACAATGCCGGAGAGCAGAGCAGCCTTGTTAGATAGCTTCATCGGTACAGCGTCCGTATTTTTGTGTTCGTTATGAATTTTTATGGGTGCGAAATAATCGCAGTCGATTGGCATTCATCACCACCGTTACCGACGATAGCGACATCGCCGCGCCGGCGAGTACCGGATTCATCAGTACGCCGAACAGTGGATACAAAATACCGGCGGCGATCGGAATGCCGAGCACATTGTAAATAAATGCACCGAATAAATTCTGTTTGATATTGCGCAGTGTCGCCTGCGAAATTTCGATCGCATCGGCGATGCCATGCAGCGAGCCGCGCATCAGTGTGATATCGGCGCTTTCGATGGCGATGTCAGTGCCGGTGCCAATCGCGAAACCGACATCCGCCTGCGCCAGTGCCGGCGCATCGTTAATGCCGTCGCCAACCATGCCGATTTTTTTGTTATGCGCGCGCAACTCGGTAATTTTTTCGGCTTTATGTTCGGGTAATACTTCGGCGAATACTTCGTCGATGCCCACTGCTGTTGCGATCGCCTGCGCGGTAATGGCGTTGTCGCCGGTCAGCATCACCACTTTTAAGCCGCGCGCATGCAAGCGTGCAATTGCTGCGGCGGAATCTTCTTTGATGCGATCTGCAACACCGATAACGCCGAACGCGCGTTGATCGACCGCGATAAATAAAGGAGTCGCGGTTTGCGCGACCATGCGTGCAGCCGCGTCGAGCAACGCACTGCAATCGATGCCCTGCTGTTCGAGCCAGCGGCGATTACCGATCAAAACGGTATTGCCATTCACATCGGCGCTAACACCTTGGCCGTTGTGCGCAAGAAAATTATTTGCGGGTTGTGGCTGCGTGCGTTTGCCGCTCGCGGCACGCACAATCGCGCGCGCCAGCGGATGCTCGGAATATTGTTCGACGCTCGCCGCGAGCTGCAGCAATTGTTGTTCGTTGCCATCGCGCGCAAAAATATCGATCACATCGGGTTTGCCTTCGGTGATCGTGCCGGTTTTATCGAGCACGATGGTGTCGAGCTGCGCGCTGGTCTGCAACGCATCGCCGCGTCGAATCAAAATACCGGCGCTCGCCGCTTTGCCGATGCCGACCATCACCGACATCGGTGTGGCAAGGCCGAGCGCGCACGGACACGCAATAATTAATACCGTCATCGCCGCGACCAGCATGTGTGCCATTTTCGGTTCGGGTCCGAATTGCCACCATGCGAACGCGGCAGCGATTGCGATAGCGACAACAATCGGAACAAAGATGGCGGAAATCTGATCGGCGAGTCGACCGATCGGCAATTTGCTACCCTGCGCATTTTTCACCAGCGCAATGATGCGTGCGAGCGCGGTGTCGGCGCCGATGCGCGTAGCGCGAAACACCAGGCTGCCGCTTTGATTCAAGGTGCCGGCGGCAACGGTCGCATTTTTTTGTTTGCGCACCGGCATCGGTTCGCCGCTCAGCATGCTTTCGTCGACATAACTATCGCCGTCGACGACGATGCCATCCACCGCAATTTTTTCGCCGGGACGCACGCGCAGCAGATCATCGATGCGCACGCGCTCGACCGCAATTTCTTCTTCGCTCGCATTGCCGTCGTTGTTGGCGGTGTTGGTATTGGCGACGATGCGATGCGCGAGCTGCGGTTTTAAATCGAGCAGGCGACGAATCGCCTGTGAGGTTTTGCCGCGACCGCGAATTTCCAGCGCCTGGCCGAGATTGATCAGGCCGATGATCATCGCGCTCGCTTCGAAATACACCTGCCGCGATGCCATCGGAAATGCGGCGGGAAACATGACTACCAGCATCGAATACAGCCACGCGGCACCGGTGCCGAGCGCGATCAGCGTATCCATCGTCGCGTGTCCGTGCTTCAGTGCCTGCCAGGCGCCACGAAAAAAATGGCCGCCGGCGATGAACAACACAGCGAAAGTCAGTACACCGATCGCGCCCCATATCCATTGCGAAGTGCCGCTCATCACCATCATGCTGTTGGCGCCGGCGATGCGATCGCCGATCACTCCCCACAACATAAGCGGTGCGCCGAGGCCGAGCGCAATCGTCATATCGCGCAAACGTTTTTTATATTGCGCGAGTTCGAGATCTTGATCGTTGGTGTCGCTGTCGGCGTTGAGCAGCGTTGCGTCATAGCCGGCATTTTTTACCGCGGCGATTAATGCATCGGCATCGGCCGCGCCTTCGACAATAGCGCTGCGGTCGACCAGATTCATCGCCGCGCTTTTTACATTGGGCACTGCGCGCAGTGCAGTTTCGATCGTGTTCACGCAGCCGGCGCAGCGCGCCCCGTGAATTGCGAGCGTAAATTTGGTTGGCGTCACTGCGGCCATATGCAGATGATCGTGCATACCGTGTTGCATATGTTCGTGCTGCGCGTGATCCATCGGTGTAGGCGCCGATGTGTTTGCTTCGTGATGCGACTGATGAGGCTTCATCGGTTGTGCTCCTCATGCCAGTGTTCGATCAAATGACAAATGCTGCGGCCATTTGGCATGCCATCGGGCAATGTCTGCCATTGCTGCACGGCGTCGTGCATGCGATTGCGCAACGCTTTTAATTCACGCAATTGTTGTTCGACGGCAATGAGTTTTTGCGCGAATAGATCGCGTACGCGCGGACACGGAGAGCGATGTCGATCGGCATCGTGCAGAATTTCGGTGATTTCCTTCAGCGTAAAACCCAATTGCCGCGCCGTGCGCACGAAGCGCAAGCGCTGCAGATCGCGTTCGTCATAAAGCTGGTAGCCGTTATCTTGATGGCGACGCGGATTCAACAACCCGGCGCGGCTGTAATAGCGCACCGTGTCCGCGCTCACGCTGGCCGCTTTCGCTAATTCGCCCACTTTCATCGTCGATCTCCCCGGTATGACCGTTGCAGCCCCGTACGACCGTTGCGAGGAGGAGTATACGACCTGTGAGTTACTCACAGGTCAAACACCGCAGCCTATAACCATCAGCGCTTAGCTTATGCCTTATAAGCAAATGAAAAATCGATATTTTTTAAAATGAATTGTGCTGTGTAGATTCTCCGCCATGCGCTTACGTGGCGCCCTGGCTCGTATTTTTAAATCTGACACAAGGAATGCTCGACATGAAAAAACCGACTGCGCAACGCTTCGCGTTGACCGCCGCGCTGATTGGCGCCCTCACCGCAAGCGGCGTTGCTGCTGCGAAAGATATTGCGCTGCTGAATGTTTCCTACGATCCGACGCGCGAATTGTACGAAGCCTATAACCCCGTGTTCGCGGAATACTGGAAAGCAAAAACCGGCGACAGCGTAAAAGTGAGTCAATCGCACGGGGGTTCTGGCAAACAGGCACGCGCGGTGATCGATGGTTTGGGCGCAGACGTGGTGACACTGGCGTTGGCCGATGACATCAATGCCATCGCAAAAAATTCGCAAAAAATTTCCGCCGACTGGCAAACAAAATTGCCATCGAATAGCGCTCCTTACACATCGACGATTGTGTTTTTGGTGCGTAAAGGTAATCCGAAAGCGATCAAAGACTGGGGCGATCTGGTGAAACCCGGCGTCGAAGTGATTACGCCGAATCCGAAAACTTCCGGCGGCGCACGCTGGAATTATCTGGCGGGTTGGGGTTGGGCGTTGAAAAAAGAACTCGGCGATTTCTCGAAATTGAAAAATCCAAACGATCCGGCGGTGATTGCGGCGCAGAAAAAAGCGCAGGCGTACATCGGTGAATTGTACAAACACGTGCCGGTACTCGATTCGGGCGCGCGGGGCTCAACAGTGACATTCGCTGAGCGTGGTCAAGGCGATGTGTTGCTAGCGTGGGAAAACGAGGCGTATCTGTCGCTGAAAGAGTTCGGCGCCGATAAATTCGATATCGTCATTCCGTCGATCAGTATTCTCGCCGAGCCGCCGGTCGCGGTGGTGGACGCAAATGCGAAGCAGCACGGCACCGAGGCAGTTGCGAAAGCGTATCTCGAATATTTGTATTCACCGGTTGGGCAAAAAATTGCGGCGAAGAATTTTTATCGCCCGGTGAAACCCGAGCTCGCGGATAAAGCTGATGTCGATCGCCTGCCGAAATTCCCGTTGTTCAAACTGGACGATGTATTTGGTTCGTGGCCGCAGGCAACGGCGGCTCATTTCGCCGATGGCGGCATCTTTGACCAGATCTACGTTAAATAAACTGACTCGTTAAAGAAGCTATCGACATGGCCTTCGTTCAGCGTTCTCTGTTGCCGGGCTTCCGCCCGGCATTGGGTTTTACCGTGTTTTATTTAAGCGTGTTGGTGCTGATACCGCTCAGTGCATTGTTGCTTAAATCGTTCGGTTACGGCCCGCAGCAATGGTGGGATCTGCTGACCGGGCCGCGCGTGCTCGCATCGTTTCGCGTCAGCCTCACTGCATCGCTGCTCGCAGCGGCGATCAATGTGGTGCTCGGTTTATTGATTGCGTGGGTGTTGGTACGTTATCCGTTGCCGTTTAAGCGGTTATTCGATGCCTTGATCGATCTGCCGTTCGCATTACCGACGGCAGTGGCCGGCATCGTGTTGACGGCAATTTATGCGCGCAATGGTTGGATCGGCCAATACCTTGAGCCACTCGGTTTTAAAGTCGCGTTTTCGCCGACTGGCATTACCGTTGCGCTGATTTTTATCGGCCTGCCGTTTGTGGTGCGCACGGTGCAACCGGTGTTGCAGGATCTCGATCCAGCCGAAGAAGAAGCCGCATCGAGTTTGGGTGCGGGACGTTGGCAGGTATTCAGAAAAATTATTTTTCCGAATATTTTGCCGGCGTTGCTCACTGGGTTTGCGTTGGCGTTTGCGCGCGGTGTCGGCGAATACGGTTCGGTGATTTTTATCGCGGGCAATCGTCCACTGGTATCTGAAGTAGTACCGCTGCTGATCATGACCAAACTCGAACAATACGATTATGTCGGCGCCACGGTGATCGGTATGGCAATGCTGATTATTTCGTTCGTGCTGTTGTTGGTGATCAATGCATTGCAGGCGTGGACGCGCCGGCGGGCGGGTGCTTTATAGAATTATGATCCGAGGGTTCGCGACATTCCCGAAGTTGTTCCGGGACACGCGGCAAGTACATCCATGTAGCTCGTCAGCGACGTCCTTGTCGCTGACGGTCCCGGAACAATTTCGGGAATATCGCTCCTTAGCATCGGCAGGCAGATAGAAATATGAGTTCATCTTTAGTCGCTTATCGCGTTGCGACATCGTCGAAATCGAAAATCGACTGGGTGCGATTGATTTTAACCAGCGCCGCGCTGCTGGTTATCGGCATATTTCTCGTGCTGCCGTTGCTGACCGTATTAGTGGAAGGCTTGCGTAAAGGCAGCGATGTTTATTTTGCGGCGTTAACTGAACCCAATACCTGGGCAGCAATTAAATTGACGCTGCTGGTGGCGGCGATTTCGGTGCCGCTGAATACGGTGTTCGGCGTGGCGGCGGCGTGGGTTATCGCGCGGTTCGAATTTCGCGGCAAAAATATTTTGCTGACGCTGATCGACTTGCCATTCTCGGTATCGCCAGTGATCGCGGGTCTGATTTATGTGCTCGTGTTTGGCGCGCGCGGATGGCTTGGTCCGTGGCTAGGCGAACATAACATTCAAATTTTATTCGCGGTGCCGGGGCTGGTGCTGGCCACAATTTTTGTGACCTTTCCCTTCGTTGCACGCGAATTGATTCCGTTGATGCAGGAGCAGGGGCGCGACGAAGAAGAAGCAGCGCTGTCGCTTGGCGCGAACGGTTGGCAAATGTTTTTCAAGATCACTTTGCCGAATATCAAATGGGCATTGCTATACGGCGTGATTCTGTGCAACGCGCGGGCGATGGGCGAGTTTGGCGCGGTGTCGGTAGTGTCGGGTCATATTCGTGGCTTGACCAACACCTTGCCGCTGCACGTCGAAATTCTCTACAACGAATATAACTTTGCCGCGTCATTCGCAGTGGCGTCATTACTGGCACTGCTTGCTGTCGCGACATTGATTTTGAAAAGTGTGCTGGAATGGAAACAGGAGCAGCAGCGCAATGCAGCTGCTGCGAGTACGCAATGGCACCAATCTTTGGTACAGAGTGAATCATGAGCATCATCGTCGAAAACATCAGCAAAAAATTTGGCGAGTTCGTCGCGCTGAATAATGTCAGCCTCGAAATTCCCGAGGGTGAATTAATTGCATTGCTCGGCCCATCCGGCTGCGGCAAAACCTCGCTGTTGCGCATTATCGCGGGTCTCGAACAACCCGATGCCGGACGCGTGTTATTAAACGGCGAGGATCGTACCAGCGATCATGTGCGCGAACGCGAAATCGGTTTCGTGTTTCAGCATTACGCACTGTTTCGCCATATGACCGTGTTCGACAATATTGCCTTCGGCCTGCGCGTAAAAAAACGTCACGAGCGGCCAAGCGACGCGCAAATCAAAACGAAAGTTACCGACTTGCTGAAACTGGTTCAGCTCGATTGGCTCGCCGATCGCTTTCCCGACCAATTGTCCGGCGGCCAACGCCAACGCATCGCATTGGCGCGCGCGCTCGCGGTCGAACCCAAAGTATTGTTGCTCGACGAGCCGTTCGGCGCGCTCGATGCGAATGTGCGCAAGGAATTGCGGCGCTGGTTGCGACGTCTGCACGATGAATTGCATGTCACCAGTATTTTTGTCACGCACGATCAGGAAGAAGCGATGGAGGTTTCGAGTCGTATCGTGCTGATGAACAAAGGCGTGATCGAACAGGTGGGTACACCGGAGGAAGTGTACGAGCATCCGCGTAATCCATTCGTGTCGCGTTTCCTCGGCGACGTGAATATTTTTCACGGTCGCGTCGAACAGGGCTGGCTCGATCTCGATGGCTGGCGCGTACCGGCACCGCCGCAAACGCGGCACGGCGATCAACTCGCCGCGTATGTGCGTCCGCACGATGTGCAACTGACACGCGAAGGTGAGCCGCATTTGCCGCAGGCGCGCGTCCTGCACATCAATCACGGCGGTTCGGTATACAAGCTCGAACTCGATTTGCTCGATCATTCCGGCAAAGCGATCGAAGTGGAAATTTCGCGGCGCGAATTTCAAGAACTGGCGGTGGAACCCGGCGACAGCGTGTATATCACGCTGTCGAATTCAAAAATTTACCCGACGCCGACCGCAGCAGCTCAGGGTTCGCCAGCCGCAGAAAAAACCGCAGCGTTAGTCGATCTCAAGCCGCAGATAACGAATGGCTAAATAGACTTCACGCAGAAAACACAGGAGTCCGGCGATCAATGAGAGCATCGCGCTGACGAACAACAGCGCGACCAAATTCGCCATGCTCACCGAAATAAAATCACCGATGAACAGCAATGCAATCATCGTGCAGACCAGCAATGCGCAAATCGTGCACAGGCTGATCGACCAATACGTTAACCGCGCGCGCAAAGACAGGCGGCGTAATTCCAGATGAATTTCCGGATGTTTCGCGGTCGGCTTCTGCGGCAATTCCGCTTCGAGCCGACGCGCGCGATCGACCACGCGGCTGACCCGACCGGATAGCACACCGAGAATCGCGCCGACGCCGGTCAATAAAAAAACCGGCGCCACCGATAACTGAATCAAATGCGCAATCGACGTTAATGTGGTGTCGCCAAACATAAATAATCTCAGTGATCGTCAGTTAAGAATGTGCTCAGGCTTGCTTGCCGGCCATGATTTTATAAACAACGCCAGCGAGCGCAGCGCCAATAATCGGCGCCAGCCAGAACAACCACAACTGTGCAATCGCCCAGCCGCCGACGATAAGTGCCGGACCGGTGCTGCGCGCCGGATTTACCGACGTATTGGTGACCGGAATACTGATCAAATGAATCAGTGTAAGTCCCAGGCCAATGGCAATCGGCGCAAAACCGGCCGGAGCGCGTTTATCGGTGGCGCCGAGAATAATCAGCAGAAACATAAACGTCATCACCGCTTCGCAAACGAATGCCGACACCAAGTTATATCCACCCGGTGAATGCTCCGCAAAACCGTTCGCAGCCAGTCCGCCGCTTAAGTCAAAACCTGGTTTGCCGCTGGCGATGAAATACAACAGTGCCGCGGCAACGATCGCGCCGGCAACTTGAGCAACCACATAGGCGGGCAACTCACTCGCTTTGAAACGACCGCCGACCACCAGCCCAACAGTGACCGCAGGGTTTAAGTGACAGCCGGAGATGTGCCCGATCGCATACGCCATGGTCAATACGGTGAGCCCGAATGCGAGCGAAACGCCAACCAGGCCGATACCGACATGCGGAAAGGTCGCGGCCAATACGGCGCTACCACAGCCACCGAGTACCAGCCAAAAAGTGCCGATAAATTCTGCAAAAGAACGTTGGGCGAGAGGCATGATGAAACTCCATGTTGTTAATGAGGGCTATCGTTACCGCGTGTTTATTTATTGGTAGGGCCGTCTTATCGGTAAGGGGCATCGTTAACTGCATATCGGAATGCTGTGGAAACGAAGTGTATATAGCGTCGTATCGAATTTACTGTCAACGATCGCGACAGATTTCCGCCGGAAATTCAAATTCGATGGTGGTGTGTTCGAGTTTATGCGGTGCCAGCAGCGCATGAATTTGCTCCTTCAACGCCAATTGCTGCGTGGGTGTTAAATCGAGTTTCAGGGTGACATGCACGGTGAGCACATGATGCTGGCCGTCGAGTGACCATAAATGCAGGTGATGCGTGTCGCCCACGTCATCGAGTTGTTGGAGCTGCGCGCGAATGGTTTCGGTCAGTGCCTGATCGGGCGCCTTCTGCAGAAATATACGCGCGGTATCGCGTAGATTGAAAAAGACGTTGTACAGAATGAATAGCGTGAAGCCGATACTGAGTAATGGGTCAATGATGGCCCAGCCGGTGAAGTGTATGGCCACACTCGCGAGCAGCACCGCTACCCAGCCGAGTACGTCTTCGACTAAATGCCAGCTCAGCACTTTCTCATTTTGCGTGTGACCGCCGCGCAGTCGAAATGCTGCCGCACCGTTGACCGCGATGCCGAGCAGCGCGAGCCAGAACATGCCGGCGAGGTGCGGTGTTTGCGGATGCCAAAGCCGCGGCACCGCATTGATGATAATAATGATGGAGCCAATCAACAGCACGACACCGATCACCAGCGCACTGAGCAGCGACAGACGTCGATAGCCGTAGGTGTAGGCATCGTTGGGATGGCGATGCGACATACGACTGGCGAGCCAGCCGAAACCGATCGCCAGCGTATCGCCAAAATCATGGATCGCGTCCGACATAATCGCGACGCTGTTCGTCATTAATCCGCCGACCAGTTCGATCAGCGTAAAACCGAAATTCAGCCAGAACGCGAAGCCGATACGACGGCTTTCGTGCTGATCGCCATTAGGGTGATGGGCATGATGATGGCCGTGCGACGAGTGACCGGAGTGATCGTGAGCCATGATGCGCATCGATGAGGAGTGGACTCGCATTTTGACAAATCCGGCTGCCGTTGTGCAGGGAATATGTGTAGCGAATAATTGTGCAGCCAATCTTTTCCCGCTTAAGATGCGCTTCGGCGTAATTTCCTTCCATCTGGCTTCGATAAAAATATCAAGCGCGGCGCATCATGGCGAATGGCCCACAAATCGATTACAACCTGTTTGTCGTGCTGGAGGCGATTTATACCGAAGGCAATGTGACGAAAGCAGCGTACAAACTGCATTTATCCCAGCCCGCCATCAGTCATGCACTGGCACGGTTGCGTGAATTGTTCGGTGATCCGCTATTCGTGCGCAAGGGCAGCTCGATGGTGCCGACGCCGTTGACGCGCAATAGCATCGAATCGATTCGCAGCTCGTTGCGTCATCTCGAAGACAGTATTCGCAACACGGCCGGTTTCGATCCGGCGCTCGCGAAAAAACGTATGACGCTGTGTTTGCCGAGCAGCATGGAGACCGCGTTATTACCGGCGCTGTGGCAGCGTCTGGCGAGCGCGGCACCGCAGATCGATCTGGTGGCAAATCGCGGCGAGCGTCAGCGTCTGGAGGCGAGACTCGCTTCGGGCGCATTCGATGTCGCGATCGATGTGTTGTTTCGACACTCGGAAGAAATGCATCAGCAACGTATTTTGCGCGATCGGTTGGTAGTGGTCGTGCGCCGCGATCATCCGCATGTACAGCACGGATTTACACTCGAAACCTATTTGCAACAACAGCATGCCTTAGTGTCCTCGCGCCGCCAGGGTCCCGGCATTGTCGACGTCGAACTCAGCCGGCTCGGACTTGAGCGCCGGGTGCGGCTGCGCTGTCAGCAGAGCGATACTGCATTTCGCATTGTCGGCGATAGCGATCTGGTATTGACGATGCTCGAATTCGACGCGCGCGCGGCCAACTCCTCATTCGGCCATCTCATCCTGCCGTTGCCGATCGAAACCGACACCATCGATATGTATCTGTATTGGCACAGCTCGGTCGACAACGATCCCGCCAATCGCTGGCTGCGTAATGAAGTGGCGGCGATGTGTGCGACATTGACGAATTAACAAAAAGCAGGATGGCTGAATTCTAAAGTCTGTTAATAACCACCAAGACAAGGGAGTGTTTTAATGTCCGCTTTATTCGTAACGCAAGCGGAAATAGTTTCTGGCTGGAGAAAATTGAACATCTGCCGCATTGTGGTGATCGTTGGCTTATTCAGCGCGGGAACAGCTAACGGACAGTCATTATTCGATGAAAGATATAGCGGTGAATGGGGATTTTCCGTAGAAGATCAAATGGATAATAAACACCTCGGAACTTTATCTATCCATGATTGCGTTAACCACCACTGCCAATATTCATTAATGACGGGTACCGAACGCTCAATGTGTTCATCCGAGGGCGAGCTTCAGATCCATTCAGAAAATTTTGCGTCTGAGGTGGTTCCTTCCGATAGGGATTCAGAAGAGGGCGATTCCTGTGAAATTGATTTAACACTAATCAATAAAAATTATATATCGGTAAGCTCGAAAGGAAGCTGCACGAGGCTATGCGGATTAAACGCTTCTTTTGATGCCGAATTAGAGCGCCTCTCTGCCGAGCAATTCTATCCAACAAGCTTTAATTGTTATGAATTCACTTCGCGTATTGAGCTGAGTGTTTGTACGAATAAGAATCTCGCCGAGCTCGATACCCGATTGTACAAATTGTACGATCAGGCACGAGATGCGGCGTCGCAGAAAAATAGACAGGCGTTAAAAAAAGATCAGCTCAGATGGCTTCGAGAAAGAGATAGCACCTGCGCAAAATCTAAGGTTATAAAAGATTGCCTGAAAGCTGTCTATTTAAGCCGAATTGAACAACTTAATTAGTGTTTGCTATCCGAAAGAAAATAGCTTTTAAAGTTAATAGGGAGAAAGTAATGATCACTGCGCGATGGAGAGTATTGGCGCTTGCGAGTACATTGGCGCCCATCTGGATTTTCTTCGGTGTTGCGATCACATCCAGCCAGTACCCTGGTTACAGTCAATACAGTCAAGCATTGAGTGAGCTTGGCGCTGTCGGTAGCCCGACGCAATTTCTATCCCCAGTAATTAATAACTTTCCCCTCGCGGTGTTATTTGTTGCTTTCGGTGTTTCTATATGTATGCAATTTCGCGGATCAAGAGCAGCGATCGCTAGCGGTATCCTGATAATTATTCATGGTATCGGAATTCTCGTCGCGGGGCTCTTCTCGTGCGATATCGGCTGCAAAATGGAGTCGCCATCGCACAGTCAGATTATTCACAGTACCGCAGGGGCCGTGATGTTTCTAAGCCTAACTCTTGCGAGCTTAATCTGGGTGAAGGTCGGCAATCGCCTGCTTGAATTACATTGGTTCAGTCAGTTCTCGTTGATATTTGCCGCGCTGTCGTTAGTCGCGCTCTACCTGCTCTTGACTACGGGTCATTCGGGCGGGCTGGGGTTGTACCAGCGCCTCAATTACGGATTTTCGCTTGTTTGGTTGTTTGTGCTGGCGGTTATTGTCAGTTCTCGAAGATTTCCTAGTGGAAATAATTGCGACACATAGGTCATCGAATCGCACTCCATCTATCCGGCGAATGATCGGATATGCAAACTTAGCATTTGCATCGCCGTCGCTTGCGCCGCTAAATACGTCCATTGCAGATTGAGGCGGTTGGGATGGGCGAGTTGGTATTAGTGCGACATGCGCAGGCGTCGTTCGGCAGCGACGATTACGATCGTCTCTCCGAGCTCGGCTTCGAACAGGCGCGGCATCTTGGCGATTATTTTCGAGTGCGCGCTATCGACTTCGATCGTGTTATTTGCGGTACGCAGCAACGCCATTTGCAAACGTTGCGCGGCATGGGCATCGAGCGCGAGCCGGAATTCATCGCGGGTTTGAATGAATTCGATTTTCACGATCTCGTCACGCAATATCTCGCAGCACATCCGCACCACGGTGCGGTCGATCACAAAAATCCGCGCGAATTTTTTCTGGCGATGCGCAAGGCGGTGCCGCTGTGGTCGGAGGGAAAAATCGTGCAGATGAGCGAGCCGTGGAGTGACTATCACGCGCGCATTCAATCGGCGCTGCAATTTATCACCGAAGATGGCGCCGAGCGTGTACTTGTCGTCTGCTCGGGTGGCACGATCAGCGCATTGCTGCGCGAGGTATTGCAAATTTCGGTCACTGCAATGGTTGAATTGAATTTACAGATCGCCAATACGTCGGTATCGCGCATCGCCTTTAAAAGCCAGAAAACCTGGTTGCAATTGTTCAATTCGATTGCGCATCTCGATCATCCGGCGACTCGTCATTTAATGACATTCGCCTAAAGACAATTTTTTAAAGAAGCATTCGTTCGTTTAAAGAAATATTCGTTTTAAAGCTACGTCGGTTTAAACAACTAGGAAGCTCATTATGCATTTCGAACATTCCGAAAAAGTTCAGGATTACATAGATCGCCTGACCGAATTCATGGATAAATATATTTATCCAAACGAAAATAGTTATCACGAACAAGTGGCACAACCCGGTCAGCGCTGGAAAATGCCGCCGCTGATGCGCGAGCTGAAAGCAAAAGCGAAGGCGGAAGGGTTGTGGAATTTATCGATGCCGAATACCGAATACGGTCAGGGGCTCAGTAATCTCGAATACGCGCCGCTGGCGGAAATCATCGGCCGCGTGATTTGGTCGGCCGAGGTGTTCAATTGCAATCCGCCCGATGCCGGCAATATGGAATTGCTATACCACTACGCGAATGAAGAACAGAAAGAGCGCTGGTTGAAGCCGCTGGCGAACGGTGACATGCGTTCGTGCTTTGCGATGACCGAACCGCGGGTGGCGTCGTCGGATGCGACCAATATCGAAACAACAATTATGCGCGACGGCGATCACTATGTGATTAACGGTCTTAAATGGTTTATTACCGGCGCTATGTACGATCAGTGCAAATTGATGATCCTGATGGGCAAGACCGATCCGACCAATCCGAATCGCCATGTTCAGCAATCGCAAATATTGATTCCGATGGATACGCCCGGCATTAAAATTCTGCGGCCGCTGACCACCTACGGCTACGACGATGCGCCAATCGGTCATGCCGAAGTGATCCTCGATAATGTGCGTGTGCCCGTCGGCAATTTAATTGCTGGCGAAGGGCGTGGTTTTGAGATCGCGCAGGGCCGTCTCGGCCCGGGCCGTATTCATCACTGCATGCGCGCGATTGGCTGTGCGCAGCGCGCGCTCGAACTCGCGTGCAAACGCGCTGAATCGCGCGTGGCATTTGGTAAAAAATTAAGCGAACAAGGTTCGGTGCGCGAAGATATTGCCAATAGCGCGACCGAAATCGAACAAGCGCGCATGCTGACGTTGCGCGCGGCAGAGAAAATGGATCGCGACGGTAGCAAAGCGGCGAAGGATTTAATTGCGATGGCAAAAATTGCGGTGCCGAATACAGCGATTCGCGTCGTTGATCGCGCGATCCAATTGCATGGTGCCGGCGGTTTTACCAGCGATTATTTTCTCGCCGAGGCTTACAACTATGTACGTTGGCTGCGTATGGCCGATGGCCCCGATCAAGTGCATTTGGCGACGCTCGCGAAGGACGTCATCAAAAAATATGCGGGCGCGACGACGAAATAATTCGGAGATTTAAGTATGAAAAAAGATCGGTTCGATTTGAGTGGACGCACTGCGCTAGTCACCGGTGCATCGAGCGGCTTCGGCGCGCAATTCAGCAAGGTGCTGGCAGAAGCTGGTGCGGAAATAATTGCGTGCGCGCGCCGTGTCGATCGGCTGCATGATCTGGTCGCGCAGATCGAAGCCAATGGTGGTCGGGCGCACGCGGTGGAAATGGATGTGACGAATATCGATAGTGTCGATCGCGCATTCGAGCACATCGATCGCATTACACCGGCAGTTGATATTCTGGTGAATAATGCCGGCATCGGTGTGCCTGGATTGTTCGTTAAAACTACCGAGCAGGATTGGGATAACCAAATCGAAACCAATCTGAAAGCGGTGTGGCGCATTTCTCGCCGTGTCGTCGATCGCATGCGCGCCAATAAGACCAGTGGCAGCATTATCAATATTTCGTCGATTCTTGGTCTCGCTCCCGGCGTTGCGATGACGCTGTATGCGATTTCAAAAGCGGGCGTGATTCAACTGACAAAAAATATGGCGCTCGAACTCGCTCGCGATAATATTCGCGTCAATGCCATTTGTCCCGGCTACTTCAAAACCGAGTTGAACGAAGCATTTTTCGCCACCGAACAGGGACGCGATTTTATCGCCGGTACATTGGCGAAACGCTGGGGTGAAATGGAAGAAATTTCCGGCCCATTGCTATTGCTCGCCAGCGACGCCGGCTCGTTCATCAACGGTGCGACGCTGACTGTCGATGGTGGTCATATGCTGGATGCGCTGTAGTATCTGATTTTCTCTCCTCTCCCTGCGGGAGAGGAGCTTGAGGGCCGTTCAGCGAGCGCAACATTGATTGAATTACAACTGCGTCTCCAATGGCAACTCTGTCGTATTTTTTACTTCCGTCACTGCAATATGCGAATGCATTTCGCGAATCAACGGCATCGTCAGCAAATGTTCGCGAATAAAAAGCTCGTAGTGCCGTACATCGCGCGTAATGATTTTCAGCATGTAATCCCAGATGCCGGTCATCGTGTAGCACTCGAGAATTTCCGGAAATTGTTGAATCGCGCGTTCGAATTGTTCGATTTGTTCGCGACCATGCGATGCGAGATTCAGCGTCGCAAATACAACCACTTCCATGCCTAGCTTTTCCCGATTCAGCAGCGCGACGCGGCGCTGAATCAAACCCGTTTGTTCGATGTGATTAATTCGCCGCCAGCATGGCGATTGCGACAGATTCAACTGCTCGGCAATGGCGGTGGAAGTGAGGCTAGCGTCTTGCTGCAACAATCGCAAAATGGCGATGTCCCGTTGACTGAGCTCGATGGGCGCCATGACATTACCAGCTATTTTATGCGTTGAATCCGCTTCAACTGATTGGGTTATGCATTGAGTATAGGTTTCGAATCGCGAATAACATAAAAATTTCGAGCTATAGCCGCTAGCATTCTTAGTATAGAAAAACGAGGAGAATTGCTATGGCACTCCGCTCAGCTTCGCTCACCGACATTTCCCTCACCGATAAATATGCGCTCGATACTACTCGTGCTTACCTCACTGGTATTGAAGCACTGGTGCGTCTGCCGATGCTGCAACATCAACGCGACATCGAGCGCGGCTTAAATACCGCAGGATTTATTTCTGGTTATCGCGGCTCGCCGCTCGCGGGTTTCGATCAAGCGTTATGGAAGGCGCAACCGTTTTTGCAAAAACACCAAATTCATTTCCAACCAGGTATCAATGAAGATCTGGCCGCGACCGCGGTGTGGGGCTCGCAACAGGTTAATATTTTTGAAGGTGCGCGTTACGACGGTGTCTTCGCCATGTGGTACGGCAAAGGCCCCGGTGTCGATCGCAGCATGGACGCGATCAAACACGCGAACGCGTTCGGCACTTCGCGTTACGGTGGCGTACTTGCCATTGCCGGCGATGATCATGGCGCGAAGTCATCGTCGTTGCCGCACCAGTCGGAGCATATGTTTATCGGCGCGTCGATCCCGGTGTTGAATCCGGCGAATGTACAGGAGGTGCTCGATCTCGGTATCTATGGCTGGGAGTTGTCGCGTTACAGTGGTTGTTGGGTGGCGCTAAAAGCGGCGACCGATAATATGGATTCTGCCATCGCGGCCGAAATCGATCCGCGTCGTGTGCAAATCGTGACTCCGGATCAATTCGCATTACCGTCCGACGGCGTGCATGCACGCTGGCCCGATAAACCGCTCGAACAAGAATATCGGCTGAACAAATTCAAAATTTACGCCGCGCGGGAATTTGCGCGCGTGAATAATTTAAATCGCATCGTTATCGACAGTGCGCGCGCACGGCTCGGCATCATCACCACCGGCAAAGCTTATCTCGATGTGATGCAGGCGCTCGAAGATTTGGGAATCGACGATAACGAAGCTGCGCGCATCGGTTTGCGCATTTATAAACTTGGCATGAGCTGGCCGTTGGAGCCGGAAATGACGCACGCTTTTGCGCGTGGTCTTGAAGAAATACTCGTGGTCGAGGAAAAGCGTTCGATCGTCGAGGATCAATTGACGAGCCAGCTTTACAACTGGCCGGTGGCCGAGCGTCCGCGTGTGATCGGTGAATTCGACGAGGCCGGCAACGATTTGCTGCCGAACTATGGCGAGCTATCGCCGGCGTTGCTGGCGGAAGTCGTGGCGGCGCGCATTCGCCGTTTTTATACCAGCGCGACCATCGAAAAACGCTTACAGTTTTTGCGCAACAAAGAACGCACGTTACACGAACACGCCAGCATTATTGAGCGCGTACCGCATTACTGTTCGGGTTGCCCGCATAACACATCGACACGCGTGCCTGAAGGCAGCCGCGCCATCGGCGGTATCGGCTGTCATTACATGGCAACGTGGATGCCCGATCGCAACACGCTGACTTTTACGCAAATGGGCGGCGAGGGCGTACCGTGGGTGGGCCAAGCGCCGTTCACCGATACGCAGCATGTATTTCAAAATCTCGGCGACGGTACGTATTTTCATTCCGGCATTCTCGCCATTCGGCAGACGATCGCGGCTGGTGTGAATATCACGTATAAAATTCTGCACAATGATGCTGTGGCGATGACCGGCGGCCAACATGTCGATGGCGATTTGAGTCTCGAACGATTGATTTATCAATTGCGCGGCGAAGGCGTCAAACGCATCGCTGTCGTATCCGATTATCCGAAAGAATTTCGCGCGCAACTGCCGACATTCGACGGCCTGACTGTCGACCATCGGCGCAAGCTCGATACGATCCAAAAAGAACTGCGCGAATTGCCGGGTACCACCGTACTGATATATCGGCAGACATGCGCCGCTGAAAAACGGCGGCGTAGAAAACGCGGTGCGCTGTCGACGTTGCCGAAACGTGTATTCATCAATCCCGAGGTGTGCGAGGGCTGCGGCGATTGCAGTAAAACATCCAACTGTCTCGCGGTAGTGCCGCTGCCGACCGAGCTGGGGCGCAAACGCCGTATCGATCAGGACGCGTGCAATCAAGATTTCAGTTGTCTCGATGGTTTTTGTCCCTCCTTCGTCACTGTCCATGGCGGCACTTTGAAAGCCGGCACTGTGAAAGACGATGCTTTGAAAATGGCGGATGCAATCAACTATTCGAAAATTCCACCACTACCCGAGCCGTTGCTGCCGTCATTGGAAACGCCGTGGAATATCGTTGTCGCTGGGGTCGGCGGTACCGGGGTGTTGACCAGCGCGGCGCTGATTGCGATGGCGGCATTTATCGAGGGCAAAGGCTGCGCGACCATGAACCAAACCGGGCTGGCGCAAAAATTCGGCGCGGTGGTTAGTCATGTGCGCATCGCCGCGATGCAATCGCAAATAAAAGCGGTACGCATTGCCGAAGGCGATGCGGATTTACTGCTCGGCGGCGATCTGGTGGTGGCGGCTTCGCGCACCGCGCTCGAATGTGTCAACGCCGAACGCTCGTTCGGCATGATCAATGAAGCGATGCAACCGACCGCCGATTTTGTCTTCAATCCCGATGCGAAAATGCCTGAGCAGGAGTTGCGTGAAGCGATTGCGGCAGAGGTTGGTTTCGACAATATTGGGTTGAGCAAAACCCACTACATCGATGCGACAGAATTTGCACACGAACTATTTGGCAGCAGCGCCTATGCCAATTTATTTCTGCTCGGTTGCGCCTATCAACGCGGATGGTTGCCGGTGTCCAGCGCGGCATTGCTGCAAGCGATTACCTTGAATGCTGTCGACGTTGAAAAGAATATCGCAGCATTTAATTGGGGACGCTATGCGATGCACGATCTCGATGCGGTGTGTACCGTTGCTCGATTGCCATCCCAACGGTGGCAGCCATTACAGCAGCTCGACGATATCATCGCCGATCGCCACGCGCGCTTGCGCGACTATCAGAATGATGACTATGCCCAACTCTATATCGAACGTGTTGAACAAGTGCGCCGCCGCGAGCGAGCTTTGCTGGGTGGTGGTGGCGATAGTGATCTGCTGCTCACCAAAGCCGTTGCCCGTAATTTGTATCGGTTGATGGCGTACAAGGATGAATATGAAGTCGCTCGGCTATTCGCCACTGATAAATTTCGCCAGCAGTTGCGCGATAATTTCAGCGGCGATTTCAAATTGCAATTTCATTTGTCGCCCCCGCTATTGGCGCGCATCGATCCGGCTACTGGTCGCCCGCGCAAATATGCGGTACCCGGTTGGATGCTGACTATTTTTGCGGGCCTGGCGAAATTAAAAAGCTTGCGCGGCACCGTGTTCGATCCATTCGGCTATAGCGCGGAACGTAAGGCGGAGCGTGAGTTGATCGATCACTACAACACGACGTTACAGCGTGTGCTGCAACAGCTGACGCGAGAGAACCGCGCGATCGCCATCGACATAGCCGCATTACCGGAAAAAATTCGCGGCTTCGGTCCGATCAAAGCGGAGAGTATGAAAAAAGCAGAGCTGTGCGAACGCGAATTGCTCGAACAATTCGAGCGTGGACCGGCGCCCGATATTGTCAGGATTTTTGAGCGCGCGGCGTGAGATGTTAACTATTTGGCTTTTAGCGGGAAGCTATTGGGGCCGCGAAGAAAATCGATGGTGAAGCGCAGCCTTCAAATCAATAGTCGAATATTATTGGAGCTCCACCGTCCTATCGTCTAGCCAACTCGTGCCCGCATCCATTGACAAATAGAAATTTCCTGACGAGGGGCAAAATAATAACAATTTCCCTGAGCCGATCTCTGGAATCAGCGTATTACAACCATCAGGCAATTTAGTATTTGCGAGCGCGGTCCAGGTTAAACCACCATCTTGAGAACGTTGCAGATCGAACATCGGTTTGCCGTCGTAAGTGACTCCTCTTTTCTTATGTATTGCGAATACGCGATTATCATCCCAGAAGTGAGGCATTCCAGTAAGATTTAGCCCCACCCCAATCAATCCAGCAGCGTTTTGCCAATGCTCGCCACCATCGGTTGATTTGTACAAATCGTCGCTTGTCATTCCCGGATGATAAATATAAAGAACCCCATTTTGGATCGCCATAGTCGATGGGAAGTTTGTGCTAAAGATACCAACAGGGCTCTTAATTTCCTTCAGTGCACCGTCTTTAAAGGCGAGCCGATATAAGCTCTGATCGGGAAAAATGTCCGTGACGGAAATATAAATCGCATCATCGGTATTAAGGAAGTCCCATTTAATGATGTTGCGAGTAGCGTTTGGCAGGGTTAGTTTGATCAGCGGATCAGATGGGGATAATTTAACGTCTGTAATTTTTTTCCATTCGGGGTTTTTAATCGACTCTGTTGAAAAAACTGTTAGCTGCTTCAAATTTCTAGTTACCGCATATACAGTCCCATTAGGCGCTATTGCCACGTTGACGACAGGGTCTAAATTGCTGGGTGCTTTTATGTCGGTGAAGTCTTTTTTGCCATGCTCTCGATAGCAGAATTGTCCATACTCGCCAGCAATGATTTCCACGCCAGATGTCGTCCTTGCATATGCCAAGATATCGTTATCTCCGTCGAGCGAATCCTGATGCCATTGTTTGTCGCCATCGCGATATAAAATGGTTCCCATGCGCGATGGAAATGACAATTGGTTGCCTGGTAGGCGCACTACCGTGTTGTATGCACGGACGGAGTGTGCTGCGGTCGAATAATCTATTGCGCGCTGGTCATCAAGCCCATCGACATCCCATGTATGAAATGGCTTGCCTTGCGGAAGAGAAGCAGCAAACTGTGGCATATGATCTACCAGCAGAGCGCGCGCTGCTTCATCTGAAAGCGAATGTGTTCGGAGCAGTTTCACATAGTTTTTGGCGCCTGAATTGCGCGGATAAAAAATCACTGTGCCTAAGTTGGTTACTTCGCCGGGGGCCACCGTAAACGTGCCAAGCTGCACACCAGCATGAACGAAATTGGAATAGAAAAATTGCCCGAATTGGTGGAATGACCGCATAGATTCAATCGAATATTGCCCTGCAGGAAGCGCGGTGAAATAGGTGCTGCTGGTAACCCCATTGTCGTACAGGCTTTCAGTTCTATAATAAGTTGTAGTCGCTCCTGCATGTGCGTCTTTCGGCGCGAATGTCACATAGTTAAGTCGCAAAGGGATAAATGGCGATGCATCTGCCACCCTAAGCATGACAATGCCCTTGGTTGGTGGCAGTTGTGATCCATCTTCTGGCACTAGGAGCATTTCAATCTGGGTTTGTTGCTGAGGAGTAGCACAAGCCCCAAGTAATAGGATAGAAAATATCATGGGTACAAGGCGAATAAGGTTCAAGATGGCCTCCTGCGGTTTTTATTAAAATAGAAAACTAGATCGAAGTATAAGCAAAATAGGGAAATAAATGAAAATCTCACCGCTCGGCAAAGCCGTGCTTATGTATCTGGCAATGCCGCTGGTTGACGTTGCTGTCGCCCAATCCCTTGATGGCACTGACTTAGAAACCGAACTCAAGCCGGGTGAAGCATATTTACTCTTCGACTCCGACGTCAATCGAGACGGAGTTTCGTTGAAGCTCGACGATAAGCACGTCTATTTCCTAAAACGAGGAAAGACCTTGCATGCCTATCGAATAAAAGCGGGACGGTATCAGTGGGAGTCAATCAATGTCCCTGACTATGAGTTACCGTTTTATCTCTCGCTAAATAAAAACTCCCAATGGTCTTTCACTATTGAGGAGAGAAAAGTGAACTATATCGGTCGTGTATTGGTAGACAGCCAGCGCGGCATCAACAAGGTTCCTGTAAAAATAAAAAATCGTAGCGCGATGATGCTCGATGATTATCGCGACGTAGTAAGTTTTCTGCTAGAACGCTACGTCTTCGTCTATGGTGGTGCCGACAAAGATGATTTTTTGAGATTTTATCAAAATACGTTAAAGCAGGAGAATCAGCTTGCCCAACCATAAAGTTCGCGGCATCAATAAAAAATACAATGGCCGTCATTTGTTAGTTATTCTTGTTTTGCTATGGCCAATCGGAACCATCCAAGCCGAATCGTTGGCAGAGCGCTATTTTAGGCCGCCGATAGCCGCTGAGCTTCTCAGCCCGCAGGGCGATCTTTTATTAAGTGTGATGAAAGATGGGAATACTTCACGTGTTCTAGCTACCGATATAGAGGCGAAGCAACAAAAAGAGGTCTATAGCACGGCAGGCAGCAAAAATATGGGCGATTCAATTTCAGATCTGCAATGGATCGATGGGAGGAGTTTAGTCGTCACTATTATTCAAAAAAGACAAGGCATAGCAGATATTGCCGATACGCGAGAAGTCACTAAAAATCTTATTTTTATCTTGCCCGACAATTTGGAGAAGGGTGAAATTGAAGCGCGAGAAATCAAGACGCGAGGGACGGTGATTGCAACTATTCCGGCCCAAAAGCATATGGTTTTGTTCGCCCGAAGTGGCGACGTATCTAGAGTTTACCGTATCGATATCAATCAGACTGCTCTAGTCGGCGAGCCCGTCAGCAAGACAACCCAGATCGATGGTGGTCAATTCACAAAAAACAATGAGGTCGCGTCAATCGATGGGTTTGCGCTGCGTTGGTTGGCTGATGCTGCTGGTGTTATTCACGCGGTTACTACAATTGGCGCGAACGGACACTTTTCTTTGTGGTACAGATCAGCCAACGATACACCGTGGATAGTGCTTAAAACGTTTGAGTCAAGCGATACAAAAAAAGACCTCGCCAATGAGGCCGATTTAAACGAATTTTCAAAAGTACTTCCGCTGGCTCTGGGCGATGAAGAAAAAACATTTTATATCGTAGAAACAAATGCCGATGAAACAAAGGAACTTTACAAATACAACTACGATACCGGCGCGAAGCAGCCGGTATACAAGGAGGCCATCGGCGAAATTGTTCGTCCTCAGTTCGACTACACCGGTCATCGTTTGTTGGGGGCGGTAATTAGACGAGGCAGCGAAATATATTTTGATTATCTTGATAATGAGTCGCGTGAGATACAAAGCAGGCTCAAAAAGCGGCTTTCCAAAAATATCGTCATTACCGGGATTGATCTAACGCACCGCTATTACAGCATTCTGGCTAGAGATGCCGAAAGTTATGGAATGCTTTACCGATATGAGCCCTCCACCGACGTGCTCGTGCCCATACACAATGTTGCTCCTTGGTTGGAGGGCTTGCGAGCTAGTCAAGTTGAGCTCGGATTGGTATCCAATGCCGGTCTCGATGTTGAATATCTGCTCATGCGACCAGCTGGTAAAGCAAAAGCGCCTCTGGTTGTTATTCCGCATGGAGGCCCTATCGGCGTAGAAGACGATCGTAACTTTGATCCGGCCGCTCAATTTCTCGTGGCGCAGGGGTTTGCGGTTCTAAAGGTTAATTATAGAGGCTCTGCTGGTTACGGAGTTTCGTTTTTGAAAGCTGGAAAAAAGGAATTTGGCGACAAAATTCTTAGCGATATCGAAGCGGCGGTACAGCAGGTCGTCGCTCAAGGATTCGTTGATGCTGGGCATCAGTGCATTGTTGGCGGCAGTTATGGCGGATACGCAGCATTGATGCTAGCTATCCGAAGTCCACAAAAATATCGCTGTGCCGCTTCGCTTGCTGGAGTTACCGATGTAAATCTATTGTTTGAGCGAAATCTGGCTCCTAAGACGAAGGAGTTTCTTATCGACTACATTGGTGATCCCGCTGTGAGCAGTGATTACTTTAAATCGATTTCACCGGTTTATCTCGCGCGCGAATTAAAAATACCGGTGTATTTGGCGCAGGGAGATGAGGACTTGCGTGTTGATCCAGAACATGCCTACCGTATGAAAGCAATGCTTGACATTTACCACAAGAAATATGAGTGGGACATTTTAAAAGGCGAGGCGCATGGTTTTAACGATTACCTCAGCGCAGCGTCCTATTATGAAAAGTTGGCAAAGTTTCTAAAAAATAACATCTAAACGGTATCCAGATTGATATTTCCCACTGCGTGTATTCCATTCGGGAGCGCATTGATTTTAGCGTTGTATACTTGGTGCTTAAGTTCATCGCGAATGCCGATATTGGTTGTTTGGGGCCCAATCAAACGGGGGTAGCATGTGGTCTGATGTCAGGTGCACACGAAATCATTCCTCCGTATTCTTATTACCCGTAATCATCGCCTTCACCAGCGATTCGCGGTGTAGACGGCTGGAAATGATTACACCCGCGATATGTAGCACGATCAGACCGAGCGTGATATTGACTGCTGCTTCGTGAATTTCTTCCCATGTTTCTTCGCCGGGTGCTTCGGCGCCATTGGCATGCTCGCCGGCTTCGTGCGCTTCAGCGGATGGAATTAATGTTTGAGTTTGCGTATTGGCGAGCGGGCCTTTGCTCTCCTCGATGGCATATAGTTTCATGCCGCTAATGCAGGTTGCCGTTAACGCCACCAATAACGCGATGATCATCCAACCACCGGCCGGATTATGGCCGAGGTAATGTTGCGGATGTTTGCTACGCAACGAACGTAAATAAGAAATTACACTCACGGGCGAACGTACGAATTCGCTGAAGCGTGCGTAATGCGAGCCGACAAACCCCCAGATCACGCGAAATAACACCAAACCCGTAACGACGTAGCCAGCATTGACGTGTAGGCCGAGTTCATCCTCGGATAGATAGGCGGTGATGAATGCGGCAACCAGCGACCAATGAAATATCCGTATCGCAATATCCCAAACTTTGACGGTTTTCATAGCAAGCTCCGCGTGTGTGGCATGAGTGCATCAGTATCGTCGCGTGGTTCTAAGTATCGCTTAAGCGCCCGCTAATAAGTTTGATTTCGCGCAAGTAACTTGAAGTGGTCTTATTGTTTGCAAATTTCCTTCGCGACATTTTATCGGTCAGGAAATTTGAGTGTTTTAGTATCGGCGATCGGTTTGCGCTGCGGCAATACCGCGCGCAATTGCGCCAGTGTTTGCTCGGCGGTGTAACGGTAAGTGGTGAGTTTGCCGCCGTAGATGCTGACCAATCGCGCATTGCCGCTTGGACTGTTATCGGTGGGGAATGTTGCGATCACGCTTTCGCGTGCGCGATTGAAGGCGCGTTCGGTGCCTGCCGGCAATACGCGCACACCAGCGAATTGGTCGACGACTTCGTGCGGTAGATGTGGAAAATAACGACGCACGGTTTCCAGCAAGTAGGCCACTTCCTGCGGCGATGGTTCGGCATGCGGTTGCTGTACTTCGGTTTCGGTAGTACCGACCAGCGTTTTTCCGCGCCACGGCATCACGAAAATTGCGCGACCGTCGCGTGGCGCTTCGAGATAAAAAATCCCGCCGAGCGGCGCGTGCGGCAACACGATGTGCGTGCCTTTAACCCAGCTGATCGCGCGCGGTGGTGGTGTCGGCGTGCAGCGCTGCAACGTTTCGTTGACCCACGGTCCGGTGGCATTGACCAGTGTCCGCGCAGTACAGCGCCACGCTTGGTCGGGCGATTGCAATTGCAGTGCGAAGCCGTCTGGCGTTGCCATCGCATTCAATAATTGGCAGTGTTCGAGGCAATGAGCGCCGAGTTTTTGCGCCGAGGAAATTACCGCTCGCGTCAGCGCGACATCGTCGGTTTGGCCGTCCCAGTATTGAAATACCGCCTGCAAATCGTTTTGCAATAATCTGCCCAGTGCGCCCCATTCGTTACGCGGTACGCTGCGAAAACGCGCGTGCTGCTGAAATCCCGTCAGCAGCGCGTACAGACTGAGGCCAATGCGAATCTGCCATGGCCGCCGTCGCGTCTGCCGATAAATCGGAATATAAAAAGGCACCGGTTCGACCAGCGTTGGTGCATTGCGGAATAATCGTTCGCGCTCTTGCAGGCTGTGATAAACCAAATCGAATTGCGCGCTTTCGAGATAACGCAAACCGCCGTGGATTAATTTGCTCGATGCGTGCGATGTGGCGTTAGCCCATTCACTGCGTTCAATCAATAGTGTGCGATAGCCGGCAGCGGCAGCGGCCTGTGCCACGCCGCCGCCATGGATGCCGCCGCCAATTACCGCAACATCGAATATTTCGCTGTCGGGAATCGTCATTGGGGTTGCTTCAGCAATTCGCCGACCCTGAACGTTTCGAGTTTCGCCACGCCGCGCGCGCGCAATTTTTCTGCGGTATCGATATCGGGTACTTCGTAAACGACCAGCGGATACGGAATCGAATGCAGATCGCGCTGGCGGGGCAGTTGATCGATATCGCAGAACACCACGGTCGGTTGCAGCGCGGCGAGCGTCGGGCTGTCGATTTCCTCCCAGGTATTCAATACCGGCCCGACGCGGGGCCAGCTTTGTGTTTTTGCGAATTGCAAAAATGTGTGCGCGAAACTGATGAGCGTGCAGCGTTCGCGTATGCGCTCGATCAACGGCTGCAAGGCGCGATAAACCGCCTCGTTGCCGAATACATGCAGCGCTTCTTCTTTTACTTCGAGAAAGAGGTGTGCTTGCGTATTTTTTTCGAATAACGCAATCACGTCATTCAGTTCGGTAATGCGAGTACCCAGAAATTTATCGCCGAATCGATCCGGTTCGTACGCAGAAAATTGTTGCAGTTGTTGCGCGGTATATTGGTGAACCTCGCCGCGTTGGCGGCAAATGCGATGCAATGTGCGATCGTGGAATAGCAGCGGCACCTGATCGGCACTCAGTTGTACATCGATTTCAATATTGAGCGCACCGGCCTGCAGCGCGCCATCAATGGCAGGCAAGGTATTTTCCGGAAAGTGCTGTCGCCAGCCGCGGTGGGCCACCAGATAATTTGCGTCCATAGTAAATCTCAGAGTGAAATGGAAATTCCAATGTGAAATCGCCAGTAAAGTGTAATCTCGCCCGTTGTGTTGATGGAACTCAAACGTTATGTTGTGCCATCGCGGCGTTAAGTCGATGTCGTCCAGTTTTACCTTGATATGCACCCTCACGCGAGGAGATCACCATGATGCGTTATTGTCCACAATGCCGGGCCGAATTGATCGAGCGCGAAATCGATGGCAAACGGCGACGCACCTGCGCGGATGAATGCGGCTTCGTGCATTGGGATAACCCGACGCCGGTCGTAGCCGCGATTATCGAATACGAAGGCAAGGTATTGCTCGCGCGCAATGCGCAGTGGCCCGCAGGTTGGTTCGCGTTGATCACCGGTTTTCTCGAACGCAATGAAACGCCCGAGGATGCAGTGCTGCGCGAGGTTGAGGAGGAGCTGGGGCTGCAGGGAGAAATCGTCGAATTTGTCGGCAATTATGTGTTTACCGAGCAGAATCAATTATTAATTACCTACCATGTCGCTGCGCGCGGCGAAATTCGGCTGAATGAAGAGTTGGCCGAATATCAACTATTGGCCCACGATCAGGTTAAACCGTGGGCGATGGGGACCGGTCCCGCGTTGCGCGATTGGTTAGCGCGGCGCCAATGAAAAACATTCAAGCGCAACGACCATTCAGGATTCAACGATGACTAAAAATCAATTGTGGGAACAAACCGCCGCGCTATTGGCGATCGGCATCTTGCTCGGCGGCTGTGCATTAATTCTGGCGCCGTTCACACCAGCGTTATTGTGGGCGGCCATCGTCTCCTACACGACATGGAACCTGTTTTTGCGCGTTACAAAATGGTTGCACGGTCGCGAGGTTATCGCCGCTTCACTATTGGTGGGCTTGATGCTGGTGCTGATTGTGATGCCGTTGATCTACGCATTGATCGCGTTTGCGGCACAGGCGAATGAGTTGTACACGCATATTAATACGCAGCTCGAAACCGGTTTGCCGATGCTGCCCGATTGGGTTTCCGGCGCTCCGGTGATCGGTCCGCAGCTTGAACAGCGTTGGCAAGCTTTGGCAGCGGGCGATCCGGAAGTGCAGTCGCAGGTGAAATCGGTATTGCTCTGGACCAGCACCTGGTTGCTGAAAATCGGTAAATCGGCGGGCCAGGGATTCGGTGTGTTGCTGCTCAGTTGCATCTTGGTTTTGTTTTTTTATACCGGTGGCGCGCGCGCGCGTTTTTGGCTCGAAGGCACGCTGTTTCATATCGCCGGCACGCGCGGCGTTGAATTGCTGCATGTCGCGGCGAGTACCGTGCGCAGCGTGGTGTTCGGAATCATAGGCACCGCGGTGGCGCAGGGTGCGCTCGCCGCGATTGGCTTCGCGCTGGCCGGTGTCCCGATGGTGCTGGCGCTGGGGCTCGGTACTGCGGCGTTGTCGCTGGTGCCGTTCGGCCCGGGTTTATTGTGGGGGCCTGCCGCGTTCTGGTTATTTCATCAGGGTCATAGCGGCTGGGCAATTTTTATCGTGTTGTGGGGCGTGCTGGTGGTCGGCATGGCCGACAACGTGATCAAACCATTGTTGATCGGCAAGGGCACCGATCTACCATTTCTGCTGATCATGCTGGGTGTGCTCGGCGGCGCGATGAGTTTTGGTCTGCTCGGCGTGTTCCTCGGTCCGACATTTCTCGCCGTTGGCTTTGCGGTGTTGCGCGACTGGGTGGAAACGCGCGCGACGACGCACGTGTCGAAACGGTAATGCGCAAAGTCGAGAGCCCCGATCGAATATTTTGCGGCGGTTATTTCCGTGCCGGGGTCGTGCTAATCCCAAATGTTTTACACCCAATCACTACATTGCCGCAGCGTGTTAAAAGCGCCACTGGATTTTTCCATAAATGCTGCGCTCGATTTCCTGTCCTTGGCTGGGCCCGAATTCGAGATGTGATGGATCGTTAAGATTTTGCGCGGCGACCGACAGTTGTAAGTACGTCAGCGGATTCCAAATAAGACCGACATCAACGGACGTGTAATTTGGGCTGTCGAGATTTTTCAAGCCATCGACATGACGCACGCCGGTGTACAAACTCAGCTGATGCGGCAGATCGAGAAAGGAGTACACGGCGTATTGATTGTGCGGACTATTGTCCTCTTCGGTTTTTGAATCGACATCGTTGCTGCCCGGCTTGTTTTCCAAATGCATATCGAACAATGCATATTGAAAACGCAGTCGCCAATTCGTCAGTGGTCGCCAATTCATCATCAGCGTGCCACCGTAAGCTTTGCCCTCGATGCCGCTTTCGAGCATTTTCGGCAGAACTCCATAAACGAGCGGCGGATTTATCACTAAGATCGGCGCGCCAGTTTCGGCAGTTTGAATATCGTCGTAGTCGTCATAAAAGGTGGCCAAATCGATGGATACCGCTGGCGTTAGCTGCACGCGATATCCGGCTTCATAGGCAATCAGTTTTTCCGACTCGATATGTTTGTTGCCTTGCACCGTAACGTACACGGGAATGCCAATATTGAGCGGAATCGCGAGCTGTAAATCGGTATCGAGCCGGGCGGGAATACGCACAGCGCGCGAAATGGCTGTCCATGCGGTTTGCTTATCGCTGATCAGCCAACTCAAACGCGCATTCGGTTGATATTCAAAACCGGAATAGTCGTTGTGTTCGAGCTTAGAGCCGAGAGTTAAAAATACACGCTGTTGCCACAGATCGATTTTATCCTGCAGAAATGCGCTGAAGGTTTCATCGGTACGGTGGTCGGGGATAAAACTCGCGAAGGTCGTGTTATCGATATCGTCGCTCGTCCAACGATAGCCCAGACCCCATAGCAAATCGTTGCGTTGTCCCAGCGTGAAATGGTGTTGGAAATCGACATCACCGGTATCACGTTTTTCCTGATACGTGCTCGGAATATCACGCAGCGTATGGTCGTAATAAACCTGTAAAGTGAAATCGGATGTGGTGTCGAGCTGGCGGCTCCAACGCCCCAGCAGATTGCTGCCCGCCAGATTTACTTCGTCGTGAAAACTGGCACCAGGCAGTGTGCCGAACGTGAAACTGCCCGGAAAAATACCGTCCTCGCTACCGTGGTATACATCGCCCTGTAATGTGAATCGATCGGCGGCCACCGGCTGCCAGTCGAGTCGAAAACCACCTTGCGTCATGCGCCAATCATCGTTGCCACCATTACCGTCGAGTTTTCGTGAGGCATCGTGATCGGAGCTTTTGATATAGGCGCGCACGGCGGCATCGCCGAGTTGGCCGCCATAGCGTACGCCACCGAATTTACGCTCTTCGTTGCCGCCGCCTATTTCGAGCAGGCCACCCTGCGTGTCTTTGGCCGAGCGCGTAATAATATTGATAACGCCATTGACCGCATTGGCACCCCACAACGTACCGCCAGGTCCGGAAATCACTTCAATGCGGTCGATATCATCGAGCATCGCATCCTGCACATCCCAGAATACGCCGGCGTACAACGGCGAATACACGCTGCGGCCATCGATCAATACCAACAATTTATTCGTGATATCGCTGTTGAAACCTCGAATTGAAATAGCCCATTGGTGCGAATTAATACGTGCAACCTCGACGCCCGGCGCAAGGCGTAACGCTTCAGGAATGCTATTAACGCCGGAACGACGAATATCATCGGCGGTAATCACGAACACCGAAGCGGGTGCGTCTAACAAACTTTCTGATTGTTTGGAAACGGATGTAATTTCGATTTTCGAGAGTTGTTCAAGGCTCAGATCTTCGAGCGCAATGTCACTAGGCACTGCAGCGATGCCCGCAAGAGATCGGCATTGCAGCATAACGACGCTAAAAATCAATATTCGCTGTAAGGGCTTTGATCTTGTATCGCCACAACGAGAATTCGAGATTTTTCCGAGGTCAGCAGCGCGCCGTCGCATAGTGCATCTTCTACCTGGTTAGCCAAACCGAAACCGAGCCGGTGCAGGAAAGTGTAGCCAAAGAATTTATAGGTGCGTATTGGATTATGAAATGTTCATGTTAGACATTACGGGTCAGGGTGCGCTTGGATTGTTGCAGTCGGTTGGTATGGCGTTCGACCCGCTGATTTGCGCGCCGACATCAACTAGATATTAATTGTTATGTGGTTTAGTCTTTCGCTCACAGCCGATACATAAAATCATTGTTGCTAGCTAAGACGAATAATAAATTTAAAGTAACGGAGTACTAATATGCCGCTCACTAGGCGTAGTAATGGTCAGGTCACGGTAAAGAATCGTCCGATTTATTTTCATATCGCTGCCATCGGCGTGGCAGTTTTTGCTACATATGTCTTGTTGATTTATCTCCCGCTTCACGCGGTGGCCATCATATGTGCGATCTCTTTGTCGCCCAGGCAGACTCAGATTGTCAGAATAGTCGCACCAGTGCTTCCCACGATCGTAACGATATTCACCACGACATGCATTGCCATAAAATCACGCCGCAAGAAAGAGGCTCCATTTAGCAAAAGCAGCCATCGTCACTGGCAAAGGAAATCGATATCCACTTTCGAGAGAGATAGTAATTTGACCGCTCCACTAATGTCAAAAAAAGGCGAGGATAAATAGAATGTTTAATAGCACTCAATCATTTGTAAAATCTTTTTTCTCATTAATGATGGCAGCTTGCCTATTATTTTTTATTTCGGTGCGGTGGTTTGCCTCTGCAACTGAAGTGGTGAAATATATGAATGACATACACACAACAAAGACTCCCCTGGAGTGGGTATTATATATTTTCGGCGCCATATTTTTTAGTGGATTATGGTGTTTCTTTTGGGTTGTGTTTAAGCGTGCAGAAAAGCAATGCGTAGAGCTTAGTTTAAAAACTAAGCCGCTAAGCAATGAGCTTTAATTTGGTGGTTGGATAAGCACGTCGATTGGGTGCTAACGAGATTTTATGGCATGAGTAAAAAGCATAAAATTTTCATTGTTATTATTTTGTTAGTTTTATCTGTCGGTTTGGGTTTCTGGTCGGGAATAAATAACTTTCATTCTGCCCCAATGCGTATTATCGGAGAGTTCGCACCGGTCGTCATGGTATTCACTCTGTTAGCATTGGCGATTCATAGAAAGCTAAAACGACGCTGAATCGATATCGCGTGTGTTTTGTTTTGCTAGAACTCCAATTTTGGTAAATTAACGCGACGAATCATCCAGCGTCGTCGCCACGTGCTGAGCAAGTTGCGACAGCAATTCGCTGTAGGCATTCGCGATCGCGCTGCCGTTGGCACCGCTGACGTTGGTAGTGATACGTTCCTGTGCGGTTTTAATTACCCGCGCATTTTTTAAATCCTCTAATGACCATGCCACGTCCAGAATTGCGCTGTTACCGATTTTGTCGAGATCGATTACGTCGACGCGGACTGCGTAATCCGGTGTCATCGTTTGGCGCCAGGGGAAATTGCGCGTTTCAACTCCGGTCAGCGTAGCGATATTTTGCACGAGCACGCGTTGAATCGATTGATCGAGCGGTTCGCCCCAGCGTTCGCCGTCGCCGATATGTAGATTGCCGCTGCCATCGTGCGTAACAATTTGCGGTCGATTCAGAAATTGCGCGACGCGCACCGGGCCGACGCCGATGCTAACTGTTTTTGGTTGCGTATTGGTCGACGGCTGCACCTGCGCGGTCAAGAGATAATAATTCGGCACGGTGCTGCGGCTGCCGATACACGCGCTCAACAAAATCAATAACGCACTCGCAGCGAGCAAACGAAAATAGTTCACGGTTACTTCTCCTGTTTGCCGTAAAGCAGCGATTCGGGTTGTTTTTCCAATGTATCGGAAAGGCGGCGCAATTGTTCTGCGGCGCTATTGACGCTACTTGCGGCGCTCTCGATGCGATACAGCAACGGCGAGTCTTCCGACGTTAAATAGGTCGCGTTCGCGGTGGTTTTTTGTAGTGCGCTCGATGCCTGCTGCAGCGATGCCATCGTCGCATCGAGTTTCGTCATCATCTGCGGCAACGCGCGATTCAATTCTTGTACGGTTTGATCACCATGCTGCGCCAATGGCACCACGCTGTCGCCAAATTTATTGGCCTGCAGACGCACAGCGTCGGCCGATGTGCGCACTGCCATCAACGTGGCGTCGATATTTTTCATCAGATTCTGCAATGAATCGTCATTCACGAAATGATTGATGCCATCGACGATCTGCTGCAGGTTTTCGCCGAGCTTGTTGATATCGATGGATTCGAGATCGCGCGTCAATTGTTCGAGATCGGTGGGAATGGTGGGAATTTGCCGATAGTCGGTCGAAACCTCTTGAATGCGCGCGATTTTATCGGGATGAAAATCGACATCGACGTAAAGTAGGCCGGTGAGCAGACTTTGCAATTTCAATTGCGCGCGCAAGCCGCGCTTGACCAGTTCATCGATCAAGCCGGCGCTGCTGCCATGCTCGCCTTCGCGTTCCAGCATGCGCGGATCGATTTCGATCACGACATTATTGAACACATCGAGCGAGTTGTTATAAATGCGCGCTTTGATATCGGTGACCTCGCCGATTTTTACGCCTTTGATGGTGACAGGCGCGCCGACGTTAAGCCCTTTGATCGAGGTGTTATACACCAGCACGTAACGATCGCGCTGACTGAACCAGTGGCCACCGCTGAAAAACAGGACGAGAAAAAAAGCGAGCACCACGGTGCCGACGATAAATCCGCCGACGGCAATCGGATTCGCATTGCGACTCATGATATTTCTCCGTGAGGTTGCGCGGTGGCGGTGGGTTCGCCGCGCGCGAGAAAGCGTCGCACGATGTCATGCTTGCTGTGTTGCAGCAGCTCGCGCGGGGCGCCGTAATCGAGCTGCGTTTTGCTGTCGGCGTCGAGATATACCGAGTTGTTGGCGATCGCAAAAATACTCGCGAGTTCATGCGTGACAACGACGACAGTACCGCCCATCGATTCGCGAATTTGCATGATCAACTCGTCGAGCCGTTGTGAGCTGAGCGGATCGAGCCCGGCCGATGGTTCATCGAAAAATAATAATTCCGGATCGAGCGCAATCGCGCGTGCCAATGCCGCGCGTTTTTGCATGCCACCGCTGATCGCGGCCGGATAATAATCCTCGAAGCCGGCGAGACCGACCAGCGCCAGTTTGTAAGCAACGGTATCGCGAATTTCGTCGCGCGATTGCTGCGTATATTGTTGCAGCGGCACGGCCACGTTTTCGGCCAGCGTCAGATCGCTGAACAGGCCGCCGTTCTGATAAGTAATGCCCCAATCGCGCCGCATTTGAATTTGCCGTTCCGGCGTTGCGGTAAAAAAATCTTCGCCATTAATAAGAATTTGACCTGCAGACGGTTTTTGCAAACCGATCATGTGTTTTAGCAAAGTGCTTTTGCCGCAGCCGCTGCCGCCCATGATGACGAAAACGTCGCCGCGATTGATCGAAAAATTCAGATCGTGCTGAATCAAGCGGTCGCCGTAACGCAAGGTGACGTTGCGCACTTCGATATGCACGTCGTGCGCGGAATTAGATATGGAGTTTGTCATACAGAATATTCAATGCCGCATCGGCGACGACCAGATAAACGATGGCATGCACCACCGCGCGCGTTGTTGCATTGCCTACCGCTGCCGAACTGCGGCCGCTTTGTAATCCGGCCTGGCAGCCCGCTGCGGCAATTAAACCGGCGAACACAATACTCTTAAAAACGCCGGTCGCGACGTCGCCGAAATCGACCGCACTGCGCGCTTGATTGATGAACATCGTGCTCGTCACATCCATGCCGGTGGCAACCAAACCGCCGCCGATCAAGCCGAGCACGTCGGCAAAAATACACAGCAATGGCATCACCGCAACCAGTGCGAGTAAGCGTGGCAGCACCAGATATTCAATCGGTGAAATACCGAGCGTGGTAATCGCGTCGATTTCTTCATTGGCCTGCATCGCACCGAGTTGCGCGGCATACGCGGCGCCGGTGCGTCCGGCCATAATCACGGCTGTCATCAACGCGCCCATCTCACGCACCGTACCGATGGCCACCAGATTCGCGACATACACTTCGGCGCCAAACTGCCGCAATTGCACCGAACCCAAATAGGCGAGAATCATTCCGACCAGCACGCTGATCAGTGCGACGATACCTATCGCGCGCGGGCCGCATTGTTCGATGAAATAAAAAACATCGCGTAATCGTGTATTCGCTTTGCCACGTAGCAAATTCAGCAACGCCAGCACAATGGCGCCGACAAAACCGAGAAAGTCGAGCAGGTCGCGATACACGCGGGTAAATACGGCGTGCAATTGCTGCAACAGCGATAGTTTGGCAGTGTCGGTCTCGGCTAATGGTTTAACGGCAGTCGCGACTTCGAGTAATTTGCGAATGCCATCCGGCAGCGCACTAATGTCGAGATTGATCGAATGTTCCGCGCTATAACGTGTGAGCTGAAACAGTCGCACCATACATTGGCTGTCCCAATCAAATTCGTCGTCGGTAACAATTCGCCAATCTTGGCTTCGGGTTTGCAACAAAGCATCTAGAATCTGTGTGAAGCTGGGGATTGCGGTCGTAGCCCGCCACGTCCCATGCAAGTGCAATAGCGCGCGTGAGCCTTCGACATCGACAGTAAATGATGGCGCACTGGGGGGTGAATCGACGGCGCTGACCACTTCCATATCGCGATGTCCTGTGTATAGCAAGAGTGCAGGATGTTATAGCAAGAATAAGTATGGCTGTAGCAAAGGCGATTGTAGCAAGGGCGATGCTGGGCGAGAGCGTATCTTGCCATTGTGCGAGGAACTGCGCGAGCGCTTTGCCATCTTACAAACAGAGCATGTAAAAATTGCTCTCAATACAGGAAGCTCCGGGATTTTCTATGAAGAAAATTACTGGCGTCATCTGTTATTTGTTCGCGATTGTTGCGGTGGCTGATGAAGCCGCTCCTGCCGCATCGTCATCCTCGCCGGAAGAAAAAAGCTGGTTCGAAAAGTATTATCCCTACGAGCGCAAGGTGTTCGGTTGGGTTGACAACACTGCGCGTAGCGTCGATAGCTTTTTCGGTAGCGACGATGCTTGGCGCGTCGACAATGAATCGTGGTTACGCGTGACCAATGACCTGAGCTGGGAACAACACGAAGGCACCAGCACCAGCATTCGTCCGCGCTTGAAACTCGATTTACCCACCGCCAGCAAACGTCTGCATCTTCTCATCGAAAATGACTCGCCCGAGCAGCGCACTGCTGCGGAGGAAGCTGTACCTTCATTGCGCAATACTGACAATGAACGCACCACTGTGTTTGGCCTCGGCGCCGACATGGATAAGTGGGCGCCGGCGTGGAAAAAACAATTGCAGGCCGGCGTTCAGGTGCGGTTGCCGCTCGATCCGTATGTGCGCTTTATTGCGAAGCGCAATTGGCAACTTGCAGGTCCCTGGGAAATGAATTCGTACAATCGCTTTGCCTGGTTCGAGCATCAGGGTTATTCGTGGAAGAGCGAGTTGAAGGTGGGCGAGCCGTTGGCGCCACGGTGGCGCCTGGATTACGTGACGGATTTGAGCTGGCGCGAAGATCACGATTATTTACAGTTCGCCGAGAGCGCGAACTTTACCCATATTCTGAGTGAGCACAGTGCGATCAGCTACGCCGCTGGGGTTGCCGGCACCGGTTTTAACGGGCCGCAAATCAGCTCGTATTTTTTAGTCGCCAATTATCGTCGTGATTTATATCGCCGCATCGTGTATTTCAATGTGTTGCCAGAGTTCAGCTTTCCACGCGAATACGATTTCAATCCGCATTGGGCGATTACGTTACGACTGGAGTTGTACTTTCAGAAAATGGTAGATGGTTATTGATGAATGAGGAAATGGCGAACGCAACGCGTCCGCCAGCGGCATTTAAATTTTACGATAGCGACTGAAGCCGAATAAGCCCAGCATTCCTGCCATCAGCAGCCACAGTGGCGAGGGCTCTGGAACCGAAGCGACTGGTTTGATATCGCCGCCAAAGAATTGCACGATGCGCTCGTTGTGGTTGGCGTCTGCAAATATCAGATTAAGCCCAGTATTCAGCGGACCGTTTGTCAACGTCGCTGGTAACGACTGATCAGCGAGATAGTCATTAAAGCCGACGCTGAAGATGTTTGATGACGTCAATGTATAGCCATTGAGTTCAAAGCCACTGAATCCAGTTCCCACCACGTCGCCATTGATAGTGCCGGCGATGTTAAAGACGCCATCCAAAAACGTCGCGTCGCCGACGTTCGAATTGCCGACAATTGTGGTGCCGGTGTCGGCGGAAAAAGAATAACCGTCGATACTGCCGGAAATATTACTGGTGCTATTGGCATAGATACTCAACAAACCGAAGGGCTGTAAGTCACCGCTATCGACCTGATTCGATAGAAGTGCCGGAGTGCTGCTGTCATAAAAGAAGCTGGCATTAATAACGGTGCCATCGGTAAACAAATAATCCGAAACTAACGAAAGGTTGGTTGCATTAACTTCGGCAAAGTGGGTGCCTACAAATTCATATTTCACTGGCGTCGCATTCACGAAACTGGTGGCAGATAGAACGGCAGCGGCAAGGAGTAAATGTTTGGGTTTCATTTAAATGACATCCTGTAATTTATCGGAAGAGGTTTTCCGTAATGAATTGTATTTGTTGTCCAGCGTCACATTTATTGGGCATTGCGAGGATGACGATGTTGCGCCAATGCTAATGGATGGATGGACGGCCGCGCAATCGTCGAAGATTTTGACAGTTATCGCGGCGCCTCAGTGATTCGTTAAGTGCTGATTATCAGCCGCAGCCCTTGTAATTGCAGTGCAGCATGCGCGATCGCCGCCAAGCCTTGTTCGCGTTGTGCTTGAAAAAATGCAATTTCATCGACACGAATGGCTGGATTTACTTTCGCCAATGCGGTGAGCCGGTCGATTTCTTCACCGAGATTTTGCGTGAGCGCGGTTTGACCGTGATCGCGTAATGCAGGCAGTTGTGCCGCGGCATATTTCACAGCGAATTCCTGCATTTCAGCAATATCGTTGCGCACCTGCGCGATGATGGCCGGCGCGGTATTGCGCGGCACTCCGCTGCACAGCGTATTTAATTTTTCATGCGACAAAACCGCACTCAAATTTTTGCCGCTGCGATCGACCAGAATGCGCACCGGCGTCGCCGGTAAAAAACGCTCAACTTGCAACTGCCGCGGTGCCGGGCAGGTGACACAGTAGACGGCTTCCAGCAGCAGCGTACCGGGCGGCAGGCCTTTAATCGTGATGCTGGCGACGGTGGCATTGCCATATTCGGCGCCGATAATCATTTCCATCACGCCGCGCACCATCGGATGCTCCCAATTTAGGAACTCCATATCGTCGCGCTGCAAGGCCTGTTGTCGATCGAAGGTTGCGGTAAGGCCTTCTTCGGTTAATTCCGGAAAATGACTGACGAGCATTTGCTCGGAAGGACGCACCACCACCGCCAGCTCGGAATGCGATTCGCAATCGACACCGAAGTTGTCCCAGATGCGTTGCATGTACGGTTGCAGTAGATCGTTGTGTTCGTGCGCGATAATTTCATCAATTAACGTGTGCGCGATTTCGGGATTGCACGAATTTAATTCCAGCAAGGCATCGCGGCCTTGTTGCAACGCGGCACGCACGCGTTCGGTTTCTGCGAAGGTATCGGCGATCAGCGCGTCGAGTTGGGCATCGCGTTGTTGCAATTGCTGCTGCAGGCGCTCGGCGAATTGTTCATACACCGTATAGCCGGCGGCGAAGCTGCGGCGAAATACATCGAGCCCTTCGTGGTACCAGCGCCACAACACTTCCTGCGCCGAGCCGATGAAATACGGCACGTGGATATCGATGTGCGGGCCCTGACCGATACGATCGAGACGGCCGATGCGCTGTTCGAGCAGATCCGGATTCAACGGTAAATCGAACAGCGCCAAATGCTGGGCGAATTGGAAATTGCGGCCCTCGCTGCCAATTTCCGAACACACCAGCGTTTGCGCGCCGAGATCGTCATCGGCGAACCAGGCGGCGGCGCGATCGCGCTCAATGAGCGTCAACCCTTCATGAAACGCGGCACTGCGAATACCGGCGCGCAAATGAAGATGTTGTTCGAGCGCGATTGCGGTTTCGGCGGTGGCACAAATCACCAGCACCTTGGCCGGGCGCAGCGTCTTTAATAATTTTTCGAGCCATTCGACGCGGCCATCGTGTTTCAGCCATTGCGCTTCGACGTAATTGCGCTCGGGATACAGCTCGCCCTGCGCATCGCTATAAATTTCCGGCAGCGGTAACGGCACCGGATGCACGCAGCGCTCGGGAAAGCCTTTGATCGCCGCGCGCGTATTGCGAAACAGCACGCGACCGGTGCCGTGGCGATCGAGCAATTGACGAATTAATGTCGCGCTATCGCTGGCATCCACGTCGGCGCCAAGGTAGGTCCGCAGTTGCGGCAGCGATTCACCGATGTCCGCGGGATTTTGCAGCAACTGCTGCACCAGCGCATTGATGGCGGGATAGTCCTCGGCTTCGGCTTTGAATTGGGCGAGGTCATGAAAGCGCGCCGGATCGAGCAGGCGCAGACGCGCGAAATGGCTATCGATACCAGCCTGTTCTGGCGTGGCAGTGAGCAAAATCAGGCCGGCGCTGCGCATGGCGAGCTGCTCGACGCCGAGATATTCGACGCTCGGGCTTTGTTCAGACCAATGCAGATGATGCGCTTCATCGACCAGCAGTAAATCCCACGATGCAGCGAGCGCCTGCGCCAACACCTCGGGCGAGCGCGTCAGCCAATCGACATCACACAGCACCAATTGCTCGCCTTCGAACGGATTTTCATCGCTGTGCTCGGCAATTGCCTCAATGCGCTCGGCATCGAACAGCGCGAAGCGCAGATTGAATCGGCGCAACATTTCCACCAGCCACTGATGCTGCAGATTGGTCGGCACCAAAATCAACACGCGTTGCGCGCGGCCAGCCAGCAATTGCTGATGAATGATCAGACCGGCTTCAATGGTTTTGCCGAGGCCGACTTCATCGGCAAGCAGCACTCGCGGGGCGTGTCGCTGCGCGACTTGATGCGCGATGTAAATCTGATGCGGTAGCAGACTCGTACGCGCGCCGAGCAGGCCGCTGACCGGTGCTTGTTGCAGGCGCTGCTGATGCAGCAGGGTTTCGATCCGCAGTGCGAACAAGGCATTGCTATCGCACTGACCGCTGCTGAGGCGCTGTTGCGGCGCGTTCAACTGCAGACGGGCACTCAGTTGCAATTCGCTAACGGTCTGCTCGCTGCCGTCGTCAACGGTGCCGGTATAAAACAGCAAGCCGCGCACATCATCGATAGCGGTGACGGTGAGTTCCTGCTCGTCGCGAATACGAATGGTGTCGCCGACGCGATAACTCACTCGGCTCAGCGGTGCGTTATCGAGCGAATAGGTGCGCTCCTCTTCGACGGCGGGGAATGCAACCGTGACGCGGCGTATTTCGATAGCGATGATAACGCCGAGCCCGAGTTGCGGATCGGCATGGCTGAGCCAGCGTTGTCCGATGACAAAACTCATACGACTTAATTGAACCTTGGACAAACGAAAGGGTTGCGTAAAGCGGCCGATGCAATTGCACGCCTGCGCAAATGGGCGCGCATTCTAGCACAGGGTTTTGCGGCGGCTGGGAGTGCGGCGTTGATCTGATAAAAATGCAACGCCGCTCGCTATAACGACAATTTACCGAGAGGTGGTTGCGGTGTTATCGACCGGCTTGGCGGTGCATTGATAACCCCAGCCTTTTTGCTTCTCGATGAAATCCGCCGCGTGCGGTGCACAATATTCGGCACGCGGTGAACTCCACAGGGTTTTGGTTTCGCCACCCTTGGTGTACTGTACTTCGCAACCAGAGTCGGTGCTGGTGAGATCAATAATGCGCTCGCTGTTATTCAGCGTACATACGGTAGTTTCGTTGGCAAACAGTACAGTGGCAGCGGGCAATAAAAGCAGGGGCAACAGTTTTTTCATCGAACGTCCTCCAGTTTGACGGGTATGTCTGCAGTGAATTTCTTCAAAGCTGGAGCGAGCATAGCGATGGACAGTGTCGACGGCAATCGCTGGTGGATTTACATCATCAGCTGTGACGATGACCGGCTATACACCGGCATTACGACGGATTTACAGCGGCGCTGGTTGGAACACAGCGGGCGACGCAAAGGGGCGAAATTCTTTCGCGGGCGTAAGCCCTCGCAGCTGGTTTACGTTGAGAGCGCTCACGATAGAGCTTCTGCATCGCGCCGCGAGGCGACAATAAAGAAATTGCCCCGCACTGCAAAACTGAAGCTATTGGACGCACCACTCAACGAACTGCACACCTTGGATCGCGCGCTGTTACCAGCCGCGCCTGATTAAACAAATACCGCACATCCGTGTGCGGCCAAACCTTGCTGTTGAACTGTTTAACTTGCTGCTAAAAATTGACGCTGATCGAGCCGTGAAAATCGTCGTCGTAGTAACCACGTGCCGGGCGCTCGTAATACACAGGGCGCGAATAGTAGACCGGACGCGAGTAGTACACAGCGCGATAATCGCGGTCATAGCGGCGCCAATGATCACGGTGTGCCCACCGGTCGTCATCGCAGCGGCGGTATTCGCGGTGATTGTCCCAGCCACGATGGCGGCCGTTGTCATGCCAGCCGCCGTGGTCTCCGGCATGAGCCGCATTGCCAGCCAGCAAACATGCGGCGGTGATAGCGCTTAACCAGAGTTTGTTCATGCTCGTATCCTCATGTGTTCTTGTATCGGCCGTTTGGCGACCTTGGGTGTAAGAGTAGAGTTCGCGGGCTGAACCTTTCCTGAACATCAAAAATTCTTATTCGAGCGTGCGCCGTCCCCATATTCACGGGTCTGCTCTGCTCGGAATGCTCGCAGCCGTCGTGTATGCTCCGCGGCCTCGGCCGTTGTCGTGGTTCCGAATACGAAGTCTCTGGTTATCTGGACGCCCGTTTATGCTCAGCTATCGTCACGCCTTTCACGCCGGGAATCATGCCGATGTGCTCAAGCACATTGTGCTTGCGCTGTGTCTTGATTATTTGAAGCAGAAAGAAAAACCGATCTGGTACATCGACACGCATGCTGGCGCCGGTTGTTATGCGCTAACCAGTAGCGAGGCGCGTAAAAACGCCGAGCACAACACAGGCATCACGCCATTGCTTGCGGCGCGCGCTGCATTGCCATTATTTCTAGCGCCGTTTTGGGAAGTCATCGATCAGTTGCGCAGCAATGATCAATCGCAGCTTTATCCGGGTTCACCGTTATTCGCCGCGCAGCTGCTGCGTGCGCAGGATCGCTTGCGTCTGTTCGAAATGCATCCGCAAGATGCGCCGTTATTGCAACAGCAATTTGTCCGCGATCGTCGTGTGGTAGTCGCGTCGAGCGATGGCTTTGCCGGAATGAAAGCACTATTACCGCCGCCCTCGCGTCGCGGCTTGGTGTTGATCGATCCGCCGTACGAATTAAAGGAAGATTACCGACGCGTTGTGACGGCACTGCAACAAGCACTGAGTCGTTTTTCGACCGGCACGTATGCCGTTTGGTATCCCTTACTGAACAGGACTGACACGCCGCACATGGCTGAATTGTTGAACACGCTGCAGGTATCGTCGCTGCGTGTGGAATTGAATGTCAGGGCGCCAGAAAAAGATTTCGGTATGTACGGCAGCGGCATGTTCATCATTAATCCGCCGTGGTTGTTGCACGATCAGCTGAAGGTATTGATGCCGCAATTGCAGATGCTGCTGGCAAAAAGCGGCGCGCCCGATTTTATCTTGCAATATTCGCGCGCTATTGCTTAACGGAATTTTGTTTCCGTATCGGTCAAATGGTCGAATTGCTCGTCGATAAAACCCCGCAATAAAAAGAGGCCGCACAGGCGGCCTGGAAGTTTCCGCTGGGGTGCGGAATGGGGATTACTTCACCGGTGTTGAATGATCGTGCTCGCTGTGTTCGTCATCGTCGCCAGGCATGCCAGGGCCCATATGCCCCATGTGTTGGCGATGTTTTTCGTGCATCGCATCGAGCGCTTGTAATTGCTTCGGCGTCAATACACCAGCCAGTTGCGAATGTGTTTGCTCGTGCAGTTTTTTCATATCGGCACGATATGCTTCGAATTGCGGTTTATATTTTTCATGCAACGTTTTGCGTTGTTGCTGGGCATCATCGAGTACCTTTTTTACCTTCGCCGTTTGTGCATCATCGAGCTGCAGCAGTTTTTGCAATTCGGCTGCTTTCGGCGGTTCCATGTTATGAGGCGGCTGTGCATTCGCCATGGCGACAGCACTAAATAAAACACAGGTCAGCAATACACGTTTCATGAGTGTTCTCCTCGAGTGTTGATTCTTATGACCAGCATAGGTTTCGATCGTGCAACAAATAAGTAGGGATTGCGCAATGATGATGGAGCCTTCGCTGCGCTAGCTTTTTATCTCCGGCTCATAGCGATAGCCCGCGCCGTAAACCGATTGGATAAATTCCTGCTGCGGCCATGTTTCGGCGAGTTTTTTGCGCAGCTTTTTAATATGGCTATCGATGGTGCGATCGCTGACGATACGATGATCGGTATACATATACGACATCAAATGATCGCGTGAAAAAATTCTGCCCGGTTCGCTGACCAAGCGCTTCAGCAATTGAAACTCCACTGCTGTCAGCGCGACCGCACCTTGCTCGAATTGCACCTCTAGGCGTTTGTCGTCGAGCGTCAGTGCTGTCGCCAACGTGTTCGTTTCGCCGCGTGCGCGCCGCAGCACGGCTTTTACGCGCGAGACCACTTCGCGCGGACTGAACGGTTTGCAGATGTAATCGTCGGCGCCGAGCTCAAGGCCGAGCAGACGATCGACTTCTTCGATGCGTGCGGTCACCATCAAAATCGGCACATCGGAGAAACTGCGTATTTCTTTGCACAGACTGATGCCATCGCGCCCCGGCAGCATGATGTCGAGCAATATCGCGGCCGGTTGCAGCTGCTTGATGACATCGATCACCCGCAGGCCATCGTTGACGCAATGCGGTTCGAATTCGGCCTGACGTAAATAATCCGCGAGCAAGCTGGCGAGTTTCGGTTCGTCTTCAACGATCAGAATGCTATTCGTCATGGAATTTACCGCTGCTGTTATTGATACGGAAGGTGGACGCGAATGGCGAGTCCACCGAGTGCCGATGCGGTGGCGGCGATGCTGCCCTGATGCGCAGCGACGATACGCTGGCAAATTGCCAAGCCGAGCCCCGAACCGCCGGTGGCGCGATTACGCGAATCTTCGACCCGAAATAAATGATCGAATAATTTCGGCAGCGCGGCGGCCGGCACACTGGGCGCGCTGTCCTCAATCACCAGTACGATCCCATCATCGTGCGACATCAGTTGCACCCGAACCTGCCCGCCGGCGTGGGTGTATTTGCGACTGTTGTCGAGCAGATTATCGAGCAATTGCCGCAGTCGATCTTCATCGCCGAATAATTCAACTTCTTCAGTCGGAATTTGCGTCACAAGCTGCAGCCCGGCTTCGGCAAAACGATGTTGATGCGCCTGGCATTGTTCGCGCACCAGCTCGGCGATGTCGCATTCGCTTTTGCGATATTGCAGACCGCCGATATCGGCAGTAGTGAGCGCGTGCAAATCATCGACCAGCCGACTTAAGTGCTGCACCTCTTGCTGCAGCGATTGCAAACGCGCCTGATCGGCAGGCCGCACGCCATCGAGGATGGCATCGATCTCGCCGCGCAGAATCGCCAAAGGCGTACGCAATTCATGCGAAATATCGGCGAGCCAGCGCTTGCGGCTGCTGTCGTTCGCCGCCAGCGTCAATGCGAGTTCGTTGAAATCGCGTGCGAGTGCGCCGAGTTCATCGCTGCGCGCACTCGGTAGCGCGACCTGATAATTACCGTGCGTCAGCTCATGCGTTCCGGTCGCCAATTGCTTGATCGGTTTCACCAAATGGCGTGCAAGTGGCAGTGCCATCAATGCGGCCACAGCGAGCAGTACCGTACCGATCAGCAGCAGTGTCGAGCGCTGTCGTCGCAGAAATTGCTCTTCAAAACCGGCGCGAATTTCGTTGAGCTGCGGCACCAAGAGCCAGCCCACGGTTTGTTCTCCAGCCACCACAGGTATCGCGGTGGTCGGCGGTGGTGGCGGCAGGCCGGCCACTAATTCGCGACGCGCGTCGAGCAGCGCGAGCGGGGGTGGCGGACGCAGCATTTGTGGACGATTCGACAGCGGCTGGCGTGTTTCGAGCGCATTGAAGATCAGATGCCGAAACAGGCGCGGATCGACTCGCAGTGGCTCCCATGTACCGGTTTCGCGATAAAACTCCGCCAGCTCCTCGGCAACTTCCTGCGCGCGCTGCACCTGCCGATTATTGACGTAGTCGAGCAGCCCGCGCGCAAAACTCCATTGCGCCAGCAGCATGACGGTAGCGACCAGCAGCAGGCTGGCGCCGAGAATCGCGAGAAATATTTTCGATTGAATGCGCAAGGAGGGATCGCCGTGGAAACGTGGCGGTTAGCGTAGCGCTGATGTTGTAACTGCCGCCATGAGCGTCGACAGTTATTCATGGTTTTTCCACAATCGCCGCGTCGGCGCTCGTTGACGTTGTTGCCAGCGGATTGCGCGGAATAAAAAAGGGCGCCGAAGCGCCCTCGATCATACGATCGACTAATCAACCATAAGTGCAGAGATACGCAGTGTCCTGCTTAACCTGCAATTGAAATTTCTGATTTGCCGCCACTTCAAACGAAGCGCCTTGCGCGAAGGTTTGCCAGGCCTCGCTGCCCGGCAGTTTTACCGTCAGCACACCGCTGATCACGGTCATTACTTCGCGTTGGCTAGTGCCGAATTCATAATCGCCCGGTGCCATAACGCCGACCGTTGCGGACAATTGCTCGCCCTGAAACGCGATCGATTTTACTTTGCCGTCGAAATATTCGTTCACTTTGAACATTGCATTGCTCCTTAATTACGATTGGCTTAGCTCTTCAGCGCCAGGCGTTTACGCGGCATGGCATCGCCCGTTTTACGCGGTTCGCGCGGGGTACGGGTTTCGCGTTTTTCACGCGGGGGGCGGGCGTCCTCGGTTTCGCGACGCTTGCCGTAAGCGCTGCGACCCTCGTTCGCGGTAAACGGCGCGATGTTCATCATGTGGCCGCGAATGCGCACATTCTTCAGCTGCTGAAAAATATCGCCCGGCATGCCCTGCGGCAAATCGACCGTGCTGAAATCATCGAACAATTGGATGCGGCCGATGTTCGCGCTGTCGATACCGGCTTCGTTGGCGATGGCGCCGACGATGTCGCTGACGCGAATTTCCTGCCCACGCCCGACCGCGATGCGGTAGCGGTCCATCGGCACATCGCTGCGTTCTTTTCTGGCCGGGCGCTCGCCGCTGCGCTCGGGGCGCGGGCTGCGTTCGCCGCGCTCATCGCTGCGGGGACGCGGCGCGCGGTCCGCAGCAACTGGTGCCGGTGCCGGTGGCAATTTCGCGTTCAAACCTTGCTGATCGGCGAGCAGGGCGAGCATGCCGGCAGCCAGTTCGGTCACGGTCAGGCCGAGTTCGTTGTGTAATTCTTCGAGTGCGCTCTGCCATGAGGCGGCATCGGCGTGGCCGAGCTTTTCCGCCAGCGTCTGCTTGAAGCGCTCGCTGCGGCGTTGTTTCACTTCTTCGTCGGTCGGCAATTCGAGAGTTTGCAGCGGCTGGCGCGTGAAGCGTTCCAGCGTCTGCACCGCACGGCGATCGCGCGGATCGGCGAGCAGCACCGCTTTACCACTCCGACCGGCACGACCGGTACGGCCGATGCGATGCACATAGGTATCGTTTTCGTGCGGCAGGTCGTAGTTGATGACGAGGCTGATGCGCTCGACATCGAGACCGCGCGCCGCGACATCGGTGGCGACCAGAATGTCGATCTTGCCGGCTTTCAGCAGTGTGATCGTCTGTTCGCGTTGGGTCTGATTCATGTCGCCGTTGATGGCCTGCGCGGCGTGGCCGCAATTCGACAGGTGCTCGGCGAGTTCGGAGGTGCTTTCACGGGTGCGGGTGAAAATGATCGCGGCATCGAATTCTTCGGCAGCGAGCAGGCGGGCCACCGCGAGCGGTTTGTCGCGCTGACGCGCCCAGATCACGTACTGGGCAATATTCGCCACGGTGGCGGTGGCGGCCGGAATCACTATGCGCTCGGGATCGCGCAGGTAGCGGTCGGCAATATTTTTGATGCGCGGCGGCATCGTCGCCGAGAACAACGCGGTCTGCTGCTTGCCGCCGGTGTGCGCGAGAATCGCTTCGACATCGTCGATAAAGCCCATGCGCAGCATTTCGTCGGCTTCATCCATGACCACGCAGCGCAATGCGCTAAGGTCGAGACTCTTTCGATTCAAATGATCGAGCAGACGACCCGGGGTGCCGACGACGATCTGCACGCCGCGCTTCAGCGCCTGCAGTTGATCGCGCATCGATTGGCCGCCATACACCGCGAGTACGCGGCATTGGCCGATGTTTTGGCTGTAGGTTTCGAACGCGGCTGCAACCTGCATCGCCAATTCGCGTGTCGGTGCCAGCACCAACGCCTGCGGTTTGGCGGTGGTGTTATCCATCGTCGCCAGAATCGGCAGTGCGAACGCGGCGGTTTTACCGGTGCCGGTCTGTGCTTGGCCGATCAGATCGCGGCCGGAAATCAATACCGGAATGGCTTGCGATTGAATCGGAGAGGGTTTTTGGTAGCCGAGGGTGGCCAGGGTGGAAATCAAAGTCTCGGGCAGGCCGAGACCGGAAAAATCGGTCGGTTCGCTCATGATGCTCACTTGCTTGGGCGCCACACTATGCCCAGGCCCCATGCAGTGGACAATCGGTAGCGACGATTAGGAGGCGCGCATTCTATACATAACCGGCTCGTTTGGCGACCGTGTAGTTGTACTTATAGCTGGTTGGCGGTGGTGCACTGCCCAAGCGGGTTGCGCCGACAGGGGATACTTTTCTTTCGGGGCAACGTGGCGATGTAGTGATGGCTCGGTGGGCTCGTCCCCGGAGCACCCGGCAAATTCTGCGAGAGAATCTTGCGCGGAAGCTTCGATGGGTCCTCCTTCTGCCCCGAAAAAAAGTATCCCCTGTCGGCGCTCATGGCACCGTAATCCGTGCCGCGAAATTCAAAATTAATCAGATGACAGCGTGCTCATCGGCATTCGCATGCACATCCAACGGCATGCGAATAGTCACAACGAGGCCATTGTCTTTATCGAGCTCGATTTCCGCGCCATGCACTTTGCAGACGGCGGCAACCAGGCTGAGACCAAGGCCTGTGCCTTTTTGACTGCGATGTTTTTCCAGGCGATAAAAACGCTTGAACACATTTTTATATTCACCACTGGGAATGCCGGGCCCGGTGTCGCGAATCTGCAGTACGACGTGATGCTCGCTGCGCTGCAATGCAATAGCCACGCTGCCGCCTTCGGGGGTGTATTTATACGCGTTGTCGAGCAAATTGCTGACCGCCTGCAACCACAATTCGCGATCGCCGTAGACCGGAAATTGCAGCGTGGTTGGCTCGATATGAAAATGAATATTTTTATCGGCAAACACCAACTCATAAATATCGCGTGTCTGCGCCAGCACCACATTGAAATCGAAATGAATGAAAGCCTGACGCCGCGTGCCCTGTTCGAGTTGTGCGATACGCAGTAGTGCGTTGAAGGCGCCGAGCACCAGATCGGCTTCAGCGATTACCGCGTCGATCGCCTCATCGCTGCGATCGGAAATACTGAGCAGCAATTCGAGCTGCCCGCGCAGGCGTGCCAGCGGCGTTTTCAAATCGTGCGCGATCGCATCGGACACCTCGCGCACGCCTTCCATTAATTGTCCGATCTGATCGAGCATGTGATTGATCGCGGCGCCGATGCGATCGATATCGTCGTTGCGGTTACTCAATTGCACGCGCTGCTTCAAATCGCCGGCGGCAACGCGATCGCATACCTGATGAATCAACCGCAGGCGATGCAGCATGCGCAGCGTGACAGTCAACGCCAGTAATAATGAGGCGGCCGCTGTCAGCAACAGACCGCCGATGCGCAGCCGATCGAGTGTGCGGATTGTGCGCAGATAGCTATCGAACGGCACGCCATAAATCAATTTGCCGCCATCGGTAAGCGTATGCTCGGTGACGAGACAGGTATTGGCATCGTTGATGTCGTTTTCAGTCTGCCAGCGATGCCCGGTAAACGGCGCGGTGAAATAACTGCCGTAACGAAATTCCGGCGCTTGTGAGTGATTGATATTGGCAAGTTGCAGCTCGCCATCGGAATCGATCAGTGCGACGCAATCCTGCAGATCGGCGACTTCCACCGCAAGTTTGCGATACAGCCAGCTGGTGACGCCGGCGTGCTGCGGTAATTGTTTTGGCCAGCCGGCCAATTGCCGCTCGATTTTATAATTGATGCTTTGACCGACATTGCCGACTAGCGCGCGCAAGGTGAGATCGTAAAGTCCGAGCACGACCAGAGAATTCAACAGCCACATGCTGAGCCCGGTGATAAGGGCGATGCGCAGCGATGAGCTGTGCCACCAATGGCGCGGCTCAATCGGCGCGGAGGACATAACCTTCACCTCTAACGGTTTGAATTAGGCGCACGGTGAAGCCCTTATCGATTTTGCCGCGCAGCCGACTCATGTGCACTTCGACGACATTGGTCTGCGGATCGAAACTTAGATTCCACACATGCTCGAGCAGCATATTGCGTGTCACCACGCGATCGGCGTTACGCATTAAATATTCGAGCAGACGATATTCGAGCGGCCACAATTCGATGATTTGGTCGCCGCGCTTGACCTGATGCGAAATTAAATCGAGGTGCAAGTCGGCGATTTGTAATGTTGTCGCTTCCGATTTGGTATCGCGGCGATGCAGCGCTTCAACGCGCGCGGCCAGCTCGACGAACGAGAACGGCTTCGCGAGATAATCGTCGGCGCCGTGTTGCAGGCCGCTAACGCGATGATCGACATCGCCGAGCGCGCTCAACATCAATACCGGCGTGGTTTGCCCGCCTGCGCGCAGCGCTTTCAACACTTCGATACCATCGAGCTCCGGCAGCATGCGATCGAGAATAATCACGTCGAATGGCGCCTGCGCCATCTCGAGACCGGCGACACCATCGGCGGCGGTTTCGACAGTATGATCGGCGCGCGTCAATCCCTGAATCAGGAAGTCGCGCATCTCGGGGTCGTCTTCGATCACCAGAATTTTCATCGCCAAGCCATCATGTTTTCGCCAAAATGCAGAGGATAGACCAAAATTCAAACGCGACGCGAACCGCTGCGCGCGTCATTCACGAGGCTTTGTGTTGGATATCGCTGTCGAAGCGCAGGTAATTGCCGATCAGCTGCAGCAGCAGGGCTGGTGTCAGCGCCCGCAGTTTCTCACGGCGGAGCTGGCAACGGCGCTGCGTAGTGATCTGCTACAGAGGCGCGCGCACTTTGCGCTCGCTGCAATCGGGCGCACGACCGAGCGTCAACAGCAATTGCGTGAACGCAGCGACTATACGCTGTGGCTCGATGGCATCAGTGCGGCGCAACGCGATTTTTTGGTTTTAACCGATCACATTCGGCGCGCGCTGAATCGGCAATTATTTCTTGGCTTAAGCGATTACGAAGCGCATTACGCGCATTACGCCCCCGGTGCTTTTTATCGTCGCCATGTCGATACGTTTCGCACACAGCGCTCGCAGTTGCCGCAGCGCATTTTGTCGAGCGTGTTTTATCTGAGCGAAAGTTGGCAGCCAGGTGACGGCGGTGAACTGGTGGTGTGGCGCGAGGAAGAAGAAATCGCGCGCATTGCCCCCAGTAATGGCACTGCGATTTTTTTTCTTAGTTCTGAGATAGCGCACGAAGTATTACCGAGCCGGATCGATCGTTACAGCATCGCCGGCTGGTTTCGTGGCGCGGCGACCGCTTGATGCAGCCGCACGATCCGGGTAATTCACGCAGTTCATTTAAATCTCACAATCCGCTTGTGCCATTGATACTGCAGTTATTGCGTGAACAACCCGATGGCTGCAGTGAATACGAATTGCTGAAGCGCGTAGAGAATGACGGCGACCATTTCAGCGCCCTCAGCGACGATAGCCAGCTCGCATTATTTCAAAAGCATTTCCTCGTGATGAATGCGCTGTATCGGCTACAGCAATTGCTGTGGGATGACGAGCACTTATGGCTGCAGATTTCACCGCTGCGCATTGCGTTAAGCGCAATCGAATCGATCGGTGAAGAAAAAAATATCGCGCCGAGCGGTGGTCACGCGCTGTGCAATTACTATCTCGATTGGAACAATTTTGCGAGTGCCGATAGCGATTCGGTAGCGGCATTGCTAGGAAATTTCTGGCAGCGTTTTTATGCGCAGGACGAGCAGGGGAATGCGCTAAAAATTCTCGAGTTGGATACCGGCGCCGATTGGTTGACGATCAAACAGCAATATCGTCGCCTCGCGGCGCGTGCGCATCCCGATCGCGGTGGCGATAACGCACAATTTTTGGCGATTCGCGAGGCGTATGAAATTTTGCGTGTTTGGCGCTGTCCGCCATCGCTTTCGTCGCAGAAGCGAGAGGAATGAAGTTCGCCATTTTTTGTAAAGTGCGTGAGGTGAAGACATGCCGGTGATATTGCAGAGCACTATTCTGCTGATTTTTTCGAATATTTTTATGACCTTCGCGTGGTATGCGCATTTGCGCAACTTGCACGAAAAACCGTGGTGGATCGCTGCATTCGCGAGTTGGGGCATCGCCTTATTCGAATATTTATTGCAGGTGCCGGCGAACCGCATCGGCTACACCGCGATGAATTTAGCGCAGCTGAAAATTCTGCAGGAAGTGATCACGCTGTCGGTGTTCGTACCGTTCGCGGTGTTTTATATGAAGCAATCGTTTCGCTGGGATTTTGTCTGGGCCGGGTTGTGTTTGATGGGCGCCGTGTATTTCATGTTTCGCCAGGCCCCGGCCTGAGTGCGACGTCACTGAGTGCTGCTATTGGGGTGCGGCGCTCGGCGTTGCGGTGCTGGGTATTTCAATCTGCTGCTCGGGAAGCAACAAACCACCGCCGCTATCGATAAGGTGGTTGCTGTCGAGCCCCTGTCTGCCGAGCAGCGCTTCTTCAACATTTTTCTTCAATACCAGAATGGCGATGCGCCGGTTGATCGGATCGGTCGGCGCTTCGGGTTTATACGGCGCCGCTGCGCCCATGCCTTGCACCGTAACGAATTTATCCTCGGGATAGCCACCGTTCATCATCGCGCGTCGCGCGGCATTGGCGCGATCCGCCGACAGTTCCCAGTTCGAATAGGCCGAGCCAGCGCCATACGAGACGGCATCGGTATGGCCGGTCACTGAAATTCGATTCGGCACGCTATTCAGCAGCGGCGCCAGCGCTTCGAGCACGTCCAGCGAATAACCTTTCAAGCGGGCGCTGCCGCTGTCAAACATCGGTCGCTGTTCCTTATCGACAATTTGCACGCGCAAACCAAGGCCGGTGTAATCAATGATGATTTGATCGCGCAATTCGCGCAGCGCCGAATCGGCTTTGTTCAACTCCGCTTCCAGTTGCTCTTTCAATTTCTGCAGGTTTTCTTTTTCTTCCTGCTCGTACTGTTCGCGCATTTGCTGCGCGCTCAATTGCACCGGTGATGGATTGGCGACACCCTCGCCGTTGCTCTGTGCATTTTCGCCACCGGGCTCGGTTTTCTGAATCGGCGGGGGCGCCATATCGTTCGGCGAGCTTTGCGGATGATCGAATTGAATGACACCGGTGTTGGCGCCGCCGGGTCCGACCAAAGCGCCACCGACATCGGTGAAATAACCCGCGATCGCTCTTTTCTGCGGATCGTTAGCGGCCGCCATCAGCCACATCAACAGGAAAAACGCCATCATCGCGGTGGTGAAATCGGCGAACGCGACTTTCCATGCACCGCCGTGGTGGCCGTGCGCGACGACTTTCTTCTTCTTGACAATGATCGGTTGCAGCGAGCTATTCATGCAGCAGGGTCCGGATTATTTTTGCCGTACGCGCTCGTCGACTTCGGCGTAGGTCGGGCGCGCATCATGGAATAACACCTTGCGCCCGAACTCGACCGCGATCTGCGGCGCGGCGCCGTTCAGCGTGGCGATCAGCGAGACTTTGATGCACTCGAAGAATTTCGATTCTTCGCGCACCTTGTGTTCGAGCATGCCGGCGAGCGGCGCGAAAATTCCGTATGACAGCAGAATACCGAGAAAGGTACCGACCAGCGCCGCCGCGACGTGATGGCCGAGTTCTTCCGGCGGGCCGCCGAGCGATCCCATTGTGATCACGATGCCCATGACCGCCGCGACGATCCCGAAGCCGGGCAGCCCTTCCGCCATTTTGTTCAACGCAGCCGGTACCAGGTGCGCTTCGGCGTGGTGGGTTTCCAATTCGGCATCGATCAGCGCTTCCAGTTCGTGGCCGGCAATGCTGCCGATCATCATCACGCGCAAATAGTCGACGACGAATTCGATCGAGCCGTGCACTTTTTCCACAGTCGGGTATTTGGTGAACAGTGGACTCGATGCCGGATCATCGATATCGGCCTCGACCGCGAGCATGCCTTCACGCCGCATTTTGTTGAACAGGTCGTACAAGAGTGCGAGTAATTCCAAATACAGCGTTTTGTTGTACGCCGAGGGTTTGATCAGGCCGCCGAGCGATTTCATGGCAGCAATCGTGACACTGAGAGGGTTGGCGACAACCATCGCGCCAATCGCGGCACCAGCGATAATCAGCAACTCGAACGGCTGAAACAGAGCCATCAACTGACCGCCGGACAGCAAAAAACCGACGATACAGCTCGCCAGTACAATGGCGAGGCCCAACAAAACATTCATGCAGTAAGACTCCAGACTGGTAGGGAATTGCTTGAGGCGGCTGCGGTCCCTGCAGGCATTCCCTCCCAAATATAGCGGAGAAGCTCGATTGCGCTAGTAACGTGAGCTGCGGTGAATACGTAGTTCTATGGCGCGCACAACAATGTTATCTGAGTACGGTGCTGGGTTATCGCAAGTTGCGTTGTTCTGCGCGTGCGCAGGCGGCGAGCAAATACGCGCTGACCGGCGCCGAAATAAAAATAAAAAGAAGTAGCAACAGTGGTTTTATCGCCGGCTCGCCATGAGCCACATGACGTAGCACCGTCGCCAACACGATGCTGCCGACACCGAGCGTGCTCGCCATGGTCGGTGCATGCAGCCGCGCGAAAAAATCCGGCAACTTGATCAGACCGTACGCGCCGAGCAATACAAACGCGGCGCCCATTAGCACCAATCCCGCAATGACAACATCAAGCATGATTGCGTCTCTCTATTCGATCACGGCACCGCGCGTGCGAAATTTCGCCAGCGCCACCGTGCTGATAAATCCAAATACTGCTATCAGCAGCGCCGCTTCGAAATACAGCGTCTGTTGCCAATGCATGTCGAGCAGCAACAGCAACGCGATCGCAGTGATATACAACGTGTCCAGCGCCAGGATGCGATCGGCCAGCAACGGCCCGCGCAACAAGCACAAAAAATTTAACAGCAAGGCACCACCGAGCATGCCGCAGGCAATGATGATGGTCACAGTGATCATTCAAAAATCTCCCGCAGCGGTTGTTCGTAGCACTGTTGAATCTGCGTGATTAATGTCGCGGCATCGTCGACGTGCAATGCGTGAATCGACAGCGTGCGGCGATCGTCGCTGAATCGTGTCGATACCGTGCCTGGTGTCAACGTGATCGTACTGGCTAATACGGCGAGCGCGAATTCATCGCGCAGCGTCAGTGGTATATCGATATGCGCGGAGCGCAATAAGCGATTCGGCCGCAACACACGCCATGCCACGTCGATGTTTGCGCTGACGATATCGATACCGACGATACCAACAAAACGCAATAAGCGTAGCGGCTGTTTTATTTTGACGTGTGGCAACAATAACGGACGAACAATCAGCGGCAAGGCCATCGCTAATATTACGCCGCTGAGTAATTGTGTTAGACCGAATGAATTTTGCAGCAGCAGCCACGTTACGAGCAGCAATACACTTTGTCCCGGTCGCGGCAACCAGCGCGTCATGGTTGCTGCTCCGCTGGTGATAACACGGCAGAAATATAACGCTGCGGTTCGAATAATTGCTGCGCGGCGGCACTCAATGCTTTGACAATCGGACTGGCACTAGCACTCAGCACAATGCTGAGCGATAACAGCACAGTGGTTGCGCTGATTGCTTTAAAGGAGGAATGCTCAGCGCCAGTGCTGTTAGTTGCTTCCGTCTTCCAGAATATCAATGTGCCAATGCGCGAAAATACAATCAGCGCGGCGAGACTGCTGAGCAACACGCTGCTCCAGATCCAGCCGCGTGCGGTGTCGATAGCGCTTTGCAGTAATAATAATTTGCCGATAAATCCAGATAATGGCGGCACCCCGATCAGCGCCATGGCCCCGCACAAAAACAGTGTTGCGAGCAGGCGCCGATAACGCAATGAAATGCCCGCGTCGATATATCGATCGATTTGTGCCGCGAGCAGGAACATGCCCGCGCCGATCCACGTGCTATGCAGCAAGTAATACAGCAAGGCTGTGGTGGCGCTGATCGAATCGAGCGCGAGAGCGAGCGTTAGCGTGCCGATCGAAACGATCACCATATAGGCCACCAGCTCTGTGAGAGCAGTCGCCGCCAGCGCACCGATGGCCCCGATCACAATCGTCATAACGCCAAGCGTATACAGCCACGGCGTTAACAGCGCATGCAGCGCGCTATCGCTGCCGAGCATTAGCGTCTGTGTGCGCAACAGCGCATAAATGCCGATTTTGCTCATGATGGCAAATAACGCCGCGACCGGTGCGCTCGCGACGCTGTAGCTGCGCGGCAACCAAAAATGCAGCGGCACCAACGCCGCTTTCAAACCAAACACCAGCAACAATAATAGTGTCGCCGGCATTAACAACGGTGCGATTGATGCGAGCGAGCCGGCGTGATTGCTGATAGTCATGAAGCGCGCCAGATCCGCGAAATTCAGCGTGCCGGCAACGCCGTAAAAAATTCCCGCGGCAAATAAAAATAACGCCGAGCCCACCAGATTCAAGACGACATACGGCACGCCTGCGCTGACTCGTTCGCTGCGTTTGTCATCATTGGTCAATGTGGGATTGCTGCCGTGCAGCAGCAGTCCGTACGACGCGATCAACAGGATTTCAAAAAAAACAAACAAATTGAATAAGTCGCCGGTTAAGAAGGCGCCGTTAATGCCCACCAGTTGAAATTGAAATAAAGCATGAAAGAAACGCCCGTGGCGATCGTCACCCGCGCATGCATACCACAGCACCAACAAAGCCAGTATGGAATTGGTCAGCAGCATTAATGCCGACAAGCGATCGAGTACCAGCACGATACCGAACGGCGGTATCCAGTTGCCAAGCCGATAGGTATGAATAGCCAGGGTCGACTCGCGCAGCAAAAACACAGCGAGCATCAATAGTGCGAGACAGGCGAGCAGTGAAATAGCACGTTGTATCACGGCATTGTCGCGCACGAGCAATAGCACGCAGCCGGCGCCTAACGGTAATAGAATCGGCGCGATCAGCGCATGCATCATTGCTTGCGCCCCGGTTCTTCGTGTTGCGCACGCAGCGCGAGTGCGAGCACGAACGCAGTCATCGCGAAGCCGATAACAATCGCGGTCAATACCAACGCCTGCGGCAGCGGATCGGTCATGGTATTGCCGTCGACAATCGGCGCCGCGTTCGTATGGAGGCGGCCCATGGCAAACAGAAAAATATTAACGGCATAACTCAGCAGCGTGAGACCAAGCACTACCGAAAATAAATTCGTGCGTAGCAGCAAAAATGCGCCGCCGCTAACAAGTACGCCAATAATCAGTGCAATTAATAATTCCATTACAAATTCCTGGGGGCGCCGGGTGATTCGGACTGCCCGAACATTTGCGTCAATACACGCAACATCGCGCCGAGCACCACAAAAAATACACCGATATCGAATAGCATCGCCGTGGCCAGTTCTATATCGCCGAATAGTGGGATATGCCAGTGACCGAAACTGGACGTAAGGAATGGCCGCTTGGAAACAAAACTACCCACGCCGGTTGCGACGGCGATTAGCACGCCGATTGCGGCGAGACCTTGCCATGCATTTGATAAACGCAATAGCGTCGCACGTTCATCGCGTGCGATGAATTGCAGCAGCAACGCAACCGCGGCAACCAGCCCCGCGACAAAACCGCCCCCCGGCAAATTATGGCCACGCACCAATAAATACACGGCAATCAGCAGTGCGAGCGGCAGCAGCACGCTCGCCAATGTCGCGAGCAGTAACGGCGATTTTTGCGATCTCAATAGCGTGGTTATTGGTTGCAGTGCGATGCCGTGCAACATCGCACCAATGCCAGCGGCGGCAATTAGCAGTACCGATATTTCACCCAGCGTATCGAACCCGCGAAAATCCACGAGAATGACATTGACGACATTGTGACCGCCACCATCGCTCACTGCGTGTTCGGTAAAATAATGCGCGATCGACTGATACGGCTGCGTCAATATTGCCAGCGTGATGCAAGCCGTGCTGGTGCCGAGCACGAGCGGAATAATAGCGTCACGCCAGCGTATTTTTTCGAGCGTCGCCGTCGCCGGCAGATAACGTAATACAAATAACATCAGCAGCAGCGTGACGAATTCGACCGCGAGTTGTGTCAGCGCCAAATCCGGTGCGGAAAAGCGCGCGAACAGCAGCGTGACCAACAAACCAATCACGCCCAGTGGCAACAAACTCAATAATCGCGTGCGATGCCAGCGCACAGTGAATACAGTCGCGACAGCTGCAATTAACGCACCGATGGCCAGCGTGACATCGATCGGGTTAATCGCAATCGGGCCGAGCAGTTGCGGTAATTGTGCTAGCGCAAAAATCTCCACGATTATCGTCGCGAGCAACGCAATCGCAACAAAGCGCGGCAATGAGCGATTATCGAGCGCGTTGATAATTTTTCTTGCGCTGTTGAAGAGTGCAATCAGCCCGAACTCGAAGACGCGCATGCTGCTGATTGTCCGATGGCGATCGTGCCAGCGAAAAATCGGTGCGCGCGCCACGTAAAGTACCGCGCCGCCGCCGAGCGCGATGCAGCTCATCGCCAGCGGTAAATTAAACCCATGCCACAGCGCGAGGCTGTAATTCGGCACCTGACCGACAACGGAAATCGCCGCCGCATTTAAAAAAGGCGCAACGGTATACGCGGGAAACACACCGACCGCGAGACATAATAGCGCCAGAATTTCCACCGGCAGTTTCATGTAGCGCGGCGGTTCATGCGGTGGAAATTTGGGTAGATCGTCGGCTTCGCCATTAAAAAAAACATCGTGAATAAAGCGCAGCGAATACGCGACCGAAAATATGCCGGCGATGGTTGCGATCAGTGGAATGAGGTTCGCTAATCCGCCAGCGTCGCGAATTTGAATCGCTTCGGCAAAAAACATTTCCTTGCTGAGAAAGCCATTCAATAGCGGCACACCAGCCATTGCCGCCGCTGCCACCATCGCCAATACGCCGGTGTGTGGCATGTAGCGCCATAGCCCGCGTAGACGCCGCAAATCGCGCGTCCCGGTTTCGTGATCGATGATGCCGGCCGCCATAAATAGCGAGGCTTTAAAAATTGCATGATTAACGATATGAAAGAGCGCTGCGAGCGTCGCTAAGGGGGTGCCGATGCCAAACAGCAACGTGATCAAACCGAGATGACTGATAGTGGAAAACGCGAGCAAACCTTTCAGATCGTTCTGGAGTAATGCCATCACCGCGCCGTACAACAATGTCAGCATGCCGATAGTTGTGACAATGTCGAACCATAACTCGGTTCCGGCGAGCGCTGGATGTAATCGCGCCAGCAAAAAAATACCGGCCTTCACCATGGTGGCGGAATGTAAATAGGATGAGACGGGAGTCGGCGCTGCCATCGCGTGCGGTAACCAGAAATGCAGCGGAAATTGCGCGGACTTGCTGAATGCACCGAGCAGTATCAGCGACAGCAGCAACGGATAATGCGGGCTGCTACGAATTATTTCACCGCTCAATAAAATCACATCGAGCTCAAAACTGCCGACGCTGTTGCCAAGTAATAGCAGGCCGGCCAGCAATGCCAGGCCGCCACTCGCAGTAACGATCAGCGCCATCCGCGCGCCGTGACGCGCTTCGGTGCGATGCTGCCAATAGCCAACCAATAAAAATGACGTGAGGCTGGTCAATTCCCAAAACACCAGCATTAGCAAAATATTGTTCGACAGCACGATGCCGAGCATTGCGCCCATGAATAGCAGCAGCAACGAATAGAGTTTCGGTAGTGAGTCTTTTTCGGCAAGGTAATAGCGCGCGTAAACAATCACGAGCAAACCGATCGCGAGAATCAGTGTCGCGAATAAAAATGCGAGGCCGTCGAGCCGCAAACTGATGTCGAGTCCCGCTTGCGGCAGCCAGTGCAACGATTCATACACCACGTTGCCGGCAAATACATTGCTGCGTTGTCGCATCAGCAACGCCAGCGCTATTACCGGCGCAAATGCAGTGATCAATGCACAGCGCGTGCGATCGCTGCCGGAAATGGCTGCCAACGCAGCGCCGGCAAAGGGCAGCAACAGCATTCCCAATAATTGCAAGACCGGTCTCCGTATGATCCGTGCGACGAGTGTTAAAAGATTTTTTGCGATCAACACATTACCACTGACGCTCGGCATCGGTGGTAATGCGTTGATCATGAGATCGTAGCGCTAATATTAACCCGACAATAAATATTGCCGGATTAATAATGGTCGTAGCGAGGATTAATTTAGACCGGGGATTTGAAACTTCGGCAACAGTTGCGTATTGGGTGGCATGTCGACATCGCTGGCTTTGATGTTTTTTGCGACGGCGGTCAGCACCAGTTGATTATCCTGTCGCAGTAAACCACCCATGCCACGTTCGGGAATTTTACTCAGTGCCTGTTGCAGCTTCTGCGTTTGTTCGGCGCCAAGACTTTGCGACAGTTTCAGTGCGAGCTTGCGCCAGCCATTGGTCAATGCGAGCACATCGGGATTGTCGGTCAACACCAGTTCGTAGCGATTATCGCCGGCCTGGAGTTCGAACACTTTGCCTTTATAACCGGCCACGGTTTCTGTGCGGCCGGTATCGCGCAATTCAACCGGACCGATGTCTTTCTGTAATTCATTGCCATGCGTACTTTTCAGAACGGCGGCGGCTTGATCGGCATCGACACCGAGCCACTGATCACCCTGGCGATGCAAAATCCACGATTGTGAATTTTTCAGCACCAGCTGATTTTGATTGGCGATATCGACCCGCATGTGTTGATCGTCGAGATAATACAGATCGAGTGATTTTTTCTGATCGATCTGGTAGCTGCCTTTGAGTTCGGCGAAGGCACTCGATGAGAGCGCGATGGCGATGGCACAAAAAACAATTCGCAGTTGCACAATAATTACCTCATCACATTTTGTTGATCACGTCGGCGTTCGACCGTGAGTCGTCGTGGTTGTTCGCTGCTAAATCCGTTACGCTCGGTACTCATTTGCTCCGTTTGGAATCGATTATGCGCCAATTAATTTCATTCTTTCTTGCGATCACCGCGTTAGGTACGCTCGCTGCGTGCGCGCCTAAAGTTGGCTCTGAAGCCTGGTGCAAGAATATGCAGGAAAAGGCCAGCGGCGACTGGACGATTAATGAAGCCGCCGATTTCGCCAAGCATTGCATTTTGCGCAACGATCCTTAGCCGCTCACGCCGGCCAGCGAATACTGAACCGTGCACCGCCCAGCGGGCTGGCACCGATATCCAGTTCGGCGGCATAGCTATCGAGAATATCCATGACCACCGCGAGCCCAATGCCCTGGCCCGGCTGATAACTATCGGCGCGCTGGCCGCGCTGCAAAATATCGGCGCGCTGATGTTCGGGAATGCCAGGGCCGTCGTCTTCGATGACGATCAATAACCAGTGCTCATTGCCGGTGGCGCTGATCGCAATTTTTTCGCGGCAGGCCTTGCTCGCGTTATCGAGCAGATTGCCGAGTAGTTCGAGCAAATCCGCTTCGTCAGCGCGGCATTCGCAATCATGCGCAATACGCAGCTCAAATTGCGGTTTCTTTTCGAAATACACTTTCGCGAAAGTGTTGGCGAGTTTTTCCACGATAGGTCGTAGCGCAATTTTTTGTTGCAGCCGGTGCGGACCACCGGCGACTGCGCGTTGGAGTTGATATCCGATCAGTTGATTCATGCGCGTGATCTGCTCTTCGAGCAGGTCGCGGTCGGGCGTGGTCGCGGCCACTTCCTGATGCAAAATCGCGAGCGGTGTTTTCAAACTGTGCGCGAGATCGCCCAGCGTATTGCGATAGCGTTCGCGCTGCTGTTGTTCGCGATTAAGCAGCTGGTTGAGATTGGTTGCCAACGGTTGTAATTCTTCCGGGTAATGTTCGGGCAATGCCGCACGCCGGCCCTGTTCGAGATCGCTGACATCGTGCGTCAACTTGCGCAGCGGTTGCAGGCCCCAACGCAGAATCATCGCCTGCGCGACCGTCAGCAACAGCGCGGCGCTGCCGAGCCCGAGCCATAACTGGCGCAAGAACGCGCGCAATTCGGCGCGCAATGCGCCCTGTTCTTCCAGTACCGTGAATACCAGCGGAATATCTTCGCCGCTATCGGTCTCCCAAACGGTTTGATACTGAAACCGCAGGTAGGCGGCGGGTTTGTTGATCGCTTCAAAGCGTTCGCTGCCCGCTAACGGTGGGTCGTCGCTCGCCAATACTTGCTGGTTCAGATCGACGCCTTCCGCCGACAGCGATTCCCACAGCACTTCCGCCTGCGGCCGTTGAATGGCGGCGTACAGTCCCGAATTCAGCTGGCGCAAGCGCGGGTCGCCGGTATGCGCGCTGACTTTGATCACACCCTGCTCGAGTTCAATGGCGCCCAACAACGCATAGAACTGCACCCGCAGACGTTCATGGGCCGCGGCGAGCTGGCTGGCTTCAAACGATTGCGCCAGAAACCAGCCAATGCTAGCGAGATACAGCGGCAGCACGACGAGGCTGGCGAGCAGTAAGCGGCGCGCGATCGAATTCGGCGCAGGGAGTTGTTGGAGGCGATGCCGCAGCCGCGCGAGCCACGGTTTGCCGATCGTCTCGACGAACCGGTCGATTCGATCGCTAGGCATCCGTGCTGCTCGGCAGCTCGAAGCGATAACCGCGTCCGCGCACGGTGCTGATGGGATTCAAAACATGATCCGGGTCGAGCTTTTTGCGCAGCCGACCGATAAATACCTCGATCACGTTGCTGTCGCGATCGAAATCCTGATCGTACAAATGCTCGGTCAGCTCGGTTTTCGACACGACCGTGCCGTGGCGATGGGCGAGGTACAGCAGCGCTTTATATTCGAACGCGGTCAGCTCGATCACCGCGCCGGCGACGCAAACCTGTTGCCGCGCGGTATCGATTTCCAGCGCACCGAATGCCAGCAGCGGGGTGGTAAAGCCACTGCTGCGGCGCAACAAGGCATTGAGTCGCGCCAGTATTTCTTCGATCTGGAATGGCTTGACGACGTAATCGTCGCCGCCAGCCTCAAGACCTTCGACCTTGTCCTGCCAACGCCCGCGCGCCGTCAGTACCAAAATCGGAAAACGTTTTTGCTGTTCGCGGGCATTGCGAATAACGGTGAGGCCGTCGACCAACGGCAATCCCAAGTCGATCACTGCGAGATCGTAATCGAACTCGCCGATCAAATAGAGCGCCTCGCGGCCATCGGCCGCGCTGTCAACCGCATAACCGTGACGCTGGAGTTGATGGGCGAGCTGCTCGCGCAGCGGGGCTTCGTCTTCGACTAGCAGTAGGCGCATTTTTGTTCGGATTATCGTTCGGGGCGGCGGTCAGCCGGCACATGCAGGGTTTTTACGCGGCCGCCTTCCTGCAGCACGCGCACGCGATACATATCTTCGTCGGCATCGGAACGCGGTGGCTGGACATCGACGACGCGGCCACGATAGTTGTGTTCGACTTCGCCGATCACATCACGAATTGGGCGACGCGAATAATTATCGCGCGCATCATATTCGCGATAATTGCGGCGCTCGTAATCTCTGGAATTGTCCCGCTGTTCGTAATTGCGGCTATCGCGGCCGTCATTGCGAAAATGACCGCGGTCGCGCGGCGGATCCGCCAGTGCGGACCATGCACACAGCATGGTCAGTACGGTAATTGTGAGACGGCGCATCAATTTCATCGCGGGCAATTATTCGTCGGGCTGAACATTTACGTTTACGCGCAACCGCGAGCCTGGGTCGTAAGGCATGCGCGTCACAAAATCGCGACCGTTGTATCGATAAAACACGCGGTATGCTACCACCTCTTCGCGGTACTCCCTATCCGGCACCGTCTGGCACACGCGCTCGTCGCGGTAGCCGACAGGTTCGGCATCGTCACTGTTGCGATAACTGATATCGCGACCGATCGAAGCGCCGAGCGCTACGCCGGCAACGGTACCGACTTTTCGATTCACTTCATGGTGGCCGAGGGCATTGCCTACCGCGCCGCCGATAATCGCCCCAAGGATCGGCGCGGTATAGCTGCGGCTTGCCGCGCTACGGACAGGTACCTGTTCGTGCCAGCATTCTTCGCGCGGTGTGGTGTAGCTTGCCGTTTCATAGATTGGCTCGACGCGAGTAACGCGCGCGTAATCGACATCGCCGACCTCGCGATACGCCAGCGCCACCGAGCTGGTCAGCAACAGTACGCCACTCAGGCTGCACGAGAGCAAACGTTTCATGATGGTCTCCACTTCACACTCTGTTGATTTTTCATTGTGAGAAAGGTAGCGATCATGAGCTGAACCCATACTGAATATGACTAGACTTGCTATAAAGGAATGGCCGGGGGAATATCCCGGCTCTTGAATTGATTGAGGCGGTCCAATGCAAAAAATTATCAAAACCGTGCGGTGTCTATCGACGGTAATGGTATTTGGATTCATTGCAGTCGGCTGTCAGATCAATCAGCCTGCCCCGTCGCCCAGGCCCCCTGCAGAGCCAAGTAGACCTAGTACACCACCACCCACGCCGCAACCGCCACCCGCTTCCGTGGATCGAAGCCGCACTTCGTTCGGTCCTGTTGTTGCACCGACTAGTGGCGGTGCTGGCTTTTATCAGGACAAGCAGGAGCAGTATCTACGTGCCCGGCTTGAAGGCAGCAATCTGCGGTTATTAAGAAATGGCGATGTGATAAAGATCATCGTTCCGGGTGTCGGCTTCGCTTTCAATGGCGAGCAGCTACAGCCGCGGGTGGCGCAAGTGCTCGATAACATCGCTCCGGTGCTGAAAGAGTTCGCGAAAACGACGATAGATATCAAGGGCTATACCGACAGCACCGGCAGTTTTGAGCACAACCAGTATTTATCGGAACAGCGCGCGCAAAGTGTCGGTGCTTACCTCGGCGCTCGCCAAATCCCCTTATCGCGAATACATACTGCTGGGTTTGGGCCGCGTGCACCGATTGCAGACAATCGTAGCGATGCCGGTCGAGCGCAAAATCGCCGTGTTGAAATCGAGCTGGCGCCGGCCCTATGAAGCGATTCTGGGTAGCGCCTTGGGTTTTGTTGCTCGCCGGTTGCAGCTTCTTTCGCAATGACTTCGCGCCGCCCGATGTGACGCTAGCGGGGCTGCGGCTCGGTCAGGGCGATGGGCTGTATCAGACCTTGCTGGTTGATCTCGTGTTGTCGAATCCAAACGCCTCGGATCTAAAGCTCAATGCAATCAGCTACCGCGTTAAGGTCGAAGGGCGGGAACTCGCCAGCGGTGCCAGTCGCGAACCATTGACGGTGCCCGCCCACGGCACGGCGACGTACACGATGCCGGCAACAATCAGCCTGATGAGTAGTTTTGGATTTGTTCGAGATGTGCTAACCAAGTCAAAAAGCAAGGTGGGTTACGAGCTGACTGCAACGCTTGAGCCAAGCGGACTGTTTTCGATTCCGCTCACTGTCAGAAAATCAGACACGCTTTCTCTGACTCAATAAGCCTGAGTAAACCTGACTTGTTGAGATACGGAAGGAAAGACGCGCTTTTTAGAATTTCGTATGGAAGGGTCTGACAAAAAGACCCCCCGTCCGCACAGGGTGGGTGATGGACGGGGGGTTGCCCGAGAAACGGTGTGGTACTGAATTCGGTGGCCGGGATTCGGCTGGGTGTAACGGTTCGCACTCCTTCTTACCGTTGTTTGTTGCCGTGGTCGTGCCAGATCGCTGTCGACTGCGTGCTCGGTGACAGCGCTGCGTTGGAGTTAAGTTATCGCGATGCGGTGGCAGGGACAACCAGGAAGGGCGGAACCTGTTCACATTTTTGACGTTTGTTGCCTGTTTATTTTTTTATAAGTTCCGAGTGACGGGAAATTGTCGGTATCGACAATTGCTGTCGGCGGGTAGCTGCGCGCGCTAAAACTGTGGATCGCTCCGTATTCGATAGTTTTTGCCATTGCAGGATCTCACTCAACGCGCGTCCGCAGCCCAGGCATATATCGTCGCCGTTGAGGCAGCAATTGCGAATGCAGGGGCTTTGCAGCGTGGGTTCCATCAATAGCGGCTCTCGATTTCAAAAACATAACGTTCGGGCTCAGTGTAGGCAGCAGCCGATGTCGATGCGAGCGATTGGCGCCGTCATAGTATTTGCCCGCTCGCCACGTTACTATTCCGATCAATTCCCAAACACGCTTTAGCGATCGCATGCTGAATTTTGCAAAGCACAGTGAAGATGCATTACTCGGCTATCTCAATGTCCTGAGTACGCGCGACGCCGTTCTTAACTATCACCAGATCCATGGTCTGCTCTATGCGATGGCTTGCTCGCCTGAGCCTATTAAGCCCTCCGAATGGTTCGAGCTGATCTGGTTGAGCGACGATCCCCAGTTCGACGATGCGCTCGAAGCGCGCACGTTCTACAAGTTGCTGGTCGAGTTATTTCATTCTATCGACACCGATGTTCGGCACGAACGCTATCGTCCAGGTGGCGCGCTAAAGCTTGAGTCGGCAAGCGCGCTGGCGGATTGGTGCGATGGTTTCCTAGCTGGTCATCAATACCTCGAAAACCTGTGGATTGTGGCGTTGGATGATCTCAATGATGACCATCTGTACGAGCGCGTCGAGGCGGCATTGGATTGGGCAGTAGCATTTGTCGAGGGCGATATCGTCGATTGGGATGTCGATGACACCGACGATGTACTGGTGACCGAGCGCCTTCGTTTCGAACAATTGCTCGATGATTACCGCGCGGTTCATAAGCTGTGGGGCGATGGCACCTGGCAGTGGGATGTCGAGCAGCAGTTTGTCGATATGGAACCCGCGGCGCGCGACGATTATTGCCCGTGCGGCAGTGGACGATTATTTAAACAATGTTGTCTGCATTGAGCCCAGCCATTAAAACCACATACATAAGGGAATGAGCGTGACCAGCGGTCGGCCTAGCAGCGAGCTTATCGAACGAATCCTTGCGGAAACCTATGCAGTGCATCCTGGCATTCGATCGCAGGAGAGCGACGCTCTGCTGCGCAAACGGCTGGGCAAACTGCTTGAAGAAGCTGGCTTTCCTCCGATGGCAGCCGAGCGCCGCACGGTTACGGTACTGGTAACCGAATTGCGTGGTTTCGATGCTGTGGCGGAGCGGAATACACCGACGGCGGTAGTCAATTTGTTCAACCGTTATCTAGCGCTGATGACGGAGGTCATTGCTCGGCATGGCGGTATCGTCGACAAGCTGAGCGGGCAATCGTTAACCGTCTTGTTCGGTCCGCCCCTCGAACAAGGCAATCATGCCTATGCGGCATTGGCTTGTGCGGCGGAAATGCAGCAGGCGATGTCGAAGTGCAATCAGCAGAATGAAGTGTTGCTGTTGCCACCTCTTTATATGGGCATCGGCATTCATAGTGGCGATGTCGTGATGGGTGCGGTGGGGGCTACCTTGCGCCGCGAATATACCGCGCTGGGGTCGGTCGTTGCCGTGGCGGCGCGAATTGCAGCGCAGAGTCTGCGCGGGCAGGTCTTGTTTAGCGAAGCTATTTTCAGGCTGGTGCAGGATTCCGTGCTGGTCGGCGAATTGAACACTGTCAGAGCGCGGGGTCGACACACACCGGTGACGGTTTACGAAATGCTCGGCACGATGCGGCCGCGCGCGCTCACAGTGCCGCGTCGCGATGTGCGGAAAAGTCTTCGCGTACCGGTGCAGATGCCCTGTTATTTTCAACGTGTTCGCGATAGTGGCGCGATCGGGCCACTGCATTGCGGGCAGGTGGTCGATATGGGCTATCATGGCCTGCGCATGATTAGTCCAGTGCCACTTGAGGCCAGCAACGAGATCAAAATGGCGTTGTCACTGCAATTACTGGGCAATCGCACCAGCGACATTTATGCGCGTATCGTCCTTGCTGATGCGGAGCAACAGGGCTGTCGCTGCAGTATAGAATTTACCGACATCGACCTGGTCGGTCGGCAGACCATCAAGCAATTCGTCGATAGTCAGGTCTGCGCGATGTAGTGTGCTTATGGACATTCGCCCAACATAACCTTGCTCAAGAATCCTATTCAATGATCGAACCGGACGCAGCGCTCAGCGAGCATTTAGCCTTGCTACAGGAAAAGCACCGCATACTCGACGAGGAAATCAATCGCCTCGAACAGTATCCGTATCGGGATCAGCTACAGCTGCAGCGGTTGAAGAAGGAAAAGTTACGCATCAAGGAGAGCATTCAAAAGGTGCGTACCATGATGATTCCCGATCTCGACGCCTGACTGTCCTCTACGATGTAACCCATGCAAATCAATTTCTCCGAACTCTCTCCCAGCCGTGTGTATTTTACCTTCATTCAAACGCTGATACCGCGCCCGGTGGCATGGGTGCTATCGGAAAACAGCGATCAGGGCCTGAACCTCGCGCCGTTTTCGTATTTCAACGGAGTGTGCAGCGACCCGCCGCTGGTGATGTTATCGATTGGCAAAAAGTCCGATGGCAGTCTGAAGGACACGCGCCGCAACATCGTCGAGCGCAAGCATTTTGTCGTGCATATCGCGCATCGTGAAATGGCGCAGCTGGTTACAGCGAGTTCCCGCGAGCTGTCCGAAAACGATTCTGAGCTTGAACAGCTTGGGCTGGAAACGCTGCCTTTTGGCGATTTTCCAGTGCCACGCCTGCGCGATTGCCGCATCGCTTTCGCCTGTCGTTTCGATCGGCAAATCGAGCTGGGGCCATTGCCGCAGGCGCTGATCCTGGCGCAAGTTGAGTCGGTATTTATTGACGACGCGGTGGCCACCGTCGAAGGTGGCCGCCTGACTGTGGACGCGGCCAAGGTGAATCCGCTTGCCCGGTTGGGTGGGGATGAATACGCCACGATCGGCGAGATATTGAATATTCCGCGCCCGCGCTGAAGCGTGTGAGAGATGTCGCACACACTGCGGCGGCGCCGTCTGCTGGTGGCGATCGCGCCAATGTGGAAAATACGTATTGTCACGGAGGCGAAAGCGCCCACAGGGATCAGGGCGGGACAGTGGATGTCGAGTTCCAATAAAAAAGCCGGGCTTAGCCCGGCTTTTTTATTTATGAGTTCAAAGAAGCTATACGGCGACTTAACCCGGTGGCCAGCGCATCGCGCGGCCGCCGAGCAGATGCAGATGGATATGGAATACGGTTTGTCCGCCATCCTCATTGCAATTCATTACCAATCGGTAGCCTGAATCGGCAATACCTTCGCTGCGCGCAATCTGCGTCGCGGTATGCAGCATATGTCCCACCAGCGCACTGTCGCCGCTTTGCAGATCGGTTAGCGTAGCGATGTGACGGCGTGGAATCACCAGCGCATGCGTAGGGGCCTGCTGGTTAATGTCGCGAAAGGCGATCACTAGGTCATCCTCATGGATGATGGTCGCAGGTATCTGCTTCGCAATGATTTTGCAGAACAGGCAATCCATGTGGGCATCTCCGAGTCAATGAAGGCGCATGATACGTTCCGTTAAAAGGCGAGTCGATGATTTCTCGGCAGCGCTTGTGCTGCCCTGTATTCACCGGCGCTGTACTTCGCGGTCGCTTTGTGATCACTCCTGCACAGCACTGGTGCCCTTTTTGTATGCGTCAGAAAAAAATTAATGCCACTGTCATTGCGTCGTCATCGGGTTTTGGCAGTGTTACCCCTTAAAAATGATGGATTTTCATTTAGCCGCTGCGTACCGATTGAATCGGGTACAGCTTTTGCACTATCGCAAACAGCGGAGCCTCGTAAGATGTTCCGGTGGAATCCTAATCCCGCTCTCAAATTGAGAGCAGACCTGCCTAAGAGGAGTTACTCAATGGCCGTCATCGAAACACTGAAAGAAAAAGCAAGCGTTCTGAAAGATAAAGCGGGTGTGGTATTGGCGTCGGTTGGCGATATGAATAAATTCGCGATCGATAAAATGGAAGAGACCTCGAAGTTGAATTTGTCTTCCGCGGGTTATTTCAGCGATATCAGCATTAAGCAGATGCGCGCCCTTAGTTCGATCAAGGATATCGATTCGCTGCGTAAATTTACCGCCGATTCGATTTCACTGAGCGGCGAAATTGCGAAGAAAATGCTCGACGACAGCAAGGCGTGGATGATGGTCGGCTCCGACATCAAGGAAAAGGTCACCACGGTGTTTGCGCCGAAAGACGAAACCGTCATCAAGAAAAAAGCGACGGCCAAATCGGCTGCTTAATTTAACTCGAGTTTAATTTAGCTAGACTCGAGCTTAATTTAACTAGGCAGGCGCGCGGGAGGTTTGTGGTCTGCGCTCTAGTTTTTTAAATCGAGACATCTCACCGGCCGGGAGAGGATGTTGTGTTCGATTGGTTTTCGCAATACTCGCGGATTGTCGATCAGGTTTGCGAGCTTCAACAATCTGTCGCCGAAGAATTGTTCGATCGCATGGAGGGCGGTGTTGGCACGCAGCAATCTGTGGTCGATACCGCTACCGAATGCTGTCGCAATATATATAGCGGCGTCACGCAATCGCCGGCAAAAATCGTTGAGCAGCAAATCAATTATTGGCAAAGCCAGATTCAACTCTGTAATAACCTGATGATGAAATTGGTCGGCGAAGCGGTCGAGCCGATGGCGCGGCCGCGAGTCGGTGACCGTCGCTTTATCGATCCCGCATGGGAAGAAAATGCGCTGTTCGATTACATCAAGCAATCCTATTTATTAGCGTCTGAAAATATTCTTGACTGCGTCGGTACATTGGACGGCGTCGAACAACGCAGCCGCGAGCGCATGCAATATTTTGTGCGACAAGCTGTGAATGCGCTGGCCCCTACCAATTTTGCCTTGACCAATCCGGAGGTGCTGCGCAAAACGCTCGCAACGAAAGGCGAGAATTTGCTGCAGGGCTTGCACATGATGGTCGAGGATAAAAAGAAAAGCGCAGATATCCTCAACGTCTGCATGAGTCGGCCGGATGCGTTCGAGGTCGGTAAAAATATCGCGACCACGGCGGGTGCGGTGGTCGCAGAAAATCAATTGATGCAGTTGATTCAATACACGCCAACCACGCCACAGGTAAAACGCACGCCTATTCTCTTTGTGCCGTCGTGGGTGAATAAATATTACATCCTCGATCTCACTGAAAAAAATAGCATGGTGAAATGGCTGGTCGATCAGGGCCATACCGTGTTCATGATTTCGTGGGTGAATCCGGATAGCAGTTATCGCGCCACGACTTTCGACGATTACATGCAGCTCGGCCCCATTGCGGCCGGTGCAATCATCGAAAATATTACCGGCGAAAAGCAGGTGTCTGCGATTGGTTACTGTCTGGGTGGTATCTTGCTCGCGTGCACGTTGGCATATGGCGAAAGCCACGGTGAAAAACGTTTTGCATCGGCGACGTATCTGGCGTCCAGTTTTGATTTTCGCGATCCGGGCGATATCGGCATTCTGGTCGATCCCACCACCGTTGAGGCGGTGGAAAAGCATATGAGCCGCAACGGTTATCTCGATGGGCGGTTGCTATCGGTCGGCTTTAATTTGCTGAAAGAAAACGACTTGTTCTGGAATTATTACGTTATCAATTATTTAAAAGGTGAACGTCCAGCAGCGTTCGATCTGATGCATTGGAACAGCGACAATACCAATGTGCCCGAGGCGACGCATAAATTCATCATGCGTGAATTGCATTTGCGCAATCAGATTGCGCAACCACAGGACCTGCAGCTGAGCGGACGCACGATAGATTTAAAAAATGTGCAAACTCCGACATATGTGCTCGCGGCCGACAAGGATCACATTGCGCGCTGGCGCTCGTGCTATGCGGCTACGCAGCTGCAAAGTGGCGACACGCGTTTTTGTTTGGCGGGCTCAGGTCATATCGCGGGTGTGATCAATCCACCCGCTGCGAATAAATATTATTACTACGTGAATCCCGAGACACCCCCGCAGGCTGAAGAATGGCTCGATCGTGCATTCAAGATTGAAGGTAGCTGGTGGCTCGACTGGTTGAATTGGGCGGAGCGTGCGGCTGGCGATCTGGTGCCGGCACGATCAATCGATAATGCACGAGTGATTGAGGCGGCTCCGGGCCGGTACATCAAACGGCGTCTCGATGACTGGAGTGAGCGCGCGGCCGAAAGCCAACGCGCGGCATAGTCGATGTGTTAGAGCGTCGGCGTGTTTGCAGACAAAATTTTTCATGCATCGCATTCAATGCGCCGCTGATTCCCACTTTCAGTCGGCGGGAACGGTGCGACCATCCGCCCACTTGCGCAGCCAATCGATTTTTTCCGCCAGCGTCACCGCGAGCGGTATCGTGCTATCGATCGCATAACGGATATGTTCGCTCGCAAGCGGCTCGCGCCGTGCTGAGCAGGTGTAAAGTGCTGTAACTACCGCCTGCTCGATTTCAGCGCCAGAAAATTTTTCGGTCGCGCTGGCAAGGGCTGCGATATCGAAGCGGATGGGATCGAAATTGCGGCGCTGCAGATGAATCGAAAAAATTTCAGCGCGCACCTTTTCATCCGGCAAATCAACAAAAAATAATTCATCGAAACGGCCTTTGCGCAACAATTCCGGCGGTAATCCTTCAATGTCGTTCGCGGTAGCCACGCAAAATACACCGCTGCGGTGTTCCGCTAACCATGTCAGCAACGTACCGAGAATACGTTGCGATGTGCCTTCGTCGTTGTTGCCACCGGCCAGACCTTTTTCGATTTCATCCATCCACAATACACAGGGCGACATCAGCTCGGCCTGATGCAATGCGCGGCGCAGATTTTTTTCGGTTTCGCCGATGTATTTGTTGTAGAGCGCGGCCATGTCCAGCCGCAATAAGGGCAAGCCCCAAAGACCAGCGATCGCCTTGGCTGCGAGGCTTTTGCCGCTGCCCTGCACGCCGAGCAACATGACGCCTTTCGGGCGATCGTAAGCCTGCGATAGCGCGGCCTGCTCGCGTGTCACGACCCATTCGCGTAGCCGTTTCAAACCGCCGACCGCGGTGAATTTTGTGGTGTCGTATTCGAAGCTGAGCACGCCTTCCATATCGAGCAATTCAAATTTTGCGCGATTCACTTCGGGTACATCGGCCTCGGTGATGGCACCGTCGTCGCGAATCGCGTCGCGTGCAAGTCGGCGTGCATCGGTTTCGGTGAGGCCGCGTAAATTGCGCACGAGTTTTTTAATAACGGCACTATCGGATTGCAGCGGCAGTTGCGGATTTTCGCGCGCCCATTGCCCCGCCTCATCGCGAATGATCGATAGCAGCTGTGAATCATTCGGCAGCGACAATTGAAATTTCGCGCTGTAGCGGCGTAACTCCTGCGGCAGATCCAGTTCATGGCTGATCAGAATGACGGTGTGACCAGTGCGCTCCTGCGCCATCGCAATATCTTTGAGCAAGCGCACGTGCTCGGGCTGATTAATCAGAAAAGGATGGAAATCGCATAGCGCGAACAGGGCCGGTGCCGTTTGGCGTTTAATCAAACGCAGTACAGCGGTGGGCGATTCGGGGTCGGCGGTAGTTTTTTCATTGCCGAGGCCGAGCCGATGCAGGCCATCGGTAATCGACCAGCAGAAATAACCGAGCTTGCGTTGCATCGCGACGCGCGTCAGTAATTGCAGCGCAGCAGGTTCGTCGTAAGTTTCGAGCGCTATCAGCGGCACTCTGGCTTCAATAATTAGCGCGAGATCTTTAACGTCTTGCATCCTGAATCCCTGGGGCGTTAATCGTGCAGATGAGCCTAGCAGACGTGCGCCGTGCCTGCGCTCAGGTGGGTGTGCGGTGGAAATTATAACGACGCTAATAATTTTTCTTCGAGCATCGTCACTAATTGTTCGGTCGTGACAGCGGGCGCGAAGTAATAGCCCTGGACCTGATCGCAATGATTTTCCCAGAGGAAATGCACCTGTTCGAGGGTCTCGGCACCCTCGGCGATCACATGCAGCTGCAGGCTGTGGGCGAGATTGATAATGGCCTTCACGATGATTGCATCGTCGGCGTCGCCCGGTAGATTGCGGATAAAACTCCGATCGATTTTCAATGCCGAAATCGGCAGCCGTTGAATATGCGCGAATGACGAATAGCCGGTGCCGAAATCATCGAGCGAAAAGCTGACGCCGAGTTGTGACAGCGTCAGCATGCTTTGATACGTCTGTTCGGCATTCATCAGAATTGCCGTTTCGGTCAGTTCAAATTCGATGCGGTGCAGATCGATGCCGCTTTCGACCAGCAGGCGCGAGGCGGTGGCGGAAAATTTTTCATCCTGCAATTGTTTTAGCGACAAATTGATAGCAAGTTCGAGCGGGCGATCGCAATGCTTTTGCATATTGCGCATGTCGCGGCACGCTTGCTGAATTGTCCAATAGCCGATCGGTACGATCAGCCCGGTTTCCTCGGCAAGCGGAATGAAATCGCTCGGCGCCAGCAAACCGCGCTCGGGATGGCGCCAGCGAATCAGACTTTCGACGCCGATGACTTGCCCGCTTTCGAGTTCAACGCGCGGCTGATAAAACAATTCGAATTCGTTGCGGCGCAAGGCGCGCCGCAATTCCGCTTCGAGATGAATCTGATTGCGCGCATCGAGATTCATCTGCTCGGTATAAAAATGATAGTGACAGCCGCGCAAGAGTTTCGCTTGCTGGCGCGCGAGTTCGGCATTGCGCAACAGCGTTTCGCTGGTATGACCGGCGTCGGGACAAACCGCAATGCCGATGCTCGCACCCAGCACCAGCGGCGTGTCGCCGAGCTGATACGGTTGCGACAACATGTCGGCAATTTTTTCGGCCACCGCGACAACGTCGCTGAGTTGACGTACATCCTCGAGCACGATTGCAAATTCATCGCTGCCAATGCGGGCCAGCGTATCGGTTTTGCGCACGCATTGTGTCAGCCGCTGCCCCATCAACTGCACGAATTGATCGCCGACGCGATGTCCGAACGATTCATTGACGCGCCGAAAACCATCCAGATCGACATGCAAGAGTGCGAGCATGGCATCTTCGCGTTGCGCGCGCGTAATCGCATGTTCGAGGCGATCGCGAAATAGCAGGCGGTTCGGCAAACTAGTCAACGGATCGTATTGCGTACGCCGAATCAGCTGCCGTTCGCCATTTTTGCGCTCGAGTGCGTAGCGCAGGCGGCGTTCGAGTTGTGCTGCGTCGAGCTGACTTTTCAACAGATAATCGGCGGCGCCATCGGCGATTGCATTGCGATCGAGTTCGGTATCGAGTGCATCGGTCATGACAATGATGGGAGCGATACAGCCGTGACTGATGGCGGCTTTCAATAATTCGCGGGCTTGTTGAGGCTGGCGCTGACAATCGAGCAGGATGGCGTCGTACTCGCCCGAGAGCATACTGCTCAATGCCTTGTCGGGCTGATCGCACCAGCTGATAAGGTAACGCTGGCGATCAATCGCAGCCGCATAGTTGGCGATGAGCATGTATTCCGCCTGCTCTTCGTCAACCAAAAGGACGCGCACCGCCATATCGGACATATTGTGCTGCACCGTAATGCGCCGCGGCTGTCGATCAGTCCAGCGACGCACATCCACCCAGGTAGTCATAGCTATATTTTTTTAATCTAATTCAGGCATTTATAAACAAAATGTGAAACGTTTTCTAGATGCTTACAAAAAAATAATGTATAGGCACCCTAGATTTCGATTTCCAGCGACCGAAGCGGACGGCATCGCGCTAAAATGCCGGCCCACTTTGCTGTCGACTCCTCATCTGTGACCACTCTGAATTCCCGCCAACGTGAGGCCGTGCATTACATCGATGGGCCGCTGCTGGTACTCGCCGGTGCCGGCAGCGGCAAGACCAGCGTGATCACACGCAAAATCGCGTATCTGATCGAGCGGTGCGGCATCTCCGCGCGCAATATCGCCGCGGTCACGTTTACCAATAAAGCCGCGCGCGAAATGCGCGAGCGGGTCAGCGCGTTGCTACGCGGGCCGGCCGCTGCCGGCCTCACCGTATCCACATTTCATAATCTCGGCTTGAATATTCTGCGCCGTGAGCATCGCAAAATCGGCTTTAAATCGGGTTTTTCAATTTTCGACGGCGAAGACAGTCTTGCGCTGATTCGCGATCTGCTTATCTCTGAGCACGGTGGCGATTCCGATCAGGCCGGTGTCGTGCAACAAAAAATTTCGCAATGGAAAAACGACCTGGTGACGCCGGAGCAGGCGGTTGCGCTCAGCACCGGCCCTGCCGATATGCTGTGTGCCCAGGCATATCTGCGTTATCAGCGCTCATTGAAAGCTTATAACGCGGTCGATTTCGACGATTTGATTTTGCGTCCGGTCGAATTGTTTCAGACTGATCCGGACACGCTGGAGCAATGGCGTGCGCGCATTCGCTATCTGCTGGTCGATGAATATCAAGATACCAATGGTGCGCAATATCATTTGGTGAAATTGCTGGTCGGCAATCGCCAGGGACTAACTGTGGTCGGCGATGACGACCAGTCGATTTATGCGTGGCGCGGTGCGCGTCCGGAAAATCTCGTGCAATTGCAAACGGATTATCCGCATCTGAAAGTCGTCAAACTCGAACAGAACTATCGTTCGACCGGCCGTATTCTGCGCGCGGCAAATCAGGTGATCGCAAATAATTCGCACGTGTTTGAAAAAGCGTTGTGGTCCGAATTCGGTCCCGGCGATCCGATTCGTATCCTGCGCTGCGCGAATGAAGATGCCGAATGTGAGCGCGTGGTCAGCGAAATTATCGATCATCAATTACGCCATCGCGGCAAATACGGCGATTACGCGGTCCTCTATCGCGGCAATCATCAGGCGCGCTTGCTTGAATTGAAATTGCAGAATTTCCAAGTGCCGTATCGATTGAGCGGTGGCACATCGTTTTTTGCGCGCAATGAAATTAAGGATGTGATGGCCTACCTGCGCCTGCTCATCAATCCGGATGACGACAATGCGTTCTTGCGCATCGTCAATGTACCGCGTCGCAAAATCGGCGCGTCGACGCTGGAGGCGCTCGGCACCTACGCCACCGAACGTGGCATTAGCATGCATGCGGCGAGCGAGGAAATCGGTTTGCAAAGCCATCTCGGCGAAGCAGCCGTCGCGCGGTTGCGCGAGTTCACCGATTGGTTGCAAGGCACGCGTCGCCGCATGCAGGGCGATGATGCGGTCGAGGCGATTATTGGGATGTTGCGCGATATCGATTACGAAGATTGGCTGCAGCAGAATAGTTCGAGCCCGACGGTTGCCGAACGGCGCATGGCGAATGTGATGACGCTGGTCGACAGCTTAAAGAAATCGCTCGAACGCGCCGAAGAAGAAGGCGATGACAATGACGGCGATAACGGCATCGATGCTGCGATCGCCAAGCTGGTGCTGCGCGATTTACTCGAGCGCCAGCAGGACGAAGAAGACAGCGACGATCGCGTGCAGCTGATGACATTGCACGCCGCTAAAGGCCTGGAATTTCCGCATGTTTATATGATCGGCATGGAAGAAGAATTGTTGCCGCATCGCAATAGCATCGAAGCCGAAACAATCGAAGAGGAGCGCCGTCTGTGCTATGTCGGCATCACGCGCGCACGTCGCACGTTGACGATGACCTTCTGCGCCAAGCGTAAACAATTCGGTGATTTTCTATCGTGCACACCGAGCCGCTTTCTCGATGAACTGCCGAGCGAGGATGTCGAGTGGCAAGGGCGCGAGGATGCTGATCCTGTCGCGAGTAAAACCCGCGCCCGTGCAACTTTGGCGGGTTTACGCGATCTGCTCGATTAGTCTTCTGGCTCACCCATTGGGGCGCACGTATACTGCGGCGCTCCTGTTTATGTTGAGGCAAGAAAGCGATGGAATGGATAGCTGATCCGCAGGCATGGGTAGCACTCGCTACATTGTCGGCACTCGAAATCGTGCTCGGCATCGACAATATTATTTTCATTTCGATTTTGGTTGGGCGCTTACCGAAGGAACAGCAACAGTCAGCGCGCCTGCTCGGTCTCGGCCTCGCGATGGTCACGCGCATTTTGTTGCTGCTGTCGTTGACCTGGGTGATGGGGCTTACCGCGCCGCTCTTTACGGTTTTCGAGTACGCGATTTCCGGACGCGATCTGATTCTGCTCGGCGGTGGTTTATTCCTGTTATGGAAGAGCACGCATGAAATTCACACCAGCCTGGAAGGCGAGGAGCACGGCGGTGAAAAAAGTGGGGTGAAAGCAGCGTTCGCTTCCACGCTGGTACAGATCGCGATTATCGACATCGTGTTCTCGCTCGATTCGGTCATCACCGCGGTCGGCATGGCGAATCAATTGGCGGTGATGGTTCTCGCCATCGTCTTTGCGGTCGGCGTGATGATGTTTGCCGCGAAACCGATTTCCGATTTCGTCGATCATCATCCGTCGATCAAAATGCTCGCGCTGAGTTTTTTAATTGTGGTCGGCATGGCATTGATCGGCGAAGGGCTCGGCATGCATATTCCGAAGGGCTACATTTACTTCGCGATGGCGTTCTCGCTTGCGGTGGAAATGCTGAACATTCGACATCGCAAAAAACGCGCGACGCCAGTGCATTTGCGTCCGCCACAAATGCCGGGTGAGTAATTTCACCAGCCAATAAAAAAGGCCGCATCAAGCGGCCTTTTTTATTGCGTGAGCTGCAGCAGTTTATTTGCTGTGCGCCACCATGTAATCGACGGCAGCCTTAACCTCATCATCGGAACAGGCGGCGCAGGTGCCTTTTGGCGGCATCGCACGAATGCCTTGCAGCGCATGCGTGTGCAAAGTATCGCCGCCTTGCGCGATGCGATCTTTCCACGCCGCTTTGTCGCCCAGTTTTGGCGCGCCGCCGACGCCGGTGCCATGGCACATATTGCAGGTACCGGTAAATACTTCCTCGCCCGATTTCGGTTTGCCGCCGCTGGCTGCCGCCACCGCACCGCCACAACTGCTATCACCTTCGAGGCAGACGGCCCCGACCGGCTTGATGCGATCTTCGATGTCTTTTTTCTGTTTGTCGCTGAGAGCATAAGCGGACAGACTCAGCGCCGTGCCCACACCAAATACGGCCAATAACAGCGCGGTTTTCTTCGACATCAATTTGCTCACAGCGTGATCCTCGTGCCTTAAACATAAACCCGGATGGCCGGGGGCGGGATAAAAAACTGGCGCGATTATAGCCAGTTAACTTCGGCAAAACCAACCATCGAGTAGGGTTAAAGGCGGGGTTAAGATGGACGCTTTGATCTATGCCCGGTATTATGCCGGCCCGTTACGCGCCCATAGCTCAGCTGGATAGAGCGCTGCCCTCCGGAGGCAGAGGTCGGGGGTTCGAATCCCTCTGGGCGCGCCATTTACGTTCAAAACTCTGAACACCGCCGGGCAAATTGCTCGTGTGCCCGGCGATCATCTGCTCCAATGCGGCCTTGCTGCCCATCACTCGAATTAATTCATCATCGACTTCAATGCGATCAATCACGGATCGCAAATACGCTTTTCGAAATGGCACTTCACCCGTGTTGATGTTGTCGCGCATCATGCGACCGAAAGCTTCAATCAATTGTGGTGGAATATCGGTCGGTGGTAATTGTTGTACACGAATTCGATCCAACCCTGTCTGCGCGCGTTCGCGATCTTGTTTGAGTGATTGAAGGCGGGCCTTCAAAATATCATCAAGGTCGGTCACACCATCTTCCACCATTTGATACAGCCGCTTTAGCTTGGTTTCGGCATCGTCGACTTCGCGCTGCAGTGCCGATAAACGTCCATCCACTTCGGCCGCTTTTTCGGAACGTCGCGTAGCAATCGATGACAGTAGTTCACTCAAGCGCTCGGTCGTAAATAATCGCTGCGTTAAATGTTGTGTGACCAAGCCATCGAGTTTATCCATGCGAATGGATCGTCCTTTACATGCCGTCTTGCCTTTATGTGCGCAGGTTGAGCAGGTGTAGTACCGATAGATGTTGCCGCTCTTGGATGTGCCTGTGCGCAATGTCATTGCGCCACTGCAACTGGCGCAATGGGCCAACCCCGTTAATAAAATCGGCCCGGTGGTTACGCGTGGTGGTGTGACGCGTGGATCGCGGGCTTTCAAGGTGGCTTGCACGTCATCGAATTGAGCGCGCTCGATGATCGGCGGCACAGCGACAGTGACCCATTCGGAGGGATCTTTATCGCGCCCCAATTTGGCATCGCGGCGATTAAAAATAAGTTCGCCGATATAGGTCGTGTTGGTCAAAATGCAATGAATCGTACGAATGCCAAAGCGTGCCCCCAATCGCGTGCGATAACCGCGCTCATTTAAATACGTAGCGATAGCTTTAATACCCAATGGGCCCGATTGCTTATCGCCCCACTGATACAAATTAAAAATTAATTTTACCGTTTCAGCTTCGACCGGATCGATCACTAATTTTTTCTTCACGCGGTTGCCGCGGCGCTCGACTTCCTGCGCGGTGTAGCCGAGCGCGACCGGTGAGCCGTTGTGAAATCCTTGCCGCGCATTTTCAGCCATCGCGCGTTTGACGTGTTTGCCGTTTTCACGCGATTGGTATTCATCGAATAACGCGATCACCTGACGCATCATCACTTGCGCTGGATCGTCACCGAGCTCCTGCGTAATCGACGTCAATCGCACACCGACTTCGCCAATTTGCGCACATACATTTCCAGCCCAAACGCGTCTCTAAAAAAACGACTGTACGAGTGCACGATAATCACATCGAACGGTCGATCGCCATCGGTTGCGCGTTCGATCATTTTTTGGAATTCGGGGCGATTGTCATCGGTCGCAGATACACCGGGTTCAATAAATTCAGCCACCAGCGAAAGGCCGCGTTGAGCACAAAACGCGGTAATTTGTTTGCGCTGATCGGGAATCGACAAATCGTTCTCGGCTTGTCGTCCAGTCGATACGCGCAAATAACAACAGGCACGTTGTGGTGTAGTAGCCGTGGTATGGGAAGGGTGTTGCGTGCGCATCATTTTCATCAACGTCACTCGTTATCCATTAACCGTTATTTTGTTTAGCGATCTTTTGCGGCCATTGCGCGAGCAGTTCATCGAGCGCATGACCAAGATATTGTTCGATGACATCGATCTCATCGCATGTGACTGGAAGATGCTTATCCAACGTCGAAATCATATCGGGTTCATTGGTTGCGGGACTATATTTTGTGCGCGCGGCCGGATGTTTTGCGACCGACGGCGCCATCGGCCGGCGAGATCGCGGTCGCTGATTGGCTGGCTTAGCGTTCAAGCTCCGCCTCCAGCGCGTGCTCTCGCACTCGCGATAACTGCGTCGCGCGACTGAGCTGCTCCAGTTCGATTACATCGAGCGTAGATTCTTTAACGTTGGAGCGAGCCAAACGCTCGGCCAACCAAGCGCGTCGTTCGTGCTCAGAAAGCGTTGCATGAAAGTTATTCTTCGCAGGCGATCGAGTTAATTGGATGTGTTGATCGATCGCTTTTTTGTCGCTCACCAGCGCGGTGCTATGGCGAGCACGGCTGGCAGCCACATAAATGTCATGACGATCGAACGAGGGATTTAACAGAACCGCTGCATGGTCGACGGTGAGCCCCTGGCAGCCATAAATGGTTGACGCGTAGGCCCACCCTAAGCGAGCGCGACCTTTCTCATCGGCGAGATCGCGCGGATCGAAGACAATGCGCCGTCCTTCAACCTCGGCGACGATGCGTTGCGTGGTGCCGTGCTGATTCGTGTGTTCCGTGACACGGACAACCGTGCCGGTGGTGCCGTTGATCACTCTGAGCGCATCATTGCGCGTCAAAAAACGAATGTGATCGCCGGCGGCGAAGGTGATGTCGGTGACATGGCCCGAGGGCGTGGTCGCTTGGAACTGAATTTCAGCGCCGTGCACGACACCGAGCGCACGGAGGCGGGAACGTACCTCGCGGCTGATGGCCGAAACCTCAGCATTGGTTTTCGCGATATGTGGCGTAGCCTGCGCAGTCACAAACAAGGGCGCGTCATCTGCGATCTCTATGATAAAACTATGGTGTTTGAAGAGATTGCGGAAGGCTGAGCTAGAGACTTTGTCTTAAAAACTGCTCCCATTCTGTTTCCATCGCTGTCCCTATAATCAAATGGTCGATCAGGCCTTGATAGACCAGATCAATAAAGCGCCTCAGATCGTGAGTCAGGTGTCAGATCTTTGATTTTGGATTCCACTAATGTCTGCTTATTGGCCGAAAGCAGAAGTAGGCCCGCAACTTCTTTACTGTCGGCTATGGCCGAACCCGAGTCATCGACTTAAATCTTTCAAGAGGCCGTGGTTGATCGACTTCGGACGTTCGCGGTGTGATCACATTGATGATTGCGGGCGCTCAAATCTTTGAGAATGCATGGTCACTTTGATGCGATTTCGCACGACGAGGCAGGTATGATTTTTAAATTGGGTCCGTGTATCTTATGAAACACATGGCCATCGGGTAGCGTGATTTCGCATTTCTTGCCAAACATGCGTACACGACAGCCGTCGGCGGTGTAGTCAGAGCGAGTCAACTTGCTGCCGTGCCATTCGGCCCATTCCACATGAGCGTTGTGAAGCTCTTGGTCCGGCAATCGCGGTTTGGATTTAGATTTGGGGTTGAGCATCGCAGCGAAATCCTTGCCGGCGTGCCGACTTTTCCAAATGTCGAATTGCGACTGAGGCTTGGCAAAATCAATAACGCGTTCCAATAATCGCAGTCGAAAAAGGTTATCGGTGACGAGAGGGGCCGAAGGCCAAGAATTTTGGCGGTCCAGCCCCACCTCTGCGAGCGTAAATTTTTGTTTGCAAAAGGCCAGTGCCGCCTCACCCTCGGCCTCTATTTTTGTAAGCAGTCTTTCTTTTTCTTGAAGCTGCGACTGCTCGGCTTGTTCGCGCTCTCGGCGCGCCGCCTCAACTCTCGCAGTTTCAACCTGATGCTGTTCATGACGAAGTTGGATCGCTCGTTCTGCGGCTTCTTCTACTTCCGCTTTAAAGGCGCTCATGCCTCGCCAAGCTGCACCGACAAGTGTTTCATCGTCACTGAGACGGTTTTTGAAAAGCCACACGGGTGCATAGTGTTCTCCGTGTTCAGTTTGAATTCGGCTGATGGGTAGCGTAAATGTTCTCTCCACCAGTTTGGGTGGCTGCACATCGTACGCTACACCTTTTGATCGCCTTTGCACTTGGACTTTAAATTTGTGGCTTTTGGTCGTAGCCCCGGTGCCCGCGGGTCGAACTTTGACGGGCGCGTCAGAGTCGCTTTGAGTTTGCTGCTCAATGAGTCGAATGAAATAGTCGATTTGCGAAGCCGCGATTTGTTTATGGATGTCGGCTGAATTGCTTGATGGATTGAAAGCGGTATTCAAATGCTCGCAATGGTGCAGTTTGTAAAGTGAAATCCAAATTTCACCTGCGGTGATTTTTATTTGAATGGCTTTTTCGCTGCGGTTTACAATAGGCCACGTCAGCAGTGTGTGGTTATTACCCACAAAAATTTTCAAAGTAAAAACGCCTTCCCGCATATCCAATCTCCGCTAGTCATCGCCGCAGTAAAAAGTTGAAAACGCATATTTAATATTGGATCATTTTTTCAAAACTCAAGAGGCGTAATAAAATATTTTGTATGTATTGAGTTTATTTCAGATTTTTTGTGCCGCAGATATTTCGCCATGATGCACGTGACAATGTGATAGCAAGATCTAGGCATCGTGCAATGCTATAGGTGCGGTAAATTTGCAAGATCGACCGGATGGATGCTGAGAAAATGGGTAAAACTTACTTGTGACGAGAGTGGTTTTTGCGTTTTGAGCGGCGGGACGAAATTGCTAATTGACTAAACGAGGTGGCATTTATTCAGTCAAATCGCCTTGGGTTGGTAATATGAACAGCTGGAGAGGGGCGTTGCTTCTCTAAATGGTTTGTTGAGTTTATACATGGTTTTTGATCGATTGAGGTGTAGCCTTATTATTTTTATATGTTTTTTAAAATAGGGATGCTGATTATTTAATAATAACTCAAATTCTTTTGTCTTGTATTATATGTACTCTGGATTTATTCGCGCGAAGCGCGGCAAGTCTGTAGTTGTTTGATAACAAAGTTATTAAGGCAGTTTAAAAAAATAAAATTTCATGTCAATAGCTGCTGAAAAATATTTTAATTTTTAATCACACAGGCGGATTAATTTCTGCCGAATTATGTTTCACGCAGCTGCCGTGTTCGCGCCAATTTTTGCAAGACAGACGAAGTTTTATTGGTTGCATCTGTGGGTGCGGCCGGCAATTTTTGCCGGGTATGGTGATCGTTTTGTGTGGTTACTGAGCTGCTTGGCGACACTGGTGATTTTTTTGCGACTGGTGGTCGGCGTTTGCTAGTAGTAGGCGGAGAGCGATGAGCAGCGGAAGGTTCTCCATGTTCATCGGTTTGTCGTTTAAGTTGCCGTGATACGGCGCTACGCAAATGATCTCCAGTTATTGCACTGCCATCGGCGCGTTGCGCGCCGGCAGCAGCCAGCGCATTGGAAATTTGTATCCACGATGCACCGCTATCGCGGAGCTCCTGAAACAGCGCGAGATCATTTCGGATTGCACGATCCAGCGGTACCTTCCCCAAAGGTCCTTCGAGATTTCTGACAAAAATCGCTAACCGAGTCCGAATTTTTCGATCCACAGCACACCCCAAGACCGTAACAAAACGAGGCAAATCGTATCATATCCGTTGATACGACTTGCCTCGAAATGATTCACTCACACCTGTGCACCTGCTAATGCTTGCATGCAAAAGGCGGGTCTGCGGACGACACCAGTAAGCGCGAAACGATCGCTCTTCACGGCGGTAATTTATCCTCCTACATAGCGCTAAAGCTGTCTGAATTTGGGAGCGGCATAATATTTTTGTACGAGATGTTGACTTAAGAGGGGCGCTCAATTAATTTGTTTATCATTCATTTTTCGAATGGTGTATTCAAGCCATCTGTTAGATGAGTGGATAAAAGCAAGCTTTGGAAGGCGCACCTCCCTCCCTGCACCTCTGCAGCTTTTCAATTCTGTCTCATTAAATTGTTTGCGAATAATCTTCGTAGGCTGCGGTAGCCATGACCTTTAAATTTCGTCCGTCGCTGCAGTTACGGCTAAGTCGCAATGACATTGCTATGCGAAATATAGAGGGTCCAAAGCTGTGCTGCGAATGGAATTATCCCAATGGGTACGCAACCGAAATACACGGACAGAACACAAGGCTGGCATTGTATAGATCGTAGAGCTGTGGGAACTCACTACACGCTTACGATGCCACGTCCGGGGCGCTGATAAATCCCATAAATTTCATGAACGCTTTACAGCGACAAATCGGGTACTCAACTGCGTGCCTTAATCATCCGCGTTAGTGACCTCGATTTATATTAATTGAGTGTAGTGCTGCTGAGCTTTTTCCCTCGCGTCTACCCGTGCCATGATTTTTCGAACGAATCCAGATTACACCAAATATTCTGAGATCAAAGCTTCCTCGTCATGTGGTTAGAAGTAAGAGCTGAGTAGACGGGATTTCTTAAAGAAAAAACTATTGACAGCGCATGCATGCAAGTCTCGTCGAGCCAAGTCTACCGGCTTGGATTGACGTCGAAAGCAATTTAATTTCTATCTTCAAAAAGCAGCAACTCTAGGTGTTCCAAATATGGATGTATGGTACGTCGTTTTTTGCAAATCAAAAGCAGATGAAGTCGCCGAAAAAAACCTGAGAAATCAGGGTCTAAAAGCCTATCGGCCACTATTGCCATCGAAAAGCAAGGCAGGCGAAAAGTTTGAATCAATGTTCCCGGGCTATGTTTTCTTTACGGCCGACAAGTCAAAAGAAATAAATTTTACTTCGATTCGCTCCACCAAAGGCGTCGTCAATATAGTTAGGTTCGGCAATGCGATTCCCACGTTGACAGATGAGTGCATTGAAGATCTGCGAACTTGTGAGCAGTTTTTCAGAGGGCGGCATGCTCTACCGCGTACCCTTGTTCAGGGTGATCGAATTGATTTTTTGTTGGGTAAAAGTCATATGGTGGGTAATTTTTATGAATATTGTGCTGGGGAGCGGGTGAAATTACTGTTGGAAATCCTTGGCCAAAAAACGCAAGTCATTGTCCCATCCAATCAACTATTGCCAACCTAAATTTTGGTAAATCTAGTATCGAACATACATAGTCGATCTAAATCCAGCGGCATTGCACCAACAAACAGTATTGCTTGGTGGCTATGTCTTTTTTACTACTCCGTGCAGCTTGCCCCAGATGGGACGCTTCACCGGCACGCAGAATTTAGGAAAAAAATGAAAAACTGCCCATTCTCCGATTTAGCCAATCCGCACTTTCATGCCGAGGGTAAGTCTCATGAAGCATTCCGAACTTTAAGAAGTGAAGAGCCTATTTCTTGGCAAGTCGATAAGGAGAGCGGTGTTGGATTTTGGGCGGTAACGAAGCGCCGACATATTGATTTAATATCAAAGTCCCCGGAATTATTTTCTTCGGCAGAGAAGTCAGCCCTCTACGATGAGTTTAGCGAAGAGGAGCTAACATTCCTTCGGTTATTAGTGATCAATATGGATCCGCCTCACCATCTGCGTTACCGGCGAATTGTACGGAACGCGTTCTCTCCTAAAAACGTAGATTTATTGGAGCCAAAGATTCGGAGAGTTGTTGCCGCCGCCATAGAAAAGACCATACAGGCGCGCGATTGCGACTTCGTAGCTGAAATGGCCGACAAGATTCCGATGCAGGTCATATGTGAGTTGATGGGAGTTCCATCGGAAGATCGAGGCATGCTACTCAAATGGTCGCACTTGATGGTTGGCAGCAGCGATCCGGCTGTGGCTGAGGAAAAGCGAGCGATCACTGTATATGGAGACTTTCTACAATACGGAAGAAAAATTATCGAACTCCACAAATTTAAATCACGCGGACCAATAGTTGATGCACTCCTGAATTCTGAAACTCCAGAGGGGGATCGATTGACGGTTGAGGAATTTTGCAGCTTCTTCCTCATGTTAGTTGTTGCCGGGAATGAAACAACGGGTGCTGTGATGTCCAATGGAATGAAGTTACTGTTAGATAGTCCGGATAGATTTGAGGCGATGAAAAACAATAAGCGCTTAGTAACGAGCGCAGTGGAGGAGTTCTTGCGGTATGAACCCGCGGTTATTCAGCACCGGCGGACCGCGATGAGTGATGTGGAGATCGACGGGGTCAAAATTAAGAAAGGAGATAAACTCGTTCTGTTTTATCAATCTGCCAATAGAGACGATGAGGTTTTTGCCAATCCTGATGAGTTTGTAATAGATCGAGGACTGCAAGGTAACCTTGCCGCTGACCATAGAGCGTTTGGGATTGGCCAGCACTTTTGTCTAGGAGCTCATTTGGCAAGGATGGAGCTTCAAATATTCTTTGAAGAACTCGTTGGTCGCGCTCGGAAAATACAGGCGGCAGGTCCCGCTATCAAGCTGGTCAGCAACACCTTCAACAGCTATAGATCCTTACCAATCACAATTTGTTGCGACTAGGGATATTTCTTCTCGGCATGTCTTCAGCCCGAACATGCTTTGAAGGAATTTATTTGAGAATGTTGCCTGCTTGATCATGGAAAACTTTTTGATGCGGCGTATAGAATCTGGAAGCCACCTAAATATTTCTTCAAAAGGCGGCGGGAAAATAATTATTGCGACGTGGGGAACATTAGGCGATCTATACCCCTTTTTTGCGATCGCAAAAGCACTCAAGGCAAGAGGTTACGTCCCCATCATTGCCACGCTTCTTGAATATAAAAATATTGTAAATGCAGCCGGCTTCGAGTTTTGCGAAATGGGGCCTAGCTTGGCCTGTCTCGAATCGCAGTTACAGCTTACTCGAGCAGAAATATGGAGGAGATTTGCTGATCCTCTATTCGGCCCCATTTTTATATTGAAGAAATTATTAATGCCGAATATTCACCGTTCATTTGAAGATTTATACAAGGCCTCCAGCGATGCAGTACTAATTATTACTCATAGCATTGCATATGGTGCGATGATTGCCGCACAGAAGCGCGGATTACCGCAGATATTGGCCGCGCCAACGCCGCTTGCAGTGGCCTTGATTTCAGATGATGAGTGCCCAGAATTATGGATCTTGAAACTGTTAGATAAGTTATCACCAAGCTTGCGTCGAAGATTGGGCAGAGTCGTAAAAAAAATAGTACTTAGAATTTTCATAATGACCTTATCGCCCGTTTTCAGGCTTAGGAAGGAAATCGGCCTTCCTCCTAGTTCAGATGTAAACGAAGTTCTCTTTTCTAAATATGCAACGATGTGTTTGTGGTCCAATGTATTTGCCAGTATTAGACCAGACTTCCCGCCAAACTCTAGGTTAATGGGGTTCCAGTTCTATGATGATCACTCTATCCATAAGCATATCCCGAACGAGCTGAAAGACTTTCTCGACACGGGGCCGAAGCCGCTGGTATTCACGCTTGGAAGTGCTGGGGCTTTCGAAATATCTGACTTTTACCAGAAGAGCGCCGATATCGCACGTAGGCTTTGCATGAGGGCCGTGCTATTAACTGGAGACGATCGGCAAACTGAAAGATTAAGCTTTGATTCGAATGACATTTTCGTATCTTCCTTTGCGTCCCACGCTTATCTTTTTCCTAGAGCAGCGGCTGTCGTTCACCATGGAGGAATCGGCACTCTCTCTGATGCGTTGCGAGTGGGGTGCAGGCAGCTCATTGTCCCGATATCGAATGACCAGCCGGATAATGCAGCGCGAGCTGTGAAAAAGCGGCTAGCGTATCGACTGTCTCGGAGGTCGTATGACGTAAAAACGGTCGCGGGAATGATAAAAAAACTACTGGCAGATACGCAGCTGGAAGAGAATTTATTACAAGCGAGTTTGATCATTAACGCTGAGCCGAGCGGGGACCGCGTTTCTGATTTCATTGACTCAATTCTAAGAGTACGGCAGTTACCGATGGTTTCCGGTGAAATCGCAAATTCTGTTTCGAGTGAAGTAGAGATGGCTCAATAAAAATATCAGTGCTCACTGGCAGCAACGAGTAAAACCAGCTTCAGGCGGTTAATGATTTTCCCTGTTCCCTGTTCCCTGTTCCCTGTTCCCTGTCTACTGCGTCTACTGCCCATAATTGGTTAATCTGTGCTCGTTAGACTTTTGAGGTATATCGGATGATTGAATGTGTCGATGAGGCCGATGGTTTACGGCTAGTGACTTTTAAGGACGGGATGAAATTCTATACTCATGCCAACGAGCACGAGGTTGAATTTATTTATCGAGAGATTTTCATCAAAAAGCAGTATCTGAACCAAGAATCTTTACTAGCCAATTGCAACAACCTCTTCGATGTTGGCGCAAATATTGGGATGTTTACGGTTTTTGCGAAAACGCAGAATCCGAATATGACGGTTCATGCATTCGAGCCTGTTCCACAGACGTTTGAGGTTTTGCTGAAAAATATTGAGTTGCACAACTTGAAAGATGTTTACGCTTATAACGTCGCCATATCATCGGATGACTTTAAGAAGGAGACCATTTCGTTTTATCCAGCAGCTCCTGGTAACTCGACATCACATCCCGATACCAAGGATGAAATAAAGAGATCTATCGGAGAGCGTCTCTCCAAATTAGTATTTGGCGGGGCAGAAGATATTTGCGCCGAAACTCGCACTATTTCCTCAATGCTAGAACAGCTTGCCATCAGCTCCTTGGACTTCCTGAAAATTGATGTCGAAGGTAATGAGATAAAGGTTTTGGAGGGTATTTCGGCAAACGACTTCAGAAAAATAAAGAAGTTTTCTGCAGAGGTACACGGAAAGGGAAAAATGAGCGTTTTGCTGCAGACTCTGAAATCCAATAAATTTCTGTGCCAGGAGCTGGATAATCATGATTCCACAATGATGCTATTTGCGACGCAGCAGTCGACTTGAAGTGCAGGGATTGTAAGCCAATGTTCGTTTTGCCCCATCGAGTAATGCCATGGGCTTCTTAGCCAAGCTCATGGTTGAGGCTCCCCCCGGCTCTCGGTGGAAAATTGCGGCTCTTTAGCCGTCGTTAAAGCGCTAGAAATACTGCATTGACTAGCGGATTCCATCGACGTCGTCCACTGCAATGCAGAGTTTCTTCCACGCAATAGCCATTGCGATGAAACAAGCGTGAGTGTCCACTAGACCGGGGCAGTCCAGAACACCCATCAATAAGCACAACAAGCGCACGTTGTATGTTCATGCGTCGACTCACCACCACAGATCGAAAATTATCGATTGCTCGATTTGATTAAACAGTCACGGTTGGAGAGTGGCGTGGTACATCACTTAGAAAGATCAGCCAATTTACCGCAACTAATTCGTGACTTGATAAAGGAGATACGTTAATGGTGGCAAATAAGCTAAAACAATGGACCTTGGAAGTTGATTTTTCGTTCTCGGATTTTGCTAAAAATGCACTTAAAAGTGAATTCCTACGCATTCGCTCAAATCCGTATTCTCATTTTCGGGAGTTTTGCGACGAGATCGATGAGCTGATTAATTCCGGCACTGTAACCGACGAAGTCTTCAAGCTGGCAGAGACTTATACCACTCTCAATGAGCCCGAACACCCGTTTTTCCTGGTTGCAAATTGCCCCATTGACGATGAGCTGCCTATTTTCGACAACCGGCAGCCCGTAAAAATGAAATATTTACTTAAGCGGACTTATGTTTCAGAGGCTTTCTTAATTCTCTACGCAAAGCTTTGTGGGCAGTTTCCTTTAGGATATACCAATGTCAACAGTGGCGATTACATACACGATATATATCCACAACGGGATTTATTTAGTTCGCAGTCACAAAAAACATTGAAGCCTATAGGCTTTCACAAAGATCTCGCCAATCATTACGTGCGACCAGATTTCGTAAACATTCTTTCTTTACGTAACCCATCTTGCAACGAGATTTATACTTCTTTTGTGCGAAATATAGACCTAATTGCAGTTTTCACTGAGGAGGAGAAAGAGTTACTGAGGCAGAAAATATTCTTTACACCCTTTGACGATCTTTCATATTACGGAAATAAAAATGGGATTCTTGGCTCGGCAAACGAGCATGCAATCCTTAAGGGTTTGGATATTGTGTTTTTTGAGTGGAGAACTAAAGCTCTAACTCCAGAGGGCGAGCCGCTAGTGCGCAAGCTGGAGGTCGCTTTGCATGAATTAAAAGATCGAAGATTGCTGAATCCGGGCGAATTAGTTGGCATCAACAATAACCTTAGTTTGCATGGAAAGGATGTGGGAAATATAGGCGATCCAATCCTCCAGAAACAACGTTGGCTAATGAAAACGGTGAATTCAAGTGATCTCAAAAAACACGAAAAGTACTTTGTGGAAGATGATTTTGGAATGGTTAATGGCTGATGCGTGGTAAGGAGGATGCCGTGGATATAGATGCTTACGCAAAAAATACCCCCAATAAAGTGGCCGTCATTGCTGCAGGGTCTGGCGAGATGGTGACATACGCTGCGTTGAATCGCAGAGCAATGCAAGCTGCAAACTTGTTTTGGCGAGCCGGCCTTAAAAAGGGCGATTGCGTGGCGGTCCAAATGGGAAGCTGCATTGAATATCTTGTCGTTTACTTCGCAGCTATAAAGAGCGGTCTTTATTTTGTTCCCTTACCAACCTATTTACGAGGGGAGGAAGTAACGTGCATCTTAAATGACTGCGAAGCAAAACTCATTGTTGTCGGAAAAGACTTCGACCGTGACATCGCATTTAAAGGGGTAATATATTGGGATATTCTGGAAGAGGGTGAGCGTCTAACGTGGAAATCAGCATTGGTATCTGAAGATGACAAGCCAAAGTATGAGCAGTGCAGGGGACAGGAAATGCTTTATTCCTCAGGCTCTACTGGCGCTCCAAAGGGGATCAAACGAGACCTCCCCCTTAATTCAGCATCAGAGCTGCATCCATTCGAGAAATGGTTTATAGATTTTTTACAGTTGGACTCGAGTAAATCATTTTTAATCGCGTCTCCAATATATCATGCTGGACCGTTAAAAATCGCATTGTTTACATTATCTGCCGGTGCTACCTGCATTTTGATGGAGCAGTTTAATGCAGAATGGACGCTTGACATTATAGAACAGTTCTCCATCACTCATGCGATGTTCGTGCCTACAATGTTTGCACGCCTTTTGGACATACCCAAAATTATCCGCGAGAAATACGATGTTTCGTCGTTAAGTTATATTTTCCATACTGCCGCTAGCTGCCCGGTGGGTTTGAAAGAGCGCATGATAGAGTGGGTTGGCCCCATCCTCTATGAGTTATATGGAGGTACTGAATCGGTAGGCGCCACTACCATCGGACCAATCGAATGGCTGGCGCATAAAGGCAGCGTAGGAAAGCCGTTTCCCGGGAGCGTAAGTATACGCAACGATGTTGGCTTAGCATTGCCCTCGGGCGAAATTGGAATCATATATTTTAATAAACCCGCGTCACAGTTCGAATATCACAACAACCCACGTAAGACAGCTGAGGCCGCCGCCCCTGATGGAGCGGTTACATATGGCGATATTGGGTATCTTGATAATGATGACTATCTTTTTATAGTAGATCGCCGAGCTGACGTCATAAACGTCGGAGGTATAAAAGTCTACCCGCAGGAAATCGAAAACATGCTCATTCTTCACCCAGGTGTCTATGACGTCGCCGTAGTTGGTGTACAGGACGAGATATATGGGCAGAAAGTCAAGGCATATATTTTGCCGAAGAATAGCGGAGTTGACGATGCTGAGCTCGAGCGCAGTTTACGAGAGTTCTGTAAAGAGAGAGTCGCGGCTATTAAATGTCCGGCAGTGTTTGCCTTTACTCGCGAACTCCCTAGAACTGATACAGGCAAGCTGCTTAAGCGAAAATTGAATTTCTTCGAGGGTTGAAAATGATATTTTCTCGACTGGACTTCCCACGCTCTAGTGGACACGCCGGAGTTATTCTTCGAGCACAGGAGGAAGTCCAATGAGCAGTCAGCGATACAGTCCAGAATTTAAAGACGAAGCAGTACGGCAAATCACAGAACGAGGTTATGGTGTTGAAATCAATTGCTGAATTACCTTCTGACTGTTTATCGTTGGTCGGCGTGAGGTCTCAAGCCCAGCTGGTGCGCCGTATTGAGAATGGTCAGCTGGTATTAAACTCTAGTCATGAGATCATGAGCCAATTCGTGCTCAAGATTACCAGCTCCGAGGTTGGCTCCGAGTTTAGTGATATTCATGGCGTTACGAATATTAATCTTTTGCAATTCCATCTTTCCTTAAGGGTCCAGCATAGCGATCTATCTTGCGCTGTAAGTCGATTTTGTGAATTTACTCAAGAAGAGCAGCTATCGCCACCATCGTTGACTGATATTGAGACGCACTTGCTGAAAATCTGGTCGGAGTGCTTGGGGCGAAAATGTATAGACGTCCATGAGGAGTTTTTTTCAATCGGCGGTGATTCTTTATCGGCGGCGGACATTATTGCGAAAATTTATGATGAGCTGAGTATAGATATCGAAACTATCGATATATTTCGATATCCGACAGTGAGCCGCTTGGCCAATCATCTGCTTAAAGGCGAGGTATCGCCTCATTTCAAGGAAGAGTTGGCTGATAAATTCAGAATCCCGCTACAATCTCGTCGAATTTTTCCGCTGGCGCCCGCACAACGTCGATATTGGAAGGATTATTTTTCGAAATCCCCTAAAAGTTGGTCTAACGTCGTTATTGGCCCCGTAGATGTTCCCCTCCAAACTCTGGCATCGCAGATCTCTCATGGACTGAAAGTTATAGCCTCAAAAAATTCAGTGTTGAGATTACAATTTCCAGTAATAGATGGTTCGCTAGTACAGGAGTATTTGCCGAGTATAAAAATAACTTGCAGCGAAGTCGCCTTAAGACGGACAGAGTCAATATCGGGTTTGGTTCGACAGCTTGCGAGCCGATCCTTCGATCTCTCGGGCGAGCCACTTTTTAGATGCTATCTTATTTTAGACGAGGAGAATCAGCGAAAACACCTCCTACTAATTGTGCACCATTTGATCATTGATGGGTATTCTGTGCCGCTACTTTTGCGCCAACTATTAGAGGTTGTTAGCAAGGAGGGGCATGGAGCTGAGATGATTGGTAATGAAAGCAATTTACTTTTAAATTATGAGGAATATACGGCGCGTCAGTTAGCGTACGAAAGCTCCGCTGATCATGATGTGTCTTTGGCATACTGGATGCGAGAACTTCAGGGGGTCAACGGCTTGGGCGGCCTTCCCGCTGACATCGGTAAGGCCCTGTCCGATGACTGCGAGGGGCGCGGCGTTAAGTTTTCAATAATTGGCGCACAATATGATCGGCTCAAGAGGAGGTGTAGAGAATTAAACTGCACCGTCGCTGAGGCAGTTTTATCTATCTTCTTCCTTGCTCTCCGAGACATTTGGGCGCTTGAGGACATTATCATCGGGTCGCCTTTCAGTGGCCGCAGTTCGAGGAACGTACGCAGCTTGGTGGGGATGCTGGTTAATATGGTGCTCTTGCGAATACCGAGCGCAGGCGGCTACGGAAAGCTTGAGATGATCAGGTGTGTAAGTGCGAAAATGCGCGATGCGCTGCAGCATCAGCATGTTCAGCCTGACACTATTGCGGAGCGCCTCGGCATTCCCCGCGAGATATATCGGTTTCCGATCACCAATGTTTTTTTCTCTCATTTGAATGCGGTTGATTCTCCAGCGAAAGAACAGATTTTTGAACTTCACGAGTACATAGGAAGTACTGAGGCACGGTTTGCGATGATGCTGTACGCTTTTGAATCTGATGCGAGTCTTGTTCTCGATTTAAAATATCGCAAAGTTCTATTCTCTAGTTCAGAGGTGCGTGCGGTACTAATCCATTTGGTCGAGGCTTTAAAAGATCTCTAAGAAACTGGTCCAAAGATCGCCGAAGCGAATCAGGACCGTGGCGTCATTGTGTTAATTACCGGCAACGATAAAGGTAAAAGCAGCGACGTCACCCCAGTTCAGTAGCATTCGGCTTTAGAGTCCGTGGTTAATACCACTGTTTTTGCGGCCAGCAGCTTTGCATAGACTGCTGGCGTTAATCCGACCAATCCTTTCTTTGGCGGCTCCTCGTTATATTCTCACCGCCACGAGTCGATAACGACGCGAGCGTGCGGCGAGCTGGTGAACCAATGTTCATTCAGGCACTCATCCCTGAAGCGACCATTGAACGATTCGATGTACGCATTCTGGGGCTTGCCGGGTTCGATCAAAAATAATTTCACGCCGCGCGTATGCGCCCATGTCAGCATCGCACGGCCGCAAAATTCTTTGCCGTTGTCAGTGCGTATGGCTCATGGCAAACCACGATGGACCGCCAGCGTGTCCAGTAAGCGCGTCAGCATCGTCGACGATGGTCAGATATTTGAGCACACGTCTTTCGGCAGTACGATCGAAGACAAAATCCATCGACCAAATTTGATTGGCACGCTGCGGACGCGCTAGTGGTTGGCGATCCGCGCGCGGTATTTTCTTTCGCTTGCGGCGGTTAACCTGCAGCTGTGCCTCTGCATAGAGCTTCAGATAAATCATGCCGGCGCCATACCGACGATGGCGGTGGGCGAGCGCAATCATGCGTTACCGTAATGTCTGGTTGCGGTCGGGGACTGGCTGATAACGGAAGGTGCTGGCGCTCATACCAATTATTCGCAGCGCGCGTCGCCCGCTTAATCCCTGGCCGACCATGTGGAGCACCAAGTCACGGCGCGAAGGGGCGCCTACCACTTTTTTCGCAACGCTTCGCGCGTTACTTCATTTTCCAGTAGCGATTCTGCGAGCAATTTCTTCAGCCGCGCATTCTCGCTTTCCAATTCTTTCATGCGTTTGGCATAGGCAACCTCCATGCCGCGAAATTTACTGCACCACAGGTAATAACTGCCCTCGGAAAAGCCGTGCCGACGGCACAGTTCTTTGATAGGAAGTCCTGCTTCGGCCTCGCGCAGAAAACCAATAATTTGTTCGTCGGAAAAACGTTTCTTCATGTCCAATCTCCTTGCTTACGGAATTGGACTCTAAATCGTCGTGCTACTCAAATCGGGGGAGACGTCCCGAGCAAAATTGTGGCGAAGTAGTTAAGAAAGGTGCCGGCTAAAGTAGAGCCTGAATTTCAAGATATTTTTATCAAGATTTATCTGGGGACTATCTGGAGGGCTTATTTAGTTGCCCGGCAGCACTAGTTCTTGTAGTATTTAAGTGCAGCTAACAAAGTTGCCGTATAGTGCCAGCTGAGTCATCATCTTAGCCATTCAAGCCCTTGACCACAAACATAGCGTCAAGGCGTATCTTAAGGCATGTCCGCATGCGCGGAGCCCCCCACTTATTTGTCGGTGATCTTTCATTTTCGATGGAAGATATTTAAGGGTATGTATATATGGATTTGTTATCTGGCGGCGAATTGCTGGTTAAGTCTCTTCAAGCTGAGGGCGTAGATACAATATTTGGGTACCCGGGAGGGGCTCTCCTTAACGTTTATGATGCCTTATATGGAAGCTCTCTAAAGCATATCCTTGTCAGGCATGAGCAGGCAGCTGCCCATGCTGCTGATGGATACGCGCGTGCAACTGGCCGGCCGGGGGTCGTGCTCGTTACGTCGGGGCCCGGGGCTACAAATATCATCACTGGAATTGCAACCGCACATATGGATTCTATTCCATTGATTGTTATTTCCGGCCAAGTACCTTCAGCTCAGATCGGTGAAGATGCCTTCCAAGAAACAGATATGCTGGGTTTGTCGCGTCCAATCGTGAAGCATAGCTTCGCAGTCAGGTCGGCAGATGAAATCCCTTTGATAATTAAAAAGGCATTCTATATTGCGACAACTGGACGCAAAGGGCCTGTCGTTATCGATTTACCCAAGGATATGACCGACCCAGGAATTAAATTCCCATACTCGCCACCCGAGCCCGTTAAGTTGCGTACATATTCAGTGCCCACATCAGGTCACTTCGGCCAGATAAAAAAGGCAGTTGAGCTTGTTTACGAAGCCAAACAGCCTGTTATATATGCTGGAGGGGGGGTCGTTCAGGGTGAGGCTTCCGATGTTTTAACTCAGTTTGCGCGCGAGTTAGGTATTCCCGTAACGACAACGCTGATGGGGCTAGGAGCTTTCCCGGCAACAGATCCGCTTTGGATTGGGATGCTTGGAATGTATGGCTTTTACGAAGCCAATAACGCTATGCATTCCGCCGATGTTATCGTCGCGGTTGGTGCACGCTTTGACGATAGGGTTACGAACTCCCCAGCAAAATTTTGCCCCAAGGCGAAAATCATTCACATAGATATCGATCCCTCAAGTATCGCAAAGATAATTAAAGCGGATATTCCAATTGTTGGGCCTGCTGATGCCATATTGCTCGAGATGCTCAACCAGGCCAAAAAGCTATGTGGCAATAAGGATGCGGTTAGGGATGAGGGTCTGAAAAAATGGTGGAAAAAGATTGAGAGTTGGCGCCAGGAGGGTGGTCTCCTTACGGGTAAAAGGTATAAGGCAAATGACACCTACCTTAAACCACAAGACGTTATCAAAGCAGTCTACCATTTTAGCAATGGCGGTGATTTTGTTACATCAGATGTTGGATTGCACCAAATGTTTGCTGCTCAATATTATTCATTTGATCAGCCTAGGCGTTGGATTAATTCGGGTGGTTTGGGAACGATGGGGTTCGGCTTGCCAGCGGCGATGGGGGTCCAGCTGGCCTTTCCGGATAGCTCTGTAATCTGCGTAACAGGAGAAGGCTCGATTCAAATGAATATCCAAGAGCTATCTACCTGCACCCAATACGGGCTTCCAATTAAGATAATCAATCTTAATAACGGTTATCTGGGCATGGTCAAGCAGTGGCAGGATATGGAGTACGAAGGTCGACATTCTCAGATATCTTATGCCGATTCACTTCCTGATTTCGTAAAGCTCGCTGAATCCTATGGTCATGTTGGAGTTAGGATAAAAGATCCTGCTGAGTTAGATGAGAAGTTGGGGTATGCACTAGGTTTGAAGGACCGATTGGTTTTCATCGACATTTTGGTTGACCCAGAGGAGCACGTTTATCCAATCCAAGTTGCAAAAGGCGCGATGTGTGATATGTGGATCGGAAAAAATAAGAGGGTATTGGGATGCGCCGAATAGTTTCTATCTTATTAGAGAATCAACCTGGCGCCTTATCGAGGGTTGTTGGACTCTTTTCGCAGCGCGGATATAACATAGACACGCTCAATGTGAATTCAACCTTGGATCCAACATTGTCAAGGTTGACGTTAACGACTTTTTGTGACGAACAAAGATGTGATCAAATCGGTAAGCAATTGCAAAAACTGATCGAAGTGCTTGAGGTGACCATAGGGCTTGGCTCAGAAAGTATCGAAAATGAAATTGTTATTCTGCACGTTAAGGGATTGACGAGTTTGCTAGATTTGAAATCTTGGCTGGAAATTAAAGGGGCGGCGATATTGGAAATACGCAATGACCTTTGCATTGTCAGGTACGTCGCCCAGCCCCAAGAGGTTTCGATATTTTTGGATGAATTACGCGGAAGTGGGCAAATCGTGAGTGTCGTAAGATCTGGCAGTATTTTGCTGCCAAGTTAACCCGTAGAAGTTCAGACTTGATCTGGCAGTTACCGAATTTTCAGGTTGTGACTGCCAGGTCAAATTCAGTCGATTAATTTTTCCAGCTCAATTTCTTGCCATCGACAAACGTATCCATCGGGGATTGTCTGACCTGCTCCCACTAAGGTACCAAGGGCAATTTAGTAAAGTCCTTTTGAAGCCGAGAATGGACATGAAGAAGCGATTTGCCGACGAACAAATCATTGGCTTCTTCATTCCTTAGTACCACAAAGATATATATTGATATTGAAAGTGTTCGTAGCTTCATCACCTACGGCGCACCAAATAAATAAAAAAGCCACCCTTGCGGTGGCTTTTTTATTTATTCAATGTTCGCTAGGGTGCGTACTCCTGCGATCGACAAATCGTGCGTAATTTGCAGCCAGTCGTGACCATCCCGGCGTACGGGTGCGCCAACTTCCTAACCGGTAATTAAACAGACTATCTTGCGGCGCTGACTGCGTTTTATCGCAGCGCCACTTGATCGCTAACAGTGGGGAATCTCATGAGCAAAACCATGCAAGCCTATCGCATTCTGGACTGGGCCGAACCGCCGCAAATGGTCGAAGTCGACGTGCCACAACCCGGCACCGGCGAAGTATTGATTAAAGTGGCAGGCAACGGTCTCTGCCATTCCGATATCGGCATGATGCAACTTCCAAAACAAATGGGGGAAATGCTCGGCTGGCGCGTGCCGTTCACGCTCGGTCACGAAGTCGGCGGCTGGGTGGAGCGCTGCGGCGCCGGCGTGCAAAACTTTAATCAAGGCGATGCCGTGGTAGTGCTCTCTGTGCAATCCGACGGTACATGCTCGTATTGTCAACGCGGCATGGACAATGCCTGCATCGAAGGCGCAGCGGGGCGAGGGTACGGCCGCGATGGCGGTCTGGCCCACTACGTGGTGGCGCAGGCGCGCGAACTCATTAAATTAAAAACCCTCGATCCGGCGCATGCCGGCCCGCTGACTGATGCCGGATCGACTTCATATCACGCGGTAAAACGCGTACTGCCGAAACTGGTACCGGGATCGACTGCGGTAGTGATCGGTGCCGGCGGACTCGGCAGCTTTGCCGTACAGTTTTTACGTGTACTGAGCGCGGCGCGCATTCTCGTCGTCGATAACAACGAACAGCGCCTGGCATTTGCGCGCGAACTCGGCGCGCACGAAACCGTGGTTGGCGTGAATAGCGATACCGTCGATGCACTACACCAATACACCGACGGCGAAGGCGCGATGGCGGTGCTCGATTTTGTCGGCATCGATGCCAGCGTCGAAGCGGGCCTCAGCGCGCTGCGCAGAACCGGGTCTTACGCTTTGATCGGCGCCGGCATGGGCAAATCGAATCGGCCGTGGTTCAATGCCCTGCCGCGCGATGGCGAAGTATTTACCTTCCAAGGCGGCAGCAGCTCGGATACGCGCGAGGTGATCGCGCTTGCCGAAGCCGGTCTCATTCGCAACGAAGTGGAAGTTTTTCCATTCAGTAAAGTCGGCGAAGCTTATCAAAAGCTCGATAAAGGCCTGCTGCGCGGTCGCGCGGTGGTGACACCGAATCAATGGGATTAAAACCGTTCGCCGGAAAGATTTAAAAATTCGGCAAAAAATTATTTTTAATCGGCTGGGTTACTTCCGCCAATCCACCGTGCCGAATTGTCCGCCGTCCAGAAACGCGTAATAAATACTGATTTCTCCGCGTGTCTGGTTGGCGGAACTAATATCGGAATATGTCGCATCGCGTCCATACATATTTAATGCCGACCGACAGCGCCGTGCTCGATACCGAAAAAAGCTCCGGCGATAAATAATCGTAACTGCCGTAAATTCCCCACACGCCGCGATAATTATCGCCGGCATTGTAATCGGTTCCGTAAAGCAAGCCGCATACAGAGTAAATTCGCCGATGGACGCTAGCTCAGTAGTACGCGTTAAGAAAATTCGCACGAGTACGCAAGCGTCGGAGCTATAACATCAGCGCTATAAGATTTTCAATTCGCAATGTAGAAAATACTGCGAGAGGGTGATAGCGTTCGATGCAGGCCGGCTGCATTAACGATGTATTTTCCGCCAAATTAAAACCGGTAAGCGCAGCAAAAATCCGATAAACATGCGCGTGTGCATCCACGTCAGCAAAACGTTGTCGCGCAAATAATTGAAATGCGAAACGCCGCCTTCGTCGCTACTTAAATATTTCACTGGCGCGGGAATATTAATCGGCTTTACGTTGCGCCAGCATAAACGTACGGCCGCTTCGGGATCGAAATCGAAGCGGCGCATCCAGTGATTTTTTTTCATCACCGCGAGCAGCGGTGCGATGGGATACACGCGAAAACCGAACAGCGAATCGCCGATGCCCATCCACAGCGTTTCGAGATTCGCCCACCAGTTCGACACGCGTCGGCCTTTTACGCGCAACGATGGCGCCGATGCATCGAATTGCGGCACACCGAGCACCATCGCCTGCGATTGGCGCTGCGATGTTTGCATGAATTCGACGATACATTGCGCAGGATGTTGTCCATCCGAATCCATCGTCAGCACATGCGTAAAACCTTCGCTGGCGGCGCGTTCGATGCCGTGCATAACGGCTGCGCCCTTGCCGCTGTTATGCGGCAACACGAGCACGCGTAAACCGGCATCGTCGTCGGCCATTTTGCGCAGGCCTTCCGTGGTGCCGTCTGTGCTCCCGTCGACCACCACCCACACTGGGTCCCACTGCGCGCGTGCCGCACGCACCGTTTCATAAACACGAGCGCCCGGATTGAAGCTCGGAATTAACACGAGATGAGTATTGGAGCGTTCAGGCATAGGGCCGGCGCTCCGCCAGTTGCGTTGAATCATTTGCGTTTTGCATCGGCGGTCGCAGCGTCGCGCGCTGTAATTCATCGCGCAGATAATTTTCGATGTCGGCGACAAACTCACCGACATCGCCGGTGGGTGCGGAAAACCGTTTGCCGAGTCGAATACGATAAACCATCGGCATATCGGGGCGACGCGATAGCGGCCACGTCTTGCCGAGGAATTCGGAATTGGTTTCGATCAATAACGTTTGCACCGGCGCACGCGCGCGTTTCGCAATTAAACCGGTGCTGGTTTTGCAGATATTGACGGGCGGCGTAACGGTGCGTGTTCCCTCGGGAAACAGCAACAAAAAACTGCCGTGGTTGAGTGCATTCACTGCCTGATTAATCATGCGCATCGGTGGTTCATTGCGAATAAAGCGGGCGAGACGCGCGCCACTGCCGAAAAAAATACTGTCCATCAATGTCGATTTCATGATGCAGGCGACATTCGGAAATTTCGAAATCACCATCACCGCATCGAGCAGGCTCGGATGATTAGGGGCGAGAATCAGTCCCTCTTTTTCATCGCGCAGCGCATCGAGTTCGGATAAATCGAAACGGCACGCACCGATAAATTCCAGCGTCAGCAGATAAAATCGAAAGCCGCGCATAATCGTCCAGCGACCGAGCCGCTCGCCGTAGCGTGCCGGCAGCAGCGGATAGAGCGGCACCGCAAATACGCTCCACAGCAGGCACAGCACGCCGAGTGTGCCGAGGCCCACATACAGGCGAATATATTCAGACAACCGTAGCAACATAGTTGGATTTCGTTTACGTGGTCGGTATTCGATTATTTTGACGCTGCAATAAGCAATCACTCATCCGCTTCAACGCGTTGCGATGATTGGCCAATTATCCATGAAATCGCGATGCCACCGGCGACATAATGCTTACTCGTGACCAGTGGGCTATTTTCGAATACCGCACTACTCAATGAATCGTAGCGAATAAATCCACCGACCCAATAGTTGGGAAAGCGTTTGGATACGGCACTGAGCAATTGCCAGCCGGCGAAACCGCCGGGGGCGTTGTAGGCATTTCGTGTTGACGTCGCGTAACGATCGGCGACCGAATAAAAATAAGCGTGCTGGCGTTTACTACCGTAAATCGGTCCGGCCAGCAGGCCGAAATTCCAGCCGCGCAAACCGACGGGATCGGTTACATCCAGATTCAGGCGCGGCGTGAACTGCCAGCCGACCGATTGCGGATTGGCCTCGGCAGTGAAGGCATAGCGCGCCGGCAGACGCAGATCGAGTTTGCGTTGGCGGTCGCTGGAGCGCCATAGCGTGAGGTCGAGCGAAGGGCCGATTTCGAGCGTCGGTTTTAGATCGGGCATGCCTTGGCGCGCATCGATGTGATCGCTGTCGACCGGAATCGATGCGCTCGTGCTGACATTCAAATCGATGCGATCGTTGTCAAAAAAAATACCGCGAATACCATTGCGATCGGCTTTAAATAGTTCGCCGCGATAGATGAAATAAGGCGTCGGTAAAATCAAGGCGCGCTGTTCGTCGGAGCCACGATAAGCGGGAAAAGTCACACCGCCAACACCGAGCCCGGCTTCCCATAGCGGCTTTTGCTCGGCGGTGGCGGAGAGTGACGCTAATGCGATAAGTGCAATGAAATGACAGCGCATCATGCGCGCGCAAACTCGGTGGTGACACCGGCACTGGCTTCCACTTCAACCAATAAATCGGTTCGACAAATATCGGCCTGTAAATAAATCGCGCGCGGTATTGCACCCAGCCAGCGTTCGATTTCCGCTCTGATCGCGCCGCTATCGGCGGCATCGCGCACATAGACTTTATAGGTGAGGTCCGCGCGGGCGAATTTTCGCCGCTGAGTTGTTTCGTTAGCCGCACCGATGATGCTGTCGATATTGGCCAGCAGCTCACGTGTTTGCGCGGCGACATCGCTCGCATGCAGCGTACGATGGCCGACAATGCTGGCGGTCCCGGAAATAAACAGTAAATCCTGTCCGGCATAATCGATCAGATTGGCGCGCGAAAAAATCGGGCTGCGTGGCCCGTATTCGGCTGGATAGCAATACGCGGCGGTCTGGCGTGGGTTTTCAATGGCGATCGGCGTGGTGCGACCGGCAATAAAATATATATTCAAATTGCCATTTACGGTGCCGACCGCGCTTGCTGCCGGCACATTGCCGGCTATCGCGCGACCGCTGGCTTCAAAGGCTGCTTGGCGATCGATATTGAATTGGCGGTAGCGCTCGAGTCCGTGTTCGACGGCGTTGATGCGCGGGATGAAATTCCATACGCGCCACAACTGCGGAAATTGCAGTTGATCGAGCAGCGCAAAAATTTGTTGATAAGCCGCACCGGTTGCCTGTTGCAACCCACTTCGTTTCGCATCGGTTTGAAATTGCATTTCATCGAGAGAGATATAACCGAACAACAGCTCATCGCCATAACGGTAATGCAGCGCGCCGGCGTGGCCAGTCTGCATGTCAGCGGTGCAGTGCCAGCTTTCATGCGCGATCTCGGCGTCGAGACAGGGCATCGCCACGAGCAGATCCAGCGCCGGCAGGTTTAATGCGCCATAGGTCACAATACCGAGCGAATCGATGGTGCGCACGGGCGGTGGCGAGCTGGAATCGCACAGTAAATATTGAAGTTTTAGCATTGTTCGGTGGACTGTGAAGGAGCGTCGGACTGTACTGATTTGCGTGCGGCAATGTCAATTTTTGCACGCCAGTGATCGGTGCGCCCGGGCGTGCGCTTGGACGTTCACCGCTTATGTAATAGAATTCGACCCGAAAAAAACTCTAACGAACTAGTGGCTACGTTATGTCGGAAGTCGTAAAACCAGCGTTCCCCGTTGCTCCCGAACTACTGCGAGAGCTCGCGGAGATGATTGTATCCACGCTCAATCTTGACATCGCGCCAGCGGACATTTTGCCGGACGAGCCGTTATACGGGGAAGGGTTGGGACTCGATTCAATCGATATTCTCGAAATCGCTCTCGTCGTTTCGAAAAAATACGGTGTGCAGATCAAAGCGGATAGCGACGATAACTTGCAAATTTTTGCCTCGTTGCGCAGTCTCGCCGAGCATATTGCGGCTCATCGCAGCAAATAACTGATACGACCCGTACAGGGATGCAAGTCGCGGGTTTGTGCATGCAGATCGCGTAAGGCTTCCATATCTGACCTCAGCAATTTTTCATAATAATTTGGAGCTCGCCATGGAAGATAAGCGTTCAGTCGCCGAAAGTATCATTGCTCCGCATAGTCCACTCACCGAATATTATGCGGATGAGTCGAAACGCGCGGGTTTCATCCGCGAAATGTTCGATAGCACTGCCGAAGATTACGATTTGATCGAGCGCGTGCTCGGATTCGGTCGCGGTTCATGGTATCGCCGCTCGGCGCTGGAGCGGGCCGGACTGAAACCCGGCATGAAAATTCTCGATGTTGGAATGGGCACCGGACTGGTTGCGCGCGAAGCGATAACGATCGTCGGCGATGCAAGCCTGGTCACTGGCATCGACCCCAGCCCTGGCATGATGGAACAGGCGAAATTACCTGGCGTGAATCTGGTTGAAGGCTATGCGGAGTCGCTACCGTTTCCCGATGCCTCGTTCGATTTTCTAAGTATGGGTTATGCGCTGCGTCATATCAGCGATTTATCGGCAGCTTTTCGCGAGTTTCGCCGCGTGTTGAAACCGGGCGGCAAACTGTGTCTGTTGGAAATTAGCTGCCCGGCGTCGCCGGTTGGAAGATTCGTTCTGAAAAATTACATGCGACGAATAGTGCCGTTGATTGCAGCGCTGGTCGGACAAAAAACGAATACGCGCCAGTTATGGCGTTATTACTGGGATACGATCGAAGCCTGCGTCGCGCCGGCAACCATTGTCGCTGCGCTGGACGAAGCCGGTCTGGTCGATGCGCGCCGCTATATCGATGTAAAAATCATGAGCTTTTTTTCGGAATATCAAGCAGCGAAAGCTGAAGATATAGTTGTAGCAGCTGAACGTCAGACATAACGGAAGGGTAAGCAATGTCAGGGCCCGTAATGCTTGGGCACTTAATTCTCGAATGCCTCGCTCGAAAAGAATTACCGCGTATTCCTGAGCCCGATTTGATCATGGACGATCCGATCAAAATCGAGGCATTCATGGAAAGTGGCCTTGAGGATGGGGTGCTAGCATTTTTATATCTTTTCCATTCTCTGCAAGCGGCGCCTGTTATCAGAGCGGGCGATGCGGTGCTGGATCTCGCCTGCGGCCCCGGCAATCAATTACTGCAATTAGCGCGTCTCAACCCCTCTGCACATTTTATCGGGCTCGATGCCTCGGAAAGCATGCTCGAACGCGCCAGTGCGACGCTGAAACGCAACGGCATTAGCAATGTACAACTCGTGCATGGCGACATGCGGAAATTAGAAAATTTCGCGTCGAATAGTTTTGACTGTGTGCTCTGCACGATGTCGTTGCATCATCTTTCCGACGTGGCCTCGTTGGAACGCGCAATGACCGAGGCAGGGCGCGTGTTGAAACCGGATGGAGGCACGTATATTGCCGATTTCGGCCGCTTGCGCCGGCGCAGCACGCAGCATTTTTTTGCGCACGACAACGCCAAATATCAGCTGCCCGAATTTACCGAAGATTATCTGAACTCGCTGCGCGCCGCGTTTAGCTTTGACGAGCTATCGAAGGCCATCCGATTAATGAAAGTGGACGCGGCAATTCATCGAACCGCGTTGGCGCCCTTTATGGTGGTGGCGAGGAGCAAAGCGCGCCGCGATCTGGACGCAATTACCGTGGCAACAATAAAAAAAATTTGCGCGCAAATGAGTGTCGATCAACAAAAAAATTTCCGCGTATTGTCGCGCTGGTTTCGTGCGGCGGGATTGGAATTGCCGTGCGAGTTGCAGCTATAAAAAAACAAGCTCTAGCTAATCGGGTTTCTCCCCCTCTCCCCGCGGGAGAGGGAATTCAAGATTCCTAAATCATTCCGCCATTAATCGAAACAACCTGCCCGGTGATATAACTCGCTTGCTCGGAAGCAAGGAACGCAACAAGACTCGCCACTTCTTCGGGCTTGCCAGCGCGATTTAACGGTACCAAGCGCGCAATAGCCGCCGCATCAAAAACACCGGATGTCATATCGGATTCGATAATGCCGGGCGCAATGGCGTTTACAGTAATGCCGCGACTGCCGAGTTCGATGGCTAATGATTTCGTCGCGGAATTAATCGCGCCTTTCGCCGCTGCGTAATTCGATTGCCCGCGATTGCCGGTCAGCGCGGCCACCGATGAAATCGAAATGATTCGGCCCCAGCGACTTCTTATCATCGGCATGGTTATCGGTTGGGTGACGTTAAAAAAACCGTGCAGCGATACATCGATAACATGGTGCCATTGCGCGCGCCGCATACCGGGAAAAACGGCATCGTCGTGAATGCCCGCGTTATTGACGAGAATCTGGATGGGCTCGTGTTCGAGTAATTTTTCCAATGCCGATTCGACCGCGGCGGCATCGGTGACATCAAATTGAACGGCCTCCGCCGAATATCCGTGTGCCGATAATTCCGCGCATAATTTTTCGGCAGCGGCGATGTTGTTATTCGCGTGCACAATGACGTGAATGCCATCTGCCGCCAGCCGTCGACAAATCGCAGCGCCGATGGCGCCACTACCTCCGGTGATCAATGCGCGTTTCATGCTGAATTACCGTTCGTAGACGAATGTTGCGATTGCAGCGATGCCACATCGATAAGAATGCTGGCGCGGCCGGTCAATAGGATTTCGTTCATCGCGGCGACGCTGAATCGATACAGCAACGTGACGTCGCTCCCCGCAATGCGTTCTGCCTGCACCGTGAGATCGCCAGGTAAATCGTCGAGACGTTCGCGCTGCCATTTCACATCGCGAATGCTGGTCAGATAGCCGGCCTTTGCTGTGATTGTTTTTGTGGAAAGCAGCGCACCGTGTACGGCAATCGCCTGCGCAGCGTATTCGACACCGGCAGCGATACCCACTATGCCGTTGATGGCGAGCGGGTGGCACGGATCGCGATGGCTGGTTGCGATGCAAACAATTCGTTCATCGTTCCACTCTACGACGGAATCCAATAAACACATGGTGCCCTGGTGTGGAATGGCGGCGGCAATCCAGTTGCGATCGATCATGAGATGACTTCAATAACGAGATTGGGTTTATTTAAATATTCGATAACCACACTGCCACTTTCCGCGCGCGCAATCAGTTGCATCAGCGGCAATGCGCGCGCGGTCGGAATTGTCGCGCGCAGTTTTTCCAATTCGGATTGATCGATCGGCATCGCATCGGCTGCCGTCAGCGCGATGTTTAGCGAGACTTGAGTGGTTGCTGTTTTATGCGGACTTAGCACCATCGCGATGCCGAACGGATATGGAATCGGACGGAACGAGTACAGCGGTTCGGGATAGGCACTGTCGAATGCCACCATCAGGCAGGGCTGATCAGAAGCGCGCACCTGCGTGGCCGCTTCGAGCAGCGCCGCGGCAAACGTACCGTCGTAAGCGCAGAGACTGGTGGACGCCGCCATGCACGCAGTGGCGATGCTCCAATAGCCCGCCGGCGCATTGTGCACCGAGTTGTGAAAACGTGTCGGCGATACCGCGCGATCGTCAGATGCCAGCGTGGTGAGAAGGTGGTGACAGTTATCGCAATCGCCACCGGTCGACGAGAACACGCTCGCTAATTTTGTCGCATCGGCGCCGGCATCTCCGATCGCTTCGAAACCCAGCGCCATCGACAGCTTTACCGCCAGGCCTGCGCGGCGACGCTCCGCTGCCGGTAATGCGTCCGCAACGGGTAGCTGAAGCGGTGCAACGACAAACGGCAATTGACCAATGAGTATTTGCCGCGCGTGCTCCCAGCCATTCAATCCCGGGCCAAATAAACCGATACCGTCGATATGTGCTAACAGGCTGCTCATGCCATCACCTTCGACAGAATCAAGCTGCAATTACTGCCGCCAAAACCAAACGAATTACTCATCACATGTCGCAGCGATCGGTTTTGATTCGCCAGCACATAATGGCATTGCAATGTCGGGTCGATATTTTGCGTGCCGGTACCGCCAGGAATCATATTGAATTTCAGCGCGAGCGCTGCGATGACTGCTTCCAATGCGCCGGCAGCGCCGAGCGTGTGCCCGGTGTGTCCTTTTGTCGAGCTGCAAGGTGTCTGTCTGCCGAATAAACGCGTCACGCTTTTATCTTCCGCGGCATCGTTGCTCGGCGTGGCGGTGCCATGCAGATTGAGATAATCGATATCGCCCGTGTTTAGACGCGCTGATCGCAACGCGGCTTCCATCGCATACTGTGCGCCCAGGCCATCCGGATGTGGTGACGACATATGGTGCGCATCGGAGGTTTCGCCAATACCGCTCAACACGATATCGCCCGTCTTCACAGCGGTAGCTTTTTCCAGCAGTACAAATGCCGCGCCTTCGCCCAGTGAAATGCCATCGCGATCGGCACCGAACGGTTTGCACGCGCGCGCAGACATTAATTGCAGCGAGTTGAAACCATAGAGCGTAGTAAAGCACAGCGAATCGACACCACCGACAATTGCCGCGTCGATCAATCCACTGTCTATCAAACGCTGCGCACACGCGAATACCTTGGCGCTCGACGAGCACGCGGTGGAAACGACATACGCAGGTCCGGTTAATTCGAAATAACTGCGCACGAAGTCGCCGACCGAATAGCAATTATGAGTGTGTCGATAATCGTGATTTTTGGGCAGTGCGCCGGTATCGGGATCGACGTGCCGATAGGCAATTTCTGAACTCAAAATTCCCGATGTGCTGGTACCCAGAAACACGCCGATGCGATCGCGGCCATACGTGTTTATTGCGGCATTAACGCTTTCGACAAAATTATCCTGTTCGAGTCCCAATTGCGCGAGCCGATTATTGCGGCAATCAAATGCGGATAATCTGGCGTCGAGCTGCAGTGTTTCGAGCCCAGCGACTTCGCCGAGATACGTGTCGAAATCCAAATCGCCCCAGTGCCCGGGCGCGAGGCCGCTGTGCATTGTTTCGAGCGCGGCAAGCGATGGCGTGAGACCTGCGCCGATGGCGCTGGTCATCGTAAAAGAGCTGAATTTAAGTGCGCGCATTACCTTGTATTACCTTGTTCAGTATTAAAGGGCCCGTGCAATCAGCATCACGTTGGCGAAAGCAGTCGATTGACTCATCGGAATAGCGGTGACTGCAAAGCCGCGACGTTCCAAGTGGTCGATCCAGTCTGGCAGCGAGCGAAAAAATAACGGCGTCGCGCCGAAACCGCGCGTCAGCAACACGCAACGATCGACGAGCCGGGTCAACATGGCGCGAAATGTCTGTCTCGCATCGCTGACCCGAGTCAGTAGCACGCTGCCCACTTTGAGCGAGGCGCGAATTTCATCGAATAATTTTTCCTGATCGGCATGCGGAATGTAGTGCAGTACATCCAGTAACACCACCGCATCGGCGGCGGCAATTTCCGCCGCGCGTATATCGCCGGGCAGCAATTGCACGCGCTCGTTGTAGATGGGCGCAAGCGCATGGTTACCGCAGTGCACATCGCGCGCGTTGATGTCGATGCCGCGAAAATTCAGATTTTGCGCCGGCCGCGTTTGATGGTGCCATGCACCGCTATTCGCCAATTTTTCTGCGGCGAGCAGCCACGCCGCGAGCAATCCTTTGCCACAGCCGAGATCCAGCACGCGCGCGTTATCGGAAAAAATAGCGTGTTCGAGCAGCGCTTTAAAAATAGGATCGCCGCGCAATTTTCCGCGCACCCATTGATAGTTGATGTAGCCGGTGGCTTGATAAGGCGCGCTCGCCATATCAAGAAGCGCTTTAATCATTGAGTGCGTCGCTCAGCGTAACGGGTCGCAATTTGCGCTCGACGATGGCGCCGAGCAGTGTTGGCAAAACGTCAAGAATAACGGCTGTGTCATGTTGCGTATGGGCAGCGTTGCCGTCGTGCAGCAGCAAAATATCGCCGGCGGCGAGATTGCGCGTCAGTCGCTGCAGAACTTTGGCGGCGTTACCGGTGCGAGTATCGTAGCCACGCCGGGTCCAGGTCGCCAGCCGCAAGTCTAAACGACGCAACACCGAATCCAAAAATGGATTGCGCAACCCGGCCACCGCTCGAAAAAATTGTGGGCGTCGGCCGGTGATGCGATGGAGCGTCGTTTGCGCAGCGCTGATTTCATTCAACCATTGTTGCGGTCCGAACAATGACGAATGGTGGCGATGCCGTTGCCCATGATTTTCGACATGATGACCTGCAGCGACGATGGCGCGACACAGCTCGGGATAACGTTCAGCGCGTTCGCCGATACAGAAAAAAGTTGCCTTGGCATCGTACATTTTTAGAATTTGCAAAACGCGCGGCGTTACTTCGGGGTTGGGGCCGTCGTCGATGGTGATGGCAATTTCGCCGCGTCTAATCGCGGCAGTGGGAAGCCGCACCAGATTTGCGCCCAATAGCGAACAGCGCGGCAGCAGACCGGCAATGGCGATCGCCGTATGCGTCATTAAAATTAGCGCTAACGATAACGGCCACCACGCCACATCGATAAGCAGTAATGCGCCGGCAAGTACATGCAAGAAAACACCGATAAGCAACCAGCGGGGCAAAGAAAAAAGCGCGCGCATGTCGGCGGTTTCCTCAAGATGGCTTCGAGGTCGATGCAGTATGAGTCGACGTAGCAAGAATGGCCGAAAAAATCAGTGCGAGAAATGCACCCAGGCCGACCGTGCTGCCAATCGCGGATAACACCGGTACCTTCGATAAACCGAGTACGCCGAAACTTCCCACCGACGTGAGATTAGCGATAAGCACCGAGAACGCAACTTTGGATTGCGTGGCTTGGTCCTGCGCCTGCACATCCGAATTGAAGAACAGCGCATAGTTCGAGCCGACCGCAACCACTAGCAGCAAACCGACCAAATGCAGAATGGTGAGCGGTATTCCCAACGCCAGAAACAACGACACCACGCAGAGCACCGCGCATCCCAGTGACACCATAATCCGCAGTGCCAGCGCGAGCGGCGATGTCATCAATAACAATATCGCTATCGCCAGACAGCCCAAGCCCGAAAGTATCGCCGCTTCGCGCAGATAGCCATCGAACACCGACGTGGTTTCTTCCAGCAGATCGATGACGGTGAATTGAAGTGTGTTATCCACTTGCAACGCTGCGGTGACTTTATCCAGATCAATTTCGTCACCATGCGCGCCTTCACCACTCGGCGTAAGCGGCATCAGCACAAGAAAATCGTTCGCGCGTTTGATCAGCAATGTGTCGAACAGCGCCGCTACCGATGTTCCCGCAAGATCCGCACGCGTCAATGGTGCGCGTGAGCGTGCAATTTCGGCATCGGCAACGAATTCGCTGAGCAGATTCTCTTTGATCGGCAGACCTTGCAGCGCCGCATGCAGATTACTGCGCAAGATCGTAGTGTCGGGTATTGCGGCTTGCCGTGCGCGTTGGCTCGCCGCACTCGGCACCAGGAACGACGGCGAATTGAAGCCGCCGATAATCCGTTGGTCGATTAATGGCTGCAGCAATGTTGCCGCGTGCTCTGCTTGTTGCAGCGCCGCTTCCCCATCGGCGGCAGCGAAGCTGGCGATGTAGCGAATATTCGTGCCACCCATGTCGTTGCGCAACTCCATATCGAGCTGTTGCGCACTTTTTGATATTGGGCTGAGTGCAGAGAGTTGACGGTTCCATACCTCGCCATCGAATGACACGATGTAACCCAGCGTTACGACCAACAGCAAATATAGCGCCCAGCGCAATTTTTTCGCTTGCGCGAACACCACGAGTAATACATCGCCGGCTTTGATGATGGTACGTGAGTCGATCGCCTTTGGCATCAGTCCCGGCAATACATAACGCGTCGCCAAGGCGGCGGCAACCAATCCGCTGATCGAATACAAGCCCAATTGCGCGAGACCGGGGAAGCTCGAAAACAGCAGTGCGGCAAAGCCGACAATCGACGTCAGTACGCCGAGACGAATCGTGCGCCAAAAGTTTCCGGTGCGTGCGCCGCCGGCGCCCTGAATAAATAAATAAATCGAGTAGTCGACTGATTCGCCGATCAACGTTGTGCCGAAAGCCAGCGTCAATCCGTGTATATGGCCAAATACCAAACTGACCGCAACCATGCCGACCATTGCGCCCGTTAATACCGGCAACAGACCTAACACAACCAGCAATGGCGATCGATAGACCAGTAACAACAAACCGATGACCAATAACACGCTGATCGACGCGAGCCGTTTGATTTCACCTTCGATAGTATTGCGCGAGTCCACCGACATGACGCTGGTGCCGCTCATCACTAAACGTGTATCGGCGCTACGTCCCGGAATTTGCTGAAACGCATCGCGAATAATGTCGAGCGCGCGCGCCTGCGCGTCGGTGTTTAAACCCGAATCGCGAATTTGCGCCAATAGCAGAGCGCGTTTGCCGTCGCGAGCGGCCCAGGCGCCGTCAATATTGCGCGGCTGATTTTCACTGACGAACTGATCGATTAATTGCAGCGTTTCGCCGGTGGGGTCGCGTGGCAATATCTGTTTGACGAGCAGGCCGGCGTCACCCGCCATCGCATCGAGTGTATCGGCGATGGCGAGCCGCAAACCCTGCACGCTGAATCGCTCGGCGGTGACGCTCGGGCTCAGTAGATAACGGTTTTCGAAAAAATATTTTCCGTCTTTTTCGCGAGCGGCTTCATCGCCATTTTGAACACCGGTGAAGGTCGGATTCGCACGCAGTTGCGTCGCGAGCTTTTTGGATAAGTCGGCGCGCTCGGCCTGATTCCCGCCTTCAATGCCAATCAAAATCAAACGCGCGATCGCACCATCGCGCAGTTGATCCACTAAAACTTTTTGGCGCTCACTGGGATTCTTCGGCATGAACGCCGAGAGGTCGGCGACGAATTGTGTGCGCGCGATAAAAAATACACAGATGAGAATGCAGCAAACCCAAATAACACGAGGCAGCGTTTGGTTATATCGTTTCATTTTCCATCATCGCTGGTAATGACCATTTCCGAGCGGTCACCATCGGCCTGCTCGAACGCAATCGTGCTGACAAAACCCTGCGTGCCATCGATGCGAATCTGCTTGATCAACTTCAATAGTTGCGACTGCTTGGGCGTTAATAACAATTGCCATTGCTGCTGCGAACCGGTGAGACCCACCGCATAATAATTTTCGAGCGCGGATAGATCGCCGGACAGCGTGGCGCGGATACTGGTAACGAATGTCGACACTTCCGGATGATCTTGCAGATTGAATGTTTTGCGGCGTTTATTCCCGCTCTCGATACTGAGTTTTTCGCCATCGAGAATAAGCAGCTCCGGTTTTGGTTTTAACGTCTGCTTCTTCACCAAACTCGGCGCGACGTATTCCAGCTCCCCGGAGGACTCCACCGGTTGCTCCAGCACTTTAAAAAATTTGCGTTCCACAAAAGTGGCGTGGCTGGATTTTCGTTGCGCCAGCAGCGACATCAGCTCTGCCAAACCAAAGTCCTGCGCAACAGCGGTATCAGTTAGTAGGCTGATACTCGCTGCGAGTGCGATTCGTTTAATCAACATGAAGTGTCGAGCGAATTTATTAAGCATGGTCGGCGCGATGATCGTCCCAGAAGTTGAAAAAGTTGAACCAATTGAAAGGTGCGTCGATACAGTAACGTTCGAGCGTAGCGGCGTAACGTGCCATAACACTGCGCACCGCGGCATCACGGTTACCGCTGAGCGGCTGTGAAAAATCCTCGATCAATTCGAAATGAATTTCATACCGATTACCGCCACGATAAAGGCCGGTCATAAAATAGATGGGATAACGCAGCATCAATGCCATGCGAAACGGGCCACTGGGGAAATAAGCGTCGCGGCCTAGAAATGGAAAAATTTCGTACCTGTCCGCACCGGAAGCGCGATCCGCGAGCACGCCGACCAATGCGCCAGCTTGCAGCTTTTCATTAATTTTAAGCGTGGCATCGAGTTGTCCCAGCGTAATGATGTTCTGCGTGGCGTGGGGATTGATCGATGCCATCACGCGATTTATTTGGCGCGCATTTTCCGGATACATCGCCATGAAAATATCGATGTCGGGATTGCTGCGGGCGAACGAATGCAATACTTCAAAGCTGCCCAGATGTGCGCCGAATAAAAATAATCCTTTTTTCGCGTGGTCGCGGTGCAGCGCTGCAGTGCCGAAATGTTTTATGTCGAATAAATCGAGCTGATTATTGAGCAAATACACGCGATCGTGAATGGTGGTGGTAAACACGAGTATGTGCTTATAAATATCGATTAGCGTGGCGGGTCGCCCCAGGTTGAGCGTGAGATACGCACGCGAGGCAATGCGAGCGGGGCGCACCGCAGCTAAAAAATACAGCGCAATCGGATACAAAATAGGTCGCGATAAACGTCGCCCCAGCAATAGCGACAACTTCGTCATGAACGTCAGCAGCGCGCTACTGCCCCGTTCGCGCCGGTGCATCCACGCCGATGTCTTCGCCTTTTCGACGGTGGCTCTGCTCGGCGCAATCACAATGAAAAGCGTCCATCCGCAATTTTGCGCGAGCCGCTGGTAATGTCGAAATTGATGAAATTGCCGCTGACTTCGTAGTCGATCGTCATGACTTCTCCCGGCCCGGCTGGGCTATGAAACTTGGCGATCGGTACGCCGGCGCAGCGGTGTCCGGTATCCTCTTGAATAGCGAGTCGCACATGATCGAGCAGCAACACGCCGGGCACAATCGGCTGTCCCGGAAAATGGCCGGCGAATACCGGATGCTCGGCGGGAAATAAAATAGTGGTTCGCGTCATTTCATCGTCATCCTGAAAACGTCATGTTTTTTTTGAACGATGGGCTCTGATCAAATCGTGCAGCGCCGCTGCCCGTATTTTGCCATTGCCATCGCGTGGCAGCGCGTCGACAAAAACCACGGGGCGAGGCAAAAACAGCGGATCGATATGTTGGCGCAGCGCTGCGATGATATCCGCTTGCTGCAACGTTGGCGCAACGATCACGGCGGCGAGCCGCATGACCGGCACTGAAGCATGATCTTCCGGTATGCAGAACGCGCCTTCCTGCACGCCGGGAATGTTGCTCAGCGTATGGTTGAGAAAAGCGAGCGAGCTGCGTTTGCCGGCGACATTGATGATATTGGCGTGCCGATCGATAAGCCTGAAGCGCGTGGGGCCGTGCAACTCGACAATATCGTTAAGCGCCTGCGTATGTTCGAGGCACGCACTCGAGGCGATCGTGGCGCCATCCTGCGCGTGCAATGTAATACCCGGCAAGGTTTCCCATTCGTCGCTCAAGGTCGGACGCCGCATGGCGAGCTGGCCGGTTTCCGTCGAGCCGTAAATTTCAAGCAAGGGCGCGTTTAATTGGGCCTCCGCAGCAGCGGCGAGATCTGTCGAGAGCGGAGCGGTTGCCGATAAAATTCCGCTAATCGGTGGCAACTCGATCGCTGCATCTAACAAGTTGCGCAAGTGAAATGGGCTGATGACTAACAGCCTCGGAGCGGGCGCGGCGCGCAATGCCGCAGCGATCTCAGCGGGGAAAAATGGCATCGCTGTCGATAGTTGACCATCGGCAAAAATGGGCAGCAATACGGTGGATTCCAATCCATACATATGTCGCAGCGGCACGGTGCCGACAACGCTACACGGGCTGCCCGCAAGCTGCCAAATACGTTCGCTGCCCGCAACGATGCTTCGATAGACTTTGCCAAAAGTTTTGAAGTGCGGTGTCGGTCTGCCGGTAGAGCCGGAGGTAAATACACAAACAATTTTCTGATCGGCTCGGATTTGCGGTACCTGCGATGTATCGCTCACGCCGTCGGTTGTCGCGCGCCGATCGACGCGTACGTAAGGCATGTTGCTCGCGGGTGCACAATCCTGATCGCCGATGCACACCAGATCACTCATCGTTGCCAGCAATTCGGCAGTGTGATTTGCGGCCGATGAATTTGGCAGCACCGTGACGATGTTGCGCACAATCGCTGCAAACAGCGCCACCGAAAACCAGTAACGGTCTGTGCATAGATTTAATAAATGGTTTGTTTGCGGTAACGATTCCGCAACAGCGAGAACATCGCGGAGAAATTCGATTCGATGGATAGTTCTCGTCGGCTGCTGAATTAACACGCGATCGAGATTATGGGTCGGCAGCAGAGGGAGAAATTCTGCGCCGGATTCGATGGCCGGCGCGTCATGCCGATGGTCAAGTCGAGAGTTGTCCATCGGCGCAGTCAATCTCTCGGGAAATTGCGATAGGCTTGGATCGTTTCCGAAATACTGAAATGTTTCCGGCCGGGTAATGCGCGCACGCGAATGGCGTATTCACCGATAAACATCGCGCCAATGGCAATAGGTGTCAGCACCGACGCGAACAGCGACCAAATCTCGATCGGCGAAAAGAAAAATAGGGCAACGGAAAGTATCGCGCTCACGATAAAGTAGGTGGTCCAGGCGGCGGTCACTTTCCACGTGTATCGTAAGTAGGCTGCATCCAACACCGTTTTATCCAGCAGCCCTGCAATGCGCGAACACAGAGCAGACTCGTCGCTTTTTAGCGTGCTGCCGAATAATGCGCCAAGAAACACCATCATTCCTGCATGCTGCAGGAAATAGAACCACGCAATATGATTGCGCAGAAAATCTGAAAAAAAATACAGCGCGATAAGCGTCGCGCCACAGGCGCTCAGCGCAATAATTTTGGTATTCGATTTCCACGCGGCAACCATGCCTGCCGCAACCACTGGCGCCATGCTCGCCAACACCAGCAGCAGGGGCGGATTGCTCGAGACAGAAACCAGATAACTGAACCAGAGATAGAGCGCGCCGAGCAAGGCCAGAAAGGCGAGGCGTAATTTTTGCCGGCTAAGAATCACTGGGGTCGATGCTCACTAGTATGCGAAGCGCGTGTGTAACGGGTGCGTAGACAACATCAATGCTGCGCTGCAATCAAATAGGAACAGGCCTGGCAAATGGGTAACAGGGTCTGGCGATCCGTTGCGTGTCCTTGCATTTGGCATCGAATTATTATTTCAATGATCCAATACATAAAAAGCCGGGCACATATAAATAGCTTCGCCTATAACAACGATTGCTAATTTACTGGCGGTTAAACGGTGTCTCGGGACTGGCAATAAAATTTCGGTGTAGATCGTAACGAAATGGCCGCTCGATGTCACTACAATATCCTGATCGACGTCTGGCGGCCGGGTGAATTGCGTTCATTTCGGCGCGACATTTAAGGAGCACTCTTGGATTATCTTCGGGCTAGTGAGAATCGGTTAACCGGGGGGCTGTTGACCACACTCACGACCCATTTATGGTTTAAAGCGCTGGGTACCGCAGGCTTCACCGCGCTATTTTTCGTGGCCTATTTTTATTTGCTGAAAAATCCGACCGGGCCCGTTGCCACGGTGCCGGTAACGTGGGTCGATCACCTGATTGGCTTTGAGCCGATTGCATTAGTCTTCTATTTATCGCTGTGGGTGTATGTATCGCTGCCACCGTTTTTCATGCGGACGCGCATCGCGATAATCGAGTATGGCGCGCGGATTGGCGTGCTATGTCTCGCCGGGCTCAGCGTGTTTTATTTCTTTCCTAACGCTACGCCGCCGGCTAATATCGATTGGGCATTGGTGCCAGGAATGGCGTTTCTCAAAGGTGTCGATGCGGCAGGAAACGCATGCCCTTCGCTGCATGTTGCCACCGCGATTTTTTCCTGCCTCTGGCTCCATTGGCGCTTCTCCGCGCTGGAGTTGGGTGCGACATGGAAAGCGGCAAATATTTTTTGGTGTATAGCGATCATCTATTCAACCGTCGCGACCAAACAGCATGTTGCGCTCGATGTGGCAGGGGGTATTTTGCTAAGCCTCATCGCCGCGTGGTGTTTAGGCCTTAAAAAACAGGCCGAGCACTGCTAATGCAGGTGGCGACCACGGCGGCGCTGCGATGAGCCAACCGCTGACATCGAATAAGACTATGGGATATTATTCGCGCGAGTGCCGTGAATGCGGGATCGCATCAACTTCTAATACAGGGATTTCGCTTTAAAACCCGTGGGTTTGCGACGATTTCATTGCTTGCAGGCTTCAGCCCGATAGAAACCCCACGCGAATTTGAAGTTTAAATTTTTTGAAAATTGGCCACGCATTTCGCGTTAAGTATGCGTGCATTTGAACAAATCCAAATGGCCTATGTATGTTACGCACCGTTGTGAATAATTATTTAGTCGATGTTAAAAAAATCGATTCCGCATTACTTGAGAATCCGGATTTGCGCGTTGCCGAGCTGGGGCTCGATTCGCTGGATCTGGTGGAAATGTTGTTTGAAGTCGAAGATCGCTGCGGGTTTCAACTGCCGGAGCCGATGCGATACACCGAAATGACTTACGCCGAAATGCTGGCCGATATGGAAGCGGTTATTCGCGAGCATCACAACGGGAAGCTACCGCAGCTTCTCGCAGAAGAAGCGAAAATTTAAGTGATCAAAGTACTTGTCACCGGAATGGGGGCTATCACCCCCCTGGGTACCGATCGACACAGTACATTTGCCAGCGCGCTCGAGGGGCGCAGTGGTATAGCGCCAGCGGCAGAGGCGCTTGCCAAATGGCTGCCGCAGGTTCTCACCGCAGCGGTCGATAAAAATCCTGAAGCGTTATTGGATGCGAAATATGCCGGCATCGATCGCGCTACCCAATTCGCATTGGTCGCCGCCCATGAAGCAATGGCTGACGCCGGCATTGCACCCAAACCTGAAGATGGTGGACGCTTCGGCGTTTTTTGCGGAATTGGTTTTGGCGGCGCGCAGACCGTCGATGCGTTGTATACGCGCTTTTTTAATACGCTTCACGACACCGCTATTCCGAAGAAAAATCCAACGGTGATGCATCCGTTGTCGGTGCCGCGCATGATGGCCAATGCGCCAGCGGCGCTGATATCGATGCATTACGGCTTGCGCGGATCCAGCAATACCTATTCGGTGGCCTGCGCTTCATCTGCGATTGCTATTGGTGAAGCGTATCGCGCTATTCGTCACGGTTATCTGGATGCCGCCGTGGTGGTGGGAACGGAAGCCATGCTGACACCCGGCGCCTTGATGGCATGGAATGCTTTGCGCGTCATGGCGAAAGCGCATTCGAGCGATCCGTCGCGCAGTTGTCGTCCCTTTTCGGTCGATCGCAATGGTTTTGTGCTGGGCGAAGGCGCAGCGGCGATCGTGTTGGAAAGTGAAGCGAGAGCGCTGCAGCGGGGCGCGAATTGCGTAGCGGAACTCGCCGGTTACGGTTGTACCAGCGATGCCAATCATCTGACCGCTGGCACCGAGGTCGAGCAGGCGAAGGCGATGCAACAGGCGCTTAAAGAAGCGAACCTGGAACCGGACCAAGTGCAATATTTGAATGCGCATGGCACTGCCACCGAGGCGGGTGATTTAGTGGAAGCGCGATCCATTCGGCTGGCCTTCGGCAAGGCGGCGGATAAGCTGGCGATCAGCGCCACCAAATCGATGCACGGGCATTTAATCGGCGCCTGCGGCATCCTCGAATTCATCATCAGCCTAATGGCGATGCATAGCGGCTCGATCCCGCCGACTGCAAATCTCGAAAACCCCGATCCTCGTTGCGATCTCGATTTCGTACCGTTAGCGGCGCGACACGATCAGCCCATCACCGCCATCATGTCCAATTCATTTGCATTTGGCGGCAGCAATGCAACTTTATTAGCGCGTAAGTACGGCTGACGTGAGCGATCAATACTGTTATCCGTTCACGCTGGATCGGGCCGGTATTGAAGCAGTGCTGCCGCACCGCGGCGATATATTCGCGTGCGATCGATTGGTGATACACGGCACGCATAGCTACACGGGTTATGCGCATTGGCACTCCGACAATAGAATTCTCGCGGGACATTTCCCCGGTCTGCCGATTGTGCCGGGTGTACTTTTAATTGAAGGACTGGCGCAGCTCGCCGGCGCCGGCTTACTTGCCGGTGGCGATCCCTATCTGAAAAGTTTGGTCGGCGATTGGGTCGGTGTATTGGCGTCGGTAAGAAATTGCCGTTTCACCAGTCCCGTGCGGCCCAATGTCGATGTTGAATTCATCATCCAATGTCGGCAGATGGGCCCGCTGGCGGTACAGGTGACCGCGTCGGTCAGTGCCGCCGATGTGGCGGTGGGTCAACTTGAAATCTTATTGGCCTATGCGTCGAACGAACAAATTTCTGCTGCGTTGCAACCGGTGGCCGTCGCCGCTGAGTAGTAGCGTTAGAAATATCGAGCGCGCCGCACTCGTTGCAAGCACCATGCTTATTTACTATCCCACCGATGCCACTCCGATTTCAGCCACGCGTAAAACACCGGTGCCGCGACCACACCGGCGGGGCCGAGCAGGCGCTCCATCAACAGCATAGTGACCAATATTTCGTGCGGCTTGGCATTGATCTGCTGCCCGATAAAACGCGCGTTCACGAAATATTCGAGTTTGTGCATCAAGATCAAAAATGCGAGTGAGCTGACGGCGACGCCAAACGACAGGCTCAGGCTGATCACGGTAATCGCGGTGTTCGAAATCAGATTGCCGACCACCGGCAGCAACCCGGCGATGAAGGTCACCGCGATCAAGGTCTTGGTGAACGGCAAATGCACGTCGAAGGCGGGCAGCACAATCAGCAGATATATTGCGGTCAATAAAGTATTCAGCGCCGAGATGCGCACCTGCGCTGAAATCACCCGCCAGAAGGCATCTTCGACCGCTTTGAATTGTTCGAGCAGGCGCGTGCTGATCGGGCCGAGATGTGGTGCGTGCACGGTGGCGCCGATCGCAAACATTGAACCGAGCAAAATACCAATCAGCGTATAACCAATATTTTTCAATGCGCCGAGACCGACTGTGCCGATGTCCGATGCGTGGGTGCGCAGCAATGCGCCGGTATGAGCGAGCAAATCATCCTGCGCCGGCAGTTTGTCGCCGATCAGCGCGGGCAACCACGAACGCGCGGACGCGAGAATATCGCTCATACGCACCAGCAGGTCATGCAAATCGAGCCCGTTGCGCAATAACACATGCAGGCCGAAGCCGCTCAATACCAACGCGGCGGCGACGAACATCGCTACAAACACCACCGCGACCCAGCGCGAATGACGATTGCGCGCACCGCGATTGACCAGATGCGCGGATAGCTTTACCACCAGCGCGTACACGAGCATGCCCGAATACATCACGACGATCAGCTGCAAATGCAAAATCAGAAAAAATGCGACTGCAGCCGCGAGAAAAGCCGCGAAGCGAGCATTGCGGGGCAGGGCTAGATCGATCGACATTCGAGATTACTCGCAAGATAAGGGCTGAATTGTAGGTAGTTTTTATCAGCGCTGCACCGCGATTAAAAAAAGATCCCGCCGCAGCGGGATCTGGTTCGGATCGGTGTTGCGTATCGCATCAGAATTTCAGCGATACATCCATGCCGTAGGTGCGCGGATCGCCGTAGTTCATCATTGTGTAGGGACCCCATTCGATACCATTCACCCGATATTTTTCATCGGTAAGATTTTTTACCCACGCCGATACAGCTAGCTCATTGTTCGCGAGCTTTACCTTGCCCCACGTCAACCGTGCATCGACCAATTGATAGCTGTCGATTGAGGTGTTTTCGTCATTGAATGGGTCGGGATAAATCGCGAAGTCATCCGAGTAACTCCAGTCGACACGCGCGATCAGTTCGCCCATCGGTAGTGGCTGTGTGTATTGCACACCAACGTTCGCAGTGTTTTTCGGTGTGTACGGAAATTTGTTGACGTTTTTCGCATCGAAGGTGGCGCCGGGAGCAACGCCGGTCGGACATGGGTTGGCTCCGGTTGGGGTGAGGCGGCAGGTGTCCTCGTATTTTTTATAGGTAGCGTCGAGCCAACCATAGGCTACCGAAATTTGCAGCGCGTCGGTGGGTTGTGCGACTAATTCAAGTTCGATGCCCTGAATGTCAGCTTTGCCCGCATTGGTAAAGGCGCTTTGCGCGCTCGCCTGATCGAAGCGCGAAATCTGCATGTCCTTATGGAAGTCATAAAAATAGGCGATGTTTGCATTGACGCGATTATCGAGCCAGCGCGACTTCATGCCGATTTCATAAGAGGTGACGACTTCTGGTTTGATGGGATTATTTAACTCAGCAATGTCGGATGACTCCGCATTGAATACACCGGCTTTCCAACCGCGAGCAATCTTGCCGTATAAATTAATGTCATCGGTAATACGGTAGTTAGCGATAATCGTCGGCGATGTATTGCTGTAATCCTTGTCAAATTTCATGTCGGAAATAACAGCGGATCCGCCAAATATATATGAGCGTGTGATTTCTTTTTTCTCTTTAGTGACACGCGCGCCGACGGTGACGGTCAAGCGATCGTCGAGTATTGGCGGTGTGTAATCGGCCTGCGCAAAAGCAGCGTAGGCTTTGTTATCCAGGCCGTAGAACGAATTGATGGCGGGCAGTCCGAATAAGGTCAAGAACAACGGATTATCGGTGTGTCCACTTTCTTTGAAGTAATACAGACCTGCGACGTAATTCACGCGTTCGGTTTTGCCGACCATTTGAAATTCCTGCGAGGTGGCGTGATAACCGATTTTGCGAATGGTCTCCATCAATGGATACGGCGAACCATCCCAATCGAGATCATCGTTCGCGCGAATCTGGCGATGACCGGTTAATGATTTAAACGTGACGTCGCCGAGTACGCCGAGGGTACCGGCATCCCAACTGATTACCAGACCGTGGCCATCGACGTAGGCGTTGTCATCCCGGCCCGCGTCTTCGCTACCTTTGCTTTGTCTGTGCGTACTGGTAAAACCTGTCAAATCTGTTCCGGGAAAACCGGCCAATCCAGCGAGGAAGCCCACCGTGGGTTGGTCAACTCGTGTTAATTGATAAAACCTTGGCCGTTGATCGCTGCGGCTGAAATCGTAGGAATACAGTGCTTCGATCGCGTCGGTCGGTTGCCACCGCAACGCAGCGCGGCCCGCGTGCGAATGCAAATTGCCGAAATCCTGGCCGCTCGGCGCCAGTGCGCCGGGTTGTGCGGATTGCACATTGTCGACAAACCCGGCGCGATTGCTGGTGATAAACGCGAGCTTCGCGCTGAGCTTGCCAATGCCTTCACCGATTGTACCGATCGACGGCGTATCGAGGGTTGCACGCACACTGCTGTAATCGTAATTGCCGACGCTCGCTTTAATTTCGCCGCCGAATTCACCGCTGGGTTTTTTCGTGATCAGGTTGATGGCGCCACCGAGCGTGTTTTTGCCGTATAGCGTGCCTTGCGGACCGCGCAGCACTTCGACACGTTCGAGATCGGCGATATCGAAAACACCGCCGACGTTTTTGCCGATATAGATGCCGTCGAGATAGAGACCTACGGTCGGCTCCATGGTCAGTGCCGGATTGATCGTCACTGAGCCGCGAATATTGATAGTCGCGCCATTGGCATTACCCGGTGATGATGCCAACCGCAGATTCGGCACCATGCCGTTGAGTGCGGCAATATCGTGAATATTGCGCTCCTCGATCGCGGCGGTGCTCAATGCGGAAATGGCGATGGGTGTTTCCTGCAGTGTCTGCTCGCGCTTCTGTGCGGTAACGACAACCTGCTCAATGCCGCCTTCAGCTATTGCACCTTGCGACGCAATAGCTAGTGCGAGTGCCAATGGGGAATATTTTGTGCGTAGCGCATTCATCGTTTTTCTCCACATTATTAAATTGTTTTGGGTAAACAAACGATTGAAAATGTGCAGCATTACGCTCGCGCTGCAACATGGGGGCCAGCATACTCGCTTCGCAATCGGTTGCAACGCCGTTGGCGACGAGGTCTGATTTCGCGCAGTTGAAGCAATAGAATTTTCGATAGGCAATTACGCAATACAGGAGACTGGCTATGTCGGATCAGCAGTTGGGACACACCGCAGCGAATCTGTTGAGCGTGCGCGCGGCACTGGCGGGCGAACAATGGCTGGGGCAGCGTATCGTTGTGCGCGGCTGGTTGCGATCGCGCCGCGATTCAAAAGCCGGCATCTCGTTTTTATCAATCAACGACGGCAGCTGTTTCGCGTCGATACAGGCCGTGGTGCCGGCGACGCTGGCGAATTATCAAAACGAAATCCTGCATTTATCGAGCGGCTGCGCGGTCATTGTCGGCGGTCAACTGGTGGCATCGCAGGGTCAGGGGCAGGCCTACGAAATTCAAGCCGATCAAGTCGATGTACTTGGCTGGATCGATGATCCGGAAAGTTACCCGGTCGCGAAAAAACGCCATACCTTTGAATATTTACGCACCGTTGCGCATCTGCGGCCGCGCACCAATACCTTCGGCGCGATCACGCGCGTGCGCACGGTGTTGGCGAATGCGATTCACAATTATTTTTTCGATAACGGCTTTCAATGGATCAATACGCCGCTGATCACGGCGAGCGATTGCGAAGGCGCGGGCGAATTGTTTCGTGTCAGCACACTTGATCTTGCCAATTTACCGCGAGATAACAACGGCGCCATCGATTTCGCGCAGGATTTTTTCGGCGCGCAATCGTTCCTCACGGTGTCCGGCCAACTCAATGCCGAAGCGTATTGTCTGGCGATGTCGAAGGTGTATACGTTCGGCCCCACGTTTCGCGCGGAAAATTCCAACACCAGCCGCCATCTCGCTGAGTTCTGGATGGTCGAGCCGGAGATTGCGTTTGCCGATTTGCATGACGACGCGACGCTGGCCGAAGATTTTCTCAAACATTTATTTCGCACCACGCTGAATGCCTGTGGGGACGATTTGAAATTCTTTGCTGAATTTATCGATAAACAGATTATCGATCGTCTCGAACATGTCGTGGCGCGTCCGTTCGAACGGATGGATTACAGCGAAGCGGTGCGGGTGCTGCAAAATTGCGGCAAGACATTTCAATTTCCGGTGCAGTGGGGACTTGATCTGCAATCCGAGCATGAGCGTTATCTATGCGAAGAGCATGTGAAAGCGCCGGTGATCGTGATGAATTATCCGAAAGACATTAAAGCGTTTTACATGCGCCAAAATGATGATGGTAAAACCGTCGCCGCGATGGATGTGCTGGCGCCGGGCATCGGCGAAATTATCGGTGGCAGTCAGCGCGAGGAGCGGCTCGATCGCCTCGATGCGCGTATGCAGGAGATGCAAATTGGCGGCGATCTGTGGTGGTATCGCGATTTACGTCGTTATGGCACGGTGCCGCATGCGGGCTTCGGTCTCGGTTTCGAGCGTTTATTGAATTACGTCACCGGCATGGAAAATATTCGCGATGTAATCCCATTCCCGCGTGTGCCGAATAGCGCGTTGTTTTAAGCGGCGCTAGTCGCTTGGTCAGCGCAAGAAATTAAAAAGGCGCAAGAAATTAAAAATCTGAGGTGATGAAGATGGCGATCTGGAAAAACAAATTATCGCTGGCGGCGATGAATGCAGGTTTCGAGCAAACCTTAGTGCGTCATCTCGGCATTGAAGTGACTGAGATTGGCGACGATTATGTGAAAGCGAAAATGCCGGTCGATCAGCGCACGCATCAGCCGTTCGGCTTATTGCACGGCGGTGCGTCGGTGGCGCTCGCGGAAACGATGGGCAGCATGGCCGGACAAATGTGCGTTGAGCCGGGTCACACGATTCTCGGAGTTGAAATTAACGCGAATCATGTGCGCGGCGTGCGCGATGGATATGTCCATGCGATCGCCAAGCCGTTGCATCTCGGGCGCACCACCCAGGTGTGGGATATTCGCATTCATGATGACAACGACAAACTCGTATGTATTTCACGCCTGACCGTTGCGGTGGCCAAGATTCCAACATGAATATTAAAATGATTTTCAGTACAGCGTTATTGGTGCTCGCTACATCGCCAGCATTGGCGTTGAGCGGTGAGGAAATGGTGAGTTACTGCGAGGGTAATGCCTGCGGCGGCTATTTTGTCGGCGCGTTCGATGGTTTGCGTATTGCGGGTGCGGTTGGCAGCGAGAAACAGCGCAAGATCGTTGCGATCTGTCCGCCCGACGACGTGACTAACGAGCAGGTGGTTGACGTTGCGCTTGCGTATTTACAGCAACATTCCGAAGTCGCGCATTTGTCAGCGGCGAATCTTGCGCTACGCGCCTGGCGCGAGCGGTGGCCTTGTCAGCGGTAATTTAAATTTTGCGTGCTGCCCGCACCACCAACACTATCGCGGTGCGGTATAGACCGGGTTGTAGCCGGCGCGCCAACCGTGCTCGCGTAAACAATTGACGAGGCCGTTGCTATAGAGGCGAGCAGCGTAATCGGGTGTGTGGTCGGTGCCGAGCAATGCGACACAGGTGTTTGCATCGCTATTGAAATCCGCCGCTTGAGCGCCGGCTTTCCACCAGCTTTGCACGGTGACCTTCGCTTGGGGAGTGACAGCCGCATGTGAATCGACGGCTTTCGGCGCGAGCGCGACGCTGTTTTCGCTCGGTGCTTTCGCGCTGTCGGTGTTCGGTATTGCGCTAGTGGGCGAAACCGAAGCGGGCGCGACAGAAGTGGATGGCGACGCCGCGACCGCGCTATCCGGTGCGCTGAACTGCGTGATGGTCCAGCCCTTATCGCGTAAACATTTGCTCGTGCCTTCATCGGTCGGCTGCTGCGCGCGACATTCAGCTTCATCGCGATGCAAATCTGCCGCACTGCTGCCCTGCTTCAATGCAATCGGACCACAACCGCTGCTACCGAGCAGAGCGAGTGCAATTAATAGCGTGGGAAATTTATTCATTGGCCGCTCTCGATAGGGACATGTTGGGGAAATATCGAAAACAAAAGCAATAAGCGCGCCCGCTGGTAAATGAGAGAGGTGAACTCAGCGATCGAGTTCGGCGAAGAATTTGCGGCGGCCGTGGATCATTTCGCGATAGGTCTGAATCAGCGACAGATCGATCGGATCGCCGGAGCCTTTGAGTTGTCCCATCTTACTTTCGAGCTCAATGATTTCTTCGAGTAACTGCTGCTTCATGGCCTGCACGTTTTGCAGGCGTGGCGCACCGTGGGTTTCGCGGCGGGTTTGCGGACGCTGTATGTTCAGTTCGTCGAGCGGTTGTTTTTTCACAAGAATCCCTCCCCTGCACTGGCTGGGGTTTAATCATAGCGAATATCGACCGCCGCGATGTTACGCATTCTTAATGAGCTTATTCTTAATAAGAATGTGCGGATCGCGCTCGGTATTTTGCGGCGTGCCGTCGTGCGCTTTACCATAGCGGCTATGAATGCCTCTGCGTCTCTCCTCGATTGGAACAACATCGATACCGTGCTGCTCGATATGGACGGCACTTTGCTCGATTTGTATTTCGACAACCATTTCTGGCTCGAGCATCTGCCCGCGCGCTATGCCGAACGCAACGGCATCGACGCCGGCCAGGCGCGTGCGCGGCTGATCGATGCGTTTGCCGCGCAGCGTGGCTCACTGAATTGGTATTGCGTCGATTACTGGTCGCAACACCTGCAGCTCGATATCGGCGCGCTCAAGCGCGAGGTTCGGCATCTGATCGCAATCCGCCCGCACGTCGAGCAATTTCTGCAACGGTTGCATGACAGCCCGCGGCAGGTGTGGCTGGTGACTAATGCGCATCGCAAAAGCCTCGATTTGAAATTGCATCACACCGGCATCGGCGCTTGGTTCGATCGCGTGATCTGTTCGCACGATCTGCGCGTACCGAAGGAGCAGGCGTCGTTTTGGCGGCTGTTGCACAGCGCGCATCCCTTCGATCCGGCGCGGACGCTGTTCATCGACGATACCAGCGCGGTATTGCAGGCGGCGCAGCAATTTGGCGTGCGCTATCTGCTGACGTTGTTGCAGCCCGATAGCAAACAGGCCCGGCGCGACGCCACCGATTTTCCGGCGATTTTGCATTTCGATGAGATCATGCCGCCGCCATGAAGGATGCAGATGGATCGACGCACGAGCCAGTGCGACTCGATAAATGGCTGTGGGCGGCGCGCTTTTTCAAGACGCGCGGGCTCGCCAAGCTGGCGATCGAGAGCGGCAAAGTGCGTTACAACGGCCAGCGCAGCAAGGTCGGCCGTGCGGTGGAAGTCGGCGCGCGCCTGACTGTGCCGCAAGGGTGGGACGATATCGAACTCGATGTGCTGGCGGTGTCCGCGGTGCGCGGTCCGGCGGTAGCGGCACGCCAGCTGTATAGCGAAACCGAAGCGAGCCGAGTGCGACGCGAGCGCTCTGCCGCTGAGCGGCGGGCATTGGCCGGCAGCGCACCGCAGACACCGGAGCGGCCGAACAAGAAGCAGCGCCGCCAACTGGATCAATTGAAGCGAGAGCTATTTGAATGACAGACCAAGAGCGCACGACAGCGCCGGAGCCGGCGGCAACGGATCAACTGCTGCGATTTATTTTCGACGGCACCGATGTGCGCGGCGAATGGGTGCAGCTCGATCGTGCGTTTCAGGAGGCATTGGTCAACCACCATTACCCGCCGGCGGTACGGGCGCTACTCGGCGAATTTCTCGCCGCAGTGAGTCTGCTCGGCGCGACGCTGAAATTCGATGGCGCGATCGCCTTGCAGGCACGCAGCGAGGCCGGCCAAATCCCATTGATCATGGCCGAGGCGTCATCCGCGCTGACAGTGCGGGCGATTGTCAGCGGAGCCGAGGGCGCGGTGGGTGGTGATTTTCAGGCGCTGCTCGGTAAGGGCGTATTGTCGATCACCATCGAGCCGAAACAGGGTCAACGCTATCAGGGCATCGTGGCGCTGGAGGCGCACAGCCTGGCTCGCTGTCTCGAAGCTTATTTCGAACAGAGCGAGCAATTGTCGACGCGTATCTGGTTATGTGCCGATGCCCAGCGCGCTGCCGGTCTGTTTTTGCAGGAGTTACCGAGTCAGCGCGCGGCGAGCGAGCGTATCGAGCAATGGCGGCACTTGTGCGCGCTGGCCGATACCGTGCAGGCCGAGGAGTTGCTGCAATTGCCCGGCGATGAATTGCTCTATCGGTTGTTCCACCAGGATCAATTGCGGCTGCTGCGGCGCGATAGCGTGCAGTTTCGCTGCAGCTGCTCGCGCGAGCGCACTGCATCGATGCTGTTCAGTCTCGGCCGTGCCGAACTGGACGACATCCTTCGTGAGCAGGGCATGATTCAGGTCAATTGTGAATTCTGTAATCAGTTGTACCGTTTTGATGCCGCCGATGTGGCAGCGTTATTCGCCGATGACACTATTCCAGTGCGGCACTAATTCCAATTCGCTTCGGGAGGGAGTTTTTTGCGATAATGCCGGCCCCCCGCGCCGCCGTACATAACTGGCGATAACAACAATTACTGCGCTCGGGAATAGACATCGCTACGTGCGAACAGAGGAGAAATTTCAGCATGAGTGCAGCAGTTACCGTTTACAACGACCTGTCGCCAGCGCAACTGGTTGAGCAGGCCATCGCACGCGGCGAGGGCCAACTGGCCGATACCGGCGCCTTCGTCGTCACCACCGGTAAGCGTACCGGTCGCTCTCCGAAAGACCGCTTCATTGTTAAAGAGCCCAATACCGCCGACAGCGTCGACTGGGGCGCGGTTAATCAGCCATTCGATCCCGCTAAATTCGACCTGCTGTGGCAACGCGTCGAAGCCTATCTCGACGATAAAGATCACTTCGTCGTTCGCGTTCATGTCGGCGCGCACGAAGAGCACTATCTGCCGGTTGTCGCCCGTACGGAAACCGCGTGGCAGAGCTTGTTTGCTCGCAATATGTTTATCCGCCCAGAGACCTACAACCCGCGCAATAAAGACGAGTGGACTATCCTCAACGTGCCCGGCTTCGTCTGCGATCCGGCGCGTGATGGCACTAACTCCGACGCTGTGGTGATCACCCATTTCGGCGAGCGCAAAGTGCTGCTGGCCGGCATGCGTTACGCCGGCGAGATGAAAAAATCGATGTTTGCAGTGCAGAACTTCCTGCTGCCGGCCAAAGATGTCATGCCGATGCATTGCTCGGCCAACGTCGGTGATGCCGGCGACACCTGCCTGTTCTTCGGCCTGTCCGGCACCGGCAAGACCACGCTGTCGGCGGACCCGAGCCGTTATCTGATCGGCGACGACGAGCACGGTTGGGCCAAAGGCTCGGTGTTCAATATCGAAGGCGGCTGTTACGCGAAGACGATCAGTTTGTCGCAAGAAAACGAGCCCATCATTTGGGATGCGATTAGCTTCGGCGCCATCGTTGAAAACGTCGTGATCAATCCGGAAACCCGGCATGCCGATTACGACGATACCAGCCTCAGTGAAAATGGCCGCTGCTGCTATCCGCTCGAACACGTCCCCAAGCGCGTGATTAAGAACAGTGCCGGCGAGCCAAAAGTGGTCGTGTTCCTGACTTGCGACGTATCGGGGGTGTTGCCGCCGGTATCGCTGCTGTCGAAAGAAGCGGCGGCGTTTCACTTTCTCAGCGGTTACACCGCGCGCGTCGGCTCGACCGAAGTCGGCGCACCGGCCGGCATTCAGCCGACGTTTTCCACCTGTTTCGGCGCGCCATTCATGCCGCGCCCGGCACGCGAATATGCCGAACTGCTGATCAAGCGCATCGAAGAGTTCGGTTCACATGTGTATCTCGTCAACACCGGCTGGACCGGCGGCTCCGGCGCGCCGGGCGGTACCGGCATGCGTTTTCCGATTCCGGTGACGCGCGCGATCGTGGCAGCGTGCCAGAGCGGCGCGTTGTTCGAAGTGGAAAAAGAGCATCTCGACATTCTGAACGTCGACATTCCGAAATCGGTGCCGGGCGTCGATGCGCGTTTCTTGAATCCGCGCACGTCGTGGTCCGATGTCAACGCTTACGACGCGGAAGCACGCAAGCTGGCAGTGATGTTTCAAGAGAACATCAAGAAATTCAATCCGTCCGCAGCGATCGTCGACGCAGGTCCCAAAGCCTGAGTCGATACGATTGCAGAAGGCCGCCCCCAAGGCGGCTTTTTTATTTCTGAAGTTTTCGCGGGTGGCGGAATGGCCCTATGCATTCGCAGACACGTGGCAAGTACATCCTTGTAACTCGTCAGCGACATCCCTCTCGCTGACGGTCTGCGAATGCATAGGGCCATTCCGCCTGTAAATTGTGAGCGAGATTCACTAACAAAAACACTCGGTAATAACAATCTCCCGCCCACACCGTAAATCTTCGATAATGCACCGCGAAATTTTTCTTCTGGATAAATCATGTTGTCGATTACCAAACGCATTGCCGATGAATTAAATGTAAACGCCCAACAAGTTGTCGCGGCGGTCGAATTGCTCGATGAGGGCGCAACAGTTCCATTTATTTCTCGTTATCGCAAAGAAGTGACGGGTGGCCTCGACGATACGCAATTGCGCACACTCGAGGAACGGCTGCGTTATTTGCGCGAAATGGAAGAGCGGCGCGCGACCATTTTGGCCAGTATTCAAGAACAGGGAAAATTGACGCCGGAACTCGAAGCAGAAATTAATTCCGCCGACACCAAAAACCGTCTTGAAGATTTATACCTGCCGTATAAATCGAAGCGACGCACCAAAGCGCAAATTGCGATCGAAGCGGGACTCGAACCGCTTGCACTCGGCTTGTACGAAGACCCCAGCAAAAACCCCGAAGAAGTTGCCGCGCAATTCGTGAATGCGGAAAAAGGAGTCGCCGATATCAAAGCGGCACTCGAAGGCGCTAAATATATTCTGATGGATAAATTCAGCGAGCACGCCGATCTGCTCGAAAAACTGCGCAATTATTTATGGAGCGACGGCAAGCTGAGTGCGCGCGTCGTCGAAGGTAAACAGCAGGAAGGCGAAAAATTTCGCGATTATTTTGAGCACGATGAACCGTTGGCGGTGACGCCATCGCATCGCGCGCTGGCGATGTTTCGCGGTCGCAATGAAAGTGTGCTGACGCTCGCAATCACTGTCGGTAGCGAAGAAAAACCGGCGGTGCATCCGTGCGAAGTAATGATTGCGAATTTCTGGAACATCAAACAAAACAATTTACCCGCCGATAAATGGCTCGCTGAGGTGGTGCGTTGGACCTGGCGCATCAAGCTGTACACGCATCTCGAAACCGATCTGCTCGGCAAGCTGCGCGAGCGCGCTGAAGACGATGCGATCAAAGTCTTCGCGAGCAATTTGAAAGATTTATTGCTGGCGGCGCCGGCCGGCCCGAAAGTGACGATCGGTCTCGATCCCGGCTTACGCACCGGTGTTAAAGTCGCCGTCGTCGATGCCACTGGCAAAGTACTCGATCACTGTGCGATTTTCCCGACGCCGCCGCAAAATAAAATCGCCGAATCGGCAGCGGTATTACTCGCGCTGGCGAAAAAACATGGCGTGCAATTGATCGCGATCGGCAACGGCACCGCGAGCCGCGAAACCGAGCGCTTTGTGCTCGACATTATCAAAGCGCATCCTGAACTGGGTTTGAATAAAGTCATCGTGAATGAAGCCGGGGCGTCGGTGTATTCGGCCTCCGAGTACGCGGCGAAGGAATTTCCGGATCTTGATGTCACGATTCGCGGCGCCATTTCGATTGCACGCCGCGTACAGGATCCGCTTGCGGAGTTGGTTAAAATCGAACCGAAGTCGATCGGCGTCGGCCAGTATCAACACGATGTCAGTCAAACTGCGCTGGCGCGTTCGCTCGATGCGGTCATCGAGGATTGCGTAAACGCGGTCGGTGTCGATGTGAATACTGCCTCGCCGGCACTGCTGACGCGTATTTCCGGATTGAATCAAACGCTCGCGAATAATATTGTCGAATTTCGCAATCAGAACGGCGTGTTCAAAAGCCGCGATCAGTTGCGCAAAGTACCGCGGCTCGGCGATAAAACTTTCGAACAGGCGGCAGGTTTTTTGCGCGTGATGGGCGGCGATAATCCGCTCGACGCGTCGGCAGTGCATCCGGAATCGTATGCCGTCGTTGAGAAAATCGCGCAGAAAAATAATCGCGAATTTAGAAACCTGATGGGCGACAGCGTATTTCTGCGCAGCCTGAAAGCGGCGGAATATATCGACGATAAATTCGGGTTACCCACAGTGACCGATATTATCAAGGAGCTCGACAAGCCCGGCCGCGATCCGCGTCCGGAATTTAAAACCGCGACCTTCATGGATGGCGTTGAAGACATTAAGCATTTGCAGGCCGGCATGATTCTCGAAGGCACCGTGACCAATGTCGCAGCGTTCGGTGCCTTCGTCGATATCGGTGTGCATCAGGATGGCTTGGTGCATATTTCCGCGCTGTCGAATAAATTCGTTAAGGATCCGCGCGAAGTGGTGAAGGCTGGCGATATCGTCAAAGTAAAAGTGATGGAAGTCGACGCGGCGCGCAAACGCATCGCGTTATCGATGCGCCTGGACGATGCGCCGGGCGAAAAAACCTCGGCGCCACGGACGCAGGATCGCAATAGCGGCAAAGCAGTCGAGCGGTTGCAGCGCGATAATCAGAAGCAACAGCAGGGCAGCAATACGTTGGCGCAATTATTCGCGGCGGCGCAGAACAAGAAAAATAATCGACTGTAATGAGAGAGTGCTCGCTGCGGATTAAAACGCGGCGAGCACCAAATAAATTAAAACTTCCGCGACTTGTTGCGCTGCGCCCAGGCAATCGCCGGTATAACCGCCGATGCGTCGTGTAATGTAGCGACCGAACCACCAGCGCCACAGCGATAGCGTCAATGCAACGCATACCCATTGCAGCGGCGGGAGCAAAAATATCAGCGATGCCACCCACGCGGCAGCTATGGCGAAAGCGCGTCGATCCATTTGTGTGGCGATCGGTTTAATTTTGCTGTTGTCGATATCGCGCACATACGGCAGATCGAGCAAATAGCTGATCGACAGCAGTCGGCTCCACGCGTGGCCGAGTAACAGCGCAGGGATGATTCGTACGCTGTCGTGCAATTGCATGAGTGCGAGTAATTTGATCGCGAGCAATAACGCGAGACCAATTGCACCGTAACTACCGAGCCGCGAATCCTTCATGATCGTCAGCACTTGTTCGCGCGTCCAGCCGCCGCCGAAGCCGTCGCAACTGTCCGCCCAGCCATCCTCATGAAATGCGCCGGTGAGAAAAACTGTCACTGCGATCGATAACACGATCGCGATTGCTGGCGACCACAACACCGCCGCAGCGGCATAGCTCGCCGCACCAACGCAGCCAACCAATAAGCCGATAAGTGGAAAATAGCGCGCCGATGCATTCAAATTTTCGGGCGTATAGACAACTGCGGGTGGCATCGGTACGCGCGTTAAAAAGCCCATCGCGAGCCATATCAGATTGCGTTCGCGGCGCCAGTCGATCATCGGTTACTCTCTCGGAATTGTTGATGGGAATCAATTTTGCGCGAAGCGGGCGCTGCGAGCCAGCTTATCGCGGCGCGATTGCCGTCGTCGCGTTGATTGAGGTCAACACCCGGCGCTGAGCGACGCTGCATAATCGCCGCCACTATTGCAATAAGCGGAGTGGATCATGAATGAGCAGCGGATACGTCAGCAATTGATCGGTAAGCGCAACGAGTTGCTCGGCCGTTTGCAACAATTGAGCGGCACTGTTGGGCACCGACAGGCGCCACTGGCAGCGAATTTTTCCGAGCAGGCGATTGAGCTGGAAAATCTCGATGTATTGTTTCAACTCGATGAAGCGAGTCGGCACGAATTGCAGCAGGTCAATGTCGCGCTGGAACGACTCGACAATGATGAATATGAAATATGCACGCGCTGCGGCAATCCGATTGGAGAGGAGCGTCTGCACGCGGTACCGTACACCGACGTTTGCCGGTTTTGCGCTGAATTAAAATAGATCGCTGAAAAATAAGCCGATTGCGAATAATAAGCGGATTAAATAAAAGCGGGCCGCTAAGCCCGCTTTTATGGGTAAAGAAAATTACTGTACGGTGATGCGTTTCGGCTCGGGTTTGGGCGCCTTCGGCACGAAAATATCGAGCACACCGTTTTTGCTTTTGGCGTCGATGCGATCGAGGTCCGCGTTGTCGGGCATTGTGAATTCGCGCAGGAATGTGCCATATACCCGCTCCGAGCGCTTTTGCTCTTTATCGGCGCTCACCTCGGTACGCGAGCCACGAATACTGAGCACATTATTGTGGGCGGTCACTTCGATGTCATCGGGTTTAACCCCCGGCAGATCGACCGACACGTGATAGCCGTCCGCATCCTCATGGATATCGACCACCGGAATCCAATCGGTATTGCTCAGTGTCGAATGCTGTCCATTGCCGAGCGTCGGAAATAAACGATTATCGAATATTCGGTTCATATCGCGTTGCAATTCGGTCATCAACGCAAATGGGTTACGCGTAATAAGGCTCATGATCTACTCCTCAGTTCAATTTCAAATGCATCGCTGGCGCACAATTCATGGCGGCGATGAGTTGGTTCCCAGCGAAAATAGGGACAGGGCGCAATTTTTCAAGCACCGCTGGCAATAGCCGCTAATAATTTTTTTGATCATCGAAATGGAGCTTTATATCAGCGACGGTATGCCGATCTCGCCATTGCGGTATTTACGAGGTAGAGCATTTCGGTGGGCGGGTTTAAGATAGCGCGCATGACCTCGATTCGACCTCTGCCGCTATTGCGCGATCGCTTCGGCCGCCAGGTGGATTATCTGCGGCTGTCGGTAACCGATCGCTGCGATTTTCGCTGTGTATATTGCATGGCCGAGGACATGACCTTCCTGCCGCGCAGTGAGGTGTTATCGCTGGAAGAGTTGGCCGTGGTGGCGCGTGCGTTTGTCGAACTCGGCGTGACCAAAATCCGGCTGACCGGTGGCGAGCCGCTGGTGCGCAACAATGTGCTGCAGCTGGTGCGCGAGCTCGGCGTGTTGCCGAGCTTGCGCGAATTGACGCTGACCACCAATGGTTCGCGACTGCGCCAATACGCTGGTGAGCTGCGCGCTGCCGGCGTGGCGCGTATCAATATCAGTCTCGATAGCCTGCGTCCCGAGCGGTTTCGGGAATTAACCCGCGTCGGTAACCTCGACGATGTGCTTGCCGGCATCGATGCGGCGCGCGCGAGCGGCTTTCAGCGCATCAAATTAAATGCGGTAATTTTGCAGGGGCGCAACGACGACGAGATCCTCGATCTGGTGCAATTTGCACGCAGCCGTCAGCTCGATCTGGCGTTCATTGAGGAGATGCCGCTCGGCCATATCGACGAGCATGATCGCGCGCATAGCTTTTATTCGAGCGACACGATTTTGCAACGCATTAATACGCGCTTTCCGCTGACGCTAAGCGGGGAAAGCAGCGGCGGTCCGGCCCGTTATTACCGCATGGTTGACAGCGAATCGCGCATCGGTTTTATTTCGCCGCACAGCAATAATTTTTGTCATCTGTGTAACCGCGTGCGGGTGACTGTGGAAGGGCGGCTGTTGCTGTGTCTCGGTAATGAGCACTCAGTCGATTTACGCGCGGTGCTGCGCGCTCGCGATGGCGGTATCGAAACCGTAAAAAATGCGATTGTCGCTGCGATGGCGCTCAAACCCGAGCGTCATCATTTCGATTTAAATAACGAGCCGCAGATCGTTCGCTTTATGAATACGACCGGCGGCTGAGCACCAAAATATAAATAATAATTTTTGCAGCGTGCGCTGCCTCGGGTAGAAATATGGCGAACTGGAATTACCGCGTCATCCGTAAGCACTGCGCCAAGTCGGGCATGGTGACACTGCAAATTCACGAGGTGTATTACGCGGAGGATGGCTCGGTCGACTGTTGGACGCAGCAGCCGGTGGAGCCGCTCGGCACCAGCGAGCCGCAATTGCGTAACGATGTGCACGCGTTTCTCGCGGCGTTTCGCAAACCGCTGCTTGAGGAAAAGCTAGTGCTCGGTCAGCTGCAGTTGGTCGAGGAAAAAAATTCGCAAATGGTGCTCGACGATTTGCGTCGCGATTATTTAAGTCGGATCAATCGCGCCGGCGGTTATCTATTTCAGATGCTAGGTAATCATCTCTTATTGAAACAAAACCCTTCGCTCGCGAAAGCATACGATCAGGTCGACCGCGCGCTGGCGGAATTATGCGATGCGGTCGAGGCCAGCGTAGCTCGGCAGAAAGTCGGTTGATATAACCGCTCGTTGCAACGAGTGCTCCGCGTAAAACTGAACCCATAAAAAAAGGCAGCAGTGCTGCCTGAAGATCACACAACGAGGAGGAATTCGGTTAGTGGTGCAGCCAGCCCATATAGCCGCAGTCTTCGATATCGTCATCGCTGACATCGTCTTCGCTCAGGGTCGACGCGAATAATTCTTCATTGAGGCAGCCGAGCGGATTCGTCAGCACCGCGAGTTTTACGCTCAGCTCGTAGTCGTGCGGCAGCAGTTCGCTGCGCGGCATCAAGTACGCTTGATACTGCTCGTAAACCACCGCGTAATTTTTCATTGCCGAGGCGTAATCGTGAGCGACGCCATGAATCGCATCCGACGACAGTTCGGAAATGCAACCGTTGACGACGCAACCATTGGTAGTTGTTGGTGCAAGCGCCGCCATCAATGCGCCGTTCAGAAGCGGGTCCTGATCCGACACCATTCCTATCGCGGTGAGTCGAGCATCATTGTCGAGTGTGGCGATACCGCTGTTATTGCGCATTCGAGTCATCCTTCAGCTTCATAAGCTGCAGTATTGGTTACAAAAATTCGTTTTGCCGAGCGAGCCAGGGACTGTGCAGGCCGGATTTGGTGGGCGCACTGATGATCTTGCATCGCGCAGCCAACACACTTTCCATAAGTTTCATTGCAAGGTTGTGACCAAAATTTCGTGCGATGGAAATAATGTGAAGTCTGCTCGGATAATTCCGCGCGCTGCGCGCCTTAGTGGAGTCGTTAGATTGCGGCCCTTTTGTGGATCGAGCGCGCGTTGGCTACACTGGGACAACCTCGCTGTAGATCGGTTATTCCCCATGCCCCCTGTTCCTCAGTCTCCCGATGCCGGCGCCGCCGTGGTCGATGCGATTTTGTCCGGCGCTGCCGAGCAGCTGGATGCATTGTTGCCGCACGCGCTGAACGCCGCGCCGACCGAGCGCGGCGCGGCGCTGGTGCAGTTGTTCTGGAATGCGTGGCGGCAACACAGTGGTCTGCATGAACAATTGCTCGATGCGCTCGACCTCGTGTGCCAGGCGCTGGCGGCGCAGCCGGCGGCTGCCTGGGTGGCTGGCAGCGACCACCCGCTGTGGGCGTTGCTCGATGTCGTGCAACAGGGCGGCGCGGGTTATCAACCGGAATTGGGTCGCGCTGCGGAAAAGTGGCGCGCTGAATTGCAGGCGGCGCTAACGCCGCTGACGGCCGGCGACTGGCCGGGCGCGTTGACGCAGTTGCAGCAGCAATGGCAGAACGAGCAACAACGTCTCGCCAAGCTGGAGCAAAGACTGGTGGATGCCGAGCGCGGCCAACTGCGCACGCGCCGTGCCCAGCAACAGGCTGCGCGCGTGCTCAATGGTGCTATGGCTGGCAAACGGCTGGCGCCAGCGGCCGTCGAATATCTGCAGCAAGAGTGGTATCGCGAGTTGCAGTGGGGCGCGTTGCAGTTCGGCGATAACGGCGAACCATGGCAGCGTCGTGCTGCGTTGACCGAGCGATTGGTGCTATCGCTGCAAGAGCCGGCGGACGATGACGAAGCGCGCCAACATCTATACCGCCTGATTCCCGACGTGGACGCCGAGTTGCGTGCGGTACTTGGCGAGCATGCGATCGATCCGGAAACGCTGGAGCGACAGCTGAGCGTGGTGCAGCAACAGCATCTAGTGCTGCTGAAGGGACAGGCGCCCGCACCGACGACATTCACGCTGCTCGCCAATCACGATCCATGGCTGTTCGCAGCAACGTCGATCAGCCGCGATCTGCTGCGCCAAGTGACTGAACTCGATTTGCAACGCTGGTTTCTGCTGCGCCATAACGACGGGGAAACACGCATTAAGCTGGTGTTGAAGATGGACGATACCGGCCAGCTGCTATTTGCGAATCGGCTCGGCGTGCGTGCGCTGCAGAAATCGTTCGAAGAATTTGCCTATCTGATTTCGCTGGGTGAAGCGACGCCGCTGCCCGTCGCTGGCCATGCCCGCAGTTTATTGCGACCGTTATTGCTGCAGTTAACTCAGCGAGCTGCCGAGCGCGCCCGTCTGCACGATGAAGCGAGCCGCCGCGCTGCCAGTGAGCAGCAGCGCCGGCAGCAGGCAAAGGAAAAAGCGCTGGCTGAAGCCGCGGCACTGGCGGAGCAACAAGCTGCCGCCGAGGCTGCAACGTTGGCACAGGCACGCGAGCAGGAGGCTTTGCGCCGCCGCGCGCATATCGAGGAACAGGGCGGTGATGTTGGCCTGCAGTCGCGCACGATGCGGCAACAGGCCACGCTGCTGGCGGTGGGCAGCTGGGTCGAGCTGCACGACGAGCTTGGCAACACCCAGCGCGTGAAATTGGCGGTGAAGTTGTCGAGCGGCAAATTGATTTTTGTCGATCGCGAAGGTGCGCGCCGCGCCGAATTCGATCGCGATACGTTCGCGCAGCGACTGCTCGATGGCGGCGCGCGCCTGCTCGATCAAGGCCCACAGTTCGACGATACGCTCGCGCGCGTGGTGCATGGGTTGCGCCGCGATCGCGTGACGAGGGAATAACGCATGGAAAATAACAATCACGAGCGTCGCAGCGAGCAGCGCCTCACCGAAACCGTGACCATTCTGCTCGAGCGCTATGCCGCCGAATTCGATAATTCGCATCCGGCGAGCATCGTGATTTGCCGCAGCCTGGATATTTCCGCCAACGGCTTGCAAGTGCGTATCGATGAGCCCATTCCGGTCGGTACGATTCTGCGGTTATGCGCCCAATTCAGCAGCGGCCGGCAGCCACTGTATGTGGTCGGTGAGGTGAAATGGCTGCGCGCGGAAGGTGGCGCTTATGACATCGGCTTCGCGCTGTTCGAATCCGAAGGCACCGACATCGCCGCGTGGAAGCAGGCGATTGCCGGACAGCTCGATTGAGCGATTACGGTTTTGCTGCCGGTTCATCACCCTCCGCATTCATGTCCTGCAAGCTCAAGCTGAACCCACCGGCGCTGCCGGATTTACCCTGATCGTGGAATTTAATTTTTAGTCGCACATTATTCGGCGAATCGGCATTACGCAATGCTTCGTCCTGAGTAATGCGACCGGCGCTGTACAGCTTGAATAGCGCGCTGTCGAACGTCTGCATGCCGAGATTCTCGGATTTCTCCATCACCTCTTTTAGCGCTTCGAATTCGCCGCGCAGAATTAAATCCTGAATCGTCGGCGTGCCGAGCATGACCTCCACCGCAGCCACGCGTTTGCCGTCGACGCCGGGCACTAGTCGCTGCGATACGAATGCGCGGATATTGCTCGATAAATCCATCAGCAATTGCGCGCGCCGTTCCTCCGGAAAAAAATTGATGATGCGATCGAGCGCCTGGTTGGCGTTGTTCGCATGCAGTGTCGAAATCGCGAGATGGCCGGTTTCTGCAAACGCGAGGCAATGCTCCATCGTTTCGCGATCGCGCACTTCGCCGATCAGAATCACATCGGGGGCCTGGCGCAGTGTGTTTTTCAGCGCTTTTTGAAAGCTGCGCGTATCGACACCGACTTCGCGCTGATTGACGATACTTTTTTTATGGCGATGCACGAATTCGACCGGATCTTCGATCGTAATAATGTGGCCCGCGCTATTGGTATTACGATAATCGATCAGCGATGCCAGCGAGGTCGATTTGCCCGAACCGGTAGCGCCGACAAACAACACAAGGCCGCGCTTCTGCATGACAACCTCTTTTAAAATCGGCGGCAGACCGAGGTCGTCGAATTGCGGAATATCCATTTTGATATTGCGCGCGACAATAGAAATTTCGTTGCGCTGGCGAAAAATATTGATGCGAAAACGACCGACACCCGGCAGCGAAATAGCGAGATTCATTTCGAGCTCATGCTCGAACTCCTGACGCTGTTCGTCGTCCATCAGCGAATACGCGATAGTTTTAATTGCCCCCGGCGGCATAGGGTCTTTTTCCAGCGGCCGCAGCACGCCCTGAAATTTCGCGCACGGCGGCGCTCCGGTACTCAAATACAGGTCGGAACCATCCTTGCTCGCGAGAATTTTCAGGTAATCACTGAATTCCATCTACCGCTCCCTACCGCGTCATTCAAAGGTGTTTACTGTTTCATTCGAAGGTAATAGTGATAGATCAGGATTGAGAGGTCTGCCAGGCCGCTGCATTTTGCCGTGTGCGCCTTGTCGCATTTACGGGGCGTCAGTACACTGGCCTGCCGCGCCGATATGTGACTCATCGGTTACACCGAAAGCCATCGGTAAATCTTAATAACAGGAGACTGCGGTGCCCGATTCCCTGCGCCAGCGCTTGAGCCAACTACCCGATGCTACGGTGTTGCCGTTGCTGCGCCAATTGCGGCGCGGTATTGAAAAAGAAAGTCTGCGTATCGATAGCCACGGTCGCCTAGCGCAAACGCCGCATGCCCCCGTGTTGGGTTCGGCGCTGACGCATCCGATGATTACCACCGACTATTCGGAAGCATTGCTCGAATTTATTACGCCGGTATCGAGCAAAGTTGAAACCACGCTCGCGCAGCTCGATGCGATTCACCGTTTCGTCTATAACGTGCTGCCCGATGAAAACCTGTGGACCGCATCGATGCCCTGCGCGCTCGGGGCCGATGCGGAAATTCCGGTCGCGCAATACGGGTCGTCGAATATCGGCCGCATGAAAACCATTTATCGCGTCGGCCTCGGCTATCGTTACGGTCGCCGCATGCAGACGATCTCTGGCATCCATTACAATTTTTCGCTGCCTGAGGCGTTGTGGCCGCAATTGTTCGATACGCAGACGCAACCGCTGCAAGCGCAAATCACCACGGCATATTTCGGTTTGATTCGCAATTTTCGCCGTTATGTATGGTTGCTGATTTATTTATTCGGCGCATCGCCGGCGCTGTGTAAAAGTTTTCTCGACGGCAAGCGTCACCGCTTGCAGGAACTCGACGATTACACGCTGTATCAGCCGTACAGCACATCGCTGCGGATGGGCGATCTCGGTTATCAGAGTAGTGCGCAGGAAAGTTTAAAAATTTGCTACAACCAACTCGATACATACATCAGTACTTTGCAAAATGGAATTTTAAATCCGCATCCCGATTACGAACGTATCGGCGTCATGGTCGATGGCGAATATCGGCAACTGTCGGCGGGTTTATTGCAAATCGAAAATGAATTTTACAGCCCGATCCGCCCGAAGCGTGTGGCCCGCCAAGGTGAAACCGCACTCACAGCACTGGCGCATGGCGGCGTCGAATATATCGAAGTGCGTTGCATCGATGTAAATCCGCTGCTACCGAATGGTATCGATGCACCGCTGATGCGTTTTCTCGATGCGTTCCTGCTGTTTTGTTTATTCAATGACAGCCCGGAGTGCGACGACAACGGCCATATCGAAGTGCGCGCCAATATTAAAACCACCGTGAATGAAGGCCGCAAACCGGGTGCGCAATTGCAGCGCAACGGCGAAGCGATTGCGCTGCAGCAATGGGCCGGTGAGTTGCTCGATGCGATCGAACCGTATGTGGCGATACTCGATCGTGCGCACGACAGCGAATTGCATCGCGAAAGTTTCGCGCAACAGCGACGCAAAGTCGCCGATGCGGAATTAACACCATCGGCGGAGGTGTTGCGTGCGTTGCGCGAGCAGCGCGTCGGTTATGCCCAGTACGCGCGCCAGCAATCCGAACAGCACGCGCTACATTTTCGCAGTCAGCCACTGCATCCGCCGCAGCTCGCTGAATTCATCGCGATGGCCGAGCGTTCACTGCGCGCGCAAAGCGACATCGAGGCCAACGATTCATTACCCTTCGACGAATATCTGCAGCGCTATTTTCTGCAATACCGGAATCTGTGAATTATCTCGCGCATTTTCATCTCGCGTGTGCCAATGACGATTGGATTATCGGCGCGCTGCTCGGCGAATTTGTCAAAGGTCCGTTGCGCGGCGAATGGCCGCTAGCGTGGGAACAGGGCATGCGCTTGCATCGCACCATCGATGCCTTCAGCGATCAACACGAGGCGCGTGCGCAATTTGCGCGTGAATTGCCAACGGATTGTCGACGCTATGCCGGCATTGTGCTCGATGTGTGTTGTGATCATTTGTTGAGTTTGCATTGGTCGCAATTTCATCGCGAACCATTGCCGCAATTCACGCAGCGCGTCTATACGTTGCTGCAGCAGTGTTCCGAACAACAATATGCGGAGCAAATACCGCCGGCGGCATTGCGTATGGCGCAGCGGTTGATTCAATACGATGTGCTGAGTATTTACGCTGAGTGGGACACGGTAACCAGTTCGCTGGCCCGTATCGGCGAGCGTCTCAAGCGACCGAATCCACTGTCGCGCATCGCGGGTGAGTTGAAGCCTTATCTACCGCACGCCGAACACGCATTCCTAACGTTGTATCCGGATTTAATTGCGCAATGTGCGGCGTTTAGCTCTGCTTCTCAAATTAGTGCTGCATCTCAAATTAATTCTGCACGACGAAATTCGTAAACAATAAATCTTCGACGAACTGAGCACCTTCTTCGTCCTGAATGACTTTCTGCACCGCGGTGAGCGCCTGCTGCCGCAGTTGTTCCTTGCTTTCCATCGTGATGATGTTGTCGGCGCTCTGCTTGCTGAGCAGCATGATCAGCTCATGGCGAATATGCGGCAAATGATGCGCGACCTTTGATTGCGCATCGGGATCTTTTATCAACCGCAACGACATATCGACTTTGACGAAATGGATCGGCCCCGGGCCGCCATAGTTGGTAATAATCGCTGGGCGAATGTCGAGATATTCGCTGCCTTCACCGCTGCCACTTTCCTTTTCTTCCTTTTTCTCATTGGCATGAGTACTGGAAACGAATAACAACAGCAACAGGGTTAGCAGCAGGTTAATACGACGAGACATGGGGGGCTTCCGATCGGCAGGTGCTGGCGAAGTATAGCCAGCGTTCTACATTGTGGGGCGATCGCAGTTGAGTCGATTTGTCGCATGCCCTAGTGTAGCGGCCTCAAACCAAGGAGCTTTTTATGCTTGCTCGATTAAATCCTCGTTATGCATTTGCCGGTATCGCCGCGGTGATCGCCGTGCTGTTTGGCGTTGCGTTGTATACGCAGTATGTCGGTGGCTTGGAGCCGTGCCCGCTGTGCATGACGCAGCGCTTCTTTTATGTGCTGACGGCGTTGCTCGCTATCGTCGCCGCGCTGCATGGGCATGGCCTGCGGATTTATGCGGTGTTGGTAGGGCTCAGCGCGCTGGGCGGCGCCGGGGTCGCGGCGCGGCAGGTGTGGTTGCAACATCTGCCACCCGATCAAGTGCCGGCCTGCGGCCCGAGCCTCGAATTCATGTTACAGACGCTGCCGTTCGGTCAGGTGTTGATGCGCCTGTTCAAAGGCGATGGCAATTGCGCGGTGGTCGATTGGCGTTTACTCGGCATGAGCATGGCCGAATGGTCGCTGCTGTGGTTTTTATTGCTGGCGGCAGCGGGCCTTGCGCTGTTTTGGCGTAGCGCGAAACGATGATGCTGGGCTTATGCGTGCTGTTCGTATTTCAGGCGCTTGGCGAGCTGATCAAGCTGGCGACCGGAACAATTCTGCCAGGCCCGGTAATCGGATTAATGCTGCTGTTTTTATCGCTGCTGGTGCGACGTGGGGTGCCGACCTCGGTCGGCGATACCGGCACGCGCCTGATCGGCACACTTCCGCTGTTGTTGACACCGCCATCGGTCGGGCTGTTTTTTCTCGGCGATCAATTACAAGGAAAGGGTTATGCGGTGGCGTTAGCAGTATTGATTGGCACCGCGCTAACGCTCGTCTGCAGCGCTTTCTTAATGACGTGGTTGATACGCGTGACCGACAAGGGTGATGCGCAATGAGCGGGCTTCATCTCGATATCGAAGTATTCAGGGCGTGGTTGATTACGCCGTTGCCCGCGCTCGCGCTGACGTTCGCGGCGTATGCAGCCGGCGCGTGGCTCTATCGTCGCGCAAACAATTTTCCACTTTTGCATCCGTCGTTGATCGGCGCCATCATCATCGCGATCGTGCTGTGGTCAATGGGCACTCACTATCGCGAATATATCAATGGGGTGCAGCTGCTGTATTTGTTGATGGGAACGGCGACGGTGGCGCTGGCGATCCCGCTCTATCAACATTTCGCATTGATTCGTCAGCTTGGGATGCCGATTTTGATCACGGTCGCGGTGGGCGCCACTATTGGCTCGTTATCCGCGGTTGGGTTGGCCTGGTGGCTGGGATGCGGCGAAGAAATCCTGCGCTCGCTGGCGGCAAAATCGGTGACAACGCCGATTGCGCTTGGCATCACTCATGAAATCGGTGGCATTCCCGAGCTGACTAACGGCGCAGTGCTTGGCACTGCAGTCATCGGTATCGTCATGGCGCCGCTGTGTTTTCGGTTATTCAACATCACCGATCCACGCGTCCGCGGCATGGCGCTCGGGATTGCCGCCCACGGTATGGGAGCGTCGCGAGCATTTGAGATGAACTCGATCACCGGCGCATTCGCTAGCCTTAGCTTGTGTCTCACTGGCGTCGCTAGTGCGATAGTCATCCCGCTAGTCGCACACTGGCTCAAATAATTCCAATTAACTCTTAATGTTACGTATTGCTCTTAATCTAATACTTGCATATATTGGCCCAAGCTACTGGCTTTTCCGATAACAAGCCGCGCTTTCTTTACTGAAGAAAGCGCGGCAAGAAAGAATACGAGATCCATGCTGCCGGTAGTATGCTACGGACTCATTCGACTCGTTGTTTGTAGCCGATGGTCTCAATGGATTGGAACTCGTAATCGTTTAGGACCTTATTTCCTGGGGGCGAGACCATGTTGGAAAATTGCGATATCAAAGAGCGATGGAGCGGCGTCGATAAACTGATCGAGCGCTGGCTTGTAGAACGCCAGAAAGTCATCGTGCAATTCTGCGCGTTAAGCGGCGTGCACGGTTTAGCTGCAAGCGGTAATACCGCTACCCGCAATCGGCTGCAGAAGTTCTGTCAATTGCTGCTCGATTACGTATCGGCTGGCCACTTCGAGATTTATTACGAATTAGTGCGCGAGGCCGAAGCGTTTCAGGACGGCAGCGTGGAAGTCGCGAAAGCATTGATTCCTACGTTGAATGAAACCACTGCGAAAGCGCTCGACTTCAACGATAAATATGCCGAAGCCGATGCCTCGCAAATCGCTTGGTTGGCGAAGGATTTATCGCTGCTCGGCGAGATCTTGGAAGATCGCTTCGACGGCGAGGACAAGCTGATTAATGCGACGCACCTTTGCCATCGCGAACAAGTTGCTTAAATTGGTAGTAAATAAATTCGGTAAATAAATACAGCGATACAAATAAAAAAGCCCGCCAATCGGCGGGCTTTTTTATTCAGCGGAAATTACTTCTTTTCCGGCTTTTTGATATCGAGCAACTCGACTTCAAATACCAGCGCTTGGTTTGGACCGATGACGCCGCCAGTACCGCCCGGACCGTAAGCAAGGTCAGACGGAATGTACAACTCAAACTTCGAACCTACTGGCATCAATTGCAGTGCTTCGGTCCAGCCCGGAATCACGCCGTTCACCGGGAAGGTGACTGGTTGGCCGCGCTTGTACGAGCTGTCGAACTCGGTGCCGTCGATCAGCGTGCCTTTGTAATTCACCTCAACGGTGTCGTCGGCTTTCGGCTTAGCGCCTTTGCCTTCGGTGACCACTTTGTACTGCAATCCACTCGCGGTGGTTTTCACGCCATCCTTCTTCGCATTTTCAGCCAGGAAGGTTGCGGATGAGGTCTTGTTCTTTTCACCGAGCGCTTTCTGTTCTTCTTCGCGTTTGGTCATCAATTTCTGACCAAATGCCTGAATCGTGGTTTTGATTTCGTCTTCGGTCATTAACGCTTTGTCGCCATTGACCGAGGCGCGCATGCCGGCGGTGAACGCATCGACATCAACGGTAAAGTCCTGCTTGAAGCGCTTACCTTCCATTAAACCGATGCCGTACGACACTTTTTGCTCGTCGGTTTCCAGTTTGATGTCTTTCTTTTCGACCTTCGGCTGGCAGCCGACAATGGCGGTCGCTGCTGCGGCGCAGAGAAGTAACTTGATACGCATGTGTAGTCCTTATGGTTGTGCCGATTACGAGAGGGAATGTTCGTGTGAGCGTTCATCATGAGACGGGCTGCTTTCTCGGCGGCGCCCTGATGCGGGCCACAGTGTACTACCGGCCGCGCGAGCTTGAACAGCGGCAGATCGCTGCGACGCCAAGTTCATCACGCGACCGCCGGCAACCGGATTTTGCCACTCCGATATGACGATTGAGCGCGCACTTCTGCGGTTTTTTACCGTTCAAACTGGATAACCAGAAACAAGTTTGTATAATCAGATTGGTTTAAATTTCATCAGGCTCAGGAAACACGGACATGGCGAGCAAAAAAAAATCCCCCGTAAAGAAGGTTGGTAACACCATCGCCCAGTTGGAAAAACAGTTAGCAGCACTCCAGAAGCAGTTACACCAGGCGAAGGTTAAAGAGGCGGCAGCCAGCGCAAAAGCCGCAAAAGTAGCCAAAGTAAAAACCGTCAAAGCGAAGCCTGCGGCGAAGAAAGTCGCGGTCACCGCTAAAAAAGCGGCTCCTGGCAAAGCCAAAGTGGCGGTAGCCAAGAAAGCGCCCCAAAAAGTATCTGAAAAGCCATCCCCTAAACCGACTGCAAAAAAAACAGTCAGTGCGAAATCTGCACCAGCACCGTCATCTTCGGTAAAAAGTGTCGCCCCAACAGCGGCCAAAGCGCCGATTAAAACAGCACCCCTTGCCAAGCCCGCGGTAGCGGCGGCATCGCCAGCGGCGCCGATCCCCAAACCAGCGATCGGTAAAAAAGCGGTTCCAGAGAAAAAAATTCCAGAGAAAAAAATAGAAGCTCCCACACCGGCGGCAACGGTATCGACTCCTATAGTCAAGCCAATACCCGCCGTTCCGCCAAAGCCGGTGCCCACGCCGAAGCCCGCACCCGCAGAGCCAAAGCATGAAAAACCGCTGGAGCCGTTGGAGCCAGGGCGTATGCGCAGCTTGTTCGATCCGATCGACGATTGACGCGAAGTACTGTTAATGGCCCGCCATGAGCGGGCTTTTTTATTGTTCTGAAGTTAATGCTTTGCTCAGCGATGTCATCACGTCGGTGAGGTCCGATCCGACAAGATTGGCAACTTCTATATAGATAGTCAGATTGTGCTTCAGCAATAGGTTCACTGGCGTTGCTGTCGATGGCGATAGCATCAGATGCTCCAGTGCCATTTCAACTTTACGCAATTGCACCACTTCCGCATCGAGCTCCAGCGCTTTCGCTTGCTGATACATCACCTCATCGGCCGCGTCCTTCAGGTAGCGACGAATCGAACGCAGCGGCAAAACGCAATGCGCTCGCCAATCGGTGCATAGCCCGATTACCGCGGCGACATCAACCGCCTGCCACGCGCAGCCGCGTTGCGCCAGCCACGCCGCGGCCAGCAGCAAATTAATGTCTGCGCCGTCGCGATCCTGGAGCGTAAGACAGCTTTCCGCGACGCCCGTGGCGCGATAACAGCGGGCCGCAAAATCCCATAGCGAGTCGGTCATTTATTTTTCAGCGTCTGCCGGAAATGAATAATCGCGCGGCTATAATGCGCGCCCATGATTGAACTACAGTCCATTACTCTACATCGCGGCAACAAAATTCTGTTGCAGGATGCCAGCCTTCGCATTCATCCCGGCGAGAAAACTGCGCTGGTCGGCGCCAACGGTGCCGGCAAAACCAGCGTGTTTTTGCTCTTGCAGGGGCGGCTGCAACTCGACAACGGCACGCTGTCGATTCCATCGCAATGGCGCATCGCGCATATGGCGCAGGAAGTTTCGGCCGACGCTCGCAGCGCTCTCGATTACGTGCTCGACGGCGATACCGAGCTGCGCCGCATCGAGCAGGCGCTTGCAACGGCGACCGACGACGAACAGCTCATGCATTTGTACGGCGAGCTCGATGCGATCGACGGCTATCAGGCCGGCCGGCGCGCCGAGCAATTGCTGCACGGTCTCGGTTTTCCTACCGAGCAGTGGCAACAGCCGATCAGCTCGTTTTCCGGCGGCTGGCGGATTCGGTTGAATCTGGCACAGGCGCTGATGTGTCCGTCCGATCTGCTATTGCTCGATGAGCCGACCAATCACCTCGATCTCGATGCCAGCCTGTGGCTCGAGCAGTGGCTGGCGCGCTACCGCGGCACGCTGGTGCTGATTTCGCACGATCGCGATTTTATCGACAACACCTGCGAGCAGATCGTTCACATCGAAAACGCGCAACTGACTCGCTATCGCGGCAATTATTCCGCGTTCGAGCGGCAGCGCGCGGAACGCTTGGCGCAGCAACAAATCGCGTTTGAAAAGCAGCAGGAACGGATCGAGCACATCCAGAAATTCGTGCAGCGCTTTCGCGCCAAAGCGACCAAGGCCAAGCAGGCGCAAAGTCGCTTGAAGGAATTGGATCGCATGGAGGAATTGGCGCCCGCGCATATCGATTCGCCGTTCGATTTTGCGTTTCCGGTGCCGGAGCGGTTTTCCGATCCGCTGCTGAATCTTAGTCACGCCACGCTTGGGTATGGCGACAAGGTGTTGCAGCACAACCTAAATCTCAGCATTCATCCGGGTTCGCGGATCGGTCTGCTCGGCGCGAATGGCGCTGGCAAGTCGACATTATTGAAATCGCTGGCTGGCGCGTTGCCATTGCTCGAAGGCGAGCGCGTCACCGGCGAGCATCTGAAACTCGGGTATTTCACCCAGCATCAACTCGAAGCGCTCGATCTCGACGCCAGCCCTGCCTTGCATATTCAACGCATGAGCCCGAAAGCGCGCGAGCAGGAAATTCGTGACTTTCTCGGCGGGTTCAATTTTCGCGGTGAAGCCGCGCTGGCGCCGATTCGGCACAGCTCCGGCGGCGAAAAGGCGCGGCTCGCGCTGGCGCTGATCGTCTGGCAAAAACCGAATCTATTGCTGCTCGACGAGCCGACTAACCACCTCGATCTGGAAATGTGTCACGCACTGACCGTGGCATTGCAGGAGTTCGAGGGCTCGGTGGTCGTGGTTTCGCACGATCGTCATTTGTTGCGCAACACCGTCGACGAGTTGTTGTTAGTCGCCGACGGCAAAGTCACCGAGTTCGATGGCGATTTGCAGGACTACAGCAACTGGCTGTTGAAAGAAGCACGCGCGCAACGACAAGCCGCCAATGCCGCCGCGAAGGAAGCCGTGCAGCAGCCTAAAGTCGAGAAAAAAACCGACCGGCAGCAATCGGCCGATCAGCGCAAACAACTAGCGCCATTGAAGCAGCAACTGCAAAAAATCGAGCGTGACATCGAGTCGGCCCAGAAAAAGCTGTCCGTGCTAAACGATCAGCTCACCGATACCACGCTGTATGAAGCCGCCAATAATGCGCGTCTACAAACGCTGCTCAAAGAGCAGGGTGCAGTGCAGCAACAACTGGTTGAGAGCGAGGAGCAGTGGTTGAAATTGCAGGAAGAAATCGAACGCGCCGGTGCATAAAGGAAAATCACAAGGCGCATATTCGAGCAGAAATTGGTAGCAAGGGCGGGACTCGAACCCGCGACCCCAGCATTATGAGTGCTGTGCTCTAACCAGCTGAGCTACCTTGCCAAGGTATGAGTAAGTAAGACAGATGGGTAAAAACGAGGCGCGCATTGTCCCGGCTGAGCCGCTGACTGTCAAGGTCGGCGGCGCGCAATTGCGGCGATGCCCGAACCGCCGACCAACAGCACGGCGCCGAGCGTGCTCAGCCAATCGAGCGGGCTGGCATGTATGTGTCCCGGCGCGAGCAGCGCGGCGATGGCAGTGAATAACAAGGCAAATAGCGGTGTAGTGGTGAGCAGAGCGCTGACGCGAGCCGCATCCCAGCGTTTCATCGCCGCGGCCAATGTCACGTACGCCAGGCCCGACGAGAGCGATGCCCAGGCGAGCATCGCAATTCCAGCGCCGCTCAGCTTAACGAATCCCTCGAAGTTAACACCGGGCAGATAGGCCAAGGTGCCGATGATATAAATCACCAGCAGGCTCTGCTGCGAATTAATACTTCGCCCCAACGATTTCTGTGCGAGACCGAAGGCGCTCCACACGATTGACGCAGCCACAATCCACAACAGGCCGAGCGAGTATTGATCGAGCCGCAACTGAGTCAGCGGCACATGAAAAAACAGACAGAGGCCGACGACAGCGGCACCGAGCCCGATCCATTGCAGCGGGCTGAACGGTTCGTGGAAGAGCAGTACGCCGCCCACGAGCAACAACAGCGGCCCGAGTTGCCCGATCAGCTGCGCGGCATCGGCGGGCACAAATTGCAGTCCGACCATAAATAGCGCGTAGTTGCCGAGCAGGCCGCACGTTGCGATCACAAGCATGAATAAATTATTGCGACGAAACAGCGGTTGCCAGCTGACATTACGTCGCACAAATAAATAATAACTGCCGACACCCAGCGCGGGCACCAACAGCCGGCACCAGATTAGCGTTACTGAGCCGAGCGTCGGCTGCAGCGATTTCAATAGAATCGGCACCAGTCCCCATTGCGCGGCGGTGAGCAGCGAGAACAATAAACCTGCCTGCCAGTGCGGGCGCGCGGCGTGCATGCAAATTCCGAATCGAATGGGAGTGTGCGCATTATAGGATGCGCTGCGAGTTGCTTGCGTAGTCTGGATCGATTAGCGCGGGAAATAAGGGCCGATTCGATACGATCGGCCCGCTCCGGTTACAGCGTAATACCTTCAGCTTTCACCGCGGCCTGAACTGCGGGCCGGGCCGCGATGCGTTCATGGTAGGCCTTCAACGTTGGCCACTGGTCATGGCTGATATTCGCGAATTTGCACCAATTCATGGTCGTGAATAAATACGCGTCGGCAACGGTAAAGGTATCGCCGAGCAAATAATCGCGGCCTTCGAGTTGTTTCGCGATGAAACCAAAACGAGTGACCAATGCGGCAATCAGCGTAGGCTTCCATTCCTCGGCCGTCGTCGGCACGAACAGTGGCGTAAATCCTTTATGGATTTCGGTGGAAATGTAATTGAGCCATTCCTGCAAACGATAGCGTTCGAAAGTGTTCGCTGGCGGCGCTAATTTTTTATGCGGTACCAGATCGGCAATGTATTGCACGATGGCCGGACCTTCGGTCAGCGTGTCGCCGTTATCGAGCTGCAGTGTGGGCACCTGTCCTTTCGCGTTAATCGTGGTGAAATCGATACCGCTTTCGGTTTGCTTGCGCCGCAGATCGACCTTTTCAATATCGAAGGCGAGACCAGCTTCGTGTAGCACGATATGAGGCGATAGCGAGCAAGCGATCGGGCTGTAGTAGAGTTTCATGACAATCTCCTTATGGCGCGATGAGGTGCATTAGGGTAAAACAAGTCCAACGATCAGAAACAGCGAATACTGAAAAGTTCAGCATAAACACCAAGGGGTTTTACATGATTACGTATCTGTACTGGATTGGAGTGGTGGCGCTGACGTTAGCTGCACTCTGGGTCATTGGTTATGGCGCCAAAAAATGGTTGGTGGGTTTAGCGGTGGCACTTGGCATTTTCTTGATCGGTACCGTGGCGTATTACTTTTATTATCAGCAAATTTTCGTCAAGCGCTGGGGCGGCGTGATGCATATTACCGTGCCGGATGGACAACATCATATGGGCGTTACATGGAAGGACGATAATTTGTGGATCGAGAATTATGATCCGGCGAGCAATACGTGCGAGTTTCGCGAATATTCGCGCGGCGATTTGTTGCAGGGGCGCGTAATCATCAAGAATTGCAATCCATTGAAGCAGCCATAGCGCGCAAGAAAAAATTATCCGAATAAAAAACAACTCAGCCGCGCATGGCGCGGCTGAGTTGAAGTGTTAGACCGGTTTAAACATTAAAACGGAAGTGCATGACATCGCCGTCCTGCACGATGTAATCCTTGCCTTCAAGACGCCATTTGCCGGCATCCTTCGCGCCTTGCTCACCCTGATATTTAATAAAGTCCTCATACGCAATCACTTCGGCGCGAATAAAGCCTTTTTCAAAATCAGTGTGAATAACCGCTGCGCTCTGTGGAGCAGTAGCGCCGATACGTATGGTCCACGCGCGTACTTCTTTTACACCGGCGGTGAAATACGTTTGTAAGCCGAGCAGGCCGTAGCCGGCGCGAATGACACGGTCGAGCCCCGGTTCGGTCATGCCGAGTTCGGTCAGGAACTCGGCTTTTTCATCATCTTCCAGCTCGGCGATTTCCGCTTCGAGCTTATTGCAAATCGGCACGACTACCGCACGCTCGGCAGCGGCGATTTTGCGCACCGTGTCGAGGTGTGGATTATTTTCAAAACCGTCTTCGGCCACGTTGGCGATATACATCGTCGGCTTCGTTGTCAGCAGGTTCAGCGGTTTCAATACCGCTAGCTCGGCATCGCTCAAGTGCAGAGAACGCACCGGCTGGCCTTCACTCAAATGCGGCTGAATTTTTTCGAGCACAGTTTTTAGCGCAACTGCATCCGCGTCGCCACCTCTGGCTAGTTTTACGGCTTTCAGCAAATGTTTGTCGACGCTATCGAGATCGGCGAGCGCGAGTTCCATATTGATGATTTCAATGTCATTAGTCGGATTGACCGCATTGGCGACGTGAATGACATTGTCGTCCTCGAAGCAACGCACCACATGCGCGATCGCATCGGTCTCGCGAATGTTGGCGAGAAATTTATTGCCGAGGCCTTCGCCTTTCGATGCGCCGGCGACAATACCGGCAATATCGATGAACTCCATTGAGGTCGGCACCACGCGTTCGGGTTTTACGATTTGCGCCAATTCATTCAAGCGCGCATCGGGCATTGGCACCACGCCGGAGTTTGGCTCAATGGTGCAGAACGGAAAATTTTCTGCCGCGATGCCGGCCTTAGTCAGCGCGTTGAACAGAGTCGATTTGCCGACGTTGGGTAAGCCGACGATGCCACAGTTGAAGCCCATATCAGTTGTCTACCTTGAATGCGTGAAGTTGATTCATTGCGCGCGCCCATTGTCCGCTGGCCGCGAGGGGCAATACATCGAGCGCGGCATCGATAGTGCGCTCGATCGCGATGCGTTCATCGGGCGATGGCTTATTCAATACATAGCCGGTGACTTTATCGGCACTGCCGGGATGACCGATGCCGATACGCAGCCGATGAAAATTATTCTGATTGCCGAATTTATTGATGATGTCGCGCAGACCGTTGTGGCCGCCCGGGCCACCGCCCAGTTTTAATTTCGCCTGGCCGACCGGAATGTCGAGTTCATCGTGGGCGACAAGAATAGCGTCGAGTGGAATTTTAAAAAATGTTGCACATGCCAGTACCGATTGGCCCGACAAATTCATGAATGTGGTGGGAATCAATAGCTTGATGTCCTGACCGCTGCAGGCGATACGGCCGGTCAAACCGTGAAATTTGTTTTCGCTTTGCAGTGTGCAGCGTTGTTGCCGCGCGAGTTGAGCAACGAACCAGGCTCCAGCGTTGTGGCGCGTATCTTCGTATTCGCGGCCGGGATTGCCCAGGCCGACGATCAACTGAATCGAACTCACACTTGGAACCCGTCGTTAATAAAACTGCTGCGTCGGTGAATGGTGCGCTGACGCAGCAGTTTGACGAAGAAGAATTACTGGCCTTCTTCTTTGGTCTCTTCCGCGGCCTCGCCAGCGGCAGCGCCGCGCGGCAAATGGACGCTGACTACCGCTTGGTCGTGATCGGCACCGTGCGCCAGTTCGACGCTTTCGACACCGGCCGGCAGTTCCAGATCGGAAATGTGCAGCAGATCGCCGACGTGAAGATCAGTGGTATCCACTTCGATGAATTCCGGCAGATTCTGTGGCAGACAACGCACTTCGATGTCAGAAATCGAGTGGTTGATGGTGCCGCCTTCGAGACGCACGCCAACGCATTTTTCCTGATTCAGGAAGTGCAGCGGAACCCGCATCGTAATCGTGTGCGCTTCATCGACGCGTTGAAAGTCTGCATGCAGCAATACCGTTTTTGACGGATGGCGCTGCAGGTCTCGCAACACCACTTTCTCAGCGGTGCCGTCGATGGTCAGCGTGATGATGTGCGAGTAAAACGCTTCATCCTCAAGCGCCTTGATCAGATCCTTTTGCGGGACGCTGATGGTTTGCGGCGCTTTGGTGCCACCGTAGATAATGGCCGGAACTTCGGCTGCCAGACGACGCAGGCGGCGGCTCGCACCTTTCCCCGCGTCAGTTCTGACCTTGCCGGCCAGCGTAAAGTTAGTTGCCATGGTGTTGCTCCTGTTTCGTTCGTGAGAACGGTTGCCCGTTCGTAAGAACAGTTAAGTAAACGCCGTTGTGGCTGCGACCGCTGCAACGACGTGGTTTAGAAAATGGTTCAGCGAAACATCGCGCTGATGGATTCTTCATTGCTGACGCGGCGCATCGCTTCGGCCAGCAGCGTGGCAATCGTCAATTGACGAATACGCGAGCAATTCTGCGCCGCATCGCTGAGCGGAATCGTATCGGTGACGATCAACTCATCGAGCGCCGATTGTTCAATATTGTCGATGGCCTTGCCTGACAACACCGGATGCGTGCAATACGCGACCACTTTTTTCGCGCCGTGCTCTTTCAATGCTTGGGCGGCCTTACACAGTGTGCCGGCGGTGTCGACCATGTCGTCGACCAGAATACAGGTGCGGTCCTTAACTTCGCCGATGATGTGCATCACTTGCGCGACATTCGCGGCCGGACGGCGTTTGTCGATGATGGCGAGATCGGCATCATCCAATTGTTTGGCAACGGCGCGGGCACGCACCACACCGCCGATATCCGGCGATACCACCATCAGGTTTTCGTAGCGCTGGCGCTCGATATCATCGAGCAGTACCGGTGAACCGTAGACGTTGTCGACCGGCACATCGAAGAAGCCTTGAATCTGTTCCGCGTGCAGGTCGACAGTCAGGACGCGATCGACGCCGACGCCGGTGATCATGTCCGCCGCAACGCGCGCGCTGATCGGTACCCGCGCCGAGCGTACGCGACGATCCTGCCGCGAATAACCGAAATACGGCACCACTGCAGTGATGCGGCCGGCCGAGCTGCGGCGCAGCGCGTCGACCATGAATACCAATTCCATCAGGTTGTCGTTGGTCGGCGCACAGGTCGACTGCAGCACAAAAATATCGGCGCCGCGTACGTTCTCGTTGATCTCGACCATGATTTCGCCGTCGGAGAACTGACTGACGGTCGCATCGCCCAGCGGAATGTGCAGGCGTTGGGTAACTTTTTGCGCCAGCTCCGGGTTGGCGTTACCGGTAAAAACCATCATTCGGGGCACGGTTCGTTCCTGTGGTTAAAAGCCTGTGGTTGAGCGCCTGTCGTTATCGAGGTCTGCGTCGGTGAAGGCTGTAATGGTTGCGCTTCCGGAGCGTCGCGCCCAACCAGACTGGGCGCGAAGAAAAATGGCAGGGGTAGATGGATTCGAACCACCGAATGGCGGGATCAAAACCCGCTGCCTTACCGCTTGGCGATACCCCTGTAATAAAACTCTATGTCGCCGTCAGGCCGAGTGCCGCATGGACCGGCGACACATTCACGCCCATTGCCACAAACCCACGATAATTCGCTGGGATTTGCGTCAGTACTGACTGTGCAGCGGCGCGATCAGCGAAGTCGGCGAACACACAGGCACCAGTGCCTGTCATGCGCGCGGGACCAAACTGGCTGAGCCAGTCGAGGGCAAATGCCACTTCCGGATAGAGCGATCTGACCACCGGTTCGCAGTCATTGTGACCTGTTTGCCGGTGATTGAGCCCTGTTTCCCGGAGGCCCCCCCGCAGAAAGGCGGCTATTGTGATGGGGCTCGAATTGCGTGTCAACGCCGGCTGCGAAAAAATTGCTGCCGTCGAAACTGCGCACGGCGGCACCAAAATCAGATAGTTACGTGGCGGCAGAGCGACCGGCTGCAAATGTTCGCCGACACCCTCGGCCCAAGCGGTGCGACCGCGCACGAACACCGGCACATCGGCGCCCAATTGCAATCCGAGTGTCGCCAGCGCATCGAGCGATAGCTGCAAATTCCATAACTGATTCAGCGCCAGCAGGGTGGTAGCGGCATTCGAACTGCCGCCGCCGATACCGCCGCCCAGCGGCAGCTTTTTATCGAGCCGAATTGCGGCGCCGTAGGTACAGCCGGTGTGCTGTTGCAGCAGTCGGGCTGCCCGCATGATCAGATTGCTATCGGTCGGCACGCCGGGCAGCTCGGGTTGCAGCGACAGTCGATCGGCCGCTTCGAAATACAAGGTGTCGCCGTAATCGAGCAATTGAAACAGCGTCTGCAAGGTGTGATAGCCATCGGCACGACGACCGGTCACATGCAGAAACAAATTGAGTTTGGCGGGTGCGGGCAGGATCAGCATAGCGATAGTGGCGTCAGCGACAGGCCGCGTTGCCAAGCAGCCATTCATTGATGATGAGCGTTGCCTGAATGCTGGCGGGATTGCTCATCTTCAGTTTGGCCGGTAGCGCGGTGTCGCCGTTTTGATGGTAGGCGAGGTAGTCGATGTGCCAACCGTTCTGCTGCAGCGAGTCCGGCGGGCCCTCGGGCTGGCGTTGAATTTCGGCAGTACCGGCGGTAGGCGATGCTTCGCCACGCACCCAGTAGCGTAGCGCGCGCAACGGAATCGACCAGCCGAGCTGTTGCTCCATTAATATCTCGGGCTCTGCAGTTAGCACCGGCTCGCGGCCTTCGAACCACAACTGCATTTGCGCGCCGTGGCCGGCAATTTTGGCGACGGTCTGTCCCAACGGGCCGGAAATCCGCACATCGAAGTCATCGCCGCATTGCCGCCAGTTCAGGTAGGCGCTCTCCGCAAGCTGAGGTCCGCGCAAGCCGATCTTGCCGCTGAGTTGCCAGTGCTGGCCATCGTCGGTGCCGGGTCGAATACCGGTGCCGCTGCATGCGGCAAGCAGCAACGCCGCGCTAAGCAATAGCGCTCGCATCGGCAGCAGCGCTCGTTTATGCGGCATGAGCAAGGATGCAGCCACGCGTTATTTCACCACCGCATCCGGGGCAAAGCGTTTAATGGCGGCGCGCACCAGATCGCTATCCGGTGCTTGTTCCAACGCCTTGCGCCAGATCTCAAGCGCACGTTTTTCGCTGCCTGCCTGCCACAGTACTTCGCCCAAATGCGCAGCGACTTCCGGGTCCGGAAACGCGGCATAGGCTTTTTCGAGCCATTCGCGCGCGCTTTCCAGGTTGCCACGGCGATATTCGGCCCAGCCCATGCTGTCCATGATCGCCGGATCGTCCGGCTTTTGATCGAGCGCGCGCTTGATCAACGCATACGCTTCGGCGTGGCGATTGGTCTGATTCGCCAGCGAATAGCCCAGCGCGTTCAGCGCAATGGCGTTATTCGGGTCCTTGTTCAGAATCGCGCGCAGATCTTTTTCCAGCAATGGCATGTCGTGGCGGCGCTCGCTGAACGTCGACCGCGTGTACAGCAGGTTCGGTTGCTGCGGAAACTTTTTCAGCGCCTCGGTCATCAGTTCGCTGCCGCCCTGAAAGTCTTTCAATACCATCAGCAGCTCGCCTTCGATTAGATACAACCGCACCGCGTGCTGCGGGTAACGCGCACGCAGATCACGCAGATGTTGACGTGCGGCACCGGCGTTATTGTTGGCGAGCTGCAATTCGATAATGCGACCGAGCGCGACGAAGAAATCGGGGCCCGGCGGAATTTCCTTGTAATGCTCGATCGCGGCGTTGCGCTCGCCGCGCTGCTCGGCGATCTGACCGAGGTAAAAATGGGCTTCCTGCACATGCTGATTCATGGCCAGCAATTGCTTGAAATAGTGCTCGGCATCGTCGAGCGCGCCGGTTTCCTTGCTGACCAGTGCGAGCGATAACAGCATGTCGCCATCGCCTGGCGATTGCACCACCAGGATTGCGAACTGTTCTCGCGCCAGCTGCATATCGGTTTGCGTCAGCAGCCGGGCATACTGCAGGCGCAAGCGGCGATTGTAGGGATTCTGGTCGACCATCTGTTTGAGTCGTGCAAAGGCTTCTTCTTTGCGACCCATTTCTTCGAGCAGTTTCGCTTCGATAATGATGGCGTGCGTCTCGTCGGGCGCGATATCGAGAACTTTGCGAATCAGCGCGAGCGCTTCCGCCTTCTGACCGCGCTGTTGTAACAGCAGCGCCTTGCCGGTCATCAGCTCGACATTGTCTTTATGTGTTGTCAGTAATTGATTGAATTGCTCCAGCAGCTCGTTTTGCACGTTGTCGGGTAATTGCAGCGCGGCGGCTGCGATGATCGCGAAATTCGCCTTGGTGCCCGCATCGAGCACTTTCACCATATGCGGCATCGCTTCCAGCGGTCGCTGCGCTTTGGCGAGTTGCGAAGCCAGCGTGAACTGCGCCTCTAGATCATCCGGTTCCTGCGATACCCACAGTTCAGAGGCTTCCAGCGCAGCGCGATCCGCTTTCAGGAACTGCGCCAGCCGCGCGGCGCGTGCCGTGACCTCGGTATCGCGAGTCGCTTGTGCCTGCTGTAAATAATTACCGAGCGCGAGATCGTATTCGCCGCGGCGCAGCGCAAATTCGGCCACCAGCAGATCGTAAAAGCTGTCGCCCGGAAAGGGACGGGTTTTCACCGCTGGCGTTGGGGCCGGGCTAGTCGCGGCAGCTTCAGGCGGTACGATCGGAGCATTCGGTTTGGCGGGCGATGTCTTGCAGCCAGCGAACAACAGCCCGCCCAGCATAATTAACGCGATGACTGAAGGAGATTTGGACCGGAGCGATTGGGTCATTAAACATCTGCTAGTGCGGCTGACAACGAGCGGCAAGTCTAGGGCCTGCGCGCACGCTTTGGGAAGTTGCGATGCCGACGATTTGCGCGCTGCGCCGCACATCGCCCGCTGGCGCTGCGCTTCCGTACAAATGCACATTCCTCAACTACCTTGTTAGAATTACGCGCTTTTCTGCTGAGACACCCGCCTGCATGAGCCTGCTGGTCATTGGAATTAATCACAAGTCGGCGCCGGTGGCGGTCCGCGAGCGGGTTAATTTCGCGCCGGAACAAATGGAAGAAGCGCTCGCCGATGCGCTGCAGGGCGCTCAGCTCGATGAAGTCGCGATACTTTCCACCTGCAATCGCACTGAGATTTTTGCGATCGCGACCGACGACGAAAGCAGCGATCAGCGCCTGGTGCAATGGCTCGGCCACTATCACCACATGTCTTACGACGAATTGCGCGAGTGCGTATACGCCTATCGCGACCATCACGCGCTGCGGCACATGATGCAGGTAGCCAGCGGTCTCGATTCGATGATTCTCGGCGAGCCGCAAATACTCGGTCAGTTGAAATCGGCGTTTGCGGTGGCGGCGCATTCGGGCGGCGTCGGCAGCGAACTCGGTCGTATTTTTCCGTATGTATTCAATATCGCGAAACGCGTGCGCACGGATACCGCGATCGGTGAAAACCCGGTGTCGGTTGCCTACGCGGCGGTGAATTTGACGCAGCGTATTTTTGCCGATTTGAGCCAGACCCGCGCGTTGTTGATTGGCGCCGGCGAAACGATTGAATTGGTCGCGCGCCATCTCACCGAAAAAGGGGTGCGCGATATTGTGGTTGCCAATCGCACGCTCGGCCGTGCGCGCGAACTCGCCGATCAGTTTCGCGCCGAAGCGGTATTGCTCGCGGAAGTCCCCGAACAATTGGTGAAAGCCGACATCGTAATTTCCTCAACCGCGAGCCAATTGCCGATTCTCGGTAAAGGTGCGGTCGAGCACGCGCTGAAACTGCGCAAGCACAAACCGATTTTAATGCTCGATATCGCGGTGCCGCGCGATATCGAAGAGCAGGTCGCTGAGCTCGATGATATTTATCTCTACACCGTCGATGATCTGAAAGAAATCGTCGACGAGAATCGCAAGACGCGTGAACACGAAGCGCGCAAAGCAGATCAAATTATCGCGCACAGTGTCGACGAGTATTATCAGCACTTGCGTGGGTTGAATGCGGTATCGACCGTAAAAGCATTGCGCGCCAAGGCCGAAAATTTGCGCGATGCCGAAGTGGAAAAAGCCTTGCGCGCGCTTGCGCGTGGCGATACGCCGGAAATCGTATTGACCGGTCTTGCGCGTAATCTCACCAATAAATTGTTGCACAGCCCGAGCAGTCAGATGCGGCGCGCGAGCGCGATGGGGCGCAACGAAATCATCACCTGGTCGCGTGAATTGTTTGAACTCGATGGCGCCGTCGAGAGCGAACATTCGGCAGCCGACGATAGCGAATGACAGCGTCTTAATGAAAGCCAGCGTATTGCAAAAACTCGATCACCTGCTCGATCGGCACGGTGAATTATCGGCACTGCTCAGCGATGCCGAGACCATTAACGATCAGGATAAATTCCGCTCGTTCTCGAAAGAATTCGCCGAAATCGAACCGGTAGTGCAGTGTTATCGCGCATATCGGCAAGTGCAGGCGGATATCGATACCGCAAAAGCGCTGCTCGACGAAGGCGACGCCGATATGCGCGAGATGGCGGAAGACGAATTGCGCAGCGGTCGCGCCTCGATGGAAGTGTTAGAGGCGCAGTTGCAAACGTTATTGTTGCCGCGCGATCCAAATGACAGCCATAACGTGTTTCTCGAAGTGCGCGCTGGCACCGGCGGCGATGAAGCGGCGATTTTTGCCGGCGATTTATTTCGCATGTATTCGCGCTATGCCGAGCGGCGCGGTTGGCGTGTTGAAATTCTCAGTGAAAGCGCCGGCGAACATGGCGGCTACAAAGAAGTGATTGCGCGCGTCGAAGGTCAGGATGTGTATGCGCGCTTGAAATTCGAATCAGGTGCGCATCGCGTGCAGCGCGTGCCGAAAACCGAAGCGCAAGGGCGCATTCATACCTCGGCATGCACTGTGGCGATTCTGCCGGAAATCGATGAAGTCGAAGCGATCGACATTAATAAAGCGGATCTGCGCATCGACACCTATCGTTCCAGCGGCGCGGGCGGCCAACACGTTAACAAAACCGATTCGGCGATTCGTATCACGCACTTGCCGACCGGCATCGTGGTTGAGTGTCAGGACGAGCGCTCGCAACACAAAAACCGCGCGCGCGCGATGTCGTTGCTGAATGCGAAATTACTCGCGCAGGCGCAGAATAAACAGCAGCAGGAACAGGCTGAAGAGCGGCGCAATCTGGTGGGTTCGGGCGATCGCTCCGAGCGTATTCGTACTTACAACTATCCACAGGGGCGTCTCACCGATCACCGTATTAATTTGACGATTTATCAGCTCGAGGATGTGACTGAGGGCAACCTCGATCCGGTGATCGAACCGCTGATGCAGGAGCATCATGCGGATTTGCTGGCGGCGATGGGGGATGCATGACGCCGGCGCGATGTAAGGATTCGAAATCGAATCAGAGTTGATAACAATAAAATGACGATTCATGAATTATTAAAATGTGCGCAAGCAAAAATTCATTCCGACAGCGCTGCGCTCGACAGTGAATTGCTATTGAGTTTTTGCCTGCAGAAAGAGCGCGCTTATTTATATACATGGCCGGAAAAAAATGTCGATGCGGCGGTCGAGCAGCAATTCAACGCGCTAATCGATCGCCGCGTGCAGGGTGAGCCGATCGCGTACCTGATCGGCCGGCGCGAATTTTGGTCGCTGCAATTGCGGGTGAATAACAGCACATTGATTCCGCGTCCTGACACCGAGCGCCTCGTCGAAGTCGCACTGCAGGTGCTGCATCAGTCATCGGCACAGGTGCTCGATCTTGGCACTGGCAGTGGCGCGATCGCGTTGGCACTGGCGAAGGAAAATCCGCAATGGCAGGTGACGGGGGTCGATGTTGCCGCTGATGCGGTTGTACTCGCGCAACAAAATGCCCGCGATCTGGCGATCGCTAATGCACAGTTCTCGCAATCGAGTTGGTTTGACCAGATCGCCGCACAACATTTCGATTTAATTATCAGCAATCCGCCGTACATCGATGCCGACGATCCGCATTTGCAGCAGGGCGACGTGCGCTTTGAGCCGCGCCGTGCCTTGGTGTCGGAGCAAAATGGGCTGGCTGCGATTACGGCAATCGCGCAGGTCGCACAAGCTTGGTTAAAACCGCGCGCGTGGTTATTGTTCGAGCACGGATACGAACAAGCGCTAGCGGTGCGTTCGCTGTTATCGCAATTCGGGTATCACGATATTTCGACGTGGTGCGATTGGGGTGGACGCGAGCGGGTAACGGGAGGACGCGCGCAATGAACGATGCTCCTTTGAGTAACAGTGCGCTGCTGCGTTACAGCCGCCAAATTATGCTGCCCGATTTCGACATCGCCGGGCAGCAGCGATTGCTCGCGGCAAAGGCATTGATTGTCGGGCTCGGCGGTCTCGGGTCGCCGGTGAGTATGTATCTCGCGGCCGCCGGCATCGGCGAGTTGTGGCTGGCCGATTATGACAATGTCGATCTGAGCAACCTGCAGAGGCAGATCGTGCACAGCGATGCGGCGATCGGTCGCGCCAAGGTGGAATCCGCCGCGGCGACGCTGCGCGCACTGAATCCAACGACGCGCCTCCATCTCCTGCAGGAGAAGCTCGAGGGCGCGGCATTAATTGATGCGATCGCGGCGGTCGACATCGTGATTGATTGTTCCGATAACTTTCGCACGCGGTTTGCGTTGAACGCAGCGTGTTGGCAGCAACAGGTGCCGTTGGTATCGGGCGCGGCGATTCGCAGCGAAGGCCAGCTAATGGTGATCGACCCGCGCGTCGCGGACAGCCCTTGCTATCGCTGTCTGTACGACGACGCGGTGCAAGACGAGCAGTTGAGCTGTTCGCAGAATGGCGTGCTGGCCCCCATCGTCGGCGTGATCGGAGCGATGCAGGCGCTGGAAGCCATCAAAGTGCTGGCTCAGTACGGAGAGTCGGCTGTTGGGAAATTATTGATATTCGACGGTAAAGCGCTCGAATGGCGGCGCCTGCGTCTACGCAAAGACAGTACTTGCCCGGTCTGCGGTGTTTTATGAGGCTGTCGAAAATTTATACAGTCGTCGGCTGACATTTCAGTTGATAGTAAATAAGGGATTTATTCGCATAGATCAGTAGGCTTGAAGCGAGCGGGCTATATCCACGAGCCTAACCCCGTCGAATTTCTTTGCAGCGCATTCCCGTGATAACTCATGGGTTGGTCTTTGCTAATTATTTTTTTATTGTTTTTCAATTAGTTAAAAGTATTCTCCAGAAGCCATGTTGCTGGTGTGCTTTTTGCTCATCAGCGGTAAGTGTGAAGAAGATCACATATGCTTTTATCTGGGGAACAATCATGATCTACAAAACTTTTCTGAGAAGTGCTCTGACAGCTGCGCTGCTGCTCGGCGGCAGCTCTTTCGCCACTGCGATTCCGTATTCTGATGTAGGAACAGTAGATACCTTTATTCAGAGTGCGAAACTGGCCAACTCCGGCGATGATTTTGTTCAAAATTGGGTGGAAGGCGTTCTCGGCTTCGAAGTTGCGTTCAACTCCGACGATAAGATTGACGGTTATGCTGCGTGGCAGCAGGTCACGGGCGACCCAGTAGGTACCGATCTGTGGGCCCTCGCTTTTGATAAGCCCTACGATTACTTCGTGGTCAAGACCGGCAATCTTCAAGTGACGAATGCCAATACTTTCTTGTATCAGAACATCAGCGATATGGCGCACGGCGTTATCGATTTGAATAACTTTGGCGGCTCGTACGATATTCTTGTCGGCAAAATTAGCCATACCAGTCCATACGGCGGAAGCACCAGCGTTCCCGAGCCGAGCAGTCTTGGCTTACTGGCGATCGGCATGCTTGGCCTCGCTACAGCGCGTCGCTTTCTAAACAAAGCGTAAATGCGTTGAATAGCAGACTCCAATAAAAAGCCCCGCATTGCGGGGCTTTTTAATTTTCGCCCTATTTTGTGGGCAGGTAACCCCGACTGATTTTTGCCAGGCGCCAATTCAACAGCAGCGCCGCCACCGCCAGCCCTGCAATGAGTCCCGTCCATAGACCGAACACACCCCGCGCCGCGCCCAGCACATCCGTCAGTCCGAGCAAATAACCCAGCGGCAAGCCCACTCCCCAGTACGCGATGACGGTAATCCACATGGTCATGCGGGTGTCGTGGTAACCGCGCAGGCTGCCGACCGCCGTTACCTGCAACCCATCGAATAGTTGAAATGATGCCGAATACACCAGAATCGCCGCGGTCAACGCTCGTACCTCTTGATCGGGGGTGTACGCCGCGGCGATGTAATGCGGAAGCAGCAGCATGACGGCGGCACTGCTCAGCGCGAACAGAATTGAAGTCAGCGCGCCAAGGCCCGCGAAGCGGCGGGCGCGTTGCGGATCACCAGCGCCTAGTCGGTGACCGATCTTGACGGTCAGCGCCTGCCCCAGACTCGCCGGTACCATGAACATGAGCGCGCTGTAGTTTAGGGCGATTTGATGCGCTGCCAGCACCGTTGCGCCGAGTCGCCCGATCAGCAATGCCGCGCCGGCAAAGATGCTGGTTTCGGTAAACATCGCCCCGCCGATCGGCAAACCGAGCTTCAGCAGATCTGTTAACCGTTGACGGTTGGGGCGGCGCAGGCCGGTGGCAAATAGCATCGGATACCAGCGCGCACGCTGGTGCACGGCAAGCAACACTAACTGCAGCCACATGACACAGCCGGTGGCCCAACCGCAGCCGGCGCCGCCTAGTTTCGGCGCGCCAAATAGGCCATGGATAAAGACGTAATTGAGCGGCAGATTCACCAACAGCGCGATCAGCTGCATCAGCATCACCGGCTTCGAGCGCCCATTACCGTCGCTCAATGAGCGCAATACCTGAAACAGCATCAGCCCCGGGATGCCGAACGCGATGCCCTGCAAATAGATTTTGCACAGCGGTTGCAGCGCGGCGTCGACCTGCATCGCCGGCAGTAGCAAATGGCCGTTCACAATGACAATGATGCTGAGCAGTGTCAGCCCAATGCCCAGCCATAACCCCTGTTGCAGCGTGGCGGTTTCTTCGACGCGATCACCGGCGCCGACAGCGTGCGCGATGCGCGCGGTGACTGCGCTCAGCACGCCGATACAGAACACGTAAATGGGTAGCCATAAGCTGAAGCCGACCGCCACAGCGCCGAGATCGATCGGCCCGACTGCGCCGGCCATGATGGTATCGGCGACGCCCATCGCCAGTTGCGCCACCTGGCCGACGAGCATCGGCCAGGCCAATTGCAAAAGCTCGCGCCAATCGCGCAGGCGCGACTGCAGGGGGTTGGGTTGGTTCACGAAGAGTTCCAGGCAGTGCTATGTCGGCGATATGTCAGCTCAGACACAGCAAAATCGAGTTTGAATGCTAGGGTGAGAAGTATAAAGACAACGATTGCCGGCCGGCGCAATCAAGGCGAGGAATTTTATGCTCAAGATGGCCCTGTGGATCGTCAACACGGTGGGAATTCTGGTAATCGGCGCGATGATATTCGCGCTCCTTGCTGCTGTGCGGATGTATATCGTCGATCGTCTGCAGCGCCAGCACGCGATTCGCCGCAATTTCCCGCTGGTCGGGCGCATGCGCTACGGCATCGAAAATCTGGGGCCGTTTTTGCGCCAATATTTGTACGACACCGACCGCGACCGCTTGCCGTTTAATCGCGCCGAACGCAGTTGGGTCTATCGCGCGGCGAAGAATCTCGATAACACCGCAGCCTTTGGCTCGACGCTGGATTTGATGCAACCCGGCACCATCATTTTTGCGAACAGCGTATTTCCGGTGCTTGAGCAGATGGCGGAGCACCCGCGTCCACTGCCGCTCGGGCCCCACACGCCAAATCCTTATCTGCCGCAGTCGATTTTCAATATCTCCGGCATGAGCTTCGGCGCGCTCTCACAACCGGCAATACAGGCGCTTTCCTACGGCGCAGCGAAGGCCGGTTGCTGGATGGATACCGGCGAAGGAGGGTTGTCGCCGTATCACCTGGAAGGCGGCTGCGATATCGTCATGCAGATCGGCACTGCGAAATACGGCGTACGCGATTTGCAGGGCAATCTCAGCGACGCCATGCTGCGCCAGCTCGCCGCGCATCCTCAGGTCAAAATGTTCGAGTTGAAATTGAGTCAGGGCGCGAAGCCCGGCAAAGGCGGAATTCTGCCGGCGGTGAAAGTCACCGAGGAAATCGCCAAAATTCGCGGTATTCCGGCAGGCGAGGATTCAATCAGCCCGAATCGCCATCCCGAAATCAACAATACCGGCGATTTGCTCGACATGATCGACCGCATTCGCAGCGTCACCGGCAAACCGACCGGCCTCAAGCTCGCGCTCGGCGAGCCGGCATGGCTCGATGAATTATGTGCGTTGATCAAGCAGCGCGGCGAACGCTCAGCGCCCGATTTCATCACCGTCGACAGCGGCGATGGCGGCAGTGGCGCCGCGCCGGAAACTCTGATCGACAATATGGGGCTGACCTTGCGCGAAAGCTTGCCAGCGCTGGTCGACAAGCTGATCGCGCATGGTTTGCGCGACCGTATTCGCGTGATTGCCTCGGGCAAATTGATCACGCCGGTGAATGTGGCGTGGGCACTCTGCATGGGCGCCGATTACGTCAACAGTGCGCGCGGATTTCTGTTTGCGTTAGGGTGCATTCAGGCGATGCAGTGCAACAAGAACACCTGCCCGACCGGCATCACCACGCAGAATCCTAAATTGCAGCGTGGGCTTGATGTCGAGCTGAAAGCCGAGCGCGTCTATCACTACGTCAAGAACATGCAGCATGAAATCGAAATGGTTGCGCATTCGTGCGGCGTCACCGAGCCGCGACAATTGCGTCGTCAGCACGCGCGCATGGTGGTTCAGGGTGGGCGCTCGGTACGACTCGATGAGTTATTTCCGCCGGTAACCGAGCCGCTGCGTATGGTCGATAGCGCATAAAAGATGATCTTCGAAAATTCATTGCACGAACTTGGGCGTCCGACAACATAGTGCACTGCCCAAGCGGGTTGCGCCGAAAGGGGATGCTTTTGTTTCGGGGCAACGTAGCGCTGTCGTCGCAGGCAGGGCGGGCTCGTCCTCGGAGCACTCGGCAAATTCTGCGAGGAATCCAGCGCGAAAGCTTCGAGTGGTCCTCCTTCTGCCCCGAAAAAAAGCATCCCCTTTCGGCGCCCATGGCACCCAAGCGCGTGCCGGGAAAGTTTTTTGAACTGAGTGTGGTTTGCTAATGCATCCCCGCACGGCGATAATCGCGGCGAATTTTTAATCGAATGAGAAGCATCCTTGATCCGTAAATGGCTTAAATCCCTGACCGGCGCGCCGGCCGCCGAACACGATGGTGGCGATCGCCATCCCCGCAATAGCACTGCTCACGCCTTAGATGATTCCACCACACCAAACAGCGCTAACACTGCGGACGATGCCAGCGGTAAACGTAAACGTTCACGCGGTGGCAAAAGTAAATCGGCAGCACAGAAAAGTACGCCGCAACAGAATTGGACGCCCGATCAATTTGTCGTGCCGGTGGTGGAAGACAAAACGCGCTTTCATGATCTCGGTCTCGATGATCGTCTGCTGCATGGCATCGCCGATATCGGCTTTCAATATTGCTCGCCAATTCAGGCGCAGGTGTTGCCGCAAACATTGCGCGGCCACGATGCAATCGGCAAAGCACAAACCGGTACCGGTAAAACTGCCGCGTTTTTGATTACGGTATTTAACGACCTGCTCAATAATCCGATCGAAGAAGAACGTTACGCCGGCGAGCCGCGTGCGTTAATCATTGCGCCGACTCGCGAGCTGGTGCAGCAGATCGGCGACGATGCGGAAAAACTTGGCAAACACACGGGCCTGCGCATCATCACATTGATCGGCGGTATGGATTACCAAAAACAGCTTAATCAAATTGCCAGCGGTCTGGTCGATGTCATTGTCGCCACCCCGGGCCGCTTGCTCGATTTTCAGCAGCGCAAGGATTTGTATCTAGATCAAGTCGAAATTCTCGTGATCGACGAAGCCGATCGCATGCTCGATATGGGTTTCATTCCGCAAGTGAAGCGCATTGTGCGTAGCACACCGGATACCAAGCATCGGCAAACTTTATTGTTCAGCGCAACATTCACGCCGGATATTATCAATCTCACCGCGCAATGGACGTTCGAGCCGATCACCGTTGATATTCAGCCGGAACGCGTTGCCACCGATACGGTCGATCAGAAAATTTACATGGTCACCGAAAAAGAAAAATTCCAATTGTTACGCAATATTTTGAAACAGCCCGATGCGACCAGCGTCATTGTGTTTGCCAATCGCCGCGATGAAACGCGCTGGCTGTACGAAAAACTGCAAAAGAGCGGTGTCAATTGCGGCATGATTTCCGGCGAAATTCCGCAGAACAAACGCATGCGTACCTTGCAGGATTTCAAGGATGGCAAATTGCAGGTCATGGTCGCGACCGATGTCGCCGGTCGCGGCATTCATGTCGACGGTGTGAGCCATGTGGTGAATTACGCGCTGCCGGAAGATCCGGAAGATTATGTGCATCGTATCGGTCGTACCGGGCGCGCCGGCGCGAGCGGCACTTCGATTAGTTTTGCCAGCGAAGATGATGGTTTCTTATTGCCTCAGCTCGAAGTCATGCTCGGCAAAAAATTGAATTGCGAAATGCCATCGCCGGAATTGCTGGCGTAATTTAAACATCGCAATGAAATTCCTGAAAAAACTTCTGCTGATGATTGTCGGCGCGATTTTGCTGTTATGGCTGATTGCGCTGCTGCTATTTCGTTTCGTCAGCCCGCCGTTAACGCTGACGATGTTGATCAGCATTTTTGATAATCAGCGCTGGATCAAACACGATAGCGTTTCGCTTAAAAATATTAGCCCGAACTTACAGCGCGCGGTGATTGCGTCCGAAGACGGCCGTTTTTGTTTGCACAATGGCATTGATTTCGATGCCGTGCAGGATGCGATGGACGACTACGAAGCGCGCGGTAAATTGCGCGGCGCCAGCACCATCAGCATGCAGGTATCGCGCAATGTATTTTTGTGGACCGGCGGCGGCGTGGTGCGCAAAGCGCTTGAAGCGCCGCTCGCATTATCGCTCGATGCAGCATGGTCGAAGCGCCACATTCTCGAAATCTATTTAAATATCGCCGAGTGGGGTCCCGGTGTGTTCGGAGCCGAAGCGGCGGCGCACTATTATTTTCACAAACCTGCCGCGCAATTATCGAGTTCTGAGGCCGCACGTCTAGCGGCAATTTTGCCCAATCCGATTCGCTGGAATGCGGCAAAACCTACCGCGTATATCGAACGTCGCGCCAGTGTTATTCAAGCGCGTATGTTGCAGTTGAATCGCACACAGTTGGATTGCATCGCGCGTTAAGCTTCATTCCGCGCGAGCGCGAACGACGCTGCATCGAATAGCTCAATCCACCGCCGGCACGCTTTTTAAATCCGCCGCCATCGAAGCTGTCGGTTCGTCGTTGTCTTCGTAATCGCGCGGTTGTGTCGCGTCGCTGGAGGGCGGCAGTTTCAGCGCGCGTACCACCAGCGTGCCGAGATACGACACCACAATATTCGCTGCGAATGCGTATACGGCGACAAACGCCGAAATTTTGTAGCCGAATAAATCGATCGAGAAAATCGAACTCTTGAAGCCGAGCGATGCGACCATCAGCGTGCCGCTCAACATGCCGGCCGCCCACCCGAGTAGCAGCGCGCGATGATCGAGCCAGCGCGTGTAGAGGCCGATGATAATTGCCGGCATCGTTTGGATAATCCACACACCGCCGAGCAATTGCAGCTGAATCGCATATTGCTGCGGCAGCCACAGAATGAACGCGAGCGCGCCGAATTTCACCACCAGCGATACCAGTTTTGCCAGATCGGTTTCGCGTTTGGCATCGATATTCGGATTGATGAATTCGCGATGAATATTGCGCGTGTATAAATTCGACGCGGCGATCGACATGATTGCTGCCGGCACCAGCGCGCCGATGCCGATGGCAGCAAATGCGATACCGACAAACCAATCGGGAAAGCTGTGCAGAAACAGCGCCGGTACCGCGAAGCTCGTCCCGTACTGCTTAAATTGCGCGGCATATTCGGGCAGGCTGCTGACGCCAGAAGCCAGCGCCATAAAGCCGAGCAGCGCGATAATGCCGAGCACCATCGAATACGCTGGCAGCAACATCATGTTGCGGCGCAATGTGTTGCCGCTCGATGCGCTGAATAACGCGGTCATCGCGTGCGGATACAAAAATAATGCGACGGCGGAACCGAATGCGGTGGTCGCATACGCGGTGTAACCGCCGAAGTCGTTTGCGCTCGGCGCTTTCAGTAATAATTTTTCCGGTGGAATTGCCGCGAACATTTTTGCGTAGCCGCCGAGTTGCGTTGGAATGACGATAACGGCGGCGATGATGGTGGTGTAAATCAGCACATCTTTAACGATGGCGATCATCGCCGGTGCGCGTAAGCCGCTGGCATACGTGTACGCGGCGAGAATCGCGAACGCGACGATTAGCGGCAATTCGCCGATCCAACCTTCAGTGCTGAAACCGAGCGCGCCGATGACCACTTCAATACCGATTAATTGCAGCGCGATATACGGCATCGTCGCGAGAATACCGGTGACTGCGATCGCAAGCGCAAGGTATGGGCTGTTGTAGCGCGCGCGTACAAAATCCGCGGGAGTAATGAAACCGTGTTTATGCGCAACGGCCCACAGGCGCGGAAATACCAGAAACGCGAACGGATATACCAGGATCGTGTAGGGCACCGAAAAAAATCCGTGCGCGCCGACGCCAAAGACCAGCGCCGGCACCGCGATAAATGTGTACGCGGTGTACAGATCGCCGCCCAGCAAAAACCACGTCAGCCAAGTACCGAAGCGACGGCCAGCGAGCCCCCATTCATGCAGCGAATTTAAATCGGCCTGTTTCCAGCGCGATGCAAAAAAGCCGAGCACGGTCACCATGCCAAACAGCGCGACAAAAACAATGGTGGCAGTAACGTTGATATTCATCGCAAATCCTTAGTGCCTGCCGGAGCCATGCGTAAAGTGAAGGACAATCGCAATGATCAGCGACGACAGCGGCACCCACGACAATTGGTACCAGTAATAAAACGGAATGCCGAATAAGGTCGGCTCGATGCGGTTATAGAACGGCACACAAATCATCGCGAGGTAGGGCAGTAGCAACAGCCAATACCAACGCTTGCTGGTTTGAGGAATAGACACATTCTTATCCTTCTAAAAAATTCGACGACGTATTATCAAAGTTATGCATCGTTCTGCAAATCGCGGCGTCCAGTCATTGACGATTGCAATTCGCGCAAACAGTTTTCGCAGTAGCAACTTGCGCCGCTGTTATTGGCTAGCGGCATGCCGGTTGGTTGTTCGAAGCACCAACAATTCTGCGCTTGCGGATCGACGGCCAGCGCGCAGCGATTGGCTGAGCCACAACGTGGGCAAATGGTTTTCGCAGCGTCATTCACGGTTGTGGTCGAGTTGCCGGCTTGGGTGCGCATTCTACGCCGGCGCGTGAAATTGACGCTAATCCGATCAGCGTTTAAGGTGGCAATTCGTTTTTGATCGCGGAGCGCGGCCATCATGTCCACTGCCGACGACAATTTGTTTCGCGATGAACTGCAGGGTGTGCAGCCGCTGCAGATACCCGCCAAAGTCCCCCTCAATCGTTCGCCAGTGTCCGGGCTGGCCGCCGCGGCACGCCGTGAAGCGGCGCAACGCGAACTCGACGCCGAACGCAATTTTCTGACGCTCAATAATGTCGACATGCTCGACCCGTACTATCCGCTCGAATTCAAACGCGCCGGCGTGCAAAACGGCGTGTTCCGCAAACTGAAGCAGGGCAAATACGCGATGGATGCGCGGCTCGATCTGCATCGTCTGACCGTGGAGCAGGCGCGCGAGCAGGTGTTTGGGTTTATTCGCGAGGCGCATGCATACGACTTGCGCAATGTGCTGATCGTGACCGGGCGGGGCAATCACAGCAGTTCACCGGAAGCCGTATTGAAAAGTTACGTGAATAAATGGCTGCCGGAATTCGACGAGGTGCAGGCGTATTGCAGCGCGATTCCAGCGCAGGGCGGCACCGGCGCGGTCTATGTGATGCTGAAAAAAAGCGAAAAGCGTAAACAGGAAAATCGCGATCGTCTCAATCGCGGTCGTGTGCCGGAAACCAGAGGCTGATTGGATTTTTTATGCCGCGCGTCGTCTTTGCTCCCGCCATTCAACGTCATCTGCCGACACCGCCTTGCGTTGTTGCTGCGAGCACTGTGCGCGAGGCGTTGGCTCAGGCTTTCGCCACGCAGCCAGCGCTGCGCGATTACATCGTCGACGAGCAGGGTGCGCTGCGCAAACACGTGGCGATTTTTATCGACGATGAGCAATTGCGCGATCGCGACAATCTCGATCAGAGCGTGATGGCAGACGCGGAAATTTATGTGGTGCAGGCGCTATCTGGAGGGTAGTCGGTGGCGTCGCAGGTCAGTCATTGGCGCGTTACATAAGGAGAGAACACATGGCGCAAAAACTATTGGTCGGCACCCGCAAGGGCTTATTCGTATTACAGAAAACCTCCGGCTCTCCGTCGGGTTGGGCCATTGATAGCACCCATTTTCTCGGCGATCCGGTGTCAATGGCTTTACATGACACACGCGATAACTCGCTGCACGTCGCACTCAACCTCGGCCATTTCGGCGTGAAAATGCGGCGCTCGCGCGATGGCGGCAATACGTGGGATGAAACCGCAGTGCCGGCGTATCCGCCGCAACCCGAGGATAAGAAGGACGAAAAACCGTGGACGCTGCAACAGGTGTGGTCACTCGAAACCGGCGGTGCCGATCGCCCCGGCTTGTTATGGGCCGGCACCATTCCCGGGGGTTTGTTTCGCTCGACCGACGGTGGCGACAGCTGGGAATTGATCCGCTCGCTATGGGATCGACCCGAGCGCAGCGAATGGTTCGGCGGTGGTTATGATCGACCGGGCATTCACTCGATTTGCGTCGACCCGCGCAACAGCGACCATCTCAGCCTAGGCATTTCGTGCGGCGGCGTCTGGCAGTCGCGCGATGCCGGTGCAAACTGGCAGGCGTTCGGCACCGGCATGATCGCTGATTACATGCCCGAAGGCCGACAGGAAGATCCGAATATTCAGGACCCGCATCGATTGGTGCAAAACTCCGCAAATCCCGATGTGTTCTGGGTGCAGCATCATTGCGGTATCTATCGTAGCGTCGACAACACCGCGAGCTGGCAACGGCTATTCGCGCAACCGTCGGCGTTCGGCTTTGCCGTCGCGACGCATCCGCACGATCCGAACACGGCGTGGTTCGCGCCGGCAGTAAAAGATGCGCTGCGCGTGCCGGTTGATGGTCGTTTCGTCGTGACACGCACACGCGACGGTGGACAAACCTTCGAGACGCTAAATCGCGGTTTGCCGAACGAGCCGGCTTACGATCTGATCTACCGCCACGGCATGGATGTCGACAGCAGTGGCGAGCAATTGGCGATCGGCTCGACCACCGGCGGTCTGTGGATTTCCGAAAACGGCGGCGATGCGTGGCAGCCAATCTCCGCGCATCTGCCGCCGATTTATTGTGTGCGTTTTATGTCGGCGTGAGAGGCCGAAACGCTGCGGGGCGGTAGGTTATATACCTGCCGCAGTAACGCGACAAATGCCTAGAAATGGACACAAAGCCCTCAAGCGATGGCTGGGCGATACAATGCGCGCCTTCTCGAGCGGTAAATAAAGAGAGATAAGAAAATGAGTAGGTTCTCAAATCGAGTTGCCATCGTAACGGGCGGCGGATCGGGCATCGGCGCCGCAATTGCTCGACGCTTCGTTGAGGAAGGTGGCCGCGTGGTGCTGGCCGGGCGGACCGAATCCAAGCTCGCCGCGGTTGCGGAAACATTGGGTGGCGATAATGCCTGCTGGAAGGTCACGGACGTCACCGTGCAAAGTGATGTCGAGGCGCTGATCGAATTTACGATCGGGAAATTCGGCCAGCTCGATATCCTCGTCAATAATGCCGGTTATGGCGAACGCCTGGCGCGGGTGACTGAGATCGATGCCGACTACTGGCACAAGGTGTTCGACACGAATCTCCATTCGATCTTTTATGCGTGCCGTGCCGCTATCCCAGACCTTGCGCGGAGCAAGGGAACGATCGTCAATATCTCCTCGCTGTCCGGTGTGCGCGGCGACTATGGCAGTAATGCCTATAACGCGGCCAAGGCCGGCGTGATTAATCTGACACACGCATTGGCGCTCGAACATTCCGCAGACGGCATTCGTGTCAACTGCGTCAGTCCCGGCTTCATCATCACTCCCATGCAGGACAATACCCCGGAGAGTGTGCGCAAACTCTGGACGGACGTGATCCCGCTTGGCCGCGCCGGACAGGCGGATGAAATTGCATCCGCAGTAGCGTTTTTGGCGTCGAACGATGCTTCTTACATCACCGGGCATAACCTCGTTGTCGATGGCGGGGTTACCGTGCATACCGGTTCGCCCAATTTGTTCCGGCTGCTCGGGTTGTAGTTTTTATGTAGTTCCCAAACCTCAATATTCAGGAGCTCGAATATGTTGAAGCTGCACGGCGCACGTATTTCCAATTTCTACTGCATGGTCAAACAAGTGCTGATCGAAAAAGGCATCGCCTTCGAAGAAGTCGAGACGATGCCGAATCAGGAGCCAGCCTTTCTTGCCAAAAGTCCGATGGGCAAAGTGCCCGCGCTGGAAACCGAGCACGGGTTTCTCACCGAAACCAATGTGATTTTCGATTATCTGGAGGATGTGCAACCGACGCCGGCGCTATACCCGAACGATGCCTTCGCGCGCGCCCGCTGCAGGCAGATCGTCAAGATGACCGAGCTGTATGTCGAAGGTCCGGCGCATGCATTGTTGCCGGCGCTGTTCGGTCAGTCAGTGGCGGATTTTCAACGCGATAGCGCCCGCCCGATGATGCAGCGCGGGCTGGCGGCGCTGCGGCAGCTGGTCAAGTTTTCGCCGTGGGTATGCGGCGAGCAATATACCTTCGCCGATATTTTTCTGTACCGGTCGCTTGGCGTAATCACGATTACCGCCGAAAAGCTCTATGACTGGGAGGTGCTGGCCGAATTGCCGGGTATCAAAGACTGGCAAGCGCGGATGGCGCAACGCTCAGTCACGCAAACCGTCGATGCGGAAAACCAGTCCGCGCTGGCGGTATTCATGCAGCAATTGAACACCGCCAAATAAATCCTCGATACAGAAACCCCGCCGCAATGGCGGGGATTTCTGTGAGCGCTTTCGCGCGCAAGGCAATTCGACTGGTGAAATCGCGGTTGCCCGATATGCTTAGGAAACTGCCGCTGAAGCGTTGCCCATTACCGATGTCCTTTTCCCGCGTCCGACATATATTGCTGCCCGCGCTATTGCTCGCGGCGGCGCCGTTGGTCGATGCGACGACGATCTTCAAATACCGCGATGCCGACGGCGTTACTCACTACACCGACAAGAATCCCGGCGGCAAACAAAGTGCCGAAGTTCTAGAGCTGTGGGGCAGTAGCAGTGCCGGCGGCGGTATGCCGGAGCAGCAGCGGGTGGTTTTTCTTGAAAAACGCGGCACACCCCAACGTCCCGAATTATTTCTGATCAATCAGAATCCAGCGCCGGTTGAGGTCAGCTTCAAGCTCACGCAGCAGGATAATGTGCAGACGACGGCGATTCCCGAACAGTGGGTCGTTGCTCCGCACAGCGAAATTCGCGTGGCGACATTGCTACCACAACATGCTGCGCAGCCATTGCGCTACGACTATCAACTGCGCTGGCAGCTCGGCGATCCCAACGCGCGCCCGAGCGAGAGTTTTGTCTACACGCCGCCGATTCCGCCGAATACAGCATTTAGAATTACGCAGGGATTTAATGGCGATTACAGTCATCGCGGCGGCGCCAGCCAATACGCGATCGATATCGGTATGCCGATTGGCACCGGCATTCGCGCGGCGCGCAATGGCGCGGTAGTCAAAGTGCAGGATGTGCATGGCGAAGGTGGTAACTCGACCGCATTTCGCAGCCAGACCAACAGCGTTTACATCCTGCATGACGACGGTACGTTCGGCGTTTATGCGCACCTCCGCAAAGGGTCGGCGCTGGTGCAGCCGGGTCAGCGTGTACGTGCTGGTCAGCTGATCGCACAATCCGGCAATAGCGGCTATTCCACCGCTCCGCATCTGCATTTTGCGGTACTGCGTAACGCCGGCCTGAAATGGCAATCAGTGCCGTTCGTATTGGCATCGCCGTACGGCGTGGTGAAACCGATCAAAGGCCTCGCCATCACCGGCTTGCAACCGCTCGATCGTCTCGCCAGCCGCGATCGCTGATCTAGCGCTCGCTAGAAGTGGGCGCGAATAAACCCCAGCGCTCGTTTCTTCAGCAAGCGTATCGGCGTACTTTTTTTCGCTTCAGGCAACGCTCCCCACGTCTTTTCCCAGTAATGCACCGCATACGTATCCTTGCGAATACATGCCGGTGAAAACTCTTCGAACCAGGTATAGGGATAAAAGTATTCGGTGGGAAACACAGTGACGCCGTGTGCGAGCTGTTGTTTGCCATAGCGACGCAGACCGATTTCCTTCAGTGCCATCGTCGTTACTTGCGGTGATCGATAAAAAGTCCCGGTATCGACGAACAGCTGCACGGTCAATTCCATGCACCGCTGAATGAACGGATGCCCCGCTTCGGCACCCAGCACGGCATTATTCACCCAATCCTCATTCTCCTTATCGAGCTGGAATCCGACAAAGCAGCGATGATCGAGCAATGGATCGAAACTCTTAAAGACCTCGACATCGGTATCAAAGTAAATGCCGCCTTCTTGGTTCAGCGCATATAAGCGAACGTAATTCGCCACCTTGGACCACAGCCCGCGCTCGCAGGCGATACGACAATAATCGTTATCGAGCGGGCTATTGCTCTCGTTCCACTCCTTGATGGTGTAATCGGGCAGAAGTTCGCGCCAGCTATCGATGCAGCGCTTGTTGAGATCGCTGAGTGGATTACTACCGAACCAGCAGTAGTGAATTATTTTTGGAATCATCCTGGCTTCCTCTTTTTGGCTGAGTTCCGCTGACATGGGGCTGACAAATCATAGCAAGTTCTTTGCCAATGGTTTTCAACCAATTGCAGTAGATCGGCTCGTCGAGGAAGTGCTGGTAGGCGCTAGGCGCCGGTCATTCTATTTTTAAGGCGGCAGCGTTTAACGGAGTAGCGACTGTGTAGTGAAATTCACGCAGAAGATCGCCAGCTACGGAATCGATCAGATCTAGCTCCGCTATCGACATCTGCTTCCAGCGGCCGCTGCCGTCGAATAAGGGCTGATTGATCTGCCAATTGCGATATTGCTCGTGGTGCTCGCCAAAGGCGCTTGGCGGTTTCTCGATGGTTTTTGCGTAATAGTATTTTGGGGCTTCGTGATATTTCAGAATATCCGGCTCATACGTTTCGCCGATGAACGTGATGATCTTGTGCAGCACCGCTTCAGGATCGCTGATAAGGTTTTCGTAGCGAAGAACATGCACATTTGGATGACACCAAAACTCCTTCCCCGCCAGATTGTCATCGCGCCACCGCAAAATGCCTTGTTCAAGACTGCCGGTGCGGTCTTTGATTGAGCTGGCGACATCGCGGCCGTCGCGAACGATCAATAAGATTTTGCTGTGCGGGCGTACTGCCAATATTTTTTCGAGATGGCAGATATGCTTTGGCGTTTTTTCGGCCCAGCGGAATTTATTGCCGGCGATCGCGAGCATATCGAAATGCTGCAGGCTTTTTCTAAAGCGGCGCTCACTGCGAAGTGCAGCGCTGCTTTCATAGGGAATCGCGTAAATGCTCGAATGCGTACCTAGCATCCTCAGTAGCAGCGAGGTACCGCTATGGCCGCAGCCGACGATAAATATCGGGTCTCGCAATGCGTTGCGGCGGACCAATTTGTTCCAATAATAGTGCAGGCGCAGCACAATTTTGTCGCGGATTTCGGGCAGAGAGATTTCCATATTTCGATACCGACCCGTTGCAGTGGGCGATAAATGCTAAAGACCGTTAATTCTAGCAATCGCAATGCCTTGTTCTCCGGCGATGCTGTATAGCAAAAAATATCTCTCGCCCTCTCGAAACACCGCGGGGTCGCGCAGTTCGCATCTGGCACCATTGGCCATTCCGCGTCGCGAAGGAATGGGTGGCAATAAACCACCCTCCCATTCGGTTTCTGGCGCCAATATTTTTTGCGGCGCTGTGGCGTGCCAATTGCGCCAATCGGGACCAAGATCGACGCGGCTCACCAGAATACTTTCAGGGGTGTCGCCGACGAGCGTAAAGAACAGCAATAGATGATCGGCACGAACAATAATCGCGTGATGGCGCGCATTGTTCGGAAGAATTTGTGGTCCCCGACGAAAGTCAGCGACGCCATGTTGCGAGCGATAAACGATACCTGGCATCGCGATAGCGTAATACGCATCCTGCCATTGAAAAACGCGAAAATAAGATGGACCTAATATCTCCGAATTGGCTTCAAAATGAAGCCCATCAACCGAGATCGCGAGTTTCGAGCGTTGTGGCGCCGCGTTTATAGAATCGATCGCAGTGTTGTGTATATCTGCTGTTACATCCTGATCAGACGTGACGCCGTGAAAATACATCAATATGCGCTTGTGCTCGTGATCGACATGCACGTCAGGTGAAGCGACGTGATCGATACACGTCGAATGATCGACGCCCAACACTCCCGGCTCGTAGAGGTGCCATGGTCCATCGAGAGTCTGTGCATAGGCTAACCGAATGGTTGAGCCGCGATGATGCGCGAAATAAAGGTAATAACGGCCGAGCGGATTTGGTATCCAGTCGGGAACTCGAATCAACGAAGGGCCATTCACGTTGTCGCCGATAGCAGCGTTATTTACATCGGCCCGGACGATTGGATTGTGCGGCAAGCGCTCGATTTTTAAAGCAGTAAAAAACTGAGCGCTCTGCCAGCGCCATGTTGGATCAGTGGTTGATGTTGTCGACGCGCTGCGCTTTCTTCCTGATAGCGCGCGCACGCAGTTTTTCAGTTGCGAAAAACGTAAGCGGTGCGATTCGATGCCGCGCGTTAATGACCAGAGGCGTGAAAAAAGACGTCGAAAGCGCATACCTGTGCCAGTAAACCTGCTTGAGTTCTGCCATAACTTAACTGAATCCGCGCGAATTGCCAGAGCGTTGATGCTGGCTGCAATTAAGCGCATGTGCCCCAATTTGCTTGCGTAACTATTTTTTGGCTGCTTACAATCCAGCGCCTGTGGCATGAGTCGCCACCCTTGATCTCTAGCGATCAACGATTCCGATAATTATTCTGCGGCTATAGCTGCGGTGGCTCGAGATAGAACGAGTTTCCTCCACCTGGTGTTTTATGGCGTGTGAACGCGAGAACTTGTAATGCATGTCGATCAGGAATTCAGCGATTTGCTGGGACTGCTGTACAACGGCCCACTGGAAGCGGTGCCGTGGCAGGCGTTTCTCGAGAGCTGCAAGGATCTGATGAGCGCGCGCGTGGCGAATTTGATTTTGCGTGCGCCGGGTCGCCTCGGTCTTGGCTTGATGCGCGTGGTCGGCGGCGTGCCCGAACATATCGCGACCTATAACGAGCGTTCGTATGCGCTCGATCCATTCATCAATCTACCCGAAGGTGAAGTGGTAACGCTGCACGAATTCATGGGCACAGAGCAGCTGCTGGCCAGCGATTTCTATCGCATGGTGATGGAGCCGAGCGATCTATACGACGTGCTAGGTGCGGATTTTTCGATTCCGAATGAAGTTGAGGTGCGCTTCCGTATTTGTCGTGCCAAGTCCGCACGTCGTTTCAATGAAAGCGATCGCAAATTGTTTCGCGCGTTGCTGCCGCATATCCAGCGCGCGGTACACATCCACGTGCGCCTCAACAAAGTGGAATCCGAGCGTGCGGTGTATGCGGGTGCGATCGATCAGATGCGCGTCGGCGCGATTATTCTCGACGAAACCGGCCGTGTGCTCAGTCTCAATCAGCGCGCGCATCAATTGCTTGAAGAAAAAAACGGCGTCGCGCTGCGTGATGAAAAGCTCGTGTTGAGCACGCGTGAATTAACGCTGGATTTGCAGGCGCGCATTGCGCGAGTGATCGCGCAACAACGTGCCGGTGACGCGGCGGTAGTCGAAGCGATGCGCATTGCGCGCAAGAGTGGTGAGCTCGGGTTGGTGATTCGCCCGGTGCCGGAGAATCAATGGGCCGGTGCGGAGGTTGTGCCGGCCGCAGTGCTTTTTCTCAGCGATCCACAGCAGCAGGCGCATGCGCCGCTGCAGGTGATCAAACAATTATTTGGCTTCACGCCATCAGAAGCTGCGCTCGCCATGTTAATGGCAAACGGGCTCACGCTCGATGACGCCGCCGAAGAGCTCGGTATCAGCCGCAATACAGTGCGCACGCATTTACGTGCGGTGTTCGCGAAAACTGGCGTGACGCGGCAACCGCAGTTGGTGAGTTTGATTCTGAAGAGCGTGGCGTCGTTAGGCTAATATCCGCGAGCGCGGCATCTGCGAACCCGCGCTCGCGGCGTACATTCTGTTTTCGCTATTTCACATTCTTAAAATCGGATAACCACACATGATGAATAAGCTCGGTAAGCAGGAACCCACAAAAGCAACCATCATCAAATGGCTGTTGGCCATTGCATTAATTGCAGGATTTGCGGCGTTGTGGTGGTCGGGTGCACTGGCACAGCTTTCAGACAAGGAATGGATCAAAGCACAGGTAGAAGCGGCCGGCTGGTACGGACCGCTGCTGTTCCTGCTGCTGGTGATTGTATTGTTTCCGCTATTTTTGGCGGGGCCGCTACTCTGGATCAGTGGCGCGATCTGGCCGTTGCCACTGGCGATCGCGTACTCCTGCACGGCGGCGCTGTTGGCCAGCTTTCTTTATTTTTTTATCGCGCGTTGGCTGGGACAGGAATGGGCTGCGCGCCATATTCCGGCCAAGGTTCGCGAATATGAGACGAAGCTCGAAGCTTATCCGGCACGCACGATCATGGCATTGCGGTTATTTCTGTGGATTAACCCGGCCGTCGATTTCCTGATCGCCATCACTAAAATTCCAACGATGAGCTATCTGATTTTTACATCGATTGTGTTCATCCCATCCACCGCGATGCAAGTGGTGGTAGCGACCTTGGGAATTAATTTTATTACCCACTTACCGACATGGGCATTTATCGCGCTGGGTACCGCAATTGCGCTAGCGATAGTTGTGGTGATGGCGATCAAGCGCCGAAGCGCCTCGCAAGGCAGCGAAAGCGGAAGCTAGATTTTGCCGCCAGCGCAATCGGAGTCGCGGCATTTTCGGTTGACGGCAGTGCGCTGATTATTCCGCGCCGTTGCGTTCGAGAATCTCTGCGTATTCGATCGATTTCGCATGTTCGCGTATATACGACAATACAGTGCGTCCGTGTGGATCGCGCGCATTGATGTTGCGATTTTCGGCGAGAAACATCGCGACGAATTTTTCGAAATCATCGGCGCGCATCTGCTGGTACGCTTTCAGCAGCATATGAAAATCCGCTTCAACCGCTTCGGCGGGTTTCACATCAAGAAACTCGCGCACGCGCGCTTCGGTCCACACTTCGTCGACGACGACTTCTTTTTCTTTGGCCATTTCAATACCCGATAAATTTCAATGTAGGGCGCAATAAGGCGAAGCCGCATTGCGCCGAGTGGCAAAAAATGGCGCAATGCCCTTCGGTTATTGCGCCCTACGAATTACTGAAGCTTCTTCAACAGAATTTCATTCACCAAGCCTGGATTCGCCTGACCCTTCGATGCCTTCATAGTTTGCCCGACAAAAAAACCGATCAGTTTTTTGCGTTTATTTTCATCGGCAGCGCGGTATTGCTCGACCTGTTCCGGATTGGCATCGACGATATCCGCAACGATTTTGTCGATCGCGCCGGTGTCGGAAACCTGCTTCAGGCCGCGTTCGGAAATAATTACGTCGGCATCGCCTTCGCCATTCCACATTGCTTCGAATACTTGCTTGGCAAGTTTTCCGGAAATGGTGTTGTCTTTAATGCGGATGATCAGGCCGGCAAGTTGTTCGGCGTTTATTGGGCTGTGCGCAATCGTTAAATCGCTTTTGTTCAACTGTGCACTCAGCTCGCCCATCACCCAGTTGGCGGCGAGCTTTGCTTCGCCTGCCGCTTTGGCGACGATTTCGTAATAATCGGCCAACGCACGCTCTGCAGTTAGTACGCCAGCATCGTAATTCGACAATCCATAATCGGCGATGAAACGCTCTTGTTTTGCTGCGGGCAGCTCGGGCAATGTTGCGCGAATTTGTTCGATCGTTTCCGCATCGACCGATACCGGCAATAAATCAGGACACGGGAAATAGCGATAGTCGTTCGCTTCTTCTTTGCTCCGCATCGCGCGCGCGATTTTTTTCTCGCCGTCGTACAGCCGTGTTTCCTGAATCACTTTGCCGCCGTCTTCGATTAAATCGATTTGACGACTCACTTCGAGCTTGATGGCTTCTTCGATAAAGCGAAACGAGTTCAGGTTTTTCGTTTCGGTGCGCGTGCCGAGTTTATCGCTGCCCTGCTTGCGTATAGAGACGTTGACGTCGAAGCGCATAGAGCCCTGCGACATATCGCCGTCGGTGATTTCGAGGCTGGTGACGATCGCGTGCAATTTTTTCGCGAATGCGACGGCTTCCTCGGCGCTGCGCATATCGGGCTCGGTGACAATTTCGATCAGCGGCGTGCCGGCGCGATTTAAATCGATACCGCTCAAACCATGGCTATCCCCAGCAAAAGAAAGTTCATGCAATGATTTGCCTGCATCTTCTTCGAGATGCGCATGATGAATACGAACACGTTTCGTAGAACCGTCGCTCAATTCGATATCGATATGGCCGGCACCGACGATCGGCTCGGCGAGTTGCGTGGTTTGATAGCCTTTCGGTAGATCCGGATAAAAATAATTTTTGCGTTCAAATGCACTGAGCGGATTGATCGGCGCATCGACCGCGAGGCCGAACATGATCGCGTAACGCACCGCCTGCTCATTTAATACCGGCAGCGTGCCGGGCATCGCGAGATCGATTGCATTCGCCTGCGTATTTGGCTCGGCGCCGAACGCGGTGCTGCTGCCGGAAAATATTTTCGATTGCGTGGCCAGTTGCATATGCACTTCGAGGCCGATGACTGTTTCCCATTCCATCATGCGTTCCTCTTATTCGATGCCCGGTGCGGTGCGACGATGCCAATCGGTCGCCTGCTGGAATTGATGTGCGACGTTCAGCAATTTGTCTTCGGCGAAATAATTGCCGATCAATTGCAGGCCGATCGGTTTGTTATCGACGCAGCCGGCCGGAATACTCAATGCCGGTAAACCGGCGAGATTCACAGCGATCGTGTAAATGTCTTCGAGATACATCGCGACCGGATCGCTGATTTCGCCGACGCAAAATGTCGGGTTTGGCGTAGTGGGTCCGGCGATCACATCGACATCATTAAATGCTGCAACAAAATCCTGTTTGATCAAGCGACGCACCTGCTGCGCTTTGCGGTAATACGCGTCGTAGTAACCTGCCGATAAAACGTAAGTGCCGATTAAAATACGGCGCTTCACTTCGTCGCCAAAACCTTCAGCGCGCGTGCGCGTGTACAAATCGAATAGATCGCTGGGATTTTCGCAACGATAGCCGTAACGCACGCCATCGAAGCGCGATAAATTCGCCGACGCTTCGGCGGGCGCGATCACGTAATAACACGGCACTGCGAGTTCGGTATTCGGCAGACTGATTTCTTTGACGGTCGCGCCGAGTTTTTCTAATTCTGCAATCGCGGTGTGCACCGCTTTTTCGATAGCGGGTGATAAACCTTTACCAAAATATTCTTTTGGCAGGCCGATGCGCAGGCCGTCGAGTTTGTCGTGCAGCGTTGCGGTGTAATCGGGCACGCTGCGATTTGCGCTGGTCGAATCTTTGGCGTCGAAGCCGGCCATTGCATTCAACAACAATGCAGCGTCGTGCGCGCTGCGTGTCATCGGGCCGCCCTGATCGAGACTCGATGCAAACGCGATCATGCCGTAGCGCGATACGCGACCATAGGTCGGTTTCAATCCTGTTAATCCGCACAATGCGGCGGGCTGGCGAATCGAGCCGCCGGTATCGGTGCCGGTCGCCGCTGCGCACAATTGCGCAGCGATGGCTGCAGCGGAACCGCCGGACGAACCGCCCGGTACGCAATCGGGCGCCCACGGATTTTTCACCGGGCCGTAGTAGCTCGTTTCGTTCGACGAGCCCATCGCGAATTCGTCCATGTTGGTTTTGCCGAGGCATACCACGTCCGCTTGCGCGAGTTTGGTAACGACGGTGGCATCGTACGGCGGTACGAAATTGTCGAGCATTTTCGACGCGCAACTGGTGCGCACGCCGTTCGTGCAGAAAATATCTTTGTGCGCGATCGGTACGCCGGCGAGTGATCCGGCATTGCCTTGCGCGCGCGCTTTATCGGCGCTGCGTGCTGCGTCGAGTGCAAGCTCCGGCGTCACCGTGATGTAACTGTTGAATTTCGCGTCGAGCCGTTCAATGCGCGCGAGATAGTGCAGCGTCAGCTCTTCGCTGGAGAAGCGCTTTTGCGCCAAGCCTGCCAGCAATTCGGCGATGGTGAGGTTGTGCATGAAAAATTCCGTTGTGAATTACGGTGATGAGTTACGTAGCGGCGATGCGTGCTGTTCGATGGCGGTCGCTATTCGATAACTTTCGGCACCATATACAAACCCTGCTCAGTACTCGGTGCAATATTCAAAAAAGCAGCGCGGGCTGCGAGAGCGGCGGCGCCAGTCGGCTCGGTCACAACATCGGCACGCAGCTGTTGGGTTTTATCTTCAGCGCTCAAGCGCAAGGTTAGTTCGAGCGGATTTGCCATCGGCGCGACGCCGGTGGTATCGACCGCCTGCAGCCGGTCGGCCATCGCCAGAATATTGTTAAGCCGCTGCGATACATCGGCGCTTGCATCGGCATCGATGCGAATGCGCGCGAGCTTGGCGATTTTCTCGACATCGGCGGCGGTAATGCTCATATGGATCTCCGAATTTGATGCGGCTTAAAAACGATCGCGACGCGGTCGATGACGGCGCACAACGCTGAAATCGTAGAATAATTTGAAGCGACGGCGGGTTTGTAAATACGCGCCAAAGTTATCATATTTGCGCCTTGCCCTGAATCCCTGCGATTGATAGAGTGGCGCGCTTGGCTGTTTCCACGCTGATAAATAGGATGCCGATAGCCGCGCTGCACGCGTGCTCCTCCTGGACATCCCCCCATACAGGTAATCAATCCATGCTGAAGCGGATCCGAGGGATGTTCTCGAGCGATCTGTCCATTGATTTGGGCACCGCGAATACCCTCATTTATGTGCGCGATCAAGGCATCGTGCTCGACGAGCCGTCGGTGGTGGCGATTCGTACCCACAACGGACAAAAAACCATAGAAGCGGTCGGCGTCGAAGCGAAGCGCATGCTCGGTCGCACGCCGGGCAACATCACTGCCATTCGCCCGCTGAAAGATGGCGTCATCGCCGACTTTCAAGTCACCGAAAAAATGCTGCAGTACTTCATCGCCAAAGTGCACAAACACAGTTTCATTAGACCGAGTCCGCGCGTGCTGGTGTGCGTGCCGTGCAAATCGACGCAGGTCGAGCGCCGCGCAATTCGCGAATCCTGCCTCAGCGCCGGTGCGCGTGAAGTACGGCTGATCGAAGAACCAATGGCGGCGGCGATCGGTGCCGGTCTCGATGTCGAAGCGGCATCGGGCTCGATGGTGGTCGACATCGGCGGCGGTACCACCGAGATCGCGATCATTTCGTTGAATGGCGTGGTGTATTCGGATTCGGTTCGCATCGGCGGCGATCGCTTCGATGAGGCGATCGTGTCGCATGTGCGCCGCACTTACGGCAGCCTGATCGGCGACGCCACCGCGGAACGCATCAAACAGGAAATCGGCTGCGCGTTCGCCGGCAGCGAGCTGCGTGAAATCGACGTGCGCGGTCGCAATCTGGCCGAAGGCGTGCCGCGCAGTTTCACGCTGAATAGCGATGAAATCCTCGAAGCACTGCAGGAGCCGCTGGCTAATATTGTGCAAGCGGTGAAACGTGCGCTGGAGCAATCGCCGCCTGAGTTGGCCGCTGACATCGCCGAAAAAGGCATCGTGATGACCGGCGGCGGTGCGCTGCTGCGCGATATCGATCGACTGATTGCCGAAGAAACCGGGCTGCCGGTGGTGATTGCCGAAGATCCGCTGACCTGTGTCGCGCGTGGTGGCGGCAAGGCGATGGAGATGATGGATCGGCATCATCTCGATTTATTATCGACGGAATGATTAAGTTCCCTCTCCCTCGGGGAGAGGGTTAGGGTGAGGGCGGTTATGCACAGCAATCCTCCCGCGCCCCCGGCCCCTCTCCTCCGAGGGGAGAGGGGAGTTCTCCTCACGGTGGGATAGAAAAATTAAACCGCTTTTTCATAAAGGCCCCTCCATTGGTTTGCGCATCCTGGTGTTGTGCATCCTCGCTTTTGTACTGCTTTTCGGCACTCGCCAGTGGCCCTGGCTGCGCGATGCTCAATCCCGCCTGTCTATTCTCGCTACCCCGTTTTATTGGCTCGCCGATCTGCCGACCAGTCTCGGCGAATGGGGCAGCCATACCATTCGCGATTGGCGCAGCTTGTATAAAGAAAATGAAGAGCTGCGCCAGCAGACGATGATTCTGCAGGCCAAGGTTGAAAAGATGGCCGCACTCTCCGCCGAAAACGCGCGACTGCGGCAATTGCTGAACTCATCGGCGCACCTCGATGACAGCGTGCTGATCGCCGAGCTGATCGGTGTCTCCTCAGATCCGTTGCGCCATATCGTGGTGATCAATAAAGGTCGCGATGCCGGTGTCTACGTTGGGCAGGCGGTAATCGATGCCCGCGGTTTAGTGGGGCAGGTGATCGAAGTTAGCGCCTACTTCAGCCGCGTGATGCTGATTACCGACAGCACGCATGCAGTGCCGGTGCAGGTCAACCGCAATGGCGTACGCGCGATTGCCGAGGGTGCTGGTCTGATCGATGAGCTGCAGCTTGCGCATGTGGCGACGACGATGGATATCAAAGTCGGCGATCTGCTAGTGACGTCGGGGCTCGGTGGGCAATTCCCGACCGGCTATCCGGTTGCGGTGGTGACGGCGGTCGACAGCAGCTCGAACTCTTTCATGAAGGTCAAAGCGCGGCCGACCGCGTTGCTCGATCAGAGTCGCCATCTGTTGCTGATTTTTCGCGAGAAAGGCGCGTTGCCCGAGCTGCAGACGCTGCCGAGCGAAGATATCGAAGGTCAGAAATAAATGGCCGAGCCGAAAGCCAACGGCAGCCCGATCATTGTCGCGACGCTTGCGATCGCCTTGTGGCTCAGCATCATCCCGCTGCCCGATTGGGCGCGCTGGGCGCGGCCGGAATGGGTAGCGATGGTGTTGATTTACTGGGTCATCGCATTGCCGCACCGTATCGGCATCGGCACCGCGTTTGCGACCGGCATCGTGCTCGACTTGGTCGAGGGCTCACCGCTCGGCGAAAACGCGTTCGCGTTGGCCGTGCTCGCGTACCTCGGGCTGATTTTGTATCAACGCATGCGCATGTATGCGCCGTGGCAGCAGGCCGGCATCGTGTTTGTGCTGATTGGTCTGAACCAGCTGCTGTGTCACTGGGTGCAGACGTTGACCACGAAGGTCATGCCGACCATGTTATTTCTGCTGCCAGCGCTGGTGTCGGCGTTGCTGTGGCCGACTGTCATGCTGTTGCTGCGCCGGGTGCGGCGTCAGTTGGCGGTGACCTGATGGATTCATTCATATTTCGATTCATGCAAACAAGGAGGCCGAACAATGCTGTATCTCGCCTCACAATCGCCGCGCCGCAGCGAGCTGTTAACCCAGATCGGTGTCGATCACCGCGCGCTGGCGGCGCCGATCAATGAAAGCCGCAAGCCCGATGAGGGCGCCGAGCATTATGTGCAGCGGCTCGCGCGCGAAAAAGCCGTGGCCGGGTGGCAACAGTTGCAGCTGCTGGGATTGCCGCATGCACCGGTGCTCGGTGCCGACACGGCGGTCGTGCTCGATGGCGATATTCTGGGCAAGCCACGCGACGCCGCCGATGCGCTTGCAATCCTGCGCCGACTATCCGGTCGAAGCCATGATGTGATGACCGGTGTCGCGCTCTGCAGCGGTCGCGGCGAGCAGGTGCGCCTGAGCCGCACACGGGTCTGGTTTCGCACACTCGACGATGACGAAATCGCGCGCTATTGGACCAGCGGCGAACCGGCGGACAAAGCCGGCGCCTACGGCATTCAAGGGTTAGCGGCGACGTTCGTCGAGCGCATCGATGGGAGTTACAGCGGTGTGGTCGGGCTGCCGTTATTCGAAACCGCCGAGCTGTTGCGGTCGTACGGGGTGTTGTCGAATGAATGAAGAAATCCTGATCAACATTACCGCGTTGGAAACGCGCGTCGCGCTGGTTGAAAACGGTGTGTTGCAGGAAATTTATATCGAACGCGAACGCTCGAAGGGCATCGTCGGCAATATCTATAAAGGCACGGTCGTGCGCGTGTTGCCGGGCATGCAGGCGGCGTTCATCGATATCGGTCTCGACCGCGCCAGCTTCCTGCATGTATCGGATATTTTTTTGCAGGACGAGGACGGGATGGAACAGCGCCCGTCTGGCAACGGCGGCGAGCCGCCGGATATTCGCACGGTGCTGCGCGAAGGCCAGTCGGTGGTGGTGCAGGTCAACAAAGATCCACTCGGTACCAAGGGTGCGCGGTTGACCACGCATTTATCGATTTCATCGCGCTTTCTCGTGTACATGCCGCAGACCGCGCATATCGGGATTTCGCAGCGTATTGAAGACGAAGCCGAGCGCACGCGGCTGAAGGCATTGTTGGAACACTGCGTTGAAGTCGAGGGCATGCACAGCGCCGGCGGCTTTATTATTCGCACGGTGGCCGAGGGCGCTGGCGAGGAAGAGTTTCTCGCCGATATTCGGTTCTTGAAAAAATTATGGCGCTCGTTGCGTGAGCGCATCGATACGCTCAGCGCGCCGGCAATTATTTACGAAGACCTGCCGTTATTTTTGCGCACGATGCGCGATATGGTGCGGCCGGGTCTCGAAAAAATTCGTATCGATTCCACCGTTAACTATCCGCGCGTCGAAGCGTTCGCGCGCGATTACATTCCAGAAATCTGCGAGCGCATCGAGCTGTATAAAAGCGATCGACCGCTGTTCGATTTGTATGGGTTAGAAACCGAAATTCAAAAAGCGCTGGCGCGCAAAGTCGAATTGAAATCGGGTGGCTATTTAATTATCGATCAAACCGAAGCGATGACGACGGTCGATGTGAATACCGGTGCGTTCGTCGGCCATCGCAATCTTGAAGAAACGATTTTCAAAACCAACCTCGAAGCGGCGACCGCGCTGGCGCGACAACTGCGCGTGCGCAATCTTGGCGGCATCATCATCATCGATTTCATCGATATGAAAGATTCTGAACATCGCCGGCAAGTATTGCGCACCTTTGAAAAAGCAATGGAACGCGATTACGCGAAAAATAGTATTACCGGTGTGTCCGAACTGGGCCTCGTCGAAATGACACGCAAGCGCACGCGCGAAAGTCTCGGTCATGTGTTGTGCGTGCCGTGTCCGGTGTGCGAAGGACGCGGCTCGCTGAAATCGCCGGAAACGGTGTGCTATGAAATTTTTCGCGAGATCCTGCGTGAGGCTCGCATGTACGACAACAATAAATTACTGGTGCTCGCATCGCAGGATGTGGTCGATCGTCTGCTCGATGAGGATTCGCATATCGTTGCCGACCTCGAAGTGCAGTTGGGTAAGACCATTCAATTTCAGGTCGAAGTGATGTATTCGCAGGAGCAGTTCGATGTGGTGCTGCTTTAATAAAAATCTACGCTCGGAACTAAGGGTGTGATGACGCACTGCTGTTGGGGACCGTCAGCGACAGGGATGTCGCTGACGAGCTATAGGGACATACTTGCCGCGTGTCCCGAACAGCAGTGCGTCATCGCACCCGATTTTCTTGCGACATTTTTTTCTTGCGACGGAGCTGCATAATGCCGTCGCGCACTATGCTCATTTGGATCAACCGCCTGTTGTGGACCGTGCTGGTCAGCGCAGTGCTGCTGCTCGGTGCGGTCGTCAGCCTCGGTCGCCACTACATTCCCTATGTTGAAACGCATCGGCAGCAATTGGTCGATGCATTCAATCGCCGCACTGGTCTGCATCTGAGCGTCGCGCATTTGGCGGGGCAGTGGCAGCACCTGTCGCCACATTTCGTGATCGACGATTTGCGACTCTATAATCCGCAACAACCCGATCAAGTTATTTTGCACATCAAACACGCTGAGGTGCGACTCGGTATTTTTCGCAGTATCGCTGCCGGCACCGTTGCGATCAGCGAATTGCACGGCAGCGGTGTTGCGCTGCAATTGCAAGAAACTCAACTTGGTCACTGGCAGCTGCCGGGATTTATTTCCGAGGCACCGCTGCCGCTCGATTCGTTACGCAATTTAATCGCTGCCATTTATCGCGCGGAGCTGCGCGATTCAATTATCGATTTGCAATTTTTTTCCGGCGGCAACGCGCAATTGCATGGCGGTGCATTGAAGCTACAACGGGCCGGCGATTTTCGCCGCTTGAATCTATCACTGACATTTGCGGATGCCGGCGCGCCACTGACATTCGTCGCGGAAATGCAGGGTGATCCGCGTAGCGACGATTTTTCCGCACAAGGGTATGCCTCGTTTCGCAATGTCGATTTAACGCCGATGCTGCCGGCTGCGGAAGCATTTGGATTTAAGCTGCAGCACGGTCGCATCGATGGCGAAGCGTGGCTCAAGCGTCGCACCAATGGTGCTGTCGAAGTGGAGGGCAGGGTCGCAATGCCGGCGCTCGATGTCGCCGGCCTCAGCAGCCACGATGTGGCGCCGATTAAAAATATCATCGCAGAATTTGTGTGGCACAACGATGACAACAAACAGCAGTTGTGGTGGCCGCGTTTAAGCGGCGACTGGAACGACACCAAACTCGAATTCCATAACGCGGTATTAACTATCAGCGGTGGAACCGAGCGTAAATTGCAAGCTGCACTGCCCGAACTGCAATTGCGTTCGCTGCGCGATAGTTTGCTGGCGGAAAAACAATTGCCCGATGGGCTGCGGGCGCCGCTGACAACACTCGCACCCGAGGGCGTGTTGCGCAATATTCATTTTGAAGTGCCGCTCGATATCGCGCAGCGCGAGCACTGGTTGTTACGCGCGCAGGTGCAGCAGCTCGCGGTGCAACCGTGGCAGGGCGCGCCGGGCATCGATGGCGGCAGCGGTTATGTTGAGCTCAGTAAAAATGGCGGACGGGTCGATCTGGCCAGCGATAATTTCGCCATGACGTTTCCGCATGTTTATCACGAGCCGTTGCGTTTCGATAAAGTGCGCGGGCAAATTCTCTGGCAGATCGCGGGAGAACATATCCTGGTCGAGAGCGGACCGATGCCGGTGCACAGCGATGCCGGCGGCGCGACCGCGCAATTCACGCTTGATCTGCCGGTGCATCATGGCGGCACGCCGCTGATGACACTGATAGTCGGGCTGCAAAATTCCGCCGCGCAATATCGCGATCGCTTTATTCCTTACACGCTGCCGCAAACATTGCTCGATTGGCTCGGGCATTCGGTGCGCGGCGGCGCGCTGCCGAGCGGCGGGTTTATTTATCGTGGTTCGCTGCTCGCCAACGATCATTTGAATAACACTGTGCAGCTGTTTCTCGATGTGCGCGATGGTGAATTGAAATTTCAACCCGATTGGCCGCCGCTGCGTCAGCTGCGCGCAGCGGTGTGGGTCGACGATGGCGACGTGCTGGTGCAAAGTCCATCGGCGCGGATGTTCGATCGCATTGTGCTGCAAAATCTCAATGTGGAATTACATCATCCCGATAGCGGCAGTTGGCTCACCGTGCATGGTGACGCGCAAGGCAACGGCGACGATGTGCTACGCGTATTGCGCGAAAGCCCGCTGCGTAAACGTGTCGGCGCCACGCTCGATCAGTGGCGCTGGAGTGGCGGCGCCAAGGCTGCAATCGATCTCGGTATTCCGCTCGGCGGTGAACGCACGCAAGAAATTGCGATCGATGCAGAGCTCGGTACCGGTCAGTTGACGTTTGGCGATGAACATATCGTGCTGGAAGATGTGCATGGTCCGCTGCGTTACCGCAGCGACGGCGGTTTGCAATCGACGGCGATCAATGCGAAATGGTATGGCAAGCCAATCACCGCAAAAATTGCCACCGCTACCAGCGGCGATATTGATATTCGCGCGCAGGGGCGCATCGGCATGAGCGATTTACAGGATTGGTTGCGACAACCGTTATTCGCCCACGCTCACGGCGAAACGCCTTTCGATGTGACGCTGCATCTCGCCGGCGACAACAGCAATGTCGAAGTGACAACGGATTTGCAAGGCGCTGTGCTCGAATTGCCCGCGCCCTATCGTAAGGAGGCCGATGAAATATTACCGCTGCATGTGGTGATGACGCTCGGTGCGCAGCGTCAATTGCTCGCAGAGCTTGGCGAGCAGGCCGATTTTCGCTTGCGCTGGGATGACGACCACGATCTCGATGCGGGAGTTTTACGGCTTGGCCGCAGCGGCAAAAATAACTTTGTCAGCGGCCAATTATTGATTACCGGTCGAGTGTCCGACACCGATTTCGGCGCGTGGCACGATGTACTTGCGCAAAACACAAATACACCTACTGCTGAAGTATCAACTGTTAATAATCCTGCGGCCGTTAACCATTCGCCGAATACGAATACGCCGTTGCCTGCGAATAGTAATGAAGCGCTCGCCGTCCAGTTGCGCGATTTGCAAATCGCCAATGCGACGATTGGCGGGCAAACGCTGCACAATGTCGTGACTTCAGCGCGACGCGATGGCGCCGGCTGGAATATTCGCGTGCGTTCCGATCAAGCAGCGGGAACGGTATTGTTGTCGGACAACGCCGCTGAACCGTGGCGTATGCAGCTCGATTATTTGCGGTTACCGGCCCCGCAGAAAGCCGCTGAAAATTCTCCGACATCGAAAGCATCGGGCGTTGTTTCGAGTGTTGAAAGTATCGACCCTGCCAAAATTATCGCGATGAATGTACGCGTTAATCATCTTTGGCGTGGCGACGAGGAGCTCGGATGGTTCGATGTGCAATTGCGTCCGCTCACCGATGGGTTGGTGTTGCAGCAGCTGAGTGGCGAAATACGCGGCGTGACCATCGGGCCGCGCGGTGACGCACCGGCAAGTTTGCGTTGGACACGAAGCAATGGCGAACATCGCAGCGAATTCAATGGTCGCTTAGTCGTTGAAGATATTCGCGAGCCATTACAACGTTGGCATTACGAGCCGGTACTGGCTTCGAAGCACGGACGTGCCGATATTAAATTGGCATGGCCTGGGCGGCCCGATGAGTTTCAATTTATTCGTGCCGATGGCGACGCCGAACTGCACGTCGACGATGGCCAGTTTCTCAAAATATCGTCGTCGACCAGCGGTGCCTTGAAAGTGGTCGGTGTATTTAATTTCGCGAATTTTCTGCGTCGGTTGCAACTCGATTTTTCCGATGTGTTTAAAAATGGTGTGAGCTTTGACGATATGCGTGGCAGCTTTACCATGAGCGATGGCGTGCTTACCACCACTGGTCCGTTCGAAATCAAAAGCCCATCGAGCCGTTTCGGATTGGCCGGGACGATTGATTTCAACACCGATCAAACCGATATGGAATTAGTGGCAACATTGCCGGTGGCGAGCAATCTACCTTGGGTGGCGGCGCTCGCGGGCGGGCTGCCGGTGGCCGCGGGCGTGTACGTCGCCAGCAAAATTTTTGAGAACCAAGTCGATAAGTTTGCGAGCGCGTCGTACGCGGTAACCGGGCCGTGGACTGATCCGCAAGTCAAACTGCGCCGCGTATTCGATGATAAATTGCCGCAGAAGGGCAATGAAGCGGCGTCACCAACTCAGGAGCAATCGCCATGAGCAGACCCATCGTCGCGGCGCTACAAATGGTTTCGGGCGCCGACATCGATACCAATCTCGCGCACGCGGAAAAATTGATTGCGCAAGCGGCGGCGCAAGGCGCGAAATTGATTGTGTTGCCCGAGGCCTTTGCGTTATTCCTCGGCTCGGAACAAAAACAATTAGGGGCGGTAGAGGCGAGTTCAACACCGCGCGTTCGCACTTTTCTTGCGGAGCAGGCGCTGCGTCATCGCGTGTGGTTGATTGGTGGCACCATTCCGGTTCTCGATCACGATCTGCAACGCCCGCGCGCGGCGTGCTTTGTATTGGACGATAACGGTCGTGAAGTAGCACGTTACGACAAAATTCATTTATTCGATGTCGATGTCGGCGATCGCCAAGGCAGTTATCGCGAATCCGATTCGTATCAGCACGGCACCGATATCGTCACCGTGCAAACACCGTTCGGTTGTGTCGGTATAGCGGTCTGTTACGACTTGCGCTTCCCCGAATTATTTCAATTGTTGCGTGCGCAGGGCGCGGAAATTCTCGTACTGCCGTCGGCATTCACGCGCGCAACCGGTCTTGCGCATTGGCTGCCGTTATTGCGCGCGCGCGCGATCGAAACGCAGTGCTACATGATCGCTGCGAATCAAGGCGGCCAGCATTCATCGAAACGCCACACATCGGGCGGTTCGGTCATTATCGATAGTTGGGGTGAGGTGCTCGCCGAAGCGGGATTTGGCGAAGCGGTAATTACGGCGGAAATCGATCTGGAGAAATTGCACAAGGAGCGACGTGCAATGCCGGTGGCGCAACACCGCAAATTTATCCCTATGCGCAAATCGTAGGGCGTAATGCCATTGCGCCATTTGCCCATTCATACGCGCATTGCATTTATTGTTTTACTTTTTCAAAGATTGGCCAGGTCGCGCAGATAACGAAATAATTTTCGTGCGGCGGCTGGCGGTTGCTGCAATTCGCGCTCCTTTACCGCAGCGGTGATTAATTGTCGCAAATGCTGGCGATCCGCATCCGGATATTCCGTTAATACTTTTTCCATTGTCGCTAGGCCGGTGGCGACAATTTCGTCACGCAGTTGTTCGAGTGCGTGAAATTGCTGGTTGCGTTGTTGGCGACCGTTTTGTAAGTCATCGAAAGCTGCACGAATCGCATCCACATTGACATGGCGCATCAGTTTTCCGATGTATTGCATTTGGCGACGCAAACCTTCGCCACTTTTTATCCGTCGCGCGGTGGTGATCGCGGCGAGCAATTCGCCTTCGAGTGGAATGATGGCGAGTTCACCTTCGCTCAATTTGACAATCGCTTCGCCAAGCTCCTGCAGCGCGGTCATTTCACGCTTGCGTTCGCTTTTACTGGGGCGTTCGTCGAGAAATTCGTCGTCGTGGGAATCCGAATGGCGCGCCATTATTCGTCTTCGCCAAATCGATTATTGATGAGAGCAATCAACGCATCGTGCGCCTGCTGTTCATCATTGCCGTCGAATTCGAGGTCGACTTCGGTGCCCTTGCTGGCGGCGAGCATCATTACCGACATGATGCTTTTTGCATCGACCATGCGGCCATTAACGCCGATGCGCGTTTGGCTCTGAAACGGCGCCGTGGTCGATACCAGTTTTGCCGCAGCACGTGCATGCAATCCAAGTTTATTGATGATCGTTATTTTTGTGGAAATCATAAATTCATAATGAGTTAAAGGAGAAATTCAATGGCCGCGATCGATTGCTTAGTCGGCGAGTTCGCGATGTCGCACCTGCACGTCCTTGAATTCGCTGGCGAATGCTTTGGCGAGTCGTTCAGCCATATATACTGAGCGATGTTGTCCACCGGTGCAACCGAGCGAAATGGTTAGATAGCTACGATTACCCGCCAGAAATTTCGGCAACCATTTTTGCAGCATCTGATGAATATCGTTAAACATCTCGTTGACTTCCGGCTTCTCGTCGAGAAATGCACTCACCGCGCTGTCGCGTCCGGTCTGCGAGCGCAGCAGCGGGTCCCAGTGCGGATTCGGCAGCACGCGCAAATCGAACACGAGATCGGAATCGATCGGTAAGCCGCGCTTGTAACCAAACGAAACAAATAAGAGCGATAAGCCAGCCGCGTTGCGCCCGAGTACGCGCGTGCGCAAGGTGCTGCGCAATTCGTGCACATTCATATTGCGCGTGTCGAGCGTGAGTCCGGCGCTAGTGGCAATCGGTTCCAGCAAACGTTTTTCTTGTGCGATCGCTTCTGGTAACGCGGTGTGTTCATCGCTCAGTGGATGGCGCCGACGCGTTTCCGAAAAGCGTTTGATCAGTGTGTGGTCATCGGCATCGAGATAAATAATTTCGGTTTGCACATCGGCCGGCATGGCGCGCAGCAAATCGCTGAAGCGCGATAAATCTTTCGTGGCATTGCGCGCATCGATACATACTGCCACTTTGCGATTCACAAATTGATCGGTACGCAATTGTTCAACCAGTTGCGGCAATAACGAGACCGGCAAATTGTCGATGGCGTAGAAGCCTTCGTCTTCGAATAAATGCAGTGCCGAGCTTTTGCCTGATCCGGAGCGGCCGCTGATGATGATGAGTTGCATCGCTGCTCCAGTGTTGTTCAGGCGTTGAATTCGATGGCGGTTTGGTACAGTCGAGCGGAGGTTTCGGCGTTGCGCAATTGATCGCGAAACTCACTGCGGTTAAATAATTCGGCGAGTGCGGCGAGCGCGTTCAAATGTTGTTGCATTGCAGCTGCGGGAGCGAGCAACACAAAAATAATATCGACGAGCTTGTCGTCAACGGCTTCGAATTCTACCGGTTTCGCCAGCGTGATCAGTGCGCCGACAACATGATCAATATTTTTTAAACGACAATGCGGAATAGCGATGCCATTGCCGAGTCCCGTGCTGCCGAGTCGTTCGCGGGCGAGCAGACTTTGCAGCAGGGCATCGGCATCGAGCGCGGGAACGCTTTCGCTTAAAAAACGCGCGCAACTTTCCAGCACTTGCTGCTTATCGCTGGCGTTCGCACGACATAATGTGCGCTCTGGGGTGAGAATGGTGTCAAGTTGCATACGTGGATCGATACGTAGTTAACGCCCTTTGATTTTTTCTTTGTGTTTGATCAGCTGTCGGTCGAGTTTATCCGTCAGATTGTCGATCGCGGCGTACATGTCCTCGCATTCGCAGGCGGCAAATAAATTGGCGCCGGCGACATGCACCGTTGCCTCGGCTTTTTGCACCATTTTTTCGACAGTCAATGTGACAGCGGTGTTGGTGATGTTATCGAAGTGATTTTGCAGTTTGGATAATTTGGTGGTGACGTAATCGCGTAACGCGGGAGTGACATCAACATGGTGGCCGCTGACGGTAATGTGCATATCTGACTCCTTCTACCGATGAAATGCTCAGTGAGCGAAGACCTCAAATAGCCGCCAGATGCATCGGCTTTTCGAAGCCCCTGAGAGCAATATAGATCAAACCGCTGTGTGCCAGGTTATCTTTTTTAACAGTATTGCGGTCGATCAATGATGCGCTTCGTGACCCAATTCCGGCAGCGTTACACCAGGCGCTTTCGTTCGTTCGACGGTGGAATCATCATTGCTTCGCGATATTTCGCAATGGTGCGGCGCGCAACTACGATGCCCTGATCGGACAGCACTTCCGTAATGCGGCTATCGCTGAGCGGTTTGCGCGGACTTTCGGCGGCGATCAATTTTCTGATCAGCGCACGAATGGCGGTCGATGAGCACTCGCCGCCGGATTCAGTCGCCACATGGCTCGAAAAGAAATATTTCAACTCAAAAATACCGCGCGGCGTGTGCATGTATTTCTGCGTGGTGACGCGCGAAATTGTTGATTCGTGCATACCGACTGCTTCGGCGATGTCGTGCAGCACGAGTGGCTTCATTGCTTCTTCGCCATATTCGAAGAATCCCCGCTGGTGCTCGACAATTTTAGTAGAGACTTTCAGCAGCGTTTCGTTGCGACTTTGCAGGCTCTTCAAAAACCAGCGCGCCTCCTGCAGGTTGTCGCGCAGATAACTTTTGTCGGAGCTGGAATCGGCGCGACGCACCAGCGCCGCATAATCGGAATTGATACGCAGCTTAGGTGCAATTTCTGGATTGAGTTCAACCGTCCAGCGACCGCGGATTTTGCGCACGAACACATCGGGAACGACGTACTCGGCTTGCGAGCCCGCAATGATCGAGCCGGGGCTCGGATTCAGCGTCTGGATGAGCTGTAGCACGTCGCGCAGTTCGTTCTCACGCAACCGCGTGCGCCGCATTAGCTGCATGTAGTCGCGGCTGCCGAGCAATTGAATATGTTTGTCGACGACCAGCTTGGCTTCGCGCAGCCACAAGGTGTCCGGTGCCATTTGACCGAGTTGGATCAGCAAGCATTCGCGTAAATCGCGGCCGCCGACGCCAGGTGGATCGAACTGCTGGATGCGGTGCAGTACCGCCATGACTTCGTCGAGTTCGATACCGCTATCGGCCGGCATGCCTTCGAGGATGTCTTCGGGGGAGCTGGTCAGGCGGCCATCATTATCGATCGCATCGAGAATGGCGGTCGCAATCATGCGGTCGTTGTCCGACATGCGCGTCAGATTCAATTGCCATTGCAGATGATCCTGCAGTGATTCAGCAGCGCTGTTGCGCGCATCGAAATCGAATTCGGAATCTTCTCCGCTGGAGCTGCCGGAACTGTTGGTGGTCTGGTAGACATCTTCCCAGCGGGTATCGACCGGAAGGTCTTCGGGGATGTCGTTGTCGTATTGCCAGTCGGCGGCTTCTTCAGGCTCAGATGAGGCGGTGGAGTTGCTGAGCGGGGCGTCGTGGCCATTGATCGGTGAGGTCAGTTCCGCGCCCGGTGCAGGCTGCTCGTCTTCGCTGTCCTCGCCGATTTCGAGCATTGGATTGCTGTCGAGCGCGCTTTGAATTTCCTGTTGCAGATCAAGCGTGGAGAGCTGCAGCAGCTTAATAGCCTGTTGCAGCTGCGGGGTCATGGTCAGCTGCTGGCCTAGCTTGAGCTGGAGCGATTGTTTCATAGACGACTACCGCGAGCGCTGTTTAAAAATCCAGCAGTTGGAATGAATTCTGCATCCAGAGTTTAGTCGCGCCGGCGAGCTCCTGCAATCGCTTACAGACGGAAATGCTCGCCTAAATAAACCTCCCGCACCTTAGCGTTGTTGAGCACAGTTTCGGCATCGCCGTCCGCAATAATCAGACCTTCGCCGACGATATAAGCTTTTTCGCAGATATCCAGCGTCTCGCGTACGTTGTGATCAGTGATCAAGACACCGATGTTCTTGCTGCGTAGGTGCTTGATGATTTCCTTGATGTCGTTCACCGAGATCGGATCGACGCCGGCAAAGGGTTCATCGAGCAGAATAAACGCCGGATCGACGGCCAGCGCCCGCGCTATCTCGACTCGCCGCCGCTCGCCGCCCGACAGCGCCATGCCGAGGCTCTTGCGTATGTGCGTGATGTGAAACTCTTCGAGCAGCTCATTCAACCGCTGGCGGCGCTGTGCCGTGGTCAGTTCGCGGCGGGTTTCCAGGATCGCCTTAATGTTGTCCGCGACACTGAGCTTGCGAAATACCGACGCCTCCTGCGGCAGATAACCGAGCCCTGCGCGCGCGCGGCCATGCAGCGGCAGGGCGGTGATGTCTTGATCATCGAGCAGAATGCGGCCGGCATCGCTGGCGACGATTCCGACAATCATATAAAAGCAGGTGGTTTTGCCGGCACCGTTCGGACCGAGCAGGCCGACGATTTCGCCGCTATGAACTTCCAGCGATACGTCCTTGACGACCGCCCGACCTTTATATGACTTAGCCAGGTTGAGGGCTTGCAGCTTACGCATGGATCGGGGTGTTCCTACTGTTGCGGCGACGGTGATGGAGCGGGCGGCGGGGAATTGTCCGGCGCGGGCTGCGGCGGATTCGCCGGTTTGTCCGGGCTCGGCTGGAACACCATGTCGACCCGTCCCGGCTGATTGTTGACGGAGCCTTCGGCCCGCACCGTCTTGCTCGGCAGCAGATATTCGATGCGACTGCCGCGCACCGTGGATTTGTCGCGATCGACGAATGCATCTTGCAGCAGTTCGACGCGCTGATCGGCGCTGTAATAGATCACTGTGGACGCCTTGCCGGTGATCAGACCGCCGTCGGTATCGGGTTGCTGCTGGAAGCGCACCGGCTTGCCAGTGGCCACAGCACGCTCCAGTTTGCCTTTTTCATGATTGATCACCACCTGATCGGCTTCGATGCGGATCGAACCCTGCACCACGATGACATTGCCGCGATAGGTGACGACGTTGTTTTCCTGTACCGCGCTGTCGCTGGTGACATGGATGGGCTGGCGTTGATCGTCGGGGAGCGCGAGCGTGCCGGACACACCCGAAGCTAACAATAGGCCGGCCAACAGCCGCGCTGCGAGTTTGTTTTTATTGTTGCGGTTGAACATAAGCGCTTTGTACCTGGTGCAGTAATTCGATTCGGCGGCGATTCAGATCGACGCGCATACCTACCGCCGTGGTGACATCATTGAAACGGCTCAGTCGCACCGCCACATCCGTGCTCGCTTGCTGGCGATCCGGAAAATAGTGCAGCGTTTCCGTATCGAAGCGCATGGTTTTCGCCTGATCGACGATCACTACTTGCTTATCGAGCTGGATTTCGTCGTCGCCGATCAGAGTGCCAGTGGCGGCGGTAGTATTCCAGAGTTCGCCGTTATTTCCCAACGACAGCAATTTCGGCGCATTGAGTAGCGAATAACCGCGCTCTGGGAAATGGTGCATCGCCGTCGCCCACAATTGCTGGACCTGCTTGCCGTTGGTGTCGTACTTGATGCCATGCACCTGCTCGACATACAGATCGACCCGGTCCGGATCGCCTTTATTCGTCAGCAGCGAGGTCGGCGGATTGGAATCCCAGTACAGCGTCAAGTACAGCACCATAACGATCACGGCGCTGACGCTGGCGAGCAATGAGATCCGAGGAATATCGATCGAACGGCTCATCGGCGGCACGTTAGTTGAGGTACTGCTCGATGATGTCATCGAGCTTGCCCTGCGCCTGCAGGATCAACTCGCAGACCTCGCGCACCGCGCCATCGCCGCCGTTGCGCACGGTTTTGTAAGCGGCGTGGGCCGCGACGCTGGGTTGGGCATTGGCTACCGCGATCCCGAGGCCCGCCGCGCGAATAGCGGATAAATCCGGCAAGTCATCACCGACGTAGGCAATTTCGATTAATTCGATGCCGAGTTCGGCGCGCAATGTCTCCATTGCGACTAGTTTGTCCTCGCGTCCCTGAATTACGTGGCGGATGCCGAGCTCGGCGCCGCGCCGTGCTACCAGCGCCGAGCGCCGGCCAGTAATGATTGCGACCTCGACGCCAGCGCGCAGTAGCAGTTTGATGCCGAGGCCATCCTGAATATGGAATGCCTTGAGCTCTTCCTCGCTATTGCCGTACCAAAGCCGACCGTCGGTCAGCACGCCATCCACATCGAGGACCAGCAGTTTGATTTCGCGCGCTTTTTGAATTGCTTCGAGCATTAGCGGGTCTCAGGCCAGACCGGCGCGGGTCAGATCGCGCAGGTGTAATGCGCCAATCGGGCGGCGCTGTTCATCGACGACCAGCAGCGCCACGATTTTGAAATCATCCATAGCGTTCAGCGCCTCGGCGGCGAGCATGTCGCGCGTGACAGTTTTGCTGTTCGCGTTCATTACGTCACGAATCGGCGTGGTGCGAATGTCGATGCCGTTGTCGAGCTTGCGGCGCAGATCGCCGTCGGTGAACACGCCCAGCAAGCGGTCGTCGGCATCGACCACGGCGGTCATCGCCAACCCTTTTGCGCTCATTTCGAGCAGCGCTTTCGATAGCATTGTGTCTGGGGTCACTTTCGGAATCGCGTCCCCGGTGCGCATGACATCGTCAACTTTCAGCAACAGCTTGCGACCCAGCGCGCCACCCGGATGCGAAAACGCGAAATCCTCAGCGGTGAAGCCGCGCGCTTCCAGCAATGCAATCGCGAGCGCGTCGCCCATCACCAGCGTGGCGGTCGTGCTGGATGTTGGCGCCAGGCCGAGCGGACAGGCTTCGGTATCGACGCTGACATCGAGATTGACGTCGGCGACTTTCGCCAACGCCGAGTCGGCATTGCCGGTCATGCTGATCAGCGTGACGCGCAGACGCTTCAGCAGTGGCAGCAGCGTGATGATTTCGCCGGTATTGCCTGAATTCGACAACGCCAGTACGGCGTCGCTGGCGGTGATCATGCCCATGTCGCCATGGCTGGCTTCGGCGGGGTGCACGAACATGGCCGGGGTGCCGGTGCTGGCGAGCGTCGCGGCAATCTTGTTGCCGATATGCCCGGATTTACCCATGCCGGTAACCACCACGCGGCCTTTGCATTCGAGCAGCAGCGCGCATGCTTTTTCGAAATTCGCGTCGAGACGCGGCAGCAGTGCGGCGACGGCATCGCGTTCGGTGGCGATGGTGCGTTGCGCCGATTGCAAAAACGAAACAGTCGTCATGGTGAAACGAGGGGCTTCCGAATTGAGCGGGCAGCCATGATACGTGGCGCGTCCTGAGAATAACAGCGCGCAGCGGTCGGACTTGTCGGGCGCGAGGCGATTCACGGTATGATAGCGGCCGCCCGATTATGGCTAGCGGCGACGGATAAACCACAATTCTTAATTTAGGAGCAGCATGGCGGACCAGCAGGCGGTTGCCGGCGACAATTTGATCGAAGTACGCGGACTGCACTTCAAGCGCGGTTCGCGGGTGATCTTCGATGGTGTCGACCTCAACATAGCGCGCGGTAAGATCACCGCCATCATGGGACCCAGCGGTACCGGTAAGACCACGCTGTTGCGGCTGATCGGTGGTCAGTTGCGCCCCGATGCCGGCTCCATCCATCTCGATGGCCACGATATTCCGCGGCTGAATCGTGCTCAATTATTCGCTGTACGTCGCAAGATGGGCATGTTGTTTCAAAGCGGCGCGTTGTTTACCGATCTCTCCGTTTACGAAAACGTCGCCTTTCCGCTGCGCGTGCATACACATCTGCCCGAGGCGATGATCCGCGATGTCGTGCTGATGAAGTTGCAAGCGGTCGGTTTGCGCGGCGCCCGCGATTTGATGCCGAGCGAGTTATCCGGCGGCATGGCGCGGCGGGCGGCGTTGGCGCGCGCAATCGTGCTCGATCCGCAACTGATTATGTATGACGAGCCCTTCGTCGGTCAGGATCCGATCTCGATGGGCATGTTGGTGCAATTGATCCGGCTGCTGAACGATGCGCTGGGGCTGACCAGCATCATCGTGTCGCACGATGTGCATGAAACCGCGAGTATCGCCGACTACATCTATGTCATCGCCGACGGCAAGGTTATCGGCGAGGGTGCGCCCGATCAGGTGATGAATACCGAGGAGCCGCGTGTCCGCCAGTTCATTCGCGGGCTGGCCGATGGACCGGTACCGTTCCATTACCCCGCACCCGACTATCGTCAGGATTTGCTGGAGCCCGTCTAAGTGCTGAATTTTCTGCAACGTCTAGGCGCTACCGGCCTGGATATTCTTACTGTGCTCGGTCGCGCGACAATTTTGTGGTGGCGTGCGATCTGGGGTTTGCCCGACTGGCGCAATGGGCCGACGCTGCTGCTACGGCAATTGTTTTTTGTCGGCGTGTACTCGCTGATCATCATCGTCGTATCCGGTCTGTTCATCGGCATGGTGCTGGCGCTGCAGGGCTACACCGTGCTGGTGCGTTTCGGCGCCGATCAAGCGCTCGGACAATTGGTGTCGCTGGCGCTGATCCGCGAGTTGGGTCCGGTGGTCGCGGCGCTGCTGTTCGCCGGGCGCGCAGGCTCTGCGCTGACCGCCGAAATCGGCTTGATGAAAGCGACCGAGCAATTGGCGTCGATGGCGATGATCGGTGTCGATCCGCTGAAACGCGTCGTGCGCCCGCGCTTATGGGCCGGCATGATTGCGATGCCGATATTGGCGCAGATTTTCAATATGGTCGCGATCTGGGGGGCAGTCGCCATCGGCGTCGACTGGCTGCATGTCGACGCCGGTTCGTTCTGGGCCAACATGCAGAGCGCCGTCGAGTTTCGCGCGGACGTGCTGAATGGGCTGATCAAATCGATCGCGTTCGGCGCCGTCGTTACCTGGATCGCGGTATTTCAGGGTTACGATGCCGCCCCCACTTCCGAGGGTATTAGTGCCGCGACCACCCGTACCGTCGTGTATTCGTCGCTGGCGATTCTCGGCATGGATTTTCTGCTTACCGCCGTCATGTTTGGAGTTAATTGATTATGCGTATGCCAACCATTGAAATCAGTGTCGGCGCGTTCATGCTGGCGGGGATGCTGGCGTTGGGTTTTCTCGCCGTTCAGGTTAGCGGCCTTAGTATTCACGACAGCAATCGCGATACCTACAAGCTGTATGCACACTTCACCAATGCCTCCGGTTTGGCGGTGCGCGCCAAGGTGTCGGTTGCCGGTGTGGTGGTGGGTCGTGTCACCGCGATTAAGCTCGATCCGAAAGACACTCGCGCCAAGGTCGAAATGGCGATTCAGAAAGAGGTGAATTTTCTGACCACGGACAGCATTGCGTCGATTCAGACGGCCGGTATTCTCGGCGAAAAATACATTTCGATTTCGGTTGGTGGCGATCCGGAAATGCTCGCCGATGGGCAGGAAATCACCGACACCCAATCCGCGCTGGTGCTCGAAGATTTGATCGGCAAAGTGCTGACCAGCATTGGCAGCAAGAAGGATTAATCATGAAATTAGCTCAAATACTAATGGCCTCAGCAGTGCTGACGCTGACATCGCTGACGCAGGCAGCAACCACAGCGAATGACCCTTATCAAATCGTGCAGCAAACCACCGAGCGTGTGCTTGCCGTGATCAAGGATGGCAAAGGGTATTACGAAAAAGAGCCCGATCGTTTCAATAAACAGGTTGAAGCGGTGATGAACGAGGTCGTGGATTTTGACGGCTTTGCGCGCGGTGTCATGGGTCCTTATGCCAGCGCGCAACGCTACCAAGCGTTGACCACAGAGCAGGAAAAAGCGGAATTCCGCGCCCGGGTTCAACGTTTCAGCGAAACCTTCAAGCACGGTCTCGTCGAGACTTATGCGAAAGGCCTGCTGAAATTCAATGGCCAGAAAATCGAAACACTGCCGGCGCGCAAGGGCGACGATCCGGCGACCGGTGCGGTGGCCATCGTGCAGAATATTTATGGCAGCGCCGACAAGCCTTATGTGGTGCAGTACAGCATGCGCCGCAATCGCGACGGCGAATGGAAGCTGCAGAATGTCATTATCGAGGGCATTAATCTCGGTCAAACCTATCGCAGCCAGTTCGCGTCGGCGGCCGACCAATACCGCGGCGACCTCGACAAGGTGATCGCGAACTGGAAGGTCGAGCCGAAGGCGGTGGTCGATGCCGAGAACAGCAAAGAAGGCAAGCGTTGATGGCGGCGCGCGCTGAACTCGCCGTTCGCGACGATGCGATCGCCATTTCCGGCGTCCTCGATTTCGATTCGGTAGTCGAGCTCGAAGCCGCCGGGCAGCGCTGGCTGAGTGACACCGCGCCAGTCGATTGCCAGCTCGATCTCGCTGGCGTTACCTACAGCAGCAGTGCCGGTATTGCGCTGCTGCTCGGTTGGCTGCGTACCGCGCAGCAGGCAAAAAAACATCTGCACATTCGCAATATGCCGGCCGATATGGCGGCGCTGGTCCGCGTCGGCGGTCTCGATAATTTATTGCCCGGCGCGTGAGCGCGGTCGCGATGTGCTGCTCGGTTTGATCGCCGGGCGCTCCCTCCTCCTGATAGAATGCGCCCCTTTCCTGCAATTCCGGCGAGGCGATCGCGCTCCATGCAACCTGAAGAAGTCAAACAATTGCTGCAAACCCGCTTGGCGGACTGCGCAGTCGAAGTCACCGGCGATGGCCGTCATTTTGCAATCCGTGTTGTCGGCGAAATTTTTGCCGGCCTGACACCGGTTAAAAAACAGCAACTTGTCTATGCAGCACTGAGCGAACAATTTGCCGACGGCAGCATTCACGCGGTGGATCAATTGGTGACATTGACACCGGCGGAATGGCAGCGGCGGCAGGGCTAATGAACAGTATTGAAACAGTGGTGCCGCTGACGGCGCCGGTTGGGGTTCGCATGGACAAATTGCTCATTCGCGGCGGCAATGTATTGCGCGGCGAAATTCGTATTTCCGGCTCGAAGAATTCGGCGCTGCCGATTCTCGCGGCGACACTGCTGTCGGAAAAGCCGGTGCTGGTGCGCAATCTTCCGCATCTGCACGACATCACTACTATGATCGCGCTGCTGCGCAGCATGGGCGTCGAGATGGTCATCGACGAAAAGCTCAATGTCGAAGTGCACGCCAGTACCATCCGCGACTTCACCGCACCGTATGAGCTGGTGAAGACCATGCGTGCATCGATTCTGGTGATGGGGCCGATGTTGGCGCGTTTCGGCGAGGCGCGCGTATCGTTTCCCGGCGGCTGCGCGATCGGCAGTCGCCCGGTCGATCTGCATCTGCGCGGCTTCGAGGCGATGGGCGCGACAATTGTCATCGACGAGGGTTACATCAACGCCAAGGTCGATGGTCGCCTGCGCGGTGCGCATATTTTTCACGACACTGTCACCGTGGGCGGCACCGAGAACCTACTGATGGCGGCGACGCTGGCCGAGGGTCGCACCGTGATTGAAAACGCTGCGCGCGAACCCGAAATCGTCGATCTCGCCGAATGCCTGCTGAAGATGGGCGCGAAAATCGAAGGGCACGGCACCGAGCGCATCGTCATCGACGGCGTCGAACGTCTGCATGGCTGCGATTACCAGGTAATGCCGGATCGCATCGAAACCGGCACTTATCTGGTGGCGGCAGCAGCAACCGGCGGCCGCATTAAGCTGAAAGATACCTGTCCGCATACGCTCGAAGCGGTACTGCTGAAACTCGAAGAAGCAGGTGCGAAGCTGACCTGCGGCGACGATTGGATCGAACTCGATATGGAAGGCCGGCGGCCCCGCGCGGTCAATATCCGTACCTCACCCTATCCGGGTTTTCCGACCGATATGCAGGCGCAGTTCACCGCGCTCAATGCGATTGCCGAAGGCACCGGCACCGTGGTTGAAACGGTGTTCGAAAATCGCATGATTCAAGCGCACGAAATGAATCGCATGGGCGCGAAAATCAATGTCGAAAGCAACACGGCGATTATTACTGGTGTCGAGCAATTGCGCGGCGCGCCGGTGATGGCGAGCGATTTACGCGCATCGGCGAGCTTGGTTATCGCTGGGCTGGCGGCGAGCGGTGAAACGCTGATCGATCGCATTTATCACATCGATCGCGGCTACGAATGTATCGAAGAAAAAATGCAGTCGCTGGGCGGCGATATTCGTCGACTCTCGGAATAAGTTGACCGGCATGACGATGAGCACGCCATTAACGATTGCGCTGACCAAAGGGCGCATATTGAAAGAAACGCTGCCGCTGCTTGCGGAAGCGGGGATCGTGCCGCTCGAGGATATCGCGAGCAGCCGCAAACTGATTTTCGATACGACGCAAGCTGATGTGCGCTTGGTTGTACTGCGCGGCTCCGACGTGCCGACCTATGTGCGCCATGGCGCCGCCGACATCGGCGTATCCGGCAAAGACGTGCTGCTCGAATACGGCGGCGCTGATTTGTACGAGCCGCTGGATCTCGGTATCGCGCGCTGTCGTCTGATGACGGCGGGTTTGAAAAATCGGCCGTTGCCGCGTTCGCGCGTTCGCGTTGCCACCAAATTCGTCAATATTGCCAAGCAACATTTCGCCGAGCGCGGCATACAGGCCGACATCATCAAGTTATACGGCGCGATGGAGTTGGCGCCGCTGATGGATCTCGCCGATTTGATTGTCGATATCGTCGACACCGGCAATACCTTGCGTGCGAACGGCATGGAGCCGCTCGAATTGATCGCTGATATCAGTTCGCGGCTGGTCGTGAATAAAGCAGCGATGAAGTGCAAACACGAGCGCGTGCAGCGCGTGATTGAGAATCTGCGTGCCGCCGTCGCCGCGCGTCAGCCGAATTAAGTAATGAGTGATACTCCGATGATCCGCCGCATGAATACAAGCGATGCGAATTTCGAGCGCGAATTTGCCGAGCTGCTCGCGTGGGATTCGGTCTCCGACGATGCGGTGCAAGCGATCGTGCAGGAAATTCTGCATGCAGTGCGCACCTTTGGCGATTCGGCATTGCTCGAATACAGTCAGCGCTTCGATCGATTGAGCATCGATACGCCGGCGGCGCTCGAATTACCGCAGGCGCGTTTGCAACAGGCGCTCGCTAACATTTCGACTGAGGCGCGCACGGCGCTTGAAATTGCTGCGGAACGCATTCGCACGTATCACGAACAGCAAAAACAGGAGTCGTGGCAATACCGTGAAGCCGATGGCACCGTGCTCGGCCAGAAAATCACTCCGTTGCAGCGCGTCGGCATTTATGTGCCCGGTGGCAAGGCATCGTATCCGTCGTCGGTATTGATGAATGCGTTGCCGGCGAAAGTAGCCGGCGTCGATGAAATCATCATGACGGTGCCGACGCCGAATGGTGAAATCAACGAGTGGGTTTTCGCCGCGGCGGCGATTGCCGGTGTCGATCGTGTATTTACCGTCGGTGGTGCGCAGGCGATTGCCGCGCTTGCTTATGGCACGCAATTAATTCCGAAGGTCGACAAAATTGTCGGTCCCGGCAATATCTATGTCGCCACCGCGAAACGCATGGTGTTCGGCCAAGTCGGTCTCGACATGGTTGCGGGTCCCTCGGAAATTCTGGTGATTTGCGATGGTGGCACCGACCCGGATTGGATCGCGATGGATTTATTCGCGCAGGCTGAGCACGACGAAAACGCGCAATCGATTTTGCTGAGTCCCGACGCGCAATTTCTCGATGCGGTGACGCGCAGCATTGAGAAATTGCTGCCGACCATGCCGCGACGCGAAATTATTGCGGCCTCGTTGAAAAATCGCGGTGCATTAGTGCAGGTGCGCGATCTCGATGAAGCGATTGCGGTGAGTAATCGCATGGCGCCTGAGCATCTCGAATTATCGGTCGAAGATCCGGAGGCGTTATTGCTTGCCGTGCAACATGCTGGCGCGATTTTCATGGGGCGTCATACGCCCGAGGCATTGGGTGATTACTGCGCCGGCCCGAATCATGTATTGCCGACATCGAGTACCGCGCGTTTTTCGTCGCCGCTTGGCGTCTACGATTTTCAAAAACGCAGTTCGATTATTCATTGTTCGCCGAACGGCGCACAGACATTGGCGCGCGTCGCCTCGATACTGGCACGCGGTGAAGCGCTAACTGCACATGCGCGCTCCGCGGAAATGCGTCTCGAAACAAAATCGTAATTTCAGTTTTGCAAATCATGGAGCAACCAGCGTGAGCAGCGAGCGAATCAGTGCCCGTATACAGCAGTGGGTGCGCCCCGAAATTCGTGTATTGAATGCGTACCACGTGCCGCCCGCGACTGGCATGGTCAAGCTCGATGCGATGGAAAATCCCTATCGCTGGTCCGACGAGATGATCACCGCGTGGCTTGAAAAATTGCGCGCCGCATCGATCAATCGTTACCCTGATCCGCAAGCGACTGCGGTGCGTGAAGGTCTGCGTCGCGAAATGGGGGTGCCCGCGGGTCACGATATTCTGCTCGGCAACGGCTCTGACGAAATTATCCAAATGCTGGCGCTGCTTGTCGCCGCGCGCGGCCGGTGTGTACTCGCACCGGAGCCGGGTTTTGTGATGTATCGGATGATCGCGACGCTGACCGGCCTCGATTACGTCGGCGTGCCGCTCGATGCGAATTTCGATCTCGATCTCGATGCGATGCTCGCGACCATCAAACAGCATCAGCCCGCGTTGATTTTTCTGGCACTACCGAATAATCCAACCGGCAATTTGTTTTCGGTCGATCGCGTGCGTGCCGTTATTGAAGCGGCCGAGGGTTTGGTGATTCTCGACGAAGCGTACACCGCATTCACCGATGTCGATCATCTGAGCTTCGCGCAGGATTACGACAATGTGCTGATCATGCGCACGTTGTCGAAAGTCGGTTTGGCTGGGTTGCGTTTAGGGTTGTTGATTGGCGACGCGGCGTGGCTGAACGAAATCGAAAAAATCCGGCTGCCGTACAACATCAATGTGCTGACGCAATTGAGCGCGGAATTCGCGCTGGAAAACTTTCAGGTAATTCGTCAGCAGACCGCTGCGATTCGCGCCGAGCGCGAACGCCTGACCTCGGAGCTGCGCGGCATTCCGGACTTGCAAGTGTGGCCGAGCGAGGCGAATTTCGTGCTGGTGCGGTTGGCGGAAGGACGCGCGCGGCCGATGTTTGAATTCTTGAAGCAGCGCAATGTTCTGGTGAAGTGTTTGGATGGGGTGCATCCGCAATTGCGCGATTGCCTGCGGCTCACGGTCGGTGAGCCATCCGACAGCGATCAATTGCTGGCTGGATTGAGGGACGGTCTTGCAGCTCCCTAGCTGGTAGCGCGGTGGTCGTTCGTTGTTAAAGGCGTACTGAGTACGCCTTTTTTTATCCCGTCGATTCCGATAACGCCGGCCGCGTGCCGACAATCATCTGCAGCTGCAATTGCTGGCCATTGCGCACGACGATCAGCGTTACCTTGTCGCCGGGTCGCGTGGTCGCGAGCAGATTCAGGCCGGCATGACCATCGCCGACCGCCTGTCCGTTGATCGATAGCAGAATATCGCCGGGATGCAGGCCAGCCTGTACGCCCGGGCCCTCGTTGTAGACGCCGGTAATGACGACGCCGTTGCCGGGGTCGAGATGACTCTGCAGGGCTAACGCCGGCGGCAGTCGTTGTACTTCAATGCCGAGCCAGCCGCGCATCGGGTGCCCGAATTCGATCAGATCCTGCATGGTCCGTATCGCGATGTCGGCGGGAATGGCAAGGCCGATACCGCTGGAGCCGCCATTTTGCGTGTAAATCGCGGTATTGATGCCGAGCAGCTTCCCTTGCGCGTCGATCAATGCGCCGCCCGAATTGCCCGGGTTAATCGCTGCGTCGGTTTGCAGGAAATCCTCGTACGTTGCCAGCCGCAGGCCGTAGCGGCCAGTGGCGGAGACGATGCCCTGCGATACCGATTGGCCGAAACCATATGGATTGCCGATTGCCAGTACGACATCGCCGACGCGCGCTCGATTCGAATCGCCGATCGCAATGGGCTCCAGATTTGGTAGATCGATTTTCAGCGCGGCGAGGTCGGTCTCGGTGTCGAATCCAACCACGCGCGCCAGCGCTTCGCGGCCATCGGCGAGCAGCACCACGATCTCATCGGCGCCGTTGATGACATGATGGTTGGTGAGCAGATAACCGTCGCGATTGATGATGACGCCGGAGCCGAGGCTGCGCTGAATGCGTTCCTGCTGTTTGCTGTTGCCGCGATTGAAAAAGCGGCGTAGCAGTGGATCGTCGAGTAGCGGATTCAGGGGGCTGCGTACGGTTTTGCTGGTGTAAATATTCACCACCGCTGGTGCTGCGCGACCGACTGCGTCGGCATACGAATAGGGCGCCCGCGCAGCTTCCGGTGAAAATAACGAGTTTTGTTTCGACAAATAGGTGGCAATGAGCAGCCCTGCTAAAATGCCGCACAGCGTTGGCCAGCCCAGAAAGCGCAACCATGAACGCATCATTCGCTCGAGTTTTCCCCACCTAAAATTGGCGGCCAGCCTATCATGGTGCCCGCCGAATCGCTGCGTAAATAAAGAGGATTGCGATGCCAACGACATTGCTCGAACTGGTGAATACGGCTAATCGGCTGCTGACGCCGGAGCGGTTCCAGGATTATTGTCCGAACGGCTTGCAGGTGGAGGGCCGGGAGACCATTCAGCGCTTGGTATCAGGTGTTACCGCCAGTTTCGATTTGCTCGAAGCCGCGCTCGTCGCCCAAGCCGACGCGGTGCTGGTCCATCATGGGTATTTTTGGAAAGGCGAGGCGGCGGCGATCGTCGGTATGAAGCGCGCGCGGCTACGACTGCTGCTGCGCAACGACATCAGCCTGCTGGTCTACCATCTGCCGCTCGATGCGCATGCTGAGTTGGGCAATAACGCGCAATTGGCGCAACGACTGGGCATCGCAATCACCGGCGGTTTGGAGCCGGGACCCAATCCAATCGGCAACGTCGGCGAGTTACCACAGCCCATGGAACTGCCGGAATTTGGTCGGCTCGTCGAGCAGCGCCTAGGGCGCAAGCCACAATTGATTGCAGGCGGAAATCACAGCATCAAGCGCATCGGCTGGTGTACGGGTGCGGCGCAGTCCTATATCGAGCAGGCCGCAGCGCTGAAGGTCGATGCATTTTTAAGTGGCGAGATATCGGAGCAGACGGTGCACGCAGCACGCGAACTGGGTATTCACTTTATCGCCGCCGGACATCATGCGACCGAACGCTATGGTGTGCAGGCGGTGGGCGATTACCTAGCGACACAATTGGGTATCGAGCACCGGTTCATCGATATTGATAACCCGGTGTGAGCAATCAATAGCGGGGCGGTTCGGGCGCGTGGTGACCGCGTGCTTTCTCGAGACCGAAATCTTCGTCGAGCACGCTTTTGTCGTAGGGGGATTTCAGCGCGTAGTCTCGCGGTGGTTCGATCACGGTGGCGCGTTGCTCTTCAAGCACCGGTGTTTGTTCGGGCAATAGCTTCAGCAACTTCACCGCCCCCGGATCGCATAAATCGAGTGCGCCGCGCGCGAGGTGGTTGTGAACTTCGCGGTAACTTTCGGCGAGTTGTCCGAGCAATTCGGCGGTGCGATTGAAGTGCGCATTCACATCGTAACGATAGTTTTTGTGCTGATCCTGTAATGCGTGGAGTTGTTGCTCGACCTCGCGATTGCGGCGCGGCGCAGCATGTAATTGACGTTGCAGTAGGTAACCGATAGCTGCGCCCACGGCGATGGCAAGCAGTGCGATGCCCCATACTTCGGCAGTGCTGTACACGATTAACCTCCAGAACATCTTCGATATGAATCTTGCGTCAGTATAATGGCTAAAAATGCCGACTTCACGGCGCGACGCTAAAATTGCCAACTCGGCATCGGCTCAGTACAGTGACTTTGCTTCATATTTCTCCTTCGGATTTTTTACCGTGACTCCGCTTGAACGCTACCAGGCTGATTTGGCGAAGCCTGGCTTCGTGCGCGATGCTGCGCAACAGATGGCCATCGAACATTTGCAACAACTCTACGAACAGCTGCGTGTCGCTGAGCAGCGCGATGCCAAGCGGTCGCCGCTATCTGCTTGGTTCGGCCAGTTTCGTCGCGCAAAATCGACCGAGCCGATTCGTGGTTTATATTTTTGGGGTGGGGTGGGGCGCGGAAAAACCTATTTGATGGATATCTTTTTCGAGGCGCTGCCGACACCGCGAAAAATGCGCGCGCACTTCCATCGATTCATGCAGCGCGTGCATCGCGAACTGAAGCAGATGGCGGGCGAAAAAAATCCGCTGCAGCATATCGCGCGCCGCATCGCCGACGAAACTCGGGTGATTTGCTTCGACGAGTTTTTCGTCTCCGATATCGCCGACGCGATGATTCTCGGCACGTTGTTCGAGGCTTTGTTCGGTTATGGAGTGACGTTGGTCGCGACGTCCAATATCGAACCCGATGGGCTGTATAAAGATGGCCTGCAGCGTTCGCGATTCCTGCCCGCGATCGCGCTGCTGAAAAAGCACACGCTCGTCCTCAATGTGGACGGCGGTACCGACTATCGGTTGCGCACGCTCGAAAAAGCCGAGCTCTATCATTATCCACTCGATGCGGCGGCCGATATTGGCCTGAGGCGCAGTTTTGAGGCGCTCGCGCCAGAGCCAGGGCATGCCGATCAAGAGCTGGAGATCGAGGGGCGATTGATTCGTGCTCGATGTGTCGCCGACGATGTGGTGTGGTTCGATTTCGCGGCACTATGCGACGGGCCGCGCAGCCAGAACGATTACATCGAGCTGGCGCGCGAATATCATGCGGTACTGGTCGGCAACATCCCACAACTGGATAGCTCGCGCGAGGATCAAGCTAGGCGTTTCATCAATATGGTCGACGAGTTCTATGACCGCAATGTAAAGTTAGTGCTGGCGGCGGCGGTCTCGCTCGATCGGCTGTATAGCGGACAGCGGCTGCGGTTCGAATTTCAGCGCACGCAAAGTCGTTTGCTCGAAATGCAATCCCATGAATATCTGGCACGCGAGCATCGGGCGTAAACCCGAGTGCGTCAGCACTGCGCAAATCAAAATGAATTCGGCTTGAAAAGGCAAAATTCCTTCTGTAGTATGCGCCTCCTTGTTGGAACAGCCCCTCCAATTGATGCAGTGGGCGCTAGAGGCAAAAAAATGAAAACCTTCAGTGCAAAACCCGATGCTGTGCAGCGCGACTGGTACCTGGTTGACGCAGCAGGCAAGACTTTGGGTCGTCTTGCTGCCGAGATTGCGCATCGGTTGCGCGGCAAGCACAAGCCCGAATACACCCCGCACGTCGATACCGGTGATTACATCGTTGTTGTGAATGCGGAAAAAGTGCAGGTCACCGGCAAAAAAGCCAGTGATAAGATCTATTACAGCCACTCAGAGTTTCCAGGTGGTATTAAAGAGATCAGTTTCGAAAAACTGATGGACAAGGCTCCCACCCGCGCGCTCGAAATCGCGGTCAAGGGCATGTTGCCGCATAATCCGCTGGGTCGCGCCATGTTCAGAAAGCTGAAGGTGTACGCAGGTACCGAGCATCCGCATGTTGCGCAACAGCCGCAATCCCTGAATATTTAACGGAAAGCCACTATGTCAGCCACTCAATACTACGGAACCGGTCGTCGCAAAACCGCCACCGCGCGCGTTTATCTGCAAGCCGGCAGCGGCAACATCGTCATTAACGATCGCACGATCGATCAGTATTTCGGTCGTGAAGTTGCACGCATGATCGTGCGTCAACCGCTAGAAAAAGTTGAGCTCGCCGGTAAGTTCGATATCAATGTATCGGTAGCGGGCGGTGGCAGCTTCGGTCAGGCTGGCGCAATTCGTCATGGCATTACGCGTGCGTTGATGGAATACGACGAAACGCTGCGTTCGCCGCTGCGTCAAGCGGGTTACGTGACACGTGATGCGCGTGCGGTCGAGCGGAAGAAAGTCGGTCTGCGCAAAGCGCGCAAACGTCCGCAATACTCCAAACGTTAATCGTTCGCCGCTGTTGGCGGCACGATTTGAAAAACGTCCTCGGGATTTTTCCGGGGACGTTTTTTTTTGTCCGCAGTTCGCCGTAAATGCGCATTGATTAAGAGCAAAAAACGCTCTGGTGCGGCGGTTTTATCCTTGTAAGGTGTGGGCTATTTCTTTACCATTCGGCGCACTTGGTTTTCCTTGCCTCGGGAATTTCCTGAGCCGCCTTAATAACAAGCTTGTAACGGGAGAATGACGTCATGAGTAATGACGGCGTGAATACAGGGCGCCGGCGTTTTCTTGCGGCTGCAACTTCGGTAGTGGGTGCCGCAGGAGCAGTTGGAGTCGCCGTGCCATTCGTGGGGTCGTGGAACCCCAGCGCAAAAGCAAAAGCTGCTGGAGCGCCAGTCAAGCAGGACATCAGTAAAATTGAACCGGGACAAATGATCACGGTTGAATGGCGGGGGATGCCGGTATACATCGTTCGCCGTACCCCGGCAGCGCTCGAATCGATAAAAAAAATGGACGGCGAGCTGAAAGATCCAAACTCCAAAGAATCGACCCAACCCAAATACGCCGGCGGCGAATTTCGCTCGATTAAAGACGAATACTTAGTGCTGAAGGCCGTCTGCACCCACCTCGGCTGTGCGCCGCAATATAAGCCTGAAGTCGGCGCGGTGAGTCACGATTGGCTCGGCGGTTTTTTCTGCCCTTGTCATGGCTCCAAGTTCGACCTCGCTGGCCGCGTGCTGAAAGGCGTGCCCGCGCCAACCAATCTCGAAGTGCCGCCGTATCGCTATTTGAGCGACACCGTGATTGAAATTGGCGTCGACCAGGAGAAAGCGTAATGAGCAAAGTGCTTATCGGTTTAAGAGATTGGGTGGATGATCGCCTGCCCATCATGCGTGCCTGGAACACCCATATGGGTAAGTACTACGCGCCAAAAAATTTCAACTTCTGGTATTTCTTCGGCGTGTTATCGCTGCTGGTACTGGTCAATCAATTATTGACCGGCGTCTGGCTGACGATGAGTTTCACGCCGAGCTCCGAAGGCGCATTCGCTTCCGTCGAATACATCATGCGCGATGTCGATTACGGCTGGATTATTCGCTACATGCACTCCACCGGCGCCTCCGCATTTTTTGCGGTGGTGTATCTGCATATGTTTCGCGGTCTGCTTTACGGTTCGTATAAAAAACCGCGTGAGCTGGTGTGGATTTTCGGCATGCTGATTTATTTGGCGCTGATGGCTGAAGGCTTCATGGGCTACGTATTGCCGTGGGGACAAATGTCGTACTGGGGCGCGCAGGTTATCGTTTCGTTGTTCGGCGCAATTCCCGTCGTCGGCGAATCTCTGGTGCAATGGATTCGCGGCGACTTCTTGATTTCCGGCATCACACTGAATCGCTTCTTCGCACTTCACGTCGTGGCAATACCGATCATTCTGCTCGCGCTGGTGGTGTTGCATATTCTTGCGCTACACGAAGTCGGCTCGAATAATCCCGACGGCGTCGAAATTAAGAAAAACAAAGGCGCTGACGGTATTCCGCTCGACGGTGTGCCGTTCCATCCGTACTACACCGTGCACGATCTGCAGGCGGTTGTCGTTTTCCTGTTCGTTTTCTGCGTCATTCTTTTCTTCTTCCCGGAAATGGGTGGTTATTTTCTCGAGCATGCTAACTTCGAAGTGGCGAACGGTTTGAAAACCCCGGCGCACATTGCACCGGTTTGGTATTACACCCCGTTCTACGCAATGCTGCGTGCGCTGCCGTCGAAACTCGGTGGCTTCATGGTTATGGCCAGCGCGATCGCGATCATGTTCGTATTGCCGTGGCTCGATCGCAGCCCGGTTAAATCGTGGCGGTACAAGGGTGGCCTCACCAAAATCGCGTTGATCAGTTTCGCTATCGCTTTTGTATTTCTCGGCTACCTCGGTGCGAAACCTGCGGACCTGCAAGTTCTCGGTATTGAAGGCGTGTATTGGGCTCGCGTGTTGACCATTATTTATTTCGCGTTTTTCCTACTGATGCCGTTTTATACCTCGATTGAGAGAACGAAGCCGGTACCGGAACGGGTGATAATGAAATGAAAAAAAATCTACTTGCCCTGGTTTTGTTGATAGCGCCAGCGCTGGTGCTTGCCAACGAAGTGGCGTGGCCGCTCGACGATGTGAAGTTCGACGCCACCAATAAAGCATCGCTGCAACACGGCGCACAAATTTTCATGAACTATTGCATGGGCTGTCATTCGCTGCAGTACGAGCGCTATGAGCGGATGGTCAAAGGCCTGGGCATTCCTGAAGATTTGGTGATGCAGAATTTGAAATTCGAAGCTACCGCAAAAATCGGCGATTTGATGGTGAATTCAATGCCGCCGAAAGATGCGAAAGTCTGGTTCGGTGCAACACCGCCAGATTTGACGCTCGAAACGCGCGCCCGTGGCGCCGACTGGGTATACACCTACCTGCGTACGTTTTATAAGGATCCAGCACGGCCGTGGGGTGTGAATAATAAAGTGTTCCCCGATGTCGGCATGCCGCATGTACTGCTTGATTTGCAAGGTGTGCAGGAATGCGCACCCGGTGCGGTACATGCCGAAAACGGCGGTATTCGTCGCGACCCGCTAACGGGCAACGAAGTATTGTTTGGTGAGGATGGCAAAGCACTTAATCCGTGCGGCCGTTTGAAAGTGACACAGCCGGGCAAGCTAACTGCGCAAGAATATGATCAGACGGTTTACGATCTGGTGAATTTCCTCAATTACGTCGCTGAGCCATTGCAGGAACAACGCAAGCGCACTGGTGTATTTGTGCTGTTTTTCCTCGGTATTCTATTTGTGTTCGCGTGGTTGCTGAATCGCGAATATTGGAAAGACATCCATTAAATCTCTCGGGCCGGCGCGGCAAATTGCGCCGGCAATTTTCTTTGACTTAGCGCGCCGCAGCTCACCATGACGATGACATCAAGTCGCCCCTACCTTTTGCGCGCTTTGTACGAGTGGATTCTCGACAATCAATACACGCCGTATGTGGTCGTCAATGCTAATCGCGAAGATGTGCAGATACCGCGCGCTTATGTGAAAGACGGGCAGATCGTTTTGAACATCGCGCCGACCGCTGTGGTTGGTTTGAAACTTGATAACGATGCGCTCGAATTCAATGCACGTTTCGGCGGCGTTGCGATGCAGGTGTACGCGCCGATCAGTGCAGTGCTCGGTATCTATGCGCGCGAAAATGGTCGCGGCATGATTTTCGACGCTGAAGATACTCCGCCTGAGCCGCCGCGCCCGAACGAGCCCGATGATTCGGCGAAAGAAAAAAAGCCAGGCAAGCCCGGCTTAAAAATCGTCAAATAATTACTCTTCGATTATTTCAAATAAGCGCACGACCTTTTGCACGCCATCGGCATTCTGCGCCGCATCGGTGGCAATATCCGCTTCGGCACGAGTAACGATTCCTTGCAGGAACACTGTGCCGTTTTCGGTGGTCACTTCGACACGGCTATCCTTGATATGCGCGGTACCGAGCAGTCGGCCTTTAACTTTCGTGGTCAGCAGTGCATCGTTGGCATGCGCAGCAAAACTTGCGTTTTCGCCCACCGTCAGCTCGTTGTAAACACGTTTGACATTTTTCACTTTTGCGGCGACTTGCGCGGCGACATCCCGCAGTTCTTCACGCGGTACTTGTCCCGCGAGCAGAACAATGCCGTTATAGCTGACTACCACCACGTGGGCTTGGTCCAACGCGGGATCGGCTTTGCGAGTATTCACGCCAACGGTAGTCTCGATGGTGTGGTCATCGATTACCGCGCCGAAAGTACGCGAGCCAGGATCGCTCTCGATCGGTTTATCGTTGGTCTCGGATAAAATCGCTGTGCAACCACTGATTAGTGATACCGCCATTAACACCATACTTAATTGTTTTATCTTCACTTCACACCTCGCTGCCAAATAATTGCATTTCGATCAGTTCGCACAGATTGTGCAGAATCAATAATCCCAGCTCCATAAATTGCATGCGCGAGACATTATCAACGCGTAGTTCGACATCATCGGTGGCGAACAGTGCGCGAATATCCGCGTCATTATCGCCGCACAGCACGATTACGCGAATATTGCGATCGTGCGCCGCTTGAATCGTTTGCAGTGCGGTACCGCTGCCGGTGCCATGACTGATCAGCAACAGGATGTCGTTCGGTTGCGCGAGAGTACGAACCTGACGCGCGAAGATTTCATTAAACGACGCATCGGTGGCAATCGCGGTCAGTATGGCGGCGTCGCCGTTCAATGAAATCGCCGGCAGACCCGGTCGTTCACGTTGAAAACGATTCAGTAGCGCATTGGCGAAATGTTGGCTCAGTAAACCCGAGCAGCCTTCACCACAGCAGAGAATCTTGCCGTCATTGAGCAGAGCACCGACCAGTACTTCGCTGGCGGCGGCAATCAGCGGCGATAGGTCTTCGATGACCCGCATGGTGGTATCGATGTGCCGATGGAAATTATCGACTACCACATCGGTTAAATTCATTGTTGCTAGCTCGTCGAATTATTCGGTAATAAATGCATTTTGTAGCCATTGCCATTCCAGCGTGCGGCTGCGAGTTCGCGACGCCGCCAGTACATCGAAGCGACACGCGCACTGTTGCCAGCGCGGCTGCGTCACCAGAAACTGCCGCGCTGCATGAATAATGCGCCGCTGTTTTGTTCGGGTTACCGACTCGGCGGCGCCGCCGAACACGCTAGCGCTGCGTAATCGCACCTCGACAAACACGAGTTGATTTTTGTGGCTCATGATCAAATCGATTTCGCCGCCCTTACAGCGAAAATTTTGCGTTACGCAGATCAGACCTTGCTGTTGCAACCATGTTAACGCGGCTGCTTCAGCGAATCTGCCCAGCTCGCCGCCATCGCTTCCATTCATTTTCTAATGTCGCTCCGTGCGATACGTTATTGCTGATCGATATCCGCGGCAATCACCACACCATTGCGGATTTCCGCCAACTGCAGTTGACGCTGTATCACGCCTTGCTGATCGATGCTGATGGCGCCGGTTTGCGCCTGCACTGATTTTCCGGTCATCGCTTTTAACTGCTGCAGTCGCGTGGCGATACTAAAGCTGTCGATGCCCAGCGCATAAAGACGTACGAAATTCTTGCTATTCGGGCGATCGGCGAGAATCCGCTCTTTCATCGGCGTTTGTTGTAGCACCCACGGAATTTCAGTGAAGCGAACCTTGTCAAGATCATTGCGATCAGCGCTCGCTGGGCCGTAACCGCTGTAAATGCGCGAGGTCGAGTAAATCGGCAGATCACCCGCGTAATAAAAATCGAGCAGCGGTTTTATCGAGCGTGCCTGCGTGGGTTTTGCCAGCATGAAGACGATGTCGACATCATGGCGCCGATGCGGCACCGATTCGATATTGCGATTAAGTAATGACTCCATTTCACGCGCGCGCGCTTCGCTGCGCGGAATATTCAACGCGGTACGTATTGCGCCCGATAGGCTTTGTTGATCGTGAAATGCTGCGGTGCCGACCAGGGTGCCGCCGAGCGTTTGCCAGCGCTGGCGCAATATATCGAATTCGCGCGAACGCAAATCTTCATCGCCGGCGATGATGAGTGCATTGCGAAAATTATTCTTTATCGCGAGTTCGGCGAGTTGCGCTGTTTCATCTTCGGGGGCGAGGCTAAATTGAAATAAATTCGGCGGTGGAGTTTGTTCAATATCAGCGCGATTGAGCGCGATCACCGGCACGGTTAGCGTTTGGCCGAAGAACTGCGCAACCTGTGCTTTCTCGAGTGGCCCAATCACGATATTGGCGCCATCGCTGACCGCTTTTTGATAGAGCGCGAATGCGCCGAGATTGTCGGTATCGTACAAGCGTATTTCCGGAACTATTTCGCCGCGCTGTTTCGCCTCATACCACGCGGCAAAAAAACCATCGCGAATAGCTTCGCCGAAATTAGCGAGTTTGCCGCTTAGCGGCAGCAGCAATGCGATTTGGCGAACGGAATCGCTGGGAATCTGTTCGAGGTGATTGCCGTTGGCATCGATGCGAATAGTGTTGACCGGCACGGGTATTTTGCGTGACCAGTTCTGCGCATTGGTGCCTGTTGCGTTGCGCTTGGCGGTAAGCGCCGTTTGTAACCAGCCGCGCATGCGCTCGTCAGTGGTGTTATTCAGTTGGCGTTGTAATTCGCTGTCGGTCAGCTGCATCAACGCTTGCTGAATATCGCGATGATTCTGTTCGATCTTGGCTGTCGGCAGCAGTGGCTCGATAAAAATTAGTTCTTGCGCACTGCCAAAAAAATTAGCGTTTGCCGCCAATGCTTGCGCGCGCAGCAGGCTCACATCGATCTGCTCATTGGCGCTCAGTTGCGCGAGCGATTCCAGCAATTGTCGATCTTGCAACAACGACACTGCTTGCGCCGGCTTGTTCTGCGCAAGTGCCAGTCGCGCCGACAATAAGCGTGCACGCGCGAATTGCTCAGGCGTCAGTTTTAGTTCGGTGAGCTCTTTCAGAATTTGTTGTGTCTGTACCCACTGCTTGCTCTGCAGAGATTGCTCGGCCGCTTTGATTAATAGCGATGGGCGCTGTTCGAGCGCAACGCTGTGCGCGCGATCAAGCAATGGCTGCACATCATCATCCGTGCGGTTCGTTTGCGACGCCGCTGGTGTCGTGCAATTGGCGAGGCTGAGCGTCAGCGCTGCGGCACTCAATATGCGCGAGAGGTTATGATGCGCCAGCAAATAATGAAGGCCCTGGCGGGCAATGCGAAATATCACAGGAGCAACCTTTGGCTGGCGACGCAGTGTTGTATGTGGTGGCGACACCGATTGGTAATTTGGGCGATATGGTACCGCGCGCGGTGAGCATCCTCCAATCGGTCGATCTGATTGCGGCCGAGGATACGCGTCATAGCCGGCGCCTGCTCGATCATTTCGATATCGCGACGCGCTGCGTTGCGTATCACGATCACAGCAGTGCGGCGCAGCTCGAAGCATTGGTTACCGAATTACAGGCGGGCCGCAGCATCGCGTTGATTTCCGATGCCGGCACGCCGCTAGTATCCGATCCTGGTTATCGATTGGTCGACGCGGCACTGCGCGCGAATATTAACGTCATACCGATTCCGGGTGCGTGCGCGGTGATTGCAGCGCTGAGCGCGGCGGGTTTGCCAACCGATCGCTTCATATTTGAGGGATTTCTGCCCGCGAAAACGCAGGCGCGTCAGCAGCGTCTGCAACAGCTGTTGCACGAACCGCGCACGTTGGTGTTCTACGAAGCGCCGCACCGATTGTTCGATGCACTCGCCGATATGGAAACAATTTTTGGCGGCGAGCGTATCGCCGTGCTCGCGCGCGAATTAACGAAGATGCACGAAACGATTCGGCGCGCGCCCATCGCAGAGCTGCGCAATTGGGCGGTAACGACGCAACAAGATCGTGGTGAATGCGTATTGCTGTTACAGGGCGATCAAGCCGTTGCGGCAATCGATGGCGAGGGCGAACGCATTCTGCGTTTATTGTTGGATGAGTTGCCGATCAAACAGGCGAGTGCCTTGGCTGCAAAGATTACCGGCTTGAAGAAAAACGATTTGTATCAACTCGCACTCGACTGGAAGAAGCCGGGCGCAGCAGAAACCGCTTGAGTTGGCCGACCCCAATCGCTAACCTGCCGCGCGAGTCGGCCGGACAGTCGCTGTCAGCATTTCTCGCCATTACGTTTCGACGTACGGCGGGTGGCAGGCAGAGGAAAGTCCGGGCTCCATAGGGCAGGGCGCCAGGTAACGCCTGGGGGGCGTGAGCCCACGGAAAGTGCAACAGAAAGTAAACCGCCTAAGCAGCGTTCGCGCTGCCGGTAAGGGTGAAATGGTGCGGTAAGAGCGCACCGCGCGGCTGGCAACAGTCCGTGGCACGGCAAACCCCGCCCGGAGCAAGGCCAAATAGGAATCCAATGCCGCGGCCCGCGGTGGATTCGGGTAGGCCGCTTGAGACCTGCGGTGACGTAGGTCCTAGATGAATGACTGTTCTCGACAGAACCCGGCTTATAGGCCGACTCGCTTTTTTCTTTTCTGCTTTGATAAAACTTGAATCAATTCTCAGGTTTTACTTTAAGTACCAGACGCAGTTTTTTGTTTCTTTTGACGATGCCATCGGGGGCGCTCGCCCTCGTTCTTCAGAAGCCGACACGTTCCCCGATAATCCCGAAAAAATCTTTGCGGAATCGCGACTTAACTCGCTTGACAAGGTTTTGGCTGTCTACCTATAGTGCGCCGGACTTGTGGTGAAAAGTGGTTTTTTGTGGGTTTTTCGGCTTAAGCAGCCGACGGGTGGGCAACAGTGTATTCAGGCAGCTATGCCGTCACCATGGATGCCAAAGGGCGTCTGGCGATTCCGGCGCGCGTTCGCGACCAATTGGTCGACGAGTGCGGCGGGCGCATGGTGGTGACTGCGCATCACGCCGAGCGCTGTCTGCTCATTTACGCAGAGCCGCAATGGCAACTGCTCGCACCCCAAATTCAAGCCTTGCCGAATATTCAAAGCGCTGCGGTCCGTCGACTGCAGCGCAAGTTATTGGGGCATGCGGCGCCACTGGAAATGGATGGTAATGGCCGCATTCTGCTGCCGCCGACATTGCGCGATTTCGCCGGCCTCGAAAAAGATTTGATCATCGCCGGCCTGGGGCATCGGCTGGAAATATGGAGCGAGACGGCCTGGGCTGCGAGCATCGATGACGCCGAAGATGATGGTGATCTGCCGACGGCAGCGCTGTCGTTGAATATCTAGGCGGCGCGGTGGAGCAATCGGAACACCGCACCGTACTGCTCGAAGAAGCGGTGGCAGCGCTGATCAACGATATCGACGGTGTGTATGTCGATGGGACGTTCGGGCGCGGCGGGCATAGCCGCTTGCTGCTAGCGAAGTTGGGGCCGAATGCCCGCGTGATTGGCATTGACAAGGATCCTGACGCCGTCGTGGCAGGGCAGGCACTGGCGCAGCAAGATGCGCGCTTTGCGATGGTGCAGGGCTCGTTTGCAGAACTGGGCAGCCTGATCGCAACGAATGGTGTGACGGCACCGCTGGCTGGTGTATTGCTCGATCTCGGTGTGTCGTCGCCGCAGCTCGATCAGGCCGAGCGGGGCTTCAGCTTCATCAATGATGGTGCGCTCGACATGCGGATGAATCCGGCGGCGGGCGAATCAGCTGCACAGTGGCTGGCGCATGAGGACGAAGCGGAGATCGTCCGCGTATTGAAGGAATACGGCGAGGAGCGTTTCGCCCGGCGTATAGCCCGCGCCATCGTCGAGGCGCGAACGCAGCAACCGATCACCGGCACGCTGCAGTTGGCCAAGATTGTGGCCGAGGCGAATCCGGCGTGGGAGAAAGGCAAGCACCCGGCGACCCGGGCGTTTCAAGCGATTCGTATCCATGTGAATAACGAATTGGGCGATCTGGAACAGTTTCTCGATGACGTTCTGGATCGGCTGGCGATTGGCGGGCGGTTGGCAGTGATCAGTTTTCACTCGCTCGAAGATCGCTTGGTGAAGCGGTTTATCCGACAGCATGCACGCGGCGACGAACTGCCAGCGTACATCCCGGTAACCAGTAGCCAGCTGCAGATCAGATTGCGCGCCCTGGGTAAGGCCATAAAACCCGGGGCGCAGGAAGTAGAAATGAACCCGCGTGCCCGCTCAGCGGTGTTGCGCGCGGCGGAGAAGGTGGCTTAGCGGTAGGGAACCGATAACAAGCAGCAGGGAGCGGAGCCAGTTAATGCGGATAGCGTGGGTGCAGACGGCCTCTATGAGTAAAGCGACGGCAGCGACACAACGCTTTTTGCGCCCGGGGCAAGTGCTGGTCTCGATATTTCTGCTGATCGCAGTGATCGGCAGCTCGCTGATGCTGGTTTTTACCACGCATCGCAGCCGCGAGCTGTTCAACGAATGGCAGCAACAACAACGACGCGAATGGGCTCTCGATGAAGATTGGGAGCGTTTGCTATTGGAGCAGGGCACGCTCGCCGCGTACGAGCGCGTCAGTCAAAGTGCGGAGAGTAAGTTAGACATGGTGATGCCGGATCCAGCCACTATCAAAGTGGTGAATCCATGAGTGAGCGCGCTGCCGCGGCCCTGCCGCGCTGGCGGTTGGCGGCCGTGCTCGGCCTGCTGGGGACGCTGCTCGGGCTGATGATTTGGCGCCTGCTGATGCTGCAAGTGCTGGAAACCGATCGCGGTTACGAATTTCTGCAAGATCAAGGCGACGCGCGCAGCGTGCGCACCGAAGTTATTCCCGCCCACCGCGGCCAGATTGTCGATCGTAACGGCGAGCCGCTGGCGATCAGCACGCCGGTGGTATCGATCTGGGTCAATCCTACCCAAGCCAATCCCGATAAAACCGATTCCGACGCAGGCCGCCTGGCGCTGGCCGCGCAAGCGCGCTGGTCCGAGCTGGCGCGTGTGCTCGATATGCCGCGCAGCGAGATCGACAGCAAGATGGAGCTGCGCGGCAAACGTTTCGTGTACTTGCGCCGTCATCTGCCGCCCGGCGTTGCCGATGCGGTGACCGCACTGAAGATTCCCGGCGTCTACGCGCAGCGGGAATATCGTCGTTTTTATCCGGCGGGTGAAGTGACCGCGCACCTGCTCGGCTTCACCGATATCGATGATGTCGGGCAGGAAGGCATTGAGCTGGCCTACAACGATTATTTGTCAGGCGTGCCCGGCAGCAAGCGGGTACTAAAGGACCTGACCGGCAGGATCATCCGCCAGCTCGATGCCGGCCAGCCGGCGCGCCCCGGCCATGACTTGGTGCTGAGTATCGATCTGCGACTGCAATACTTGGCCCATCGCGAATTGCGCTCGTCGCTACAGGAGATGGGCGCCAGTGCCGGTTCGGTAGTGCTGCTCGATTGTCAGACCGGTGAAATCCTGGCGATGGCGAATCAACCAGCGCTCAACCCGAACAATCGCGCGCGCGTCAATGCCGCCGGTTTGCGCAACCGGGCGATGCTCGATCTGCTCGAGCCGGGCTCGACCATGAAGCCATTGACGATGGTCGCAGCGCTCGAAAGCGGCAAGTTCAACCCGCACACACCGGTGGATGCCAGCCCCGGCTATATCGTTGTCGACGGCAAGACCCTCAAGGATCCGGTTAATTTCGGGATGATCGATTTAACCAAGATCATCACCAAATCGAGCCAGATCGGTATTACCCGGGTCGCTTTGGCGCTCGATCAGAAAAATGTCTGGGATGTGTTCCAGCGTTTTGGCATCGGCAGCGGCATGGAGACGGGCTTCCCCGGCGAGCAGCACGGCGTGCTGCCGATCCGCAATCGCTGGTCCGATATCGAACGCGCCAATTTTGCGTTCGGCTATGGCGTGCAGGTGACCGCGCTGCAACTGGCACGAGCGTATAGCGTGTTCGCGAATAGCGGCCGCCTTGGATCGGTCAGTCTGTTGCGCCGTGACGATGCGACGCCGGACGGTAAGCAGGTGGTTTCTGCCGGCGTTGCCGATCAGATTGTCGAGATGATGAAAACAGTCATCGGCCCCGGCGGTACCGGTCAGCGTGCGGCGATTCCGGGCTATTCGGTCGCCGGCAAAACCGGTACCGCGCATAAAGTCGGTGCGCACGGCTATGAGGACCGCTACCGCTCGCTGTTTGTCGGGTTCGCCCCGGCAGCTGCACCGCGAGTGGTTGCGGTAGTGATCGTCGATGATGCCAGCCTCGGCAAATATCACGGCGGAGATGTCGCGGCACCGGTATTCGCGAAAGTGGTCGGTGGCGCGATGCGGCTGCTTAATGTCGCGCCCGATCAAACCTTGCCGGCGGTGGCCAACGGTCCGGATAAGCCTGTCAGTCGGGGGCCGGCATGATGGCGGCGGCGTTGAATTTGCAGCCGGGTAAGACGCTCGGCGATCTGCTGCCCGAACTGGGTGCGCCGCTGGCGCAATTGCCGGTTGCCGGTATCGCCATCGACAGTCGCGCGGTCACGGCCGGCGGCGTATTTCTCGCGTATCCGGGCGAGCGTGTCGATGGTCGACAGTTCATTGATCAGGCCATCGCCAACGGCGCGGTCGCGGTCATTGCCGAGAGCGGTATCGAACGCACCGATCTGGCTATTCCGCTCATCAAAATTCCGCAGTTGCGCACCCGCGTTTCGGCAATGGCCGATCGTTTCTTCGATCATCCCAGTCAGGCAATGCGCGTTATTGGCATTACCGGTACCAACGGCAAAACCAGCTGCTCACAGTTGCTCGGCCAGGCGTTGCGCGGTAGCGGCAAGCCCTGTGGGGTTGTCGGCACGCTCGGCAATAGTTTGGATGGCGCGGTTACCGGTGGCGGACTGACTACGCCCGATCCCATCGCGCTGCAGCGGCAACTGGCGCAATGGCGCGATCGCGGCGTCGAACACGTCGCCATGGAAGTGTCGTCGCATGGGCTGGTGCAGGGACGCGTTAACGGCATTCGCTTCGCCGGTGCGGTATTCACCAATCTGAGCCGCGATCATCTCGATTTCCACGGCAGCATGGAGGCCTACGGTGCTGCCAAGGCCAAGCTGTTTGAGCTGCCCGGTCTTGAGTTCGCGGTGATTAATCGCGACGACGCCTTCGGCGCGGCACTCGCCGACCGGCTGCGAGAGATATTGCCGATACTCGACTACAGCGTTCGCCACGATGCGGCCATTGCGGTGCGCAACGCCGAATTTCGTGCCGACGGCGTCGCGGCGACGGTAGCGACGCCGTGGGGCGAGCTAACGCTGCGCTCGCACCTGCTCGGCGAGTTCAACCTGTCGAATCTACTTGCGGTGATCGCGGTGCTGGGCAAGTTGGGGTTCAGCGCCGACGAGTTGCAGACGCTGGTGCCGACGCTGCGCCCGATCGCCGGCCGCATGCAACGTGTCGGCGGCGTGGCCGATATTGAGGTGGTGGTCGATTACGCGCATACGCCGGATGCACTGGAGCAGGCATTGAGCGCATTGCGCCGACATTGCAGCGGCAAGTTGTGGTGCGTGTTCGGCTGCGGCGGTGATCGCGACAAAGGCAAGCGGCCACTGATGGGCGCTATCGCCGCGCGTCTGGCCGATCACGTAGTGCTGACCAGCGATAACCCGCGCAGCGAAAATCCACAGCAGATTCTCGATGACATACGCGCGGGCATCAGTGGCGATGCAATCGTGGAAAGCGACCGTGCCGCGGCAATTGCGTATGCGATCAACCACGCGCGGCGCGGCGACGCGATCCTGCTCGCCGGCAAAGGTCACGAGGATTACCAAATCATCGGCAGTGAGACGCGGCCATTCAGCGATGTGGCCGTTGCGCGCGCCGCCTTGTTCGCGAGGGGGCCGGCATGATGGGTGCTCTCGCGCTGCGTGCGATTGCCGCGGAATTGAATACAACGGTGGCCGGTGACGATCGTTCGATTACCAGCGTTACCATCGATAGCCGTCAGGTCCGCACCGGCGACCTGTATGTCGCGCTGCGCGGCGAGCGCTTCGACGGACATGATTTTGTCGCCGATGTGGCAGCCAAGGGCGCGGTCGCTGCGATCGTGCAGGACACCAGCGCCGCACCGCTGCCGCAATTGCTCGTCGACGATACCCGCGTTGCGCTCGGTCTCGTCGCGCGTATGAATCGCCGCCAATTTACCGGCCCGCTGATCGGCATCACCGGCAGCGCCGGCAAGACCACCTGTAAGGAAATGCTGGCCGCGATTCTGGCGCAGTGCGGCGCTACTCTCGCCACGCACGGCAATCTGAATAACGAAATCGGGGTGCCGTTGACGCTGCTGCGCCTGGCGCCGACGCATCGCTATGCGGTGATCGAAATGGGCGCCAGTCGCAGTGGCGATATCGCTTATCTGTGTCGCTTCGCCGAGCCGGATATTGCGATCGTCACCGCCGCGTTGCCGGCGCATCTCGAAGGTTTCGGCAGCGTCAATGCGATTGCCGCGACGAAAGGTGAAATTTTTGCGGGTCTGCGCGAGCACGGCACCGCAATTATCAATGCCGATAGCGAATACGAAACGCTGTGGCGTCGCCTCGCTGGCGATCGTCGCGTGCTGACTTTCGGTTTCGATAAAGCCGCGATGATTAGTGCGAGCCATATCGTGCGCGATGCCGTCGGTGTGCGTTTCACTCTGCATACACCGCAAGGCGATGCATCGATTGCGATGAGCCTGCTCGGTGCGCACAACGTGCGCAATGCATTGGCTGCTGCTGCGGCAGCGATTGCTGCCGGTGCCGAGCTCGACCAGATTCGCGCCGGTCTCGCGGCGGTGAAATCTATGCCGGGCCGCTTACATTTGTGCCGCGGTATTCACGGCGAAAGCGTGATTGACGATTGCTACAACGCCAATCCGGGTGCGGTGAAAGCGGCGATCGATGTGCTCGCCGAATATACCGGCGTGCGTCGTTTGATCATCGGCAATATGGCCGAGCTCGGTCCGACCGCCGAACAATTACATCGCGATGTCGCCGCCTACGCCGCGACACGTGGCATCGACGAGCTGTGGTGCGTCGGTCCGTATGCCTCGGCGCAAGTCGATGAATATGCGCGCCATAGCGCATCCGTTAGGGCGCGCGCATTTGCCGACAACGCCGCCGTAATCGATGCCTATCGCGCCGAACAAATCCCCGCCGTCGTACTGATAAAAGGTTCGCGCAGTGCCGCGATGGAAATAATCGTTGCGGCGCTGTGCGGCCATGCAATAACGGAGGGGCATTGAGCCATGTTGTACGAGCTCACTGTTTACCTGACGCAATTCGTCAAAGGCTTCAGCGTATTTCAATACCTGACGCTGCGCGGCATTTTGAGCGTGATGACCGCGCTCGGTATCGCGTTGTTAATTGGTCCAATCGCTATTCGTCATTTGGTCGATCGCCAAATCGGCCAATCGGTGCGCACCGATGGTCCGCAATCACACCTGAGCAAAAAAGGCACGCCGACGATGGGCGGCGCGATGATTCTGCTCGCCATCGTGATCGCCACCTTGCTGTGGGCGGATCTGCGCAATCCCTACATTTGGGTGGTGCTCGCGGTGACATTGATTTTCGGTGCCGTCGGCTGGGTCGACGATTACCGCAAAGTGATCGAAAAAAATTCGCGTGGGTTGCCGGCGCGCTGGAAATATTTCTGGCAATCGATCGGCGGTTTTGGTGCGGCGATATTTTTATTTATGCACGCGACCACGCCGACCGAAACGCAGTTATACATTCCATTTTTCAAAAATGTGATGTTGCCACTCGGGCCATTTTTTATTTTGCTCGCGTACTTCGTCATCGTTGGCGGCAGCAACGCGGTGAATTTGACCGATGGTCTCGATGGCCTCGCGATCATGCCAACGGTAATGGTCGGTGGTGCGCTCGGTTTAATCACGTATCTCACTGGCAATGCGCGGTTCGCACATTACCTGCTGATTCCGTATGTACAGGGATCGGGCGAATTAATTGTTTTTTGCGGCGCGATCGTCGGCGCCGGTCTCGGTTTTCTATGGTTCAACACGTATCCCGCGCAAGTATTCATGGGCGACGTCGGCGCGCTCGCGCTTGGCGCTGCGCTCGGCACGGTGGCGGTGATCGCGCGCCACGAAATTGTTTTTTTCATCATGGGCGGTGTGTTCGTGATGGAAACGGTGTCGGTCATTTTGCAGGTGGCGTCATTCAAGCTCACCGGCAAGCGAATTTTTCGCATGGCACCGATTCATCATCATTTTGAATTGAAAGGTTGGCCGGAACCGCGCGTGATCGTGCGCTTCTGGATTATCACGGTGATGCTGGTGTTATTCGGCCTCGCCACATTGAAACTGCGTTAAGCATGCACAGCACAAACGCCATGACCATGATCGCATCGGACAAGCAGCGCGTCGTCGTCGGCCTCGGCCAGACCGGGCTGTCGTGCGCGCGTTATTTCGCCGAGCGCGGTGTGCCGTTCACGCTGGTCGATAGCCGCGCCAATCCGCCGGGTCTCGATGCGTTCAAGCGCGAATTCGCGGATGTGCCGTTGCAGCTTGGCGAATTTTCAGAAGTGTTGTTTTGCGCGGCCGGCGAATTGATCGTCAGCCCCGGCGTGGCACTCGAAGAACCCGCGATTGCCGCAGCGATGCAACACGGTGTCAGTGTCTGCGGCGATGTCGATCTGTTTGTGCGCGAAGTCTCTTCGCAGAAAAAGCCGGCGCCGATCGTTGCAATCACGGGCTCGAATGGCAAAAGCACGGTGACAACTTTATTGGGCGAAATGGCGAACGCCGCGCAACGCAATGTTGGCGTCGGCGGTAATCTCGGTATCCCTGCGCTCGATTTGCTCGACGACGCTCGCGATTTATACGTGCTCGAATTATCGAGTTTTCAGCTCGAGCGCGCGCAGCCATTAAATGCGGAAGTGGCCACCGTGTTGAATGTGAGTCCCGATCACATGGATCGCTACGCGAATCTCGCCGCGTACCATGCCGCAAAACATCGCGTATTTCGCGGTTGCAAGCAGGTGGTGATCAATCGCGCCGATCGTTTGAGTCGGCCGCTGGTACCGGAAGCGGTGAAGCAATGGACCTTTGGCCTTGATGCGCCCGATTTCAAAGGCTTCGGTTTACGCGAACATAACGGTGAACGCTATCTCGCGTTCGAACGTGAGTTATTGCTGCCGGTGCGCGCGTTGCGCATTGCCGGCGACCACAATATTGCGAATGCATTGGCCGCGCTCGCGCTGGGTCGCGCGCTGAATTTACCGCTGCCGGCCATGTTGGAAACACTGCGCACATTCACGGGGCTTGCGCATCGCTGCCAATTAATTGCGGAAAAAAATCGTGTGCGTTTTTACGACGACTCGAAAGGTACGAATGTCGGCGCGACGGTGGCAGCGATCGAAGGCTTGAGCACTGGCGATGAAGGCAAAGTCGTATTGATTGCCGGCGGTGTTGGCAAAGGTGCGGAATTCGATGGCCTGAAACCCGCGCTGGAAAAACATGGCCGCGCCGCCGTGCTGATCGGCGAAGCGGCTGACGCTATCGAAGAGGTGTTGAAAAACTCAATAACGACCGCGCGCGCCGACAGCATGGTCGATGCCGTGCAACAGGCAACACGATTGGCGCAGCCCGGCGATAGCGTATTGCTGTCGCCCGCGTGCGCAAGCTTCGATATGTTCGACAATTACGCGCATCGCGGCGATGTGTTTATCGCTGCGGTGAAACATTCTCTGGAGACGCATTGATGCTGGTGACAATCGCCGGCCAACAGCGTCTGCTGTGGCCGCTGGAAAAAGAAGCCAACTGGTTGCTGTTCAGCACGCTCGGTTTGATCGTAATCGGTTTGATTGCGATGGGCTCGGCGTCGGTGTCGTACGCGGTGCAAACCTACGGCAACGCATTCGCATTCGTGCAGCGTTATTTATTTCATTTCGCACTCGGCACATTACTCGCCATCGCGGTGCTGCGTGTGCCGATGTCGCTGTGGCAGCGAACGGGTTGGATGTGGCTGCTCGCCGGTTTGTTTTTACTGGCGGTGGTTTTAATTCCGGGTATCGGTCGCTCAGCCAATGGCGCGCGTCGCTGGTTATCGCTGGGTCCGTTATCGTTGCAGGTGTCCGAGTTCGTCAAAGTGTTCGTGATTTTTTATCTCGCCGGTTATCTGGTGCGTCGTCACGATGAGGTGCGCAGTCAGTGGAGCGGTTTTATCAAGCCGATGGCAGTGGTGTTCATGGTCACGCTGCTGCTGATGCTCGAACCTGACTTTGGTGCGACGGTTGTCACCGCCGGTACCGCGTTCGGTTTGGTATTTCTCGCCGGCGTGCGACTCAGCCAATTTTTGTTGGTGATTGCGAGCTGCGCTTCGGCGTTTGTATTGCTGATTTTTACCTCGCCGTATCGGAAAGCGCGCCTGATTGGCTTCACCGATCCGTGGGCCGATCAATTCAAATCGGGCTATCAATTGACGCAATCGCTTATCGCATTTGGTCGCGGCGAATGGCTGGGTGTCGGCCTTGGCAACAGCGTGCAGAAATTATCGTACTTGCCGGAAGCTCATACCGATTTCGTATTCGCGATTTGGGCCGAAGAATTTGGTTTTCTCGGCGCGTTGTTAGTGCTGTGTTTGTTTTCGATATTGGTGGTCAGTGCGTTGCGCATCGGCCGTCGCGCTGAAGTTGCCGGCAAATTATTCAGCGCATATGTTGTGTATGGCGCGGCGCTGCTGCTGAGCGCGCAAATATTTATCAATATCGGCGTGAATACCGGGTTGTTGCCGACCAAAGGATTGACGCTGCCGTTTCTGAGTTATGGCGGCAGCAGCTTGATGGTGTGCATGGTACTGGTCGCGTTGGTGTTCCGCGTCGACGGCGAAACCAGCGGGAGATTCGGCAATGGCTGAAGCGACCGTATTGATTATGGCCGGCGGTACCGGCGGACACGTATTCCCCGCGCTCGCGGTGGCTGAGGTATTACTGCGCAAAGGCGTGCGGGTGCAATGGCTCGGTACCGAGCGCGGTATCGAAGCGGATCTGGTGCCGAAAGCGGGAATTCCATTGCATCGTATCGCGGTCAGTGGCGTGCGTGGTAAAGGTCTGCGCGCGCAGTTGCTCGCGCCGTTCGGTATTGCGCGCGCGTTGTTTCAAACCACGCAGTTGCTGCAGCAAATGCGGCCGCAGTGTGTGATCGGTTTCGGCGGTTTTACAGCAGGCCCCGGTGGACTCGCGGCGTGGTTGCTGCGCAAACCACTGGCGATTCACGAACAAAATGCCATCGCCGGCACCACCAATCGCTTGCTGGCGTGGTTCGCAAAAACCGTATTGCTCGGCTATCCGCGCACGTTATCCGGTGCGAATACGCATTACGTCGGCAATCCCGTGCGCAGTGCCATTGCAAATTTGCCGGCGCCGGAACAGCGCTGGAATGAACGTACTGAAGCAATGCGCGTGCTTGTGCTCGGCGGCAGTCTCGGCGCGAAAGCAATTAACGATGTCGTGCCGGCGGCAATTGCCACACTGCCGGAAAATCTGCGACCGGAAATTCGTCATCAAACCGGCCGTGCGCATATCGATACCGTGCGTGCGGATTATCGCGACAAAAATATTGCAGCGGATGTCGATGCGTTCATCGACGACATGGCGGCGGCGTATGCATGGGCGGATGTGGTGATCTGCCGTGCTGGCGCATTGACGATTGCAGAATTGGCCGCTGCCGGTGTCGGTGCCATTCTGATTCCGCTGCCGCATGCGATCGATGATCATCAAACACATAACGCGCGTTGGCTTAGCGAGCAACGTGCCGGCGTGTTAATTCCGCAACATGAATTTACCGTCGACGCATTGGCGAAATTGTTGCGTGAGTTGGCGGCGCAACCGCAGGAATTATTGGCGTGGGCGCGCAATGCCCGTGCGCTCGCGAAACCACAAGCGGCTGACGCCGTGGCCGATGCCTGCCTGCAATTGATCGACGCGCGGATGGAGGTGGCCCATGGCTGAGCGTCGTCGTTTTGTAGTGCCGGAAATGCGCCGCGTTAAACGCATTCATTTTGTCGGCATCGGTGGCGCGGGTATGTGCGGTATCGCCGAGGTGCTACTGAATTTGAGTTATCAAATTACCGGCTCCGATATCAAGGCCGGTAGCAGCACGCGACGTCTCGAGCAATTGGGCGCGACGGTATTCATCGGCCATGTTGCGGAAAATATTTATGGCGCCGATGTCGTGGTCGCATCGAGTGCGGTGAAAGAAAGTAATCCAGAAATCATCGCTGCGCGTGAAGCGCGCATTCCGGTGGTGCGTCGCGCGGAAATGCTCGCCGAATTGATGCGTTATCGCCACGGTATCGCGATTGCCGGCACGCACGGTAAAACCACGACGACGACGATGATCTCGACAATTTTCGCCGCCGCCGAGCTCGATCCAACTTTTGTGATTGGTGGTCTCGTCAACAGCGCAGGTTCGAATGCGCGGCTCGGCGAAAGTCGGTATCTGATCGCCGAAGCCGATGAAAGCGATGCGTCGTTTTTGCATCTGCAACCACTGGTCGCGGTGGTGACGAATATCGAAGCCGATCACATGGATACCTACGGCGGCGATTTTTCGGTGCTGAAAAAAACCTTCGTTGAATTTCTGCATAACCTGCCGTTCTACGGCGTGGCGGTGTTGTGCATTGACGATCCGGTGGTGCGCGAATTAATTCCCAGCATCAGTCGCAGCGTGTTGACGTACGGTTTTAGCGACGACGCGGATTTCCGCATTGTCGATTGGCAAAAAAATGGCATGCAATCGCAATTCAAAATGCAGCGTCGCGACCGCGCAGAATTGACGATCGAATTAAATATTCCCGGCAAACACAATGTGCTGAATGCCGCCGCTGCGGTTGCGGTGGCAAGCGATGAAGGTATCGACGATCAATTTATCAGTGCCGGCCTCGCGCGTTATCAGGGTGTTGGGCGTCGCTTTCAGTTGTACGGCGAATTGCCGGTAGCCGGCGGTACCGCGTTGTTGATCGACGATTACGGCCATCATCCGACCGAAGTGGCCGCGACGATCAGCGGCGTACGTCAGGCGTGGCCAGAGCGCCGCTTATTAATGGTGTATCAACCGCATCGCTACACACGCACGCGCGATCTCTATGAAGATTTCGCCGCAGTGCTTTCGAATGTCGATGCGCTATTGATGCTCGATGTGTATGCGGCTGGCGAAGAACCGATTGCCGGCGCCGATAGTCGCGGCCTGTGCCGCAGCATTCGCAGTCGCGGCAAGGTTGAGCCGTTGTTCGTCGAGAAATTGGAAGACATTACGGAAGTATTAAAAAGCGTGGTGCGCCCCGGCGATATTGTGTTGACGCAAGGCGCGGGAAATATCGGTGCGATCGCTGCTGAATTAGCAGTGACGGATTTGCGGTAATTGATGATGAGCGATGCAACGGTGTTGCAAAAATTGCTGAAAACCAAAGTCGCAGTCCTGTATGGCGGCACTTCCGCTGAGCGCGATGTTTCGCTGATCAGCGGCAAAGCAGTCTTCGATGCATTGCAGCAACAGCAAATTGCCGCGGAGTTGGTGGATACCAAGGATGACGGCTGGTGGCTGCGTTTCCCTCAGGAATTTTCGCACGCATTTATTGCGTTGCATGGTCCCGGTGGTGAAGACGGTACCGTGCAAGGTTTATTGGAAGTATTGGGCGTGACGTATACCGGCAGCGGCGTGATGGCCTCCGCGCTGGCGATGGATAAATTGCGCACCAAGCAATTGTGGTCGGCGTCCGGGTTGCCAACGCCCGACTTTGAATTGTTGTCGCCGCATAGCGATGTCGATGCAATGATTGCGCGTTGGGGCACCGTGGTTGTGAAGCCGGCATTGGAAGGTTCGAGCATCGGCATGGCAAAAGTATCGACCGGCGCCGAACTCACAGCGGCGTATCGCAGCGCGCAACAATTTGGTGATGTGGTATTGGCCGAGCGTTGTATCCGCGGCCCCGAATATACGATTGCGATACTGGGCGATACCGCGCTGCCATCGATTCGGCTCGAAACCGATAACGTGTTTTACGATTTCGAAGCGAAATATATTTCGAATGAAACGCGTTATTTCTGCCCGAGCGGATTATCCACAGAAAAAGAACATGAGTTGCGTGAGCTCGGGCTGGCGGCCTTCAAACAATTAGGTTGCCGTGGCTGGGCGCGTGCCGATGTGATGGCGGATGAAAATGGCAATTTTTATCTGCTCGAAATCAATACATCGCCGGGCATGACCAGCCACAGTCTGGTGCCGATGGCAGCACGCGCCGCGGGCATGAGTTTTGAACAATTAGTCGCGGAAATTTTGCGTTTAAGCGTGGAGGGCAAGCACTGATGAGCTTGTTCGGCGGCAAATTTTTTGGTGGAAAAAAACAAGGCGCAAGTCCGGCACGGCGTGCGCATAAGCAGCAGCGTCGCGTAGCGACTCATGCCGCTGCGGCGCCGGCGATACATTTGACGCAGATGCCAGCAATGCAGCTGACGCAGGTGAAAGCACCGGCGCCGAAACGCGATGCAAAAGTAAAACGCGATAGCAAGCCCGTGCAATGGCGTGAGCTGCCGTTGAAAGCGATGCCGGTGCTCGCGGTGGCGCTGGTGCTTGGGTTATTGCTCGGCGGTTGGAAATTATTAGATTACGTCGGCTCGGTGCCGGTGTCGCGCGTGGCGGTGACTGGCTCGTTATTGCATACCGATCGCAATTTACTGGTCGAGCGCGTGCGTCCATTACTTGCGGGTGCAGGTTTTATGACAGTCGATTTGCAACGCATTCGCAATGCGGTTCTCGAATTGCCGTGGGTTGCCGATGTGTCGATTGAGCGCCATTGGCCCGACCAATTGATTATCGCAGTCACCGAACAGGAAGCGATTGCACGCTGGGGCAAAGATGGTTTGCTCAATCGTACCGGCGAAGTATTCCGTCCGCAGCCGCTCGGCGATGTGGCGCAATTGCCGCTATTGTTCGGACCCGATGCATTATCGAGTGAAGTGATTTCGCGCTATGCCGAGCTGCACGATTTACTCAACGAACAAAAACTCGCGCTCGCGAGTTTCGGTACCGACGAGCGCGGCAGCTGGTCGGCGACTTTGCAAAACGGTGTTGCGCTGCGGCTGGGCACTGGCGATGTATTAAAAAAAATGCGCAGCTTTTCGCGCGTGTATCGCACGGAGCTCGCGCCGCAGCTCGAGCGTATCGCGTATATCGATTTGCGTTATGGCAACGGTGTGGCGGTCGGTTGGAAGCAGGCGGAGCCGCGCGCGCATGACAATGACAACCGTGCAAATAGCAACGACAACAATATATTGAAATCTGGGGTGAGCGGACATGGGTAGTGGCGACGGCAAAATGATTGTCGGTCTGGATATCGGCACGTCGAAGGTAGTGGCCATTGTCGGTTCGCTCACAGCTGAGGGCGAATTGGAAATTGTCGGTATCGGTTCGCATCCATCGCGCGGTATGAAAAAAGGCGTGGTGGTGAATATCGAATCGACGGTGCAGTCAATTCAGCGCGCGGTGGAAGAGGCCGAGTTGATGGCCGGCTGCCAGATTCACTCGGTTTACGTGGGCATCGCCGGCAGCCATATTCGTAGTTTGAATTCGCACGGCATCGTGGCAGTGCGCGATCGCGAAGTTTATCCACTCGATCTCGAGCGCGTGATCGATGCGGCGCAGGCGGTGGCAATTCCCGCTGATCAAAAAGTGCTGCATGTGTTGCCGCAGGAATATGTGCTCGACAATCAGGAAGGTATCAAGGAGCCGCTCGGTATGTCGGGCGTGCGTCTGGAAGCGAAAGTGCATTTGGTGACGTGTGCGGTGAATGCCGCGCAGAACATTGAAAAATGTATTCGCCGCTGTGGTCTTGAAGTCGAAGAAATTATTCTCGAACAACTGGCATCGAGCTTCGCGGTGTTGACCGATGACGAGCGCGAGCTCGGCGTGTGTCTGGTCGATATCGGCGGCGGCACCACCGATATCGCGATTTTCACCGAGGGCGCGATTCGTCATACCGGTGTGATTCCAATTGCTGGCGATCAAGTGACTAACGATATCGCTATGGCGCTGCGCACGCCGACGCAGTTCGCTGAAGAAATCAAAATCAAATACGCATGTGCATTGACGCAACTCGCGCGCGCCGATGAAACGATCAAAGTGCCGAGTGTCGGCGATCGTCCGCCGCGCGATTTGAGTCGGCAGGCACTTGCCGAAGTGGTCGAGCCGCGTTACGACGAATTGTTCACGCTAGTACAGGCGGAGCTGCGTCGCAGCGGTTACGAAGACATGATTCCGGCGGGCATCGTGCTCACCGGCGGTACGTCGCGAATGGAAGGCGTCGTCGAGTTGGCGGAAGAGATTTTCCACATGCCAGTGCGTATCGGCGTGCCGCATGTGTCCGCTGGATTGACCGACATCGTGCGCAATCCAATTTATTCGACCGGCGTCGGCTTGCTGTATTACGGCACGAAGCAGCAGCGCGGCAGTGGTGCGCGCGGCGGTATGCGTCAGCGCAAAGTACGTGAGATCGACGCACTCGGGCTTTTTGCGCGCGCGAAAAGCTGGTTGCAAAACAATTTCTGACGACGCGCCCGCGACACCCTCGCGAACGCATCGAGAAAGTAAAAGCGGTTTGGGTTTTTGAGTCGTAACACGGTTCCGGGCAGACCGGGTTGTGAAATTAAAGGGGAGAGGCATTATGTTTGAATTAGTAGATAGCTTGCCGCAAAGCGCGGTAATTAAAGTGGTTGGTGTCGGTGGCGGCGGCGGCAACGCGGTCAAGCACATGATCGCCAGTAACGTCGATGGCGTCGATTTCATCTGCGCCAATACCGATGCGCAGGCATTGACGGATATTTCGTCAAAAACTGTGCTGCAGCTAGGCTCGGGTGTGACTAAGGGGCTGGGCGCCGGCGCGAATCCGGATGTCGGGCGTCAGGCGGCGCTTGAGGATCGTGACCGCATCGCCGAAGTGCTGCGTGGCGCCGATATGGTGTTCATCACTGCCGGCATGGGTGGCGGCACCGGCACCGGCGGCGCACCGGTGGTGGCCGAAGTGGCCAAGGAGCTGGGCATTCTGACGGTGGCGGTGGTCACGAAGCCGTTCCCATTTGAAGGCAAGAAACGGATGGCGATCGCCGAACAGGGCATCAAGGAATTGCAGGAGCACGTCGATTCACTGATCACGATTCCCAACGAAAAACTGTTGGCGGTACTCGGCAAGAACACCAGTCTGCTGACTGCGTTCAAGGCGACCAACGATGTGTTGCTGGGCGCGGTACAGGGCATCGCCGATCTGATCATTCGGCCGGGCATGATCAACGTCGATTTCGCGGACGTGCGAACCGTAATGTCGGAAATGGGCGCGGCAATGATGGGCACCGGCGTGGCGCGTGGCGAAAATCGCGCGCGCGAAGCGGCGGAAGCGGCGATTCGCAGTCCACTGTTAGAAGATATTAACCTGCAGGGCGCGCGCGGTATTTTGGTCAATATCACTGCTGGGCTGGATCTCTCACTTGGTGAGTTTACCGAAGTTGGCGACACGATCGAAGAATTTGCGTCCGATAACGCTACGGTTGTTATTGGTACGGTTATCGATCCGGAGATGCGCGACGAACTTAAAGTGACGGTGGTTGCCACCGGTCTCGGTGGCGAGTCAGCTTTTGTTCAGGAAATGCCGTTTAAGGTGGTCGAAACCAAAAAGCCGGTGCTCGATACTGCGGTCGCCTATCGCGATCTCGATCGGCCGACGGTTATGCGCAACCAGCAAGCGGCGACCGCAGCCGTGGCTCGGGAAGTTGCCAAACCTGCGCCGCTGGCAGAAAAAGATATGGAATATTTGGACATCCCGGCGTTTTTGCGACGGCAGGCCGACTGATCGTATTGTGACTTGATGCATAGAATCGGCTGGCGAACAGCGTCGTTGCTGGGATGCGGTTTGGTAGGAGGTGATTGATTCTGCTAACATTGCAGATCTATTACCGCCGCTATAGGGCGATTGGAACCTAATGATCAAACAGCGAACTCTCCGCAACGCGATTCGCGCCACTGGTGTCGGCCTGCACACAGGCGAAAAGGTCTATCTGACTTTGCGTCCGGCTGCGGTCAATACTGGCATCGTATTTCGCCGCGTCGATCTCAGCCCGATCGTTGAATTCTCGGCCCGTGCCGAAAGTGTCGGCGACACGATGCTGTCGACAACACTGGTAAAAGGCCGCGCGCGTGTCTCCACGATTGAGCATCTGATGTCGGCGTTTGCTGGGCTGGGTATCGATAACTGTATTGTCGAGCTCAGTTCTCCGGAAGTGCCGATCATGGACGGTAGTGCTGCGCCGTTCGTGTTTCTCATTCAGTCCGCAGGTATCGAAGAGCAAAGGGCGCCGAAGCAATTTATTCGGATCAAGCGCCCAGTAACGATCAAAGATGGTGACCGCGAGGCCAGCTTCCTCCCCTTTGCTGGCTTCAAGGTCTCATTTACGATCGACTTCGATCATCCAGTGTTCCGTGATCGCAATTCGCATGCGGAAATCGATTTCTCCAGCACCTCGTTTGTTAAAGAAGTCAGCCGCGCCCGCACCTTCGGTTTTATGCATGAGTTTGAATACTTGCGCAGCAAAGGTCTGGTGCGTGGCGGCAGTTTGGACAATGCTGTCGTTGTCGACGAATACCGCATCGTCAATGAGGGCGGATTGCGTTACGACGACGAGTTTGTGAAGCACAAGATTCTCGATGCGATCGGCGATATCTATTTACTCGGACATGCGCTGATCGGCGAGTACCGAGCTCATAAGTCGGGGCATGCACTCAATAACCAAGCAGTGCGAGCGTTATTGGCTGAGGCGGATGCTTGGGAACTGGTGACATTCGAAAACGCTAAGACCGCGCCGGTTTCTTACGCAACACCATTCGCGCTTGCTTGATTCCCTCGTTAGTCAGTTCAAGGCGCCCGGTTTAAACCGGGCGTTTTTGTTTTTGCCTCTCCGAAAGCAGCTGTCGATGTGCTCAAAAAATGAGCTGCCGGTTTGCCCCGATGTAAAAAGTTGTGAGATAGTTGCCGCCTTCTCGTGCCGCGCGTTACGTAAGCTCAACAATTTACTGTGAAAATCCCATTGATAGCCGACCAGCTCGAATCCATTCGTTCAGCGTCTTTAAGTCGCTGGACGCGTGCATTGCTGTCGTTTTGTGTCATCGGATTGCCGCTCGGAACGGGTTTGGCGACAGGGTATGTGCTCGGCCACCACCAGCTCGGTTCCGCCGAGGAAGGCGCGGATGGTGCCCGGCATGCGGATGTCACGGCGGATAAGCCGGAAGCTCAACACCTGCATGTGCTCGCGGAGCGCATGTCAGAGCTGGAGGCACGCGTCGAACATTTAAGCGAGATTACCGACGGTGATGGTGTCATTACCGAGGTAGGCAGCAAGAGTTCAAACTCTGCGTCGACCGGCATCGGCGGTCCTAGCGACAGCGAAATCGTGCCGCCGCAATCGGATGATATTTACGTTGCGATCGATCGTCTGAGCCGCCAGGTCGATGAGCGCGAACAGCAACTCAACACACTCGAAGAAATGCTGATCAATCGCAAGGTGGGTGATCAGGCCATATTCGGCGCGCAACCGGCGTATCGGGCGGAAGTATCTTCCTATTTCGGAATGCGCTTTGACCCTATCAGCGGCCGTCGCTCGATGCATGATGGCATCGATTTCTCCGGGAAAAGCGGCTCGGCGATTCTGTCGGCCGGCGATGGTGTCGTGACATTCGCCGGTGAAAAACAAGGTTACGGTCGACTCATTGAAGTTAATCATGGCGACGACTGTTTTACGCGCTACGCCCACAGCAAACTGATTTTTGTTAAGCAGGGTGACGTCGTTAAGAAAGGCCAGGTGATTGCGTTAATGGGCAGCAGCGGTCGCGCCACCGGCACTCATCTGCATTTCGAAGTCTATAAACACGGCCGCCCAGTCGATCCCTTCATCTATATTCAACAAGCCAGCCGCTAATCCTCTCGCACCGCAAAAGATTTCATCTTTCGCATCGCCTCGGTATGATCCCACCCCAGCTTTGGGGTAGCCCCTCTAAAATCGCAGCATTGCTTCAGTAGGACACCATGCTAGGACTCGTATTAAAAAAAGTATTCGGCAGTAAAAACGATCGCGAATTGAAGCGCATGGGCAAACAGGTTGCCCGCATCAATGAGTTTGAGCAGCAAATGGCCGCGCTCAGTGACGAAGCGCTAACGGCGAAAACTGCCGAGTTCAAGCAGCGCGTGCAGCAAGGGCAAACGCTCGACGATTTATTACCCGAGGCCTTCGCCACTGTGCGCGAAGCCGGTAAACGCGTCATGGGTATGCGCCATTTTGATGTGCAGATGATTGGCGGCATCACGCTGCATGAGGGCCGCATCGCCGAGATGCGTACCGGTGAAGGCAAAACGCTGATGGCGACGTTGCCGGTGTACTTGAATGCGCTCAGCGGCAAAGGCGTATTTGTGGTCACTGTTAACGACTATTTAGCACAGCGCGATGCCGAATGGATGGCGCCGATTTATCGCTTTCTCGGTCTCAGCGTCGGCATCATTCTTTCCGGGCAAGATCCGCAGGAAAAGCGCGCAGCTTACGCTTCCGATATCACCTACGGCACCAACAACGAATTCGGTTTCGACTACCTGCGTGACAATATGGCCTTCGCTAAAGAAGACCGTTTTCAGCGCGGTTTGAATTTCGCGATCGTCGATGAAGTCGATTCGATTCTGATCGACGAAGCGCGCACACCGCTCATTATTTCGGGACAAGCTGAAGATAGCTCCGAGCTGTATCGGCGCATTAATAATCTGATGCCGAAATTACGTCACAGCAGTGAAAACCAACCGGGCCACTACTCTGTCGACGAAAAAATGCGACAAGTGGAAATCACTGAAGATGGTCATCAGCTGATCGAAGAATGGATGGTGCAGAACGGCTTGCTGGAAGAGGGCGATAGCCTGTACTCCGCAGGTAATTTGAGTTTGCTACATCACGTAAATTCCGCAGTGCGTGCGCATTCGCTGTTTCATCGTGACGTCGAATATATCGTGCAGGACGATCAGATTATTTTGATCGACGAGCACACCGGTCGCACGATGCCGGGACGGCGTTTATCCGAAGGCCTGCATCAGGCGATCGAAGCGAAAGAAGGCGTGCGCATTCAAGCCGAAACGCAAACACTCGCGTCGACCACATTCCAAAATTATTTCCGACAGTTCGAGAAGCTCGCCGGCATGACTGGCACTGCCGATACCGAGGCGTATGAGTTCCATCAAATCTATGCGCTCGATGTAGTCGTTATTCCGACTAACAAACCCATGCAGCGGCAGGATTTGAACGATCTCGTCTATTTAACGAAAGACGAGAAATACGAAGCCATTGTCGACGATGTCAAAGTGATCACCGAAAAAGGCGCGCCGGTGCTGGTGGGAACGGCATCGATTGAAACTTCCGAAGAATTGTCGGAGCGTTTCAAAAAAGCGGGTATTCCGCACAAGGTATTGAACGCGAAATACCATCGTCAGGAAGCCGAAATTATCGCGCAGGCAGGACGGCCTGGTGTGGTTACCGTTGCCACCAATATGGCGGGTCGCGGCACCGATATTGTCCTCGGCGGTAATGTCGAAGCAGAAATCGCGCAAAATCAGGATCTGACTCCCGAGCAAATCGAACAAGCGCGCGCCGCCTGGCGCAAGCGTCATGAGCAGGTAATAGCCGCCGGTGGTTTGCATATCATCGGTACCGAACGTCACGAATCGCGCCGTATCGATAATCAATTGCGTGGTCGCGCTGGTCGTCAAGGCGATCCAGGGATGTCGCGTTTTTATCTATCGCTCGAAGATAGCCTGATGCGGATTTTTGCGTCCGACCGCGTAAAAAGCATCATGCAAGCGCTCGGCATGGAAAAGGGCGAAGCGATCGAGCACCGCATGGTCACCAATGCGATCGAAAAAGCGCAGCGCAAAGTTGAAGCGCGTAACTTTGATATGCGTAAGCAATTGCTCGAATACGACGATGTCGCGAACGATCAGCGTCAGATTGTGTATCAGCAGCGCAATGAACTGCTCGAAGTCGACAATATTTCAGAAACGATCGATGCGATTCGCGTCGATGTCATCAATGTCGTTATCGACGAATATATTCCGCCGCAAAGTCTCGAAGAACAGTGGGATATCGCTGGATTGGAAAAACGCCTCGAAGCCGAATTTGCGTTGCCGTTGCCAATTCAGCAATGGTTAGATACAGACAAATCGTTACACGAAGAACCGCTGCGCGAAAAGATTATTGCGGAAGCAACCACCGCGTATCAGCGCAAGCGCGATTCGATCGGTGCGGAAATCTTCCGCCTCGAAAAATACATTATGCTGCAAGTGCTCGATTCGTTATGGAAAGAGCATTTAGCGACGATGGACCATTTGCGTTACGGCATTCATCTGCGCGCTTACGCGCAAAAAAATCCGAAGCAGGAGTATAAGCGCGAAGCCTTCGAATTATTTCAGCAAATGCTCGATAGCCTGAAGCGCGATGTAGTGCGGTTCTTATCGCACGTGGAAGTTCAGCGGCAAGATGAATTGGAGCGACTCGAGCAACAGCGTCGCGAAGAAGAAGCGCGTAAGAAAATACAATTTCAACATGCGCAAATTTCTGCGATGGCGGAGGGCGATGAGGAAGAACATGCCGCTCCCCCCGCCGCGCCGATTGCTCCGTTTGTGCGCGAGGAGCCGAAAGTTGGTCGCAATGAATTATGTCATTGCGGCTCCGGCAAGAAATATAAGCATTGTCACGGTAAGTTGGGTTAATAGATATGGCAGTTGGAAGCGGACAGTTACCTGAATTGCATCCCGTGGCCGGTTTCAAGCTCGGCATCGCCAGCGCGGGCATAAAAAAAATTGGTCGCCTTGATCTGGTGGTAATGGAGTTGGCGGCGAATAGCAGTGTTGCAGCGGTGTTTACCAAAAACGCGTTTTGCGCAGCACCGGTACAACTGGCCAAAAAACATTTGACGCAGCAATCGCCGCGCTATTTGCTGATCAATACGGGCAACGCGAATGCCGGAACCGGCGAAGCAGGATTGGCAAATGCCCGGCGCACGTGCGAGCAGTTCGCGCAATTGACCAATGTCGCCGCCGAAATGATTTTGCCATTTTCGACGGGCGTCATTGGTGAGCCATTACCTACCGAAAAAATCACAGCAGCATTACCCAATGCGTTGATGGATTTGCGCGAAGACAATTGGCTCAAAGCCGCGCAAGGCATTATGACCACCGATACGCGCCCAAAAGCGTCGTCGGTGCAAATCGAACTCGATGGCCAGCGTGTCACGATCACCGGCATCAGCAAAGGCGCCGGTATGATCAAACCAAATATGGCAACGATGCTGGGTTATGTTGCTACTGATGCTGCGGTCACGATGGATACCTTACAGCTAATGATTGAGCGTGCGGTCAATCGCTCGTTCAACCGCATCACCATCGATGGCGACACGTCGACTAATGATTCGTGTGTTCTCGTTGCGACCGGTGCCGCAAAAAATACGCTGATTGATGGCGTACAACATCCATTGTTTGAAAAATTATATGCGGCGGTGGAGCAGGTATTCGTCGAGCTTGCGCAGGCAATTATTCGCGATGGTGAAGGCGCTACTAAATTCGTGACGGTCGATGTCAGCGGCGGCTCTACCGAGCATGAATGTTTGCAAGTCGCGTATGCGGTGGCCGAATCGCCGTTGGTAAAAACTGCGTTATTCGCAAGCGATCCCAATTGGGGGCGCATTTTGGCAGCGATCGGTCGCGCCGGTGTCGAGCAACTCGATGTGAATCTGATCAGTGTGCATATCAATAACGTGTTGATCGCCGAGCGTGGCGGTCGCGCATCGAGTTACACCGAACAGCAAGGCGGAGCCGCGATGGCTGCCGAAGAAATCGTTATTGCTATCGAGTTGGGACGCGGTATCGCACAAACTACCGTATGGACAACCGATTTCTCGCACGACTATGTGACGATCAATGCCGAATATCGCACCTGATTCTCAACGCAAACGTGTGCATGTTGCAGTTGGCGTAATCAGCGATGGCGCGGATAAAATTCTTATATCGCGTCGCGCTGAACATCTGCACCAAGGTGGTTTGTGGGAATTTCCGGGCGGCAAAGTCGAGGCTGGCGAAACTGTCGAAAATGCATTGCGGCGAGAATTGCATGAAGAGCTCGCGATTGAAATTACCAACTTCGAGCCATTGCTAACTATCTCTCACGATTACAACGATAAATCGGTTTTACTCGATGTGTGGTGGATCAGTGAATTTTTCGGCGAGCCACACGGGCGGGAAGGACAACCGTTGCGCTGGGCGGCAATCGACGAATTAAGCGGATTGGAGTTTCCGGCGGCGAATCGCGCGATCATTGTTGCGATCCAACAAAAAGCGCGGATCCAGTCTCCTCTCCCCGCAGATTAACGTCTGATTGGCCCTCACCCCGGTCCCTCCCCCGCAAGGAGAGGGGAGAATAAAACGTATAGCAATCACTGCTTCGGCAAATCATCCGACAATAAATCATCGTAACTTGTATCGCCTCCGATGCGATGCTCCTCTTTCGCCCAGCCAATAAAATCCTGATTGCGACAGCGCTCCGAACAAAAAGGTCGGTGCGGACTTTGTTCGCCCCACACCACTTCGACGCCGCAACGCGGACATTTCACCAACAAAGGTTTTTTATCACTCATCACTGTGCTCCTGCTGCTTGTTTGTGCGCAGCGAATTCAAGATAGCGCTGATGTAGTTCTGCAATACGTTCACGCAATTGTTTCAGCGAACCAGTATTTTCCACCACGTCATCGGCATATTGCAGACGGTGCTGCCGGCTCGCTTGGCTGGCGATAATGCGCCGTACCTGATCGATATCGTTGTTGTCGCGCGTCATGGTGCGCTGTAGCTGAATTTCTTCGGGTACATCGACAACGAGAATGCGATCACATAATGCTTTTTGTTGCGATTCGATCAACAGCGGCGACACAAAGATAACGTAAGAGCTATGCGCTGCTGCGAGCTGTCGTTGAATTTCAAGAGCAATCAGTGGGTGCAGCAATTGCTCAAGCCAGCGCTTTTCGTCGGCGTTCTGAAAAATGATACGGCGCAGCACTGCGCGATCGAGCGAACCATCCGGCAATAAAATTCGGTCACCAAAGTGAGCGTGAATATTCGCGAGTGCGGGAGTATTGGGTTCGACGACAACACGCGCTGCCCGATCGGCATCGACAATGTCGATGCCAAGCTTCGCGAACTCATCCGTTACTGCGGTTTTACCGCTACCGATTCCGCCAGTGACACCGACGACGAACATGAGATTGCCCTTTGAAAGAAATCGGGCTTAGTTTACCGGATCAGTGAATGCCGGCGAATTGCAGATAATTCTCGATGAGCGTTTTGCCCCAGAAAAACGCGATCAATCCGGCGCCAGCGAGATATGGCCCGAATGGTATCGGCGTGCTGCGGCCCTTGCGTTGCACGATCAACAGCAGCGACCCGACGACAGCGCCGACCAACGACGACAGCAGAATAATAATCGGCAACATTTGCCAACCCATCCATGCGCCGAGTGCGGCCAGCAGTTTGAAATCGCCGAAGCCCATGCCTTCCTTGCCGGTAATCAAACGAAAAATATGGAACACGCTCCACAGGCTCAAGTAACCAGCAATTGCGCCCCATACCGCATCCGTTAGCGGCACGAACAATCCGAAAGCGTTTAATGCAAGTCCCAGCCACAGCAGCGGTAAGGTAATCTGATCGGGCAATAATTGATGATCGATGTCGATCATCGTCAAGGTCAGCAGCGCCCAGACAAAAACTAATACAGGAAGTAGAGCCCACGACGCGCCAATCTGCATCGCAGCCAGCAGGGCTAGTAAACCTGCAATCAATTCGATAATCGGATAGCGAATGGATATCGACGCTCGACAATTACCACAGCGGCCTTTTAGCAACAAATAACTAATAATCGGAATGTTTTGCCACGGCTGAATTCGCGCGTCGCAGTGCGGGCAGTGCGATTGCGGGTAAGCGAGATTGAATCGCTTGTGTTCGGCAGGCGTCGCTTCTGAATCACCGCTCAGCAGCAATTCGCATTCGGTACGCCATTCCCGCTCCATCATTTTGGGTAGCCGGTAAATGACGACATTCAAAAAGCTGCCAACAATTAATCCCAATAAAAAACAACCGGCGCTGAGCAGCGCCGGATATTGGGAGAGTAGAAGATAAATCGAATCGAAATAATTCAGGATAAAGCCTTAGATAACCGAGCCGAGCATGAATATCGGCAGGTACATCGCGATCATCAAGCCGCCGACGAGAATGCCGAGCACCGCCATAATCATCGGTTCGAGTAACGCAGTTAAGCTATCGACCATGTTGTCGACTACAGCTTCGTAATGCACCGCGACTTTTTCCAGCATTTCATCAAGGGCACCGGATTCTTCGCCGATCGCCACCATCTGATTCAGCATGCTAGGAAACATATTGGTCGCTTTAATCGAGACATTCAGTTGTTGCCCAGCGGTGACATCGTCGCGAATGCGTTTGATGGCATCGTGATAGGGAATACTGCCAGCGGCACCCGCTACAGAGTCGAGCGCATCAACCAACGGCACGCCGGCGGCGAACGTGGTTGAAAGCGTGCGCGCGAAGCGGGCAATGACAGAGTTATACACAATTCCACCGATAATCGGAACGCGCAGCAGCAGCCGATCGGTTGCTTCCGCAAACTTATGCGATTGTCGACGTGCACGGCCGAACGCGATCACACTACCGATCAGCATGGCCAAAATGATGTACCACCACGCCTGCACGACTTCGGATAAGTGCAATACCATTAGCGTAAATGCGGGAAGATTGGCGCCGAAACTGGAAAAGGTCGACGCAAATTGCGGCACAACTTTTACTAGCAGGATACCAGTTACGACGACGGCAACCGAAACAACAGCGACTGGATAGGTCATCGCTTTTTTAATTTTTGCTTTTAAGGCTTCAGTTTTTTCTTTATATGTGGCGACGCGATCTAACATTGTTTCGAGCGTACCGGCCTGCTCGCCGGCAGCAACCAAACTAACGAAAAGGTTATCGAAATATTTTGGATGCTTGCCAATTGATGCTGCTAATGAAGTGCCGCTGGCCACTTCATTTTTAATTTCAAGCACCAGATCGCGCATGCTGGGATTTTCAAGGCCTTCGGCAACGATATCGAAACTTTGTACCAATGGCACACCCGCCTTCATCATCGTGGCCAGCTGGCGCGCAAATATTGCGATATCCGCTGGCTTGATTTTCTTCTTTCCGCTCAGCAATGGCTGCGATTTGCGTTTGACTGTTTTTGCGACAATACCCTGTTTGCGCAGTTGCGCTTTAACCAGAGCCTGGCTGGAGCCGACAGCCTCGCCTTGCGCGGGCCGGCCCTGGCGATCGGTGCCTTGCCAAGTATACGTTTGGGTTTTTGCCGCTGTAGCCGTTGCCATCTACGTTAATCCTTCGTGACGCGGTTCACTTCTTCAAGGCTGGTAATGCCCGCAGCGCATTTGATTAGCGCCGAGGCGCGCAAATCATTAAAGCCTTCGGCGCGTGCAGCATCATCGATCATTATCGAATTACCTTCTTCCATAATGATTCGCGAGATTCTCGGCGTGATGCGAACCACTTCATAAATGCCTACACGCCCCTTATAGCCGTTCTGGCATTTGGGGCAGCCAACGGGCTTCAGTATAGCTGCGGTCTGCAATTGTTCCTCTTTGAAGCCCTCATGCAGCAGCGTTTCGTGAGGTATTTCCGCCGGCACTGCGCAGTGCACACACAATTTGCGCGCAAGTCGCTGCGCGATAATCAGGTTTACTGTGGTGGCGATGTTGAATGGTGCTACGCCCATATTCAGCATACGGGTGATGGTTTCGGCGGCGCTGTTAGTGTGCAGTGTCGACATCACCATGTGGCCCGTTTGCGCGGCTTTGATCGCGATCTCGGCGGTTTCCAGGTCGCGAATCTCACCGACCATGATCACATCTGGATCTTGCCGCAGAAACGAACGCAATGCATCGGCGAAATTCAACCCGACCTTCGGGTTCACGTTGACCTGGTTGATGCCTTCAAGGTTGATTTCAACCGGATCTTCGGCGGTTGAAATATTAATTTCGGAGGTATTGAGAATGTTGAGGCCGGTGTACAGCGAAACAGTTTTACCGCTACCAGTGGGGCCAGTAACAAGAATCATCCCTTGCGGTTGCTGCAACGCGCGCAAATACATCTCTTTCTGTTCGAGTTCATAACCGAGCGCATCGATACCAAGCTTCGCACTGGATGGATCGAGAATCCGCAGTACAACTTTCTCGCCCCAAATCGTGGGCAGGCTGTTTACCCGAAAATCGATTGCGCGATTTTTCGACAGTTTCATCTTGATGCGGCCGTCCTGTGGCACGCGTCGCTCGGAAATATCCATCTGCGACATAACTTTCAATCGCGCAGCAAGTCGCCCGGCCAAATTGACCGGCGGCTTCGCAACATCGTACAGAATGCCATCGGTGCGATAACGAATGCGATAGCTCTTTTCGTAAGGCTCGAAATGAATATCGGACGCGCCGCCACGAATCGCATCGACCAGGATTTTATTGATGAACTTAACAATAGGTGCTTCATCAGCGCCATTGGCTGCATCGTCATCGCGCGTATTTTCATCAACTGCCTCAATATCGAGATTATCCAGGCCCGCTTCATCGAGCTCGCCGAGAGCTCCCATCGAATCGTCATTGGCATCGAGATATTTCTGAATTGCCGCCGCTAATGCACTCTCTTCGACAAGTACGGCATCAGTGTTAATACCGGTGTGAAACTTGATTTCATCGAGCGCACGTAGGTTGGTGGGATCAGAAACCGCGATAAACAGCCGATTGCCACGACGAAATAAAGGAATGGTGTGATGCTTCTGAATCAGCTTGTTATCGACCAGACTCTTCGGGCTCATCGCCATATTAAAAGCAGAGAGATCGAACAGCGGTGTGCCGAATTCATCAGAAGCGGCTTCGGCAATGGCTCCGCTCTTGGCCAGGTGGTTATCGACTAGATAAGAAACGAAGGGCTTTTTCTCTCGTGCTGAAATTTGCAGCGCGTCATGGGCAGCTTGCTCGTTCAGTATGCCGTCTTTAACAAGGCGTCGCGCCAAACCACTAAGAGCAACTGAGGAAACAGTCGTATTCATCGAGCTCGCCCTGCATTAGATATTCAATTGAATGTGAAGTGCGTAAAACAATGCCGCGACGAAGTATAGCAACGGCTAATCGACATAAAAATGTATGCCGGTTGAGATGGTGTTGATACTGAGTGACAAAAATTGTAGGAATCTGACTCTAAAGCGGAGTCTGCGATGGCGAACTTTCTTCAATTGGTACACCGTATTTACGCAAAGTATGCATATCTCACTGTTTCTCAAGGCGAGTTTGACATTGGAATACCCTATGCTTAACTCAGAGCCAGTAGCGCGAACCCTTGGTTCGGCAATGGCTACCGAACTCTTTTATGACACTGGAGAAATCTTCATGAAAAAGATGCAGCAGGGTTTTACATTGATCGAATTGATGATCGTCGTAGCGATCATCGGTATTTTGGCGGCGATTGCATTGCCTGCGTATCAGGATTACACCAAGCGCTCGCATGTTACAGAAGGCCTGAGTTTGGCTGGCGCAGCGAAAGCTTCAGTTACTGAGTTTTACTCGTCAAAAGGTTATATGCCTGCCGTCAATACTTCAGCTGGATTGGCGAACGCGGTATCTATTACGGGTAATGCTGTAACTCAAGTGGCGGTTGCGGGCGGTGTGATTACGATTACGTACAATGCTAAAGTGGATAATGGCAAAACGCTCAGCTTGAGCCCTGTTACAGGCGCAGGTGGTGTGCAATGGGTATGTGGCTCTGCCGCTGGTGGTGGCTCGACTTTGGATAATAAATATCGTCCTTCAAGCTGCCGTACTTAAAATTTAGTAGCTGTCGTCAACGCCCACCCATTCGGTGGGCGTTTTTGTATTTGTCCAGCGGATACTGGTGAATGGCTCGCTTTGCTCCTGTCAGCGTATTAATTGCGCTCGCTGCCCTTTGTTTTTTCTGCTATCTGCCGGGGTTGCACGGCGGCTTTCTTTTTGATGATTATCCCAATCTCAAGGACCTCGGAATATATGGTGGTGTGACCGATTGGGAAACATTTAAAAGCTTTGTTTTAAATGGTTTTTCTGGGCCTACCGGGCGCCCTATCGCATTGGCTAGTTTTTTGCTTGACGACAATACCTGGCCCAGCTATGCACCGTGGTTCAAAACTACTAATCTGCTCATTCACGAGCTGTGCGGTTTGCTATTGTGCTGGAGCATATTGCTGTTACTGCGCCTGTACGGTTATTGCGAGCAGCAGTGCGTATGGATTGCCGTTCTTGCCAGCATGTTCTGGTTGCTTCATCCCTATTTTGTTTCCACAACGCTTTATGTTGTCCAGCGCATGGCGCAGCTGGCCACCATGTTCAGTCTGTTGGGGATGATGGTCTATTTAAAAGGCCGTTTATTGCTCGAAAGCCAACCCAGGAAAGCTTATGTTCTAATAACACTGGCCGTTTGCGTGGGAACAATATTGGCCACATTCAGCAAAGAAAATGGTGCGCTTCTACCGGTTCTGTTGCTAGTGATCGAGTTTTGTAACCCATCGAACAAAAAACCCATTTGGCAATGGCGCGCTCTATTCCTTTGGTTGCCTACCATAGCGATTGTTGCAGCTCTGTTCCGGTATGTAGATTTTTCTGATAATCCGTGGCCAAACCGTTCATTCAATCAGATCCAACGTTTGCTTAGCGAAAGTCGCATAGTTACCGAATATCTGTATCATTTGTGGGTGCCTAGGATTGAAGGACGTGGCCTGTTTCAAGATGGCTATTTGATTTCGAAAAATCTGTTTACACCGATGACGACGTTTTTTTCGTTGATCGGTTTGTTTACGTTGGCTGGATCAGCATTTTTCCTTAAAAAGAAATGGCCGCTATTGAGTTTGGCGATTTTATTTTTCTTCGTGGCACATCTCACAGAGTCAACAGTGGTTGGTCTGGAGCTTTATTTTGAGCATCGCAATTACCTCGCTGCATTACTTTTATTTTTGCCGCTCGCGTCGGCATTGGTTTATCTGGGGGAAAAAACGCGCGTGAGGGTTGCTGTGGTCACGACGGGATTAATTATCTTGGTACTGGCGTTGATGACATGGAAAAGAGCGGAGCTTTGGTCCAATAGTGAGCGGCTGGAGCTGTACTGGGCTTATGCAACACCTAATTCGCCCAGAGCTCAAAACTCTATAGCTACACATTTAAGTCGCAGCGGCCATCAGCTGGAGGCGGAACAAAAGTTTGCAGAAGCCGCTGCCAGGCTGCCTGACAGTGCGCTACTCACCTTAAATCTATTATTGCAGCAAGTTTTTTTGAAACATGCGGGTCAAGCGGAGTTTGCTCGCGCCGGTGATGCCCTTGCGCTTCAGCCGTTCGATGCACAGGCCGTCATGGGGTTGCGGTCACTGGTCGATAATATTACGACGCCAGAGGCTAATCCTAGTTATCGGGATATGACGTTACTGCTGATCGATAAGATGGCGACGAATGCGGCGTATAACCAGTTTCCATTGTTTATACGGTTGATTCCTTATTTGCGCGCTCAAATTTATATCGCTAAACGGCGGCCGGATGTAGCGTTACAGTACTACTCTAGAGCGATGAATCTTTATGCGGATACCGACGCTGCATTAATGATGGTAGCTGAAATGGCAACTAGAAATTATTTGGATGAGGCTTTGCAGCTTCTTGATCAGGCAGAGTCACTGTATAAGAGTCAGCCCACGCACAGTTTGAAGAAATCGAGAAAAGTGTATGACAGTGATATTAAGGCGCTGCGTACAGCAATAACCCAATCCAAAAAAATGAAGACCGGTCTGCCTTAGATGGAGTGCATTGATGAACATCAGCGTGGTTATCCCGGCCAAAAACGAAGCTGCAGCTATTGGGGTCACCATCAAAAAAATAAAACAGTATGTGGTGGGTTCTGAAATTATTGTTGTTAACGATGGCTCGACTGACGATACGGCGCAAGTTGCTGTTATTGCCGGAGCCAAAGTTATTTTTCACCGATATTCGATGGGTAACGGAGCGGCCATCAAGGCCGGTGCACGACATGCATCGGGGGAAATTATAGTTTTCATGGATGGGGATGGGCAGCATGATGCGGCTGACATCAGCCGCTTGCTAGCCAGAATTGAAGAAGGTTATGACATGGTTGTCGGCGCTCGCCAGGCTGGCTCGCAGGCAGGTATTGGAAGAGGGATTGCAAACAACATTTACAATCGGCTAGCAAGTTATATGACCGGACACAAAGTTGAAGATTTGACATCTGGGTTTCGGGCGGTAAAAGCAAAGCAGTTTCGTGAGTTTTTGTATTTGTTGCCCAATGGGTTTTCTTATCCGACTACTTCTACGATGGCTTTTTTTAGGGCAGGGTATCCGGTTGCGTATGAGCCGATTGTTGCTTCCCCTCGAATTGGCAAAAGCCATATCAAACTCTTTAAAGACGGCGCTCGTTTTTTGCTGATCATTTTCAAGGTGGGTACTCTCTATTCGCCACTCAAATTATTTGCTCCTGTCGCGTCTCTGCTGTTTGTTTTGGCGACTGCTTGGTATGCGCGTACTTATTTCACGCTTGGTCGGTTCACGAATATGAGCACCTTGCTTTATACCGGCTCGGTCGTCGTTTTTTTGATGGGGCTTATCTCTGAACAAATAACGGCGCTGATGTATAAGCGCTCGGAATAGGAACGGAATTTTGTCGAGGAATACGATCACAGCAGGCGAAATTGTGCGGCTGAAATTGGTTTTTTGGTATGGATAAAGCGAGTCAATGAAGCGCGTACTCATAATCACCAGAAACTTTCCACCATTATGGGGCGGAATGGAGCGTTTGAATCTCCATCTGGTTGATGAGCTTTCTCGTTATTTTGAAATTTCACTCGTTGCGCCAGAGGGTGCAATTAAACATACCTCGTCATCGGTTTCGGTAACTCAAGTCCCTTTGCGCCCACTTTTGCGATTTTTATTATCGGCTACTTATCAAGCAATCCATCTTGCAAGAACCTGGCGGCCAGATATTGTTGTTGCAGGGAGCGGCCTGACGGCGCCGTTGGCATTGCTGGCGGCAAAGTGCTGCGGTGCAAAATCAATTGTTTATGTGCATGGGTTAGATTTGACTGTACCGGATCCCGTATATCGAACTATATGGCTGGCTGCATTACGTCAAGTTGATGGGGTGATTGCAAACAGCGGCGCTACAGAAACGTTAGCTCGTGATGCGGGCATCGCACCGCAGCGTATTGGAATTGTGCATCCCGGTGTCACGGTGCCCGAAAATATCGATCCAGAAGTTGCGCGACACTTCCGTATTAAGTACGAACTAGGTGCTGGCCCCATTTTGCTTTCTGTCGGTCGATTAGCTGCTCGTAAGGGTTTGCGCGAGTTTGTTGCGGATGTTTTTCCTCACATTGTAGAGCAATACCCCGATGTACTATTGGTGGTGATTGGATCTCCGCCGAGCGATGCGCTATTTGCTGAAGTGCAGTCTCCAGCTAGCATCCAGATTGTTGCGGGCTCAAAAGGTATTGGGCGAAATATCTTGTTTTTGGGCGGGCTGGATAATATAAGTCTGAGTCATGCATATGTGGCCGCCAGCGTTCACGTTTTTCCTGTTCGTGATATTCCAAACAACCCTGAAGGATTCGGGATGGTTGCAATAGAGGCCGCGGCTTATGGGCTGCCGACAGTCGCTTATGCTGTAGGCGGTGTAGTGGACGCAGTTGCTGAAGGGCAGAGTGGGCAACTCATTGAACCGGGAAACGCAAGAGCTTTTGCAGATGCTGTAATAAATCAATTACGAGAACCTGCCGATAAAAAAAAATTACGCGCTTTTGCACAAGAGTTCGCCTGGGAGCGATTTGGAGCAAAATTGTATAAGCAATTAACTAAATATCTCAGTTGATCCATTGTTTATGGTCGCCCTATGAGTCGAATGGCAAAGATGAATAAGCTGAATCTCGTGGTGAAATGAACATCAAGCCAGCGGTGTGGTTCCCAACTATTCGAACCGGTACTGGGACAGAAATTTTTACAGCTCGTCTTGTGGAGGGGCTGCAAAAGACGGGAATACGCGCTGAAATTACTTGGTTGCCACATCGAGCCGAATTTTTACCGTGGACTATTCCCAACTTGAAAGCTCCTGGCTGGGCCAACATTGTCCATGTGAATACTTGGTGCCATACGCGGCTTATTCCACAGGGCTTGCCGGTAGTGGCGACAGTGCATACGTGCGTACATGACGCGCAGCTTGCACCTTATACGTCATATTTGCAGAGTCTTTACCATAGATACTGGATAAAGCGACTCGAAAAATCGGTACTGGGACGTGCAAGTCAGATTGTGTGCGTGAGTAATTATGTTCGGCGCAAAACTGAAGAGTGGTCCGGGATTTCGTCTCAAGTAATTCACAACGGGGTCGAGTTGGTAACCCCCATCGAGGAGCGCGCATCGCATTTCCCGTTCCGGTTGTTTTATGCAGGAAATTGGAAGAACCTAAAAGGAGTGAATTTGTTGAGCCCAATTATGTCGGCGCTGGGGGAGGGCTTTGAGCTTTGGTTTACTGCTGATGCTAATGGTGCAGATAAAAAAGTGGTTATGCCGACAAATTGCAAAAATATAGGCCGATTGAATCAGCTGGAGATGGCTGAAGCATATCGAAGTGTTGATGCGCTATTGTTCCCCACTCGCATTGAAGGGCTACCATTGGTCGCAATTGAGGCGATGTCGCATGGGCTTCCGGTCATTTCGACAAAAGGCTCTTCATTGCCTGAGGTGGTTAACGATGGAATCGATGGTTATCTTTGTCCGCAAGATAACGTGGCATCTTTTAAAGAGGCAGCAGAAAGACTGGCTCAAGATAAAATGCTTTGGCTTAAAATGTCGAAGGCCGCGCAAGAGAGAGTTCGGCAGGTCTTTTCGCTTGAGAGGATGGTTAGCGAATATATAAATATATATATGGAATGCTTGCGCCCTGGCTAGAGCTCCTCAACTTCTGGCGAATGGCTCTAACAGTCGATATGATTTCGATCCGTAGCGCAGTTTTGCAATACAGAGTGTTAATAATAATGCTCTTTGCGTTCGATCTATCCCGTTCGATAGTGTGGACATTTTCCAGGTATCATAAGTTGGGTGACCTAAGCCTGCGGCTCGAACTGCACAGAGTAGCCACTGACGAGCAAATACGTATGTTGTGCGTGGATCGAACTGGCTTGCGAGATATTCAAGCCAAGCTCCTGACGATCGCAGTTCATTTACATCATCAATAGGGTTTGGGTTTCTCAAGTTAATATGAATAGCCTGTTCGGCGGCACTATGAGAAATATCTAATCTAGTTAAATAATCAGCTCGAACTCGTCGAGCTGTCTCAACTTGAGCTGAGTTGTAGTGCCTGGACACCTGTAACGCTGATAGTGTGTAATCCATCAAGACCTCCGGGATATTTCCAAAGCGGCAATGTGGCGCCAAACGCGTCCAAAGCTCGTAGTCTTCCGCATGCGGGAAGTCGGTCTTATATCCTCCATAAAGCTCCAATAAACCGCGACGCAGCATGATTGATGGGTGAAGCAAAGGAGGCTGGAAAAGTAATTCTGCAGCAATCTCTTCGTGCTCAGTTGCGGGTCTCATGACACTGCTGCTTACGAAGCCGCGACGTTGATACCATGAGCCACATACATCTATCTGGTTAGCTTCTATATAAGCTAACTGATGTTCTAGCCGACACGGACGGCTGACATCGTCATCATCCATACGAGCAAGCCATCGGCCGCGACTCATGTCGATTAATGCGTTAAGCCCGTCAGCAAGCCCTTTCGATTCGTTCCGGCGCAAGATTCTAATCCGCGAGTCTTGGTCCGCGAGCCGCTCCAACAATTCAGGTGTGGCGTCGCTTGATGCATCATCTAAAATCAAAATCTCGAGAGTTGACCAGCTTTGTTTTTGAATGCTTCTGATTGCTCGTGCGAGCAGTTTTGCTCGGTTACGTGTGGGTAACAGTACTGATATTAAGTCACTCACGTTTAGAGTCTCGTGTGCGTATCGCCGAAAGTAGAAAATTCTCCCATAGAGGAACTATATATTCGGGACGGTAGTCAGCCGCTCTTTTTTTTGCGCGTTGAGAAAGCGTATTGCGTAGATTCTTGGAAGTGAGCAGGCAGCTCAAAGCTTTCTGAAAGGCGCTTTCGTCACCCAGCTCTGTGAGTACTCCAACATAACCATTTTGTAAGATTTCTCTAGGGCCGGAAGGGCAATCCATGGCAACGGTGGGAAGGCCAGCATCTAAAGCTTCGAGCAATGCTAAGGAAAAGCCTTCATAATTTGAACAGAGCGCAAATACCGTAGCATGCCTCAGCCAATCAGCGACGTTGTCGCTATGGCCAGGTAAGAAAACTGTTTCGTGAACACCTAAATTTTCCGCCGCCTCTTCCAGTTCGTCGCGCAAGGGCCCGTCCCCAACAATCACAAGGTGGTGAGCATGACCTTCGCGACGGAGTTTGGCATGGACTCGAATCAGTCTGGCGAACGCTTTCTGTGAGACCAGGCGCCCAACGCTGATTATGCATGGTTTTCTGAATGCTTCGCTTGGCGCTGTGTTTATTTTAGGACAGGATGATTCCGAGAAATTGGCGATTACGCGCCAATCTGTTCGAGCGCGTTGATTGCCGAGGGCCAGCTTCAATGAGTCTCGGGCCCCTGCGGATGGAAATACAATCCGGTCAGTATGACGAAATATCAATTTACTGATACAGCGATCAATTTTTCCTGTTGTATATTGATGCTCGTTGTATGCTATGTGTGTCCAAGATACAAATGCTCGACGCGCTAAGCGGGCAGCGCAAAAGCCATAATTGGTGGCAGCTAGCTCCATCCCGCCAATGACGATATCGGATTTTCTAGCATGAAGTGCAAGTCGCAACGGCAGCATTAGTTTTGAAAATGTGCTTTGTGCATTTAGATGCCGCACTTCGAGATCTTTTAGCGATAGTTCGGGAACTAATTGGGGGCGATTAAATAGAATAGCTACTCGAACTGCCCAGCCGCGACTCGCGAGTTGTTGTGCGAGGCGAAGATTCATAGGTTGAGCGCCGCCCGCCCCTAAATCCGGCAATATAAATAGAACCCCTGGCTTTTTGTTGCGATCGTTTTCCATATCACTTTTTTGCTACGCAGATTAGGTCTAAATCAAATATCTTTGGCATTGTGATCGCATCCTGTAAAAGATAAATTCCTCTATGGATGAAATTGTTTAAATCCCATCGAATGCGATTGAGTAATCGGAAGAATGCCCGATGGGGCTCTTTCCACGACCAAAAAAGTAAGGGATTTTGTTTTTCAAATACAATTTCGGTGCGAATAAAGCCTGAGTTTTCTAAGACCTGCACTAGTGACGATTCGTTGAAGTGGGTGATGTGCGTAAAGTCAATATGCCCAACATGTGTTGCGATGATGTTGCTCATATTTGGAACTCGTAGTCTAAGAATGCCGCCTTTTTCGAGAGCGCGATAAATTAGCCTCAATAGCTCAAGGACGTGCTCGCGATGAATGTGCTCAAGAACATCATTGAGAAATACTACTTTATATTGAGATGGATCGGAGGCTTTTAAAAAATCAAAAATATCCGCCGTAAAAAGTTTTGTGTTTGGTGAGAGATTTTTTTTTGCAATTTCTATGAGGGCTTCTGATACATCGACACCTGTGGCATTTATGTATCCGCATCTCTGGAGTATTTCCATCAGGCGCCCTTCTGCGCAGCCAAGATCAAGAATTGGTGCGTCTTTTGGTATGGGTTTTAGACATCGTGGTAGCCTGTCTCGTTGAGTTCGTTTTATATCATCTGGAATGCTTTCAATTAGTCCGCTCAGCGCGTTGTAGTGATTTTTGTAGGATTGAAAGAGATCTTTGTCGACAGATTTCATACGGGTTACACTGCCTCTTTTTTATCGGTTAACTGGATAAGTATTAATGCGCATGTAGTAAATTCGCTAATGTATATTGCTGCTATTGCGCCATGAAGGCCATGAGCTGGAATGATGAGAAAATTGGTTGCTATGGTGGCGACAAATGCTAACAAGTAGGACCGAGTAATTTTGTAGTCCGTGCCCTTCGCAATGAGCAAGGTATTTAATTGTTGTCGTGCAGACTGAAGTGTTGGCAGCAAGCAAAGCATTTGGATCAATGGGGTCGCTTTGCTATATTGCGCGCCGATAAAAAGAGGGATCAGGGGCGCCAAAAACCAGATGCATGCATTAATTGGTAGCGATGCAAGAATCGGCACAATCAAAATTATCTTATTGGATTTCTCGGTCGTTTTTCCGATGATGAACGGCATGATTGTTTCTGTGAGCGCAGAGAGTGGCAATATTGCCATGTCAATAACTCGCTGCGCGACATTTAGGTGACCTACGGAGTCGAAGCCTAATCTGGCGATGATCGGTTTGTTTGCTTCCGCTTGTGCTTTGAGTGATAACGACGCGATGAGGAATGGCATTCCATTCCGAAGCAGAGGTCGCCTGGTACTCTTATTAAATATCGGATAATTTATTTTGATTGAAATAATAAGAAGTGCAAAAGCGTAGGCGATGCTAATACTTCCATAAATTGATAACCAGTTATGGATTGATTTTTGTTCGCAGAGTAGAAGAATCAATATGGCGAGCAGTCTAAGTGTGGCCAGCCCAGCATGTGCTGCGCCATAGCGTTCAGCATGATGTTTAGCTTGTTCTACTCGGGCTAAAATTTCTACCAACGAACTACTGAAGATTTCTGAAAACAGAAGAAAGATAAATTGATTTGAAATGGAGTTTCCCGGAAGCCATATTGATGCAACAAATGCTGCCGTGATGGCGCAGAGTGTTGCCGATGCTGCCCATATGCGAAGTGCCGCGCCCATTAGTGTGGGAAGGCTGGTTGGAGTTCTGGAACCTTCTTTTACAATGACACCGTATATACCTAGTCCGGCGATAGGCGTAAAAAGCGACGCTAGTGCAACGCCCGAGACAAAATAGCCGTAGTCGTTCGGTACAAAAATTCGGGCAAGAACCAATAATAAGCTAATTTGTGCTGCAGCCCTTATAGTCATCCATCCGAATAGGTATCCGCTCGATTTGAAAATTTTTTCAAATCCTGGAGGGGTTTTTTCGGGGGAGGGCAGTTGGGTGTTAGTCATTACCTCTGATCACATATGTGTTCGCGTTGCCATTAGTTGCTGAAGTCCTCATCGACAAATCCACCGCCTTCAAGTGTTTCGTCAACGCCCAACTAGCAGTGAAATACGGCCTTACGCTAATTAATGTATCAATCGTGTTTGTAGGAATATTTCCTGAAGCATCAATCTTCATTGCCTGATTCATCAAGCGCAGGGCTTCTTTTGCATCATCAATCGAAAAAATTATCGAGCATGATAATGTCGGTCCTTGTTGCGTGTTGAGCGCCAATCTACATCCCGGTATACGTAACAATCGATTACGCAAATTACTTGAAATCTGCCGATTGTCGATGGTGCCAGTATCGATAACGCCAACCTTTTCCAATACTAGAAATGCCTCGCTCATGGTGGTCGGCGGTCGTTCGCTGGATTCGCTGATGATGTGTGTGGCGATATCCGTACATAACTGAACGGCGCGTGTGAGATCGAGCACAATAACATCCTGCAGATCGGCATCATTGACCAGTTTTTGGGCCGATGCAGGAAGCTTCTCTTCAACACGTGTCACGCAGCGCCGCAAGGATTCCAGCTTTTGCGCCAGTACTAGCTTATCCATTGTTCGCGTCTCTCACGCAGTATGCGTTGCTGCAGCGGCACGAAGTCCGCCACATCGAGCAGGTGGCGTGTTAGCAGGCCAGCGAAATCGTCGTTGCTACCGATGATGCGTTTTCCTTTTAGGATTTCTCCGATCAGCGGCTCACCAGCAGTTTTGAGGTCAATAAGATCGACTGGCCTGCCTATGGTCAACGCAATTTCTTCAATTAATCCAATTTTTTGCTGCGTCGTGAGCGGCACTTGCCCCAACACAGCGATATCGATATCACTGTCGGGGCGAGCTGATCCTAGTGCAACCGAGCCGAACAGCATTGCGAAATGGATGTATGGGTGGCTTGCTAATATCTTGCGCAGTGCAATGAGTGTTTCGTCCATGGATACTGTGGAGGCGAGTGGCGTAGTCATAGGCCCTCTCGCACTCGCATCGATAAATCTACGGCCCTAACATGCTTCGTTAACGCCCCACTAGAAACAAAATCCGGCCTTACACCAATCAACGTATCAATCATGTTCGCAGAAATATTCCCAGAAATTTCCACCTTTGCCGATTGATTCACCAATCGCACCGCTTCCTTTGCATCGTAGATCGAAAAATTATCGAGCATGATGATGTCGGCTTTTGCATTCAGCGCTTGTTGTAATTCATCGAAGCTTTCAACTTCCACTTCAACCGGTTTTCCCGGGTGCAGTTCACGCGCCTTATTCACGGCGTTGGATATTCCACCGCAGGCGGCGATGTGATTTTCTTTGATCAGAAATGCGTCGTACAAACCGATGCGGTGATTGTGACAGCCGCCACACCGTACCGCGTATTTCTGCGCGGTGCGTAAACCGGGGATGGTTTTGCGGGTATCGAGAATTTTGATATCCGTGTCTTTTACTAATTGCACATATTCGTGCGCGGTGGTCGCGGTACCGGAAAGAGTCTGCAGAAAATTCAGTGCGGTGCGTTCGCCGGTGAGAAGTGCTCGGGCATTGCCGTGTAACGTGACCAATAGTTGATCGGGTTGAATTTGATCGCCGTCGTCGACGTGCCATTCGAGCTTTATGTTGGGGTCGAGCTGGTGGAATACTTCGTCGACCCAGGGGCGGCCGCACACAACGGCGGCTTCGCGCGTGATGATGGTTGCGCTGGCGGTTTTATCCGCGGGAATCAATTCGGCGGTGATGTCGCCGCTGCCGATGTCTTCTTCGAGCGCCCAGCGTACGGTGCGTTCGATATCGGCGCGCAATTGATCGGTGAGTTCGGGCTTGGTCATTGAGGTTAAAGCAACCGCATTGTGGAACGTGGCCGAAGTTTAGCATCGGTCGTTTGCGACTGCTTTCTTATTCCAGAAATCCTGAAATTTGCCGTATTCATAACATCCGGTTAGCGCCGTGAGCGATTGCGCGTGCTTGCATGTGATGCGGTTCAAGATCCAGCAATACGCTCCGGCATATCCTGGATGCGCTGTTATATTCATTAGCAACAGCCCCGTAGTCGATGCGGGTTGGGTTATTCAATCCGGTGGGTATCATGTCAGGTCCGCGCTCTAAAGTAGTCCCAATCAAACCGGGCTCGGGTGGCTCGGGCAAAGGTAAGGGCGGTGGTGCGATGGAAAACATGGCGGCGCCATTAATGCGTTTGCAAGAGCGCTGCCGTCCATTGCTGCAGCAATTCGTGCAGGCATTGTTCGATCAGGCGGATGACGCGCTGTTCGAGCTGGCCGATCGCGCCATTAATAATGCCGAACAAAATATGTATTTCGAATCGATGCGCGAAGTGCGTATCAAGCGCCGTGGCATCGAGCAGGCGGTGGCGCGCGATTTGACCGAAAGCTTCCGCTGTTTGGCGCTGGGAATCGTCACGGATACTGGCGTGGGTTCCGGCGCGCTCGACGATTTATCGGCATCGAGTCTTTCGCTGGTCGATCACGATGAGCTGGAAGAAATGGTGGCGGTCGACGGCATGATCGCCAAGGCCGAAAAAGAATTTGCGGAGCCATTGGCGCTGCTGACCGCGCGTATCGATGCAATGTTGCCGCATCCTGTCACTGTTAAAACCAATCCGTTTGGGCCCGCGCGTCTGTGCCAGAGTTTTTTGCAGGCCACGCAGGCGCTCGATCTCGATATCAAAGCCAAGCTGGTTTTGTTCAAGCTTTATGATCGCCACGTAGTGAAATCGTTAGATAAATTGTACGACGCGGGTAATAGCCTGTTGGTCGAAGAGGGTGTGCTGCCGCGGTTGAAGCGCGGCGGTGCGAGCGCATCCAAATCACCATTGTCGGGTAGCGGTTTTGCCGGCCATGAAGAAAGTGAGGCCGAGCATGTGTTCAGTACATTGCAACAGTTGTTGGGGCAGGTTCGTCCAGATATGGGTCACGCACTCGATACGCGAGCGGGTCTGGTAGCTCCGGGTCTGGCGCCGGCATTGCCGCGCGAAGCCTTGATGCAGTTGTTGGCCGATATTCAGCAGCAGCAAATCAGCTGGCTGGCGCGGCAGCAGGCGGCGGTGCTGCGCGGTGTGTCACCGCAACAGCTCGATGTATTGCAGGCGTTGAATCGCGTGCTGCAACAGCGCTTGCCGAATCAGGCCGTCAGCATCGGACAGGTCGATGATGATGCGATCAATCTGGTGTCGATGCTGTTTCAGTTCGTGCTCGAAGACCGCAACCTCGCTGCGCCGATCAAAGGGCTGATTGCGCGATTGCAGATTCCGCTGCTGAAAGTGGCGATGCTCGACAAAACATTCTTCGGCAAGGGCGGCCATCCCGCGCGCAAATTGCTGAACGAAATTGCAAACGCGAGTCTGGGCTGGGCGCCGGCCGATCCGAATATCCAGCTAGAGCGCGATCCGTTCTACGCCAAAATCGAAATGCTGGTAATGCGCATCGTCGATGAATTTGTCGACGACATTTCGGTGTTTCAAACCGCGTTGGAAGATTTCATTGCCTTCGTCGAAATGGATCGACGCCGTGCCTCGTTGATCGAGCAGCGCACGGTCGATGCCGAAGACGGTCGTGCCAAATCCGAGCTGGCGCGCAAAACCGTGCAAGAAACGTTGAATCAAAAAGTCGCGGGCAAACGGTTACCCGGCGTCGTCGCCAAATTGCTACAGGATGGCTGGAGCAATGTGATGTTCCTGATCTGCCTGAAAGAAGGGCAGGACAGCGACAGCTGGCAGCGTGCCTTGCAAACTGTCGATGAATTGCTGGAAAGCGTCAGCCCGGTCGATAACGTCGCCGATCGCGCGAGCTTGCTGCGCATGCTGCCGACGCTGCTGAAAAATCTGCGTTCGGGCCTCAACAAAATCGGCTTCAATCCATTCGAACTCAACCAGATTTTTGCCGAGCTCGAACAGATTCATCTGCTGCGGTTGAAAAAAGAAGAAGCGGTCGAGCTGGTCGCACTCAATGAGGTGAAGCTGAGCGCAGAAGCTGCCATCAATGCGACGGCGATGAAAGCGACTGCGGAAATGGTGGCGCGGGTCGCCGAATCGCAAACGCTGGATGAAGTATTGAGCTCGCGCCAGCCCGCGCCGGCTGCAGCAATCGAACCACCGATCGCAAACCCAGCTGCATCGATTACCGCGGAAGCGAGTGGCGAGGCGATATCGACAACCGATCATTTCGATGCCGAGATGCCGATTGAGCTAGGAGCTATCGAAGATCTGGATCGCGAGCTGGCCGCGCATTTTGGCGAGCATGCCGATGAGGCGGCCGCTGCAGTGGCAACGCCGCGCGTTGCTGAGCCTGAAGTTGATGTCCCTGCTGAGGAAATCACGCAGGCTGATATCGAACTGCTGCGTTCGCGCGAGCAACGCGCAATGGAGCGCATCGATGGCTTGCAGGTCGGCAACTGGGTTGAGTTTCAACAGAGCGGCGGCAAAGTATTACGTTGCCGTCTCGCTGCCATCATTCGCGCCACCGGCAAATATATTTTTGTGAATCGTTCCGGTGTCAAGGTTACCGAGAGCCATCGCGATGGGCTGTTGAAGGCCTACCAGCGCGGCGAGCTTTCGCTGCTCGATGAGGGTCGTTTGTTCGATCGTGCGTTGGAGTCGGTGATCGGCAACCTGCGCGATATGAAAGCACGTCCCAGCCACTAAGTCTTCACTCAACGAGCGCGCTGTCTCGACGAACATTGTCCTCAGTGAACATTGTCCGCAGTGAACGTTGTGGCTGTCGCGAACCCGTGTGTATGATCGGCACGGGCTTGCGGCGGCGCAGTGTGCATATGAATTTCGGCAAATCATTATTTTTCTGGCGCGGATGTGCGGATGTACCGCATCGATAGCGCCGGCTGGCTGCAGCCGGCACGGCATTGCCGCTCGCCAAATTTCAATCAACGCCCGGCCGGCTGCGCCATCGACTTGTTGGTGATACATAACATCAGCTTACCGGCAGGGCAGTTTGGCACCGGCCATATCGAAGCATTGTTTACCAATTGTCTCGATTGCACAGCCGATCCGAGTTTGGCTGATCTCATCACATTACAAGTGTCGGCGCATTTGCTAATCGAGCGCGATGGTACGCTGGTGCAATTCGTGTCATTGCTCGATCGTGCCTGGCATGCTGGGGCGTCGTGCTTTGGTGAGCGTGAAAATTGTAATGATTTCAGCATTGGTATCGAACTCGAAGGCACCGATTGGTTGCCATATACCGATGCCCAATATCGCGCACTGGCGACGGTTACCAACACATTGCTCGATCATTTTCCCGCGTTGAATAGCCATTCGATTGTCGGGCATAGCGATATCGCACCGGGCCGCAAAACTGATCCCGGGCCTGCATTCGATTGGGCGCGCTATCGCCAATCGTTAAATTAACGAGTGCTCGTCACTCATTTAATCAGCGGATAGCCAGTATGGAATTTCTTGTCATCGTGATCGTCTGGGCCGTGGTCCGCAATGTCGAGTGGCCGTTGGGTCTGCAGCGCGACGAATGGCTGATCGCGTGGCGACTGCGCGCCGGCGAAGCGCTGGCGGCGTTGCCGTCGACTACGCGCGTGCTGTTGATTTGCGGTTTGCCATGCCTGTTAATCGCGGCGCTCGAGTGGTTGTTCGCGCCGCGCTGGGCCGGCGTGCCGTTATTCGCACTTGAGTTGGCGGTGCTGTTATATGCCATCGGTCGCGGCGATTACCGGGCACGCCTCGGTGCGTATCTGGCCGCCTGGCAACGCGGCGATTACGAAGCGGCGTATCAGGAGGTGGTGCCGATCTTTGATTTCGATCCCAAGGCGCGCATTACCACGCCAGCCGAATTGCACGCGCTGGTGCGGCGCGGTGTGTTGTATCTCGCGTTCGAGCGCTGGTTCGCCGTGGTGTTCTGGTTTTATTTTCTCGGCCCGTGGGCAGCGCTGTTTTATCGGCTGCTGCAATTGACGCTGACGCAGCACAGCAGCGAAGAAGATCGTCAAATGATTCGCCGCTGGCTGATCTGGATCGAATGGCTGCCGGTGCGTTTGCTCGGCTTGGCGTTCGCGGTGACCGGCAATTTCACCGGCTGTTTCCGCACTTGGCGTGAGCATCTCGCGGGTTTTCCGCCAGTGGCCGATCTGCTCACGGTCTATGCCGGCCAAGCGCTGGACAGCGCGACCGCGCACATCGATAGCCCGCTGTTCGAGCAGCGCGCCGGCGCCGAGCTGTTGGAGCTCGATGCACTTATCGCCCGCAGCGCCATCGCGTGGCTGGTGATGTTCGCGCTATTGCAGATGCTGCGCTAACGGCGCGGTCGGCGCGTTGCCAAGGCCGCCGACAATCCGTAGACTCCCACCCATCTTGTCGGGGTGCCCCGGTTGCCGTGAAACGGTAACGAAAGGCTGAGATCGCGAAAGCGAATCCCGTTGAACCTGATCCGGGTAGTGCCGGCGTAGGGAACAAGTTGGGTCTGCGACCGTTGTTTTCTTGTTAGCGCCCATCCTGTCTCGCACCGCATCGCGCTTTTTTTTCGCATCGTATGCGGTGTCGCGCGGCACTCTCCTCACTCGTAATGCCATGAGGGAATGCCATGACTCCACCCAGCCAACCACAAACGCTGCTGCGCGAGAGCGCTCAAGTCGACGCCGCATCGGTCCAGCCGCTGCCCGCTTCCAACAAAATCTACCTGACCGGCAGCCGCCCTGATATTCGCGTGCCGATGCGCGAAATTCACCTCACGCCGACGCCGCTGACAGGCCGCGATGGCGTCGCTTCGCTCGAACAGAATCCGCCGTTGCGCGTATACGATTGCTCCGGCGTTTACACGGATCCGAACGTGCAGATCGATATCCGCAAAGGGCTGCCGTCGGTGCGCGAGCAATGGGTGATCGAGCGCGGCGATACCGAAGTGCTCGCCAGCGAAACCTCGCGCTTTACGCAATCGCGGCTGCACGATGCATCGCTCGAACATCTACGCTTCGATCTGAAACGCAAACCGCGCCGTGCCAAGGCCGGCATGAACGTGTCGCAGATGTATTACGCGCGCAAAGGCATCATCACGCCGGAAATGGAATACATCGCGATTCGCGAAAATCTGGCGCGCGCGCAGATTTTCGAGAGTGCATTACTGAATCAACAACACCCCGGCAATCCGCTCGGCGCGTCAATTCCGCACGAAATCACGGCCGAATTCGTGCGCGATGAAGTTGCGCGCGGTCGCGCGATTATTCCGGCCAATATCAATCACACCGAATTGGAGCCGATGATTATCGGTCGCAATTTCCTCGTCAAAATCAACGGCAATATCGGTAATTCCGCGCTGGGTTCGTCGATCGAAGAAGAAGTCGCGAAACTCACGTGGGGCATCCGTTGGGGCGCCGACACGATGATGGATTTGTCGACCGGCAAAAACATTCACGAAACGCGCGAGTGGATTATTCGCAATTCGCCGGTGCCGGTCGGTACCGTGCCGATTTATCAGGCGCTCGAAAAAGTCGATGGCGTTGCCGAAAATTTAACGTGGGAAATTTTCCGCGACACGCTGATCGAGCAGGCTGAACAAGGCGTCGATTACTTCACGATTCACGCCGGCGTATTGCTGCGCTACGTGCCGCTCACCGCGAAGCGCATGACCGGTATCGTCTCGCGCGGCGGTTCGATCATGGCGAAATGGTGTTTGTCGCATCACAAGGAAAATTTCCTTTACACGCATTTCGAAGACATCTGCGAAATCATGAAAGCGTACGACGTATCGTTCTCGCTCGGCGATGGCCTGCGTCCCGGATCGATTGCGGATGCGAATGACGAAGCGCAATTCGGCGAACTGCGCACGCTCGGCGAACTGACAAAAATCGCGTGGAAGCACGATGTGCAGGTGATGATTGAAGGCCCAGGTCACGTGCCGATGCACATGATCAAAGCCAACATGGACGAGCAGCTGAAGCATTGCGACGAAGCGCCGTTCTACACGCTCGGCCCGCTCACCACCGATATTGCTCCGGGTTACGATCACATCACTTCGGCGATCGGCGCCGCGATGATCGGCTGGTACGGTACCGCGATGCTCTGTTACGTCACGCCGAAAGAGCATCTGGGTTTACCGAATAAGGACGACGTCAAAGACGGCATCATCGCGTACAAAATCGCCGCGCATGCAGCGGATTTGGCGAAGGGGCATCCGGGTGCGCAAATCCGCGACAACGCGTTATCGAAAGCGCGTTTTGAATTTCGCTGGGAAGATCAATTCAATCTCGGTCTCGATCCGGATACCGCGCGTTCCTATCACGACGAAACGCTACCGAAAGAATCCGCCAAAGTCGCACATTTCTGTTCGATGTGCGGGCCGAAATTCTGCTCGATGAAAATCACGCAGGATGTGCGCGACTATGCGAAATCGCTTGGCGAAAATGTTGATGACGCCGAAGAGATTCGGATGATCGATGTTGAAGCGGAAATGAAACATAAATCCGAAGAGTTCAAGGCGCAGGGCAGCGCGATTTATCACAAGGTGTAATCGTGAATATCGGTATTGCCGGCGCAGGACTCATGGGCCGCTTGCTCGCGTGGCGTTTATTGCGTGCGGGACACGCGGTCACGCTGTTCGATCGCGACAACGCAGCAGGTGAATTATCCGCAGCGCGCGTTGCGGCAGCGATGCTTGCGCCGTATAGCGAAGTGGTCGCGTGCGAGCGCGAAATTTTCGATTGGGGCAATGAAGCGCTGGCGTTGTGGCCGCAATGGCTCGCGGAATTAAAAATCGATAGTGGCATTGATGTGTTTTTTCAGCAGCGCGGCAGCGTTGTGGTCGCGCACGCGCAGGATCGTAGCAATCTTGATCATTTCAATCAGCGGTTATTGCGTGCTGTGCCGGATCATCGCGAGCAAATCGATTTATTGAATCGTGAACAATTGGCTGAATTAGAACCGGAGCTCGCGCAGCACTTCGATGGTGCCACATATTTGCGCGCAGAAGGCACACTTGATAATCGCGAATTGCTGCGCGCGCTTGAAATTGCGATTCGACAATTCGGCGTGCAGTGGTACGAAGGTATAAATATAGAAAATGTTTCCGCGAGCCACATTGATTGCGATGGCGAAACATTCGTTTGTGATTTGGCGATCGACGCGCGCGGCTTCGGTGCGAAAGCACAATTAGAGGACTTGCGCGGCGTGCGCGGCGAAGTGTTATGGGTGCATGCGCCCGAAGTGAATTTGTCGCGCCCGGTGCGACTGATGCATCCGCGCTATCAGCTATATATCGCACCGAAACGCGATTCGGTATATGTCATTGGTGCAACTGAAATCGAAAGCGAATCGCTGGCGCCGATCACCGTGCGATCAAGTCTTGAATTGCAATCGGCGCTGTACAGCGTGCACAGCGGTTTTGCCGAAGCGAATGTGCTGCATGCCTATGCGAATTGTCGCCCGGCATTCATGAATAATTTGCCGCGCGTCGAAGTGAGCGAAGGGTTGTTACGCGTGAATGGATTATATCGTCATGGTTATTTGCTCGGTCCAACGGTTGCACAACTGGCGGTGACGGCGCTGTCGGGTTCTATCGAGCATTCGATTGTGCAGTATCCACGCACACCGCAGGCGGCTCTGGCATGATTGAAATTCACGTCAATGGCGAAGTGTGCAATATCGACGCGCAAAATCGCTTGAGCGATGCATTGCAAAGCTGGGGCTACACCTGCGAACGCGTTGCGGTGGCGATCGATGGTGAGTTCGTTGCGCGCGCCGATTACGCAAACACAATATTGCGCGCTGGTAATGTGCTCGACATTGTTGCACCCGTACAGGGTGGTTAAAAAGGTGGTTAGGTATTATGACAATCGCTGATGGTTGGACGCTTTACGGCAAACAATTCAACAGCCGTTTTCTGATCGGCACGGCGCTGTATCCATCACCGCAAATTATGCGCGATGCGATTGTGGCGAGCGGCGCGGAAATCGTCACAGTATCGCTGCGACGCCAATCGCCAGAACAAGGCGGCGGCAATACGATTTGGGATTACATTCGTCAGCTCAATCGCGCGTTGTTGCCGAATACCGCCGGTTGTCGCAGTGCGAAAGAAGCGGTGACGCTGGCGCAAATGTCGCGCGAAATTTTTCAGACAAACTGGATCAAGCTCGAAGTGATCGGCGACGATTATAATTTGCAGCCCGATCCGTTCGCGACGCTCGATGCGGCTGAGCAATTAATCAAATTGGGGTTTGCCGTATTTCCGTATTGCACCGACGATTTAGTATTTTGCCAGCGTCTGCACGATGTCGGTTGTGAAGTATTAATGCCATGGGGCGCGCCGATCGGTACCGGTCGCGGCTTGATGAATCCCTACGCACTGCAAACGATTCGCGAGCGCATTCCGAATGTGCCGCTAATTGTTGATGCGGGTATTGGTAAACCCTCACATGCCATGCAAGCGCTCGAATTAGGTTTCGACGGCGTTTTATTAAATACGGCGGTTGCGCAGGCGGCCGATCCGATTTTAATGGCAACGGCATTTCGCGGAGCAATTGAAGCCGGTCGTCATAGTTACCGCGCGGGTGCGATGCTGGAACGACAAACCGCGCAGCCGAGTACGCCCGTTGTCGGCACGCCGTTTTGGCACAGCGATAAATAGCGAAAATTCGATTCGATGACTTCAGTAAAACCAATTGCATGGACAATTGCCGGCTCCGATTCCGGCGGTGGTGCCGGCATTCAGGCCGACCTTGCAACGTTTCGCGATTTCGGTGTTCATGGTTGCAGTGTGATCACCGCGGTGACTGCGCAGAATTCATTTGCGGTCGGTCATATCGAACCCGCTTCGCGTAAAAGTTTGGCCGCACAAATCAATGCACTTGATAGCGATTTACCACCGCGTGCAATCAAGCTGGGTATGCTCGCGACCGAAGAAATCGTTGCGAGTGTGGCGAAGTATCTCGCCGAGTATTCTGGTTTTGTCGTATGCGATCCGGTGCTGCATTCGAGCACCGGCGCCTCACTGCTCGATGGTGCGGCGAAATCAATTCTGCTCGAAAAATTATTGCCGCGCGTCGATCTGCTGACGCCGAACCGCGCCGAAGCGGAAGCATTACTCGATCGCTCGTTGCGAGATTTGCATGAGGTCGAGCAGGCAGCAAAAGATTTGGTGGCGCTCGGCGCGCGTTCGGTATTAATCACCGGCGGCCATTTTGAAACGAGCGAAAATCGTCGGCTTGATTACTGGAGCAATGGCAGCGAGGGTTTTTGGCTCGCGGGCGAAAATATTACGACGATACATACGCATGGCACTGGTTGCACATTGTCGGCAGCGATTGCCGCAGCTATAGCGCGCGGATTTTCGCTGCCCGATGCATTGGTGCTGGCAAAAATGTATGTCACCCGCGGCTTGCGTGAAGCGGTGCAGCTCGGTGGCGGTCCCGGCGCGGTGGCGCATGTCGGCTGGCCCAATCGCATTGAAGATTTGCCAGTGCTGTCACGCCATCATCCCATCGCAAAACCATTGAATTTTTCGGATTGCGGCGGCGAGCTCGGCCTTTATCCCGTCGTCGATTCAATCGAATGGATTGAGCGCTTGTTGCCGCTCGGCGTCACAACCATTCAACTGCGAATAAAAAATGCGAATGCGGTTGAGCTGGAACGGCAGATCGCAGCTGCGGTGATATTGGGCCGTCGTTATAACGCGCGGCTGTTCATCAACGATTATTGGCAACTCGCGCTGAAGCATCGCGCATATGGTGTGCACTTGGGACAGGAAGATCTCGACACCGCCGATCTCGATGCGATTGCTCGCGCTGGCGTGCGACTCGGCGTCAGCAATCACAGCTATTACGAATTGGCGCGGGCGCACGGTATTCGCCCCAGCTATCTGGCGCTCGGACCGATTTTCCCGACCACGACCAAAGCGATGAAATTCTCGGATCAGGGAATCGGCCAGCTGCGCGAATGGGCAACTTTGCTAAAACCCATGTACACGCTGACCGCGATCGGTGGCATCAATCTCGAGCGGGCGCCCGTCGTGCTGGCGACCGGCGTTGGTAGCGTTGCGCTGGTTAGTGCAATTACGCAGGCATCTGACTTTAGGGCCGCGACGAAAAATTTGCTCGAACTGTGCGAGCGTCAGGATGTGCAACAATATGGCTGATATTTCATCGATGAGATTGAGCAATGCGTTACTGGCTATTTAAAACCGAACCGAGTGAATTATCGATCGAGATGCTGGCTAAGCTCGGCAATAAGGGTTCTTGCTGGGAGGGTGTTCGCAATTATCAGGCGCGCAATATGCTGCGTGATCAGGTGCAGATCGACGATCGCGTATTTATTTATCATTCGAGTTGCGCACAGATCGGCATCGCCGGTATCGCGCGCGTGATTCGCACCGCCTATCCCGATCCGTCGCAATTCGATGCCAAGAGTATTTATTTCGATGCGACCAGCACGCAGCAAAAATCGCGCTGGACTGCAGTCGATGTGCAGCACGAAGAAACTTTTGCGCAAATCATTTCGCTCGCCGCATTGAAAGGGAATCCTGCGCTGGCAGAATTACCGCTCGTACAAAAAGGCAGTCGCCTCTCGGTAATGCCGGTGACGGCGCCGCAATGGCAAGCCATTTTGAAAATGCGTTAGATCCATCTACTCCTCGGAGTAGAAAACTGCGATAGGTCTCCGTTGCGGACGCGTTGAAATCATTTTGGCGAGTGGACAGCAAATCGTGTTATTTAAAAAATATCATGGGCTTGGAAATGATTATCTGGTCGCCTATCCGGCGGAGCTGGACGGCAAAAATATTGCTCAAATAGCTAGCCGGATTTGCGCGCGCAATCTCGGTATTGGGGCAGATGGATTATTGGTAGGCCCATTTTCAAGCCAGAGAGCAAACTTTCGATTGCGAATTTTTAACCCCGACGGCTCTGAAGCAGAGAAGAGTGGCAATGGGTTGCGAATCTTTTGTCGATTTTTATACGACGAAGGACTGATTAAATCGGATCAAATTTTTTCCATTGATACGCTCGGAGGCGTAGTCGGATGTGAAGTAAAAAATCACGGGAAAATAGTAAGAGTGGCAATGGGGCGCGTTAGCTTCTGGAGTGATGATATCGGTATGGTGGGTGCGAGACGGGAAGTGATTGGCGAGCAGCTGGTGCTCAGCGATCGAACGTTAAAAATTTGCGCCGCCTCCGTCGGCAATCCTCACTGCATTGTTCTTGATAGCGCTGATCCGGCATCGGACGTGCGAATTTTTGGTCCGCGAATTGAAAATCATCCGTCGTTTGTAAACCGCACGAATGTGCAATTTCTTACGGTAGTGGACAGAAAGAATATCGATTTAATGATTTGGGAACGCGGCGCTGGTTATACCAATGCATCCGGCAGTTCATCGGTTGCCGCCGCCGCTGTTGCGCATCGGCTGGGTTTGTGCGACGCATCCATTAAAGTGCACATGCCAGGAGGATCGCTAGACGTGGAGTTCGATAAAGATTTCGAGGCGGTAATGACCGGGCCGGTCGAATTTGTATTTTCCGCAACTATCGATTAATCGAATGCCAATAGATGCGGTACCCAAACGCCCCCTTTAAGCAAAGGGGGCTGCTCGCACAGCGAGCGGGCGAATTTGCGGTGTGAAGTTCAGTGATGATGCCCACCCGGGCCATGCGCATGGCCGTGTTCTTTCTCTTCATCGGTAGCGGCGCGCACATCGGTGATATCGATGGCATAGTTCAGCGTTTTGCCGGCGAGTGGATGGTTGCTGTCGACGTCGACGGTGAATTTCCCAACCTTCACGACGGTGACCAGCATTGCGCCATCCTGCGTTTGCAATTGCACTGCCTGACCGGGGCGCAATTTGCCAGCGTGTTTTAAATATTTCGCGGGCACGCGTTCAATCGCATTCGGTTTGATTTCGCCGTAGGCATCGGCAGGTTCGAGCGTCAGCTCGAAGTGATCGCCTTTGGTTTTACCGGCAAACGCGGCTTCGAGTTTCGGCACGACGTTGCTGGCGCCGTGTAAATAGACGGCCGCATCGCCGTCGCGATTAGTTTCAATGGTAGTGCCGTCGCTGTCGCTGAGGGTGTAATGAAAGGACACGACAGCGCCGTTTTCGATTTGCATGGTGATGTCCCGGGCTGTTTGATAATGGCGCGCTATGGTAGTGGCAGTCGCCGAATTTTGGTAGCGTCATATCGACGATTGCATAGGAGCAGCGCGGTGGCTGATATTCTCGAATTCAAACGCAAACCTGCGCCCAAGCGCAGCGCGCTCTGCGCCAATGGCCATCATCGCTGGGTGGTCTGGCAACGTAAGCCGTTCGATGTGAAGCAGGGAAAATTAGTGACGATTTATCGGTGTGAAAAATGCGGAGCCGAGCGCAGTGAATCACGCTAGCCGGCGTGGGATAAGTCCAGATTTTAAAAAATCAGTCGAGTTTATCGAGTACTGCAGCGAGCAATTTTTTTACGGCATCGCTGCCTTGCACGGCTTGCATCACGAGCGCCATGCCGAGCATATGTTCGGCGATCACTGCATGCATCGGCACCTGTTCGGCTTCGGCTTCATCGCGCAAAAACAAAAAAGCGCGTGCGCTGATGTCATCGATGAGTTCGCGAGTATCCTGATTGCGATAGGCGGCGAGGTCGATGATATTGCTGGCGCTGGACATGCTGGCTTCCGTATCGGTGGTGGGGCAACACTGGGCTGGTGAGCAAACGCGTTGCGATGATTGCAGTATAGGCAGCAGCCTACGGGCTGAAACTACGTAATTACCCTTAAAAATCGGCGAGTTGTACGCAGTAAGCGCGGTTAGCGTGGGTTGGCAGCCACGTCTGCGCAGAGGATAATGCGCCCCGAATTCATCGCATCTGACGAGTGATATGACTGAAATTACCGCCGACGGCATCGAACAAATTCCGCTGCGACAATTCACCGAAAAGGCGTATCTGGATTATTCCATGTACGTCATTCTCGACCGTGCGTTGCCAAGTATCACCGATGGTTTGAAGCCGGTGCAGCGCCGCATTATTTATGCGATGAGCGAACTCGGTTTGAAAGCCGGCGCGAAATATAAAAAATCCGCGCGCACAGTCGGCGATGTGATCGGTAAATTCCATCCGCACGGCGATTCAGCAGCCTACGAGGCGATGGTGCTGATGGCGCAGCCGTTTAGCTATCGCTATCCGCTGATCGATGGCCAGGGTAACTGGGGTTCGCCCGATGATCCGAAATCGTTCGCGGCGATGCGTTACACCGAATCGAAACTGACGGCGTTTGCCGATTTATTGCTGTCCGAATCGGAGCAGGGCACGGTCGATTGGTCGCCGAATTTCGATGGCACGATGGATGAGCCAGTGATGCTGCCGGCGCGCGTGCCGCATGTATTGTTGAACGGCACCACCGGTATCGCAGTCGGCATGGCCACCGATATTCCGCCGCATAATCTGCGCGAAGTGATCAATGCCTGCATTTTTCTGCTCGACGATCCATACGCCGGCGTGCGTGCATTATGCGAATTTATTCAGGGCCCGGATTTTCCGACCGAAGCCGAATTGATTACGCCGCGCGCAGATCTTCTCGCGATGTACGAAACCGGTCGCGGCTCGTTGCGGATGCGTGCGCTATGGCGCGAGGAAGATGGCGATATCATCGTCACCGCATTGCCGCATCAGGTATCGGGCTCGAAGGTGCTCGAACAGATAGCGCAGCAAATGCAATTGAAAAAGCTGCCGATGATTCAGGATTTGCGTGACGAATCGGATCATGAAAATCCGACGCGATTGGTATTGGTGCCGCGCTCGAATCGCGTCGACGGCGAAGCCGTGATGCAGCATTTGTTTGCGACCACCGATCTCGAACGCACTTACCGCGTCAACCTCAACGTGATTGGTGTCAACGGTCGCCCGCAGGTGAAATCGCTGCCGCAAATTTTGAACGAGTGGCTGCAATTCAGAACAGACACCACGCGCAAGCGTTTGCAATTCCGTCTCGATAAAGTGCTGCAACGGTTGCACATTCTCGACGGCTATTTGATTGCGTTCCTTAATATCGATGAAGTCATTCGGATCATTCGTTTTGAAGACGAGCCGAAACAACGTTTGATCGAGCGTTTCAATTTAAGCGAGATACAGGCAGAAGCCATTCTCGAATTGAAATTGCGCCACCTCGCCAAGCTCGAAGAAATGAAAATTCGCGGCGAGCAGGATGAGTTGGCGAAAGAGCGCGATGGTCTTGAAGAAATTCTCGGCTCCGCGTCGAAACTGAAAAAATTAATTCGTACCGAACTCGAAAATATCGCGCGCGAATATGGCGATGATCGCCGTTCGCCGATCGTGCAGCGCGGTGAAGCCAAAGCGTTCAGCGAGGACGAGTTGATCAGCGCCGAGCCGGTCACTGTCGTGTTGTCCGAGTCGGGCTGGATTCGCGCCGCGAAAGGGCACGATGTTGATCCGGCCGCATTGAGTTACAAATCGGGCGATGGTTTCAAATTCGCCGCGAAAGGCCGCAGCAATCAGCCAGTCGTCATACTCGATAGCACCGGTCGCGCGTACACCGTCGCCGCGCATAATTTGCCGTCGGCTCGCGGCCAGGGCGAACCGTTGACCGGCCGCATCAGTCCACCGTCGGGCGCTACCTTCGAAGGTTTGTTAATGGGCAGCGACGAGCAGCGCCTATTGCTCGCGTCCGACGCCGGTTATGGTTTTGTCACCAAACTGGGTGAACTCGAGGCCAAAAATCGCAATGGCAAAGCGGTGCTGACCTTGCCCGATAGCAGTCGCGTGATGGCGCCGGCGGTTATCAACGGCGATGGCGAGCAATTCGTGGTGGCCGCGAGCAACGATGGTCGTCTGCTCATGTTCCCACTCGGCGAGCTGCCGCAACTTGCGCGCGGCAAAGGCAATAAAATCATCGGCATTACCACGGCGAAAATAGCAACGCGTGAAGAATATATGGCCGGTCTTGCGGTCATTACTGCAAAAAATGTTCTGCGCGTATTTTCCGGTAAACGCTATTTGAATCTGAATTTCGCCGAGCTCGAACATTATCGCGGTGAGCGCGGTCGACGCGGCAATAAATTACCGCGCGGATTTCAAAAAGTGGATTCGATTGCGGTTGTTGACGCGTGAGCGCTCTTTGCTCGCGATAACTAAAAAATCTCTGATCAAGTTCCCTCTCCCTGCGGGAGAGGGTTAGGGTGAGGGCAGAAATACGCGCCGTCATTTGTTCAAGGCATAGAAAGCCCTCACCCCTCTCCCGCGGGGAGAGGGGAGTCACATAATCAATCCATCCGCGCGAAACATCGCTTTAATGCCGCGAATTGCCTGGCGAATGCGATTTTCATTTTCGATCAATGCAAATCGCACGTGCTCATCACCGTAATCGCCGAAACCAATACCTGGCGATACCGAGACCTTGGCTTTCGCCAGTAATTGTTTCGCAAATTCGAGCGAGCCGAGCGCGCGATACGGTTCTGGAATTTTCGCCCAGATATACATCGATGCTTTGGGCACCTCGACCGGCCAGCCGGCTTCTTTCAAACCTTTCGCCAATACATCGCGCCGCCGCTGATACGTTGCTGCAATGTCTTTCACACATTGCTGATCGCCTTCGAGTGCGGCGATAGCAGCGACCTGCAGCGGCGTGAAGGTGCCGTAATCGTGATAGCTCTTGATGCGCGCGAGGGCGGCGACAAGCTCAGGATTGCCGACCATGAAGCCGATACGCCAACCGGCCATGTTGTAGCTTTTCGACAATGTGAAAAATTCGACAGCAACATCTTTCGCACCCGGCACCTGCATGATCGAAGGCGCTTTCCAGCCGTCGAATACGATGTCGGCATAAGCGAGATCGTGCACGACAAAAATATCGTGTTTGCGCGCGAGTGCGATTACGCGCTCGAAGAATTCGAGTTCAACACACTGCGCAGTGGGATTCGACGGAAAGCCGAGCACAATCATTTTCGGTTTCGGATAACTGCCGCGAATGATGCGTTCAAGCTCCGCGAAAAAATCGACATCGGGCGACATTGGTACCGAGCGAATATCGGCGCCGGCGATCACCGCACCGTAAATATGAATCGGGTAACTCGGATCGGGTACCAGTACGGTATCGCCGCGATCGAGTGTTGCCAGCATCAAATGCGCGAGGCCTTCTTTCGAACCGATGGTGACGATCGCCTCTGAATCAGGATCGATGGCGACGTCGTAGCGATCGCGATACCAGTGCGAAATCGCGCGGCGCAAACGCGGAATACCTTTCGATGCCGAATAACCGTGTGTATCGGGACGCTGCGCAGCTTCAACCAGTTTCGCCACGATATGTGGCGGCGTCGCACCATCCGGATTGCCCATGCTCATGTCGATGATGTCTTCGCCACGGCGGCGTGCCGCGAGTTTCAGCTCGGCGGTGATATTAAAAACGTAGGGGGGCAGGCGATCGATGCGCGCAAAACGGCGCTTGCTGGAATTGGCAGACATTGGGTTGATCTCACGTTAGCGCCCGGAACCGTCCGAGCGACGTTATGCGGCGGGAATGCCGCGGCGAGATCGAGTTTAGTGGCTGGTTTTTTCGCTGTCGAGCGCGCGCAATGTTTTCATTTGGCGTTCGAGCAGCGTGTCATACGGTGATATCAGCGCGCTGACCTGCCAGAAATTATCGTTGGCTTCGCTCAATACACAGCGTTCGCCGAGTGTGGGATGACGTTGTAATTGACCGTCGATCAGCAGACGACAATCGAGATTCGAAAATTCCGCCGCGCGTTGCAGGCGTTCGATCAGCCGTTGTTCCTGCCATTGATCGCCGACATCGCTCGCGGCGAGTGCGGCAATGGCGATGCGATAGCTTGCATCGTGTCCCATCTGAATCAAGAGTTGCGCACAACAGATTGCGCGAAACGGTCCCTCGAATTCATCGTCGGCGTTCAGACGCAGCGTGATACCGCCGTCGCGCGTGATGTGTACCTGCGCGCTATAGACGCCGCCGATCGCGGTGGCGAGCGTGAAAGCCTGCGCGCATTTCTCGGCGGTCGGCTCCGGAATGACCAGTTGTAGCAGTAATAAACCGTGCGGGGTTTTTATCGGTTCCGGCTGCAGCAATGGCGGCGGTGGTGTGTCGAGTACGCGCGCTAGCGCGTCGGTGCCTTCATAGCCGAGATCGATTTGCTCGCCGCTGAGTTTCCGCGTTAGATTTTCGAGCAGCGATTCGGCGCGATTGCCGAGCATCATGCCGACCAGTGCGCCGACCGCTCCGAGACTCAGCGACAGAATCAACAAATCGCCGAGTTGCGGATAGCGCACGGCATCGGTCGCGGGACGCAGGCTCAATACCGCGCGTCCGACCGCGCTGTCCTGCCAGTGAATAGTGGTCGAATAATCCCATGCATCGGGTTTTTCTTCGCCGGCGGCGGCGACCAATTGCTGTTTCAAATTGAACACGACGGCACGTTGCACTACCGGCTCTTCGGTAAAACCCGCGAGCGTGGCCTGCAGACTTACCGCATCGTTTTGTACCAGCGGTCGCGCCGCATTCGCCGCGAGCCGTGAAGCAAGCGCCTGGCCGAGTTGATCGGTGCGCTCGTGCAGAATGCGCTGTTGCGCATATTGCGCGACGGCGACGATGGTCAATGCGCTAAACAGACTGAGCAGCGCCATTGGCAGCGCGATTTTTAATGCAAGCGGGAGGCGATACCAGAGGGCGCGCATGGCAGATCGATAGTCCGTTCTAATTGTTTTCGGTATTGGCTTATTTTGAAGCAGTCTTGTTGTCGATACGATGCTGGCGTCGACGCTGCTTAGTATACGCAGTGCTTCGCGTTTGGTCTTGCGCGGCGGCGCCGCTACAATAGCCGCGCCCGATTGCATTCACGCTGGAGAGCGCTGTGCGCGAAATCATTTTAATCAATATTGCCGGCGCCGATCGTCCTGGCGTTACGTCGTCGCTGACCTCGATTCTCGCGCAGTTCAACGTCAATGTGCTCGATATTGGCCAGGCCGTGATTCACGATACGTTGTCGCTCGGCATGCTGATCGAGGTGCCGGGCTCGGCGGAATCATCGCCGTTGCTGAAGGATATTTTGTTCCGCTGTCATGAGCTCGGTTTGCAGGTGCGCTTCACGCCGATTTCCGCCGAAAGTTATCTGCATTGGGTGTCGGGGCAGGGCAAGGCGCGTCATATCATCACCGTGCTCGCGCGCAAAATCACCGCCGAGCATATCGCGCGTGTCAGCGCGATCATCAGCGAATTCGCACTGAATATCGATCGTATCGATCGTCTGTCCGGTCGCGTGCCGTTGAGCGATAACGCCGCGACAGAGGAAGCACAGCAGGCAAAAGCCTGTGTCGAAATTTCCGCACGCGGGCCGCTCGATAACGATGAATTTCGTCGCCGCTGCATGACGCTGGCGAGCGAGCTCGATATCGATGTCGCGTATCAGGAAGACACCATGTTCCGGCGCAATCGTCGCCTTGTTGCGTTCGATATGGATTCGACGCTGATTGATGCTGAGGTGATCGACGAGCTCGCCAAAGCCGCTGGCGTCGGGCCGCAAGTTGCTGCGATCACCGAACGCGCCATGCGCGGCGAACTCGACTTCACCGCCAGTTTTCGCGCACGCGTGGCATTATTAAAAGGACTCGACGAAAGCGTGCTGGAAGAAATTGCCGCACGGCTGCGTCTCAACGAAGGTGCCGAGCGGTTAGTGTCGACGCTGAAAAAAATGGGTTACAAAACCGCGATTCTCTCGGGCGGCTTTAATTATTTCGGCGAGCATCTGCAGCGGAAACTCGGTATCGATTATGTATTCGCGAATGAGCTAGCGGTGCGCGACGGCAAAGTCACCGGCGAAGTCGTGGGTCAGGTGGTCGATGGTCAGCGCAAGGCCGCGCTGTTGCGCGAAATCGCCGCGAAAGAAAATATTTCGCTGGAGCAGGTCATCGCGGTCGGCGACGGCGCCAACGATTTGCCGATGTTGAGCATCGCCGGTCTCGGCATTGCGTTCCGCGCGAAACCGATCGTCAAACAATCCGCGCGACAGGCCATTTCGACACTCGGGCTCGACGGCATTTTATATTTGCTCGGCATCAGCGATCGACACGCCGATTAATTATGCCCTCTCCCATTTGGGGAGAGGGTTAGGGTGAGGGCGGAAATACCCTCGAGGTATGGCAGTAAGAGGCCCTCTCCCTCGGTCCCTCTCCCCAGATGGGAGAGGGAGGAGACCACTTAATCAGATGTTTTTTTGCGCCTGCGCTTATTTCGCAAACTTCGTAATATTGCGTGCCGCTTCGAGAATCTGTTTTTGATGTTGCTCGATGGCGGTGCGCGCTTCGTCGCTGCTGGCGAAGGCGCTGTCATCGCGCCGCGTCGGTTTGAAATTCTCGATACCGCGACTGGTGTACGGAATGCGATATTTAAAATTATCCGCGACCACTGCGATGCTGTGCCAATCGCTGACCACAATAAAATCGCGCGGCGTTTCGTCGAACAGATTGCGTCCGAAGGCATAATCGCCGACATCGTTGCTCGCACCAAGCAGCTGCAGCAGCGTCACCGCGATATCCATGTGGCTGGTGAGACGCGTGATTTCGCGATGTGGTTCGCCCGGCATCCATACAATTAACGGCGGGCGTGTCTGCTCTTCGACGAAGCTCGAATTGTGCCCCCAGAAACCTTTCTCCATGAACTCTTCGCCGTGATCGCCAGTGACGATAACGATGGTGTTATCGAGCAATTTTTGTTGCGCGAGCGCCTGATAAATACGTCCCAGCTGCGCATCAACCCAGTGCGCGGAATTGCTATAGCGATTACGTAATTGATCCACATACGGCGCGAGCTTGGCACGTGATAATTCGGTGTAGTCAACCGATTCCAGATACGGGCGACGGATAATCGCTTCGTCGGGAAAGGTATAGCGCGCGTGCGTCGATTCGAAAAACATAAACGTTAAAAACGGTCGCGACGGATCGCGCTTGCCGATGAAATCAAGCAGCGCGGATGTGTTGTCGCGATCGCGTTGCCACGCGTCTTCCTTAAACTCGTCTTCGTGCAATAACTCGTGCGGCACGCGTGCAAATAATGTCTTGTTGAATTCCGGATATGAAAAGCGCGCGCTGGTGCGAATATCCATTTGGTAATTCAGCGACTGCATGCGATCGATCAGCAGTGGACCCTGATTGGCGTGCAGAAAATTATCCCAATACGAGCCATACAGGCCGTAGAACATGCCGAACAGACCTTCGCGCGTGCCGTTGCCGCTCGAATAGTGCTGCAGAAAATGTTGGCCTTGCTGTGCGAAAGCAAAGCTGTTCGGCATGATTTGCGGGTCGAGCTGATCCCAGCGCAGCGATTCGGCGACCAGCCACACGATATTCAGCGGTCGCGTGGTGCCGTTGTATTGCATCGGTTTGAGTGGGTACTGCAAGCGCGACGTATCGATTTTGGTCGTGACCGATTGCGTGCGCGCTACCGGTTGATACCCCAGCGTGTGTGCCAGACCGCGAAAACGCACGCGCAAAAACAGCGGATAATTATCGGCGCTGTCGAGAATGTTCGCCTCGTTACGCAAATCGCCGATACCGTAAATCAGATGCGCTGCAATAACGATCGTCGCGAGCGCGGCCAACATTAATTTTTGCGGGTGCCACGTTCGTTTCGTCGTCTTGTTTGCCGTTGATTTTGATGCCCATTTCGACGAGAGCGCCATGCTGATAATCCACAGCACGATTTGCGTAAACGCGAGGCGCGCGACGACGATGCCCGATGAAATGTAGCTGTCGCTGCCGCCGCCCAGTGAATCGATGCCGCCCGGCGTCAACAGCAGATTCAACACGAAACCATTGAAGTGGAAGTTGTATAAATCGAAGATGCTGCGATCGATGCGAATCAACAATAATGAAAGGGTGCCGAGCAACAACGCCATGCTGACGATCAGTTTGGCGCGAGCCGGGAAGAAGCGTTGGAGCAGTCGCACGATGATGAATGCTGGCAGCAGATAGAGCGCGCTATAGCCGATCCACGTCAATACATGAAATATATAGGCCAGCGATAATCCGGCAGGTGGTGCGGCCTCGCGAAAAAACGCTACCGTCTCGGTCAGCATGTGCAGCCAGGTCAGCGCGAAATACAACCAGACCACGTGATTCCAGCGGCTCGATGTAGGCAATTTGCTATCCTCGATAAGTAAAAAGCTAAATTAAAAAAGGTCGATAAGTAAAAAGCTCAGTGAAGAAAGGTCGACGAATAAAAAGCTCAATGAGCGGAATAAACAGGTGAATTTGTCACGGTGCGGCAAGCTTTTATTGTTGTTAACGCGCAGCTCAGCCGGCGCGGCGCGAGTCTATCACGGCGTCGGCCATATCCGCAGATCGATAATGGCTGCTAGAATCCCCGTCCCCATTTTTTTGGCTGTACCTGCCCGGAGTTGCCTGTGAGCATCCGTTACGTCGAGTCTTCGCGGCTGCCTACCCCGTGGGCTGTGTTCGATATGCATGGTTTTTTGGACACTGCGACCGACAAGGAGCATGTGGTCCTGACGCTCGGCGATGTCGCCGCGGGCGAGCCGGTGCTGTGCCGCGTTCACTCCGAATGTCTGACCGGCGATGCGTTATTCAGCCTGCGTTGCGATTGCGGCGCGCAGCTGGAAGCGGCGCTGCAAAAAATTGCTGCCGAAGGTCGCGGCGCGTTGTTGTATTTGCGCCAGGAAGGGCGCGGCATCGGTTTGCTCAATAAGATTCGCGCGTATAAGTTGCAGGACGAGGGTGCGGACACCGTCGAAGCGAACGAGCAATTGGGTTTTGGCGCGGACATGCGCGATTACGGCATTTGCACGGCGATGCTGAAGCATCTTCACATCGGTGCGGTGAAATTGATGACCAACAATCCGCGCAAAGTCGCGGCGCTTGAGGAGCAAGGCATCAATGTAGTGGAGCGCATCTCGTTGCAGAGCGGTCGCAATCCGCATAACGCGAAATATCTGTCGACCAAGGCCGGCAAGCTCGGCCATATGTTCGATCATCAACGCGAAGAAAATTAAGCGGCGTTGCGCCTCGAACGGTTTAAATGCCGCGAATTCTAACGATCTGACTCAGCGGCGCTGCCGCTCAAGGCGCGGCTTCGTTGCGTACCGGCGTCAACGGAGAAGTGAGGCCGAGTTGCACCAGCCGTTTTTTGATGGCGCTTTCGATGCCGGTTGCGTCGAGGCCACATTCGGCGAGCTGCTGTTGATGCGTGCCCTGATCGACAAAGCGATCGGGCAATCCGAGCTGCAATAAATTAACGGTGTGGCCCAGCGTATTGAAATGTTCGGCCACTGCGCTGCCGGCGCCACCCTGAATCGTGTTTTCTTCCAGCGTCACCAACACATCATGCCGTGCCGCCATCGTCGCGAGTAATTCGGTATCGAGCGGTTTCACAAAACGCATATCGACGACGGTGGCATTCAATTTTTCCGCCGCAGCCAGTGCTGCGGGTAGCAGTGTGCCGAAATTTAAAATTGCCACGCTGTTGCCGTCGCGGCGCACCACGCCCTTGCCGATCGGCAGCGCCGTCATCTCGGTGTCGATCGCGACATTCGGGCCGGTACCGCGCGGATAACGGACCGCCGCCGGACCCTTGTAAACAAAGCCGGTGTAGAGCATTTGCCGGGTTTCGTTTTCGTCGGAGGGTGCCATCACCAGCATATTCGGAATGCAGCGCAGATAACTCAGATCGAACGCGCCTGCATGCGTCGGACCGTCTTCACCGACCAGCCCGGCACGGTCGATGCCGAATAAAACGTCGAGATTTTGCAGCGCGACATCGTGAATCAATTGATCGTACGCGCGCTGCAAAAACGTCGAATAAATCGCGACCACCGGTTTCAAACCATCGCAAGCCATACCCGCTGCCAGCGTCACCGCATGTTGTTCGGCGATCGCAACGTCGTAATAGCGCTCGGGGAAACGCTGCGAAAATTCGACCATGCCGGAGCCTTCGCACATCGCCGGTGTAATGCCAATCAGGCGCGCATCGCGCTCGGCCATGTCGCATAACCAGGCGCCGAATACATCCTGATATTTCGGGCCTTTTTTCTGGATTGCGGCCGGTTGCGCTCCGGTTTTAACGGGCTCGAGTTTCGACAGCGCGTGATAGCCGACCGGATCGTTTTCCGCCGGCGCGAAGCCTTTGCCTTTCTGCGTAATGATGTGCAGCAGCAGCGGGCCGGGTAGCGCGCGCATGTTGCGAATCGTTTCGATCAGAATCGGCAGATCGTGGCCATCGATCGGGCCGACGTAATTGAAACCGAGTTCTTCGAATAATGTTGCCGGTGCAACGAAGCCCTTCATGTGCTCTTCGATGCGTTTCGCGAATTCCCACGCCGGCGGGATTTTCGACAGCACTTTTTTGCTGCCGCTGCGCAGATTGTTATACGCGCGCGAGGCCCATATTTTCGAAAAATACGTGTTGAGGCCGCCGCGATTGTGCGAAATCGACATCTGGTTGTCGTTGAGGATAACCAGCATGTCGGTGCCGCAGTGCGCGGCGTGGGTTAGCGCTTCGAATGCCATGCCGGCGGTCATCGCGCCATCGCCGATCACCGCGACAGTCTTGCGGCCACGGCCTTCGTGTTTCGCGGCGATCGCCATACCGAGCGCGGCGCTAATGCTGGTGCTGGAGTGGCCGACGCCGAAGGTGTCGTATTCGCTCTCACCACGCTTTGGAAAGCCGGCCAGCCCATCGAGCTGGCGCATTGTGCCCATTTGCTCGCGACGGCCGGTCAGAATCTTGTGCGGATAGGTTTGGTGGCCGACATCCCAGACCACGCGATCATCGGGGGTGTTGTACAGGTAATGCAGTGCGATCGTCAGCTCGACCACGCCGAGTCCGGCGCCAAAATGTCCGCCGGTCTGGCCGACCGTGTACAGCAGAAATTCGCGCAGCTCAACGGCGAGTTGCGGCAACTTGGATTCCGGCAGTGCGCGCAGATCATGCGGGCCGTCGATGGCATCGAGCAGCGGCGTGGTAGGGCGTTGGCGTGGAATCTCGTTGAGCATCGCTGAGCGTGACCGTAATTCGGGAAGGCGGCAATTGTAAACGAATCGTCACGCTTTGACCTGTTGGCAAGTCGCGTGGTGACTAGGCGCGGTCAGCGATCGCGCTCGATGATAAAGGCTGACAGCTGGCGCAGACGCTCGGCGTTGGCGCCGAATTGTGCGAGTGCGTCGATGGCATCGCGGTGCAGCGCCGCTGCTTTCGCACGCGCCGCGTCTAGTCCGAGCAACGCCGGATAGGTCGGCTTGTCACGAATCAGATCCGCACCCTGTTGTTTGCCGAGCGTCGCGGTATCGCTGGTGATATCGAGAATATCGTCCTGCACCTGAAACGACAGCCCGATCGCTGCCGCGTATCGGTCGAGTGCGAGCAACTGCTGCGTGTCAGCTTTCGCCGCGATCGCGCCCATCCGCACCGCAGCGCGAATCAGCGCGCCGGTTTTCAGCCGGTGCATCGTTTCCAGATGCGCGAGATCGATGCGCTGCTGTACTGCCGCCAAATCGATCGCCTGACCCCCCACCATGCCGCGCGGACCGGCCGCCGCAGCGAGTGTGGCGATCAGCGCGAGCCGTTGCTCGGCGTCGAGGTCCAGCAGCGTCAGCAATTCGAATGCGCGGCTTTGCAGCGCATCGCCAGCCAGGATCGCGGTGGCTTCGTCGAATTTCTTATGGCAGGTCGGATTGCCACGGCGCAGATCGTCGTCGTCCATCGCCGGCAGATCATCGTGTACCAATGAGTACGTATGAATGTACTCAACCGCGCAGGCGATGCCATCGAGTGCCGGCTGTTGATCGTTGCCAAGGATTGCTTCGGCAGCGGCGTAGACCAGCAACGGACGCACGCGTTTGCCGCCGTTGAGCAGGCTATAACGCATCGCGTCATACAGCCGTTCGAGATGCGCGGAAGTGACAGCAGTGGCGTATTCAGAGACGTTGTTGCCAAGTTGCTGTGCGAGAGCGGCCTGAATCCGGGACCGGCAGCGTTCACTGTATTGCTCAAAATAATCGATCATGAATCGCTGCGGTCGTTGTCGTCAGATGGCACGTTGAAGTCGGCGGTATCGCCGTTTTCGGATAGCAGCACCTGCACTTTTTGCTCGGCCTGGCTGAGTGCCTGCTGGCACTCGCGGGTGAGTCGAATACCTTGCTCGAATGCTTTCAGCGATTCTTCGAGCGACATATCGCCGCTTTCCATCGCGCCGACCAGCGCTTCGAGCTCGCCGAGCGCCTGTTCGAAATTCAACGGTTTTTTGCTTTTCGCCATGATGCTATCTGCCGCGATGGGGGTGGCATTATAGCCCGGAGGCGACGTGGCGGAAGGTATGCAAGCTAGACGAAAAGTTAAAGCTGGGCGTCACTGGCCATAGGATGCCGATTAATAATGAGAACCAGTATTACCAATAAAAAGTCGCCGTGCCCCGCACCTCCTCAGCAATATGTTTTTCGTAATCGAGGCGCACATCCCAGTTGCGAGCGTAGCCGAATCGGTTTGACCAGCGAATGATAGTTTCGCTTTTTTGGGAGCTGTTTAAATAAGTCCGATTGCCAAGCGAGAGCTCCGTACGCCATCCGCGAAGAGGGTCGATAATCGCGCCAACACGGGCAGTGGTCGCGAGGGTGCCGGAGTCTTCTGCTCGGCTTTGGCCGCGGCCATCCAGCATCGCAAACAACATGGCTTTGCGATTTATCGGCATGGCTTTGCCAGCACCGCCCTCCGCATAAAAAATTGTGCATTGATAACAGCTCAGATTTTGCTGCTCAAAACCGCTGCGTAGATTCCATGCATAACCGCCATCGCCTGGAAGATCTGTCATCGACAGATTCATATTCTCGATCGTGAGTAAATTTAAGCTGCGAAATCTCACCCGATCATCGATATATAACAATCGCAAATCAAGCATGCTCAAGCTCGAATAAGGCACTCTGCCCGTGTCGAGCGCGAGGATGTCGTAGTATGCCGGCCTGATGCCTATTTCAACTCCGGAACCAAAATCGCTGTTATTTAACAGCGTTGTTTGTAACCGGAACGGTGGTTGGCTCTCGTGTGGTGGCGCTGGCGCTGTTGTGGACCAGGAGATATCGAGCGCGGGCAAACGCAGTCGCTCGATGAGCAGTTGCTGCTTTTGTGGCCGGTATTTGGTTTTATCCATCGAGTCAGCCGCACGAAATTCGTAATAGTCGAATAGCGTTTCCAGCTCGGCGATTTTATCTTCCGTTGATTCCTGTGTAGCCAGATGTTCGTGAAGGGTGAGCGGATTTTTGATTATCGCGCGGACAATCTGCTTCTGGCTGGTATTCAGCGTCTCGTATTTTTCGTAGAGCCGATGTTGTCGAGAGGGCAGATATTCCACGCGACTGACTATAGGCTGTCCATTTCTACGTATATGCGCGAGCTGGTCGATAACGGTTGAAGGAATCGACCAAGGAGTATTGGGGAGCAGCGGTTCTTCAATAACAATGCCGAGTAAATCGGCGACCCGGTATGCACAGTTATCGCTCAAGAAAAAATATTGAAACCGCACATGCAGCAACTCCCAGCTGTGCGCAATAATTTGATCGCGTTCATTGGCGTTCAGATGCAGCTCGTATTCCCACAGATCGCGCAATTCCGTTTCGCCATAGTTATGGTTATGCAAAAAGAATTTGTCGTGTGAGAAGCCGGCGTCATAGCCGCCAAACAAGCCTTTGGATGCATAGAGAAAACCATTTTCACCTTTTGGTACTACTGCGCCATAACTCAGACTTGGGTCAAGCAGCTTCCCGGTCCTTTCGCTATCCGCAGTATTAAATTTGACGAGTAAATGTCCGTATAACGAAGCCGGATTGCTTAAATAGCCCGTTGCATAAATCAGGCTGATAGCGGTGACTTTTCCTTGCAGCGACCATTCCTTGAATTGATCGCAGTTGACGTTGGGCAACTGAGTCGCGGACCAGTCCAGATGTTCGCGCAACCAAGTGTAGCGCGCTGGAAATCGGCATAGAGGATGTTGATTTGCATCTGTGGATGCAGGCTGAAAAAAAGCCTTGATCGTCGCGGTTAGCTCTGCAGAAGGATCGGACGATCCATTGGTCGCCAGGAAAAAATCCGCGGAAATTACATCGCTTTTGCGCGATCCAAAAATGTGCTTTTGATCGACCGGATAATGCAATAATTTTAACCAATGGGTGTTCTCTGCAAGTCGAAGCAATTTTGCTTGATCAATCAATCGAAGCATTTCTTCGCTGAGGGTACTAGTGCTAGCTTCGGAGTTTTGTGCCTGGCAGTAGTTCCCGATGCTTACCGAAACGACAATTAACAACAGCAAGTGACGAAGCATTTAATAAGCTCGGCGTAAGTTATTTACCAGAAGCAGCAAAATGCAGGCACGACGAATTAATTATTCGCATGTCGGCGGGTCGGGATGATGAGTGCGGAATGCAACTCCGACGCTGTAATGTCGGAGTTGCTAACGCTGCTATGTGTTAGCCGGCACTACATTGCTTGGCATATTCGCCGGAAATGTGTTTGTCGACGATAAAGTAATATTGCTGGGCTTTATCCGTAGCAGACTTTTGACTGTACGAGTCATTCGACATCGCGTTTGAAAAATCGGAACGAATCGTCCGCACAATATCGACTTGAGCTGAAGGAGCGCATCCGAGAATATTCAACATGGCTGTCAAATGCTTACCGGAGCCGTTGGCCGTTTGCTCTTCAATATTCACATAGGTGTTATTGATGAACAGCGCGGCAACAACACGTTTGCCCTCGCAGGTTTGCTTGGATGACACGTTGGAGGTCGTTGCGGTGAGGCCGTAATCCCAAATGATGTTGGAGGTGACAGCAGCCCACTTGGTTTCGTCAAAAAGCATGGCGCCAATACCGCAGTCGGTCCAAGGATTCATGCTTTCGCCTGAATTTGAGACCTTTTCGAGCTTCGGTTTGGGTTTGGCTTCTTCGGTAGCGAAAGATTGTAGGGGTAAGGCTAGAAGAGATGCAGCAAGAACAAGGGTATTTCTGGTTAACATGGTGTAAATCCTTTTTTTTAGTTATTTCGGCCGATAGTGGCCGCTTGGAAATTTAGCTTCCGTTCTTGCAATGGTCAATCATTCGATAATTGCAGTTGCAAATAGCGGCGAACTACCACATTAGGCCGGCCCGAGCGCGGAAGCGGATAAGATTCCGTGATGTCCGAATTAACTTGAGTGCGGAAATGAAAAACCTGTTTACGCGCCGTCTACCATGGGCGCTGAGCTTGCTGTTGGCGATGCCGGGCCATGCCGCTGTGCCGCAACGTATCGCCTCGCTGAGTTTGTGCGCCGATCAGCTGTTGCTGATGCTGGTGCCGCGCGAGCGCATCGTGTCGGTGACCGATTGGGCGGTGCGGCCCGAGAGTTCATATATGGCAGCGGCAGCGCAAGGCTTGCCACTCAATCACGGTTTGGTCGAAGGCGTGCTGCCGCAACATCCCGATCTGATTCTCGCCGGCGAATACACCGATGTCACGATGGTGAATCTGCTGCGCCATCTCGGCTATCGGGTGGCAGTGGTGCCGGTGCCGCAAAATCTCGACGAAGTGCGCACGCATATTTTGCGCTTCGGCGAGTTGGTCGGTGCTCCTGAGCGTGCGCACGAGTTAGTTGCAGCGATGGATGCGCGGCTGCAACGCATCGATCAACGCCTGCAGAATCAACCGCCGCAACTCGCCGCCGCGTACGCACCTAACGGTTTGACTGTGGGGCGCGGTGCCGTGCTGGCGGAAATCATCGAGCGCGCTGGCTGGCGCAATCTGGGTAGCGAAATGAACATTCATGGTTACGGCAATCTCGCGCTCGAGCAACTTGTTATGGCGCAACCCGAATTATTGGTGCTCGATGTCACGGCGGAAAATCATGGCGGCTCGATCGCACACAGTTATCTGCAGCATCCGGCACTCGCATCGATTGCAAAACACGCGCGCGTGGTGACAATGCCGCCGCGCTTATCCGAATGCGTCGGCCCGATGACCATCGATGCGATCGAGCTTCTGTTAAAACAAACACCGGGATTAGCGCAGCAATGAGTCGAATTCGTGCGATATCGAATCGCAAATTATTGCTGGTGCTAGGCGCACTGCTGGTGATCGTTATTTTTTTCGCGCTACAGTTGGGACCGGTGGCGCTCGATTGGTCGCAGGCATTACAACGGCCGCGCGATTCCGTTTATGGCGTGATCTTCTGGCAGGTGCGCCTACCGCGCGTGGCGCTGGCGCTCTGTGTGGGCGCGGTGCTTGGTATCGCCGGTGCCACTCTGCAGGGGTTGTTGCGCAATCCGCTGGCCGGGCCCGATCTGCTCGGTGTCAGCAGTTGTGCCGCGCTGGGTTCGGTGTTGAGTTTGTATTTTGGGTTGGCCGCGGTGAGCTGGGTGGTCTTACCGCTCGGTGGTATCGCCGGCGCCGCGCTCGCGGTGGTGCTGATTTTTTTATTGGCGGGACGGCAGGCGAATTTGATGACGCTGATTCTCGGCGGTATCGCGATCAACGCGATTATGTCGTCGCTGATTGCGCTGGCATTGAATTTCTCGCCGAATCCATTCGCGCTCAGCGAGATGTTGTATTGGTTACTCGGTTCGCTCGCCAATCGCAGCGGCAACGATGTGCTGGTGGGCGTGCCGTTTATGGCGATCGGCGCATTGCTGCTGTTGTCATGCGGACGCTATCTCGATGCGTTGACGCTCGGCGAAGAAACTGCACAAACCCTTGGTTTCGCGGCATCGCGAGTACGGCTCCGAATCGTGATTGGCGTGGCTTTATCGGTGGGTGCCGCGGTCGCGGTCAGCGGCAATATCGGTTTTATCGGTCTGGTGGTGCCGCATCTGTTACGACCGTGGGTGGGTTATGAGCCGCGCCGGTTGCTGTTATCGAGCGCGCTCGGCGGTGCGCTGCTGTTGCTGATTGCGGACATGGCGGTGCAATGGTTGTCGCCCGGCGGCGGCTTAAAGCTCGGCGTGATGACGGCGCTGATCGGTGGACCGTTCTTTCTGCATCTGATCGTGAAGCAGCGCGAGGTATTGCGATGATGACGCTCGCGACGCAGCAGGTATCGGTGACGATCGATGGCCGCGCGATTCTCGATGCCATCGATGTGACGATCGCAGCTGGCGAATGCGTCGGCTTGATCGGCCCGAACGGCGCCGGCAAAACGACCTTGTTGCGCGTGCTGGCGAATTTATTGCGACCCGATCGCGGTGCGGCGTTGCTGGATGGCGTTGAGCTGGCGCAGATTGCGCCGGCGCAATTGGCGAAGCGCTGTGCCTATCTCGCCCAGGGTGCCCCGGCGCATTGGCCAGTGCAGGTCGATACCGTGGTTGCGCTCGGGCGCTTGCCGCATCTCGAATGGTGGCAGCGGCCGCATGCAGACGATCGGCGCGCCATAGACGAAGCGTTAGAGCTGGCCGATGTCGCGCATCTGCGCACGCGCTTGGTCACCACATTATCCGGCGGCGAGCGCATGCGCGTACTGTTGGCGCGAATCTTCGCGTCACAGCCGCAAATTATTTTGGCCGACGAGCCGATCGCTGCGCTCGATCCGTATCATCAATTGCATGTGATGGAATTACTGCGCGAACACGCGCATCGCACACGCGTCGAACAACCGCGCGGCGCCGTGTTGGCGGTGTTGCACGATCTCAATCTGGCCGCGCGTTTTTGCGATCGCTTGATTTTGATCGCGCATGGTCGTGTGCATTGCATGGGCTCGGCGCGCGAGGTGCTGACTGCCGAAAATTTGCAGCAGGTGTATGGAATAACGGCGCGTATTCAACACGATGGCGAACAATTCAGCGTTATTCCGTGGCAGCGCTGTCGCTGATGGTTGAAATAAGCACATTTTCCTGTCGATAATGGGTCAGTTATTAACCTGGCGTTGAAAAGCATCGTGCCGATGAATTTCAACTTGGCGGCGCAAGCCGCATGAAACGCATCGTGCGTTCGGTTATGACGCGACGCTTGCCGCGTCATAACCTGCCAGTAGTCGCGTGGTGCGTAGTAGGAGTGTGGAGCTTCGCTGTGCAGATATTGCGTTTGAACAAAGCAGGTCAGCCGGTCGATTGGCTCAGTTGGCAGGAAACCGTATGCCTGTATTCGCGCGAGTTGGTGTTGTGGACACTCGGCGAAACGATTCTCGAAATTCACGGTGGTCGCAGCCGCTTGACCGGCGAGCGCACGGTGATCGAGTTGCCGAGCATCATCGCCTGCGGTGGCGAGCAGCTCGGGCGTCAGCGCACGCGGCCGGCGCTGAGCAATCGCGCGTTATTCGAGCGCGATAATTATCAGTGCATGTATTGCGGCAACTCATTTCACTATCATCAATTGACACGCGATCACATCGTGCCGCGCTCGCGCGGTGGCCGTGATAATTGGGAAAATTGTGTCGCTGCGTGTCGTCGCTGTAACCAATTCAAAGGCAATCGTCGCATCGAAGAAACCGCGCTGGAATTATTAGCGCTGCCGTTTCGTCCGAATCCCGCCGAATATCTCGCGTTGGTCAACAGTCGCCGGATATTGCCTGATCAGGCTGATTATTTGAGCAAACAATTTTCTGCGAATTGTCGCTGGTATCCACGCGACGCTTGTTTTTATGCGTAGACGCGCGACTGTAAACAATAGTTAATTTTTAAAAATCTCACAGCAAGGAGATAGCGATATGAGAGTTGGAAAAATAGCAGGTATTGCTTTTTCTTTCGGCGGATTGTTGTTGGGATTTTATACGGGGTTATTACCCGTTTTGAGTGGCGTGGCGAGCGGGCAGATGACCAGTCATCAGGCCGGAGTTAATTTTGCAATTCTTGGCTTAATTCTTGGAGTTTCGCTCGCCACGATGGACATTATTTTAAATCGCCCAAACGCGAGTGCTTAAGACAACTGTGCGCAAACGCTAAGTTATTTGCATAGCTCGAACTCACGCAATATCGGTAAATTCGTAATTCATCTCGCGGCTCGGTGCCTGCAAATAATGACCTTGGATAAAGTCGGCGCCAACCTGCCATAACGTTGCCAATACCGATGCGTTTTCGACAAACGGCACAATGGTTTTGACATCGCTCGCGCCGATTGCCGCCACCAGCGCTTTTAATGCCGATGCATCGCCGCTCGTTTGCAGATTGCGGGTAAGGCCACCGTCGATTTGCACGATGTCGGTCTGCACATTTTTCAGCGTTTTCTCTGCCTCGGGGATGCGCCCAAAGCCACTGATCGAGAAGCGGCAGCCGAGTTGATGCACCGCTGCGGCGAATGTTTTTGCCGCTTTCAAATCATTGATTACATCGCTTTCGTGTAATTGCAAAATAACGCTCATCGCGGGTAATCCCGCCGCTTTCAGTGCCACGCCGAGCCAGCTCGGCAGCGTGTCGTCGAGCAGTACGTTCGCCGTTAGATTGATGATCAGCCGCGTATCGTTGCCGCGCGCGCGGTTTGTTGCGAGTTGTTTTGTTGCTTCGAGCAGAATCCAGCGATCGAGTTTGGCGTTATTCGGATTGAGGCCGAGTGTCGCGATGAAATTGTCCGGTAATTCGAGCGAATCGGTGGCGCCGCGCATACGCAGCAGCGTTTCGTAATGCTCGCCGGTGGAGCCGCGCAAACTAATGATCGGTTGGAACAGTATGGCGAAACGCTGCTCTTCGAGCGCGTCATCGAGCGCGTGATTGGGCGAAGTCGCGCGCGTCTGCGTGCGTTTTGCGATGGCTTCGCGATGCAGAAAAATAGTCTCATCGTTTTTGCGCGCGAGAGCGGTGCTGGCCGCTTCAAACGCGTGATCAAGCGTGGCGTCGACATCATCCGTATCGACCGGAGCGATACCGATCGCAAAGCGCAGTGAATGATTGAACGGATGTTCGCCGGCCTGTTGCAGCAACTCGCGTGCGAGTCGCAGCGCATGATCCGAATTGTCGGCGTCAATCAGAATTCCGAAGATCCCATCGGCGACCCGCGCGATGCACGATGCCGCAATGGGTTCGCAGTGCCGCAAAAAATCCGCAGCGGCATGTGTTAATTCAAGCGTCGCGGCGAAGCCTAATTCGCGACGCAATTCTTCGAATTTTTCCAGCGCGACAAAGAACAGCCAATTGCCGTGGCGCTGTTCAATGCGTGCGCGCAGATAAGCGCGGGAATGGACACCGGTATCCGCATCGAAGTCATTATCGGCGCGCGGCGCTGCGGCCAGTTCGGTGCCGATAATCAATTGCGTGCAGGCGTCGCCATCGTAATTTGAGTTAAGCAGACGCACCGATGCGGTAAATGTGCTGCCATCGGTGTGCTGACCGCTGCAGGAAAATTCAGTTTCTATGCCGTTTTTCAGCGCGGTTTTGAAACCGTCCTGATCGCTGGCATTGATCAGATCGACGATCGGCGCACAATCGATATCATCGGGTGAAGCGAAGCCAAAGCGCTCGGCGAACAATGAATTTGCGCTGATGACCATGCCGTCGGCGACGTACGCGATCGCATGATCGGCTTCACCAAGCAGCAACGCATTGCGTTGTTCGGCCTCCTCCAGTTGTAGCTTCAGTTTTTGCACGCTGCGGCGCATTTCGACGTTTTCGAGTTCGCGCATGGCCGCACAGATCAGGCGCTGTTCATCGGCCGGTGCGATTACATCGCTGACGCCGGCGGCGAATAATGCATTCACTTCTGCGGTATCACGCAACACGAAAATCGGAAAATCGATGCGCGCCTTTTGCAGATGTTCGAGGCAGGTTTCGACTTTCAAATCCGGATGATTGTCATCGGCGATCAGTAAATCCCACGACAACTGCAGCGCTTCTTCGAGCTCATTGGCGGAAGCGACGCGTTGCGCGCGTGCAACGCGTCCAGCGCTGCGAAACAGGCTCACCAACAGCTCGCTGTCGTTTTCCGACGCGTTGATCAGCAATAAACGAATGGTATTTTTACGTGCCATTGAACAATCCGATTAATCTTGTGCCCGATTACAAGTTATCCCAGAGATTATCGAAGGCGCCGCTGTTGCTATTGCTGCCGGGGCCATCGTTACTCTGCGTTTTTGTTCCGGCTCCGAGCCGGCGAAATTCATATTGGCTGTATGCGTCGGTGTTCATGATTTTGCGCGTCAGCTGTACCTGTGTTTCTTTATCGCGCAGCCGCAGCGAGACTTTTTGGCCGGTGCGAAACGCCAGTCGCGGTACGATCAGCGTGGTCGGCTGATCGATTTGCTTGATCTCCGGCAGCACCAGCACGCGCAAATAATCGCCGAGCGGTCCGGTTTTGTTTATGGGCCGCGCGCCATACGCGACCGCTGTCGGGCTCAGCAATTCGAGACCCAGACGCGGTCCCGCATCGATCAGCTGAATCCAGCGGATCACCGCAATCGCCCAGCTTTTCTGCGCCTGTTCGCGTACGCCGACGATTTCACCGGTGCGAATCTGCAGCGCGCTTTGCGGTGGCCATTTGATACATAAGCCGCCGGGGCTGACGTTAACCCGTTGCGCGGTTTGTGTTCGATATTTATCGCGCTCTTTTTTTGGCGGCGCAGTGACGGCTTGCGGGTTGATGCGCGAATACGCGTGCATATCGTCGTTGAGGATTTCGAGCGACACGTTAATGGCGCCGGCATTGGGTGTATACGGTCGCGCCCAGACATCCTTCGGCGAGCGCGTTTCGGCAATAGTGGGTTTGTTTTGCAGGAACGGATTTTCTTCGGCCATGCTCAGGTGAGTGGCGCCACCATCGCTCAATAACTGCGTGAAATCGATTTCCCCGGACACAAAGTGATGGGCAGCGGTGAGGCCGGCGGCGATCTCGATCGGCTCAGCGGTCTCTAGTCGCACGAACTCGCGCGCACTGTACGAGCTCCAGCTTTGTGCCAGATGCAACAGCAGCTCACGGCTCAATGACTCGTCGCCGCCTACCACTGGGTCGGGGAGCTCCGCCTGGGCGCGCAACTGCTGCGCCAGCGGTGCGGTGTCGAGGCCGATGCAATGGCGATCGATGGCGGCGAATTCGCGGTACTGCGGACCGTCGTCGCTGTCCTGATTTATCACCAGCGGCGCTTGCTCGGCGCTGATCAATGCGACTGCCGCAGTCCAGTCGAGGGCATGGGTAAATACTTTGCTCAGGCTTTCCTGGCGCAGCTGATTCGGTCGGCAGCTGCCGAGCAGCAGCGCGCGCGCATAGGCCGCTTCAATACTGCTGTCGCCATTCTGTGGATCGGCGACTACGCTGTGCGCCAGCTCGAGCTTCTGCGCTAATTGCATCAGCCGATGCACAGTGGCCCAGCAACCGGGGTGCGGGGGGCGATACAGCTGAAAGTCGCGCAGCAGATTTTGGCTGTGCTCGACAATGCCGCGATGGATCGCGGTCGCGACGGCCGCCAGCGGCTGGCTGAATCCCGCCTGTTTATCGAGCGCGCGCGTTTGTTCGGCAACCAGCACGTAGCCGGTGGCGAGTTGTTCGTGCAGCACATGGGTGAGGCGCGCGACCTGCTGCGCCTGCTCCGGCAATTGAATCGCCTGATTCAAATAGTGACGCCGCAAGCTGTTGCTGGTGGCATGCAGCGCCGGTCGCAATACTTCGAGCAGCTGCAGGCGCAGCACTGGCGATGCCTGCAGGCGATTCAGCTCGCTACTGGCGCCGTATAACGCCTTCGCGGTTTGGCCGAGGTTGGCCTGGGGTAGCTTCTGGAGCCAGTCGATAAATGCCTCGCGCTTTGCCGGAAACAGCGTTGGCGCGGCCAAATCCTGCGGCGGCAAGTGGAATTTAGCGAAAGCACTAGTCATCGGCGATAGAGCTCGGTAACTGAACGGAGTGGCGGGGGATCGATCCTGCCGCACATCCGGATGCGACAAGGAGATGGCGAAAACACAGTCGCTCATTCAGCGTTGTCGCGAGTCATTGCGGCGCTGAACGAAAACCAATCCCGTTCAGCGAGTCTAGCAGCTCTGGTTTAATGCGCCGGAAAATTGGCTCGGTTTGTGCCGGATCGAAAGATTTGATGACGGTCGCCGAACTATTGCTGTCGCTTACGCCGAGCTCAGCTCGCTCGCGGTCAATACGCCAATCGATTGTCCCATCCGCACTGGACCGCCGGCGATCAGCGTTTCCGTCCAGCGAATGGCGTCCTTGGCGAACAGCATAATCACCGTTGAGCCGAGCTTGAAACGACCCATTTCGGCGCCTTTGTCCAGCTGAACGAGGGCCGGCGCGCGGCTGTAATCCTGCGTGATGACGGTTCGAAGTGGCGGCGCCACCTGGCCCGCCCACACGGTTTCGATGCCGGCGACGATCATCGCACCGACTAACACCTGCGCCATCGGACCGCACGGCGTATCAAAAATGCAGACCAGCCGCTCGTTGCGTGCGAACAGGCGCGGCACGTTTTCCGCGGTGGTCTGGTTGACCGAAAACAGATCGCCCGGTACGTAAATCATCTGGCGCAACGTGCCGGCAACCGGCATATGCACGCGGTGGTAGTCGCGTGGCGCGAGATACACCGTGGCGAATTGGCCATCGGCGAATTCGGCCGCCAGCGCCGCATCGCCGCCGAGCAGCTCCTGCGCCGAAAACCATTGGCCTTTGGCTTGAAACAGGCGCCCGTTTTCAATTGGACCGGCTTGGCTGACCGCGCCATCGGCCGGGCACGTGATTGTGTGCGACGACATATCGATCGGACGCGCACCGGCACGTAGTGGTCGCGTGAAAAACGCGTTGAAGCTCGGATAGTTGCGCGGCTCGGGCTCGGCGGCTTCGCTCATGTCGACTTTGTAGCGGCGCACGAACCATTCGATGAACGTATTTTTAATCAGCGGCATCTCGCAATTCGCCAGCTTACCGACCAGCCGCGACAGCAAATGTTGCGGCATTAGGTACTGCGCCAGGATGAACAGAAATTTCATGCGTTACAGCTCCACGGGGGTGTCGGTGCGGTTGCCCCATTCGCCCCAAGAACCGTCGTAGGCCTTGATGCTGGGGTAGCCGAGGATTTTCATCGCCAGATAGGTGAGGCCCGAGCGATGGTGTGTCTGGCAGTGCGTGACCACAGTTTTGTCCGGCGTGATGCCGAGCGTTTGCAGCCTTGTGCGCAGTGGCTCAAGCGGTACCAGGCGCAGGTTGCGGCTACGATCGATCAGCTCGAGCCAGTCGATATTGACCGCGCCTGGAATATGACCGCCACGCGCTGCGACGACTTTGCGACCGGCATATTCGTCGGCGGAGCGCGCGTCCCATATCGCAAAGTTTGGATCGCCGAGCTGCGCGATGATCTGCTCGGCGGTGGCGATCGGGGTCGAATCGATATGCGCGGCAAATTTTGAGGGGTTGCCCGCGCTCGATGCGGTTTTAACCGGATGGCCCTCGTTCACCCACGCAGCTAATCCACCGTTCAGATACGAATAGGACTTGTGGCCAAGCACATCGAGCGTCCAGATCAGGCGTCCGGCCCAGCCGCCGCCTTCGTCGTCATAAGCGATGACATGCTTATCCGGCGTCAGACCGACACGTGCAAACAATTCGCTCAATGCCTCGACACTCGGCAGTTTGCCAACCGCGGGTTTGATGCCGCACTGCAGCCCCTGTGGCGAGATGTGGATCGCACCGGGCACATGGTGCCGCGCGTAATTGTCGCCGCTGGAGGTATCGAGAATTAGCAGGTCGGAGCGTCCGAGCACGGCTTCGAGCTCGGCGGGTTCGAGCAGTAGCGGCAGTGCGGATTGGATCATCGCGAGGGCTCGTCGAAAAAACGGGAGCCGAATTGTACCGTTGCTACCTCGAATGCCAAGCATCATGGCGTCGTCTTCGGTGCCAGGGCGCCGAAAGAGGATGCTTTTTTCAGGGCACAACGCGCTCGTCTTAAATGCTGGTGTTGGATTCCCTCGGGGATTTCGTCGTTTTCGGCGTAGGGTGAAGGCCCCCGTGCGGTGACAACCTCGCTATGGCTGCCCTGAAGAAAAGCATCCCCTTCCGGCACGTCAGCTTGGCCAGTGCTACTTGGCTATGGTTGAGCTAGTTGACTCAGGGTTTGAGATGCGAGCTGGCAAATCTGCTTGAACAACGTGTGCTGACGCTCGCCGTTCACGAGTGCATCCGGTGCGTTGTCGGCATATAACAACGCAACTGGCCGATCCTTCGCGAACACCGTCATCAGCACGAAGCTATCGCAACCGATCGCGACGCGAAAATCTTCCGGCAGATGCTGCCAGTATTTGGCGCGATTACTCGCATCGATCAGCAGACAAACCGGTTTCGACAACAACTGCGTGAACAGCTGATTGTGTTGCGAAGCGAGTCGTAATTGCCGCAGCGCTGGCGATTTGTCGGCGCCGGCACTCAACACCGTCTGCAACTCGCGCGTGGTCGGTTTCATGAACAACGCGGTCACGCGTTTGAAGCCGGCGCCCTCGTGCAGCGTACGCACCACCAGCTCGAGCACATCGCGCATGCCGCCGACTTCGCTCGGGCTGCGCAGCTTGCGGGCGGCTTCGGCCAGGATGCGATTGGCGTTATCGGCCGCCGAAGGTGCGCGCGATGTTGCCGATGCGGTGGGCCCAGCGGAGACAGGTTCATCTTTGCGCCACAGCCGCGCCTGTTGCCAGCGACACAACAGCTTCGCGCCCGGCGTCAGCAGGCCGGTTTCGGCGTACTCCCGGCTGATCGCTGCGGCGGTGCGGTGACAGGAGTTAATCAAGACCGCCAAAGGTCGACGGCAGGCGGTCGCGGCCGCTTTCAATAAGCGCAAGGCACGTTCGGAGTGCCAATCCCAGTCGGCTTCTTCGGCAATGGCGTTGGCCAGCGACACGATCAGCGCGGGGTGGTGGCACAGCTCGGCGAGCGGTCGGCCATTGATTACCGGCGGTTCGTCGAGCCGCGCGGCGCGCTCAAGACCGATCCACTGACGCAACGAGCCCGCGCTTTTTGCATCCCAGCTGGCTTGGCTCATGCCGGGCAACAACCAGCGTTTACCGACTTCGGCGCCGAGCTCGCGGTAATCGCAACCGAGTACTTCAGCCACCGAATGAGGGCTCACGGCGCCGTGTTCGGCCCGCCATTGTTCGATACGCTGCAGCGCAGGTCCCGCTTCCAGCCATAGCGGCCACAGCGGTGAAGCTGCGAGCAAGGTCGACCAGAATACTTCCTCGGCGGGCCATAGCCCGGTGCCCTCGGCCCACAGCCGCGCTTGCGCCGCCGCGTGTCGACTGCGCATCAGCGTTGCGCGGTAGCTCTCGCTAAAAGGATGGGCCGGATCGAGCACTGGCGCTTCGGCGGCCAATGCTTGCATGCGACCGGCGCCGAGTAGGCTGATCGCATGTTCGAGCGTGTGCGCTTCGCGGTCGTAGCGGGCGAGCGCGCGATTGGCTTCGCGAAACAACAGCAATACCAGCGCGGGATCGCTCTGCAGTAGCGTCGACAACTCGGACGCACTGGCCCCTTCCTCCAGCTTCAGCAAAAACGCGCCGCGCACTGCCGCGTCGATCGGCAGCTGCATGGGTTCCAGTTGTGTAAGCCAGTCGGCAAGCGGGCGCGGGTGGAAATCGGTAACGGCCATGGTGCGAAGATATTTCCACGATAAATTTTTATGGTTGAAATATAGACGCGATTCACTCGCCTTGATTGACGATCGTCAGAAAGCTGCGCATACGCTCAGGATCGATGCGACCCTGCGCCAGTGCTTCGCGCAGCGCGCAGCCGGGTTCGCGATCGTGGCGGCAATCGCGGAATTTGCAGCGGCCGAGCCACTCGTGAAACTCGACGAAGCCCTGTTCGATTTGCGCGCGATCGAGGTGATCGAGCCCAAATTCGCGAATGCCCGGCGAATCGATGAGATCGCCGCCGCCTGGTAAATGAAATAATTTCGCCGTGGTAGTGGTGTGTCGGCCTTTGCTTTCCGCAGTAGATAATTCGCCGATACGAATATCGACGCCGGGAATCAGCGCGCGGATCAGTGACGATTTGCCGACACCCGATTGCCCGACAAACACGCTGGTGCGATCGCGCAGTTGCGCACACAGTGCGTCGAGCCCTTGCGCGTCGACGGTGGAGGCGCGCAGTACTGTGTAGCCGATGGCGCGATAGCGTTCGAGCAATGCTTCGAGCTCTGGACGGCGAGCGGGATCGAGCAGATCGCTTTTATTCAGCAGTAACAGCGGAGGAATATCGGTCGCCTCAGCGGCGACGAGATAACGATCGATCAGGTTCGCGAATGGCTGTGGCTCGGGTGCAATCACGACAATAATGCGATCGACATTCGCGGCCACGGGTTTCGGTTGCTGCAAATGCACATCCGGTCGTGACAGCAGCGAGTGCCGCGGCAAGCTGGCGACGATCACACCGTTGGCGTTCGCGCGCTCGCGCCAAACAACACGATCGCCGGTGACGAGTGCTTCGATATTCGCGCGCAGATGGCAACGCTGAATCGCGCCGGCGCGTTCGCCGCTGAGAATCTCGACATCCACCTGGCGGCCGAAGTGCGCAATGATCAGGCCGGGTTGTTCGGGGCCAAGTTCATCATCGCCCGGTGCGGTTTGCTGATCATCGACACGCGCGGCGCGAGCGCGCTGCGAAGTGCGAATGCGGGTGGTTTGTTGTTGTGTTAGGCGGCGTTTGGTCACTGGTGGTTTTATTTACCTTTTTGCCTTTAATGTCGGTGCACAGATGTTGGCGCACTGCCCAAGCGGGTTGCGCCGAAAGGGGATGCTTTTGTTTCGGGGCAACGTAGCGCTGTCGTCGAAGGCATGGCGGGCTCGTCCTCGGAGCACTCGGCAAATTCTGCGAGGAATCCAGCGCGAAAGCTTCGAGTGGTCCTCCTTCTGCCCCGAAAAAAAGCATCCCCTTTCGGCGCCTATGGCACCGAGTTCGTGCCATGAATTTTTAACACCCAAGAGTGCGGCGCATTATCACTGATCGCCTTTGCTACAATCCAACACCCATTTGCGCCGGCGCGCCGCGCTTCGCCCCTTCCGCTTGGAAAACACCATGATTAATGACCTGAACTTGATCTGGATCGATCTCGAAATGACTGGTTTGGATACCGACAACGATCACATTATCGAAATCGCGACCATTGTCACTGATAGCGATCTGAACACCATCGCCGAGGGACCGGTATTCGCAGTGCATCAAAGCGATGGCGTATTAGCAGGGATGGACGAATGGAATACGCGCCAGCATGGTCAATCTGGATTGACGCAACGCGTGCGCGATAGTCAATTCAATATGCGTGCGGCTGAGCTCGCCACTATCGAATTTCTGCGCAAACACGTGCCCGCCGGTAAATCACCGATGTGCGGCAACAGCATTTGCCAGGATCGCCGCTTTCTCGCGCGACAGATGCCTGAACTCGAACGCTTCTTTCACTATCGCAATCTCGATGTCAGCACGCTGAAAGAATTGATGAAGCGCTGGCGTCCCGATCTCGCCGATGGCTTTAGAAAAGGTGCGGCGCATTTGGCGCTCGACGATATTCGTGAATCGATCGGCGAATTGCGTTATTACCGCGATCATTTTTTGATGCTGAAGCAATAATTTTGTATCGAGCCAACAACCTTAATTTGAAATAATTAATTGCGCGCGTTGCTTGTGTTGCATGAGCGCCCACTCAACGTGTTCGCGTACCAGCGGCGAAGGATCGTCGCGGCGCGCATGCAAGGTCTGCAACACTTCTGCGCTAGACGGCGCGTTCCCTAACGCCACCGCTATATTGCGCAACCAGCGCTGATAACCGATACGCCGAATCGGCGAGCCGGCGGTGTTATCGAGAAATTCCTGCTCATTCCACGCGAATAATTCAACGAGTGAAATATCCGCCAGCGAATGACGCGGCGCAAAATCCACTTCAGCGGTCGGCTCCGAAAATTTATTCCACGGGCACACCAATTGGCAGTCATCGCAGCCATAAATACGATTGCCCATCGCGGTGCGAAATTCTTCCGGAATGCTGCCGCTGAGTTCAATCGTTAGATAAGAAATACAGCGGCGCGCATCGACCTGATGTGGCGCGACGATCGCAGCGGTCGGACAAATATCGATACACGCGTTACAACTGCCGCAATGCTCAGTCTCTTGTGGTGGATCGATTGGCAATGGCAGATCGGTATAAATCTCGCCGAGAAAAAACCAAGAGCCGGCTTTGCTGTTGATCAGCATGGTGTTCTTGCCGATCCAGCCGAGACCCGCTTTTTGCGCCAGGCCACGCTCGAGCACCGGCGCGCTATCGACCAGCGCGCGAAAATTATGCGGCGCGATTTCGTCGTTAATACGTTGCGCGAATTGCGCCAACCGTTTGCGCATCACTTTGTGATAGTCGCGGCCAAGCGCATAGCGCGAAATGTAGGCCTTGTTCGGATCGTCGAGGATACGCTGCGGATCGTCGTCATCGGGCAAATAATCCATACGCGCGGAAATCACCCGGATCGTGCCCGCCAACAATTGTTGCGGCTCCCAGCGCAGCGCGCCGTGCTGCGCCATGTAATTCATCTCGCCGTGAAATTCGCGCTGTAGCCAATCGCGCAAATGCTGCGCGTGCGCGTCGAGATGCGTGTCGGTAATTGCGATCTGCTGAAAGCCGAGTTCGCGCCCCCATCCGCGAATGGTGTCGACGAGTTCGTGGCTAAGTTGGCGAGAAGCGCGGGCGTTAGGATTCATGGCGGCAATTCTGCCAGAATGCCGCCGTTTCCTTGCGGATCATTTCGATGAGCGAGCAGCCCCTGCCGAAAAATTTATACACCGCCGCGCAAGTGCGTGCGCTCGATCGCTGTGCGATTGAGGGGCATCGCATTCCCGGGATTCAATTGATGAAGCGTGCCGGTCGTGCTGCGTTCGAGGTGTTGCTGCAGCGCTGGCCCGACGCCGAACATATTCATGTTGTTTGTGGCACCGGCAATAACGGTGGCGATGGCTTCATTATCGCCGGACTCACAGCGCAACGAGGTCTGCCGGTTAGCGTCTGGCAGGTAGGCGATGCCGCGAAAATCAGCGGTGATGCATTGCTCGCGTGTCACTTCGCCGAGCAGGCCGGTGTTGCGATCAAACCGTTTGCCGACGAAGCATTCGCATCGGGTGTCATTGTCGACGCACTGTTGGGTACTGGGCTTGGCGGCGATGTGCGGGAGCCATTCACAGCGGCCATCGCCGCGATCAACGCGAGCGGTTTGCCGGTGCTCGCGATCGATATTCCATCCGGTCTATGTAGCGACAGCGGCCGCGTGCTCGGTGTGGCGGTGCACGCGCAAGCTACTGCTACTTTCATCGGGCTGAAGCGCGGGTTATTCACTGGCGATGCAGCCGATTACTGCGGCGCCATTCATTTTTTCGATCTGGATGTGCCGGCCGAGATTTATCGAGCGGTCGCGCCGTCGTGCATGCGGTTGACGCTGGACGACTTGCGCCAGCATCTGCCGCAGCGCCCGCGCACCGCCCATAAAGGCTACTACGGCCATGTAGTGATTGTCGGCGGCGATTACGGCATGGCCGGCGCCGCGACGATGGTTGCGCAAGCGGCAGGTCGGGTTGGTGCGGGATTGGTGTCGTGCGCGACGCAGCCGGAGCATGTGGCCGCCTTGGTAGCGCGCTGTCCCGAAGTGATGGCGCATGCGATTCGCTCCGGCAATGAACTCGAGCCATTGCTGGCAAAAGCGAGCATAATCGTAATCGGTCCGGGCCTCGGTCGCAGTGCGTGGAGTGAGCAGATGTTGCAATGCGTGTGGCAGCGTCTGCAGATGACCAGCGACGTCATCGCTGTGCTCGATGCCGATGCGCTCAATCTGCTCGCGGAAGGGAAAGTCGTCCCGCAGCCGTATTGCGAGCGTTGGATTTTGACGCCGCATCCGGGCGAAGCGGCGCGGTTACTGAACACTTCAACAGCCGAAATCCAGCGCGATCGCTTCGCCGCCGCACAGCAATTGCAGCAGCGCTACGGCGGTGCCGTGGTGCTGAAGGGTGCGGGTACTCTGGTTGCTACTGCGGCGGGGATCAGCGTTGCCAGCTACGGCAATCCCGGCATGGCAAGCGGCGGCATGGGCGATGTGTTGAGCGGTGTGCTGGGCGGTTTGCTCGCGCAACATCTCGATGTCGCCGCGGCTGCGCAGTTTGGCGTGTGTGTGCATGGGCACGCAGCCGATCTGGCTGCTGCTGCCGACGGTGAGCGCGGCCTGCTTGCGTCCGATTTGCTCCCGCATCTGCGACGACTGGTGAACCATGAGTGAGGGCCTACATTTCGCGCTCGCCGACGAAGCGGCCACCGAAGCTCTGGGCGTCGAGCTCGGGCGCGCCTGTCGTGGCGGCGTGGTGGTTTATCTGCATGGTGATCTCGGCGCGGGTAAAACCACGTTATGCCGCGGCGTATTGCGCGGGCTGGGATTCATTGGTGCAGTTAAAAGTCCGACTTACACGTTGGTTGAGCCATACGAACTCGATGGGATTACAGTGTTTCATTTCGATTTGTACCGGCTCGCCGATCCGGCCGAGCTGGAGTACATGGGTATTCGCGATTATTTCGCGCCCGAGAATTTGTGCCTGATCGAGTGGCCGGAAAAGGGTGAAAACCTCCTTCCTTCTGCGGATATTGTGGTTGATATTCAACCAGTTAGAGATTCGCGAAGCGCTCTGCTGCGCTTCGTTAGCGCGCGCGGCGAATTGATAGCAAATAAGTTGTCTGCTAAAAATACTAGTAATATCAGTCAGCTATAAACTATTCTTGAGTCTATGCCTAAGAAATTTTCCGCCCTAATCCTCTTTTTTGCCTTGCTGACCGCATTGGCAGGTTTTGCTGACGCTGCAGAAACGGTACGGAATGTTCGTATTGATGATTCCTCGGATCGATTGCGGCTCATTCTCGATCTCAGCGGCAGCGTCAAATACACCGTGTCCACACTCGATAAACCCGATCGGCTTGTGGTCGACATTCGCGACAGCCGTGTCACTGCCAAGCTGGCCGATCTGCCGTTGGCCGATACACAGATCAAGCGGGTGCGCAGTGGTATTCGCAATGGCAGCGACAGCCGCCTCGTCTTCGAGTTAACCGCGCCAATGAAAGTGCAGAGCCGTCTGTTCAACGACAACGGCATGCAGTTGGCGATCGAGTTGACGCCGCGCAATGCGAAGCTTGCGCAACGCGCGCGCAAAGAATCGTCGGTTAAGGAAAAAGAATCGCCGGCTACAGAAGCAGTACTGGTGCGCAGCAAGCCTGCCGCCACCGACAATGACTCTGGCGAGGATGCTAGTGCGGACTCGGCGCCACGCGCTAAAGCTACCAAGGTCGCGGATGGCGGCGGTCAGCGCGATGTCATCATCGCTATCGACGCCGGCCATGGCGGCGATGATCCCGGCGCCATCGGTGCCGGCCGGTTGCAGGAAAAGCAGGTGGCACTGGCGATTGCACGCGCGCTCGCCGATATGTTTGAGCGCGAGCGTGGTTATAAGCCGGTACTCACGCGCAAGGGCGATTACTTCCTGCCGCTGAAAACCCGCCGCGATCTGGCGCGTAAGGCACAGGCCGATTTGATGGTGTCGATTCACGCCGACGCGTTCGACGACCGTAGCGCTGAGGGTGGCTCGGTGTTCGCGTTGTCGAATCGCGGCGCCACCTCGACGATGGCCGCATTTTTGGCTGAGAGCGAAAACAACGCCGATGCGATCGGTGGCGTTTCAGTCGAAGGCAAAGACGATGATCTGGTAAAAGTACTGACCGATTTATCGCTGACCGCGACCATGGATTCGAGCCTGCGCATCGGTAAGCACGTGCTTAACTCGATGTCTGGCATCGCGCGGCTGCATAGTCAGCGCGTCGAGCAGGCCGCGTTCGTCGTGCTGAAATCGCCCGATACGCCGTCGATTTTGGTCGAAACCGGTTTTGTGTCCAATCCCAAAGAAGCCAAGCGGTTGTCTTCGGCGGAGTATCAACAGCAAATCGCGCGCGCCATTTTCAAAGGTGTCGATCGGTATTTTCGGATGAATCCACCGCCCAACACTTATTTGGCCTGGGCGAAGCGCAATGGCGCATCGCAGCGTGCCAGCAACGATAATTCGTTGGCTACTGCCGCACCGTAACGCGATCCAATTTCCCTACTGCTAACCATCCGGCGAATTCGCTTAGGCGAAACGGCGGGCGTCTGTTTATCATGCGCGCTGATCCGCGAATGATGTCAGCCATGTCCAGAATCCAATTATTGAGCCCGCGCCTGGCTAACCAGATCGCCGCTGGTGAGGTCGTCGAACGCCCGTCGTCGGTGATCAAAGAGCTGCTTGAGAACAGCATTGACTCCGGTGCGCGCATGATCGACATCGACATTGATGCCGGCGGCGTGAATCTGATTCGCGTCCGCGATGACGGCAGCGGTATCGAGCGCGATGATCTGCCGCTGGCGCTGAGCCGCCATGCGACCAGCAAGATTTTCGCGCTCGAAGATTTGGAGTGTGTGCGCAGCTTGGGTTTTCGCGGCGAAGCGTTGGCGAGTATCAGTTCGGTATCGCGGCTGGCGATCACCTCGAATAGCAGCGACGACGCGCGCGGTGGTTGGTGTGCACGCAGCGAAGGTCGCGATATGGCGGTAGCGATCGAACCGGCGCCGCATCCGCGCGGTACGACTGTCGAAGTGCGCGATCTGTTTTTCAATACGCCGGCGCGGCGCAAATTTCTGCGAGCTGAAAAGACCGAGTTCAACCATATCGAAGACACGGTGAAACGCTTGGCATTGAGCCGCTTCGATGTCGGCTTTCAGTTGCGCCATAACGGCCGCGCGGTGCAGCAATTGCGTGCGGCGCAGTCGGAGCTGGAAAAGGAGCGCCGCGTCGCCGCGGTTTGCGGGCCGGAATTCATCGAGCATGTCGTCGTTATCGACAGCCGTGTCGGCGATCTGCATCTGTTTGGCTGGGTGGCGCTGCCGACCTTCTCGCGCAGCCAGTCCGATCTGCAGCATTTCTACGTCAATGGTCGCGCGATTCGCGACAAGTTGGTCAGCCATGCGGTGCGCCAGGCGTATCAGGACGTGCTGTATCACGGCCGCCATCCGGCGTTCGTGCTGTATCTCGAAGTCGATCCCGGCAATGTCGATGTCAACGTGCATCCGACCAAGCACGAAGTGCGTTTTCGCGATGGCCGTACCGTGCACGATTTTCTGTTTCGCACGCTGCATCGCGCACTCGCCGATGTGCGCCCGCACGAGCAGATCGAATCGAATATCGGCGCAACGCCGGTGCAGATCGGTGCGCTGTCGCAGCAATCGTCGTTGCAGCTACCGGCGCAGCGGTTTGGATATGCTTCGGCGCCGACGGTTACATCCCTCGGTGTCCGTGAACAGCTCGGTGCGTATCGCGAGCTGTATGCGGCGGAGCCCGGCATTACCGCGCCGGAAACGCGTGAAATTCCACCGCTCGGTTACGCGCTGGCGCAATTGCACGGTGTCTATATCCTCGCCGAGAACGCCTATGGTTTGGTGTTGGTGGATATGCACGCAGCGCACGAGCGCATCACCTATGAGCGGATGAAAACTGCGCGCGCCGGCGAAGGTATTCGCGCGCAGCCGCTGCTGGTGCCGCGTTCGCTCGCGGTCAGTCAGCGCGAAGCGGATTGCGCTGAACACAGTGCGCAAACATTTGTGTCGTTCGGCATGAGGCTCGAGCGCGCCGGCCCGGAAACGCTATTGATTCGCGAGATTCCCGTGCAATTACGCGATGCCGATGTCGAGCAGCTGGTGCGCGATGTACTCGCCGATCTGCTCGAACACGGCAGCTCGGATCGGATCGAGGCGCATTCAAACGAAATCTTGGCAACGATGGCCTGTCATGGCTCGGTGCGCGCTAATCGCAAGCTGGCGATTCCCGAGATGAACGCGTTGCTGCGCGACATGGAAGACACCGAGCGCAGTGGCCAGTGCAATCACGGTCGTCCCACCTGGGTGCAACTCGGCATGACCGATCTCGATAAATTGTTTCTGCGTGGCCGATGAGCGAACGCCCGGTCGCGATCTGTATTGCGGGTCCTACCGCATCCGGCAAAACCGCACAGGCGCTGGCGTTGTGTGCGGAATTTCCCTGCGAAATTATTAGTGTCGATTCGGCGTTGGTGTATCGCGGCATGGATATCGGCACCGCGAAGCCGTCGCCGGCCGAGCGCGCGCTGGTGCCACATCATCTGATCGATATTCGCGACCCCGCCGAGGCGTATTCCGCCGCCGATTTTCGCCGCGATGCGGTGCGCCTGATGAGCGAGATCAGCGCGCGTGGCCGTATCCCACTGCTGGTGGGCGGCACGATGTTGTATTTCAAGGTATTGCGCGACGGGATTGCTGAGCTGCCGCCCGCGGATCCGGTAATTCGCGCGGCAATCCTGGCCGATGCCGAGCAGTTCGGTTGGCCGGCGATCCATTCGCAATTGGCCGCCGTCGACGCGGTCGCGGCGGCACGTATCCATCCCCATCATTCCCAGCGCATCCAGCGCGCGCTCGAGGTATTTCGCATGACCGGCGTGCCGCTGAGCGAATTGCAGCGGCAACAAACGCAGGTCGATCTCGATCATGATTTAATCGCTTTCGCGCTGAATCCAGTCGATCGAGCGGTGTTGCATCAACGCATCGAAATACGGTTTCGGCAGATGTTGGCGCAGGGTTTTATCGATGAAGTCGAGGCGTTGTATCGGCGTGGCGACCTGACTCCGGAGCTGCCGTCGATTCGCGCGGTCGGTTATCGGCAGGTATGGGATTATCTGGCCGGCGCAATCGATTACGACACGATGGTCGAGCAGGGTGTGGCCGCGACCCGGCAATTGGCAAAGCGACAGCTGACTTGGTTGCGCGCATGGCAGGGTCTGCACTGGCTGGCAGTCGATGAAAAACAGTGCCTGAGTGATACCGTGCAAATGCCATTACCGGCAGAAATGTTACCGCGTGTTCCCGTGGCGGAAGCACTCTTGAAATATATGCGGCAAATCTCCAATTGAATTGATACCTTGCGTTATACTTTCCAGCCTGTTTCACAATCAGTACTGAACTGCAACGGTAACAACCGGTCACAGTTCAACGCTCGCCGCGAAGCGAGCGTTATCGCAATGTTTCGAATCAGCTAATTCATCCATTTCCCCGGCTTGGGGTTTATTAAAAAAAGGAGAGTACAAATGTCAAAAGGGCACACGCTACAAGACCCTTACCTGAATATTTTGCGCAAAGAGCGTATTCCGGTTTCGATCTATCTGGTGAACGGCATCAAGCTGCAGGGCCAGATTGAATCTTTCGATCAGTTTGTCGTACTGCTTAAGAACACCGTCAGCCAGATGGTTTACAAGCATGCGATTTCCACCGTGGTCCCTTCGCGCGTTGTTCGGTTGCCTATGGCTAATCCGCAGCAGGATTCGGAAGAGAGCGACGAAAACGAATGAGGTCGCTAGTTGCTGTTTGAGCGCCCCTCTACCGGTGAACGCGCGGTTCTAGTACACGTCGATTTCAGCAGTCGCGATGACTGCGAAGATCCGCGCGAGTTTGAAGAGCTGGTGGTTTCTGCGGGGGGTGTTCCCGTAGCATTTCTGACTGGGCGCCGCGCGGCGCCCGATCCCCAATTTTTTATCGGCACTGGCAAGCTCGAAGAAATTCGGCAGGCGATCGCCGATCAGCAAGCCGAGTTGGTGCTATTCAATCACGCGTTGCGCCCGAGTCAGGAGCGCAATCTCGAGCGCGAACTCAAATGCCGCGTGCTCGATCGCACCGGTCTTATTCTCGATATTTTTGCGCAGCGCGCACGCACCTATGAAGGCAAACTGCAGGTCGAACTCGCGCAGTTGCAGCATATGTCGACGCGGCTCGTGCGCGGTTGGACTCACCTTGAGCGCCAGAAAGGCGGCATCGGTTTGCGTGGCCCTGGCGAAACGCAGCTCGAAACTGACCGTCGGTTATTGCGCGAGCGAATCAAATCGATCAACGCGCGGCTGGACAAAGTTCGCGTGCAGCGCAAGCAGGCCGGGCGTGCGCGGCAGCGTGCGGAATTACCGTCGATCTCGCTGGTGGGTTATACCAACGCCGGCAAATCCACTTTGTTCAATGCCATCACGCAGGCCGATGTCTACGCGGCGGACCAATTGTTCGCAACGCTCGATCCCACACTGCGGCGCGTGAAAATTCCAGAGTTAGGCCCGGTGCTGCTCGCCGATACAGTGGGATTCATTCGGCATTTGCCGCATAAATTGGTTGAAGCTTTTCGCGCGACGCTGGAGCAAGTCACCGATGCGGATTTGTTGCTGCATGTGGTCGATTGCGCGGCCGAGGAGCGCGATACCAATATTTATCACGTGATCAATGTGCTTGAGGAAATCGGCGCCGACAATGTGCCGCGGTTGGATGTATTCAACAAAATTGATTTACCCGGTATGTCGCCGCGTATCGATCGCGATGAACAGGGGCGTCCAGTACGGGTGTGGGTTTCGGCGCGCGAGCGTAAAGGGCTCGATCTGATTGCGCAGGCGATCGCTGAGTTGCTCGGGCGCGATATTATTGCGGGAGATATTCTGCTCGAGCCCGGCAAAGGTCGACTGCGCGCGCGTTTATATGCCGCCGGCGCCGTAATCTCCGAAGCATTGCGCGATGACGGCAGTGCGCTGCTGTCGATCAAAATGCCGGCGCTGGATTTTCAGCGATTGGCCACCAGTGAACAGTTGAGCGCCGAGGCGCTGCTGCGACATTAAAACAGCACGGCGGTTCGCGCTTTTCCTGCCGACTTTTCGTATGCATCGCTAGCGCGCGGCAGTTTTCTTTAGGCTCCCGCATAAACTTGATAGACTGCGCCGCGCATTCAGCAGCGAACTATTTTTGACATTGACCCGGAGAAGGTTATGGCGTGGAACGAGCCGGGAGGCGGCAAACCAAAGGACCCATGGGGTGGCGGTGATCAAGGTCCGCCGGATCTCGATGAGGCGCTAAAAAAGTTTCAGGAAAAAATCCACGGTTTATTCGGCGGCAAAGCGGGCGGTGGTGGCAATTTCGCACCCGGTGGCAATCTATTGGCGATGATTTTGGTCGGCGCCGCTGTGCTTTATTTTCTGTTCGGTTTTTATCAACTCGATCAACAGGAGCGTGCCGTGATTTTGCGGCTCGGCGCCTATAAAGAAACCGTCAATCCCGGTTTGCATTGGAATTTTCCGCTGATCGATCGCGTCACCAAAGTCAATGTCACTAAAGTGCAGTCGGCTGGCCATCATTCGGTGATGCTGACGCAGGACGAAAATATCGTCGATATTTCGATTTCGGTGCAGTACCGTGTTGCCGATCCGCAAAGTTATTTGCTGCGCGTACGCAACCCTGAGGGCTCGCTCGAGCAGGCCATGGAAAGCGCATTGCGGCATGTGGTCGGCGGGGTGGCGATGGATCAGATCATCACCGAGGGGCGCGAACAAATCGCCGTCGATGTGCAACAGCGCCTGCAACAGTATCTCGATGCCTATCAAACCGGTATTCAAATTGCCAAGGTCAACATCGAAGATGCGCATGCACCAGCGCAAGTGCAGGAAGCGTTTGACGATGTCACGCGCGCCAAAGAAGATCGCGAGCGATTGAAAAATGAAGCCGAAGCCTATGCCAACGGCATCATCCCGGAAGCGCGTGGACGTTCGCAGCGTTTGATCGAAGAGGCGAATGCCTATCGCGAGCAAGTGGTATCGCGCGCGGAAGGCGAGGCAGCGCGTTTCGAGAAATTGCTGACCGAATATCGCAAGGCGCCCGATGTCACGCGCCAGCGTTTGTATATCGATGCCATTCAGGGCGTGCTGAATAGCTCGACCAAAGTGCTGGTCGATGTGCAGGGTGGCAACAATGTGTTGTATTTGCCGCTCGATAAAATCATGCAGCAGCAGAACAGCAATGCGGATACAACCACTGCTGTGCCGACGACCGAAGTACAAATCGAATCGGTGCCGCCATTGCGGCGCGACAATTCGACTCGTGGTCGGGAGGGCCGGTGAGATGAACAATAAACTTTTTGTAGCTGCAATCGTGCTGATTGCCGTCGTGCTCGGCCTCGCTAATAGTTTGTATATCGTCAACGCGACGGAGCGTGCCGTGTTACTGCGGTTCGGCGAAGTGGTGAATGCCGATATTCCGATCGGGCTCCACTTCAAATTGCCGGTCGTACACACGGTGCGGAAATTCGATGGACGGCTGATGACATTGGAAGCGCCAGCGGAACGGTTTTTAACCGTCGAGAAAAAGCCGCTCGATGTCGATTTTTACGCGAAGTGGCGCATCAGCAATACCTCATTGTTTTACACTGCGACTAGCGGCGATGAAGCGCGTGCACAAAGTCTGCTGGCGCAACGCGTGAAAACGGGTCTGCGCAATCAGTTTGGCGAGCGCACGGTGCACGAGGTCGTGTCCGGCGAGCGCGAATCGTTGATGGTCGATCTGACCAAAAGCTTGAACGAAATCGCGAAGAATGAGTTCGGCATCGAAGTGGTCGATGTGCGCGTCAAACGCATCGATTTACCGGCGCAGGTGAGTCAGTCGGTATTCGATCGTATGAAGTCGGAGCGTGAGCGCGAGGCGCGCGAGCATCGCGCCACCGGTCGCGAGCTGGCCGAAAAAATTCGCGCGGCGTCGGATCGCGAAAAAACCATACTTGAAGCGACGGCGTATCGCGATGCCGAGCAGATTCGCGGTGAGGGCGATGCCAAGGCTTCGGCAATTTATGCCGCAGCGTATAAGCAGGACCCAGAGTTTTACGCATTTGTGCGCAGCATGAATGCGTACCGCGCGAGTTTTAGCAATCGTAGCGATGTGCTGGTGCTCGATCCAAAAAGCGATTTCTTCAAATATCTGAACAATCAGCGCGGCAGCCGCTAACGCCGCGCTATGGTATGATCGCGCACCCGGGCTGGCCTCCACCCGGGTTTTTTGTGGGCGCAATTTCCTCAGGCCCTGTTTTCAAGGCATACGTTCCCGAATGGCAATCGATCAGAAGCGGATAGCGAAATCATGACCACTGTCGACCGCTGGCTGCTCCCCGATGGGGTGGAGGAATTGTTGCCTGCGCAGGCCGAGCGCGCCGAGCGGCTGCGTCGCAATCTGCTCGATCTTTATCGCAGCTGGGGTTACGACCTGGTGATGCCGCCGCTGCTCGAATTCACCGATTCGTTGTTGATCGGTCTTGGACGCGATGTCGATCTGCTGACGTTCAAGGTCACCGATCAAATGAGCGGTCGCAGCATGGGTATCCGCGCCGATATCACGCCGCAGGTTGCACGGATGGACGCGCATAGTTTGCGCCGCGACGGTCCGGTGCGGCTGTGCTATGCCGGCAGCGTGCTGCACACCCGGCCTAAATCATTGCTCGCATCGCGTTCGCCGATTCAGATCGGGGTCGAGTTCTATGGCGATCCAGGTCTCGCATCGGATAGTGAAGTTGTTCTGCTGATGTTGGAAACGCTGCGTTGCGCCGGTATTGAAGGCGTTACGCTCGATCTTGGTCATGTCGCTATCTACCGGGCATTGGTGCAGGCTGCTGGCTTGAGCGAGGATGACGAGCGCGCGCTGTTCAATGCGCTCGAGCGCAAAGCCACCGGCGATATCGCCGCTGTATTGCACAGTGCGGTGCACGATCGGCAGCTGCGGCAATGGTTCGACGAGTTGAGTCGCTTGCAGGGCGGTATCGATGTGCTGGTGCGCGCGCGGGTTGCATTTGCGAAGGCGCCAGTCGAGGTGCTTGCCGCGATTGACGAATTGCATGCGATTGCGACTACCGTGCAGGCGCGCATGCCTGCGGTGAATCTATATTTCGATCTCAGCGAATTGCGCGGTTATCACTATCACACCGGCGTAGTGTTCGCCGCGCTTGCCCCAGGTTGGGGACAGGCCTTGGCGAATGGCGGTCGTTACGATCATATCGGCGAAGTGTTCGGTCGTGCCCGGCCCGCTACCGGCTTCAGCACCGACCTGAAAGCGCTGATCTCACTCGGCGGCGATGAGCTGATGGCGTCGGCTGGCGCCATCCTCGCGCCCGGCGACGATACGGTTGAATTGTGGCATGCAGTGCAGCAACTGCGTGCCGACGGCGAGCGCGTCATTAATGCGCTACCGGGACAAGCGCGGCCGGATGGCTGCGATCGCGAGCTTGTTTATCGCGACGGACGCTGGCAGGTGGTCGCGCTGATCGGTTGATCGCCGGCTAGCCTCTTCATTAACTGCATTTTCATATTTGTAACGCGGGTCAGATGACAATGAATAAAACCGTCGTGGTACTGGGTACCCAATGGGGTGACGAAGGCAAGGGCAAGATTGTCGATCTGCTCACCGATCAGGCCGACGCTGTAGTGCGTTTTCAGGGCGGCCATAACGCCGGCCACACATTGGTGATCGGCGGTAAGAAAACCGTATTGCATTTGATTCCGTCCGGTATTTTGCGCGAGAACGTGCTGTGCCTGATCGGCAACGGCGTCGTACTGTCGCCGGCGGCACTGCTCGACGAAATGGCTGAGCTCGAAGCGAACGGCGTACCAGTGCGGGCGCGCCTGCGCCTGAGCCCATCCTGCCCGCTGATTCTGCCGTATCACGTCGCGCTCGATCAGGCGCGCGAAGCGGCCAAAGGCAGTGCAAAAATCGGCACCACCGGGCGCGGCATCGGCCCCGCTTATGAAGACAAAGTCGCGCGCCGCAGCGTGCGCCTCGGCGACCTGATGTGTCGCGATCGCTTTGCGACCAAGCTGCGCGAAGTGATGGAGTATCACAACTTCGTGTTGACGCAGTATTTCAAAGTGCCGGCGGTCGATTACACACAAGTGCTTGAAGAAGCATTGCAGATGGCCGAGCAGATGCGCCCGCTGGTTGCCGATGTCACTTCGCTGCTGCACAGCTACCGAGAGCAAGGCAAGCGCATCATGTTCGAGGGTGCGCAGGGTTCGCTGCTCGACATCGATCACGGGACCTACCCGTTCGTGACCTCGTCGAATACCACCGCGGGCGGTACCGCTACCGGCAGCGGTTTCGGTCCGCTCTATCTCGATTACGTACTCGGCATCACCAAGGCCTACACCACGCGGGTCGGCTCGGGTCCGTTTCCGACCGAGTTGTTTGACGACGTCGGTAAGCATCTGTCGTCCAAGGGCAACGAGTTTGGCGCCACCACGGGTCGCGCGCGGCGCTGTGGCTGGTTCGATGCGATGGCGTTGCGGCAGGCCGTGCGCATCAACAGCGTGTCGGGTTTATGTCTGACCAAGCTCGATGTGCTGGATGGCCTCGACGAGGTGAAAATCTGCATCGGTTACAACGATCGACAAGGGCGGCCGGCGCCATTGCCGATCGATGCCGAAGATTACGAAGGGCTGGTGCCGGTTTACGAAGCGGTGCCCGGCTGGAAGGAAAGCACGCTCGGTGTGCAAAAGCTGGAAGATCTGCCGGTGAATGCGCGCGCGTACATTCGTCGCATCGAAACCGTTGTCGGCGCACCGATCGACATTATTTCCACCGGCCCCGATCGGGTTGAAACGATCATCCTGCGCCATCCGTTTGCGTAAATCCCGCGCGATTTTTTAACGACGTCAATTCCTCTCCACACCGCGGCGTCATGGCGTCGCGGTTTGAATTTTCCACGTAAGTATTTTCCGAAGTTTTGTTGCGGTAGCACTTAAAGCGCCGCCCCGCCTATAAAAATCCGTAACTATTTCGCCTTGAAACAACGCGGTTATGAACTAGATTAAAGCGACTATCGTTACTGCCATCCCTTTATTTAGTTGCTCGAATTGTTAATACCAGCGAGCTCCAATTCAAAAGTTATTAAAACTACGTCGCTTCCTAACCGATAGCGACCCTCTCGCGAGAAGGTGACCCCGGATGAATTCGCAATCCACCTGGATGTATGTTGCAGGTCCAGCGCTGCTCGCCATCGTTGGCGCATTTGTTGTGCTCGGGTTCGGCTGGCCAGTGATGGTCGGCGCGATCGTTGTAGCTGCAGCGGCATTTATGAGTGATTTTTTATTGCGCGGCAATATCTCTGCCGCGACGGCGCAAGCAGTAACACAAGCGCGCGAGCAAGCTGAGCGTGAGTTTCGTGCGAGCGCAGAGCCATTCGTCGATAGCCTGCGCGCGTTGAATGTCGATGTGATGCCGGTATGGCAGCGCCAAATCGAATTGAGTCGCACGCAGATGGAAGATGCGATTACGCGGCTGACCGCGCAATTTGCGGGCATCGTCGAAAAGCTCGAAGCCGCGGTCGCAGCATCGGAAACCGCCGCCTGCGAATTGGAAGGCAACAGCGGCACCGTATCGGTATTCGCGCGTTGCGATGCGCAATTGAGCGAAGTGGTGGCATCGCTGAAATTGGCGATGGATAACAAGCAGGCCATGCTCGCCGAAGTGAGCGGTCTGCTCGATTTTATCGGCGAACTCAAACAAATGGCGGTCGATGTCGCGGGCATCGCCGATCAAACCAATTTGCTCGCACTGAACGCGGCGATCGAAGCGGCGCGCGCGGGCGAAGTCGGTCGCGGGTTTGCGGTAGTGGCGGATGAAGTGCGCAAGCTTTCAAATTTATCGAAAGAAACCGGTACGCGCATCAGTGCAAAAGTCGAAACGATTTCCAACGCGATCAGCACCGCGGTGCGCGCTGCCGATCAGACCGCATCGAACGAAGCGCAATCGGTGACGCGTTCCGAGCAGGCGATCGAAGCGGTGCTGTGCGATTTCCGCGAAGTGACCGAAGCGCTGGCCGATTCGAGCGGCATTTTGCGCGCGCAGAGCGCCGGTATTAAAGATGAAGTGGCCGATGCAATGGTGCAATTGCAATTTCAGGATCGCGTCAGCCAGGTATTGAGCCATGTGCGCGATCACATCGGCGCGCTGCCCGATTGTTTCGAGCAAAGTTATCGCAATGTAGCGAACGGCGGCGGCTTCGAGCCGATCGATACGCCCTATCTGCTCGAACAATTGCAACGTACTTATGCGATGGCCGAGGAGCGTTCCGCGCACACCGGCTATTCGAGCAAATCTGCGCAAACCCAGGATGATGAAATTACTTTCTTCTGATTTGTGCGATTCATTGTTGTGTGTGGGTTTAGGAGTTTTTTGAAATGGCAAAAACAATTCTCGTCGTCGACGATTCCGCATCACTGCGTCAGGTCGTTGCAATTGCGCTGAAAGGCGCGGGCTACGATGTGATCGAAGCTTGCGATGGCGTCGACGCGCTGAACAAACTGAATGGCGTCAAAGTTCATTTGATCATCAGCGATGTGAATATGCCGAACATGGATGGCATTACGTTGGTGAAGGAAGTCAAAAAACTCGCCAATTACAAATTCACGCCGATCATTATGCTCACCACTGAAAGTCAGGAAGGTAAAAAACAGGAAGGTCAGGCCGCCGGTGCGAAAGCGTGGGTAGTAAAACCGTTCAAGCCTGAGCAAATGCTGGCGGCTGTTTCCAAATTGATTCTGCCGTAACGGCACACGAGGCCATCGCGATGGGCGCCGCCAAGAAAAAGACAAGCAATAAGCTGGTGGTTGAAGGCGAGCTGACAATTTATACCGCCGCCGAAACGAAGGAAAAAATCGCGACATTTTTACGCGGTGAGCAACCGCTGGAAATCGATTTATCGCAGGTGGGCGAAATCGATACCGCCGGTCTGCAATTATTGTTGTTGGCGCGACGCGAAGCAGCCGCCCAACAAAAAGCACTGATCTTCGCTGAGCCGAGCGCGGCTGTGCAAAGTTGTTGGCAATTATGCAATTTCGACGCGGCCTCTATTACTGCTCCTCAGGGCAACAACATGATTGCTCCACAGAACAACGACGACGCGACTTCCGCGTGACAGGATTTTTACAATGAATCTTGATGCTGCGCTGCAAACATTTCTCATTGAAGCTCGCGAATTACTCGAGGGGATGGAGAGTGCGTTGCTGCAAACCGAGCAGCAAGCTGCCGACAGCGAAACCATTAATGCGATTTTTCGCGCCGCACATACCATCAAGGGCTCGGCCGGTTTATTCGGGCTCGATGATATCGTCAAGTTCACGCATGTGGTCGAAAGCGTGCTCGACAAAATACGCAGCAACGAGTTGGCACTCGATGGCGATTTGCCGTCGCTGTTTTTGGAAAGCTGCGATCAAATCAGCGCGTTGGTCGACAATATCGGTAATGGCAGCGATGCGCTCGATCCGGCCTTGGCGAGCAAGGGCACTGCGCTGATCGATCGGCTCAATGTTTATCTCGGCGTTGCGCCGGCAGCCATCGCAGTAGCAGCGGCGCCGACACCAACCGCTGCTGTGGCGAGTGCGGACGCCGGCAGTGAAGTAGTCGCCGAAACCGATAACTGGCATATCTCGCTGCGCTTCGGTCCCGATGTGTTTCGCAATGGTATGGACCCGCTCGCATTTCTGCGTTATTTACAGACGCTGGGCGAAATCGTCGCGATCGAAACGCTCGCCGAATTACCGACGTTCGATCAGTTCGATGCCGAATCGTGTTACGCCGGCTTTGAAATTGCATTCAAAAGCGAAGCGGATAAAGCCACTATCGAAGGCGTATTCGAATTCGTGCGCGACGATGCGCGCATCAATATTTTGCCGCCGCGTAGTCGCATCGCCGATTATGTCGAATTGATTCGCGCCCTGCCCGAAGAGGAAATGCGGCTCGGTGATATTTTGCTGCAATGCGGCACGCTTACATCGCAGGAATTGGAACACGGCCTCAGCGCACAGGCAGCAATTGCGGCAGACGTTTCGTTACCGCTCGGTTCGATTCTGGTCGATAGCGGCAATGTGCAACCAGCGGTAGTGCAGGCCGCGGTTGAAAAACAGCAGCAAGTCAAAGATGCAAAAACGAAACAGCAGCGGTTGATACGCGTCGATGCCGACAAGCTCGATCATCTGATCAATTTGATTGGCGAATTGGTCATCGGCGGCGCCGGCAATAAATTGTTGGCGCATCGCTCCGCTATTGCCGAATTAATGGAATCGAGCGAAGGCATCGGTCAGCTCATCGAAGAAGTGCGTGATACCGCGCTGTCATTGCGCATGGTGCAAATCGGCGAAACGTTTACGCGGTTTCAACGCGTCGTGCGCGATGTCAGCAAGGAACTCGGCAAAGATATTACGTTAATCGTCAGCGGCGCCGAGACCGAGTTGGATAAAACGGTCGTGGAAAAAATCGGCGATCCATTAATGCATCTCGTGCGCAATTCAATGGATCATGGCATCGAAAAAGCCGATGTTCGCGCCGAGCGTGGCAAACCGTTACAGGGCACGATTCAGCTCAACGCGCGGCATGATTCGGGCAGTATCGTGATCGAAGTATCCGACGATGGCGGCGGTCTTAACAAAGACAAAATTCTCGCCAAAGCGTTGGAAAAAGGCATCGTCGCGCCAGGGCAGACGCTGACCGATCAAGAAATTTATAAATTAATTTTCGCCGCGGGTTTTTCCACTGCGGAGCAGGTGACCAATTTATCCGGTCGCGGTGTCGGTATGGATGTGGTGCGTCAAAATATCGAAGCATTGCGAGGTACCATTTCGATCGATAGCGAAATGGGTGTCGGCAGCACGATGCGCATTCGTCTGCCGCTGACGCTCGCCATCATCGACGGTTTCCTCGTGCAAGTGAATGAATCCGCCTTCGTCATTCCGCTCGATATGGTGGTCGAATGCATTGAGCTGAGCGCCGAAGATCGTCTGCAAGAGAACACGCGCAGTTACATCAATTTGCGCGGCGAAGTGCTGCCGTATATCCGCCTGCGCGATGTATTCGATATCGATGGCCAGAGCGAAGGCCGCGAAAATATTGTCGTTGTGCAATATGCGGGCGTGAAAGCCGGCGTGGTGGTCGATGGCTTGCTCGGTGAGTTCCAAACCGTGATCAAGCCGCTCGGAAAAATCTTCAGTCATATTCGCGGCATCGGCGGCTCGACCATTCTCGGTAGTGGCGAGGTGGCATTGATCATCGATGTCGCCGGATTGATCGAGCAAGTGCAAGCGCAAGAGCCACAGCCGTTGCAAATGGCGAACGAACTTTAATTGTTACAGCTAATTTTGAATGGCGATTCGTCGCACGGGAGTTGGAAATGCTTAAGAACATAAAAATTGGTGTGCGCATGGGGCTCGGCTTCGCGCTCGTACTGGCGGTATTGCTGGCGACGCTGGCAGTGGCGGCATTGCGTATGGGTGCGTTGAATGCGGGTATTCAAAAAGTGGTCGAGGACCAGTTTCCAAAAACCGTCGTCGAAAATGAAATCATCAATCTGGTGAATGCGAATGCATTGAATGCACGCGATTACATGGTTGCTGCCGATCCCGCGGTGCAGAAAAGTATTCAGGATAAAATGGCGGAAGGCAGCAAAGGCATCAGCGAGCGTTTCGATTCACTGGAGCAATCGCTGGTGACCGACGATGAGAAATTGATGCTGGGCAGCGCGCAGGATGCACGTAAGGAATATACGGAAATGCGTGCACGGGTGATGAAGCTGTCCGCTGACGGCAAGCGCGCCGAGGCAGAAAAACTGCTGACCACCGACTTGCAGGCAGCGCAGGCTACCTATATCAACGGCATCAAAGATCTGGTGCAGTTCCAGACCGATCTCGTCAACGAAGCGGGTAAAAGCGCGCTGCAGCTGTATCAAATTACCCGCAAAATTCTCGCTGGTCTCGCGCTGCTCAGCGTCGTGCTCGCGGCATTTATCGCGTGGTCAGTGACACGCAGCGTAACGCGCCCCATTGGACAGGCAGTGAATATTGCGAATCTTCTCGCAGCGGGTGATTTGACGACTCGAATCGATGTGAAATCGAAAGACGAAACCGGTCAATTGCTGGCGGCGATGAGTGGCATGGTCGCGAAGTTATCGCAAATTATCGGCAATGTCCGCACCTCCGCTGACAGCTTGTCGAATGCATCCGATCAAGTGAATTCCACCGCACAATCGCTGTCGCAAGCGGCGTCCGAACAAGCCGCGAGTGTCGAGGAAACCAGTGCGTCGATCGAGCAGATGGCAGCATCGATCGGACAGAATGCGGAAAATGCAAAAGTCACCGATGGCATGGCAACCAAGGCCGCGCGCGAAGCGACCGAAGGCGGCCAATCGGTTAAACAAACGGTACAGGCGATGAAAGCGATCGCAGCAAAAATCGGCATCATCGACGACATCGCGTATCAAACGAATCTGCTCGCGCTCAACGCTGCGATCGAAGCGGCGCGTGCCGGCGATCACGGTAAAGGTTTTGCGGTGGTTGCAGCGGAAGTGCGCAAGCTGGCAGAACGAGCGCAAGTCGCCGCGCGCGAAATCAGTGAAGTCGCGGGCAACAGCGTGACGCTGGCCGAGCAGGCCGGCAAATTGCTCGACGAAATCGTACCGGCAATTAATAAAACCTCGGATTTGGTGCAGGAAATTGCAGCCGCTTCGGAAGAGCAATCGACCGGCGTCGCGCAGGTCAACACCGCGATGAATCAGCTGAATCAATTGACGCAGCAAAATGCATCGGCGTCAGAAGAACTGGCTGCGACCTCAGAAGAAATGACAGGGCAAGCCGAACATTTGCAGCGGTTGATGGAATTTTTCAAAACCAGCGAGAGCACCGCCAGCGATCAGCCAACCAACGCCGCGCCTGAAGAGTCGGCGCAAGTAATCGCAATCAATCGTGCTCCGGCTAAATCGATTGCCGATGCCGCACCTGCGGAAAAAGAGTTCGTTCGTTTCTGAGCGGCGAGGAGAGCAGTAAATGGCACAGCCGGCAAAGCGCGATAATGCAGTCGTGCAAGAGCAACAACAGCAGTTTTTAACATTTCAGGTCGGTGGCGAGCCCTTTGCGATCAGCATTCTCGTCATCAAGGAAATTATTGAATACGGCAGCTTGACTGCCGTACCGCTGATGCCCGATTTCATTCGCGGTGTTTTGAATTTGCGCGGCCAAGTGCTACCGGTGATTGATCTCGCCGCACGTTTCGGCCGCGAACAGGCCGATATCGAACGTCGCACCTGCATTGTGATTGTGGAAATGGACAACGATGGCGAAAAACAGGACGTCGGCATCGTGGTCGACAGTGTTAGCGAAGTGATGGACATTCCCGCGAGCGCGATTCAACCGGCACCTGCATTCGGCGCAAAAATTCGTATTGATTTTATTCAGGGCATGGTCGAAGTCGACAGTCGTTTCATTATCATCCTGAATGTCGATCGGGTGCTGTCGCTGGATGAAATGACGATGCTGGCCAGCATCGACGAAAATGCGACAGAGGCGGCGATCGCGCCGCAAGAATAAGTTCGCATGCAGGTTGCGCTGAGCGAACAGGAGTTTATCCAGTTCCAGTCGATGATTTATAAAGTCGCCGGCATCAGCCTATCGAAAGAAAAAAAAGCGTTGGTCGGTGGTCGCCTGGCGAAACGCGTTAATCATTACGGCCTCGCGAGTTACGGCGAATACTTTCAACTCCTACAGAATCCGAAAGCGCCGCAGGAGCTGCAAGTCGCGGTCGATCTGCTCACCACCAATGAAACGTATTTTTTTCGCGAGCCCAAACATTTCGATTTGCTGCGCGATACGATTTTGCCACCGCTAAAAAATTTAGCGCGGCCGATACGGATCTGGAGTGGCGCTTCATCGAGTGGTGAAGAAATTTATACGATCGCGATGATCATGGCCGAAGTGCTCGGCGAGCGCGCATGGGAGGTGATCGGCTCCGATATCAGCACCCGCGTGCTTGATCAAGCGCGCGCCGGGTTATATCCCATCGAACGAACAAAGGATATTCCGCGCGCTTATCTTGGCAAATATTGCCTTAAAGGTGTCGGTCGCCAGGATGGCTTTTTCATGATCGATAAGCCGCTGCGCGAACGCGTGCAATTTCAGCAGATCAATCTGAATGCCGCGCTGCCGGCACTGGGCGATTTCGACGTAATTTTTCTGCGCAACGTGATGATTTATTTCGACGCGAAAACCAAACAGCAGGTGATTGCGCGCATGTTGCCGATGTTGCGCAGTGGCGGGTTTTTTTTGGTGAGTCATTCGGAAAGTTTGAACGGCATTACCACGGCGCTGAAAGCGGTTTCGCCATCCATCTATCGGAAGCCATGAGCGATGGAATTAGAGCCCGCCGAGATCGATATTTTTTTGCAGCCGGGAGAAGTGTATTTCGGCGAGCGCGGTACGCGTATTCGTACCTTGTTGGGTTCGTGCGTTGCGATCACGGTGTGGCATCCGCGTAAGCATATCGGCGGTATGTGTCATTACTTGCTGCCGGCGCGCAGCTGCGGTCGTATCGATGTGCTGGAAGGTCGTTATGCCGATGAAGCGATTCTGCTGCTGTTGCAGGAAATGCGGCGCGCCAAAACCGATCCCGAGCATTATCAGGTCAAGGTATTTGGCGGCGGCAATATGTTTCTCAACGCCGCTGCCACCAAGCGGCGACGCTCGATCAATGTCGGCGATCGCAACATCGCTATCGCCACCGAGTTACTCGCGCGACATGGTTTGTCAGCGTGCGCCGAGCATGTCGGCGGCGATGGTTATCGACAGATTATCTTCGAGCTGAGTAGCGGCGCTGTATGGCTGCGTCAGCACGGCAACAAATTGCAATCGGCGGAGGCGCCATGAATAAAATTAAAGTGATGGTGGTGGATGACTCCGCCGTGGTCCGTCAGGTGCTCACCGATTTACTGAACACCGACCCGCAGATCGAAGTGATCGGCGCCGCATCCGATCCGCTGTTCGCGCTCGATAAAATGCAGAAGCAGTGGCCCGATGTGATCGTGCTCGATGTCGAAATGCCGCGCATGGATGGCATTACGTTTTTGCGCAAGCTCATGAACGAGCATCCGACACCGGTAGTGATTTGTTCGACGCTGACTGAAAAAGGCGCGGAAACCACCATGCAGGCGATGTCGGCCGGCGCCGTCGATATCATCACCAAACCAAAAATCGGTTTGAAACAATTTCTCAACGAATCGATCGCCGAAATTACCCGCGCAGTAAAAGCAGCGGCGAGCGCAAATCCAAAACGCCTTACCGCTTCTCCGCATTCGACCGCAGTGATAAAACCAAAACTGACCGCCGATGCAATTCTGGCGCCCGCGAATACGCATCACGCGATGGCCGAAACCACCGATCGTGTCATTGCAATCGGCACTTCGACCGGCGGCACGCAAGCGCTCGAATTGGTACTGACGGCGTTGCCGCGCGTATGTGCCGGCATTGTCATCGTGCAGCACATGCCGGAAAAATTCACCGCAGCATTCGCGGCGCGCTTGAATAATTTGTGCGAGATCGAAGTACGTGAAGCGCAGAACGGCGATCGCGTCATTCCCGGTCGCGCGTTAATCGCACCAGGCGGTAAGCACATGCTGCTGAAGCGCAGCGGTGCGCAATATATTGCTGAAGTTATCGACGGGCCGGTGGTGAATCGCCATCGTCCTTCGGTTGATGTGCTATTTCGCTCGGTGGCGAAATGCGCCGGCAAAAATGCCATCGGCATTATCATGACCGGCATGGGCGACGATGGCGCCGCCGGCCTGCTCGAAATGAAACAGGCCGGTGCGCATACGGTGGCGCAAGACGAAGCAACCTGCGTTGTTTACGGCATGCCGAAAGAAGCTGTTAAGCGCGGCGCGGTCGATAAAATAATACCGCTCGAAAATATTGCCGGCGTTATTACTTCGCAGAAAGTGTTGTGAGCGCAAAATTTACCGAGCGGGCAACGCAGCCGTGCCGGTAAATGGATTAAATTCGCGTTCGGCCAATGCCACCCACGCCAATGCACCGAGATGCGGTAATCGATAATACAACCGTGGTTGCGAGGGGTCGGTGGCCAGCATAAAACCGGTGGGTAATTGCGGCACGCTGGATGCGTAATAAGTTCCGATTTCGGTACGTTGTCGTTCGATAGCCTGTTGTAAGCGACGTGCGTCGTCGCCACGATCTAACAATTTCATCAGCAATAATGCCTGCGCGGTGCCCTCGGTCCACACGCCGTCGCGAACTTCGCTGTAAGCGTAACCCTCGTTAACCGAAAGCCATTCCCGCGCGCAGTCGAGCGCGCCGCTGTAGCGTTGCGTTGCCGTCGGTAATGCGAGTAGCGGCCAGATCTGCGCATCCAACACGATAAATGGATTAATCGTTACGCCATCGTCGCCGGTGCCGGTATTGAAACAGTGACGTTGGGCATCCCACATCGACGCGATGAATTGGGTCGCGGCAATCGATGCGTCGCGCCAGAATTTATCGCCAGTTAATTGCGCAAGTTGCGTGAAGGCGGCGGCGAGATCGGTATTGTGCTCGGTCGATTTCCAGCGAACGATTGATGGTTGTGGTTCGTGCGCAAAAGTGCCGCCGGTGAAACCGCCGGCGCCGCGTGCATCGCGTTGACTTGCTACCCAATGGCCGATACGCAACGCACCGGTATGATATTTGGGATCGTATTTATCGAGCGCCAGCAGTGCCAATATTGCCCAGGCCATATTGCCGTTGTCGCTGCCGACTTGATAACGATCTTCAAGCCAGCGCTGTTGTTGTTCATCCCACCAGCCGCCCAGTTTCACCGGTTGTTGTTTGTCGATAATGTTTTTATCGAATGTGCCGGCGAGATAACTATTACGCAGCCGGCCATCATGCCAATAGCGATCGTTATCAAGTGCGATCAATAGCGCATCGCCGATGCGGCGCGCCAACACCGGCTGCCCACAGCCGATCAGCGCGATGGTTGCAGCGGCATTGTCGTAAAGAAAAGCGCTGTTATGGAGAGGCCCTTGCGCAACGCTGGGAAAACTCGGCAAAAAAGCCGGCCCCGGTGCGAGCGCTTTAAACTGCTCCGCGAGTAACATGCAGGCATCACGCGACGCGGCATTGACCTGCCACGCTGCGCTCAGCAACGCGATAGCAACAATGATGAGTTTTCGCATAACCATTGGGTACCGTGAAAGGAACAGTGCAGGGCGCGGTGGATGTTGAAGATATCGCGGCGCACTTACTGCAGTTTTTAAATCTGCAGTAGTTGTTGTTTGAAGAGCTAGTGCCTGGAAATATTCTCTACTTGGATAACAGTTTTTGCATCGGCGCGCTCGATCATTTTGACCAGCGCCGATTGAATGACCTCGTCTTCGCGAGCGTCACCTTTACTTGAAAATCGCTGCTCCTGAATTTCCGCGCCTGCTTCCAAACAGAATTTAACCAGCACTTCGCTGGCGCGATCGGATGTCGCACCGAAATATTCCAAAGTGATTTCTGGATAACCTTGAAAGCCCATTTTTATTTTCTTGGCGATACGCTTTTTAGACTTTTCAAGATTCATGCGAAGCCCCTGGAAGGATGTGGCATCAATGAAATTGCCAATGCGACGAAAATTACCAATGCAGCGAATTGGTTGAGGACGTATCCCGGGCACTCGATTTAAAAAATAACCATCGATTTAAATCAATTTGACTAAGGCCTATTGTAGATATTTCCGCTGCTGGACAGATTTACAATTCAGTGTGCTCTAGCTCATCTATTGAGCTCGAAAACTCTATCCGTTAAGCAGAAACGGTCATTCCAGAATGTATTCACGATGATTTAAGATAACCCGGATCGCCAGCCAAAGAGGGATTTTTCTGTGAATGCAGAGCGCACACACCATGCCACCGGAATAACGGGACTCGATGATGTTCTGTGTGGGGGTTTAAGCCCGCATCGTTTGTATTTGGTCGAAGGGGTGCCGGGATCGGGGAAAACCACGCTCGCTCTGCAATTTCTTTTAGAGGGTGTTGCCTGTGGCGAATCGACATTATACGTCACGCTCTCCGAATCGGCTGATGAGTTGCATGCCGTCGCCAAGTCGCATGGCTGGTCGCTCGACGCGATCAATATTCGCGAATTAACGCCGTCCGAAGAAGGATTGCGGCCCGAAGATCAGTACACCATGTTTCACCCTTCGGAAGTCGAGTTGGGTGAAACCACGCGCACCATTCTCGAAGAGGTGACGCGCATTCAACCGCGGCGCGTGGTGTTCGATTCGCTATCGGAGTTACGGCTGTTAGCCGGTAATGCATTGCGCTACCGACGACAAATATTGGCGCTGAAACAATTCTTCAGCGGCCGAAAATGTACCGTGTTGCTGCTCGATGATATGACCAGCACCAATCATGATTTGCAGGTACAGAGCATCGCGCATGGCGTGGTCTGTCTTGAACAATTGAATCCGGACTATGGAACCGAGCGTCGTCGTCTGCGCGTGGTGAAATATCGTGGCGTGCAGTTTCGTGGTGGTTATCACGACTATGTCATTCGCAGGGGCGGCATTCAGGTGTTTCCGCGCTTGGTCGCGCATGAATCGCGCAATCGGCGAATCAAGGAGCGGTTGGCGAGTGGGCTCATCGAGCTCGATCATTTGCTGGGTGGCGGCATCGAGCGCGGCACCAGCATACTGATTACCGGCGCTGCAGGAACAGGCAAATCATCATTGACCGCTCAGTTTGTTCATGCGGCAGCGAGTCGTGGCGAAAAATCGCTGATGGTGATCTTCGACGAAAGTGCCAACACATTGTTAGGTCGCAGTAAAGAACTCACGATCGATCTACAGCCGTATGTCGAATCGGGTGTCGTCACCATTACGCAAGTTGACCCCGCCGAACTATCACCGGGCGAAATGGTATTTAAAATTAGGGAGGCGGTAGAGCGCGACCATATTTCGCTCGTTGTGATCGACAGCATGAATGGCTATCTGAACGCGATGCCCGGTGAGCACTATCTCATTATCCATTTACATGAATTGCTCACGTACCTGGGACAGATGGATGTGGCAACGATGCTTGTGAGTGCGCATCACGGTTTAATCGGCAGCAATATGCAAGCTCCGATCGATGTGAGTTATCTGGCCGACGCAGTCATCCTGATGCGTTATTTCGAGGCGCGAGGTGAAGTGCGGCAAGCCATCTCCGTGGTTAAAAAACGCGGCGGCGCGCATGAGCGCAGTATTCGCGAATTCAAAATGGCGGAAGGACGTATTCAAGTGGGCGAACCGCTGCGGGATTTCCGCGGCATTCTAACCGGCGTGCCAGTATTCGAGGGCGGCGGCGGGCTGATGACGAGCCCGCGATCCAGTGATTAGATCAGCGGACGATACGCGTGTCCTAGTGCTCGCGCCGACGATCAAAGACTTTGATCTACTGAGTTCAATTTTTGCCAGTCACCAGATTGCTGCGCTCTCGTGTGACAGTCTGGCCGTCGCGTGTGCGGAGTTAAACGCAACGGGCGCGGGCGTGTTAATTGTGGCTGAAGAAATGCTCACTCCGGGCATGCCGCTGATCAGCTGGCTCGAGCACCAACCGCCGTGGTCCGATTTACCTATTCTCGTATTGGCACGACCGGGCGCCGATTTGGCCGAGGGCGCCGCCGTTCGATTATTGGGTAACGTCACCATTCTTGAGCGACCGATGCGCGTGGCCACTATCGTCAGTTCGGTGAAATCGGCATTGCGTGCGCGTGATCGGCAGTATCAGATCCGCGAACTGCTTGCCGAAAACGAACGGTCGGAAGCAGAGCTGCGCGTTAACGATAAGCGCAAAGACGAATTTCTCGCCATTCTTGCGCATGAATTGCGCAATCCACTGGCGCCCATCAGCAACGGGCTGCAGATTTTAAAACTCACGTACGATGAAAATCCCGAGACCGCTGCAATCAGCGAAATGATGCAGCGTCAGATCAACAATATGAAACGACTCGTCGATGATCTGCTGGAAGTCTCGCGCGTCACACGCGGTAAATTGGATTTGCGCATGGAGCAGGTGGAGTTGGCGAAGGTTATCGATACCGCGATCGATTCCAGTCAACCTTTATTAACAGCTTCGCAACACCGCTTGAAAATTTCGCTGCCGCCGAAACCCGTTTACTTGCGCGCGGACGCGGTGCGGCTGGCGCAAGTGATATCCAATCTGCTCAATAACGCCGCGAAATACACGCCCGCGAATGGCTGCATTAAACTTTCCGTCGACGATGTTGATGGCAATATTGTCATTAGCGTGGCAGATAACGGCGTCGGTATTCCTCACGAATTACAAGCAAAAATTTTCGACATGTTTATGCAGGTCGACCGCAACCCCAGCACAACGCAGAGCGGATTGGGCATCGGGTTGACATTGGTAAAACGATTGGTGGAACTGCACGGCGGCACCATTGAAGTGGCTAGCGAGGGACCGGGCCAAGGTAGTGAATTCACCATACGCTTGCCTCGTGGTGAAATCCTGCAACCACATGCGCCTATTGCAAATAACGCCATTGTCGATTTGTCGGGCCTGAGAGTTTTGATTGTCGATGACAACAAAGACGCCGCCGATACGCTTGGGATTTTACTCGGGCATTTCAAAGCAGCGGTGCAGGTGGCTTATGGTGGCGTGACGGCGCTCGAGACATTGGAGCGTGCACCCATCGATGCGGTAATTCTGGATATCGGCATGAGCGATATGAATGGCTTGGAAGTCGCTCGACGCATTCGCGAACGCGTCGGCGCTGAAATTCTGTTAATTGCTTTAACGGGATGGGGGCAGCAGCAGGATATTCTCGACACCAAAAACGCGGGCTTCGATTATCATCTCACCAAGCCCGTCAATATGGATCAACTGTTGAAATGGTTATCGCATCCGATCTAAAACCATTTCGCCGCTTATTGTCGGTACACAAACTCAACCTACCGTTTTTCCATTATCGATAACCTGAATACTGCCATGTACGGCCTTTGCTTCATCCGATGCGAGAAATGCGATCAGCGCGGCCACGTCATCGACATGCATAAGCCCTCGCGGCGCGCCGGTGCGCATGATCAAATCAAAATCGGCATCGGGCGGAATCTGAATATTGGTGACCTGCGGGGTATCCATGCCGCCCGGAACAATCGCATTTACGCGCAGGGGTGTTTTCATATATTCCATTGCTAGCGCCTTGGTTAAACCCAGCAGTCCGTGTTTGGCACTGCAATACGCTGCAGAATAAGGTTGGCCCTGCAATCCGGCGATCGACGCTACATTGACGATATTGCCGTGCGCTTCGAGTAAATGCGGAATTGCCGCTTGCGCTAAAAAAAATGGACCGTTTAAATTCACCGCCAAGTCGTGCAGCCATTGTTGCTCGGTCACCGATGGCGTATGCCGAAAATCGTGACGACCCGCGACATTAATTAATGCATCGAGTTGGCCATAGTGCGCAATGCAAGCGCGTACCGCTTGCGCACATTGCAGCGGCTGACTGACATCGATCGACATCGTGGTGAGAATTCCCTCGGTATTTTGCGCACGCTGTTCGGTGTTGCGCAGACCATCGATATTGCGCGCGATACCAAACACCTGCGCGCCTTCGGCGGCCAAACGTAATGCAGTGGCGGCACCTAACCCCGACGATGCGCCAGTGACTAGCGCCACTTTTCCGGTAAACCTTGCCATAGATGCTCCAATGCGCCGACCGGCGCGAAGTTGATTAGCTGTTATGCAGGTTGCGATGCAAGATTTTTAATAGCGGCGACATCCAATCTTGAATGCCGCACCTCTTCAAAGATACTCGCGCCCATGGATTGGTAAAAAGCACGTCCGCTCGTATTGTCGCGTGCAACAATCCAATCAATACGACCACAATTATTTTTTGTGGCAATGGCGCAGAGTTCTTTCATTAATGCTTTACCGATGCCCATTTTTCTATATTGGGAAAACACGAATAAATCATCTAACCAAATGCCAGGCTTGGAAATAAAGGTCGAGTAGATGTTGTAGTAGGTGGCAATCCCAATCACTTGCTGATCGACTTCGGCCACCAGTGCACAAGCCTTGGGTTGGCTGCCGAAAAATGCTTCAGCAATATCATTTTCTGTCGCGTTCAGTGAGCTAAGGCAGCCATCGAATTCTGCCTTTCCTTTTATCAGCGCAAGTATGGCTGCGGCATCTTTTTTTTCGACAGGGCGAATTTTCACGACGTTGATACTCCGGTCATTCTTATGTGTAAGGTTATTAGCATTATATTTTCTCGTATCGCACGATATACCAAGAGACCCTCCCTAGAAACCCGGCGCGGCACGAAATAACAGCGCGTTAAATTTTCGTCATGTAGCGCCTATGCGATGGTACGTCAGGTTTTGTGTTGTTATAGTGCCGGTACGTTTATATCCACTCTAATAATTCGTTCTGAAAGCTGCTGCGACTTATCTGTAGTCGATATGTTTTTAATACGACTTATCGTTTAAACGTTTCTGCAGTTCTCAGTTATTTGCAGCCGCGACATCGCGGTTTCTGCGTTAGTGAGTCTTCCATGATTAATCCAAAAAATATCAAACTCGCCGCGATTATTCGACACATGCTGTTGGTATCGCTGTATTCGGTTACCGCTTCTGCGAGCACAGCGCAATCGCCAGTGGTGAATGACAGGCTGGCTGCAGAGTTCAGTAATCCATCGAATGATGCGCGGCCGCGGGTTTGGTGGCACTGGATCGGCGCCAATATTACGAAGGAGGGTATCGATAAAGATTTTGCCTGGATGACACGCGTCGGCATCGGCGGTGTGCAGCATTTCGATGTGGGTCTGACCGAGCGCAAGATTGTCGACACGCCGCTGCGTTATATGACGCCCGAATGGAAAGATGCATTTCGTTTCGCAGCGACCAAAGCGCAGGAGCGTGGATTGGAGCTGACTATCGCGTCGTCGCCGGGTTGGAGTGAAACCGGCGGGCCGTGGGTGAAGCCTGCCGATGCGATGAAGAAACTGGTGTGGAGCGAGACGCAGATTGCTGGCGGCAAACATTTTCAAGGTGTACTGATGGCGCCACCTGCGGTGACCGGCCCTTATCAACAGCTCGCAGTGGCAAGTCAAAAAGACACTTACTACGCGGACAGCCGTGTGCTCGCCTATCCCGCCCACGATGCGGCTGAAGTGGCGCCGCCGCGTTATACCGTGGCTGGCGAAGCGCAGGATGCCGCGGTGTTTAACGACGACAACGCGGAAACGTACGTGCGCATTGGGCGACCGACGGCGGGTGAAGCACCAGCGGTGGTGATGAGTTATGCCAAGCCAACTACCGTTCGCTCGGCAACGATTTTTATTCGTGACGCGGCATGGATGTTCCAGCCGCCGTTGGCATTACCGCGCCTGGAGGTTCACGAAAAATCCGGTTGGCGCCTGCTGGCGGAATTGCCACTGGCCGCAGTGCCGACGACGGTCAGTTTTGCGCCGGTGACGGCGCGAGAATTTCGACTGGTCGCGGCTGCCGATCCAGCGACGCCTAATGCGAAATCCCCTTCTTCAATTCGCCTGGCCGAGCTGCGTTTTTCTGCCATCGCCAAAATCGATCGATTTGAAGTTAAAGCGGGCTTTGCATTGGCGCCGGATTATTACGCGCTGACCACGGACAAAGCCGCCGAGGTAAAGGGCATTGCGCCCAGCCAGGTGATCGATATTACTGAGCGCATGGCCGCGGATGGCACGCTCGATTGGACGCCGCCGCCCGGACGTTGGCGCGTGCTGCGTCTCGGCTATTCGCTGCTGGGCGTGACGAACCATCCGGCGACGCCGGAGGCGACCGGTCTTGAAGTCGATAAATACGATGCCGATGTAGTGCGCTCTTACATGGATCACTACCTCGGCATGTACCGCGATGCGACCGGCGCCGATCTATTGGGGCAGCGCGGCGTCAGAGCCGTGCTCACTGACAGTATCGAGGTCGGTGCATCGAATTGGACGCCCAAAATACTCGATCAATTTCAGCGTCTGCGTGGCTATGATCCGCGCCCCTGGCTGCCCACGCTGACCGGCGTGATTATCCAATCCCGTGCGGCCAGCGACGCGTTCCTCTACGATTTTCGGCGCACGCTGGCCGATCTGATGGCGAGCGAACATTACGGTCAGGTTGCGCGCTCGGCGCATGAGGCAGGCCTCAAGGTTTATGGCGAATCGCAGGAAGGCGGCCGCGTTGTGCTGGGCGATGACATGACGATGCGTTCGCACGCCGATGTGCCGATGGCGGCGCTGTGGACCTTTGATGAGGAAACTGGACCAGCGGCCGGCGCGCTCACCGACATGCGCGGCGCCGCCTCGGTCGCGCATGTGTACGGACGGCAGTATGTCGCGGCCGAGTCGATGACATCGCAGATGAAGCCGTGGGCGTTCGCGCCGGCGGATCTGCGCCGCATCGTTGATCTCGAATTTGCCAGCGGCATCAATCGCCCCGTCATCCACACCTCGGTGCATCAGCCGATCGATAAGGCGCCAGGTATGTCGCTGGCGATATTCGGTCAATATTTCAATCGGCTCGAATCGTGGGCGGAAATGGCCAAACCGTGGGTCGATTACCTCGCGCGTACCAGCTACCTATTGCAGCAGGGCAGCAATGTTGCCGACGTGGCATATTTCAGCGGCGAAGAGGCGCCGCTGACCGCGCTGCATGGCGACGAGCCGATCCGCTATGCCTACGATTTCATTAATGCCGACATGCTGCGCGATGTGCTTTCGGTGGAAGACGGTCAGATCGTTGCGAAAGGCGGCGCTCGCTATCGCGCGTTGTATCTGGGCGGATCGAGTGATCGCATGACCGTGCCGACCTTGCGTCGCCTCAATGAACTCGTTGAAGGCGGTGCGGTGGTGGTGGGCAATGCGCCGATCGCGTCGCCAAGTTTGGCCGATGATCCGGCTGAATTTCGACGTTTAATCGCGCGGCTCTGGTCCGGTGGTGCTGTAACAACCGTAGGTCAGGGCAAAGTCATCGCGAGCCGCAACATCGAAACCGCGCTCGCGCAGATTGGTGTTGCGCCCGACTTCAATTACGCGCCTTCGACAGTCGAGAGTCAGGTGCTGTTCGTCCATCGACGCATTGCAGACGGCGATATTTATTTTCTAAACAACACTAAAAATCGCGCGGAATCGTTCGACGCGCATTTTCGTGTAACGGGTAAACAACCCGAAATCTGGCACGCAGATACAGGTAAAAGCGAGCCGGTGTCGTATCGCATCGAGGGCAATGAAACTGTCGTGCCATTGGCGATGAATGCCCATGATTCATTCTTCGTGGTATTCCGCAAACCGACCACCGTCGCCTCCAGCACCATCGCAAATCCGGCGTTTGCTCCTATCGCTGAGATCACCGGGCCGTGGTCGGTGGCGTTTCAACCGGAGCGCGGTGCGCCGGCCAATATCGAATTACCCGCTCTCGCGTCGCTCAGCGAGCAAAGCGAACCGGGCGTGAAATATTTTTCCGGTATCGCGACCTATACCAAAACCTTCACGCTCCCCAAAAACACCCAGCCGGGTACACCACTGTGGCTCGACCTGGGACAAGTAAGCGATGTTGCCGAAGTGCGAATCAACGGCCAGTCGGTGGGTATTGCATGGAAAGCGCCATATCGACTCGATATCGGGCGAGTGGTTAAAAGTGGCCGCAATACGTTAGACATTCGCGTCGCAAATCTTTGGGTTAATCGTTTGATTGGCGATGCTCAACCGGGCGCACAGAAAGTGACTACCACTGTATTCTCCACTTACTCGGCAAGTGCACCACTGCGAAAATCCGGATTAATCGGACCGGTACAACTAATGGCGGTTGCAACAGAGAGTTCCGCGCAGTGATTGCGCTATTCGACCGTAACCGATTTGGCTAAATTACGCGGCCGGTCGATATCCACATCGCGACGTAGTGCCACCTGATAAGCGAGTAGCTGCAGCGGAATGTTGAGCAAAATCGCATCGAGCTCTGGTTCAGACTTGGGTACTTCGAATACATTTTCTGCTGCAATCGAAATATTCCCTGGGTGCGTTATCACTAACACCGGGCCGCGGCGCGCGCGAATTTCTGCGATCGTCGATAGATTTTTCGAAAACAAATCGTCTCGGGGTGCAATGACGATGGTGGGGGTGTCAGGGGAGATTAACGCCAGCGGCCCATGTTTTAACTCCGAGGCCGGATAAGCTTCCGCATGCAGATAACTCACTTCTTTTAGCTTTAATGCTCCCTCCATCGCCACCGCATAGCCTGCCGCGCGACCGACAAAATAAGCATGTTCACGGTTATCGAAACACTGCGCCAAGCGAGCGATTTCCGGTTCGCGCGCGATGATGCTATCGATTTGTGCGGGCAAAGCTTTTAGAGCAGCGAGCAGTCGATCGCCATGCGCTGGTGAAAGATCACGAATACGGCCGAGATGTAATGCCAACAACGCGAACGCAATAGCGGTGCAGGTAAATGTTTTTGTGGAAACCACCGCAACTTCCGGCCCCGCATGAATATAAATGCCACGGCCGCATTCGCGCGCGATGGTGCTCCCGACCACATTGACGATTCCCAATACGCGGCCGCCTTTGCGCTTGATCTCTTGCACGGCCGCCAACGTATCGAAGGTCTCGCCCGACTGACTGACTGCGATATAAAGCGTGTCTTGCTCGATAACCGGATTTCGATAACGAAACTCCGATGCCGGCTCGGCATGCGCGGGAATGCGCGCGAGCTGTTCGATTAATTGCGCGCCAACACTACCGGCGATGTGCGCAGAACCACAACCCAGTATTTTGATGCGACGCACTGCCAATAACTCGCGCGCCGCAAATTCGATGCCGCCGAAACGGCTGGTGTGAAAGCGTGACTCCAAACGACCGCTCAACGTGCGTCGCACGGCATCCGCTTGCTCGCCGATTTCTTTGCGCATGAAATGGTTAAAGTCGCCCTTGTCGAGAGCATCGTTATGCCATTCGATCGTAGTCGGCGTTTTTACGCACAAGCCACCTTCCAGCGTCGACGTCTCGAAACCGTCGGGGCGAATGACGGCGAGTTCACCATCGTCAAGGTGCACGATGGTTTGGGTATGGCGTGCCAGCGCGGCGGCATCGGAGGCAAAAAACATTTCATCGATACCGATGCCGATAACTACCGGGCTGCCATTGCGCGCCACGATAATCGCTTCGGGTCGCGTCGCGTCGAGTACCGCCAACCCGTAAGTGCCCGTCACCAATCGCAACGCGGCACGTACAGCGTCTGCAAGATGTTGTTCAGGCATCGCCGCAATCAAATGTGCCAGCACTTCCGAATCGGTATCCGAGCGAAAGGTAACGCCATCGGCCTCAAGCCGCGTGCGTAACGCCGTGGCATTTTCAATAATGCCGTTGTGAATAATGGCAATGCGATTCGCGCTATCGCAATGCGGATGCGCATTGACATCGCTCGGCTCGCCATGTGTGGCCCAGCGGGTATGGGCAATTCCCGGCGTACCGATAAAATCGTTTGGAATTAATTTTTCGAGATCGCGGACGCGTCCTTTGCATTTGATAACGCGCAGTTCGCCCGAATTCACTATTGCGATTCCCGCCGAATCGTAACCGCGATATTCGACCCGATGTAAACCCTCCATCAAAATGGAGGTGGCGTCCCGCTTACCGATGTATCCAACAATTCCGCACATAACGAAATATCCTCAGCCGTAAATTATTCGTCGTATCTGACGTTCCGTGAATTGAGGTGCGCGAAACCGTCGCTTCGTCATCTCAACGGTTATGCGCAAAAATATCTCGTTATTCGCACAGCCCTCGCGCTGCAGCTCGCGATGACGCCGACACACAAATTCCTCCGGCGATTCATCAAGAAACGACACCACTTCTTCGACCAGGCGCGTGACTTCAGCCTCGTTAAGGCGGCTGCTGCGCACGAGATAAGCAACGAGATCTTTTAATTCAATATCGTCCGACATGGTGGCGCACTGTCCGGCAATAGGAGATTTAACGCAAAGACTTTGCCCGAATTCGGGCATGCAGATTTATTATTGAATAGAGCAATGTATCGATTACATTCAATGGCAATGCGCTCGGTGCGCGGTACTCTCGCCGTCTATTGCACCGCATCGATTCGGTAGTACGCACTCATGTACTCAACGCCGTTGGTGATTTTTGCTTCTTCATGCGAAAAGCGACCGCCGATTTTTTCCATTGCTTTTCTGGAGCGCCAGTTGGTTACTCCAATATGAAACCAAACGGTTTTCGCCCAGCGAAACGCGTGAGTCAGCATGAGCTGTTTCATTTCTTGATTCACGCGACCGCCCCAATGGCTTCTGGCTAAAAAAGTGTAACCAATCGCCACTTCCTTTTCCGCTGGATTCCATTCGTAGTAACGCGATGATCCGACGATTTGACCTGAAACATTATCGATGACGACAAAGGCGCTGCCGGAGGATATGGCGCCGGCAAAAAATTGCTTCTGAAAGACTTCCCGTTGGTAGCGCGTGGGATCCGGATGTTGCTCCCACACCAGCGGGTCTGAGGCGGCTGCATAGAGCATTGCAAAGTCTTCGGCCTTTAACGGGCGTAGCGTAATCAATTCGCCAACGAGTGTCGGCTGAAAATCAAAGTGTGAAAGCTGCTGCATGAGTTTTTCCTATTTCCATATAAATAAATATTTCACGGCGCAGTGAAGTTCACCGCCTGCGGCTACCGCCTAGCAGCGATCCCAATACACCGCGCAGAATTTCTCGCCCCACTTGTGTGCCGATGCTGCGTGCTGCGCTTTTCGCCAAGGCTCCGAGCAATTCGCCGGTGACATTCCCGGCGGCATTGCCAGCTGCGGCAGGTTCGCGCGCCTTGGTCGTATCGTTAGAAGCCGCTGCGGCTTTAGCGCGCTGCGCGAGCATTTCGTACGCCGACTCGCGATCGATATTCTGCTCGTATTTGCCGCGCAGCGGTGAGCGCGACATTTGGTCGGCGCGCTCGGCATCGGTCAGTGCGCCCACGCGTGCCTGCGGCGGATAAATGAAAACGCGTTCGACCGGCGTTGGCTGGCCCTTTTCGTCAAGTACTGAAACCAGCGCTTCGCCGACGCCGAGTTCGGTGATGACCTGTTCGGTATTCAATGCCGGATTGGCGCGAAACGTTTGCGCAGCGGCACGTACCGCTTTCTGATCCTTCGGGCTGAAGGCGCGTAACGCATGCTGCACGCGATTGCCGAGTTGGCCGAGAATGGTTTCCGGCACATCGAGCGGATTTTGCGTGACGAAATAAATACCGACGCCTTTCGAGCGAATCAAGCGCACGACCTGTTCGATTTTTTCGATCAGTGCTTTTGGTGCATCGTTAAACAGCAAATGCGCCTCGTCGAAAAAGAACACCAGTTTCGGTTTATCGAGATCGCCGACTTCGGGTAATTCTTCGAATAATTCCGATAATAGCCACAACAGAAACATCGCATACAGGTGCGGATGCGTCATCAATGCGGTGGCATCGAAAATACTGATGACACCGTTGCCAGAGAAATCACTCTGCATTAAATCGCTCAGTGCAATCTGCGGCTCACCGAGAAATTGTTCGGCGCCTTGTTCTTCGAGCACGAGTAGTTGCCGTTGAATGGTGGCGATGCTAGTGCTGCTCAGATTGCCGTATTCACCCTGCAGATTTTTGGCGTTGTCGGAAATCCATGTCAGCAGCGCACGCAAATCTTTTAGGTCCAGCAATAGCAGGCCGTTCGCATCGGCGATTTTGAAGGTGGCATACAGCACACCGGTTTGCGTGTCGTTCAATTCGAGTAGATGTGCGAGTAATAAGGGGCCAATACTCGATACCGTGGCGCGAATGGGCAGGCCACGTTTGCCATACATGTCCCATAACTGCACTGGGTATGCCTGCGTGTGGTAATCGACGATATTCAATTGAGCGACACGCTGTTTGATTTTTTCGTTATCGCCGCCGGGGCGCGCGAGTCCCGATAAATCGCCTTTTACATCCGCCATAAATATGGGTACGCCGTTGCGCGAAAAATTTTCGGCGAGGGTTTGTAATGTCACGGTTTTGCCAGTGCCGGTGGCGCCGGTAATCAGGCCGTGGCGGTTGGCCATGCGCAGTGTTAGCGATACCCGGGTTTGCTCGGCGGCGCCAATCGGAAATTGTGGAGTCATCGCGATGGTTCCTGAAGGGTGATGGCACGATTGTAATCGATCGCATCGACGCTGCGATGGTGGGGCGTCAGGGCATGTAATACCATGCGGTAAAAGTTCTTAATGAGTATCCATGTATGTCGAACATTGCTTCGGGATTCGAACCGTTATTTTTTGGCAGTCCCTTTTTTGATTTTATTGGCCCGGTCTATCACTGCATTTATCCGACGCACGAGCAGCTTGCGCTGCTCCTCGAAGAAAAACATTGCAACACGTTCATGGTAGCGCACGGCGGTTTATTGTCGACGCTGGCCGATGTGGCGATGTCGCGCGCTTTAGTGCGCGCGCGTGGCGACGGCACCAAGGCGCTGACGATTAGTCTCAGTATCGATTTCATCGGCACTGCTGTTGTCGGTGCGTGGCTCGAAGCGCACGTTGCGCTGAAAAAAACTTCGGGAACCGTTGGGTTCGCCACTTGCGAGATTCGCGAAGGCGATAGTGTGATCGTTGTGGCTAATGGTGCTTTCCGGTACGTTACCCCACGTTAATTAATACGCTGCTCAGCAAGTCAATAATCAGCAAGCCAAGAATAAACAGGAGAATTCCATGCGCACTGCTGCAAAAAGTTATTTGTGGTTGATGATTCTGATGAGTCTCGCTTTTGGCCTGCTGTATCTTTTTGTGCCGGCTAAAATGATCGAACCGCTGGGATATGGTGCGTTGGTGTCATCGGCGCTCGCGGATATACGAACAACGTTTGCCGCGTTTCAACTGGCAACGGCGATTTTTCTCGTTTGGTGTGTACAAACAGAGCAGATCAAGCTGGGCTTGATCTGTATGTTCTTCAGTGGTCTCGCCTTTGTATTGTGCCGCGGCTATGGGCTGTATATCGATCATTCAATGACGCCGATGTTGCGCGGAACCATCGTCTTTGAATTGGCATTAACCGTAATTTCTATTGTTCTGTACGTGCTGACGCCTGAGGGCGGACGTATCGATGCCGGCCCGTCGAAACGTGCTGCGACGATTTTTGTTGCAGTAATGGGCCTGGCGACATTCGCATCCGGATTAGCATCGGCATTGATGCCGGTCGAAACACTGGCGCCGATGGGTTTCAGCCAGCTTGCACCATCAGCGCTGACTGATGCGCGCGCGAGCTATGGCGGTTTTCAAATCGGTCTCGCGTTATTCATGTTGTGGTGTTTGCCGGCGCGGCATGTATTCGCCGGCGCTTTCAATTTTTTTATTTGCATAGCGCTGATTGTGATTTGTCGAGCATTGGCGATGGTTATCGATAACATTTATACGCAGAGCCTGATCGGAGCCCTCATTTTCGAAAGTGTCCTCGCTGCGCTGGCTCTGTTCGTGGTATTGAAGGCGAGAAAATTCGACAGCGTTGCGAGCTGATGGCTGCTTGTCGATATCGGACTGTATCGCGCGATGAGATAGGCGCGGACGGTGACGGCCGAATCCGTTGCGGACATCTAGCTATGTCCGTTCGCTATGTAGCCCATTCCAGTAAATCAACTATTAACAGCTCGCCATCATTGGTGGAGAATGAACGCCTTTCAAAAAAGGCTGGAGAACGCAATGGCACTGTTCAAGAACTTCATCGCAGGCGAGTGGGTCGAGGGTGTCTCGGTCTCGCGCAACATCAATCCCTCCGATACCAATGAGGTAGTCGGCGAGTTCGCTGGCGCTTCCGCTGAACAAGTCGAGCAGGCCATTGCTGCCGCGCGCGCCGCACTGCCGGCATGGGCTCGAACCACGGCGCAGGTGCGCGCCGAAGTGCTGCTAAAGGCGGCCGATGAGATTCTGGCGCGCAGCGCCGAACTGGGCGAATTGCTATCGCGCGAAGAAGGAAAAACCCTTGCCGAGGGTACCGGTGAAGTGATTCGCGCCAGCCATTGTCTGCGCTACTTTTCGGGTGAAGCGATCCGCATGCGCGGCGAAATCTTTCCGCCGGTGCGTCCGAATGTCACTGTTGAGATAACGCGAGAGCCAGCCGGCGTAGTCGGCGTGATCACGCCTTGGAACTTCCCGATCGCGATTCCTGCGTGGAAGATCGGCGCAGCGCTGGCCTTCGGCAACACCGTTGTATTCAAGCCGGCCGATCTGACTCCGGCCTGCGGCTGGGCGCTGGTGGATATTCTGGTGCGCGCGGGTGTGCCAAACGGCGTGCTGAACTTAGTGATGGGTCGTGGCTCGGTGGTCGGCAACCCGCTGGTCGACGGCGTCGATGCGATTACCTTTACTGGCTCTGTGCCGACGGGTCGCAATATCGCCGTACGCGCAATTGGCACGATGACCAAGATTCAGCTCGAAATGGGCGGCAAAAATGCGCTGGTGATCCTCGACGATGCCGATCTTGATGTCGCCGTCGAGTGCACGGTCAACGGTGCGTTTTACGGCACCGGTCAGCGTTGTACCGCGAGCGAACGCATTATCGTCACTGAGGGCATTCACGACCGCTTCATCAATGCCGTGAAAGAGCGCATGGCAAAAACCGTGGTTGGTCACGCGCTGAAGAAAGGCACGCAGATTGGCCCGGTGGTCGATGAGAAGCAGCTTGAGCACAACTTGAAGTACGTCGAAATCGCCCGCCGCGATGGTGCCACTATTTTCGGCGGTGAGCGCCTGGAGCGCGAAACCCCGGGTTTCTATATGTCGCCAGCGCTGATGGTCGGCACCGACAACGCGATGCAAATCAATCGCGAGGAAGTGTTTGGTCCGGTCGCCTCGATAATTCGCGTGAAAAACTACGACGAAGCGCTGGTGAAAGCGAACGACAGCGAGTTTGGTCTATCGTCCGGCATCTGCACCACCTCATTGAAATATGCGAAAGACTTCCAGCGCAATAGCGAGTCGGGTCTGGTGATGGTGAATCTGCCGACCGCGGGTCTCGACTATCACGTACCGTTCGGGGGGCGTAAAGGGTCGAGTTACGGTCCGCGCGAGCAGGGCACGTACGCCGTTGAGTTCTTCACTACGGTGAAGACGACGTACATGAATCCGTAACGACAATCGCAAGCGTCCAGCGGTGGTTCGCAATGAACGATGGCTGTGACGCAATGTTTTCTGCGGAAGCGAGCGGGTCGGCTTTAGGGCGGGCCCGCGCGATGTTTAGAGATCGTTATTACCCTTGCGCGAGCGATCCTGCACCGAGCCCGGTATCACTGGCTCGGTCGGCTTCTTCGCCAGCGAAATATGACGCGATCCACCGAATACCTGGCCGCTGACGCCGTTGGCAATCTGCTGGATTTTGCCGCCACTTTTCAGAAAAGCTGCAGTCTGCTGATCGATCGAGACTCGGGTGTCGTTGGTCGAAGGCTGTTTGGTTTTTGCGGTGAGCCTAGTCGTCGGCTTGGCCATAGCGGCGGTCCATTCGTGAAGAAAGGCGCACAGTCTACGGCAAATGGGGCTTGGCCGCCTCACTAAAAGACACTGACCATGCGGTCAGCGGTCCGTTTGGGCATGAAATACTGCGGTGAAATCTAATTGACAGGAGCCATTACTCGCGTAGACTCAGTCCAGCTTATTTGTGCGTCTGTTATTGTCCTGTAGTTCCGAAGCGTTTGTCGTAGTTTCTCCCTCGCTCCGTTAGTTCAAGTAACTCCCTCATTTTTAAGCCAATCCGCTAAGCCTGTACGTATCGTCGGCTTGGTAAATCTTCTCTATGCAGGTTATTTTTATGTCGAATCTCAGCACTGGCACCGTCAAATGGTTCAACGAATCCAAAGGTTTCGGATTTATTTCTCCTGAAAGCGGTCCGGACTTGTTTGTCCACTACAGCTCGATCAACAGTGGTGGCTTCAAAACACTGACCGAAGGTCAGCAAGTACAGTTCATCGTTACCCAGGGTAAAAAAGGCCCACAAGCCGAAAACGTTACCCCCATCTAAGTCAGTTCCCACACCGGGGCCGCTCGGCCCCGGTGCGTTTTACGCCCTCTGTCTCTGTAATACCTTCTGCTTAAATTCAGCAAAATTGCGCATTACTTTCTAGTGTAAAATCCCGCGACCCAATCGACCAATCGTCGACCCGTTGTTGCTGAGGAGTGTTTTCCCATGACCGTAATTCGTCAGGACGATTTGATTCAAAGTGTCGCCGACGCGCTGCAATATATCTCCTATTACCACCCCGTCGACTTCATTCAGGCGATGCACAACGCCTACGAAAAAGAAGCGAACCCCGCGGCTAAAGATGCAATCGCACAAATTCTGATTAACTCGCGCATGTGCGCAATGGGCCACCGTCCGATTTGCCAGGACACCGGCATTGTCACCGTATTCGTCCGTGTCGGCATGAATGTGCAGTGGACCGGCGCAACGATGGGTGTCAGCGACATGATCAATGAAGGCGTGCGCCGCGCTTATGCCAATCCCGACAACGTGCTGCGCGCGTCGATCCTGTCCGATCCGGATGGCGAGCGCAAAAACACCAAAGACAATACCCCAGCTGTAATTCACTACGAGTTGGTACCGGGCGATACCGTCGATGTGCACGTTGCCGCCAAAGGCGGCGGCTCCGAAGCGAAATCGAAATTCGCGATGCTGAATCCATCGGATTCAGTGGTCGATTGGGTGCTGAACATGGTCCCGCAGATGGGCGCCGGCTGGTGCCCGCCGGGCATGCTTGGCATCGGCATCGGCGGCACGGCGGAAAAAGCGATGCTGCTCGCGAAAGAAGCGCTGCTCGATCCGATCGATATTCAGGATTTACGCGCGCGCGGTGCGAGCAACCGCTCCGAAGAATTGCGTCTGGAGCTGATGGATAAGATCAATGCACTTGGCGTGGGCGCGCAGGGGCTCGGTGGTCTCACCACTGTGCTCGATGTGAAGGTGAAAGATTATCCGACCCATGCGGCCAACAAGGCGGTGGCGATCATTCCGAACTGCGCCGCCACGCGTCACACTCATTTCGTGCTCGACGGCTCCGGGCCGGCGCAACTCGAAGCGCCAGATATCAATGACTGGCCGGATATCACCTGGGAGGTCGGCGATAGCGTGCGCCGCGTCAATCTCGATACGGTAACGCCCGCCGATGTGAAAACGTGGAAGCCGGGCGAAACGTTATTGCTCTCCGGAAAAATGCTTACCGGCCGCGATGCCGCGCACAAGAAAATCACCGACATGCTCAATGCCGGCCAAAAACTGCCGGTCGATCTGACCGGACGGTTTATTTATTACGTTGGCCCGGTTGATCCGGTACGCGATGAAGTCGTCGGTCCGGCCGGTCCGACCACGGCGACGCGGATGGATAAATTCACCCGCCAAGTGCTGAAAGAAACCGGTCTGCTCGGCATGATCGGTAAATCCGAGCGCGGCCAGATCGCGATCGATGCGATCAGGGATTACGAATCGGTGTATCTGATGGCGGTCGGTGGCGCCGCGTATTTAGTGGCGCAGGCGATCAAATCGGCGAAAGTGCTCGCGTTCCCCGAACTCGGTATGGAAGCGGTGTACGAATTCGACGTGAAGGATATGCCGGTTACGGTGGCAGTCGATTCGAAGGGCGAATCGGTACACAAGACCGGCCCGCAAATCTGGAAAGCGAAAATCGAAGAGCAGCATCTCGAGCTGATCTGATTTTTCCGCCCGTTGTAGCAGCCGAGTGCAGCGGAAATTTCTTTGCAAGAAAAGTGACGCTCGCCGCAGGCGCATCGAAATAAAGAAATTGCACTAAGCCAAAAGGAACTCTTTGTGCAGACCTTTTACTGGCACGACTACGAGACTTGGGGGGTTAATCCCTCCCAAGATCGTCCCTCGCAATTTGCAGGTATTCGCACCGATCTCGATTTCAACATCATCGACGAACCACTCGTCCAATATTGCCAGCCGCCGCAGGATTTATTGCCGCAGCCCGACGCGTGTTTGATCACCGGTATCACGCCGCAAATGGCGCAGCGCGAAGGGCTGCGCGAATACGAATTCATCGCCAATATTCATCGCGAGCTAAGTAAACCAGGCACTTGTGGTGTCGGTTACAACAGCATTCGCTTCGACGATGAAGTCACGCGCTTTGCGCTGTATCGCAATTTCTACGATCCGTATGCGCGCGAATGGCAAAACGGCAATTCGCGTTGGGACATTATCGATATGGTGCGTGCGTGTCGTGCATTGCGACCCGACGGCATCGAATGGCCGTTGAACGACGATGGCAAACCGTCGTTCAAACTCGAGCATTTGACCGCGGCAAATCATTTGCAGCATGAAGCCGCGCACGATGCGTTGTCCGATGTGCATGCGACGATAGCGGTTGCGAAACTGATCAAAACCAAGCAGCCAAAATTATTCGATTATTTATTCAAGCTGCGCGATAAACGCGAAGTGGCCGCATTGTTGAATCTCGCGCAGAAAAAACCGGTGCTGCATATCTCCGGTATGTTTCCGACCGAACGCGGTTGCGCTGCTTTGGTATTGCCGCTGGCGATACATCCGAGCAATGCCAACGAAATTATTTGTTTTGATTTGAGCGCAGATCCAGAATTGCTGCTCGATCTGTCGGTCGATGAAATTCGCCGCCGCGTATTTACCGCGCAGAGTGAACTTGAGGTCGAGCGCATTCCGTTGAAAACGATTCGGCTCAATCGCTGCCCTGTCGTCGTCACTGAAAAATTACTCGACGAAAAAATTGCGCAACGATGGCAGATTGATCGCGTCCGTTGTGAAGCTAGCGCGCAAAAATTGCTTGGGGTAAGCACGCTTGCAGCGAAATTGCGCGATGTATTTGTGGCGGCTGAACGCAAGCCCATCACTGATCCTGAACAGATGCTATATAGCGGCGGTTTTTTCAGCGACGCCGATCGCGCGACGATGACGCAGGTGCGCAAGGCGAAACCAAAAGAGTTGGTAACACAAAATTTCGTGTTCGAAGACAAGCGACTGCCGGAAATTTTATTGCGTTATCGCGCGCGCAATTTTCCGGAAACATTATCGAGCGATGAGCGCGCCGATTGGATCGAGTTTTGTCGCGCGCGGCTCGCCGATCGCAGCTATGGCGCGAGTATTGTGCTCGATGAATTTCGCGCGCGGTTGAGCGAGCTTTCAACACAAACGGATTTGAGTGAAAAACAGCGACGGGTTTTACACGAACTCGCTATCTACGCAGAGGCTGTTCCCTCTGCGTTTGAGAGAGCGGCGAGCTATTAGCTTTTCCACGCACTGAACTCAATTTCATAACGCCCCGGCACCATCGACGCCTGGTAAATTTTTGCGGTCGGATAATTCGCGCGCATCAGCTTAACGATTAATTCCTTTTCTTTATCCGATGTGTGGATGCCGAAATACACGGCACGCAATTCGTGCGCGGGAAATTTGCGCAGGTCATACCACAGCTCGGGATCGTTCTGGATATCGTCGAGCGCGTTTTCGAAGCAGCGCCATTCCTGCTCCAATTGATCCTGCTTGCCCTTGATCAAGAATTTGCTCGGAAATGCATCGGTGGTTGGCGCGGAGCGGCGCCCATAAATAATTTCGAGTTGCTCCTGTTGATTCGTCACCATCGGCGCTAGGCCCTGATAGGTGACACGCTGCGGCTTGGCGAGACCGGTGTCATCACCGCATTCAAAGCGCAGGGCGATGCCGCGATGCTGATCGGCGAACCGCTGCCAGCAGCTGACGTTATGCGGTTTATCGGAAAAACACGCGATGCGCACGTTGCGCGCGAATAGCCGCCACTGCCGCAAATACTCTTCGACTTGCCGCCCTTGAATATCGGCGATCTGGCCGAGCAGTTCTCGCAGCACATCCTGCGCTTCTTCTTCATCGCAAAAACGCTGCTGTTCGCGCCAACGCGCCATGATGTTGACCAGCCGGTTATGGCGGCCGGTCGGCTCGTCGGGGCCGAACAGCATGATCAGCGCTTCTCGCAGCAACACATCGAGCAGGCTTTCGGCGCTGAGGTCGGGCTTGGCTTGATAGTCGAGTTCGAAAGGATCGCCGAATAAATGCGGCGCGCTCCAGCGCAACGCTTGGCTGCTGAGAATTTTGACGCCGGTATCGATCGGGCAAAATTTAACGAGGGATGAAACGGAATCGACTGCCACAGTAATGCCTGTCGTTTAGTGATTGAGTAGCGAGTGCAAGTAATAGCACACGGTCCCAATGTAGCAACCAGGGTTTTAAAGTTCGAGGCACGCGCCTGGGTGCCATGAGCGCCGAACTGGGATGCTTTTTTTCGGGGCAGAACGCGCTGGTTGTCGAAGCATCGGCGCAGGATTCACACGGAGATCTCGCCGACCTCTCCGAGGGACGAACACGCCGAGCCTTCTCTACATCGCCACGTTGCCCCGAAAGAAAAGCATCCCAGTTCGGCGCAACCCGCTTGGGCAGTGCACCAAGAAAAAAAACAGATGCATTAAAGAAAACTTGTTTTCTTTGCCGCACCCTTCGCGCCGTGGATAATAGGCGCCGTTCTTTCGGAGATGCCCACCTTGAATGCGGCACAGCAGCCCAACGCCAGTCTTGGCGTTCTGACCAAAATCTTCCCTTACCTTCGGCCGTATCGCTGGCGCATGCTCGGCGCGTCGCTGGCGCTGATATTCACCGCCGCGATCACGCTGTCGATCGGGCAGGGCTTGCGCATGCTGGTCAACGACGGGTTTCACGGTGACGAAGCGGCGTTGAATCATGCGCTCCAATTGTTTGGTGTGATCGTGTTGCTGCTCGCGGCGGGGACCTTCGTGCGTTTCTATCTGGTTACCTGGATCGGCGAGCGCGTCAGCGCCGATCTGCGCCGCGCGGTATTCGATCATGTCATCGGCCTGCATCCAGGATTTTTCGACACCATTCACAGCGGCGATATTCAATCGACGATCACTACCGATACCACGCTGCTGCAAACCGTGATCGGCTCGTCGATTTCGGTGGCGCTGCGCAATGCGCTGATTCTGATCGGCGGCGTGATCTGGATGTTTATCTCCAATGCCAAGCTCACCGCGATGGTATTGCTGAGCGTGCCGTTGGTGGTGGCGCCGATTCTGATTTTCGGTCGCCGCGTGCGTAGCCTGTCACGCGCCAGTCAGGATCGGCTCGCCGACGTTGGCAGCTATGTCGGCGAAGCGGTGCAAAACGTCAAAGTCGTGCAAGCGTTCAATCATCAGCAGGTCGATGCCAAACGCTTCGGCGAGCATGTTGAAGCGGCATTCGATGTCGCACAACGCCGCATTTGGCAGCGCGCGTGGCTGACCACGCTGGTGATCACGCTGGTGCTCGGCGCGATTGGCGCGATGATTTATGTCGGCGGTAATGATGTGAATCACGGCCGTATCAGCGCCGGCGAACTCGCCGCATTCGTGTTTTACGCGGTGATGGTGGCGGCATCGGTCGGTGCGATCAGTGAGGTCTACGGCGATCTGCAGCGCGCCGCCGGCGCCAGCGAACGCATGCTCGAATTGCTGGCTGCCGCGCCGCTGATTCTGCCACCGGCAAATCCGCGCGAGTTAACGCAGCCGGTGCGCGGCGATGTGCGTATCGAACATATTCGCTTTCATTACCCGACCCGACCCGAGCATGCCGCGATCGACGATTTGACACTGCCTATCGTGGCCGGGAAAACCACCGCGTTAGTCGGCAGTTCGGGTGCGGGCAAATCGACGCTGATCGATCTGCTGCTGCGCTTTTACGATGTGCAACAGGGTGCGATTTTGTTCGATGGCATCGACCTGCGCGAACTTGATCCGCAAACGCTGCGTGCGCAAATCGCGCTGGTACCGCAACAGCCGGTGCTATTCAGCGGCAGCGTGCTCGACAATATTCGTTATGGCCGTCCCGATGCGAACGATGCCGAAGTGGGAGCCGCCGCCGCCGCGGCATTCGCGAGTGAATTCATCGAACGTCTGCCGCAGGGTTACGACAGCCAGGTTGGCGAGCAGGGTGTACGCTTGTCCGGCGGCCAACGCCAGCGCATCGCCATCGCGCGGGCGCTGTTGAAGGATCCGGCACTGCTGTTGCTCGACGAAGCGACCAGTGCACTCGATGCCGAAAGTGAATTTCAGGTGCAGCAGGCACTCGAACGCCTGATGCAGAACCGCACGACGCTGGTGATTGCGCATCGCCTTGCGACAGTCGTTAAAGCCGATCAAATTGCGGTACTGGATCAGGGCCAACTCGTTGCGGTCGGGCGACACGACGAATTATTGCGTTCGTCGCCGCTGTATGCGCGTTGGGCGGAATTGCAATTCAACAATGCCGCACGCGAGCAGCAACTCGTTGCGGCTAAGTAAAAGCGTTAGAGCCTTCCCTCTCCCTCAAGGGGTGAGGGAATTAAATCGCGAGGAAGCAACGTGAAATTTCCCGGCAGCCACATCCTCTCCATGGCGCAGTTCGAACGCGCGGACATCGAACAAGTATTCGCGGTGGCGGATCGCATGGAGCCCTACGCGCATCGTCGCCGCATAACGAACGTGTTAGACGGCGCGATTCTCGGCAGCATGTTTTTCGAATCGTCGACCCGCACTCGCGTCAGCTTCGGTTGCGCATTTAATTTGCTCGGCGGTGACGTACGCGAAACCACCGGCTTCGAAGCGACCTCGCTGACCAAAGGCGAATCGCTGCATGACACCGCGCGGGTGCTGTCGGGCTACAGCGATGTGATCGTGATGCGTCACCCACAGGCCGGTTCGGTAGCGGAATTTGCGCAGGCATCGCGCGTGCCGGTCGTTAACGGCGGCGACGGTGCGAATGAGCATCCGAGCCAGGCGTTGCTTGATCTGTACACGATTAAAAAAGAACTCGAACACCAGGGGCGTGCCGGCATCGACGGGCTCAGCATCGGCATGATCGGCGATCTGAAATTCGGTCGCACCGTGCATTCGCTGTGTAAATTGCTGACGCTGTTCAACAACATCACGGTTACGCTGATTTCGCCGAATGAATTGCGTATGCCGGCGGAAATCGTGGAGCAATTACGCAGCGCGGGTCATCGCGTGGTGGAATCGGACAATATGGAACAGAGCCTGTCGCACGTTGATATTGCGTATGCGACGCGCATTCAGGCCGAGCGTTTTGCGAATGCTGAAGAGGCGATGTTGTATCGCGGCCGCTATCGTTTGAATCAGGCGGTGTACACGCAGTATTGCAAACCCAACACCGTCATTATGCATCCGCTGCCACGCGATTCGCGCGCCGAGGCGAATGAGCTCGACAACGATTTGAATGACAATCCGAACCTCGCGATTTTCCGTCAGGCCGATAACGGCATTCTGGTACGCATGGCATTGTTCGCGCTGATTCTCGATGTTGTCGAACAGGTCGACACACACGCACGCGACGTTAACTGGTATACCGAGCGGCGTTTTTGATGAAGCGCTCAACGTTTACGCGCGACGATGTCGATGTGCTGAGCGATAACAGCGCTTACGACGGTTTTTTCAAAGTGCGCGAATTGCAATTGCGCCATCGCAAATTCGATGGCTCATGGAGCCCGGTGCTGCGGCGCGAATTGGTATTGCGGCACGATGCGGCCGGCGTACTGTTGTACGATCCGCGCCGCGATGAAATCGCACTGGTCGAACAATTTCGCGTCGGCGCACTAAAGCGCAACAGCAATCCATGGTTGCTCGAACTGGTCGCCGGTTTAATCGACAGCGATGAAAATGCCGAAGCGGTAGCGCGCCGCGAAGCGCTCGAAGAAGCCGGTTGCGAAATAAAAGCAATGGAGCTTATCTGCGAATATTTTTCGAGCCCCGGCGGCAACAACGAATATTTTCATTTGTATTGTGGTCAGTGCGATTTGCAAAATGCCGGTGGCGTGTTTGGCCTGCCGGAGGAAGGTGAGGATATTCGCGTACACGTCGTTACCGTTGATGCCGCATTGCAGGCCTTACAGCGGCGTGAATTTTCCAACGCGCCCACCATCATCGCGCTGCAATGGTTGCAGCTGCACCGCCAACGTTTACGCGAGCAGTGGCGCTAATGCGATTATTTTTCGCGGTGCCCATCGCGCCCGAGAGCAGCGCGGCGTTATCGGCGTTGTGTTCGCGCTTGCAAACGCAGCGCGGCTGGCGTTGGGTGAGCGAACGCAACTGGCATATCACGCTGGCATTTCTCGGCGAGACCGATGGCAAATGGGTGCAGTCGCTGAGCGAGCTCGGTGAGAGCGTGGCGGCGACCAGCGAATGCAGTGCGCTTACGCTCGATAGTTTGCAATGGTTCCCGAGCATCAATCGACCGCGCTTACTCGCCGCCGTCGCCGGACAAGCTGGTGCGCTGCCATCGATACGCAAACAATTAGCGACTGGCCTGCGCGATCTCGGCGTGAATTTCGACGGCAAACCGTTGCGCCCGCACGTCACGTTAATGCGACTTGAGCGCGGCGTTGAAGTGCACGATTTAAGTTTGCCGCCGTGCGATATTCGCGTCGATGTCGAAACGTTGGCGCTGTATCGCAGCGAACGCGAACACGGCGAAACACGCTATCGGCCGATTTGGCGGCGCGATTTAAAGCTCAACACCCCTCTGTCCCCCCTTATCAGGGGGGATGATTAATTGCACAAGGCAACGACTCTGGATGCCCCCTCCCCTGATAAGGGGAGGGCCGGGGAGGGGTTCTCTAAGAAGAAACAATGAATTCGACTGAACCCAAAAAATCCCACGGCCTGCTGCGCAGCAGTTTTATGGTCAGTCTGTTGACCATGCTGTCGCGCGTGCTCGGCCTGGTGCGCGACATCAGCTTCAGCGTGTTTATTGGCGTTGGGCCGGCCACCGATGCGTTTTATTTCGCGTTCCGCATTCCAAATTTTCTGCGCCGTTTGTTTGCTGAAGGCGCGTTCGCGAATGCGTTTGTGCCGGTGCTGTCCGAATATCGACAGCAGCGCAGTTTTCAAGATGTGCGCGATCTGGTCGATCGCGTGTCCGGCGTGCTCGGCTCGACGTTGATTGCGGTGACGACGCTGGCAGTGATCGCGGCGCCGATGGTCACTGGCCTGTTCGCGCCCGGGTATATCGACCAACCGGAAAAATTCGCGCTGACCAGCGATCTGATTCGAATTACGTTTCCCTATTTATTTTTAATTTCGATGACCGGGTTTTCCGGCGCGATTCTGAATAGCTACGGCCGCTTCGGCGCACCGGCCTTTGCACCAGTGTTGCTGAATGTAGTGTTGATCGCTGCGGCTTTTTTCGCGCGGCGCTGGTTCGATCAGCCGTTGTACGCGTTGGCGTGGGGCGTGCTGATCGCCGGCGTTGCACAATATATTTTTCAATGGCCATTTTTGATTCGGCTGAATCTGCTGCCGCGTCCGCGCTGGCAGCCGCACGATGAAGGTGTGCGTCGTATTCTGCGGCTGATGCTGCCGGCGCTATTTGGCGTATCGGTCAGTCAGATCAATCTGCTGCTGGATACCGTGATCGCATCGTTTCTACCGGCCGGTAGCGTGTCGTGGCTGTATTTATCCGATCGCTTGCACGAGCTGCCGCTCGGTGTATTCGCGGTTGCGATCGGCACCGTAATCCTGCCGAGTCTGTCACGCGATCAGGCGAATGCATCGACGCAGAGTTTTTCGCGCACGCTCGATTGGGCGCTGCGCATGGTGCTGTTGATCGGCATGCCGGCATCGGTGGCGTTGATCGTGGTCGGGCGCTCGATTCAGACCGCGCTGTTTCGCTACGGGCAGACCTCCGCGCTTGATGTGCAGATGTCGTCGTATGCGCTGGCGGCGGTATCGATCGGGCTCAGCGCGTTCATGCTGATCAAAATTCTCGCGCCGGGTTTTTACGCGCGCCAGGATATGAAAACACCGGTGCGCATCGGGATTATCTCGATGATCGCGAACATGGTGTTCAACCTGATTCTGGTCATTCCGCTGCACCTTTATTTCAGGCTCGGCCATGTCGGGCTGGCGTTGGCGATGGCGCTGTCGGCTTGGCTGAATACCGGCCTGCTGGCGCGCGGTCTGATCCGCCAACAGATTTATCTGCCGCAAGCGGGGTGGCGTTATTTCGGCTCGCAGCTGGGGCTGGCCTGTCTGGCGATGGGGGTGGTGCTTTGGTTGGGCGATCCGGCGGCGTCGACTTGGCTTGACTGGCCGTGGTGGCGGCGCGTACCGGCGTTATTCGCACTGTGCGGAGTCGGATTTGCGGTGTATGTCGGCGTATTGTTCGCGCTGGGATTGCGCACCAAGCATCTGCGCGGGCCGGCGGCCTAGGCATTCAGGCGAATGACTACGTTATAATCGCCGGCCCCGCTGCCGGCCGGTTTTTCTCGGTAATGGGGCATTCTTTCAACTCATTGTGGTATTCGATGGAACTGATTCGCGGTCTGCACAATCTGCGCCCCCGCCATCGCGGCTGCGTCGCGACGATCGGCGCCTTCGACGGTGTGCACCGCGGCCATCGTGCAGTGCTGCAACGGCTGATTGAAAAGGGTCGCAAGCTGCAATTACCGGTCACCGTCGTGCTGTTTGAGCCACTACCGCGCGAGTTTTTTGCGCCACTGCAAGCGCCGGCGCGGCTGATGAGTTTCCACGAAAAATTTATCGCACTGCGCGAGCTCGGCATCGATCGCGTACTGCGTATTCGCTTCGATCGCGCGCTCAGCGAAATGGGCGCCGAAGAGTTTGTCCGCCGCGTATTTGTCGACGGTCTCGGCGCGCGTTACATCGTGGTCGGCGACGATCTGCATTTTGGTAAAAACCGCGCCGGTGATTTCAATTATTTGAAAGAAGCCGGCGCCCGCTTCGGCTTCGATGTGGTGGCGACGCCATCGGTGGTGGAAGAGGGCGAACGTGTCAGCAGCACGCGCATACGCGCAGCGCTGGAAAACTCCGATTTCAAACTGGCGGAGGAATTACTCGGCCGCCCGTTTTCGATCAGCGGTCGCGTCATGTACGGCCAGCAATTGGGCCGCACCATCGGCGTGCCGACCGCCAATTTAAATTTACGGCGATTGCGTGCGCCGTTATCAGGTGTCTATGCCGTCGAGGTGAATGGAGCGGGGGAAATTCACGGCGCTGCGGGCATGTTGCCGGGTGTTGCGAATGTCGGCACGCGACCCACGATTGGCGATCTGACCAAGGCCATTCTCGAAGTGCATATTTTTAATTTCTCCGACAACTTGTATCACCGCAATATCAGCGTCGTATTCCGCAAGAAGCTGCGCGAGGAACACAAGTTCGACTCGCTCGACCAGCTAAAGCAGCAAATCAAGCGCGATATGACGGCCGGCCGCGATTATTTTCATCTGGCAACTATTCCCCCCCTTTAATGAAAGGGGAAAACCTTCGTAGTTCTATATTGAATTGAAGAAAACATGACTGATTACAAACACACACTTAACCTGCCCGAAACCGAATTCGCGATGAAGGCGAATCTCGCGCAGCGCGAGCCCGAATTGCTGAAACACTGGCAGCAATCGAAACTGTACGAAACGATTCGTCGCGCTCGTGCCGGCCGCGAAAAATTTATTCTGCACGATGGTCCACCCTACGCGAACGGCGATATTCATATCGGTCATGCGGTCAATAAAATTCTGAAAGACATTATTGTTAAAGCAAAAACGCTGAGTGGTTTCGACGCGCCGTATGTGCCGGGGTGGGATTGCCACGGTCTACCGATCGAATTGAACGTCGAGAAAAAACACGGCAAGGCCGGCGCCAAAATCGATGCCGCGACATTTCGTAATTTCTGTCGCCAATACGCACAACAACAGGTGAATGGTCAGCGCGAAGATTTCAAACGACTCGGCATTCTCGGCGATTGGGATACGCCGTACCTGACCATGAATTTTCAATTCGAGGCCGACGAAATTCGTGCGCTCGGAAAAATCGCTGCCAACGGCTATCTGCAAAAAGGTTTCAAGCCGGTGCATTGGTGTCTCGACTGTGCATCCGCACTCGCTGAAGCCGAAGTCGAATACAAAGACAAAACTTCACCGGCAATCGATGTTGCGTTTGCTGCGGTTGATCGCGCCGACGTGCTGCAACGTTTTGGTGTTGATTCAACTATTGATGGCGAAGTGGCGGTGGCGATTTGGACTACGACGCCGTGGACATTGCCCGCGAATCTAGCTGTGGCGCTGAATGCCGAGCTCGATTATGTCCTGATCAAATTTACGAAAGACGAGAAACCGTGGTTGCTCGTACTTGCAGAGACACTTGAAGGCGCAGCGATGAAACGCTATGACGTTGCGCATTACGAAATTGTCGCGCGCGCCAAAGGTAATGCGTTAGAGCACGCGCTGCTGCAACATCCATTTTACGAGCGCCAGGTGCCGATTATTCTCGGCGAGCATGTCACCACTGATGCAGGCACCGGCGCCGTGCATACGGCACCCGGTCACGGTCAGGACGACTTTATCGTCGGCAAAAAATACGGCCTCGCGATTTTGAATCCGGTCGGCGCGAATGGCGTTTTTTTACCGGACACGCCGTTGTTCGCAGGTCAGCATGTATTTAAAGCCAATGATGCGGTGCTCGACGTACTGCGCGAACGGAATGCATTACTCCACTATCAACCGCTGCAACACAGTTATCCGCATTGTTGGCGGCATAAAACGCCGATTATTTTCCGCGCGACACCGCAGTGGTTTATCTCGATGAAAAATGCGGGCGTGTCGCACAGTGGTTTGCTCACGCAGGCACTGGCAGCATCGGACAAAGTCGAGTGGATGCCGAGCTGGGGCAAGGCGCGTATCGACGGCATGATGCAGGATCGCCCCGATTGGTGTATTTCGCGGCAGCGCACCTGGGGTGTGCCGATCGCATTATTCGTGCATAAAGAAACCGCCGAGCTGCATCCGCGTACGCAAGAATTGATCGAGCAGGTAGCACAACGTGTCGAGCAGAAAGGCATCGATGCGTGGTTCGAATTAAATGCGGAAGAATTATTGGGCGCCGACGCGGCGCATTACGACAAAGTCAGCGATACACTCGATGTCTGGTTCGATTCCGGTGTTACACATTTTGCCGTATTGAAGCAACGTAATGAGCTGCAATATCCGGCCGATTTGTATCTCGAAGGCTCCGATCAACATCGCGGCTGGTTTCAATCGTCGCTGCTGACGGCAATTGCGATCAACGGCAATGCGCCCTATCGCGGCGTGCTGACACATGGTTTTACGGTCGATCAGCAGGGCCGCAAAATGTCGAAATCGCTCGGCAATGTGATTGCGCCGCAAGCGGTGATGAAAACGCTCGGCGCGGATATTTTGCGACTGTGGGTAGCGGCGACTGATTACCGCAATGAAATGGTGGTGTCGGATGAAATCTTCAAGCGCACCGGCGATGCCTATCGTCGCATTCGCAACACCGCGCGCTTCCTGCTCGCGAATTTGAATGGTTTCGATCCAGCGCAGCACGCAGTGGCATTCGACGATATGCTCGCGCTCGATCGCTGGGCGATCGATGCCGCGTATCGATTGCAGCGCGAAATTATTGCTGCCTACGATTCATATCAATTCCATCTCGTGTATCAGAAAGTTCATAACTTCTGCGTTACAGAACTCGGCGGTTTTTATCTGGACATCATCAAAGATCGCCAATACACCTGTCGCGCCGATAGTCTGGCGCGCCGCTCCGCGCAAACCGCGCTGTATCGTATCGTCGAAGCGCTCGCGCGTTGGATTGCGCCGGTGCTGAGTTTCACCGCCGATGAATTATGGAAAGCTATCCCCCACAATAAAGAGGCCGGTAAAGGAGGGTCAGGTCAGCGTAGCGAATCGATTTTTGTCGCCGAGTGGTATGACCAATTGCAACTGCTGCGTGACGGCGAGCAGTTCGGCGAAACGTTTTGGCAACAAATCATGGCGGTGAAAACCGCGGTCAACCGCGTGCTCGAAGGTCAGCGCAAAGACGGTTTGATCGGCGGTATGCTCGAAGCAGAAATCACGTTATTTTGCGATGGCCAGCTCGCGCAGCAACTACAGGCAATCGGTGATGAATTGCGCTTCGTATTGATTACATCGGCGGCGACGGTAAAACCGCTCGCGGCTGCGCAGAATGCAGTGGCAACGGATATTGAGGGGCTGTCCGTTTCGGTCATGAAAACAGCGAATGCGAAATGCGTGCGCTGCTGGCATCACACGGCGGATATCGGCAGCCATGGGAAGCATCCGGAGTTGTGCGGTCGTTGTGTCGAGAATGTGTATGGCACTGGCGAACAACGTCGTTACGCTTAACGCAGAATCTGAGGAAATTGTGTGTACAGAATGAAAACCCGCTTGCCGATGAACTGGTACCGCGTGGCGTTGATCGTCGTCATCGTCGATCAATTGGCGAAGCGTTGGATTACCGACAACTTTCAATTCAGCGAGCCGCTGCAATTGTTGACCGTGCTCGATATCACGCTCGCGCACAACACCGGCGCAGCATTTAGTTTTTTGCATGATGCGGGCGGTTGGCAGCGTTGGTTTTTTACTGGCATCGCTGGGGTCGTGGGTGCCGGCATCGCGATCTGGATGGCGCGCTTGAAATCGAATCAACATTTATTGCTCGGTAGTCTCGCGTTGGTATTGGGCGGCGCGATTGGCAATTTAATTGATCGCGTACGCTTAGGTTATGTGGTCGATTTTATTTCAGTGCACTGGAACGATCATTATTTTCCCGCCTTTAATATTGCCGATTCAGCGATCACCATCGGCGCGATTTTGTTGATTCTCGATATGTATCTGCACCCGCATCATCACAATTCATCGTCAAGCGAGGGCGCGAAATGAGTGAGCTCGCCATCGCGCAAAATACCCGCGTGACGTTGCATTTTTCGCTGCAGCTGGAAAATGGCGATATTGTCGATTCAACCTTCGATAAAAAGCCGGCAACGTTTGTGATGGGTGATGGCAGTTTGTTACCTGGGTTCGAGCGCAAGTTAATCGGCTTACAAAAGGGGGCGCGTCAGCAATTCACCGTGTTGCCCGAAGAGGCATTCGGCCAACCAAACCCGAACAATGTGCAGTATTTCAAACGGACGCAATTCGATCCTGCGCTGGAGCTGCACAACGGCTTGGTAATTTCATTTGCTGATGCCAGTCAATCCGAACTGCCCGGTGTAATCAGTCGGTTTGATGAAGAAGAAGTCGTCGTAGATTTCAATCACCCGCTGTCGGGCCGCACAATTACTTTTGATGTGCACATTCTGAATGTCGAACTTCCGAATACGGTGAACGTATGAGCGCAGGCCTGCCGATCAAACTCGCAAACCCGCGCGGCTTTTGTGCCGGCGTCGATCGCGCAATCGAAATCGTCAACCGCGCCCTCGATGTCTTCGGCGCGCCGATTTACGTGCGCCATGAAGTCGTGCACAACAAATTCGTCGTCGATAATTTACGTGACCGCGGCGCGGTATTTGTCGACGAGCTCGACGAAGTGCCCGATGGCTGCATCGTGATTTTCAGTGCACACGGCGTATCTCAGGCGGTGCGCATGGAAGCCGATCGACGCGCGCTAAAAGTATTCGACGCAACCTGTCCGCTCGTCACCAAAGTGCATATGGAAGTGACGCGCTACAGCCGCGCAGGTCAGGAATGCATTTTGATCGGCCACAAAGGTCACCCCGAAGTCGAAGGCACCATGGGTCAATACGACCGCTCGCAAGGCGGCGATATTTATCTGGTCGAAGATATCGACCAAGTCACCGGGCTGCAGGTGAGAAATCCGCAGCAATTGTTTTATGTCACGCAGACGACGTTATCGGTCGACGACACTGCGCAAATCATCGATGCATTACGCAAAAAATTTCCGCACATCGATGGCCCGCGCAAAGACGACATTTGCTATGCCACCCAAAACCGTCAGGACGCAGTGAAAGCTCTGGCGGAAGAATGTGATCTGGTTCTCGTGGTCGGCTCGCCGAACAGCTCCAACTCGAATCGCCTGAGCGAACTCGCCACACGCATGGGCGCGCAGGCCCACCTGATCGATTCCGCCGCCGATATCGATCCGGCCTGGCTAACCAATAAAAAACAAATCGGCATCACCGCCGGCGCCTCCGCGCCAGAAATCCTCGTCAAACAAGTCATCGAACGCCTGCAACAACTCGGCGCCACCGCTCCCATCGAAGCCGCCGGCATTGAGGAAAGCATCACGTTTTCTTTGCCGCGGGAGTTGCGGTTGGTAGCAACTGACGCTGAGTAGCACATCCCCCAGCTGCCGCTGGGGCAGCTCTCGTGACCGTCTATCCTCGAGCGCTTGGTGGGTTGGCTACCTGTTGCTACGTTTGATTACGAGCTATAGGTTGGTCCGGCCTATTGTGGTTCATTAAATAGGAGTGAAAGACGTGCAGAGAGATGGCTTGCAACGCGGGGTTACTCTCATCGAGCTGATGATGGCAGTATTCATTGCCAGCATCTTGCTGGTGATTGCTGTTCCCTCGTTCCAATCGCTTTCCCTGCGATCTCAGCAAACGAACGTTATCAATGATTTGGCTGCCCTTATCGGTCGTGGGCGCTCGGAGGCCGTAACGCGCAATCGCACCGTAATCATCTGTGCCTCGAGCGATCAATTAACATGTTCCGGTGCGACGACCTGGGAATCTGGATGGATTGCATTTGTGGATGTGGACAGAAATTCTTCCATGAATAGCGGCGATACGCTGTTGCAAGTGAAAGGCGGCCTTCCTTCCGGTATTACTCTGAGATCCAGCGGGTTCGATGCGTCTAGCTACTTAACGATTTCTGCGGGCACTGGCTTGCTGATTCAGCCAGGTACTTTTCGGTATTGCGATTCGCGTGGCGTCAGCGCGATCAGAGCATTGAATATCAGTCTTGCTGGGCAAGTTAGGGTTGCAACCGATAGCAACAATGATGGTGCGATCGAGGACTATAGCGGTGCGCAAATTACGAGTTGCCCATGATGAAGCAAAGAAAAATGCGAATTAAAAGTAGCGATCTTTCGCGTTATCAATCGTTACGACGCGCTCGCGGCTTCTCGTTAATCGAAGTCATGATCGCGTTACTGGTATTGGCGGTAGGAATTCTCGGAGCTGGTGCTCTGCAAACGATCGGTTTGCAGACAACCCAAGGAGCTTACCTGCGTTCTCAGGCAGTTATTTTTGCCGGCGATATGGTTGATCGTATGCGCGCGAATCGTACGCAGATTGCCAGTTATGCCGGAGTAAATACCAGCTCGGTGACAGTTACCTCAATACCCACGTGTTGGACTGATCTGGCAGGGTGTACCCCGGCACAGATTGTTACCTCCGATGTGTCTCGCTGGGCTAGTAGTCTTGGATCGTTACCGAGTGGTACTGGAACGATAACGAGCAATGGTGGAAATACCTATACGGTCACCGTCAACTGGAGCGAGAACGAATGGATTGGTGCGACGCGCGGTGCAACTACACAAACTTTCAGTCTCGTTGTTTCCATTTAATTCGATGTGCAGGCAGATAGTGAAAGCAAATCTGAGAGCGTCAAACAAAGGTTTTTCGATTATCGAATTGATGATCGCGTTGTTGCTAGGGCTCATTTTAGCAGCGGGCATCATTCAGGTTTTTCTCGGAAATCGGCAATCGCAGCGGATAGAGCAAACGGTATCGCGCATGCAGGAAAACGGTCGGATCGCGCTTGATATGATTACGCAGGATGCGCGCTCATCCGGATTTTCGGGGTGTGCGTCATCGGTGAGGGGTGGATCAGGCCAGACAACAAAAATAAGCAGTCCATCAATCTATATCAAAGTAAAAAATCCAACAGTTTCTACTGTGGCATCAACCTTTACGGCGCAATCAGCTCAGGGTTTTGAGCGCAGCAAAACAGGAACATGGTCTCCTTCGTTGTCGGCTAGCTTGACCGGTACGGATGTCGACAATGCCCGTAACGGTAGCGATGTTATTGCAGTTTATTACGGTGCAGACATTGGTGCGCGCATCAGTGGTAGTGCAAACGGGTCCGACGATGTCGTTGCCAGCATACAACCGAACAGCGCTTGTTTTGGTAAAGATGATTTAGTGATGGTGGCGAATTGCCTTTCTGTCGATTTGATCAAGGTGACTAATGTCACGAATTGCACCGGCGCAACTGTCACTTTGAAACACGATACCACTGGTAACGTGGATGGCAGCTTAGGCGGCACTTATTCTAGTGTTGATTCTACGGGCGCAGCGCTAAGCGACGCCTCAAAGCCGCGTGTAATGCGCTTCAGCCAGGTCGCTTACTATGTAAAAAATACTGGGCGAAAAAATCCGAGTGGTGGCGATATCTATTCGCTTTATCGCTATTCATCGGGTGCTGCCCAAGAGCTCATTGAGGGGGTTGAGTTCTTAAAGTTGGAGTTTGGTGAAAATCTCACGAGTGGCAATATTCGCTATGTCACTTCCAGCGATCCATCGATCAATTGGGACAATATTGTCGCAGTTCGTGTCGGCATTTTGGTGCAGAGCTACGACCAAGCAAGAGATGGCATTGATAACAACAGCTATACGATCGCAGATCAAAACATAGGCGCCAGTGGGTCCGGAATTTTACATGCGGCCGATCGTTCGATGCGTCAGGCGTATACCGCGACGATCGAATTGCGCAATCACATGCAGTAGGTGAGTAACCATGTATAAACAAAGTGGTGCCGTTCTTATCGTAGCCCTTATTTTTTTGTTACTTATCACGGCGATAGCGGCAAGTTTAATGACTAGCGGATCATTTGAAACGGTAATGGTCGATAACAAGCAACAACGTGAAGCGGTGTTTCATTTAAGTGAATCCGCCGTTGAGCAAATAACAAAAAATCAGGCCGCTTTCAATTCGGCATTGAATGCTAATGGCACCCCATATACCGCGAGTGCAGCGCTAAAGCCGCTGGGGTCATCGACCAAATCGTACAGCGTGCAGGTGGAGTATTTGAAGGGGCCCGGAACAAAGCGTCTTCCTATCAATAATTCATTTGGGCTCGTGACTAATCAGACGTTTGAGATACGTGCAGACGCTGGAACCGTCGATGGGAAGGTTGTGACTGAGTTGGTTCAGGGCGTCACGCGAATGATGCCGAATCCTATTGCCGAATGATCGATTGTTTAATTTAGCGCTCTTGGCTGAGCAATGGTTGGGGTAAATATCATGATGATTAAGCCGAATAAAATATCAGCTTTTGCTGCCGGTTTTTTCAGCTTTTTGGTTTCAGCCTTTCCGGTGTTGGCCGATGACACGGAAATTTATTTCGCGCCAAAAACCACCAATGCCGGCTCTACGAATATCTTATTCGTGCTGGATACATCAGGTTCGATGGGTGATCACGACACGGATCCCGCTACAGGTCAGCCAAAAGTGACATCGCGGATGGATGATCTGAAAATTGCTTTCAAGAATGTTATTGATTCAATTAACAACGTGAATGTCGGCATCATGCGCTTTAGCAATGGCGGAGGGCCGGTATTGTATCCGGTAACTGCAATTGATAAAGAGCTTACCGATAGCAGCCTGCCGCCAACAATTATGGTAACTGCTACAACGGGTAAAGGAACGAACGACGCGTATCAATACATTAGTGATGGCAGCGTTGTCGACGGTGTCAATCAGTTGGCTATGGGGCACGATATAACTCGTTCCTTTTCCACTGTTTACTCAGTGACGGGCTCTGTTGCGCTCGGAACTGATGATGCGGAATATGTTCCGTCAACCAGCACCTTTACCAGCAATAGTAATGTGCTCAATACACCGAGGTCAGGTACTACGGCTGCATCACAGGTCAATGGTATTCGATTTGCCTCGGGGCTTTCCGGTGTACCACAAAATGCGATTATTAATAGTGCAACCTTAAATTTAAATGTCATCTCGCGGGATACGACAGCTGCCAATTATCCCTTATCGCTGACTATAGGCGGTGAACTCGTTGATCAGGGCACATTCAGCTCGACGAATAACCCGTCAGCTCGCTACTTAAACACTACTAATGTGCCAGTCGGTGTGGCGTGGAATTTTACGTCGGCGCCGTCCACGGGAGCAAAAACAGTTAATGTCACATCGCTATTTAGTTCCATGGTTGCTCGGTCTGCCTGGTCTACAACGACAAATCGAAATGCAACATTTTTGTTGGCGCAAACGACTGGAAATACCGTAAAAAGCTTTTTGAAACTTGGGTCTTTTGAGCAGAGCACAACAACCAACCGCCCCACATTATCGGTGCAATACCGAAATCCCGATTCTGTTGAGCAAACAATTACGGCATTGCGATTCGAAGGGGTATCAATTCCCAAAGGCGTCACCATCACCTCGGCGCATGTTGATTTCACCGCTGACTCGAGCGATTCGACGGCTACCAACTTGCGATTTTATGGTGAGTTAGCAAATAACTCTGCAGCACTTGCCACGACAGCTAATAACCTGTCTAGCCGGACTAAAACAACTGCCTTCGTTGATTGGGCCGGTGTACCGGCTTGGACCGCTGGTGGTTTTGGTACCTCCGAATATCAGTCGCCGGATATCAAGTCCATCATTCAAGAAATTGTGAATCAGGGGGCAACCAAATATTCAGGTTGGTGCGGAGATAATTCGCTAACTATTTTGGTGACGAGCGATTTGGGTCGTCGTATCGCAAAAGCTTACGAAAGCGGTTCCGGTTATGCGCCAAAGCTTACCGTTCAGTATGATCCGTCCACGATGAATAAGGGCAATACTTGCCGAAACATTACAATTTCTCGACAAATTTTAAATAGCACTGATGACATCGAGGATATAGCTTCTTCTCCAGCACAAATATCTACTGGTGGTAGCACAATCAATCTCGCAACCTCAGGTACAACATTGCGCTCTGGCGGCTTCCATTTTACCAATCTTCAAATTCCAAGCAGCTCGTCCATTACTTCGGCCTATTTGGAGTTAACTGCCAAGGCATCGGATTCATCGGCGCTTTCGCTCACCATTAAAGGTCTTGCTGCAGATAACCCGGGCTCGTTCTTTGCTCCGGGTGATGTGCGTAATAAAGCGAAGACGGCTGCTTCAGTTTCGTGGGGTTCGGTCCCGTCCTGGACTGCTGAAAGCAAATATCAATCAGCGGATATTGCATCAATTATTCAGGAACTGGTGAATCGTTCAGGTTGGGTTAGCGGGAACAGCATGAGTCTCGAAGTTTCGGGTACTAGCACCTCTGCTCGTCGTCGCGCATATGCTTGGGATGGCGGTAAAGCCAAGGCCGCCCGGCTCATTGTCAAGTTCCGTGACGATGGCACCTACACTGCGTCGTATCGTGTGCGCGATCTGTTGAAAGATACTGTCGATGGCTTCACTGCCGGTGGAAACACGCCATCCCAAGATACGCTGTATGAAGCCGCGTTGTACTTCAAGGGCGACAAAGTCGATTACGGGTTGCGGCGCGGCGGCATGGTTGGTACGTATTGCGCAACCAATCCGTTTGATGGGGCGTGTAGTGGGCCCTTTGCATATACCCGAGTATCAAGCACTGCCTCGTTAGTCAATGGCGCTTCGGTTGTTCCCAATCGTCCGGTGGGTTGTACTGATGCAAATCTAGATGCGGCGATATGTGCTTCTGAGACGCTACCTGATGGTGTGGTGTATCAAACGCCAGTGATTTCATCAGCAAGTTGCTCTCAAAGTAATGCGATTGTTTTTCTTACCGATGGGTTACCTAATAGCGCGCACTCGAATGCTAAAGTGAAGGCATTGACCGGTGTGTCTAGCTGCGCCGATCACGATGGCGGCTCGGATTGCGTGACCGAACTTACGCATTGGATGCACAACAATGGAGTGACAACCAGCGATGGCATTAATGCAAAAATAACAACACATACGATTGGTTTGTATGACGGCGGTGGCGCGTGGTTGGAAAGTGTTGCAACCGAGGGCGGTGGCGGTTTTTACACGGCAACAAATGCCGATGAAATCCAGGCCGCTTTTACGCAGATAGTAAATACTGCAGTGACATCGACAGGCACTACATTTGTTGCGGCAGGTACCGCAGTTAATGCGTTCGATCGAACACTGAATAGAGATGACTTATTTTTCTCTGTGTTTAAGCCGGAAGCGAGTCCTCGCTGGACAGGTAACGTCAAGAAATACAAATTATATAGCCCGACCGCTGGCTCGCCTGAAATTCGCGACGCTAAGGGAAATAATGCGATTGATGCTAGCGGTTTTTTTGCTGTCGGCTCGCGTAGCTACTGGACTGATTCCAGTGTTGATGATGGCCCGGACGTTGCGAAGGGTGGGGCAAGTAGTCTGATTACGGATTACGACGCACGGAAGGTATATACCTACTATGACTCTACGCATAAGACATTATCAGATGCCGTGAATCGAATTACGTCATCAACAGCTTCTGGCGGCTTGAATTCTAGCATTACGAAAGCCATGTTCGGTGTGCCGAGCTATTCGGATAGCCAGTTTGAACATCTGGTTGATTGGACCCTCGGGCGCAACTACGACAGCATTGACAGCGCTGCTACGCCAACTGATACAAGGTTTGTTTTTGCTGATCCGCTCCATTCACGTCCTGTGACAATTACGTACAAGGGTACCGATGCGAGTCCGGATATGACGGTATTCGTAACCACCAATTCCGGCTTTTTACATGCAATTAATGCAAGTAACGGTCAGGAATTGTTTTCATACATACCGAAGGAATTGTTGCCAATACAAAAGGACTTGTTCACCAATACTCCTGGGGCCGAACATATTTTTGGCTTGGATAGCACCATTACGCCGTGGATCATAGATCCAGATGGTGATGGTTTGGTACTTGATAGTGGTGGAGCGGCACAATCAGGAAATAGCGTGATGCTCTATTTCGGCATGCGCCGCGGTGGTCGCGGAGTCTATGCACTGGACGTAACCGATCGCGCGAATCCAAAAATGCTGTGGAGTAAAACGGGCGGCATCGACACCGGCTTTAATGGATTGGGTGAAACCTGGTCGCAGCCAGTGAAAGCCCAGATCAACATCAATGGTACCGTTAAAAAGGTCATTATTTTTGGCGGTGGTTATGATGCGCAGCAAGACAATGTGTCGGTTAGAACCGCCGATAGTATGGGTAATGCGATATTCATCGTTGATGCGCTCGATGGTTCGTTGATATGGAGTGGTGGCAAGACTGCCGCCGATTACACAAAAGCATTCAACGATATGTCTTATGGAATTCCATCACAGTTAGCCGGTGCTGACGTGGATGGCGATGGGCTAATGGATGTGTTCTTTGTTGGCGATATGGGGGGGCAGGTTTGGCGATTTGATATCCATAACGGACAAACCGCTTCATCGCTAGTTACCGGAGGAGTCATCGCAGATCTGGGGGCCGCGAGCGGCACTCCAACCGCCGCCAATGCACGGCGCTTTTACCACGCACCTAGTCTTTATGTAGGGACAAATGGCAACACGCCATTTTTGGGCGTGGCCATTGGTTCAGGTTATCGCGCACATCCTTTGAATGATGATGTTGTCGATCGGTTTTATACGATCCGCCAGTATTCCATATACACGGCACCCTCTACTTATACCAAGCTTACTGAGGCTGATTTGTATGATGCGACTGATAACACGATTCAAATAGGGAGTGATACGCAGAAGGCAGATGCGGTAACTCAGTTGGCGAGTGCGCAGGGTTGGTTCATTACTTTGCCAAATAGTGGAGAAAAGGTGTTGTCTACACCTGTCATTGCCGACGGTATTGCTTACTTCGCTACATTTGAGCCGGTGGCATCGGCAAACGCCTGCACGCCAGGCACTGGTAAAAACCGGATTTATCAGGTTGGTGTGAGTGACGCAACGCCCCAAGTAATTACAACCACCGACGGGGTCACTTCGACAAGCCGTAGCTATACAACACTATCGCCGGGTATCGTCGACAATATCAAAGGTATCTGGACTGCTGCTGGACTCGTTGGAGCAGCAGGCACCGATGTTTTCAATATGCAGATGAACCTCGATCAAAGTCTCAAGAGAATTTATTGGAATGAAAATCGCAAATAGAAAATATCCGATGCAATTCAGTCGAGGGTTTACTCTGGTTGAGTTGATGATAGTGGTTGTGATTGTTGCGATTCTCGCATCGCTCGCTATACCGTCGTATCGCAGTCAGATATTGAAGACGCATCGCAAGGAGGCGATGGCCGCGCTCGATGGCTTGGCTCAGGCGATGGAGCGCTACCATTTACAAAATGGAACGTATGTTGGTGCAGATACCAGCGGTGTCCCCAATATTTTTCATACCACGGCGCCGATTGATGGTGGCGCTGCTCGATACAATTTGCGCGTTACGAGGTCGGATGCCAGCACATATACATTGCAGGCTCAACCCATTGCTGGAAGCGGTCAGGCGAGCGATGGAACGATTCAGCTAGATAGTACTGGGGCTAGGGCCTGGGACAAAAATAACAATAATAGTCTGACTGATGCGAGTGAGAATAACTGGAATGATCGCTAGTGACTTATTCGAAAACTACTGAATTTCAATTGCACCATTCGTGGTGAAGGTGATGTATGAAAAAAAAGCCATATCTCGTGCTAATAATTTACTCGTTCTGTGCGAATACTTTCGCCTTAGATTTGTTCTCCAAGCCGGCGACAGGTAGTTCACAAAATGCGGGTACTCAATCTAGTTCAACGACCACTCATAAACCTGCAGTGGCGCAAAAGAGAGTTGGGCCAGTTGTAAGTGGCATGCTTGAGGATGGCAGGGATGTGCCCGAGCGATTTCGCGGCAAAAAGACGGCCACTCAACTTAGGTCAGAGCAAGCTGAACAGTCGAGTGACGAACCCGGAAATTAATGCGAAGCTACAATGCACATGTAGTGCTGCATTAAGCTCGCGCGAAGATCAATAAGATTGAATCCGGGCGCGTCCGGGCTTGCTGATTATGAGGGCCTGTACTTGATGGTTTTGAGCATCGAGAAAACTCAGCGTGCCGTTAGAGACAACAGCACCGGTCGGTTCATAAGTAATCAGCGGCTCATGTCGCCAATTACTCCATTCCATTTTTATATTTTTATCCGGCCACGGTTGTCGATAAAGAATCTCTTCATCGGGATCACGTTGTCTGTTTCGATTTTCATCGATAAAAACTGCGATTTCTTGACCTTTCCAGTCTTCGCTACAAGAAGAATCGGTGCTGTTAAGCATGCAAACGCCCACGCGCTTGCCTCTCATTACTGCTAGTGATCGCGCGCGATCTAAGCTGGTAATAGCTGTCTGCAGCGCAATATTGTTGTGTGTTTTACTAACTAGGGTTTGCATTCCGCCTATGCTCAATTGAGTCAAAATGGCGGCGATTGCCAAAACTGTAATGAGCTCGATAAGGGTATAACCCCCAATCCTTTGGGTGCGCATGGCAATTATCCTTAATTGCGGTGTGAATGATTATTGGGTCGGGCCCGAGTGAGCGAATGCTATTAATCTCAACCCTCCCGGTCAAGCCCCAACTTCTGCAATCTGTAACGCAGTTGGCGAAATGTCATCCCAAGCGATTTCGCCGCAGCGGTGCGGTTCCAGCGGTGTTGATCCAGTATACGTTGCAAGATATTCCGCTCGATATCTTCGAGGTATTTTTCCAGCGAATCACCGGTTGAGAAATTTGCGGCGTGATCGTCGCCATCGTTGAGTTCGACCGGTGTCGAGTTGGTCAGGGGTAAATGTAAATCGTCGCTGGTGATGCTATTGCCTTCGCATAGCGTGAAGGCGCGTTCGAGAATATTTTCCAGCTCGCGCACGTTGCCGGGGAAATCGTAAGTGCTGAGGGTTGCGATTGCATCTTCATTCAATTGCGGTTTCGGCAATTGCCATTCATCCGCGAGCTGACGCAGGATCCGATCGGAAAGCAGCGGAATATCATCTTTACGTTCGCGCAAACTCGGTACGTGAATTTCGATCACGTTGATGCGATAAAACAAATCGCCGCGAAACCGCTTTTCTTCCATTTCCGATTTCAGGTTTTTATGCGTGGCGCTGAGTATGCGCACGTCGACGCTTACTTCCTGATTCGAGCCCACTTTGCGCACCGATTTTTCTTGAATTGCACGCAACAGTTTTACTTGCATTGCCAGTGGCAGATCGGCGACCTCATCGAGAAATAAGGTACCGCCGTGCGCGGCTTCGAATAAGCCTTTTTTATCTTCGTGGGCGCCGGTGAAGCTACCTTTGACGTGGCCGAAAAATTCGCTTTCCATCAGCTCGGTGGGAATGGCGCCGCAATTGACCGGAATGAATGGCGCACTCGCGCGTGGGCCGTTGGCGTGAATCAGACGCGCGACGACTTCCTTGCCGCTGCCGGATTCGCCGCTGATATAAATCGGCGCCTGACTGCGTGCCATTTTTTGAATTTGTTTGCGTAAGTCTTTCATGATCGGTGTGTTGCCGATCAATTGGGCCGTGTTGTTATAGCCAACCGGTTCAACGTTGTCTTCGAGACGAAGACTGGTATTGATGAGCGTGCGCAATCGATCGAGATCGATCGGTTTCGTAATGAAATCGAACGCGCCTGCTTTCAGCGCGCCGATCGCGGTTTCAACATTGCCGAACGCGGTGATCATCGCGACGGGAATATGCGGCATGTCGTGTTGAATATGCTGGATCACATCCATGCCGCTGCCGTCGGGTAATTTCATATCGGTCAGACACAGTGCGAATTCGCGGCTGTTCAATAACTCGATAGCGCGCGTAACCGAATCGGCAGCTGCGGTTTTCAGGCCCATACGGCCAACGGTGATTTCCAGCAGCTCGCGAATATCCGGTTCATCGTCGACAATCAGCACTTCCAATTTATTCTTCATGCGATTATTCACTGATTAAATAATGTCATTCATGAGGGGTTTGCGATCTGGATGCGAGAAGCTGATTCTGAAGCAGCTCTTGCCGGCATGTGTGCGCAGATAATGCAAACGCGCTTGATTAATTTCGCATAATTCGCGTGCGATATATAACCCGAGGCCGTTGCCTTTACTTTCCGTGGTGAAAAATGGCTCGAATACTTTCTCCTGTTCGCGCGGTTCGATGCCAGGGCCCTCGTCGAGCACATCGAGTTGCGGCAGTTGATTGTTGCTGGTGCTGATAGCCAGTTCAGCTGTCGCCGTGCCGGTATTTTTTTTGCTGTAGCGCAGCGCGTTGTCGAGCAGATTGGTGAGCACCTGACTCAATTGGTCCGGGTCGACGGTTACTTGCACCGGTTTCACTTCGTGAATAGTAATTACCGCGACTTCATCGAGGCATTGTTGATACTGTTCGATAAATTCGGGCAGCCATACGCCTAACTGTATGCGGCGCGGATTGGGTGGCGTGCGCCGCGATAATTGCAAAATATTTTCGATAATGCCGTTAATGCGACGCGAATGGTTCAACACGATATCGAGTAATCGGTTATCGCTATCATCGAAATTCGGCGATTCGCATAAGAGTTGTCCGGCATGGCTGATGGCGCCGAGCGGATTGCGAATTTCATGCGCGATGCTGGCGGTGAGTCGACCCAATGCCGCGAGTTTTAATTGCTGCGCGCGCTGTGCCAATTGCGCGCTGTCTTCGAGAAATATCAGCGTGTCGCCAACTTGCTGGTCATCGAGCGCAGTGAAGCGCGCGATTAATTCGGGACCGGTATCGCTGATGCGAAACGCTTTGGCAATCGCGCTGGGTGCAATGCGCCAATCCTGCAGCCGCTGTAGTAACTCGACGCGCAATTGCGGCTGTAAACCGGCGGCGAGCTGATCGCGCTCATCATCGGCATGCAACAACTCACAGGCGGCTTCGTTCATCATTTTGATGCGGCCATCATTATCGACGACGACGATGCCAGTACGCATGCGCTGCACGATCAGCTGATTCAGATTCTGCAATTTGCTGACATCGGCGGTTCGCTCTAACGCCAATTGCTGGCTGGTACGCAGGCGTTGCGACAACACCTGAAATCCCAGTGAGGTCGCGAACAACAAAATCCCCTGCACACCGGCGGCGAGCAGGCTTTGGTTGAGGCTGGCATTGGTTGCTATGAGATAAAGCGTGTCGGTGAGCAACGCGATGGTCGCAAACGCCGGCACCAGCAACGCGACCTGGCCGCTCAGAATCAGGCCGCTCGCCGCGACGCAAACCAGCAGTAGGAGCCCCAAGCCGCCGGCGGTACCGCCGGAAATGTGGCTCAGCGCGGTGAGCACGATGATATCGACGGCGAAATTCGCGAATAACAAACGCTTGTTCAGGCGCTTTATCAGCGGCATCGCAATTAATAGCAGCAGCACGAATAATAAATACGCACCGCTGAGCGCGACAAATAACTGCGGATCATCGCGTCCGACCAGCGGGTCCTTGCTAGTGCCGAACAGAATCGCGATCAGCACGGCGGCTAATGCGATGCGATACCAGCTATAGATACGCAGCAGTGTGGTGTTTTGTTGCAGCAGTTGCTGCGGTGGCGTCGGTGTTGGGGGCATGAGCTCGGTTCGAAGCGAAAAACGCTGTAAGTCTAGCAGCACGGAGATTATTCGACGGTCCGCAATGACGGAAAAACGAATTTTGCCAAAGGCATCAGATTAGCTTTTGCCAAAGGCAAGGGATTAATATCGTGCGCAATGCCTCGATGAGACGATTACCGATGACCATCCCGTTCCAAAATATCTATGCGCATGGTTTCGCCCGGGTTGCCGTGGCGGTGCCGCGCTGTCGCGTTGCTGATCCGGCTTTTAATGCCGACGAAACTATCGCGCTCGCTACCGACGCGGCGAAGCATGGCGCAGTGCTCGCGGTATTTCCCGAGCTGGGCATTTCCGCGTATTCGTGCGATGACCTGTTTCATCAGGATGCATTGTTGGCTGCCTGTATAGATGCATTGGCGGCGATCGTCGAGGCCAGCCGGAAATTATCGATCGCCATCGTCGTAGGGTTGCCGCTGCGGGTCGAGCATCAATTGTTCAATTGCGCAGCGGTGATTGCGAATGGGCACATTTGCGGCATCGTGCCGAAAAGTTATCTGCCGAACTACGGCGAATTCTACGAAGCGCGGCAGTTCAGTTCGGCGTTCAATGCGGTCGCCACCTCTGTCGAATTGTGCGGCGAGAAAATACCGTTCGGTGCGGCGTTAATTTTCGACATAAACAATCTGCCGCTGTTTCGTTTTCATGTCGAAATCTGCGAAGACGTGTGGGCACCGATTCCGCCGTCGTCGTTCGCGGCGCTGGCCGGTGCGACGGTGCTGGTGAATTTATCCGCCTCGAATATTGTCGTCGGCAAATCTGCGTATCGGCATCAATTGGTGGCGCAGCAATCGGCGCGGTGCCTTGCCGCCTATTTATATTCTTCGGCCGGGATGGGCGAATCGACCACTGATATGGCGTGGGATGGCCAAGCGTTGATCTGTGAAAACGGTGAACTGCTCAGTGAATCGGCGCGCTTCGCCGATAACTCGCACATCATTTATGCCGATGTCGATTTGCAACGGTTATCGCATGAGCGCATGCGCACGACTACCTTTGGTCATTCGGTGCGTCGTCATGCGCAAGAGGTCGAAAAATTTCGATCGATTGCGGTCGAGCTTGCCGTGCCGATAAAAAAAGAATTGCCGTTGCAACGCTACATCGAGCGCTTCCCTTATGTGCCATCCGATCGTCAGCGTCGCGATGAGCGCTGTAACGAGGTGTACAACATTCAAGTACAGGCGTTGACGCAGCGTTTGGCTTCGTCGGGCATGTCGAAAATTGTTATAGGCGTTTCCGGTGGACTCGATTCAACGCATGCATTGTTGGTGTGCGCGAAAGCAATGGATCGCCTCGCATTACCGCGCGCCAATATTCTGGCGATTACAATGCCGGGCTTTGCGACCAGCGATCGCACACTCGCGCAGGCGCGACAGTTGATGCAAGTGATCGGCTGCAGCGCGAGTGAAATTGATATTCGCCCGAGCTGTTTGCAAATGCTCAAAGACATCGGCCATCCCTATGCACGTGGTGAACAAAAATACGATGTCACGTTTGAAAATGTGCAGGCCGGCGAGCGCACGAGTCATTTATTTCGTATCGCGAATTTCAATAACGGTATCGTCGTTGGCACCGGCGATTTAAGCGAGCTGGCGCTCGGCTGGTGTACGTATGGGGTTGGCGATCACATGTCGCATTACGCGGTGAATGCGAGCGTGCCGAAAACCCTGATCAGTCATTTGGTGCGCTGGGTCGCGGAAACGCAGCAGATCGGCAACACCGGCTCGGAAGTGCTGCTGAAAATTCTCGACACCGATATCAGTCCTGAGTTGGTGCCGGGCAACTCCAATCAGCAGCCTGAACAGAAAACAGAAAATATTATCGGCCCGTACGAGCTGCAGGATTTCAATTTGTATTACATCTTGCGTTTCGGTTTTGCGCCGTCGAAGGTTGCGTTTCTCGCGCTGTCGGCGTGGGGCGACCGTGCTGCCGGCCGTTGGCCCGAAGAAGATCATGTGGTGCGCAATCAATACGATCTGGCAGCGATCAAACGCAATTTGCGAATTTTCGTGCAGCGGTTTTTCAAGACCAGTCAATTCAAGCGCTCGTGTATTCCGAATGCGCCGAAGGTGGGTTCCGGTGGCTCGCTGTCGCCGCGCGGCGATTGGCGTGCACCGTCAGATTCAGAAGCGGTGGTGTGGATGAAGGATGTGGAAACTATTCCGGAGAACGATTAATTCCCTCTCCCTGCGGGAGAGGGTTAGGGTGAGGGCGAATTACGCACGAAACCAGCCCTTACCCCCGGCCCCTCTCCCGCGGGGAGAGGGGAGTGTTCATCAATACTTCAAATACTCCGCACGATCGTCAAACTTCGGCGGTTCGACTTTATCGAACAGACCGAGCGTCATTGTGCTCACCCAGCTCTGATGCTGATTACTCGCAACATTGAATTTCTGAATGAAATTGCCGTTGGCATCGAGCGACGGATGGGTGGGGTAATTCGCGCGCAATACCTTCAGCGAATCGTCGGCGAGATCGTTCAAGCCCAATAATTGATACCCCTGCACCATCACCGCGAGCGCATCGGGCACGGCTTCGGTTTGCTGATAATTGTCGACGACATAACGGCCACGATTGACTGCGGCGAGATACGCTTTGCGGCGGAAATAATAATTCGCGACGTTGATTTCATACCGGGCCAGCCGTGCGCGCAGATACGTCATCCGCGCACGCGCGTCGGGTGCGTATTGGCTGTCGGGAAAGCGATTGAGCAGTTGGCGAAAATCTTCGAACGACTGCAATGCCTTGCCCGGATCGCGCGTGGTCATGTCGGTGGGCAGAAAACGTTCGAGCAGGCCAGTGCCCTCGGAATAATTCGAGAGCCCCTTCATGTAATACGCGTAATCGACATTCGGATGCTGCGGATGCAAGCGAATGAACCGCTCGGCCGCCGCGACCGAGGCTTCGGTTTGCGTCGAACGGTATTGCGCATAGATCAGTTCGAGTTGGGCCTGCTCGGCGTAGGGGCCGAACGGATAGCGCGATTCGAGTAATTGCAGATCCTTAGCCGCGAGATCGTAGTTATCTTTCTTCAACAGACGCTGCGCTTCCTGATACAGCTCGCGTTCGGACATCGATTCGCGTTTGTCTTTCGACGTGCATGCGCCGAGTGCAGTGGCGAGCACGACGAGAGCGATGAGAGGGAGTTTGCGCATGAATTGGATAACCTTTTGTGTCTCAGTAGCCGCACGGTCGCTACAATCGCGGCTGCCGGGTGGCGCGGAGGCGCTATTTAACCACAGCCACCGTTGCTGACCAATTGAAAAGCCGCCTGTCGCGGCGCTGATTTCGGAGCGAACACGTGTCGTCGAGTACTACAAATAAGCATGCCGATGGCGCGATCCAACGTGTTGATGGTGTGGCGGCAGTGCCGGCCGGCAGCGCCAACAAGCGGTTCGACCAAATCGCCGCCGAGCTGTTCCCGGAGTATTCGCGCGCGCGGCTGCAGACGTGGATCAAGAGCGGCGAGTTGACCGCCAACGGCGAACAACGTTCGGGCAAGGATAAATTGCAGCCGGGCACAGTGCTGCGTTTGCATGCCGAGCTGCAACCGGTCGATACCACATGGCAGCCGGAGTCGATCGAGCTTTCGATTGTTTACGAGGATGACGACATCCTTGTGCTCGACAAGCCGGCCGGCCTGGTCGTGCATCCGGCTGCTGGACACGCCGAGGGCACGTTGCTGAATGCGCTGCTGCATCACCACGCTGAGCTCGCGACGGTGCCGCGCGCGGGCATTGTGCATCGGCTCGATAAAGACACCACCGGCCTGATGGTGGTGGCAAAAAATCTGCGCGCGCAGGCGCATCTCGTGGCGCAATTGCAGGAGCGCGATGTGCATCGCGAATACGAAGCTGTGGTGGGCGGCGTGCTGATTAGCGGCGGTACGGTCGAGGCACAGATCGGTCGGCATCCGCGCGATCGGCAGAAACAAGCCGTGCTACAGCATGGCGGTAAAGAGGCGATTACTCACTATCGCGTACTGCGGCGTTTTCGCGCGCATACGCATGTGCGCTGTCTGCTCGAAACTGGGCGCACGCATCAGATTCGCGTGCACATGATGCATATCAAGCATCCGCTGCTGGGCGATCCGGTTTACGGTGGCCGCTTCAAAATTCCTGCCGGTGGCGCGGCCGAATTCGTCGATTACCTGCGCGCGTTTCCGCGTCAGGCATTGCATGCGCGGCGGCTGCAATTGCTGCATCCACGCAGCGGCGAGTTGATGAAATGGGAGACGCCGCTGCCCGCCGACATGCGCGAATTGCTGCAGCGGCTCGCCCTCGATAGCGAGGAGTATGTCGAGTGAGTTTGATCCTGTTGCGGCCCGAGTGGCCGGCATCGGCACGGGTTGCGGCATTGACCACCACGCGTGTCGGCGGTGTTAGCGCGGCACCATTCGATAGTCTCAACCTCGGCGATCATGTTGGCGATGAGTCGGCTGCGGTCGCCGAAAATCGCCGTCGCCTTGTCGATGCCTGCGCCGGCCTATCGGCGATCAGCTGGCTGACGCAAGTACACGGCACCGATGTGGTCGCCGCCGATACCGCGAGTGCGCAGCGCGCTGATGCGCAATTCACTACGGAGTCCGAGCTCGGTTGCGCAGTGATGACCGCCGATTGTCTACCGGTGCTGTTCTGCGATCGTGCCGGTACTCGCGTGGCGGCGGCGCATGCCGGCTGGCGTGGGTTGTGTGCCGGCGTGCTCGAACAAACCTCACAACAATTTCCCGATCCGGCGGCGGTATTGGCGTGGCTCGGGCCGGCGATCGGGCCGCATCGATTTGAAGTGGGCGCCGAAGTGCGCACGCAATTCCTCGACGTTGCATCGCCAGCGCAACGGGCCGACATCGCGGCCTGTTTTCAGCCGGGCGCCGATGCCAATCATTATCTTGCCGATATCTATGCGCTGGCGCGCGTGCGGTTGCGTGCAGCGGGTGTGACCGCGCTGTACGGCGGTGGTTTGTGCACGGTAAGCGATCGCGCGCATTTCTATTCGTATCGCCGTGAAGGTACGACCGGACGCATGACAAGTTTGATCTATCTCATGTCGGAAGCTGCGCTGGCTTGAAATCGGCGCTATGAGCCTCATCTAGTGAGCCAATGAATCACGGCCTTAGGGCTTCGTGCTGGATGAGGACATCATGCGAATCGACCGTTTTACCAATCAACTGCAAACCGCACTGGCGGACGCGCAATCGCTCGCGCTCGGCCGCGACAATAATTTCATGGAACCGGTGCATCTGTTGTCGGCCATGCTCGAACAGCAGGGCGGTGCGGTGCGGCCGCTACTCGCGCAGGCCGGTGCGAATATTCCGCGTTTAAAAACCGCGCTCACCAATGCGCTCGATCGGTTGCCGAAAGTGCAGGGCACGCCGGGCGATATTCATATGTCGAATGAGCTCGGACGTCTGCTCAATGTCGCCGACAAACTCACCCAGCAGAAAAAAGACACGTATATTTCCAGCGAAATGGTGCTGCTTGCGTTGTTCGATGTGAACAATTCGGTGACCGCACTGCTGAAAGAAATCGGCGTCAGCAAAGAGAAACTCGAAGCGGCCATTGAGAAAGTGCGCGGCGGTGAAGGTGTCGATAATCCGGAAGCCGAAGGCAATCGGCAGTCACTCGATAAATACACGATCGATCTGACCAAGCGCGCCGAAGAGGGCAAGCTCGATCCAGTGATCGGTCGCGACGATGAAATTCGTCGCACGATTCAAGTGTTGCAGCGCCGCACCAAAAATAATCCGGTGCTGATCGGCGAACCGGGTGTCGGTAAAACTGCGATTGTCGAAGGCCTCGCACAACGCATCGTCAACGGCGAAGTGCCCGAAGGTTTAAAAGACAAACGGCTGTTATCGCTCGATTTCGGTTCGCTGCTCGCCGGCGCGAAATTTCGCGGTGAATTCGAAGAGCGTTTAAAAGCGGTACTGAACGAACTCGCGAAACAGGAAGGCCGCATCATTCTGTTCATCGACGAATTACACACGATGGTCGGTGCTGGCAAAGCCGAAGGCGCGATGGATGCAGGCAATATGCTGAAACCTGCGCTCGCACGCGGCGAATTGCATTGCGTCGGCGCGACCACGCTCGATGAATATCGCAAATTTATCGAAAAAGACGCCGCGCTCGAACGCCGCTTCCAGAAGGTATTGGTGAATGAGCCGAGCGAGGAAGACACGATCGCGATTTTGCGCGGTTTGAAAGAACGCTACGAAGTGCATCACGGTGTCGATATTACCGATAGCGCCATTATCGCGGCAGCAAAATTATCGCAACGTTACATCACCGATCGGCAATTGCCGGATAAAGCGATCGACTTGATCGATGAAGCGGCATCGCGTATTCGCATGGAAATCGACTCGAAGCCGGAAGTGATGGATCGTCTCGAGCGTCGCTTGATTCAATTAAAAATTCAGCGCGAAGCCGTTAAAAAAGATACCGACGAAGGCGCGAAGAAGCAGGTCGAGTTACTGAGCAAAGAAATCGAGAAAGTCGAACGTGAGTTTGCGGATCTTGAGGAAATCTGGAAAGCCGAAAAAGCTGCGCTGCAAGGTTCGCAAAAAATTAAAAGCGATCTCGAACAGGCGCGCCTCGATCTGGAAGTGGCGCGACGCAGTTCGGATCTGACGCGCATGTCGGAATTGCAATACGGTGTTATCCCCGCGTTGGAAAAACAGCTCGACATGGCGACGCACGCCGAAATGATGGATATGAAATTGTTGCGCAATAACGTTACTGAGGAAGAGGTGGCGGAAGTGGTATCGCGCTGGACCGGTATTCCGGTATCGAAAATGCTCGAAGGCGAGCGCGAGAAATTGTTGCGCATGGAAGAGTCGCTGCATAAGCGTGTGGTTGGTCAGAGCGAGGCTGTGGTCGCGGTTTCGAATGCGGTGCGCCGTGCGCGTGCTGGGTTGTCCGATCCGAATCGTCCGAGCGGCAGCTTTTTGTTTCTCGGCCCGACCGGTGTCGGCAAAACCGAATTGTGCAAAGCACTCGCGGAATTTTTATTCGACAGCTCCGATGCAATGGTGCGCATCGATATGTCGGAATTCATGGAGAAACATTCAGTCGCGCGTTTGATCGGCGCGCCGCCCGGTTATGTCGGATACGAAGAGGGCGGTTATCTAACAGAAGCGGTAAGGCGCAAACCTTACTCGCTGTTGCTGCTCGATGAAGTCGAAAAAGCGCATCCGGATGTGTTCAACATTCTGTTGCAGGTGCTGGAAGATGGGCGCCTTACCGATGGGCACGGGCGCACGGTGGATTTTCGCAACACCGTAATTGTGATGACGTCGAACCTCGGCTCCGACATTATTCAGCGCCTCGCCGGTGAGGATAATTACGAGGCGATGAAGATGGCGGTGATGGAAGTGGTGGGTGGGCATTTTCGCCCCGAATTCATCAATCGCATCGATGAAACGGTGGTATTCCATCCGCTGGCGAAAGAACAGATTCGCGGCATCGCCAATATTCAGCTCGACCTGCTGCGCAAACGCTTGAAAGAGCGCGAGCTGGCCATTCAGATCAGCGATGCGGTGATCGATGAGTTAGCGGCGACCGGGTTCGATCCGGTGTATGGTGCACGGCCGTTGAAGCGCGCGATCCAGCAGTATCTGGAAAATCCGCTGGCGCAGGAAATTCTGCGCGGCAGGTTTGTGGCGGGCGATACCATCAAAGCGGAAATGGAGGGCGATCACATTCGCTTTGATAAATAAGCGCTTTGATAAATGGCGCCTTCGTTAATTAGCGCGGACGCGCTAATAAAAAGAGCAGCTTAAGCTGCCCTTTTTATTGCTGGTGAAAAAGCTACTTCGCTGGCTCGCAATACACGTTGACTGATTCCTGCGCCAGTTTTTTCTGTTCGTCAATTTCTTCCGGAGTGAGGTAGCGATAATCATCGCCTACCTTCTCGCGGATGCGCGCATGGCTGCCGAGTACCGACGAAGTATCCTGGGCCTGCTTACATTTCTCCGGGTCTTTATCGGGAACTGCCTGTATGGGGCCGGTCGGTTTGCTGCCATCTTTGGCAGGCGCTTTTCCGGCGGCGCTATCCGCGGTTTCGCCGGCGTCCACCTGAGTCGATTTGCCAGTCGACACCGCTACGAATTCTGATTTTCGACCTGCTGGCGGTTGCTGCGTGAAATGCTCGGCGCCGGCATCGTCCTTCCAGCGGTAGTAACCTTGCGGTCCGGCGAGTAGCGCGGGCGCCGCTGTGAGCAATGCGATTGTGCAGAGGTGACGAACGGTCCGATTAATCGTGATCATGAATCCAAGCTCATTCCGAATGCAGCGTAAATGGAATTGTAGAAACGCAAGACGGGCTAAGTATGGCAAAGAAGTACGATTTTGCAGGATGCAGTTGCTGGAATTGTTAAATCAATCGCCTAAGTTCGGGATTTATACCGGACTTTTTCTTGACAGTGCGCTGCTGGATGGAAAAAATACCCAGTCCTGACGTATTAGCGAAAGGCCAAGGAGCGCCGCTCACCAGCGGTTATCCTCCCGGAGCAGGTTGATCGACCCGCTCCACACAAGATCAAGTCCAATCACTCTGCCGACACACGACCTGTGTTGCGAGCGAGCCGGCTCCGCGCCACCCAAGCGGAGTTCAGCAACAAGGTGCCACGTGTGTGGTGCCGTATCGCGCGTTCCGTCGCTGCGTTGGTGGCGGAAAATGGTCGTGTAGGGCTCTCCCTACCGTTAAGTCATTGAATGGTTCAGTCTCCGACTGAAGCGAGGGTATTGTGGAATTGTTATCCGGCGGCGAAATGGTCGCGCAGGCGCTCGAAGACGAGGGCGTTGAGTTTATTTTTGGTTATCCGGGCGGCGCGGTACTGCATATCTATGACGCGTTGTTCAAACGCTCGAAGATTCCGCACATCCTGGTGCGCCACGAGCAGGCCGCCACGCATGCCGCCGACGGTTATGCGCGCGCCACCGGCAAGCCCGGCGTGGTGCTAGTAACATCCGGCCCCGGCGCGACCAATGCCATTACCGGCATTGCCACCGCGTATATGGATTCGATTCCGCTCGTGGTGCTGTCCGGTCAGGTAGCGACCCACTTAATCGGCGAGGACGCGTTCCAGGAAACCGACATGATCGGCGTATCGCGCCCGATCGTAAAACACAGCATCCTGGTGAAAAGAGCGATCGATATTCCCGAGGCAATTAAGAAGGCCTTTTTTATCGCCACCACCGGTCGACCCGGCCCGGTGGTCGTCGATCTGCCGAAAGACATCACCAATCCCTTCGATAAATTCGAGTACAGCTACCCGAAACGCGTGAAGCTGCGTTCGTATACCCCCGCGACGCGTGGTCACGCCGGCCAGATTAAAAAAGCCGTAAGCCTGTTGCTCGCCGCGAAACAGCCGGTGATCTATTCGGGCGGCGGCGTGGTGCAGGGCAATGCTGGCGAGTTGCTAACCAAACTCGCGCGCGATTTGAACTTCCCCGTCACCAGCACGTTGATGGGGCTGGGCGCCTATCCGGCCGATAAGCAATTTCTCGGCATGCTCGGTATGCATGGTTTTTACGAAGCGAACATGGCGATGCACGAGGCCGATCTGATACTCGCGATCGGCGCACGCTTCGACGATCGGGTCACCAATACCACGAGCAAGTTTTGTCCGGGTGCCAAGATCATTCACATCGATATCGATCCCGCGGCAATTTCGAAAACCATCAACGCCGATGTGCCAATCGTCGGTCCGGTCGATTCGGTGTTAACCGATATGCTCGATCTGCTGGCGGAAGCGCGTCGCGAAGGTGGCGACACCGATAAAGCAGCGCTCGCGCAGTGGTGGAAAAAAATCGATGGTTGGCGCGAATCCGCCGGCCTCTGGACCAAGCCGTGTTACGACACCAGCAGTCCGCTGATCAAGCCGCAATATGCGATCGAGACGTTGTACAAGGTGACCAACGGCGAGGCGTTCGTTACGTCGGATGTCGGTCAGCATCAAATGTTTGCTGCGCAATATTATCGCTTCAATAAACCACGCCGCTGGATCAACTCGGGCGGTCTCGGCACGATGGGCTTCGGTTTTCCGGCGGCGATGGGGGTCAAGCTCGCGTTTCCACATGCCGATGTTGCCTGCGTGACCGGCGAAGGTTCGATTCAAATGAATATTCAGGAGCTGTCGACCTGCACGCAGTACAAAGTGCCGGTGAAAATTATCAATTTAAATAACGGCTATCTCGGCATGGTCAAGCAATGGCAGGACATGCAGTACGAAAGCCGCTATTCGCAGAGCACCTACGAAAATTCGCTACCGGATTTCGTCAAACTGGTAGAGGCCTATGGCCACGTCGGTATGCGCATCGACAAAAAGGACGATCTCGAAGCCGCGATGAAAGAAGCGTTCGCGCTGAAGGATCGGCTGGTGTTCATGGATATTCACGTCGATCCGCACGAACACGTTTATCCGATGCTGGTGGCGCCGAACGGCTCCATGCGCGATATGTGGCTGAGCAAAACGGAGCGTACATAAGATGCGTCGTATTATTTCATTGTTGATGGAAAATGAGCCCGGTGCACTGTCGCGCGTGGTCGGATTGTTTTCGCAGCGCGGTTACAACATCGATACGCTGAACGTAGCTGCCACCGAAGATCCCACTTTGTCGCGGTTGACGCTAACCACAATTGGCGACGATCACATCATTGAGCAGATCACCAAGCATCTGAATAAATTGATCGATGTGGTGAAGCTCGTCGATCTAACTGAAGGCGCGCATATCGAGCGCGAATTGATGTTGGTGAAAGTGCGCGCGACCGGCGCACAGCGCGCTGAAATCAAACGTTGTACCGATATTTTTCGCGGTCAGATCATCGACGTCGGTCCGACGGTCTATACGATTCAGGTAGTCGGCGCGAGCGATAAGCTCGATGCGTTTCTCGAAGCCGTTGGCGATGCAGTGATTCTGGAAGTCGTGCGCAGCGGCGTGTCCGGTATTGCGCGCGGCGAGAAAGTGCTGAGTTTGTAAGCGTTAAATCGCAGCAATAAAAAAGGCCGCGTTCCTGTTAAGGGCGCGGCCTTTTTCATTTACGCGAAAAAATCAGACGATTTTCTTCATCGCCGTCATGTAGCCGCGCAATGTTTTGCCGACAATTTCAACCGGATGTTTGCGAATCTCTTCGTTCACATCGATCAGTTCACGATTGTCGACGCTGTTGTCTTTCACGTTCAGGCCGCGACCGATGATGTCGGTGCTGACCTTGCTCATGAAATCTTTCAGCAGTGGGCGACAGGCTTGATCGAACAGGTAGCAGCCGTATTCGGCCGTGTCGGAAATAACCACGTTCATTTCGTACAGCTTTTTGCGTGCGATCAGGTTCGAGATCAGCGGCGTTTCGTGCAGCGATTCGTAATACGCGCTTTCTGCGAGCATGCCCGCTTCGGTCATCGTTTCGAATGCGAGCTCGACGCCGGCTTTGACCATCGCGATCATCAGAATGCCTTTATCGAAAAAGTCCTGCTCGCTGATGTTTGCTTTCGCATCGGCCGGCGTTTTTTCGAACGCGGTTTCAAGTGTTTGCGCGCGCCAGGTCAACAGATTGTCGTCGTTGTTGGCCCAGTCTTTCATCATCGTGCGCGAAAACTCGCCCGACAGAATATCGTCCTGATGTTTTTGATACAGCGGACGCATGATGTTTTTCAGCTCTTCGGCAATTTCAAACGTTTTGATTTTTGCCGGGTTGCTGAGGCGATCCATCATGTTGGTGATGCCGCCGTGTTTCAGTGCTTCGGTAATAGTTTCCCAACCGTACTGAACGAGTTTCGATGCGTAACCGGGCTCGATGCCTTCGGCGACCATTTTATCGAAGCACAGGATTGAACCGGTTTGTTGCATGCCGCACAAAATCGTTTGTTCGCCCATCAAATCCGATTTCACTTCAGCGATGAACGACGATTGCAATACGCCCGCGCGATGGCCGCCGGTCGCTGCCGCATACGCTTTGGCGATGTCGAGGCCATTGCCGTTCGGATCATTTTCGCCATGAATCGCGATCAGCGTTGGCACGCCGAAGCCGCGCAGGTATTCGTTGCGCACTTCGGTGCCGGGGCATTTCGGCGCAACCATCACGATGGTGAGATCCTTGCGAATCTGCATGCCTTCTTCAACGATGTTAAAGCCGTGCGAATACGCGAGCGCTGCGCCCTGTTTCATCAGCGGCATTACTTGGCCGACAACCGAGGTGTGCTGTTTGTCGGGGGTGAGATTGCAGACTAGATCTGCGGTCGGAATCAGTTGCTCGTAGGTGCCGACGGTGAAGCCGTTTTCGCTGGCGTTTTTCCACGATTGGCGTTTTTGCGCGATTGCATCAGCACGCAATGCGTAGGAGATATCGAGGCCGGAGTCACGCATGTTGAGGCCTTGGTTCAAGCCTTGCGCGCCGCAGCCAACGATGACCACTTTCTTGCCTTTCAGATAGTCGCAGCCATTGGCGAACTCTTCGCGCGCCATGAACCGGCATTGGCCCAGCTCTTCGAGCTGGCGGCGAAACGGCAGGCTGTTGAAATAGTTCTGACCCATGATGAGACTCCTCTGCGGGGTAGATAAAACAGGTGGACAAAAATACGCCAATCTCTTTGTTGCGTAAAATGATATATTCGCCACACTGTGTTGCGATTTATGCAACAAGACAAGTGTGTACTAAAGGTTGGGTGTGGATACTCGCGAACTGGAACTGTTTGTTGTGCTGGCCGAAACGCTGCATTTCGGCCAAACCGCTGAGCGCATGCATCTGAGCCCGTCGGCGATCAGTCGCAGCATCAAACGCATGGAGGAGGAGATTGGTCAGCGTTTGCTCGAGCGCGACAAGCGCAGCGTGCGACTCACCGGCGGCGGCGAAGCATTGTTGCAATACGCGCGGCGCGAACTCGCGCAGTGGCGCGGCTTCGTCGAAAGTTTGCAGCCGCATTATCAGTTGCTGCATGGCGAGATCAGTCTTTATTGCTCGGTCACGGCGGCCTACAGCCTGCTGGCCCGACTGCTATCGAATTTCCGCAGCCGCTATCCTGCCATCGAGCTGAAGCTGCACACCGGCGATCAGGCCGATGCGATCGAGCGCGCCTTGAACGGAGATGAAGATCTCGCGATTGCCGCGCTGCCAGAAAAATTGTCGAAAAAGTTGCGTGTGCAAACGCTGGCGCAATCACCGTTGGTGTTTATTGCCCCGGCATTTCCCTGCGCTGTGCGCGAGCAGATCAGTAAAGAATCCATCGATTGGTCGCAATTGCCGCTGATCATTTCTGAACGCGGGCTCGCGCGACTGCGCGTCGACGCGTGGTATCGCGGGCTCGGGATCAAGCCGAACATCTACGCGCAGGTCAGTGGTCACGAGGCAATCGTATCGATGATCGGGTTGGGGCTTGGTGTCGGTGTCGTGCCGGAATTGGTGCTCGCCAACAGTCCGCAGCGCGACATTATCAGCATTATCGATGTGCAGCCGACGCTCGCGCCATTCGTGGTCGGCCTGTGTGCAACGGCGCAGCGGCTGGAAAATCCATTGGTGAAGGCTTTTTGGGATACGGCGCGCGCTTCATACCCCGGCGAGTTTTAATTATGATGCCGGCTCATCTATCGGGAAGAAATCAATGAATGACGATCAGAACAAGCCGCACGAGCAGATTCATTACGAAACGCTGCTGCCGGTGGCTGAGCATGAAGAAGAAGTATCGGTGGATGGTCGCAAGGAGCGCCGCCGCGGTATTTATCTGCTGCCTAACTTATTTACCACGGGCGCGTTGTTCTCCGGCTTCTATGCGATCGTATCGGGCATGCACGGTAAATTCGAAGTTGCCGCGATCGCGATTTTCGTGGCGATGATTTTCGATGGCCTCGATGGTCGGATAGCGCGACTCACGAATACGCAAAGTAAATTCGGTGCCGAGTACGATAGCTTGTCCGATATGGTGTCGTTCGGGGTGGCGCCGGCATTGGTTATGTTCAGTTGGGCGCTGCATGATCTCGGCAAGTTTGGTTGGGCTGTCGCATTTATTTACGTCGCATGCGCGGCACTGCGGTTAGCGCGTTTCAATACGCAAATCGATACCCAGGATAAAAATTATTTCTCTGGCCTGGCCAGTCCCGCTGCCGCCGCTGTGGTTGCGGCGACAGTTTGGGTTTGCGCGGGAGAGGGTTGGGTCGAGGCCGAGATACCCGTCGCATTGACATTGCTCAGCGCGGTCCTCACTGCAGCGGTCGGCTTCCTGATGATTTCGAGCATCAAGTATCACAGCTTTAAGGGCCTGGATTTACGTGGCCGCGTGCCGTTTGTCGTTATGCTGCTCGTTGTGGTCGGCTTCGGTATTTTTATGGTCGGTCAAGAGCGGGCCTTGTTGTTTGGATTTTTGCTCTACGCGCTCTCTGGTCCCGCGGCGATCTTTTACAGAAAAGTGAGAAATTGATTCGACGCTTTCTGCTAACGTCGGTGTCTGAGTCCATGATCGGACACCGCGAGGAAAGCAGTCGTGTTAATTCGCCGCACTACCGATATTCTCCCTTCCGAAATTACGCCTGAAGCCATTTATCTGCGCCGCCGCGAGTTTATGACGCAGACAGCGCTAACCGCGGCGGCCGGATTGCTACCGTTACCGCTTGCCGCGGAAGACGCGCAATCCTCCGCATTGTCATCGTTGAATTATCGCAAGGCCACGTCTCCTGGCATCGCCGGTTCGTATACCAATGAAATGCTGACGCCATTTCAGGACGCAACGCACTACAACAACTTTTATGAGTTTGGCACCGATAAGGGCGATCCTGCTGAATATGCCGGTGCGATGAAAACTACACCATGGAGCGTGACTGTTGAAGGTGAAGTAGAAAAGCCGGGCACTTATACGCTCGAAGATTTATTGCGCGGTGTCGATCTTGAGGAGCGGATTTATCGCCTGCGCTGTGTTGAGGCGTGGTCGATGGTGGTGCCGTGGATTGGATTTCCTTTATCAACATTGTTGAAACGCTTCAATCCCACATCGCGCGCAAAATATATTGCATTCACGACGTTGCATGCACCCGAACAAATGCGTGGCCAGCGCTCGCACACTGCATTGATCGATTGGCCCTATATCGAAGGTTTGCGAATCGACGAGGCGATGCATCCGCTGACTATTTTAAGTGTCGGTTTGTATGGTCGTGTACTGCCCAATCAAAACGGTGCGCCAATTCGATTGGTCGTGCCGTGGAAGTATGGGTTTAAAAGTATTAAATCCATCGTGAAAATTCGATTGCAGGAAACGCAACCCAAAACAACGTGGAATCTACTGGCTCCGAATGAATATGGTTTTTATTCGAATGTAAATCCCAGCGTCGATCATCCGCGCTGGAGTCAGAAAAATGAACGACGCCTACCCAGCACGCTATTTTCTCCGAATCGTATTCCGACACAGATGTTCAATGGCTATGCCGAACAGGTGGCGAGCTTGTACAGCGGAATGAATTTGCACAGGTATTACTGAGTGCTGATTATCATCAAGCTATGCATTTGGTTCGCATCGCTGCTGCCACTGAGCTGGCTCGTTTATTCGGGGCTCACCAATCAACTGGGGCCTGATCCGGGTAAGGCGCTTGTCGATGGGTTGGGTCTCTGGGCTTTGCGTCTGCTATTGCTAACGTTGTTATTGCGACCTTTGCGAGAGGTCACTGGAAATAATATTTTTCTGCGCGTGCGCCGATTGATTGGTCTATTTAGTTGGTTTTATGCCTCGATGCATTTCGCTGCAGCGCTATTTTATGTTGTCGGTTTTTCGTGGCCTGATTTGTTAAAAGCATTCAGTGAGCGGACCTATATTATTTTGGGAATGCTTGCCTGGTTATTGCTGCTGCCATTGGCGATCACGTCAAATCGATGGTCGCAGCGAAAATTAGGTCGCCGCTGGGTGGCGTTGCACCGATTGATTTATCCAGCCGCTGTTCTAGTGTGCTTACATTTTATTTGGTTGGTGCGTTCCGATTATTGGCAGCCGGCGCTTTATTTCGCTTCTTTTATTATTCTAATGTGGTGGCGATTGCCGCATCGCCGTATGCGATTGACTAATTCTCGTGCGATCGGCGAGTAGAAAATAGTCGGTTTGTTTTATTTATCGCCGATTCCAAAATATTTTCACCTCAGTTATTGACGTGAACAAAGCGGTCCCTATAATGCGCCCCTCTCTTGGCGGCAGCCGAGAGCGGCAAGCGGTGTTTTTGAGGGTTTAAAAACTGCTTGCGTTGAGAGGAAGTGGCGGTATAATGCGCGTCCTCGCAAAGC